>Ga0207829_100003_pt1 | contig 948037 bp, 909 predicted proteins | sample TtaePargueraPR_4_FD_187738 | JGI IMG/M metagenome (GOLD analysis project Ga0207829, IMG submission 187738) | Aerobic enrichment media microbial communities from Bioluminiscent Bay, La Parguera, Puerto Rico - Tt and P1 (SPAdes) | ecosystem: Environmental > Aquatic > Marine > Unclassified ... | reverse complement strand
CTATTGATCGCTCGTCGCAAGGTGGCCCGCACTGCAGCCAAGGACTGGAGCGACCCAGCCTCACCGGCTCCCCCCGCAAATGTTCGCTGCAGTCCGTCCGCGCGGGAGTGATGGGGGGATCATAGTCCCGCTTTGTCCCGCGGGGATAAGTGGGCCCTAGTCGCGGCTCAGCAACTCGATCAGCGGTTCACGCGTGGGCGGCGGATTGATCTGCCTTGCGGACCAGAGATGCATATCAAGGAAATGGCCAGTGAGCCGGAAAGCCTTGCGGATGTCGTCGGGCGAAGCATTGCCGCGCGCGGCCAGGAAGCTGGGGAGCGGTAGCAGGCGGTCCTTGTATGGCTCGGCAGCGGCACGGGAGACAGCGCGGCCGGATTTGGGCGAGACGTGGGTGAGGTCGTCGGTGACGCCGGTTGCAGCGCAATTGGTGAGGTCGAGGCCGAAGCCGAGTTCATCGAGCAAGGTCAGCTCGAACTTCGCCAGGGCCGCGCCGTCCGGATCGTTGTCGATGAGCTGCAACGCCATGCCAAGCAGGCGGTCATGCGGGTCGCGCTCGGGCAACAGGTGCAGATGCTCGAAAATGGTCTGCGCGAGATAGAGCCGCTGGCGGTCGGCGATGAGGCCGGCGGCGCGGCCCTGGAGCAGCTCGACCGTGAAAGTACCGAGGTGATCTTCGAGACGGGCGCGCCAGGTCAGCTGGACGGTGTTGCCGGGCTGGAGGGTGGCCGAGAGTTTCGAGGACCGGCCGCCGCGGATGAGGCCCATATAGCGGCCGCGCCCGGCGACCATGGCATCGGCAATGACGCTGGTTTCGCCGTGGCGGCGCACGCCTATGAGCAGGGCTTCACCGGTCCATTCCATGTTAGCGAGCAGTGAACAGGGCGTAGCAGATAGCGGCGCCTCTACTCGCTATTCGCCATTCGCCGCTCACTCTTTTCATTTTTTGCCGGCTGGGAATTCCAGACCCATTTCCTGATAGCGCTCCGGATCGTCGGCCCATTTCTCGCGGACCTTGACGAACAAGAAGAGATGGATGGGCACGTCGTACATGGCCATCAGCTCCTTGCGGCTTTCCGCGCCGATGGCCTTGATGGTCTGGCCGCCGGCACCGAGCACGATCTTCTTGTGGCTGTCGCGGCTGACATAGACGACCTGGTCGATCTTGTAGGAGCCGTCCTTCTGGATCTTGAAGCTTTCGGTTTCGACCGTGGAATTGTAAGGGATTTCGTCGTGGACGCGCAGGAAGAGCTTTTCGCGCGTCACCTCGGCCGCGGTAATGGCCATGGTGAGGTCGGTGAGGTGGTCTTCCGGGAAATGCCAGGGGCCGGGCGGGATATGCTTGACGCACCAGTCGATGAAATCCTGCACGCCGTGGCCCTTGAGGGCGGAGAGCATGAAGGTGGCTTCAAAGCGCAGGCGGTCGTTGAGCGTCTGGCTGAGAGACAGCAGGCTTTCGGGCTTGACGGTGTCGATCTTGTTCAGGATCAGCACCTTGGGCTGGCGGATATTTTCGAGGCCCTCGAGCAGGGTTTCGATTTCCGGGGTGACGCCGCGATCGGCATCGATGAGGAAGGCGACGATATCGCTGTCCCCTGCCCCGCCCCAGGCGTTTTCCACCATGGCGCGCTCAAGGCGCTTTTTCGGGGCGAAGATGCCGGGGGTGTCGACAAAGACCAATTGCGCCTGGACCAGGGTCAGCACGCCACGCACCTGGGAACGCGTGGTCTGGGCCTTGTGGGTGACGATGGACACCTTGGTGCCGACCAGCGCGTTGAGCAGGGTCGACTTGCCGGCATTGGGCGCGCCGACCAGGGCGATAAAGCCACAAGAGGTATCGGCGAGTTCGGTTGGCGTGTTCATGGCTTGGGTTTCCAGACCTTCTGGTCGACCAGGAATAGTTCGGCGGCGCGGTGTTCGGCAATCTTCTTGGACGGGCCAATGGCCTCGATCCGTGCAAAGCCGACCAGATCGACACCAATGGTGAATTCTGGCGCGTGGTCGGGGCCGGTGCGCTCGACCAGAACATAGGATGGCGGTTCGAGCCCGCGGGCCTGGGCCCACTCCTGCAGCGTGGTCTTGGCGTCGGCGCGATTGGCCTGCCCGTCGACAAGAAATTCCTCGAACAGGCGCTCGATGAAGTTGCGGGCCGGCTCCAGCCCGCCATCGAGATAGATGGCGCCAATAATGGCCTCGGTGACATCGCCCAGAATGGCGTCCTTGTCGGCGCCACCGGAACGGGCTTCGCTCTCGCCCAGGATCATTTCCTTGCCCAGATCGAGCTGGCGGGCGATTTCGGCGCAGGTCTCCTTGCGTACAAGGGTGTTGAGCGAGCGGCTCAGCTCACCCTCGTTCGACTTGGGGTAGCGGCGATAGAGCATGTCGGCAACCACCAGGCCGAGCACGCGGTCGCCAAGGAATTCGAGGCGCTGGTAGGAGCGCTCGATGCGCTTGCCCGGTGAAATGGCGCTCGAATGGGTCAGCGCGCGATCCAGCAGATCCGGATCGGCGAAGCGGTAGCCTAGCCGGAACTGGAGCTTTTCGTGGGACTTGTCGCGCCGGCTCACTGGCCAGCCGTGGTGTCGTATGGCGTGTCGCCATAGACCGAGCGGAACATGCGGTCCCAGCGCACATTGGCGGGCCACTGCCAGATCTGCCAGGGCGGCAGATTGTCCTTGATGGAGAAGAAGCGCGCTTCGGCCTTGGCGATCAGGTTGACCGAGGGGACATAGCCCACCTGGCTCAGGACGCGGCTGTCGGCGGAGCGATCACGATTGTCGCCCATCATGAAATAGTGCCCGGCCGGCACCAGGTATTCAGGTGTGTTGTCGAGCGAGAGATTGTCGCCGATTTCCTGGATCAGGTGGGTCGTGCCTTCGGGGAAGGTCTCACGATAGACGGTGACTTCGCGGGTATCGCCGCTGCTGTCGGTGTCCATGGTGGTGCCCACCATTTCGCGCTCGACCATCTCGCCATTGATGTAGAGGCGGCCATTCTGCATCTGGATACGGTCGCCCGGCATGCCGACGACGCGCTTGATGTATTCCATGGACTGCGGGACGGGCCGGAACACGGCGATATCACCGCGATTGGGCTCGCGGCCCAGAATGCGGTTGGAAATGGGCAGTTCGAAATCGAGCAGGGTGAAATTGCCGTAGCGGCCAAGCGAAAACGAGTGCTTGCCATAGCCCCAGACGAATTTGTTGGCGACGAAATAGTCGCCGATCATCAGGGTCTGCTGCATCGAGGCGGTGGGGATGGAGAAGGGCTGGAACAGGAAGAACCGCAGCACAATGGCGATCAGCAGCGCCTCGATGATGACCACGAAGGTCTCCACCCACTCATTGGTGGCGGATTTCTTGGTCGACTTGTCGGCAGGCTGAGTCATGGTTTTTCCCGATAATGCGGTGCCGAAGGGTTATGCGTTTGGCCCGCTGGGGTCAACTTGCTTGAGTGGCCCACACAGCAGGCTCAGCGGATCGGCAGGGCTTCGATGATGACAAACGCCTGTGCCAGGCCCGCGTCATCGGTGATGGTGAGATGGATATGGGGCTCGTGTCCTTCTGGCACAAGGCGCGCCAGCGCCCGTGCCGCGCCATTGGTCAGGCGCATGGTCGGCTTGCCCGATGGCAGGTTCACTACACCCATGTCGCGCCAGTAAACGCTTTGGGACAGGCCTGTCCCCAAAGCCTTGGAACAGGCCTCCTTGGCGGCGAAGCGCTTGGCGTAGGACGCGGCGCGCTGGGCCCGCCGATCGGACTTTTTTTGCTCGATCTCGGTGAAGCAGCGATTGGTGAAACGGTCGCCATATTTTGCCAGCGTTTGTTCCACGCGGTGGATCTGGATCAGGTCGGAGCCCAGGCCGACAATCATTTCACCCCCTGAATGCCGCGGCTGCCGGGTTTGACGGCAGGAATGGCGGCCAGTTCCGGCGGCAATTGGTCGGCCGGATAGGCCGGAACCTTGAATTCGATCAGGCTGACCAGCGGCACGCCGACATCGGCCTCGCCACCGGAGCGGTCGATGAGGCAGGCAGCGGCAACGACATTGGCGCCGAGGTTTTGCAGGGCAGCGACGCATTCGCGGATGGAGAGGCCGGTGGAGACGATATCCTCGACCACGATCACCTTGTCATCGGGCCCGATCTCGAAGCCGCGGCGCAATTCGAACTGGCCTTCCACGCGCTCGGTATAGAGCGCGGGAACACCAAGCTGGCGCGCGGTTTCGTAGCCGGGGATGATGCCGCCAATGGCGGGCGAAACCACCTTGGTGACGCCGGGCACTTCTGCCTTGATCCGCTCGGCAAGGGCGCTGCAGAGCTTTTCGGTCTGTTCCGCGTATTGGAAGACCCTGGCCTTCTGCAGAAAGACCGGTGACCGCAGCCCCGAGGACAGGATGAAATGTCCCTCCAGCATGGCGCCGCAATCGCGGAAAATCTGCAAAACCTGGTCCTTATCCATCGCGTCCGCTCCTATCGATATTGCCGTCCCATTCCAGGGTCGAGATCATGCCCGCTTCGCGCAGTCCGGCGCGCTGAACAGCCGAAAGGCCGGGGCTGCGCTTGAGCGTTGCCAGAACATCTGTGAGTTGCGCAAGGTCGCGCACCTCGATTTCGAAGATCATCTGGTGAAAGTCGGGCGAGATCATTCGCATCACGAGATTGTTGATGTTGGCGTCACACGCGGCGATGGCCGAGGAAATCTGCGCCAGGGAACCGGGCTTGTTGACCGATTCCATGGAAATGACAGCGGCATAGGACTTCTCGTCGCCACGGGCCAGGTTCCAGCGCACATCGACCCAGGCGACATCGCTGTCGTGCTTGGCGATCAGGGCATCGGAGTGGATCGGATAGACCACAAGCGGGCTGTCGGGTTCGAGAATGCCGACCAGGCGATCGCCGGGCACGATCCCCTCGCCCGAAATGGTCACCGGGGTATGGAAATCCAGCTGCGCCATGGCCGCCTTTGCGCGCGAACCGGGACGCTGTCCGCCCGGCACGCGGAACCTGAACTCGTCGGTCGAACGCAAGGCGAACCAGCCGTCGGCAGTATCGGCCACGGGCAGGTCAAGCTTGCGGCGGCGTTTGCGGATGCCCTTGATCTGCGCCAGAGCAGCGGCAAGGGGTTCAGAGCCTACCTTGCCCTCACCCACGGCGACCAGCAGGTCGCGCTTGCTCCCGTATTCGAGGGCTTCGGCCAGGGCGGTCCCCTCGCTCTCATCGAGCATGACGCCTTCGCGCTCGAGCATCATGCCAAGCACATGTTCGCCCAGGGCGTAGGCGCGCTGCGCGGCGGCCTGCCGCACGGCACGGCGAATGGCGGCACGCGCCTTGCCGGTGGCGGCAATGCCGATCCAGTTCGAGGGCGGGCGATGGTTCTGGTCGCGCAGGATTTCCACTTCGTCGCCGGAGCGGAGCTGGGTGACCAATGGCAGGATGAGGCCATTGATCTTGGCGCCAACACAGGTGTCGCCGATGTCGGTGTGCAGCGCATAGGCGAAATCGATGGGCGTGGCGCCACGCGGCAGGGCGATCAGCCGCCCACGCGGGGTGAAGCAGAACACCTGGTCCTGGAACAGTTCGAGCTTGGTATATTCCAGGAAGTCCTCGGTCGAGATGCCCGACGTCAGGTGGCTGATGGTCTGGCGCAGTGAGCCATAGGCATGCGATTCCATCTCGATGCGGCCCAGATTGGCCGAGGCGCCATCCTTGTAGAGCGCATGGGCGGCGATGCCGAATTCGGCGATGCGATCCATGTCTTCGGTGCGGATCTGCAGCTCCACGCGCTGCCGGCTGGGGCCGACAATGGTGGTGTGGATAGACTGATAATCATTGTGCTTGGGGACCGAGATATAGTCCTTGAAGCGGCCCGGCACGACCTTCCAGGTCGTATGGATCAAACCGACCGTGCGGTAGCATTCCTCTGGTGAGGTGACGATGACGCGGAAGCCGATCATGTCGGAAAGCTGTTCCAGCGCAATCGACTTGCGCTCGATCTTGGAGAAGATCGAATAGGGAGACTTGACCCGCGCCTTGACCCGCGCGGTGATGCCTGCCTCACTCAGGCGCTCGGTCAGTTCGGCAGTAATGGTGTCGATGGTTTCCCGGTTGTCGGCCTGCATCTGCTCGAGGCGGGCAGTGATGGCCGTATAGTGGTCGGGCTGGAGAATGCGGAAGCTGAGGTCTTCAAGCTCATTGCGCATATCCTGCATACCCATGCGTCCGGCCAGCGGGGCATAGATATCCATGGTTTCCTGTGCAATGCGGCGCTGCTTTTCCGGCGCCATGAACTGCAGGGTGCGCATGTTGTGCAGGCGGTCGGCCAGCTTGACCAGAAGGACACGCACGTCCTGGCTGATGGCCAGCAAGAGTTTGCGCAGGTTTTCGGCCTGCGCCTCTTCGCGCGAAACCAGGTTGAGACGTTCGATCTTGGTCAGGCCGTCGACAATGGTGCCGATCTCGCCGCCGAACATCTGGTCGATCTCGGCGCGGGTCGCGTCAGTGTCCTCGATGGTGTCGTGCAGCAGCCCCACCGCGATCGAGGCGTCATCAAGCTTCAATTCGGTCAGGATGGCCGCCACTTCGAGCGGGTGGTTAAAATAGGGGTCGCCCGAGGCACGCTTCTGCGAGCCATGCTTTTGCATGGCGTAGACATAGGCCTTGTTCAACAATTGCTCGTCGGCGTTCGGGTTATAAGCCTGAACCCGCTCGACAAGCTCGTACTGACGCATCATGGAATTAGCCGCCCGCTCGCCCTGCCGAGCTTAGCGCCTGCGACAGAAATGAAAAGAGCGCCCGGCACATGCCGGACGCTCCCTGATATAATCCGATCACCATGCGCCGCAAGGCCGGTGCACGCCATTCGAGCGTAGCTCTCATGGCCTAGTCTGCTCAAATCGCTCCACTGGAGCGATTTGCAGGACGCAGCCTAGTCGTCCCGACGCTCCGGCGGCGCCAAGCTTTCGATGCCGCGCAGCAGCTCTTCTTCGCTGATGGTATCGAAATTGATGGCGTCGTCGTCGCCACTTTCGATCATCGGCGCAGCGCTGTTTTCGGGTTCATCGACCTCGACATATTTCTGCAGCGAGTGAATCAGGTCCTCGTGCAGATCTTCGGGCGAGATGGTCCCATCACCAATTTCGCGCAGGGCAACGACAGGATTCTTGTCGTTGTCGCGCGACACGGTGATCTGGGCGCCGGAGGAAATCATGCGCGCGCGATGGGCGGCCATGAGGACGAGATCGAACCTGTTCTCGACCTTTTCAATGCAGTCTTCAACGGTGACGCGGGCCACGGACGTCTCCACACTTTGGGGGAATGAAGGGCCGCAATACACGATGGCGAGGACAATGACAAGGCTTGCAAGGCAGAGGACACGAATGCGGTCTCCGCTTTACGCAGGCACGAGAATGTGCGAATACCGAACTTAAGATTTAAAGGTATCTGCGGAATTTATTCTGCCAACCGTCTTTGACGGCATTTTCAACAAGGGTGGCCCCTGCCCCTACGGGAGTGTTCATTATGGCCATTGATCCGCGCGAAAAGATTGCGCTGTTTATCGACGGCGCCAATCTCTATGCCACATCCAAGGCAATCGGCATCGACATCGATTATCGCAAGCTGCTGACTGAATTCAGCGCCAAGGCCTACCTGCTGCGGGCCAACTACTACACCGCGCTGGTGGAAGATCAGGAATATTCCTCGATCCGGCCGCTGATCGACTGGCTCGATTACAATGGCTATACGGTCGTGACCAAGCCCGCCAAGGAGTTCACCGACTCCCTGGGCCGCCGCAAGGTGAAGGGCAATATGGATATCGAGCTGACCGTGGATGCGCTCGAGCAGGCTCCCTATTACGATCACCTGGTGCTGTTTTCCGGCGATGGCGACTTTACCGCGCTGGTGGCGGCCCTGCAGCGCCGTGGCAAGCGGATCACGGTGGTTTCCACGCTGACGACGCCAACGCCGATGATTTCGGACGACCTGCGGCGTCAGGCCGACTTCTTCATGGATGTGGCAGAACTGGCCAAGACAGTCGGGCGTCCGCAGGTGCAGAAGCCGGTCGAGGCCTGAAAGATGCCCGCCATTCGAGCCTAGCTCTCATGGCCTGATCGCCGCAAATCTCTCCATCGGAGAGATTTGCCATTTGGTCCTTGCCACTCGAGCATGGCTCTGGTGGCCTTCTTGACTTGCCCGGCTCCACTGGAGCCAGGCATTCGCTTCGCGAACCGTCAGCGGCACCCCGCCATTCGAGCATAGCTCTCATGGCCTGATCGCCTCAAATCTCTCCACCGGAGAGATTTGCCCTGCGGGACGGCTCTCAGCCCCGTCCACCCTCTTTCAGGATGCGAGCCTTGTCGCGGTTCCAGTCGCGGTCGCGGCTGGTGGCGCGCTTGTCGTAGTTCTTCTTGCCCTTGCCGACACCGATCAGCAGCTTGGCCTTGCCCTGATCGTTGAAATAGAGCTTGAGCGGCACGATGGTATTGCCGGAGCGGGCCACTTCCTGGTCGAGCTTGGCCAGTTGCTTTTTCGAGACGAGGAGTTTGCGCGGGCGCTTTTCCTCGTGGTTGAAGCGGTTGGCCTGCAGGTATTCGGGAATATGCGCGTTGATCAGCCAGAGTTCGCCGCGCTCGGGGGACGCGTAGGATTCGGCAATCTGTGCCTTGCCCAGACGCAGTGACTTCACCTCGGTGCCGGTCAGGACGATACCGGCCTCGACCGTGTCTCCGATCTCGTAATCGAAGCGCGCGCGACGGTTCTCAGCCACTTGTCCGTGGCTGATCCAACCATTCTTGTTCTTATCGTTCTTTGCTGCCATCGAACCTAGATAAGGCCTGCGTGACGCATTGCAAAGTCCATGGCGTCCTGCGTGGGCTTGCTGATGGGGGTCAGCGGCAGGCGCATTTCATTGGCGCAGAGCTTGAGCCGGTTGGCGACATACTTCGCCGGAGCCGGATTGGGCTCCATGAACAAGTCCTTGTGGAGGAAGGCCAGCTTGTCGTTGATGTCGCGGGCAGCATTGAAATCGCCGGCAAGGGACAACTCCTGCATCTGCGCACACAGGCGCGGGGCGACATTGGAGGTCACCGATATACAGCCATGGCCGCCATGGGCGTTAAAGCCAAGCGCAGTGCTGTCATCGCCGGAAAGCAGGATGAACTCCTTGCCCAGCTTGTTGCGCTGCATGGTAGCGCGCTCCATGCTGCCGGTCGCGTCCTTGACGCCGATGATATTGGCATGGGCGTCGCGCAGGCGGGCGATGGTGTCCACGGTCAGATCGACAATGGTGCGGCCCGGCACCGAATAGAGAATGACCGGAATGCCAATGGCGCTGGCGACAGCAGAAAAATGCTGGAACAGGCCTTCCTGGTTGGGCTTGTTGTAATAGGGCACGACCGAGAGCACCGCATTGGCCCCGGTCTTTTCAGCGAACTTTGCGAGGGCAACGGCTTCGGCGGTCGAGTTGGACCCTGCCCCGGCCACCACCGGCACGCGGCCATTGGCGACTTCAATGCAGATCTCGACCACGCGGCGATGTTCCTCATGGCTGACAGTGGGGCTTTCACCCGTGGTGCCGACCGGCACCAGGCCATGTGTGCCCTCGGCTAGTTGCCATTCGACAAAGCTGGAGAAGGCTTTCTCATCAACAACCCCATCGCGCATGGGGGTGATGAGCGCCGTTATCGAACCTCGCAGCATTTTGTCGGTATTCCTCAATTGGGGTCCGGCCCGCCAGCCGGTGCAGATTTTTGATAGGTGATTGGTCCGGAGCCGGTTGGCGCTGAACGGGGCGCACCATACTTTCAACAGCGTCGCGCCACAAGGCGGCTGAAACGCCTTGTTTCGCGGCGCTCCACGCGGCTAGATGGCGCCATGGAACCGCTGTTCAGCCGCCCTCGCAAGGTCCCCGAAGGACACCCGGCATTCGCCGGGCTGCCGGCAACGCATATTTGCCTGAGCGATGCGCGCACCCGTGCGGCGGTGCATTTGCGCGGTGATTTCCGCAGCGGCCGCATGCCGCTGGTCTGCCTGGCCGGCTATCACCGGAACATGAGCGATTTTTCCGCTTTTGCCGCCCATTTTCAGCGGCTTGGCACGGGCGACTGGCCGATGGTGCTGATCGACCTGCCGGGACGCGGCCGCGCCGATGACCGGCCGCGCAAGACACCCTACAGCACGCTGGCCGATGCAGACGACGTGGCCGATGTGCTGGCAGCTCTGGGTATCAGCAAAGTCGTTGTGCTTGGTCAGGGGCATGGCGGCCAGGTGGCCATGGCGCTAGCGGCAAAACATCCCCTGCTGCTGGGTGGAACGATCCTGCTCGATTCCGGGCCGGTGACTGATTCCCGCGGCATTGTGCGGCTGCGCAACAATCTGGCCCATGTGGAAGCGCTGCGGGGCGCCAAGGCGGTTGCCAGCGGGTTTCGGCGCATGCTGGGAGGGGATTATCCGGGGCATTCGGAAGCCGAACTGGACAAGCTGGCGCTGCGCAGCCACTGGTTCGACAAGCGAGGCCGCGCCCGGCCGCTGTTCGACCCGCGCCTGTTGGAGCAGATCAAGGATATCGGTTTTGACGATATCCTGGTGGCGCAATGGCCGCTCTATGAGGCGCTCCGCTGTGCTCCCCTGATGCTGTTGCGCACGCAATTGACCGATCAGTTGCGGCGCGAAACCTATGAGGAAATGGTCAATCGCCGGCCCGAGGCGGTTGCGTTGACGATTGCAGGCCAGGGGTCGCCTGCCCTGTTCGACCAACAAGCCGAAATCGAGGCGGTCGCCGCGTTCGTCTTTGAAGTGGGTATCGTCAAGCGCCGGGTGGCCTGACAATCACGCGATGGCGGTGGCCAGCAAGACCGCCTGTTCCACCCATTGCTCGCGGCGGATGCGCCCCTTGACCGCGATGCGGCCTTCGAGCCAGTCGATATGCGCCCCGGTCCAGGCCGCGATCTGATCATAATGGTAGATGCCCAGATCGTTGAGTGCTGATTCCGTTTTTGGCCCTATCCCCTTGATTGCGCGAAGATTATCGGCCTTGCCATCACGCGGCGCGGGCAGGTCCGGCGGGCGCAATTGGGACGAGGCGGGAGCCTGAACCGGCTCGGCATCCTCGCGCTCCACGGCGCCAGCCAGGCGCCGGGCGGCAGACCGGGTGGCGGGCGCTTGGGCGGTCTTTGTTGCGGGGGAAGACTTCTCTTCGCGCGCGGCAATGGCCGGGGCAAGCTGCGGGCGGGACTTGTAGGCGCGGACGGCCAGATGGGCGCCATAGCCAATCAGGCAGCCACCCAGATAGGCGGCCAGCACCAGCAAGGCCACTTCGATGATGTGGTCCAGCGGGATCACTCCGGTTCCCTGCGGCTGAGGCTCAGCCAGCCCGTTACCAGCCCGACAAGCGCAGCTACGGCCATGAAGGGCCAGTAATAGCCCAGAAGGAAGAGCAGCGTTGCCCCGAATGGCCCCATAGCGACGCGCTCAGACCGCGCCATCGGCGGCGCGAACCGAAACAACAATGCGCCGGTTCTGCCGCTTGCCGGCTGCGGTCGCGTTGTCGGCAACAGGCTGCGCCTCGCCATAGCCGATGGCATAGAGCCGCTCGGGGGCGACGCCGCGCTCGATCAGAGCATTGACCACCGCTTCGGCCCGGGCGACCGAGAGGGCCAGATTGCGCTGGTCGTCGCCATCGCTATCGGTATGGCCCTCGACATCGATGGCCGCGTTGGGGCAGAGCACGAGCGCCTCGGCAAAGGCGTCCAGCTCGGCGCTGGCGCTGGCCGAAATGATGGCGGCGCCGGACTGGAAGAGAATCGCATTGTGTGCGGAAAGCTCGGCCAGGCGCGCCTGACAGAGTGCCAGATTGGTTGGGGCGAAGATCGTCCCGGTCCAATTGGTGCCGAGAGCCGCGATCTGCGACTCGATCTCGGACTTCACCGCCGACGACGGCGCCTCACCGGTGAGGGACCAGGTGCCACCATCAAGCGTCAATTGGCCGGACTGCAATTCCAGAAGGGCGCGCAGGCCGGTTTGCAGATTGCCGACAAACCCATCCGGCGCCCCCGCTTTGACCTGCAAGGCGCTGCCATCGGCGCCGGCCAATGTTGCCGCGTAGCGTGCGGTGGCTTCGGCCGGGACGGAACCGCTCAGCTCCACCGCGCCATCGGCCGTGCGCGTGGCGAAAAAGGCGTAGGCCGGATCACTCGCTGGATCGACCGCGGGACCATCCGCCGCCGGTTCAGGTGCATCTGTCGCAGCAGGCTCCTCGGTCGGCGCCGGCGCGGGGGCAGGCTCTGGTTCGGCTATCGGCGTTTCAGTTGCCGTCTCAATACTTTCGGGCTCGGTCGTCGGGATCTGGGGCTCAAGCAAGGTGATCGACCAACGGGGCGCGGCGGTTCCCAAAACGGCTTCCGCCTCGGCGAGAACATCGGCGGTAAGTCCGACCCCATTCGCCGTCCAGCCTGTTCCGTCAAAGGCGATTTCGCCATCAGACAGCAGGGCCAGCACGTCGAGCGCCTGCAGCACTTCGCTCGAGAACGCCTCCGGCGCGTCCGTGCGGACGCTCGTATTATCCGTCACCCCATCGCCGCCCCGCACAGCCAGGAAACGCTGCAGCGACTCGGCCGGAACGGCGCCATTGAAGACGATGCTGCCGTCCGACGCCTTGCTGGCCGACCAGAGATAGGGCGCGTCGTTGACAGGATCAGGCGCATTGATCTTGGCGTCGCCATCAAGGTTGAGCACCGAGGCCAGTTCCAGGCTGGCATCGCGCGCATCTGCCGTTGCGGCCTCTCCCGAAAGGGTCCAGTCCGCGCCGTCAAACACCGCCCTGCCCTCTTGCAATGCAAGCAGCGCATCGACCGCAGCGCGGGCTTCAGCAGCGAAATTGTCCGGCGCGCCCAGGGCAACGCGGCTGGTATCGGCCACGCGGGTGCCGACATGAACCTTGAGATAGGCCTGCAGGGAAGCAGCAGGCACATTGCCGGCGAACAGGAAACTGCCATCGGGCAAACGTTCGGCGGACCAGGTAAAGGGATCAGCCATCACCGGTTCGGGCCGTGGGTCGGTCAGCGCCAGGCTCCAGCCGGATTGCGCCAGGCCACGGACGGCAAATTCGGCCTCGATGGACCCCTTGTCAATTGCTGATGCCGGTTCCCCTTCCACTGACCAGCTTGCGCCATCGAAGCGGACCACGCCGTTTCGCAGCCAGGGCAGGAATTGCAGGGCCTGCTCAGCCGAGGCTGCGAAACTGGGGGTTTCCCCGGAGGCGAAGCTGACATTGGAACGGGCATTCGGGCCTGCGATGGCCAGCAGCTCGGTTTCGACCTGCGGGTTGGGCAGCAGCCCTTCAAGTGTCACGGCGCCGCTTGCATCACGCCGCGCGGCAAAGCTGTAGCTGGCCGCGGCGGGGGCCCGGTAGGCCAACTGGCCCAAAGCGACTCCCTGGGGCAGGCCAGTCTCAAGCAAGGTCTGGATGGCCCGATAGTCGGTCGGCGTCTGGGCAGAGCCCGAGAGCGACACGACATTGCCTGCAAGGGCAAAGCGGCCTTCGGACAGATGCGAGAGCAGTTCGAGGCCGAAATCGACGGCGCGGCGATAGGTCTCCGGGGCGCCGGCTCCAAATTTGAGGAAAGACACATCCGCACCATCAACCTCGGCGAAATGCGCCCGGGTGGCTTCATCGGGCACATAGCCATCAAAGACCAGAACGTTGCCGGGCTGGCGATTGATACTGATCCAATAGTCTGCGATGCGCGGCGGCTGCAGCTCAACAATGGAATTGGGGCCGGACAGGGCCTCGGTTACGGCCTGCGCGACTTCAATGCTCGGCGGCACGCCGGTGAGGTGGCTCACCCCATCGACAATCCGCGCCTCCCCCTGGTCCAGCCGAGCCAATTGTTCGACCAGAAGCCTGGCCTGTTCGGCAAAGCCATCGGGTGCACCGGAGGCCAGGGACAGTCCCGTGGCAATTGGCACACCCGAGACATCGGCAAGGCGCAGGCGGTCGACCAGTCTTTCTTCTGGCACGTGTCCTGAAATGGCGATGCGCTGGCCATCATATTCGGCGCGCCAGGTATAGGGGGTTACCCGAACCGGCTCGACGGCGATGTCGCCGCTGCCAATGCCATCCGGCAGCGCGGCAAGCGCCATCTGCAAATGACCAAGGGCCTGCTCGGAACGGGCTCGGCCGATGGCGTTGAGCGTGAGGCCTGACAATTCGAAATGCCCAGACTCGACCAAGGTGGCCTGTGCGAGGGCGAACTCCACGCCCTTGCGCCATTGCTGCTCGTCTGGCTGGCCGGATCTGATCTGCAGGTCAACAACGGCCAGGCCCGGCAGCGACATCAGCGATTGACGAAGCTCTTCATTTGGCACGCTACCAAAGAGGCTTACCGCATCATCTTCAATCGATACATTAATCCGGTAGGGTGCGGCCAGAGGGGCGATGGTGACGGTTTGGTCGATGCGACCAACGCCCGTCAGCGCGGCGAGCCGCGACATGGCCAGATCGCGTTCGGTATCGGAGGACGTCGTGCCCGATAGCGAAAGCTGTCGCCCGGCGATCGAGACATGCGCCCAGTTCGAACCGGAGGCATCGAGCGCCACCCTGCTCTCTTCGGCCAGATTGGCCACCATGGCCGGTGTTGCCATGGCCAGGGCTGCGATCGTGCCGCCCAGCACTGTCACAACACCCGGCGCCACCCATTTAAGGAGGTCCCTGATCATCCCGAATCCATTGGAAAACCGCAATTTTCAAAAGGTTAGATGATTTGCGGACAGGGACAAAGAGAAAAGGGGCGATGTCCGGCCTGTCGGGTAAAGGTCACCCCCAGCTAGCTCTGCTACGACCCTTTGGGTCGAGCGACGCTACCTCCCCCATTTTGCGGGAGGTGGTGGGCGCCGTGGTCGTGACGGGCAAAAAAGAAAGGCCCGGCAGAGCCGGGCCTTTCCGAATTCAGCAGTAATCCAAGGATTACTTGAATTCCTTGGCGGCCTTGAAGGTGACCTTGTAGCCACCATTCTGGTGCATTTCGCCCTTGACCGAGGAGGTGAAACCACCACCCGGAGCCCAAGCGAGTTCAGCAGCGCCGTAGAAGTCGGTCTGCTGAGCAACAACCTTGGTGGTTCCGTAGACGCCGACTTCACCGGTGAGGGTGATGGTTTCGGAGACGGCAGCGACGATCTGGGCAGCGACCTGGTAACCTTCATTGTCGGCAGTCGAGGTGTTTTCGTCGAACCAACGACCGCCAAGGTTGACCTTCACGCCTTCGGTAACCGTAGCGCCGATGGAGCCACCAAAACCAGCCTGAGTAGCAACGGCGACACCATTGTTCTGGCCACCAGCAGCTTCACCCGACAGCGCAATCGTGAACATGTCGAAGGAGGCTTCAGCCGAACCCAGGACATTCCAGTAGGTGTCGTTCATGTTATTGGCACTGTAAGCACCAGCAGCGCGCACCTTGAACATGTCAAAGGTACCAGTGATGCCGGCGTGAACCGCCCAGTTCTCAACGACACCGTCGAGAATACCACCTGCAAGAGCGGTAACATGGGCGGTGATGCCGTCGCCAGCATACTCCAGGACACCGATAGCAGTACCGGCGTTCTGAGCGCCAGCGACCGCATCATAGTAGCCTGCAAAAATGCCCTGTGCGGAGCTATCAAGGTTCTCAAGACCACCCTTCACGACAACGCCGTTACCAAGGTCAGAGACGATCTGGATGACGTGGCCACCATCCTTGGGAAGATCCTTGGCAAACATCACGCCCTTGTCGACAGCGTCCGAGCCAAACAGGCCTAGGAAGTTAAACGGCTCGTCGTCGCCGAAGTTGGCGATGGAGCCCTTCTTACCGGCCATGATGGTGGTGGTATCACCAACCGAGACATATGCCTCATCAATGATCCAACCAAAAGTCTCGTCACCACCCGTACCAGGAACAGCAGCGCCACCAGCCGGCGTCTTACCAGCGACGAGGGCCTCGTTCTCTACAACCCAGTGGCTCACAGACTTCAGCTTGATAACAGCAGAGGCCGGACCAAAGTCAGAAGAAGCAGTACCGGCAAACTTCAGCCAAGTTTCAACTTTGCTGTTCCAATCGTTGTCGAGGCCACCAACGCCAGCGTTGTTGTCGAGGACATTCCGAGCACCAGCATGAGTTGCAATACCCATACCTGGGAAGGTACCTGCGAAGTCGCCCCAGTTGAATTCGTACTTCACGCCGCCGGTGATCTGCAGGCAGTTGTCAGCCGACGAGATGGTCAGGCCAGAGATGCCGAGCGAGTCACAGACGTCGAGCGAGGTGAGAACACCCAGATCGGCAGCGAAGCCAGCGGTCGAAAGACCAGCGGCAGCAACAGAACCGAGGATAAGGCTCTTGAGTTTCATTAATTGACCTCCAAAGTCAGTCATTTTTGGTGCCGGTTACCCAGCGGTTTGTCGAAACGCGACCACACAATTCGTGGTGCTGTGTGTTGCCGTCGCGTTGCGACCGACAAACGATCCCATGCATGGATTCGCAAAACCCACTGTACGCATGCAAAAAGCTGACGCAATCGCGGCAAGCCGGTTTTGGGGTCGTCACAATGTGGTTGCACATCAGTTGTTGCAGATTCAGCACACAGATGGAAACGGACCGTTAAGCGAGTTGAACAAAGCGTTAAAATTGTAAGGTTCCTGCCGCTTTGCGCCCGTGCAGATGGCATGGATGGCGGTGTCGCGGGAAGAATGTGGCAGAGCGCCCGATCTGTGGCAGAGTCGTGGAAGATATAAGGAGTACCGCATGGCCGAGGGAAAAGTAGCGCTGGTAACGGGGGGAACCTCGGGGATCGGTCTGGGCGTGGCGCGTGGCCTGGCCCAGGATGGCTGGCGGGTGGTGATCTGCGGCCGGCGGGCGGAACTGGTGAATGCCCACAGCGCAGAGAACGGGTTTGACGGTCACGTTTGCGACGTCACCCAGCCGCAATCGGTTGAGGCGATGTTTGCGAGCATTGCTGGGCGCCAAGGGCGGCTTGACCTGGTGTTCAACAATGCGGGCCGGTTTGCGCCGGCGGCCAATTTTGGCGAGCTGGATGCGGCGACCTGGCGCGAGATGATCGACACCAATCTCAATGGCGCGTTCTATGTTGCGCAGGGGGCGTTCCGGATGATGCGCGACCAGAGCCCGCAAGGCGGACGCATTATCAACAATGGATCGATCTCGGCCTATGTGCCGCGCCCGCATGCGGCGTCCTATACAACGAGCAAGCACGCCATCACCGGGCTGACCAAATCCATCTCGCTCGATGGCCGACCCTATAACATCGCCTGCGGCCAGATCGATATCGGCAATGCGGCGACGGACATGACGAGTAATATGAGCGCGGGGTCGCTGCAGGCCAATGGCAGCATGGCGCCAGAGCCGACATTTGATATGGCCCATGTGGTCGACGCGGTGCGCTATATGGCCGGCCTGCCGCTTTCGGCGAATGTCCAGTTCATGACCGTGATGGCGACCACCATGCCCTATATCGGGCGGGGCTAGGACCTGCCGCCACACGCTGATGCTGGTCTGCAAATGCCAATCTCCTCCGCTTCCGGTGCTCACGTCCTCAAGTACGCTGCGCGCCGGGTCTCGGAGATCGCCATTTTCGCCTCAGCCTGAGCGGGTGGCGTTGGTTCTAGTTCAAACTCCAGACCTTTTCACCGGCGATCCAGGTGGACTGGACCTGACGATCGTCTGAAAGGTGCACGAAGCTGGCTTCGGCCGATGGGCGCAGATGGCCCAGCCGGCCGTCGGCGCCAATGGCGCGGGCCGGATAAAGCGCCGCCATGCGGAAGGCTTCGTCCGGTTCCAGGCCGATGCGGTCGATCATGAAATTGACCGCGTCGATCATGTCGAGGTCGGCGCCGGCCAACGTTCCGTCGGCAAGGCGAAGCGCGCCGTCGGCTCGGGTGATGGTGCGGCCATTGAGTTCGATGGTCTTAAGGTCGGTTCCCGTCTGCGACATGGAATCGGTGACCAGGAAGATGTGACCCGGCCCCTGCTTGGCGCGGAGCGCCGCGCCTATTGAGGCGGTATGCACATGAATGCCGTCGGCGATCAGGCCGGCATGCACAGTCTTGCTGTCCAGCACCGCACCGACGACACCGGGCTCGCGATTGCCGAGCTGGCTCATGGCATTGAACAGATGGGTCGCCATGCTGGCCCCGGCCTCGAAGGCGGCCATGGTCTGATCGTAGCTGGCGTCGGAATGGCCAATGCTGACAATTGCACCCGACGCCGCGAGCCGGGCGATCTGTGCGGGCGGCACGGTTTCGGCGGCTACGGTGCAGAGCAGGTTGGGCAGGGCCGCGGCGGCCGCACAGAGACGCTCAAGGTCTGTCGCGTCCATCGGACGGATCAGAGAAGGGTCATGCGTTCCCTTGCGGGACAGGGCCAGATGCGGCCCTTCCAGATGCAATCCGATGAAGCCGGGGACGCGTTCGGCCGCGGCGGCAACGCCGGCACCGATGGCCTGGATATTGATCTCGGCTGTATCGGTAATCAGCGTGGGCAGCAGGGCGGTAGTGCCGAACTGTGCGTGGGCGGTGCAGATGGTGCGGATGGAATCAAGTGTCGGGGCATTGTTAAACAGCACCCCGCCCCCGCCATTGACCTGCAGGTCGACAAAGCCGGGCACGATCATGCCACCATTCAGCACCACGCGCTCGGCCTGGTCTGGAATGTCGGACTGGGCGACGATGCCAGTGACATAGCCGAACTCGATCAGCAGTGCCGCGTCGTCAAACCAGTTCTCGCCGTCAAAAATGCAGGCGCCCGAGATTGCAGCGAGGTCGCTCATACGGTTTCAGTGACCTTTTTGAGAGCCGGCGGCACATCCGGGTTGAGGCCGCGATGGCGCGACAAGGCCTCGACGAAACCATAGAAAGAGACAATCAGCGCCAGCGGGTCGGTGATCGGATGCCCAGTGGCGGCAAAGGGCAGCGGCTTGGCGGCCCCCGGCAGATCGCTGGTCAGGAAAGCCTTGGCGCCCTGCCCGGCCAGCTTGTGCGCCATTTCGGCAACCGAGCTTTCGGCCGCATCGCGCGCGGCCAGACCGAGCACCGGATAGCCCGGCGTCACAATCGCCACGGGGCCATGCATGACTTCGGCGGCGCTGTAGGATTCGGCCTGGATGTTGCAGGTTTCCTTGAATTTGAGGGCCGCCTCATTGGCGATGGCGAAACCGGGGCCGCGTCCAAGAACATAGAGGGCGCTATGGCCATCCAGCGCACCCACCATTTCCGACCAGTCGCAGGCGACGGCGCGCGACAGGCTTTCAGGCAAGGCCGCGACGGCTCGGGCGAGATCGGCATCGCCGCTCCAGCGCGCCAACAGGGCCAGGCCGGCCACTACCGAGGTCACGAAGGTCTTGGTTGCCGCGACGCTTTTTTCGAGGCCCGCATGCAGGTCGATGGTGAAGTCGCTGGCGTCGGCCAGGGGTGAACCGGCCGTATTGGTGATGGCGATCGTGGTGGCGCCATTGCGTCTGGCCGACTGGGCCATGCCGACAATGTCCGGGCTCTTGCCCGACTGGGAAATGGCGATGGCGGCGGCCCGGTCGAGGCGCAAGTCCTTGCCATAGATCGAGGCAACCGAGGGGCCAACCGAGGCGACCGGCAGGCCAAGCGTCAATTCAAAGGCATATTTGAGATAGGTGGCCGCATGGTCCGAGGAGCCACGGGCCACTGTCACCAGCAGGGCCGGATCGAGCTCACGCAGGCGCGCCGCGGCGGCGTCCAGGGTATCGGTGGAGGCATCGAGGAAACCGGCCACCACCTGCGGGATCTGATCGATTTCCTGTCGCATAAAGGTCTGGGTGGTCACGATCTGAGTGCTCCATTGCTGGTGTCGCCAAGCCGGAGCTCGGCGACGAAGTCATAAGTGTCGCCCCGGTATATGGAGCGGGTGAATTCGACGACGCGGCCAGTGCCGAGGTAGGAAATGCGCTCGATATGCAGGCCGGCCGAGCCGACCGGCACCTGCAGCAGATGCGCATCCTCTTCCGCGATATTGGAAGCGCGAATGCGCTGAATGGCGCGAACCGGCCGCATATTTGTCTTTTCAAGATGCTTGTAGAGCGAATCCGCAATGCTCATCGGATCGGGCAACACGGCCATGGAGAGGCTGGCGCGCTCGATGGCCAAGGGGGTCTCGCCGGTCAGGCGCAAACGGGCAATGCGCGCCACGCGATCGCCCGCACTGAGGCCCAGAATGATGGTTTCCTCCGGCGAGGGTACGTAAAGGCCGCGCTCGAGCCATTCGGCCCGCACCGCCATACCGCGCCGCGCCATATCCTCGGTGAACGACGTGAGCTGGGACAGGGACTGCTCGACACGCTGGGTTTCGGGGGCAACGAAGGTGCCCGAGCCGTGACGCTGCACCAGAACCCCTTCATGCACCAGTTGCTGCACCGCCTTGCGCACGGTGACCCGGGACACGTCGGCGCGATGCGCCAGGTCCCGTTCAGAAGGCAAGGCATCGCCGGGGTTGATAAGTCCGCGCTTTATGGCATCTTCTATCCAGCGCTTGAGCTGCAGATAAAGCGGCCCGCCAATCGGCAGAACCACCGGCCCCTCGCCAAACATAGTGCCGGACTGTTCAGTCAAGCGACCTCCTTGGCCGGCCCTTCAGACGGACCGGCAAGCGTGATGCGCCAGAATGGCGCTGCACATATAATACCAATAAAATACCATTCACCAAGCCCATTTTGGCAAACTCACGCCAACATGCCCATCCCGCTGTGGATATTGTGCTTTTGAGACCGGCGCTTTATCCCTTGGCGTAGTGATCGTGATAAGTGGTATTTTTTTGGCATTAGAGCCAGACAGGAGCAGCGGATGACAGACAGGCGAACCGAAGCCCGGCACGCAAAGGCCATTGGCCTGGAGCTGCAGAGTGACGCGGAAATCCTGTCCTTGCTGGCGAAGGGCCAGGCGGAAGCGGCCCAATGCGTCGAAGCGGCTGTTCCCGAGATTGCGCGCGGCGCCAGTCTGGCGGCCAGTGCCCTGCGCAATGGCGGACGACTGGTTTATGCCGCCGCCGGCAGTTCGGGCCTGATGGCCCTCGCCGATGCGCTGGAATTGCCCGGCACCTATGGTATCGCGCTTGATCGGATCGTGGTCTTGCTGGCCGGCGGCATGGACGCCTTGCGCGACATGCGCGGCGGCCCCGAGGATGACGCTACCGCCGCCAGAGAGGCAGCCGAAGCCCTGGCGTTGACTGAAAATGATTGCCTGATTGCCGTGACGGCAAGCGGGCAGACCCCCTACCCGCTTGCCGCGATTGAAGTCGCCCGCGCGGCCGGCGCCAGTACGATCGGCATTGCCAACAATGCCGGTGCGCCCCTGTTCGAACTGGTCGACGCGGCGATCTGCCTACCCACGCCGGCCGAAGTCATCGCCGGCTCCACGCGCATGGGCGCGGGCACCGCCCAGAAAATTGCTCTCAACATGCTCTCGACCTTGATGGCCATTCGCCTCGGGCATGTGCATGACGGCTATATGGTCAATGTGATTGCGGACAACGAGAAGCTACGTATGCGCGCATGCGGTATCGTCGCGGCGATTGCCGGAGTAGACGAGGCCACAGCCCAATCAGCGCTCGTGGCCAGTGCCGGCGCGGTCAAGCCAGCCATTCTTATTGCCAGCGGCGCCAGTGGCCTTGCCGAAGCAGAGGCCCTGCTGACCCGGCATCAGGGTCTGTTGCGGCCTATTCTGGCGGAGATAAGTGGCCATTAGGATGGCGGGCTGCCGGTGGGCTGCAAATATTGACCTGCCGCGCCAAAAAAGTCGCAGCAAGTGTCGATGTGCCGTTGGCCCTCTCGTCGCCTTTGTGAAACATCATCGCAAGGAGACATGCAATGACCACCTCAGCCAATGATCCCGGCCCGGACAACAATCGCGACCTGGTGCTGACGCGCCTGATCGATGCCTCCCCAGAGGCGGTTTATCGCTGCTGGACCGAACCGGACCTGATGACCAGATGGTTTGCCCCCAAGCCCTGGTCAACACCGCGCGCAAGCGTCGATCTGCGCCCAGGCGGCGCCAACCTGGTGGTCATGGCTGACGAGAACGGCACCGAATATCCCAGCCCGGGTCAGTATCTCGAAATCGTTCCAAACCGTAAGCTGGTGTTTACCGATGCCTATGTCGGCGACTGGCAACCCTCCGAAAAGCCCTTCTTTACCTGCGTGCTGACCTTCGAGGCTGAAGGCGGCAAGACGCGCTACACGGCGACCGCGCGCCACTGGACCGTCGAGGACCGCGAGGCACATGAGAAGATGGGCTTCCATGAGGGCTGGGGCCTGTGTGCTGCCCAACTTGAAGAGGTAGCCAAGTCCCTCTGAGCGCCGCGCAACAAAAGCCCCCGGAGGTGGCGGCACCTTTGGGGTCCCTTGCCGGTCCTGGATATGTTTCCATCGCGTTCCGGCATTGGTCAGGCGAGCCTGGTACGATCTGGCTCCCACGACAGTGTGCATCCCAGGCGACCAGTTCAACCCGCGCATGAAAGGTAACCAATCATGGACCAGACGACTGGAGGATGTCTCTGCGGCGCAGTGCGGTTCGAGGCAAGCGGGGCACCTTATCGTGTAGGGCTCTGCCATTGCCTCGACTGCCGAAAGCACCACGGGGCGCTGTTTCATGCCTCGGCCATCTTTGCCGAGGCCGCGGTGTCGACCACCGGCGCGACGAGCTCATATCAGGGCCGACACTTCTGCCCGCGCTGCGGCTCTTCGGTGTTTTCCGAGAGTGGCGATGAAATCGAGATCCATCTGGGGGCGCTGGACGTGATTGACCTGTTCCGCCCGACTTATGAGCTTTGGACGATCCGCCGGGAAGCCTGGCTTCCAACCTTTACGGGCATGCGAGCTTATTCGAGAGACCGCGAAGGCTCAGGACGAAGTGAAGCCTGAGGTCAGGGCTGTTCTGGCTCGAGTGGCACTTCGCCGGCCAGTTCGGCGACATGGTCGATCACTGCCGCCGCATCGGGGTGGTCGCCGTCAAGCATATCCGCCACCCGCTCAAGGGCCGCGATCAGCATGATCTGCTCCCACTCCTTGAGGTCGGAAAACTGCTGGTGAAACTGGGCGTGCACGCCGTCAGGCGCGATGGCCAGCACTTTCTGGCCCTTGTCGGTCAGGGACAGCAGCACCTGGCGGCGATCCTTCTCACCGCGCCGGCGCTGGATCATGCCGGATGTCTCGAGCTTTTGCAGCAGCGCCGTGGTGGTAGCCTGGGTGATGCCCATGCGGCTCGCCACATGCCCGGCGGTCTTTTCCTGCTCACCATCCAATATCTGCATGAATATAAGCTGGGACGGTGTCAGACCGGTTTCGCGCATCAACTGTTTGGAGTTCGACTCGGTCGCGCGCAGGATTTTGCGCATCGCAGTCAGGGCCAATTTGGTCCGATCTTCCAATAGCCTACTCCAGAGTCTTCCTCACCATATTATCGTCAGAATCCAGGGAACCCAAGCGCCTTCACAGGGGTTCAGCATTCCTTAGCTATATCTAACCTGTTTTTACGCGACTAAGCAAAAATGGCGCATACAGAAAATAATTTGGCGCACCACACTCCACGCAACCCATTGATTTTGCATGGTAGATCACGGATTTCTGTCACCAGCATGACGCGGAAAGCAGATTTTGTCGCACCATCTGGGTTGAAATTTAGTTTTAACAAGCTAACTTTCACGACCATGATTTACGGCAACTCAGCGCTGTTCGATGCCAGTGCCCTGCACCGGCAAACCGCAGGTGCCCCGCAAGCGAGCATTCGCACCCCCATCAGTACCGATGGTTCGAAGGTGTGGAAGCTCATCGGCGCCACCAGCGCGCTCGATGATAATTCGCTTTACTGCAACCTGTTGCAGACCACCCATTTTGCCGAGACCTGCGCCATTGCGGAGCAGGATGGCAAGGTCGTGGGCTGGCTCTCGGGCTATGTCCCGCCGGAGCAGCCCGACACCTATTTCGTCTGGCAGGTCTGCGTCAGTGACGCTGCGCGCGGCCAGGGTCTTGGACGCCGCCTGATCGGCGATGTGCTGGCCCGCCCCGCCTGCCGCGCGGTGACGACGCTGCAATGCACCATCACCCATGACAATGAGGCGAGCTGGGGCCTGTTCACAGCGATCGCCCGCAGGCTCGACGCGCAGATGCAGCAAGTCGAGCTGTTCGAGAAAGACGCCCATTTCGACGGACTGCATGACAGCGAATACGCCGTCAGCATCGGTCCGTTCAGCCCCGAGAAGGTGACGGCGCTTACGAGCGCCTGATCGCACGACGTTCAGACCTAGCCCTTTGACTATCCACGTCCAGGAGACGTTCCCCATGGCCAACACAGCAACCATCACGCCGATCAATACCTTTGAGCGCGTCGAAAGCCGCGTGCGGTCCTATTCGCGCAGCTTTCCCAAGGTGTTCGACCGGGCGCTTGGCTCGACCATCTACGACACCAATGGCAAAGCCTATACCGACTTTCTCGCCGGTTGCTCCACGCTCAATTACGGGCACAACGACCCGGATCTGAAATCGGCGCTGATCGAATACATCTCCAATGACGGCATCGCGCATGGCCTGGACATGTTCACCGACGCCAAGGAGCACTTCCTGTCGACCTTCGAGCGGCTGGTCCTGCGTCCGCGCGGCATGACCCATCAGCTCCAGTTCACCGGTCCGACCGGCGCCAATGCGGTGGAAGCGGCGATGAAGCTGGCCCGCAAGGTCACCGGCCGCACCAATATCATCGCCTTTACCAATGGCTTCCATGGCGTGACCCTGGGCGCCCTTGCCGCCACGGGCAATGGCAAGCATCGCGGTGGTGCTTCGACGCCGCTCTCCGGTGTCACCCGCGCCGCCTATGACGGCTATCATGGTCCAGACATCAACACGGCCGACCTGCTCGAGCGCGAATTGAGCGATCCGTCCAGCGGTATCGACGCGCCGGCGGCGATCATCGTCGAGACCGTGCAAGGTGAAGGCGGGCTCAATGCCGCGTCCCCCGAATGGCTGCGCCAGATCCAGGCGATTGCCCGCAAGCACGGCGCGCTGTTCATTATTGACGATATCCAGGCCGGCTGCGGCCGCACGGGCGGGTTCTTCTCGTTTGACGGCATGGGCCTGTCGCCCGACATCATCACCATGGCCAAGTCGCTTTCGGGCATGGGCCTGCCGCTGGCCATGACGCTGATCAAGCCGGAGCACGACATCTGGAAGCCGGCTGAGCACAACGGCACGTTCCGGGGCAACAACCATGCCTTCGTGACTGCCGCCGCGGCACTGGAGAAGTTCTGGGCCGACGACCGGTTCATCTCGGATGTGAACGAGAAGGCCCGCTATCTTGGCGAGCGCCTGGCTGCCATCGCCGACGAGCATGGCCTCGTCACCAAGGGTCGCGGCATGATGGTCGGTATCGATGCCGGTTCGGGCGAAGCTGCTGCTGCAATCTGCAAGGCGTGCTTTGCCAAGGGCCTGATCATCGAAACCTCGGGCAGCTTTGACGAAGTGGTCAAGGTGCTCTGCCCGCTCACCATTTCCCTCGACCAGCTCACCGCCGGCATCGACATCATGGAGACTGCCTTTGACGCGGTCTTGGGGTCTCACCGCGCGGCGGCCGAATAAGGACAAGCCAGCAATGATTGTACGCGATCTCGAATCCGCCCGCCTGGGCGACCGCCTCGTCAACTCCAATGGCTGGGACAGCACGCGCCTGCTGCTGGCCGGCGACGAGATGGGCTTTTCGTTCCACGTCACCCGCATTCACGAGGGCACCAGCCACGTGTTTCACTACAAGCATCACTTCGAGAGTGTCTATTGCATCTCGGGTGAAGGCTCGATCGAGGAACTCGATACCGGCGTGGTGCACCAGATCCGCCCGGGCGTGATGTATGCGCTCAATCTCAACGACAAGCATCGCCTGACCGCCAAGAGCGAGATGGTGATGGCGTGCTGCTTCAATCCGCCGGTGACCGGCAATGAAGTGCACCGCGAGGACGGCTCCTACGCCCCGGCTCCCGAAGACGCCTGAACGTCTTCCCCTAAAACTCCAACTGAAAGGCGAGAACCATGACCCAGTCAGCTTTCGACACCGCCAATCACGATGACTATCCCACGCGCCTGCCGGCCGAAAAGTGGCAGGAGCGCAAAGACCCCGTCGTCTGGGGCAACTGGACCCCTGAAGCACCGCTGACGCGCGCGCAGACCGAGAGCTTCGAAAAGAACGGCTATCTGGTCCTCAAGGATGTCTTTTCGCCGGCGGAAGTCGCCGCGCTGCAGAAGGAATCCGCCCACATGCGCTCGGGCGAGGCAAAGATCGCCGAAGACAATGTGATCACCGAGCCCGGCTCGAATGAGGTGCGCACCGTCTTCCGGCTGGATGAAGAAAACGCGCTGTTCGCGCGCCTGGCCAGCGACCGCCGCATTGCCGGCGCCGTCAGCTTCCTGCTCGATGACGAGGTCTATCTCCACCAGTCGCGCCTCAACTACAAGCCGGGCTTTACGGGCAAGGAGTTCTACTGGCACTCCGATTTCGAGACCTGGCACGCCGAGGACGGCATGCCGCGCATGCGCGCGATTTCGGCCTCGATCCTGCTCACGGACAATGACGCGCTCAATGGTCCGCTGATGCTGATGCCGGGCACGCACAAGAACTTCATCGCCTGTGCCGGCGAGACCCCCGAGGACAACCACAAGACCTCGCTCAAGAAGCAGGAAATCGGTGTGCCCTCGCATGACGCGCTGACGAAAATGGCCAAGGAACACGGCATTGACTATGCCTCGGGCAAGGCCGGGACCGTGGTGCTGTTCGACTGCAACACCATGCATGGCTCGAATGGCAATATCACGCCCTTCCCGCGCTCGAACGCCTTTTTCGTCTATAACGCCTGGTCCAACCGGGTGGTGCAGCCCTTCGCTGCCAAGAACCCGCGCCCTGCGTTCCTCAGTTCGCGCGACCCCAAGGGTCCGATCAGCATCGAGACCGGCAAGATCGGCTAAGGCCGGTATTTCAATCGCCAACGACCAACCAAATGGCTCCGCTCCCGAAAAGGGAGCGGCTGGAGACTACATGACCACCGAAAGCCCGCGCCATACCGTTGAGAAGATCGGCGGCACCTCGATGTCACGCACCGAGGAATTGCTCGACACCGTGCTGATTGGTAACCGGAAGGATGCCGATCTTTACCAGCGCATCTTTGTGGTCTCGGCCTATGCCGGGATGACCGACGAGTTGCTTGAGCACAAGAAGTCGGGAAAGCCCGGCGTCTATTCGCTGTTTTCCAGCGCCGAGAGCGGCTGGGGCTGGGGCGATGCCCTGAGCGCCGTGGCCGACAAGATGTTCGCCCATAATGAGCGCATCTTTGCAGACGAAGGGGCCCGCCAATCGGCCAATCGATTTGCGCGGGAGCGGGTCGAAGGCGTCCGTTCGTGTCTGATTGATCTGCAGCGGCTGTGCTCATTCGGGCATTTCCAGCTACAGCAGCACCTGCTCACCGTGCGCGAAATGCTGGCGTCGCTGGGTGAGGCGCATTCGGCCTTCAACACCGCCCTGCTCCTCAATCTCCATGGCGTGCGGGCGCGGATGATCGATCTCACCGGCTGGCGCGACGAGGGGCAGTACACGCTCGATGAAGCCATCGAGCGGGCTCTGGCCGATGTCGATCTGGCAACCGAGCTGCCGATTGTCACAGGCTATGCCCAGTGCAGCGAAGCGCTGATGGGCACCTATGACCGGGGCTATTCGGAGGTGACCTTGTCGCGGCTGACGGTCGTGACAAAGGCGCGCGAAGCAATCATCCACAAGGAGTTCCACCTCTCGAGCGCCGATCCGCGGCTGGTGTCGCCCGACGCGGTGCGCGTCATTGGCGAGACCAATTACGACGTGGCTGACCAGCTCTCCAATATGGGCATGGAAGCAATTCATCCCCGCGCAGCCAAAAGCCTGCGGCGCGCCGGCATACCGCTGCGTGTGAAAAATGCCTTTGAGCCGGAACATCCCGGCACCGTGATCCGTTCAGACCTTGATGCGCAGTCACCGCAGGTCGAGATCGTGACGGGATTGAAGAACGTCTATGCCTTCGAATTCTACGACCAGGACATGGTCGGGGTGAAGGGTTATGACGCCGAGATTCTTGAGGCGCTGAAGCGTCATAAGGTCTGGATCATCGCCAAGACCTCCAATGCCAACACCATTACCCACTATCTCAAGGGATCGATGAAGGCGATCAAGCGGGTCGAAACCGACCTGTCCGATGCCTTCCCGACTGCCGAGATCGCCCTGCGCAAGATCGCGCTGGTTTCGGCCATCGGTCGCGATCTGCGCTCGCCCCGGGTCCTCACCCAGGCGATCCGCGCGCTGTCGGATGCGGGGATCGAGCCGCTCGGCATGCACGACCTGCTGCGCAAGGTCGACCTGCAGGTCATCGTCGAGCCCGACCAGTTCGAAGCCACCATCGCGGCCCTGCACAAGGGCCTGATCGAAGACTGGGCCGCCGCCCCGCAACAGAAGTTGCACGCGGCAGCCTGACCCATGGCCGGCTGCATGGATGGGCAGCAGCCGGTTTCAACCGCCCGAAGACACAGAAATGAGGAGAACACACATGACCAAACTCGGAAAAACCGCAGTCATGGCGCTGTCCGCCATCGCCGCTTCGGCACTTGCCTCCACCGCAGTCAGCGCTGCGACGCTGGCCGAAATCCAGGAATCGGGTTCCATCCGCATCGCGGTCGCCAATGAGATTCCCTATGGCTATATCGATCCGGTCTCGGGCGAAGCCATGGGCGCCGGCCCTGACGTGGCCAAGCACATCGCCGAAGAGCTCGGCGTGACCAATATCGAGTGGATCACGACCGACTTCTCGTCGTTGATTCCGGGCCTGCAGGCCGACCGCTTCGACATGGTCGCCGCCGAAATGGCCATCATCCCTACCCGTTGCGCCACGGTCATCTATTCCGAGCCCAACACCTCCTATGGTGAAGGTCTCCTGGTGCCTGCCGGCAATCCCGCAGGGCTGACCGGCTATGCCGATTTCGCTGAAAACTCCGATCTGTCCGTCGCCATCATGGCCGGCGCCAACCAGCTCGACATGATGCAGGCGCTCGGCGTGTCCGAAGACCAGCTCGTGACCATCTCTTCGAACGCCGATGCGATCTCGACGGTTTCGACCGGACGCGCCGACGCTTATGCCGCGACGGGCCTGACCGCCAGCGAACTGGCCGGGCAGAGTGACGACGTGGAAGTCGCCGAAGGGTTCACCGACCCGGTCATCGACGGCACCGAACAGCGCTCCTGGGGCGGCTTCGTCTTTGCCCAGGGCAATGAAGAGCTGCGCGACGCGGTCAATGAAGTGCTGGCCGAATACAAGCAGACCGACGAGTGGCTCGAGACCGTGTCCGGCTACGGCTTTACCGACGCCGACACCTCGCGCTCGTTCGACATGAGCACTGCAGAGCTTTGCGCCGAATAAGCGCAGCTCATTTGATCTGATCTGCCGGTGGGCGCTGCTTGTTCAGCGCCCACCGGCGACTTGCTTGCGCATCGCCAGCAACAACAACAATAAAGCCAGGTTGAGAACGCTTTCATGGACTGGACCCAATATCTCACCCCCCTGACACTGGGGGCCTGGGTGACCATCGAGCTGACGATCTATTCAACGGTGTTCGGAGCGCTCCTTGCGTTCGCCGCGGGCATCGGCAAGCTCGCCCACAACCCGCTCATCAGGGCGATCTCGATAGGCTATATCGAGATCTTCCGCGGCACATCGCTGCTGGTGCAGCTCTTCTGGCTGTATTTCGCACTGCCAGTTGCCGGACAAGCCATCGGCATTGATCTGCGCCTGCCCCCGGTCGCCGCCGGTGTCCTGGCGCTGTCGCTCAATATCGGTGCCTATGGCGCCGAAGTGGTGCGCGGGGCCATCCAGTCGGTCTCCAAGGATCAGTATGAGGCGGCCAGGGCGCTCAATTTCACGCCGCGAAAGACCCTGTGGCGAGTGGCCCTGCCCCAGGCGATCCCCGAAATGATGCCGCCCTTCGGCAATCTGGCCATCCAGAATCTCAAGGATACCGCACTGGTTTCGCTCATTTCCCTGTCCGATCTTGCCTTTCGCGCCGAACAATTGCGCAATTTCACCCAGGACTCGACGACAATCTACACACTGGCGCTGCTGATGTATTTCGGGCTGGCACTGATCTTGACCGCCATGATGAAACTGCTCGAGCGGTTCGTGGGCCGCTGGCGCGCCGGAGCGAGGTAGAACAATGCTTTTTGGAATTGCATGGGACACCTCCTCGGGCTGGGCGTTCGCCGTTTCGATATTGCCCATCCTGCTGATCGGCATGTGGGTGACCATTCAGGCCACCGTGCTGGGCTTTTTCATCGCGCTTGCCGTGGGGCTGGTCTGGGCTGCGCTCAAAGCCGCCCCGCTCAAGATCATCTCCTGGCCCGCCGCCGTGGTCACCGAGTTTCTGCGTGACACGCCACTGCTGATCCAGTTGTTCTTTCTCTACTACGTGCTGCCCGAATTCGGCATAACGCTGCCCGCCTTCATGACCGGTGCGCTGGCGCTGGGCCTGCAATATTCGGCCTATACCTCGGAGGTCTATCGCGCCGGCATCGAGGCCGTGGCCAAGGGCCAGCATGAGGCAGCGCGCGCACTCAACCTTTCGGGCGGCCGCACCTTTACCCACATCATCCTGCCCCAGGCCATCCCGCGCATTGTCCCGGCCATGGGCAACTACCTGGTGTCGATCATGAAGGATGTGCCGCTGCTCTCGGTGGTGACGGTCCTTGAAATGCTCAACGTCGCCCGCATCATCGGTGACAGGACGTTCAACTATCTGGTTCCGCTCTCGATGGTCGGCGCGCTCTACCTTATCATGACACTGGTGGCCTCGGCCGGCGTTCGCCTGCTCGACAACTGGCTGCCCAAGCAGGGGATTCCCTTGAAATGAGTGACGAACCGATCATCAAATTCGACAAGGTCGTGAAGCGTTTCGGCGATCTCACCGTGCTCAACGAGCTCGATTTCGAGGTCAAGAAGGGCGAAAAGGTCTCGATCATCGGGCCGTCCGGATCGGGCAAATCCACCGTGCTGCGCATTCTGATGACGCTTGAAGACATCAATGGCGGCGTTGTGACCGTGGGCGGCGAGCCACTCTGGCACGAAAAGGCCCCCGACGGGTCCCTCGTCCCGGCCAGCGAAACGCATCTGCGCAAGATGCGGACGCAGCTCGGCATGGTGTTCCAGCAGTTCAACCTGTTCCCGCACATGACGGTGCTGCGCAATATCACCGAAGCGCCGGTCCAGGTGCTGGGCCTCTCCAAGCAGGAGGCAAAGCAGCGCGGCGAAGAGCTGCTTGAGCTGGTTGGTCTCGCCGATCAGGCGCAGAAATACCCGCACCAGCTCTCCGGCGGCCAGCAGCAGCGCGTCGGCATCGCCCGGGCGCTGGCCATGCGCCCCAATATCCTGCTGTTCGACGAGCCGACTTCCGCGCTGGACCCGGAACTGGTGGGCGAAGTGCTCAACGTGATCGGCAAGCTGGCCGAGGAACACGACCTCACCATGCTGCTGGTGACCCACGAAATGCGCTTTGCCCGCGAAGTCTCGGACCGCGTCTGCTTCTTCGACCAGGGCCGCATCCGCGAGGAAGGTGCGCCCGAAGACCTGTTCACCGACCCCAATGAAGAGCGCACCCGCGAATTCCTGCAGGCCGTGCTTGATAATTAGGGGGCAAGAGGTGCGTTGCGTCACCAATTCAGCCGTGGGTAGCAAAGGCATTGTGATTAGCCACCACTGCCCCACCTAAAGAACGCCACCAGCGCACCGCCAATAGCCATTAATGCTTTGGGCCAATGGCTAATCGGCGGATTCGGAGGGGGTGGGTTGTTGATAACCACGACAATCGGACGCCGGTTGCGGCGGGAATAGCGGTTCTTGATCCCCATTCTGGGACTCCAAGCAGGTTGCAATACCTATGCTGTGCGCCGATTTGGTCGCATGAGTCTTGGGCTAGTGGGTCCGGGGTTAATGTTTCCCAGGTTGTGCCTGTGAACACTGTGGACAATGGGGACTACGACGCCGCGACCTCGACAATGGCCGGATCGAAATCGAACGCCATGGTTCCGCTGCCGCCGTTTTCGCGTCCAGTCGGGTGCGGCGCGCGCGGAATCAAGCTGGCGGAGAATTCGGGGATATTCGGGAGGGAAAGTGGCGGAGAGGAAGGGATTCGAACCCTCGAGACAGTTGCCCATCTGCACCCTTAGCAGGGGTGTGCCTTCGACCACTCGGCCACCTCTCCGGCGGGGTCGGGTCTAGCGGCCCCACCCCTGGATGGCAAGTGGTTTTTGTGCTGGGCGCCACAAGGACTTGCTTCCTGTGGACGGATGGGGAACTCCTGCGCCGCAATTTGGTTGGTATGTGCGCGCTTTCATGGCTTAAATCGGGGTCGTGACGGCAGCAGGTTCCGGATCGATTGGACCACCGGACAAGGACAAGAGGCAGAGAGCAGATGGCGAGATGGAACAGGTCCGGGCGTTTCCTGGCGCTTCTTGTCGTGGTGGTGTCGAGCCTGATCACCGGGGCCACGAGCGCGCTGGCGCAAGCGCAGGCGCCAATCGAAGGTGTCTGGCGCACAGCGCTCGCATCCGAAATCACCATCATGGCCTGCCCGGAAGGATTTTGCGGGCACCTGTCGCGCATTGTGGTCCCCGAGGGCCTGTTGAGCGGGGCAGAGGCCGAAGCCGCCGCGGCGATGGCGCCCGAGGACTTCTTCGACTATCGCAATCAAGATCCGGCCTTGCGGGACCGGCCCATGCTGGGGCTGCAGATCCTCACGCTGTGGCAGGGCAAGCAGCCCTATATCTATGACGGGGAAATCTACAATCCCGAGGACGGCAAGACCTATACGGGCTATCTCGAGATGACCGGGCCGGACATTGTGCGGCTCAATGGCTGCGTGCTGTTCAACGTGGTTTGCCGCGGCGAGGACTGGACGCGGGTGCCGGCCGAAGAGTTGGAAGCACGCGCCGCAGCAGAAGCCGAGGCGGCAAAAGCCGCCGCCCCGGCGCAATAGTCCGCCATTCGCGCATAGCTCCGATGGCCTTGCTGTCATGAATGGCTCCGTTGGAGCCGTTCATCCGTCAATGCGGACCGCCTGCTAAGCGCGCATCAATCTCATCTGTGGCTGGCCATTGCCGCGCAGGGCCGGAGAGATGCCGCGCAGATCCACGGTCGAAACCACACGCTGCCGATAGGCGGCAAACATGAAGTCCGGCGTGACATTGACCGGTTCATCGAACTGGATGGTGACCGTGAAGGCCTGCATGTTGTGGGCAAGCTGCACCCCGATCAGCAGGCCCTTGAAGGGCTGTTCGAGATAGAAGCCTTTGACGCGCATGCCGACCTGGAAGGGCACCGCGACACGCTCGGGCAAGGCGGCGCGGGCCGTATTCCAGTCGCGAAAGCCATGGGCGCGCGCTGTCTCTTCTAGGGCGGCGCCATGGGTCATCGGCTGGCCGGACTGGGCGCGGGCTTCGCGCAGCGCCTTGGCTTCGGATTTCAGGGTTTGGGCGGACGGGGTATCGAGGGAAAACGACATGTTTCGGGCTCTCCGGATGGGAGGCGACAATTCACATGGGGGCCCGCGTTGCCATGATGCGCCTTGGGAGAAACAACCGAAGGGATCATTGTTTAGAGCTGGACTTCACCATGGATCTTGCGATCCGCGAGCGGCAGGCGCCAGCAACCGCCGGTGTAAATGCGCCCTGGACGGTACCAAGTCAAGTGCGGGCCGATCACCTGCGGTGATGATGCGATCAGACAATTGCGTTGGGCGCGGCAAGATTTGAGCGCTAGGAATTTCCGTCGTGCGATTGGGGGAATGATGACCGAGCTGATGCTGTTTGTCGCGGGCCTGCTGGGCGGGGCGCTGAATTCGCTCGCTGGTGGCGGCTCATTCATCGTCTTTCCCGCGCTGCTGTTTTCCGGCGTGCCGCCCGTTTTGGCCAATGCTTCCAATACCTACGCAGCCCTGCCCGGCTATGTCAGCGGCGCCATCGGCTATTGGACGTCCGTGGCGGGCTACAAGGACCGGCTGGTGCTCTATGGCGTCATCTCGGCGCTGTTCGGCTATGTGGGCGCGGAGCTGCTCCTGGTGGTGTCAGATGAACAGTTTTCGCTGGTCGTGCCCTGGCTGATGGCGTTTGCCGTGACGCTGTTCGTGTTCGGCAACCGGATCAATACGACGCTGAGGGCCCGTGGTGGTGAGCGGCGCGGCATGAAGGCGCTTGGGGCGGTATTGATCCTCTCCTTGCTGGCGGCCGTCTGTGTCTATGGCGGGTTCTTCAATGCGGGTCTGGGCATATTGCTGCTGGCGTTTCTTGCCATGGCCGGGATGACCGATATCCACGCCATGAACGGGCTCAAGCTCTATATCTCGTCCATCGTGGCGCTGGTGGCGGTGGTCCGCTTTGCCCTTAACGGCAGTATCGACTGGTATCACGGCTCCATTGCGCTGGTTGGCGTGACCATTGGCGGTTATGCGGCGGCGCGGCTGGCGCAGTACATCCCGACGCTGTGGATCCGCGTGGGCGTGATCGTCTATGGCATCGGGATGACCGGGTATTTTTTCTGGACAGCGTATTTCGCCTGAGAGCCTATTCCGCCAGTCTGATCCACACTGCGGCGTCGTGGAACGGCGCACCGCCGAAGGGCGGGGCCGGCTCGGCGCTGGTGAGCATGTTGATGCCCTGCCCGCCGCGATGGGCCTTGTTGCGATGAAGGCCCTCGGCGATCAGCACACCGGTACGCAGCCCATCGAACAGGCGAGCGGTCAATTGCACTGCGCCGCGATGATTGCCGACCACGACGGGTGCGCCGTCTGCAATGCCGATCCGGGCCGCGTCATCGGGGTGGATGAAGACGCTCGGCTCGCCCTCACGCTTGAGGCTGCCCGGGGTCTGGTTGAACGATGAGTTGAGGAAGGCGCGCGCCGGGCTGGTGGCCAGCTTGAACGGGTGCTCAGCGTCGGTTGCTTCAGTGATGGCCCAGTGGTCGGCAAAGCGCGGCAGAATCGCGGGGTCGCAAACCCAGCGATAACCCTTGATATCCGACACAGCCTGCCAATTCGGCGCAAATCTGAAGCGGCCATCAGGCCAGGCAAAGCCATTGGCGAAACGGGCGTCGTCATCAGGCCGGCCGCGATCGATGTAGCAGGTCTTTTCCACCTCTTCGAGCGCCGGGTAGTTGGAGCGCGCAAAGGTATCGGCCACGACATCGCGGTCGCTGGCCCGGAAGATGGGATCGTCGCTGCCCAGGCGCTGCGCGATGGCGTTGATGACCTCGTGGTTGGAGCGGGCCTCACCCGGGGCGTTGACCACCGCCGGACCATAGAGCACGCGGGTATGGCCGCCTCGGGTGTAATAGTCATTGTGCTCGAGGAACATGGTGGCCGGCAGCACGATATCGGCCAGTTCGGCCGTTTCGGTCATGAATTGCTCGTGGACGACGAGGAACAGATCCTCGCGCCTGAACCCCTCCTGCACCCGCTTCTGGTCCGGTGCGACGGTGGCCGGGTTGGTGTTCTGCACGATCATGGCATGAACCGGCCCGCCGCCCTGCAACGCCCTGGCGTCGCCGGTGAGGATCGGGCCGATTTCGGACATGTCGAGCCGGCGTGGCGTACCCTTTTGCAGGTGCTTGCCGGTCAAGCGTGACTTGTCGAGCGCCCAGGTGCCGGAATTGGAGTGGAAGGCGCCACCACCGCGATGCTGCCAGGCGCCGGTCATTGCCGGAATGCAGAGCGCGGCATGCATGGCGGTCGAGCCATTGCGCTGGCGCGAAAAGCCGAAGCCGAGCCGGAAGAAGCTGCGCGGCGTCTTGCCGACGAGATGCGCAAAGCCTTCGATTTCAGCAACAGACAGGCCGGTGATATCGGCCGCCCATTCCGGTGTGCGGGTTGCGAGATGGGCTTCGAACTCGGACGAGAAATCGGTGAACCGGGCCATATAGGCGCGATCGGCCAGACCATCGCGCAACAGCACATGCATGGTGGCAACGGCCAGCGCGCCATCGGTGCCGGGCCGGAGGACCAGCCCCATATCGGCCTGGTCCATGGTGGCGTTGCGATAGATGTCGATCACCACCACCTTGGCGCCGCGCGTCTTGCGGGCCTTCATGGCATGGGTCATCACATTGACCTGGGTATGCACGGCATTGGTGCCCCAGATGACGACGCAATCGGCCTCGGCCATCTGCTCGGGATTGACCCCGCCCAACAGGCCCGTGCCGGCGATATAGCCGGGCCAGGCGAGACCGGTGCAGATGGTGTCATATTGATGCGAATAGCCGCGCAGGGCGCGCAGGCGCTCAATGCCGTCGCGCTGCACATGGCCCATGGTGCCGGCATAGAAATAGGGCCAGATGACCTCCGGGCCATGCTCGGCTTCAATCGCAAGGAAGCGCCGGGTGATCTCATCGAGCGCCTCGTCCCAGGAGATGGGTTGCCACTGCCCTGCCCCCTTGGGGCCGACACGGCGTAGTGGATGGGTCAGGCGTTCGGGGTGATGGATGCGCTCGGCATAGCGCGCGACCTTCTCGCAGATCACCCCGGCGGTATAGGGATCATCCTTGGCGCCGCGTACGCGGCCAATTGTGCCGTCAGCAAGAATATCGACATCAAGCGCGCAGACCGAAGGACAGTCATGCGGGCAGACGGAGCGGATGGTGCGCTGGGCAATAGGGGCGTTCATGGGGCAAGGTTAGTCCCACCCCCGCCCCGCGACAATGGCATTGTGGTGATGGCAGGGATCAGGAGCGGTGATGGGCTCACCCCTGCCGCACGATATTGTCAGGCCGCGAATGCCTTTGCCGCGGTTTCGGAATTGCGGCGGGCGCGGGTGCTGGCGTGCCTGGCCAATTGGGCTGCTCCGGCGTGGAACTGGGAAAACGTGATCTGCCCGGCGGTGCCGGTGATGGTGATGCCACGCCAGTTTGGCCGCACCGCACGCACATCGGCCCAATCCAGTTTCGTCTCGCGGCCCATAGCGTTGCGATGGGTCACATGGCGATGATCCCAGCGGGTCTGGGTGAACAGGCCCGCGATACCGATGCCGAGCGAGCCAGCCGCCAGGAGCACAACCGCCAGATAGGTGGCGATCAACTGGGTGGGGTCGGCGACATGGCCCATGATGATGACGGCAAAGAGCAGGATGGCCGCAAGGGCCGCTGCGCCATAGCAGGCGAAATATTCGACCATGGAGGGGCGCAACTCGGCCCAACCGCCTTCGACCACAACGGCCTCCTCGGGCTGCAACAGCCGCAGAGCAAGGAAGGCAGCGTAGCCAAACGCCACCACGCCGGCCGCACGGGACAGCGGCAGATGGTCAGTCATGGGGATGTGCTTGAGGATAAGGAGAAGGGTTATCGTAACGAGCGGCAAAGCCACTTCCTGCCAACGCAAAGGCACGCTTGAAGTCTCCATGGTGCGGGGCCGGTGACGCAAATTCGGCAGATTTCCTGTCTCGAAGGGTACGCAATCGAAGTGATTTGGCCATTCACAATTTCGCCATATGTGGGGCGGGACGGCCATGACTGGCTCAGGGATTGAATCAAGGGCTTCAGAAAGTGAGTCGGCGCCCTGCCAGTCTGATTCACGCCACGGGTCTAAAGCGTTGGAGTAATTACCGAACTTCGGAAATCCAAAGCGAAACCGCCTCGATTTGAGATCGGAGCGGTCCGGGCATGGCGCCGTCAAAACGTGCCAGAAATGTCTCAGCCGCGAACGCTTGCCGGGGCGCCGACCACGGCGGCGCTGGCCTGCTCTTCTGCGTCGATCTCGGCTTCCGGCTCCTGGCGCAGGGTGGTGGCCAGGGGGAGTTCCTCTAGGAAGAAACTCAGCCCGAAGGCCAGGATCGACACGCCGGCTGCCGTAAAGAACACCGGGTGCAGCGCCGAGGCAAAGGCCTCCAGAACCAGGGCCTGCACCGGCTCCGGCAGGCTGGCGACGGCTTGGGTGCTGAAACTGCCGGTGCCCATATCAGCACCCTCGGGCAGGACCGCGCTCAAATGGCTGGCCAGCCCGCTGGCGAAAATAGCGCCGAAGATCGACACGCCGATCGACCCGCCAATCTGGCGGAACAGCGTATTGCCCGCGGTAGCTGCACCCACCACTGCGCGCGGCACTGCATTCTGCGTTGCGGTGATGCTAACGCTGTTGACCGGCCCAATGCCGGCGCCGACCAGGAACATATAGATGGCGATCGCCCAGGCCGGGGTATCGAGCTGCATGGTGGCAAGCAACAGGCAGCCAATGGTCAGCACCAGGGTCGAAAGCAGCGGCAGGCGCTTGTAGCGGCCGGTGCGGGTCATGAAGAAGCCTGACAGCATCGAGGTGCCGATCATGCCCACCATCATGGGCACGAGCTGCAACGCCGAATCCATTGGCGACACGCCCTTGGCCAGTTGCAGATACATGGGCAGGAAGGTGATCGAACCGAACATGGCCATGCCGACGAAAAAACTGATCACGCTGGTCAGAGCAAAGGTGTTGATCTTGAACAGGCTCAAGGGCAGAACCGGCTCGGCGGCGTGGGCCTCGGTCCAGACAAAGCCAGCCAGCGTGCCGATGGCAAAGACAAGCAGGCCAATGATCTGGGGCGAGAACCAACCCCAGGTATTGCCACCGAGCGAGGTCGCCAGCACGAAGGCCGTGAGTCCGCCCGAGAGCAGCACAAAACCCCAATAGTCGATGGAATGCTTCACCCGTACGCCGCGCGGCTTGAGCGCAATGGCGATAACGGCCAGCGCCAGAATGCCCAGCGGCAGGTTGATGAGGAATATCCACTGCCAGGAAAAGTGCTCGACGATAAAGCCGCCAAGCAAGGGGCCGATTACCGTGGACACGCCGAAGACGGCACCGAACAGTCCCTGCACCTTGCCGCGCTGACGGGGTGGAATGATATCGGCCACCACGGTCATCGCCACGACTATAAGACCGCCACCGCCCAGCCCCTGCACGGCCCGCGCGATAATCAGAAAATTCATGTTTGTCGCCATGGCCGACAGAACGGCCCCGGCGAGAAAGATGACGATGGCGACCTGCAACACGATCTTGCGCCCGAACAGATCGCCCAGCTTGCCATAGATGGGCGCCACCACGGTGGAGCTGAGCAGATAGGCGATGACCACCCAGGTGAGGTGTTCAAGGCCGCCAAGCTGGCCAACGATAACGGGAAGCGCGGCCGAAACAATGGTCTGACCGAGCGAGGCGAGCAACAATGTAACAGCCACGGCGCCGATAATCATTGCAACGGGGGGACTTTCCGGCGTTTCGGCCGGTTGAACAGGGTCGGACATTGGGGCATTCCTTGCGGGCTCGGGCGGGGATACAGGCCAGCCCTTGCGAAATGAATTCTGCCGGCATACATGTGCCCACAACAATTACATGTCAAGAGCATGCATTTGTATGATGCATGCATATCCGCGGGGCTGCCATGCCTTTGAATGACAAGAGTGAACTGAGTGCCCTGCTGCACCATGCCGGGATCGATCCGGTCACCGCCGAGGCGGCGATGGAAATCGACGGGCTGATGCAGAAATGGCGCCGCCGCGCCATGAAACGTGAACTGGGCCACCGGGCGCTGGTCGACCTCAAGATCGATCTCGAACTGGCGCAACTGGATGTGCTCGCGGCCATCGATGGCGCCTTCGCCGAGACAGAAGGCGCCGGTGAGGTGATGGTTTCAACGGTCGCCGAGCGGCTCAATATCGATCCCTCGCGTGCCAGCCGGCTGGTCAGCGAAATGGTCGAACAGGGCTATGCCCGTCGCACCGTCAGCCAGGCCGATGCGCGGCGCACCCTTATCGAATTGACCGGGCGCGGGCACGCCATTGTCGAAGCCGTGCGCGCCTACAAGTTTCTCATCATGGGTGATTTCCTGACCGAATGGGATTCCGCCGAACTGGCCGCCTTCGTGCCGCTGCTCAAGCGTTTTGGCACATGGATGGACAGTATCGAGCCATCAACCGAGAAACATGCGGCGGAAATCGAGACCTTGGCCAAGGACATTGCGCGGGCCAGCGCGGCCGGCGAGACTGCCTAGCCCGTGTAGCGATGCCGTCACGGGCGGCTGGGGCGGTTGAAGCCCCAGCCGGTCACCAGCTAGATTTCGCTGCGGTTCTTCTTGTGGTCCTTGGCCTTGGCGGCCTTCTTCTTGGGCGGACGGGCTTCACCTTCGGCGGCCGGCTTTGACCATTTGGGCTTGCCCTTGTCCTTGGGGGCGGGTTTTGCCGACTTGGCCGGGCGGATTGTAACGTGTTCTGCGGGCTGCTCCACAGGCCGGGTCGCCGGGCGTGCGGCTGGACGCTCGGCAGGCTGCTCGAAGTCGTCGGCCCGCAGCTTGGAGGAGCCATAGCGCTGCTTGCGGTCGGCGCGCTCTGGCCGGGCCTTCATCGGATCGTATTTTTCCGGCGGGCCGGGCGGGCGGCGCTTGCCCTGCGGACGCTCGGAGCGCTCGCCCGGACCATCGACAGCATTGATATGCACGCCCTTTTCGCCAGTGCCATTGCTACCCACATTGCGCAGGAAGCTATCCACCTTGTCGGCGGCGATCTCGAAAATGCTCTCGGTGTCGAAAATGCGGATCGAGCCGATGGCCGATTTGGTGACACCGCCGGCCTTGCAGATCATCGGTAGCAGCCAGCGCGGCTCGGCGCGCTGCTTGCGGCCCAGATTGACCTTGAACCAGCTTCCGCCGGCAAAGGCCTCGCGGCTGCGCGGCTCGCGCGAACCGGAATCATCGGGCGCGGTTGCGGTCACGTCCTCGGGGACCGGCCGCGCCGCCAGTTGCAGGCGCACATAGGCCGCAGCGATAGCCTCGGGGCTGTGGCGCTCGAGCAATTGGCCCACCAGCGGCGCCTCGTCTTCGGTGGCCGGTGCGCTGAGCGTCTCAGCCGAGAGGATATGCTCGCGGTAGCGCGCATCGATATCGGCGGCGCTGGGCGGGGCGATGTTTTCGGCATCGATCTTGGCAGTACGCAGGATCGACAGCGCGACGCGCTTGCGATGGGCCGGGGCGATGACCACGCAGGTGCCCTTGCGCCCTGCCCGGCCGGTTCGGCCCGAGCGGTGCAGCAGGGTTTCGGCATTCATCGGCAGGTCGGCGTGAATGACCAGGTCGAGATTTGGCAGATCGATGCCGCGGGCGGCAACGTCGGTGGCCACACAGATGCGGGCCCGGCCATCGCGCATGGATTGCAGCGCACTGGTGCGCTCGGCCTGGCTCAGTTCGCCCGAGAGCGTCACCACGTCAAAGCCGCGATTGTGCAGCCGGGCCGAAAGATGCTTCACCGCTTCGCGGGTCGAGGCGAAGACAATGGTATTGGTGCTCTCGTACCAGAGGAGCGTGTTGATGACGGCGTTTTCGCGCTCGGCGGCGGGAACCGACATCAGCTTATACTCGATATCGGCGTGCTGCGATCCCGAGCTGGCGGCGGTGATGCGCAGGGCATTGCGCTGGAAGGTCTTGGCCAGCTCAGCGATGGGTTTGGGCACTGTCGCGGAGAACAGCAGGGTGCGCCGATCTTCGGGCGCGGCGGCGAGGATGAATTCGAGGTCTTCGCGGAAGCCGAGGTCGAGCATTTCATCGGCTTCGTCGAGCACCACGGCGCGCAGCGCCGAGGTGTCGAGCACGCCGCGGGTGATGTGGTCGCGCAGGCGCCCGGGCGTGCCAACGACGATATGGGCGCCGCGCTCCAGCGCCCGGCGTTCGGTGCGCTGGTCCATGCCACCAACGCCGGCGGCCGTCTGGGCGTGCATATTGGCATAGAGCCAGTCAAGCTCGCGGCGCACCTGCATGGCCAGTTCGCGGGTCGGCGCAATCACCAGTGCCAGCGGTGCGCCGGGGGCGGGCAGAATGAGGTCGTCGCCCAACAGGGTCGGCGCGATCGCCATGCCGAAGGCGACGGTCTTGCCCGAGCCGGTCTGGGCCGAGACCAGAAGGTCGCGCCCATCCGCGCCTTCTTCGATGACGGCAGCCTGCACCGGGGTGAGGCTGTCATAGCCCTTGGCCACGAGGGCCTGGGCGATGGGGGCAATAATGGTATCGGGTAGGGACAATGCAGTTCTTTCGGAGCGGATTGCACCATGCGTGCCGTGCCCCGACGCTGCGGGATGCTCCGACCGATTGCTGGTGTCTATCAATGGGGTTCCGCCCTTGTGGCGGAGTGACCCGGGACGAGTTCAGTGCCTTATAGCACAAACAAGCAAAAAGGCCGCCCGGCGGGCGGCCTGGAATTTGCGGTGGCGGAGACATCGGCCCGGCCCTTCGCGGGACTCAGGGCGTTCGTCCCTCAAATCGCTCCACCGGAGCGACTTGCCGGCTGGCCTTGGCCAGCCGTCGGGTCTTACCCAACGATTTCGTCGTCGGAGAAGAAGAACTTGATTTCCTGGGCAGCGGTTTCCGGAGCGTCCGAACCGTGCACGGAGTTTTCGCCGACGGAGAGGGCGAATTCCTTGCGGATGGTGCCTTCAGCGGCGTTTTCCGGGTTGGTGGCGCCCATGATCTCGCGGTTCTTGAGGATGGCGTTTTCGCCTTCCAGGACCTGCACGACGACAGGCGAGGCAATCATCTGCTCGACCAGTTCGCCAAAGAAGGGGCGTTCCTTGTGGACCGCGTAAAAGCCTTCGGCCTGTTCGCGGGTCATGTGGATTTTCTTCATGGCGACGGGGCGCAGGCCGTTCTCTTCGAACTTGGCGACGATCTTGCCGATCAGGTTGCGACGGACGGCATCGGGCTTGATGATGGAGAAGGTGCGTTCGAGCGCCATGGCGGTATGTTCCTGCTTGATGCGTTTGGAAAGGTGGCGCCTTTTAGCGGGTGCGTGTGTAAGGCGCAAGACGGCAACTTGCCGCCTGCTCAGCCCCTGGCCCCAAGGCAGTCACCCTGCCCTTCGCTCACCTCGATCACACCTTGCGCCACCACGTCGTTCCGGGGCGTTGCGGCCGTCACATCGAGGTCCACAATCGGCTCGGGCGCCTCGATCACCTGTTCGGTGCTGACGGGCACGATGTTCATGGTGCAGATTTCGGCGGTGCTGGTCGTCGCCAAATGAACGGCAACGATGGTGCCGCGCGGTTCCGCCAATTGCGCGGGCTCCACCGCCCAGCATGGGCTGCCATCAAAGGTCGCGCGCAACAGAATGCGTTCGGCATCGATCCGGCAGGCTGAAAGCTGGGTGAAGCTGGCCGCTTCCTGGGCCAGCGCTGCGCCGCAACAAAGGGCCGCGGCCAGCGCCAGCGGTATGGAAGCCATGGTCCTGCGCATTAGACATCTCCTCGGGCGCGCTGTATTGGCACAGCAACAACTGCAAACGACTTTATGGACCGCCGACCTTGCCTATCGGGTCGGCGAGATTATGGCATGCTGACGATCAATAACCTCACCTATCGCATTCAGGGCCGCCCCCTGTTTGAGGATGCCGCGCTCGTGCTGCCCGATGGCGCCAAGGCGGGCTTTGTCGGCAAGAACGGTACCGGCAAGACCACGCTGTTTCACCTGATCCAGGGGCATATCGGCGCCGACAGCGGCTCGATCGAGGTCAACCGGAAGGCCCGCATCGGCGCGGTTGCGCAGGAGGCCCCGGCGGGCGAAGAAACCGTACTCGAGGTCGTGCTGGCCGCCGACAAGGAGCGCACGGCTCTGCTGGCCGAGGCCGAGACGGCGACGGACCCGCATCGGATCGGCGAAATCCATATGCGCTTGGCCGATATCGACGCGCATAGCGCCGAGGCGCGCGCCTCCTCCATTCTCAAGGGCCTGGGGTTCGAGCAGGACCGGCAGAATGCGCCAACCCGGCAGCTTTCCGGCGGCTGGCGCATGCGCGTGGCGCTGGCGGCGGTGCTGTTCAGCCAGCCCGACCTGCTGTTGCTCGACGAGCCGACCAACTATCTCGACCTCGAGGGCACGCTGTGGCTGGAAAAATACCTGGCCAGCTATCCCTACACGGTCTTTCTGATCAGCCACGACCGTGACCTGCTGAACAAGGCGGTCAGTTCGATCGTGCATCTCGAGCACCGCAAGCTGACCTTCTACAAAGGCAATTACGACACCTTTGAAGAGACCCGTCGCATGCAGATGGAGCTCAACAACAAGAGCCGGGAAAAGACGCTGGACCAGATTGCGCATCTGCAAAAGTTCGTCGACCGCTTCAAGGCCAAGGCCACCAAGGCCAAGCAGGCGCAGGCGCGCGTCAAGATGATCGAAAAGCTGAAGCCGCCCGAGGCCATGTTCGACGAGCACGCCGCCCCGTTCCAGTTCCAGCAGCCCAAGGTGGATCTGCCCACCCCGATGATCACGCTGGACAAGGTGTCGACCGGCTATGGCGACACGGTGATCCTGCGCAACGTCACCCAGCGCATCGATCCGGATGCGCGCATCGCGCTGATCGGCGTCAATGGCAATGGCAAGTCGACCTTTGCCAAGCTCCTTGCCGGCGACATTCCAGTGATGGACGGCCAGCTCAAGATCAACAAGAAGCTCGATATCGCTCATTTCGCCCAGCACCAGATGGACAAGCTCAAGCCCGAGCAGACGCCGCTGGAACATGTCACCGCGCTGATGCCGCTCGACAATGAGGCAAAACGCCGGAGCCGGCTGGCGCAGATGGGCCTGACCACGTCGCGCATGGACACCAAGGCCAAAAACCTCTCCGGTGGCGAGCGGGCGCGCCTCTTGATGGGGCTGATCACCTTTTCGGGCCCCTCGATGATGATCCTGGACGAACCGACCAACCATCTCGACATCGATAGCCGCGACGCGCTGGTCTTTGCCCTGAACGACTATCAGGGCGCCGTGCTGATCATTTCGCACGACCGTCATCTGATCGAAGCCACCTGCGACACGCTCTGGATTGCCGAGAACGGTACGATCCGTGAGCTGGACGAGGATCTGGACAGCTACCAGCGCAGCATCACCTCGAACAAGGACGGCAAGCCGGGCAATGGCGGTCCGGGCGTGAATGATCGCAAGCAGTCCCGCCAGGAGGCGGCGGCGCGGCGGGCCGAGCTGGCCCCGCTCAAGAAAAAGATTACCGACGCCGAAAACAGGATGAAGCGGCTGAAGACCGAGATCGACAAGATCGAGGCCCAGCTTGCCGACCCCAAGGTCTATGATGGCCCGCCGGACAGACTGATTGCCCTGGGCAAGGACAAGGCCCGGTTCAGCAGCGACCTTGAGGCACTTGAGGAGAGCTGGCTCGAATTCAGCGCCGAACTGGAAGAAGCCGAACGCGCATGACTGCCGAAGAGATCATCGCGAGCCTGGGTCTCGAGCCTCACCCGGAGGGCGGCTGGTATGTCCAGACCTTCGAGGACGCGGCGGGGCCGGATGGACGCGCGCGCTCCACGGCCATCTATTTCCTGCTCAGGGCCGGCGAGGTCTCGCACTGGCACCGTGTTGATGCCGTGGAAACCTGGCATTGGCATGCCGGCGCGCCACTGGTGCTGGAGATTGCGAGGCCAGACGAACGGCAGCTCGTGGAACTGGGTCCCGACATCACGCATGGACAGCGCCCGCAGGGAATCGTGCCGGCGCATGCCTGGCAGTCGGCGCGAAGCCTGGGGAACTGGACGCTGGTGAGTTGTACAGTGGCCCCGGGTTTCCGTTTTGAGGGTTTCGAGCTGGCCCCGCCCGGCTGGGCGCCTGAGCAGGACTGATCCTGCGGCGACGGGCTTCACCAAACTCACGTGAAAGCGTTGACGCGCCCGCTCCGGTCATCTTCACTCATCCCATAGTGTGTTGTGAGGTCCGCCATGAAGCGTCTGCTCGTTCTGCTCGTCGCCTTGACCATGGCATTGCCGGCCCTGCCAGCCCTGGCCCAGGACCTGTCCGGCCTCACCAAGCAGGAGCGCGCCGACACACTGCGTTTTGCGGTCAACAACAGCCTCTTCACGCTCTACCACGAGGTTGCGCATCTGCTGATCGACAAGCTGGCCCTGCCCGTATTGGGCAAGGAAGAAGACGCGGCCGACAATATCGCCACATGGATCCTGCTCAGGAAAAACACGCCTGAAGCAAATCAGGCGCTGGAAGACGCGGCGGATGGCTGGGTGCTGACAGGCGAAAGTTATGACGACTATTTCGGAGGCGCCGACTATGCCTCTGGCTACAGCCCCGACCGGCACCGGGCCATGCAGATCATCTGCCTGATGGTCGGCGCCGACCGCACAGCCTTCCGCTCCATTGCCAATGCCTATGACATTCCTTCCGAGCGCCAGCACACCTGCCTGTTCGACTATGAGCTGGTCAATCGCAGCCTTGATGCACTGATTTCGGAAATCGACTCGGGCACGCGGGTCAATGTGACCTATCACGATGGCGGCACACGACTGCGCCTGGCCGAGCGCGCTTTCCGTGGTAGCGGGATCTTCGATGATGTCGCCGAAGAATTGCGGCGCGGCTACCGCCTGGACGGACAGGTCCGTTTCACCGCACGGCGCTGTGGCGAATCCAACGCCTTCTATGACCCCGCGACAACAGAAATCATCTTCTGCTATGAACTGATCCAGGACTTCATGCAGCTTCACCTCGACCAGCGGCAAGGGCGCAGTCGCGATTGACGCCATGATCCTTTGGCGATCCGGCGGAGTGCCGCCACTGAGGGTACTAAATGAAGAAATTTGCTGCAGTTCTTGCCGCAACCATGATGTGCATGGCGATGATGCCAGCAACCGTTTCGGCCCAGGATGACGAGACTGAAGTTCTGCAAGATGCCATGGCCTTTGCCATGCACGACGCCGCGTTCACAATCTACCATGAGATTGGCCATATGTTGGTCGGGGAACTGGGTATTCCGGTCCTGGGTAAAGAGGAAGACGCGGTCGACACGCTTGCGACGATCTGGCTTCTGAACGACGAAGATCAGGAATATGCGTTCAACGCGCTAATCGACGCATCCGACGGCTGGTACTATAACGCGGTCAACTCCACTGGGTCAGGCGTTGATGAATTCTCCTATTATGACGAGCATAGCCTCGACATACAGCGGGCCTATGCGATGGTGTGTCTGATGGTCGGGATGGACCAGGATGCCTTCGGCGAGACGGCGGACGTCTATGAACTTGACGAGGATCAGCAAGAGAACTGCACTTATACCTATGAGCAAGCAGAGGCGGCTTGGAGCACTTTGCTTGAGCCATATGGGCTGCAGGGGACAGAAAGCGCTCCAATCGAAGTCATCTACGAAGAGGCCGGTGACTATGAAGACTTTGCTGAAAGTCTGAAGCAATCAGCTCTGCTTGAGCGCGCAGCCGATTTGGTCACCTCCAATTACGCCTTGCCGAACCCGGTAACGTTTCGGGCGACGCAGTGCGGCGAAGCGAACGCATACTACGACCCGTCGACAAACGAAGTCACTTACTGCTACGAACTGGCCGCTGAAATGTTCAACTTGTATGTCTATGACATTGTCGGCTGGGGCGATACAGCCAATTGATCTGTACGCTTGCTACTGAAATGCAGGCCAGCGCCCGAGATTTCATACTGTTCGTCTGTCGGAACGATATTTTATGCTGCGCAAATTTCTAGCCGTATTTGGTATCCTGATCCTCGCACCTTCCGCTTCTGCACAGGAACTCCACCCCCAGTCCTATACGCTGGCCGAAATGCGTGGCGACATCACGCCTGAAGAGGCGGAGGTGGCATTAGAGCTCATGTTCCGGCACATGGCTTATGTGCTGCATCACGAGATTGGGCATATGCTCATCAACGAACTCGACCTGCCTGTTCTGGGCTGGGAAGAAGACGCCGCGGACTCGCTGTCGACACTCCTGTTGATCTGGGGCCAGTCGGATGAGGCATTCAGGACTTTGGACGCCGCCATCTATGGGTGGGTGCTTGGTCACAAGCGAGGCGGTGCTCCCGAGGTCGAGCGGCTCGCCGACGAGCATAGCCTGGACATTCAGCGCGCCTACCATTCGGTGTGTATGATGATTGGCGCCGATCCGGTCTACACGCCGATCGCTGACAAGATTGACCTGCCAGAGGCTCGACGCAACCGCTGCCCAAGAGAGTTCGAGCGACTTCAATCAAGTTGGGAAGCCGTACTCGACCCGCATCGTCGGACAGAAAATCAGGACGCAAGCTTGGTTCATGCCGTCTGGTTGGACTCAACCGAAGAGACCATGCCCTACGCCTCTCTGCTCAAGGACGAAGGCCTGATTGACAAGGCCGCGCAAGACATGGCCGAAGCTTTCCACTTCCCTCGCGAGGTTGGGCTGGTGGGCCGCAACTGTGGGCATCCAAATGCCTATTATGTTCCAGACTTCGCTCGAATCGATCTTTGCTACGAACTGGCCGCTTTATCCTTCCACATGTTCGCTGACGATCTGGTTGCCCGGCGGGTGGAAGCCCAAGAGCCACGCCTTCCTGCTGATGAGCCAGCTAACTGAACCCGACATAACGGCCCGGACGGTGGTTGAGGGCAATGATCAGGTTCAGCACCAAAGCGCCCAGGATGGAATAGAGCACACGGTCAAAGGGCAGCACGAAAAAGGCGATGATCAGTATCACCGCGTCGACGCCAAGCTGAAAATAGCCAGCGCGGATACCGAAGTTTTCCTGCAGAAACAGCGCCAGAATATTGATTCCGCCAACGCTCGCCTTGTGGCGGAACAAGGAGAGGATGCCCAGGCCCATCAGTCCGCCGCCGACCAGCGCGGCAAATAGCGGGTCAATGCGTTCAATGCCGATCCAGCCCGGAATCTGGCTGGTGAAAAAGGACACCATGGCCACGCTGGCGATGGTCTTGAGGGTAAAGGGCAGGCCCATGCGCCACCAGGCCAGCGCGTAAAACGGCAGGTTGATGGCGAAGAACAGCCAGCCGAAGGGAATGCCGGTGATATATTGCAGGAGCAAAGCAAGGCCGGCGCTGCTGCCAGTGGTCAACTGCACCTGCGCATAAAAGGCAATGCCCAGCGACACCAGCATGGTGCCGATCAGCATGGCAAAGATGTCTTCGTGCAGCTTGTGCCGGCTGGGGGTCGAAAGGTCTGGCGTCATGCCGCGGCCTTCTTTTCCCAGCGGCCCGTGGCGTCCTGCTGCCAATAGGTCAGGGTATCAGAGCCGCCCCGCAGCGCTTTCCAGGCGTCGCGCGCCGTCTGCACGGCCTCCGGGTCGTGACCCGAGAACAGGTAAACCAGCCGCTGATAGCCCTCACCCGATTGCGGCACGGCACCATCGGCGAAAAAGCGGACGGTGGCACCATTGGGATTGCCGGTTTCGGTGGTGATCAGAATGGGCTGTTGGGCGTTCAGTTCCTCACCGGCCAGGCCATGCGCCAGGAAGCTGTCATCGCGATAGGTCCAGAGATGGGCGTCCAGCGCTTCGGCCCGTTCGCGCGAGCCGACCTCGACGATGGCGCGCCAACCCCGCTCGATGGTTTTTTCAAGCAGCAGCGGCATGACGGCCTCGAGCGGGCGGGTTTCGAGATGATAAAACAGGACTTCGGCCATGGCTCCACATTATCTGCCGCAGGCGGGCGGCACCAGTTCGCCACGCGCCATGCAGGCATGCGCGAGGGCTCATTTGTGACGGTATGGGAGATTGTGCCGAACACCGAACTGCCGCAAGGTGCGGCGCGATTCATCCCACGCTAATCCGCGCGGGCACCAGCTTCGGACCCATATGAGACGACTGACCAGCTATCTGACGCGCCTGTTTGCCAGCGATGCGCTGATCCTGTTCGGAATCATGTGCTTCCTGCTCTGGCTGGTCAATTGCCTGCGCTCGTTCGACGTCGTCTCGGTCAAGGGCCAGGGGTTTGGCACGCTGGCGCTGCAGGCGCTCTACACCATGCCGCCGCTGGCGCTGTCCTTCTTCTATATCTGCGTGGGGATCGGCGTGGTGCGGGCGCTCAGTGCCCTGCAGACCAGCCACGAGCTGCACATCATCCACACCAGCAACGGGCTGAGTGGGCTCTGGCGGGCCAGTATCGTGACCTGCGGCGTCGCGGTGGCGATGGTGCTGCTGCTCGCCCATGTGGTGGAGCCGCTTGCCAACAAGCAGCTCAACCGGCTGTCGGCCGAAGTGGCCGCCGACCTTGTCAGCTCGACCCTCAAGCCGAACCGGTTCACCCAAGTCACGCCGGGCGTGGTGTTGCTGATCGGGGGGCGCGCCGATGGCGGAGAAATTACCGAGTTCTTTGCCGATGACCGGCGCGATCCGGAAACGCGGCGCACCTATATCGCGGCCTCCGCCCGCGTGGTCAGCGTTGGCGAGGATTATGTGCTCGAATTGCGCGACGGCACTTTGCAGCACACCGAGGCCGATGGCCGCTATTCCGAGATCCGCTTTTCCCGCTATGACGTGAGCGTTGAAAGTCTGGCCCAGCAGGTCGCCTATGTCGATGTGCTCTCGGAGACCGACAGTTTCAGCCTGATCGCCCAGGCGTTCGAAACCGGCTGGTCTCCCGAAATCGTCAAGCGCCTGCTCGACCGTTCCGCCGAAGGGCTGCGCGTCCTGGGGCTGGTCCTGCTGGTCGTGGCGCTGGCCGGCTTCCCCAGTGGCAATCGCATGCGCATCAGGCTGCCACTCGAAGCCTTTGTGATGCTGGTGGCGTTTGGCGAGCGCGGCATCAGCGCCTATAGCCCGCTGGGCAGCGGCACGGGCGCGATCCTGCTGATCCTGGCCGGCGGCACCATCCTCCTCTTCCGGCTGTGGCCGCGGCGCCCGGTGGAGGCGAAACCGGCATGATCAACCATATCGACAGGGTCATTGTCGCCCGGCTGACGAGCCGCATCGCTGCCACGGTATTCATCTTTTACGGGCTGATCGCGCTGGTCGAATCTCTCGACACTTGGCGGTTCAGCCATGTAGCCGACGAGCGCGGCGTGCATATGGCCATTGTCATGGTGGCGATGAGCGCGGTGCGCTGGACCATCAAGACCCTGCCCGTAACGGTTTTGATGGGCACCATATTGGGGCTGGTCGACCTCAAGATGCGGCACGAGCTGACGGTGATCAAGGCCAGTGGCCTCTCGATCTGGCGCGTGCTGCGCGCGCCGGTGGCCGTGCTGTTCGTCGCCAGCCTGGTGATCGCCCTTGGGGCAGAGACCATCAGCACCACGATCAACCGCGAACTGGCCCCTACCCCGCCCGGACAGGTGACGCAATTGACCCCGCCGGGCGAGGTCTGGCTGGAGCAGCGCGGCGATGGGGTACACTATGTTTTGATGGGGCGCGGCATGTCGCAAGGCGGCTCAAGGCTGGCCGATGTGACGCTGTTTCACCTGGGCCCCAGTGAAACACCCCGCATCGAAGCGGAGGAAGCCATTCTGGAAGGCGGATTCTGGACCTTTGCCGAAGCCAGGGTGCGCACCCCGGATGGCCCGGTACGGATCATGCGCGATCTGCGCGTTCCGACCCGCTCCACTGCGGCCGAAATCAGCCTCAAGCTGGCCTCGACCGAAGACATGACTTTTTTCGAGCTGGCCCAATTGCTGCAGCGCGGGGTCAGCGATCCCTCGATTTATGCCTCGACCTCGATGCGGCTGATCAAGCTGCTGGCCCTGCCGCTGGTGCTGACCGGATCCCTGCTGATCGGCTTTGCCTTTACCGCCGGCTATAGCCGCCACGCGCAGATCGGGCCGGCCGTGCTCTATGGCATCGTGCTCGGCTTTGTCGTCTTCATCATCACCGAAATGGCAGACCGGGCCGGCGCGACCGGCGTGCTGGACCCGCTGTTTGCCGCCGTTGGCCCGGCCCTTGTCGCCATCGTCATCGGTGTGACAGTGTTGCTACGCAAGGAGGATGGTTGGACCTGACCGGTTCGGGCCGTTCCGATTTTGGCCTCAATCATCGCCCAATTGACAAGACTGGCTCTGACGCCGCATTGAAGGCGTCACAAGACAAGCGGACCTGACCATGACCTTTGCTGAATTTCGGCGCGCTCTCGGCGCGATGTTCATCGGACTTGCCCTGACCCTGGGAGGCATTGCCCCCGCCATGGCGGCGACCGTGGTGACGGTCAATGGCGAGCCAATCAGCGATATTCAGGTGGATCAGCGCCTGCGCCTGTTCCGCATGGAAGGCAACAATACCGGCCGCAGCGGCGCGACCCAGCAATTGATCACCGAGGCCATTCAGATCCAGGAGGCCAAGCGGCTGGGCATCAATGTGTCCAATGCGCAGGTCGACGATGCCTTCCTCCAGATTGCCCGCAATCTCAATGTCAGCCGCGACCGGCTGACCCAGATGCTGGAACAGGGCGGCGTCAGCGCCCAGACCCTGCAGGATCGCCTGCGCGCCGCCATTGCCTGGAATGCCGTGACCGAATCCGCCATCACCCCGCAGGTGCAGATCTCCGAGCTTGAGCTGGACCAGCGCGCCGCCGAGCAGATCGCCGATTTCCAGAACTTCGACTATATCCTCAAGGAAGTCATCTTTGTGGGTGGCGGCGGCCGGTCCGGCCAGGCCAACAACTTCCGCTCAAGCTTTGCCGGCTGCGACACGGCTGTAGAACTCTCGCTTGCCTATACCGACGTCGCCGTCGTCGATATCGGTCGCCGCCACGCCACGCAGATGCCCGATGCCATTGCCCGGGAACTGGCCGGCCTCAATGTCGGTGGCATCAGCAAGCCGCGCGCGGTCGAGGCGGGCTTGTCCATGCTGGCCATCTGCGAAAAGGTGCAGGCCGAAGACCTGACCTTCGTCAAAGGCGGGTTGCGTGAGGATGTCGGCGGCGATGCCCTGGCCAAGGAAGCCGAGGCCTATCTCGAACGCCTGCGCAGCCAGGCCAAGATCTTCTATCAGTAGGCGCATCGCGGCCTGCGCAGAATAGCGGCCCATTCCGGGGGCCATTTCGCGGCCGCAATGTCTTGCGGCCGCCTCGCCTTTGGGGGACAGCATGACTGCGCCTTTGGCCGTCACAATGGGGGAACCGGCTGGTATCGGCCCAGACCTGATCCTGGCGCTTTATGCGCGCCGCCAGGCCCTCAACCTTCCCCCCTTTGTTGTTTATGGACACGCCAATTTTCTCAAGGCCCGCGCCCTGCGCCTGGGCCTTGATATCGGCATCGAGGCCGTGGGAGCGGACGCCGCTGCCGACACATTCGCGCGGGCACTTCCCGTGGCGCATATCGAGGGCATGGTGGCCGACCTGCCCGGTGTGGCCGATGAACATGCCGCGTCCGTCGTCATCAATGCCATTTCCGAGGCCGTGCAGGCGGCCATGACGGGGCATTGCCGGGGGGTAGTAACGGCCCCCATTCACAAGGGCGCGCTCTACCATGCCGGGTTCAAATATCCTGGCCATACCGAATTTCTGGCCGATCTCTGCGCCATGGGCGGCAAGCCTCGGCTGCCGGTGATGATGCTGGCGCACGAAGATCTGCGCGCCGTCCCTTTGACCATTCACGTGCCGATCAAGGATGTGCCTGGGCTGATCAGCCGCAAGCTGATCCTCGATACGCTGCGGGTGATGGCCCATGACCTGCGGCAGCGGTTTCATATCGAAAATCCCCGCATCGCGGTGGCCGGGCTCAACCCCCATGCCGGTGAGGGCGGCTCGATTGGCCGCGAAGACGTGGAGATCATCGCGCCGGCCATTGCCGATGCAGTGGCCGACGGCATAGAGGCTGTCGGCCCCCTGCCCGCCGATACCCTGTTTCATCCGCCCCATTGGCGGCACTATGATGCGGTGCTGGCCATGTATCACGATCAGGCGCTGATCCCGATCAAGACCGTGGCCTTCGATGCCGGCGTCAATGTCACGCTCGGCCTGCCCATTGTGCGCACCTCGCCCGACCACGGCACAGCCTTCGACCTGGCCGGCACCGGCAAGGCCTCCGTTTCCAGTTTTGCCGCGGCCCTGGCCATGGCGCATACCATGACGGCCCCCAAAACATGAGCCAGATCGACAATCTCCCTCCGCTGCGCGAGGTCATCAACGCCCACGGCCTGCGCGCCAAGAAGGAGTTGGGGCAGAACTTCCTGCTCGATCTCAACCTGACCGCGCGCATTGCCCGTGTCGGCGGATCACTCGAGGGCGTGCGGGTGATTGAAGTCGGTCCCGGCCCCGGTGGGCTGACCCGTGCCCTGCTCGCCGAAGGCGCGCGCGAGGTCATCGCCATTGAGCGCGACGCACGCGCCCTGCCAGCCCTGGCTGAAGTGTCCGACGCCTATCCGGGCCGGCTGACCGTGATTGGCGGTGATGCCATGGAAATGGACTATCGCCTGCTGGCTGACGGTCCGACGCGGATCGTCGCAAATCTGCCCTATAATATCGGCACCCAGCTTCTCACCGGCTGGCTGACCATGGAGCCCTGGCCGCCCTTTTTCGAGAGCCTGACGCTGATGTTCCAGCGTGAAGTGGCCGAGCGGATCGTGGCCCGGCCCGGTGACAATCACTATGGTCGCCTCGGCGTCCTCGCCGGCTGGCGGACTGACGCCCGCATCGCCTTTAATGTCGGCAAGCAGGCTTTCGTGCCGCCGCCCAGCGTCACCTCGGCCGTGGTGCACATCGTGCCCAAGCCGGTTGAAGAGGGATTGCCGGTCAGGCTGGTCGAACAGGTGACCAGGGCCGCCTTCGGCCAGCGCCGCAAGATGGTGCGGCAGTCGCTGAAATCGCTCGGCGTGCCGGTCGAGGCCCTGCTGGCCGCTGCAGACCTCAAGGGCGACGAGCGGGCCGAAACCCTGCCCATCGAAGCCTTCCTCGCCATGGCGCGGGCTTTGCCGGGGTTGCGGGCCGAAGGCTAATTTCCCGTCCCTCAGAGGAGAGGCGAAGGTGCTGCGGGTTTTTCCGGCACCGGCAAGGGCGCCACGAAGACCAGCCTGATGGCCACCAGCAGCGCCAATATCGCCGCACCGCCGCTGACCAGCATGACACCGGGCCAGGCCCAGGCCGTCCAGGCATAGCCACCCAGCGTGCCCAGGATCGAGGCGCCGAGGTAATAGGCCACCAGATAGATGGCCGAAGCCTGCGCCTTGCCGATCCTGGCGCGGCGAGTGACCCAGGCGCTGGCGACGCCATGCGCAGCGAAAAATCCCGTAGTCGCGATGGCCAGGCCAATGATGATGACAATGGTATCCTCGATCATCGTTACAGCCATGCCCGTTCCCATCAACGCCACCAGCGCCCAGAACACCTTTCTTCGGCCCAGACGCTGCGACAAGCCGCCTGCCCAGGTCGAGCTGACGCCCCCCAGCAGGTACACAAGAAAGATCGCAGCGATGGCAGCATGGCTGAGGTCGAATGGCGGCAGGGCCAGGCGGAAGCCGGCGTAATTGTAGAGCGTGACAAAGCCGCCCATCAGCAGGAATGAGCTGGCAAACAGCCAGGGCAGCGCCGCATCGTCAAAACTGGCCCGGCAGCGGCGCCAGAGGTCGGGCAGGCGGATCGGATCGCGCACAAAGTGACGTGGCCGGGGGAGCAGGACCGCAACGGCAATCGCTGCGGCCACGATGAGGCTGGCCAGGATGCCGGTGCCGAGGCGCCAGCCCAGCCAGTCCGACAGAACGCCGGAGATGACGCGCCCGGCCATGCCACCAATCGCCGTGCCGCCAATATAGAGGCCCATGGAATAGCCCAGCGCCCCGGGGTCCATTTCCTCTGAGAGATAGACCATGGCGACGGCCGGAACGCCGGCCAGGGTCAGGCCCATCAGCGTGCGCAGGGTGATGAGCTGCCACCACACCTGGGTGAAGGGCAGCAATGCGCCTAGAATGGCCGTTGCCAGCAGAGCACCGACGATCAGCCGACGCCGGCCGAGCCGATCGGCCAGCATGCTGGCGGGGATCAATGCCAGTGCCATGGTGGCCGTGGTGGCCGAGAGCGCCAGCGATGCCGTGCCCGCATCCCGCACCCAATATTGCGCGAACATGGGCAGCAGCGGCTGCACAGAATAGAGCGATGCGAAGACCGAAAATGCGGCGAGGAAGAAGGCGATATTGGCGCGAACAAATTCTGCTGTGCCGCGCTGGATTGCGGGAGCGGTCATGGCTTTCGCACCCTGAGTCTACTGGGGTGCCGCCCTTGGCACCCCCACCCTTGATCCCTCCCTACGATGAACACAGACGTTTCGTACTTTCGCCTCCCTCCCCTCAAAAGGGAGGGAATGAGGGTGGGGTGACGCCCGAAACACTGAATGTGCACGGGCTCAAACTTCATTCTCAGAGAGAATCAATCTGGCTTTGCAAGTCTTTGACGAAACTCGCAAAATTGGTTTGACGCTCGCGCTTGAGACGGGCCGCCGCGAGGATCGAGCGGACGTTTTGGACTGACTGCTCCAAATCGCGGTTGATGATGACATATTCGTATTCACCCGCGTGATCGAGTTCGATGCGGGCATTGCGCAGGCGCTTCTCAATGGTGCCCACGCTATCCTGAGCGCGACGCTCCAGCCGGGCCCGCAACTCCCCAATGGTGGGCGGGAGGATGAAAACCGTTACCATGTCTTGGCGGCACTTTTCATAGAGCTGCAGAGTGCCCTGATAATCGACATCGAAGAGAATATCGTTGCCGGCGGCAAGCTGCTCTTCCACCTGGGCGCGCGGCGTGCCGTAGAAGTTGCCGTGCACCTCAGCGGATTCGAGCAGTCCGTCATCGGCCTGCATGCGCTTGAAGGTGGGCACGTCGATAAAATGGTAGTGCGTGCCATCCACTTCGTCGCTGCGGCGGGCGCGCGTGGTCACCGAGACCGACAGGCGGATATTGGGGTCCTGCTGAAACAGGGAGCGCGAGATCGAGGATTTTCCTGCGCCTGACGGAGAGGCAATCACCAGCATGACGCCGCGGCGCTGAAAATCCATTTGACCCACTCTATTCGACGTTTTGAACCTGTTCGCGTAGTTGATCGATCGCCGCCTTGAGGTCAAGACCGATGGCTGTCAGCTCCACTGCGTTTGCCTTGGCGCAAAGCGTGTTGGCCTCGCGATTGAACTCCTGGGCCAGAAAATCGAGCCGTCGGCCCACCGCGCCACCGTCCTCGATCAGCTTGCGGGCGGCGGCGATATGGGCGCGCAACCGGTCCAGTTCTTCCTGGATGTCGGCCTTGGTGGCCAGGAGCAGGGCTTCCTGCGCCAGCCGGTCCTGCGGCAGGCTGGTATCCTCGCGCAGTGCCGCGACCTGCTCGCGCAGCCTGGCCTCTATCGTGGCGCGATCACGGGACGGGTGAGCCTCGGCGCGGACCACCAGTTCGGCAATCGTGTCGAGATGGCCCAGCAGCACCGCCGCGATCTCGGCTCCTTCCTGCTGGCGCGCAGCCAGCAGGGAGCCGAGCGCCTGCCGGGCACAGTCCAGGACCACTTCTGCCTGCTGGTCTTCGTCGATCTCCCCTGCCCCATCGTCGGTCTCGAGCACGCCGGGCAAGGCCAGAATACCCTCCGGCCGGGGCAGGTCTGTTGTGACCTGTTGCCGGACCTGCGCGATGGCAGCCAGTACGCCGGCCAGGGCCTGATGATTGAGGCGAACCGCCCCGGCGCGTGAACTACGATCCAGCGTCAGCACGAGATTGATGGCGCCGCGCCTCAGCGATTTGGACAGCAATTGGCGCAGGGGAATTTCGAGCGCATCCAGCCCCGGCCCCAGCCGCAGGCGCATATCGAGCCCGCGGCTATTGACCGATTTCAGCTCGACCCGAGCCCGCATGTCGCCAAGCTGCCGCTCCGCGCGGGCAAAGCCCGTCATGCTGGCGAGCGTGGCGCTCACTGTGCCGTTTCGGCTTCGGCTTCAGCGCCGGCGCCTTCGGCCTCCTGGGCCTCCAGCGCCTGGCGCGCCGCCTCGGCCTCTTCCTCGGCCTGCGCCGCCGCCTCGGCGGCTATCTCGCGGTAGCGCGCCACATTCTGCTGGTGCTCGGCATAGGTCTCGGCAAAGACGTGGCCCTCGCTCGGCGTCGCTCCCTTGGCCACGAAGTAGAGGTAGTCATGGCTGTCCGGGTGGGCCACGGCCTCAAGCGCCTCAATGCCCGGATTGGCGATGGGGGTCGGCGGCAGACCATCAATCTGATAGGTATTGTAGGGCGTCCGCTCCTCGATTTCGGAGCGCCGAATGCCACGGTCGAGCGTCGCCTGGCCCAGTGTAATGCCATAGATGATGGTCGGATCCGACTGCAGGCGCATGCCCTCGCGTATACGATTGACGAAGACGGCAGCAATCTGCGGACGCTCCGAAGCAATGCCGGTTTCCTTCTCGACGATCGAAGCCAGGATCAGCAGTTCGGCAGGCGATTCGAGCGGCAGATCCGCCTCGCGCCCGGCCCAGACCTGCGCCAGCGCCTGGGTCATGGCCAGTTGCATCGCGTCCAGCACGGACTGGCGGGTGTCACCGGGGGTGTAGTCATAGCTGCCGGGCAGGATCGACCCTTCGGGCGGAAGCTGGTCGATCGAGCCAGTCAGCCGGTCATCGGCATTGATACGCTGAATGGCCTGCCACACGGTCCAGCCTTCGGGAATGGTGACGGCATAGCGCAACGGATTGCCCAGCGTCAGCTCCTTGAGGATCTCGGACATTGAGGCGCCGGCCGGGATGTTGAAGTCGCCTGCCTTGACGATGGCGCTTTCCTCGACGCGGCTGCCGAACTGACTGAAGATCATCGAATTGGTGATGAAGCCCTGCTCTTCGAGGCGGTTGGCCGTGGTGGAAAGCGTATTGCCCGATTCCACACGGAAAACGCGGTCCTCCCGCAGCGGGCCATCGCCGTAATATTGCGAGGCAACATAGAACAGACCGCCCCCGACCACGACAAGGCCGATGACCAGAAGGGTCAGCAGGCCATTGAGGATGTCGACCAAGCCATTACCTGAGCGGCGGCGGCGCCGATTCCTGCGATCGTTCATCGTATCCCTGTCACTCGCGAATATGGGCCTTGGCGGCCCTGGTTGTCATTATTCTTGCGCCAAACTGTGGCGGGGCGCCGGCATTGTTCGCAACGCGGACGCGCAAAGACAAGGGGCACATCGCAGGTGAGTGCAATGTGCCCCTTACAATTCGTGGAAAAGCTCAAATTGTATGCATCGCCAACGCCGGAAACCGCCGTCCACTTTTCCGCGCGATGCTATTGCACCTTGCGCATCACCAGGGTCGCATTGGTGCCGCCAAAGCCGAAGCTGTTGGACAGGGCCACATTGATTTCCTTCTTGAACGGCGTGTGCGGCACAAGATTGATCTCGGTTTCGACCGAAGGATTATCCAGGTTCAGCGTGGGTGGGGCGATATTGTCCCGCATGGCCAGCAGGCAGAAGATGGCTTCCACAGAACCGGCAGCGCCGAGCAGGTGGCCCACCGCGGACTTGGTCGAGCTCATCACGGCGCCATTGGCAGCGTCCCCCAGAACGCGGGTCACGGCACCCAGTTCGATTTCATCCCCCAGCGGCGTGGAGGTGCCGTGGGCATTGATGTAGTCGATTTCCGATGCCGAGATACCGGCACGCTTGACCGCCGCGCTCATGGCGCGGAACCCACCGTCGCCATCGGGCGAGGGAGCGGTGATGTGATAGGCATCGCCCGACAGGCCATAGCCGATCACTTCGCCATAAATCTTGGCGCCGCGCGCCTTGGCCCGCTCATAGTCTTCGAGCACGACAATGCCGGCGCCCTCGCCCATCACGAAGCCATCGCGGTCCTTGTCGTAAGGACGTGAAGCGGCAGTCGGATTGTCGTTGAAACCGGTCGAAAGCGCCCGGGCGGCAGAAAAACCGGCCAGCGACAGACGGTTGACGCAGCTTTCAGTGCCACCGGCCACCATGACGTCCGCATCGCCCAGGGCGATCAGACGGGCAGCATCGCCAATGGCATGAGCGCCAGTGGAACAGGCCGTCACCACCGAATGGTTCGGTCCCTTGAGGCCGAAGCGGATAGAGACCTGGCCGGAGGCCAGGTTGATCAGCCGACCGGGAATGAAGAAGGGGCTGATGCGGCGCGGCCCCTTTTCATGCAGAGTAATCGACGCATCATAAATGCCGCCGACACCACCAATGCCCGAGCCGATCAGGACGCCAGTGCGTTCCTGTTCTTCCTGGGTCTTGGGCTCGACGCCGGCATCTTCGATGGCCTGCTGGGCCGCCGCCATGGCGTAGACGATGAAGGGATCAACCTTGCGCTGCTCCTTCACCTCCATCCATTCGTCGGGGTTGTACTTGCCATCGGCATAGTCCCCGAGCGGAATGCGGTGAGCGATCTGGCAGGCGATATCGTCGATTTCGAAATCGTCGATACGCTTGGCGCCACTCTTGCCGGCAAGAATATTGGACCAGGCTGCTTCCACGCCGCAGCCAAGCGGTGTGACAAGCCCCAGTCCGGTGACGACGACTCGGCGCAATTCCATGGTCAGCGGCCTAGCCCCAGCGTTAGCTGGTGGCCTTGGTCAGGAAAGCGACTGCGTCACCGAAAGTCTGGATCGACTCAGCAGCGTCGTCAGGGATCTCGACCGAGAATTCTTCCTCGAATGCCATCACCAGCTCGACCTGATCCAGCGAATCTGCGCCCAGATCGTCGATGAAGCTGGCCTTTTCGGTGACCTTCTCGGCATCCACATTGAGGTGTTCCACAACGATCTTGCGGACCCGATCAGCGACATCGCTCATATTTGACTTCCCTTTTTAGAAATCGACGTTTCGTTTCGCTTCTTATTGGCGCAAAGCCAAATCATCAAGCGCACAATTGGTTTGCACGGGGGCAATGTATGCGGCCTTCTGGGCGCCCGCAAGGCAGGCTGGCAAGATCGACCGGGGCGCGGGGTACCATGTTTTATCCGCCATAGCCAGCCGCAATTGCCTAGGTTTCCAAGGCTTTTGCTATGCAGTACCGCTATTGGTGCGTAGGTCTCATGGCCTTCTCACCTCAAATCTCTCCCCCGGAGAGATTTGCCCTTTGGGATGGTTCAAAGCATCGCCATGCCGCCATTCACGTTGAGCGTATGCCCGGTGATGTAGGCAGCAGAATCGCTGGCTAGGAACACCGTGCAGCCGGCAACTTCCTGCGCAGTACCGAGGCGTCCGGCCGGAACGGTCGAGAGGATCGCGTCCCGCTGCTTGTCATTGAGTTCGTCTGTCATGGCCGAAGCGATAAAGCCCGGCGCGATGGAATTGACGGTGATGTTGCGGCTTGCCACTTCGTAGGCCAGCGCCTTGTTCATGCCGATCAGTCCGGCTTTGGAGGCGGCATAATTGCCCTGCCCCGGATTGCCCATCACGCCCACCACCGAGGAAATGCCGATAATGCGGCCCCAGCGCGCCTTCATCATGCCGCGCAGCACGGCGCGGTTGAGGTGGAAAGCAGCGGTCAGATTGACGGCGATGACGTCGTCCCACTCCTCGTCCTTCATCCGCATGAAGAGATTGTCGCGCGTCATGCCGGCATTGTTGACCAGGATATCGACGCCACCCATGGCCGCCTCGGCGGCCGGCACAAGCTTGTCGACCTCGTCGAGCTTGGAGAGGTTCGCGGGCAGGATGGGACAATCCTTGCCGATTTCCTTGGCCGTATCTTCCAGCGCGCCGACACGGGTTCCGGAAAGCGCAACCGTCGCGCCCGCAGCGGCCAGGGCCTTGGCGATTTCGCGGCCAATACCACCGCTGGCGCCCGTCACGAGTGCGCGTTTACCAGAAAGATCAAACATTTAGGTCTCCTCCGGGGAGAAAGCGATTCAAGCGCTTCAGACTGTGATTCAAGGGGGTCAGGCGCCAAGCTGGGCAACGAAAGCTTCGATATCAGCCGGTGTTCCGACGGCCTGGGCCGAGGCGTCCGGCGCGATGCGTTTGGCGAGGCCCGTCAATACCTTGCCTGAGCCGAGTTCGACCAGATTGGCCACACCGCCGGCGGTGGTGAGCCAGGTCACGCTTTCGGTCCAGCGCACAACGCCGGTCACCTGCTCGACCAGGCGCTGGCGGATGTCGTCCGGATCGGAAATCGGCGCAGCGAGCACATTGGCCACGAGCGGCACCACGGGCGCTTTCATTTCGACTTCGGCCAAGGCGGCCGCCATGGCTTCGGCGGCCGGCTGCATCAACGAACAATGGAACGGCGCACTGACCGGCAGCAGCAGAGCGCGCTTGGCGCCCTTGCCCTTGGCAATATCGACAGCGCGCTCGATGGCTGCCGTGGCGCCGGAGATCACAACCTGGCCAGGAGCATTGTCATTGGCCACGGCACAGACTTCGCCCTGCCCTGCTTCATCGGCCACGGCCTGTGCAGTCTCGAGATCGAGGCCCAGCAGCGCCGCCATGGCGCCGTGTCCAACCGGAACAGCTTTCTGCATGGCCTGGCCGCGGGTGCGCAGCAGACGCGCCGCATCGGCCAGACTGAAGGTGCCAGCGGCACACAGCGCAGAATATTCGCCCAGCGAATGGCCGGCGACATATTTCGCGTGGTCCTTGAGCGAAATACCCCTGGCCTCAAGCACCCGGATCACCGCCACGCTGACGGCCATCAGCGCGGGCTGCGCGTTTTCTGTCAGGCGCAGAATGTCTTCCGGCCCCTCGAACATGATCGAGGAAAGGCGTTCGCCCAAAGCCTCGTCCACCTCGTGAAAGACGGCCCGCGCCTCGGTGAATTCGTGCGCAAGATCCTTGCCCATGCCGACAGCCTGGCTGCCCTGACCTGGGAAAGTGAAAGCGGAAATGGACATGTTCGATCCCTTTTCGAGCCAATGTGACAAGCCGCAAGCGGACTGTCCAGTTGCCCGGCGCTTTGCCGGGAGTGTACGGCAGAGTCAAGGCGAACGGACGCGCCGCTTGCCTTCTTCCCCTCATTCCTCTATAGCCGCGCCAGCAATTCGTTTGGCCGGGGGCTGAACGGAGGGTTCGTGCTTTGCATGAACAGGGTCCGGCGGACCCGGCCTCCCGTGTTCCCGCTCTTTGCAAGACTGCTTTGACGCCTTTCCGGCTTCGAAGGGGCTCCGCGCCAGGCATTGTTGAGTAAACTCGAAAGGAAGGCGCATCAATGGCCCTCTACGAACATATCTACCTGGCTCGCCAGGATGTTTCCCAGCAGCAGGTTGAGGAACTGACCGCACAGCTCGCCGAAATCCTCGGCCAGGGCGGCGGCAAGATCACCAAGAACGAATATTGGGGCCTCAAGGGTCTCTCCTACCGCATCCGCAAGAACCGCAAGGCCCACTACACCCTGCTCAACATTGAAGCACCGGCCCCCGCCGTTGCCGAAATGGAACGCCAGATGCGCATCAATGAAGACATCCTGCGCTTCATGACCGTGCGCGTCGACGAGCTGGAAGAAGGCCCGTCCGCGATGATGCAGAAGCGCGACCGTGACGACCGCGATGGCGGCCGTGGTGGCTTCTCCGGCGAACGCCGTCCGCGCCGCTTCTAAGAGACAAGGAAGAAAACAAAATGGCTATCAAAGACCTTACCACTTCCCAGGCTCGCCGTCCGTTCCAGCGCCGTCGCAAGACCTGCCCGTTCTCCGGCGAGAACGCTCCCAAGATCGACTACAAGGATGTGCGCCTGCTTTCGCGTTACGTCTCCGAGCGTGGCAAGATCGTGCCGAGCCGTATCACCGCCGTTTCGGCCAAGAAGCAGCGCGAGCTGGCCCGTGCCATCAAGCGCGCCCGCTTCATCGGCCTGATGCCCTACGCCGTCCAGTAAGCTTTCGCTTCGCTGAGACTGCATCGCTGGGGTCGCGAAATGGTTCGCGGCTCCTAACCGCTCCAACGGGAGCGGGACAGCCAAAGGAATAAGAATATGAAAGTCATTCTGCTCGAGCGCGTTGGCCGCACCGGCTCCATCGGCGACGAAGTCAACGTCAAGGACGGCTTTGCCCGTAACTTCCTGCTGCCCCAGGGCAAGGCCCTGCGCGCCACGGAAGCCAACCGCAAGAAGTTCGAGAACGAACGCGCCCATATCGAACAGCGCAATGAAGAACGCCGCAATGCGGCCGCCGGTATTGCCGAGGGCCTGAACGGCCACGCCGTCATCATGATCCGCCAGGCTGGTGAAACCGGCCAGCTCTACGGTTCGGTTGCTGCCCGCGATATCGTCGACGCCCTGGCCAAGGACGGCTTCACCGTCCAGCGCAACCAGGTCGACCTGGCCGACCCGATCAAGACTGTCGGCGTGCACTCGGTTGATCTCTCGCTGCACCCGGAAGTGGCCGTGTCGATCACCGTCAACGTGGCACGTTCGGAAGACGAAGCCGTGCGTCAGGCTGCTGGTGAAGACGTTACTGTCCCCACCTTCGACAGCGACGAAGATGGCGACTTCGCAGCCGGCCAGGCCGCTGCTGCCGCTGATGACCGCTACGAAGAGTAGTCTTCGTTCACATCTGCTGTTGAAAGGCCGGGCCCAGCGCCCGGCCTTTTGCTTTTGTCCCGCAATTGCGACAGACTCGGTGCGGCGCGCCGGTGAGTCTTAAGAAGCAACCGGCACCCGATGAAATCCCCGTTGTCCACAGAGTTCACAGGGGCCATTAGGGAAACATCAACCCCCACCCCGCTAGCCCAAGACTCAGCGTCAAAATGCATGGTTAAGAGAGGTTAACACCCAGGAAGACCCATGGCCGAGATTGCCCGCCTTCACCCTGCCGATGACAAGTCGTTTCGCGTCGCACCGCACAATGTGGATGTCGAGCAGGCGCTGCTGGGCGCCATTCTGATCAATAATGACGCCTTCTATCGCGTCGCCGACTTCCTGCTGCCAGAGCATTTCTACGAGCCGATCCACCGCGACATATACGAGCTCGCCGGAAAGATCATCCGCGCCGGCAAGGCGGCGGAACCGGCCACGCTCAAGACCCATCTGCCTGACCAGCTCCTGCCCGAAGTCACCATGATGCAGTATCTTTCACGCCTGGCTGCAGAGGCGACGACGGTGCTCAATGCCGGGGACTATGGCCAGGCCATCTATGACCTCGCCATTCGCCGCAATCTGATCATGGTGGGCGAGGAAATGGTCTCGGTCGCCTATGACAGCGATGTCGAGATGACGCCTGTCAAACAGATCGAAAAGGTCGAAGGCGAGCTGTTCCAGCTTGCCGAAAAAGGCCGGTATGACGGTGGCTTCCAGGCCTTCGGCACTGCGCTCAACGCCTCCATCCAGATGGCGGGCGAAGCTTTTCAGCGCGATGGCGGCCTATCCGGCGTGGCGACCGACCTGCATGATCTCGACCGGCAGATGGGCGGCCTGCAGCGAAGCGACCTGATCATCCTCGCGGGCCGTCCTGCCATGGGCAAGACGTCGCTGGTGACCAATATCGCCTATAACGTTGCCAAGAACTGGCGGGGGGACGTGACCCCGGACGGGCATTCCAAGACCGTCAATGGCGGCATTGTCGGGTTCTTCAGCCTTGAAATGAGTTCCGAACAGCTCGCCACCCGTATTCTGGCCGAGCAGGCGGAGATTTCCTCGTCCGACATCCGCCGCGGCCGCATTCACGACAACCAGTTCGCCAAGCTGGTCGATGTATCCAATGTGATGAGCAAGGTGCCGCTCTATATCGACGATACAGGCGGTATCTCGGTGGCCCAGCTCGCCGCCCGCGCCCGGCGCCTCAAGCGCCAAAAAGGACTCGACCTGCTCATCGTCGACTATCTGCAGCTTCTCTCGGGGTCATCCAAGGCCTCGAGCCAGAACCGCGTGCAGGAGTTGACCGAAATTACCACCACGCTCAAGGCGCTCGCCAAGGAGCTGGAAGTCCCGGTGATCGCGCTTTCCCAGCTTTCGCGTCAGGTCGAGGCGCGCGATGACAAGCATCCGCAATTGGCTGACCTGCGCGAATCGGGGTCTATCGAGCAGGACGCGGACGTGGTTCTGTTCGTGTACCGTGAAGAATATTATCTCAAGAACAAGGAACCCAAAGAGGGCACGCCGGAGCATCTGACCTGGCAGGGCGAAATGGAAAAGGTGCATGGCAAGGCGGAGGTCATCATCGCCAAGCAGCGCCACGGCCCCACCGGCACGGTGCAGTTGAGCTTCGAGGCACAATTTACCCGCTTTGGTAACCTTGCTCGGGCAGACTATCTGCCTGAACGCATGGAATAGGCATGGCGCTGACGTCTGGCCTTGGCGGCCAATTGAGCATCGATCTGGGGGCACTGGCCCGGAACTGGCGGGCCCTGGACAAGGTGAGCGCCGGCGCGTTGACCGCTGCGGTTGTGAAGGCCGACGCCTATGGCACCGGCATCGAGCAGGCCTCCAAGGCGCTGCACGCGGCCGGAGCGCGCTTCTTCTTCGTGGCCACGCCCGATGAAGGCATGGCGGTGCGCGCTGCCGTGCCCGATGCGCATATCTTCATTCTCTATGGACTCTATCCGGGCGCCGCCAACCTCTACATCCGGCAGAACCTGATGCCGGTGCTCTCCTCCATGTCGATGCTGGAAGAGTGGATGGCCAAGTGCATCGAGCGCAATGAAGCCTATCCGGCGGCCTTTCATTTCGACACCGGCATCAACCGCCTCGGCTTCCGCCTCAATGAAGCGAGCCTGGTGCGCGAGAGCATCGAGAAGCTCGGTTATGCGCCGCAGATGGTGATGAGCCATCTGGCCTGTGCCGATACGCCCAACCATGAAAAGAACCGCACGCAACTGGCGCTGTTCGGTTCGGTCATGTCGCAATTCCCCGGCATTCCGGCTTCCCTCGCCAATTCGGCGGGGCTGATGACCGGGCGAGACTATCATTTCCAGATGGTGCGACCGGGCATTGCGCTCTATGGCGGCCGCGCCGTGGGTGGCCGGAAGAACCCGATGCAGCCGGTTGTCACGCTGCATGTGCCGATCCTGCAGGTCACGGAGGGCCGCACCGGCGAGTCGGTGGGCTATGGCGCCACCTATACGCTCAATCGTAATTCGAAGCTGGCCATCCTTGGCTATGGCTATGCCGACGGGTTCCTGCGCTCGCTGTCCGGCACCAATCCGCGCCCGGGCGGCAAGGTCTTTATTCGCGGCAAGCACTGCCCGGTAATCGGCCGGATTTCCATGGACCTGACCGTGGTGGATGTGACCGAACTCGGTTCCGACCTGCCCACGCCCGGCGAAGGCGCAGAAGTCTTGGGCACCAATGTCAGCGTCGACGATCAGGCCGATGCGGCCGGCACGATCGGCTATGAAATCCTCACCAGCCTCAAGGGCCGCTACAGCCGCAACTATGTCGGCGACGGGAATATCCCGGAGTAGCATCGCCCCTCACTCCGGCAGCGATTGGGCCCGCGACCGTTGTGTTCCTCTTTCGTTCTTGCTGATTTCGAACGATTGCTGCTAAGCTCATGGTGATTCAACGTCCGGATTCGCATTGGCCACCTCCCCGCCTCTCTACGCCATTCTGCTGCGCGCCATTGGTCCGGCGACGCACAAGCTGATGGGCATGGCGCAGTGGCGCGCGGCCTCCGAGGCCGCCGGCTTCATCGCGCCCGAAACACTGGTCAATACGGGCAATATGATTGCGCGGTTCGACGGCTCGCCGGCCGCGGCGCGCCAGACCATGACCGGCGTGCTCCGCCAATTCGGGTTGGGCGAGAATGTCGTCCCGATCCTGCGGACCCCGGCGCAGTTGAAAAAGCTGCTGCGGGCCGATCCCATCGCCGATGCGGCCCAGCATCGTCCCGCCGAAACGGGCGTTTATTTCTTCGCCGCTGCCAAGCCGGACTTGGGCTGGATCTCGGACCATGGTGGACCCGAGATGATCCATGTCATCGCAAATCACCTGATCGTGGATTTCTCGCAGGACGTCGCCAAGTCCGGCAAGCTGATCCGGAGAATCGACAAGCAATGCGGGCTCAATACGGCCCGGAACTGGAACACGACGCGCAAGCTGGCGGAACGCTCGATCGCGCGGGGGAAAGAGTAAGCGTGGCCAAGAACCGATCCCAATTCATCTGCCAGTCCTGCGGGGCCGTCTCCAGCCGATGGCAGGGGCGCTGCGACGCTTGCGGCGAGTGGAACACCATTGTCGAGGAACTGGTGGATTCCGGGGTCGGCGCGGGTCCGAAATCGGCCAAGGCCAGCGGCCGTCCGGCCAATCTGGTGCCGCTTTCGGGAGAGACTGAAAGTGCGGCGCGCGTGGTCACCGGCTTCGCCGAGCTGGACCGGGTGACGGGGGGCGGCTTCGTCAAGGGATCGGCGCTCCTGGTCGGAGGCGATCCCGGCATCGGGAAATCTACCCTGCTGCTGCAGTCGGCAGCGGCCTTGGCCCAGAAGGGCAAGCGCGTCATCTATGTGTCGGGCGAAGAAGCGGTCGCGCAGGTGCGGCTGCGGGCGCAGCGCTTGGGCCTTGGCGAAGCCGGGGTGCTGCTGGCCGCCGAAACCAATGTCGAGATCATCCTGGCCACGCTTGAAAGCGGGCCGCCCCCGGACCTGGTCATCATCGATTCCATCCAGACCCTGTGGACCGACCGAGTCGATTCAGCCCCGGGCACCGTCACCCAGGTGCGTACCTCTGCCCAGGCCTTGACGCGCTTTGCCAAGAAGAGTGGCGCCGCCGTGGTGCTGGTGGGCCATGTCACCAAGGACGGGCAGATTGCCGGGCCGCGCGTGGTCGAGCACATGGTTGATGCCGTGCTCTATTTCGAGGGCGACAGCAGCCATACCTTCCGCATCCTGCGCGGGGTGAAGAACCGCTATGGTGCCACCGACGAGATCGGCGTCTTCGCCATGACCGAGCTTGGCCTTGAACAGGTGGCCAACCCTTCCGCCCTGTTCCTGGACCAGCGCGACAAGGACGCGGCCGGGTCCGCGGTGTTTGCCGGCATGGAGGGAACGCGGCCGATCCTGATTGAGATTCAGGCGCTGGTGGCCCCCTCCCCGCTTGGCACGCCGCGCCGTGCCGTGGTGGGCTGGGACAGTTCGCGCCTATCCATGGTGCTGGCTGTGCTCGAAACGCGCTGCGGGGTCCGGATCGGCGCCAATGACATCTATCTCAATGTCGCTGGTGGGCTGAAGATCAACGAGCCGGCGGCCGATCTGGCCGTGGCAGCCGCGCTGATCTCCTCGCTGACCGGCGCGTCCCTGCCAGCCGATGCTGTCTATTTCGGAGAAATCTCGCTGGCCGGCGGGGTGCGTCCCGTGGTGCATGGTGCGCTGCGCCTGCGCGAGGCCGAGAAGCTGGGCTTTGGCTCGGTGGTCACCGGCAAGCTGGGCAAGGCGGATCGCAATAGCGGCCTTGAGGTCACCGAATATGCGCAATTGAGCGACATGGTCAGCCGCATTGCCGCGCGCGGCAAGCGCCAGATGCCGGAGCCCGAGCCAGAAGGCTGGTAAACAAATGGTTTCCGGGGAGATTGTGAGGACGCGGCACCGCTAGGCTTGGCAGCGCGCGTCAAAGCCGTTAAAGGTCCAGCAAAAGCCGGGGCGGCAAGACAACAGGGCAAAGACATATGCTGACTGCGTTCGACGTTGGTGTGGGTGTGCTGGTGCTGATTTCAGCGATCCTGGCCACGGCACGGGGGCTCACCCGCGAAGTCCTGTCATTGGCGACCTGGGCGGGTTCTGCCGCCATCGCCGTTTACATGTGGCAGTACCATCCCGATATTGCCCGGCAATATATCGCGGAACCCGTGGTGGCCGACATCGCCACGGTGGTCGTGACGTTCATTGTCGCGCTGATCGTGCTGCATCTGCTGACCATGCGGATTGCCGATTTCGTGGTCGATAGCCGTATCGGCCCGATCGACCGCACGCTTGGCTTCGTGTTCGGCGTGCTGCGCGGCATTCTGATTGCCATCGTCATCACCATTTTCGGCATCTGGCTGCTCGGCACCAATCTGCCGGAATGGGCCAGCAACGCCCAGTCGCTGCCTTATCTGCGGGATATGGGCAATACGCTGATTTCCATGCTGCCCGAAGGTCTTGAGCAGCAGGTGACCGACATCCTCTCGGGTGGCGGCGCCAATCTGACCGAGGATCCGCAGGCGCCGGCCGCCCCGCTTGAGGGCGGCACGCCGGACCCCAGTATTGATGGTACCGTCGACCCGACCGATCCGGTGATCGACCCGGCGCCCGAGGCCTGAGGCCAGACAAGTTTGGCGGGCAGCAGCGCACCCGCCTCAATCCTGCCGACCCCATCTGGCAATGGTGGCCGGCAGGTAGATGCGCTATTTGCGAGCAGGCCCAATTCGCATGGAGAACCCGGTGACCCATTGGAACGATGACGATTTCGATCTCAATGGAGACACGCTGCACGAGGAGTGCGGCGTGTTTGGCATTTTGGGGCACAACGATGCCTCGACCCTGACCGCCCTCGGCCTGCATGCCTTGCAGCATCGCGGCCAGGAAGCGGCCGGTATTGTCAGCTTCGATGGCCGTCAGTTCCACCAGGAAAAGCATATGGGCCTGGTGGGCGACCACTATACCGACCCCGCCGTGCTGGCGAAGCTGCCCGGCAATATCGCAATTGGCCACACGCGCTATTCAACCACCGGGGAAGTGGCACTGCGCAATGTGCAGCCGCTGTTTGCCGAACTGGAAGCCGGTGGCATCGCCATCGCCCACAATGGCAATTTCACCAATGGGCTGACCCTGCGCCGGCAGATTATCGCGACCGGCGCCATCTGTCAGTCAACTTCGGATAGCGAAGTGGTGCTGCACCTGATCGCCCGTTCGCGCCATTCCTCCACCGCCGACCGCTTCATCGACGCGATCCGGCAGATGGAGGGGGGCTATGCCATGCTGGCCATGTCCCGCACCAAGCTGATTGCTGCGCGCGATCCTGTCGGCATCCGGCCGCTGGTGATGGGCGATCTGGATGGTAAGCCGATCTTCTGTTCGGAAACCTGTGCCCTCGACATCGTCGGCGCCAAATATGTGCGCGACGTGGAAAATGGCGAGGTTATCATCTGCGAAGTCCAGCCGGATGGCTCGATCAGCATTGAGGCCCGCAAGCCCGCCCATCAGGTGCCCGAGCGCCCCTGCCTGTTCGAATATGTCTATTTCGCCCGCCCCGACAGCATGGTTTCGGGCCGCAGCGTCTATACCGCGCGCAAGAACATGGGCAAAAACCTGGCCATCGAGGCCCCGGTCGAGGCCGACGTGGTGGTGCCGGTGCCTGATGGCGGCACGCCGGCCGCCATCGGATTTGCACAGCAGAGCGGCATTCCGTTCGAGCTGGGCATCATCCGCAACCACTATGTGGGCCGCACCTTCATCGAGCCGACGCAGCAGATCCGTGCCTTTGGCGTACGCCTCAAACATTCTGCCAACCGGGCAGAGATTGCCGGCAAGCGTGTGGTGCTGATCGACGATTCCATCGTGCGCGGCACTACCTCGGTCAAGATCGTGCAGATGATCCGCGAAGCGGGGGCGACCGAAGTACATATCCGCGTCGCCAGCCCGATGATTTTCCATTCGGACTATTACGGCATCGACACGCCGGATCCGGACAAGCTGCTGGCGAACCAATATGCCGAGCTTGATGACATGTGCCGCTATATCGGGGCGGATTCTCTGGCGTTTCTGTCCATTGACGGGCTCTATCAGGCCGTGGGCGGTGAAAAGCGCGACGCCAAGGCGCCGCAATTTACCGACCATTATTTCACAGGGGACTATCCGACGCAGTTGACCGATCTGCATGGACGCACGATGAGCGATCCCAAGCAGATTTCGCTGCTCAAGGAAGCGGGTTGATGACTGACAAAACCGAACTGGCCGGCAAGGTCGTCCTGGTCACCGGCGCATCGCGCGGCATTGGCTATGCCGCCAGCATCGAAGCAGCGCGGCGCGGCGCGCATGTGATTGCCGTGGCGCGGACCGTTGGCGGGCTGGAAGAGCTCGATGACGCCATCCAGGCGGCCGGAGGCTCGACCACACTGGTGCCGCTCGACCTGCGCGATGGTGACGCCATTGACCGGCTGGGCGCCGCGATTTTCGATCGCTGGGGGCATCTGGACGGGTTGGTGGCCAATGCCGGCCAATTGGGTGTACTGAGCCCTGTGGCCCACATCAAGCCGGACGATTTCGACAAGGTGCTGGCGGTCAATGTGACGGCCAATTATCGCCTGTTGCGCTCGCTGGACGTGTTGCTGCGCCAGTCCGAGGCCGGACGGGCCGTTTTCGTCTCGTCCGGCTCTGCCCGGTCGGCGAGGCCGTTCTGGGGCCTTTACGCAGCCAGCAAGGCGGCACTTGACGCGCTGGTCAAATCCTATGCCGGCGAAGTCGCGACCACCAAGGTGCGCGCCAATGTGTACTATCCGGGCATTGTGCGCACCGCCATGCGGGCCAAGGCCATGCCGGGCGAAGATCCCAATACGCTGCCGACCCCGGCGGAGGTGGCGCCGAGCCTGATCGATATGCTGAGCCCGTCGCTGGACGAGAATGGCCGGCTGTTCGATGTTGGCACTGGCGCCTTCGAAGACATCTGAACCATGCCGGCATTGCGTCCCTACCGTCCTGACGATCTCGACGCGCTCTATGCGATCTGCCTGCAGACGGGCGATGCCAGCAAGGACGCCACACCGCTGCATAGCGACCACCAGCTTGTGGGACATATCTATTCGGCGCCCTATGGGGTGCTGGAACCCGAGAATGTCTTCGTCGCCGAGGATGAGGCGGGTGTTGCCGGCTATATCGTGGGCACCCATGACAGCAATCGCTTCGCGGAGCGGCTCGAGTGGGAGTGGTGGCCAGCTCTGCGCGCCAGATATGCCGACCCCTCCGGCATGACCGAAGCTGACCGGGGGCGCGTCGCCGCCATCATGCGGCCGGAAACCACGCCGGCCGATATCGTGGCGGGCTATCCCGCCCATATCCACATGAACCTGCTCTCGCGTCTGCGCGGGCAGCGCGTGGGCACCAGGCTGCTCGACATGTGGGTAAAACGGGCGAAGGCTGCCGGGGTAAGCGGCATTCATCTGGGCGCCAGCGCCAGCAATAGCGGCGGCATCGCCTTCTGGACCCGCAGCGGCTTTACGCCGCTGCGCGAGGAGCCGGGCGTCGTCTGGTTCGGAATGCCCCTTTAGTCCACGCTCTGCGGCGCGACCGGCGTTACCAGCACCTTGTCGATACGGTGTCCGTCCAGATCAAGCACCTCATATCGCCAGCCATCCTGCTCGAAGACCTCGCCAACGGCGGGCATATGGTTGACCTGGGCCAGTACAAATCCGGCCACCGTTTCATAGCGCGCATCCTTGGGCACGGGCACGTTGAAGCGCTCGGCAAAGTCATAGACAGGCATCCAGCCCGCAACCAGCCATGAGCCGTCCTGACGCTGGGTCAATGCTGGCTCGTCGCCGGGCTCTTCATTGTAGATGCCGGTGATGACCTCAAGCACATCGCCATAGGTGATGATCCCCTCGAAGTGCCCGTATTCATCGACAACAAGCGCCATCTGGGCGCGCTCCTTGCGCATGGCCTCGACCACATCAAGCGCATCGGCATGCTCCATCACCACCGGCACAGGCTTGACCAGGGCACGCAGGTCCGGCTGTTTCCCGGCGACCAGCGCCGGGAGCAGGTCGGACTGTGCCAGAACGCCCAGTATGCTGTCGGCATCCCCCTCCTGCACCAGCACCTTGGTGTGCGAGGTTTCGAGGATGATCTTGAGATTGTCCTCATAGCTGTCTTCGAGATCAATCAGCACAACATCGAGCCGTGGAGTCATGATGCCGCGTGCCGAGCGGTCGGCCAGCTTCATCACGCCCGAAATCATGGAATGTTCTTCATGCTCAAGAATACCAGCCGTGGTGGCCTCGGCGATGATGGTACGCACTTCCTCCTCGGTGACGGAATCTTCGGTCTGATCCCCCTGCCCCAACATGCGCAGGACGGCCTTGCCCGTGGCGTCCAGCAGCCAGACGACCGGCGTACCAATCAAAGCCAGCAGCGCCATGGGCTGGGCTACGCGTGCCGCTACAGCTTCGGGGTTGCGCAAGGCAATCTGCTTGGGCACCAGCTCACCCAGGATCAGCGAGCCATAGGTAATCAGCACGACCACGACGCCAACGCCCGCGATGTCGGCAAAATTGTCCGCCAGCCCGAGATCCTTGAGCCAGGCCGTGAGGCGCAGGCCCAGCGTCGCACCGGAGAAGGCGCCCGAGAGGATACCGACCAGGGTAATGCCGATCTGTACGGATGAGAGAAACTTGCCCGGCTCCTCGGCCAGGCGCATGGCTATGGCCGCGCCGGCGTCACCCTGTTCAGCCAGGACCTTGAGCCGCGCCGGGCGGGCCGAGACCACTGCCAGCTCGGACATGGCCAACGCGCCGTTCACCAGGATCAGCACAACAACAATGAGAATTTCTGTAAGCAAGAGAGTGCACTATTGGCACGCCGCGACCAATGGCGGGGTGCTCCGACGGGCGCATCATAGGGCAAGGCGCCGAGACGTAAACAGGGCTTGATGCCTTATCAAATGCCCTGGGCTCAGATCTGACTATTTCTTGTCCACGTACGGATTCTTGCCACCACGCAGCCAGAGGCGGATTGGCGTCCCCTTCATGTCGAACGCCTCGCGCAATCCGTTCACCAGATAGCGCTGATAAGACGCGGGCACCGCGTCGGGCCGCGATGAAAAGACGATGAAGCTGGGCGGGCGCGTCTTGGCCTGGGTCATGTAGCGCAGCTTGAGACGACGGCCGGAGACGGCCGGGGGCGGATGCCCCTCGATCATGCCTGCCAGCCAGCGGTTGAGGCGCGAGGTAGACACATGGGCGTTCCAGTTCCGCTCGATCTCGAAAATGGCATCCATCAACCGGTCGATATTCTTGCCGGTCAGCCCCGACAGGGTCACCAGCGGAACGCCGCGCAGTTGCGGCAATAGCCGTTCGCATTCCTCGCGCAGGACCTTGAGCGTTTCGTTCTTGTCCTCGATCAAGTCCCATTTGTTGAGCGCAATAACCATCGCCCGGCCTTCACGCTCGACCAGATCGGCCAAGGCCAGATCCTGTTTTTCGAACGGCACGGTGGCATCGAGCATGAGCACGACGACTTCGGCATATTGGATGGAACGCAGGCTATCGCCCACGGCCAGCTTTTCCAGCTTGCCGGTGACGCGGGACCGGCGACGGATGCCGGCGGTATCCACCAGATTGACAATGCGGCCTTCCCATTCCCAGGGCACCAGGATGCTGTCGCGGGTAATGCCAGCTTCGGGGCCAACCAGCACGCGATCCTCGCCCACCATGCGATTGACCAGGGTGGACTTGCCCGCATTGGGGCGCCCGACGATGGCCACATTGAGATAGCGGCGCGGGTTCCAACGCAGGGTCGCGTCGTCCCCCTCCCCTTCGAGCATGTCGGGGGTGATGTCGACATCGACCTCCGGCATGAAGTCGAGGTCGTCCACAGTTTCTTCGCCCCGGGCCGCTGCTGCGGCCTTTTGCGCTTCGGCCTTGTCGATGGCCGCTGAAACGATGGAATAGAGCTCGGACAGGCCCAGTCCATGTTCGGCCGACAAAGGGATGGGTTCACCAAAACCAAGCTTGAAGGCTTCAACAAGGCCGGCTTCGGCGGCGCTGCTCTCGGCCTTGTTGCCGACGAGGTGGACGTGCTTGCCGGCCTTGCGCAGCACCTGGGCAAAGCGCTGGTCGAGCGGCACAACACCCGCCCGGGCATCGATCATGAACAGGATGATATCGGCTTCGCGGATGGCCAGCTCGGTCTGCTGACGCATGCGGTCTTCGAGGCTGCCGTCCTTGACGTCCTCATAGCCAGCAGTGTCGAGCACCTTGAAATGCAAATCGGCAATGCGCCCATCGGCCTCGCGCCGGTCGCGCGTCACGCCCGGCGTATCGTCGACCAGAGCGATCTTGCGACCGACCAGCCGATTGAACAGGGTAGATTTGCCGACATTTGGACGGCCGACAATGGCAAGTGTGACCGTCATGGCGGTTCCCCTGAAATGCGGACTATTCGGCCGCGGGTTCGGCAGCGGGTTCGCCGTCGAGTGCAGCGTCATCGGCATTGTCCGCAGCCGGCTCCGGCGCGGTCTCGGCCACCACGCCTTCGGACAACATCTGCGCCAGATAATAGGCCATGCGGTTGCGGATGCCGGCCTGTGCCAGCGGATCGTTCAGCACGGCCTCGAAGCTTTCCTCGGCCGCAGCGAACTGTCCAGCCTTGTACTGGGCCAGCCCCAGCAGTTCACCGGCGACGCGGCGCATCTGGCTGTCCTCGGTTGCCAGCGTGCCAATGCGCGCCTCGACATCGGCCAGCGAGCCGCTGTCGACCAGAAGGTTGGCGGCCAGCAACAACGCCAGTTCGCGCAGGCGCGGGTTGGATTGGCTATTGGCGAGGCTGTCATAGGCGGCAATGGCGCCAGCGGTGTCGCCCTGTTCGGCCAGCAAGGCGGCCTTGCGGAACTCCGCCAGGACCGGATATCCGCCCGAACCATCAGCGGCCAGCGCATCGAGCTGGCTTATGGCCGCATCGAGATTGCCGGCTTCAGCCGCGTCATAGGCTGCATAGAGCTCTTCGGAGGCCGCGGCCGACTGGCTGTTGGTGTACCAGGACCAGCCCTCATTGATCGCCACAAGGGCGACGATGGCAACGGCGCCACCGATAACGAACGGCGCAAAGCGGCGCCACAGCGCCCGCATGCGATCGGTGCGCAGTTCCTCATCGATTTCGCGGAAAATGTTCTCGTTGGACATGGTCGGCCTAAGGCAAGAAGGAATTTGAGGGCGAGCATTATCACGCGCCCCCGGGAATGCAAACCGGCTGAGCCGGGCTTGGTGCCTTCATCAAACCGCACCTGAGGCGAGGTGTGCGAATGTTATGGGGGCGCCTTGGCGCTTATGCCTGGCCGACCCATTCCCGCTTGAGCAGGGCATATTGCATTGTGTCCTCATAAATCGGATTGCCCGCCGCGTCGTTTATGAACGAGATGAACTCTCGGAATACACCTTCCTTGCGCATGCCGAGCCGCTCGCACAGCGCCTGTGAACGCGGATTGGTCACTTCGACATAGGCAAAGATGCGTCGGGCACCGCGGTCGGTAAACAGGTGGTGCAGCAATGCGCGTGCCGCCTCGCTGGCCAGCCCCTTGCCCTCGAAGGCCGCGTTGAAATTCCAGCCAACGCTGAACGTGTCGGGCTCTTCGAACATGCAGAACATGTCGCCGATCAGCTCCCCGGAAGACTTCAGAACGACCGCAATCGCTTCGTCGTTATCGGCTCGGGATTGGACATCGGAGATGGCTGCATCGAGATCGTCGAGCTTGCCGGAGATAAAACAGCTCGCGCGCGGTTCACGCATGTAGGCGAGCAGCCCTTCGGCATCCTCCCGGGCAAAATTGCGCAGGACAACTCTTTCTGTTTCGATGGTTTTCATGGGTCCCAAAAAATAGCTGCGCCCGGAACTTTGACCCAAGCGAATGGGTGTGACGGCGGGCGCAGACGAGTTTTTGGTGGTCACACGCCGGCGCAGCAGAGAGCAACCGCCTGCCCCTTCGAGCACAACGCTCCGGGTGTAGCTACCTAAAATCAGTCCACTGGATTGATCTTGCGGCGCTTTGCGCCGCCAGTGGCTACTCCCACTCAATCGTGCCCGGCGGCTTGGAGGTCACATCGTACACCACGCGGTTGATGCCGCGGACTTCGTTGATGATGCGGGTGGCGGTCCTGCCGAGGAAGTTCATGTCGAACTGGTAGAAGTCTGCCGTCATGCCATCGACCGAGGTGACGGCGCGCAGGGCGCAGACGAATTCATAGGTGCGGCCATCGCCCATGACGCCGACGGTCTGGACCGGCAGCAGCACGGCGAAGGCCTGCCAGATCTTGTCGTACTGGCCAGACTTGCGGATTTCATCGAGATAGATGGCATCGGCCTGGCGCAGAATGTCGAGCTTTTCACGCGTAATGCCCCCGGGGCAGCGGATGGCGAGGCCCGGTCCCGGGAAGGGATGGCGGCCGATGAAGCTCTCGGGAATGCCCAGTTCGCGGCCGAGGGCGCGCACTTCGTCCTTGAACAACTCGCGCAGCGGCTCGACGAGCTGCATGTTCATACGCTCGGGCAGGCCACCCACATTGTGGTGCGACTTGATGGTGACCGAGGGGCCGCCGGTGAAGGAGACGGATTCGATGACGTCGGGATAGAGCGTGCCCTGAGCCAGGAAATCGGCGCCGCCGAGCTTTTTGGCCTCTTGCTCGAACACTTCGATGAACAAGCGTCCGATGATCTTGCGCTTGGTCTCGGGGTCGGACTGGCCTTCCAGCTCGCCCACGAAGAGATCCTCGGCATCGACATGGACCAGCGGAATATTGAACTGATCGCGGAACATGGTGACGACCTGTTCGCTTTCGTTCAGCCGCATCAGGCCGTGGTCGACATAGATGCAAGTGAGCTGGTCGCCAATCGCCTCATGAATCAGCACGGCAGCAACAGAAGAATCGACGCCACCGGAGAGGCCGCAGATCACCTTGCCGGTGCCGACCTGCTCGCGGATCTTTTCGACCATCTTCTGACGATAGGCCGCCATGGTCCAGTTGCTGGAAATGCCGCAGATCTGGTGCACGAAATTGGCATAGAGCTTGGCCCCATCGGGGGTGTGCACCACTTCGGGGTGGAACTGCACGGCCCAGATGCGGCGCGCTTCATTGGCGATCATCGCGAAGGGGGCGTTTGGCGAAGTGCCGACCACCTCAAAGCCCTCGGGCAGAGCGACAACGCGGTCGCCATGGCTCATCCAGACCTGATGATCCGTGTTGAGATCCCAGACACCATCGGAAAGGCTGTTGGCCTTGTGCACCGTCACTTCGGCGCGGCCGAATTCGCGATGGTGCCCTGCCTCGACCTTGCCGCCCAGGGCCATGCAGAGCGCCTGCTGACCGTAGCAGATGCCCAGGATCGGTACTCCGGCATCGAGAATCGCCGGGTCAATGGTGGGCGCGTTCTCGTCCAGCGTCGAAGCAGGGCTGCCCGAGAGCACGACGCCCTTGGGGTTGAGCGCACCAAAAGCGGCGCCGGCGGACTGGAAGGGGTGAATTTCGCAGTAGACACCGGTCTCGCGAATGCGGCGGGCGATCAACTGGGTGACCTGCGAGCCGAAGTCGACGATCAGGATGGTGTCGTTGCGGGTGGCGGTGTCTGGGTGCTGCATGGCGAGGCTTTAGCCTCGCCACACCGATTGTGCAAGCATGCTGTGGGAGAAGCCCCCATGCACGCCGCACAAGTCTGACGCTAGTTCATCAGCGCGATGGAAAGGTTGAGATAACCGGCAAAACTCACCCAGGCGATATACGGCACGAACAACCAAGGTGCAACGCTGTCATGCCGCCGGGCGGCGAGGATAAACCCGGCAATCGAAAGCCACATGGCGATGAGGATCGCAAAGGCTGCCCAAGGCATCTGCGCCAGGAACCAGACGGGCGACCAGGCCCAGTTGAGCAGCATCTGGGCGCCCCAGAACTTCATGGCACCCGATTGCGGTGCGGCGATCCAAATGCGCCAGCCGGCCACGGCGATCATCACGTAGAGGGCGAACCAGACCGGACCGAAAATCCAGTTGGGCGGATTGAGCGGTGGCTTGGCGAGCGATTCGTACCAGGTGCCCGGCTGGGACTGGGTGCCGACGAGCGCGCCGACACCGATGACCAATACGAGGAATATGGCCAGGGCGGTCCAGGATTGTGGTGTTCGGTAATCGGCGGCGGTGGCGTGCATGATGTTCTCCCATACGGGTGTTCTATTGTCAGAACGCAGAAACCGCAGCACTAGTTCACATTTGGGGTCCGTATTTGCCTGGGCACGGCAGCCCTGCCCTATGCTTGGCGTTCCGCCTCTTCTCCTCATGGAGCAGAGGGACAAGGTGTCAGAAGGAGACCCCTCAGCCCTTGTTGCGCAGCAAGTGGCAGTAGAAGCCGTCGGTCCCGGTGCGCCTTGGTGTCAGGCAGATGCCGCCACCGGAGGTGGCAAGGCCTTCCGGAAGATCGGTGATCAGCGTCTGGCACCACGCCGCAGCGATGTCCACGGTTTCAAAACCGGGATGGTCCGCAAGAAACGTGGCGATCTGATCGTCATTCTCCTCGGGGAGGATGGAGCAGGTAATATAGACCAGCGTGCCGCCCGGCTTGAGATAGCGCGCCGCTTCCACCAGCAGTGCCGCCTGCTCGGATTGGCGCATTGCCAGAAGCTCTGGTGTCAGTTTCCACTTGGTATCGGGGCGGCGGCGCCAGGTGCCCGTGCCGGTGCAGGGCGCATCAACCACAACCCGGTCCATCTTGCCGACCAGATCATCCAGCGCGCCATTCTGCGGGGACCGGACCTGGGCATTGCGCACCATGTTGCGCTTGAGGCGATCATAGATCGGCGCAAGGCGCGAGCGGTCGGCATCATAGGCAAAGATCTGTCCCTTGTTCCCCATGGTGGCGGCCAGAGCCAATGTCTTGCCCCCTGCTCCGGCGCAGAGGTCGAGCACCTGTTCGCCCTCGCGGGCACCAGCCAGCATGGCCACGATCTGGCTGCCCTGGTCCTGCACCTCGAACCAGCCCTTCTGGTAGCCTTCGTCGGTGGTGACGTTGGGCGTGCGGGCGTCGCGCGGACCCGCCGGCATGGTGATGCCGAACGGGGCGATAGTTGTGGGTTGCGGCGAGAACCGCGCCAGCGACTTTATCACCTTTTCGGGCGAGGCCTTGAGCGCATTGGCGCGCAGATCGAGTGAAGGACGCCCGGCCATCGCCGCGCCTTCGGCAATCCAGTCATCCCCAAACGCACGCTCCAGCGAGGGGACCAGCCATTCGGGCATATCGGCGCGCGCGGCGGCCGGTGCACTGGAAAGATCTGCCATTGCCCCAGCAATTTCCTCGGGCGTGAGCGCCTCGGGGGCATGGCTATCGCCCTCAAAGGCCGCGGCGAGGCTGTCCGGCGTTTCTCCCCAATCGCGCATGGCCACGGCCAGGACCAGGGCGCGCGGGCTGTCGCTGCCCATGGCGGCGGCGTGGGAGGCGCGGCGACGCAGCGCGTCATAGACAAGATTGCCGATAGCGGCGCGATCCCCGGCCCCCGCGAAGCGATTGTTGATGCCCCAGGCCTTCAGCGCCTCGGAAACGGGCCGGTGCCGCGTTTCGACGTCGGAGAGAACTTCAATGGCGGCGGCAAGACGGCCGGGAAGGCGCATGGATCAAACACTCGGGGCAAGCAAAAGGCGAAGGACCAGCCATAGCCAGAACAGGGCCAGGACGGCAAGGCCGGCGGTGTAGGCGGCAAAGCGCCGATAGACCCGGTTGGTGGTGACATGAATGGCGGCGTGCATGTAGCGCAGGAAGACGAACAGCCAGGCTAGGCCGACGGTGAACCAGTCGAGCAGGCCAAAATGCAGAGCGGCCAACGCGCCGACGAAGAACAGCAGGGGAAGCTGAAACTGATTGTCGAAGCTGTTGGAAAGCAGCCGCGCCTTGAGCGGATAGGCATCTTTTTCAACGGCAATATCTGCCACCTTGATCTCGCCCCGCATGACACGAGGGACGCGCTCCCGTCCCATCCATATCAGCAAGCCCAGCGTCAGGAAGACCTGGGCAGCCATGGCGAGGGCGAGCAGTTTGTCGAGAAGGGGCATGTCCTGAGGCTCCGCCAGAGAGTCGGCTTTTCGCAGTAACGTCTTGTTGCTGAATCAGTTTTCCGGCGAGCGGTGGGGCGCTGCCGGGGTGCCGGCAACGCCAGGATGTCTTAGCGCCCGCTGCGGTAGTTGGGGGCTTCGCGGGTAATGGTGACGTCGTGCACATGGCTTTCGCTCAAGGCCGCGCCGGAAATCTTCACGAAAACCGAGTTCTCGCGAAAGTCCTTTAGATTATGCGCCCCGGTATAGCCCATGGAAGCACGCAAGCCCCCGGCGAGCTGGTGCAGCACGGCGTTGACTGGGCCCTTATAGGGCACCTGGCCTTCAATACCCTCGGGGACCAGTTTCATCTGGTCACGGACATCCTGCTGGAAGTAGCGATCGGCCGACCCAGCGCCCATCGCGCCAACCGAGCCCATGCCGCGATAGGATTTGTAGGAACGGCCCTGGTAGAGAAAGACTTCGCCCGGCGCCTCGTCGGTGCCCGCAAGGAGCGAGCCGACCATGACGCAGGACGCGCCGCCGGCCAGGGCCTTGGCCATGTCGCCGGAGAACTTGATGCCGCCATCGGCGATGACCGGCACGCCCGATTTGCTCGCCTCTTCGGCACAGCCCATGACGGCGGCCAGTTGCGGCACGCCAACACCGGCCACGATGCGGGTGGTGCAGATCGAGCCGGGACCAATGCCCACCTTGATGGCATCGGCGCCGGCATCGATCAGGGCGCGCGCAGCTTCGGGCGTGGCAACATTACCCGCCACGATACGGGTGGAATTGCTCTCGCGCTTGACGCGCTCGACGGCCTCGGCGACGCGTACCGAGTGGCCGTGCGCGGTGTCGATGACCAGAAGATCGACGCCGGCATCGATCAGTTGCAGCGAACGATCAAAGCCGGCGTCCCCCACGGTCGAGGCGGCGGCCACGCGCAGGCGCCCCTGCTCGTCTTTTACGGCATTGGGGTGAAGCTGGGCCTTTTCGATGTCCTTGACGGTAATCAGGCCGACGCAGCGAAAATCGGCATCCACCACCAGCAGCTTCTCGATGCGGTGGCGGTGCAGCAGCACCTTGGCTTCGTCCTTGGACACGCCATCGCCGACGGTAATGAGATTGTCCTTGGTCATCAGCTCGGCAATGGGCTGGTTGGGGTTCGAGGCGAAACGCACATCGCGGTTGGTGAGAATGCCGACCAGCTTGCCGATGGCGCGGCCACCCTTGCCACCATTTTCGACCACTGGAATGCCCGATATCCGGCTCTGCTGCATCAGCGCAAGCGCGTCGGCCAAGGTCGCTTCGGGGCCGATGGTGATGGGATTGACCACCATGCCGCTTTCAAAGCTCTTGACCATGCGGACCTGCTCGGCCTGCTGCTCGGCGGTCAGGTTCTTGTGAATGACCCCCATGCCGCCAGCCTGGGCCATGGCGATGGCCATATTGGCTTCGGTGACCGTGTCCATGGCCGAGGAGAGGATCGGCAGCTTGAGCGCTATGTCCTTGGTGACATAGGTGGAGATATCGGTCTCGGTGGGCAGAATGTCCGAACGCGCGGGCTGCAGCAGCACATCGTCGAATGTCAGCGCCGATTCGCCGGTGATGGTGGTAATAATCTTCGCCAAGGCCAGACCCTTCCTGCCTTCTGATGAAATCCAGAACTGTTGGAATGTGAACCGGCGATTGAATGTGCGCGGGTTCAGGTTGGCGAGGGTCAATAGCACCCGGGACGCTGTTTGCCTAGTGCCCCGGGCACGAACCGGGTTCATCCCATGGATGAAGGATTTTGGGCTAGTCGTGTCCGACAGGCCAGCCCATAATGGCGATACCGCATTCGCGGCCTATTCCGATTCATCCCGGTTTTGTCTTGATCCGCGTTACCCCGCTCATCCTGGCGGTCGCCCTGTTCATGGAACAGATGGACTCGACCGTCATCGCCACTTCGCTGCCTGCGATTGCGAACGATATCGGCACCGAACCGATCGCGCTCAAGCTCGCCTTGACGGCCTATTTCGTGGCGCTGGCCATCTTCATTCCGATCAGCGGCTGGATGGCGGACCGGTTCGGCGCCAAGAATATTTTCCGGCTGGCGATCTTCGTGTTCATGCTCGGCTCGCTGGCCTGCTCCTTCTCCTATTCTTTGGAAACCTTCGTGGGTTCGCGTTTTTTCCAGGGCATCGGCTCCTCGATGATGACGCCGGTAGGGCGTCTCTTGCTGGTGCGTTCGACCCCACGCAACGAGCTGGTTGCCGCCATGGCCTGGCTTACGGTCCCCGCGCTGGTGGCACCGGTCTCGGGGCCGCTGATCGGCGGATTCCTGACCACCTATCTGAGCTGGCACTGGATCTTCTGGATCAATATCCCGATCGGCATTGCCGGCATCATCTTTTCGGGCATCTATCTCAAGGTGCCCGATGAACGGACTCCGCGGCCGGTCGACATCGTCGGCTTCTTCATTGCCTCGGTGGCCTTTGCCGGATCGGTATTTGGTCTGTCGGTGATCAGCCTGCCTGCCCTGCCGCTAATCTATGGCTATATGACCTTGGCGATCGGCGTCACGGCGGCCCTGCTCTATCTGCTGCATGCGCGCAAGACGAAATATCCCCTGCTCGATCCAAGCCTGTTCCGCCACAAGCTGTTCCGCTCCTCGGTCACCGGGGGGTCGTTCTTTCGCATCGGGGTGGGTGCAATGCCCTTCCTGCTGCCGCTGATGCTGCAGCTCGGCTTCGGGCTCAATCCATTCCAGTCCGGCGCCATCACCTTCGTTTCGGCAATTGGCGCGATCATGAGCAAGTTCATCGCTGAACGGATTTTTGCGCGCTTCGGCTTCCCGCGCGTGCTGGGGTTTGCATCGGTCTTTGGCGGGCTGCTGATCGCGGCGCAGGGCCTATTCACCACAGAAACACCGGTGGCGGTGATGATGATCATCCTGGTCGCCGGTGGCGTGTTGCGCTCGATATTCTTTACCGGCACCAACGCCATTGGCTATGCGGATATTTCCGACGAAGAAGCCAGCCAGGCCACCGCCATCGTGGCGGTGGGCCAGCAATTGTCGGTCGCCTTCGGGGTGGCGGTGGCGGGTGCCATCCTTGAGATCACCAGCATGTTCAGCGGCGGCCACCTGACGCTGCTCAATTTTCAGATCGCCTTTTTTGCCGTCGGGGGCATGAGCGCCCTGGCCGGCATCATCTATTTCCGCCTGCCGCATGACGCCGGCAACAATGTTTCCGGCCATCGGGCCGTTCGGGAGTGAGCGGCACCGGAACACCGGGCCGAAACAAGACATGTCGCGCGCAACGCCTCTGATCCTCGCCACGGCGATCTTCATGGAGAACATGGACTCGACCGTGATCGCCACGTCGCTGGCGGCCATTGCAGCCGATATCGGTACCGATCCCATCTCGCTTAAACTGGCCCTGACCGCTTATCTCGTGGCGCTGGCCATCTTCATCCCGATTTCGAGCTGGATGGCGGACCGGTTTGGCGCGCGCCGGGTGTTCCGGCTGGCCATGCTGGTGTTCATGATCGGCTCGATCGCCTGCGCCTTTTCCGGCTCGCTCGCACAGTTCGTGGGTGCGCGCTTCATCCAGGGTATGGGCGGGGCGATGATGGGGCCGGTGGCGCGGCTGGTGCTGGTGCGGATGACGCCACGGCACCAACTGGTGGACGCCATGGCCTGGCTGACTATTCCCGGATTGATCGGCCCGATTGTCGGCCCGCCCTTTGGCGGGTTTCTAACCACCTATTTCTCCTGGCACTGGATCTTCATCATCAATATTCCCATCGGCCTACTCGGCATAGCCCTGGTCGGGCTGGCGCTGCCCAACGAGACGCGCAATAAGCCGCGGAGCATCGATGGCAAGGGCTTCGTGCTGGCCGGACTCGCCTTTGCGCTGTTTGCTTTCGGCTGCTCGGTGATCAGCCTGCCTGCCCTGCCCCCGATCTATGGCGTCATCGCCGCAGCGCTGGGGATCGGGCTGGGCTATTTCTACGCGCGCCATGCGCTGGCCACCGAATATCCCCTGCTCGACCTGCGATTGTTGCGCTTGCCGATCTTTCGGGTCTCGGTGGTGGCTGGCAGCTTCTTCCGCCTCGGCCAGGGCGCGGTGCCGTTTCTGTTTCCGTTGATGCTGCAACTCAGCTTCGGGCTCAGCCCGTTCGAAAGCGGCATGGTGACCTTCGTTGCCGCCATCGGGGCGCTTTCCGCCAAGTTTGTCGCCAACTGGATCTTCAAGAGCTGGGGGTTCAAATACCCGCTGGTGATCGCCAGCCTGGTCTCGACCCTGGGCATTCTGGTGATGGGCTTTTATGTGCCGGGCACGCCCATTCCGCTGATCCTGGGCATTCTCGTATTTACAGGCTTCTGGCAATCAACCTTCTGGACCGGCTCAAATGCCTTCGTCTTCGCCGATGTGGAGGACAAGGATGCCGGCCAGGCCAATGTGATCAGCCAGGTCTGGGGCCAGTTGATGTTCGCCATGGGCGTGGCGGTCGGCGGTGGCACGCTCGAACTTGCCCATCGCCTGCGTGGCGGGGGCGAATTGGCACTGACAGATTTTCACATGGCCTTCTTCGTGGTCTCGGCCATCAGCGCCATCGCTGTCGTCATGTTCCTGCGCATTCCGCGCAATGCGGGCCACCAGTTGATGAGCGGCCCGCATATGCATTGATGCGGCGTGTGGTCAGTTGACCGTGACCCAGCGCAGCATGAGGAAATTGTCCGGGCGCTGCACCAGCTCCACGCCATCGCGCGCGGCCCAGACCAGTGGTTCTTCATAGAGCGGCACATAGGCCATCTCGTCCTGAAGAATGCCGGCAACTTCTTCCAGCATGGACTGGCGAGCCGCCGGATCGAGTTCCTGCTGGATCTGGGGCAGCAATTCATCAATGCGGGCATTGGAATATCCGCCGAAGTTCCAGGTGCCGAGCTGCTCGGTCGGCGTGTGCGCGAGGAAGCGGATCGGGTGCTCGGCGTCGAACGTACCCGGCGACCAGCCGAGCAGGTAGAGGTCGGCATTGTCTTCGCGCAGTTCGGGCCAGTAATTGGCCACCGGCATGGTTTCAAGCTCGGCGTTCAGCCCAACCTGCTGCAGCATGCCGGTGATGGCCAGGCACACATCGGCGTCGTTGAGATAGCGGTCATTGGGGCAACGCAAGCTGAAGGTGAAGCCATCGGGATAGCCGGCTTCGGCCAGCAAGGCGCGGGCCGCCTCGGGGTCGTAGGCGGGACGTTCGGTATGGGCTGCCGAATAGCCCGAGAGCCCCGCAGGCTGCAATTGCGCCGCTGGTTTGGCCAGCCCACCCATGATGACCTGGACGATCGCCGGAACATCGACCGCATGGGCCACGGCCTGCCGGACACGCACATCGGTGAACGGGTTCCCATCGACGCTGCCATCGGTGAAATAGAGCGTGTCCTTGTCCTGGCTGAAGCCGAGCATGATGACGCGGGCCTCGACCCCGGAGAACACCGTGATGCCATCTGTCTCGGCCAGGCGCGGCGCGTTCTGTACTGGCACGGTGGCCAGCATGTCCAGTTCCCCCGAGAGCAGCGCGGCAATGGCCGTGGCTGAATTGGTGATCGGGCTCAGCACGGCCTCGGTGAGATTGTGCTCGGGCTCGTCCCACCAATCGGGATTGACCACCAGACGCGTGGCGACGCCTGGCTCGCGCGTATCCAGCATGAACGGGCCGGTGCCGTTTGCGTTGAGGGTCGCATAGGTTTCACTGTCCCGCGCCGGTGCGGTGGCGCCATTGGCCTCGGCCCAGTCGCGATCCAGGATCATCCAGTTGGCAATGCTGTCGGGAAACAGCGGATTGGGACCATTGGTGATGAACTCGACGGTGTAATCATCGACCACCCGCAACTCACTGACCGGCGCGAACCAGGATTTCACGTCCGACTGTTCGGAAATGGCGCGCTCATAGGAAAACAGTACGTCATCGGCATTGAACTGGGCGCCATCCTGAAAGGTGACGCCCTGGCGCAGGGTGAAGCGCCAGCCGTCCTCATCGCCGGTCAGCGGCTCCCAGGCGGTGGCCAGGGATGGCTCGATGGACATGTCCTCGCCTCGGCGGACCAGCCCTTCATAGATATTGTTCAGAAACGAGGTCACCGGCGCCAGATTGGCGGCGTGCGGGTCCATGGTCTGCGGGTCGGTGGTGGCCGACCAGCGGAAGGTTTCGGCCATGGCTGTCCCGCCGAGCAGGGCAACCATCGATGTGGCCAGAATCAAGCGGGTAGTCGTGTGACGCAACATGGGTTCCTCCCGGGACATTTCTAAGGGCAGCATTTCAGCCTTGGCTGCATTGACCAAGTGCAATTTCAAAGAAGTGTTCGTTTCCAGGAGGCGTGCGGTTACCGGTCCGTGCATTTTCTCGATCCAGCGCCACTTTGGGCGTGGCGCAGAATAATCGCATTGATCGTCTTCTTAGCGGCGATCTCGCCATTCGATCGTAGCTCTCATGGCCTCCGCGTCTAAAATCACTCCACTGGAGTGATTTTGCCTTCGGCCGAAGCACCCCCGCCACTCGGGCGTAACTCTCATGGCCTCCGCGTCCAGAATCACTCCACTGGAGTGGTTTTGCCTTCAGCCGAAGCACCCCGCCATTCGAGCGTAGCTCTCATGGCCTCCGCGTCTAAAATCACTCCACTGGAGTGATTTTGCCTTCGGCCGAAGCGGAGCCTTTGAACCCCTTTGCGACCAGATAGGCCTCCGCAGAATCCTTGCGGCTCGAGGGCGGTTTGACGTGGAAGGTGGTGGCAAAGTGGCGCTTGAGCATATGCAGCAGCTCATGCTCGGTGCCGCCCTGGAACACCTTGGCCACAAAAGATCCGCCGGGATTGAGCACTTGAATTGCGAAGTCGGCAGCGATCTCGATCAGGTGCACGATGCGCAGGTGGTCGGTGGCGCGATGGCCGGTGGTCGGCCAGGCCATGTCACTCATCACCACATCGGCACCGTGACCACCCATGGCCTCGATCAACATGGCGGGTGCATCCTCCTCGGTGAAATCCTTCTTGAGCAGGATAACGCCGGGGATGGCATCCATATCGAGATAGTCGATGCCCACGATCAGCGGATGTTCGGTGGTGGAGCCCACCGCGTTGGCAGCCACTTGCGACCAGCCTCCGGGCGCGGCGCCGAGATCGACCACGCGCATGCCTTTCTTGAAGAGCTTGTGCTTTTCGTTGATCTCCCGGATCTTGAAGGCGGCGCGGGAGCGATAGCCCTCGGCGCGGGCGCGGGCCACATAGGGATCGTTGAGCTGACGTTCGAGCCATTTGGTCGACGCCACCTTGCGACCCTTGGCCGTTTTCACCCTGATCTTGAGGTCCTTGTCGGACTTGCGTCCGCCCGTGCCCAGAGCCTTGTTATTGGCCATTGCCTTGCCTCCTGGGATAGCGATTCGGGCGCTTCTGCGTGCGGTCGGCGTCCATCAGGGAAATCAGAATGCCTTCGCGCAAGCCGCGATCGGCGACGCGGACCCGTTCGGTCGGCCATTCGCGGCGGATCGCTTCGAAAATGGCGCAGCCGGGCAGCACCAGATCGGCCCGGTCCTTGCCGATGCAGGGATGCGCCACACGCCGCGCGAAAGGCATGCCGAGCAGGGCCCGCATGGTTTCGTCCACCTGGTCGCGCCGCATCCAGAGCCCATCGACTTTCTGCCGCTCATAGCGTTCCAGCCCCAGATGCAACCCAGCCAGCGTGGTCACCGTGCCCGAGGTGCCGATCAGGTGAACCGGATGGGTGCCGATCATCTGCTTGAGTTTCTCGCGTCCCCGGAACTGGCGCAGATGCGAGCCGACATACTCGACCATGGCTTCGAAGACTTCCGGAGTGACATCGACACCGCCGAATTTCTCGGCAATCGAGACCACGCCCACCGGCAGGGATTGCCAGGAGCGGATGGAGGCCGACATACGGCCCTGGGCGCGCGGGCGGCCGCCGCGAAAATCAAGCCAGGCCAGCTCGGATGAGCCACCGCCAATATCGAACATCAGCGCGCCCTGCGCTGCTCCGTCGATCAGGTCGGCACAGCCGGTCACGGCCAGCTCGGCCTCGGTGCGACGATCGACGATCTCGAGCTCCAACCCGACTTCATTGCGGACACGGTCGAGAAATGCGGGACCGTTTTCCGCGGCACGGCAGGCCTCGGTGGCGATCAGACGCATGCGGCCGGGCTGATGGTCACGCAGCTTGTTGCGGCACTGGCGCAAGGCGTCCAGCGTGCGTTCCATGGCGGCGTCCGAAAGCCGGCCAGTCACTGAAACCCCCTCGCCCAGGCGGACGATTCGGGTGAACCCGTCGAGCACGCGAAAACCGCGCTCATGCGGCCGGGCGATCAAAAGCCGGCAATTATTGGTGCCCAGGTCCAGCGCCGCATAGAGCGGCCCGCGACCGCGCCTGGGATGGGGGGCGTTTGGGGTCCGTTGGTCCGGCACGACAGGCGGGGCAGCGCCCGCCCTCTCCTTCCGGCTCTGGCCGGTAGAGACGCCGGCTCTGGCCTCGTCCACAAGGGCCGAGACCAGGGCGGACCGAACAGGTTCGGTCACTTTTGGCTCCTTTGTGCACGGTCGCTGGACCGGTCGAACCGGCCGCGCCCGAGGGCACATCATGTTGCGTTGTCGAAAATGACGGTAGAGCAAGGCAGGCGGAAGCGCAACGCAAAGCATGCCCGGCGCTCCCGCAGCCAGTCCTGCCAATGGATGATGACATCAGTCCGATCCGCGAGGGGAATGGCCGGGTACAGGGTTTTTTCCCAGCACGGCATTATTCGCGTGCCGTCCCGCTTGCATTCGGCCCCAGCTTTGTCTAATGAGACCCCCGTCGCGCTTCGCCGCCCCCGGGCCGCCGCGCTGACTTGCCAGCAGGCATCTGCTGGGGAATAGTTCAATGGTAGAACAGCGGACTCTGACTCCGTCGATCTTGGTTCGAATCCAGGTTCCCCAGCCAAATTCTTTCGTAAATTGCGGTTTCTGTTGTCGTTTCATGCATTTCAGGCCTGGGGTCTCTGGGCGGCCATGTATTCGCGGGGGAGATGACGCTTCCCAGCATGCAGGGCTGCCGTCCGCGCGACTAACCTGTGGAACCGGCGCGCGTTTCGAGCTCCATGTCATCGATGACCCACCGACCTCTACCGCTGCGTTTTGCGGCGTAGCAGGCCTGATCCGCCCGCTTGAGGATGCTGCGTACGCCCTCGCCCTGGTGCGCCACAGCGACACCGATGCTGGCGGAGAGGACCGCCCCGCCCGTATCGGTCGAGAGCCGGCGCACCGCGTCAATGATCTTGCCGGCGAGCATGCCGACCAGATCCGGACGTATGTTGATCAGGATGGCAAATTCATCGCCACCAAGCCGGGCGGCATGTCCATTCCCGGTGGTCCAGCGCAAAACATCGGCAATCTGGCGCAGCGCGGCGTCGCCCGCATCGTGCCCGCCGCTGTCATTGATCGATTTGAAGTGGTCAATATCGATATAGAGCACCGCGCATGGCGAACCTTCGAGTTCTTCGAGGCGCCGGGCCAGGCGATGCTCAAAGGTTGAGCGGGTCAAAAGGCCTGTCAGCCCGTCATGTTCAGCCGCCCATTTGAGGGCCGCCCGCCGCTCGACATCCTCGGTGACGTCACGGATGGTGCCGGTCAGGCGCTTGGTCATGGGCAGGGCCTCGGCCAGACGGGCAAAGGTCTCGACATGACGGATCTTGCCGTCCTCGCGGATGATCCGATAGCGGATCACTTCGGTGTTGAGCCCCACTGCGTCGTGCCGGCGTTCCGCCATTTCCCGGTCATCAGGGTGCAGATAGTGGTGCCAGGTCCGCAATTGGTGTGGTTCAAGATCGGGGGCGACCCCGAAAATTTCGCGGGTTCGGGCATCCCAGAAACTGGACTGGTTGACAGAATCATATTCCCAGATGCCGACATCGCTCGCCTCAAGGGCCAGGCGAAATCGCTCATTGGTCTGCTGCAGGGCCTGTTCGGCTGCCTTCTGACGGGAGATATCGGCTTGTACGCCAACCATGCGCGTCGGTCGGCCATCGGTGTCCCTGGCGACGATGCCTCCGCGATCGAGCACCCAGAGCCAGGTGCCGTCCTTGCGCCGCAAGCGGATTTCGGTCTCGATTTCGGCCGTCTCGCCGCGCAGATGCCGTTCGCCGCTGTCAATGGCGCGCGCGCGGTCATCGGGGTGTGTCAACTCGAGCCAGAGATCGCTGGTCTGCTCCAACTCACCGGGCGCGTAGCCGAGCATCTCGAACCAGCTTGCCGAGTAGCCGCATTCGCCGCTGACCAGGTTCCAGTCCCAAACACCAAGGCGAGCGCGCACGATGCCATGCAGATAGGCGTCGACATCCAACTGGCCATGTTCGTGACTAGGCATCGTCAAGTTCCAACTCGAGCCCCCATCATGGCGCTGAAGGCACAAAGATTGGATTAAGCCGTAGCGCCGAATTTAAGTGCCGCCGCTTTTGTTGAGAAGCGGCGGCAGGGTTTTCACCAGGCTTTTGTCACCCGGCTGCTGCAAGGCGCAAGGCCTTGGCCGCAGCCACAAGATTTTGCAGCGAGGCTTTCACCTCTGGCCAGCCGCGAGTCTTGAGCCCGCAATCGGGATTGACCCAGAGCTGGTCGGGGGCAATGCCCTGCCCGGCCTTGTGCAGCAAGGCTTCCATATCGGCCTGTCCGGGCACGCGCGGGGCGTGAATATCCCAGACGCCGGGGCCGATTTCATTGGGGTAGTTGAAGTCGCGGAAAGCCTCGAGCAGTTCCATGTCCGAGCGCGAGGTTTCGATGGAGATCACATCGGCGTCCATTGCGGCAATGGCGGGCATGATGTCGTTGAACTCGGCATAGCACATATGGGTGTGGATCTGCGTGTCGTCGGCCACGCCCGACGCCGAGAGCCGGAAGCAGTCCACCGCCCAGCGCAGATAGGCGTCCCAATCGGCCCGGCGCAACGGCAGGCCTTCGCGCAAGGCCGGCTCGTCGATCTGGATGATGCCTATTCCGGCCTTTTCGAGGTCCAGGACTTCGTCGCGAATGGCGAGGCCAATCTGGCGGCAGGTTTCCGATCTGGGCTGATCGACCCGCACAAAGCTCCATTGCAGGATGGTCACCGGCCCGGTCAGCATGCCCTTCATATGCCGGTCGGTGAGGGATGCCGCAAAGGCCGACCAGCGCACCGTCATCGGCGCAGGGCGCGAGACATCGCCATAGATCACTGGCGGCTTGACGCAGCGCGAGCCATAGGACTGTACCCAGCCATTCTTGGTGAAGGCGAAGCCGTCGAGCTGCTCGCCGAAATACTCCACCATGTCATTGCGCTCGAACTCGCCATGCACCAGCACATCGAGCCCCAGCTCCTCCTGGATGCGGATGGCGCTTTCGGTCTGCTGTTCGAGAAAAGCATCATAACCGGCCCGGTCGAGCTGCCCCTTCTTGAACGCGGCGCGCGCCTTTCGGACGTCCCCGGTCTGGGGGAAAGAGCCAATGGTGGTCGTGGGATAGTCCGGCAGGTTGAAGCGGGCCCGCTGCCTGGCGCGGCGGGTGGCGAAGGGCGAGGCGCGGTCGAGTGCGATCTCCTCAGCGGCGCGGGCCTTGACCTCTGGCCGGTGAATGCGGGCAGAGGCCTTATGCGCCGCAACAGCGGCAGCGCTGGCGTCGAAGGCCGCCCTGGCCGCGCCCCTGCCCTGCTTCTGCGCGATCGTCAGCGCAGACACCTCCTCCAGCTTCTGCCTGGCAAAGGCCAGCCAGGATTTCAGCTCATCGTCCAGCGCGGTTTCCGCCTCAAGATCGACCGGGCTATGCAGCAGCGAGCAGGACGGCGCGATTTCCAGCCGATCCGGGCCGATATGGTCCCAGGACCTGCTGACCAGGCCGAACGCCGCATCCAGATCGGTGCGCCAGATATTGCGGCCATCGACAACGCCGACCGACAAGGTTTTGTCCGCCGGAAGGGCCGCCAGTACCGCATCGAGCTGATCGGGCGCGCGCACCAGATCGATATGCAGCCCGGCAACCGGCAGTCTGGCGGCCAGCTCGGTATTGTCCCGCAGATCGCCGAAATAGCTGGTCAGCAGCACATCGGGACCCACCTTGCCCAGTACCTCATAGGCCCTTTCAAAGGCTGCCTTCTGCTTGTCGCTGAGGTCCAGCACCAGCACCGGCTCATCAATCTGCACCCAGCCCGCGCCCTCGGCCTTGAGCTGGGCCAGCAGTGCGGCATAGACCGGCAATAGCGCATCAAGCAGGTCGAGAGGATCAAGGCCATCATCCTTTGCCTTTGCCAGGCTGAGAAAGGAGACGGGCCCCAGGATCACCGGCCTTGTAACAAGGCCAAGCGCCCGTGCCTCGCGGAAATGATCGAGCGGTTTTCCGGCATTGAGCGCGAAGCGCTGCCCGCGATGCAGCTCGGGCACGATGAAATGATAATTGGTGTCGAACCATTTGGTCATCTCCATGGCCGAGGCGGCATCGGTGCCGCGGGCCATGGCGAAATAGCGTGCGTCGGGGTCGGCAATTCCGGCAAAGCGCGGCGGGATGGCGCCGACTAGCACCGAAGTATCCAGCATATGGTCGTAGAGCGAGAAATCGTTCGAGGGGATCACCTCGATGCCAGCTTCGCGCTGCAGGCTCCAATGGCGGGCGCGGAGTTGGGCGGCAGTGGCGTGCAAGGCGGCGGCGTCGCTTTCGCCCTTCCAATAGGATTCGAGGGCCTTTTTCAGCTCGCGATTGAGGCCGATGCGGGGAAAGCCGAGATTGGCTGAGCGGGTCATGGAAAATTCCGTTTGTGACAGGCGCGCAGGGTCGCCCGTGCAAAACACGGTGCGGCCAGGCGCGCGAATATGTTGAATTGCGCCCGACACTGGTGTCAGTGCGGGCGGATCAGGGCTGGTTTGGGGTCAGAACTGACCGCTTAGCAGCGTCGCATTCGGAAATGGTGAGCAAACGTCATGGTCGTGTCCTCCGGCCGATCCACCCGATCGGCTGACAATGGCAAGTTCACGCCCATGGTAGGTCTCCTGGCTCGCGGATCGAACCGGATGTTCCCCTTCCCGGCCATATCGGACCAGTGGGACAACGAACACCCGTCTCCGCCAACAGTTGCGGGGGCAGCTCCGGACTTGGGGCTTAGCGCCCCGCACCGGCATTCCCTGTTATCCCCTCGCGGGGACCATGGACGCGGATCAGGATGGCGGAGGGGGGCTGGGGTGTCAATGGGGACATAAAGGTTTCTTTATATCTCCATTGCATTCAAGGACACTATCTCCCCTCGCCCCTTGTGGGAGAAGGGGGGAGTCGAGAACCCTTGGGCAATTAAGGAGGGCGCCTCGCGGCACCCTCCTACATCTCAAGAAAGTTCTACTTCGTGTCGCCGCGACCGGGCTTTGGCATGCGTTCGACAGTCGTCGACGCAGGACGACGCTTAGCGTCGGCCACCGACATCAAGCGACCAGTCTTAGCGTCGCGCCCGATGGCAAAGGTTTTGGTTTCCTTGGGCATTGCACCTCTCCTTTCCCCCGCATCACTATGGTGAAACGCCATCGGCGCTTGACACCGGTTGATCTGGAGAACAGCATGTCCAAGCTTACCAAGCGATAGACTCAAGGGCGGCGGGTCCGCCTTGGCTGTTCTATCAGGGCGATGTGCTACGAACACATCGCCCTAATTCTTTTAAATAAAACTGATATCTAAAAGTCCCAGTCGTCATCCTTAGTTGGCTCCACCGTCGCCGGAGACACTTTCCACGGAACTATGTCCGAAGATCGAAGACCCTTCTGTAACGCAGACATTCGGCGTTCTGTCATCAGCTTCGTTAGGCCAAATTGCTTCACTAGCCGATCCAGATTGAACGGATCTGTTGGGATGTTCAAAGGTATCCCGAAGGCGAGTCCAAAGTCGTCTGCTTCCAGTTCATGTCGCTCGATGTCTCGACCGAATTGGAGTCTGCCATCTGGCATTCTGTTACGGGTCGGATGGTTCAGAACCGCGTGACCAACTTCGTGGTAGATCGTAAACCTGATCTCCCCGTCCTCTGTATTTTCTAGCTGGTCCCAAATTCTCTCAGAGATCAGTATGAATTTGGTCTCTTTGTCCCACCGAGCGTCGGCCTCACCCAGTTCCTCACCACTAGCCTGCCTAAAGTCAGCAATAATTCCGCGCATTCTCAGGCGTCGCAAGAGGTCAAGCAAATCCGGGCGTTCATCGTCCGGAATGCCAAGCATTGCTCGGGTCTCAATAGCTAGCTTTTCGATGCTATTCATATTGCGTCCGATCAAAAATCCCAGTCTTCGTCCTCGGTCGAAATCGCCTTGCCGATGACGTAGCTGGAGCCAGACCCCGAGAAGAAGTCGTGGTTCTCGTCGGCGTTGGGCGAGAGGGCCGAGAGGATCGCGGCGTTGACCTTGCAGGCTTCGGGCGGGAACAGGGCTTCGTAGCCCAAATTCATCAGCGCCTTGTTGGCGTTGTAGTGGAGGAATTTCTTGACGTCCTCGGAGAGGCCGACGCTGTCGTAGAGGTCCTCGGTGTAGCGCGCTTCGTTGTCGTAGAGCTCGAGCAGGAAGTCGAAGGCGAAATCCTTGATTTCCTGCTTTTCGGCGTCGCTCAGGCGCTCGACCTCGCGCTGGAACTTGTAGCCGATATAATAGCCGTGGACGGCCTCGTCCTTGATGATCAGGCGGATCAGATCGGCCGTATTGGTCAGCTTGGCGCGGCTGGACCAGTACATGGGCAGGTAGAAGCCGGAATAGAACAGGAAGCTTTCGAGGAATACCGAAGCCACCTTCTTCTTGAGCGAGTCGCCGCTGTCATACTGCTGCATGATCAGCATGGCCTTGCGCTGCAGGAACTCGTTCTCCTCGCTCCAGCGATAGGCGTCGTCGACATCCGGCGTCAGGCACAGGGTCGAGAAGATCGAGGAATAGGAGCGGGCATGCACCGCTTCCATGAAGGAGATGTTGGACAGCACCGCTTCTTCATGCGGGGTCTGCGCATCGGCCATCAGGCGCACCGCGCCGACACCATTCTGGATGGTGTCGAGCAGGGTCAGGCCGGTGAACACGCGGATGGTGAGCTGCTGCTCTTCGGGCTTGAGGGTCCCCCAGGACGGGATGTCGTTGGACAGAGGCACCTTTTCGGGCAGCCAGAAATTGGAGGTCAGGCGGTTCCAGACCTCAAGATCCTTGTCGTCCTGGACGCGGTTCCAGTTGATGGCGCGGACCCGGGCGATCGGCTTGGCGTGCATATTCATGGGTTTGGGGGCCTTTTTCTCAGAGCGCGCAGGAGACACAGCCCTGGACCTCGGTTCCTTCAAGGGCAAGCTGGCGAAGACGGATGTAGTAGATGGTCTTGATGCCCTTCTTCCAGGCGTAGATCTGCGCCTTGTTGATATCGCGGGTGGTCGCGGTATCGCGGAAGAACAGGGTCAGCGACAGGCCCTGGTCGACGTGCTGGGTGGCCGCCGCATAGGTGTCGATGATCTTTTCAGGACCGATCTCATAGGCATCCTGGTAGTATTCCAGGTTGTCATTATCCATGTAGGCGGCCGGGTAATAGACGCGGCCGATCTTGCCTTCCTTGCGGATCTCGATCTTGGAGACGATCGGGTGGATCGAGGAGGTGGAGTGGTTGATGTAGGAGATTGAGCCGGTCGGCGGCACGGCCTGCAGGTTCTGGTTGTAGAGCCCGGTCATCATGACCTTGGCCTTCAGATCCTTCCAGTCTTCCTGGGTCGGCAGGTGAATGCCAGCCTTCTCGAACAGCTCGGCCACGCGGGCGGTCGCCGGGGTCCATTCCTTGTCGGTATATTTGTCGAAATAGCTGCCATCGGCATATTTCGACTTGCCGAAGCCCTTGAAGGTCTCGCCGCGCTCGGTGGCGATCAGGTTCGAGGCGCGGAGGGCGTGATAGGTCACCGCGTAGAAATACATGTTGGTGAAATCGACGCCTTCTTCCGAGCCGTAGAATATGCGTTCGCGGGCCAGGAAGCCGTGCAGGTTCATCTGACCCAGGCCAATGGCATGGCTGTCGGCATTGCCCTTGGCGATGGAGGGCACGGACGAAATATTGCTCATGTCCGACACGGCGGTCAGCGCGCGGATCGAGGTCTCGATGGTCTTGCCGAAATCTTCGGAGTCCATCGCCTTGGCGATGTTGAGCGAGCCCAGGTTGCATGAAATATCCTTGCCCATGTGCTCGTAGCTCAGATCCTCGTTGTAGATCGAGGCGTCGCTGACCTGCAGGATTTCCGAGCAGAGATTACTCATGGTGATGCGGCCATCGATCGGGTTGGCCCGGTTCACCGTGTCCTCGAACATGATGTAGGGATAGCCGCTCTCGAACTGGATCTCGGCGATGATCTGGAAGAATTCGCGCGCCTTGATCTTCTTCTTCTTGATCCGCTTGTCTTCGACCATCTCGCGGTATTTCTCGGTAACCGAAATCTCGGTCATCGGCACGCCATAGACGCGCTCCACGTCATAGGGCGAGAACAGGTACATATCCTCGTTGTCGCGGGCGAGCTCGAAGGTGATGTCGGGGATCACGACGCCCAGCGAGAGCGTCTTGATGCGGATCTTCTCGTCAGCATTTTCGCGCTTGGTGTCGAGGAAGCGCATGATGTCGGGGTGGTGGGCGTGGAGGTACACCGCACCCGCACCCTGGCGGGCGCCGAGCTGGTTGGCATAGGAGAAGCTGTCTTCGAGCAGCTTCATCACCGGCAGTACGCCCGAGGACTGGTTCTCGATCTGCTTGATGGGGGCACCCATCTCGCGGATGTTGGTCAGGCTCAGCGCCACGCCGCCGCCGCGCTTGGAAAGCTGCAGCGCCGAATTGATGGCGCGGCCAATCGATTCCATATTGTCTTCGACACGCAGCAGGAAGCACGAGACGAGTTCGCCGCGCTGCTTCTTGCCAGCATTGAGGAAAGTCGGGGTCGCGGGCTGGAAGCGGCCGGAGATGATCTCGTCGACCAGGTTCCTGGCCAGCACTTCGTCGCCGCGCGCCAGGGCCAGTGCGACCATACAGACGCGGTCTTCATAGCGCTCGAGATAACGCTTACCGTCAAAGGTCTTGAGCGTGTAGCTGGTGTAATACTTGAACGCGCCCAGGAAGGTGGGGAAGCGGAACTTCTTGTCGTAGGCGTAATCGTAAAGGTCACGCACGAAGTTGAAGCTGTACTGATCGAGCACGTCCTGCTCGTAATAGCCTTCCTCAACCAGATAAGTCAGCTTCTCGCGCAGATTGTGAAAGAACACCGTGTTCTGGTTCACATGCTGCAAGAAGTACTGGTGCGCGGCCTGCCGGTCCTTGTCGAACTGGATCTTGCCCTGCTCATCATAGAGATTGAGCATGGCATTGAGCGCATGGTAATCCAGCGCCTGCTCGTTCTTATCCTGAGTAGGCTTACCGGCCGGCCGTTCTTCGGTGCGGTCTAATGTGAGCGTGTCCAAAACCGTTCCAGTCCCTGTCTGACATTGGTGACATCCTCATCGGTTCCGAGCAATTCGAAGCGATAGAGGAGTGGCACGGCGCATTTTTGCGAGACGATATTGCCTGCAAGGCAGTAGCCGGTGCCGAAATTTGTGTTTCCCGCGGCGATGACGCCGCGGATGAGATCGCGATTATGCGCGACATTGAGGAAGCGGATCACCGGCTTGGGCACGGCGCCCTTGCCTTCCCCGCCCCCATAGGTGGGCAGCACCAGCACGAATGGCTCGTCCATCACCGGTGGTTCGCTGGCAGCGTCCACCGGCAGCCTGACCCCGCCTACCCCAAGCCGCTCCACGAAGCGGTGGGTGTTTTCCGAGGTGCTGGAGTAATAGACGAGGCCGCTCATGTCCGGGCCCTGCTCCATGAGATCAGGCCAGATTGCCGATCATGTCGGGACGGAAGCCGGCCCAGTGCATGTCACCAGCCACGACCACGGGAACCTGGCGGTAGCCCATCTCTTCAACGCGCGCATAGGCGTCGGCGTCGGCGGAGATGTCGACCAGAGTGTAGTCGAGACCCTTGCGGTCGAGCGCACGGGTGGTGGCGGTGCACTGGACGCAGGCGGGCTTGCTATAGACGGTGATGCTCATCGTAATCCTCACAGGACTGATATTGCACGGAGGGCGCGAGCCATCCGCGGGTGGACGTGTGGGTGCAAGGCAGGCCTTCTGGCATGGACACGACCTGGCCCCTCGCAGGGCCGCTCCGGCATCGCTTCAAAGATCAACGCGCGAACCATCGCTTCAGTCATTCCCAAGTCACGAGCGCGCACGCGCCCGCCTGCCGTAGTCCGGCTTCGTCCGGTCTGTCGTTGACGCTGTTACCAACCCCGGGCCCGCGGGAGGGCGGACCCAAGAACTTGCCCCGTGCCCCGGCCCTGCATCAGTCGTATCGCCAATGCTTGTTCCGAGGGCTTGCCCGAAGCTTGAAACCAAGCGCCGGACCGAGGATCAGGTTCGTGCGATTCACGGCTGTCGTCAACGTCAGAAAATCACAACACCTAGTGCCCCACCCCTGGTTTCAAACAAGGGATGGTATGGGTAATATGTGGATTATGGGGACAAATATCAAGCAAAACAGCGCCGTTGTGGCCTCGATTTGACTGGTGCTTCACCGAGCTCATCCAGCCTCTGAAGCGCGCTAGAGTCTGGCGCTAAAGCCACGGAAAATCTCACTGTTCGGCAGGTGTGACCAGCGCTTAACCGCGCATTCACCATAGGGGAAAGTCCCGATTCTCCCCAGCACCGAAACTGTCAAGCGCAGAATTTTTGGCGCCTTTACGACCGCACTTGGGAAATCACCGACTATCCACAGGTGGTGATGCACCGCCCGTGCATGGCCACCATATCTTGTGTGCATGGCACCGCCGGATGATGTGGCGATCAGCGCAGGTTCAGATTATCCGCCGGCTCGTGTCGCGCGGCCTGGTACTCAACGCCGATTTCCTTGAGCGAGCGCCAGACCACGCGACAGGGCTGCGGCCGGTGGCCAGGCACGATCAGATCGAAGCGATCGGGAATGCCGGCGACGCGGGCCACTTCAAGCTTGGCGCCGGTATCGGACACATTGCGCACGATGCAGGGCAGATTGGTGAAGCCCATGGCGATGCTGGCCTGGATGTAGGTGTTCCGGCGCGGGGCAATCCGGCGTTCAAGCAATAGGGGCGAAGCCGCTGAATCGCGGAGCTTGTCGAAAGGCATGGCCGAACACTAGCCGCGCTCCTTTGCCGCCTTCTTAACTGGGCCCATGCAAGTCGATGCATCGCCCGCTTGTCCACAAGCACCCTGCCCCGGCGTAAACCATTCGGACGCAAGTTTGCGGACAGGCCGGCGGCCTCCTGTTAAGGTTTCATCAACCATAGGAGGCCGGGCATGCGCGTTCCCAACGCCGGACAGGATCTGATCGAGCGCCGGATCGTGCGCGAGGGCAAAGCAATCGCTGAAACTATGCTGGCCGACTACGCCGATCCGTCCAGCCTTCAGCTCTCCGGCCTCTGGCGCCAGCTCCGCACATTAGGCGCCCGCTTTTCGGCGCTCCTGCGCGGCGCGCCGATCAGCTCCTGACCCGCGGCTATTCGCCGTAATTCCAATTTCCACCATCACCGCCAATGCACTAGTGTCCAGCATCAGGAGGACCGATGCGCATATTGCTGGTGGAGGATAATGAAGATCTGGGCGAGGCCATTGAGAAGCGGCTGCGCTCGGCCGGGCATTCGGTTGAATGGGTGCGCGACGGAGACGATGTTCTGCCCACCGCCGAGGCGGAACCCTTCGATGCGGTGGCGCTTGATCTGATGCTGCCCAATCGCGATGGCATCAGCCTGATCGCCGAATTGCGCCGACACAAATTCAATGCGCCGATCCTGGTCATCACCGCCCGCTCCGAAATCGACGACAAGGTCAGCCTGCTCGACCTGGGGGCCGATGACTATCTGGTCAAGCCGTTCGACCTGCGCGAACTCGAAGCGCGGTTGCGGGCCCTGTTGCGGCGCACCGGCGGGCAGGCATCGAGCACGGTATCCGTGGGCAATCTCGAACTCGACCTGGCCGGTCTCAACGCCTCGGTCGCCGGCAAGGCGCTGGAGCTGGGGCGGCGCGAGTTCCGGCTGCTGGAAATCCTGGTTGCCCATGCCGGCAAGGTGGTCGCCAAGGAGCGGTTGATGAACCAGCTCTTCAATTTCGACGAGAATGTCTCGGTCAATGCGCTCGAACTGCATATTTCGCGCCTGCGCAAGAAGCTGGAAGCGGCCAATATCGAGATCGGCACGGTGCGCGGCGTAGGCTATGTGGTGCGGGTGAGCGATGGATAGGACGGCGACTGCCATAAGGCAGAAACCCTTCTCGATCCGCCGCCGAATCTTCGCCCTGGCTTTGGCTCTGCTGCTGGCGGCGTCCGTAGTGTTGATCGTCTTTATCCGGGACTATGCCGAGCGTGCGTCGGACCGTGCCTTCGACCGGCTGCTGGCCGCCTCGGCGCTCACCATTGCTGGCGCCGTGCAAGTTGAGAACGAGGCGGTGGTGGTGGAAATCCCCTTCGCTGCCTTTGCCATGTTTTCGGGGCAGGACCGGGTGTTCTACGCCGTGGAAGATCCCGATGCCCGCACGGTGACCGGCTATGAGGACCTGGCGGCACAGATGGCGGAAACGGTGTCGTCCGAGCCCACCTTCACCGACATCCTCTATCGCGGCGAGATTGCGCGCGTGGCCAGTGTCGGGCGCCTGATCTCCACCCCGAGCGATACGGGCTGGGTGACCATCCATGTCGCCGAAACGCAGAACCAGCGCGAGGCGCTGTCCAATGAAATTCTCTCCAATGCCGTGCTGCCGGTGCTGGCGCTGACGCTGCTGGCGATTGGCCTGGTCTGGTTCGGCATTTCCCGCATGTTCGCGCCCCTGACCGAGCTGGAGCATGAATTGCGTGCCCGTTCGCCAGACGACCTCTCCCCAATCACCGTACCGGTGCCAAGCGAAGTGGAACATCTTGTCTCCGCGCTCAATGGCTTCATGGCCCGGTTGCAGAAGGCCATGGAGCGGGTGAGCGGGCTGGTGGCCGAAGCGGCCCATGAGGTGCGCACGCCCCTGGCCTCCCTGCGCGCCCAGGCGGAAGTCGCCATGGACGAGCAGGACCCCGATGCCCTGCGCCGGCGCGTCGGGCGCATTCACACCGGGGCCGTGCAGGCCAGCCAATTGGTCAGTCAGCTTCTGATGGAAGCAACGATTTCCCACCGCATGGAAAACAGCGAAATCGAAACCACTACGCTCGCTTCGGTGATCGGGGATGTGCGACAGCGCCTTGATCCCGATCAGGCACAGCGCTTGCAGGTCGCGCTGGGCCAGGCGGCAGAAGCCCCGCTGCGGGGGGACCGCGTGGCCCTGCGCGAAATGATGCGCAACGTGGTGGACAATGCGCTGGTTTATACCGACGGCCCGATCGACATCGTCGGGCGCATCGAGAATGGCGCGCTCTATGTCGAGGTCAGTGACCGCGGCCCGGGCATCGAGGCAGGGGAGAAATCGGAAGTGCTGGAACGCTTCAAGCGCGGCAAGGCCAGCAATGGCAAGGTAGGGTCCGGCCTTGGCCTTTCCATCGTTGCCCGTGTGGCTCAGGCGCATGGCGGCAGTCTGCGCCTGCTGGACCGGACGGGCGGCGGGTTGAGCGTCGCCATTACCCTGCCCTTGCCCCGGCGCGCCAGCGGCAGCGCTGCGTTTGGCCTCGTCGCTGCGCTCGTGCTGGTGCCGGCGCTTTTGCTGTCCCCGGCCCCGGTGGACGCAGCGACCACGATCTATCCCGCGCCGGATGGCAGTTCGGCCCAGACCCTCAATATTCTGGGGGTCACCGATACCCCGCTCTTCGCGCATTTCATTGCGGCCTATCAGGCCCAGCGCAGCGACGTCACGGTGGTTTATGAGGAAACCGATTCCCTGCCGCTGTTCCGGCGCTATCTGGACGGGGAACTGGAAACCCCGCCGGACCTGCTCATCAGCTCCGCCTCCGACCTGCAGCTCAAGCTCGCCAATGACGGCTATGCCCTCGCCTATGACAGTCCCCATCTCGGCGCCCTGCCCGAATGGGCCCATTGGCGCAATGAAGTCTTCGGCTTCACCTTCGAGCCGGCTGTCATCATCTACAATCGCGACCTGATCGACGATGATGAGGTGCCGCGCACCCATCTGACGCTGGCCGAATTGATCGAGACGCAGACCGAGCGGTTTCGCGGCAAGATCGCCACCTATGACATTGCCCTTTCGGGTGTCGGCTATCTGCTGGCGGCACAGGACCAGACCATCTCCTCGACCTTCTGGCGGCTGACCAATGCCTTTGGCCGGGTCAATGCGCGCTTTTCAGGCTCGAGCCCGGCCATTCTGAACGGCGTCGCCGATGGATCACTGGCCCTTGGCTACAATGTGCTGGGCTCCTATGCCTTCGCCCGGCAGGCGGAGGGCGCGCCCATCGAGATCGTCGTGCCCGATGACTATGTGCTGGTGCTGACGCGCTCCATGCTGATCCCGAGGGATGCACCCAATGCAGAGCTGGCCAAGGGGTTTGTTGACTTCGCCCTGTCCCCGGCGGGTCAGGCCGTGGCAGCGGGGCCAACGGCCCTTGGCGCCGTGGTGCCCGGCAGTGCGGGCGAGTGGACCAGCGAGACGATTGCCGCCCGTGGCCGGGGCGTTATCCAGCCGATCCCGCTGGGTCCGGGCCTGCTCGTGGCGCTCGATACGCTGCGGCGGCAGCGTTTCCTCGATACCTGGCAGGAGATCGTCTCGCCCAAGCCATGACCTGCCGGCAAGACCGGGTGACGGGGTGAGAAGATCTTCCCGCAATGCATGGCTGGGGTGACCAATCGACCCCTACCGATCCGGGTGGACAAGGTCCATCTACAGGTCATGGAAACGACCCGGACTGTTCCGGGTTGAACAGGAAGGAATGGAAAATGAGTACCCCGCGCAAGAACAAGTTCTTTGCGACCCTCGACACTTTCGCCACCGTGTTCGGCAGCGCTGCTGCTGTGTCGGCGGCGGTCGAAGCTGGACGGGTGCCCAAGTCTAAGCACCTGGACAATCTGGGCATCGACCCGGTCGCGTTCCGCAACATCGGCAAGGTCTAAGCTCCGCATTCCAGCGTCGACGCTTTGAAGCGCGGGGCCCAGGCCCCTCCCTCCAGAGGCCCCAGCGCGAAATTGCCGGTATGACAAGCCCGGCTGCCAGATCCCTCCCTGGCAGCCGGGCTTTTTTGCGCGTTCACTGGCTGAACGAAATCTGAAAGCGCGCATCAGTCCCGGTTCAAGCACGGACGGTCATTTAGCGGTCATCCAAACCAGCCGGACAGATCGGCCCGCAATGAGGAGACCAAACATGACCACCACCAAGACACGCGCCCTGGGCACAACATTGCTGACGCTGGGCGCCCTGCTTGCCCTGACCCCGATGGCCCCGAGCATCGCCATGGCTGATGATGAGGAAATCATCTGTTTCGAATACCAGATGCCCAATGGTACCGACGAAACCGAGTGCGACACGCGCGGCAATTACAAGGCCGAGTGCGCCCTGACCGACCCGGAAACCACCACCGATTTCTGCCAGGATATCAATTCGGAGTTTGAAGGCCGGGATGAGGCGCCCCAATCCCTTTCGGGCAGCGGCGGCGGCTCGCCTGATCCGACCTCGCCATCGGGCCCCAACAAACTCACTATTCGCTAGAAGATTAAATCGGTCTCGCCCCCACCAATCACGGCAAGGGGCGAGACCTGCCCTGCGTCCGCAGGATCTCGTCAGTCCTCGTCGGTCGCCAACTGGCCCAGCACGCCGCCCTGCCCGCGCAGCCGCAGGATCATCGGCACGCCAACAGCGATGATGGCAGCGACATAGAGCACAATCGAAATGGGCGAGGAGAACAGCACGCCGATGTCGCCCTGGCTGATGGCCAGCGCCCGGCGCAATTGCTGTTCAGCCATCGGCCCCAGGATCAGGCCCACCACCACCGGCGCGATCGGATAGCCGAAGCGGCGCAGCAGATAGCCCAGAATGCCGAAGGCCAGCAGCAGCACCAGTTCGAACGAGATCCGCACCGGGCCAAAACCCATCGACATGGCACCATTGGCTCCAAGCGTGCCCAGCGTGGCGAAGGTCAGGATGCCCGCGTAGAGCCAGTGCTTGGGGATAGTCAAAAGCCGCACCCAGAGCCCGATCAGCGGCAGGTTGAGCACCAGCAGCATGAAATTGGCCACCAGCAGGCTGGCGATCAGCGCCCAGACCAGCGGCGCGTTGTTGGCAAACAGGAGTGGTCCCGGCTGCAGGCCGAATTGCTGAAAACCGGCCAGCATGATGGCGGCCGTGGCCGTGGTCGGCAGGCCGAGCGTCAGCAGCGGCACCAGCGTACCGGCCGCCGAGGCATTGTTCGCCGCTTCGGGCCCGGCCACGCCTTCAATGGCGCCATTGCCGAATTCCTCCGGCTTCTTGGAAAAGGTCTTTTCCGTACTGTAGGAGAGAAAGCTGGCGACATCGGCACCGCCCGCCGGCATGGCGCCAATGGGAAAACCGATAAAGGTGCCGCGCAGCCAGGAGGCCCAGCTTCGCTTCCAGTCCTCCAGTGTCATCCAGACCGAGCCCTTGACCGCTGTTACTTCGGTATTGGCCTGGTCGCGGTCGGAGGCCGTCTTGAGCGTCTCGCCGATGGCGAATAGCGCCACGGCAAGCGTCGTCACCTCAATGCCGTCGAGCAGGTCCATGACATTGAACGCCAGGCGCGTCTGGCCGGTCTGCAGGTCGATACCGATCAGGCCCAGGCCCAGCCCGATGAACAGCGCCGTCAGCCCACGCAGGGCCGAGTCTCCGAACGCCGCCGAAACGGTCACGAAAGCCAGAACCATCAGCGCAAAATAGTCCCAGGGTCCGAAGGACAGCGCAAATTTCACCACGAATGGCGCAATGAAGGCGAGGCCAAGGGTCGCCAGGAGGCCGGCGACGAAGGAACCGATGGCGGCCGTGGCCAGTGCCGGGCCGCCCCGGCCCTGACGGGCCATCTTGTTGCCCTCGAGCGCGGTGACGATGGAGGCGCTTTCGCCCGGCGTATTGAGCAGGATCGAGGTGGTCGAGCCGCCATACATGCCGCCATAATAGATGCCGGCGAACATGATGAGCGAACCAGCCGGGTCGAGCTTGTAGGTTACCGGCAGCAGCAGCGCCACGGTCAGCGCCGGGCCGATGCCGGGCAGCACGCCCACGGCGGTGCCGAGGGTCACGCCGATCAGCGCATAAATCAGATTGTGCACCTGGAGCGCCGAGAGCAGCCCCTGGGCGAGAAGGTCGAAGGTTTCCATCAGAAGGGAGTCCCCGTCGTCAGCAGGCGTTCCAGCGCACCGGCCGGAAGCGACAATTGCAGGCCCTTGGCAAAGATGAACCAGACGGCGAAGGCAAAGACCGTCCCAATCGGAATGGTCTGCCACAACGGTCCGCGCCCGAAGGCCTTGGCGGTAAAGGCAAACAGAACGCCCGTTCCGATGGAGAACCCGGCCGTCGACAGCAGCAGGATCTGCCCGATCAGGCCGCCGACAATCCAGAAGATCGGCGTGTAGTCATCCTTGCTGCGCTCGGGAAAGCTGCCGCGCATGGCCGACACAACCGTGCCGATGGCCAGAAGAACCAACCCGCTGGCGATCACATAGGGAAAGACTGTAGGGCCGACGCGTTGCTGGATGGGCGGCAGGCGCATCTGGCTGGTCTGCCAGAAGATGATGGCCGCCAGGCCGGCGAGAATGGCTGCGATGACAAGCGCCGCCCCATCGGGGCGGCGCTCGGGCTTGGAGGAGCCTGTTGTCATTGGACCAGGCCAATGTCTTTCAGGATGGCCTCGGTGGCCGACTTGTCGGCTTCGAGCTGGGTGGCGAAGGCATCGCCGTCAAGATAGGTATCGACCCAGCCGCGGGTTTCGAGCGCGGACTGCCAGGTGGCGGACTCGGCCATGGCCTTCACGTCGGCGGTAATGGCCGCCTTCTGCTCGTCGGTGATGCCGGGAGCGGCCGCGACCATGCGCCAGTTCTGCACGGCCACATCGACACCTTCTTCCATCAGCGTGGGGGCATCAAAGCCCGGCACGCGGGTATCGGTGGAGACAGCCAGCAGGCGCAGTTCACCCGCTTCGATCTGCGAAGCGAACTCGCTGACGCCGGAGAGGCCCACGGTGACCTGGCCGCCCAGGATAGCGGCAAGGGCTTCGCCGCCGCCCGAATAGGCGATGTAGTTGACCTGGGTGGGGTCGACGTCAACCGCCTGAGCGATCAGGCCCGCGGTGATGTGATCGACACCACCAGCAGAACCACCGGCCCAGGCCACAGCGCCCGGATCGGCCTTGAGTGCGGCCACAAGATCGTCAACCGACTCGATGTCGGACGCAGCCGGCACCACCAGCGCCACGGCTTCACCGGTGAGGCGCGCGATGGGGGTGACATTGTCGAGGCTCACGGGCGACATGTTGGTCAGGATGGCGCCGACCATCACATAGCCGCCCACGATCAGGGCATTAGGATTGCCATTTTCCTGGGTCGCAAACTGCGCCAGGCCAATGGTGCCGCCAGCGCCGGGCACGTTGGTGACCTGCACATTGCCCGAAATGCCTTCGGCCTGCAGGGCCTCCTGCATGGTGCGAGCGGTCTGGTCCCAGCCGCCGCCGGGGCCGGCCGGTGCCATGATGGTGTAATCGGCAGCAAAAGCGGGTGCGGAAAGGGCGCCGGTTACCAGCGCCGCGAGAAGCAGCTTGTTCATAGTTCCTCCCTAGAACAATTGCGAACGTCGTTGCGTTCGTAAGAGCAAGCTTATGCCTGCTCCCTGTCATCGTCCTGTCAGGGAGGCTACGCCTGCTAACCGTGGCTCGGCAAGACCATACCCGGATTGGCAACTTGCCCAAAGCTGCCTGCCTCAAGGCTCTGGCGTTCATTGGGTCCGATGGCGAATGGATAGGACGCCCCATCCCATTCGACGGTGCCGGACAGTGTTCGGCTGGTCAGGCCGATGATTTCGCGCAAGGTGCCAGCACGGTCGGTGACGATTCGCAGCCCTGACGGGAAGCGACCCAGCCGTTCACCACCTCGCCAGACTTCGCTTGTCTCGACGCCGTTGACCAGTTCGAAATCGACACCATCCACCTTGCGCGCGTAAGCGGTATCCCACTGCTCGTAGCGATGCGTCGCCGGCTTTGGCAGCAGGCCGGTGAACCACAGATCGCCCTCGGGTCGCGGCAGGATGCCCGACAGGCGCTCAACGAAATCGAGCAGGCAGAGGATCGATGGCGCGTATTTCTCGGTGAACCCGGCCTCGCCGGTAAAGGGGCTGAGCGTCTGCGGAAAGCGATCCGCTCCGAACAGCGCCGAGAGCGTGGGCTGCATGATCCAGCTCAGCTCGACATGATGGCCGTGATGTTCGAAGGCATGCGGGGTGCGGATCAGCGTCAGGAAATTGCTCGGCCCGTCCCAGCTATTGTGCCCAAATGTCGGGTCGAAACGCGGATCATCCAGCGCAATCGACGTCAGCGGAAATTTTGCGAAGAATTTCCGCGTGTTGAGCAGATAGCGTTGCAGCGCCTGGGCAAAACTCTCGGCGTCGCCAATTTCACAGGCCAGCACCCGCAGCAGATTATCGGACTGGATGCGCACCATGCGGCCATGGCGGTCGCGATCATAGAAGAAGGCGTCATCAGGATCGAAGCATTGCGCGAACAGCGCTTTGCGGCTGGCCTCGGCCTTCTGCCGCCAATCATCGCCGTTACGATCGAGCTGGTCGGCCATCTGGCCGAGATAATCCCGCTGGCAGGCGACATTGGCTGTCAGGTCTGGCGCGATGAAGGGCAGGATGGGGCTGTCGGGGTCGTAGCGCGCGGGGTCATTGGCGAAGGGACTGTCCGGCACATGCCAGAAGCGCGAGGACAGGTCGTGCCCGGTGTCATAGGTCGAGAACGCCTCGACGGCGCCGGTGCCTAGTGTGTTTCGATGTTTGGCGAGCCATGAGTCATAGCGCGACATGGCCTCAAACATCCCACCCAGCCAGCCTGTGTCGAGGCGGTTGAGCCGGAAATGATTCCAGACCGACCGCGCCAGCGGCGTGACGAGCTGGATCTGGTTGAAGGCGGGGCCCTGCGGAGTGACCTTGTAGGGCAACAGCCCATCTTCCCGCTGGTAGCGGGCGAAGGTCGAATAGGTCGCCGTCGTCACCGAGGGCAGAAACCGGCTCAAGAGTTCGGCATTGATGGTGCCGGTGCTTTCGAGCCAGCAGCCATGATAGATGCCGCCTTCATGCAGGATCGGCGTGTCGTCCGCTGCCGGCGCGATGCAGTCGAACAGCTCGCGCACGGCGTCATAATAACGGTCGGTCAGCCGATCAGCGCTCGAAACAAAGCGAACCCCCGAGCGCTGCCATTCGGTTAGCAGCGCCGCATCGGCTGATTTGGCGAGCGGACCGATTTTTTCGGCCAGGTCCAGCGCCCGCAAGCGGTCAAGCAGTGGATGCTTCACGCAGACGCCTCGATCCGCTGGCCTTTGGCCTTGAGCAATTGCGCATCAATAGCTTGGCTCTGCACCGGCAACGTATTCATCGCGTGGTCGTCCCAGGCCAACGGGCCAAGAGTGCGCAATTTCAGATGACATGCCCCTCGGGCCGTTTTCAAGCTCAGCGGCAACAACATCAATACAATCACTTCGCTGACCAGGCTGGAGGACGGCAGGAGCCGCGAACCAAGGGCCGGAATGGTTCAGAAGACAAGCGCTGTACCCAGCCTGCACCAATCAGATTTTCAAGCGAAGACATCACCCCCACGGCATTGCGCCAGCCGCGCCCGAGAGGCCTATCCCGCTCAATTGAGCCTCAGGATCACTTCCTCTTCCATACAAGTCAATTGCTTTGCACCGACCCGGCCGGTTTGTTCGGAGCCATCAAAATTTGGAATCAAATCGAGGCGGCGTTGCTGGGTGCCCGATAGGGCGATTTGGTCTGGTTCCCCAACGCCCTAGCGTTTGGGGTTGACCAGTACCCGGCCCTTGACCGCGCCGCTCAGGATCTGCGCCGCCTTGTCCGGCAGCGCGTCGAGACCCACTTCTTCGACATTGCCGGCATAGGCGGCGAAATCGAACAGGCCGGCCAGCCGCGCCCAGGCATCAGTGCGCGCATCGAATGGCTGCATGACACTGTCGATGCCCAGCAGGTTTACCCCGCGCAGCAGAAAGGGCAGCACATTGGTGTCGAGCTTGATCCCCGCCGCATTACCTAGGCTCGCCACTGACCCGCCATAGGCGATCTGGCGCAGGAGCTTGCCCAGCACCGCCCCACCGACGCAGTCGACGGCCGCGGCGAACCGTGCTGTTTCGAGCGGCTTGTCGGGCTGCGCCATGAATTCGTTACGGTCAAGAACGCTGGCGGCGCCCAGGTCGCGCAGCATATCGGCATGTTGCGGGCGTCCGGACAGGGCCGCCACGGAATAGCCCAGACGCCGCAGCAGGGCCACCGCAATGGAGCCGACGCCACCGGCCGCGCCAGTGACCAGCACTTCGCCACTTGAAGGCGCAAGCCCCGCCCATTCCAACCGATTGATGGCCAGCATCGCCGTCAGGCCGGCTGTCCCCATAATCATGGCATCGCGCGCGGTCAGATTGGCCGGCAGCGGCACCAGCCACTCGGCCTTGACCCGCGCCCGTTCCGCATAACCGCCCCAGTGGGCTTCCCCGACCCGCCAGCCGGTCAGCACCACCTGGTCTCCGACTCGATAGCGGAAATCATCGCTGTCCCGCACGGTCCCGGAAAAGTCGATCCCTGCGACATGGGGATAGGTCCGCACCAGGCCACCCTGCCCCGTCAGGCACAGCCCGTCCTTGTAGTTGAGCCCGGCCCATTCGATGTCCACCGTGACGTCACCCTCGGGCAGTCGCGTGTCCTCAAGCATCTGCACCGCCGACGAAACGGTTCCGTCTTCGGCCTTTTCAGTCAGCAGGGCGCGGAAACTCATGGGGTATTCTCCTCTGATGCCACATGGTCGATATGGCCTGCCCGGACCTTAGCGAAGGGCTGCTGCTGATGACCAGTCCGCGCACGTCCAAAAAAAAACGTCCTCGCACCATTTCGAAATTATCCCCGCGACCAAAAGCGGCCCCATAATCCTGCCCATTCCTCTCGCGTCAGGGCGGCCTGCAGCGACCAGTGGCGGGAGGAACAGCCGGGCGTGGGGCAGTCGCGTGCCGCCGCGGTCTGGGGGTCGGTCGGCGAGAGTTCGTGCCTATTGTGGCTTCGACCACAATTGAAAGCGGGTGCCCCAGGGGCGGTCGCGCCGGACAGCCTTCCAAGTTTACCCCCTATCGAGAAAACCCGGCGTTCCCGAGACGGCTTTCGTCTCAGTTTTTTAGTTTCAGGGACGATTGCCGTCTCGGGACACCGCTCTGTTTTCACAACCGCGACGCCAAATGGCCGGGCGGCGCGCAGTCGTGCCTACCCGGCAGCCTCGGTCGCTGCGATGGCGGTCATGTTGACGATGCCGCGGCTCGTGACAGTGGGCGCCAGAATATGCGCGGGCTGGGCCGTGCCCATCAGGATGGGGCCGATATGCAGGCCATTGTTCATCTCCTTGAGCAGGGTCATCGAAAGGTTGGCGGCCTCAAGGTTCGGGAAGATCAGCAAATTGGCTTCGCCCTTGAGCACTGAGTCCGGGATATAGCGTTCGCGCAGGCTCTCGTTGATCGCCAGATCACCTTGCATTTCACCCTCGACCATCAGGTCAGGGGCCTCGACTTTCAACCGGTCATAGACCGCCCGCATCTTCTCGCTGGTCTCGCCATCGCGGGAGCCGAAATTGGAATAGCTGAGCAGCGCCGCCTTGGCCTCGATATTGAAGCGCTTGAGGTGATCGCGGGCCTGCAGGGCAATCGAGACCAGCTCGTCCTCAGTGGGGTCGATATTGGCGTAGGTGTCGGCGAGGAAGAACACGCCGCGATTGAGGATCAGCATGGACAGGGCCGAGAGTTGCTGGGCTCCCGGCGCCACCCCGATCACCGAATGGATGTCGCGGGCATGCTTGATGAAGCGCCCCTGCAGTCCGCAGATCAGCGCATCGGCCTCACCACGCTTGACGGCCAACGCGCCGATGACCGTGGTGTTGGTGCGCACAATGGTGCGGGCGGTATCAGGGGTCACCCCCTTGCGCCCGACCAGGGCATGGAAGTCGGCGACATAGTCGCGGTAGCGCGGATCGTCTTCGGGGTTGATGACTTCAAAATCCGTGCCGGGCCGGATGGTTAGCCCGAAACGCTCCAATCGTGATTCAATCACCGTGGGGCGCCCGATCAGGATCGGCCTGCCGATACCGTCTTCGAGAATGACCTGGGCGGCGCGCAGCACCCGCTCATCCTCCCCATCGGCAAAGGCGATCCGCTTGCCCGAGGCCTGGGCCCGCTCGATCATCGGTTTCATCACCATGCCGGAGCGGAAGACGAAGCGGCGCAACTGGTCGCGATAGGCGTCGAAGTCGGCAATCGGCCTGGTGGCGACGCCAGACTCCATCGCCGCTTTGGCCACGGCCGGCGCGATGCGCAGGATCAGCCGCTGGTCGAAGGGATTGGGGATCAGGTAGTCCGCGCCAAAAATAGCCGGCACACCGTGGCTGGTGGATTCCAGACCCGGCTCATGGGCAAGTTTGGCGATGGCATGGGCTGCCGCTGCCTTCATCTCTTCGTTGATGATCGTGGCACCACAATCCAGCGCCCCACGGAACAGGAAGGGGAAGCAGAGGACATTGTTGACCTGGTTGGGATAGTCCGACCGCCCCGTGCAGACCAGCGCATCGGGTCGTGCTTCCTTTGCCAGTTCCGGCATGATCTCGGGAATGGGATTTGAGAGCGCCAGGATCAGCGGATTGGGCGCCATGTCCTTCATCATTTCGGGCTTGAGCGCGCCAGCCTTGGAGAGACCGACAAAGATATCCGCCCCCGCCATGACGGCGCTAAGCTCGGTCTCATCGGTGTCCTGGGCAAAGGCACCACGCCAGCGGTCAACGGAGTTGTCCCGCTTTTTCGTGACCAGCCCCTTGGAGTCGGCGATCCAGATCTTTTCCCGTTTTGCGCCGACGGCAATCAGCATGTTCATGCAGGCAATCGCTGCCGCCCCCGCCCCGGAGGTAACGATCTTGGCCTTGGCGATGTCCTTCTTGACCAGCCGCATGGCGTTGATGACCGCGGCGGCCACGATGATCGCAGTGCCGTGCTGGTCGTCGTGGAAGACCGGGATGTTCATCCGCTCGCGCAGCGCTTCCTCGATCTCGAAGCATTCGGGGGCCTTGATGTCTTCGAGATTGATGCCGCCAAAGCTGGGCTCCAATGGCGCAACAATTTCTATGAAGCGCTTGGGGTCCTGTTCATTGACCTCGATGTCGATCGAGTCGATGCCGGCGAACTTCTTGAACAGGACCGCCTTGCCTTCCATGACCGGCTTGCTCGCCAGCGCCCCGATATTGCCCAGCCCCAGCACCGCCGTGCCGTTGGAGATTACGGCAACCAGATTGCCCTTGGAGGTGTATTTGTAGGCATCGGCCGGATTGGCAGCGATCTCCTCGCAGGGAATGGCCACCCCAGGCGAATAGGCCAGCGAGAGGTCGCGTGTATTCGCAAGCGGCTTGGTGGCCACGATTTCCAGCTTCCCTGGTTTGGGAAACTCATGAAAATACAGCGCCGCATCGCGCAGGCTGGTGGCCTTTTCGTCGGACATCAATCTCTCCCATCTGCGGCGCGGCATGGTCGCGCGCCGGGCCGCGTCCCCACGCGGGCAAACTTTTCAAGATCAGGTCTGCTGCCCCAAGGGAAGTTATGCCTTAGTCGTAGGCAAAGGCATCTGATATTCAGGAACACATCTGGTTTTGGCACCCATCGGGTTGATTGGTTCAGATTTCCTGATACACAATCGGGTTTTATCCAAAGGGCAGCACCGTAGTCGCATGAGCCGCAATTTCCTGGTTATCGACCCTGAAGAAGGCATCGACGTGCTAAAGGGCCTTGCCTCCCCTATTCGCGTCAAGATGCTGAAATTGCTGCATGTCGAAGGGGCCATGAATGGCAATGATATTGCCGAAAAGCTCGGTTTGCCGCAGTCGACAGTGTCGACAAACCTGCAGATTCTGGAGGGCGCGGGGCTGATCCGCACCGAGACGCAGAAGGCACGCAAGGGCAATCAGAAAATCTGCCATTCGACGTTCGACGAAGTGCTGGTGATGTTCAAGGATGACATCGAGCCGCTCCGCGCCAACACCATCGAAGTGTCCATGCCACTGGGGCTCTATACCAGTTGCGAGGTGTCGGCGCCATGCGGGCTATGCTCCAGTGAAGGTATCATCGGACTGCTCGACGTGCCCGATACCTTCCTCGACCCTGATCGCATGAAGGCAGGGCTGATCTGGTTCACGCGCGGCTATCTCGAATATCAGTTCCCCAACAACGCCAAGCTGGCACAGAATACCATTGAATCGATGGAGTTCATGCTGGAGCTGAGCTCGGAAGTACCCGGCACCTCGGCGGACTGGCCCAGCGACATCACCCTGTCGGTCAATGGCACGGAGATCGGCACATGGCTGTCGACGGGCGACTTCGGCGACAAGCGCGGGGTCTATACGCCGGACTGGTGGAAGCTCAAGGGCAGCCAATATGGCAAGCTCAAGAGCTGGCGCGTCACCATGGACGGCACTTATGTGGACGGGATGAAGATCTCGCCTGTCTCATTGCATGACCTCGACCTGGGGAACCATCATTCGATCCGGCTGCGTATCGCGGTCAAGCCCGACGCCAAACATCCCGGCGGCATCAATATTTTCGGTCGCGGATTTGGCAATTACGATCAGGACATTACGCTGCGCCTGCAAACGGCGCCCTGATTTATCCTCGCTGTCCCGATTGCCGTTACACTCCTCGCCGCGGCACCATCCAGCGGGGCTCAACCACGCACGCCTCAAAAATCATATTTTTGAACTTGCGCGCCTGCTGCGCCATCGCTACAAACGTCTTTACTGATATAAATCAGAAAAACGGAATTAGTGGGAGGAGCCGGTGAAGGCGTCCGTCATTGCCAACAAGGACTACACGATCGCCAAAATCGATGATCGTGTCTATGGGGCCTTTCTGGAGCATCTGGGCCGAGCGGTCTATGAGGGCATCTATGAACCAGACCACCCGAGCGCCGATACGAACGGCATGCGCGGCGATGTGATCGACCTGGTCAAAAAACTCAACGTGCCCGTCGTGCGGTACCCCGGCGGCAACTTTGTTTCCGCCTACAACTGGGAAGACGGCATTGGCCCGCGTGAGGAGCGGCCGGTCCGGCTCGATCTGGCCTGGCACACGTCGGAAAGCAATGCCGTGGGTGTGCACGAGTTCGCCGACTGGTGCGCCAGCGTCGGCACGGAGATGATGCTGGCCGTCAACCTGGGCTCACGCGGCGTCGATGATGCCCGCAACTTCCTCGAATATGTCAATCATCCCGGCGGCTCCTACTGGTCTGATCTGCGTATCAAGAACGGGCGCAAGGAGCCGTGGAACGTCAAGATGTGGTGCCTCGGCAACGAAATGGACGGCCCATGGCAGGTCGGCCACAAGGATGCCGATGAATATGGCAAGCTGGCTGCCAATACCGCTCGCGCCATGCGCATGTTCGACCAATCACTTGAGTTGATCGTCTGCGGCTCGTCCAATTCGGACATGCCAAGCTATCCCGATTGGGAACGCATCGTGCTTGAGCACACCTATGATCATGTCGATCATATCAGCCTGCACATGTACTTCGCCAATCGCGACGACAACACGCCCAATTACCTTGGGCTGGCCGAGAAGCTGGACACCTATATCGAGACCGTTGCCGCCACCATCAAGCAGGTGAAGGCCAAGAAAAAGTCGAAGAAAGATGTCTACATCTCCTTCGATGAGTGGAACGTCTGGTACCATTCGAACAAGAAGGATCGCGAGATCCTGGATGGCAATGGTGGCTGGCCGCATGCGCCGGGTCTGCTCGAGGACATCTATAATTTCGAGGACGTGCTGATGGTGGGGTTGATCCTCAACACCTTTATCCGGCGCTCGGACGTGGTGAAAATCGCCTGTATCGCCCAGCTCGTGAACGTGATCGCCCCGATCATGACCGAGAAGGGCGGACCGGCCTGGGCGCAGACCATCTATTATCCCTACTACTTCGCATCCGTCTTTGGCCGCGGCACCGCGTTGCAACTGGTTGCAGACTCGCCGAGCTACGAAACGCCGCACAACAAAAATACGGCGTTTGTGGACGTCTCCGGCGTGCACAATGAGGATGACGGCACACTGAGCTTCTTCCTCGTCAATCGCCACACCAGTGAGAGCATCGAGACAGAAGTCAGCCTGCAGGGCTTTGCCAATGCCTCGGTCATCGATCATCAAGTGATGACCCATCCTGATCTCAAGGCTGTGAACACGGCCGGAAACCAGGAAGAGGTTGCACCGAAGAAGGGGACCGGCGCCAAGGTGAACGGCGATCGGCTTTCGGTCGTCCTGCCGCCCTATTCCTATCAGATGGTGCGTGTCAAAATCTGAGGCCCAAGCAGTCCTGGACCCTCAAGATGAACAGGCCACGCACTAGCATTTTCACGAGGCCCGCCCCAAAAGGCGGGCCTCACTGCATTTTGTATCATAGTTTTGGATTTACATCATAAAACACATTGACAGCCCCAACCCCCTAGTTAAGTATGACTTATCGCGAGGTTGAGGAGCCTCGTGGAAGGAAGCGCAACAAGGCGCTTCGCAATGGGAGGACATCGATGGATAGACGCAGTTTTCTGATCGGCACCACCGCTATCGGCGCACTCATGGTTGCAGGCAACGGCCTGGCCATGGCGCAGGAAGCGGAAGGGTCGGCACCGGATCTGGCGCAGTTTCCGCGCAACGAGACGGTCATCGTTCACAACCCCGAAGGGGTGATCCGCAATCCTGGCTGGTTCAACCTCTGGGCCAATGGCGGCGGCGGTCTGTCGACCGGCCTGCAGCAGCTCACCGCCGACACATTCTGGTACATCGATCCCGATGCCGGCATCGAAGGCGCCAGCGAGAACGCCATCTACTACTCATTGGCCGAGGGTCCATGGGAGTATAATGACGACTTCTCCGAAATGACAGTGCGCCTGCGCAAGGGCATCATGTGGAGTGACGGCGTGGAGTTCACCGCCGACGACGTGGTCTTTACCGTTGAAAAGCAGGCTGCGACGCCGGGCACAGGCTGGTACGGTGCCTTCTCGACCCAAATCGAGAGCGTCACCGCAGAAGATCCCTACACCGTCCACTTCAAACTCAAGGCTCCCAACTCGCGCTTCCACACGACTTTCTCGGTGCGCTGGAACGCCGCCTGGATCATGCCCAAGCATGTGTTTGAAGGCGTCGAGGACATCGTGGCGTTCGAGAACAACCCGCCGGTCAGCCTTGGCCCCTACACGCTGCATTCATACGACCCGAATGGCACCTGGTACATCTGGGAAAAGCGCGCGGACTGGGACAAGACCACCATGGCGCTGGTGGGCGAACCCAAGCCCAAATACATTATCTACCGGAACAACATTTCGACCGACAATCGCTTGATCGAGATGCGCAATGGCAATCTGGACATGATCCACGATCTGTCGCCGGAGGGCACGTTCTCCATCGTGCAGCAGGATCCGGACGTGCAGGGCTGGTTCCCGGGCTTCCCCTATGCCCACCCCGATCCGACATTGCCCATGGCGGTGTTCAACCTGCAGAACCCCAAGTTCCAGGACAAGCGGGTGCGCTGGGCGCTCACGCTCATGCTGGATGCGCGCGCCATGTCCATGGCATCCTATCGCGGTGCGGCAACGCTTTCGGCGATCTCCATTCCGCCGACTGGCACACATCCACGCGACTACCATGCGCCGCTGCAGGATTACCTGATCAACTTCGAGCTCGACACCGGCACGCGAACAATCAAGCCGTACGATCCTGATGTGGGCCTGCAAATTGCAGAAATGGTGCGTCCGCAGTTCGGCGACCAGGTGCCGACCGATCCGGAAGCCATCCGCAATTCCTTCGGCTATGGCTGGTGGAAGACGGATGTGCAGGCCGCCGAGGAACTGCTTACCGCTGCCGGCTTTACCAAGAACGGCAATCAATGGATGATGCCTGACGGCTCACCGTTCACGATCAGCGTGCTCGTCCCGCAGGAAGGCGTCATCAACCGCCTCGGCGTGATGATCGCGCAGAGCTGGGCCCAGAACGGCGTCCAGGCGACGGCGGAAGTGGCCACCGACATCTGGGATCGTACCGGCGCAGGCGACTTCGAGGTGGAAATCGGCTGGGCCGTGGAAACCTACGGCGGTCATCCGGACCTGGCATTCTTCCTGGACAGCTACCACTCCTCCTTCGTGGTCGAGCCCGGGGAAACACAGCCTGGCCGCAACTGGATGCGCTGGACCGATCCGCGCCTTGACGAGATCATCAACAAGGTTCGTGGCATCGACTTCAACGACCCCAAGGCGATCGAATACGGACACGAGTTCGTCAAGCTCCACCTCGAGGAGATGCCGAACATTCCGATCATGTCCTACAATGTGTTCTCCATGCAGTCGAACCGGTTCTGGACCGGTTGGCCGAATGCCGAAAACAACTACGCCAACCCGGTCACCAACTGGTCGAACGCGAAGTATATCTTCACCCAGATCAGCCCGGTCGAAGGCGCCTCGTAGCGCTCCTCCCTGGGCGGCCCGGAATGCCGGGCCGTTCGGCGGGGCGCGCCCATGGGTGCGCCCCGTCCTGTCTCCGGCTCCGATCACCCACTGAACGGCGTTACTGCAAGAGCAGTGACCCTCACACTGGACCGGCATGACAATCAGCGGTTTGCCAAGGCGAACTTAAATGCGTGGGTCGAGTTTTCTAGGGCAGTCGAGGAGTCCGAATGCACGGTTATCTCTGGTTTGTGGGGAAGCGCGCGCTGCAATTGCTGGCGGTGATCTTCTTCGGTGTTTCGGCAACGTTTCTGGTGACGCATCTGTCACCAATCAACCCGGTGGAATCGGCTCTGGGCCGAATGACCGCAAGGTCGGTTTCCAACCCGGAGGCCATCGTGGCGATGCGCGCCGCCCTGACCGAGCTCTATGGCGTCGATGAACCCATATGGAGCCAGTACATCAATTTCTGGACCCGATTGGTGCAAGGCGATTTCGGCCCATCGCTGCTGGCCTTCCCGACACCGGCGATGACGCTGGTGATGCGCGCCCTGCCCTGGACTGTCACCCTGCTGACCCTGGCGACATTGATCACCTTTGCCGTTGGCAACATCATGGGTGGCCTTGCTGGCTACAACCAGAACAACCGCTTCCTCAAGGCCTTTGGACTGGTGGCCATCGGCATCCAGCCGATCCCCTATTATGTCGTCGCCTTCATCATGCTGATCGTGTTCGGATTTATCTGGCCGATCCTGCCGATCTCCGGTGGCTTCGCAATGAATGTGACGCCGGGCTGGAACTGGCCTTACATCTCTTCAGTCATTCAGCATGCCACACTGCCCGCACTTTCTCTGGTGCTGGTCGGATTTGGCGGCTGGTTCCTTGGCATGCGTGCGCTGGTCTCCAACGTCGTCACCGAGGACTATGTGACTTATGCAGAACTTGCTGGTGTGAAGCGTTCGACGATTGTTGGGGCCTATGTCATGCGCAATGCGCTGCTGCCGCAGCTCACGGCGCTGGCGATGGCGCTTGGTACCGTATTCTCCGGAACAGTGATCACCGAACAGGTCTTCAACTATCCCGGACTAGGTTCCCTGCTGATCGACGCGGTCAATGCCGGGGATTACTCGCTGGTGCTGGCGGTCGCGACCGTGTCGGTAACCGCGGTGGCCGTATCCATATTCATCGTGGACCTGCTCTATCCCATTCTCGATCCACGCGTACGGGCGGAGTAAGTCCATGTTTGCCGTATTCCGCGATCTTATCCGCTACAATATCGAGTTTACCATCGGGCTGATCCTGGTGGGCGTGGTGGTGCTGTTTGCCTGCCTGAGCTTCTTCTCGCCGGTCGATCCGTCGCTGATCTATACGACCATCCCGGACCAGCCACCTTCCGCGCAATTCTGGTTCGGCACCAATTCGCGTGGCCAGGACATGTTCTGGCAGCTCTCGGCAGCCTTCCGGAACAGTCTGACCTTTGGCCTCACCGTTGCGGTCCTTTCCCGCATCATCTCCATCGCCGTGGGATTGACCGCAGGCTATCTGGGCGGATGGGTCGACCGGGTGCTGATGTTCGTCAATGACATCTTCGTGGCCATCCCGATCTTTCCGGTGCTGGTGCTGTTCTACTTCGTGCTGCGCAACAATATGGACAGCCTGACGCTGGCGCTGATCATGGCCTGCTTCGGATGGCCGTTCGACGCCCGCCTGATCCGTTCTGTGGCACTCGGCCTCAAGCATCGCGAATTCACCCGCCACGCTGTTTTTGCCGGGATGAGCACGCGCAAGATCCTGCTCGAAGAGCATTTGCCCTACGTGATGCCGATCGTGTTCTCGACTTTCATGAACAACATGCTGTGGTCGATCGGTCTGGAGGTGACGCTGGCGGTGCTCGGCTTCACCAATATCAACAACCCGACCATCGGCACCGCGCTCTATTGGGCCAATTCGCACTCCGCCATGGTGGTGGGTGTGTGGTGGTGGATCGCCATTCCAGTGATCCTGATGGTGATGACCTTTATCGGCCTGTTCCTGCTGGCCATCAGCATGAACGAATACATCGACCCGCGCAGCCGCCTGCGCCGCATGGGAGCCTGAGCCATGACGCAGGACAGTAAAGCTGCCAACGACACACTGCTGACGGTTGAAGGCCTCAAGGCCTATTACCAAATGAACTATTTCGGCGTTGAACGCGAAGTGCGTGCCGTCGATGACATCACCATGACCCTGCGCAAGAACGAGGTCTATGGCATTGCCGGGGAAAGCTCCTCGGGCAAGACCAGCTTCATCAAGGTGCTGGCGGCCGCCATTCGCCCGCCGCTGCGGGTGGTTGAAGGATCGGTGAAGTACAACTTCAAGAATGGCCCGATCGACGTGACCACGGCCAGTCCCGAGCAGATCGAGACCGTCCGCTGGAAGCACCTGAGCTACATCATGCAGGGCTCGATGAGCGTGCTCAATCCGGTCCGCCGCATTGGCCGGACCTTTCAGGATTTTGCCCAGCGCCCGCTGGGGCTGAGCGGCAGAGCGTTCGAGGATCGCGTCGTCAAGCATCTGGCGCGGCTCAACTTGCCGGCCGATGTTCTCAAGGCCTATCCGCATGAATTATCGGGCGGCATGCGGCAGCGTGTGACCATTGGCCTGGCGACTGTGTGTCACCCCGAATTCATCATTGCCGATGAACCAACCACGGCGCTTGATGTGGTGGTGCAGAAGGAAGTGCTGAGCCTAATCCGAGATATCCAGAAGGAAATGGGTGCTTCGGTGGTGTTCGTGACGCACGACATGAGCGTGCATGCCAATGTCGCGGACCGCGTGGGCATCATCTATGCCGGTCGGCTGGTGGAGGAAGGGCCGACGCGACAGATGTTCTTCACTCCCAAGCATCCCTATACGGCGCATCTGGTGGCGAGCCTGCCGCGTATTGGCGACACCCAGCAGCGCCCTGCACTGGAAGGCCGCCCGCCCAATCTGGCCGATCCGCCGCAAGGCTGCCGGTTCCATCCGCGTTGCCCGCTGGCTGTCGACAAATGCCGCAAGGAGGTGCCGCCTATGATCGAGGTTGCTCCAGGACAGCGCAGCGCTTGCTGGCGCTGGGAAGACGTCAAGCCGCTGGTCAATATTGCGGCCCCAGCAGGAGCGATGGCATGACGACGCTTCTCGATGTGCGCAATGTGTCCAAGCGCTTCACCATGGGCGGCATTTTCGGCCGCAAAACCATTGACGCGGTGATGGATGCCAGCTTTTCGCTGAGTTCGGAAAATCCGGAGATCTTTACGATCATTGGAGAGTCAGGGTCGGGCAAGACGACGCTGGCGCGCATGATCCTGGGCCTGGAAGATCCCACTGAAGGGGACATCCTGTTCCGCGGCGAGAAGGTGGACCGGCACGTTGGCCGCGCCGAAAGGCTCAAGTTCATGAGCCGGGTGCAACCGGTGTTCCAGAACCCGTTCGAGGCGTTCAATCCTCTCAAGGAGATCGAGCGCTATCTGGAAAGCACGGCGCGACGCTTTCTGGGCACCTCGGACAAGGCCGCTATCGACAAAGCGATGGATGACTCCCTGCAAAAGGTGGGCTTGAGTCTGAAGGAAGTGCGCGGGCGGTTTCCCCACGAAATGAGCGGCGGGCAGCTTCAGCGCTGCGCGATTGCCCGGGCGCTGATCCCCAACCCGCCGCTGCTGATCGCCGACGAACCAGTGTCCATGGTCGACGCCTCGTTGCGCATGAGCATCGTCAATCTGCTCAAAAGCCTGCGGGATGATCTCAAGGTGTCGGTGATCTACATTACCCACGATCTGGCCACCGCCTATTACATTTCCAACCGGCTGATCATCATGCAGCGCGGGCGGATCGTGGAAATGGGGGATGCGCGGACCGTGCTCGACAATCCCGAGCATGCCTATTCGCGCCTGCTCAAGGCCTCGGTGCTCTCGACTGACCACGCAGGCGCCGGCAAGCTGGAGACCGATCCCGGCATGCTTGATCTGGCCAATGACAGCGTCGGGCGGGCCGGCGAACTGGTCGCACGGCCGGACGGGCGACATGTGCGGGTCTATGCATGAGCGCCCCCATCTTCCGCGACCCGATTGAGGATGGCGCTGCCGATCCGGTGGTTGTCAGGCGCGAAGGCACGGATGAGTGGTGGATGTTTTACACCAATCGCCGGGCCAGCGCGGACGAACCCGGCTTCGGCTGGATTCATGGTTCACCCATCGGCATTGCGGTCTCGCAGGACGGCGGGGCGAGCTGGGCCTATCGGGGGACGGTGAAGGGGCTGGATGCGCCGGGCGATGATGGCCTCAATACGCATTGGGCACCCGAAGTGGTGTTCGCCGAGGGGCAGTATCACATGTTCCTCAGCTATATCACCGGGGTGCCGACCCATTGGAAGGTACCGCGCACCATTACCCATTTCACCAGTCCTGACCTGGAGACCTGGACACGGGTCGGGCCGCTGAAACTATCCAGTAGCAATTGCATCGACGCCTGCGTTTTCCCCAGTCCCGATGGCCAGTGGCGGATGTGGTACAAGGATGAAGGTCAGGGATCGAGCACCTGGAGCGCGACCAGCCCTGACATGATGAATTGGACCCTGGAGGGGCTGGTTCTGCCTGGTTCACCCGATGCGCCGCCGCATGAAGGGCCCAATGTTTTCGCGCTGGGCGGTTATTACTGGCTGATCGTCGACGAATGGCGCGGACAGGCGGTGTATCGGTCGGACGATACGTTGAGATGGACGCGACAGGGGCTCATCGCCGACAGGCCCGGCGCGGACCCGATGGACCAGCGCTATGCCCGCCATGCAGATGTGGTGGTCAATGGTGACCATGCCGCGATGTATTATTTCACCCACCCCGAATGGGATGAGCGCAGCCAGACTGACGGACCGCCCGACGTTGCGGCGCGGCGCACGGCGATCCACCAGGCCCGGTTGACCGTGGTGGATGGGGTGCTGGTGTGCGAGCGGGATATTTCCAAGGATCTGGGGCTGCTCGGGTGAGCCAGGGCTACCCGGCGTGCCTGGAGGCAAGCGGTTCCTCTGCCACGACCCGGTCGCGCCCGCCTGATTTGGCGAGATACAGGCGTGAATCGGCAAGCTGCATCAGCTCACCCGTGGGGCGCATGCCGTCCCCGGAGGCAACACCAATGCTGACCGTCACTTTCATGCCGGGGGTGAGCTTGTCCCAGTCGGCATTGCCGATTGCGACCCGCACACCTTCACAAAAGGCGGCGGCCGTGGCCAGCGGGGCTTCGGGAAAGATCAGGGCAAATTCCTCGCCCCCCAGGCGCGCGACATGGCCATGCGTGGCGATCTGGTCGACCATGATCCGGGCGACGCGCTGAAGCACGGCATCACCCGCGATATGGGTGTGGCGATCATTGACCAGTTTGAAGTTGTCCAGATCGACAATTGCCACCGACAATGGATTGCCAGCCAGCCGGTCGAGGATCTGATCGAAGCTGCGACGGTTGGCGATGCCGGTGAGCGGATCGGACAGGGCCTGGTCTGCCAATTCGGCAGCACGGGCGCGCAGCCGGTCGGCCTCGGTCCGGATTTCCTCGACGCGTGCGCGGCGGCGGACTGCTTCGCCAGACTGGCGAACGAAGAGGTTGTGATAGAGGCGATGCATGCCCAAGGCCGCAGCGGTGTCGCCCATGGCTTCCAAGATGCGGCTCAACGCCAGGGCAGCATTGACCTGATGGTCAATCTGTCCGGCCGACTCCGCCAGTGCCAGGGCGTCCCTGCAGGCCATCTCCGCCTGGCGGTATTGACCCACGGCGAAGAGAACGAGGCCGCGTGTATAGAGATGGTGGGCATGCAGACTGGAGCTGGCCTCGCCCGGTACACTGGTCCAGCGATCGAGCAAGCTGATCGCCTCATCATTGCGGCCATCAGCGGACAGAAATTCGGCGCCGTTGCACAGGGCAACGCGCAAGGTCCATAGATCGCCCGCCGCCTCGGCCAGGCCTGCGGCCGCCGTGCTTTGGGCAATGGCCAAGGCCCTTTGTTCGGCAAGGCGCTCGTCCTCCCCCAACTTGGCCGCCAGTTCGGCCATCTTGGAGTGCGCAAAGCCCAGATTGAGCGTGTAGAAGGCCTCAGCAGCAGTGTTGCCGCCCACCCGGGCCAGATTCACAGCCTGTTCAAGCAAGGACAAAGCCAGTTCGGACTCCTGGCACACCGAAAGCACAACGCCCCGCACATTCAAGGCAAAGGCCAGTATTGCCGGCGCATCCAGGGATTGCGCCAGTTCCAGCGCTTCGCCCGAAAGATCGAACGCCTCATCGCCAAAGCCAAGGTCGAGGAACAGGAAGGCCTCGACGGCCAGAGCGCGCGCAATTTCCTCAGCGTTGCCGAGACGCCGCCAAAGCCACTTCGCGCCTATGGCGCACTCCAGGCCCTGCTCCGGATCGCCCATCTTGAAGCAGTTCCAGGCGATCTCGCAGAGACTGGCGGCCATCAGGTCCGCAGCTCCGGCTTCTTCGGCGCTGGAATAGACAGCCTTGAAATGACACAGGGCTTCATCCAGATCACCGGCGCGCAGCAGCAAGGTGCCTGCTGAAAAGTGTTCGCCAAATCCTGTACCAGTGACCTGCACGTCCAAAGCCCAGAAGAATCGTTGAGCACAGTCTAGCGCAGATAGTTTGCGCAATACTCCCGGAAACGATACTTTTGTTGAGTGGCGATCGAGCGCCATACACCGTGCGGCAATGGCGTTCAGATCATCTCAATCCTGGTCTGGTCTCCAGACCGGGTCGGGCTCCCGCCGCAGTGGTCCCATCTGGGTAATGTCGTCGCCACGACGCATGGAGATATTCATGCGGAACGAATTGCCGATGCGCTCGGATCGCTCCACGAACAGCGCCGCAATATCGGGCGGGCAGATTTCCTCGACAGTCTGGCGGAAGAGGCGCAACCAGCGCATGAAATGAATATCGGCGAGATCGGGAATGGCCATGTGCTTGGGCATGGGCCGGCCATTGTAGCGTCCCGAGCCGAGCAGCATCGAACTCCAGAAATCAGTGATCTTGTCGAGATGCCCTGGCCATTCCGCATCGGCAATGACGCGATTGAAGATCGGACCGATTACATCGTCGCGGCGTGCACGGGCGTAGAACGCATCGACGACGGTTCGGATCATTGCTTCGTCGAGCCCCTCGGGCGTATCCCAGCCGATGCGGTGCAGTTGCGTGCCCACGGATGGCCGATCATGGGGCGGCATTGTCAGTGCTCCTGATCGCATAGGTGCAGCGACGCCCACCTGAAACAATATGCTCCTGACGCTCGACCTCAACGTCCGGACCCAGCACCGATCGGAACACTTCGAGCTCGGCGCGGCAAAAGCCCTGGCAGGCCGTTGCGGCAGCGCAGATCGGGCAGTGGTTCTCGACCAGCAGCATCGACCCGTCGGGCTGTTCGGTCCAGGCAGCCATATAGCCTTCCTGGCTGCGCAGATCGGCCAGCGCGGCGACCCTGGACCTCAAGTCCGTCGCCGACCCTACTGCTGCTTCGTAGGCGCAACGTGTATCGGTCTCGCGGGCGGTAATGATGGTGTCGAGCACATCCTCGCCGAGATGGTCACGCACGATATCGAGCAATTGCACCGTCAACGCCGCATGCGTATCAGGAAAGCGGGCCTGGGCAGCAGGTGCCAGACTCCACAACTGGGTTGGCCGTCCGACGCCGCTGGCTGCGCTATGCGCTTCCACCAGGCCCTCTTCGGCCAAACGCTGCAATTGCTGGCGGGCCGCCTCGCTGGTGGTTCCCAGGGATTTCCCCAAGGCCGCCGCCGAGAGCGCGCCGTGCATCTTGAGGGCCATGAGAACACGCTCGGCCGGGCTGCGTGGCGACCACACAGCATTTTCCAAGCTCGAACTTGACATATCATCGGAAAGGGTTTTCAAAGCCATTGCTTGGAAATTAACCCGGCGCGCACAAACTTGCAAGCCGAATGCGAAAGGACCCCGAACATGACCTTCACGCTGCCCTCCCTGACCTATTCAGCCGATGCCCTTGCTGGCAATGGCATGAGCCAGGAAACCCTGGAACTGCATCATGGCAAGCACCATCAGGCCTATGTCACAGCGCTCAACGGCTTTGTCGAAAAGATGCCGGAACTGGCCGGTAAGTCGCTCGAAGAGATTGTGACGTTTGCAAACGACAAGGCTGATCTCGCGCCAGTGTTCAACAATGCCGGCCAGCACTGGAACCATATCCATTTCTGGCAGGCACTAAGCCCTGAGGGCGGCAAGCTGCCCGGCAAGCTGGAAGCCAAGATCATCGAGGATTTCGGGTCTGTCGATGCATTCAAGGATAGTTTCAAGACCGCTGCGACCACGCAATTCGGATCGGGCTGGGCCTGGCTGGTGCTTGGGACCGACGGCAAGCTCAAGACCACCAAGACCCCCAATGGTTCCAACCCGCTGGCCACCGGAGAGGGCAAGGTGTTGCTCGGTCTCGATGTCTGGGAACACTCCTACTATGTCGACTTCCGCAATCGCCGACCGGACTATGTGAGCAATTTCCTCGACAAGCTCGCCAATTACGAGTTTGCCGAAGCCAATCTGGGCTAAAGCCCCGCTGTGAGCCGCGACTCCGGCGTGCGCGGCTCAACCCCACCTATCCTCCCTCTGAGCGGGGGAGGTGCAACCCGGTATTTTGCACCGGCCACATTGCACTGGTAGCCTGTTTCCACCATGACTATCCCCATGCCCGAGTTCGAATTGCCTGACACCATGGCCCTTAGGCCGCTGCGCCGGCCAGCCATCAATGATGCCGAGTTCCGCTCGGCCATGTCGGGCCTGGCTTCGAGTGTTCACGTCGTGACCGCCCGTCGGGGCGACGAACGTGTGGGACGGACGGCCACCTCGGTGCTGTCCTTGTCGGCACAGCCGCCTGCCATTCTAGTATCTATCGACATTGTGAGCCGATTGGCCGATCTGATCGCCAAGACCGGCTGCTTCTCCCTGGCCATGCTGGCGACCGGTCAAGAGAACATTGCAGATGCCTTTGCCGGGCGCGTGGAACCGGCGGACAGGTTCGGCATCGGACAATGGGGACGCTGGCCCTCGGGGCAACCCTATCTGCAAGGGGCTGTGACAGCGCTGGACTGTGAAGTGATCGGGGCGATGGAAACAGGCACGCATGTGCTGTTTGCAGGCGCAATTATCGAAGCGGAAACCAGTACCGGAGCAAGCCCCCTGCTCTGGCATCGGCACGGCTACCGCGCCTTGCACGGGGTCGACTGACAGGCCCGGCAGTGCCACACTATGGATGCGCGTCAGGGCAACCTCTGCCGCCACGCGACGTTTACCCCCGGAGAACGGGAAATTATCGTGCCGAAATATTACTTTCACTACCGTACCGATGAAGCGCTGATCCGCGACGAGTCCGGCAGCGAGCACCCCGATCTGGATGCCGCAGAGCAAACTGCCGCAGAGATGGGCCGGGCCATAATTGAAAAAGTGGCGGGTGAAGGGGGCGAAATGGACGCGCCCCGCTCGATCGAAATTACCGATGCCGCTGGTCACGACCTGCTCTATGTCGTGTTCTGGGCTGGCCCGAAGGTCGGTGATGGCCCTGCCACGCCGATTGAACCGGCGACTGTCCACTAGGCGCCAATAAAACGCACCATATCGCTGCAAACAATTATGGCGGCCAATTGGCCGCCATTGCTATTCTCTCAGGTGGCGAACCGCGCCTACCCGAACATCGCTCCGGCGTGAACAGTCACCAAGAAGCCGAACAGCAAGGCCGCGGCCAGACCGATATAGGAAACATAGTGGGACAGTTTGGGCATGGAGGATCCTGCTTTCGAAACTGCACTAACTCTATCAGATCGGTAGAGTTTAACAAGTCGTAAACGCATCGTGCCGATGAGATGCCGAGAAACGGATTGCCCAATTGTGACGTTCCAATGAAACGCTGTGCTGAATTGCGCTCCCGAAGGAGACACTTCGAATACCAACCTTGGTGGTGCAGACACTGTCATCAGAGGTGCATAAGGTAGGGCTGCGAGTCACGGGGGAAGCTTGGGATGACGACTAGGGTCAAGGCACAATTGCTGGAGCTGGCAAAATCAAAGTCGGCGGGCAATGACAGCCTGCAACGTCTCCTCGTTGCGGCGATTTCCGCTGCCGATGCGGACGATCTGGAGCGACAGAATGGCGATGCGCTGATTGCCGCGCTGACCACCAGCCATGAGCGGCTGACCGCGACTCCGCAAGGCGCTACCCGTGTTGCAACCACCGCCCCTGCTGGTCCGGGCGAAGCTCTGATGCTCGACATTGTCTGCCCGGACATGCCGTTCATCGTGGACAGTGCCCTGGCTGCTTTGCGGGCCATGGGCGGCACCATCCGGATGTTTGCCCATCCTGTGCTGCAAGTTGCCAATGGCGTCGTCGTGCCCCAGGGGGGCGAGAGCGTCAGCATGCTGCATATTCAAAGCGATCCAGTCGCCGATGCCAATGCGCTGGTCGAGGAAATGCAGGCAACGCTGCTGGAGGTGGCGCGGGCCGTTGCGGACTGGCAAGCCATGCTGGAGCGGGTGCGGCGTGCATCCGAAGGCCTGGGGCAGCTCAAGGCCGTGCAGCGCGATGAGCCTGAGCGGTTCATCGAATGGCTGATCGAGCATAATTTTACCTTTCTGGGCTGCCGCGAATACCGCCTGGACGGCGACGTGCTGCTGCCTGTGGCTGGCACCGGGCTGGGCATCTTGCGCGACGAAGACCTCAAAGTCCTGCGCAGCGGCCCGCACTACGTAGAAAGCACGCCGCAACTGGTGGACTTTGTCGCCGGGCCCGAGCCCCTGCTTGTCACCAAGGCCAATGTCCGTGCCCGCGTGCACAGGCGCACCCACTTGGATTATGTCGGGATCAAACTATACGACGCGACAGGGGCGGCCAGCGGCGAATTGCGCGTTGTGGGGCACTACACCGCCCAGGCGCTGGCGACCCCGCACACCGACGTGCCGATCATCCGGCGCAAGATTGCTGATGTGATGCGACAGTCTGGTGTCGATCCGCTGGGGCATGCCGGTCGTACTCTGCTTGGGGCGCTGGACAGCTATCCGCGGGACGAGTTGTTCCAGATCGACACCCAGCAACTCGCCGAATTCGCGGGCGCCATCGCCGGCCTCTATGACCGCCCCCGCGTGCGGGTGTTGCCGCGGATCGACAGGTTCGACAATTTCGTCTCCATTCTCGTCTATGTACCGCGCGACCACTATGACGGTGCGATTCGCGCCCGGATCACCCAATATCTCGCCGACCTCTATGATGGGCGCGTTTCGGCCTACTACCCGCACTTCCCCGAGGGGGACCTGGTGCGGCTGCATGTGATCATCGGACGTAATGGCGGGGCAACGCCCCAGCCCGATCGACGAGCGCTGGAGACGGGCGTTGAGGCCCTGACGCATGATTTTTCCGACATGTTGATGGCGGCGGCCACCGAGCAGGCGGCGGTCAGCGACTGGAAGCAGGCCTTTTCCGGCGCCTATCAGAGCCGCAATGATGCCCAGGACGCATTGCGCGATATCGCGGTTTTCGAGGGGCTGGGCGATGACGGCGTGGCCATTCGCCTGGTCAGGCGTACCGGCACGGACGGGGCGCTGGGCCTCAAATTCTATCATGAAGGTACCGCCATTCCGCTGTCGGACCGGGTGCCGATGCTGGAGCATTTCGGTTTCCGGGTAATCGACGAGCGGACCTACACCATCGTGCCGCGCGATGGGGTCGAGCGCTATCTGCACGACATGGTGCTCGAGTTGAACGAGGACGGCGCTATCGACGTTCTGGCGCGCGCCGGGGCGATTGAGGCGGGGCTGCTGGCCGTATGGATGGGCCAGGCCGAGAGCGACCAGCTCAATGCGCTAGTGACCCTGGCCGATCTGGAGTGGAGCGACGCCGCCCTGCTGCGCGCCTTGTCGCGCTATTTGCGGCAGGTGGGCACCTCCCACTCACAGCGCTACATCGCCAGGGCCATGGTGACACAGCGGTCGGCCGCGCAGGCGCTGGTGGCCCTGTTCGCAGCACTGCACGATCCTGAGGTGATCGACCGTGCGCAGGCCGCCGAGGTCGCGCGCGCCGCCATCGTGGCGGCACTCGACCAGATCACTTCGCTTGACGAAGACACGATCGTGCGGGCCTTCTGGAACCTGATCGAGGCATCGGTGCGCACCAATGCCTGGCAGCGCGACGAAAACGGCGACAGGCGGGCCGCACTCGCCATCAAATTCGACAGTCACAAGGTAGAGGGCATGGTCGCGCCCCGGCCTTATCGGGAAATCTCGGTCTATTCGCCGCGCGTGGAAGGGGTGCATCTCAGATTTGGCGCCATTGCCCGCGGCGGGTTGCGCTGGTCAGACCGGCCCGAGGATTTCCGCACCGAAGTGCTGGGCCTGGTCAAGGCGCAACAGGTCAAGAACGCAGTGATCGTGCCGGTCGGGGCGAAGGGCGGGTTCGTACCCAAGCGCCTGACAGCGGGCATGGCGCGCGAGGCCTGGCTGGAGGAAGGCCGGGACAGCTACAAGGTCTTCATCGGCGCTCTGCTGGACGTGACCGACAATCTTGTCGATGGCGTTGTGGTGCCGCCGGCCGATGTGGTCCGGCGCGACGGCGACGATCCCTATCTGGTGGTGGCGGCCGATAAGGGTACGGCGAGCTTTTCCGACATCGCCAATGGCATTGCCACGGCGCGCGGCTTCTGGCTGGGCGACGCCTTCGCATCGGGCGGTTCGGCGGGCTATGACCACAAGAAGATGGGCATTACCGCGCGCGGCGGCTGGGAGGCCGTGAAGCGCCACTTCCGCGAGATGGATCGCGATATCCAGAAAGAGCCGTTCACAGTCGCCGGCGTCGGCGACATGAGTGGCGACGTGTTCGGCAATGGCATGTTGCTCAGCCGCGAAATCCGGCTGGTCGCAGCGTTTGACCACCGGGACATTTTCATCGATCCCGACCCGGATGCCGCGGCCAGCTTTGCCGAGCGCGAGCGATTGTTCAAGCTGCCGCGATCTAGCTGGCAAGATTATGAGAAGGGGTTGATTTCTCAAGGCGGCGGGGTGTTTTCGCGGTCGCTGAAATCCATCCCGCTTAGCCCGCAAATGCAGGCCGTTCTCGGGTTGGAAAAGGAAGCGGCGCCGCCCTCCGAGATCATCCGGGCCATCCTGATGGCCCAGGTGGACCTGCTCTGGTTCGGTGGCATTGGCACCTATATCAAGGCGAGTGACGAGGACGACGCCAAGGTTGGCGACCGCGCCAATGATGCAATCCGCGTCACGGCAGACCAGGTGCGGGCAAAGGTGATTGGCGAAGGCGCCAATCTGGGCGCAACCCAGCGCGGGCGTATTGCCTATGCCCTGGGTGGCGGACGCATCAACACGGACGCCATCGACAACTCGGCCGGGGTGAATTCCTCGGACCTTGAGGTCAATATCAAGATCGCCCTGGCGTCGGTGGTGGCTTCGGGCACGCTGCCGATGATCGAGCGCAATGCCTTTCTGGCGTCGATGACCGAGGAGGTGGCAGCGCTTTGCCTACGTAATAATTACCTGCAAACACTGGCCATATCGCTGGCCGAGCGTGCGGGACTGGCAGAATTGCCCGACCATCGCGTGCTGATTGAGGGGCTCGAGCAGCGTGGCCTGCTCAACCGCACGGTCGAGTTCCTGCCCAATGATGCCACGCTGGATGCCAGGGCCGCCGAAGGTCGGGGCCTGGTTCGGCCCGAGCTTGCAGTGATCCTGGCCTATGCCAAGTTGACCCTGTTCGATGACCTGCTGGCGGGCACCGCAATCGATGAGCCTTATCTGGCCGGGGAACTGCTCCGCTACTTCCCGGAAACCCTGTACAAGGGCTATCCCGAACAGGTCCAGGCGCATCGGCTGAAGCGCGAGGTGATCGCCACGGTGCTAGCCAATGCCATGATCAATCGCGGCGGGCCCGCATTCGTCTCTGAGTTGACCGCGGCGACCAGCGCCAGCGCCGGCGAAGTGGCCCTGGCCTATGCCGCAGTGCGCGACGCGTACGGGCTGCGCAGTCTCAATGCACAGATCGATGCGCTAGATGGAGCCCTGCCCGGCTCGGTGCAATTAGCGCTCTATGCACAAGTCGAGTCGCTGCTGCGCCAGGAGGTCTTGTGGTTCCTGCGCAATGCCTCGGTCACCAGGGGGCTGGCCGATCTGGTGGAGCGGCATCGCGAAGGGGTAGCGCAACTGGCCGCTGCCGAAGGCTTGTTGCCGGAGGATCAGCGCCAGGCGCTTGATGTGCGGATCAGCGGTCTGATGACGCACGGGGTTCCTGAGGCCCTTGCGCAACGCATCGGCGCCCTTCCCTTCCTCAGCCATGCCAGTGATATCGTGCTGGTCGCCGAGCGCGGCAATGTGGATGTGCTCAAGGCAGCCAAGGCATATTTTGGCGTAGCTGGCTTGTTCGACCTATTCCGCATTATCGAGGATGGCCGCGCCATTGTTCTGGGGGACCGGTTCGACCGTATGGCGTTGGACCGGGCATTGGCCAATCTAATGCGCGCGCTGCGCGATCTGGCCGCCGATGTTCTGGTCGCAGGGAGTGTCGATGACTTCGTGGCGCAGCGGTCTGTCGCACTGGCGCGGTCTGTGGCAGCAGTCAAGGAACTGACCGAGGGCGGCATTACCGTGTCGCGTCTGAGCGTTGCGGCTGGCCTGCTGACGGACCTGGCAAGGGAAGCGTAGCGGCGCGCCTTTCCTCCTCACCCGAAAGTCTGCCTTGTATGGTTGCACCAATTGCCGATGTTGGCATCAGCAAACGGAGACCCGAAGATGACCGACCTCGCCCAATGGCTAAGCGCGCAGACAGACGATGCCGATCTCGGTGAGGCAATCTTGTCGATGGCCGCGGCGGGGGCGGAAATTGCCGCCGTGCTGCGCGAGGCTCCCATTGCCAAGCAGACCGGGCTGGCCGGATCGGACAATGTGCAGGGCGAGGCGCAGAAGGCACTCGATGTCATCTCAAACGACATTGTTTTGAATCACTTGAAGGCAAATGCGGCCATTTCGATTCTGGTGTCGGAAGAGCTGGATGAAGCCGTTAACCTATCGAGTCAGGGCCGGTTGATTGTAGCCACCGACCCCCTGGATGGATCTTCAAACCTCGACGTAAATGTCACTGTCGGAACAATTTTTTCCGTTCTGGCCAACGCGGGCGGACCGCTGCAGAAGGGGCGGGCGCAATTGGCCGCTGGCTATGTTGCCTATGGGCCGGCGACGAGCCTGGTGGTGCGGATCGAGGGGCCGACCAGCATCTTTACGCTCAGCAACGAGGGCGAATGGGTTCAGACAGTTGCCGAGGCGAAGGTGCCGGTTGCGTCGGGCGAATTCGCCATCAATACGGCACGCGAACGCTTCTGGGGTGCAGCTACGACCGGCTATGTGCGCGAGAGCATTGCAGGTGAAGCCGGCCCCGCAGGCAAGCGCTATAATATGCGCTGGGTTGGCTCGATGGTCGCCGATGTTCACCGCATCCTGATGCGGGGTGGCGTTTTCCTCTATCCACTCGACAGCGAGACTGCCAGCAAGGGCGGACGGCTGCGGCTGCTTTATGAGGCCAATCCTATGGCCTGGCTGGTAGAAGGCGCCGGCGGCCGCTCAACAACCGGAACGCAGGATATTCTTGAGGTAGAACCCACCGATATTCACCAGCGCGTGCCGGTCATCCTAGGATCTACCAACGAGGTGAAGCGGGTGGAAGACTGGTATGGACGGGGGTAGATGAGGAGACGCTGCTCCTTTGCATGCAGAGGGAGAAACTTGAACCAAGCAAAGCGCCTCCCAGGAATTGCAACGTTCTCATTGTTTCGATAGAACCCCTGCCGAAGATGGCCGGCGCGTGACCAAGCCGGGAGGAGCCAGCATGACCCACGACCCCAATCGCCTGCCCGAAACCAATTGGGGAGCCTGGCAAAGCCGCCCGTTTCACCGGCAATATCTGATGACACAGGCGAGCCGGCTGTTCGATTTTTTTGAAGCCTCATCACTCAACCCCAAGGGCGGCTTCTTCGAGCTGTCCGATGACGGTCAACCGCTTTCGCCCGAAAATAGTGTTCGGCAGGTACATGTCACGACACGCATGATCCACTGCGCCACGATCGGCAGCCTGGTCGGCAGGCCCGGCTCGGACGAGATTGTCGATCATGGCATGCGTTATCTTTGGGAAAAGCATCGCGACCAACGCCACGGTGGCTATGTCTGGTCGCTGGATGACGATGGCTATGTGGATGACAGCAAGCAGGCCTACGGCCATGCCTTCGTGCTGCTGGCCGGCGCGAGCGCCAAGCTGGTTGGACATCCCCTGGCCGATCAGGTGATCGCCGACGCTACCGAAGTGATCGAGAAGCGCTTTTGGGACAAGAAGGTCGGGGCGGTTCGTGAAGAATTCGGCAATGACTGGCGGCAGATCAGCACCTATCGCGGCCAGAATTCCAACATGCACCTGACCGAAGCCCTGATGGCCGCCTATGAAGCCACCGGGGAGGCTGAGTATCTCAAGAAGGCAACCAAAATTGCCGACCTGATTATCAACCGCAATGCGGCCAAGCTCGACTATCGGGTGGCGGAGCATTTCCACGAGGACTGGAGCCTGAACAAGGACTATCTCGGCTCGGAAATGTTCCGGCCGGCCGGCACGACGCCGGGGCATGCGCTGGAGTGGTCGCGCCTCTTGTTCCAGCTCTTCGTTCTGTGCCGCAAGGAACATAGCTGGATGACCGAGTCAGCCCGCGGCCTGTTCCGGCAGGCCATCGAGCTAGGCTGGGACAAGGTGCATGGCGGATTCTTCTATACGCTGGACTGGAACAATCAGCCGATCATGCGCGAAAAGCTGTGGTGGCCGGTGGCCGAGGCGATTGGTGCGGCAGCCTATATCGGTGCCTATGACAAGGACGATTATTACCAGGTCTGGTATCGAAAACTGTGGGACTTTGCCGAGAACCATGTGATCGACCACGAGCGCGGCGGCTGGCACAGCGAGTTGACTGAGCAACTGGTGCCGACCTCGCGTCTATTTGTTGGCAAGCCGGACCTATACCACGCCTTGCAGGCCTGCCTGATCCCTCTCTACCCGGTGACCGGCAGCCTCACGCATGGGATCATCGAGGCCGATCACCCCAAGCGGCTCTAGCTGCGTTCGTCACATTCGAACTCAACCAATGCCTGTCTGCCGCGTTGCCCCCAGAGCAACATGGAGAATGGGCAATGGCAATTCTGGACGGCAAGGTTGCACTGGTCACAGGCGCGGGCTCCGGCATCGGCAAGGCGACAGCAATCAGGCTGGGGCGAGACGGGGCAGTCGTGATTGCCGTCAGCCGCACCCGCGATGAGGTTGAGGCCACTGCCGCCGAGATCGAGCGCGCCGGCGGAAAAGCCAGGGCCGCGACCTGCGATATTACCGATGACGCCGGGATGGAGGCTCTGATTGCCGAGATCCTGGGGCATTTCGGGCGGCTTGACATCGTCGTGGCAAATGCCGGCATCAATGGCGTCTGGGCGCCCGTTGAAGACCTAGCGCCCGAGGAATGGGACAAGACCATCGCCGTCAATTTACGCGGCACCTTCCTGACCATCCATCACACCGTGCCCGCGCTGGAGGCGGCTGGCGGAGGGGCCATCGTGGTGGTCTCCTCGATCAACGGCACGCGCACCTTCACCTCGCCGGGCGCAACAGCCTACAGCGCAACCAAGGCGGGGCAATTGGCCATGGTCAAGCAGTTGGCGCTGGAGCTGGGCCAGAAGAAAATCCGTATCAATGCTGTCTGTCCCGGTGCCATCGAGAGTGACATTGAGGACAATACCGAGCATCGCGAAAGCGAAGAAGCCGGCATTCCCGTACATTTTCCCGAGGGCGATATACCGCTGACAGGAGGGGCAAAAGGCAAACCTGGCGATGTTGCCGATGTCATCGCCTTTCTGGTTTCCGATGCCGCGCAGCATGTCACGGGCAGCCCGGTGTGGATCGATGGAGGGCAGAGTTTGCTGCGTTAGGCGGCAGAGACACAAAAGCGTACCCCGTGGCGCTGTTGTCAGCTCCGAGCCTGCGTCGTACATCACGGGCCAGCCCTTGTTATCGGTGACGCGTCATGACCGCCCTGCCTCCTCAACTGCCTCGCCTGTCAATCGAACGCGCCGTTATTGCGGCGCTGGAAGAAGATCTGGGACTGGCAGGCGATCTGACGAGCCAGGCAACGCTGGCACCAGACGCCTGGGCCTCGGCCACGCTTTCCGCGCGTGAGGCGGGTGTGATCGCCGGCCTCGAATTTGCTTCTACCGCCTTCCGGCTCGTGGGCGACGGCGTCAACTTCGACCCAAGAATAGCAGATGGCGAACGGGTCGAGGTTGGAGGGATCGTGGCGGAGATTTCCGGCCCGGCGCGGCTGGTCATGTCAGGCGAGCGGGTTGCGCTGAACTTCCTCAATCATTTGAGCGGGATCGCAACCCAGACCCGGCGTTATGCCGACGCCGTTGCGGGAACGGGCGCAATGATCTGCGACACCCGCAAGACAACCCCTGGCCTGCGGGCCTTCGAAAAATATGCCGTGCGCTGCGGCGGCGGCGCCAATCACCGCTTTGCACTCAACGACGCTATCCTGATCAAGGATAATCACATTGCCGTCGCGGGTAGCGTGGCTGCGGCCTACAAGGCGGCCGAAGCCTTTGCGGGGCACCTGGTGGCCATCGAGATTGAAGTGACGACGCTGGCAGAACTTGAAGAAGCGCTGGCGGCCGGGGCCCGGATCATCATGCTCGACAATATGGACAATGACACCCTGCGCGAGGCTGTGGCGATCAATGGCGGCCGAGCAAAACTGGAGGCGTCGGGCGGGGTGAAACTGGATCGGGTGCGGTCCATCGCCGAGACCGGTGTGGACTTCATCTCCACGAGCCAGATCACCATGGGCGCCACACCTCTCGACCTGGGACTGGACGTTGTTATTCAAGCGGGGCGCGACGCATGATGTCCGATGTTCCTGCCCTGTCATTGACCGATATTGCCGTCAATGCCGCGATTGCCGCGGCAGGGGTGATCTGCACGGTCTATGACCGTCCGATCCATGTGGTGACCAAGGATGACGGCTCGCCAGTCACCGAGGCCGATGCGGCCGCCGAGGCGATCATCATCGAGCATTTGAAGGTTACGGGCCTGCCGGTGTTGGGCGAAGAGAGCGTTGCGGCAGGGATCATCCCTCAACTGGGCGAACGCTATTTCGTCGTCGACCCGTTGGATGGCACCAAGGAATTCATCAAGCGCAATGGCGAGTTTACCGTCAATATTGCGCTGGTCGAGCTGGGCCGGCCAGTGATGGGCGTGGTTCTGGCGCCGGCCAGCGGCGAAATCTTTGTGGGTGACGCGGATGGTGCCTGGGCCGGCAAGATCGCAAGCGGCGTTGTGGCCGGACGTGAGGCCATCAAGGTAGGGCTGTTGCAGCGCCCCAAGATTGTTGCCAGCCGCAGCCATGGTCATGCGGCCCTTGCAGAGCTTTGCCACACACTGGAAGTGGACAGTGATGTGTCGGTGGGCTCATCGCTCAAGTTCTGCCTGCTGGCACGCGGCGATGCACAGCTTTACCCGCGATTTACCCCGACTTGTGAATGGGATACCGCCGCCGGGCAGGCCGTGCTTGAAGCTGCGGGCGGCGCTGTTCTCACCCTGGATGGCGCCCCGATGCGCTACGGCAAGGGGGAGCTGAAATTCCTCAATCCCTATTTTGTCGCGGCAGCCAGCCTGGAGCTTGCGCAGACCGGGGCCAGAGAGATGCGGCGCCTCATAGAATTGTGAATGCGGCCGGGCTGCACTGCCAAGTCCCGGAACCCATTGGCTGGCCTTGAGCAGAGCTCAGACATGCAATGAGCGGTTAACTGATCTGCACGACGTTCCCTGCCGTTAAGCTTGCAGCAGGTGTGAGAGCCATATATACGCCGATCATATATCGGACCAGAATATGGCCAGAGGAACGCGCGCATGAACGTCAGGACTCTCTGCCTCTCCATTCTCTATGATGAAGAGGCCAGCGGATACGACATTCGCCGGATGTGTACGGAAGGCAATTTCGCCTACTTCGTCGAAGCCAGCTATGGCTCGATCTACCCGGCGCTCGCGCGCCTGGAAGAAGAGGGTCTGGTCGCCAGCCGCACCGAGCAGCAGACCGGCAAGCCCGCGCGCAAAGTCTATTCCATAACCGAGGCCGGAAAGGCCGCATTTGCCGCGGAACTTAGCGAACCGCTGGGCGAAGACATGTTTCGCAGCCCATTCCTGCTGTTTGCGCGCTTTGCACACATTCTACCGCGCGAGCTGGTTGAACAGCGTTGCGCTGAATTTCTGGAGCGGACGGTCACAAGCCGCGAACAACTGGACCATGCACCTGCAGAGCATAGCTGCAATGCAGCAGATATGTGGGTCATCAACTACGGACGTGCAGTATTGGAGGTTGCGGAACAACATTTCCGCACCCATATGCACGAACTGATCACAATGGCGCGAGCCGAGCCACGCAAAGACGCGGCTGAGTAAGGGGCGAGATAAACTTTATGCGTGCACTGTTCTCCTATGGCCTGGCGTTCGCCATCCTGCTTCTCGCCGGCGGCTGGCTGGCAACCGGAACCCTGGTTCAGGGCGGTCAGGGACCCGGCAATGGCGAAACGCCGATCATCGCCGTCATCGAAGGCGAAGAGCACGGCCCGATTGCGACAGCACTCGCCGATGCTGGCGTACTGGCAGAGCACTCTGGTCCCGAAGTCGATCCCGCGCTGACGATTGCTCAACGCAATGAAGCAACGACAGGTTCCGGCGCGCCGCTGCAAAGCGTGCGCACCCAGCGATTTACAGCGGCGCCCATGCCCATCGAAGTTCCCCTGCGCGGCCGCACCCAGGCCAAGGCAACTGTTACAGCCGTAGCGGAAACGTCGGGGGCGGTGGATGTCGTGCATGTCACCAAAGGTCAGCGCGTTGACGTCGGCGACCCGTTGTGCACGCTCGACCAGGGAACACGCGTCGCGGCTGTGGCTCAGGCGGAAGCCGCTCTTGCCCAGGCAGAGGCGGCTCTTGCCCAGGCGCAGTTGAATTTCGATACCAATGCCGATCTGCGTGATCGCGGACTGGCCGCAGCGAACACGGCCAACGCCGTCGAAGTTGCACTGGCCCAGGCCAAGGCTGGTGTCAGCCAGGCCGAGGCCGGTCTCGACAATGCCGAGGCAGAGCTTGAACGCACCGAAATCGTCGCCAAGGTCGCCGGGCTGGTGCAGGATCCAGTCGCGGTTGAGGGTTCCATGCTCAATGGCGGATCACCATGCGCCACAATCGTGCAGCTCAACCCCATCGTTTTTACCGGCATGGTGCCGGAAGCGCATATCGAACTGGCCAAGACCGGGCTTGAAGCCAAGATTACGACCGTGACCGGACATAGCGTTTCGGGCAAGGTGACCTATGTGTCTGCGGTGGCGGACAATGCGACACGGGCCTTCCCTGCTGAAATCGAGATCCCCAATGAAGACTTCGCCATTCGTGACGGGGTCACTGCCGAGGCGATCGTGAATATCGGCACGGCGCCGGGACATCTGCTGCCACAATCTGTCCTGACGCTGGATGATGAAGGCGTGTTGGGTGTGCGTACCGTGGAAGACGGCGTCGTGGCCTTCTACCCGATCACCATCGTGAGCGACACGCGCGAAGGCGTGTGGGTCACCGGCCTTCCCCTGGTTTCCGACGTCATTACCGTGGGGCAGGAAAATGTGAGTTCCGGGCAGGCCGTTGAGGCCAGCCCGGTCGATCAGCCCTCCGAAACCGTTGCCAGCTAAGGACGCAAGCCATGCTCGATTTCATCGAAAAAATCCTCAGGATGCCGCGGGTTGTCCTGACGATCATGGTCGTCGTTCTAGGCGGCGGAACACTTGCCTATCTCTCTTTGCCAAAGGAGAGCTTCCCGGCCATCGACGTTCCCTATCTCTACGTCTCAATCAGCCAGTCAGGCGTTTCGCCCCGCGATGCGGAGAACCTGCTCGCCAAGCCGGCGGAAGATGAACTGACAGGCCTGCCCGGCTTGCAGAACATCACAACCACATCGACAACGGGCCACGCTTCAGTGCTGCTCGAGTTTGACATCAATACCGACAAGGACAAGGCCCTGCAGGACACCCGTGCCCGCATGGACGCCTTGCGCGCCGCTCTGCCAGATGACGCCAACGATCCTACCGTTTCGGAAATCGACTTCATCGGACCGGTCATGTCGGTTGCCGTCTATGGTTCAGCCCCCGAAAAGGAACTCGTCCGGCGCGCCGAACTGCTGCAGGACGCCATCGAAGCCATTCCCGAGATTCGGGAGGCCGTGCTTTCCGGCGCTCGCAAAGAGCAGCTCGAAGTGCGGGTCGACCTGCTGCGGCTCGAGGCCTATGGCCTGACGGCCAACCAGCTTTTCGACGCGCTGTCGCGCAACAACATGGTGGTGGCCGGCGGCACGCTGAACACCGGACAGGGCTCGTTTAACGTTGAAGTGCCGGGTTTGATCACCACGGCTGAAGACGTGTTCAACCTGCCCCTCAAGACCGATGGCAACACCATCGTGACGTTCGGCGACGTAGCCACGATCACCCGCACCCTGGCCGATGCGACTGAATATACTCATGTGAACGGCTCCCCTGCCCTGATCATGGGTGTGTCCAAGAAGCCGGGCACCAATATCATTGACGTTTCCGACAAGGTGCGCGCGGTGACCGCTGAGGTTGCCAAGGACTGGCCGACAGGCGTGAGCTTTTCGTTCTTCCTGGACCAGGCGGAAACCACAACGGCCCTGTTCCGCTCGCTTGAAGCGGCGGTGCTGACGGCAGTGGCCCTGGTGCTGATCACCTGTGTGGCAACGCTGGGTGTGCGCCCTGCCATCATGATCGGCATGTCGATCCCGCTGTCATTCATGATGGCTTTCCTTGTCGCCCAGGGTCTGGGCATGACCATCAACATGATGGTGATGTTTGGCCTCGTGATCGCCGTGGGCGTGCTCGTCGACGATCCGGTGGTGGTGGTCGAATATGCCGAACGCAAGCTGCAGGAAGGCGTGCCCAAGCGCGAAGCTTTCATCATGGCCATGCGCAAGATGTTCGTGCCCGTGGTGGGAGCGACCGCAACGACGCTGGGCGCCTTTGTGCCGCTGCTCTTCTGGCCAGGCATTATTGGCAAATTCATGAGCTACCTGCCGACAATCGTGATCATTGTCATGATCGCATCCTTCATTTCGGCGCTGATCTTCATGCCGGTGATCGGCTCGATCATTGCCTCGACCCATGTCGACGAGAAGGAAAAGGCCAAGGCCGACATCGTCATGTATCCGGACAAGTTCGACTCCAAGAAGGTGGGCGGCCTGACCGGTTTCTATGTGCGCGTGATGGAGAAGCTGCTGCACTGGCCGCTGCCAACGCTGGCGGTCGGTTTCGGTGTCATCGCCACCATCTTTGTGGCCTACGCAACCAATCCAACTGGCTCGGAAGCCTTCCCGGCCTCGGAGCCCGAATTCGCCACGGTCGCCGTGGTTGGCAGGGGCAATTATTCTCCCGAAGAGATCCGGGACATGCTGGTGGAGGTCGAGAGCGAGCTGTTGCAGGTTCAGGGTATCCAGGACGTCATCATGCAGTTCGGCACGACCGGCGCCTTCGGCACCATGCCGCCCGACACGATTGGCAATTTCCAGCTTCAGCTAACCAATTGGAACCATCGTGTCCCTGCTGAGCAGATTTTTGCCGATATCCGCGAGCGTGTATCCGGCTTTGCGGGTCTGGACATTCAGTTGCTGGCGGCCGAAAGCGGGCCTCCGGCCGGCAAGGACATCAACCTGCGTGTCGAGAGCACCAGTTACGATGACCTTGTGCCGGTCGTGACCGCGATCCGCGATCACCTCGCCACGTGGCCGGAGGTTGTCGACGCCGAAGACGGGCGTCCCTCTCCCGGCATTGACTGGGAGATCAAGGTGGATCGTGCCGAGGCCGGCAAATATGGCATCGGCGTGCGCGAACTGGCCCCCTATGTGCAGCTCGTGACCTCTGGCGTGAAGCTGGGTACCTATCGGGATGCCGAGACCGGTGACGAGCTCGACATTCGGGTGCGCCTGCCGGAAGACGAGCGGACCTTTGACGCGCTCGACTCCATGCGCATTGCGACCAGCCAGGGTCTGGTGCCGGTTTCGAACTTCATCGAACGCACCGCTGTTCCCAAGGTGGCCAATATCGAGCGGCGCAACCAGGTTTACACGATGACCGTGGCCGCGGGGCTGACCAACCTGCCAGAAGGGGTCTATCCCGCCGATAAGGTGGAGGAGCTGCAGACCTGGATTGCTCAGCAGGACTTCCCGGACCGGGTGAACGTGGAGTTCGGCGGCGCCGAAGAGCAGATGGGTGACGCCAATGCCTTTATCGGGCAGGCGATGATCATGGCCCTTGTTCTTATCTCGTTCGTCCTGCTGCTGGAGTATAACAGCTTCTATCAGGTGCTCGTGACACTGATGACGGTGGTGATGTCAGTCGCCGGTGTCCTGTTGGGGATGCTCATCACAGGCATGACCTTTTCGGCGATCATGACCGGGCTGGGCATCGTGGCTCTGGCCGGCATCGTGGTGAAGAACGGCATTGTGCTAATCGATACCTATAACGACTACCACCGGCACCAGAACGTGGAAGCGGTCAAGGCAATGCTGCTGACGGTCAGCCAGCGTGTCCGACCTGTGCTGCTGACCGCATTCCTGACGGCGCTGGGCGTGATCCCGATGTGGGCCAATGTCGAGTTCGACTTCATCCGCCGCGAAATCGTGGTGGGTGGTATTGCAGGCTCGTGGTTCGTTCACCTCTCGGCGGCGCTGGTGTCAGGCCTGTTCCTGTCGACGGCCCTGACCCTGGTGATGGTGCCTGTGATGATTACCGCACCTACGGTAATGTGGAGCCAGATTCGTTGGCTCGGGTCGCTCTTTGCTGCAATGGGCGCCTGGATCGCCAGCCCCTTCCGCCAGAAGGAAGCGGCGGCGCCGGCAGGCTTTGACGGCATGGCCGTCGAAATCCCGGAGGAAGCGGATAGCAGCAAGCGCTATATCGTCTCCAAGCAGGCCGGGTTGACCGAAAAGGAAGCCAATGGCGTGACAGTGGTCAGCCGAAGGGATGCAGCGGAGTAGAAGCATCTTTCCAGTCTATAGGAAAGGCCCGCAGTGATGCGGGCCTTTCTGCGCTTCTATTGGGTCTGAAACGCTGTCAGCGTCCAGGCGTCGCCATCGAACACGATGTCACGGGGCATGACCAACCTGCCGCCAAGTGCCCGAGGCCAGAACGTCTGGGCCGCGACATTGGCGTGGGGCACAGCAATATGCCAGGCGCCGGGATGTGCCTTAAGGGCCATGTCGAGCGCAGTCCGGCCGACCCCCTTGCCCCGATAGGCGCGGAGTACGAAGAATTCCGCCATGAACCAGCATGGCTTTCGGCCAGTCAGCGGGCATTCGTCGATGACTAAAGCAAAGCCCGCGATCTCTTCGCGTGACATAATGAAATAGGGATGGCGCCAGAAGCGGTCGAGAAAGTCGTATGCAAACCGGCCGTCTTGCCCGACAGGAAACGGCATGAACTCGGTCATGTCGTGCAGGTAGAGCTGTATGAGGTTTGCGATAGCGGGCTTGTCCGCCTCCCTCGCCCTGCGGAGCGATACCGTCATGCTGTTCCTCACGAATAGAACGCTTCGAAGGGCGCCCGAATGCGCGCGCTGACGCAATTCCATGCGGGTCAGATGCGCTCCTTGTACTGGCCCATTGGCATGGCGATGACTGCCGTTCTGACAGTCATCGCCCTCCCTTCTATAGCAGCCGGGCCGGCTTGATGACTACTCGGCCGCCGGTGTACCGCGTTTGACGAAGCCGTCGGGGTCATCCTGAGTGCGTGCCAGCAATTCTGCGGCCTCGTTTGCTTCGCGCTGGCGATTCCACATCTGGGCGTAAAGCCCATCCTGTTGCAGCAAATTGGCATGATCGCCGCGCTCGGCGATCTGTCCGTCGCGCAGCACCAGGATTTCGTCGGCATTGACGACCGTGGAAAGGCGGTGGGCGATGACGACAGTGGTGCGATTGCGCGACACCTCGTCCAAAGCGGCCTGAATGTCCCGTTCAGTTTTGGTATCCAGGGCCGAGGTGGCCTCGTCGAGAATGAGGATCGAGGGCGATTTGAGGATGGTGCGGGCGATGGCAACGCGTTGCTTTTCACCGCCCGAGAGTTTCAGGCCGCGCTCCCCTACCGGGGTATCGTAGCCCTTGGGCAGCGTCTCGATGAAGCCGGCAACCTGCGCCATGCGCGCAGCCTCCTTGACCTCTTCTGCAGAAGCTCCCGGCCGGCCATATTCGATATTGTAGCCGATGGTGTCGTTGAACAGCACGGTATCTTGCGGAACCATGCCGATGGCCGAACGCAGGCTTTCCTGGGTGACCTCGCGCAGATCCTGCCCGTCAATGGTCACGCGGCCACCGGTGACATCGTAGAAGCGGAACAGCAGGCGCGAGATGGTTGATTTGCCGGCGCCGGTCGGGCCGACAATGGCCACGGTCTTGCCGGCTGGAACCTCGAAGCTCACGCCTTTCAGGATCGGGCGATCAGGATCGTAGTGGAAGCTCACATCCTCAAAGCGGATGACGGGGCCGGTCACGGCGAGAGCTTTCGCGCCAGGCTTGTCCTGAATTTCGGGATCCTGGTCGAGCAGCTTGAACATCTCTTCAATATCGGTGAGGCCCTGGCGGAGCTCGCGATAGACGAAGCCGATGAAGTTGAGCGGCCGGTAGATCTGCATCAGGAAGGTGTTGAGCAGGACAAAGTCGCCAAGGGTCAGCGTGCCATCCATGACACCCAGAATGGACATGATGGAGATGACGAGGAAGCCGCCATAGAAGATGACCGCCTGGCCGAAATTGAGGAAGCCGAGGGAGGTCCAGATGCGGATGGCCGAGCGTTCATAGCCTTCCATCGCGCCGTCGAAGCGCCTGGCTTCCATCTCCTCATTGGCAAAGTACTTTACGGTCTCAAAGTTGAGCAGGCTGTCGATCGCCTTGCCGTTTGCATCGGTATCGCTCTCGTTCATGTCCCGGCGGATGGAAATGCGCCAGTTCGAGGCCTTGATAGTGAAATAGAGATAGCCCCAAATCATCACCACCAGCACGCCGAGATAACTGATACCGAACAGCCAGACGAAGATGATGGCAACCACCACGAACTCGACCATGGTCGGGGCGATGTTGAGCATGGCGAAACGGACGACCGTCTCGATGCCCTTGGTGCCGCGCTCGATAACGCGGGACAGGCCGCCCGTGCGCCGCTGCAGGTGGAAGCGCAGGGACAGGCGATGCATGTGATGGAAGGTTTGCAAGGCCAGCTTTCGCACGGCATGCTGGCCGACACTGGCGAACCAGACATCCCGCAACTGCTGGAAGCCGGCATCGATGATGTTGCCCAGGACATAGGCGATGACCAACACCAGCGGGATAGCCAATCCCAGGATAAGGGTCTGATCCGGCTCGGGGCCATCCAGACTGTCGATGATGCCCTTATAGGCGAAGGGTATGAGCGTGGTGGCGACCTTGCTGGCCAAAAGGGCAGCCAGCGCCATGATCACGCGCAGTCTCAGATCGGGGCGATTGTCCGGCCACATATAGGACCAGAGGTTGCGAACGGTAGAAAATACCGATCCTTCGTCCGCGCTGACGGACGGTTTCTTCTCAGTGCTGTCAGAAGCCATCAGGCCTGTTCCGTTTCCTTGTTGGCGGCGACGGGCGCCAGCCCCTTGAGGAGACCGCCAAAGGACGAACTGAGTTCAGCCAGTCTGTCATGGCGGAGATAGTAGCGATTGCGCGTGCCATGCGGCTTGCGCTCGATCAGGCCTGCATCAAGCAGGACCTTGATATGCTGGGATACGGTCGACTGGGCCAGGGTCAGGCTGTCCGTCACATCGGCGCAGCAGCATTGTCCCTGCTGCTGGGTCGCCAGGATGCGCAGAATTTCCAGCCGTACGGGATGTCCAAGTGCGCGCATGGTATTGGCAATGTCATCATCATGCATGGCGCTGTGCTCGACATATCAGGACCGCGCAATAGGGCCAGCGCCGTCCGGTTGATCGGTGAATTGCGATGGAAGATGGGGGTTGCGGCGCGGAAAATCAATAGGCCCGTGAAAACGGCGCCTTTAGGCGCCGTTTTCCAGTGGATTATTGACCCAATGCATCCTCGGGCAAGTCAAAGACCTGACCGGGATAGATGCGGTCCGGATCTCGGATCTGCCCAGTATTGGCCTGGTAGATCGTGGTGTATTTGAGCCCCTCGCCATAGACGCGTCGCGCGATGGTCCAGAGGTTGTCACCGCGGCGAATAATGGCCTTGCCGGAGGCAAAACGCTGAGCTTCCGGATCTCCAAGGGACACGGCGACCATGGTCGGCACGGCCGGCTCGTCCGAGACAACTTCCGCAGGCGTCTCAACCGGCTCGGCTGGCGCCTGCTGAGGCTGTTCGGCGGCGGGCACTTCAGTCGCCGGCGAAGGCGTCACAGGCTCCGTCGACACAGGCTCAGCCTGCTCGCTGACAGCAACTTGCTGGTCAGTCACGTCAGGTGTCTGCTCCGGCTCGGCGGCAGATGTATCCACGGCGTCTGCAGGTTGGGGTGTAGCTTCCTCAGCCGCAGCAACATCAGCCTCGACAACGGGCTCCTCGGGCGTGGCGGTCCGAGGTTCGGCAGGAGCCTCTGCCGGCGGAGGCGTCGATGCAGGAGCAGTGGCTTCCGGTGCCGGCGCGGGTTCACTTACCGTCGGCGCAGACGCCGGTGCTTCGGCAACATCTATCGGCACTTCTGCGCCCGGAACATCGACAACGAAGTCTACTTCCGCGCGCGCGATCACTTCCGCGGAGCCCGGCTGCAGAAGATCAACACGCACCCGCTGGCTGGGTGAATCAAGGACCGGACCGGCCTCGACCAGCCAGCGACCGCCTTCGACAGTTGTGTCCGCGACGAAGCTGTCGTCAACATAGAGGCGAATAATGCCGCCATCGGGCCCGGCACCCGCAAAGAAGGTGCGATCGTTCTCGAGCTCGATGGCATCGATGGTCGGCGGCACCGTAGCGCTCTGCACCGGCGCAGGTTCCTCGACGGGCGTCTCATCTATAACTGCTGGCTCGTCGGTGGCGGCCACAGGGGCCTCGGCGGCGTCCACCGTGTCCTCAGTAGCAACTTCAGACGCAACCGAAGACTCGACGGCCGGCTCAGCCGTATCCGTGTCCGCTGCAGGCTCAGCCGCGTCGACGGCGACTGCGGCCTCCTGGGTAGCAGGCGCCTCTTGGGTCGGAGCCGACTCTGGCGTGGCGGGCGGCGGCTCAGCATCGGTTGACGCTTCCGGCTCTACCGGATCTGGAAGAGCTGCGATGTCCATGGCGGGCTCGTCGACCGACTGATCGGCATCACGCAGGGGCTCGGGCTCCACTGGGTCACTTTCAGGCACCGTCGGTTCAGGCGCGTCCCCTTGCTCGACCGGCTCGGCCTCCGCAGTCTCGCTTTCAACCGTCGGTTCAACGACGTCGGCAGGTTCGCCTGCTTCGGTAGCCTCAGGTGCTGCCGCGGATACCGGCGCCTCGGCGGTTGCCGGCTCCCGTGTGGGCTCTGGCGCCTGGGCGATCTGGACCGGGTCCGTCAGGCCCTGGAGCACTTCGCTGGCCTCCCCTGGCGTGCTCGCGACCACCAGGGGCTGGCTGGTCTTGTCTTCGTCGATAACGACAATGAAAGCGTCCTCGGCGGTGCCGGGCTTGCCTTCTTCGCCCAGCGTGATTTCCAGACCGCCGGGGGGCAGCGGCGCATCGGGCACAAAGACCCAGTCACCGCTCGATTCCACCTCGACCGTGCCGAGCAATTCGCCATTGGCAAAGACTTCAACGCGGCTGCCGGGCGTGCCGCTGCCGGCGATGACTACCGAACCATCAGGCTCGGCGCGCAGCAGCCCGAACGTGGCGGCAACGACCTGATCGACGTCAGCTTCCGCTGCCGGCTCAGCCTCAAGCTCTGCGGGTGGTGTGACATCGAGTTCGGGTTCAGCCGGCACCGCTTCTTCGACACTGGCGACAACCTCTTCGGCGGGCGCTTCGGTCTCGGCAATAGCGGGCGTGGGCGGGGCCGGGATAAGCCCGACCTCGACCATCTTGCCGCGCAGGCACTGCCCCATCCCCTCGGGGCTGTTGAAACAGGTGACAATCGATGGACCGGACAGAACGCCTAGAACAACGAGTAGAGTGACTGCCGCTGCCCCGATCGTCAGAGCCAGAGGTCGTTTCGGAGCGGTTTCGGCCAGTTTGCCCTCCCGGTAAAAATTCAATCAGCCGGCGAGCGTTCTCGCCTGGCTGGTGTTTGCCCCCAGCGTCGAATCCTGTGCCGCCTCAGTCTTCAACAGCTTGTATGTGATTGATTCATACAGAGCTTCAAACGAGGCATCAATGATATTGGGCGAAACGCCGATAGTTACCCAGCGCTCACCGCTACCATCGCGGCTTTCGACCAGTACACGGGTGACCGCGCCCGTGCCGCCGTCCAGGATACGGACCTTGAAGTCCACCAGCTCAAGATCTTCGATTCGGGACGAATATTTGCCCAGATCCTTGCGCAGGGCCTGGTCGAGGGCGTTAACCGGGCCATTGCCCTCGGCCACCGACATCAGCAGTTCGCCATCAACCCGGATCTTGACCACGGCCTCGGTAACGGTGACTTCCTCGCCCATTGCGTTGTGGCGGCGTTCCACCATGGCCCGATAGTTCTCCACATCGAAGAAGTCGGGCAAGATGCCGAGGACACGGCGGGCGAGAACCGCAAAGGACGCATCAGCGCCGTCGTAGGAGTAACCACGAGATTCGCGCTCCTTGACGGTGGCCAGCAGCCTTTCCAGCTTCGGGTCGTCCTTTTGCAGCACGATATCGTGGCGCGCCAAGGCGGTGAGCAGGTTGGACTTGCCGGCCTGCTGAGACACCATGATGGACCGTTCATTGCCGACGCTTTCGGGCGGCACATGCTCATAGGTGGAAAAATCCTTGAGCAGAGCCGAGGCATGGATACCCGCCTTGGTGGCAAAGGCCGATGCTCCGACATAGGGCGCCTGCCGCGCCGGGGCGCGGTTGAGCCGATCGTCGAAAGCGCGCGAAATATGCGTCAGCCTTTCGAGATGTTCGTGCGAAATGCCGGTTTCGAAGCGTTCCGCGTAGTAGGGCTTGAGCACCAGGGTCGGGATCAGGGTCACCAGATTGGCGTTGCCGCAACGCTCACCCAGGCCGTTCAGCGTACCCTGAACCTGGCAGACGCCGGCCTCCACGGCCGCCAGGGCGTTGGCAACGGCCTGGCCGGTGTCGTCATGGGGATGGATGCCCAACCGGTCGCCGGGGGCGATGGTCATCACGTCCTCAACGATCTCGCGCACCTCCGAGGGCATGGTGCCGCCGTTGGTGTCACAGAGCACCACCCAGCGCGCGCCGGCCTCAAGCGCCGTCTGCACACAAGCGAGGGCATAGGTGCGGTTGGCCTTGTAACCATCAAAGAAATGTTCCAGATCGACCAGCACTTCCTTATTGGCGTCGGAGGCCGTGCGAACAGAATCGGCGATGCCTTCGAGGTGCTCGTCGGTGCTACAGCCAAGCGCAAGTTCGACCTGGTAGTCCCAGGCCTTGGCCACATAGCACACAGCCCCAGCCGCCGAATTGACCAGCCCCATGACGCCAGGGTCGTTGGCTGCCGAGCGCCCTGCCCGCTTGGTCATGCCGAAGGCAGTGAAGATCGCCTTGTTGGTACGTTTCTCTTCAAAGAAGGCAGTGTCGACGGGATTGGCTCCGGGATAACCGCCTTCAATATAGTCCACGCCAATCTTTTCGAGCATGCCGGCAATGGCGATTTTGTCCTCAAGCGAGAACTCGATGCCGGCGGTCTGCGCACCGTCGCGCAGGGTGGTGTCGAATAGATAGAGGCGTGTGCGGGACATTGGGGGCCTAACTGGGCTTACTGTTTTACGGGCCAGACGTCAGTGTCGTGGTCGGGGTGCTGGTGGGAGGTTGCTCGGATTGCGCTCCACCAGTCTTCGCGCTCGGGGTCCTCGGTAATGCCGCCATGCTCGATGGATGGCAATGTATCGAACCAGGGGACGCGGCTTTCATTGCCGGTATTGGCGAGGGGCGGAAACTCTTCCGGGTGGTCAAGCGAACCAATGGTGAAATTGACGCGATTACCGCTCAGATCGTCATAGAACAGCGGCGTGCCGCACTCGGCGCAGAAGCCACGGTCGACGTGGTCGGAACTGCGGAAGCGCGCCGGTTCACCTCGGGTCCAGGTGATGGCCTCGCGCGGCGCGGCGACCAGCGCGGCAAAGATATTGCCCACCGCCTTCTGGCACATACGGCAGTGACAAATGTGGGAATTATCCATCATTTCCGTCGCATGGTAACGCACGGCGCCGCACTGGCAGCCGCCGCTGACCTCTTTCTTGTAGCGGTCCATCAGGTCTCCTCCCTGGGTGGCCAGTCGTTGGTATCGTGATCGGGGTGCTGGTTGGAATGGATGCCGGCCATGAAGTCGCGCCACTCGTCGCTGACATCATGACGTTCGGGCAGCGTGCTGAGCCCGGCAAAGAATGGCTGCCTGTCTGTCAGATTGACCTGGATCTCGGGGGCGGCAATTGTTGGGTCGTCGAAGGCGCCAATGGCCAGTTCGAGCCCGAAACGCGTCTCATAGGCAAGCGGGGTGCCGCAATCGCCACAAAAGGCGCGGCGGGCGGCATTGGAGCTCTGAAACCATTTTGGTTCGCCCCGGGTCCAGCCGGCATTGTGCGCGGTTACCAGGGGGCCGAAGAAGCCACCAAAGGCCTTCTGGCACATGCGGCAATGGCAGATGGAGGGCCGGCCGAGACGTGTGACGCGGAAACGAACCGCGCCACACTGGCAGCCGCCGGTATGGGCTTCAGCCTGGGGCATGACACACTGCTTCTATATTGTTGCCATCCGGGTCGATGACAAAAGCGCCGTAATAGGTCGGATGATAGTGCTCGCGAAGGCCCGGTGCACCGTTGTCGGTTCCGCCTGCGGCCATGGCGGCTGCGTAGAAGGCGTCGACGTCAGCGCGGGACACGGTGCGGAACGCATAATGGCGGCCGGGGCCGGTTTCCGTGGCCTCGGTCAGCCAGAAATCGGGCCCTTCCTTGCCATAGCCGCCGACCTTGACGCCGCCGGTGAATTCCACCGGCACTTCGTTGAGCAAGGTGATGCCGAGCGGGGCGAATGCGGCGTCGTAAAAGGCCTTGGCCTTGTTCCAGTCCGCGACGAGAATTCCAACGTGATCAAGCATGGGTCCAACTCCGGTTTGAGGAGCGGCGATCTGGCGCGATTCCGCTGACAGGGCATGGCAGGAAGGTCACCGCTTGACCTCCCACTTGGTCTGGCGCTGGCCGGTTTCGTCCTTGTAGTCCATCAGGGCGATGCCCTGTTCGGCAAGCTCGTTGCGGATGCGGTCGGCTTCGGCGAAGTTTTTGGCGTTGAGGGCGGCGAGGCGGGCGGAAACAGAGTGTTGAACCGACGCTTCATCATCGCTCGACAAATTCTCGTCCCGCTGTTCCAGCGAGATGCCCAAAAGCTGCGCAGCTTCCAACAAGGATTCACGAGCGCCAACCGCGCCTGCATTTGCTGATCTCGCCAACGCTTGCATCGTCTGGATCGCAGCGGGCGTATTGAGATCGTCAGCCAGGAAATGAAAAACTCCTTCCAAGCCAACCTGCTGACCTGCACCTTTCTCCGCTTTATCATTTTCAGAAGACGCCCTGATCGTCCGGCGCAATCTTTCCAAGATGCTCTCCGCCTCCTCCAATCGACGCTGCGAAAAATCAATCGGCTCGCGGTAGTGCGTCATCAGCATCGCCAGCCGCAGGACTTCGCCGGGCCATTTGCGGCCACCGAAAGCCTCTGTTTCGAGCAGATCGTGGATGGTGAAGAAATTGCCGAGCGACTTGCTCATCTTCTGGCCTTCGACCTGCAGGAAGCCGTTGTGCATCCAGACATTGGCCATGGCATGCGAGCCGTGGGCGCAGCGCGACTGGGCGATCTCATTTTCGTGGTGCGGGAAAATCAGATCGAGGCCCCCGCCATGAATGTCGAAGGTCTCGCCCAAATAGCGCTCGGACATGGCGGAGCATTCGATATGCCAGCCGGGCCGACCGCGACCCCAGGGGCTGTCCCAGCCGGGTTCATCCTCGGACGAAAGCTTCCAGAGTACAAAGTCGGCCGGATTGCGTTTGTGCGTGTCCACCGCGACGCGGGCGCCGGCCAGATTGTCCTCGAGATTGCGGCCGGAAAGCTGACCATAGTCAGGCATGGAATCGACGGCGAACAACACCTCGCCGCCGGCCTGATAGGCATTGCCCTTGTCCAGCAGGCGCTGGATCATCGTCTGCATCTCGGCGATGTTCTCGGTGGCGCGGGGCTGGATGGTCGGTTCGAGGCAGCCGAGCGCAGCAACATCCTTCTGGTATTGCGCGGCGGTGGTTTCGGTGACCTTGCGGATGGCTTCGTTCAGCGGCAGGTCGGGATGGTCGCGCAGGGCGCGGGCGTTGATCTTGTCGTCGACGTCGGTGATGTTGCGCACATAGGTGACGTGCTCGGCCCCATAGGTGTGGCGCAACAGGCGAAACAGCAGGTCGAAGACGATTGCAGCGCGGCCATTGCCGATATGGGCGAAGTCATAGACCGTGGGACCGCAGGCATAGAGGCGCACATTGTTCTCGTCCACGGGCACGAAGGGCGCCTTGGTCCGGGCAAGCGTGTTGTAGAGAGAAAGCTGCGGCTTTGCCGTGGTCATCGCGGGGTCCTGTGGGCCATACGGATTTGCTCTGGCGGGAGAGCCTCTATCCGTTTTCAAACCATCAGGATGAAGAAGACCGCTCCGCCAACGCTGGGGTTAGCAGGTAATAATGCAGCAGATAATGGTGCACGCGGTGTTCATGGCGCGGAGATTGGCCGGGTGACGCGTAGAAATCAAGTGATTTTGCGCGCCACGTTTCCGAACTGCAAAACCAGGCTCAGTATTGGGGAAAGGCACCCAACCAAAAAGGGGCGGTCCGAAGACCGCCCGATCGCTTTGGAGGCGAATGAAACTCTATGCCGCTTTCAGGAGCGGAATTGCTGGTGGCACTGGCCGCAGGTGCCCATCAGGGTCTGCAACGCGCCAGCATAGCCGGCCGCATCCCCTGCCTCGGCAGCGGCAAGGCCGGCTTCCGCAGCGGCCAGACCGGTATCGACAATGGCCGTAAAAGCTTCCCAGTTTTCCCAAATGGCCGGCAGGGCCTCGCTGTCCCCGACGATGGAACCTTCAGGGAACAACTCCGGAATGTGGCTGTAATTGTCGCGCAGGGTTGTCATCGCCGCGACGGCCTCGGCACCGGACAGGTTGCGCGCGGTGCGCAGAATGCCACCGTCTTCGCGCATCAGCGCCTGACGCATGGAAACAGCCTCTTCCGGAGTCGCAGGCGGAGTGAACGCCTCCTGGGCAAATACGGTGACAGCCCCGACGGCCACAAAGGCGGCGAATGCAAAGCTGGCAAGCTTGCGGTTGAGCATTAATGGGTTCCCTCAAACAAGATGTGCACCGATCCGGGCCCCTCTTCCCGTTGAGCGCACGATTACATGGCTTTGTGACAGTCCCAACGGGCACACGTGAAAGTTATCAACCAGCGGCCAGCAACTCGACCGTCTGATCGATATCGCCGAAGACCGACTTCCCTTTTTCATCGACAGCGCCGATGCGCACCCTGTCGCCAGGTTTCAAAAACGGCGTGCGGGCCCTGCCGTACTTGGCTTTTTCTGCCGTGCGCGCCTCGGCGATGCAGGCAAAGCCGATGCCATCGGATTTGAGCGGCAGGGTCTGATCGTTCGGATTGGACACTGTGCCGCCGCCAATAATGGTGCCGGCTGCCAAATTGCGGGTGCGTGCCGCCTCGACGATCAGATCGGCAAAATCGAAATGCATACCAATGCCGGCATTGGGGCGCCCGTAAAGCTTGCCGTTGACTTCGATACGAATGGGCAGGTGCAGGCGATTGTCACGCCAGTCGGCGCCGAGACTGGACGGAGTCATGGCAATGGGCGCAAAGGCGGTGGACGGCTTGGCGTGGAAGAAGCCGAAGCCGTTCTGAAGATCATCAGCCACCAAACGGCGCAGCGACACATCATTGAGTACGGTCACAAGGCGAATGGCGGACGCAGCCTGCTGGCGCGTTGCGCCCATGGGCACGGCCCCAATGATCACGCCGACTTCGCCCTCAAAATCAAGGGCCAGATCCTCACTGGCAATAATAATGGGCGCCGTCGCGGCGGAAAGCGAATCGGAGCCGCCCTGATAGAGCAGCGGACGGATGGATTGCAGCTCTTCGTCCTTGCTGCCCTTGAGCGACCGGACGCGCTCCAGATGGCTCATATAGGCCGAACCATCAATCCACTGGTAGGCCCTGGGCAGAGGCGCATGTGCTGCCTTGGGGTCAAAGACCTGGCCGGCAATCTCGCCAGCATCAAGCTGGGCCGCCAGCGCCGCCAGGGCAGGCTCGGCGCGTCCCCATTCATCCATTGCGGCCTGGAGGTTGGGCGCGATGCGGCCCGCCGAAACGCATCTTTCTAGATCGCTGGAAACAACCACGAGCTGACCGTCAGGGCGGCCATTGCGCAGGGTGGCGAGTTTCATGCGATCTCTCCTTGAAGCTTGTGTTGCCCGGACGCGCTACCGCGGGGCAAATCATGTCGCTATAATGTTGCCACGGACGTTAAAGCATTATCCATGGCGTTAGAATCGGTTTGGCGCTTCAAGTCATTGATTTGCCGCGCGATCCAACAGGGGCCGTCAATCGCAAGTTGGTTTGGCCTCCGCAAACGGGAACATGGCGTGAATTTCACTTTGTCCGGGCTTCGCCCAATTGTCCTGCTGATCCTTACGGCAATCGTCCTGGCGCTGGATGTCGAGGCAGCCCATGCACAGGCGGCCCAGTGCCAGCAATTGCAGTCAGCGCTGGCCCAGTTCGACCGCAATGGCGACTTCCGCCAGCTCGGCAGCAACTCCAACGCGGCGCGCCAGTTACAGCGCCAGGTGCAACAGGCGGAGAGCCGCTATATTCGTGAAGGCTGCAATGATGATGCCCGCGCCGGCCGCACGCTGAGCCGGAGTTGCCAGTTGATCGCGCGAGATGTGCTGAGCCTGAGGGACGACTACGCCCAGGTGAGCCAGTCGGTAGAGACAGCCAATGCGGTGGCCCAGCAGCGCGAGGCCATCCTTCAGGAAATGGCACGCTTTGGCTGCAATTCGGGATCCAATGCGACTTTTACGCGCGAGCGTCAGGATATTTTCGACCGGATTTTCGGCACGACGTCGGAGGGTGATTTCACCAATGGCGATTTTATTGATGGCGGCGACTACTGGGGCTATCAGGGCTACAACACCGTGCGCACGGTATGCGTGCGCCTGAGTGACGGCTATTTCTGGCCGATCAGCTACGCGACCCTGCCCGAGTTCATTGGCAATGATGCCATCAGTTGTCAGCAGATGTGCCCGAATACGGTAGTGGAGCTCTACTACTACAACAATCCCGGAGAAGAGCCTGAACAGATGCGCAGCATCAATGGCGTGCCCTATATGTCGCTGCCTACGGCCTTCGCCTATCGCAATGAGTTCGACAAGTCGGCCAGTTGCAGCGCCGCACCCACCGCCGATGGGTCGGTGACCGTGGTGGCCGCTGCAGATGGCAGCAATCGGGCGATGCTGGACATCAATGGGCTACGCGTTCCCATGCCGTTGCGCGACCCAAGGGGCGTTACCCCGGTGCAGGCTGCCCCGGTGGAAGCCGTGGCGACTGTGGCCCTTGTCGATGTACCCCTGCCCAGACCGCGTCCGGCAGGGCCAGGAGAAATTGCCCGTCAGCCAAGTGCGCCAGCCGCGCCGGAGCTGCGGATTGTCGAGCTTGGCGGCAAGAGCGTCAGGGTAGTCGGTCCAGACACGCCTTACGCCCGAGCAGGACAAGCAGGGACTTGAGTTCGGGACCGTCATGTCGGCCCGTCAAGGCCATTCGGAGCGGCAGGAAGAGACTCTTGCCCTTGCGACCGGTACTGGCCTTTAGTGCGCCGGTCCAATGGCCCCAGGTGGTATCGTCCCAGGGCTCGGGGGGCAGCAGGGCCTTGGCCAATGCCAGGAAGTCACGATCCTCGTCGGCCACGACTGGTTCGATTGGACCGGTCAGCAGCCTCGACCATTCCACGATGTCGGGGAATTTGACGAGGTTCTCACGCAGCAGGGTCCACATGGCCTCGCCTTCCAGCCCCAAGGCGCTGAGGCGTGGCGCGGCGACAGCATAGGGCATCGCGTGCAGCAAGCGGGCGTTGAGCGTATCGAGTTCGGCTGGATCAAACCGGGCCGAGCCGTGCGAAATCATCGGAAAATCGAGCTTCTCGGCGATCGCATCAAGGCTGTCATAAGCCTCGACCGGCAGGCTGGTGCCGGTCAGGGTGGCAACGATGGCGATGGCCAGCGGCTCGTAGCCCTCCTCACGGAAATCGGCAATCGACTGGCTGCCCAGGCGCTTTGAGAAGCCCAGTCCCTGTGCGTCGGTCAACAGGTTGTGGTGACCGAAGATTGGCGGCGCGGCGCCCAGGGCCTCGAAGATTTCTATCTGGGTACCTGTGTTGGAGACATGGTCCTCGCCCCGGATGATATGGGTGATGCCCAGATCAATATCATCGACGACGGATGGCAATGTGTAGAGATAAGACCCATCCGCACGGATAAGCACCGGATCTGACATGGATGCGGTGTTGACCGTCTGCGGGCCCTTGATGAGATCATCGAACTGCACCGGCCGCCCATCGAGCTTGAAGCGCCAGTGTGGAGTGCGGCCTTCGGCCTCGAGCCGGGCACGATCTTCATCCGTGAGGTTCAGTGCAGCACGATCATAGATCGGCGGCTTGCCGAGCAAGCGCGCGCGGGCGCGCTTGCGGTCGAGTTCTTCCTCCGTTTCGTAACACGGATAGAGACGACCGGCCGCGATCAGACGATCGCGTGCGGCATCATAGAGCGCTGTGCGCTCGGACTGACGCACCAACAGGTCTGGCTGGATGCCGAGCCAGGACAGGTCCGCCTCGATACCATCGGCAAATTCGCGGGTGGAGCGCGCGTGGTCGGTGTCATCCATGCGCAGCACGAAGCGACCGCCATGGCGGCGGGCAAAGTACCAGTTGAGCAAAGCCGGGCGGGCATTGCCGAGATGAATGCGGCCAGTGGGAGACGGCGCCCAGCGAACAACTACACTCATCCGATGGTCCCATCCTTGTAGCCATTGGTGATGGGATATTTGCGACCTTGCCCAAAGGCGCGGGGCGTGATCTTCGGGCCCGGCGCTGACTGGCGACGCTTGTATTCGGCAATGTTGAGCAGGCGTTCGATACGTTTGACGAGAGCCGCATCGTGGCCGCGTGCGACGATATCGCCCAGCGCCATTTCCTCCTCAACAAGACAGGTCAGAATGTCATCGAGCACCGGATAGGGTGGCAAGCTGTCCTGATCGGTCTGGTCCGGGCGCAATTCCGCGCTGGGCGCCTTGTCGATAATGGATTGAGGAATGACCTCCCCTGCCCGGCCCAGGCAATCACCCGGCATGTTCATGTTGCGCCAGGCAGCCAGGGCGTAAACATCCATCTTGAACATGTCCTTGAGCGGATTATAGCCGCCATTCATGTCGCCATAAATGGTGGCGTAGCCAACGCCCATTTCGGACTTGTTGCCCGTCGTGAGCAGCATGGAGCCCAGCTTGTTCGAGACTGCCATTAGTATTGTGCCGCGCATGCGAGACTGAATGTTTTCCTCGGCTATGTCGATTGGCCGGTTGCCGAAAATGGGCTGCAATTCGTTAAGCGCGTTGTCGACAGGATCGCCTATGGCAACCACGTCATAGCGGACACCGAGCCTTTCGGCGCAGTCCTTGGCATCACGCAGACTGGCTTCGGAGGTGTAGCGATAGGGCAGCATGATGGCGTGGACCTTCTCCGGCCCGAAGGCATCAGCTGCCATAGCGGCAACGACAGCGCTATCGATGCCGCCGGAAAGCCCCAGCACGACGTGGGAGAATCCGTTCTTTTGGACATAGTCGCGCAAGCCAAGCACGCAAGCGCGCCAGGGGGCTTCCTCGACCGAGGTCAGGTCCTCAATGCGGCCGTTGGTGCAGGTCCAGCCACTATCGCTCCGCGTCCAGTCTGAAACTATGAAATCCGGCTCGAAAGACCTGCCTTGCACGACGAGCTTGTCGCCCGGCTCCATGGCAAAGGAGGCGCCGTCAAAGACCAGCTCGTCCTGGCCACCGACCTGATTGAGATAGAGCATGGGCACGCCGTCTTCGGCAACGCGGGCGCGCACCAGGTCCTTGCGGATATGTTGCTTGTTGGTCCAGTAAGGCGATCCGTTGGGGCAGAGCATGATTTCGGCGCCGCGCATAGCCAAATGCTCGCAGACGGGCGTGTGCCAGACATCCTCGCAGATCGGAATACCCACCGAGACGCCCTTGATGGCAACGGGCAGCGGCAGCGGGCCGGCCTCGAAGTAGCGCTTTTCATAAAAGACGTCGCTGTTTGGCAGTTCGCGCTTGTAGCGGATGGCGATGATGTCGCCATGTTCGGCAACGAGGACCGCATTGTGCAGGCCCGTCACATCGAGCCAAATGGTGGGCAAAATGAGGACCACATCGGTGCCCTTCGTATCGGCTACCAGCGCGCGCGCGGCACCGATAGCGTCCTTGATGAACTGCTCCTTGAACAGCAGGTCGTCGGGAAAGTAGCCGGTGAGGAACAATTCGGACAACATCAGGATGTCGGCCCTCGCAGCCTTGGCGTCGTCCAATGCCTTGCGTGCGAGCGCAAGGTTTCCGGACAGGTCGCCCACCTTGGGATTGAGCTGGGCGAGCGCGATACGAAGCTGGTCGGTCACTGGAAGCTGGCCTGGGTGCAAGGGACAGGACCATCCGGCATGGCGCCGGATGCGGCGCAAGGATTAGCCGCTCACCCTGGCGAGGGCAAGCGGCGCAATCAGGAAGCGGCGATGCAGGCTGGGAAGACTACTCGCCAGCCAGACGCTGCTGGCGTGGCGGCTTTTGCGCGTGCACTTCTTCGGCGACCAGGAACGCAAGTTCCAGCGCCTGGCTGGCGTTGAGGCGCGGGTCGCAATAGGTATTGTAGCGATCAGAAAGCGTTGCTTCGGTGACTGCCGAGACGCCGCCGACGCACTCGGTAACGTCGTCGCCGGTCATTTCGATATGCACGCCGCCGGCGTAGCTGCCCATTTCGCGGTGCACTTCAAAGAAGTGCTTCACTTCTGCGAGCACGCGGTCGAACGGGCGGGTCTTGAAGCCTGTCGACGCCTTGATGGTGTTGCCGTGCATCGGGTCGCAGCACCAGACGACGGTGCGTCCAGCCTTCTGGACCGTTTCCACCAGGCGCGGCAGATGCTCCTGCACCTTGTCGGCCCCGAAGCGGGAAATCAAAGTAATGCGACCGGCCTCGTCGGTCGGATTGAGCCGGTCGAGCAGCCGCAGCAAATCGTCACTAGACAGGCTGGGGCCGCATTTGATGCCGATGGGATTGTGGATACCGGCAAAATACTCGACATGGGCTTCGTCAGGGTCTCGGGTGCGATCGCCAATCCAGAGCATATGGCCCGACGTGGCGTACCAGTCATTGGTGATCGAATCCCGGCGGGTCAGCGATTCCTCGTAGCCGAGCAGCAGCGCCTCGTGGCTGGTGTAGAAGCTGGTCTGCTTGAGTGCCGGCGTATTGTCGGGATTGATGCCCAGGGCAGACATGAAGGTGATGGCATCGTCAATGCGTCGGGCCACTTCCTCGAAGCGCGCATCCCAGCTCGAGCCCTTCATAAAGCCCATGGTCCACTCGTGGATGCGAGTGAGTTCGGCATAGCCGCCCATTGAGAAGGCGCGGAGCAGATTGAGCGTCGCCGCCGACTGGCGATAGGCCATCAGCAGACGGTTTGGATCGGGGACGCGCGATGTTTCGGTGAAAGCAATGTCATTGATGATGTCGCCGCGATAGGAGGGCAGTTCAACGCCGTCGATGGTTTCGGTATCGGCCGAACGCGGCTTGGCAAACTGTCCCGCGACGCGGCCGACCTTGACCACGGGCTTGGATGCCCCATGAGTCAGGACCACCGCCATCTGCAGGAAAACGCGGAAGAAATCGCGAATATGATCAGCGCCGTGCTCGGCAAAGCTCTCGGCGCAATCACCACCTTGGAGCAGGAAGGCCTCGCCACGCGCGACCGCCGCGAGCCGAGACTTGAGTTCACGCGCTTCCCCGGCAAAGACAAGCGGCGGGAAGGTTGCGAGCTGACGTTCAGCGTCCTGTAGGGCCGCTGGATCGGGATAAGCAGGCACCTGCCGGATCGGCTTGTCGCGCCAGGAACTGGGGGTCCAGGTGGTCATAATCAGTCTCGCTTCGGGCCGGGCAGGATGAGTGAGGGCGATCTAGCAAGCCAGAGCGCCCCTGCCAAGCGGAAAGGGTCAGACGCGCTTGCAGTCGCGGTAGGAATAGCTGGGCGATTTGAAGGTCACCAGCTCTTCGGCGGCAGAGGGATGCAGGGCTATCGTGCGGTCGAAATCGGCCTTGCTGGCGCCCATGCTGACGGCGATGCCGACGAGCTGGATCATTTCTGCGGCTCCTGGACCCAGAAGATGAACGCCGAGCACCTTGCCCTCATCCTTCTCGGTGATGAGCTTGATGACCATCCGCTCGGTGCGGTCCGAAAGCGTGTTCTGCATGGGGCGGAAGCGCGAGACATAGACATCGATATCACCATGGGTCGCAGCCTCGGCTTCCGTCAGACCGACGGTACCGATCTCCGGCTCGGCAAAGACCGCAGTCGGGATCAACGAGTGATCGACCTTGAGCGGATTGTCATTGAACACGGTCTCGGCGAAGTACCAGCCTTCGCGGATCGCCACCGGAGTCAGTTGGGCGCGCCCGGTGACGTCACCGACGGCGTAGATCGAGGGCACGGAAGACTGCGAATAGTCGTCAACGGCGATCGAGCCATGCTCGGTGAGCTTCACCCCAGCGGTTTCAAGACCGAGACCGTCGATATTGGGGCGGCGGCCAGTGGCGAACATGACGGCCCCGTAGGGAGCAGAGACGCCGTCGCTGAACGTGGCCGTCACATCATCACCAGTCCTGGCCAGCGACTTGATGGTGGTCTGATAGATCAAGCGGATACCGCGCTCGGTGAGGCCGGCTTCCAGACCACGCCGCATATCCTCATCAAAGCCACGCAGGATGCAGTCACCTCGATAGATAATTGTGGTGTTGACACCCAGGCCGGCAAAGATGGTGGCGAACTCGACAGCGATATAGCCCCCGCCCTCGATGAGGATGGAGTGCGGCAGCCTGGGCAGATCAAAGGCCTCGTTGGAGGTGATGCCGAATTCGGCGCCCGGAATATCGGGAATGAAAGGCCGCGCGCCGGTGGCCACCAGGATAAATTTGGCGCTCAGTTCGCGCCCGTCGCGCACCAGACGAATGCCATTGGGACCAGTCACTTCGGCACGGTCGCGGATGATTTCGACACCGGGCTTTTCCAGATTGCTGACATAGGCGTGTTCGAGCCGCGTGATTTCCTTTTCCTTGGCGGCAACCAGGGTCGGCCAATCAAAGCTGGCGTCGACCTGCCAGCCAAAGCTTTGTGCAATATCGAACTGGTCGCGGAAGCGCGCGGCATAGACATAGAGTTTCTTGGGCACGCAACCACGAATGACGCAGGTTCCGCCAACACGGAATTCTTCGACAATGGCCACCCTGGCGCCATAGGTCGCAGCCATGCGCGCAGCGCGGACGCCACCGGAGCCGGCGCCAATGACGATCAGATCATAGTCGAAATCCATTTCAGTCCCCTGCTCGGTTCAGCGCATCACAGCATGCCGGTCTTATATCGTCTAATGCCGATGAATATAGTTCGGGCTTTGCACAAAAAAAGACCCCGCACAAAGCGGGGTCGATGTCTGGCAAGACCGGAGGATCAGAGCTCGATGCCCTGATCGCGCAGCTCGGCGCGCACCTTGGCGAAAAATTCGGTGCGCAGATTATTTGTATAAACCTGCAGCACGCGACGAACATCGGCATTCAGTTCGGAATTGGCGGTGGCCAGTTTCTGGCCAACCGGCGACTCGTAGAAGGCGACGATTTCTGTCAGTTCCTCAAGGGTGAAGTAGATTGCGTAAACGCGGGCAAACTGGTCGAGCAGCTCACCCTTGCGGCCGTTATAGGTCTTGATGACCTCGCCGATGGCGTCGCTGGTCTCTTCCTGGATTTCCGGATTCTGGGTGATGATCTGGCGCATCGTATCGATGCCCATTTCCACAATTGTAGTTTCGAACACGGCGCCGCGGTCAGTCAGGTCGATATATTTGCGCGCCATGGCAAGCTGCTCGGGCGCCACTTCCTGGGCGAGAGCCGGAACAGCTGAACCAAAAGTACCGGCAACCAGTGCAGCCAGCGCCATCATCCTGGCACTGCGTGCCCAGTTTCCAATATTCCACAATGCCATCTTGTCTCGTCCCACGCTGGTCAGTTGCCCTTGAGAAGTGTTTCTACGCCATTCGGCGTTGCCACATAAGCCTTGCGGCACATTTTCAGGAACAGTCCATGCTGGACCACGCCCGGAATGTCCAGAAGCTCGTTTGAGAGGGCTTCTGGCTGCGAAATGCGGCCAAAAAATGCATCCAGGATGAGGTGCCCCCCATCGGTCAGGAAAGGTTCGCCATTGCCGGAGGTCCGCAATTTCAGCTCACCCTGGGCATGATGGTGCTTCATTATTGCCGCTATCGCATGTCGTGTCGCGCCCAGGCCGAAGCGGTTGACCTCAATGGGCAGAGGGAACCGACCAAGCGCGTCGACGATCTTGGAGCTGTCAGCAATCACGATCATGGCGTCAGACGCCGCCGCCACGATCTTCTCGCGCAGCAGCGCACCACCGCCTCCCTTGATGAGGTTGAGAGACGGATCGATTTCGTCTGCCCCATCGACAGTGAGATCCAGGCGATCAAGGCTATCCAGATCGGACAGGGGGATGCCGCATTCCCGGGCCTGCCGGGCGGTGGCTTCCGAGGTGGGAACGCCCACTATCTCCAAGCCCTGCGCCACGCGCTCGCCGAGCAGTTCCACGAAGTGCCTTGCCGTCGAACCGGTGCCCAGGCCCAGTTTCATGCCGGAGGTAATCTCGGCGACGGCCCGAGCCGCAGCCTCGCGCTTCAGCGCCTCGCTCATTGGTCAGTCCTTTCGCCAATTTCGGCGGGTTTGGCAGCGGGGCACCATGACTGTCAAGCATCCGAAAGTTGGGTGTTCACGGATTGGTGACTCGCAGGTGTAACCGACTGGCAACACAATGTGGCGATGATAACGCATATGTGGCGGAAACTGGGCAGGTCCCTTTCGGCCCCGATCGAGACCAAGTAAGTAGCGCAAATAGTCGCAGGCCCGAATCAGGGCTACGTATTTGAGAGGCCAAGTGGAAGCATGAGCATCACAAGATTTGTATTGGCGTTTGGCATGGCAGTCTTGCTGGCGGTCAGCACCGTACTGCCGTCAAGCGCGGCCCTGTGGTATAACCCGGACACCAACAAGTTCGAGGAACGTTCAGCCAGCGGCCGGACCGGCAGCAGCTCCATCCGCAAGCAGGTCGTGGACTACGAAACCAATCACAAGCCTGGCACGATTGTTATCGAAACCAGCGAACGCCGACTCTATCTGGTGCTCGAAGACGGCAAGGCCATGAAGTACGGCATTGGCGTCGGCCGCGACGGTTTCCGCTGGGCCGGCACCCACCGCATCACCCGCAAGGCCGAGTGGCCGGGCTGGACGCCGCCGCCGGCCATGCGCAAGCGCGTGCCAGATCTGCCGGCCTATATGCCCGGTGGCCCGGACAATCCGCTCGGCGCACGGGCGCTCTATATCGGCTCGACGCTATATCGCGTGCATGGCACTTCCGAGCCCTGGTCCATCGGCCAGGCTGTATCCTCGGGGTGCATTCGCCTGACCAATGACGATGTGATCGATCTTTATGAGCGAGTCCGCGTCGGTGCTTTGATCGTGGTCAATCACTGATCAAGACACAGGTTTTCAGCAAGAGCCGCCAATTTGGCGGCTCTTTTCTTTTGGGCGCTTTGCGTTGGCGGATCAGCGGGATAAGCTGAGGACATGACAGGCTCGTCCACACCTCAGCGCCCCCTTGTCGACAGTTTCGGCCGGCGCATTTCCTATCTGCGCATCTCGGTGACGGACCGTTGTGACTTCCGCTGTGTGTATTGCATGGCCGAGGACATGACCTTCCTGCCCAAAAAGGATGTACTCAGCTTCGAGGAAGTCGAGGCCATTGCTGGTGCCTTCATTGCCCGCGGCACGACCAAGATCCGGCTGACCGGCGGCGAACCGCTGGTGCGGCGCGATATCATGGACCTGGTGCGCACTCTGGGCGGCCGGATCGGCAACGGCCTGGACGAATTGACCATCACGACCAATGGCAGCCAGCTCCAGAAGCACGCAGAGGGGTTGTTTGCCGCCGGGGTACGCCGCCTCAATGTCTCGCTTGATACGCTCGATGAAGCGCGATTTGCGCAGATCACCCGACGCGGACGGCTGGGCGATGTGCTGGCCGGGATTGGCGCCGCCCAGGCAGCGGGCCTCGCCATCAAGATCAACATGGTAGCGATGCGCGGCGTCAATGACGACGAAATCGAAACCATGATGGACTGGGCGCATGGTGGCGGCATGGGGCTGACGCTGATCGAGGGCATGCCGCTGGGCGAGGTCGGCATCGACCGGGTCGATACCTATCTTCCCTTGCGTGAACTGCATGACCGGCTGGCACGCCGCTACAGCTTCACCAAGCTGGACAAGCGCACGGGCGGACCGGCGCGCTATGTACATGTCGCCGAGACCGGTGGGACGCTGGGCTTCATCACCCCGATGAGCCACAATTTCTGCGAAAGCTGCAATCGGGTGCGCCTGACGGCCACAGGGCAGCTCTATCTTTGCCTGGGGCAGGATGATCAGGTCAATCTGCGCGATGCCTGGCGCAATGGTGGCGCTGAAGCCCTCGACGCCGCGCTGGACCATGCCATGATCATCAAGCCAAAGGGCCATGATTTCGTGCTGGACCGGACCCGTAAAGAGCCCGCCGTGGCGCGGCATATGAGCGTGACGGGTGGCTAAACCGGAGTTTTCGGCGGTAGCTCTGGACCGGTTTCTCGAAAGTGCATTCCCCATCCGAGGGCCATTGCAACAATTGACGGAAGGCGAGGAATCACGGGCTTTCGCCTTCGAAAACGGGGAAGAGGCTTTCGTCGTTCGCGTCAACGCGACGGCGGAGGGCTTCGAGATGGACCGGCTTATCGGTACGGCGTTGTCCGACAGCGCCATTCCGGTGCCAGACGTCGTGCTGATCGCCCCGCTGGAGGATGACCGTTTTGCCTGTGTTTCCCGGCTCCTGCCCGGTGACACACTGCAAGCGCTGCCCAAGGGCGGCGCCTTCGAATTTGGCAATGCCGTTGCTCAGATCCTGGATCAACTTGCCGGGCTCGACGAGGCAATTCTGCACCGTCTGGCAGCCACCCCGCTGATGGCCACGCAGGCAAGCTGGCCGGACTTTGTTGCGACGGTCACGCGGCTGGACTGGCGCCAGGCCAGTACCGGCGCGCACAACTCAATTGATCGCTGGACGGACCTTGTGGCGGGATGTGTCGCCAGCCTGCCGCAGCGCCAGGGGCTGGTGCATGGCGACTTCGGATCAAACAACGTGCTGGTGCAGCAGGGGCTGGTCAGCGGTGTACTGGATTGGTCCGAAGCCAGGATTGGCGACCCGCTTTATGATGTGGCCAATATTCTGTTCTGGCGGAGCTGGCTCGACTGCATGGAGCAGCAATGCCGTTATTTCGAGCAGCTTGAACCCTGGCGCCTGGCGGAACGGGAAATCTTGACCTGCTACCAATTGCGGATCGGACTCGAGACCCTGCATGAGGCGTTCACAAATGGTGATGCGCGGCTGACTGATTGGGCAATGCAGCGCTGTTCGGCGATTGCCGAAGCGCTCTAGCGTCCCTCCGCGCGTTCGATCAGCTCGACAAGCGCTCCGTCAGGATCCCGCACGAATGCCACGCGCTTGATCATCTCACTATTATAGGCTGCCCGGGGCCGCTCGGCGATCTCCACGCCAGCCTCTTCAAGCGTTTCGATCATGGCGTCCACATCGTCATAGGCCAGGGTGATGTGACGAAATCCCGCCTCGGAATGAGGGACATCCCGAAATGGCCCGACCTCTATGGCAGGCGCCGCAATCTCGAGCATGCCGCCACCGGCATCGAGAAAGGCGAGCTCACCGCCGGCCGTGGTTTTGCGCAGTTTCAGACGTAGACCGAGCAGGCCACAATAGAAATCGATGGCACGCTCCATATTGCTCACGGTCATGCCGACATGTTCAAAGCCGAGCAACATGGTTCAAGGCCTATTTGTCATCATCGGAGATGATGGCGAAATCAAGCGGCAGGGCCGTGGTGTACTTGATCTGCCCCATGGCAAAGGCCGAGCTGACATCGGTCAAATTGATCTTGCTGATCAGGCGCTTGTAGAAGGTGTCATAGGCACCGATGTCGGGAACAACGACACGCATGAGATAATCGACATCGCCGCTCATGCGATAGAATTCAACGACTTCGGGGAATTCATCGATCACGCCGGAGAATTTGCGCATCCAGGAATCGTTGTGTTCGTTGGTCTTGACCGACACGAAGACAGTGACCCCGACATTGACCTTGACCGGGTCGAGTACGGCCACGCGACGCTGGATGATCCCGTCTTCCTCCATCTTCTGGATGCGGCGCCAGCAGGGGGTGGTGGAAAGCCCCACTTTTCGACCAATCTCGGCCACTGGCATGGTGGCATCCCGTTGCAGGAGCGTGAGGATTTTCCGGTCGATCTTGTCCAATGCCATCTCGATCTCTTGAAATCAGATTTCGTGCAGCCAATAGAAATTGACCATCAACGCCAACACAAGTGCCATAATCGCGGTAGCGGGGCAATATTATTGCGCGTGGCAATCGAGGAAATGTCGCAGGACTATATTAACGCTCTCGTGCGCCAACAGGCCAGCGCATTCTTGAGCGATGTCCTTTCAAATGGCTGAATGGGCAGGATTTCGGCGGGACGGTTTCACGCCCTGTTAACCAAGGCGCCCCTAAGGTTCGATCCAGAGCGTCGCGAGCGCGTTTTTGTTCGCAGTATCGAGTAAATGAGTAAGTCTTCCATGTCGGTCCACGACGCCAGTGTCCGCGCACGCCCCGGACGTGACGGCAAGCGTACAGCACAGAAAGCCGTGCTTGAGGCACGTCAGCGGCTGACGTCGAGCTCTGGCACGCGCGCCGATTTCGACTTCGAACTCATGCATGACTATGCCGATTCCCGGATCGGTGCGGCGCTGCCCATGGCTGCCATTGTCAGCATTCTGGCCATTGTCGCGAGTTTCTGGGTGCCCCTGATGGTCACGACCATCTGGGCAGGTCTGGTCATTTCGAGCCTCCTGGTGGTGGTGGTCACGGCGCGGCGGTTCAAATCGGTCGAACTGCATAAATTCAATGCTGCACGCTGGACCACCAGCTTTGTGGCGGCCGAGAGCCTGGGCGGGTTGGCGCTGTCGCTGCTGGCGCTGTTTACCCTGGTGACCGACCCCGAAGCGTTGGCGCCGGTGATGTTCGCCATGGTGCTGGTGAGCATCGCCAGCAATGCCATTGCCACTCATACCCTGCCCCCGGCCACGCTGATGAGCACGCTGCCGGTGACGACGACGGTGTCGATCTCGCTGATCGCGCTGGGTGGTACGCTCAATTATACGCTGGCCGCAGTGTCGATCTGCGGTGAGATCTTCTTCGTTTACCTGGCCCGGCAACTGCACAATTCGGAACTGGAAACCATTACCCACCAGGCCGAGAAAGACACGCTGATCTACGAGCTGGAAGAGGCGCGCAATATGTCGGACGAAGCGCGCCGGCACGCCGAGCAGGCCAATATCGCCAAGAGCCAGTTCCTGGCCACGATGAGCCATGAACTGCGCACGCCGCTTAACGCCATTATCGGCTTTTCCGAAGTGCTCAAATCCGAATTGCTGGGTCCCCACCAGGTGCCGCAATACAAGGAATATGCGGGTGACATTCACGCCAGCGGGCAGCATCTGCTCAACCTGATCAACGAATTGCTCGATCTCAGCCGCATCGAGGCGGGCAAGTATGAGCTCAATGAAGAGGTCGTGTCGCTGGTCGATATTGCCGACGACTGCCGGCGGATGATGGAGCTGCGCGCCAAGTCCAAGAATATCGAGCTGGTGTTCAGCGTGGGCGATAATCTGCCCCGGCTGTGGGGGGATGAGCGCGCGATCCGGCAGGTGGTGCTGAACCTCCTCTCCAACGCAATCAAGTTTACCCCGCAGCAGGGCAAAATCGTGCTCGTGGTGCAGCGCAGCGGCGATGGCGGTCAGTTGATTTCGGTGAAGGACAATGGTCCGGGCATCCCCGAGAGCGAAATCGCGACTGTCCTGTCCTCGTTCGGCCAGGGATCGTTGGCGCAGAAGACCGCCGAACAAGGTGCTGGTCTGGGCCTGCCGATCGTGCAGAAGATCATGGACCTGCATCAGGGCCGGTTCGACCTTTTTTCCAAGCTGCGTTTCGGCACCGAGGTGATCGCCACCTTCCCGCGCGCCCGGGTGATGGATGCACTGGCGCCCGTTGTGGAAAAGCGCAATCGGCTGGAAATCTACTCGGAAGCTGGCTGAAAACTGCCCGGCCATTTGCTGCGTGCCGAAATTTTGCCGCGATCACACTGAGGATCGCGTGTCTGGAGGCTCGATGCTCATACGCCCATTTCTGACAGCTCTCTTGCTGCTGGCGCCGCCTCTAGAGGCCCTTGCACAGCAATTGCCCCAGGCGGTGGAAAATGCTCCTGCAACAGCGGACGCAGTGGAGATCGATACCAGCTATCGGCCATCTCCCAGTATATCGGCGCGGATGCAGCGTGAGTTTCTCTCACGCATTCGGTGGTCAGCCGGAGCCGAGGTACGGGATAATCTGGCGGTGGCGTTTGCCGAGCGCAGTCCGAGCGAGATCTGGCAGGAACTGGTTGCGCCCGATGGACTCACGACCAACAATGTAGCCGACGCCCTGACCGCCTATTGGGTGCTCAACTGGGTGGCGGCAAATGGCGCCTATAGTGTGGAAGTCGACAGCCGCCCGGTCCAACAGCAATTACGCCAGGCCTTTGCCAATGATCCGACTTTCCTCAGGCTGAGCGACCAGCAGCGCCAGGAAATGGCAGAGGGCTATATCCTCAACTTCCTGGTCGAGCACGCCGCGCTCAACACTGCGCTTGCGCAAAAGGACCTCGAGACCCTTTACGCGCTGGCCATGGCCGCGGTGGCGCGCTTCCGCAACCAGATGAATGTCAACTTGCTCGACCTGGTGCCCGGCCCCAACGGGTTCGAGGGGCGGCCTCAGGACGACCAGAGCGCATCATCGCTTGATTGAAGCGCTCTGGCTGATCTAGACAGACTTGCCGCTGACAGATGCGCCCTCAAAGGTCGCCATGTTGTTGTGCAGGTGCAGGGCCGTCTTGACCATGACTGCTGCAAGCGCGGCACCACTCCCCTCGCCCAGGCGCATGCCCAGATCAAGCAGGCCGGACTGCCCCATCTTCGAAAGCACCCGTGCATGGTCGCCCTCGGCCGAGACATGGGCGAACAGGCAGTGGTTGATGGCGGCCGGATTGACTGCGTGAGCGATGGCTGCGGCCGTGGTGGCAACATAACCATCGATGATGACTGGCACTTTCTGATGCCGCGCGGCCACCAGGGCACCGAGCATAGCGCAGATCTCACGGCCACCAAGGCGGGCCAGAATGGCCATTGGGTGGTCGAGCTCGGACCTGTGCAGCGCCAGGGCGCGGTCAACAACATCGGCCTTGCGCTTGAGGCCTTCATCGTCAACGCCGGTACCGCGACCAACCCAGTCTGCGCCATTGCCACCATAGAGGGCCGCATAGATGGCGGCTGCAATCGTGGTGTTGCCGATGCCCATTTCGCCAAGGCAGATCAGGTCCGGCTTGCCCGCGACCGCCTCCATGCCATAGGCGATGGTGGCAGCACACATCTGGTCATCCAGCGCGGGCTCCTTTGTGATGTCGCCGGTGGGCAGTTCCAGCGCCAGCTCGAAAACCCGCAGATTGATTTCGTGCAGGCCGCAGATCTGTGAGATCGCGGCGCCGCCATTGGTGAAATTAGCGACCATCTGGGCGGTAACTTCGCGCGGGAACGCGGAAACGCCCCGGTCGGTCACACCGTGATTGCCGGCGAAAATGGTGACCATGGGATTGTCGAGGCGCGGCTTGGAGCGGTGCTGCCAGCGCGCCAGAAATTCCACCAGCCCTTCGAGCTGGCCCAGCGAACCAGGCGGCTTGGTCAGTTGAGCGTCGCGTTGCCGGACAGCGGTCACAGCCTGTTCATCGCCATTGGGCACGGCCACAAGCAATTCGACAATGTCAGCAAAGGCGGGGTTGAGTGGCATGGCAGGTCCGGCGCGATATGGTAGGAAGGCGCGCGTCTTGTTGCCCATAACGGAGCGAAAAGCAATTGAGCGAGAACGGGGCCAAAACCGATGATGCGGGGCGGATCGACACTGCAAACCGCGACGACTATGCGCCGCAACCCGCTCGCGGCGGCTTGGGTCTCAAGGATGATCTGGTGATGGCCCTGCGCTTCTTTTCGCGCCTGCCCACGGGCGACACGCCGCATGAAAAGCCTGATCTTGGACGGATAGCCATGGCCCTGCCGCTTGCCTCGGTGGTGATCGGTCTTGGCCCAGTCCTGCTGCTCGCCGGGGTTTGGCTGGGCCTGCCCGGATATTTTGCTGCGGCCTTGTCGGTCGCGGCCATGGTGGTGGTCGGTGGCGGCATGATGGAGGATTCGCTCGCCGATGCTGCCGATGGGATGTTTGGTGGATCGACGCCAGAGCGGCGGCTTGAAATCCTCAAAGACAGCCGGCATGGGACCTATGGTGTCTCCGCGCTGTGCCTGTTTCTGGTGTTGCGGGTGACGGCCATTGGCAGTCTAGCAACGATCAATCCGCTGGCTGCCGCCGCGCTTTGGATGGCTGCCAACATCGCGGGGCGATCGGGCGCATTGTGGGTAGCTGTCGCGCTGCCCCCTGCCCGCGCCGATGGCGCTGCCGCCGAAGCGGGCAAACTACCCGCGTCCCAATTCTGGATCGGGGCGGCGCTCGCTTTGATACTGGTCTTCGTGATCGGAGCGCCGGCATCGAGCCTGCTTGGGGTGATCTTCTCGGCACTGTCCGTTGTCCTTGTCGTATTGGGGTGGACGGCCATCTGCAAACGACTGGTGGGGGGACAAACCGGGGACCTGATCGGGGCGGCTGCGGGTTTGGGCGAAGTCGCAGCCCTGACCGTGCTGCTGATCTTCGCGTGATGCCTTGAAATCGCCGCGCCCACGCCCTTAATCGGGAAGGGAAATGTGAAAGGGCAAATCTGATGGGCTTTATCGGCATCGCACTGATCATTGCCGCCGGCATCGTGCTGCTGATCAGTGCCGACGTCGGGAGCATGGTGGGCCTGAACCAGATGCAGACAGCACAATTGGTTCCGCTGCTGGTGCTGCTCATCATCTTCGCGGGGGGCCTGTTCACCCGCCGCCACCGCGCCTCCGAACTGGTTGGCGGCCTTCTGCTTTGGGTGGGTTTGTTTGGCGTGGCCATGGTGACCTATGCCTATCGCGACGAATTGCTGGGCGTTGTCGGCCGGGTCGCGGGGGAACTACAGCCTGGTGTTGCGCTGGTAGACAGCGAGGCAGGTACCGCGATCTTCCGGCGCGGCATGGGCGGGCATTTCGAGGTCAATGCCACGATCAATGGCCACACGACGCCGATGATCTTCGATACCGGCGCCAGCGCCGTGGTGCTGACTATTGCGGATGCGGAAGCGGCGGGCCTGAATGTTGAAGGGCTGCGCTACACGGTTCCGGTTTCGACAGCCAATGGCCAGGGCCTGGCCGCCAGAACCCGGCTCGACAGCATCGAGGTGGGTGGCATTGTGCGGCAGAACCTGACGGCTTTCGTCACAGAGCCCGGAGCGCTGGAAACGAGCCTGCTCGGCATGACTTTTCTCGAAACGCTCAGCCGCTACAGCGTGACGCAGAATTCGCTGGAACTGGTGGACTAAACCGCGCCGCGATCTTTCAGATCGGCGCTTTGCGCTTTAGACCTTTTTGCGCCTGTCATTGTCCCGAAACTGATGGCCACCTTCGGGAAACATGTTTCAGGCCGTTGCGGCCAGCGCCCGGTCTTCGACTGCGGCCAGCGCGCGCGCAAACACGTCCGGCCCCGCCTTTGGGCGGCAGGCATCGACACTCAGGATCTGGCGAAACTGGCGAGCACCAGGCCGGCCATTGGCAAGGCCAAGCATGTGGCGCGCAATGTTGTTGAGGCGGACACCGGCCTGCAGCTCGCCTTCGGCGTAGTCCGCCATCAGCGCCATGATCCCGGCCAGGTCCCGAGCCGGATAAGAGTCACCAAAGACCCGCGCGTCGACCTCGGCCAGCAGCATGGGATTGTGATAGGCGGCGCGCCCCAGCATGACGCCATCCATGTGGTCCAGATGTTCCATGGTCTGGTCGAGCGTTTCGATACCGCCATTGATCATGGTGGGCAACGGGGCGAGCCGCTTGGCCAGCCGGTGCACACGCGGATAGTCGAGCGGTGGGATAGTGCGGTTTTCCTTGGGGCTGAGCCCCTGAAGCCAGGCCTTGCGGGCATGGACATAGAGCGCATCAACCCCCGCTTCGACCATGGCGTCAGCGAAGCGATCAAGGCTCTCTTCGGTGTCCTGATCGTCGATACCGATGCGGCATTTAACGGTTACCGGCCGGTCCGTGGCGTCGCGCATGGCGCGGACGCAGGTGGCGACCAGATCGGGCTCGGCCATCAGACAAGCGCCGAAGCGTCCGGACTGCACCCGATCGGACGGGCACCCGACATTGAGATTGATCTCGTCATAGCCGAAGGTCCCGGCAATCGCCGACGCCTTGGCCAGTTCCGCCGGGTCGGAGCCGCCAAGCTGGAGCGCCACAGGATGCTCGGTTTCGTGAAAGCGCAAATGGCGTTCGGCATCGCCATGTACGATGGCGCCGGAATTGACCATTTCGGTGAAGAGCAGGCTATGGCGCGTCAACAGACGATGGAGGAAGCGGCAATGCCGATCCGTCCAATCCATCATCGGCGCCACCGAGAATCGGCGGGACCGTTCCAGGGTGGTCGCACTGTGTAAGCTTAGCTGCTGCAAAAAACCGCCGCTCCATGGGTTTGATCAGGTGGTGGGCCACCAATAGGGCATCATCCGGCACCGAAATAGTGCGGAAGGCCCACCTATGCAATCTCGCCACTGATCTGGATCAAAGCGTGATGCCATGCGTTGATGCAGTGTGGGAACACAATCAAGCGTCAAGGGAGTTCGCCATGTATTCCAATATCGTGTGCGGTGTCGACGGGTCTGACCTCGCAAATAAGGCACTGCGCCATGCGCTCGCGCTGGCCGCCAAGACGGGTGGCAAGGTGACGGCGGTGACGGTGACAGAGCCTTCCATCGTCGTTGCACCGGGCGCCGAGATCATGATGGTCGATACCAGCTCGATCATCGAGGATCTCGACAAGGCCAAGGAAGAAACGGCCAAGGGTATTCTGGCCGACGCGGAAAAGATCGCCGGGGAAACCGGTGCTCACCTCGCCCAGATGCACGTGGCCAACAGCCACGCTGCAGAGGGCATTCTGCACGCGGCCAAGGAGATTTCTGCGGATCTGGTGGTCATGGGCTCGCATGGCCGAAGGGGCCTTGGGCGCCTGCTGTTGGGCAGTCAGGCGGCCGAGGTGCTGGCGCACGCAGATACTCCGGTGCTGGTGGTCAAATAGAACTAACATGTCAGTGGTGGCATGGCGGCGCAAAATGGTCTAAATCCCCCCGCATCTGTTCAATTCAGGTTCGGCCATGACCAAGACCACCCCCCGCCATGTGGCTGTCATCGATATCGGCAAGACCAATGCCAAAGTCGTGCTGATCGACAGTACGACTGGCATGCAGGTCGCTGCGAAAAGTGTGCCGAATGCTATCCGTACGGATGGACCCTACCCGCATGCCGATGTCGCGATGCTGTGGCGTTTCATGTCGGAGGGGCTGAAGGCATTGCACCAGGACCATGGGGTCGATGGCATTTCAATAACCACCCATGGCGCTACAGGCGCGCTGCTGGCAGGCGATGAACTGGCGCTGCCCGTGCTCGACTATGAATTTGACGGGCCGGAAGAGGTTGCCACCGACTATGCGGGTGTCCGCCCGAATTTTGCCGAGAGCCTGTCCCCTCGCCTGCCGAACGGGCTGAACTGGGGGGCTCAGCTTTTTTGGCAGGCCCGGATGTTTCCGAAAGACTACGCCAGGGTCACTGCCATTGTGCCCTATCCGCAATACTGGGCGTGGCGGCTGACGGGAGAACTGGCGAGCGAGGTGACGTCGCTGGGGTGCCATACCGATCTCTGGGCACCAGATCGCGGCGATTTTTCCAGCATGGTCGATGCACTGGGGTGGCGCAGCCTGTTTCCTGCCATCAGGCCCGCCGCATCGGTCATCGGCACGCTGCGGGCCGAAATTGCTTCGGAAACTGGATTGCCCGCCGAGACCCCGGTGACCGTCGGCATTCACGACTCCAATGCTTCGCTGGTGCCGCATCTGGGCCGGCAGGAAGCGCCATTCACCATTGTCTCGACCGGCACCTGGTCAATCCTGATGACGGTGGGCGGTGACACGGGCGCGCTCGATCCGGCCAAGGATAGCCTGGCCAATGTCGATGCCTATGGCCGACCGGTCCCCACGGCACGTTTCATGGGCGGGCGTGAATTCGATGCGCTGGTGCCCGAGATCGCGGAGCCAACCGAGGCGGATCTGGCCTTTGTCATCGCCAATGACGTGCAGGCACTGCCGAGTTTTGCAGCCGGGGTGGGGCCATTTGGCGACAAGACCGGGCGCTGGACCTGTGATCCGGGCAGCCTGACGCCGGGTCAGCGCACGGTGGCCGCCTCGCTCTATCTGGCGCTGGTTGCGCGCGCCTGTCTGGAGCTCTGCGGCCTGGGCCGCAGCATTACGCTGGAAGGGCCGCTGGCGCGCAACCGGCTGTTCGGGCAGGCGCTGGCGCATCTGAGCGGGGGGCCGGTGTTTGCGTCAGGCGATGCGACGGGAACGAGCCTGGGGGCCAGCCTGTTGTTCGGTGGGGTCCTGCCCGAGGCCGGGGGCAGCCATGCAGTGGTGGCTCTGCAAGCCGAGGACCTTGAGGCCTATATCGAAAGGTGGAGAGCGCGCACACAAGGGTGATGCGCTCGCGCCGCAGCCAATGGAGCGCAACATGCCATCCCCCAGACATAAAGTAGTCATCGTCGGTGGGGGATTTGGTGGCTTGTCGGCGGCCAAGGCGCTGGGAAAGGCCAATGTCGATATTGTCCTGATCGACCGGCGCAATCATCATCTGTTCCAGCCATTGCTCTATCAGGTCGCCACGGCGGCGCTAAGTCCGTCGGAAGTTGCCTGGCCGATCCGGCATCTGCTGCGTCGGCAGGACAATGTGCGGGTGCTGATGGGCACGGTGAGTGGCGTCGACACCAAGGCCAAACGGGTGCTGCTGGAAGACGGCGCGCAGGAGCCTTTTGACAGCCTGGTGCTGGCCACGGGCGCGCAGCACGCCTATTTCGGCCACGACGAATGGGAGACATTCGCGCCAGGACTCAAGACGGTTGAGGACGCGACGGCGATCCGCCGCAAGCTGCTGCTGGCGCTGGAAGCGGCAGAGCGTGAAACGGACGATGAACGGCGCAAGGGCCTGTTGACCTTCACGATTATCGGCGGCGGGCCGACCGGTGTGGAGATGGCCGGTGCCATCATCGAGCTAGGGCGGGCCAGTATCAGAGGCCAGTTCAATACGCTCGACCCCAAGGATTTGCGGGTGGTCCTGGTCGAGGGTGGCGAGCGGGTGCTGTCCAATTTCGACCCGGAGCTTTCAGACTACACGCTCAAGGCATTGCGGCGCATGGGGGTCGAGGTGGAGCTTGGCCGGATGGTCAGCGGGATCGACGCAGAGAGTGTCCGGTTTGGCGACCAGCGGATCGAGACGCATACCGTGATCTGGGCGGCGGGCGTGGCGGCTTCGCCGGTGGTCAAATGGCTGGGTATCGAGGGGGACCGTGCCGGGAGGGTAAAAGTCGCGCCCGATCTGTCGGTGCCGGGGCTAGAAGATGTCTACGTGATCGGTGACGTGGCCAGCGTCACGCAGGCGGATGGCAAGCCTGTGCCTGGGGTGGCGCCGGCGGCCAAGCAGGCGGGCAAGCATGTCGCCCGAGTGATCAAGCAGAAGTTGGCGGGCCGCCCGGCAGAGCCGTTCCGCTACAAGCATGCCGGAGATCTGGCGACCATTGGCAAGAGTTCGGCAGTGATCGATTTCGGCTTTACCAAGGTCAAAGGCTGGCCGGCCTGGTGGCTCTGGGGCATTGCCCATATCTACTTCCTGGTTGAAACCCGTACCCGCATCTTCATCACGCTGAGCTGGCTATGGATCTATCTCACCGGGCAGCGCAGCGCGCGGCTGATCACGCATGGGGAAGCGGCGAGCCAGAAGCCGCTTGAAGAGGTGGACGAAAGCTAGCGCTCGGAAACGACCACAGTCTCGGGCTTGGCCAGTTTGCGTTCGCGCAGCCAGATATAGAGCCCGGAGCCGATGACGATGGGGGCGCCGACATAGAGCCAGATATCGGGCGGCTGGTTGAAGATGATCCAGCTTGCCGCGGCCAGAAAGAAAATCTGGAAATAGGAAAACGGGGCCAGCACCGTGGCCGGGGCCAGGCTGGACGCCACCGTGATGAGCTGGTGCCCGACAAAGCCGAACATGCCGATGGCAAAGAACACGAACCAGCCATCGGCGCTGCTGGGGAAGGACCAGAAGAACGGCACAACCGGCAAGAGGAAAATCGTAGCGAAGATGCCGACATAGAACTGGCTGGTAGCAGCGCTATCATAGCTAGATACCTTACGGGTGAGCAGCATGTAGAAGGCGGTGCTGAGGGCCGCAATAAGCGAGAGCAGGGTTGCGGGGTGGAAGGCATCAGTCCCGGGCCGGACGATGACCAGCACACCGAGAAAGCCGACCGCGATGGCACTCCAGCGACGCCAGCCCACCTGCTCGCCCAGAAGCGGCACCGACAGGGCACAGATCAACAGTGGGACCGTGAAAGCTATAGAGCCGGTGACGGTCAGCGGCAGAAATTGCACGGCCAGGAAATTGCAGCTTGTCGCGCCAAGCAGTGCCAGCGCCCGAAAGAATTGCAGCCGAAGATTGCCCGAGCGCACCATGCTGCGGCCATGGCGCGGCAGGTGAATGGTGGCGACCAGCACAAGGTGGACCGCATAGCGCAGGAAGACGATCTGGATGAAGGAGATGCCGACCATCCCAAGCCACTTGGCCGAGGAGTCGATTCCGGTGAACATGAAATAAGCGGCCAGCGCCAGGCCGATGCCCAGCAGACGCTGTTCTGCGGGCGGAGAATAGGGACGAGACATCTAGAGTTCCAGAGGCCGCGGAGAGGTGCGGCCACCGGCAAGGCTGGACAAGAGCGCCGCCCAAGTCAATGACCGGGCGGCAGTTTCTTGTATGGAAGCGTGCGCCGCTAGAATGTCTCTGCGAGGTGCTGGAGCCTCAGCGAGCCAGCGAGCGTGGCAGAACTGACCACTGCCCCGTGGCGCGGGATGAATGTCAGGTCCACGGGCCGACCGGGCAACAGGGTGATTGCGTTGTCCGAGAAATAGCCCGGAGCATCCACGGTGGCGGTGGTGAAGAAGGCCGGCTTGTCAGATTCAAGCGTGAGCACGGCCTTGCCGTCACGATCCGACCATTCCGCGCGGATATCGGCCCCGACCAACTCATAGGTCTTATAGGGCTTCGGGAAATAATCGTTTTTACCCAGGATGTTGCCCTGGGCATCTTTCCAGACGAAGTAGAGGAATTCGTCCGCGGCCAGGTCTCCGAAGGGGATATCGGCCACCGTGATGGCCGCATCCGGACCAACCGCCGAATTGCCGGAAAAGACCACGCGGCTTTCGCCCGTCACCTTGACGGCTGTTACTTCCAGCGCAATCGAGACCGGCCTGCCGGTATCGTTGATGGCGCGCAGGGCAATCTGGTCGGGCAATTGTCCCTCGACCGGGGTGCCGCGCGAATTGGTCTGCACTTCGGTGATCTGGGGCACTGCAACTACATTGACCAGATTATAGAAGCGCCTTGCCATGTAGTGCATCAGCTTCCACTGCCCGCCATAGTCCAGGCTCGACCAGCTTGCCACCGGCCAGATGTCGTTGATCTGCCAATAGAGTGTTCCCATGCAGCGCGGCTTGGTGGAGCGCCAGTATTCGATGGCGGTCTTAATGGCGAGACCCTGCTGGATCTGAGAGAGGAACACCATCTGCTCGAAGTCGCGCGGGAAGCGGAAGTAGCGCGTCATGGTTTCCAGAATGCGCGCATTGCCACCGGCATTGCGCTGGTGGTTTTCCATAATGGGCGATGACGGATTGCGATCCTTCTCTTCGGCAAAAGTCTCCACGACGTTCATGGAGGTAAAGGACTGGAAGCCGAACTCGGAGGCAAAGCGCGGATTGACCGTGCGGTAAGCTTCAAAACTCTTGGCCGAGTGCCAGACGTCCCAATAGTGCAGGTCGCCGCGGGTGTCGGAATGCCAGCCATCGGAGAAATCCATATAGCCCAGCGAAGGCGAGGACGGCCAGAAGCGGCGGGCCGGGTCTTCATCCTCGACGATGCGGTGCAGCATCGAGTTGAGCCGGTCGTAATTGGCGATATAGCGTTCCTTGTCCGCCTTGGTCTCGGGGTACCAGTCGAGCGAACCGATCACCTCGTTGTCGCCGCACCAAAGCGCAATCGAGGCATGGTGGCTCAGCCGGTGCACTTGCTGGGTGATTTCGGTCTCGACGCTTTTGAGGAATGTGCGGTCTGATGGATAGCTCATGCAGGCAAACATGAAGTCATGCCAGATGAGAATGCCGAGTTCATCGCACATATCGTAGAACCAGTCGGGCTCATATTGCCCGCCGCCCCAGATGCGCAACATGTTCATGTTGGCGGCCTTGGCGCTTTCGAGCAGATCGCGAATGACGGCTGGGGTGACCCGGCTGGGGATGGCGTCGGCCGGTATCCAGTTCGCACCCATCATCGTGACGTCGCGGCCGTTGATACGGCACTTGAAAGAATGGTCGATCTCGTCTTTTTCAACGACCCAGTCGAGCTGGCGCAGACCGATCTTGCGGGTGGTCACTTCGCCTTCGAGATTGGTCGCGAGGTCGTAGAGCGGCTGTTCGCCCTGCCCCGCCGGCCACCAGATCCTCGGGTCCTGAATGGTCACATTGTGGGTGAAGACATTGTCGCCCTTTTGGACCACCACCTTGTCGGTGATGACCTGACCATCAATGGTGTGCTCGAGTTCAACCTCTCCATGAGCAAAGGCGAAAAGCCGAGTCTTTATCGAGAGTTCGACCGAATTCTGGCCATGGGCCTGATCGACCTGGACACTTTCCTGCCGCGCCAGACGCGCCTTCCTGAGGCTCATTGTGCCATAGACACCAATGGGCATGAGGCAGATGCCCCAGTCCCAACCCGCATGGCAGGCCGCCTTGCGGATGAAATTCATATGGATGCCCTTTAGTCCATTGGTCTGGTAGTTCTTGGTGAAGGGGATCGGGAAAGGATGGGCATCGGCGCGCGCCTTGGCCACCTCCGGCGCGATGTCAAATTCGATGCGCAGCGTGTTCTCGCCAGCATGCACCTTGCCGGTCACATCGATATCGTTGCGCACAAAGCTGTTGTCGGTCCGGGCAATCTCCTCGCCATTGAGGAAAATGGTGGCAATGCAGTCGACCTCTGCCAGCGTCAGGGTCAGGTAGCCATCGATATCGGCGTCCGTGGCTGTGAACTGGCGCTCGACGCTCCAGGCCGTCTCATTGACCCACATGACCTCCTTCTCGTTCTCGCCGAAATAGGGATCCGGGATCAGATCTGCGGCCAGAAGGGCGTGATGCACATCGCCAGGCAGGTTCATGGTCGTTTCAAGGCCGCGCGCGTCTGCGGTCAAAGTGAATGCGCCGCCCAGATCAAGGGCGGAATTGTGCGTTGGGACGGCCATGAATCTATCCTCCGGGGTCGGCAGAGCGCCGAATTGCGCTGGCCAATACCAGTCTCTGCAATCGATTTCAATGCAACGTTATATCAAGCCATGCTTGCCGGGCAATGTGCGCAAAGCACCAGTCCTCGCGGGCGATCTGGCCTTCTCACCGCGAGAATTCCGAAAACGTTTTTACAGATAAATTAGGATTTGACAGCATAGGCTTGCGGCAGGAAGGGCGAGCATCATGTCACTGCTCACGCGCATCTCCAGACTGGTTTCGGCGCCGACCGACACGCCTGAACTCGCCCTGGCACAATGGCGCGCCCTGAGCCGACAAATTCCACTGATGTATGTCATGCTGGTGTCCAACACACTGATCGTGGCCTGGACGCATAGTGCTGTCGCCCCCCTGGAACTGACTGTCTATGTTCCTGCAGCTCTGGCAGCCCTGTGTGTTGTCCGGATGCTGATGTGGTGGCGAAACAGGCACAGGGTCCTGGATCCCCAAAAAGCACGTACCAATCTGCGCGCCATGATCTGGGTGGGTGCGGCCCTGGCCATCGGCTTCACCGCCTGGAGCTTCAGCCTATATCCATACGGCGATGCTTATCTGCAATCGCAGATCGCCTTCTACATGGGCATCACCACCATTGGCTGCATGTTCTGCCTGATGCACGTCCGGGCGGCCGCCCTGGCTGTTGGCATCTGCGTATTGGGGCCCTTCGCCGTTTTCTTCATCGCGACTGGCCAACAGACTTTGGGGGCGATCGCCATCAACATGGTGCTGGTGGTGACAGTGCTGCTGATCATCCTGTTGAGCAATTCTCGCGACTTTGCCGACCTGGTCGCCTCGCGCAGCGCCATTGCGCAGCGGCAATTGGAGACCCAGCGCCTTGGCGAAGAGAACCAGCGGCTGGCCAATATTGATACCCTAACGGGCCTGCCCAATCGGCGCAGCTTCGACCGCCAACTCGACCTTGCCCTGCAAAGAGCAGAAGCCGAGGGGCGGCAGATCGGGGTGGGGCGGCTCGACCTGGACGGCTTCAAATCAATCAACCAGATCTTTGGTCAATTGGCGGGTGACCGGGTCCTTGTGGAAGCGGCGCGGCGCATCGAGTCGCTGCGGCGGGCAGACACGTTTGTGGCCCGGCTGGAAAGCAATACATTCGGCTTGATCCTGGCTGGACCGATTGACCAGCAAACCCTTGTCCATGCAGGCGAAGTCCTGTGCGGCGCCATGCGCCTGTCCTTCGAGCAACCCGAGGGCGTGATCCGCCTGACAGCATCCGCAGGATTTGCCGTTTCCCAACCCGATGACACCAGTGACCAGCTTTTTGACCGCGCCGACTATGCCTTGTCCGCCGCCAAGCGGGAGGCACGAGGCAGCGCCGTTGTCTTCTCGGAGGTTCACGCACGAGAGATCAGCAAGGTGCGCCATATGGAGCACTTGCTGTATTCCGCCGATCTCGACGACGAAATCTATGTGGTGCTGCAGCCGCAATATGACGTTGCGCTTGGGGCAACCACTGGCTTCGAAGTGCTGGCGCGCTGGCGCAGCCCGGTGCTCGGGGAGATCTCTCCGGCAGATTTCATCCCCATGGCCGAGCGCACCGGGCGGATCAGCAAGATTACCCAATGCGTGTTGCGCAAGGCCCTGGCGATCAGCCGGACCCTGCCACCCAGTATCAGGCTTTCCGTCAATCTATCGGCCAACGACATCGGCTCGACCACCGCGATCGAGCAAATCGTGGCGTTGTTCGAGCGTGGACGCGGACCGTGCCAGATCGATTTTGAAGTGACCGAGACGGCAGCGATGCGTGATCTCAAACAGGCCAATCAGTCGCTGCTCATCCTGCTCGGCCTTGGCGCGCGCATTGCGCTGGACGATTTTGGCACCGGACATTCCAGCCTGACCCATGTGCAGAAATTACCGTTGCATCGGATCAAGATCGACCGCAGTTTTGTCGCCGAAGTCACCAATGACATTGCCAGCCGGGCCATCGTCAAGACAATGGTCGATCTGTGCCGCAATCTGGGCATTTCCTGCGTGTTCGAAGGAGTCGAAACCGAGGAGCAATTGCAGGCTCTGATCGCCCTGGGCGGTACTGTCATGCAAGGTTATTTCTTCGGCCGGCCAATGGCCGTGGACGAGGTCGAGACCTATCTGAGGCGGGAGCGTACGCCTGTGCAGCGCGAGGGCCGGGCGGCCGGATAAGAGAAGGGCGGAACCTGCGGCCCCGCCCTCCCCGATCTATTGCGCTGCGACTTCGGACTGCTCGACATCGAGGAAGCCGCCGGACTGGCGGGCCCAGAGCTGGCTGTAAATGCCCCCGCTGTCGACCAGTTCGGTGTGCGAGCCCTGTTCGACAATGACGCCCTTATCGAGCACGACAAGCCGGTCCATCATGGCGATGGTGGAGAGCCGGTGCGCAATGGCGATGACTGTCTTGCCCTGCATGAGCATCTGTAGCTGCCCCTGAATGGCGGCCTCGACCTCGGAATCCAGTGCCGATGTGGCTTCGTCCAGCACCAGGATCGGGGCATTCTTGAGCAGCACGCGGGCGATGGCGATGCGCTGGCGCTGGCCGCCCGAGAGTTTCACACCGCGTTCCCCGACATGGGCGTCATAACCCTTGCGGCCCTGCGGGTCGCTCAGTGTCTCGATGAATTCTGCGGCTTCGGCCTGTTCAGCAGCAGCCCGCATCATCTCCTCGGTGGCATCGGGGCGGCCGTAGAGGATGTTTTCGCGGACCGAGCGATGCAAGAGGGACGTATCCTGCGTCACGACACCGATATTGGCCCGCAGGCTGTCTTGCGTGACCCCGCCAATGTCCTCCCCATCGATCAGAATGCGGCCATCAGCGCGGTCGTAGAAGCGTAGCAGCAGGTTGACGAGGGTGGACTTGCCGGCGCCCGAGCGACCGACCAGACCGATCTTCTCGCCGGGGCGGACGTGCAGGTTCAGCCCTTCGATGACACCTGAGGCCTTGCCATAATGGAAAGCGACATTCTCGAACTTGATATCGCCCTTGACCCGCGGCAGGGCCTTGGCTTCGGGCTTGTCCTGAACGACGCGCGGCAGAGAGATGGAATTGATACCATCCTTGACCGTGCCGATATTCTCGAACAGCGACGACATTTCCCACATGACCCACTGGCTCATGCCCTGGAAGCGCATAACCAGTCCGAGGGAGACAGCGAGCGACCCCGGAGACATCAATCCGCCCATCCAAAGCCACACACCCACGGCGCCAACGGCAAACAGCAAAAGTGCGTTGGACCAGAGCACCAGCATGTTGAGCACAGTGAACAGCCGCATCTGGCGATAGACTGTATCAAGGAAGCCATCCATAGCCTCCTTGGCGTAGGTCTCTTCGCGGTTGGAATGGCTGAACAGCTTGACCGTGGCGATATTGGTGTAGCTGTCAACGATGCGGCCGGTCATCATCGAGCGCGCATCGGCCTGGGCCTGGGAAATCTTGCCCATGCGCGGGATGAAATAGATCATCATCGACACATAGGCGGCCAGCCAGACCAGGAAGGGGATGGCCAGGCGCCAGTCCGAAGAGGCCGCCAGGATCACCGCGCCGGTGAAATAGACGACGACATAGACCAGCATGTCGAGCAGCTTCATGACCACTTCGCGCACGGCCAGGGAGGTCTGCATCAACTTGGCGCCAATGCGGCCGGCAAACTCATCCTGGAAATAGCTCATCGACTGGCGGATCAGGTAGCGGTGCGCCATCCAGCGGATGCGTTGGGGGAAATTGCCCAGCAGGGTCTGGTGCATGGTGAGCGTAGACACCAGCATGATGGCGGGCAGGATGATGACGATCATCGCGCCCATCAGGCCCAGTTTCCAGCCATCGGTTTCAAGGAAAGTGGCCGGATCGGCATCGGCCAGCCAGTTCACGACGTCCCCGATGAAGCCAAAGACGATGATCTCGCCAATTGCCACCAGAGCGGCGGAGACCGCCATCAGGGCCAGCCAGCGCTTGGCTCCGTCACTATAGTGGAGGCAGAATTCCAGCAGTCCCTTGGGAGGTTCGACCGGATCACCCTTGGGATAGGGGTCCAGTCGTGATTCAAACCAGCGCAACATGTCTTAAGACCATTCGTTCAAAAGCGGTGTGTATTAGGTCGGCCATAGCTGAGCGACCTCAAACGCGGTTGAGGCCAAGGCATAACTGGCCGACGGTTTGTACCCGCACGGAAATTTCGGAACCATCGCTCGTGCGACCGGAAAGGCGCAGAGGAACGACGTGCAGACGGCCGCCTAGCGCCTCCTCCTCAATAGCGTCCCAATTGACGCCACAAGAGTCATGCTATGCAGTCGAGAGCCGCGTAGGATACACGAGAAAGCAGAATCGGCTGTCACCGGACGGCCACACCTTATTGCCAGAAAACCATGACAGTTGGACCGCTTCATGCGCACCGAGAGTGAACAGACCATCTACCTCAAGGACTATGCCCCGACCCCATACCGGATCGTGTCAGTAGAGCTTGATTTCAAAATCCTGGAAGAAAGCACCCGCGTACGGGCGCAACTGACCATAGAGCCGCGCGAGGACACCGCGCCGGGTACGCCGCTGGTGCTTGATGGCGATGAGCTCAAGCTCGATTCCATCGCCTTGGATGGCGCGCCGCTTGTGCTGTCTGCCTATGCGAGCGATGCCAATTCACTCACCCTGGTGGAGCCACCGCACAAGCGCTTTGTGCTGGAAACGGAAGTCACGCTGAAGCCGGAGGCCAATACCAAGCTGATGGGCCTTTACCGCTCCAGCGGCACGTGGTGCACGCAGTGCGAGCCGGAGGGCTTCCGCCGCATAACCTATTATCTCGACCGCCCGGACGTACTCGCCCCGTTCAAGGTGCGCATGAGTGCACCCAAATCCTTGGCACCGGTCTTGCTGGCCAATGGCAACCTTGTGGACAAGGGCGAGCTGGGCGACGGCATGCACTTTGCTGTCTGGGAGGATCCGTTCCTCAAACCCGCCTATCTGTTTGCACTGGTTGCTGGCGATCTGGGATCAATCAAGGACAGCTTTACCACGATGAGCGGCCGCAAGGTCGAGCTGGGCATCTACTGCACCCATGGCAAGGAGGCTGAATGCGCCTATGCCATGGACAGCCTGATCCGCTCGATGGCCTGGGACGAGCGCCGGTTCGGTCGTGAATACGATCTGGACGTGTTCAATATCGTGGCCGTGTCGGACTTCAATTTTGGCGCCATGGAGAACAAGGGCCTCAACATCTTCAACGACCGGCTGGTCTTCGCCAAACCCGAGACGGCAACCGATGCCAATTACCACGGCATCGAGCGGGTCATTGCCCATGAGTATTTCCACAACTGGACCGGCAACCGCATCACCTGCCGGGACTGGTTTCAGCTCTGCCTCAAGGAAGGTCTGACGGTATTCCGCGACCAGGAATTCACCAGCGACGAGCGCAGCCGCCCGGTGCAGCGCATCCATGACGTGCAAAACCTCAGGACCAGCCAGTTTCCAGAAGATGGCGGCCCACTGGCCCATCCCCCGCGCCCGGACAATTACCGCGAGATCAACAACTTCTACACGACCACGGTCTATGAGAAGGGCGCTGAGATCGTGCGCATGCTGGCCACGATCCTGGGCGAGGACGGCTTCCGCAAGGCCATGGACCTCTATTTCGAGCGCCATGATGGCGAGGCCACCACAATCGAGGCCTTCATCAAGGTCTTCGAGGATGCGAGCGGGCGCGACCTCAGCCAATTCTCCACCTGGTACCTGCAGGCGGGAACGCCAATGGTCAGTGCGACGGACAGCTACGATGCTGCCAGCCAGACCTACACATTGACCCTTAGCCAGACCACTGACCCGACACCGGGTGAACCCACCAAGAAGCCGTTGCTGATCCCGGTGCGGTTCGGGTTGATCGGCCCCAATGGCAGCCCGATGGGCTGGACTGGCGTGTCCGGCGCCGCAGTAGAAGGCGATCTGGTCCTGCTCGACGGTGACAGCGTCACGTTGACATTCGAAGGTGTCGCCAACAAGCCGGTCCCCTCGCTGTTCCGCGGTTTCTCGGCGCCTGTGAAAGTGAACACCAATCTCAGTCAGGACGACTTGCTGTTCCTTGCCCGCCATGACAGCGACCCTTTCAATCGCTGGGATGCGTTGCAGACAGTGTCCACTGCTCTGATCGCCAATGCTGCGCAGGGCAAGGCATGGTCGGAAAGTGATGTGGAGGCCTTGCGCGCCGCGCTCATCGAGACGCTGGACAATGCCGAGCTCGATGACGCCTTCAAGGCCCAGGCACTCGACATTCCGGCCGAGACGGTGGTGGGCCGACATATCGGAAAGGACGTCAACCCGGATGCGGTTGCCGCTGCCCGAAAGAGTCTGCTCACGGCCCTGGTTTCGCCAGTGGCCGCCAAGCTGGCCAGCGCCTATGGGGCCCTGGCCAGCAGCGATGTCTATAGCCCCGATGCGGCCCAGGCCGGGCGACGTTCGCTGCGCAATGGTCTGCTGGCTCTGCTGACAGCCGGGTCGGACCGCGGCGCGAGCCTTGCGGCCGAGCAGTTCGAAGCGGCGACCAATATGACAGACCGCTATGCCGCCATGGCCATCTCAGTGCGCAACTGGACGAACGAGGCAAGCGCCCTGCTCGGCGAGTTCCGTACCCGATTCGCCGGTGATCCTCTGGTGTTCGACAAGTGGCTGACCGCTTCGGCCCAGGCGCCGGACGACGAAGTGATCGAGCGGATGCGCGCGACGCTGACCGCACCGGACTTCCCCAAGACCAATCCGAACCGGCTGCGGTCGCTGCTGGGCAGTTTCGTGATGGCGAACCCGGTGCAGTTCACCCGCATTGATGGCGCCGGCTTCCGGTTCATCACCGAGGCGGTGGTGGAGATCGACAAGGTCAACCCGCAGGTTGCCTCACGCATTCTCACCGGCTTCCGCGTGCTCCCCACACTGGAGGCGCCGCGCCGCGAGGCAGGCATGGCCGCCCTGCAGGCGCTCAAGGACCAACACACGCTCAGCCGCAATGTGGGCGAAATCCTTGACCGCATCATTGCTGGGTGAGCAAGCTTATCGGGGAACGGCGCGGCCGTTCCCCGGTCCATCATGACACCGGCGTTGATTGACCAATTTTTTGGAAGAATTTTTCTTTCGAGCTAAGTGATTCAGCCGACTCTGCTTTTTCCAATCTGCTCAAATTTGCGTCCCAGGGCACACTGGACAACACAGGGCGACCTGATTCATACCTTGTTAAGGGCGAGTTTGGTTTGGGTCTAAACCCCTTTCAAGGATGGAGAATTTCATGCGGTCGTCGGGAGTATCCGGCGCCGGCGCACTTGGATTCCGCGTCGGCAAATGGAACGGGACAGGACGCCGCAACAAAGCAAATCCTGCGCCCTGGGCGTGGCGCTTTACCCGCACCAGCGCCGCTGTCGCTGCCACCGCTTTTTTTGCTGCCAGCCTGTTCGTGGTCTACGACGTCACACGCACCTTTGCCGGCGTCCGGCATGAACTTTCGGCAATTGGAGAGATGCTGGCCGCCGATATTGCCATGCGTTCGGCCAGCGAAGCAAAGGCCGCACTTGATGCGGCCACCTTCAGGACCGGCGGACTGATCAAGGCGAGCCTTTCCGGCAGCGCCACGCCGGGCCAGCTCACCGAAACTGTGGCAGCCGGCCGACATGGATTGCTGGGGCTGGAAGTCGAACAGACCACACTTCTGTCCGATCTCAGTGGGCGCGGCGCGGCGGCCTTCGCGCTGGCGGGCCTGCTCACCCTGCTGTCAGCCCGGCGGCGCAAAGGGGTGCCTGCTCCCGAAGAACGCGAGAGTTATGACCAGCTCGCCGCCGCCATTCCAATGGGCCTGGCCTGCTGGACGGGGACTGGCCAGTTGATCGTGTGCAATGCGCAGTATCGCGATCGGCTGGACATTGACGACACCCGGATGACTTACCACCAGGCGGTCAGCCGGCTGATCGCTGGGGGCTACATGAAACTGGTGCGTGAGGACGACAGCCTGCGCCTGCTTGAGCTGCATTGTGAAGATGGCACCTGCCTGCAGATCGACGAGCGCCCTTTGGGCGATGGTGCCTTCATGACGCTGGTCTCGGACATTACCGAAACCAAGCGCACCGACGCCTTGCTGCAAACCATCCGTGAGGAACAGCGTCTGCTGGCCCGCCGCTACCACGAAGAAAAGCTCAAGGCCGAGGCTGCAAGCCGGGCCAAGACCAATTTCCTGGCCCATCTCAGCCACGATATCCGAACCCCGCTCAATCATATCATCGGATTTGCCGAGCTGATGCAGCACCAGACCTATGGTCCGCTAGGAGACGAGCGCTATGTGGACTACGTCGCCACAATCAAGAATTCGGGCGAGCACCTGCTGAGTTCTTTCGGTGCCATTCTCGACCTGGCTGAACTCGAAGGCGGCCGCAAGGCGCTGCGGCAGGAGCCGGTGCTACTGGACGAAGTGCTCCAAAGCGTTGTCGATCGCTTTCAGGGACAGGCGCAGCGGGCTGGCATCACCCTGCTGATTGGCCGGGAAACGGGCGCGGTCCTGCGCGGCGACCGGTTGGGGCTAATGCGAATGATCGGCAATATCATGGACAATGCCCTGCGCTTCACTCAGGCTGGTGGTCAGGTCACACTGGCAAGTTTTGCCGCCGACGACGGGGTGGTGATCGAAATCAGCGATACCGGCATCGGGATGGACGAGGATCGCCTGGCCAGTCTCAGCCAGCCCTTTGCTTTGGGAGACGCAAGCTTTACACGCGATGGCGTTGGCCCGGGGCTGGGCATCTCTATTGCCCGGGCAATAGCCGAACTAAGCGGCGGCAATCTTGCCATCGACTCCAGTCCGACGATCGGGACGACGGTCGCGATTTCCTTGCCCACGGAGCCGGCCGCAGCCAACCTGGCCGCCTAAAGCCCCCTGGCCTTTCCATACCACTCGGATGCCGCGGCCTCGACCTCGCCGCGCATCTGGGCAATATCGAGCTCAAGCCGCCCGAAGTCAGGGTAATTGGACAGATGAGCCAACAATTCCTTGAACGTGGGTGTCCATGCCTCTTCCTTGAACGGGCTAACCAGCGCCGAACTCATCACCTGCAGGGCCGTAGAATAGGTGCCGTGGATTTCGGCCAGGCGTTGGCCTTGCGGTACCAGTCCGATCTCTCCGAGCCGCGCCAGAACCCGCGCCGTGGTTTCCTGCGGAAGATTGACCTTCGATCCAGCCACCAACTGAGCGGATTGAGCGACGAACTCAAGGTCGACGAGGCCACCGCTGACCAGCTTGAGGTCGAAGGCATGGCGCGGCTTGCGTTCGCGGGCCATCAGCGCGCGCATTGAGACGACGTCATCAATCGTTTTTGCAGCATCGCGGGGCCGCGACATGACATCGGCGATCTCGGCGTTGACCTTGTCAGCCAATGCGCCAGTTGACGCGATGACACGGGCGCGGCTCAGCGCGAGATGCTCCCAGGTCCAGGCATTGTCCTTGTGATAGGCCCTGAACCCGGCAAGGCTGGTTGCCAGAGGCCCTGAATTGCCCGAGGGGCGGAGCCGCATATCGGCCTCATACAGAACGCCTTCGGCCGTGGGGGCCGAGACGGCCGCCACCAGGCGTTGGGTGAGGCGGGCAAAGTAATGTGAGGTCGAGAGCTGGCGTTCGCCATCGGACTCCGTCTCTGGCGCATCGTAGAGCAGAAAAAAGTCGAGATCGGAGGTGAATGTCATCTCCCGGCTCGCCATCTTACCGAACGCAAGCAATGCAACTTCGGCCCCGGCTATTCGGCCATGGCGCACGGCGAACTCATCCTGAACCTTGCTGAAAAGGCGATTGAGCAGGGTTTCGGCCAGCGCCGTAAACTGCTCCCCTGCCCCCTGCGCGCTGACTGTGCCGGAGAGGAGGCCCGCCGCGACCATGAACTTCTGCTCTTGCCCGATGATGCGGGCACGATCGATCAACTCTTCATAGGAGCGCGCGTCGGCGAGGAAGGCGTCGACCTTGGCCACCAGCACATCACGATGGGTGACGTCGTTGGCAAAGGCGGGGTCGATCAAGCCGTCCATGACATGGGCACGATGAATGACCGCCTCGGCCATGCGGGGCGCCGAGGCCATGAATTGCACGAGGAGCGTGCGGAGCTGGGCATGATTGCGCAACAGCGCAAAGAGCTGGACGCCGGCCGGCAGGCGCGACAGGAAATCGTCGAAATGGGCCAGTGCCTCGTCGGCATTGCCCGCGCGCCCGAGGGTCAGCAGCAGCGCAGGGAGCAGTTCGGTGAGGTGCGCGCGTGCGGCCGAGGTGCGCGTGGCGGCATAGCTGCCATAATGCCATTTGCGAACGGTCTGGATCACCTTTGATGCATCGGTGAAACCCATGGCAGTCAGGGTCTCAAGCGTTTCCGGATCATCGTCACTGCCGGTGAAAACCAGATTGCCCTCGCCAGAGCCCAGCGTTTCGCCTTGGGTGAAAAGCTCGGCATAGTAGCGGGCCACGCGTTCAAGGGCGGCGCGATAGGCTTTCTCGAAGGCCGCCAGATCGGCTTCGCCCATCAACCGGCCGATGACGGCAACGGCTTCGGGGTTGTCGGGCATGGTGTGGGTCTGCTCGTCGCGCAGCATTTGCAGGCGATTTTCGACCGCGCGCAGATACCAATAGGTTTCGGTCAGATCCTCGGCAGTCTGCGGGCTGATCCAATCGGCTTCGGCCAGCGCCGCCAGGGCCTTTGCGGTTGGCCGCACGCGCAGCGCCTTGTCGCGGCCACCGGCGATCAATTGCTGGGTCTGGGCGAAGAACTCGATCTCGCGAATGCCGCCGCGTCCGAGCTTGACATTGTGCCCCTCGACACGAATGTCGCCGACTTTCTTGGACACGTTGATCTGGCGTTTCATGGCCTGAATATCGGCAATGGTGGCGAAGTCGAGATGCTTGCGCCAGACATAGGGCGCCAATTCCTTGAGAAAGGCCTCACCGACCGCCTTGTCACCAGCGCAGGGACGAGCCTTGATCCAGGCCGCGCGCTCCCAATTCTGGCCGCGCACTTCGTAATAGGCCAGGGCCGCGTCGAACGAGATGGCCACCGGGGTCGATCCGGGATCCGGACGAAGGCGCAGATCGGTGCGGAACACGTAGCCGCCAGTCTGCCGGTCCTCCATCAGACCCACCAGCTTCTGCACCATGCGCGAGTAAATCTTGGTGGCTTCGAGCGGATCGGCGAGCACCGGCTTCTGCGGGTCGAAGAAGGCGACGATGTCGATATCGGAGGAGTAGTTGAGTTCCCGCCCGCCATGCTTGCCCAGGGCAAAGATGGCGAGGCCGGAATTGGCGGCGCGCGCCTTCTGGGCGGAAATGGCCAGGTGCCCCTTTTCGAAGGCCTGGCGCATCAGCAGGTCCAGCGCGGCCTCAAGAGCGGCATCGGCCAGATCGGACAGGGCTTCGGTGGCGCGAGCGGTGGTCCAGGCACCGCCGGTTTCGGCGACAGCCGCCAGGAGGGCTGTCCGGCCCTTGGCGCAGCGCAATACATGGGCAACCGCAGCTTCGTCATCCTCGCGTCCTGCGCGCCCCATTTCGCTCAGGAGAGCGCTGAAGGCGCGGTCCGGTCCCGTGTCCAGGGCCTGGGCGAGCCATTCGCCATGTGCCCGCGCCAGATCGAGAAGATAGGGTGCTGACTCCAGCAGCGGACCGAGCGCGGACGCTTCGGCGCCAAGGGCGCTGGCAACGGCGTCGGGCAACTCGGTCAGCAGGGCCTGAAACAGGGGGGTATCGGTGGCCGGCAGGGGGGCGAGAATTGTGCTCATTTTTGAGGCATACCCTGCCCCTGCAGTCCCGGCAAGGCGGCGCGCTAGCGCGCAGGAAACTCCAGCACGGCGCGCACACCGGGCGCGTTGTCCTCAATACGGAACGTGCCGCCATGCAACCTGGCCACAGCGTTGACGAGCGACAGGCCGAGGCCAGAGCCCGGTTCGGACCGGCTCTTTTCGAGCCGGACAAAGCGTTCCAGCACGCGTTTGCGATCCGCATCCGGAATACCGGGGCCATTGTCGGCCACAGAGATACAGACCCGGTCGCCCTCATTGCTCAGCGAGACATCAATTCTGCCCGACTTCCCGTCTTCAGGACGGGCATATTTCATAGCGTTTTCGAGCAGGTTGACCATGGCCTGGCCGATCAGTTCCCGATTGGCCTTGAGCGTAACGCCCTCGGCAATGCGGGTCTCGACCGCAATACCTTCGTCCTCGGCTACAGGACCGTAAAGTTCGGCAACGTCCGCCACGATCTCGCTGATATTGATTTCGGAAAGCGCTCCGGACGGCGCACCGGCCTCGACGCGGGCGATCATCAGCAAGGCGTTGAAGGTCTGGATCAGGCGGTCGCTTTCGGCGATGACATTTTCAAGCGCCTGTTCCCGCGTTTCAACACTGGCTGTGTCGCGCAGGGCCGCTTCGGCCTGATTGCGCAGACGGGTCAGCGGTGTCTTAAGGTCATGGGCGACATTGTCGGTGACCTCCTTGAGGCCCTGCAAAAGCTGCTCAATACGGTCAAGCATGGCGTTGAGATTGGTCGCCAGGGCGTCAAATTCATCATTCCGCCTCGTGACCGGCACACGTTCGGAAAGATTGCCCGACATGATCTTTGTCGAGGTCTGCTGGATGGTATCGATGCGCCGCAGCACCCGGCGCGCAGTAATGCCGCCGGCGATCAGCGAGAACAGCACAATGCCAACGACGCCAACCATGAAGCTTTGAAGAATGATAGCCGAGTAGCCTCGCCGCTCCACGACATCCCGCCCCACCACCAGGCGCATGCCGTTGTCCAGCTCTATGGATCGAACCACCGCAATGCCCTCGCGCTGGCGGGGCGGGCGGCCTTCTTCGACCACATCGTCACCCAGCGGATTGGGCCGTTCATAATCGAAACTATAGACACCAGGATTGATCACCACCTCGGCCGGCACGTCGGTCACATTGCCGAGCAGATAGAGCCCTGCGGCATCGCCGAGGAAGTAGATGCCGGGGCCCGGCTGTGAGGAGAGCCGGTTGACAGCGAAAGCCAGCGCCCGAATACCCTGGTTGGTTTCGATGCGCTGGAACTGGCGGATTTCGCGATCAATGTCGTCGGTCTGCTGGCGCTGGATCTGAACGCTCGATTGCCAACCGATAAATGCCATCAGAAGGATGGCAAAAACGATAAAGATGGCAATGAATGTGGCCGTCAGCCGGACTGTGGATGTGCGCCAAACCTGGGCGAAGCGGTTCACGGGCTACTCCCGGATCATATAGCCGGCGCCGCGTACAGTGTGCAGAAGCGGATTGGCGTGACCCTTGTCAATCTTGGAGCGCAGACGGGACATATGCACGTCGATGACGTTGGTCTGGGGGTCGAAGTGGTAGTCCCAGACGTTCTCAAGCAGCATGGTGCGCGTCACCACCTTGCCGGCATTCTTCATGAGATATTCGAGCAGGCGGAATTCGCGCGGCTGGAGCAGTATGTTCTCCCCATCGCGCTCGACCTTGCGGCTGAGGCGATCGAGCGACAAGCCACCAACAGTATAGCTGGTCGCTGCTTCGGCCGGGCTTGACCGGCGCGCCAGCACCTCAACGCGGGCCAGGAGCTCGGTGAAGGCATAGGGCTTGGTCAAATAATCATCGCCGCCGGCACGCAGGCCGGTGACTCGGTCATCGACTTCGCCAAGGGCCGACAGGATCAGTACGGGGGTCTTGTCATCTTCGGCCCGCAAGCTTTCCACGATGCTGAGGCCATCGCGACGGGGCAGCATGCGGTCCACGATCAGCACGTCGTAATCCATGCCCGAAGCCATGGCATAACCGGTTTCACCGTCCGCGGCGTGATGGGTCACGTGGCCGGCTTCATCGAGGGCCTGGACGAGATAGCTCGCCGCTTCGCGGTCGTCTTCGATGAGCAGGATCTTCACGGCTGACGCTCCGATAATTCTGGGAGATGGCCCCCGGGCAAAACCCGGAGGCCAAAGACTTGTTACTCAGTATCGCCGATCGGCAGCCCGACGAAGCGGGCCTCGCCATCGCGGGCAATCTTGATCAGGACCGTGTTGAGACCCCGATCACGTACAGCCTGGACAGCCGCATCGAAATCGCCGGGCTCGGCCACGGGCTTGTTGTCCACTTCGAGGATCACGTCGCCAGTGGCAAAGCCGCGCTGAGCCGCAGGGCTGTCACCGTCGACGTCCTGGATCAACAGGCCGCCCGAACCGTCACCATTGGGCACCAGGGTCATGCCCAGAGCCGTAGCGGCTTCTGGAAGGGCCTGGGGTGGTGTCGGCTGCTCGGGCGTTTCGGCTGCCGTCTCATCAAGCTGTTGGAGCTGAACCGAGATGGTGGTCTCCGCGCCGTCGCGCCAGATCGTCAGTTCAACAGTGCTGTCAGGGGCCTTGCTGGCAATCGTGCGGCTGAGATCAAGCGCGTCATCGATCTGCTCACCATCGACTTCGATAATGATGTCGCCCGATTCAACGCCTGCAGCACCAGCCGGACCATCCTCGGTGGGTTCGCGAACGATGGCACCACGCGCGTCGGGCAGGCCAACACTATCGGCGATATCGCGGCTGACGTCCTGGATCGAAACGCCGAGATAGCCACGGGTCACCGTGCCGTCCTCGATAAGCTGATCAACAATCAGTTTCACAGTACGGGCAGGAATAGCGAACGCAATACCGACATTGCCGCCAGTGGGGGAATAGATGGCGGTGTTCACACCAACCACTTCACCATTGACGTTGAAGGCCGGTCCGCCCGAGTTGCCAGTGTTCACAGCAGCGTCGATCTGCAGGAAGTCACCATAGTTGGAACCGCCAATGTCGCGGCCGGCACCGGAAATGACACCCACTGTCACTGTGCCACCCAGGCCGAAGGGATTGCCCACCGCCACGACCCAGTCACCGACGCGGCTGGGTTCCAGATCGTTCTCGAAGGTGACGAAGGGCAGGTCCTCGCCTTCGATCTTGAGTACGGCAAGGTCGGTGCGTTCGTCAGTGCCGACGATTTCGGCAACCTGTTCGGAACCGTCTTCGAAGACCACCGTGACCTTGGTTGCGTCCTCAACCACGTGGTTGTTGGTCACCACATATCCGTCATCGGAGATAATGAAGCCCGAACCGGCCGCCATGAAGCGGCGCGGTGCACTCTGTCCGCCGGGCGCACCTGGACCGTTGGGGCCACCGAACTGGTCGAAGAAGTCGCGGAACGGATGATCTTCGGGCAGGTCGGGGAAATTGAACTCGAAGTTGAAGTCACGGCCACCGCGCTGGACGGTGCGACCGGGGGCCTCGGCCTCGACCAGGATGGAGACCACGGCGGGCTTAACCGCCTCGACAAGATCGGCGAAGCCCTGCTGAACCTGTGCCTGGGGCACAACGATCTGCGCGGCGTTCTGCATCTGCGCATTGGCAGCCTGGCCTGTAAGGACAAAAGCGGTGGAAACGCCGCCGACGCCGACCAGAAGGGCCAGTGCCGATGCGCCCAGCCAGTGGCGGGTACGCGAAAGAATAGTCGAACGCATGGGAACGTATCTCCTTCGTTAAGCTCTCAACAGCTTGTGGCGATACGTATGCAACGGCGCGCCTTTCTATGAAGTTGCGCCAAGATTAAGCTTTGGCAATGTTGCGGGCGGGATTGTGTCAGGTCCCGGTCTTGTCACTGCCATGTTTCAGGGCATCGAGTGCGGCGGTCTCCTCTGCGGTCAGACCGTCTGCAGGTACCGCGGCCTGCCGCCTGCGCGCGATGAACAGGGCGATCAGGCCAGCGAGCAGCAGCAGCGGCGCGGCCACCCAAAGGAGCAGCGTATGGGCCCCAAGGCGTGGATTGAGCAGGACATATTCGCCATAGCGGTCAACGACATACTGCTCGACTTCCGCATTGGTGTCGCCGGCCACCAGGCGTTCGCGCACCAGCACGCGCAGGTCGCGGGCGAGGTCAGCGTCGCTGTCGTCTATCGACTGGTTCTGGCAGACCAGGCAGCGCAGCCCGGCCGAAATATCGCGCGCCCGCTGCTCCAGGGCCGGGTCAGGCAGAATTTCGTCGGGCCCAAGCGCCTGAGCTGCCGGCGCCAGCAACAGCATCAGACACATCAGCGTGACACGCAGCATTACCGGGACGCCTCCAGCTTCGCCTTGCTCGCTGCCTGCGGCACACCGAAGCGGACACGGCGGTCGCTCAGCGACAGCATGCCGGCACCGGACATGACCAGCGCCCCAATCCAGATCAGCAGAATATAGGGCTTGTGCCAGACCCGGATGACATGGGTGTCGTCCAAAGGCTCACCAAGCTGCAGGTAAAGCTGGGACAGGCCATAGGTCTGTATCGCCGCTTCCGTGGTTGGCGTTCCGCTTGCCACATAGGTCCGGCGTTCAGGCATCAGCACGTCGCTGCCCCCATTCGGGCCGGTCACGGTGAACACGCCGGTGTCTGCGAGGTAGTTAGCGCCTTCGAGCTGTTCGAAGCTGTCAAAGGCAATCTCATAGCCTGCCAGTTCGGCGGTTTCGCCGGGGTTTAGCGTGGTTACGCGCTCGGTCTCCCAGGCAGAGACCGAAACAATGCCCAGCACTGTCAGCCCCAGCCCCATATGACCAATGGCCGTCGACCAGATACTGCGCGGCAATCCGGCCAGCCGCCGCAGGCTCTCGGCCAGCGGAATGCGCCCGAGCCGGCTGCGCTCGAACAATTCGGCAAGTGCGCCGAAGGTCACCCAGAACCCAAGCAGCAGCCCGATCGGCACCAGTGATATCGAATTGCCGGCCAGGGCCGAAATGAGAATGGCGAGGAAAACCGCCAGGGCGGCAAAACCCATCAGGCGCTGCCCGGCGGCAACCAGATCAGCCCGTTTCCATGCCAGAAGCGGGCCAAAGGGCAGGACCAGCAGGAGCGGCGCCATCAGGGCACCAAAGGTGAAATTGAAGAAGGGTGCACCCACCGAGATGGTGGTTCCGGTCAGCGCGTCGAGCAGCAATGGGTAAAGCGTGCCGACCAGCACGGCTCCCACAGCGGTGGCCAGGAACAGATTGTTGAGAATGAGTGCGCCTTCACGGCTGATCGGGGCGAACAAACCGCCCTGGCGCAGTGCCGGAGACCGGATCGCGAAAAGCAGGAAAGCCCCGCCGATGAGCACTGCCAGCATGGCCAGAATCACAAGACCGCGCGTCGGGTCGCTGGCGAAGGTATGGACCGAGGTCAGAATGCCTGAGCGCACCAGGAAGGTGCCGAGGAGCGACAAGGAGAAGGTTATGATGGCCAGAAAAATTGTCCAGATCTTGAGCGCATTGCGTTTTTCCATGACCAGCGCCGAGTGCAACAATGCCGTGCCGGCCAGCCAGGGCATGAAGCTGGCGTTCTCCACCGGGTCCCAGAACCACCAGCCGCCCCAGCCAAGCTCGTAATAGGCCCAGTATGAGCCCATGGCGATGCCCAGTGTCAGGAAGACCCAGCTCAGCATGGTCCAGGGCCGCACCCAGCGCGCCCAAGCCTGATCGATGCGGCCCGAGATCAGCGCGGCAATGGCAAAGGAAAAGCAGATCGAAAAACCGACATAGCCCGCATAGAGCAGCGGCGGGTGGATGGCCAGGCCCACATCCTGCAGCACGGGATTGAGGTCGCCCCCCTCCAATGGCGCAGGCGACAGCCGGGCGAAGGGATTGGAGGTAAACAGCGTAAAGCCGGCAAAGGCGGCTGTGAGCAGACTCTGCGTACCGAGCACCAGGTTGGTCAGGTCGGACGGCAGGCCGCGGCTGAATGCGGCCGCCAGGGCGCCGAACAGCACCAGGATCAAAACCCAGAGCAGCATGGACCCTTCGTGATTGCCCCAGACGCCTGAAATCTTGAAGATCAGGGGTTTGAGCGAATGCGAATGATTGGCCGCCAGTGCGAGGCTGAAATCGGACACCACGAAGGCATGCACCACGGCCAGAAAAGCCACTGACACCAGAACGAATTGCAGGATGGCGGCCTGACCGAGCACCGCGGCCAGCCGCTCACCGCGCCGCCAAAGCAGCAGCCCGCCCATTGCCGAAACGACGGCAATCGCAAAGGCAAGAACCAGGGCAAAATGTCCAAGCTCGATACTCATTGCATGGTCTCCCCCGGCCGCCACTCGCCCTGCGCCTTGAGCGCCTCGACGACTTCCTTGGGGATGTAGTTCTCATCATGCTTGGCCAGCACATTGCTGGCCTGGAAGCGACCATCCGGTCCAAGACTGCCCTCGGCTACAACCCCCTGCCCTTCGCGGAACAGATCGGGCAGGATGCCGACATAGCGGGCCACGATGTCATGTCCGCCATCGGTGATGGTGAACACGTTGTCCTGTCCGTCGCGGGTCCAGCTACCGTCCTTGACCAGTCCACCGAGGCGGATCGCCTGCCCTGGTGCAACTTCGCGCGCGATCACGTCGCTGGGCGCATAGAAGAACACGATCTGGTCACGCAAGGCCGTCAGCACCAGTGCCGTGGCGATCGCGACCACAACGACCAGACCTGCAATAACGGCCAGGCGCTTCTGCTTGCGGGTCATGCCGCGGCGGGCGTTTGCCGGCATGGTCATTGATCATCTCCGTTCAGCGTCAGGCCAGCATCGAGGGCAAGCGTATCGAGTTCGCCGCGATCAAACGCGGCGGGATAGGCGACCACAGCGGCGTCATAAGCGCGCTGCGCATTGTCACGATCATTCAACACCAGATAGGACCGGACGAGCTGGGTCCATTCTTCGACAGAACCGCCCTCAGCGTATAGTCGATCGGCCAGGCCACCAACCATGCCCTGGATCATCTCGGCCTGGTCCGCGGCCGTTGTGTCAACGCCGTCATTCGCCGCAACCGCCAATCCCTGCCGCGCTGCAGGCAACCAGGATTCGTTGCCCTGCGCCAGGTTGATGGCTTGCTGCCAATAGGTCCGGGCCTGGTCATAGCGAGCAAGCCGCATGAACTCGGCGGCCAGATAGAGACGCGAGCGCACATGATCCGGGTCCGCTGCGGCGGCTTGCTCAAGCTGATCCATCGCCTCGTCGGATCCCGCACCATTGGCATCGAGCAGCAGCGCTTCGGCCAGATCGGTGCGCAGATCGGCGCTGGGGCCGGACAGCGCCATCACGCGGCGATAGGCCTCTGCCGCGTCGGCAAAGCGACCCATTTCGACATAGGCCGGCGCAATGACCTGCCATCCGCGCAGATCATCTGGTGCCTCGATCAACCGCGCCTCAATCCGTGCCACCGCATCATCAAGATCAAGGGATTGGGCAACGAGCTCCGGCCGATCGGCCAGGGGTTGGGCCGGCAGGTCGGGCCGACCCAGAAATGCATAAAGAACTAGGCTCAGCGCGGCGGTGACGGCCAGACCGGACAGGAGCGGTGCCTGACCGAGCGACTTAGCGGGCGCCGGACCGGGCGCCGCCTTGTTGCGCAAAATTTCACGGGCCAGTTCGCCCTTGGCGGCCAGAGCCTGGCTGGCATCGAGCTTGCCATTGCGCTCATCGGCTTCAATGGCATCAAGCGCCAAGCGAAAATGTCTGTTCTGATCAGTCATTTCGCCGGTCGTCTCGTTGACCGTGCGACCCGCCGCCGCATAGAACAAGGCAGCGCAGGCAATGGCGGTAACGGCAATGGCAATCGACCAGAAAATCATGGGCCCCAAACGCTTGTCTGCCAGACGCGGCAAGGCATGGCCCTCTATAAGCCGAATGCGGCAAAAAACCATCAAAACAGCGCGTGAAAGCAAGGACGCATTGCCACAGGGGCCGGTGGTCGCAGGCCTAATTGCCGCATGAGCGCAGCCGAATTCGACTTTGCGATCTTTGGTTCAACCCCCATGGCGCAGCTTCTGGCGGGGCTGCTGGGCGGTGAACACGGCCGGAAAGTCTTGCTCATCGGGCAGAATCGGGCAGGCTATCGCTTGCCCCGCGGTATTGACCTTTCTGTTGGTCCCATTACGCGGCCACAAAGCTGGGCCATGCTGACTGGTACCTCTGCGGAGGCCGCACGTCTGGTAACCAGGATTGCCGGTCGAAGTGCCATTTCGCGTGTCGACCCCATATTCTTTGCCGAGGACCCGCGCGCCGTTGAAGCCCTCTCCCACATGCGTCACATGGCAGAGGGATTTGGCATTGCGGCCGAACCGGTTGGACAGTCCGTGCTGGGCGGCAATCGTTCGGGCATGGTCCTTCGCGACGCCATGCGGCTGAACCGCCCACAACTGGAAATAGGACTGGAGCGCTGGTTGACGGACTGTTCCGTGGAGCGCCTGGCGCCGCGTTCGGTTGCAGTCGACAATGACGGCGCAGTGACGATTGAAACCGACGGGGGAACAAGCCGGGCCCAGCAGGCCGTGCTGGCCGACGACGAGGCGATCGTGGCATGGCTGCCGCTGCGCCAGTGGCCAACACTATTCCAGCGTGTGCACCATACAAGCATTCTAAGCACGCCGACGCGTTCGCTGGCCGCTCCCATCATGCTCGAACTGGACAAGGGTCTGTTCCTGACGCAGCAGGCAGAAGGCGGGGTTGCCGCCTTTGGTCCAGGCGACAGGTCCGCATTTTCTGAGCATGTTCACGGCCTTCTGGGTCAAAACAGGCAAGTGGAACAGGCCGGACAGACGAGCTATGCCGCGCTGGCGACCAAAGACGGGGCACCTGCCTTTGGTCGCGCGGCTGGGCAAGGCGCCGACATTGTCGCGAACACCGGGTGCCACGGGGCGTTCATCGCGCCGTCCCTCGCCCGGTGGTTGGCTGGTGGGGCATCTGCAGACGAGGCCCGATGGTTCGACCAGCACCTGGTCAACCGCACCAGCCGGCAGACGCGCGTTGATGAGTTCCAATGGCCGCTGGAAGGTCACGCTGCATGAGGCCGCAGATCAATCGGTTGCCGGACAATGCACCCAAAGGCTTTGCCGGCACTGCAATTGACCGCACCAAACCGTTGCGGTTCCGGCTCGACGGGCGGATCGTGTCTGGATTTGCTGGCGATACGGTTTTGAGCGCTGCTCTCGCTGCTGGCATCGACACTGTGGGCCAGCACCTAGATAGCCCCATTGGCCTGACATCGCGGGCCCTCCCGCCCATTAGTCATGCCAGCCTTGCCAATGACCCGCAATTTGCTCTCCCCATGGCCAGAACCCCGGCTCAGGACGGCGCCGAATTCGTGACCTTTGGGGTCGAGCGCTCGCGCGGCGTGGCGCGCCTGTTTCAACCTGGCCGGACGCTTGGATTGAAGCTGGATTCGGCCCATCCGCTTTCTCGGCCCTGGCGCACCATTCCTGGCGCCGCACATGCAGCCACGGATCTACTGGTGATCGGTGGCGGCGTCGCAGGCCTTTCGGCAGCTCTGGCCGGGGCACGTGCCGGATTGACCGTCACACTTGTCGAGGCGAGGGGATTTCTCGGCGGACACTCGGGGCTTTTCGGCACCCAGGAAGGCGAGGACGCCCCCGAAGAGAGCATGGCACGCTTGAGCGCCGAGGTCGAAGGGGCCGAGGCGATCACCGTTCTGACCGCGACCCAGGTGTTTTCTATAAGACCGGGCCTGGCACGTGCGCATCGGATCGAGACCGCGCCCGGCACCAGCCGCGGTCGTGTCATCGATATTGCTGCTGCGCACATCGTCATCGCCACAGGCGCGCTTGAACGCCTGCCGATATTTGCGGGCAACCGGTTACCCGGAATCGTCGGATGTCTGGACGCCTATGAAATGGCAACACGGTTTGGCGTTTGGACGGGCCAGCGCGCTATTGTGGCCACCAGCAGCAATCCGGCCTACCGATTGGCCATGCTGGCCAGCGATGCCGGCATTGGTATTGGCCGGATTCTCGACGCCCGACCCGAACCCGCATCGCGTTTCATAGCCTTTTCGCGCGCCTATGGGATCGTGCAATCCCCTGGCGCAGTGGTGGCATCGGTGGGCATTGCCCGCGCTGGCGGCCTGTTGTCCATCCACACGGAAAACCGGCATGAGGCCGCCTTGGTCACCGACCGCCTGCTGGTCTGCGGCGGCTGGCAGCCTGACCTCACTTTGTGGCACATTGCCGGCGGTACCAGCGTATGGAATGCCGGCCGCGGCAGGATCGAGGCGCAGGGACGTCTTGACTCGATTGCCCTGGCTGGTGGTGCGGCAGGCTATTTCACCCGGCGCGGCTGCATTCAGAGCGGCGCCGACGCCGTCGACCAACTGCTTGGCCGGGAGCGTCGAGCCGTGGATGACCCGATTGTTGACCCCCTGCATGAAACACCCGACGGCCCGATTGCAATCGCCCAGCCGGTTTCAGAAGGTGCACCAACTTATCTCGACGCCGGACTTGGTCTTTTGCAGCGTCCGGCCGAGGCGGCGCGCAAGCGCAGGTTTGCCTTCTGGAGGCCAGCGCCGGGCGGACTGACGCTCCTATCGGAGGCTCCGCAGGCACTGGCGGTAAACGAGGTCGCGACCGGCGTGGACCTTAAGCTGATCCCGGCGGACGCTGCCGGTATCGTCGCGCAGGAACGGGTCGCTTCCGTGCCTCTGTCAGTCGAACAGGAAATGTCCAGTCCCGACACTTGGGTCCCCATCGAAGCGACCGAGATTCCGTCTTTCCTCATTGGGCGATATGGCCCGGAGGCCAGGCTTGTTCGCATAGTTCCGAGTGAAGCACGGATATTGGAGGCCGGGGCGTTGATCTTTCCCAATTCCGATGCCCGTCACCCTCATTATTCGATTGGCGTGATCCTGCGCCACGATCCGGCCGGAGCCATTGGGCTGGTGGCGGCCAATGCGGCTACAATCGACTATCCAGTCACAGTTCGGGAAAAGGGCCAGATCGTACGCGCACAAATCGCGGCACTGGATGCCTGATCAGGCGCGCCGCTCTGCCGCAGCCCGGGCACGCTTCAGCGTGTCGGCATATTCAGGGTTGAAGCGGATCTCGGCCATCTTGATCGCCGCATTCAACCTTTCCCCGGTCACCGCATCGTCGGGGTCCTGACGCAACAAATCGAGATTGCGCTGGATATGCAGTTCAAGGGCCTGCCCGGTTTGGCTCCAGGCCTGGTCGAACACGGCATTGAGCGCCAGCGAATCGCGGCAATCGCGGACAGCCGAGAGCAGATAGACACCATTGATGGCGCCCAGCAGGCGATCATTGTCGATCCGGTCTGTCCCTTCGCGCGGGCGGCGCATGGCTTGGTTGAGGTCGGTCACGACCTCCTTGAGACGCGGCTCGACCCGGTCCGACACCATTTTGGTGATGGTAGAGAGCATTTGCGTGGAACGGCTGCCGCGCGCAAACTCGATATATCCGGTCAGCGATCGCACGAGGCGGTGAAAACGATCCAGGCTCCGGCAGGCCATGTCGATGTCGGCAAAGGGGCCGCCCAACTGCAGGTTCTTGAGCTGGTTCTGCGCCTGTCCAAGGATTGCTTCGATCAGGGGACCAAAGCCGTTCCGCGCAATCACCTGTTCGCTGGCATTGCCGCTCAACTTGATCACAGCCGTGACGAGGCGGGTCGGATTGGCCACCTGCCCGATTGCGGTATGGAACATCAGCCCGGCCAGCTTGGGATCCTGCAACGGCATGGACTGCAAGGCGACGCCGAGTGCAGCTTCATCGCTCATCGTATTGATGGCCCGGCCGAAACCCTGCGCTTTCGGCAACAAGGCCCGCGCCCTGAGCGCTGCCATGACCACAGATGCTTCGTCGCGGAAGTTCTCGCGACCCGATTGGGCGCGCAGGCGGCGCATGGCCTCGGTGTCGCCGTCGATCTTTTCCAGCGCAGCTTTCATGCGCGCCAGCACCTCGGGCATCAGGGGCTCGAGATCGGTCGCAGCAAAGTTGCCGTTGGCCACGCCATCGGCCGAAATCAGGTCAGAACACAGGTCGCGCACCACCCAGACCCAGGCGCCTCTGGCGGCTTCGACGCTGACCGAACTGCCGAGCGGAAACAGCACAGGTTCGTTGACCAGCACCGGGTCGATCAGACCACAGAATGGCCGGCGCACACTCGCGTTTGCCTCGGCCTCAGGTCGTGAGGGTGTCGGCGTTGCTACGGGAATGCTCGTGGCAGGCTGGTTCATAAGGTCTTCGGGTCAGCAATGATGACTCCATCGACCCTATAGGACCGTGGTAAACAATCCTTTTCCCGCAAGCCCGCTTCCAGTCAGGCTGCGCTCTGGACCACGTTCCAATTGCCGTTCTGTTCGCGGCAGGCAGTGCCCTTCTTGACATAGTCCGTGCCGCCCACCTTGACGGTGTGTGTGAAGTCACGGCAATCAAGATTGTTAACCCGCACATAGGGTCCAACGGCCACCGAACCGGTTGTTCCCTGATCGCCCGCCCACTGACGCGGTGCACCGGGACGGCCGAACTGAAGGGCATAGAACTGGGCGCTGTTGGCCTCGTTGGAATCTTTTGCCGTCATCAGCGCCAAAGCGGCCGGATCCACAAATCCGTTGGCGATGCTGGTGGTCAGCTTGGCGGTCTGAACGGTCTGGGCCGAGGTCGGCACCAGCGGCTGTGTCGCAACGGGCTGGGGCGTAACCGGCACCTGGGCAATGCGCGTCGTGCCGGTGCTCGAACAAGCGGCAAGCGCCAGGGCAAGGATCGGGAGGGCGATGAACGAAATGCGATTCATGGGGTGATTGGCCTCTGGTGCAGTCAGTTGGTTCTTGTTGTCGCAATGCGGCGAAAGTGCGTCAGTTCCCGGGCGGCCTGACCAAACCGCCCAGCCGCGCCGTCGGCAGCCGCAGCTCTACCAGCAATCCGCCCAATTGTGAGCGCTTGAGTTCAAGCTCGCCGCCATAGACATCGACCAGTTCCTTGACGATATCCAGTCCCAGCCCGGTTCCAGGCGTTTTCTCGTCCAGCCTGACGCCGCGGCGCAACACTTTTTGCGCATCGGCCTCGGACAGCCCCGGGCCATTGTCGTCGATCCGCATCAGGAGCTGCGTGCCCTTTTCGCCGCGCACGCTGCCCAGCCGCACGCCAACCTGCCCCTTGGACCATTTGCAGGCATTGTCGAGCAGATTGCCGGCCATTTCCTCGAAATCGGCCTCATCCCCCCGGAACCAGGGCAGCGAGGCATCTGGCCGCTGAAAGGCGATAGTTACATCGGGATGGATCTTGCGCATCACCCGCGTCAACCGCAGCATGATCATGGTGGCATCGGCCTTCTTGCCCACCACTGACGTCCGGGCCGCCAGCCGCGCCCGTTCGAGATAGGTCGAGACCATATTACTCATCTTCTCGGTCTCGGAGGCCACGATGTCGGCCAGGGCGCCCTTGCGGGCATGGGCCTCGTTGCGCAGCACCGCGATGGGCGTCTTGAGGCCATGAGCAAGGTTGCCGACCTGATTGCGCGCACGCTCGATGATCTGCACGTTAGAGCGCAGCAACTCGTTGACCTCTTCCGCCAGCGGCGCAATTTCGGTCGGGTAGCTTCCGGAAACTTCGGCGCTTTCGCCCTCCCGCACGGCCTCGACCGCCGTGCTCAGCCGCGCGATCGGCCGCAAGGCGATGCGGGCAACAATCGCGCTCATTATCGCGAGCATGATGCCGACAGCGCCCAGCACGATGAATGTCTGGCCGCGAAAATCGGCAACCAGTTCCAGCATTTCGGTCAGATTGCCCGCGACGGTGATCCGATACGTCGTGTCATCCAGGGTCACGCTGCGCTCGACCATGCGCAATTGCGTGCCGAACGGGTCGTTGATCACCTCGGTGCTGCGCCCCATGGCGTCGGCCGCCGTGCCCACGCCGGGCAGATCGATGCCGACCACCGATGTCGACAGGTTGATCAGCCCCCCTTCTTCGCCGCGAATGATCCAGTACCAGCCAGAACGCGGCCGCTCGAAGCGCGGGTCGGCCAGAGCGATGCCATTGTCCTGGGGATCACCCGCCTCGAGCAAGGCACCGGCGAGGCTCTCGACGTGGAAGTCGAGCGTATCGGTCAGGGTGGTGTCGAGGGTGCGCGAATAGAGATCGGTCAGAAGGACGCCCGTTGTTACCAGCGCCAGCACCAGCCAGCCTGCCGACAACCAGAACAATGCGGCTGCGATCGAGCCCTTGCGCAACATCTCAGCGCCTCATACCGCCGGCCACGCCGGTCCAGGAACCGTGTCAGTCGCCAAGGATCTGATAGCCCAGTCCGCGCACGGTCTGGATACAATCCTCCGGCAGCTTCTTGCGCAAACGCCCGACGAACACCTCGATCGTGTTGCTGTCGCGGTCGAAATCCTGATCGTACAGGTGCTCGGTCAGCTCGGTCCGCGAAATCACCTTGCCCTTGTGGTGCATGAGATAGCTCAAAAGCCGCAATTCGTGGCTCGTCAGCTTCACCGATTGACCTTCGACGGTCACCTTGCCGCTGCGCGCGTCGAGGCGCACGGCGCCGCAGACGATCTCGTTGCTCGCATGTCCAGCGGCCCGCCGCACCAGCGCCCGCACACGCGCCAGCACCTCTTCCATGTGGAATGGCTTGGCGACATAGTCGTCTGCACCCGCATCGATACCCTGAACCTTGTCGCTCCAGCGGTCGCGGGCAGTCAGCAGCAATACCGGTGTGGTCTTACCCGCCCGTCGCCATTCCTCAAGCACCGAAAGCCCGTCCATTTGCGGCAGGCCGATATCGAGGATGATCGTGTCATAGGGCTCGGTATCGCCCAAAAAGTGGCCTTCCTCGCCATCGAAAGCCACATCCACGGCGTAGCCCGCCTCGGTCAAGGCGTCCTTGATCTGTCGATTGAGATTGGTGTCGTCTTCAACAACCAGAATACGCATGATCCGCCCCCCACAAGGCTAGGCTGCTATTGTGCGTTCAGCGTCAGGTTTTGCGCCTGACCGTCCGAGCTGAGCACACCGATAACATATACCAGCCTTCCGCCCTCGTCACACACATCCACGTTGAGGATATCCGAGCTTGGATCCACGCCAGCCTGCGCCAGCACAGCATCAAGCGACATGATTTGTCCGGAAGACACCGCCTCCTGGATCTGGCGCTTGTCGAGGCAGGCCTGGGCCTGGCTCGAACCGGTGCTAGCAAGCGCAAGCGCCAGGGCGAGAGCCAAAGCAATAGAGGCGGAAGGTTTGGGGGCGTTCGTTTTCATGTGCCAATCAATAGCGCCTGCAAACTGAATGGGACATGAATGCGGCGAAACGCCCCCGATTTCCACACATTTGACCTCAGGCTTTCCCGATATCCCCCTTCAACCCCTTGCGCAGGAAGAGTATGGCCAGCGATTCTAGCACCAGGCTCCCTGCCGAACCGCTGTCCAGCGCTGGCAGGTCGATGCCAAGCATCTGCGCCAGCCCGGCAAGCAGCATGAATGCAGCCACGATATAGGTTTTGTAGCCAGATAGAATATCCACGTCCTCATCTCCTTGAGTTGATTTTTTGGTCGGCGCCGCGGCGAGCGCTGCGGCACGAATGGTCTCGACACGGCGGATCCAGCCGCGCCCGAACACCGGAAAAGTTGAGAGAGCCCTGAGAAAGCCGAGCCGCCGGTCGCACAGGGTATTTACTGTGCCGGCGGCGCTGCTTCGGTTGGCTGCCGCAAGTGTAATTGGGCCGACCAGGCCATCGGCGGCGACGCCGAGCACCTGCTGCAGGCATCGAACTGCCCTATTCGGCCCGGAATTGACCGCAAAGTCGAACACAGCCAGATCCACACCCGGTGGCAGTTCTCCTGCCCGGCACACATCCCAATAGCCCGCCCGATAGATGTGCGCGGCCTCGTCCCTCTCCAGAGTCTGCACCTCAGCTTTTGGCAGATCCCACCAAGGCGAAATATTGCGCCAGCGCGCCAGGGTCTTGCGTGTGATCCCCATGTTCGTAGCGCCGCCCGGATCGGCAGGGTGATCGACATATCCCCCCTCATGCCGAAAAATTTCGGTCAGGCAGCCGTCAAACCGACCATCAGCCATGAAACTCTCCTGTCGCGCCATGGCCCGCACCGAGCGCTGCGCTGACTTGCCGGACACTAAAAGTGAAACCGCTCGCCGGAGCACCGACGTCGGCGATCTGGTCGGCCAGCGGATACGGAACGGAGCATTGCGCTGTACTCAGCGTTCTTACTGTCACGCCGCCGGTCACGATCTCGACCTGCCAGTTCTCCGGCGCGAATTCGAGCGGTGGCTCGGCCACACCCCAGCCATCACCATCGGCCCGGCTGCGGCGCGTCCATTCCAGCGCAATCGAACCGTCGGCTGCCCTCGACCCCTTGAGATGGACGGGGGGAAGAGGCAGCACGGGCCCGGCGCTGGGAGCGACTTTCACGATTTCTCCGGCGCCGCCCCCCGCAACCGTTGCACGCAGGTCGCGGCTTTCGCCAATCCAGTCCGTTTCCACCGCCAGGGTCACCACGGTCTGGTTGAGGACCATCATCCGCCGACCGGTGGACGCGGTGCCGATGGCCTGCACGGAGCCTTCCAGCCCCCGCAACAATGCAGTCAGACGATATTGCCCAGGTGCCACCAGTTCTGCGTTGGCAAAGCCGATGACCTCCCAGTCGCCGGCATCGGTCTCGACTGCAACCCGGTTCGTACCGGCCAGCGCTGCCAATGGCGCGGCGTCGGCGAGATGGCCGGCAATCAACTTTATGTCGAGGGCATTGCCTCGATCCCACTGCGCCTCAGGTCCGGAGGCCAAAGGGGTGAGCAGTTCACCAATCGCTGCCGGACGACTAAGCCGCGCCAATTGAGTGCCCGTAGCGTTGTCGACAATCTCCGCGACTCCCGGCCAGGGATCGGAATAGGCGCCAAGAACCAGCCGGCTGCGCAGCGGATCGGACGGCAGTGGAGGCAGATGCGCTGCAACCACCACGGGAGAAATCACAGGCGTCATGGCCGGCCGGCTGCCACGCGGCCGATCTACGCCAGTGGCCAGAGCATCCCCTCGGCGCACCGCGCTGGCCGAGATTTGACGGACGGCACCGTCGCGAATTTCCGTGATTTCGAACGGTCCCTCGGCGAGATCGGGCAGCGTCACCCGGTCGCCCGGCTCGAGCCCGATCTGTCCCGGCGGTAGAGCGAATTCGATCCTGTCCCCGCCTGCGGCATGTTGATCGAGCAGCCGTTCAGCCGCTTGCCGGGCAGCGCCAGTATCAAGCACAACCGGCATGTTCTGCGTCACCAGCGGCCCCTGATCCGGCCGGATCGCCGCTGACGTCGCAGCCAGATAATCCCGCTCCCGGTCAAAATGCCCGAACGTCAGCCGTGCCGGCTTTTCCGCGCCATCACCGCGCCGCCGCGACAGGACCGGTGCGTCAGTGCTGGCCAGGGCGTCGTATTCCAGCTCAAGCGCTTGTCCCGCACCTTGCGCAATGCCGACCATTGCATCACCGCGCGCGGCAAGTTTCTGCCCTGTCAGGTCAAACAGGGTCTCAAGGACATCGCGGGCCGTTCCGGCACCCGACACAGTCAACCCGCCAATCAGCGGGGCCGAGGGTGCCGTAAGAACAAGGCTGCCAAACTCCGATGCAACGGTGTGGGCCAACTCATCGCTGGCCAGCCCACCCAATCGGCCGGTCAGCCAGTGACCGGTCGGATGATTGGCACCGTCGGACCAAACCTCCGTGAGCGCCGGGAAGACCGGAAAGGGCCGTGCGTCCCAGGTCCAGCAATAGAGCCGTTCAGAATCGACCATGCCAGCCGGATTGAGGCTCGGATCGTTCCAGCGCCGGTGATGCGCCCGCAGCACCTGCCGCTGGATCAGCGCGTCCGGGGTGCCGGCCGAAAAGTAGGGCCGCCCGTCTTCGGCGCTCTTGCTATCACCGAAAATATTGGGCTGGTTGGCACCCTTGTCGACAGCGCCGCACCCGATTTCGGTCAACCATATCGGCTTCGAGCCGGGCGCCCAGGCCGTCGGGAAAGCATTTCGCACGCCGCCAGGGCGATCATAATGCTGCTGGCCCCAGAAGGCTTCGATATCCTTGTAGCGCCAGATCCAGGGTTCGCCATGCGCCCCGTCGGTAATTGGCGTCCGAAGCTGCGCGCGGCGGTCGGCCTCACTGGCGTAGAACCAGTCATAGCCCTCGCCCCTTTCAATATTGCCCGCCAGATAGTCGAGCTCATAGCCGGTCCGCGCCAATGCCAGATCGGCATGGGTCTCCCCATCCCGCCAGTCCGCCAGGGGCATGTAGCAGTCGATCCCCACCGCATCGATATCGGGCGAGGCCCAGAGCGGGTCGAGGTGAAAGAATTTGGCGCCATTCTTCTGGCACCCCGAATACTCGCTCCAGTCCGCCGCATAGGTCAGTTTTGTTGCTGGTCCCACAATGGCCCGCACATTGGCGGCCAGCGTCACCAGCGCATCGACGAAGGGAAAGCTGTTGCCCGCCCCGCGCACGCTGGAGAGTCCGACCATTTCCGAGCCAATCAGCATGGCATCCACGCCACCCGCCGCAACGGCGAGCTGGGCATAGTGCAAAACCATGGCGCGATAGCCGGGCACGAACGCGGCCACCTGGACCGCGGCGGCCCCACTTCCCTCAGGCGATCCGGGCTGCCCCGGCGCCGGCGAGCAGGTAATGCGCCCGCGCCAGGGATAGGCGGACTGCTCGCTACCGCCATAGGGGTCGACCAGCCCATTGCCTTGCGGAATGTCCATCAGCACAAAGGGATAGATCGTCACTTTGAGCCCGCGCGCCTTGAGGTCGGCGATGGCGGCGAGCACCGAAGCGTCCGAGGGCGTGCCGCCATAGGCTGGTCCGCCGGCATGGCTTGAAACGACCCGCGCCGCTGCCCGCGTCACGCCAGCAACGCTCCACTCCGTCCCCTCGATATCGCGTGTCGCATCCTCGACGCGCGGCTCCACGGTACAATTTGCACAGCGCAGATCGTCGCCGAACCAGCTCACAACCAGCGCCACATGCTTGAGATTGGGGCAAAGCGCCTGCAACTCGTCGAGCGACCAGCTCCAATTGCTGGTGCCGGCCAGCAGGTGGGCATTTTCGCTCACCCCTGCGCCTGGCCCCGGCACCCTCACCCTCGGCTCGGGGTCATAGCCAAACTCCGTCGCGCCCGGGATGATCGTCATGGCGCGGATGGCTGGCTCCAGATCGCCGACCACGCGGCACAGTTCGACGGAAAGCTGCGGAATGCGATTGCCGAACCGGCTCAGCGGCAAGTTCTCGACCACGAGGTAGCAAACACCCCGATAGGCCGGAGCATTGCCGCTCCCCTGCAGTGCCTCGATCAGGCTGTCCGGCGCCTGGCTCTCATCGCCATGATAAAAGCGCAGATTGAGGCCGCGCGTGTTGAGCAACTGCCCATCGGCCCAGATGCGCCCGAGCCTGGCCACCGGCCCCTCGCAAAAGGCGACCGCGAAGCTGGCCAGAATTTCCTCTGCCTCTTCGGACGCAGTCGCCATGCCCTTAGACCCGGCCGTCTCGCTGACATGACGCACCAGTTCACGCGCCCAGATGATATTGCCCGAAAGACGTCCCCAGCCGTAGAGCTTGGGAATGCCCAGCCCTTCGCTCGACGCACCCAGCCGCACATCGAACAGTGGGGCCTCGGATTTTTGCGCTTGCTGCCCGAACAGCCAGCCATCCACCGCGCTGCCGGCCAGTGCGCCCAGCGCCCGTCCAACTGTCGCGCCGATGGGGCCGCCCAGCAGTCCGCCAGCAAATTGACCGGCAACCGAAAGGGCCAGTGTCGCCATTTTCTTGTTCCTTGGAAATTGGTCAGCCACACGCCGCCCAGGCGGGCATTACCTCGAGTTGGGAAACCGATATCGGCCGCTGATCCGTTTCGCCCAACCAGGGGTCAGGTTCGCCTCGGTCACCCCCAGATGCTCTTGGGCATGGATGAAACGATCAGGCGCGATCAGAATGCCGCAATGGCGCGGCTCCGGCGCGCCGCCCAGGCGAAACAGAACCACCTGCCCTGCCTGCGCCGGCCCCTTATCTGCGCTGAGAAACCGTTCTGCAGCCAGGCGCAGGGCCGGATCCTCTTCCTGGCCGCGCCGTTCCATCCGATAGGGCGGCACCGCCGCCGGTTCATCGCCATAAAGCGTTCGCCACACGCCCCGCAACAGCCCCAGGCAATCGCACCCGGCGCCCAGGGTCGAGGCCCGGTGCCGATAGGGTGTGCCCAGCCAGATCCGCGCGGCGCGCACCACCAGCTCGGGTCTCATGGCACCACCGGCCTGCCGTCCATGGCGTAGCCGCTACGCGGATGGCGCAGCACATAGTCGCTGCCCGGAATATGCGGAAAGCCACGGAAATTGACCGTATTGGCAAACTTCTCCCGGCAGGTCGTGAACCGCCGATCGCAGCCCACCGTCACGATTAGGGCGTCGCCCAGTGTGCACCACTCCCCGACCCTGCTGGAAAAACCGAGAATGTCGCCATCGGCATCGCGGCGATGGGTCAGGATGGGATCGCGCAGTCCATGGCGCTGGCCATCGGTCCATTGCGCCACCCCAAAGGCAAACCAGTTCTCTTCAAAGCCGGCCAGCCCACTCACGCGAAGCTGAAAATCGTCGATCAAGCCGACGACAATTGCTTCCCCGCGATAGGCGGCATTGTCGATATCGACGCCGCAGCGAGCGTCCCCGACACTGGCATCGCACAGCCCCTGAAACACACGCCCCCTTGTGATGTTGAGAGCCTGCTGGGGCGAGCGCAGTTCCGCCCGGAACACCCCGTCTTCCCGAACAATCTCGCCAATGGTATCGACCCGGAGCATCACGCATTGGCTCGGTTCCGACCAGTTCACCAGCCAGGTCTCGACGCGCGCGCCGTCGTAGCGGCCGAGCAGGATATCGTCCTCGGCAATGGCGGCGCTGTCGAGCACGCCCAGCACCTCGCCAGTCTCCACCTGCTGGCCGAGCCGCGACGGCACTTCGCCGCCATCGAGCCCAAAGGCCGGCATGCAGTTCGTATCCTCGACCAGCAGGGGTCGGTCGTGATCGGTAAAACCGAGCGTCACCCCGTCCGTGCGGGACACGCGCCAGCATTTGGCAGTCGTGGTCTCGCCCAGCGCCAGGTGCGCAGCCAAATCATGCGGCAGATCCCTCATGGCAAGATCTCCACCAATGGAATGCTCGGCGCCTCGGCCCCATCGAAACCGTTGAGTTCGATGTCGAGCCGGTCCGTGTCGAACCGCACCGGCACGTCAAACAGGAACCCGGCTGTTACGCTTGTTCCTGCAGCCGGCGCGCTGGCAAAGCCCAAGACACCGCTGGTCACATCCACGCTCCAGCCACTCATGAGTTCCACCCCATCCAGAGCCACGCGGACGCTGCCCCAAACTGGCTTGGTAATCGGCCTACGATAGGGATCGAACGCCGCGCCATAGCGCTTGGTAAGCTGAAATTCGGTCCGAACCCCGTCTCCTGTCCCGATTTCCTGATCGGTTGGCAGCGGCACCGCGCCGCCGGTGGAGTGGTCCAGCCCGTCGCGCCACAAAAACCCATGCAGCCGCCCGCGCCGCTCTTCGAAAAACGCCAGCACGGCCTGCATGTCAGACCTGGATTTGACGCCATATCCGGCATTGTAGCGCCGCCGCGAATGCGCCCAGCGCCCATTGCGCTGCTCGCCCCCGCCTGCCAGCGTCACGACATCGGTCCTGCGCTCCGGCCCGCCCCGCGCCCCGAGCGCAATGTCGAGCGGAAATCGTGTGTGATGAAAGGACATCTTGAATCTCTCGTTTTGGCACCACAGCGCGCAGCGATTCAGGTCAGGCCGAGCCGAAAGTGGTGGGTTTCGAGAACCGGAGCACAGCGTACGTTTGGGTACGTGAGCACCGGAAGCGCAGAAACCCTCCCCTTGCAGGCCGGCATCACCTGAATATCAAGCGCTGCGCGTGCCCCGCCGCACCGCCCGCAGCAACATCGCGCTCACCTCGGCCTCGCTGGCGACAAAACTGCGTGCGTCGCTCGCCGTCACATTGAACGTCACATTGATCGCGCTGCCCCCGCCGGCAACGCCCAATCGCCCATCCGGCCCGCGCTGCAACGGCATGATCGCTTCTGGCCCTGCCTCGCCGGCCAACCCCAGGCCCTGCCCCAACGGGAAGTAGCTCGGTGCCGAGATCACACCACCCTTGGCAAATTCCGTGAGCGCCGGACTTGTGGCCGTGAAGATGTTCTCCACCAGCCCGCCGACAAGCGTGCCAAGCGGCTTGAACGCGGCCTTGAGTGCGATATCGGCAAAGGCACCGGCAATATCGCTCAGCACAGAGCGAAACGACTTGCCATCCATGACCGCGCCGCGAAAGGCGCGGCTGACCGAGCTGGCAACACCATCGGCGAGGTCCTTGATGCGCCCCAGTTCAACGTTGACGTCGGTAAGCTCGTCGCGAAGGTCTTCACCAAACAGATCACCGGCCATCGGGAAAGCGCTCCATCAAATCCTGCAGATCGCGCCGCTCCAGCGGCCCGGCCCGATCCCCCATCAGCGCGCCCCAGGCAGAAGCCAGTTCGCGCGGCGTCATGGCCCAGAAATCGCGCGGCGGCAGCCGCAGCACCCCCAGCCCAAAGCTCATTGCGTCCGTCCACGGAAACGGCCTCATTCGCGTTCTCCAAAGGTTGCTTTCAAGAGCCGCACGGCTATCTCGGCCGCGCCCCGCAATCCGCCCTCGACGCTCATGCGTGCCAGGTCGTCATCACTGAGGTTATTGCCACCGCCGCGCAGTCCGGCGCCCAGAATGGCAGTCAGGTCACGCGCCGAAACCCGGCCTTCGCCAAATCGTTCGGCCAGCCCCGCAAGATCCCCTGCCCCCAGCCGAGCCTCCAGCTCCGCCAGAGCCCCCAGCGTCAGGCAAAGCGTTCTCGTCTCGCCGCCGATCTCGGCGGCAATTTCACCACGATGAACATTGGTCATGTTTGTTTCCTAAGCCGCCGCGAAGCTCACCTCACCCGCACTTTCCAGCGCCAGGTCGAACGTCACCTCCCCGGCATGATCGGCGGAAAATTCCAGCGCCACGATCTGGAACGGCCCTTCCACGGTGCCGAAATGCGGCAGGATGAGCTGCCAGTTGCGGATGGTACCGCTAAAGAAAAGGCCGCGAATTGTTGCGTCAGAGGCCTGGTCCTTGAACACACCCGCCCCGGACACCGAGGCCCGCTTGACCCCGCCACCGGCTAGCAATTCCCGCCAGCGCCCGGCGCTTTCCTGGTCGGTCGTGTCGACGCTGGCCGCATTGAAATTGAGACTTCGCGTGCGCAGCCCCGCCACGGTGATGAAACTCCCCGCCCCGGTCTGGTCGAGTTTTAGAAGCATATCCTTGCCGCTCTGGGCTGCCATTTTTGTTCCTCGCAAAGAGGCGTCGCCCCACCCTCAATCCCTCCCCATTGAGGGTGGGGATTGAGGGTAGAGCTGCCAGTTTTCATCGTCTCCCTCCCCCTTGTGGGGAGGGATAAAGGGTGGGGGTTTGCGGACCTCGGTCGCGCAACTGCTACTCGCTGAAAAACCGCAGCGTCACCGCCGCACGCGCCTGCCCCGTCGCCGTATCGATGCTCGTTTCGGTGCGCATATGTTCGGCATGCGTCACCATGAGCCCAACCGGGGCCAGCGCCCCTGCCCCCACCGCCACGACACGCCCGGCGATCTCCAGCGCCGCCTTGCGGCTCGGCTGACTGCTCCAGCAATGCAGCAACACCCGATGTTCCTGTCCCGGCGCTGCGTCACCATCGCGTTGCCGAACGTCGTGCCGGTCGATCACCACATAAGGCGCCGGCCGGTCGCGCGGCGGCGCATCGAACACGCCATCGGTTCCGATCAGGGCAACCAGCGCCACATCGGCCAGCAGCGCTTCCACCAGTGCCGCCTGCAAACTCGCTATCGGGTGCATGGTCTCACCCCGTAAAACTGGTTTCGCTGCAGGCGCAGCTCAGAAAGGCCCGCCGGCCGTTGAGGTCAGCAGCGCTCACCACATCAAGGTTGCGCCCGCGATAGATGATCCGGTCTCCCGGCGAGACATCATTGCGAAAGCGCAACACCACGCTGTGCGAGATCGCCACCGTTCGCCCGTCAGCATTGGTCCCCTGACGCCCCGTCAGGCTGCGCACCCGAGCCCACAAATGGGCCACCGGCACGTAAATCCTCACATGGCCGCCCCCGCCATCATCCTGACTGTCGCGACGCTTGAGCTGGACCCGATCAGTCAGGGTTCCGACCGGCGGCACCTTCTCCCCGCTCACAACCGCACCCGCTTGTAGCTGGCCACGGCACGATCAAATCCCGAGGGGACGATAGCGCCTGACCCGGCGACGATCACCGCGTCGCGGTGCTCATACCAATGGGCCACCAGGCCGAGCAGCGCCTGGCGCAGATCGGCTGGCACATCGGCGGGCTCGGTGCCATATCCGGCGACATAGTCGATCTCCAGCCCCTGGCGGGTGCGCAATGCTGGCATACCGATAACCACGGGCGGCACGACCAGCCGATCCGGCTCGCTGAGAAATTGCGCCAGCGCGATGTCGTGGTTGCCGCCATTCTCGTCAGTGGCCGCTATGCCCGTTACCGACAGCAGCGGCGAAACCGGCAGCTTGACCACGCCCCCTTCGGGCCAATTGTCGAGCACCAACCGCCAGCTCTGCGCCAGCAATGCCTTGCCGGTCACGCCTTCGATATGCAGCCGCGCCGCGCCGATCAGTGTATTGATCAGCCCATCCTCGACCGTGTCATCGACCTTGAGGAATGCCTTGGCCTCGGCAAGCGAAACCGGCTCCTCGGCGGGCCCCGCCAGGAGATATGCAGTCATGTTTGTTTCCTTGTTGGGAGATCAACGCCGCGGCCTACCCTTCTCGCCTTGTGGGAGAAGGTGGATCGCGCGCAGCGCAAGACGGATGAGGGGTTCGACCTTGCGAAGGCCTCCTCATCCGCCCTTCGGGCACCTTCTCCCACGAGGGGAGAAGGAACATAGCGGGGGCTTTCGCGTCAGATGGCCAGGATCACAGCCCTCACGAGGTGCCGAATTTCAGCAGCTTGATCGCGTCATAATCGGCGATCCCGCCGCCGACGCGCTTGGTGGTGTAGAACAGCACATAGGGCTTGGAGCTGAACGGGTCGCGCAGCACCGAGACCCCCTGGCGGTCGACGATCAGATAGCCGCGACGGAAGTCGCCAAAGGCCAGCGAGAAGCTGTTCGCGCCGATATTGGGCATGTCCTCGGCTTCTACCAGTGGGAAGCCCATGAAGCTGGCCCGGCCATCGGCCGCCGCCGCCGGCTGCCAGAGATAGTTCCCGTCGGCATCCTTGAGCTTGCGCAGCGTGCCTTGGGTCTTGCGGTTCATCACCCAATTGGCGTTCTGGCGGTACCCGGCCTTGAGCGCATAGACCAGGTCGATCAGCACATCGCTGGCATTGCTGGCCGGCATGGCACCCGATACGCCCGTTGCTAAATAGCCCAGATTGCCCCAGCTCCAGCTTGCCTCGGCCACCTTGGTGCCATTGAGGAACCCGCTCGGCTTGTTATTGCCGTCGCCGGAGACGAAGGCCGTGGTTTCCTGCGCCGCAAAGGCTGCGTTCACCTCGTCGGCAATCCATTGGCCCACATCCACTGCCGCATCGTCGAGAAACGCAGTGGTCGCAGCCGGCATGGCGTAAAGCTCGGTCGTCGGATAGCTGAGTTCCGCCAGCGTCTGGCTGTCGGTGGTCGGTCGCGCCGCCGTCTCACCCACCCAGCCGGTCTGCGGCCCAGTCACAGTGATCGGGCGCTTATAGACCGAGCCAGACACCTGCCGGACCCCGGCAATGGCGCGGATCGGCGAAATATGGGTCATGAGCCGCGTGATCTCGGTCTCGACCTCGGCCGGAACGACATAGCCGCCATCGCCGGCCACGCCAACCTGCAGCGCCTTCTCCTCGCCGCGCTTCACATAGGCCGAGAATGCCTCCTTGTATTCGCCATCCGGCAGGCCGCCGCCCTTGCCTTCAAGGGCCGGGCGCGCCCGCTCGGCACTGACGCGGTCGAGCGCCGCCTTGTGCCCGTCGATGACGCGGTTGAGGCGCTCCAGCTTGCCCTCGAGCAAGCCGTCGGCACTGCCGCGTTTCTCGATTTCCTTCAGGCGCAGGTCGTTGGTGGCCTTGAATTCCTCGAATGCAGAGGAAAATTCGGCGAAGAGCGCGGCAATATCGCCCCCTGCGCCGGCCTTGGTTTCAAGGCCGTCGTCGATCCGATCCATGTCGGTGTCCTTCTATCGGTTGCGGATAGTCTTGGTGGCGGCGGCAATGGCCGCGCCGGCCGTGAGGGGAGAGGCGATGCGCGCCTCCTCCATCATCGGAAAGGTGACGATCGAGACCTCATAGAGGTCGATCTCATGCAAGAGGCGCTTGCCCGCCTGGCGGCTCGCCTTCACGGTCCGGAACCCAATGGACAAGCCATCGAGCGCCCGGTTTTCGATCAGCCGTCGCAATTCATCCGAGCGCGGCACGCCCGGAACCAGCCGTCCGGTCACGAACAGCCCGTGGCTGTCCTCGGCCATGCTCTCCCAGGTGCCTACCGGCTCCTTGGGATCGTGCTGGAACAAGAGCCGGATACGCCCGCGCTTTTTGGCGAGGCTCTTGGCAAAGGCTCCGGGCAGCACGATATCGCCGCCGCTATCGAGCCGGTTGAAGACGCTGGCATAGCCGGCAAAGCGCCCGTCCCCATCAATCGGAATATTACTCATCCGCGCTTGGTCCCGCCGGTCTTGGGTCTCGGACCGCTGCGCTGCTTGTCAGCCAGCGTTCCTGCCAGGTTCCAGGCGAATTGCCGGAACGTCTGCTGCGCCGCCTCGCGATTCTTCTTGTCTGCCATGGGCTTAGTCCTCCTTCCGGAAAAGCCGATTCAACTGCGCAATCTCCTGCACGAAGTCGTTGAAGTGTTGATTCACCCGCGCCATCTCCCGCAGCGCCCACACGAGCAAGGCACTCGCCCCGCTCGCCCAGAGGAACAGCGCCAGATGGGCCAGATCGCCCCGCTCGATAACGGTCTTGGTCAGCTCGTCCATGGGGTCCTCCAGGCAAAAAAAAGCCCGCCGGAAGCGGGCTTGGTGGGTTCGACACTTGCGGCCTCTTCTGACCATTCTTTGGTCAGGGCCAACTTTCCCGCAATTGCACTAGGCTGGCCGCTGCAGCATCGGCTCGCTCAAGAACCTTGGGCGGTCGGTTTCTCAAACCTGCGATCATCCTTAGGAAGCGTGAAACTTCGCGCTCGGTAGCGCGAGTGTCCAACAACGCCAGCAAATCCGAGACATAGTCATCATACTCGAACACTGACGAGGGATTCTCCGGCGCATTAAAAGGATCCCACTCCAGTGTCAGAAAGCTTCCGACAGCCCGAAGTTTTTGACTTCGCTTTACCAGTGCCTCCGTTCCTGGAAGCAACCGCTCTTCGAAGAACCGATCATGCGTAAGCATCAATTGAATTTCGTCCTCAGTTAGCCGGCAGTCCGGGTATTCAGGCCTTGAGGCCATCCTGCGATCCAATGCGATCGCAACCTGATGTTGCTCGGGCGACAGAGCGGCAGTCGAGACAATGGTGCATGGCTGGTCGTCTTCTATCCTACGGCCTTGCCCATCCCGATTGAACTTGTAGGTTGTCTCATTGGGAATGTTGCGGGCCCAAATGCTGGACGCATTCGTATAGTAGACTAACAGTAAGTCCGTCCGACCATCGTCTCTGATGCCGAATATCAGGTCGCCAGTTTTGATTGCGGCGAGGGCTTGGGCTCCAGAGGCAATCATGCAACTGGCAGCGGCCGTGCCTCAAAGAAGGCCCGATGTGAAGTCATCAGCTTGATTTCTGCCTGGCTCAGTATCGTGTCCGGATATTCAGGCTTTGTTGCCCATTTTCGATCCAAGCCGAGTGCTGTCTCATACATGTCGGAAGGCAACCGTGCCGTTGATACGATCACACAAGAGCCCCCGCCCGCAACCCAAGTACTCTTGCCATCGCGACCAAATTTGGCCGTCGTTTGCGAGGTCACATGGCGGGCCGAAAAACCGCGACTATCGGCCTCATAGACCAACAGCAGTTTTGGTTGACCACCTTCAGCGATCCCGAAGATCACATCGCCAACTTCGATCGAGCTGAGTGCCTTCGCTCTTGACAACATTGGTACCCTTCTTGCGCCAGACTGAATCAAATCCGCCAAAAGTCTCAGATATCTCCTCAAAAGGAAGACCCTGCAGTCCAAGGTACTTCACCGCGCAATCCATGCAGAGGCGCTTGCCAGATATGTGAACCGGATCAGTTGTACCAAAACTACCGCCATTTTGGCACCCGCCGGAAAATCCGTCACAACGCGGGCCCGCAACCTGAACACGCTCTGGCTCCGCCTGAACCGGCCCGATGACCGACAGATCATCAATCCACTGCCCGCCCTCCGGCGTCCCCTTCGGCGCACGTGGCTGGTCCGGCCGATAGCGCCGCTCCAGTGCGGCAACAAGCACATCGAGCTTCAGCGACAGGGTTGCCAGCCGGATTTCATATCCAAGCGCTTTCAGCGCTCGTCCCGCAATCCGTACCATTGCTTACGCCCCAGCACCGACCCCGGTTAGCTCCCTTTTCTCTGAATCCGTCAGAAAGTCCGCCGCCCCGACCCGCGCCCACAGCGCCGCGCGGTCTTCGGCTAGCGCCTCGACGCTCTCGAAATCGGGCACCACCTGAGCGCCTTCAAACGCCGGCCCCAGCCACTCGCTGAGTTCCTGGGCCACCCGCACCACCAGCGGCACCAGCGTCTGCCGCCACAGCGCCTTGTTGGCTTCGGCCAGGTTCGCATAGGTATTGTCGCCCGGTATCCCGAGCAGCATGGGCGGCACGCCGAAGGCCAGCGCAATATCCCGCGCCGCGGCGTGCCGGGCCTCGATGAAATCCATGTCGCGTGGGCTCAGGGCGATGGTTTTCCAGTCGAGCCCGCCATCGAGCACCATTGGCCGCCCGGCATTGGCTGCCCCCGCAAAATGGGTCTCCATTTCTTCCTTGAGCCGGTTGAACTGCTCTTCGGTGAGGCTTCCCGCCCCCGCCGAATAGACCAACGCGCCGCTCGGCCGCGCCGCATTGTCGAGCAGCGCCTTGTTCCACTGGGCCGAGGCATTGTGAATATCGAGGCTGGTCTGCGCCGCCTCCAGCGGCCCCATGCCATAGTGGTCATCGAGCGGATGGAACAACGCCATGTGCAGCACGCCCGGCACCGGAACACTGTCCTGCGCAATCCGCGTCGCCCTGCCTCCAGCCTTGTAGTCATAGGCCACTGGCCAGCCATCGCGCCCGGCGACGACACTCATTCGGTCGGGGCGCAACACGAACAGCGTCCGTACCACACCATCGACGATCCCGGCCTGCAGATAGGCGTTCCCGGCCGTCTGCAGATAGGCATAAACCGCCTCAAGCATTTCCGCGCCCGATTGCCGCCCATTGGGCCTTGTGAGCAGCCCCAAAAGCGGATGCTCACTCACCGCCTGACCGTCGACCTTGACCGTCAGCGGCACCCGGTTGGCCGCTTCAGCAATCAGCCGGACGCAGCGATAGACCACCGGATTGCGCATGAAGCCCTGGTTGACCAGGCTCGCATAACCCCGCCCGCTCCACTGCGCCGGTCCCAGCTGGCTCAGCGTCATCATGGTGTGCCCGGCAAAGGACTTGGCTTCATTGGGCGCATTCGTCCGGCCGCCGAACAGGCGGTTCAGCAGGTTTGGCATATTTAGTTCCTTTGAATTCGACCCCGACAGGAAGTCACCCCACCCTCAATACGTCCCCATCAAGAGGAGGGAGGCGCAGGATGCGGCGCCTGTGTTCATCGTCTCCCTCCCCCTTCTTCAGGGCTCCGACCCGTCTCGAAGGGCAAATGGCTCCAGTGGAGCCATTTGAGGCCAGGAGGTTATGTGGGGGTAGACATTGTTGCCCCGCCATTCGAGCCTTGTTCGCTCAATTCGTGCCACCGGCACGAATTGCCCGCAGGGACGCTCCAAGCTCTCATGGCCTTGCCGCCTAAAATCGCTCCACTGGAGCGATTTTGTCTTCGGCACGGCTACAAGCCCCTCACCCGCGGCCTCGTCTCATTGAGCACCAGTTCCGTCATCGCCCAGACCAGCGCGTCCACCCGATCCGGCGAATGGCCCTCGGCCTTGCCATCTGGCCCAAAGGCACAAAGCTCGTCCTCCAGCGCCGTCAGCCCCGCCACATGGCGCACCAGCCCCCGCGCATAGAGTGCCGCCACCGGCTCGGCACGCACCCATTTGCCACGGCTGGCCCGCACCTTGCGAATGGGCACCGACCGATCGACCTGTTTGAGCAACTCCTCGACGAGGTCGCCGCCCTGGTTGACCTCAACCACGACGCAATCGGCCTCATGCGCCCGATAAGCCGCCACTGCCCGCGCGGCCCAGATATCGGGGCGCATGCCCTGCAGCGTGGCATCTTCGAGCACCACGGCCCCTTCGCCCGCCCGTCCAGCCACCACAATGCCGCAGGCGTCCGAGCGCTCGGTGCCCGTCACCGGCGGATCGACCGCCACGACAATCCGGCCATCCACCACGCCGTCAGGCGCCCGGAACATCGATCGCTGCCAGAGCGCGTCAGGCCGATCCTCGATCAGCTCGCCATCCAGTTCCTGCCGTCCAAGAACCGAGTCACGATAGCGCTCGACCACAGCCCTGAAGAAGGCATCGGCCAAATGCTTGTTTACCTTGGACTTTGCACGGCTGATCACGGACTGATCGTCCGCCATCAGGCGTTTCATCAGCTTGGTGGCGCGCGGCGTCGTCGTTACCAATTGCCGTGGCCGCTCGCCCAGCCGCAGGCCGAATTGCAGCATGTCGAAAGCGGCTTCGGCCTTGCGCCATTTGGCCGTCTCATCGCACCAGGCAGCAGCAAATTGCGGCCCGCGAAACCGCTCCGGGTCGGATGCCGGCAGCAGATGGGCTTCCACGCCATTGGGCCAGATCAGCACACTGCCGGTCAGCCTTGGTGCCATCCAGGGCGGCGATATCCGCAGAATGCCGCTTTCTCCCTTGACCATCACCATCTCGGCTTCAGTCATGGTCTCACCCACCAGAGCAATCGGGCCGATGCCCTTCTCGGCCAGCATTCTCACCCATTCTGCCCCGGCCCTCGTCTTGCCGGCGCCGCGTCCCCCCAGCAACAGCCACGTTGTCCAGTCACCGTCAGGCGGCAATTGATGCGGCATTGCCCAGACTGACCAGTTGAACATCAAGCGGCTGACTTCGTCTTCCGGCAGCAATGCCTCTTCGCGCAGCAGGCTCGCGCGCAGTGTCGACATCGTGTCAGGTCAGCCCCTTTGTGATGGCGTTGATGCGCGCCTCGAGTTTGCGGCGCATTTCGGAGGCCTCACCTGGATCAGTGATTGTCCCCTCGGTATGTCCTTCTGCTCGTTCCATGGTGATGAGTTTGTCCAGATCGCGGACCAGGTCATTGAGCACCTTGCTGTCCACCCGTGTGCCCTTGTCCATTTCTTCCTCCACCAGATCCATCTGCCGTTCCAACAGCCCCAGCAACCGCGCAATCAGCAATTGGCGGTCGAGCGCCCGCTTGCTCCCCGGGCGCACCCATTTGTGCGTTCGGGCGCGCACATCCAGTTGCCCCCGCCGCAAGCGGTAGCGGTGGGCAATGCCATTGCGGGTCAAGCGGCCCAACTCATAGTCGCGCCGCACTTCTTCCCACGGTACCGCCAAGCCATCGCGGTCCCGCTCAGGGTCAAGTTCATCCATGTCAGGAATTTCCGTTCAGGCCGTGGGGTCCGTTTGACCCAATTTTCCGACCATGCCTGAACACTAACAGACCGGCGTCACGCGGGGATATCTTTTACAAATTTCTCGTAGGCAGCCATTGTGACGCGGGCCCTCTACTCCAGTTTCGCCGCTGCCTCGAGCGCCGCTTGGTCGCTCTTTGCGCTCATTGCCGTCAGGCCGCGTTCCACCGCATCGACGATCATCCCCTTGGCAGCGCCTTCCAGCTCCGGGCGGCATCGGGCAAGGGTTTTCAGGCCCGCTATCATGCGCAGCATCACTTCGATGCTCCCGGCTCCATCACGGGCAATGGGCCGGAACGCGTCCGCCATCAGATCATCTGGGTCGAGCCCGGCCACCAGCACCCGCTCATATTTGAGCTCGCTGTCCTCTTCGGGCCGCTCCGTCAGCACGCGCACGATCGTGCCCACCACAGCGATTGCCGTGCCCGGATCATTGATACCGGGTGACAGCGCCTTGCCGGCAATTTCAGACAGCACGATCAGACCGAAGCGCGGATCGCTATCGAACGTCCGCGTCGCGCCGATGGTGAAGGCGCCGGCCAGTTTCTCGGCAAGGGCTTCGTCCACTGCGCCGGCCACCATTACCAGTGGCCGATCCGGCGCCGCATAGGCACCCGGACGCGATGTAATGGTAATCAGCAGCTCCTGCTCATCGGCGCAGTCCTGCAGGCGTCCAATGTCGATGTGCTGCACATAACCGGTTTTGCGCGAATAGATGGGATCACCCGAGGGCTCACCCGAAAGTTCGCGGCAGCCCAGCAGCCCCTTGCCTGGCACAGTCCGAAAGGCACGCTCAGCCGCCTCTCCGGCCCGGTCCAAGGTTGCAGCGACGCGGCCAATGGCCGAAATCTGGCCAATCCAGCGGATCAAGGCCGCAACCACCAGCACGACAACTGCCAAGGTCACCACGAACAGCAGCAACCGTCCGGCCTCGCTGTAAATCCCGGCCGATAGTCCGATGATCCCGACGATCGAAAACAGGAAGGCGCCGATAAACACCGAAATCGACGTCTGTGCGCTGCGATCCCCGACAATCAGCGGCACTGCCCGGGGCGTTGTCTGCTGAGATGCGCTGGAGAGCGCGCTGACAATAGTGGAAAGCGCAAACACGGCGACCGTCAGCAGGCTGGATGCCAAAACGGTCAGGATCGACTCAACGGCTTCGGATGACAGGGTGAATGGCAGGCCGTCGGGTATCAACCGCGCCATACCAAAGGCGATAAGCAGTGTCAGCACGGCAACCAAAGAGAATGCGGCCGGCAAAAACCACATGCGCTGGGCAATCTGCCGGACCTTGAAAGCGAACTGACTCATGGACTACCCCCTCGTCAGATAAGTCTTATCCGCTAGAATTGGTTGCGCCCAGCCGCTCATCGGCGGAATCAGGGTCCAAAAATGCGCCGTGCCTCAAGGGCAAGGCCAAGCCCGACGCTGCCCAGCACATCGGTGCGGACGATTTCGGCGTCGGGAAACAGTGCACTCAGCCGTCCAGCGACTGCTGGGACCAGCGTAGAGCCACCAGTCAGGATCAGGCTGTCTACCTGCGCTGCAGCAATTCCCGCCGCGCGCAGCGTCTCGCCGATCGTCCCCTCGAGCCGTTCGATGGATGGTGCCAGCGCTGTGGCAAGCTGCACACTCGTCATCTCGGTTTCGATTTGACGATTCCGCACTTTGAAGGAAAAGGGCACTACCTCTTGATCGGAGAGTGCAATTTTGGCGTCTTCCACGGCGCCGATCAGGCGGTGGCCCAACCGCTCCTCCACCAGCATGACGAAGGTCCTGACCTTTTCCGCCTCCTGGGCCTCGCGGATCGTCGAGCGCAGATCGCGCTGCGCCTTGGCGTCGTACAACCGATTGATGCGGTGCCAGGTGGAGAGATCCACATAGGGCGCCACCGGCAGGTGCCGCTTGCTGTCGAGGGTCCGCGAGCCAAGGCCAAGCTCGGGCATCACCCGGCTCATAGCCAGAAGCCGGTCAAAATCCGTTCCGCCGATATGCACGCCGGCCGTTGCCAGAATATCGTCGCTCCGGTCCGCACGGCCGGCACGATCCGGCGACACGCGCACCAGGGAGAAGTCCGATGTGCCGCCCCCCAGATCGACGATCAAGGCAATGCGTTCGCCGGTGACCTGCCGCTCATAGTCGAGCGCCGCGGCAATCGGTTCGAACTGGAATGCAATCTCGTCAAATCCCTGCGCCCGCACTGCGGCCTCAAGCTGGCCCTGCGCCGCCCGATCGGCCACCGGGTCGTCGTCCACGAAATGCACCGGGCGCCCCATCACAACGCTGGTCAGGTCCTGACCCAGTGCGGCCTCGGCGCGCCGTTTGAGTTCCCCGACATAGGTACCAATGATCTCGCCAAAGCCGAGGCGCCGCTTCTTGACACGGGTTGTATCTGCGAAAAGTGCCGTCCCCAGGACGCTTTTGAGCGAGCGCATCAACCGGCCGTCGGCACCGCTGACATACTCAGCCACAGCCGCCCGCCCGTAATAGAGCTGGTCATCCTCAAAGCTGAAGAACAGCACGCTGGGCAGCGTCCGCTCGTTACCTTCCAGCGCTACAAGGGCGGGTTGGCCATGGGCATCGATCTGCCCCAGCGTCGAATTGGATGTGCCGAAATCCAGGCCACAGGAATGGGTCATGGCGCGCCGTCCGCAACAAAGGAGAGGTCGCGCCTACCGCGCGGGGACGGGTCTCATAAAGGCTGCCCGTTCACCTGGCAACCGTGAGGTATCAGGCGGCGTGACGCCGTTTGTCGTCGCGACCGCGCAGGTCCATGACTTCCAGTCGCGCCAACCCGCGCCGCTGAGCTTTCTTGACCGCCTGCGAGACGGCATTGAGCACGGCGCGATCCAGTTTCCCATGCGGATTGACCACGGCGATTCCGGTGCTCAGCGTCACCTGGCCGGCATGGCTTTCGCGATTGGGAATGCCCTCACGGCGCAAAGCGGCGGCAATCCGGCTGGCCAGATCCCGGGCCATCAGCGCCGGCATGTCGGGCAGCACCAGCACAAAGCCGGTCTGTCCGCTGCGCAGGCAAATCTCGGTCTCGCGGCTCAATTGCGCGCCAATGATCGATTCGAGGGAATCAAAGCTGTCTTCAACTGCTTCGCGGCCATATGTGGCGAAGTATTCGGCATAGCCATCGATTTCGAGGGCCAGAACACACAGCGACACGTTGCGTTCTGCGCAATAGCTCCAGCCGCGCCGCAGTTCTTCGTCGATGCGCTGCGCCAGACGGGGTTTCTTGTTGGGATTGCGGGCGATAGCGGCGTGGCCATAGGCCGGCTCCTGCGCTTCGTTGCCACGCGCCAGCGCTGTACGAATGCGCGCCCAAAGCCCTTCACTGCCGCTCATGGTCACTCTGTTCATCTAGCCTGTCCTGGGCCGTTACCCGATTGGACCAATCAGGCCACACTTATGGTTAACAGCAGGTAAGCACTTCACATCAAAGGCTTTCCGGCGGCTCCCATTCGGGCCAGTCCACCGCATGTTCTTCCCAGTCCTCAGGATTAATTTCCGTCTCCAGAAACGTTCGCCCTTTGACCGAAACGCCCACATCCACCACGGTTTGCGGGTCGCCCGAGACCAGCGGATGCCACCAGGCTAGGCCCTTGCCCTCGGCCAGACGGCGATAGGCGCAGGTGGTAGGGATCCAGGGAATTTCCCGCACGTTCTCCGGCGTCAGCTTGATGCAGTCTGGCACGATTTCCTTGCGCCGGGGATAGTTTGTACAGGCGCAAGTGTCTCCATCGAGCAGTTTGCAACGCACATCCGAGGTGATGAGCGCGCCGCTATCCTCATCCTCAAGCTTGATCAGGCAGCACCGCCCGCAGCCGTCGCACAGGGCTTCCCATTCGGTTGGAGACATCTGCTCGAGCGACTTTTCTTCCCAGAAGGCCATATTTACCGTTTGCCATTCATGTTGTTGCCGGTTTGCGCTTGCGGGCAGGCCAATGCAATCATATTCCAGCGATTGCGTTGCCTTGTCCGGGTTTTGCGGACAATCCTCCCCATAACGGGGCGTTGGGGTGCAAAGTGCAGGATCCATTCTACACCAAGGAAAAGAAGCGCAAGCCGAAGGCCGGCATGTTGGCGGCCGACGCCTGGCTCGATTCCTCGCTCTACGAATTCTGGCAGACCCTGGGCCGTGGTTACACCCGCTACCAGGACTTCATGTCCCGCTTTCACGTTTCGGGCATAAGGCGCTTCTTCGTGGAAATTCTGTCCGATGCCTTCAGTTTCGGCGCGATTGGCGCTGTTTTGATGACTGCCCTCGCTTTGCCCGCCTTCGATATCATCGACCGCGGCGCCTTCAACAAGGCCGAGGATTATTCGGTCGTGTTCATGGATCGATTCGGCAATGAGATCGGCCGACGCGGCATTCGCTCGGATGACAGCGTTGCGCTCGACCAGATGCCCGACTATCTGCTCAAGGCGACCCTGGCCACCGAGGACCGGCGCTTTTACGAGCATTTCGGCATCGACGTCGTAGGCACGCTGCGTGCCCTGATGAGCAATGCGCAGGGCGATCGCGGCACCCAGGGCGGGTCCTCGATCACCCAGCAATTGGCCAAGAACCTGTTCCTTTCCTCAGAGCGCACGCTGGAGCGCAAGATCGTCGAAGCCTTCTTGTCGGTGTGGCTTGAATGGAACTACTCCAAGGATCAGATCCTCAAGCTCTATTTCGACCGCGCCTATATGGGTGGCGGCAATTATGGGGTGACCGCCGCCGCTGAATTCTATTTCGGCAAGCGCGTGCAAGATATCAGCCTGGCCGAGGCTGCCATGCTTGCCGGCATGTTCAAGGCGCCAGGCAATTACGCGCCCCATGTTGATCTGGCTGCCGCGCGCGGCCGCGCCAATCTGGTGCTGACAAATCTGGTCGCGTCCGGCTTTCTCACCGAGGGCCAGGTGACGGCAGCGCGCCGGCATCCGGCCGCTGCCATTGACCGCAGCGACGATATCAACTCTCCCAACTATTTCCTCGACTGGGCTTTCGAGGAAGCCAAGGCGATCATCGAATCCACCAATGCGCCGGGCAATAACTTCATCGTCCGCACCACGATCGATACGACGCTGCAATCCTATGCCGAGGAAGCCATTACCTCGGTCATCCGCGAACAGGGCGAGCAATATCGGGTCGAACAGGGCGCCATGGTTGTTACCGACACCCAGGGGGCCATCCGCGCCATGGTGGGCGGCACGGACTACGCCAAGAGTCAGTTCAACCGCGCCATCGTCTCCACCCGCCAGCCCGGTTCATCCTACAAGCCGTTCGTCTATGCGGAGGCCTTTGAGCAGCTAGGCCTGACACCCAGCGACACGATTTCGGACCGCCCGGTCTGTATTGGTGACTGGTGCCCGCAGAATTACGGCCGTTCCTATCGAGGCCAGACAACCCTGCTCAGCGCCTTTGCCGCGTCGATCAACACCGTGCCCGTCACCCTCTCGATCAAGACCGGGCGCGATGCAATCGCCCAACTCAGCTATCGCATGGGGCTGCGGCAGGAATACCCCGTTACGCGCTCGCTGGCGCTCGGGGTGGCCTCCGTTTCGGTGCTGGACATGACCAGCTCCTATGCTGTCTTTGCCAATCGCGGCTACAAGACCCAGGCCTATGGCCTGACCCGCATGACGACGCTCAATGACCAGCTCGTCTGGGAACGCGATGCGGATGCACCGCGCGAACGCGTGCTCTCTGAGCAGACGGTGTCCTATATGAACCAGATGATGCATACGGTGGTCACTGGTGGCACAGGGCGGCGTGCCGCTGTGGAGGGCGTGCCTGCATTGGGTAAGACCGGTACCACCACGTCTTATCGCGATGCCTGGTTTTGCGGCTTCACCGGCAATTACGTGGCTGCTGTATGGTTCGGCAATGACGACTACAGGCCGACCAACAATCTCACAGGCGGCTCCCTGCCCGCCACGGCATGGCAGAAATTCATGGCCTTTGCCCACACCAATATCGAAGTCATGCCGGTCTTCGGCGTCGATTTCGATCCACCGCAGGCCATTGTCGCCGATACAGATCTGGAACAGGTCGAAGAAGTGGCTGAGCGTCCGCCCAGCCTCAAGCCGGCCGCCGCCCGCAAATTGCTCGATCTGGCGGATCGCCTGGAAGCGGCCGGCGCGAGCACCGCACCGATCCGTGACACCGCACAGGCACCCGGATCAGGGCCGACCGGCCTTTGACGTCACAAACGCCTTCCGCACCGGCTATTGCATTGCTACAAGCCTTGCCGACCCTTTACGCAGCGGCCTGGCCAACCATGCCACAAATGCAGACGAGCTGACCCGTGCGTTTCATTTTGCGCCTCCTCACCGCCATCTGCATTGCCCTGGCTGTGGGCTTTGGACTGAGCTACTATGCTCTCACCGATGGACGCCTGTTTGGGGCCGTGTCTCTGGGCCCCTGGACAGCCTGGCCAGATGTTGGCTCTCCAGCCCCCAATCCCTATACGCGCGGTCACATCACCCGGGAGGCGGCGCTACAGCTTGGACAAAGCGAGGGCCTGGAATTCCTTGCCACCACCGACAGCGATGGCGCGCCACTCGATCTGGCCTGCTCCTATGTGATCGCCGGGCATGTTCCAGTCTCGACCTTCTGGACACTTTCCGCAGTTGATAGCGAATGGGTCAACCTCGCCGCCCCCGGCACGGAGACAACCTTGCGCTCCAATGAAATCATGCGCCAGCCGGATGGTGAAATGCGGCTTCATGTCGGCACGCAATTGCGACCGGGGAATTGGCTCGAACTGGCCGGCAGCGGGGCGTTCCAACTCGTCCTGACGCTCTACGACACCCGGGCTCTGTCCAGCTTTGCCTCCTCAGATACGACCATGCCCTCCATCACCCTGGAGGAGTGCCCGTGACCCGGACCTTGCTCTGGCTGATCGGCGGGCTGATCTTGGGTGGCATCATCCATATCACGGCCATTCTGACCCTGCCGCTTCTGGCCGAGGAAACCACCTGGTCCCGCATCAGTGCGCTTGACGCAAGCAATCGCATGCTGGTGCTCGACCGCGTGGCACAGGGCGATCCCAATCCGCTGCATCTGGATCCCGAACTGAGCTACGGGCTGTGCCAGATCAACCTCAGCGAAGGCCCGGTCTATCTCAATGGGGTGCTGCCCGATGCCTTCTGGTCAGTGGCGGTCTATGACCAGAACGGCATCGTCATCTACTCCACGACCAATCGTGACGGCATCGGCCAGACGGTGGATATGGGCATATTCAATGCCGCGCAGACGCGCCTGCTGGCCCAGCAACAGATCGATATCGCCGATGGGCTGCTCATCGTCGAAGCGCCGACCAACCAGCTTTTCGTGCTCGTTCGCCTGTCCGCACCCCATGAAGCCATGCGCACCCGCTTCGAGCAGGAATTGTCCGAAATTGCGTGTGGGCCAAGGGCATGAAAACACCCGCCGAATTCGCCCAGACCCTTGCCGCCACGGTGGCTCGCTACCTCTCGGAAGTCGCTGCAACTGGCGAACATCTCGCTTTGCTCCGTTGGCAGATCGAACAGGGCCATCGGCTTGACTTGCGCACCACCTATCCCGGCCACGTGACAACCAGCGCCATTATCCTCTCGCCCGACCACCGCCAGACTTTGCTGATCGACCACATCACGATCGGCCGCTGGCTGCAGCCGGGCGGGCATTATGAGGACGCGCCGGCCTTTCACCACTCCGCCATGCGCGAGGCCGAGGAAGAGACTGGCGTCACCGGCCTGACCCTGCACCCCTGGCACAGCCAAAGCGACCTGCCCTTCGCCATCGACAGCCATGACGTGCCAGGCAAGGCTTCGCGCAACGAGCCACCGCACATCCACCACGATCTGCAGTATCTCTTCGTTGCAGACCCGGCCCTGCCCCTGGTCGCCCAGCTCGAAGAGGTCCATGCCGCGCAGTGGCAGGATGTGGCAATGCTGGACGAATTCGCACCCAAGGCCGCCGATCGACTGCGCACACTTGCCGCGCCGGGCTGATGCTTACGTAACGGCTCGGCTATCCAGCCGGTAATGAAATCTCCGGGCAGCCACGCCGCGTACGGTTCGCCTCGCGGTCCAGAAATTCCCGCATGGTTCCAGCATGTGAAAGACGCCTGATGGCGAACATCAGATCCCAATTCTCTCCGGTAAGCAGTTGGTGGGTGTGATTGACCAGTCGTTCGGTCTCCCGCAGCCGACGAGGCTCTTGCGCAAGCGCGCACTCGGAGCGCCCGACCACCAGAAGATCCGCGTCGGGCTCGGTCGCCAACGCCCGATTCAGATCATCCCGACCAAGTTCTACCCAGCGTAGCAAATGGTCAAAATCGGCATAAAGGACGTGGCGGCCATCAGCCGCTTGTACAACTGCATCGCGCCGAAACCGACCGATATGGGCTTCATTGCTCACATGGCGAGTGATCGTCGCGCCCAGAGCAGCGGCGGCATCCACCACTTCGGGCCGTGTGAGATCAGAGATATTGAGCGCGATGGTGGGGAACGCCGCCTGCAAATCCGCTGTCAGCCGCGTTATCGCATCAGCAGTTCGACCGACCGGATCATGCAGAGTTGCACCAAGCACCACCTCGATCATGTCGCCCCCAATAAACCGCCGCAGTGCAATGCTGGCCCTGCCGGTTGCCGCTGTCTAGTCCTCCGCCGGCAAGAGCGCGTCGACAAATCCCGGCTCGACAAACTGGATGCTGCCATCAGGCAGACCTAGAACCCGATCAATCACCACACCCTGCCAGTCCAGCGCCGCACTCAACGCGGCATTGGCCGCCCGTGCATCGCCGGTGCCCTTGCTGGTGATCGCCCTGGCCACGGCGTCGTGGGTCATGCTGCCCAGCGCCAATATGGCCTGCGCTGCCAGGTGAGCGTCGGGCACGTCAAAGCTGCCATCGTCCCGCCCCGCTGCGATGATCTCGGCAAACAGGGGCAGTACAGCTTCAATATTGACGCGGTTGATCCGATGATAGAGCGTCATGTTTTCCGGGCGCAGCAGCGCCGCGAAGGCCGCCAGAATACCCTCGGCATGCTCCGCCTTGAACCGGCGCAACGCCCGCAGGGACTGGTTGAGCCGTTCGAAGGCGGTCAGACCGGGGACATCCATTACCTCCTTGATGAGCTGCGTGGACACGCCCGCAAGGCGCTGGCTCACGGCTTCCAGCACATCCTCCTTGGCCGCAAAATGGTGATAGAAACCGCCCTTTGACACCCCGGCAGCAAGCATCAGGTCTTGAACTGTCGTCGCCTCGAAACCCTTGGTGAAAAACAGGTTCTGCGCACAATCCAGGATCTGTTCGCGCCGCTCGTCCGCGCTGAGATAGCTCTGCGCCAATCCAATTCTCCTTGCAAACCGACCGTCGGTCTGTTTATGCTGCACTGCGCCAGTCAAGTCAAGGAGCCGGTCATGGCAGTGGCCAAAATCGCTGACGACATCATCTCGGTGACCGATCTCAACTATCGCTACGCGGGCCAGGCTCGTCCTGCCGTTGCAGGCGTCAGCTTCGCCGTTCGGCGCGGCGAAATTTTCGGCCTGCTCGGTCCATCCGGCGCTGGCAAGAGCACCACGCAAAAGGTGCTTACCCGACAGCAACGCAGCTTTGGCGGTCAGGTGACTATCATGGGCAAGCCACTCGCCGCTTGGGGCTCGGACTATTTCGAGCGCATTGGCGTGGGGTTCGAGCTGCCCAATCATTATCTCAAATTCACTGCCCGCGAGAATTTGACCTTCTTCGCCTCGCTCTATGCCCGCCCCAGCCGCCCACCGGCGGATATGCTGGCGTTGGTGGGGCTGGAAGCCTATCTCGACAAGAAGGTCGAGACCTTCTCCAAGGGCATGCGCATGCGGCTCAACTTCGTGCGTGCCCTGCAGCATGACCCCGAACTGATTTTCCTTGATGAACCAACTGCCGGCCTAGACCCCGTCAATGCGGGCATCGTCAAGTCACTCATCGCCGACCTCGCCCGCGCAGGCAAAACCGTCGTGCTCACCACGCACAATATGAACGATGTCGATCAGCTCTGCGATCGCATTTCCTTCATGGTCGATGGGCGCTTTGCTGCTCTCGATACGCCCGATGCCCTCAAGTTGGTGCATGGCAGACGCCTCGTTCGGGTCGGAACGACAGCCGGCGCAGCGCAGGAATTTCCGCTCGATGGGTTGGGCGACAATGCCGAGTTCCTGGCCCTGCTCCGCACCGGCCTGGTCGACCGCATCCATTCCCAGGAGGCGAGCCTTGATCAGGTCTTTACCAACGTCACCGGGCATCGCCTCGATGCAGCCGAAGCGGGAGCGGCGGCATGAGCTCGACCCTTTGGCGTCTCGTCCTGTGGGATGCGCAATTACAGACGCGGGAGAACATCTATCTCTTCACCGTGCTGACCACACTGGCATTTGCCATCTTCCTCAAGTTGCTGCCGCCCGATGCGCCGCCGACAATTTTCACCCTGGTGCTGTTCTTCGACCCGGCGATTGTGGGCGCCAGTTTTGTTGGCTCCATTGTTCTGATGGAGCGCAGCCAGAACACCCTGTCCGCCCTCTCGGTCTCCCCGGCGCCAGTGCGGGACTATATTCTGGCCAAGGTTGTCACGCTGACCCTGCTGGCCATTGCCGGCAGCCTGTTTCTGGTCGCCGTGGCATTCTGGATTCCGCCAATCGATATGGTTCTGCGATTTACGCTGGTTTTGATCTTCACCGGCGCCGTCGGGGTACTGGGCGGTTTCCTGATCGTCGCCAGGGCCAAGTCGATGAACCATTTCATCGCCCGCGCCATGCCGATCACCATCATCCTGTTCCTGCCACTGCTGTCGCATTTCGGTGTCATCACCGGTTTCTGGCAGTGGTTGCTGCTCGCCATCAATCCCGGTCACGCCATGCTGCGCGCCATGCTTTGGGCCGCAGATCCGGCTGCGGTCAGTTCGGCCGATATCATCTATGCCTTTGCCTATATGACCCTGATGATCGCGGTCTTTTTCCGCTGGTGCGTGGTCACCTATACGTCCGAATTCGGCCGCGTCGAGGAGTAGGGAGCCCAGCGATGAAGCGCGTCCTCAACGTCATCCGCCACGACATCGTCTCGATCACCCGCGACAGCGTCATGGTCAACATCGTGGTCATGCTGCTGGTGCTGGCCGCAGCGGCGGCCACACTGCGGCATATGGGGCTTTATCCCGAATGGTGGCACAACACCCAGCTCCTGCTGCTGCTCTGCTACATGCCCGGCATGGGCTATCTGTTCGCCATGCTCATCGTCGACGAAATGGATAGCGGGGTGAACCAGGCTCTGCTGGTCAGTCCGGCCTCGGCGATGGCTGTCCTCTGCGCGCGTGTCGCCCTGCCCACCGCCTTTGTGCTGATCTATGCATTTGCGTTCATCTACAGTGCCCAGGCCATCGACCTGCCGTTCCATCACTGGCTATTGCCGGTGTTGACGCTGTCCATGTCTGTCGCCTGGGTGACGCTGCTCGTGCCCGCCATTTCGCGCGACAAGGTCCAGGCATTGGGGCTGTTCAAGATCCTCAATCTCTACACCGCCATCGCCACGGTCGGGCTCTTCATCCCCCAGGATGCCTGGTATCGGCCAGTGCTTTGGCTATCGCCCGCAAGCTGGGCCCTTAACGGCATCGAGGCTTTCATCGCCAGTCAGGAAGCCGCCGGTTACGCATGGTCGTTCGGTGGCCTGCTGTTCTTTGCGGCCCTCGTCGCCCACGCCGCATGGCTCTACCTGCGCCGCCAGGCGCAGTAATCCCCTAGAGCACGCCCGTCACGGCACCCGCCACTCCAAGGGAGAGCACGACCAGCCAAGGTGGCGCCTTCCAGGCAACCAGCGCCACAAAGCCAGCCAGGGCCAGGGTGAAGTCGAGGGGTTGCAGCACGGCACTGACAAAGACCGGATCGTAGAGCGCGGCGCCCAGAATGCCGACCACCGCCGCATTCGCCCCACGCATTCCCGCCTGCGCGATAGGCCAGCGCCGTAGCATGTCCCAGAAGGGCAGTGCCCCGAGCAATAGCAGCATGCCCGGCAAAAACACGGCAACCAGCGCGATGGCGCTGCCCAAAATCCCATTGGGTTCAACGCCGCTCACCGCGCCGAGATAGGCCGCGAAGGTAAAGAGCGGCCCTGGCATGGCCTGGGTGGCCCCGTAACCGGCCAGAAAGTCATCGGCCGACACCCAGCCGCACGTCACCACCTCGGCTTCCAGCAGCGGCAGCACCACATGCCCGCCGCCGAACACCAGCGCGCCGGCGCGGTAGAAGGCATCAAACAACGCAATCCCCTGCCCCATGCCGGCGAATAGCGGCAAGACAACCAGCAGGACAGCAAATGCTACAAGGAACCCAATGCCGATCCGGCGGGACCCGGGAAAGCTATGTGGCGATAGAGCGGCATCGCCCCCGCGGCAAAGCCAGAGCCCCAAGGCACTGCCAAGCAGGATTGCACCCACCTGCCCCAGCGCTCCACCAACCACCGCAACCAGCCCGACGGCCAGCACTGCAATCAGTGCCCGTTCCCGATCCGGCGTCAGGTTTCTTGCCATGCCCAGCACGGCCTGCGCCACAATGGCCACGGCCACCAGCTTGAGCCCATGCAGCGCGCCCTGGGCCATTGGGCCGTCCAGCGCTGCAGCACCGAGTGCAAAGGCCAGCAGCAATAGCGCCGAAGGCAGTGTAAAGGCTGTCCAGGCCGCCAATGCCCCGAGTGGGCCGGCCCGCATCAACCCAAGAGCAAACCCGACCTGGCTCGATGCCGGCCCCGGCAGAAACTGGCAAAGCGCGACCAGATCCGCATAGCCGGCCTCGTCGATCCAGCGGCGGCGCGTCACCAGTTCGTCGCGGAAATAGCCCAGATGGGCAATCGGCCCGCCAAAACTGGTCAACCCCAGCTTGAGAAAGGCTAGAAATACCTCGCCGGGCGTCCCCTGCGGGTTAGTCTTCGCTTCAGTCACTCATCCTCCGACGACGCTATTTCTGCGGCACGATTTCCTGATCATGGACCATGGTTTGGAAGCGCGACGGTATGGTGACACCGTGCCCGCTGCCACTCCCCGAATTGGACGAACAGAAGTCACCGCGATTGGCTCGATCGACCCAAGGGCGCATGCGGCGCAAATTCTCGTCGACGCTCATCGACTGTTCGTGGGGCGTTTCCACGAGGAGGTGATCGAGCGCGTAGGAGTAGCTTTCGTAGCGATAATTGAGCGCCCGGACAAACCAGTCGACATGCCACTGGTTTTCGGTGTGCCGCGCCGCGACATTGCCGGCAACGCTGTCTTCAATCCCACTCAGTTCGGTCAGCGCCACGCGCCGCTGCCGATCCACCTCCTGGACGGCGCAGACCGACTGAAAAGTCGTGGGCAGCGTGTCGATATCAGCCAGAATGTGCCGGCCGACAGTATTGTAGCGCGTTGGCGAGGAGCGGTATTGCGTCGTTCGCAGCCAATTGTAGTAGCGCTCAACGCCGTAGCGGTAATCGCGCGCCGGTCCGATCCGGGTGCGCTGCAGTTCTACTGACGAATCAAACATCCAGTCGCGGCTATGCGCTGCAATCAGGAAGCGCCAGGTTCGATCGTGCATCTCGCGTTCCTGGTCGGTCTGGTTGAGGTTAGAAACCGGCTCCTTGCGATTGGTCGCGATCAGCTTGCCAGCATAGGGCATGACCTGGTCGTGCAGCACACTGGGCTGCGCACGGCCGAAATCGCCGACCGGTCGGGCCACGCAGCCCGCCGCCAACGCAGCTAGGGTGATCAATGCGAAAGTGCGGAACAACAGGCCGCGATGGCGTTCAGACACGCTTGCGCTTGCGCCTGTTGTCGCTGTGATTGGTTGGTGGTGGCGGCGTCCCGCGTTCATAACGCACCCCGGTAAAAATCAGGATCTGGGCGTCGCCGGAAATCTGTTTCCCAGCGCCGGCGGATGTCTTCCGCCTCTCGAACTTTATCAGCTGACCCAAGCTGGCCTCCATGCTGCGCCGCTCCCCCGTCCCTAGTGGGGGCAGCGAGTTGAGTAGTCTCGTCCCGGCGCGACGCCCCTCGCGCTGATACGCATTAAGAGATCGTCAAGGTTAACAGTCTGCTAACGAATTGACGGCAAGAGTCCGCCTTGCATCAAATCGGATGCATAAATGAGTCGATGGTTCCGCCGGATATGCTTGGATTTCAGCCCTACGAGACCTTTCAGTTGCTGATCGAAACCGGTGGTGTCGATCGCACAAACACCTTGCTGATCGCGGCATGCGACGCCTATGCGCGGCGCGGCAAGCCCACTGTTCCCGAAATGGAACAGTTCGAGGCACTGGCGGGACGACTGTTCCCAATCGCCGGCCCCCAGGCTCGCGCCAAAGGGGCGGCCATCCTGGGGCGGGCCGAAATGCTTTCCCCAGCCCTTGAGCGCTTGGTGGTGGAAAATATTGGCGAAGACCTCATCCCCTTCCTTGAAGGGGCAGTCGAACTCTCCGACCAAACCATGTTGGATACAATTGCGCGATATGACGTGCCGGCCTGCGCTACGCTGGCTGCCCGTGCCGACCTCAGCAATGTGGTGCTTGCCAAGCTTTTCCAGATGAATTCGCGCAAGGTCTATCGGGCCTTGGCGGCCAACACCCACATCGTGCCACGCGGCGCCTATCTCAGCGCGCTGGCCCGCTCGGCCCAGATGGATCATCTGGTCGCCGAAGCGCTAGGCAAGCGCGACGACTTCGACGCGGCCTTGCTGGCGCCGGCATTTTTCGATCTTTCGGACGAGCATCGCGTCAAGGTCATTCAGGCCTTTGCCAATCGCACCACACCCACAGCGCCGATTTCACGCACGATCGAGCAGCTCTCGGTTGCCACGGGGGAATTGACCAAGGCCCTGATGAAGCTCTTTTCAGAGAATCGTCGTCCCGAAGTCACGCGCCTGCTTGCGCAGATTACTGGGCTGGATGAAGTCCGGTGCGGCCAGATCGCGCATGATGTGACGGGGGCCTCGCTTTTCGTGATCCTTAGGGCCTTTGGCTCCACGGCCTATGACGGTCTCAAGGTACTGATCCACGCGACCAGTCATGACAGCGAACGCTCCCGTGCGCTGGCGGATTTTGCCACTCTGTTCGGGGCAGTCTCACCCGCGTCCATGGCCTATCTGATGAGTGCATGGCGTGGCGAAGTGAATCTGCTTGAGCTTTCCAAGCCGCAACACCAGCCGTTCACTCAGGCCAGCCGGCGCACGGCATCTCTTACCCCGGCGCACAACCCCGTCGTCGACCAGGCCATCGAGGCCCTGGCCAAGATCGGCGTGCGCCGCGCGAGCTGAGCTGCAACGACAATAGTTGCTGGCTAGCCCTTTGGTTCGCGCACCAGGTCGATCCCCAGATCATCGCCGCGCATGTCGATGCTCAGCACCCAGAGATCCGGATCGAATGAGATTTCCTGGTCGATGCGTTCACGCACCTTGGCGGGTTCCACCCGTTCGAAACGGCGTTGAAACATCTGCCCCGCATTGTCGCCCCGGCTTACCGTTGGCGCAGGTGTGAACAGTGATCGTGTTCCATCAAGGTGATCGACCTCGATGAAGATTTGACCGGCTATGGGATCGCCGCGTCGCGCCACAACGCACATATTGCCCATGTCATTGTGGCGCCGGACAAAGGCCATGCACCACAAATCGCTGCGAAAGCTGGACACGTCAGATCGTCGCGCCTGCCTTCAGCAGGAGCTCCACCAGGTCTGGCTGCACCTGCCCGGTCATTCTGTAGCGGTAGAAATTCTCGAACTCGCGAATGGCGCGCGCCGTTTCCGGTCCAGGCTTGCCGTCGATCGGGCCACGAAAGAAGCCAAGGCTGGCCAGACCGGTCTGTATCTGGGTGACCAGTGCGGCGTCGGTTGCGGGCGCCACGGACGCTGGCGCGGTACTGGCAAGCTGCACTGTCTGGCTCTGCGTGGCCGCGGGCTGCTGGGTCTGGACCGTAGCTACCGGCTGCACGGGCGCCGGCATGGGCTGGGCAACCGGACGCAGGGAAGGCAACGAGGCACTGGGAATGGGCGGACTGCTGGCAGTACCAGCGCCGCCGCGCGATCCATCAACAGCGGCGATGATCGAATCGATAGTATTAGCCGCCGACTGAGCGACATCGTCGAACACCTGCTCGGCCGGCGACAGTGTCTGCAAGCGGGCAACGACCTGATCTTGCTGAACTTCTGACGTAGCCACCGGAGCAGGAGCGGTCACCGCCACTTGCTGGATGGGTGCTGGCTGCGCAGCGACAGGCGACGGCTCGCGCAGAGCCTGTGGCTGAGCATCGACCGGCGTCCTCACGCGCCCTGCGGAATCCGCATCGAGAATGGCCTGAACAACGGCCGGGTCATTGGCGCCGGTCGGGGTCATGCCATTGCGCTGCTCAAACGCCCGAATGGCCTCGGCGGTCTTGGGCCCGTAATAGCCGTCAACTTCGCCAGTAAAGAGCTGCAGCTCCAACAGCTTCTTCTGCACCGCGAACATCTGCGCATTGCCCACGGGTGTATCCGGCACAACCCGTTGCACCGGCGCGGCAACGCTGCCTGTAGTCTCTGCGCTCGCTTGTGGCAGCTCGGGGAGCACGGGGGCCGACTCGACCGAACTGGTCCGCGGCGTGACGGGACGCTCGACAACCGGTGTCGGCAGCGGCGCAACAACATTGCGCGATGGCGCAAAAAATGGCGATGGATGTTCAGCCGTCTGGAAGAACAGGGCGTTGCTGCCCGCCAGGGCGGTCAGGGTCACCATAGCCAGCAGACCAGTGGACGCCAGGGGCGCGCGCATGTAGCGCGAAATGATCCAGAGCCCCGCTCGGCCGAGGGTACCAAGCAGGGCGCTGCCCGCCATTAGCGGCAGTTGGGTCAGGGTCGAAGCCGTCATTGTGCTTTTCTTTTTTCGTTTGGCCATGAAGTGGGGGCCGCAGCCACGGGCTCACGATGAAGTTGCAGAATGTCGGCAGTTTCGCCCGGTTTGGTTGCCGGACCGTTTATGGGAAGCAAAACAGTGATGGTAGTCCCCGCCCCAATCTCCGACATGGCGCGCAATGTGCCTCCATGCAGCTCGACCAGACCCTTGACGATGGACAGGCCCAGCCCGGTCCCCTCATATTTGCGGCTCAGGCCATCCTGCACCTGGAAGAAGGGTTCACCGATTCGCGCCATGGCTGCGGGAGCCATGCCGATACCGCGATCCTTCACGGAGAAATTGATCGACTGCCCCTGCCGCTTGACCGCAACAGTCACCAGGCCGCCTTCATGGCTGAACTTGACGGCGTTGGAGAGCAGATTGATCACAATCTGCCTGCACACCCGCTCATCTGCCGACATCAGCGGCAGGTCCGGTTCAATTTCCGACACCAGCCTGACATTGCGTTCCTGCGCCAGTGTCTCCACCATGGCAAAGCAGGCCGGGATAATAGCGCCCGCATCCATGGATTCGGCTTGAATCTCGAATTTGCCGGCCTCGATGCGCGACATGTCGAGCAACATGCTAACCACTTCGAGCAGGTGTTTCCCGCTCTGCTGGATCAGGCCGGCATATTCCTTGTGCGTGGGCGAGAGATCTCCGCCGATGCCGCTCGACATCATCTCCGAAAAGCCGACCACGGCATTGAGCGGCGTGCGCAGCTCATGCCCGATGGTGGCGAGGAAGCGCGACTTGGCCTGTGACGCGTCTTCGGCAACACGCCGAGCCTCCGCCATGGCCGCTTCGGCGTCCTTGCGCGCCGTTATATCGCGCAAGAGTGCAATGACGTCGTGGCGCTCGCCGCCGGCCGAGTCGTCAATGATCGGCGAAAGCTGCACTTCGACCCAAAGGAAGCGGGGAATATTGCTGCGGGCATGCGGATCGTCCTGACGCAGGCGCAGTTCGATCAGGCGGTTCCGTCCGTCCTGCGCGGCTTCGGCCAGGGCGGTGAGAAAAGCCGGGCGATCCATGATGTGCAGGCGCTCGGCAAGCTTTGCGCCAGCCACCTGGTAACGCGGACAGCCAAACAGGGTTTCCGAGGACCGCGATGCCACCAGGATACTGCCGTCGGTCGACAGGCGCAGCACGGTATCCTGAACATGTTCTATCAGATGGCGATAGGCGCTGACTTGGGCCTTGTCATTCACCTCGAACGCCATGTTGATGCGGTGGGCGCTGAAGGCAACGACTGCAAACGCAACGGCAAAGCCAGCAACCGAACTATAGTTCAGGACGGCTCCCGCCAGGGGCGCCGTAGGCAGGCCCAGACTGGTCGCAGCCATGCCCAGCGCCGTCACCGGCACCAGGCCGAGCCAGCTCAGCCGACGCAACGGGCTACGCGCGATCAGACCAGCGAGCACCGGCCCCATAACGGCCATGGCCATGCCGGCGTCGCCCAATCGAGGGTCAACCAAGGTCAGAACCATGCCTGTGGCCATCAGCGTGGCAACTTGCGCGGCGGCCGCGATTTCCTGCTGGCTGCGCTGGTGCAACGCCAGACTGATCAACCCGCCCGCCAGTACAAGCGAGGCCAGCAGGAACGGGACTGAAGCACCCAAAATGAGAGCATATATGGCTGGGACCATGCCCAGCAGTGCAGCGGCGGCAAGCAGCTTTGCATTATTTGCGATGGTTTCGCGGCGCAGCAGCTCGGGCCAATTGCCAGGGCCGGACGAAGCGGTGACGCTTCTCTTGCTGGCTCCGAATAGAGTGAAGCTACGCATCAACAAAAAACTCACTAACCGACGCCTGTATTCCTGCGGCCCGAGGACCGTTCGCTGGCCCTTCCCCGAGCCATTTTCGCCCGAATGAAACCGGGTCGTTGTTGACTTGAGCCTCGGCCAGCAACCGCTAAGAGGGGCTTAAGCCACACCCCCAATCGATCTGATTCACGTTGGTAGCGGGGGTGTTTCACCAGTTAGCGTAAACAAGGTCTTGCCCCCTTGTCGGATCAGTCGGCATTTGTTTCGAATTTTACCGACTAACCCCAGCCGCGCTTAATTCGCGGTCCCTAACCTGGTCTCATCAGCCGGACGATCACCGTCCGCGATGGACTTGGACAACATGTTTCTGCTGCGCTCGGTATTTTGGCTTACCCTTGCCTTCCTGGTCATCCGGCCGGGAGTGGATGTTGGTGATGCCGCCGCGAACTTTTCCGGTGAGGCAATGGCTCGTGGCAGCCAGTTCGTGGCCGCGCAGATAGACGCTATCGAATGCAATGAAATTCAGTGTCTGGGCGGCAAGGCCATGGCCGTTGCAGCACTTCAGTCGACCCAGCTTGCCGGCGCCCCCATGCATGCATTGCCGGCACTCAACGCGGTTCCGATGCCCCGACCTCGGCCGGATCGCGCGGGATAACAGGCGCCTGCCCCGGCGCCGGAAGCTACTCCAGGGGTCGTGTCACTTCCCCAAGCGACGCTACTCCATAGACCCCTGGCTCCTGCCGCAGATGCGCTGCCCCGCATCTGCGGCTTTTTCTTCCTCCCGCGCATGGCTCTGGCAATGACGCGATCCATCCCCTAGATAGGGCGTATGACACAGCCTCAGCCTTTCCAGGACATTGCCGACAACCTTTCCTTTCTTGATGACTGGGAAGACCGCTACCGCTATCTCATCGAACTGGGGCAAGCCTTGCCCAAGCTTGAAGAGGCCGAGCGCAATGCGACCAATAAGGTCAATGGCTGCGTGTCGCAGGTCTGGCTGGTTGCCGAGCCTGACAATGTCGGTGGCGTGCCCCATCTGCGCTTTCGCGGGGAGAGCGACGCCATGATTGTGCAGGGCCTGGTTGCCGTTCTGCTGGCGCTTTATTCGGGCCGGGCTGCGAGCGAAATTGCAGAAACCGACGCTATTGCCCTGTTCGATGAACTGGGCCTGCGCGAACATCTGACCACTCAACGCTCCAATGGGCTAGTGGCCATGGTCAACCGGATACGCGGCGAGGCAAAGGCTGCTCTGGCTTAGGCGAAGCGGCGCAAGCGCGCCGTCAGCGGCTTCTCGATCATCACATAACAGGCCCAGCCCAGCGCCAGGCCCCCAAGCATTGCGATGCCCACCGCGCCGGCTATCACGAACGCGTTCTCAGGTTCGAGCAACTTAAGCACAAAGCCGGCAAAGGCACCCACTGCAAATATGTGCACCAGGTAGATCGAATAGGACGCATCCCCGAGCCGTTCGAGCCAATGCAAGCGCGGCAGGTGTACCTCTACGCCGACGAACAGCGCGGTGACTGCGACGGCAAAGGCCAGAAATCCGAGAAACGCGGTTTCGTCCTCGACCACCCCACGATCAAGCCAGAACCCCTCCGCCACTCCAGCCAAGGCAATCGCGATCAGGGGCACGACCATTGAACGGGGCATATCGCGCAGCCGCCCTTCGATGTGAGCCAGTCCAAGCCATGCACCGGCAACAAAGGCGAGAGGCATGTAGCTGGTGTAAAAGGCCGGAATAGCACTCTCAGGATGCAGCAGCAGGCCGGTGAACGACAGGCCCAGATAGGCCACCGACAGCACCATCACGCGCTGGCGGGCGCGCAGCACGGCCAACAGGGCAAAGCTGACATAGAAGAACATCTCGTAATTGAGCGTCCAGCCGAGCTTGTAGAGTGGATGCAGGCCATGACTGGCCGGATTGTAGAAGGGAATAAAGGCCAGTGAGAGCAGCAATTGCTGCCCATCGAAGACGGTCGATTTAAACAGATCGGGCAAGACCAGCGCAAGAAATGCAGCGAGAAGCGTGAACCCCCAATAGAGCGGGACCACACGCAGCACGCGGCGACGCAGAAAGGCCCCGGCTTCAAAGCCTCCCTTTCCGGTTACAGCGACCATGATGAAGCCGGAGACGACAAAAAAGAGGATAACGCCCAGCCATCCCAGCCGGCCATAGGCCAGCGTCTGTTCGGCGAGCGGATAGAGCAAGGCGTGCGATGCGAGCACCAGAACGGCCGCTATCGCCCGCAATGATTGAATAGACTGGATCTTGGCGTTCAAGGGAAAGTGCCCCCACGGAGATGGCAGTCAATATCACGCCGGCGACAGGCCCGAACATTACCAAAGATTACATCGTTAATTTCACGTCTCAGGAAACATGGCCGGACGTGCGGGCAGCCAGGACTGCGTTCTGGAGCTTTGTCTGCCCGTGGCCGTGGCGTCCAGCCCCATCAGCCGCGCCAATTGATCCAGCCCGATACGCAAGACCAGCTTGGCGCTCCGCCGCGGCCAGCGGCGTTCAACCTCGATCTGCTGCAGGCCCTTGTCATAAACGCAGACATCAATGAGCACGCCCCAGCAGTCCGGAGGAATGCGCTGCGCCAATCGTGCCAGCTTTTGCCGCGCATCTTCGACGGTTTCGGACAGATCGGCCTGACCATGCCTGCTTGCGTCCCCGCCGATGCGCGCCAAATCATAGGACATGGTCACCCGTTGGCGGAGCATGGCCCGCTCGAACGTCCTGGCGACCAAGCGTGCAGCCTCTAGGTGATGGGGATGCAGAAATCCTTCATGGCCTGCCGATGCCGATAGGCGCGATACGGCCTCGGGCAACTCACCCATGAGCAAGCCCCACCATTGTCTGTAGACGCATTTCAAGATCGGTGACTTCGCGGTCGAATTCGACGTCGTCGCGCATATCTTCGATCAGATTGCACGCATAGGAGACAGTTGTCCTATCCCGTCCAAAGGCCAGTCCGATGTCAGTCAGGCTTTCGCCGAGTACGACATGCGCCAGATACATGGCCAGTTGACGCGCACGCGCCGTATTGATGCGACACCGCCTGGCATGAAAGATCATGGAGACGTCGACATTGGTATGTTGCGCAACAAGCGTTGCGGCCTGACATACAGCGCTTGGGCTGTGCCGGGCCGGGAGATAGGGTGCGGCAATGTCGCTGTGCAGTTGTTGCATGGGCAGGGTGCTCGGCTCGAAATAGGACTATATTCCTATTTTCTAACCAAAGCCACCCAACCGGGGATAAGTTGGTGCTCACAATCTACAAGGTGTCAAAAAAGCAAATGGCCGCCTCAGGGGCGGCCATAGCAATTCAGTGTCGATCAGCTTGCTAGATCAGTCGGCCTTACGGCCCAGGCCATTGTCCTTAGCCAGCTTGGAGCGCGTTGCCGAATAGCTGGGCGCCACCATTGGGTAGTCGGCCGGCAGGCCCCACTTCTCGCGGTATTCTTCCGGAGACAGATTGTAGTGCGTGCGCAAGTGGCGCTTGAGCGATTTGAACTTCTTGCCGTCTTCGAGACAGATGATGAAATCATTGGCCACGGACTTGCGGATCGGCACTGCGGGCTTGAGTTCTTCAACCGGTGCCGGATTCTCGTTGGCCTGCAGAGCGCGCAAGGCACCATGAACCTCGGCAATCAACTTGGGCAGATCGCCGGGGCTGACCGCGTTGTGGCTGACATAAGCGGAAACAATTTCAGTGCTGAGCTCGATCAGGTCGGACTCAACTGTAGCGAACGCGCCGGTATCGTCGTTCATCTTTCAACCTTCCATACTTTTTTATTGGGCCGCAACAAGGGCAGTTACTAGCCTTACTGATCTAATATGATCGTTTACTAGCACACGCAACCCCCGAGAGAGACGCTTAACATGTAATATGGAATGGGATTATGGCAACGAATATTATTCGTTGCTTTGGGCTATGTCATCGATAACAGTATCATTACATGGACGATATCCAGTAAGATAACTCGCACGTGCCAATAGATGGGCAGAAACAGGTGTAGTCAGCAAGACAAACATGACCCCAATAATGGCACGCACCGATACGGCCGCATCTTGGCTTAAAACGGCCACGGCAAGAAGAATCAGTCCGCCGCCCACGGCGCCGGCCTTGGACGCTGCGTGCATCCGAGTATAGAGGTCTGGCAAGCGTACAACCCCTATTGTAGCAAGCAGGGTGAATGCTGCGCCAAGTACCAGCAGCGTGCCGCCGAGATAGAGTTCAAGCCCCTCGAGCATTAGTGGCCCTCCTCCTGCGCCGGACTTTGCCGGGCGCCACGCAGCAGGACGTAACGTGCCAGGGCCACTGTGGCGAGAAAGCCCAGCAGGGCCAGTGCAATCGCAATATCGAGGTAAAGCCAGAGCCCGGTTCTCACAGCAATGGCACCGACGAAGCCCATGGCGACGACAGCGAGCAGGTCAAGCGCCAGCACACGATCGGACAGGGATGGGCCGATCACGATACGCACCAGCGAGACCAACAGCGCGACGGCCAGCAGGACGAGCGAAATCAATGTCGTCCACTCGATAAAGAGTGTCGCGGTCATTCGAACACCTCCTGGATCTTCTTCTCAAAGCCATTGGCAATGTCGGCGATCATTGCGTCCTTATCGGCCATATCCAGGGCGTGTACGTAGAGCACCGACTTGTCGGCCGCCACGTCGACACTGAGCGTGCCCGGGGTCAGCGTGATCATGTTTGCCAGAAGCGTGATTTCTGCGTCGGACTTTACTGTAAGCGGCACCGCAATGATGGCGGGCCGTACTGCGCTGGACAGATTGGGGCGCATAACGACGATCGCTACGCGTACCGCACTGACGACCAGTTCGTAAAGGAACAGCGCCGCAAGAGAAATGATGCGTCGAATGCGCCGCAAGGCCCGCGGACTGGCGAAGGCTTCGCGCAGCACCAACACCGCCACGCCGCCGACAACGCCGCCCAGCAGCAGGTTAAGGCCGGAAAAGCTTCCAGAAATTCCGGCCCAGACCAGCGCAAGAATGACAACTAGAAAAACCGTGTTCATAGCTCGTCTCCTGCCAGGCCGGTGGCCTCAACATAGCGCGCCGGATCAAGGATATCGGCAGCGCCCGCGCTGACCCCGTCCATCAACGGCCCCGGCCAGAGCCCGGCGACCACGATGCCGGCGACGAGAAGAGTTGTTGCGCCGAGGGCAAGGTGGCCGCGGTTGTCAAAGGATTTGAGCGCCACCGAACCGTGTTCGGAACCCTGCCCTTCCGGCCCCGAGCGCCAGAAGACATGGGCCCAGAGGCGGGTGCCGGCGATGAGAGTCAGGACGGCATTTATCAATAGTGCCAAGACCATAGCCGTACCAAGCCAACCAGGCGCCGTGCCGGTCACGCCTTGGTCGAGGCCGGCTTCGAGCAGCAGCAGCTTGGGCCAGAAGCCGAGGAAGGGCGGCACGCCGGCAGAGGCCAGGACCAGCAAGATGAACAGAATGGAGAGCGGTGCATTGGCGGCATAGAGCCCCCCCATGTGCCGGGTGTCGGTTTGCCCGGTGGTCTTTTCGACAAGACCGGCGACCATATAGAGCGCGGTCATGGTCAGGATTGCATGGAAGATATAAAGGCCCGACCCGGCCACGCCGTTCAGGCTGGGCATGGACAGCCCAGCGATCACCGCCCCAATACCGCCAATCACCACAAAGCCGATGGCGCGGCGCAGATTGGTTTCTGCGATGGCGCCAAGTGGCGCGATCAGCAGCGTCCCGATGGCAATGCATGCCAACACGGGCTCAAGCATGTCCCGACTGGCTGGCAGCACCACCACGAGCGCGCGGAGCATGGCATAGGCGCCAACCTTGGTCAGCAGACCCGCAAACAGGGCCGATATCGCGGCCGGCGGGGTGTGATAGGACGCCGGTAGCCACGCATTGACCGGGAAAGCCGCCGCCTTCATGCCGAAAGCCAGCATGAACAGCGCCGCCACCCCGGCCATGGCCGCCGGATTGGCCGCACTGGCGACCCGCATGATGTCGGCCATGTTGAGTGTGCCAAGCAGGCCGTAGAGCAGGCCGAGGGCCATCAGGAAGAAGGTCGTTGCCAGGAAATTGAGAAAGCCATACTTGACCGCGCCATCGAGCTGCAGCGGCCGGTTTCCTTGCACGATCAGGCCGAACGAGGCAATCAGCATGACCTCGAACCACACATAGAGATTGAACAAATCCCCGGTGAGGAATGCGCCGGTGACGCCGGCCAGGAGCAGCAGGACCATGGGATGGAAGGCATCACGCCCGTCCGCATCGGCGCGGTCCAGTTCTGCATAGAACAGTACAATCAGGGTCACGACAGCAGCGGCAAGGGCAAAGCTGGCGCCGAAGATATCGGCCGTCAGGCTGATGCCGAAAGGCGGCAGCCAGCGCCCCATGGTCATGCTGACCGGCCCATTGGCCAGCACCTCGAGCAAAAGTGCGATCTCGCAGGCAATAATGGCAAGAACCACGATCACGGCGCCGATCAGCGGCGTACCATTGCTGCGGCGGAACATCATCAGCCCGGCAGCCCCCATCAGGGCGAGGGCTATGGGCAGGACAATGACCCAGTCGGAGGCCGGGACCACCGTGTCGATCATGGCCGCGGGCAGATCAGTCGTCGGAGTGGAAGTGGCCATGGGGTCAGTAGCTCAGCGGCGGGTTGGGCGCATTGTCGGGCTCAGCCAGGCGCATGGTGTCGGTATTGTCGGCATCCAGGCTCTGATAGGCGCGAAACGCCAGCACGAGCAGGAAGGCAAACATTGAAAAGCCGATCACGATGGCGGTCAGGATCAGCGCCTGTGGCAGCGGGTTGGCGATTGCGCCTTCGGGCACCTCAAGCCCCTCAGGCACGATGGGGGCAACTTCCTGGGTCAGGCGGCCAGCCGTAAAGATCAGCAGGAGCACGCCATTGCTGAAGATGGTCAGGCCAATCAGCATGCGGATCACCGAACGCGAGAGCAGCAGGTAGGTCCCGATAGTGATGAACAGGCCCACAAGGGCGGCGAGGATATACTCCATCTCACAGATCCTCTTCGCGGTCGCTTTCAAGCGACAGGGCAATGGCAGACAGGGTACCGAACACAACGCAATAGACGCCCAGATCGAAGAACAGCGGGGTCGAAAGCGGGATGATGCTGGGACCGAACTCCAGATAGAGCCAGATGCTGGTCATGAAGGGGGAGCCAGTCAGCAGGCTCGCCAGGCCAGAAAGGCCGGCCAGCACCACACCGAAACCGGCAATCGCCATGGGGTCGAAGCGCAGGGACCGGCGCACTGCACTTACACCGGCGGCCATGCCGAACACGGCGATAGACGCGGCCGCGATCAGACCGCCGATGAAGCCGCCGCCCGGTTCATTGTGTCCGCGCAGCGTCACATAGACCGAGAAGACAAGCATGATCGCAACGATCAAAGGGGCCAGCGTGCGGAAGATGACCGTGTTCATGATGCGGCCTTCCTGGGTTTACGGGCGCGCTTGGGCTTGTCCGGTTCCGATGGTGCCGGGGCCGGTTTCTTCTGGCGGCGCAACAGGGCCAGCACCGCCATGCCCGCGCCCATGACCACGGCAATCTCACCCAGCGTATCGAAGCCGCGGTAGTCCACCAGGATCACGTTGACGATGTTGTGCCCATGGGCGATCGGCACACTGGTCGCGGTGAAGAAATCAGACAGGCGTGTGTCGAGCGTCCCATTGAGCACCAACATCAGCAGCAGGCTGACGCCAAGCCCGCAAACGATCGCAAGTGCGCCATCGCGGGCCCAATCCTCGAAGGGCCGGTGATCGCGCTGATCGAGCCGCAAGCGCGTCATCACGAAGGTCAGGATGACCACCGAGAGAATTTCCACCATGAGCTGGGTAAAGGCCAGGTCCGGCGCGCCAAAGAGCAGGAAGATCAAGGCCACCGCGGTGCCCTGCACACCAAGCGAGAGGATCGCCACCAAACGCGACTGCGCAATCAGCACGGCGATGAGCCCAAGCACGGCCAGCGCCAACACGCCCCATTCATAAGGTGCCAGGGCTGGAAGAACCAGGCGCTGGCTCCAATCGCCCAGCTCGGCGGTCGGCTCCAGCCAATCGAGCCCACCCCAAACCAGCATAGGTCCGAACAGAGCAGCGGCCAGCGCGGCAAAGACAATTACCAGATAAAATTCAAGCTGCCCGTGATGCAGGAAGCGGGTCAGCGCCCCCGAAAAGCGGATCAGGCTGAACATGACGATGTCGAACACCGTGTCGGCCGTCCAGCCAAGGGCCTTGTCGAAACGGCGCAGCAGGGTGCGAATGGTGTCCGCCTGGCGATAGACCAGAACGCCCAATAGCCAGGTCAATGCAGACAGCCAGAGCAGCAGGCTGGTGAAATCCAGCGCCAGCGTCAGATGGCTTTCCACAGCGCGCCCCAGAATAGCCGATGCTCCGGGCACCAGCACGTCATGGCCAAGCCAGTCGGGCAGGATACCGGCAATAACGCCACCGGCACCGAGCAGGATGGGGCCGGCGAGCATGGCGATTGGGGCCTCGTGCGGTTTTTTGGGTGTCGCAACAGCCTCGCCGAGGAAGGGCCGGATCATCACCAACAGGGCCACACCGGCCAGCATGGCATTGCCCGCGATCAGCACGATCATCACCAGGATGGCAGTCCATTCACCGCTCATCAGCCCCAGATACATCTCTTCCTTGGCGAAATAACCAATGGTCAGCGGCAGGCCGATCATGGAGAGCGACGCCAGCGCCGCACCGATAAAGGTGACCGGCATCTTTTCGGCCAGTCCGCCCAGCGCGGTGATTTCCCGGGTTCCGGCCTCATGGTCGATAGCGCCCGCCACCATGAACAGGCCCGCCTTGTAGAAGGCGTGCGCCACGAAATAGACCACCATGGCAGAAATCGCATAGTCGCTGCCCAAACCGATCAGCAGCACCAGAAGGCCAAGCGAAGCAATCGTGGTCTGCGCCAGGATCTGCTTGAGATCGGTCTGCTTGAGCGCGCCCAGCGAACCCCAGATCAGCGTAACGCCTCCAAAGATCACCAGAACATTGGTCCAGACATCCGTGCCCCCAAGCGAGGGCGTCATGCGCGCCAGCAGATAGACGCCAGCCTGCACCATGGTGGCCGAATGCAGAAAAGCCGAAACCGGCGTCGGGGCCTCCATGGCGTTGGGCAACCAGAAATGCAGCGGGAACTGCGCCGACTTGGTGAAGGCGGCGCCGAGGAAGCAGATCAGCACCAGAAGATAAAGCTCGTTGCCGCGCAGCACCTCGCCCATTTCGCGCACCGCGCTCATCTCCCAGGTCCCGGCGAGTTGATAGACCAGGATGGCACCGGCCAGGAGGAACATGCCGCCAATATTGGTGAGCACCAGCGCCTGGATGGCGCCGCGCCGCGCCGCCTGGCGCGAATGGTCAAAGCCGATCAGCAGGAAGGAGGTGACCGAGGTCAATTCCCAGAACAGGAACAGGGCCAGCAGGCTATCGGCCAGAACCAGCCCGAGCATGGCGCCCATGAAGGCCAGCATATAGCCCAGGAACCGGCCCTGGTGGTGATGCCCGGCAAGATAGGCCCCGGAATAGAGAATGATCAGCGTGCCAACGCCGGAAATGGTCAGCGCAAAGATCAGGCTGAGACCATCGACCAAAAAGGAGAGGTTGATGCCGTAGGCCGGGATCCATTCAATGACGCTGGAAACCGTTTCGCCGTGGATGACAGCATCGGCGAAGCCAAGCAGATAAAGAAAAATGCTGGCTGGAATGATCGCCAGAATCCACCCGGCATATGCGCCCGCGAAACGCTGGATATACGGTGCCAGAATGGCAGCCACGAAGGGCGCAACGGCAGCAAGACCTATGCCTGCCTCAAATGACGACCCCAATGCTGCCACTCCTTTCTCGCCCAGGCGCGATTCCGATGGAATTGGTTTGCGACCTTACTGATTGGGGCCCGTGGAACAAGCGGAATCGGTCAGGGTGCGACCAAAGGGCCAACAGATTTCGATTTCCAGCGGGGGTGGCAAAGCCGGGGCGGGCGGCCTATGTCCTGTGGCAAGTTCTTGTGGCAGCCCGCCGCCCACTCGTCCGGAGACACCATGACCAAGGCCACCCCGCCCATTGCCAGGCGCATTCCTCACTCGCACACGCATCATACCATTACCCGCGATGACCCCTATGCGTGGCTGCGCGCCGAGAACTGGCAGGAGGTGATGCAGAAGCCCGAAACGCTCGACAAGGACATCCGCGCCTATCTCGAGGCCGAGAACGACTACTACGAGACCGAGTTTGGCCAACCGACGGCAGACCTGCAGGACAGGATCTACAAGGAGATTCGCGGTCGCATCAAAGAAGATGACAGCGGCGTTCCCTCGCCCGATGGCGCGTGGGCCTACAATACGCGTATGCTGGAGGGAAAGCAGTACCCCCTGATCGTCCGCACGCCGCGCGAGGGCGGTGATGAAACCGTACTGCTGGACTGCAATGCTGAGGCCGGAGACGGTTATTTCGGCTTTGCCGGCGCCGGACATGACCCATCCCACAGCTATATGACCTGGGCTGCCGATCGGGCCGGTTCGGAATATTTCGATATCGTGGTGCGCGAGCTGGCCAGCGGCAAGGACATCGAAACGATCAAGGACACTGCGGGCAATACCGTATGGTCCGCCGATGGCCGGTCCTTCTACTATACCGAATATGACGACAATCATCGCCCGTTCCGCGTGCGCCACCACAGGCTGGGCACGGCGCAGGCAGAGGACCCCATCGTCTATGAAGAAAAGGACCCTGGCTTCTTCGTGGGCGTGGGCAAGACGCTGTCGGACAAGTTCATCGTCATCGACGCGCATGATCACCAGACCAGCGAAGTCTGGCTGATCGATGCCGAACAGGGTGGCGAGCCCCGCCTGGTCGCGCCGCGCGTGACGGATCGGGAATATGAGATCGAAGAGCGGGACGGCCTGCTCTATATGCGTACCAATGCAGACGGGGCTGAAGACTACAAGATCGTCACCGCCCCGGCCGACAATCCCGATGCCGAGAACTGGACTGACCTGGTCCCGCATCGGGAGGGTGTGCTGATCCTCGATATCGCGGTGCTGTCCAACCATCTGCTCCGTCTCGAACGCGAGGACGGCCTGCCGCGCATTGTGGCGCGCGACCTGCGCACGGGCCAGGAGGAGACCGTCGGCTTTGAGGAAGAAGCTTATGCGCTGGGCATGTCGACCGGCTACGAGTTCGACACCAGTGTGTTCCGGCTGACCTATTCGTCGCCGACCACGCCCAGCCAGGTATTCGATGTCGATCTCGAAACCGGCGCGCGGACCCTGCTCAAGACCCAGGAAGTACCCTCGGGCCACGATCCTGCCGATTATGAGACCAAACGCTTGTTCGCAACGGCCGGTGACGGCGAACAGGTGCCGGTGACCCTGCTTTATCGCAAGGGCACAAAGCTTGATGGGTCCAACCCCACCCTGCTCTATGGCTATGGCTCCTATGGCATGTCGATGCCGGCCAGTTTTTCGGTTTCGGTTCTCTCGCTGGTCGATCGGGGCTTTGTCTATGCGATTGCCCATATTCGCGGCGGCATGGACAAGGGCTATCGCTGGTACAGGCAGGGCCGGCGCGAGCACAAGACCAACACCTTTACCGACTTCATTGCTGCCGCCGAGATGCTGATCGAGACCGGCTACACACAGAAGGGAAAGATCATCGCCCAGGGCGGGTCGGCCGGCGGCATGCTGATGGGCGCCATTGCCAATCTTCGGCCGGATCTCTGGGGCGGGATTATCGCCCAGGTGCCGTTCGTGGATGTGCTCAACACTATGCTCGACGACACACTGCCCCTGACGCCGCCCGAATGGCCCGAATGGGGCAACCCGATCACCAGCGCGGAGGACTATGCCCGCATCGCCGCCTATGCGCCCTATGAGGCCGTCTCGGCGCAGGCCTATCCGCCGATCTTCGCATTGGCCGGTCTTACCGACCCGCGGGTGACTTATTGGGAGCCGGCTAAATGGGTAGCAAAACTGCGGGCAACCAAGAGCGGGGACGCACCATTATATCTCAAGACCAATATGAGCGCCGGCCATGCTGGTGCGTCCGGTCGCTTCGACCGCCTCAAGGAAACCGCCCAGTGCTATGCTTTTGCAATAAAGTCAGCCGGACTGGACGGTTAGTTGCCGGCGCGACATTGTTGCGCCAAACGCATCTGCCTATAACCAGAGCCGAAATGCGGCTCTCGCCAGCGTCATCCTGAAATCCAACCGGAGGCTAACATGACCACGTTTGAACTGCCCGCCCTGCCCTATGCCTATGATGCACTGGGCCCCTACATGTCGGCGAAAACCCTGGAGTTTCACCACGACAAGCACCATCAGGCCTATGTGACCAACGGCAACAACCTGCTCAAGGACTCCGGCCTTGAGGGCAAGAGTCTCGAAGAGATCGTCAAGGAAAGCCACGGCAAGAATGCGGGCCTGTTCAACAATGCGGGCCAGCATTACAACCACATCCACTTCTGGAACTGGATGAAACCCAATGGCGGCGGCACGTCGCTGCCGGGCAAGCTGCAGGCGGCGGTCGACAGCGACCTGGGCGGCTTTGACAAGCTGCGCGCCGACTTCATCGCGGCCGGCACCACCCAGTTCGGTTCGGGCTGGGCCTGGATCGCGGTCAAGAACGGCAAGCTGGAAGTGGCCAAGACGCCGAACGGGGAATCGCCGCTGGTCAATGGCGCCAGCCCGATCCTGGGCGTGGATGTGTGGGAGCACTCCTATTACATCGACTACCGCAATGCCCGCCCGAAATATCTCGAAGCCTGGTTCGATAACCTGGTGAACTGGGAGTATGTGGAGAAGATGTTCGAGGAAGCCACCGCCTGATTGCGGTGCTTCATTGCTAGATCAAGCGGCGGGAGTGATCCCGCCGTTTTTTGTTGGCGCTATTCTGTCTTGGCGGGCGCCGAGCCATTGGGCCGGGAGAGGACAAAGCCCGCACTGCCGCCCAGAATGGCGGCACCGGTCAGCCAGAGCCAGTAGCCGGGCTTCGCGCCGATCCAGAAAAACACCACGCCCACGGCAATGCCGCAGCAGGCCAGGATCTTGGCGCGGCGCGGAATGGCGCCCTGATCCCGCCAGGCGCGCAGCAGGCCGCCGAATCTGGGATGTTCAAGCAGCCAGCGTTCCAGCCGTGGCGAGGAGCGGGCGAAGAACCAGGTCGCAAGGATCAGCAGCGGCGTGGTGGGCAGCAGCGGCAGGAAGGCGCCGACAATGCCGAGGCCCGTCATGGCCAGCCCCAGTAGCAGATAGATGGGTCGCAACGGTCCCGCTCGCGCCGGTCAACAATGGCCCGCAATCAACCAGTGCAGGGCCCCAGACGCAACCGGTCGCGGTGCCGCAGGACGCTATTGTCTCTTGAGAACTGGAACCGCGCTCTTCTATCCCCCGTTTGAGCATGTTAACGAAGGCTTAACGAGATGAAGGGGATTTGCGTGACTGCTGCGGGCAAGACCATCGCCATTCTGGCCGCTAATCCGGCCCTCAGCGCCCTGCTGACCATGGTGCTGGCCGGCGACTCACGCCTGCGCGTCCGCCCCTTTGACAGCGAGGCGGAGCTGTTTGCCTATATGCGCATCGCTCCGCTCGACATGCTGGTGGTCGATTTCGACCGCGAAGGCCGACCGGCCTATGAGATGGTGGAAGCCATCCGCCTCGATCCCGGCCTGGTGTCGCGGGACCTGCCCGTCATTGCCATGACCCGCGCGGTTACCCCGCCCATGCGCCAGGAGGCGATCAGCGCCGGAATTGACGAGGTGCTGGTCAAGCCGATGTCGCCGCGCCATCTGCTGCAGCGGGTGCAGGCACGCCTGCTCAATCGCAGCGTCATCGGCGCATTGGGCTTTGGCTATCGCGGACCGGAGCGGCGCAATCGCGTGCCCATGCGCACGCCAGAGCCCCATCCGGGCCGGCGCTATACCGACAACGTCGTGCCGCTGTTTCCCGACCGGCGCGCCGCACGGCCAGACCAGGGTCCGCTGGCGTAATCGCCTAGCCCCGCTGCTCGAATACCCAGAGCACCTTGTTCCAGAGATCTTCCACGGTGTCGGCGAACTGGATATTGCGGTCATGATGGGGCACCGAAGCCGCCAGCACATCGGCAGCAAAGCCGCGCACCACTTCAAAGGCACGGTGCCGGTTGAGCATGACGACGGGCCGCGAGGCGCCTGACGCCCAGGCGCCAAACAGCGCGGAAACCGAAGCGAGAGACCCCGGCAGGACCACAAAGGCCGCGCTCTGCGCCGCGAGATAGGTCTGCCGTTCCGCCTTGTCCGGCACAATGGTGATCGGCACATCCGCCAGCGCCTGTGGCAACACGATGCTCGCATCCGCCACGATCTCGACCGCGCCGCCTGCGGTGCGGGCGGCGGTGATCAATGGCACGGGGATGATACCATTTTCGGCCAGGCACAGCATGCGGGCGCCCTTGCGCGCAAAGACGCGCCCGACTTCACCCATCAGGCTGGCGCGTTCGGGATCACCCGGTCCTTTGTCCGAGGCAAAGATGGCTACGGCGATGCTGGATTGGATGGGACTGGCCATGTCAGCGCCTCCCCTTCAGGCCGCCCAGAATGCCGCGCACTAATTCGCGGCCCAGGGTATTGGCGACCGTGCGGGCAAATGAGGTCATCGCTGCCTCGGTGGGCGATTGGCGTGTGCTGCGGCGGGGCGCTGCGGCCTCTTCCGCCCGCGCCCGCTCCTTGGCCAATTGTTCGGCTTCTTCAAGCCTTTGCGCCTCAAAAGCTGCGCGCTCCTCGGCCAATTGCTTTTCGCGCGCCCGCTTGTGCAGCACTTCAAAGGCCGATTCGCGGTCCAGAACGGTGTCGTAGAGCCCACCTACCGGTGAGTTGGCGAGGGCCGCATCCCGCTCGGCCGGAGAGATCGGCCCGACCTGCGCCGAGGGCGGGCGAATGAAGGTGCGCCCTACCATGGAGGGAACGCCCTTGGCTTCGAGAACGGACACCAGCGCCTCACCAATACCAAGCTGAGTGATCGCCTCCTCGGTCGAAAAGGCCGGGTTGGGCCGGAACGTCTCGGCTGCCACCCGCACCGCTTTCTGTTCGCGCGGCGTATAGGCACGCAGGGCGTGCTGGATGCGATTGGCGAGCTGGGCCAGCACGCTTTCGGGGATATCGACCGGGTTCTGGGTGACGAAATACACGCCGACGCCCTTGGAGCGGATTAGCTTGACCACCTGCTCAACCTTGTCGATCAGGGCCTTGGGCGCTTCGTCGAACAGCAAATGGGCCTCGTCGAAGAAGAACACCAGTTTCGGCTTGTCCGGATCGCCCACCTCGGGCAGCACCTCGAACAATTCCGAGAGCAGCCAGAGCAGGAAGGTCGCATAGAGCCGCGGCGACTGCATGAGCTGGTCGGCCGCCAGGATCGAGACCACGCCCCGCCCGTCGGCATCGGTGCGCATCAGATCGTCGATGGCCAGCGCCCGTTCTCCGAAGAAATGGTCGGCGCCCTGTTGCTCGAGCACTAGCAAGGCGCGCTGGATGGCGCCGATCGAGGCCGTGGTGACATTGCCATAGCGCGCAGAAATTTCCCGCGCCCGCTCCTGTACCTCTACCAGCAATGCCCGCAAATCCTTGAGATCGAGCAGCAACAGGCCTTCTTCGTCGGCCACGCGGAATGCGATGTTGAGCACGCCTTCCTGGGTGTCGTTGAGGTCCAGAATGCGGCTGAGCAATACCGGGCCCATTTCCGAAATGGTGGCGCGGACCGGATGGCCCTGCTTGCCGAACAAGTCCCAGAAGATCACCGGATAGACATCGTCGGCAAAGTCGGTGAAGCCGATTTCCTCGGCCCGCCTGGTCTGCCAGTCCTGCGCCTTGCCCATGCGGGAAACGCCGGAGAGGTCGCCCTTGATATCGGCGGCGAAGACGGGCACGCCGGCCGCCGAAAAGCCTTCGGCTAGTACCTGCAGGCTCACCGTCTTGCCTGTTCCGGTTGCGCCGGTAATCAGCCCGTGGCGATTGGCATATTTGAGCTTGAGATATTCCGGCTTGTCGCTCACGCCCAGAAAGATTTCGCCGTCCACGAGCATGCCGCATCACCTGTTGGTCTGTTGTTGGCCGTTCTTATAGCCGCCCAGCAGCGGTCGGAACAAGCAAGGCACCGGCCGACGACCAGTGTGAGGCTCAAAAACTTGCCATTTGGCACAAAGCGCCCTATTTATTGCCAACAGGAGTTGAACCATGCTGCATGAACTGCCACGGACAGAAGCCATACCTGAACTGGCCGCTATCACCGATGCGGAATCGGCAGCCCTGGCGCGCGCGGTGATGCGGCTGTTCGAGCGCTGGGGGGTGAGTGACGCCGAAGCCCGAGACATTCTGGGAGGGTTGGCCGCCCGGACCCATGCCCGCTGGAAAGCCGGTGAACCGGGCCGGATCGACCGCGACCTGGCCACACGCCTGTCGCTGCTGATGGGTATTCACAAGGGCCTGCGCTATCTCTTCACCGATCCCGAGCGCGGCTATGCCTGGGTGAAGAAGCCCAATCGGGATTTCGCCGGCCGCACACCGGTCGAAGTCATGGCCGAGGGCAGCCTGTTCGCCCTGGCGCGGGTGCGCAGCTATCTCGATGCCGAGCGTGGCGGCTGGTGAGCGATACCCCTGCCCTCACGCGGGTCACATGGCTCAAGGCTTACCGCCTGATCCGCTCGATTTACCCGCCCATCGACCTGTTTGAAGACATCGCCGACCCGCGCGACTGGGAGGCGCTGGCTTCGGCCGAATCGAAAACCAATCCACGCCTCTGGGGTCATTTGGGCCGGCTCGACCTGGTGCCGCCCGAGCGCCGTGTCAGCGGACCGGGCGCGAGCTATCTCATGGCGCCCTTTGTCCATGCCAGCCATGACCGGCCCGGCCGCTTCTCCGATGGCAGCTATGGGGTCTACAGCGCCGGCAATGCCGAAGAAGTCGCGATCCGCGAAGTCGCCTATCATCACGGCCGCGCCATGGCCGCCAGCGCGGAGGCGCCAGGCTGGACCTCGCAATTCCGCATGCTGGTCAATCGGCTCGATCTCGATCTGCATGACGCCCGGCCGTTCGACCGTTTTCACGACCCGGACGATTATCAGGCGCCGCAGACCCTTGGCCGGCAGCTTCGGCGCGCGGGCAGCAATGGCATTGTCTATCGCAGTGTGCGCCATGCGGACGGCGAATGCGCCGCAATCTTCTGGCCTGACCTGATCCCGGTGCCGGTGCAGGCCGATCATTTCGACTATCACTGGGACGGCGAAAAGGTCGACCGCATCCGCAATTGTGGAACCGGGACGATTTACGGGCTTTGAGAGCTTGCGCCAGGCTGCTGGCTAAAACCCAACCGCCCGCATCTCGCCGACCACGGTGCCACGCACATTCTTGATCGGCTGGCGGGCAAACTGCTCCAGCACAGCCTTCTGATTGGTGTCGGGATCGGCGAACTTCAAAAGCAGCGCGGCCACCATGGTGTGGCTGGCCACCATATTGCCGTCATCGCATTTGAGCGCATAACCCCAGCCCTTGTCGCGGATGGCGCCGCATTGGACGCCTTCGGCGCCGCCCTTCTGCATCACACGGCCCATGAACGCCTCCATGACCAGCGTGTCCAAGTGTCCGGTGCCAGCAACCAGATGGGGATGGCTGGTGGCCGCATCGAACAGGGCCTGCGCCCCCCTGGCATGCTCGCCATCAAGGCCTTCGCCCGTGGCCATGCGGGCAAAGCCGCGCGCCCAGACGCGCAATGGAGCGGCCCAGGTGGGAATGGAGCAGCCATCGGTGCCGCAGCGGTCCTCGGTCAGCTCCTCGCCGATCACATATTCCACCGCGGCCCGAACGGCCTTTTGTACGTCATGTTCCCGCTCGACATAGCCTTGGGTGGGCACGCCCATAGCCAGGGCAACGCTGAGCATGCCCGAATGCTTGCCCGAGCAATTATTATGCAGCGCACTGGGTTCGGTGGCCGCGGCCCGCAGGGCCTGGCGCGCCCTGGCATTGGTGGGCATATGCGCGCCGCATTCCAGATCGTTTGCAGAAAGACCCATGCGGTAGAGAAACCGGCTCACATTACTCACATGTTCGTCTTCGCCGTGATGGGAGGCGCAAGCCAGCGCCAGCTCTTCGGGGGAATGATGAAAACGCTCGGCAGCGTGCCGGTCGAAAATGGCCAAAGCCTGCATGGACTTGATGGCGGAGCGGGGGAATATGGGCCGATCGATATCGCCGGCAGAGGCAATCAGCTGGCCCTGTGCATCGACGATAACAAAGGCGCCGCGATGCCGGTTTTCAACCCAATTGCCGCGCACGGCTTCGGCGAGAATGGGGTTGGCATCCATGGCAAAAAACTCCGGTCCTGGTTGCCTACCACGAACAACCGAGGACCGGAAAAGTCAACATGCATGGGATGGTGGTCCAGTGGACCGACCTTGGGAGAGTGGTCAGATGTCCCAGTCCTGGACCGGAACGAGATAGCGTGAATTGACCCAGCCCTTGGTGTCGCCGCGTTCGACGAGGCACCAGTCCGAGCTGTCTTCGACTTCGATGCAGCGCTCGACCCAGACATGCAGGCCGGGTGCAAAGCTGCCGACCTTCTGGGAGTAGCTGGCCGGCCACTTGCGGACATTGAGCTTGTCCCAATCAGCAACGCCGGTGACCTGACCGAGCGTATCGACATGGTAGCCGGCGGCCATGGCGGGCTGCACGGCAAAGCCGGCGGCGGCGGTGACGATCAGGCCGCACAGCGCGGCGACGAGAAGTTTTTCCTGAGCCTTGTTCATTTCGAGTGCCCTCCGAAACTTGATGTTGGAAATACCCTGGCACCATGGATTTGAACCGATGCTGATGGGCGTATTCAGCTTGCGTTCATTTTGGCGCCAGGGCGGCGAAACGGTGTCAGTTCAGGTCCCGCTGATGGACATAGAGGTAGATGCTGTTGCCGCCGGCAAAGCGCAGCGAGACCACGTCGTTGTGGTCGTAGCCCTTGGCGGCCAGTGCGCTCATCAGCGTCGCATTGCGGGCAATGGGGGTGCGCAGCAGGTTGACATTGCCGTTGATGAACAGGGTGCCGTAATTGTTCTTTCCGGGCACTGTCGGATCTTCGCAGATCGGGTAAATGAACACCTTCTGGTCCTGGATGCCCTGGATGTCGAAGGCGTTGACCGAACGCATATGGCCCATTTCGTCTTCACAACTGTGGTCCGGGCCCGAGCTGGGATAGTTGGGCGTTCCGGGGAAATTGGCCTGAGCATAGCTGGGCAGCGCGGCGGAAGCGGTGGTGAGGCCTGCGAGCAGGGCAAGAGCGGTGAGTTTGAGCATTTTCGTGTCTCCTCAATTCTGGTGAAGCGGCCGCTGGGCGGTCCGCGTGTCGATGCTGGGCACCGAGCTTGGAGACGGTTTTGAGCGTGGCCGCTTGAACCGGTGCTGAGAGCGCCGTTCATTCTTCGTTAACGCGCGGGACCGGTTGGCAGAACCGGCGTTCCGCAATAGGCTGGTAGACGAGAGCGTGGAAAATTCGCGTGGAAAAAGAGGAGGTTCTGATGTCCAAGGTTCTGGTGACCGGCGGTAGCGGCAAGCTTGGGCGGGCGGTGCTGCGCGATCTGGTGGAACACGGCTATGAGGTCCTCAATGTCGATCAGCAGCCCCTGCCCGAGCCGATTTGCCCCAGCGTGCGGATCGATCTGAGCAATTTCGGCGAGGTGTCCAGCGCTATCCTGGGGGGTGTGGATGAACGGGGCGGGCCGTTCGACGCGGTGGTGCATCTGGCCGCCATTCCGGCGCCGGGCCTGTCGGCCAATGCGCGCACGCTGACCAATAATGTCACCTCAAGCTACAATGTGTTCGAATCCTGCCGTCTGGCCGGGATCAAGAATGTGGTTTTCGCGTCGAGTGAAACCGTGCTCGGCCTGCCTTTCGATAATCCGCCACCCTATGCGCCGGTGGATGAGGAATATTTCCCGCGGCCCGAAAGCGCCTATTCGCTGGGCAAGCTGCTGGACGAAACCATGGCGGCCCAGTTCTGCCGCTGGGACCCGGAACTGCGCATGGTGGGCCTCAGGTTCTCCAATGTGATGTATCCGGAGGACTACAAGGCCTTCCCGGGCTTCGACAGTGAGCCGCGCAAGCGCAAATGGAATTTGTGGGCCTATATCGATGCGCGCGACGGCGCGCAGGCGGTGCGCCGGGCGATCCAGGCGGAGTTCACCGGCTTTGAAGCATTCATCATCGCCAATGCGGATTCGGTGATGTCCCGCTCCAATATTTCCCTCTTGGCCGAGGTGTTTCCCGAGGTCGAGCAGAAGGGCAATATTTCGACCAATGGCACGCTGCTCTCGATCGAGAAGGCCAAGCGCATGCTGGGCTACTCGCCCCAGTTCAGCTGGCGCAACGAGATTAAATAAGCGTCCGGTCAGCCGGGCGCGCGCGCCGCTGCAAGCAAAATTGCATCGGAAATGTGCATTTTGTGCACTTGTGCTTTTTCTGAGCAAAGGCATAAGTGCGCAAGATGCCGAGCCCCGACCTGTCCATCCTGATCATCGACGAGAACCGCATTCGCGCCTCGATCATCGAGGAAGGCCTGCGTGAGGCCGGCTATGCGCGCGTGGCGGTGATCCATGACGTCAACGAGGTCGGGCGCACCATCGCGCTGACCATGCCTGACGTCATCTTCATCGACCTTGAAAACCCCAAGCGCGACACGCTGGAACATTTCTTCTCGCTCAGCCGCGCCATCCAGCGCCCCATCGCCATGTTCGTCGACCGCTCGGACGGCACGATGATCGAAAAGGCGGTCGAGGCGGGCGTCTCCGCCTATGTGGTCGATGGCCTCAAGAAGGAACGCGTCAAGCCGATCCTCGACATGGCCATTTCCCGCTTCAATGCGTTTTCGCGCCTGAGCCGGGAGCTCGAAGAGGCGCGCAGCGCGCTCGAGGAGCGCAAGATCGTTGACCAGGCCAAGGGCATTCTGATGAAAACCAAGGGCCTCTCCGAGCCCGAGGCCTACGCGCTGCTGCGCAAGACCGCGATGAACCAGAACCGCAGGCTGATCGATATTGCCCAGAGCCTGATCACCGCCGCCAATCTGCTTGGGCCATAGGAGTACACCCATGTCCCTTCCCCACCTGACCGCCGGCTTTCTCCCCCTGCTCGACAGCGCCCTTCTGGTGCTGGCACATGAACTGGGCATCGCCGAAGAGGAAGGGTTCACGCTGGGCCTGACGCGCGAATCCTCATGGGCCAATATCCGGGACCGGACGGCGCTCGGGCATTTCGATATTGCGCTGGTGCTGGCGCCGATGCCCATTGCCGCCAATCTGGGCCTGACCCCGATTGCGACCCCGATGATCGCCCCGGTGATGACCGGCCTGGGCAATAATGCCATTACCGTCAGCGCCGATCTCTGGTCGAAAATGGCCGATGCGGGTGCCCCCGGCGACCTCGCGGCCGGCCCGGCCGGCAAAGCGCTGGCGCAGGTGATCCGCTCCACCCCCCGGACGCTGCGTCTGGCCGTGGTTCACCAGACCTCCTCGCACAATTACGAGCTGCGCTATTGGCTTGCCGCAAGCGGCATCGACCCGGATCGCGACGTGGAGATCGTGGTGCTGCCGCCGCCCCTGCTGCCCGAAGCGTTGGGCGGGGGTGGCCTTGACGGCTATTGCGTCGGCGAGCCGTGGAATAGCGTTGGCGTAGCCAATTTCGGCGCGCGCATCGCCACGACCAAGTCTTCGATCTGGCAATGGAGCCCCGACAAGGCTGTCGGCATGCGCTCAGACTGGGCCGAACAGAATCCCGATCTCGTGGCCGCCACCATTCGCGCGGTCTATCGTGCCGGCCAATGGTGCCAGGACAGCGCCAACCATCGGCGTGCGGCCGAGATCATGGCGGGGCCGGCCTATCTCAACCAGCCGGTGGAGATCGTCGCGCGCGCCCTGACCGGCCAGATCGATGGCGGGGTGCAACAGCTCAGCATACCGGACTTTTATGTCCCCCACGCCGGGGCCGCCAACTTCCCCTGGAAGAGCCACGCCCTCTGGTATTACAGCCAGATGGTGCGCTGGGGCGAAGTCGGGTTCAGCGCCGCCAATGCGGCCAAGGCCGCCGCCACCTTCCGACCTGACCTCTATCGCGCCGCACTCGCTCCGCTTGGCGTTGCCGTGCCGGCCCAGGACCTGCGTATCGATGGCGCCCAGGCGGACAAGCACGCCACACCTGCGATTGGCGGCACGCTTGAGCTGGGGCCGAACCGGTTTTTTGACGGCCAGATCTTCGACCCCAGCGCGGTCGAGTCCTACATTCGGTCGCAGGCCACTTCCTGACGCCCCATTTATGTGCACACGCCTTGCTATGCACAAGAATTGACCATAAATTTGGTGACATGCCGCCGCAACGGGCAGCTTCGTGAGCGACGCCCAGACGGCCGATTTCCACAAACCGTTGAGCAGGTTGAATTTATCGCAAGGCGGGCCAATTGGCACGCTTCGTGCAATGTATCGAGCGAGTGAGCTCCTCCCAAGACGGCTCATAACATATCGGCGTCCGACGACGGGCGCTCCAATGGCAAAGCCGCCAACTGGCAAGCGTCCGATCAATGGATCGGAGCGCATGTGCAGTTGGCGGCTTGTTTGTTTTTTGGAGCATTCGCACGGCCGCCGGTTGTCGACACAACACGGAGACGATGATGACTGCGACTACCTGCCCCACGCCGCCACGCCACCGCCTCACGCCGCTGCTTGCCGGTCTTGCCCTGGGCCTGCTGACCAGCACGGCCAGCAGCGCCGCCATGCTCGACGTCGAAAAGGACGAACTGAAATTCGGTTTTATCAAGCTCACCGACATGGCCCCGCTCGCCATTGCCTATGAGCTTGGCTATTTCGAGGATGAAGGGCTCTATGTGACGCTCGAGCCGCAGGCCAATTGGAAGGTGCTGCTCGATGGCGTCATCACGGGCTCGCTCGACGGCGCCCACATGCTTGCCGGCCAGCCGCTGGCCGCCACCATCGGCTATGGCACCGAAGCCCATATCGTCACCCCCTTCTCCATGGATCTCAATGGCAACGGCATCACCGTCTCCAATGCCGTGTGGGAGTTGATGAAGCCGCACCTGGAAATGGATGCCGAGGGCAAGCCAGTCCACCCGATTTCCGCCGCCGCGCTCAAGCCGGTGATCGAGGCGTTCGATATCGAAGGCCGCCCGTTCAATCTGGGCATGGTGTTCCCCGTCTCCACCCATAATTACGAATTGCGCTATTGGCTGGCCGCCGGCGGCATCAGTCCGGGCTATTATTCGCCCGAGGATGTGTCGGGGCAGATTGCGGCCGACGCCTATCTCTCCGTGACCCCGCCGCCGCAAATGCCCTCAACGCTCGAAGCGGGCACCATTGACGGCTACGCGGTAGGCGAACCCTGGAACCAGGCCGCCGTGTTCAAGAAGATCGGCGTGCCGGTCATTACCGATTACGAGATCTGGAAGAACAATCCCGAAAAGGTCTTCGGGATCACTGCCGAGTTCGCTGAAACCAATCCCAACACCACGCTGGCGATCACCAAGGCGCTGATCCGCGCCGCCAAGTGGCTTGATGAGAATGACAATGCGAACCGCGCCGAAGCCGTCGAAATCCTGTCACGCTCCGAGTATGTCGGGGCCGATGCCGAAGTTATCGCAGCCTCGATGACCGGCACATTCGAGTTCGAAGCCGGCGATGTGCGCGAAGTGCCCGACTTCAACGTCTTCTACCGCTACTTTGCCACCTATCCCTATTATTCGGATGCCGTCTGGTATCTGACCCAGATGCGCCGCTGGGGCCAGGTGGCCGAGGACATGCCCGATAGCTGGTATGACGAGGTCGCCAAGTCGGTCTACAAGCCGGAAATCTATCTCGAGGCCGCGCGCCTGCTGGTCGAAGAAGGCCATGTGGATGAGGCCGATTTCCCTTGGGACAGCGCCGGCTATCGTGAACCGACCGCCGAGTTCATCGACGGCGTCACTTATGACGGCACCAAACCCAACGCCTATATCGACAGCCTGCCTATTGGGCTGAAAACGGGCGACAGCGTCGTCGGCGCCGAAGTGGTTGCCGCCGCCAACTGACATCCTCGGGTGGCCGCGCGGCGGCCACCCTCAGCCCTGAGGACTGCAATATGACCCTTGCAAGCGAAGCCCCCGCCACCAGTGGCGACCGCCGGCAGAAGCTGTTTACTGCCATCAACCGTTCGGCCGCCTGGCTCAGCGCATTGGGCCTGGGGTGGCTCGTGCCACTGCTCAAAATTGCTGCTGGCGACGACCCCCGCGAACAGATGGGCGAGCTGCGTGACAGCCTGCTCTTTCCCCTGCTCGGGATTGGCGCCTTTCTGCTCGCGTGGGCGGTGCTTGCCCCGCAGGTGCAAACCTCGCTTGGCGCCATTCCCGGCCCCGCACAAGTCTGGGAACAGACTGGCGCGCTTTGGCAGGACCATGTGGCCGAACGCGAGAAGGAAGCCGATTTTTATGTGCGCCAGGATGAGCGCAATGCCGAGCTCGTCGCCGAGGGCCGCGAGGACGATGTCAAAGTGCGCGCCTATACCGGCAAGCCGACCTATCTCGATCAGATCGTCACCTCGCTCAAAACCGTCGGACTGGGCTTTCTGATCGCCACCATCATCGCCGTGCCACTCGGCATTGCCTCGGGGCTCAGCAAACCGTTCAACGGCGCGCTCAATCCGCTGGTGCAATTGTTCAAACCGGTCTCGCCTTTGGCCTGGCTCCCCATTGTTACCATGGTGGTCTCGGCGCTTTATGTGGACGCCAGCGACGCCTTTCCCAAGGCGCTGGTCATTTCGGCGGTCACCGTCACTCTTTGCTCGCTCTGGCCGACACTGATCAATACCGCGCTGGGCGTTGCGTCAATCGACAAGGATCTGGTCAATGTCGGCAAGGTGCTGCAACTCTCCACCGCAACGACCATCACCAAGCTGGTGCTGCCCTCGGCCCTGCCGCTGATCTTCACCGGGCTGCGCCTGTCGCTCGGTGTTGGCTGGATGGTGCTGATCGCCGCCGAGATGCTGGCGCAAAATCCGGGGTTGGGGAAATTCGTCTGGGATGAATTCCAGAACGGCTCATCCTCCTCGCTGGCCCGCATCATCGTCGCCGTGCTGACCATCGGTATTATCGGCTTCCTGCTCGACCGGGTGATGTTCACCCTCCAGACCGCCTTCACCTTCTCCGGCAAGCGATAGGACCTTAACAATGGCTCCCATTCTCCAGCTCTCCGGCATTGCCAAGCATTTCGGTGAAGGCGCCAGGCGCGTCGACATTCTCAAGGACATCAATCTGGACGTCGAGGACGGCGAATTCGTCGCCATTCTCGGCTTCTCCGGGGCGGGCAAGACCACGCTGATCTCGATGATGGCGGGCTTGATCGAACCCGATCTGGGTGGCGTCATCTATCGTGGCAAGGAGATCGACGGTCCCGGCCCTGAGCGCGGCATCGTGTTCCAGTCCTATTCGCTGATGCCCTGGCTCAGCGTGGCCGGCAATGTCGATCTGGCGGTCAATGCCGTACACAAGACCAAGTCGCGCGCCGAAAAGCTCGCGCTGCGCCGCCATTATGTCGAGATGGTCGGGCTTGGCCACGCGGCAGACCGGCGACCGGCCGAACTGTCCGGCGGCATGCGCCAGCGCGTTGCCGTGGCCCGGGCGCTGGCCATGCAGCCGGAAATCCTGTTGCTCGACGAACCCCTTTCGGCGCTCGATGCGCTTACCCGCTCCAAGCTGCAGGACGAGTTCGCGCAGATTTCCGAGGCCGAGAAGAAGACCATCATTCTCATTACCAATGATGTGGATGAGGCCATACTTCTGGCTGACCGGGTAATCCCGCTGACGCCCGGCCCCGCCGCGACGCTCGGACCGCATTTCAGGGTCGATATCGAGCGGCCGCGTGACCGAACCGAGCTCAATGGCGATGATCGCTTCATTACCCTGAGGCGTGAAATCACCGAATATCTCATGGATGTGGGGGCCAGCCGGAACCAGGCGAGCGAAGCCGACATGACCCTGCCCAATGTCACCCCCATTGCCCGCGGCAAGTCGGCCCGCCTGCCCAGCGCCTATGCCGATGCCGCTGTGACATACGGCACGCAGAGCGACTATCTGCGCTTTGACGCGGTATCCAAGGTTTATCCGACACCGAAGGGGCCGCTCACCGTGGTCGATGGTTTCGACTTCCAGATGAAGCAGGGCGAGTTCGTCACCCTGATCGGGCATTCGGGCTGCGGCAAATCCACCGTGCTGTCCATGGTGGCGGGGCTGAACGACATATCCGCCGGCAATATCGTGCTCGATGGCAAGGGTGTTGTAGGCGCCGGGCCGGAGCGCGCCGTGGTGTTCCAGGCCCCGTCGCTGATGCCCTGGCTGACGGCGCGCGAAAACGTCGCCCTGGGCGTGGATCGGGTCTATCCCACTGCCAGCCCGGCTGAGCGGCGCGACGTGGTCGAATACTATCTCAACCGTGTTGGGCTGGGTGATGCCATGCATCGGACCGCTGCCGAACTCTCCAATGGCATGAAGCAGCGCGTCGGCATTGCGCGGGCCTTTGCCCTGTCTCCCAAGCTGCTGCTGCTCGACGAGCCCTTCGGCATGCTCGACAGCATCACCCGCTGGGAGTTGCAGGATGTGCTGATGGATGTGTGGGCGCGCACCCAGGTCACGGCCGTTTGCGTCACCCATGATGTGGACGAGGCCATTCTGCTGGCCGACCGCGTGGTCATGATGTCGAACGGGCCCAATGCGCGGATCGGCAATGTCATGGAGGTGGATTTGCCGCGTCCGCGCTCGCGCAAGGCGCTCTTGGCCCACAAGGACTATTACGCCTATCGCGAGGAACTGCTCGATTTCCTCGCGGCCTATGAGGGCGGCGCCAATCCGGATCAGGAAACGCTTGACCGGATTCGTTCCGAGCGCGGCAAGGCATCTGCGCTGGCGGCGGCGGAATGATGGGCTACTGCACAATAATGACGCACTTCTTGGCTGCTACCATGAAGTGCATGAAATTTGTGCATAGTGATGCCCTTTGCCGCGCGGCGGTTTTCACTGCCGATGGTGCGGGCATCCGAGCCGATCAGCTTAACTGCTGAAAACACGAGACAAATCGATGCCGATCTGGTTTGGCACGGTTCCTGCAAAGAAGGGAGCGATAGAGCTCCTCCCAAGACGCTCTTCGAAAAGTCGACGTCCAAGGTTGGGCGTTCAAAGGCAAAGTCGCCAACAGATGCGCATCGGTTTCGGCCGGTGAGGTGTCGGTTGGCGGCTTTTTTGTTTTCAGATTGATACGGAGTCCCATCCGATGACAGAGGCAATAAGCGCCACGCAATCGCCATCCGCCCCGCAGCAGAACCGCACGCTGGGCCTGTCAACGCTGGCCTTCACCGTGTGCTTTGCCGTCTGGACGATCTTCTCGATCATCGGCGTTTCTCTCAAGGATCAGCTTGGCCTTTCCGAAACCCAGTTCGGGCTGTTGATCGGCACGCCGGTGCTGACCGGCTCGCTGTCGCGCATCGTGCTGGGCATCTGGACCGACCGCAGGGGCGGGCGGCTGGTGTTCACCCTGACCATGCTGGCCGCAGCGGTCGCCACCTTCCTTCTCGCCTTTGCCCAGAACTATGAGCAATTGCTGCTGGCGGCATTGGGCGTGGGCCTGGCGGGCGGATCGTTTGCGGTGGGCGTAGCCTATGTGTCGCGTTTCTACCCCGCGCAAAAGCAGGGCACGGCGCTGGGCATTTTCGGGGTCGGCAATGTCGGCGCGGCCGTCACCAAATTCGCTGCTCCCTTCGTCATGCTGGCCTGGGGCTGGCAGTCGGTTGCCGTGGTGTGGGCGGCGGCGCTGGTGGTCATGGCGGCCATCTTCTGGTTCGGCACCGAGGACGATCCGGTGATCGCCCGCCGCCGCAGCGAAGGCTATACGCCCAGGAGCCTGGCCAGCGAATTCGCCCCGCTGCGCAACGTGCAGGTCTGGCGTTTCGCGCTCTACTATTTCTTCGTCTTCGGCGCCTTCGTGGCCCTGACGCTGTGGCTGCCGCGCTATCTGATCGGGGTCTATGGCTTCGACATCAAGACCGCCGGCATGGTTGCCGCGGCCTATTCTATCCCCGCCAGCATCTTCCGCGCCTATGGCGGCACGCTGAGTGACAAGATCGGCGCCCGCACGGTGATGTACTGGACCTTTGCGGTCTCGGCGCTTTGCACACTGATCCTGGCGCTCCCCGCGACTGACTCGGTGATTGCCGGGGTTGATGGCCCGGTGCGCTTCCACTTTGAGACGGGGCCGGTCGCCTTTATCGGCCTGGTCTTCGTGCTCGGCTTCTTCATGAGCCTGGGCAAGGCTGCGGTCTACAAGCACATCCCCGCCTATTACCCCGACAATGTCGGCGCCGTGGGTGGGCTGGTCGGCATGATCGGGGGCCTTGGAGGCTTCATCCTGCCCCTTCTCTTCGGTTTCCTCAACGACATCACCGGCATCTGGTCAAGCTGCTTTATGGCGCTCTTTGTCCTGATCTTGGTGTCGCTGGGGTGGATGCACTCCGCCGTCCGCCGCCACGAGCGCCAGCTCGTTGCGCGCACGGCCTGACCCTTATTCAGGAGTACAAGACAATGGAAAAACTGGTCGTCGTTGGTGCAGGGATGGCTTCTGGCCGCGCCCTGGAACACATCTTCGAGGAAGCCCCGGGCCGGTTCGACGTGACGCTGTTCGGCGCCGAGCCGCGCGGCAATTACAACCGGTTGATGCTCTCCCCGGTCCTGGCCGGCGAGAAAGAGTATGAGCAGATCATCACCCATGATGCCGACTGGTATCGGGATCATGGCGTGCAGACCCGGTTCGGCGAAACCGTTACCGGCATCGACCGGGCCCGCAAGGTCGTCGTCTCGGCGGGCGGCGAAACGCCCTATGACAAGCTGATCATCGCCACCGGCTCGGCGCCTTTCATCATTCCCCTGCCCGGCAAGGATTTGCCCGGGGTGATGGCTTTTCGCGATCTGGACGATGTCAACCGCATGGTCGATGTGTCGAAGCGCCCCGGCGCCATGGCCGTGGTGATCGGCGGGGGCCTGCTGGGCCTTGAAGCCGCTGCAGCGCTCAATGCCCGCGGCATGGAAGTGGTCGTTTTGCACCTGATGGGCCATGTGATGGAGCGCCAGCTCGATCCGGCTGCCGGTTATCTGCTGCAGCGCGATCTCGAAGCGCGGGGCATCAAGGTGCACTGCAAGGCGCAGACCAAGGCCATTCTCGGCCAGGACCGGGTCGAGGCCGTCGCGCTTGAAGATGGCACCGTTTATGGCGCCGATATCGTGGTGATGGCCGTGGGCATCCGCCCTGAAACGCGTATCGCGGTCGATGCGGGCCTGCATGTCGAGCGCGGCATAGTGGTCAATGACCAGATGGTCACCTCGGACCCCGATGTCCTGGCGCTCGGCGAATGCGTCGAGCACGAAAAGATTGTCTATGGCCTTGTCGCCCCGCTCTATGACCAAGCCAAGATCCTGGCCAAGACGCTGGCTAAGGTCGATGCCGCCTTCCGCCCGGTGCAGACCGCTACCCAGCTCAAGGTCACCGGCGTGTCGGTCTATTCGGCCGGCGACTTTGCCGATGCCGAGGACCGCGAAGAAATCGTGCTGCGCGACGCCACTTCGGGTAGCTACAAGCGCCTGGTGCTCAAGGATGATCGCGTCATCGGCGCGGTGCTCTACGGCGAAACTGCCGACGGCCCGTGGTTCTTCGACATGATCCGCAAGGGCACCGATACGCGGGACATGCGCGATACCCTTATCTTTGGACAGGCCTACCAGGGTGGCGCCGCGCTGGACCCTATGGCGGCCGTTGCAGCCTTGCCGGATGATGCAGAAATCTGCGGCTGCAACGGTGTGTGTAAATCTGCGATCACCGGCACGATCGCATCCAAGGGCCTGACTGATCTCGACAGCGTGCGCGCCCATACCAAGGCTTCGGCCTCGTGTGGCTCGTGCACCCATCTGGTCGAAAAGCTCATGGCCATCACTCTGGGCGACAGCTACAATCCGGCCGCCGTCAAGCCGATGTGTCCCTGCACCGAACATGACCACGGCACTGTCCGCCGGCTGATCGTGGCCAAGGAACTCAAATCCATTCCCGCGATCATGCAGGAATTGGAATGGAAGACCAGTTGCGGTTGCGCCAAGTGCCGCCCTGCCCTCAACTACTACCTCGTGGCTGAGTGGCCTGGTGAATATGAGGACGACAGCCAGTCCCGCTTCATCAATGAGCGCGTGCACGCCAATATCCAGAAGGACGGCACCTATTCGGTGGTGCCGCGCATGTGGGGTGGCATGACCAACCCCAAGGAATTGCGCGCCATTGCCGATGTGGCCGACAAGTTCGCTATCCCCGCGGTGAAAGTCACCGGCGGGCAGCGCATCGACCTGCTCGGCGTCAAAAAGGAAGACCTGCCCGGCGTCTGGGCCGATCTCAATGCCGCCGGCATGGTTTCGGGCGCCGCCTACGCCAAGGGGCTGCGCACGGTCAAAACCTGTGTCGGCTCGGACTGGTGCCGCTTCGGCACTCAGGACTCCACCGGTCTTGGCGTGCGGCTTGAAAAATTCATGTGGGGCGCCTGGACTCCGGCCAAGGTCAAGCTTGCCGTCTCGGGCTGCCCACGCAATTGCGCGGAAGCCACCTGCAAGGATATCGGCGTGATCTGCGTCGACAGCGGCTACGACATCCAGTTCGCCGGGGCCGCCGGCCTCGACATCAAGGGCACCGAACTGCTCTGCCATGCCGACACCGAGGATGAGGCGCTGGAGATCATCGTGGCCCTCACCCAGCTCTATCGCGAGCAGGGGCACTATCTCGAGCGCATCTACAAATGGGCCAAGCGCGTCGGCAATGACAGCATCAAGGCTGCGGTCGTGGACGATCTGGCCAAGCGTCGACAGCTCAATGAGCGCTTCGTGTATTCCCAGCAGTTTGCCCAGGTCGATCCCTGGGAAGAACGCGTCAACGGCAAGGACGCCCATGAATTCGCCGCCATGGCCGAATTCGGGCTTCCGGTGGCAGCGGAGTGAGGGTGATGCAGATGCAGTCCCCCTCGCATGCGGAGATCAAGAAATGACCGAATGGATCGAACTGGGCAGTATCACTGCCATCCCCCTGCGCGGCGCGCGCTGCGTCAACACCCCTTCGGGCAAGATCGCCGTCTTCCGCACCGCCGAAGACCAGGTCTATGCCATCGAGAACCGCTGCCCACATAAGGGCGGCCCGCTCTCAGAGGGCATCGTGCATGGTGCCTCGGTCACCTGCCCGTTGCACAACTGGGTGTTTGACCTCGCCACCGGCGAGGCCCAGGGCGCCGACGAGGGTCAAGTGCAGACCTATCCGGTCAAGGTGGATGGCGGTGTCATCTACATCGCGCCTGACGTGCTGATGCAAATGGCGGCGGAGTAGGCATGGTGGATCAGCAACCGGTTCGCACCACCTGCCCCTATTGCGGTGTCGGCTGCGGCGTGCTCGCCACTCCACAGGCGGATGGCAGCGTGACCATTGCCGGCGATCCGGACCACCCGGCCAATTTCGGCCGCCTTTGCTCGAAGGGTTCGGCGCTGGGCGAAACTCTGTCGCTTGATGGGCGCCTGCTGCACCCGGAAATCGCCGGCAGCAGAGTCACTTGGGACGAAGCGCTGGACGAAGTTGCCAACCGCTTCAAGCAGACGATCAGCGAACACGGCCCCGATTCCGTCGCGATATATGGCTCCGGTCAGTTGCTCACCGAGGATTATTACGTCGCCAACAAGCTAATGAAGGGCTTTGTCGGCTCGGCCAATATCGACACCAATTCGCGCCTCTGCATGGCTTCCTCGGTGGCCGGGCACAAGCGCGCTTTTGGGTCCGATACCGTGCCAGGCAATTACGAGGATCTCGAACAGGCCGATCTGATTGTGCTGGTCGGCTCCAATCTGGGCTGGTGCCACCCGGTGCTCTATCAGCGCATCGTCGCCGCGCGCACAGCGCGCCCCGATATGAAAATCGTACTGATCGATCCGCGCCGCACCGTGTCGGCCGATATTGCCGAAATGCATTTGCCGATCTCGCCGGATGGCGACAGCGCCCTGTTCGTCGGGCTGCTGGCCTATCTCGAGCATCTGGGCATCACCGACAGCGACTATGTGAACGCCTATACCTCCGGCTATGAAGCGGCGCTGCTCACCGCCGAAGATTGGGACATTGCCCGCGTTTCGGACGCCACCGGCCTCTCGCCGCTGTCCATCTCGCGCTTCTACGATCTCTTCGCCCGCACCAAGAAGGTCGTCACCGTCTATTCGCAGGGCGTCAATCAGTCCGCGGCCGGCAGTGACAAGGTCAATGCGATCATCAATTGCCACCTGGCCACCGGGCGGATCGGCAGGCCAGGCATGGGTCCGTTTTCGGTCACTGGCCAGCCCAACGCCATGGGCGGGCGCGAGGTCGGCGGGCTGGCCAATATGCTGGCCGCCCATATGGACTTCACGCCCGACGCGATTGACCGTATCTCGCGCTTCTGGGGCAGCGATCGCGTCGCCACCGCGCCTGGCCTCAAGGCCGTCGACCTGTTCGCCGCCATGGCGCGCGGCGAGATCAAGGCGGTCTGGATCATGGCCACCAATCCGGTGGACTCCATGCCGGAGGCCGATGCGGTCCGCGATGCCCTCAAGGCCTGTCCCTTTGTCGTTGTCTCGGACATGAACCGGCATACCGACACGATGGAATTGGCGCATGTGCGCCTGCCGGCCGCCGGTTGGGGCGAAAAGGACGGCACGGTGACTAATTCCGAACGCCGCATTTCGCGCCAGCGCCCGTTCCTGCCCCTGCCCGGCGAAGCCCGGCCAGACTGGTGGATCATCAAGGAAGTGGCCAAGCGCCTCGGCCATGGCGCCGCCTTCAGCTATTTCAGCTCCGGGCAGATCTTTGCCGAGCATGTTGCCCTTTCAGGCTTCGAGAATGGTGGCAGCCGTGATTTCGACCTGTCGGGCCTCTCCGGCGCCGACTACGAAACCATGGCGCCGGTGCAATGGCCTGTGCGCTCCAGGCCAGCAGCCCGCATGTTCGGCGACGGCAAATTCTTCACCCCCGATGGCAAGGCGCGCTTCCTGCCGGTCCAGCCGCCGCCGCCCTTTGCGCCGGCGCCGGGCAGGTTCATCCTCAATACCGGCCGGGTGCGCGACCATTGGCACACAATGACTCGCACCGGCAAAGCCGCCCGCCTGTCCGCCCACATGGCCGAGCCCTTTGTCGAAATCCATCCTGCTGACGCCAGCGCCTTGGGCATCAGCCGCGCCAATCTGGTGCGTCTGAGCAATGGCCATGGCAGTGCCCTGGTGCGGGCGCTGGTCACCGACCGGCAGCGGCGCGGTCAGATCTTCGTGCCCATGCACTGGACCGACCAGTTCGCCAGCAATGGCCGCATCGATGCCCTGGTGACCGGCAAGACCGACCCGGTTTCAGGGCAGCCGGCGCTGAAAATGGCGCAGGTGCATGCCGAGCCGGTCGGGGTGCGGCTCTATGGCTTTCTGGTTGCGGCGAAAAAGCCAGCGCTGGCCACCGACTATTGGGCCTTGGCCTCAGCGCCCAATGGCTATCGCGCCGAGATTGCACTTTTCGAGGAGCCCGCAGCCTGGACAGACTTCCTGGCCGGCACTTTCGGCACGGACGCCGCGTTCCAGTCCATCCGCGACGAACGCTCTGGGCGCCGCGCCTTTGTGCTGATCGAGAACGGCCGGCTTCTGGCCGCGCTCTATACCTCGCCTGATCCGGTGCTGGTCTCGCGCCAATGGGCGGTGGACCTGCTTGCCGAGACCGAATTGACCGCGTCGATCGTGCTGGCCGGGCGCCCCGGCGCGGACCGGCCCGATGGCGGGGCCATTGTCTGCTCCTGCATGGGCGTGGGCATCAACACCATCACCGAGGCGGTGACCCGCCACGGCTGCACCAGTGTCGAAGCTGTTGGCGCCATCACCCGCGCCGGCACCAATTGCGGCTCCTGCCGCGCCGAAATCAGGGGGATTGTCGATGCAAACCGTCTCATCGCAGCCGAGTAAGCGCATTTCGGAACTGGCGGTCTTGCCGGTCTTTTTCGACCTGCGCGGCAAGCGCGTCGTCGTCATCGGCGGGGGCGAACCGGCCGCGTGGAAGATCGAGCTGCTGGCGGCGGCGGGCGCACGGGTAGACGTGTTTGCCGAAGAGGTTTGCGAGGAGCTGTCGGCTCTTGCGCCCACCTCCATCATCCTCCACCCCCGCCCCTGGACCCCTGCCGACCTCACCGGCGCCGCCCTCGCCATTGCCGATATCGAGGACGACGCCGAGGCCCATGCCTTCATCGCCGCGGCCAAGGCTGCCGCTGTGCCCTACAATGTCATCGACAGGCCCGAATTCTGCCAGTTCCAGTTCGGCGCCATCGTCAATCGTTCGCCCGTCGTGGTCGGGATTTCCACTGCGGGCGCTGCGCCCATTCTCGGGCAGGCCGTGCGCCGCCGCATCGAGATGCTGCTGCCGCAGACGCTGACGCAGTGGGCGCAGCTTGCCGCAAGACTGCGCGAGACGGTGATGGACAGGCTGGCCGCAGGGCCGCAACGCCGCGCCTTCTGGGAGCGCCTTGCAGAGAACGCCTTTGGCAGCCGCGCGCCCGGTGCGAGTGACGAAGACATCAGTTTTGCCGCCCAACCAGCCACTGGCCGCGTCACCCTGGTGGGCGCCGGGCCGGGCGATGCGGAGCTGTTGACCATCAAGGCGGTGCGGGCGCTGCAGTCGGCCGATGTCATTCTCTTTGACGATCTCGTCTCGTCCGAGGTGCTGGAACTGGCCCGCCGCGAGGCCAAGCGCATGCTGGTGGGTAAGCGCGCCCAGCGCGAAAGCTGCGCGCAGGACGAAATCAACGCCATGATGTTGAGCCTGGCGCGCCAAGGCAAACATGTGGTGCGGCTCAAATCCGGTGACCCGATGATCTTCGGGCGCGCCGGCGAGGAAATCGAGATGCTGGAGAGTCACGGCATTGCCGTTTCGGTGGTGCCGGGCATATCTGCGGGCCTGGCGCTGGCCAGCCGCTTGGGTGTCTCGTTGACCCATCGTGATCACGCGCAGTCTGTGCGCTTCGTGACCGGGCATTCGCGCAAGGGCGTGCTGCCCGATACGCTGAACTGGACGGCGCTGGCCGATCCGGCCACGACCTCGGTCTATTACATGAGCCGCCGGACGCTGCCGGGTATCGTGGCCGAACTGGCGGCCAAGGGCATGAGCCTTGAAACGCCGGCCATCATTGCGGGGAGCCTGGGGCGTCCTGACGAGCAGATCTGGCGCGGCACGATCGGCGAGGCCATCGGCGCGGTTGCAGCGTTTCCGCTCTCGGCGCCGACGATCTTTGCGGTGGGTGATGCCCTCAAGTTGCGCAAGTCGATGCCGCTGGCTGCGACCGGCAGTTAGCTCACTTCATCCAGAACATCGGGACGAGGTCGACCGAGATCGGTTCGTTCTTGTCATTGGTCGCCATGATGTCGGCCATGTGTGCCCACCAGCGCTGCATCACCTCGGTGTTCGGCAGGTCGGACATGGTGTGGTCGACGCGGCGCCAGAGCACGCCGAAGAGGGTGTTGGTCTCTTCATCGAGGTGGATGGAATAGTCCTTCACCCCCGCCGCGTGCAGCAGGTCGACCAGCTCGGGGAAAATCGCGTCATGGCGCTTTTTGTATTCGGCCGCCATGCCGGGATTGAGCTGCATCTTGAAGGCGTGTTTTTCGTAGCCATTGTCCTTGATCATGCGCGGCGCTCCCGGATCATGCGGAACAGAATGGGCAGGGCGATCACCACGATCAGCAGCGAGCCGGTGAAGATGGTCATCACGATGCCCGGCACATTGAGCAGGCCCAGCCCGAAGGTAACAAGGCCGATGATCAGCGCCGCCAGCACCACGCCGATGATCGAGCCGGCGCCGCCCAGGATCGAGACGCCGCCCAGCACCACCATGGTCACCACGTCGAGCTCAAAGCCCTCGGCGATGGATGGGCGGGTCGAGCCAAGGCGTGCGGTCAGCAGGATGGCGGCCAGCCCGCTCATCAGACCGGTCAGGCAGAACAGCACGAATTTGATGCGATCCACCCGAACGCCGGAGAAGCGAGCAGCCGTCGCATTATTGCCGATGGCAAAGACCCTACGGCCAAAATTGGTGCGGTGCAGCAGCCCGTAGAAGATTACCGCCGCCACCAGGAACAGCACCAGTTCGAACGAGATCACCCAGAACACATAACCCTGACCGAACCAGGCAAAGCTGGCTGGATAGCCCTTGAAGCTCTGGTCGCCCAGGATGATGAAGGCGATGCCGCGGAACAGGCTCATGGTGCCGATGGTCACGACGATCGAGGGCAGTTTAAGGCCGGTGACGAGGAAGCCGTTAAAGGCGCCGCAGAGGATGCCGACACCGGCGCCGACTGCGACCAGCGTGGGTGTGTCCGCGCCATATTGCAGTGCCAGCCCCATCAGGGTCGAGGCCAGGGCGATGATTGAGGCGACCGAGAGATCGATCTCGCCCGAAATGATGACCAGTGCCATGGCCAGCGCGATCAACCCCTTCTCGGTGAAGTTGAAGGTGAGATCGGACAGGCTCCATTCATTGAGAAAATAGGGCGAAGCGAAGCTGTTGGCGATGAAGATGCCCAGTGCCACCAGAACCAGCAGGCTCTCCCAGCTCAGCACGGCGGACTTGAACGGATTGTCGAGCCGATCGGGGAGGCGACGGCCATTTGCAGTTGCGTCGGTCATGCTGCCACCTCGGCCTTCTTGAGAATGATGCGCCCCTTGCTCCGTTCGCCCCTTGCATTGAGCACGACGGCGAGCAGGATCGCGGCGCCGGAAATGGCCATCTGCCAGAAGGGCGAAACGCCGATCACGGGCAAGGCGTTGTTGACGACGCCAAGGAACAGCGCGCCGAGCAGTGCACCACCCACGGTGCCGATGCCGCCAGCAATCGAGACGCCGCCGATGACGCAGGCGGCCACGATGGTCAGTTCATAGCCACCGGCCACTTCCACCGAGGCAATCACGTAGCGCGAAATCCAGAGATAGCCGCAAAGCCCCGAAATGGCGCCCGAAAGCACGAAGGCGAGGAACTTGGTGCGGCCCACATTGATGCCGGTATAGACCGAGGCGGTCGGGTTGACGCCGATGGCGTAGAAGGCCCGGCCCCAGGGCGTGCGGGTCATCAACACATAGACCAGTGCCGCCACGACGATGGCGAACCAGCTCAGAATGGGCAGGCCCAGCAAGGTACCACGCTGCAATTGGATGAAATCGGTGCTCATTTGCGCCGCGTTGACCCAGGCACCGCCCGAAACGACAAAGACCAGACCACGGAAGATGGTCAGCGTGCCCAGAGTCACCACGATGGGCGGGATATCGAGTTTCCAGACCAGAATGCCGTTGAAGGCCCCGAGCGCAGCGCCGACCACGACGCAGCCGGCGATCAGCAGCGGAATGGGAATGAACGGGAAGGCCGCATTGGTCATGGCCACCAGCATGCCGGTCAATGCCAGGTTCGAGGCCATGGACAAATCGATTGAGCGGGTCAGGATAACCGCCATCTGTCCCAGCGCCAGCATCATCAGGATCGATGTGTCGTTGAAGATGGTCAACAGATTGCCCGGCTGCGAGAAGCGCGGAAACCGCAGCGTCACCAGCACGATGACAGCGAGAATGGCCAGCGCCAGCCAGAGTTCACGGGATTTCAGGAGCCGGTTCATGCGGCCTTCTCCTCTACGATGCCCGCCGCCAGGCTGACCAGCGTTTCGGGCTGCAGATCGTTGTTTTCGAGGGTGTCGACCACCAGGCCTTCGCGCATCACGACAATGCGGTCGCTCATGCCGAGCACTTCGGGCAGTTCGGAGGAGACCATGATGACCGAGAGTCCCTGGGCCACAAGTTCCCCCATGAATTCATGCACTGCGGCCTTGGAGCCGATATCGATGCCCTTGGTGGGTTCATCGAGGATGATCACCTTGGGCAAGGTGGCGAGCCATTTGGCGATCACCACTTTCTGCTGGTTGCCGCCCGAAAGGGTGGACACATTCTGGCTGAGCGAAGAGGCCCGCAGATCAAGCCGTTCGGTATAGGTGCGGGCCAGCGCGAATTCCTCGGCCATGCGCAAAAAGCCGGAGCGGCTGGTCTTGTCCAGGCTGGGAAGCGAAACATTCTTGAAGATGGGTTCGCCGGTGATGACACCCTGCTTGCCGCGTTCCTCGGGCACATAGACAATGCCGGCGCTGACCGCATCGGCCGGGGTTTTCGGGGCGATGGTCTGCCCTTCCAGCATCATCGTACCGGCCGAAGGTTTTGTCATGCCGAACACGGCCTGCATCACCTCGGAGCGCCCTGCCCCCACCAGACCATAGAAACCAAGGATCTCACCCTTCTTCACCGAGAACGAGACATTTTCGAACTCGGTCGGGTGACTGAGCCCGCTGACCTCCAGCACCGTGTCGCCAATCGTGACCTGGCGGGCCGGGAAAATCTGCTCCACGGAGCGCCCGACCATGAGCTTGACGATGTCGGCCTGCGGCGTGTCCTTGATGAAGCCCTTGCCCACCTGCTCGCCATCGCGGAACACGGTGTAGCGGTCGGCAATGCGGTAGATTTCATCGAATTTGTGCGAGATGAAGAGGATAGCCTTTCCATCCTTCTTCAGGAGCTCGACGAGGACATAGAGTTCCTCGATTTCCTTCTGGCTGAGCGCCGCGGTCGGCTCATCCATGATGACCACCTGCGCATCGACGCTGAGCGCGCGCGCCACGGCCACCAGATGCTTTTTGGCGATTCCCAATTCCTTGAGCGGCATGCCCGCATCAATGCCGGCCGCCATGGAGTCGAGCGTTTCCTGCGCCTCGCGCCGCATCTTGCCCCAATCGATCAGGCCAAAGCGGTTCTTCGGGGCGTGCCCGAGATAGATGTTTTCGGCAACGCTCAACTCGTCGAACAGCACTGTTTCCTGATGGATCGCGGTGATCCCCACGTCCGATGCAGAGATCGCCGTCGGGAGTGTCACCAGTTGACCGCCCACCCGGATCTCACCAGCGTCCGGCTGGTAGATACCAGTCATGGTCTTGACCAGTGTGGACTTGCCCGCCCCGTTCTCGCCGATCAAAGCCGTTACCTGGCCGGGATAGAGCTCAAGCGAAACCTCATGCAGCGCCCGCACGCCGGGAAAGCTCTTGGATATGCCCGATAGGGTCAGGATGGGGTCTGTCATTTCTATTCCTTGGGTCGGGCGCTGGCTTGGGCACGCGCTCGATATGGTCCCCTCTCCCTTTGGGGGAGAGGGTTAGGGTGAGGGGGCCTTCCTGCTCTTGGAAAGGCCCCCTCACCCGCCGCTTCGCGTCGACCTCTACCCCGAAGGCAGAGGTGAAGAGCGCCTTAGTAGATCTTCGAGAACTCTTCGATATTGCTCGCGTCGAACTGGAACGGCGCAGCCATGGCGGCCGAGTTGGTGTCGTCCAGGGTCACTTCGCCGACCTTGCCGATGGAGAAGGTGGCGCCGGGTTCAGCTGTCTCGCCTTCAACCAGAGCATTGGCCAGCATCACGGCCGAATAGCCCAGATCGATCGGGTTCCACAGCGCCACGGCCTGCGAAGCGCCATTGTCGATGAACTGCTTGAACTCGGACGGCAGGGCCAGGCCGGTCACGTTGATCTGGCCGATCAGGTCCTGGTCGGTCACGACCTGGGCAGCCGCCACGACGCCAACGGTGGTCGGGGCGATGATGGCCTTGAGATCGGGATGGGCGGCGATGAGGCCGCGGGCCTCTTCGGTCGACTTCACCGAGTCATCATCGCCATAGACGGTGGCGACGAGGTTGATGTTAGGGAACTTCTCGGGGATAGCGGCCTTTGCGGCCTCGATCCAGGCGTTCTGGTTGGTTGCGGTGGAGGCGGCCGAAAGGATTGCCACATCACCACCCTCGGGCAGGTAGTCGGCGGCCAGCTTGATGATGGTTTCGCCGATCAGGTCGATATCGGAGGGGTTGAGGTGAATCTGGCGGCCTTCGGGGGCGACGCCGGAGTCAAAGCTCACCACCTTGATGCCGCGCTGCATGGCGCGCTGCAGCACCGGCACCAGGGCGTCCGGATCATTGGCCGAGATAGCTATGGCGTCGACCTGCTGGGCGATCAGCGAGTTGACGACCTCGATCTGGGCTTCGGCGGTGGCCGAGGTGGGGCCGGTATAGATCACTTCAACATCGCCGAGTTCGGCCGCGGCTTCCTGTGCGCCCTGATTGGCGGCATCGAAGAAGCCATTGCCCAGCGATTTGACGACCAGCGCGATGCGGGTCTGTGCCATGGCCGGCGTGGCGAGCAACACGGCCGCAGTGGCCGTGGCGGCGAACAGTTTCCAGAGTTTCATTTGATCCCTCCCAGGGGGTTTGCTCTTGGTTCAGTCATTGTCAGTTCAGGCCACACTTGCTTCGGCCTGCCCTGTTCCGTCCGCCACGATGAGCCGCACGCCTGCCGTTTCCAGCATCTGGCGGTCTTCGTCGCGGATGCCGCTATCGGTGATGACAGCGGCAATTTGATCGAGCCCGCACAGAATGAGGCTCGAACGTCCCGAAAATTTCGATGAATCGGCGAGAACGATCAGTTCGTCCGCCTGGCCGATCAGCGCCAACTCGGACTGCACCACCATCGGGTCGGCCTCCATCAGGCCGTGCACGCCGATACCCTGGCAGCCGATGAACATGCGCTTGGCGTAAAAATGGCTCGCCACCACGCCCCCGAAGGGCGAGAGGATGACGTTCTGTTCGCGATAGACCGTGCCACCGGGAATGACGACGGCATTGCGCGAGTTGTGAATGAGGAATTCGGCAATGCCGAAACTGTTGGTGAACACGCTGAGGCGCTTGCCCGTCAGGTGATGCACCATCTGATAGGTGGTGGTGCCGCCATTGATGATGATCGGCTCGCCATCGCGGCACATTTCGGCTGCCGCGCGGGCAATTGCGCGTTTTTGCGTGATGTTGATCGTTTCATTGACGGAAAAGGGCCGCCCCACCAGCCCACCCTGGGATGGCGGATTGATGGCCTCTGCCCCGCCGCGCACACGGCGCAGCCGCCCCTGCTCGTCCAGCGCAGCAATGTCGCGGCGAATGGTGGCTTCCGATGATCCGGTCACTTCGCATAGCTCGGCCACTGTCACCACGGGGTGGGACTGGGCGGCGGCCAATATGACGCGGTGGCGTTCCATTTCGTGCAAGGCAGATACTCCCTGGGTGCATTTGCTTCCATCAATTCCGGGCAGAGTCAATCACCATTTCGCATATTTCCGTCATTAACGCGCATACGTGACGCAATATGATTGTTTCTGATTGACTTTGTGGATCGTTCTATGTCCAAGTCCGGCCAGCCAAGTCTATTGCCCTAACTTTGGGAGGATCACCAATGTCCACCGCGCCCAAGCGCCTCGCAAACCTGTGGGACGATGCCAAAGCGGCGTCCATGTCCGAGCCGGAGCGCCTTGTTTATCGCTCCAACCTGCTTGGGTCCGACAAGCGCGTCACCAATTATGGCGGCGGCAATACCTCCTCCAAGATCTGGCAGAAAGATCCGCTGACCGGCGAAGAGGTCGAAGTCCTCTGGGTCAAGGGTTCGGGCGGCGACAATGCCTCGATCAAGCTCGATGGCTTTGCCACGCTCTATATGGACAAGCTGCGGGCGCTGAAGGGTCTTTATCGCGGCGTCGAGTTTGAAGACGAGATGGTGGGCTACCTGCCCCACGCCACCTTCAATCTCAATCCGCGCGCGTCCTCCATCGACACCCCGCTGCATGCCTATGTGAACCGGCCTTTTGTCGATCACATGCATCCGGACGCGATCATCGCCATCGCCGCCTCGAAGAATTCAAAAGTGCTGACCCAGCAGATTTTCGGTGACGAGATCGGCTGGCTGCCCTGGAAGAAACCGGGCTTCGAGCTTGGCCTGTGGCTGGAAAAATTCTGCCTCGAGAACCCGAACGCCAAGGGCGTGGTGCTCGAATCCCACGGCCTGTTCACCTGGGGCGACACGCCCAAGGAATGCTACGAAACCACCATCGCCATCATCAATCAGGCCATCGAATGGTTTGAGCAGCAGACTGAAGGCAAGACCATTTTCGGTGGCGCTGCCACCACCTCGCTCCCGGAAGAAGAGCGTCGCGCCATCGCCGCCCGCCTGATGCCGAAGATCCGCGGCTTTATCTCGGAAGACAGCCACAAGCTGGGCCATTTCGACGACAGCGCCGCCGTGCTCGAATTCGTCAATTCCCACAATCTGCGTCCGCTGGCGGCGCTGGGCACCTCCTGCCCGGACCATTTCCTGCGCACCAAGATCCGCCCGCTGGTCATCGATTTCGACCCGGCCAAGCCCGATATCGACGCGGTTATCGACGGTCTGGCCGACCAGATCGCCGCCTATCGCGTCGACTACCAGGCCTATTACGACCGCTGCAAGCACGACAACTCGCCCGCCGTCCGCGATCCCAATGCCGTGGTTTACCTGATCCCGGGTGTTGGCATGATCACCTTCGCCAAGGACAAGGCCACCGCCCGCATTTCCGGCGAGTTCTATGTCAACGCCATCAATGTGATGCGCGGCGCCTCGACCGTCTCCGAATATCAGGGTCTGCCCGAGCAGGAGGCCTTCGATATCGAATACTGGCTGCTGGAGGAGGCCAAGCTGGCGCGCATGCCCAAGCCGAAATCGCTGGCCGGCAAGATTGCCCTGGTCACCGGTGGCGCCGGCGGCATCGGCAAGGCCACTGCCGCGCGCCTCTTGCGCGAAGGCGCCTGCGTGGTGCTGGCCGATATCGATCAGACCGCGCTCGACAACGCCACGGGCGAACTCACCGAGGTATTCGGCAAGGACGTGGTGCGGCCGGTCAATATCAACGTGACCAGCGAAGAGCAGGTGATCTCCGGTTTCGCCCATGCGGTGGTGGAATTCGGTGGCCTGGATATTCTGGTGTCCAATGCTGGCCTCGCCTCCTCGGCCCCGATCGAGGAGACCTCGCTGGCGCTCTGGAACAAGAACATGGACATTCTGTCCACCGGCTATTTCCTGGTGTCGCGCGAGGCTTTCAAGATCTTCCGCGCGCAGAAGATCGGCGGCAATGTCGTCTTCGTGGCGTCCAAGAACGGCCTCGCGGCTTCGCCCAATGCTGCCGCCTATTGCACCGCCAAGGCGGCCGAGATTCATCTGGCCCGCTGCCTGGCGCTGGAAGGCGCGGAAGCGCAGATTCGCGTCAATGTGGTCAATCCGGATGCCGTCTTGCGCGGGTCGAAAATCTGGGCCGGCGAATGGCTGGAACAGCGCGCCTCGACCTACAAGACCGACAAGGACGGCCTTGAGGAAATGTATCGCCAGCGCTCGATGCTGAAGCGCTCCGTGTTCCCCGAGGACATCGCCGAAGCCATCTATTTCTTCGCTTCGGACGCCTCGGCCAAGTCCACCGGCAACATCATCAATGTCGACGCGGGCAACGCCCAGTCGTTCCCGCGGTAAGGTTCATCCACCATGACCGAACATATTATTGACCCATCCACCATCGAAGCCGAGAACGCGGCCCGCGCCGCGGACCTCAATGTCGACTATGACACGCTTGGCGAGCGTCTCGACCGGCGCGGCATTTCCATTGATGCCATCAAGGACAAGGTCGCCGCCTTTTCCGTTGCCGTCCCGTCCTGGGGCGTCGGCACCGGCGGCACACGCTTTGCCCGCTTCCCCGGCAAGGGCGAGCCGCGCGATATTTTTGACAAGATCGAGGATTGCGCCGTCATCGCCCAGTTGACCCAGGCGACCAATACCGTCTCGCTGCATATTCCGTGGGACAAGGCCGATCCGAACCGGCTCAAGCAAGCCGCCAGCCGCTTCAATCTCGGCTTCGACGCGATGAACTCGAACACCTTCGCCGATGCCGCTGGGCAGATGCAGAGCTACAAGTTCGGTTCGCTCTCGGCCACCGACAAGGCCACGCGCGACCAGGCCATCGAGCATAATCTGGAATGCATCGAAATCGGCAAGACCATCGGCTCGAAAGCCCTGACGGTCTGGATCGGCGATGGCTCGAACTTCCCCGGCCAGGTCAATTTCGCCGACCAGTTCGCCAATTATCTCGACTCCATGAAGTCGATCTATGCCGCCCTGCCCGATGACTGGCGCGTCTATACCGAACACAAGATGTATGAGCCGGCCTTCTATTCGACGGTCGTACAGGATTGGGGCACCAACTACATCATCGCCAAGGAACTGGGCGACAAGGCGTTCTGCCTGGTCGATCTCGGCCACCATGCGCCCAACGTCAATATCGAGATGATCGTCTCGCGCCTGGCCCAGTTCGGCAAGCTTGGCGGGTTCCATTTCAACGACAGCAAATATGGCGACGATGATCTCGACGCCGGCTCGATCGATCCCTATCGCCTGTTCCTGGTGTTCAACGAGTTGGTCGATATCGAAGGCCGCGACGCCGATTTTCACCCGGCACACATGCTCGACCAGAGCCACAATGTCACCGACCCCATCGAGTCGCTGATGCTCTCGACGGCCGATGTGCAGCGTGCCTATGCCCAGGCGCTGCTGGTGGATCGTGCGGGCCTCAAGGCCGCGCAGGAGGGCAATGATGCCCTGGCCGCCACGCAGGCGCTGCGGCAGGCCTATCGTACCGATGTCGAACCAATCCTGGCCATGGCCCGCATGGAACAGGGCGGCGCGATCGACCTGCTGTCGACCTACCGCGCCTCGGGCTATCGCGCCAAGGTTGCCGAAGTTCGTCCCGAAATCGCGGCCGGCTCAAGCGGCATCGTCTAGGCTCAGGCTCAACACAGATTTTCCGCGGCACCTCCCCGCCAAGGAAAACGGAAGGCCCGGTGCGCAAGCCCCGGGCCTTTTTGATCAGTTCAATCCGGCTGCCGCATATAGGCGGTGGCCTCCATGATCCAGTCGCGAAACAGTTTGATCCGGGGCACATTGCGACGGTTTTCGGGATAGACGAGGTAATAACCCTTCCCTGCGGTGGCCAGCAGATCGAAGGGCTGCACCAGACGGCCTGATGCCACCTCATCGCGAAACAATATCGGGGTCAGCATGGAGACCCCGCGCCCGGCCATGGCCGCGGTGCCCAGCAGGCTCTGCCACCCCATCGAGCTTTGCGGCCGGCCTTCGGCCGAAAAGCCGGTCACCCCGGCGGCCTTGAACCAGATATCGAACCACTCATCCTGCGGATCAAGGATGGGCAGCTTCAGCAGATCCTCGGGGCGCGTGACCCCGCCGATGGATTCGGCCAAAGCGGGACTGAGCAAGGGGGTGAAATTGGCCTCCACCAGGAGGTGGCAGACCATCCCCTTGCCCTGAGGACCGGACAGGGTGCGAATGGCAATATCAAAGTCACCATGCGCCAAATCGATCACATCGTTGCTGGTGTCGATCCGCACCGCAATTTCCGGATGAGCGAGTTGGAACAGGCCCATATTCTGACCCAGCCACTGCACCGCAAAGGTCGGCACGGCGGTAATGGAGAGCTGGTTGCCAATGCCTTCACGGGTATCGGCAAAGGCGTTGCGGATCAGATCGAAGGCCTGCGTCACATCAGGCGCCAGCCGCGCCCCCGCCTCGCTCAACGCGATCTGCCGAGGCCGACGCAGGAAGAGCGGCATGCCCACGCGCTCCTCAAGTATCTTGATCTGATAGCTCACGGCGGCCTGCGTCATGCCCAGCTCCTCGGCGGCGCGGGTGAAATTGAGGTGGCGCGCCACCGCCTCGAAGGCGCGCAGCGCCGTCAGTGGCGGCAGGGACATGGATCAAATCTCCTTATGGCAACACATCGAGGTTTAGTTGGAAATGCGCCCTATTCGGCGCCAGTTTATTCCTCAAGTCAACCAGATAGAGGCACTGGCCATAAGGCCAGTGAATGAAAAATGATCTCGATCCCTAGCCTGCTCGCCCTGCTTCTGCCCGTCCCTGCCCTGCGCAATGCCGCCACCGAAGCCCATGTGCAACGTCGCCGCCGGCGGGCCGTCGCGGCGCTGCACCTCGAACCACATCTGCTCAGGGATGTGGGCCTGGATGCCTATGTGTCTCCGGCCGATGATCCACGCTGGGTTCGCCGATTCGATCTTGATCGCTAGGGCTTGCCTGCGCGATTGGATCGCCTAAAAGAGAACCATGTCCAAGACCACGCCCGCCACGCTGGCGCTGACCAAGGCCGGCGCAGCTTTCACCCTGGCCCATTACGACTACGACCCCAATGCCGAGCGCGTGGGATTGCAGGCGGCAGAGGCCATGGGCGTGTCGCCCGCCGAAGTGTTCAAGACGCTGATGGCCGAGCTCGATGGCAAGCCCGTGTGTGCCATCTTGCCGTCGGATGAAGAAGTGAACATGAAGAAGCTGGCAGCGGCGCTGGGTGGAAAATCGGCGCAGATGATGAAGCCAGCCGATGCCGAGCGCCTGACCGGCTACAAGGTGGGTGGCATCAGCCCACTGGGCCAGCGCAAGCCTGTGCCGGCAGCTCTGGACGAACTGGCGACGCTCCATGATGCAATCTTCCTCAATGGCGGGCAAAGAGGATTGCAGATCAGGATAAGGCCGGATGATCTGGTCGCGGTTCTGGGATGTGTCGTGGCAGACCTGGTGCGGTAACGCAGCAAGGTCCCTAACCCTCTGGCTTGGCCGGCGACCTCTTCCCTGGGAGGGGTAAAGAAGGGCAACCGCGGCTGCGACACCGCTCCCAATGTGGGAGAGGTTGGTCGAAGGCCGGATGAGGGACTTTTGCTGGTCCAGAAACGACAAAAGGCGCCCGGGAGGACGCCTTCATCGGATGACCTAGAGGTCAATGCCGCCTTGCTGGCGACAATCGCGATTAGTTCACGTAGGTGCCGCGAGCAATGGCGCGGATATCACCCTTGGTGATGCCGAGGTCATGCAGCTGGCGGGCGTCGAGGCTGTTCAGCTCGCGCAGGGTGCGCTGGTACTTGGCAAAGTCGGCGATCTTCTTGGCGATGTTCATTTCGGTTTCCCCTTCGTTTGATGACCCTTATCTAGATCACTCTGGTCGTGATTAGTAGGTGGTCATTCTGCACATCCGTTATGCACGCAATGCAAACGAAACAGGCAAAGCTGTCGCAATCGCGCCCCGACTGCGGCGGCAATGCGGCAGCGCGACACTCTTGATCGAAACGCCAAGGCATTGACTTTTAATAACAAAACCGGACCCGAAGATATCCGGATCCGGCTTGTGTTTTTTTGACCGGTTGGTCAACAGCCATGCGTCAGCGGGTAGCGGTTTCTCGACCCTGCTCACGAGCGATGCGCCGATCCTCGCGCATTTCGAACCACATGGCATTGAGAATGCCGAAGGTGCACGCCAGGCCGAGCCCCAGGATCCAGGAAAAATACCACATCTTGTTCTCCTAATAGGCGTTGGGGTTTTTCGAGAGGCTTTCAGTGGTCACCGTGCCGCGCATGACCCGGAACACCCAGGCGGTGTAGAGGATGATGAGAGGCAAAAAGACCACCGTAGCCAGAAGCATGATGAACAGGGTCAGATGGCTCGAAGAGGCATCCCAAAGGGTCAGGCCTGCATTGGGCATGGTCGATGACGGCAGGAAGAACGGGAAGATCGATACACCTGCCGTAGAAACAATGCCGAAAATGCCAGCGCTGCTGCCGAGATAGGCCAGCCAGCGATAGCGGCCCATCAGGCCCAGCGTGGCCAGGGCCATGCCGGCAAAGCCGATGACCGGCGCCGCGATCATCCAGGGATAGAGACCATAATTGCGCAGCCAACCGCCTTGGACGAGTTCTACCGTCTTGCCCAGTGGATTGATTGGCGCATTGGGGTCGATCGTGCTGGTCACAACATAACCGTTCATAAGGGCCACCCAGATACCGCCAACAGCAAACAGGGCGATGGTGGCAATGCCGGACAGGGTACCAAGCTGGCGCGCCCGCTCGGAAATCGGTCCATTGGTCCGTCCCATAATCAGGGTCGCGCCATGGGTAACGATCATGCCCAGGCTGACCAGCCCCGCCAGCAGGGCAAAAGGCATCAGCAACTGGAAGAAATTGCCGGTGTAGAAAATGCGCAGGCTGTCGTCGAAGTGGAAGGGGGCACCCAGCAGCACATTGCCTACGGCCACGCCCATGATCAGCGCCGGCACGAAGCCACCGACGAAAAGGGCCCAGTCCCAGGTCGTCCGCCAGCGCGGGTCACTGACCTTGCCGCGGAACTTGAAACCGACGGGCCGCAGGATCAGGGCCAGCAGGATCACGATCATGGCGAGGTAGAAGCCCGAAAAGCTCACCGCATAGAGCGGCGGGAAGGCGGCAAAGATCGCTCCGCCCCCGAGCACCAGCCAGACCTGATTGCCTTCCCAGGTCGGGCCGATCAGGTTGAGCAGCACGCGCCGCTCCTCATCGGTCCTGGCGACGAAGGGCAACAGGGCCCCGACGCCCAGATCGCGCCCGCCCATGATGGCAAAGCCGATCAGCAGCACGCCCAGCAACAGCCACCAGATGAGGCGCAGCGTTTCATAGTCGAGAGGAATGGTGCTCACGAGCCAAGCTCCTTGGTTGCAGGGGTGGCAGGCAGGGTGGTGATGACGAAATCGTCCTCGTCATCGGCGGTGAACAGCTTCTCCTTCGGGCCGGCTTTGATGATGCGCACCATGAGAATGACCATGATGACCAGCAGCACCGTGTAAAGCAGCACGAAGAAGCTCAGCGACAGGACCAAATCGAGCACCTGCAGGCCGGACGCTGCGTAGAAGGTGGGCAGCACCCCTTCCACCACCCAGGGCTGTCGTCCGAACTCGGCAATGAACCAGCCGCTCTCGATGGCAATCCAGGGTGTGGGCAGGAGGAACACGGTGAACCACAGCAGCGGCTTGTTGGTGTCGATCCAGCCGCGCGAGGCGCGGTAGAACCAGAGCCCGAAGAAAGCGATGAAGAAGAAGCCCAGCCCCATCATGATGCGGAAGGTCCAGAACAGCGGCCAGACTTCGGGCACGGTGTCCTCAGCCGCCATGGCGATTTCCTCGTCCGTGGCGTTCTGCACATCATCGCGATAGCGCTTGAGCAGCAGCCCATAGCCAAGGTCGGGCCAGGTCTCTTCGAACACGGCACGCGCTTCGGTATTGCCGCCATCAGCGCGGATCTGTTCGAGCGCCTCATAGGCGACCATGCCCGAGCGGATACGCTCCTGCGCGCGGTCGACCAATTCGTAAATGCCCGGCAGTTCCTTATCGAGCGATCGCGTGGTGATCAGGCCACCCACCCATGGTACCGAAAGCGACCAGATCGGTTCGCCGTCTTCGCCGGGAATGGCCAGAATGGTCCAAGGTGCCGGTGCCGGCTCGGTGTGGAAGGCGGCTTCAAGCGCCGAGACCTTCATGATCTGGTGCTCAGTGGCCACATAGCCGCTTTCATCACCCAGCACGACGACCGAAAGGGCCGAGGCCAGGCCGAAGCTGGCGGCCACGACGGCCGAGCGCTTGGCCATTTCGACATGCTTGCCCTTGACCAGGAACAGCGCCGAAATCGAGAGCACGAAGATAGCGCCGCAGACATAGCCGGCGCTGACGGTGTGCACGAATTTGGCTTGCGCCACCGAATTGAAGATCACCGCCATGAAGTCGGTGATTTCCATGCGCATGGTGTCGGGGTTGAACTTGGCGCCGACCGGATTCTGCATCCAGCCATTGGCGATCAGGATCCAGAGCGCGGAGAAATTGGCGCCAAAGGCCACCAGCCAGGTGACGACCAGGTGCCCCACCTTGCTCAGCCGGTCCCAGCCGAAGAAAAACAAGCCCACGAAGGTGGCTTCGAGGAAAAACGCCATCAGGCCCTCAATGGCCAGCGGCGCCCCGAATACGTCACCCACATAGTGGCTGTAATAGCTCCAGTTCATGCCGAACTGGAATTCCATGACGATGCCGGTGGCCACGCCCATGGCGAAATTGACGCCGAACAGGGTGCCCCAGAACAGGGTGGCCTTGCGCCAGATGTCGCGCCCCGTCATCACATAGACGCTCTCCATGATGGCCATCATGAAAGAGAGCCCCAGGGTCAAGGGCACGAAAATGAAGTGATACATCGCGGTAGCGGCAAATTGCCATCGCGAGAGGTCGACGACGAGCATGTCTATCATGGCACGTTCTATCTCTCCGGTTGCGACGGCAAGAGTCGGGGCCGTCTGGTGTCCCTTGCTTAGCGCAAGCAGACTGGCCCTCGCCTTGATTCAGATCAAGGTGCTTGGTTGGGCGATCCGCTAGGGTAAAAGATACCCACCCTTCCCTTCAGCCAGCAGGCCAATTATCCCGGTGACAGTCCAGACGAAAAAGCCCGATGCCAAGGCGCTGGATCGCCTGACCCGCAAGGGTGGCATCGCCCTGATGATCGCTGTTGCCGCGCCCCTGGCTGGTGGCCTGCTGCTGGTCTGGCAGGCCTGGACCTTGGCCGATGTGCTGGGCCGCGCCATTGAGCTGGGCGAACCAGCGGCCGCGCTGGTGCCATCCATTGCGCTCATTTTCAGCCTGCTGCTGGTGCGGATATTGCTTGGGGCACTGGGCGAACAGGCCGGACTGATCGGCGCAGAAGCCATCAAGTCGCATTTGCGGCGCGGCCTCATGGCGCAATTGCTGGCCCGCTCGCCGCGCGCCACGGACACAGCGCCGTCCGGTGTGGCGGCAGCGGCCATTGTCGACCAGGTGGATACGCTGGAGGGTTATTTCGCGCGCTACCTGCCGGCCGCGATGCAGGCGGCCCTGCTCCCCTTGGTGTTTGGCGCCATCATCCTGCCGCTCGACTGGGTGGCCGGCGTGCTGTTTCTGGTGACCGCACCGCTCATTCCGGTGTTCATGGCGCTGGTGGGCTGGGGCGCCCAGATTGCCACCGACCGGCAGGCGCGTGCGCTCAGCCATCTCTCCGGCCGTTTTGCCGACCGGCTGCGGGGGCTGCTGACGTTGAAGCTGTTCGGGCGGGAAGCCGCCGAGACGGCGGGCATCGTCGAGGCCAGCGAGGCGCTGCGCCTGCGCACTCTCAAGGTGCTGCGCATCGCCTTTTTGTCATCGGCGGTGCTGGAATTCTTCGCCGCGCTCGGGGTGGCCGGCATTGCCCTATATGTGGGTCTCACCTTTATCGACTACCTGCACTTGCGCTCCAGTCCGCTGACGCTGCAATTGGGCATGTTCCTGCTGCTGATGGCGCCCGAGGTCTATAACCCGCTGCGCCTGTTCGCCTCGCATTACCACGACCGCGCCACGGCCCGGTCAGCCATGGAGGAGATCGAGCAGCAGCTTGGCGCCCTGGCCAGTGAACCGGCACCACCAGAAGACATTGCCCCCCGCCCGGGTCCGGCCATTGCCCTTCGCCTTGCCGGCCTTACCCTGCGCACGCCGGACCGGATGGCGAGCGTGGCGCTCGATCTGTCGCTTGATGTGCCCGCCGGCCAGACCATTGCGCTGCTCGGCCCCAGTGGCTCGGGCAAGTCGACCCTGCTCGAGGCCATGGTGGGCCTGCGAGAGCATGCGGGCGAGATTCTGCTCGATGGCCGGCCACTTGGACAATGGCCCGAGGCCGAGTTGCGCGCCCGCACGTTCCTGCTGACGCAGAAGCCGCGCATCGTACATGCGAGCCTGGCATACAATATCGCCATGGCCCGCCCCGGCGCCACGCGACAGGCAATCGAGGGCGCCGCACAACGTGCCCTGGTGAGCGATTTCGCCCTTGGCCTGCCAGAAGGGCTGGACACACTGGTGGGGGAGGATGGCGTGGGCCTTTCGGGCGGACAAGCGCAGCGTGTGGCGCTGGCGCGCCTGTTCCTGCGCGATGCGGGCCTCATCCTGCTCGACGAGCCCACGGCGCATCTGGATGCCGAGATGGAGCAGGAAATCGCCACCAACCTCATCGCCTATGCCAGGGGCCGCACCATGGTGATCGCCACCCATTCCGAGGCCCTGGCCGCGCGGATGGACAAGGCCTATCGGCTCACCGGCGGAGACCTGTTTGCCACCCCGCTGCCCAGGGCGAAGCGAGGTGTCGCATGAAGGCGCTGCTGACCTTCCTGCCGCTGTTCCGGCAGCGCAGCGGAGCGCTGCTGCTGGCGCTGATCCTGTTGCTGGTCACGCTGCTGGCCGGGGTTTCGCTGCTGGGCACATCGGGCTGGTTCATTACCGCGACGGCGCTGACCACGGCCGGGCTGGGCTTTAACCTGTTCGTGCCCTCGGCCATGGTGCGCGGGCTCTCCTTCATCCGCATCCTGGCGCGCTATGGCGAGCGGCTGGTGGGCCACAACGCCACGCTCAAATTGCTGTCCGATCTGCGCGGCTGGCTGTTTGCCCGGTTGTTCCCGCGCCTGCCCCTGCCCGACCGCTCGCTGCGCCATGGCGATCTGGTCTCAAGGCTGACCGCCGATATCGATGCGCTGGATACGGCCTTTCTGGTCGCCATCGGTCCGCTGGCTGCGGCAATGGTGGTCGGTACGGCCATGACGGTTATTCTGGCGATTTTCCTCCCTGGCGCCGCTCTGCCCTATGGTTTGGCGCTGGCGCTGGCGGGGCTGGCCGTGCCTGCAATCATGGTCCTCCTGGGCCGCAAGGCCGGGCGCGACAGTGTTGTGGCACGGGCCGATTTGCGCATGGAAGTGCTCGACGGGGTCAATGGCCATGCGGACCTGGTTCTGCTTGGCGCGCTGGGCAATGCTGCTGGCAAATTCGAGGCCGCGGGACAGCATGCTTCCCACCTGCACCTGCGTTTGGGGGCCATCACCAGCCTGGGCGGGCTGGCGGTCCAGATGCTGGCGGCCGGCGCGCTGATCGGTACGCTCTGGGCCGGGCTGGTGGCGCTGGACGCCGGCCAGATCGATGGCCCGCTGATGGCGGGGCTGTTGCTGGCGGTGCTGGGCAGTTTCGAGGTGACCAGCCTGATCGTGCGCAGCACCAGCAAGGCGACGCAGGCCATGGCCGCCGCCGAGCGCCTGGTGGCGCTGGCCGAGCTGCCGCCGGCGGTGGCCGAACCGGCCGCGCCCCTGTCTATCCCTGGCAATGCGCCGATCCGCTTCGAGGCGGTGAGCTTCGGGTATCCTGGTCTGCCGCCGGTACTCAACGACATCTCGTTCACGGTCTCCCCCGGCGAGCGGCTGGCCATTGCCGGGCCCAGTGGCGGCGGCAAGACCACTCTGCTGCGGCTCCTGCTGCGCTTTGCCGATCCGCAGGCCGGCGCCATCCGCATCGGCGAAAGCGCCTTGCCGGCCTTTCGCAGCGATGACATCCACCGCCACATGGCCCTGCTCAGCCAGGACAGTCCGGTGTTCATCGACACGATCCGCAACAATCTGCTGATCGGCCGCGCCGATGCGAGCGAGGATGAGCTGTGGGCCGCCCTGGGCAAGGCCCAGCTCGCGCAGCATATCAGTGCCCTGCCCAAGGGTCTCGACACACTGGTCGGGGAAGCCGGCCGCACCTTGTCGGCCGGTCAGGCCCGGCGGCTGTGCCTGGCACGGGCGCTGTTGTCGAATGCCCCGGTGCTGCTGCTCGATGAGCCAACCAATGCCCTGGATCGGGAGACCGAGGAAGCGTTCTTCAAGGTCCTCGCCAGTGCCTCACAGGGCCGCACGGTGATCATGGTCACCCATGCCGCCATTCCCGAGGGCACGGTCGACCGCGTTCTCACCCTGGACAATGGCAGGCTGGTCTAGCCGCAGCGCAGCCTGAGCCGTGCCAGATCGGGCACGGACACCTTGCGGAAATTGACAATGCCGATAATTCCGTCGGCCTTGAGCCGGCTGATCTGGCGGCTGACCGTTTCCACAGTCAGGCCAAGGAAATCGCCAATATCGGCCCGGCTCAGGGGCAGGTCAAAGCTGGTTTCCGGCGCATCGTCTGTCGGGTCCATATGGGTGGCGATCAGGTAAAGGAAGCTCGCCACCTTCTCGGCTGCAGTCTTGCGCCCCAGCGTCACCATCCAGTCGCGCGCCTCATCGAGTTCGCGCAGGGCCTGCATCATCACCCGGTGTTCCAGCGGCGCACTGCGGGACAACAGCGCTTCCAACGCGGGCTTGGGGATCACGCACAGATCGACGTCCGAAGCCGCCTCAGCGGTCACCCGGCTTTCCGTGGCAAAGGGACGACCGAGCAGGTCGGGCGCGAACTGCAGCCCCACAACCTGTTGGCGGCCATCTTCAAGCACCTTGGACAGCTTGATCACCCCCCGCAGCACACTGGCATAGCTGGCGATCGGCATGGCATCGGCCATCAGCTCCTCGCCAGCATCCTTGTGTACACGGCGGGTGGATTTTGCCAGCGCTGTAAGTTCTTCGCCGCTCAGCGCCCCACAAATTCCCTGATGCCGCGCCTCACAACTCTGGCATAGAACCGGAATTTCCGAATTGTGGATGTCCTTGCGTACCGTCTGCATGGTCAAGCTCCTGACGACACAAGAAATAGTCGTGCGCTCCACCGAGTATAAGCCGCCAGACTGTCGCTGTGCCAAGAGGTCGCAGAGAATTATCTTCAGGACAGCATTTTGACATTGCCGTCCAAGATTGCGTCGCAGCGCCAGCCATGGCTCAATGCCACAAAATGGAAATGGTGAGCGGCATGCGCGTCAATGTGTTCATTGCAGACCGGTCCGGCGAAGGGCCAACGCAGTTGCTGGTGTTGTCGCTTGGACCCGAGGCCGCCATTCCGCGGCATCTGCAGCATTTGGAATGGCGCCATTTCGCCACGACGATGACCGATGACAAGCTGTTGGGTGCGCCATCATCCGACATCGAGAAGTCCATCGCCCAACGCGGCTTCGCTCTGGTGTCCCCCACCGGATAATCGCGCCTGTCGCACCTCTTGACCTTACCATGATGGGAAGGTCTATATGGGTGTGGACGAGGTGAAAGACCATGAACGAACACGTCCACGACAACCCCAAATCTTCCGCCGTTTCGCTCGACATTGCCGGCATGACCTGCGCGTCCTGCGTCAATCGCGTTGAAAAGGCTTTACTCAAAGTACCAGGCGTCGAAACCGCTGCGGTCAATCTGGCGACCGAGCGCGCGACCATTGCCGGCGGCGACGTCGAGGCGCTGCTCAGGGCCGTCGAGAAAGTTGGCTATAAAGCCAGCCTGCGCCAGCCTGACGCGCCCGCGCATGACCATATGCATCATCACGATGAGGATGCCGCCATTCTCAAGCGCGACGTCATCATCGCCGCTATCCCGACCCTGCCGCTGTTCCTGATCGAGATGATCGGCCATATCCACATGCCCTTCCACATGTGGGTGATGTCCATCGTTCCAACGCAATCGCTTTGGGTCGCCTACTTCGCCCTGGCCAGCTTCGTGCTGTTCGTGCCGGGCCTGCGCTTCTTCAAGATCGGCTTCCCGGCGCTTTTTCGCGGCGCACCGGAGATGAACTCGCTGGTCGCCCTTGGGGCCGGGGCCGCCTGGCTCTATTCCAGCGTCGTGACCTTTACGCCGCAATTGGTGCCGGCGGAAACGCGCTATGTCTATTTCGAGGCGGCTGCCGTCATCGTCACGCTGATCCTGGTCGGGCGCTGGCTCGAAGCCATCGCCAAGGGTCGCACCGGCGAGGCGATCAGCCAATTGGTGCAGCAACAGGCCAAGACCGCCCGGATCGAGCGCGAAGGCAAGACAGTCGAAGTGCCGATCGAAGAGGTCCGGGTTGGTGACATCATTGTCGTCCGTCCGGGCGAAAAGATCGCAGTGGATGGCGAGATCGTCGAAGGCGAAAGCCATATCGATGAATCAATGATTTCGGGGGAACCCCTGCCCATCTCCAAGAGTATCGGTGCCAGCGTCGTGGGCGGCACGCTCAACACATCGGGCAGCTTCAACTTCCGCGCCACCAAGGTGGGGGCCGATACCATGCTGGCCCATATCATCCGCATGGTCGAGGATGCCCAGGCTGGAAAGTTGCCGATCCAGGCGGTGGTTGACCGGATCACCTCGGTGTTCGTGCCGATCGTGATCGGCCTTGCCATTGTCACCGCCATTGCCTGGTTTTGGCTCGGCCCGGATCCGGCTCTAACCTATGCGCTGGTCAATGCTGTCGCTGTCCTCATCATCGCCTGCCCCTGTGCCATGGGGCTGGCGACACCCATGTCGATCATGGTGGGCACGGGCCGCGCCGCTCAGCTCGGCGTGCTGTTCCGCAAGGGCGAGGCATTGCAGCAGTTGCGTGACGCCGGCATCGTCGCCTTCGACAAGACCGGCACGCTGACCGAGGGCAAGCCGGCGCTGACCGATCTCATTCTCGACGACGATTTCGCGCATGACGAGGTGCTAGCGCTGGTTGCCGCGGTCGAGAGCCGGTCCGAGCACCCCATCGCCACGGCCATTGTCGGGGCTGCCGAAAAAGCCGGGCTAAGGCTCGGCGCGGTCACCGAATTCAGCTCGAATTCGGGTACTGGCGTCACCGCAAGGGTCGATGGACGGCTGGTCGCGGTGGGCTCGCAGCGCCATATGGGCCATCTGGACTTCTCTGATTTCTCGGCAGACATCGACAGGCTCGCCGCAGAAGGCAAGACACCGGTGTTTGCCGCTGTCGATGACAGGCTGGCTGCCGCCATCGTGGTGGCCGATACCATCAAGCCGACCAGCAAGTCGGTCATCGAGGCCCTGCATGCCATGGGCCTGAAAACCGCAATGATCTCGGGCGACAATCGGCGGACGGCCCAGGCCATCGCTGCCCAGCTCGGCATTGACGAGGTGCGGGCCGAAGTGCTGCCCGCCGACAAGGTGGAAGCCATCAAGTCGCTGCGGCAGGGCCATCGGGTCGTCGCCTATGTCGGGGACGGCATCAACGACGCGCCAGCCCTGGCCGAAGCCGATATCGGTATCGCCGTGGGCTCGGGCACCGACGCCGCCATCGAAAGCGCGGACGCAGTCCTGCTCGGGGGCAATTTGCAGGGCGTGCTCAATGCCCTCACTGTCAGCCGCGCAACACTGCGCAATATCTGGGAAAACCTGTTCTGGGCCTTTGGCTACAACGCCGTGCTGATCCCGGTGGCCGCCGGCGTGCTCTACCCTGCCTTCGGCATCCTGCTCTCGCCCATGATCGGGGCGGGTGCCATGGCCCTGAGCTCGGTCTTCGTGGTCGGCAATGCGCAGCGCCTGCGCGGCATAAAGGGGGTGACACCATGAATATCGGGCAAGCCGCAGATCAGTCGGGCGTCTCTGCCAAGATGATCCGCTATTACGAGCAGATCGGCCTGATCTCCCCGCCGCTGCGCACCGACAGCAATTACCGGGTCTATGGCCCCGACGAGGTGCATGTGCTGCGCTTCATCAAGCGGGCACGGACGCTGGGCTTTTCGGTCGAGGAAACCGCGGCGCTGCTGGGGCTATGGAAGGACCGGACCCGGGCCAGCGCGGAAGTCCGGGATATCGCCAGCACCCACATTGCGGCGCTTGAAACCAAGATCGCCGAACTGCAGGGCATGGTGAAGACGCTCAGCCATCTGGTGCATTGCTGCGCCGGCGACAATCGCCCCGATTGCCCCATTCTCGATGACCTGGCCGGCACATCGGCCCAACAGACCCCCAAAGGACACTGAAATGAGTGAGAAAACGACCGTAACCGTCAACGACATGACCTGTGGCCATTGCGTCGGCACGGTACGCACTGCGCTGGAGGGTGCCCTGCCCGGCACCCGTGTCGAAATTGACCTCGACAATCACAAGGTCAGCTTCACCGGCGACAGGGCCAGGGGCGAAGCGGCGATCCGCGAGGCCGGCTACACGCCCGAGGCAGCCTGACCCGCTTCAATCTGGTGAGCCCCCGCAACGCCAAGGAAGGCGGGCATCGCCCGGAACTCGGGCGGAGAAATAGCGGGATTCGCGTGTCATCCTGACGACGCACGAATGTATTGAATCCAAACAAAAAAAGGGGCGCCGTGGGCGCCCCTCCATTGGTTGCTCATTCCGTTGCATTAGAACGGGCTGTCCGGGAAGTAGAACTGCTCGGCATTCTCCTGGGTCACCAGCGGCGCACCCAGAATGTATTCGCCCTGCACCGGACCATTGGAGGTGAAGTTGGCAACCGTCACGTCCATGGCCGTTGCGATCATGGCGGGCGGATAGAGCACGTCGACGGGGATCAGGGTGTCGCCATCCATGATGCCCTTGATGACGTCCTTCATGCCGGCGCCACCGACGATGAACATCTCGTCTTCACGGCCGGCCTGGCGAACGGCTTCCACCACGCCCATGGCAATGTCGTCATCCTGGGCCCAGACGCCGTCGATATCGGGGAAGCGGGACAGGAAGTCCTGCATCACCTCGAAGCCGTCATCGCGGTTCCAGTTGGCGAATTCGTCGTCGAGCACGTTGATGCCCGAGCCCTCGATGCCGGCCATGAAGGCGTCGAACCGTTCGGTGTCGATAACGGTCGGGATACCACGCAGGATCACGATGTTGTCCCCGTCACCCAGACGGGTCAAAAAATACTCGGCAGAAACCGAACCCAGTTCGGTGTTGTTGCCGGCAACATAGACGTCCTGGATCGAGGTATCGGGCAGGCCGCGATCGACCACGGTGATGAACGCACCCGATTCCTTGGCCTGACGAACCGGCTCGACCAGCGGATCGGATTCGAAGGGCAGCACGACAAGCGCGTCGATCTGCTGCACCGAGATCAGGTCCTCGATGTCGCTGGCCTGGTCGCCGGGGCTGTCGGCAGTGACGAGGGTGATGTCGATATTGTCATGCGCAGCTTCGAGGCGCTTTTCGGCCTCCTGGGCGTGCCAGTTCAGGCCGCCGGCCCAACCGTGGGTTGCGGCTGGAATGGAGACACCGATCCGGATCTGATCCTGTGCCACCGCTGCGCCGGCCAGGGCGGTCGTTGCCGCCAGAGCCAGGGTCAATGCCTTCATAGACATGGGTAGTTCCTCCCTTGAGTGTGGCGCCATGCGCCGGTTATGCCCGCCCCGGAGGGCTGGGAATCTTGGTCATTCGGGCTTCTTGGCCGGGCGGCCGGTGCGGAACGAGCCGCGCTGGAGATAGACGGCCGCCACGATGATCACGCCCTGTACTGCCCCGTTGAGGTAGTTCGAGATGATATCGGTGAGATTGAGGATGTTGCCGATGGCGGTCAGGATCAGCGCCCCGATCACCGTGCCACCGATGCGGCCATAGCCGCCCTTGAGCATGGTGCCGCCGATGATTACCGCGGCAATGGCCTCGAGTTCCCAGAGCACGCCGGTGGCCGAAGAGGCTGAGCCGAGACGCGGCACATAGATGATGGTGGCGAGCGAAACGCAAAGGCCCTGCAGGATATAGGTCCAGGTCCGCACCCGGTCGACCTTGATGGCCGAGTAGCGGGCGACCTGTTCGTTGGAGCCGATGGCCATGCAATAGCGGCCAAAGGCCGTGCGGTTCATCAGTACCCAGCCAAGCACGGCCACGATGATGAACACCCACACCGGATAGGGCAGCCCGATGAAGCTGTCGTAATAGACCGGGCGATAGATCTCGCGGGCGCCGCTATTGAGCGAGAGCGTGCCGCCATCGGCGAAATAGGTGATCAGCGAGCGATAGATGCCCATCGTGCCCAGGGTCACGATAAAGGCCTCGATCTTCCCCTTGGTGGTCAGGAAGCCGTTGATGAAGCCGGCGCCGATGCCCAGGATCAGCGAACAGCCAATGCCCAGCAGCACCGTCCAGATGGACGCTCCCATGCTGTCCACCGCCGCATTCATGATGATGATCATCATGCCGGCAATGAAGGCGGCCATGGAGCCGACCGAAAGATCGATACCGCCAGCGGTAATCACGAAAGTAGCGCCGACCGCGATGATGCCGATAAAGGCCGAGCGGGTCAGCAAATTGGTGACATTGCCCTCGCCGAGGAAAAGCGGATTGAGGCTATAGCCGAGGATAATCAGCAGGATCAGCGCCAGGAGCGGGCCTGCCGTCTTGAGATCGAGCCGGAAGCCCTTGTGCGGTTTGCTTGCCGTGTCAGGCACTGAGACGCTCATTTTCCCCACCCTGCTTGATGCCGGCCGCATAGCGCATGATCTCGGCTTCGGTAATTTCTGCGCCTTCCAGCACGCCGGCCACGCGTCCCTGACGCATGACGACGACACGATGGGAAAGGCCGATGACTTCCTGCATTTCCGAGGAGATGACGATGATCGCCTTACCCTCGGCGGCCAGCGCCGCGATGATGTGATAGATCTGCTGCTTGGTGCCGACGTCGATGCCGCGTGTGGGCTCATCCATGATGACGATCTCGGGGTCGCTCTCCATGGTCTTGCCCAGCATCAGTTTCTGCTGATTGCCACCAGAGAGCTTGCCAACCTGCACCGAGGGATCACGGGCGCGGATATCAAAGCGTCGCACGGCCCGGTCCAGCGCCTGGGCCTCACTGCGACCATCGAGAAAGCCCATTTTGAGATGCTTTTTCAGGGTCAGCAAAGTCAGGTTGGGTTGGAGGCCCGCATTGAGCAGAAGCCCCCGCCCCTTCCGGTCCTTGGTCATATAGGCCAGGCCCGCCGCAACAGATTTCGAGACGTCAGGATAGTCGGCGGTTGCACCATTGACGATGACCTCTCCGCCAGTCTTAGCACTCAGGCCCGCTATGGCCTCAGCGACAGCAGTGCGCCCAGACCCGATCAGCCCGGCAAAACCGAGAATTTCGCCGCGCCTCAGGTCAAACGATATGTCCGAAATGCCCGGCGCCGATAGACCCCGAACCGACAGCACAACTTCAGTGTCGACATCGGGTTCGTGCTTGGGCGGGTAGAGGTTGGAAAGTTCTCGGCCAACCATCATCTGCGCGATGGAGTCCGGCGTCAGGTTTTCTGTGCCCACGGTCGCGATCAACTGGCCATCGCGCAGCACGGTGACGCGGTCGGCCAGTTCCATGATCTCGTCGAGCTTGTGGGAAATAAAGACTACCGCAACGCCTTTGGCGGTCAGGCGTCGCACCTGTTCGAACAGGGTCCGGCTTTCAGTAACGGAGAGCACCGCGGTGGGCTCATCCATGATAATGACGCGGGCATCGCGGCTGATAGCCTTGGCGATTTCAACCATTTGCTTGTCGGCCACCGACAGGGTGTTGATCCGCGCATCGGGGTCGATCGAGACATGCAGCGTATCCAGAATGGCCTTGGCCTGGTCGCGCATCGCCTTGAGATCGAGGAAAGGCCCTGACTTCAACTCGCGCCCAAGAAAAATCGAGTCTGCGACCGAGAGATGCTCTGCCAGCAGCAGTTCCTGGTGGATCACGACGATCCCCAAGGCCGCAGCCTCGCCGTTTGGGGGTAGCACGACTTTCTCGCCGTCATAGGTAATGCTGCCGGAGGTTGGCTGCTCAATGCCGGAAAGGATCTTGATCAGGGTCGACTTGCCAGCGCCGTTCTCACCGATAATGGCGTGAACTTCGCCGGGGCGAACATCAAAATCGATGCTGAACAGCACCGGGATTTCGCCAAAGGATTTCGAGATGCGGCTGGCCGACAGAATCGACGGCACATTTGCGTCTGGCGCTTCGGCCATGTCGCGTCTCCTCCCCTGAACCCGGCACTGCTTGATGCAACGCTCATTTGGCTATGAACGATGATGTAAAGGTTTTCATGAACTATGTAAAGGTTTACAGTGACCGAATTCGGTTTATCGCTGTGGAGACGCCGTAGCTAAAGCTGCGGCTTCTGCTAAAGGCGATGGTGCGTGGGGCTGTCTGGCCCGGGGCGGAGGGCGGAGAGCCAAGTGCTGCAGCAAAAGCTGGCCACAATCGAAGATGTAGCTGCGATGGCCGGTGTGTCCATCGCCACGGTCAGCCGCGCCATCAACGAACCGACCAAGGTGGCCGATGCGACTCGCCGCAAGGTCACCGACGCCATTGCCCGCACTGGCTACACCACCAATGCAATGGCCCGCTCGCTGCGCATGCGGCGCAGCAACATGATCCTGATACTCGCCCCTGATGTGGGTGACCCGAACTTTTCCAACATCCTGGTGGGCCTTGAAACCGAAGCGAGCAAGCGCGGCTATGGCCTGTTAATCGGCAATACCCAGAACGATCCCAGCCGGGAAACCGACTATCTGCGCTTTATCAGCTCCAACCAAGCCGACGGGCTGATCCTGTTCACCGGGCACCTGCCTTTCGGGCTCGGGCAGTCACTGACGGACGCGCGACTACCGCCCATGGTGGCAGTCAATGAACCCGTGCTGGGCCAGGACATTCCCTTTGTCGGAGTGGACAATTTCGAAGGTGCACGCATTGCGGCGGAACACCTGATCTCGCAGGGGCACCGGCGCATTGCCTTTGTCGGGCGGGCGCCCAATCGCGAGATCAACCGGTTGCGTGAAGATGGCTATCGTGCCGCGCTTGGTGGAGCCGGGATCGGCATCGATCCGCGCCTGATTATTGACGGGGACGGCACGACCGAAAGCGGCCGGGCGGCGGCCGAGCTGATGTTTGTGCGCGATGCCCTGCCCACGGCCTTTCTCTGTGTCAATGACGCGACGGCCATGGGCGTGATCATTGCCCTCAATGCCCGCCGCTATGATCTGCCCCGGCAATTCTCGGTCATGGGTTTTGATGACATTTCCTTTGCCAGCTTCATAACCCCCTCGCTGACCACGATGAAGCAGCCGCGGCATCGCATGGGGGAAGCGGCGATGGAACTTCTGCTGACGCTGCTGGCCGGCGAGAAGCCAAAGTCACGCGAAGTGCTGCTGCGCGCCGAGCTGATATTGCGAAATTCGGTCACGCGGCCGCCGGGCTGACCATCAATAGCCGTTCCTGGCCAGCCATTCGCGCATCCAGGCAATCTCGGCCTCCTGCGCGTCGATCACCTCTTCAGCGAATGCGCGGACCTCTGGATCGGAGCCATGCTCAAGCACGATCCGCGCCATATCAACCGCACCCTGATGGTGCGGGATCATGCCACGAATGAAATCAGCATCAGCATCGCCGGTGTATGCGATGTCCATATCGACATGCATGCGGGCATTGGCATCAATGTAGCCCTGGGTAGCTGGATTCTGAGACACCATAGCCTCGCCATGGCCCGCGTGTTCCTGGGCGAAGGCCGGAGCCCCAAGCAACATAGTGGCAAGCGCAAAAGCAGCGAATTTCATTCGGACCTCCTGAACATGTCGGAGGCACATTTGCAGCCCTCTCAAATGGGAAGGTCAAGGCTCATTGCTGCGCCATTGCGGCTGGGGCTCGGCCAGGGTCTGCAGGCCACCGACGGGCGCCCCGTCGATGCGCAATCGAAGCAGCCTGGTCAGCTCGACACCCGCCCCCACAATGTCTTCCCGCACGCTGTCAAGCCGTGGGAACATGGTGGGCAGAATGCCTGAGGTCTGCTTGTAGACAAGATGCACATCCTCGCCGATCCCGACACCAGCTTCCATCAGGCCGCCCAGCAAAGCCAGGGCCCGCATTTCACTGTCACAGATCACGCCATCGGGGCGATCCGCAGACCGCGAAAGTTCAATGCCCTTTGCGCGCATTTCGGCCGGCGTCAGGCCAACGGTACGTTCGAGCAACGTGGTTTCGATCCCGTTGCGCGCGGCGGCCTTATGAAAGGCCGTGACAATGTTATGGTAGTTGGTGGTGCTGTCGTCGCCGATCACCAGCAGCACCCTATGGCAGCCCTTGCCGGCCAGCCGTTCCACCGCAAGTGTGGCAAAGGCCTCGGCATGAAAATCGTGGTAAGGGTGCGGGGTGAAGAACTCGGTCCGCCCGTGACTGACGAAGGGGAAATCGGCATCCACCATCATCTGCACCCTGGGGTCGCGCGGACCGGTATGGGTGATAATCACCCCGTCCGCCGTGCGATTTTCCAGAATGTAGCGAATGGTGTCGGTGGAATGCCGGTCGAACTCCGGCGTCACATTGAGATGATAGGGCGTCCCCTGCAGCGCCTGACCGATGCCCTGGATCATCTGGCGGGCAAAGTCGATTGAATCTTCGGCGCCATCCAGCACCAGGGCCAGCACATTGGTCTTGCCGGTGCGCAGACGCACTCCCGCCCGGTCGGGCACATAGCCCAGTGCCTTGGCGGCCGCGGCCACCTTGTCGCGGGTCTCCTGCTTAAGCGTGGTGCCGCCCCGCAGCGAGAGCGAGACCGTGGACAGGCTCAGCCCGGTGGCCTCAGCGATGGTTTTCAGTGTGACGCGCCCCTTGGCCGATGGCCCGGGCCTGTTCTTGTGCATGCGGCAAAGTCCCCTGACAGCCTACATAGCAGAGCCAGACGCCTGAGTGTACCGAACTTTGATGCAACGATGCAATCGTTACAAGTCCGAAAAACTCACAGCACGATTCCACCATAACCAACTGACTTAACTGGATTATAGGGATTTTTATGTGCCAACACAGGATTCTGTACGATGATAAATTGCAACGTTGCAGATGATATGCTTAGCTATGTGCATACGCCGGAAGAGGAACCGGCGCCTGCCGCAGCCGCGACGGGCAACATCACAGGGAGGTGTGTATGCTTAGGAAAGTTCTGCTGGGGAGCGTTGCTGCCCTGGCCATGACGAGTGCCCTTGCGGCCCCGGCACGGGCCGAAGTCTCATTCATGTATGCCGAATGGATTGCCGCATTGGTCGAGCCGGGCATTGAGGCCTTTGAGGCCGAAACCGGCGAAACGGTCAACGCCATCAAGCTGCCCGGACAGGGCTATGACCAGCGCATTGCGCTGGACCTGTCGGCGGGCACTGCTGCCGACGTCAACCTGATGGACAGCTTCATGGTGTCCGAGCTGGCCTCGGCCGGCTATCTGCACCCGCTCGGCGAGTTGCTCGCCGGTTGGGACCAGTTCCAATACTACATGCCGGGCCTGCTCGAAGTCGCGTCTTATCAGGGCCAGGTCTATGCCCTGCCCACCGACACCGATGTGCGCATGCTCTGGTATGATCTGTCGAATTTCGAGAAGGCCGGCATTCCCACCCCTTGGGAACCCAAGACATGGGATGACGTGCTCGACGCCGCACAGAAGCTCAAGGATGCTGGCGTCCGCTATCCGTTCCAGCTTCCCGCAGGCACCAAGCAGGCAGAAGCCGCCACCATGCAGGGCGTCTATATGGCGCTGCTTGGCGCCGATGTTCCCGAGGGCGACCGCAATCGCCTGCTGAACCGCGAAACAGGTCAGTGGATTGGCGACAGCCCCGCCCTGCGCCGCACGTTCGACCTGTTCCACCAGGTTTATGTCGAGCGCGAGCTGAACACGGCGGAGCTGAACTATGCCACCGATATCGGGGCCGCGGTGCGCGCTGCCCTGGCGGCCGATGAACTGGGCATTCTGGCCTCCGGGTCCTGGGAAGATGCGTGTCTTTGGGACTGCAACAATCCACCCAGCCGCGAAGAGCGAGACGCCACAGTCGCGTGGACGCCATGGCCCGGTTCTGGCGTCGAGGGTGCCAAGACCACGACCAATATCTCGGGCGGGTGGACGATCGGCATCAATGCGAATGCGGCTGACAAGGACATGGCCTTCAAGCTGATCACCTCGATCTTTGACGAGGGCAATTTCAAGGCATGGACGCTGGCCAATCACCGCATGGCGGTACGGACCGATATTTCGGAATCCCCCGAATATACTGCCGATCCGTTCCTGGCTGAGGCCACCAAGCTCGCCGCGGACACGACCGGCCGTGACACGGTGCCGGGCTACCAGACCGTCTCGGCCCTGATCCAGCAGGCGACCGCCGACATTCTGGATGGCGTGCCGCCTGATGAAGTGGTCCAGGAATATCACGACGCGCTGGTCGACGAGTTCGGCGAGGAAAACGTCGTCACTTACGAGTAACCTGACCAACTGCCGGCGGCATCTCCTGTCCTCCAGATGTCGCCGGTCTTCTTTTCCAGCCGTCCGCCGCTGCGTTCCGCCGAGGTCGCCGCGGGTGCAAACAGCCCAGCCAAGAGGCGTCGATGAAAAACCAGGCCAATCCCTGGCTCACCAGCAATTTGTGGGTCCTTGGGCTGGGCATGCTGCCCGCCATCCTGCTGATCGGCATCCTGCTTTATTTCACCGCTTGGGCATTTGCCTTCAGCTTCACCGATCTGGCCCTGGTGGGGCGCAAGAGCGTTGAGTGGAGTTGGGTGGGCCTGGAAAACTTCGAGCGCCTGTTCACGCGCCGGGGTTTCCTCGAATCCTTGTGGACCACCGTCATTTTCGTCTTCTTCTCGGCCATTGTCGGCCAGTCGGTGCTGGGCTTCCTGCTCGCGGCGGCCTTGCGTGGTTCGCGCTCGATGCTGCGCAGCGTGGTGGAAGTCTGCATCATGCTGGGCTGGCTGCTGCCCGATATCGTCGCGGCTTTCCTCTGGTCGGCGACCACGGCACAGACCGGGCTGATCAATCAGCTCATCATCACGCCGCTGGGCCTGCCACCGGTCAATTTCATCAATGACTACGCCCTGCCCGTCGTCACCATTGCCAATATCTGGAAAGGCACCGCCTGGTCCTATCTGCTGTTCTCGGCGGCCCTGGATTCGGTCAGCCGCGAGGTGGTCGAGGCCGCCAAGGTCGATGGCGCGACGCCATTGCAGCGGATCTGGCTGGTGCAATTGCCGATCATCCGGCCGCATATCGCCACCAATATGCTGTTCATCACCATCTGGACCTTCACCTATTTCCCGCTGATTTTCGCCATGACCGGCGGCGGACCGGGCCGGCAGACCGAGACGCTCGCCGTGTTCCTCTACAATCAGAGCTTTGCGCGCGGCAATCTCGGCTTCGGCTCGGCAATCTCGGTCGCCATGCTCGCCATTGTGGGCTTTCTGTCCCTGTTCTATCTGCGCCTGTTGCGGGAGCCCAAATAAATGGAATCCACCCAACCCTCCCGCCTTACTGCCATTGCCCTGACTTTCATGGCCGTGATCTGGGTCAGCCCGTTTTCCTGGCTCATCCTGAATGCCTTCAACCCGCTCTCGACGGGCCAGCTTGAGATCCCCAGCGTTGTCGGGCTCGACAATTTCGGCGAGGCGATCAGCGGCAATGCGGGGCGACAGTTCATCAATTCCATGCTGATTGCGACGGGCACGGCCACACTCAGCGTCGTGGTCGGCATTTCCGCTGCCTATCCGCTGTCGCGTCTCAAAATCCCGGGCCGCAATGCCTTTCTCTGGGCCCTGGTGCTGCTGCGCATGCTGCCGGCGGCGGGCGTATTGGTGCCGCTTTATTTCACTGCGCAGCGCACGGGCCTGCTCAACCAGCTCGGCGTCATCATCGCGTTGACCATTCTCAACCTGCCCTTCACCCTGCTGCTGCTGAAGAATTTCTTCGACACCGTGCCGATCGAGCTCGAAGAAGCAGCTTATGTGGAGGGCGCCAGCCTTTTCCAGATTGTCACAAGAATCGTGTTGCCCATGTCGCGGGCCGGGATTGCGGTGGTCTGGTTCTTCAGCTTCACCGGCGCCTGGAATGAATTCCTGCTGCCGTTGATCTTTGCGCGCGTGCAGGATGCCTTCCCCATGTCGGTGGGGCTCTACGCTGCTTTCGGGCAGCAGGGCGCCATCAATTACGGGTTCCTGACGGCCTTTTCCATCATCTACGCTGCGCCGGCGGTCGGCGTGTATTTCTTGTTGCGGCGGAACATGAACACAGGGTTCGCCGGTGTCGGAGTCAAAGGATGACCTATTCCAATCCCCTCTCGTCCAAACTGGGTTTGCTGGACGATGATCTGAAACAAGAGGGCAAGCTGCTGCGCCTGTGCGCGGACCTGGAAAAGAAAATCCGGACGCCACTCAAGGATGTACCGTTCCAGTGGCATGTGCAGCGTGCCGATCATTTCTCGTCTGCTGACGCGCTCGCGGCCGATTGGCGCGGTTGGGAGCCGTTCGGCCGCCATTCGGTCTGGGGCAAACATCAGGAACACACCTGGTTCGCTGCCGAGATTACCGTGCCCGAAGAAGCGCGCGGCAAAGTCTTCGTCGCCCATTTCACTAGCCAGTGGCAGGACCGCCCCGGCTCGACAGACCCGCAGTGTCTTGCCTATCTCGACGGCAAGATTGCCCAGGCGCTGGACGGCAACCACACCGAACTGGTGATCGAGCGCGACGCCGTGCCCGGCAACAAGCACATCCTGCTGGTTAACGCCTTCACCTTCTTCGACCGGCCTCTGGTCGGGTTCGAGGTGGATTTCTTCATTCGCAACGAGCGGGCGGAAAAGCTCTATTACGACCTGCAGACGCCGGTGGACGTCGCCATTCTGCTGCAGCAGAACGATCCGCGCCGCCACGCTATTCTCAATATCGTGCAGCGCGCATTGCGGGCACTGGACCGGCGCGACGGGCATACCGACGCTTTCGAGGCCGGCCTGCCGGAAGCCGAGAAGATTGCCCAGGAAATCTACGATCTCGTCGACACCGAGGTGCAGCCGCAGATCACCGCTGTCGGCTCGACCCATCTCGATGTGGGCTGGCTCTGGCGGGTCATGCATACCCGCGACAAGACCGGTCGCAGCTTTGCCACGGTGCTCAACCTGATGGAGGAGTATCCGCAGTTCGTCTTCATGTACAACCAGTCGGTGCTCTTCGATTTCCTCAAAAAGGACTACCCGGAAATCTGGGATCGGATGATGGCGCGGATCAAGTCCGGCCAGTTCGAGATCGAAGGCGCCATGTGGGTGGAGCCGGACGTCAATATCGCCTCGGGCGAGAGCCTGGTTCGCCAGATCATGCGTGGCCGGCGCTTTCATCTCGAACATTTCGGGGTCGATCCCAAGACCGTCTGGTTGCCCGATACTTTCGGCTATTCGGCCAATCTGCCGCAGATCATGGACAAGTCGGGGCTCAAATACTTCGTCACGTCCAAGCTGAGCTGGAACGATACCGACCGACACCCCTATGACACCTTCTTCTGGCGCGGCATTGACGGCACCACCACCAAGGCACAGCTCATTACCGCCCAGAAATATGACAGCGAGCAGATCTTCACGACCTATAATGGTGACCTCTCGGTGTCGGAAACCATGGGCGCCTGGAAGCGGTACGAGCCCAAGGCCGCCTATGACGAGGTCGTCATGTCCTATGGCTATGGCGACGGCGGCGGCGGTCCGACCCGCGCGATGATTGAGCGCGGCACGCGGTTGGAACGGGGCATTCCCGGCGCGCCCAGGGTCAAGCTTGAAGGTATCGTCCCCTTCCTAGATCGGCTGGGCAAGAAGATGGACGCAGAGCCTGGCAGGTTCCCGGTGTGGAATGGCGAGCTTTACCTGCAATATCACCGCGGCACGCTGACTTCGGTTGCCAAGAACAAGGTCAATAACCGCAATTCGGAGCGGCGCCTGCGCGAGCTGGAGATGCTTGGGGCCATTGCCCTGGCAACAGAAGGCCACGCCTATCCCAGCGAGGCGCTGGCCGAGTTCTGGGAACTGGTGCTGATCAACCAGTTCCACGACATCCTGCCGGGCACCTCGATCCCGGAAGTCTATGTCGACAGCGACGCCGAATATGGCCGCATCTTCTCGACCCTGGATTCTGCCAATGGCCCCTGGCACGCTGCGGCGCAGGCCGCAACGAAGCCGCGCGCCGACCAGTTGCGGCTGATCAACTTCACCAGCCAGACCCGCTCGGGTCTGGTGCATCTGGGCGCCGAAATCCCCGCGGACGCGGCGCTCGCCACTGCTTCGGGCACCCAGCCGGTGCAAAAGATCACCCGTGCCGATGGATCGACCGATATGGTTGCGGTGGTCGCCGATCTGGCCCCGCTCGGCTGGAACGGGGCACAGCTCATCTCTGGCGGCTCATCGGCCCATAGCGAACTTTCCGTCTCGGCAAGCCATCTTGAAAATGCGCTGATCCGCGTTGCCTTCGACGAGAAGGGCGAGATCACTTCCGTCTTCGACAAGACGCGCAATCGCGAAACCCTTGCTCCCGGTGCCAAGGCCAATCGCCTTATCGCCTACGAAGACAAGCCCATGGAGTGGGATGCCTGGGATATCGATCGCTATTTCGAGGAGCAGTCCTGGCCGCTCGCTGATGGCAAGGCCGAGATCTCCGTGGTGGAGACCGGTCCGCATCGCGCGGCAATCCGCGTCGAGCGATCGTACCAGAAGTCGAAGATTGTTCAGGTGATCTCCCTGATAGCCGGCGAGCGACAGGTGGAATTCGACACCTTCATCGATTGGCAGGAGCGCGCTCAGGTCATCAAGGCGCAGTTCGGGTTTGATCTCAATATCAGCGAAATCCGCTCCGAGATCGCCTTCGGCCATGTCACGCGGCCAACCCATCGCAACACCACTTGGGACCGCGCGCGGTTCGAAGCCTCGATGCATCGCTGGGTGGATATTTCGGAGGCTGATTTCGGCATCGCCCTGCTCAACGACAGTAAGTATGCCTATGACTGCCACGAGCAGTCGGTGCGGCTGACCCTGGTACGCGGCTCGACCTTCCCCGATCCCGATGCCGATCTCGGCGAGCACCGCATCCGCTATGCCATGTTCGTGCATGAGGGCGTGGCGGATCTGGCTGAGGTCCATTGCGCGGCAGAGCGGTTCAACAATCCGGTGGCCGTCATCGGTTCGCGCACTGTTGCCACAACAATGGCAGGCGCGTTCGCCCAGTTCAGCCTCGCCTCGGTCGATGCACCCAATGTCACCATCGAGACGGTCAAGAAGGCTGAAAAGTCCGATGCCATCGTGCTGCGCATATTCGAGCACGCCAATATCCGGGCCGATGCGACCATCAGCTTTGGCCTGCCGGTCAAATCGGCGCGCATCGTCAATCTGATGGAAGAAGGCGAAGCGCAGCCGCTTGAGGTCAAGGACAACAGCGTCGCCCTCAAGTTGCGGCCGTTCGAAATCGCAACCCTGATGATCGAGACCTGAGGAGGCGCAAGTGTCAGATGTCACGCTGCGGGGCATCCGCAAATCTTACGGCGCTCTGGAAGTCGTCCATGGCGTCGACCTCGATATCAAGTCGGGCGAGTTCGTGGTGTTTGTCGGCCCTTCGGGCTGCGGCAAGTCCACGCTTCTGCGGATGATTGCCGGCCTGGAACCAATCACGGGTGGCGAGATCAGTATTGGCGGACGGGTGGTCAATGACGTCCCGTCACCACAACGCGGCATCGCCATGGTGTTCCAGTCCTATGCGCTCTATCCGCATATGAGCGTTTACGAAAACATGGCGTTCGGCCTGAAGCTCGCCAAGACGCCCAAGGCAGAAGTCGACCAACGCGTGCGCGAAGCAGCCCGCATCCTGCAGATCGAAGCCTATCTCGACCGCATGCCCAAGGCGTTGAGTGGCGGGCAGCGCCAACGCGTTGCCATCGGGCGGGCCATCGTTCGGGATCCCAAGGTGTTTCTGTTCGACGAACCCTTGTCGAACCTGGATGCCTCCCTGCGCGCCCAGACCAGGGTGGAAATCGCCAAGCTGCACGACACGCTTGACGCGACCATGATCTACGTCACCCACGACCAGGTCGAGGCGATGACCCTGGCTGACCGCATCGTTGTACTCAATTCCGGACGGATCGAGCAGGTCGGCACGCCGCTGGAGCTTTATCGCGAGCCTGTCAACACCTTTGTGGCTGGTTTCATTGCCAGCCAGCGGATGAACTTCATCGATGTGTCGGCGACCGGCAGCGGGCTGCAATTGCCCGGCAAGAAGATGCTGGCACTTTCGCATCCGCAATTGTCACAGGTCCGCACACTTGGAGTCCGGCCGGAACACCTGGAGCTGGCAGATTCCACGACGGCCGATCTGAGCGGCAAGCTGGCAGTGATCGAGCAGTTCGGCGAATACGCGCTCGCCTATGTCGAACTGCCCAGCGGCGAGGCCATAACGATCAAGCTGGAGGGGGCGCCAGATCTGCAACTGCATGACACCATCCACATCAAGGTGCCGGTAGGTGTTATTCACCTGTTCGATGAGGCCGGTCGGGCGCTGCGCTGATCCAGTCAGCCCAACTCGAGGCTGGTGACGGCGAACACGCGGTCCAGGTCGACCGTCGGCGGTGTGCCCCGATACATGCGCGCGGTGCGAAAGCCGGGCATGAAACCGCGTTGTCTTAAGGCGTCGGTGAAAGCCGGCTGTGTTTCGGGCACGTCGAGACTGACCGGGCCCGAGAAACGGTCGAGAAGCACAGTGGCCGCAGAAGCGTCTTCGGCAAAGAGCGGGCCGATCTTGGACCCTTCCCAGCAGGGCCGGATCACCGCCCAGGCGCGGATATGGCCCTTGTGCTCCAGGACGGCAGTCAGATGTGGCGGGGCGACCCAGCGTTGCAAGAAGTCCGGCCGCGGCGCAGGGAAACAGGCCTGTTCCAGAGTGTCGATCTCCGCCGTTCCGGCGAGCGGGCGAACATCGCGCGGCGCCGGTTGGCCTGGCAGAACGCCGGACCAACGGACGCTCTCATAGGCCGGCTCAAAGCCCATCTGCCGGTAGTTGGACTGTTGTTCGGGCACACCGTCGAGGCCGATCGTACGATCGCCCAGATAGGCCATGCCGGCGTCCCAGACGGCCCGGCCATAGCCCCTGCCCCGGAATTCAGGGTGGCAGATATAGAGCCCGAGAAATCCGAAATGGTTGTCATAGGCCACGACCGAAATGCCGGCGACCATACGGTCACCGACAAAGGCGCCAAGAAAGCCGTTTGGATCGGCGGCCTGGAAGGCCGGCGCGTCGGCCAGGCCAGGGTTCCAGCCTTCATGAGCAGCCCAGTCGATCAGGGTCTGGATGTTTTCGATATCGAGGGTGCGGATGTCCATCATGCTGGGGCAAAGCCGGCCAGAATGCCGGCATAGGGTTTCGATACCGGGGCAGCATAGGCGCCCCGCTTGGAGGTGGATAGCCCCAGTGCCACAAGCGCTTCGGCCTGCTTGACCGCAGCGCCAACCCCGTCAATGACCGGCATGCCGAACTCTGCCTGCAAGGTCCGCGCGAGGTCGGCCATACCGGCGCAGCCCAGAACGATAGCTTCGGCATTGTCTTCGATAAGGGCGCGGGTGATTTCACTGCGCAGCTTGTCGCGCGCGCCAGAATTGGGATCTTCGAGCGAGAGCACCGAGATATTGGCGGCCCGGACGTGCGCCTTGCGGGCCATGCCATAGCGGTCCACCAACTCCTCGATGGGCACGCGGGAGCGCTCCATGGTTGTCACCACCGTAAATCGTTTGGCAACCATGGCGGCCAGCGACAGGGCGCTTTCGCAGATGCCGACTACCGGCATGGTGGCCATGGCCCGGGCGGCATCGAGACCGGTGTCGTCGAAGCAGGCGATGATGGCTGCCCCTGCGCCGGCCTTTTCCCCCGCTGCGATCTGCGCCAAGAGCCCTGGCACAGCGAATGCCTCGTCGTAAAATCCTTCGATGGACACCGGGCCCATGGACGAGGTGACCGCTTCGATCTCCGTCCCTTGCCCGGCTGCCTGCCGGGCCGCCAAGGCGATGGTATCGGTCATGGTTTGGGTGGTGTTGGGATTGACGACAAGCAGCCGGGTCATGGGCGCAGCCGCCGGCCCTGCACAAGGCGGATCGCCAGGATGGTGCCCAGGATGATGAGGAAGGAGAACAGCGTGGTCACTGTGCCCAGCGCATAGAGCACGGGCGTCGTGACATTGGTGGTCATGCCATAAATTTCGAGCGGCAAGGTGTTGGCACTGCCAGAGGTCATCAGGGTGCGGGCGAACTCGTCATAAGAGAGGGTGAAGCCGAACAATCCAACGCCGATCAGGCTGGGCGCGATCATGGGCAGCACCACGTGGGAAAAGGTCTGCCAGGAGGAGGCGCCGAGATCGCGGGCGGCTTCTTCATAGGTCGGTGAGAACCGGTTGAAGACCGCGAACATGATCAGGACGCCGAAGGGCAGCGTCCAGGTGAGATGGGCGCCAAAGGCCGAGCTGAACCATGAGGGGCGGAAGCCGAGTTGCTGGAACAGCACCCCGATGCCCAGGCTGACAATGATGGACGGCACCACAAGGCTCGCAATGGTCAAGTAAAACAAGGGTGTAGCTCCGAAGAAGCGACGGCGGAAGGCAAGGCCTGCCAGCAGCGACACGAGGACCGTGACACCCATGACCATGAGCCCGAGGGCGAAGGAGCGGCCGAAGCTGGCGCCGAAATCGCCTACAGCCTGGCGCTCGAAGAGGTTGAAGAACCAGTGCAGCGACACGCCGTTAAGTGGAAAGGTGAGGCCGCCATTGGGGCCCTGGAAGGACAAGATGAACACCGCCGAGAGTGGGCCGTAGAGAAACAGCACGAAGAGCGCGAAGAAGGCGGCGAGGATGTAAAAGCCGAGGCTGCGTTTCTCGCTCATCTCAAAGCTCCTTGCGAATGTCGACGATGCGCAGGATCCCCGCGACCATGACGAGAACCAGCACCAGCAGCACTACGGCATTGGCAGCGGCGGCGGGATATTGCAGCAGGCTCATCTGGTTGCGCATCATCAGCGCGACCGAGGCGGATTGCCCGCCGGACATGACCTGGACGGTAGAGAAATCGGCCATGACCAGGGTGACGACGAAGATGGTGCCGATGGCGATTCCCGGCTTGGCCAGGGGCAGGATGACGTGCCAGATGATCTGCCAGTTGCGGGCGCCACCGTCGCGGGCCGCCTCGACCAGTGATCGATCGATGCGCATCATGGTGTTGAAGATCGGGGTGACCATGAACAGCGTAAACAGGTGCACCATGGCCAGGACCACGGCGAAGTCCGAATAGAGCAGCCATTCGATGGGCTCCGGCACGATGCCGGCATTGACCAGCGCGGTGTTGACCAGCCCGTTGCGGCCGAGCACCGGGATCCAGGAAATCATGCGGATGATGTTGGAGGTCAGGAACGGGACCGTGCAGATGAGAAACAATACCATCTGCATGGTCGTGGTGCGCACATGGAAGGCCAGAAAATAGGCGATCCAGAAGCCAACAAAGGCGGTGATGGCCCAGACCAGAGCGGCAAATTTCAGGGTGTTGAGATAGGTGCGCCAGGTGACCCACGACCCCAGGACCTCCTCGTAATTGAGGGTCATCAGATCGGGGTACATGCCGGCAAAGTCGTAGTCCCAGAAGCTGACGACAACCAGCAGCAGGATGGGCAGCAGCAAAAAGAACGCAAGGATGAGCGCCAGCGGCGTCGCCTGAATATAGGGCGTGGCTCTGGAAAGGAGATTGTTCATGCTTGTCCTCGCGGTCTGGGCACTGTTCCCCTCTCCCTTCAAGGGAGAGGGGTTTGAGGTCATTCTAGGCCGCGATGAACTCGTTCCAGCGGCGGACCATGTAGCGGTCCTCGTCCATCACCGAGTTCCAGCAGGCAACCTTGCCCATGCGCTCCTCGAAGGAACCGCCATCGCGCACGGCACCGGCGGTTTCCATGACAGTGCCGTCGGGCGCCAGGATGTCACCCTGGGCCGGCTTGCCCTCGATCCAGTAACCCCACTCGTCCTCGGACATGTGGTTCCGGGCTGACTCCATATTGGCCGAATAATAGCCCTGGCGGTTGAGATAGCCGCCAACCCAGCCAGAGGTATACCAGTTGATATATTCGTAGGCGGCATCAAGCATGGCGCCTTCAAGATGCGCGGCCAGACCCAGGCCACCGCCCCAGGAGCGATAGCCTTCCTTAAGCGGCTGGTAGGTGCAGGCGATGCCCTTGGAGCGCACCGCAGCCACGGCCGGCGACCACATGGACTGTATCACCACTTCGCCCGAACTCATCAGATTGACGCTTTCGTCAAAGCTCTTCCAGAAGGCGCGGAACTGGCCATCCTGCTTGGCCTTGATGAGGAATTCGATGGTGGCGTCGATCTCCTCAGTGGTCATGTTGCCCTTGTCGCCATAGGTGATCTCGCCCATGGCTTCCATGATCATGGCCGCATCCATGATACCGATGGATGGCACGTTGATGATGGCGGTCTTGCCCTTGAAGGCCGGGTCCATGATGTCGGCCCAAGAGGTGATCTCGCGGCCGACCAGGTCGGGACGAATACCCAAGGTGTCGGCATTGTAAATGGTGGGTACCATGGTGAACCAGCCGGTTTCGCCAGCGGCAAAAGTTGTGCTATCCGGGCCTTCGACAAAGCCGACCGTGTGCGGCGCCGTACCCTGCGCGATGACGCTATCGGGCAAAAGCTTGCCGGTTTTGAACAGCGGCACGATCTGGTCGTAATAGGTCAGGCGGGAGGTATCCATAGGCTGGATGACGCCGGTCGGGAAAACCTTCTTCAAGATCCAGTATTCGATATCGGCAATGTCATAGCTGTCGGGTTGGGTGACGGCGCGTTGTGCGGCGGCGTCCGAGTCTGTCGCCGTCATCTCAAGCGTGATGCCGAGGTCTTCCTTGCACTTTTCGGCAATGGCATTGAGGTTGGACACCCCGGTGCCGAACTGGCGAAGCGTAATCGGGTTCTGCGCCCAGATGGTGGGGAAGCCGGTGATTGCGCCCGAACCAACGGCTGCACCCGCGGCTGCGGCAGCGCCGGTCTTGAGGAAGTTGCGGCGGCTGATGCCCGCCTTTTTGTCAGTGAATTCCGTCATTGTCCTGTCCCTGTTGGCTTGATTGACGTTGCTAGGCATCGAGACGGCCCAGGACGATGGCGTCCTCAGCTTCCCAATGGAGAGGCACCGCGTCGCCGACAGCGATGGGCGCTGCGAAGAACGCCTTGTCGGAAATGATGGCGGTGAAGTCGGTTATGCCGGCGCCATCGCAGGTGAGTTTCACCGTGGCGCCGCGATATTCGATGTTGGAGACCACACCATTGAAACCGAGCCCCTTGGTGGTGCCGGCGCCGATTTGGACGCGGTCGGTGCGGATGGCGATATCGAGTGGACTGTCCTTGGCTGGCGACTTGCCCATGGCGGCAAAGGTGCCACCTTCAGGCACCACGAGTTGCGCCAGTCCGTCGCTGGTGCCGGCCGAGCGACCTGAGATGACATTGTGGTCCCCCATAAAGCGGGCGACGAATGCGGTAGCGGGCCGCTCGAATATCTCGCGCGGCGGCGCGGCCTGTTCGATGCGGCCATCACTCATCACCACGATCAGGTCGGCCAGCGCCATGGCCTCTTCCTGGCTATGAGTGACATGCACAAAGGTGATCCCGAGGCTCTTTTGGAGCTTCTTAAGTTCGGCGCGCATGCGTACCTTGAGGAAGGGATCGAGGGCCGAGAGCGGTTCGTCGAGCAGCAGGGCCTCGGGATCGGTAATCAGGGCGCGCGCCAATGCGACGCGTTGCTGTTGACCGCCCGACAATTGCGCCGGCCGGCGGTCTGCATACGCCTCCATCTGCATGAGTGTGAGCATGTCGAGCGCCCTGCCCCGCCGCTCGGCCTTGGGCACCCCGGCCATGTTTAGGCTGAAGGCGACATTGTCGACGAGGTCGAGATGGGGGAACAGCGCATAGGATTGAAACATCATCGCGGTGCCGCGCTTGGCGGGCGGCAGATCAGAAACGACCGTGTCTCCCAAGCGTATATCGCCAATGGAAATGCTCTCGTGACCGGCGATCATGCGCAGGGTCGAGGTCTTGCCGCAGCCCGAGGGGCCGAGCAGGCAACAATAGCTGCCAGCGGGGATCTTGAGGCTGATCGCATCCACGGCAATGGTCTTGCCGTAGATCTTTGAGACAGACGCTATATCGATCGAGGCAGCCTTGGTCATCCACACCCCCTGTGACGGGGAATGAATTGCAACCATCGTGCCAGACAGGGATATCGCGGACTAACGTGTTACAGTAGCGCCATTTTTCGCCTTGCCACTCGACGCCCACACTTGCGCCAGCGTTCGCGCTTGCACAAGAAATAGCCATTTGTCGTCATTCTACGATCAGATTGTATGCAATCAAATGGTTCTACTGAAAGCAATCTTTTGCTTTCTCTGCTGCGCAAATGCTGCAAGAATGGAGACAGGTGAATCATGACCCAAACAACTCCCGAAGAACTGCATTTCCAGCCCGACGACCGCGCCATGGCCATTCGCGACCAGTTGCGCGACGCCATTGTCGAGCATCGACTGGTGCCCGGCACCAAGCTCTCTGAAGCAGAAGTGGGCAAGCTGTTCGACGTTAGCCGCACCGTTGTGCGCGCCGCGCTGCAATCGCTTTCCTTTGAGGGCCTGGTGCGCGCCGAGCGCAATAGGGGGGCCTTTGTCGCCAGCCCCAGCCCGGAAGAGGCACGGCAGCTTTTCGAGGCGCGGCGGCAGATCGAAGCGGGCATCGCCCGCATTGCAGCAGAGCGCGCCCGGCATGCCGATTTCATGCGGTTCGATGCGTGTCTGGAGGAAGAGACGAGGCTGCTGCAGGAGCGCGGGCCTGCCTCCCGCCGTGCGGCCATTCGTGCCTCGGGCGAATTTCACATCCTGCTTGCAGACGTAGCCGGAAACGCCATCATGCAGCGTTTCATGGAAGAGCTGATCGCCCGGTCTTCACTGGTGATCGCCCTTTACGGCCGTACCGGCGCATCGAGTTGCGGGCACAATGAGCATGGCGAGATTGTTGCCGCGCTACGCGACCGCGACCCCGATCGGGCCAGCAGGTTGGTCCTTGTCCATATCGACCATATCGAGGCCGATCTCGATCTGCGCGGCACCAATGGCCTGCCGCTGGCCGACGCGCTCAATCTGCGCGCGTCGACCTGACGGGCCAATCAGGCCGCGATTTCGAACGCTGCTCGCACAAGGCGCCGCGTGTAGTCGGTCGCGGGATTGGTCAGCACTTCGCTGACCGGCCCCTGCTCGACGATCTTGCCGTGCTGCATGACCATGACACGGTGGCATAGAGCCCGGACGACCTTGAGGTCGTGGCTGATGAACAGATAACTCAGCCCACGCTCGTCCTGCAGTTTGCGCAGCAGGTCAATAATCTGCGCCTGGACTGACAGGTCCAGGGCGGAGGTCGGCTCATCGAGCAGGATGAACTCCGGCTCAAGCGCGATGGCGCGAGCAATGGCGATGCGCTGCCGCTGGCCACCGGAAAATTCGTGCGGGAAGCGTTGCAGGATATTGTCCGGTAGCCCGGCGTCGCGCAGGGCCTGCCGCACGCGGTCGATGCGATCATTCCGATTGTCGCCAATGCCATTGACCACCAGACCCTCCTCGATGATCTGGCGGATCGACATGCGCGGATTGAGGCTGGCGAATGGGTCCTGGAAAACGATCTGCATGCGGCTGCGCAAGGGGCGCATGGCCTTGCGGTCTCGGCCATCGATACGCTCGCCGTCGAACCAGATCTGGCCGCCCTGGTTGCCGATCAGCCGGATCAGGGCTTGCCCGAAGGTGGTCTTGCCCGACCCGCTTTCACCAACAATGCCCAGCGTCTCGTGGCGCATCAGCTTGATATCGAGATTGTCGACGGCCTTGAGATCGAAAAAGTCGGGCTTGAGGAAGCCGCCACGCTTGAGGGTGAAAGTGACTTTCACCTCCTTGCCCTCCAGAACAGTCTCGTGTTCCCCATCCGAGAGCGGCAAGGCCGTACCCTTGGGTTCGGAGGCCAGCAGGTGTTTCGTGTAGTCGTGTTGCGGGTTCGCAAAGAGCGCCTCGGTCTCGTTGTGCTCCTGTACCCGGCCGTTCTGCATCACATAGACATATTCGGAGAACTGCCGGACGATGGTCAGGTCATGGGTGATCAGGATCACTGCCATGCCGTATTTGTCCTTGAGATCCTTGATCAGATTGAGGATCTGGGCCTGGACGGTGACGTCGAGCGCGGTGGTCGGCTCGTCGGCAATCAGCACCTCGGGGCGATTGGCAAGCGCCATGGCGATCATGACGCGCTGCCGCTGCCCACCCGAAAGCTGGTGCGGAAACTGGTTGAGCCGCGCCCTGGGGTCAGGGATCTGCACCTCTTCGAGCAGTTTTTCGGCCCGCTTCATGGCCTCCTGGCGGGAGACGCGATTGTGCAGGTGAATAATCTCGCAGATCTGCTGGCCGATCGTATAGACCGGGTTGAGCGAGCTCATCGGCTCCTGGAAGATCATGGCGATGTCATTGCCGCGCAGCTTGCGCATCTCGCGGTCGTCCATCTTGACCACATCCTTGCCGGAAAGCGTGATCTGGGTTTGCGGCAGAATGGTCGCGCGCTTGGTGAGCAGCTTCATCAGCGTGCGGGCCGTCACCGACTTGCCCGAGCCGCTTTCGCCCACAAGGGCAATGGTCTCGCCCTTGTGGAGCTGGAAAGAGACATCGCGCACCGCGTTGACGGTTCCCCCTTCCACCTTGAAATCGACGCCGACATTGCGGGCGTCCAGGATCAGTTCGCGGCCGTGCTGGCCCAGATCGTGGCGTTCGGACGGAACCAGCTTGTTCTCGGTCATGGCTCTATCCTCAATAGGGGTCGACGGCGTCGCGCAGGCCATCGCCCAGCGCATTGAAGGCAAAGACGGTGATCAGCACGAAGATCACCGGCGAGAGGATCCACGGGTAGGACCCGATGACCGAGAAGGTACCGGTGTCCTGCAGCATCAGGCCCCAGGAAATCAGCGGCGGCTTCACCGCAAAGCCCAGGAAGCCCAGGAAGCTTTCGAGCAGAACGACCGTCGGAATGGCCAGCGTGATTGCCACGATGATGTGACTGAGCACGTTGGGCAGGATGTGCCGCGTGATGATACGGCCGTCCGAAGCCCCCACGGCAATCGCGGCCCGCACATATTCGATGCGCGCCAGCGAGAGCGTCTTGGAGCGCACCTCACGGCTCAATTGCGCCCAGCCCAGCACCGCCATGACGAAGATGACGAAGGTGAGGAACACATTGGACGGTGCTGTCACCGGGATCAGCGAGGTGAGCGCCAGATAGAGCGGCAATTGCGGGAAAGCGAGGACGAATTCCACGAAACGCTGCACCCAGGCGTCGACAGCGCCGCCGATATAGCCCGAGGTGATGCCCACCAGCGTGCCAACCACAGTGGTCATGGTGACCACAGCCAGCGCGATCATCAGGGAAATGCGCGAGCCGATGATGCCGCGCGAAAGGATATCGCGGCCGAATTTATCGGTGCCCAGAAGCTGGATCGGCCGCCCATCGGTCGAGCCGAAGAAGTGGATATTGGCCGGGATGAACCACAGCAGGTGATAGTCGTACCCCTGGACGAAAAAGCCGGTCGGGGTCGGGTTGTCCTTCATCGCGCCGGTGAGCGGCTGGAAGGTGACCGGGTCGAACTCGCCGGTGTCGCCGATGGGATAGACGTAAGGGATAAGGCTGAAATTGCCTTCAGGGTCCTCGAAGGCGATTAGGTCTGGCGGCGCGAAGGGCAGATTGGCTTCCTTGGGGTCCATGGGCGCGAAGAAATCGGCAAAGACCGAAACGACGAGCAACATGACCACAAGGACCAGGCCGATCATGCCCATGGTGGAGCGTCGGAAGCGGCGCCAGACCAGGGTTGCATAGGTTTCGTTTCCCGAACCGTGGCGCGAAACGATGGGGGGCACGTCAGCCTCTTCGGCAGGCGTGGGGGCCGGGCCGGCACCAGGATCGGTCGGCAGTGGAATTGCGGAATGCGTATCTGTGTCAGAGCGGGTCATTCAGCATTCCCTCCCAGACGGACGCGGGGATCGAGCGCGACAAGCAGCAGGTCGGCGATGATGTTGCCGATGATCAGCGTGGTGGCGAGCACCAGCATGAAGGTGGCAGTGACATAGACGTCGCCGACGCCCATGGAGCCGACAATGGCCGGGCCGACCGTGGCGAGGCCAAAGACGATGGCCACCTCGATTTCGCCGGTCAGCATGTAAGGCAGGACGACCCCTTGATAGGCCACCAGCGGGTGCAGCGCGTTGGGCACGGCGTGCTTCATGATGACGGCGCCCTCGGGCAGGCCCTTGGCCCGTGCCGTTTCGACATATTGGGAATTGAGCACGTCGAGCAGGTTGGCCCGCATGACGCGCATATTGTAGGCCAGCCCGCCAAAGGTGGCGATGAAGATCACCGGCCAGATGTGGGCCATCAGGTCGACAAAGCGTCCCCAACCCCAGGGCTGCCCGCCCCAATAGGCGGAGTTGAAACTGCCTATTTCGTTCACCCCCATGCGGAAGACCAGAATGTAGAGGATGATGATTGCGAGCAGGAACCGCGGGATGGTCATGCCCAGGAACGAGATCACGCCGAGAAGCGTATCGGCCCAGGAATACTGACGGGTGGCGGCGATGATGCCCAGCCCAATGCCCAGGAAGGACGCCAGAATATGGCAGGTCAGCGCCAGCATGATTGTAGCCGGCAGGCGCTCGGTCACGACTTGGCCCACGGGCTTGTTGTAATAAAGTGAGTGGCCGAAATCGAAACGGGTGACGATGCCGGTGATCCAGCGGAAATATTGCACCACAAGCGGATCGTTGAGCCCATTGGCTTCGCGATAGACTTCGGCCTGCGCTTCGGCCTGTTCGGCCGGCACACCACCCTGATTCATCAGCATGGAGCGGATGTAGTCGCCATAGTCGCCCGGCGGCGCCTGGATGATGGCGAATGTCACGACGCTGAGCAGGAACAGCAGCGGGATCGCGCCCAATACACGGATGACAAGAAAACGAAGCATTTAGAGGCCTCTACGACACTGCTGAACGGGATTGCCGTTCACCCCAGCCCTGTGACCTTGCTCGGTCGAGGGGGCCAATCGTGGTCGTGGCACGATCAAGCCAAGGAAATTGAACCGATACCCGGACACCTGCGGGGTGAGGTGGGGGCGAGGCCGGCGGAACCGAAAGTCCCGCCGGCAAAGTTGCGTTACATCGGGCCGTCGCTGCCCGGTGCGCCCGGAAGCGTTTCAGGGTGCAGCTCGTAGCTACCCTGCTGGTCCTCGGGGACGAAGACCCGCTCACGGATGATGTTGTCTTCAGCCCAGTTGAACATGAAGATCGGGGCGCCGGCCGGGATGTTGGCGAAGCGCTTGTTGATTATCAGCGCACCCGGATACTGGGTCAGGCCCACCGAATAGACATTCTCCGTGAAGATCCGCTGGTACTGCTTCATCAGCTCGGCCCGTTCGGCGTTGTCGCTGGTTGAGATGAACGCGTTTACGACATCGACCAGTTCCTGCTCGAAGGGCAGCAGATCCAACGTGCCGTCAGATCCGGCGCGGTGGAATGGGTGGGTACGCGGACCTGTTGGCGCCAGCGCCGCCGTCCCCTGTACCACCGAGACCATTTCGGCCCCCTGACGCTCCACATGCCAATCGAACTGACCCGATTGGGCCATGTCGTCGCGGGCCGTGCCCTGCTGGAAGTTGGCGATCACGCGCAGGCCAAGCGGTTCCATCATGGCAATCACGCCCTCGGCGAGATTGGTGTCGGTACCGTAGTCAGTATTGGCCAGGAGCGTGATTTCCACATCGGCGCCGCCTGCGGTGCCTTCGGGGAAATTGCGCACGCCGTTGCCGTCCGTATCGATCAGCCCCATCCCATCAAGGAGCGCGTTGGCCGCTTCCAGATCATGCGGATAATAGACCGTGGAATCCTTGTCGTAATAGGTCGTGCCCGCATAGAGCCCGCCGGGGTAGATGGCGGTAAACGGACCACGGACAAGGGATTCGCCGAGGCGCTGGCGATCGACCGCGATCGAGATCGCCTTGCGGAAATCGAGGTCGCGGTTGAGTTCACGAACGGCCTGTTCGCGTTCATCGGGTTCACCCCAGCCATTGCCGGAGAGGTTCATGCGCAGGGCATAACCGATGGTGCGGGCACCGAACTGCAGGCGGGCCGGCGCATCGTCTTCGGCCGAGCGCCGCAGGGCTTCGACATAGCTTTCGGCCTGTTCAAGGTTGGAGAAGTCGCCCGAACCGGCCACAGCCTGAACGTCACGATCGGCCCAGGTCGAGAGACGGTAGTGCATCTCGTTGAGATAAGGGAGCTGATTGCCCTGTTCGTCGACTTTCCAGTAGTAGGGATTGCGGCGCATGACGATGATGTCGTCAGGACGATATTCGACCGGCACCCAGGCACCCATCACCGGAATGTTGAGATACTCGGGCGGGAAGGCGTTCTTGTACTCTTCGTAGGTATTGTCAGAGTAGCTGGGGTGCTCGGGCTTGAGGATGTGGCTCGGACCCGGGCAGAACGTGCCATAGGCCATGGCATAGAGATACTGCGTGGGGAACGCTTCCTGGAAGGTCCACTTGATCGTGTAGGGATCGAGTGCTTCGAGCGTTGTGCCCTCACCGAAGGTCTCCGGCGTGCCGCCGTTGAGTGGCGAGACGTTCTGGTCGAGGATGTTATCCTCCCAGTAGAACATCACGTCATCGGCATCAAACGGATCGCCATCGGACCATTTTGCACCCTCGATCAGATGCATGGTCAGTTCCTTGCCGTCCTCGGACCATTCCCAGCTCTTGGCCAGGTTCGGCATGGGCTCGAGTTCGTCGGCCTTGATCATGAACAAAGGACCGGTGCGCGTCAGACATTCGGATAGCCCGATGTCGATACCGCCCCAGCCCTGGCTCTGCCCACCGATGTAGTTCCAGCCCTCTGGCCGGCCGCCGATCACATGGCGCATGGTATCGCCATAGACACCGATACCGTCCGGCATATTGGCGGCCTTATAGACCAGCGGTTCGGCAGGCAGACGCTCGGCAACGGGCGGCAGAGTTCCGGCCTCGACATATTTCGAGGTTACCCAGTCGGGCTCGTGATATTCCGGCAGCGCCCGATATTCCATGATGTCAGATACGCTGACAAAATTCGGTTCGCTCTGCGCCGAAAATTCGGGGGGATCGGGCAATTCGCCCGTCAATTCCTGCGCTGGCAGTGTCGCCATCGACACGGACAGCAAAAGTCCTGCCCCGCCAAGGGCATAGATATGCTTTCTCAATAGAACCTCCCATCGCATACGGGGCAAAGAGCGGTCTCGCCCGGGCCGGATACTCCTCTCCGACCCTGCCTCCGTGCATCAACAAAGCCTACCCCTTGCCACGGGCGAAGCAATCCGGAATGATAGTGACTAATTCCGGATTTCTAAGAACAATGGGAAAAGTATGACTGTTATGGAAAGTCTGGACCGGCCTGTGCGCGCAAGGGAGAAAGCGCCGCGTCCGACGCCGCGGCCGGACCGGAGTTTCTATGCCTCGGGCAAGGCGTTCGGGCGCTTCGGCATCCGCGCCTTCCCACCCCAGATCATGGCAGAACCGCATAGCCATGGCCATATCGAGTTCAACTGGCTGACCGAAGGCACGATGGACTATGTGTTTGACGGCGGGCCGCTGACCGTTGGCGCCAATCGGCTGGTGGCCTTTTGGGCCGGTATTCCGCACCAGACCATTGGCCTGCGCGATGTCGACAATGCGCGCCAGCTCAACATCTACCTGCCCATGGATGCGTTTCTCGAAATGCCGCAACTGGGTCGGCTGACGGAAACCCTGATGGGCGGAGGCGTCATCCAGCTTGCGCCGGAATGCATCGGCCTTGAAACGCTTGAACGCTGGTATGGCGACTATCGCAGCGGCAATGCACTCCGCACGGACCTGGTCCGCGCCGAGATCGGCACCATGTTCCGCCGCGCCGCCATCACTGGCTGGGAAACCTTGTTACCGGCCTGGGTGGAGAAGTCCGGCGCCCGCACCCGCACGGCCAGCCCGGTGCGCTATGTGGTGCGCATGGTTCGCCATATTGTGGAAAACATCGGCGACCCGCTCTCTGTCGAGAACATTGCCGAGGTGGTGGGGCTGCACCCCAATTATGCGACCAACCTGTTCACCAAGGTCATGCATATCTCGGTGCAGAAATTCGTCACCCGGATGCGGCTGATCCGCGCGCGCAGCCTGTTGTTCGACAGCAATCTGGCCATCGCCAATATCGCGTTCCAATCCGGATTTTCCAGCCAGACCCAGTTCTACGAGCATTTCCGCAAGGCTTATGGCATGACCCCCAGCCAGATGCGGGAAAACAAGATCGCCTGAGGTGGCGCGCCCTACCCCATGTCCTGAACGATCTTCAGGAATTCGGCATGCCCCAGCGCTTTCTGCGCGGCGCCGCGATATTCCCGCACCAAGGAGTCAAACGTCTCGCGTGCGAACTGACGCAGCTTGGGCGCCGCCTCCATCTCACGCCGCGCCAGAGACTGGTCGAGCAGGCCAAGCCCATCGAGCACCGGGTAGTGCAACTGTGTCTCGATATGCGGCAGCCCGCCGAGATAATTCGGAAAATGCTCATTGCGTGGCATCTGCTCTCGCCAGCGAGTGAGGCGTTCCTTGGTCTCGGGGTGTATGCGGTTGGCCCGCACCTCCCGCCAAAACGGGGTATCGTCGCGCTCGGTCACATAATGGGTGTTTACGAAGGTCCGGAAGTCATCGACCTGCCGTCCCACGCGGGCATTGTAATCATCGCGCGCCTTCTGCTCGATCCGCTCAGGGCGATCCATATAGCGCTGGGCGAACAGCATCATCTGCACGATGGTGCCATGAATGGAGGTGGATTCGAGCGGTTCGAGAAAGCTCGAGCTGAGCCCTACGGCAAGACAATTGCCGATCCAGGCGTTTTCAAGCCGCCCGATCTGGAAGCGAATATCGCCGCGCACTTCGATCTCGTGACCGAGCGCGGCTTCAACTTCGGCCTTGGCCTGCTCGGGCGTGGAGAACGCATCGGAATAGACATAGCCGCAGCCGAACCGTGTACGGGTGGGGATCTGCCACATCCAGCCGGAATTCTGTGCCCAGGCGCGCGTATAGGTGGGTAGCTCCTCGCCTTCCTCAACATCGATCCAGAAGGGCAGCGCCCGATTGACCGGCAGTTCGTGGGCGTAGGAAACCCAGGGCGCCTGCAACTCCTTGACGATGAGCTGCTTGCGGAAGCCGGTTGCGTCAATGAAGAAATCGCCTTCGAGCCGCTGGTTGTCCGCCAGCACGAGCGCCGTGATGTCCCCCGTCTCCGGATGCCGCTCCACCCCCTCGACCAGCGCATCGACTTTTTCGACCCCTCTGGATTTGCTGGCGAAGAACTTGCCCACCAGTGCCTGATCGAAATGATAGGCATGGTGGAAGGGTCCAAGCGGGATCAGGCCGCCATCGGGCTTGCGCGCATAGGGCGCCTTCCATTGCTCCAGCAGGGGCTGGAACATATGCATGTCCTGCACCGGCCTGCCGGCTGCAACCGCATAGACGTTGAGATAGTCGCTTGGCGCGCCGGCGGGCGGCTGCACCACCTGGTGCGGGTCATCGATCGGGCCGTAGTAAGTAATCCCCTTGCGCCGCCAATCCTCATGGCGAATGCCCAGCTTGAAGCTGGCATCGGTCTTGCGGATGAACTCAAGTTCGTCGATGCCGAAATGCTTGAGCAGCACACGAAAGGCCGCCGTGGTCGCTTCGCCAACGCCAACGGTTGGGATTTTGGCGCTCTCCACCACCGAAATGCGAAAATCGAGCCCCCGCCGCCGCGCTTCATCCTGAATGATGAACGCCGCGATCCAGCCCGCCGTGCCGCCCCCGACAATGACGTAATGGGATGGTTTGTCCATGCCCTGTCCTCCCTTGGGGCGAAGCTAAATTTGGCTCGAACTCAACGCAAGCCGGGGGCCGCGCATGGCCCCAACTTCTTAGAAATCCGCAAGTCTTCCCTGGAACGACGAAAGCGGCCCGGCTTTTTGCCGAACCGCTTTCGAGACGCCGGGAGGAGCGTCGGAGGACCTAGTGATGCGCGCCGCTCATTTCACGCAATTCTTCGACCGAGCGGACGCGCTTGCGGGCAGCGCCGTCCCAGTCGCGGGTCTTGACCGTCGAGCTGGCCATGCGCTCCTTGGCGGCTGGCACGGCATCGGCATATTGGGGCAGCCATTGCGCCTGGGCGACGACCATTTCGTCGACCATGGCCCAGACCTCGTCCGGGGTGCAGATGGCGCCGACCAGCGGATCGTGCAGCACGGCCAGTTTGAGGGTATCGATATCCCCGGTCATGGCGGCCTCGACCGAAAGGCGTTGCACCGACACCGAAACCGAACAGGTCGCCGCACAGGCGGTTGGCAGGGTGATGCCTTCGACCATGTTGATGCCGAAACGATCGACATAGCCGGGACTTTCGATAATGGCGTCATCGGGCAGGTTGGTGATGATGCCGTTATTGCGCCGGTTGAAGTGACCGCGATAGGGCCGGCCGGTCTCGATGGCCTCGATGATATAGCTGGCGTGTTCGCTGGTGCGTTTGTGCTCGGAGAGTGGCTTGTTGGCCTGCTCCTTGAACATGGGGAAATCGGTTTCGAACCAGTTCCGGCGTTCGGTGGAATAGCGCAGATAGCCGCCGGTTTCGCCGTGGATCCAGTCGCTCATATCGATCCAGCGGCCGATCTCTTCGGGGCGCTTGCGATACCAGGGCAGGTATTCGGACAGATGCCCGTTCGACTCCGTCGAATAGACGCCGAACCGCTTGAGCACGTCGATCCGCACTTTTTCCTGCCTGGAATAGACCGGGTGCGCTTCGAACGCGGCGATCAGCTCCTCGCTCTCGATCTTCCGGCCCTTGGCGCGGATGTCGATGTACCAGGTCTGGTGGTTGATGCCCGAGCAGACATAGTCGAGCTCACTGTCCTCGACACCCAGCACCTGGGCAATCTGGTGCGCACCATGCTGCACGCCGTGGCAGAGGCCGACCACATTGACCCCGCCATACATCTCGGCGGCCCAGGTGTTCATGGCCATGGGGTTGGCATAGTTGAGGAACAGCGCGCCAGGTTCGGCGACCTCGCGGATATCCTTGCAGAATTCGAGGATCACCGGAATGTTGCGCTGGCCATAGAGAATGCCGCCGGCGCAGATGGTGTCGCCCACGCATTGGTCGACGCCGTATTTGAGCGGGATGGAAATGTCCGTCGAAAAGGCATCCAGACCGCCGACGCGCACGCAGGACATGATGTAGCGCGCGCCTGAGATCGCCTCGCGCCGGTCGGTCGTCGCGGTCACCTTGGCGGGCAGATTGTTCACCGAAACGATGGTTTCGATGATCTGTCTGACCATGTCGAGGTTGTGCGGGTTGATGTCAGTCAGTGCGAACTCGCAATCGACGAATTCGGGGACCTTGAGCAGGTCCGAAATCAGGGTCTTGGTGAAACCGACAGAGCCGGCACCGATAACGGTCACTTTGAACGACATGCTTCCTCCAGGGGCGCGCTGGCCCTTCACTTGACCTCTAGAGCTAGCGCCGCCTGCGGCCCCGGTGTAGAGAAAGCTTGTGCGAACGCGGGTAATTTTGTGCTCAATTCTTTGCTCAACCATGGCTTTGACATCCGGCACCTCACCGTGCCGCGCAGTGTTGCGCCGCTGCATTGCATGGCGGTCAGCGCGGGCTACGAGCAGCGCCGCAACGAGGTTTATTCCTGGGACGGCATGAAGCGCGGGACCGCGCCGTTCCTGGTTATCCAGCATACTACGCATGGTGAGGGGCGGCTCGACTATGCCGGAGTGCAATACCGGCTGACGCCAGGCAAGACCATGCTGGTGACCATGCCGCATGCGCATCGCTACTATCTGGAGCGGGGCGGGCACTGGGAGTATTTCTGGCTGCTGCTCAATGGCCGGGAGGCGCTCCGCCTGGCACGCGAAATCCTCGACAGCGCCGGGCCTGTAGTATCCCTGGACGCAGGACAAATCGATCGTCTGGCCGCCACGACCCTGGATACCATGACGCTATCCGAGCCATCTCCCGGACAGGTTTCCGTGCATGGCTATGCGGCGATGGCCACGCTGCATGATGGTGTGTTTGGCGCGCGTTTGCTGGGCGAGGCCGCCCTGCCCCCGGCCTTGGCGCGGGTTACGGCCTATGTCGATGACAATCTGGCCGCGCCCCTGCAAGTCGAGCGTCTCGCTGAAATTGCCGAAATGAGCCGTGCGCATTTCGTGCGCCGGTTCACCACCACGGTGGGACAATCGCCCTCGGATTTTGTGCTGACGCGCCGCCTCGCCCGGGCCGAGCGGCTGCTATTGGCCACTGAGATGGGTGTCGGCGAGATTGCCCGGCTGACCGGCTTTGCGAACAGCAACTACTTTGCCAAGGTGTTCCGGAAAAAGCGCGGCGCGGCACCGCTCGAGTACCGCGCCACGCGCTTTGAAGCGGGCTGATCAGCCCTCGGCCTTAAGCTGCTCGAGAATGGTGTCGAACTTGGCCATGGAGACATTGGCCCCATACTCCATGCCGGTGTCGACAAGCGCGGTGCGCATCTCGAAGTCGGGGAAGTTCGACACGGAGCGGTAATGGGTCTGGCCGTCGCGCTCTTCGAAATGGTGCTCTTCGTAATAGCGCTCGTCTTCCTCGGTCATCCCCTCGACCACAAAGGTATTCCGGATCATGGTCTTGGGCTCGACCGCGAGATAGGTGCCGAACATTGTCCACCGCGTCTCGTCGGGCGAGATGCCCACGATGCGCCATTTTCCGCCCGTGCGCACGTCGTAGTCGATCACTTCATTGTTGCCGAAACCCCACCAAAGGGCGACGTGCTCTTTTTGCGTCCACACCTTCCACACCAATTCCAGTGGCGCATTGAAGGTGCGTGACATGATGATCAGTGGTTCATCGGCCGGCAGCTCGGTCTTGAATGGGTTGGCGAAGGTCTGCTCATTCATCGGAGGTCTCCTCAATTCTTGCTGTTTGATTGCGGGGTCTGCAGTTTCGCCAGATAGGCGTCGAGTTGATCGAGGTTCTGTTCCCAGAACTTGCGATAGGTCTCGACATAGGTGGCGACGTCGCGCAGTGGCGCTGCATCCAGGGCGCAGGGACGGTATTGAGCTTGCCGTCCCCTTGAGACCAGACCTGCATTCTCAAGAACCTTGATGTGCTTGGAGACGGCAGCCAGCGTCATGTCGAAGGGTTCAGCCAGTTCGTTCACGCTCGCTTCGCCGGCCGAAAGGCGGGCGAGAATGGCCCGTCGCGTCGGGTCAGCCAGGGCGGCGAGCGTGGTGCTCAGTGGATCAGTCATCTTTTCAACCACTTTGTATAACACTAGATGGTTGAATACTGTGTGGTTGAATGAATGTCAAGCGCCCTTGGATGTACACGCAAAAACGCCCGCTGACGCGGGCGTTGTGACCGGCCTGAGTGGTTAGCGACCGCTATCCAGCCGCGGCAGCCCTGCGCGGCATTTCCGAGAAGATTTCCGCCTTGCCGTTGCGGATAATGACTATCTCCTCGAGCCGCAAACCGAAGCGGCCTTGCAGGTAGATGCCTGGCTCAATGGAAAAGACCATGCCTTCGTCCAGCACAGTCTGGCTGGTACCGGTGATATAGGGCGCTTCATGCACATCGATGCCCAGGCCATGGCCGGTGCGATGCAGGAAGTTGGCGCCATAGCCGGCCTTGGTGATGACGTCGCGCGCCGCCTTGTCGACATCACTGGCCCTGGCGCCCGGCACTGAAGCGGCCAGCGCTGCCTCAACGGCCTGATCGACGATGGCGTGGATCTCTGCAAACCCTTCAGGAGCCGAACCGCAATAGCCCACGCGTGTCATGTCGGAGGGGTAGCCATTCAACCGGCAGCCGGTATCGATCAGCACCGCAGCGCCCGGCTTGAGCGGGGTCGCGCCGGTGTGGTGGTGCGGAAAGGCGCCATTGGGGCCAAAGCAGACCGAGCAGAACACGGTCGTGGCGCCATTGGCCAGGTAGAAATCATCAATCAGTGCGGCCACTTCGATTTCGGTCATGCCGGGCCTGAGCGCGGCGAAGGCCGCCTCGACCGCGCGGTCATTGAGCAGATGCGCCGCCTTGATGGCCTGATACTCGGCCTCATCCTTGCGCGAGCGCAGATACCCCACCGTATCCTGCGTGAAGCGGCGCTTTGCGCCGGGAAGGGCGTCGAGCACCAGCAGCGCGAAGTCGGCGCGCATGGTCTCGTCCAGCACGATGGAAGGCGCTGCCCGGTCGATCCCCGTAGCATTGAGCAATTCGTCCAGCGCCGCATCCGGACCATCGGCATCGGCCCAGGCAAAAAACGGCAATTCCGTATGCTGGCGCGAGGAATCCACGTTCAGCGCGGGCATCAGAAAACCGGCAAAACTCTGGCTGACCATCAGCATGACCGGGCGCTCATCGCCATGGGGTGAGAGATCGGCCAGATAACGCATATGGCTCGATGGCCCGATCACAACCAGATCGGTGCCGGTCTCTGCCATGCGGGCGCGAAGGTTTTCCATGCGGGTGGCAAGCGTGGGGATCATGAAAGCAGTCCTGAGCCAAAAAAGTGGCGGAGCCGAGCGGGAGGAGTTGCCCGGCTCCGCAATCGACGGCCCGAGGGACGGGGCCGTCGAAACAATTGCGACCAATCAATCCTTGGTCACGAGGCGGTAGTAGACGAAGTCCGAGTTGGACCCGTTGACATAGCCATCCACGTTTTCGCCCATGGCGATCTGCAGCTGGGCCTGGAACATGATGACGATCGGGCTTTCGGCCTGCACCTTCTTCTGCAACTCGACATACATTTCGTTGCGGGTGGCCTGATCAGACTCGGCAAGGGCAGCGCGCACTTCCTCGTTCATTTCTTCCGGCACGGCCCAGGCATTCCGCCAAGTGGTGGTTGCCGTGTAATTGTCGTCCGAATTGTCCGAGTTGTAGGCGAAGGCCTTAGCGTTGGAATGCGGATCCATGAAGTCCGGGCCCCAATAGAGCAGCATGGCTTCATGGGTACGGTCACGATACTTCGTGATCACCTGGGCGCCGGTGCCGGGCAGGATGTCGAAGTTGATGCCCGCTTCGGCAAAGCCGGCCTGCAGCGACTGGGCCATGTCGGTAAAGGGCGCCGAATTGATCACGTCGAGCGTGACATTGATCGGGGTTTCCACACCGGCGTCAGCCAGGATCTGCTTGGCCTTTTCAACGTCGTAGTAATACGGGGTTTCGTCATAGGAACCGGGGAAGCCCTTGGGCCAGAAGGCCTGGTGCTTTTCCATTTGACCCTTGAGGAAGCTTTCGGTCATGCCGTCATAGTTGACGAGATAACGTGCAGCCTCCCATACGGCTGGATCGGTCAGCTCTTCCGTCTTCTGATTGAACGAGAGGAAGTGCACCGCAGCCTGCGGGAAGGCTTCAACCTTTACGCCTTCGCCCAGGCCAGCAATCTGGTCAGGGGTCAGGTTCTTGGCCATGTCGACGTCGCCCGAAGTCAGCAGGAGCTGCTGGGTCGCTGCTTCCGCCACGTGCCGGATAAGCACCTGCTTCATGGCAGGCGCACCATCGAAATAGTTCTCATTTGCCGTCATGCGGACCAGTTCGGCCGGACGATAGTCGGTGAGCACGAAGGGGCCGGAACCGGCCGAGTTGGTGTTGAGCCAGGCATTGCCCCAGTCGTCGCCCTCGATGTGTTCGCTGACCAGCACTTCATCGACGATCGAGGCTGGACGCGAAGCCAGGACGTTGAGCACGAATGCCGAAGCGAAGTCGCCATCCCATTTGATGGTGACAGTGTTGCCATCGACGGTGACCATCTCGTCGATATTGTCGGCGCTCCAGCCAAGCTGGGTCAGAATAAAGGCCGGGGTCAGGTTCAGCGTTACGACGCGCTTGAACGAAAACAGCACGTCTTCGGCGCGGACCGGATTGCCCGAGGCAAAGGTCGCGCCCTCGCGCATTGTGAAGGTGATGGTCTTGGCCGCTTCATCAGCGGTCCATTCGCTGGCCAGACCCGGCGCCAGGACAGTGGTGTCCTCGGCAGCATACTGCACCAGATGGTCATAAAGGTTGGCATTGATTTCGCCGGCCGAGAACTCATAGGCCTGTGCGGGGTCCAGAGCGACGATATCGTCGATATTCTGGGCGATCACCAGCGCATCGGCCGGGGTTGCGGCATAGGCGGCGCCTGCTGCCAATGGCAGGGCAAGCGCGGATGCCATAAGGGCTGCGCGGAAGAGCTTCATGTGCGTTTCTCCTTGGGATTGGGTTTCTTGCGGACCGGCTTGTTGGCGCCGGCTTTGGGTTTCGCCAGGACAGGGCGCGGGCGCGCCGTGGAGCGAAAGAGTGCCAGCGTGCCGGTCCAGAGCAGACGGGCGGGCTGGTCGGTGTGATTGGACCAGGAATGGGGGCGGTTGCCTCGGAAATGCAGGCTGTCGCCCGCACTCATCTCCATTTCTTCACCATCAAGACGCTGGGTGATCGACCCTTCGAGGACATAGAGGATTTCCTCGCCCTCATGCGCAACGGTTTCGGACTGATAGCCGGGCGGCACCACCATCAGGAAGCTTGAGAGCTGGTTGCCAGGAAAATCAGCACCCAGGCGCTCGTAGATGATCGAGGAGCCATCGAGCGAGAAACGGTTGCGCTCCCCTGCCCTTGTCAGGGCGTTGTGCGTGGCCGGCGAGGACACGAAATAATCGATCGAGACTCCGAGGGCCCTGGCGATCTGCGCGAGCGTTCCCAGCGAGGGGGTGGCGTGGTCCCGCTCGACCTGGCTGAGATAGCCGACCGAGACGTTGGCGGCTTCGCCCAGCGCCATCAAGGTCATGTGCTGCTGACGGCGGCGTGCACGGACCAGCGCCCCCACCTTGGGGTGCCCCTCCTCTGCCTTTGCCAATGCCTCGGCCATAACCCACTCCACCAAAATTTTTTTGATATAAGCAAAGTTTCTTGTATGGTGAAAGCGAAATGTGAAGCTTTTGCGATCTGCTGGCGCATCTGGCCGGTGGCCATAAGAGCTTGTTTCTCCGAAAGGATTTCGAGTGGCGATTGATCAGCAAAGCGCGACGCCGGAACCGGCACCTGGTGCTGCGAGCAGACGCATCGTTCGTGGCTTTTCCACAGGAGGCGGCTTCGTCCTCACGCTCTTTCTGACCTTTCTGGGCCTTCTGGCCATTACCTTCTTCATCGGCCGGGTCATTCCCATCGACCCGGTGCTGGCCGTGGTCGGCGACAGGGCGACGCAGGAACAATATGACGTCGCCAAAATTGCCATGGGGCTCGACCAGCCGCTGTGGATGCAGTTCATTTCCTATGTGCGCAATGTGTTCACCGGCGATCTGGGCATGTCGGTCTCTACTGGCCGGCCGGTGATCGAGGATCTCTCCCGTTTCTTTCCCGCCACCTTCGAAATGGCCACGCTGGGCATTCTGATTGGCTGCGCCATCGGCATTCCCCTGGGCGTAACCGCTGCCGCCCGACAGGGCTCGTGGCTGGATCAAGCGATCCGCGTGGTTGGCCTGCTGGGCTACTCCGTGCCCGCCTTCTGGCTGGGCCTTGTCGGGCTGGCGCTATTCTATGCGCGTCTGCGTTGGGTCGGTGGCCCGGGACGGCTCGACATCTTCTATGACGGGCTGGTGGAACCGGTCACGGGCATGATCCTGATCGACAGCCTCATTCGCGGGGAGATCGACATCTTCTGGAACGCAGTGAGCCACATCATTCTGCCAGCGGCCGTGCTGGGCTTTTTCAGTCTCGCCTATATCGCCCGCATGACGCGCAGCTTCATGCTCGACCAGTTGAGTCAGGAGTTCGTTACCACGGCTCGCGTCAAGGGCGTGCCGGAGCGCGTCGTGATCTGGCGCCATGCCTTCAACCCAATCCGCGTGCCGCTGATTACCGTGATCGGTCTCTCCTATGCGGGCCTATTGGAAGGCTCAGTAATGATCGAGACCGTCTTTTCCTGGCCCGGCATCGGCAACTACCTGACCACGGCCCTGCTCAATGCCGACATGAACGCGGTGCTCGGGGCAACGCTGGTGATCGGGGCCGTCTTCATCGTCATCAACAAGATCTCGGACGTGCTTTACCGCGTCCTCGACCCGAGGGCCCGCTGATGAGCACACGCGACTGGCTTCTGGCCGATTCTCCGACATCCCGCTTGCAGGCCAATGTTGGCCGCGCTTATCGCGTGTTCACCGCGCTGATGCGCAATCCGCTTTCCGTCCTGGGCGGGGTCATCATTCTCGTGCTGCTGCTGACAGCTGCCTTTGCGCCCTGGATTGCGCCTTATTCGGCGGTCGGGCAGGACCTCGCCAATCGGCTGATGCCCCCCTCGGCAACCCATTGGATGGGCACGGACGAGCTGGGCCGTGACATCTTTTCCCGCGTGGTGTGGGGCAGTCAGATCACGCTGACCATCGTGCTGCTGGTGGCGCTGATCTCCGCGCCGCTGGGCCTCTTGATCGGCGCCATTGCCGGCTATTTCGGTGGCTGGATGGATCGCATCCTGATGGGCTTTACCGACATTTTCCTCTCGCTTCCAAAGCTGATCCTGGCGCTGGCTTTCGTGGCCGCGCTCGGCCCCGGTATCAACAATGCGATCATCGCCATCGCCATCACCTCCTGGCCGGCTTATGCCCGCATCGCCCGCGCCGAAACGCTGACCATCCGCAATGCCGAATACATCCAGGCTGTGCAGCTTGCCGGTGGCGGACCGATCCGCCTCATCGTGCAGCACGTCCTGCCGCTATGTACCTCGTCGATGATCATCAGGGTGACGCTCGACATGGCCGGGGTGATCCTGACTGCCGCAGGCCTGGGCTTCATCGGGCTGGGCGCCCAGCCACCGTTGCCCGAATGGGGCGCGATGATTTCGCGTGGCCGCACCTTCATTCTCGATCAGTGGTGGGTCGCCACCATGCCGGGCTTTGCCATCATCATTGTATCGTTGGGCTTCTGCTTCCTGGGCGACGGGCTGCGCGACGTGCTTGATCCCAAAAGTGAGGGCAAGAATTGACCGAGCGGAAAATGCAAAAGACCAGTGGGGGCAAGAGCTGATGGCCGCCCCGCTCCTCACGGTCGAAAACCTTCGTGTCAGCTTCCCCACCCATACCGGGCGCGTTGAAGTGGTGAAGGGCCTGTCGTTCACCCTCGGCCGCGAACGCCTCGGCATTGTGGGGGAAAGCGGGTCGGGCAAATCGATGACCGGACGCTCGATCCTCAAGCTCATCCGCAAGCCGGGTGAAGTCACCGCGGACAGGCTTGAGTTCGACGGCGTCGACATTCTGAGCCAGAGCGAAAAGCAGATGCGCGCCATTCGCGGCGCTCGCATTTCCATGGTCATGCAGGACCCGAAATTCTCGCTCAACCCGGTGATGACGGTGGGCGAGCAGATTGCCGAAGCGCTGGTGACGCACCAGAAACTGCCGCGCCGCGATGTGCAGGCGCGGATCATCGAGATGCTGCATGCCGTGCGGATCAATGATCCCGAGCGGGTGGCAAAACTCTATCCGCATGAAGTCTCGGGTGGCATGGGCCAGCGCATCATGATCGCCATGATGCTGATCCCCGAACCCGAATTGCTGATTGCGGACGAGCCGACCTCGGCGCTCGACGTGTCCGTACAGGCGCAGGTGCTCGACATTATCGATGAGCTGGTGCGCAACAAGGGCATGGGGCTGATCCTGATCAGCCATGACCTTAACCTTGTCAGCCGCTATTGCGACCGCATCTTGGTGATGAATGGAGGCCGCGTGGTCGAGGAATGTGCAGCCGGCCAACTCGAGAACGCGCAGCACCCCTACACAAGGGGTCTGCTCGCCGCCATGCCCGTGATCAACGAAACCCGCGACGAACTTCCCGTGCTCGACCGCACGCAATGGGCCGGCACATGAACGCCATAGACCTCACCAATCTCGATATTGCCTATGGCGACACCAAGGTCGTCTTCGATGTGAACCTCTCCATTCCCGAGGGCGAAAGCTTCGCCCTGGTTGGTGAAAGCGGTTCGGGCAAATCCACCATTCTGCGCGCCATTGCCGGTCTTGCCCCGGATTGGACAGGCGACATTTCCGTGATGGGCGAGGCCCGCAGCCATCATGTCGATCGCAACGTGTCGCGAAAGGTGCAGATGGTATTTCAGGACCCCTATGGGTCGTTGCACCCGCGCAAGACCATTGACGCGGCCCTGAGCGAGCCGCTGGCCATTCATGGCCTTGGCAATCGGGGCGAGCGGGTCGAAGCCATGCTGACTGCAGTGGGCCTGGACCAGCGCTTCCGCTTCCGCTTCCCGCATCAGCTTTCAGGTGGCCAGCGCCAACGCGTCGCCATTGCCCGCGCCCTGATGCTCGAGCCCAAGGTGATGCTGCTCGACGAGCCGACCTCGGCGCTCGACGTGTCCGTGCAGGCCGAAATCCTAAACCTCTTAAAGCGTCTCCGGCGCGAGCAGGGGCTGACCTTCTTGATGGTCACCCACAATCTGCCCGTGGTGAGCTTTCTCTGTGATCGCCTTGCGGTGATGCGCCATGGCCGCATCGTCGAAATCGCCGATGTCGCCCAACTCAAATCCGGCGACCTCAAGGAGCCCTATTCCCGCGAACTGCTCGCTGCGACGGAGGGCGGGTAAGCCTGGCAGGGCGGTTGGGACAGGTCCGATCCCACAACAGTGTCGTCACCCGGCGCACGATAGCGGACCACACTTTTAGTATTTTCAGGACGACCCCCGAATGACCACCACCGAAGCCCTCGCAACCTTCGACGCCGCCATCGCCGTGGCGCAAACCGCCGAGGCCGCCTACAAGGCCCTGCAGGATCTGGCCCAGGCCAGCGTGGGCGCCAAGCTCTTCACCATCATGACCGTCGACATGGCCGCTGATGTTGCCCGCCGCGCCTATACCAGCGATCCAGTGAACTATCCGGCATCGGGCACCAAGCCGATCAATTACGGCCCCTGGTTCGACGTGGTGCACAAACAGCGGGATTATTTCGTCGCCAACACCATCGAGGATATCGCCCAGGTCTTTTTCGACCATGAACTGATCAACGAACTGGGCTGCCAGTCGGTCATCAACATGCCCATCGTCATCGGCGATGAACTGGTGGCCACCATGAACATTCTCGACGTCGCGGGCTATTACACGCCAGAGCGCGTGCAAATCGTGCGCGAGCTGCTGTCCGTTCCGGCCAAACTGGCGGTGCTTGTAGCGCAGACCCAGGAGGCGCGCGCATGAGCAGCACTTCTCGCGACACCGCATTCCGCAATTTCGAGGAAGCCCTCGCCCGCAATGCCGATCCGCTTGCGAGCGGCGCGGCATTGCACGAGCTTGCCAACGCGCTGATCGGCGCCAAGCTGTTTACGCTCACCGCCATCGAGATGCACCTGATGCAGGTGCGCCGCGTCTATTCGAGCCATCCAGAGGTCTATCCGGTGCTGGGCACCAAGCCGATCGTGCTCGACGACTGGTTCGAGGCCATGCGAACCGAACGGCGGATCACCGCCATTAATTCTGCTGCCGGGATGGAGGGACAATTCCCCGATCTCGCCCTTATCCGGTCCCTGGGCTGCAATTCATCGATCAGCGTGCCGATCATGGTGGGCAACGAACTGGTCGGCACCATCAATGCGCTTGACGAAGAGGGCCGCTATGGCCCTGAGGCGATCGCCCGCGCGGCCGATCTCATTATCCCGGCCACCGCCGTCTTCCTCATTCTGCGCCGCCATTTCGGCGTCTGATGATTAGGCAAAGCTTGTAAAAAAATTCATTTTTGAGCAAAAAATTTTTACTGACCACTTGAGTTGCAGCATGGGCAGTGATGCAATGGGTTCTGGAGCAGAGGGGAGCATGCGGTGGAGCGCTGCCATGATTTGATGGGCTTTCAGGAATGATCGGCTATCTGGCCCAGCGTCTGGGCATGATGGCGGTGACCCTGTTCGCCATCATCACACTAACCTTCTTTCTGATGCACGCCGTCCCCGGCGGCCCCTTCGTGTCCGAGCGCATGCTGGCGCCGGAGATCGCTGCGGCGCTCAATGCCAAATACGGCCTCGACCTGCCCATCTGGCAGCAATATCTGAACTATCTGGGCAGCATCGCGAGCTTTGACCTTGGGCCCTCGTTCAAATATCCGGGCGTTTCGATCAATTCGATGATTGCGGCGGGACTGCCGGTCACCCTGCAGACGGGCCTTCTGGCCATCATCTGCGTGGTGGCGCTGGGTGTGCCGCTTGGCGTGATCGCCGCGCTCAACCGCAATCGCTGGCCCGATACCACCGTGATGTTCATTGCAACGCTGGGCGTTGCCATTCCCAGCTATGTCATTGCGACCGTGTCGCTTTACGTCTTTGCGCTGCGCCTTGGCTGGGTGCCGACCTTCGGACTGGACGACTGGCGCGGCTACTTCCTGCCGGTCTTTGCCCTTTCGGGCTTCTGGATTTCCTTCGTTTCGCGCCTGACGCGCTCATCCCTGCTTGAAACCCTGGAACAGGACTACATGACCACCGCGCGCGCCAAGGGGCTCAAGCCAGGCCAGATCCTGTTCAAGCACGGATTGCGCAATTCCCTTTTGCCGGTTGTCACCGTGCTGGGGCCGGTGGTGGCGAACCTGGTCACCGGGTCCTTCGTCATCGAGCAAATCTTTGCCCTGCCCGGCATCGGACGGCAATTCGTGCTCTCGATCACCAATCGTGACTACACCGCCATCATGGGCATCACGATCTTCTATGCTGCCATTCTCATGGTGATGATCCTCATCGTCGACCTGCTCTATGTCTGGCTCGATCCGCGCATCAAACTGACCAAGGCCGCCGCATGACCGATATCGCTCCGGACATGTGGGCAAAGGTGCCCGCTGGTGCCGCCGTGCCGCCCCCGCCGCCGCCCGCGCCAACCTATGGGCAGGAGGTTCGCCGGCGGCTGTGGGCCAATAAGCCTGCGGTCATTTCCATCGTGTTCATCGTCGCGTTGGTGCTGGCGGCCTTTTTCGGCCCGTACCTCTCGCCGCACACCTATTTCCGGCAGGATCTGAAGCTCTCCAACATCCCGCCGGCCTTCGAGACCTATGCCGTCCCGCAGGACGACGGCTCGGTCACGCGCCTCTTCCTCAACGCCTCGAATTTCAATCTCTACGAGGTCGATGCGGAGGGACATGTGCTCGGCCTGCTGCGCGGCGGCCGCAAGGACATCATCAAGAAAAGCCAGCCCTATGAGTTCGGCGACCAGGCCGTCACGCTGGACTATTCCAGGCTCCCGGCCCGATTGTTGCTGGAGGACGGCACGGAGCTGCGCCCCTCTGGCTGGAGCTGGAACCGCACCTATCTGTTCGGCACCGACCAGCTTGGCCGGGACATCCTGGTGCGCCAGCTTTATGGCGCGCAGATTTCGCTGACCGTCGCCTTTGTCGCCACGCTGGTGAACTTCTTCATCGGCGTCTTTTATGGCGGCATAGCCGGATATGTCGGCGGGCGCGTGGATGCGGTGATGATGCGCATTGTCGAGATTATCTCCACCATTCCGCTCACGCTTTATGTCGTACTGCTGATGGTGGTGTTCGACTCAGGATTACTCTCGATTATCGTGGCCATCGGCTCGGTGTTCTGGGTGGACATGGCCCGCATCGTGCGTGGGCAAATCCTCAGCCTCAAGAGCCAGGACTATGTCGCAGCGGCCCGCACCATGGGCGCGTCGCCCACCCGCATTCTCACCAAGCACCTGCTGCCCAATTCCATCGGGCCGATCATCGTCACCCTCACCATGCTGATCCCGTCGGCCATTTTCATCGAGAGCTTCATGAGCTTTATCGGCCTTGGCGTGACCCCGCCGCTGGCGTCCTGGGGTTCGCTCACCTCCGAGGCGGTGGAGACCCTGCGAACCTATCCGCACCAGTTGTTCTTCCCCGCTGCCGCGATTTCGCTGACCATGTTCGCGTTCAATTTCCTGGGCGATGGTCTGCGCGACGCCCTTGATCCGAGGTTGCGCGGATGACCCAGACTGTCCTTTCCGTCCGCGATCTGGCGACCTCCTTCTTCACCCGCCGTGGTGAGGTTCAAGCCGTGCGCGGTGTCAGCTTCGACGTGCGCCCCGGTGAAATCCTCGGTCTGGTTGGGGAAAGCGGTTCGGGCAAATCGATCACTTGCATGTCCGTGCTGCGCCTTCTCAAGGCTGGTGGCCGTATCAAGTCGGGCAGCGCCAATTTCGAGGGCACCGACTTGCTCTCGCTCGATGAAAATGCCCTGTCCGATCTGCGCGGCAACCGCATTGGCGTGATTTTCCAGGACCCGATGACCTCGCTCAACCCGACCCTGACGGTTGGCGAGCAGGTCATGGAGGCGATCCTGCGCCACAGGCCGATCAGCCGCGCCCAGGCCCGGGCACGCGCCGTAGAATTGTTCGAGTTGGTGCGCATTCCATCGGCCGCGGCCCGGCTCAAATCCTATCCGCACGAATTCTCAGGCGGCATGCGCCAACGCGTGATGATTGCCATTGCCCTGGCCTGCGACCCCAAGCTGCTGATCGCAGACGAGCCGACTACGGCGCTCGACGTGACCATCCAGCGCCAGATCCTGGCCCTGCTCAAGGATCTGCAGCAGCGGCTGGGCATGGCGGTCATCCTCATCACGCACGATCTGGGTGTCATCGCAGAAGTTACCGACCGTGTGCTGGTGCTCTATGGTGGACTCGTCATGGAAACCGCGCCGGTGCGCGAGCTGTTTGCCGCGCCGGGACATCCCTATACGCTGGGCCTGCTCGGGGCGGTCCCAGACCTCCGCGACGATACCCATCGGCGCCTGACGCCCATTCCGGGCAGCCCGCCCAATATGCTGGCGCCCCCTCCCGGTTGCCCTTTTGCGCCGCGTTGCCCGCATGCGATGACCCGCTGCCTGGCCGAATTGCCGCCCTTGTTCGGCGAGGGTCATCAGTCCCGCTGCTGGCTGCAACACCCCGACGCGCCCAAGGTCGACGCCGTGCACGAGGTGGCCGCATGACCCAGCCACTGCTCCAGCTTCGTGACCTGCACAAGCATTTCCGCCTGCCTTCGGCACCGTTCACGCCAAAACCTGTGCTGCGCGCGGTCGATGGCGTCGATCTCGACCTGATGAAGGGCGAGACGCTGGGTCTTGTCGGGGAGTCGGGTTGCGGCAAGTCGACTTTGGCGCGCACTGTTATCCGCCTGCACGAGCCGACATCGGGCAGCATTCTGTTTGACGGCAAAGACGTCAGCAAAGGCAGCGATCGCCAGACCGGAACGTTCCGGCGCCGCGTGCAGATGATCTTCCAGGACCCCTATGCCAGCCTCAACCCTCGCATGAGCGTGGGCGAGTTGATTGCCGAGCCGCTGGACATCGCCGGCATCGGCACGCCGGCCGAACGACGCAAGAAAGTGGCAGACCTGCTGGATCGCGTCGGCCTGCCATCGGATTCGGGGGCCCGCTTTGCGCATGAGTTCTCCGGCGGCCAGCGCCAGCGCATCGGCATTGCCCGGGCCATTGCGCTGGAGCCGGACCTCGTCATTTGCGACGAGCCGATCTCGGCGCTTGATGTGTCGGTGCAGGCGCAGGTCGTTAATATGCTCGAGGATCTGCAAGCCGAGCTGGGGCTGACCTATCTGTTCATCACCCACGACCTCTCCATGGTCCGGCATATTTCGGACCGGATCGGGGTGATGTATCTGGGCCGTATTGTCGAGCTTGCCTCCAGCGCCGATCTCTATCACCGCCCCAGCCACCCCTATACGCGGGCGCTGCTCTCGGCCATTCCGGTGCCCGACCCTGAGGCGGCGCGCGCGGTCGAGCCGATGCAGGGCGAAATACCCAGCCCCATCGACATTCCTTCGGGTTGCCGTTTCCGGACGCGCTGCCCGATGGCCACCGATCTTTGCGCGCGGGTCGATCCGCCGCTGACCGATGTTGGCGGCGGCCATTTGTCCGCCTGCCACTTCGCCGGGGAACTGGCGCAAAAATCCACCGGGGCATAGAATCCCCGACAACAGGAGAGAACGCGAATGAAAAAGATGGTTCTGCCGCTGATGACAGCGGCCCTGCTGGGCAGCACGGGCGCAGCCCTTGCCGCCGGCGAGTTGACCTATGTGGTCAACAATGAAAGCGCCAAGTACGATCCCGGCACCACCGCCGAGACCTTTGCCGCGCCCATTATCGGCAATACTTTCGAGGGCCTGGTGCGCCTCGACGCCGAAGGCGAAGTGGTTCCGGCCCTGGCCGAAAGCTGGGACATCTCGGACGATGGCCTGACTTACACCTTCACGCTGCGCGACGCGCTGTGGTCCGACGGTGAGCCGGTCAAGGCCTCCGACTTCGTCTATGCCTGGAAGCGCGTGCTCGACCCGGCTTCGGGCGCGATGAACTCGCAGATGCTCTATCACATCGTGGGCGCTGAAGAGGCCTTTGGCGGCGGAGATGCCGAGGCCATCGCAATTTCGGCTCCTGACGACAAGACGCTGACCTTCACGCTCAAGCAGCGCGTGCCCTATATGCTGCAATTGCTCAACTACCCGACCTTCTACCCGGTCCGCGAAGACGTCGTCTCGGCCGATCCGGAAGGCTGGACCCGCGATCCGGCGACCTTCATCGGCACTGGCCCGTTCCGCGTCACCGAGTTCAACCAGGGCGAGTCGGTGGTGTTCGAGAAGAACCCGAACTACTACGCGGCCGACGAAGTGAGCCTCGACAAACTCACCTTCCGCCTGATCCCGGATCCGGCAACGGCGCTTGCCGCGATGGAAGCAGGCGATGTGGATGGCATCGAGGCGGTTCCGGCCCCGGAAATTCCGCGCCTGTCGGTGGAATCGGACGCCTTCATGATCGTGCCGGCCCTCGGGACCACCTACGCCTTCTTCAACCCGAACCAGGCGCCCCTCGACAATCTGCATGTGCGCAAGGCCCTGTCGATGGCCATCGACCGCTCGGAGATCATCGAGTTCGTCCTGCAGTCGGCTGACACCCCCGCCCTCGGGCTGGTGCCTCCGGGCATGGGTCTTGCCGGCGAAGACTTCACCGATGGCCGCGACACCTTCGGTCTTTCGGAAACCGCAGACGTTGAAGGCGCCCAGGCCGAACTGGCCGAAGCCGGCTATCCCAATGGCGAAGGCTTCCCCGAAACCCTGTTCGTGACCTATTCCTCGCCACCGATCGAAAAGCTGCTCGAAGCCATCCAGCAGATGTGGAAGGAAAACCTCAATATCGACGTCGCCATCCAGGCGACTGAGTGGCAGGTTTATTACCCGGAGGTCCAGAAGGTCGAGTACCAGATCGCGCAGATGGGCTGGGGTGCCGATTATCCGCACCCGATGACCTTCCTCGACAACTTCGTGTCGGGCAGCGCCAACAACCTCAACAACTGGTCCAATGCGGACTACGACGCGGCCATTGCCGAGGCCAAGTCGGCTTCGGACGAGGCCGTATCGCGGGATGCCATGCGGGAAGCCGAGGCCATCCTGATGAACGACCACGTCATCCTGCCGCAGTACCATCGCTACAACTACATGATGATGAGCCCGGAGGTGACCGGGTTCTGGCGCTCGCCGCTCAACGTGCCCTACTTCCGCGACGCAGAAATCGCCGAGTAAGCGGACACAAAGAAAGCGAAGGGCCCGCAGGATTGCTTCTGCGGGCCCATTTTGTCAGCGGGTCAGACCGCCGCTGCCATCAGGGAGGCGTTGCCACCCGCGGCCGTTGTGTCGATGCAGACATGGCGTTCGAGCTGCAGGCGAGCGATATCACCCCGCCCCGTCAGGATTGGCAGCAGCGCACCATCACGCTGGCTGAGTGCCTGTCGCAGCGATGTGAGGGTCTGGTCGTCGCCGAACCAGGCAACGGCGTCAAAACCACCGCCCGTGCGCAAGTAATCGAGATCGAGTTCCCGCGTTTCGAACCGGCATCCCGCCTCTTCGGCCATGGCCATTTGTGTGGCCACGTCTTCCGGCGCCGGTCCGAGGCAGAGCAGCGTGCCGCGCGGCGCCACATGAAGGCAATTGCTTTCGCCCGTCGGGCCCGGAAGGTTGATCGCTGCCGATTGCAGGGTCGTATCAGCATGGGTGAAGCGTGGCAGATAGTGAGGACCACCGGCCTTGGGACCCGTGCCCGAAAGGCCTTCGCCGCCAAAGGGCTGACTGCCGACGACAGCGCCGATCTGGTTGCGATTCACATAGATATTGCCGGCATGGACCATGTCGGCCAGCCGCTTCACCCGCGAGGAGATGCGGGTGTGCATGCCGAAGGTCAGACCGTAGCCGGAGGCATTGATGGCGGAGATGACCTTGTCGAGATCGTCACCATCAAATGTCGCGACATGCAGCACTGGTCCGAAGATCTCCTCCGGCATTTCTTCAATGCCAGTCACCCGCAACACCGTCGGCGCAACGAAAGTGCCGCCTTCGGGCGCTTCCAAGCGATGCAGCAGGCGGTCCTTTCGCGCTTCAATGTAGGCCAAGATCTTGTCCCGGGCCGCAATATCGATGATCGGTCCGACATCGGTTTTATGAGCCCATGGATTGCCGAGTGCCAATTCGTTCATGGCGCCCTTGAGCATCTCCATGGTTCGTTCATACGCCTCCTCCTGGACATAGAGGACACGCAGCGCCGAGCAGCGCTGACCGGCCGACTGGAAGGCCGAAGCAATAATGTCGCGCACCGCCTGCTCGGTCAGCGCGGTGGTATCCACCACCATGGCATTCAGGCCTCCGGTCTCCGCAATAAGCGGGGCATGGGGCGAAAGATGCTGGGCGATAACCTGTTCGATGCGACGCGCCGTCGGCAAGGAACCTGTGAAGGCAACGCCCGCGATGGCAGGGTTGGACGTTAGTTGCGTCCCCACCTCCGGTCCACCGGGCAGAAGTTGCACGGCATCCTCGGGTACCCCGGCCTCATGCATCAACTGCACGGCGCGCCAGGCAATGAGCGGGGTCTGCGGCGCCGGCTTGGCCAGCACAGGATTGCCGGCCACCAGCGCGGCAGAGACTTGCCCGGTGAAAATGGCGAGCGGGAAATTCCAGGGCGAGATGCAGACAAAGGGGCCGCGGGCCGGGGCTTTCAGCTTTTGCGCCTCATCAGCGTAATAGCGCAGGAAATCAACGGCTTCGCGCAGTTCGGCAACCGCATCGGCCCAGCTCTTGCCGGCCTCACGGGCCAGAAGGGCGAAGAGTTCGGCAGCGTTGGCCTCATAAAGATCGGCAGCACGCCGCAGAATGGCAGCGCGCTCGGCAACCGGCACTTCGCTCCACCGCGACCCGCGTGCTGCTGTGATGGCTTGCTGCACCTGTTCTTGAGAGGCCGGTGTTACCTCCCCGACCTTGTCAGCATGATTTGCCGGGTTGATTACCTCAACCACATCACCTGAACATTCCTCCATGGCGCCGACACTGGCTGCCTTCCACTGATGCTTGGCAAGAGCGTTGCGGGCCGTCTGCATCGCTCCGAATGCAACCGGGTCCGTCAGATCCAGCCCCTCGGAGTTGCGGCGATCGCCAAAGATCGCCGCGGGTTGCGGAATGGCCGGATTGGGAATGGCGTCGCCCAGTGCCAGCAGCTTGCCAATCGGATCCTCGGCCACCGTCTCGGCTGGAATGTCGTCATCGGCAATCTGATACACAAAGGAACCGTTGGCACCATTTTCCAGCAGGCGGCGCACCAGATAGGCGAGCAGGTCCTTGTGCGCCCCCACTGGCGCATAGATACGCGTGGTCGTCCCCTCTGACCTGCGCAGCACATCGTGCAATTGCTCGCCCATGCCGTGCAGCCGCTGGAATTCATAGCTGTCCTTTCCCCGGCTTGTCTGGGCGGCCAAATGCAGGACGGCGGCGGCGGTATGGGCGTTGTGGGTCGCAAATTGCGGGTAGATATGCTCGGCGCCAAAAAGCTTTCGCGCCGCCGCGATATAGCTCACATCGGTCGCCGCCTTGCGGGTGAAGACCGGATATCCAGGCAGGCCCATGACTTGCGCGCGCTTGATCTCGGCGTCCCAATAGGCCCCCTTGACCAGCCGTACCATGATCCTGCGATCCAACCGGGCGGCAGTTTCCTCCAGCCAATCGATCAGCGGCAGGACACGCTTACCATAGGCCTGCACTACCACGCCGAACCCGTTCCAGCCCGCCAATTCGGGTGTTTCGAGCACAGCTTCGATCACATCCAGCGAAAGGTCGAGCCGGTCGGCCTCCTCAGCGTCAATGTTGAAGCCCATATTGGCCTTGGCCGCGACCAGAGCGAGCTGACGGGTGACCTCGACCAGTTCGGTCATCACGCGTTCGCGCTGGGCAAATTCATAGCGCGGGTGCAAGGCACTGAGCTTGACCGAAATACCTGGGTTGTCGCGCACCGAGCCATGAATGCAATGCGGTGCCAAGGCGTTGATGGCGTTGAGATAGGCATGGAAATAGCGCTGCGCGTCCTCGGCCGTGCGGGCCGCCTCGCCCAGCATGTCGTAGGAATAGCGATAGCCCAGGGCCTCGGGTTTTCTGGCATGCGCAACGGCTTCGTCGATGGTTCGACCGAAGACGAATTGGCTGCCCATCAGACGCATGGCATGGCTGACGGCAGTGCGAATGACTGGTTCACCCAGCCGCGCCACGGCCCGGTGCAACGCCGATTTCGGGGCGATTTCGGGATCGCCCAGAACTTCGGCAGTCAGGTTCAACGCCCATGACGAGAAATTGACCAGGGGGCTCTCGGAACCGCCAAAATGGCGGGCCCAGTCGGCGCCGCCAATCTTGTCGTGGATCAGGGCATCGACCGTCTCACTGTCGGGCACCCGCAGCAGGGCTTCGGCGAGCGACATCAACGCCAGGCCTTCCTCGCTATCCAGGCCGTATTCGGCCAGAAAGCTCTCCATCAGTCCCAGCTTGGTGCTGCTACGGACCGCCTGAACAAGGTCGACGGCGCGCCGCGAAATCTGAGCGCGGGCCACATCGTCAAGACCAGTCTTGCCGATCAGATCCCTGACGAGTGTGGTTTCGTCGGCATGGAGCCGGGCGCGAAGCAATTGGCGAGGCGGGGTCTGTGGCATAACCGGTCAATCCTGATTTCCAGCGCCATGATGCCAGAAACGTTGTGGCCGTTTCGCCTAATCTGCTATGCACCGACAGGTGATTGAAACATCAGCGCACCGAATAAGCAGAGAAGCGCCTATGAAGTTCCCGCCCGGCAGTCCATTGGACCAGATTGATCGCCGCATTCTCAACGAATTGGCCAGTGACGGCCGGATCAGCGTTGCGGAACTGAGCCGTCGGGTCAATCTGTCCAAGACCCCCTGCCAGGCCCGTATCCGCCGGCTGGAGCACGAAGGATATATCCTGGGGTATCGGGCCGTAGTCGACCCGACGCGGCTGGGCCTGCCGCATGTGGCGTTTGTCGAGGTGCGCCTGAGCGACACCCGCAAGGCGGCGCTAGACGCATTCAACAAGGCCGTGCGTGCCCTGCCCGAGGTCGAGCAGGCGCATATGATTGCTTCGAGCTTTGACTATCTGCTCAAGGTTCGCACCAAGGATATCGCCGCCTATCGGGAGGTGCTGGGCGAGAAAATCTCGGCCCTGCCACATGTCGCGCATACCTCCACCCATGTCTCGATGGAAGCGGTCAAGGACGACGCGGAATAGTCACGACTTGCCAGGCGGGCAAGGCTCTGCCATTGCGGCAGGAGCAATGGTGCGGGGGCAACCATGAAAACCATACTTGTCGTCGGGATCGGAACGGGCAGCGCCGAGCACGTCACGGTCGCCGCGATCGAGGCCCTTAACCGGGCCGATGTGCTGTTCATTCCGGACAAGGGTGCGGGCAAATCCGATCTGGCCGATGTTCGGCGCACGATCATTGCCCGCCATGTACTCAGGTCGGATCCGCGCCAGATCGGCTATGCCGTACCCAGGCGTGACGCCCAGAGCGTCGATTATGGTCAGGGTGTCGCCGACTGGCACCGGTCCCTTGCCGATATCTACGCAATGCTGATCTCCGATGTTCCGGAGAATGGCACTGGGGCCTTTCTGGTCTGGGGCGATCCGGGGCTCTACGATTCCACGCTGCGCATTCTCGCCCTTGTTGCCGAGCCGATCCGGGTTGAAGTCATTCCGGGCATTACCGCCGTTCAGGCCTTGACGGCTGCCCATGGCATCGCCCTCAATCGCATTGGCGAGCCGGTGCTGATCACGCCGGGCCGCAAGCTTGGCGCCGTCACCACCGACACTGTGGTGATGCTGGATGGGCAAATGGCGTTTCGCGATGCCGACCCTAATCTCGAAATCTTCTGGGGCGCCTATCTCGGCACGCCCGACCAGATCCTGGTCGCCGGACGGCTGGGCGATGTTTGTGAAACCATCGTCAACACCCGCACTCTGGCCCGTGAGCAACATGGCTGGATCATGGACACCTATCTTCTGCGTAAGCCGGAGTAGTGCTGCCAAACACGGGCTGATAATGATGAGCGCATGACTTTGGCACCAACGAGCAGCCCTCGCACATTGCTGGCCGGGATCGTCGCGGGATCCGCTCGTCGCGGCGCCTGTCCAACCCTTTACGCACCAATGCAGACCGGCGATGGGCTCCTGGCGCGTGTCCGGGTTGCCGGAGCCAGACTGACACCCGCACACCTAGCCGCTCTTGCGAAGTTGGCTGACGAGCATGGCAATGGCCTCATCGAGATCACCGCGCGGGGCAATCTCCAGGTCCGCGGCCTGCGACCCGATACGGCCCCCGCCTTCGCCGAGGCCGTTGCTGCCTTGTTGCCTATGGAAACCGGGCTCACGATCGACATATCGCCCATCGCAGGCGCCGATCCGGAGGAAATTGCCGATCCGCGGCCGCTCGCCGATGCCATTGGCAAGGGTGCCGCCGGATTGGCAGGCCGCCTGGGGCCCAAGGTCAGCGTGGTGATCGATGGCGGTGGGCAGATATCGCTCAGCCAACTCAAGGCCGATATCCGCCTCCGGGCACAACCCGGCAATAGCTGGGCCGTGACACTGGGCGGCGGCAAGCCGCAGCATATGGACGCCCAGAGCGTAGTGGCGACGGCATTAGCCTTGTTGGGCGCCCTTGTCGCAATCGGTCCCGAGGCAAGGGCAACCGATTTGTTCCCGGTACGGGATCAGGTCTCAAGCCCCGAAAGCCCTGAGGCCTCCCGCGTGCTGATACACTGGCGCCCCCGTCTCAACCTTGTTCAAGGCCATAGCCGCGCGATTGCCCTGCCATTTGGTGCGGCGCGCAGCGCCGAGATTATCGCTCTGTGCGACGCCGCGATGGCCAGCAAGCTCACAAGGATGCGGCTCGCGCCGGAGCATATCCTGCTGCTTGATAACGCTCCCGACACGCTGATTGCCCAGGCTGCCGAAATCGGCTTCATCACCAAAGCCGATGATCCGCGCACCAGGGTCAGCGCCTGTATCGGCAGTCGAGGTTGCACTTCGGGTCATATCGCGGCGCGCGACCTCGCGGTGCAGCTCGCGCCACGCCTGCCAGCCGGCCAAACCCTGCATGTCTCGGGATGCGCGAAGGGCTGTGCCCATCCGCGCGCGTCTGACGTGACCCTGGTCGGTCAGGCCGACGGGATTGGCCTTGTCTTTGGCGGCCGCGCGGGCGATACGCCTTCCAAGTTTCTGGATGCCGCAGCGCTTGGCGCCGGCGCTTTTCCTTTTCAGGGTGGGCGATGACCCAATATGACTACATCAAGGATGGCGAGAGCATTTACCGCCAGTCCTTCGCCATCATTCGCGCCGAGGCTGATTTAAGCCCATTCTCCGATGACGAGGCCGAACTGGCCGTGCGCATGATCCATGCTGCGGGCCTGGTCGAGGCCGCAGAGCATTTCGTCTTCAGCCCCGGATTTGTGACGGCAGCACGGATCGCGCTCAATGCCGGTGCACCGATCCTGTGCGACGCCGAAATGGTGGCACGGGGCGTGACCGCCGCCCGCCTGCCAGCCGACAATGCGGTTATCTGCACCTTGCGCGATCCGCGGGTCCCGACCCTTGCTGCGCGCATTGGCAATACACGCTCCGCTGCGGCGCTGCATCTGTGGGACGAACAGCTCGAAGGCGCGGTCGTCGCCATTGGCAATGCGCCCACCGCCTTGTTTCACCTGCTCGAAATGCTGCGCGACGGCGCGCCCCGACCCGCCGCCATCCTGGGCATGCCGGTGGGCTTTGTCGGCGCCGCCGAGTCCAAGGATGCCCTGGCCCTCAATTCCTATGGTGTGCCCTTTGCCATCGTGCGTGGCCGACTGGGCGGCAGTGCCATTACCGCCGCCTGCCTCAATGCCTTGGCGAGGCAGGGCCTGTGAGCGGCACACTTTATGGTGTGGGCACCGGGCCGGGAGACCCGGAACTGCTGACCCTCAAGGCGGTCCGCGCGATATCCGAAGCGGACGTCGTTGCCTATTTTGCCAAGCGCGGCAATGCGAGCAATGCCAGGGCAATTGCGGCGGCGCATTTCCGTTCGGGCCAGGTCGAGGAGGCACTGGACTATCCGGTGACCACCGAGATCGACCGGCGCGAAAATGGCTACAAAAACCAGATTGAAGCCTTCTATGCCGAGGCCGCCGGGCGCATTGCATCCCATCTCGACGCCGGGCGAAGCGTTGCGGTATTGAGCGAAGGCGATCCCCTGTTCTATGGCAGCTACATGCATTTGCATCTGCGCCTGGCTCCCCGCTACGACACCCAGGTCATTCCGGGCATCACCGCGATGTCGGGCTGCTGGTCGGAGGCAGGGCTGCCCCTGGTGCAGGGAGACGACATACTGACTGTTCTGCCCGGCACGCTGGACCGGGACGAACTGGTCCGCCGGCTGGGCAACACCGAAGGCGCAGTCATCATGAAGCTCGGCCGCAACCTGGCAAAGGTCCGCGTGGCCCTCGCCGATGCAGGCCGGCTCGGCCAGGCGGTCTATGTCGAACGCGGTACGACGGCCAATGGCCACTTCATCCCTCTCATCGACAAGGGCGATGACGTTGCGCCCTATTTTTCACTGGTACTGGTGCCCGGCTGGAGCAATCGGCCATGAACGGCAGGCTCGTCATTCTTGGGACCGGTCCGGGTAATCCCGAACAGACCACGCCACAGGCGCGCGATGCTATCGCCGCCGGGGAACAGTTTTTTGGCTATGGCCCCTATCTAGACCGGCTGAACCTGCGCCCCGACCAGCACCGCATGCCTTCAGACAACCGTGAAGAGATCGGCCGGGCCCGCGCGGCGCTCGAAGCGGCCTCAAAGGGGGCTTCGGTCTGTGTGGTGTCGGGCGGCGATCCGGGCGTCTTCGCCATGGCCGCAGCCATCTGCGAGGCCATCGAGACCGGCCCTGAAACCTGGCGCCGGCTTGAGATCACCGTGCTGCCAGGCGTCACTGCCATGCTGGCCGTCGCCGCCCGCGCGGGGGCGCCGCTGGGCCATGATTTCTGCGCCATTTCGCTTTCGGACAATCTCAAGCCCTGGGAATTGATCGAGCGCCGTCTGCGCGCCGTGGCCGAAGCGGGCCTGGTCATCGCGCTCTATAACCCGATCTCCAAGGCACGGCCCTGGCAATTGGGCACCGCTTTCAAGATTCTGCGCGAGTCCCTGCCGGTGACGACACCGGTGATCTTCGGCCGCGCCGTGGGGCGTCCGGACGAGCATTTCGTGGTCGTTCCGCTTGGAGAAGCCGACCAACAAAGCGCGGACATGGCTACCTGTGTCATCATCGGCTCGGCGGAAACGCGGATCATCGAGCGGCCCGGCATGGACCCGCTGGTCTATTCGCCGCGCGGGGTGGGAATATGACCGGCCGGTGGCTTTCGATTGTCGGCATTGGTGAAGACGGGCTCGACGGGCTGTCGCGGGCGGCCCGTACGGCCGTTGGCGAGGCCGAAATCGTCTTTGGTGGCGAGCGGCACCTGGCGCTGGTCGCCCCTATCGTTTCGGGCGAGACGCATGTGTGGCAGACGCCGTTCTCGTCCTCGATCGAGGCGGTGCTCGCCGCGCGAGGCCACAAGGTTTGCGTGCTGGCATCCGGCGATCCATTCCATTATGGCGTCGGCGCCACGCTCAGCCGGCGGGTCGATCCGGCACAAATGCTTGTCATTCCACAACCTTCTGCATTCAGCCTCGCCGCTGGCCGGCTGGGCTGGCCACTTCAGGAGGTCGCCTGCGTGTCGCTGCATGGACGGCCGATCGATCTGATCCGGCCGCATCTGCATCCGGCGGCGCGGATATTGGCGCTGACGTCGGACGAGCATGGGCCCGGGGCGCTGGCGGCGCTGCTGGTCGAGGCGGGATTTGGCCGCTCGATCATCACCGTGCTGGAGGCCCTGGGGGGGCCAGATGAACAAATCCGCTCGCAGATGGCCGATGGGTTCATGCTGGGCGAGATCAACCCGCTCAATATCTGCGCCATCACTGTCGCGCCGCTGCCGGGGGCGCGCGTGCTGCCACTGACGCCGGGGCTCGACGACGCGCTCTTTGAACATGACGGGCAGATCACCAAGCGCGACATCCGCGCGGTGACCCTGGCTGCATTGGGCCCGCGGCGGCACGAGCTGCTCTGGGATATCGGGGCGGGCTCGGGTTCAATTGGCATAGAATGGATGCTGGCCGATCCCGGCCTGCGCGCCGTGGCGATCGAGAGCGATCCAGACCGCGCTGCCCGCATCATGCGCAATGCCCGCAAGCTCGGCGTGCCGGAGCTGCGCGTGGTCACGGGCAAGGCGCCACTGGCGCTCACCGGGCTGGACGCGCCCCATGCCATATTCGTGGGTGGTGGCGGCACCCATCCCGGTGTGATGGACACGGCAATCAGCGCACTGCAGAGCGGCGGGCGGCTGGTGGCCAATGCGGTGACCCTGGAAATGGAACAGGTGCTGCTCGCCCTCTACGCCCAGCACGGCGGAGAGCTGGTGCGGCTTTCGGTGGCCCACGCAGCAATGCTGGGCGCGGTCACGGGTTGGCGGCCGGCCATGCCGATCACCCAATGGCGCTGGAGCAAGCCATGACGGTGCATTTCATCGGCGCCGGTCCGGGCGCGGCAGACCTGATTACGGTGCGGGGCCGCGACCTGCTCGCGCGCTGCCCGGTCTGTCTTTTTGCCGGGTCCATCGTACCAAAGGACATGCTCGACTGGTGTGGGGCAAAAACGCGCCTCGTCGATACTGCGCCGATGTCGCTCGATGAGATCGAGGCCGAATATGTCCGCGCCCATGACGCAGGCGAGGACGTGGCGCGGCTGCACTCAGGTGATCTCTCGATCTGGAGCGCGGTGGCCGAGCAGATGCGGCGGCTCGACCGGCTGGGCATTCCCTATACGCTGACGCCCGGCGTGCCGGCCTTTGCCGCTGCCGCGGCGGCATTGGGCCAGGAGCTGACCCTTCCGGCGATCAATCAATCTCTGGTGCTGACCCGCATTGGGGGCCGCGCCTCGCCCATGCCGGAGGGTGAAACGCTTGCTGCGTTCGGGGCCACGGGCGCGACCCTCGCCATCCATCTGGCCATCCATTCGCTCGCGCGCGTCGTTGCCGAGCTGACCCCGCTCTATGGGGTGGACTGCCCGGCGGCTATCGTTGCCCATGCAAGCTGGCCGGAGCAAAAAATCATCCGGGCGACCCTAGGGACGATCGAGCAGGCGTTCGACCCGGCCATTGAGCGCACGGCGATCATCTTTGTCGGCAAGGGGTTGGGTGCACAAGACTTTCGCGAAAGCGCGCTTTACGATCCCGATTACCAGCGCCGCTTCCGCGGGCGCGACGGACTTTAGGAGGCTCAACCAATGGCAAATCTCACCCTTCCCGAACTCAACGGCAAGGCCGTGCTCATTACGGGCGCTTCCACCGGCATCGGCGCCGCCTTGGCCAAGGCATTCGGCGCCCAAGGCGCGATGGTCGGCGTGCACTATAATTCGAGCGAGGATGCGGCCCGTGCCGTGGCCAATGCCGTCGAAGCGGCCGGCGGCAAGGCGCATCTGGTGCGCGCAGATGCCTCGAAGTCCGGGGCCATTGCAGCAGCGGTGGAGGAAACCGCGGCAGCATTTGGCCGGCTGGACGGGCTGATCAACAATGCCGGCGGCATGGTGGCGCGCCTGCCCTATGCCGAGATGACGGACGACCATTATGACGCGGTGATGGACCTCAATGGCCGCTCGGTGCTGGCCGCCACGCGGGCTGCACTGCCGCATATGAAGACGGCGGGCGGTGGCTTTGTCATCAACACGACGTCCATCGCCGCCCGGAACGGGGCCAGCGGTGGCGCAGGGCTTTATGGATCGTCCAAGGCGTTCATCGCCAATGTCACGCGCGGCATGGCCAAGGAATTCATCCCCTTCGGCATTCGCGTCAACGCGGTGGCGCCGGGCGTGATCGAAACGCCATTCCATGAGCGCTATTCGACCGAAGCCCAGCTCAAGGCGCAACTGGCAACCGTGCCGCAGGGACGGCTTGGCGTCGCCGAGGACTGCGTCGGGGCCTATCTGTTCCTGGCCTGCGCAAGCCTGTCCGGCTACATCATCGGCCAGACCATTGAGGTCAATGGCGGCATGCTGATGCCGTGAGGGGCGATCAGGCCGCCGGATTTTTGGGCGGAACATCCTTTAGATGATCGAGCAGATAGGCCTGGGTCGCCGCATTGGCGACAATCAGGCATCCGGTCTGCTCGTAGATGTCCGCCCCCCTGCCCCACCAGTCCGAGACAACCCCGCCGGCTTCCTCGACCAGCAGAATGCCGGCGGCGGTGTCGACAAAACCGGTCTCCTCGAAATAGCCAGTCAGACGCCCGCAGGCGACCCAGGCGCAGCTATTGGCGGCACTGCCCACGATCCGCACCGCCCCGATGGGGGCACGAATGGCGTCGAGCCGGGCATAGGCGCCCGGATGAAGCGAGAGGTTTGGTGTGGGCAGACCCGTACCGACGCACATCATGGCGATGTCGGTCGAGCGGCTGACCTGCAAGCGCTCCCCATTGAGAAAGGCGCCGCCCCCCTTCTTGGCGGTGAACATCTCGTCTGCGACCGGATCATAGACAAGACCGCACAAGGTCTGGTTGCCGCGCCGAAGCGCAATGGTGATGGTGTAGTGCTGGCCATAGATGAAGTTGGTCGTCCCATCAATCGGGTCGACCAGCCAGCGATGGTCGGGATCAGACCCATCGACAGGGGCAAATTCTTCCCCGGTGAGGCTCCAGTCCGGATTGATCTCAAACAGGCGCTTGCGGATAAGCTGCTCGGATTGTCGATCGGCATCCGAGACAAAATCGCCCGGTCCCTTTATGCCGATCTCGAGATCGCGGAAATTCTTGAAATGGTTGAGGGTCAGCGCGCCGGCCTCGCGGGCCGCCCCGACCATCTGGTCGAGAATTCTGTCGTAATCAATGCTCATGAAAGCAGGGCTGCATGCAGCCCCTCCGGATCGTCGGTGGTTATTTGGTCAACCTTGAGCGCCAGCAGGCGCTCGACCTGTTCGAGGCTGGCCGGGGTGACCTGGCGAATGGTCCAGGCGTCGATGCGCTTGCCCGCAGCATGAATGGGCGCGACGATGTCGAACCCGGCATCCTGCGCGGAAAGCACCAGCTCAAATGCCAGGTAGATCATGTCGGCCCGCGGTGCGGCGATCAGGGCGTCCCCAATGAAACTGGCGAAATCGCCCGTGGCCTGAAGCCGCGCCAGGGATTCGCCATAGCAAGGGTCATACCCCGTCTTGAGCGCAGGTACGGCGCTGGACAATGCTCGAATGGCACCGATGTCGCCGCCCGAAAGAATGAACGCATCGGCGACCGGCCCGATGCTCTTGGCAAAATTGGCGATGGTTTGCGCGTCCAATGCCGCCAGCTCTTCCTTGAAATCGAGCTGCAGCAGCGCCCCTTGCTGAGGCGGCTGCTCGGCCAGCAAGGCGCACAGATCTTCGAGCAGCAATATCTTGTCGGGCAGGATGGCGCCGTCATTGTCGCGCAGGTGCAGGCTGCGCAGCACTTCGGCCGAGGTCTCGCGCACCAGACCTGTACCTGTCGTTTCCTTGTCCAGCTCGAAATTGTGCAGCACGGCGCAGCCGTGATCGGCATGAATGACCAGATCCACTTCCACGCTGGCCCCCAGGCGCATGCCCTCGAGAATGCGGGTGCCGGTAAAGACCGGATCGGTGACCTTGCGGCGGGCGCGGTGCCATTTCAGCCAGGTGCGGTGGCCGTTCCGGTCGATATGGAGCGGATGGGCCATTTCAGCTCCGATAGACGCGTGCATTGTCACGATAGGCTGCCATGGCCTGGGGCTTGAGATTGACCTTCTGCCCGGCGCTGAAGAGATCGGGATGCGCGACCATGGCTTTGAGACGGGTGCCATCGCCCAGGTCGAGATCGACCAGGCCATGGGTGCCGTAATCGGTCACCCGGTGCACCTGCGCCTCACCCGTTTCGGCGGCTTCCAGGTCCAGCGCTTCGGGGCGAATGGCCAGGGTGGCCGGGCCATCGGGGATCGGAATGTCGAGACCGAAATCGGCCCGGGTGAACCGGCCATTGGATACCGCGCCATCAACCAGGTTCATCGTGCCGATGAAGCCGGCCACGAAGGGGGTCTGAGGCTCGCGATAGACCACATCCGGGCGGTCGATCTGCTCGGTGCGGCCGTCGCGCATGACGACAATGCGATCGGCCATGGCCAGCGCCTCGTCCTGGCCGTGGGTAACGAACAGGGTCGTGATCTTGAGGCGCTGCTGGATATCCCGAACTTCCTCGCGCAGCCGCTCGCGCAAATGCTGGTCGAGGCTGGCAAAGGGTTCGTCGAGCAGGAGAATCTTGGGCTCAAGCACGAGCGACCGGGCCAGCGCCACGCGCTGCTGCTGCCCGCCCGAGAGCTGGTTGACACCGCGTGTGCCATAGCCAGCCAAGCCGACCAGTTCGAGCACGGCTTCGACCTTCTCGGTGATCTGGTCCTGCGGCAGGCCGCGCAGTTTCAGACCAAAGGCCAGGTTCTTGAACACATTCATATGGGTCCAGAGCGCATGGCTCTGAAACACCATGCCGGTCGGCCGGCGCTCGGGCGGAAGATGGGTGATGTCGTCGCCATCGATGGTCATCAGGCCCGAGGTGGGCCGTTCGAACCCGCCGACCATGCGCAGCAGGGTCGACTTGCCGGAGCCGGAGGGGCCGAGCAGGCAGACCAGCTCGCCGTTCGCCACTTCGAGCGAGAAATTGTCCACCGCGACGGTCGGGCCGGCGAAGATCTTGGAGACGTCGGTAATTTTCAGAACGGACATACTTGTTTCCCTAGCCGCCAAAACCGCGGGCGAAGGCGCCACCGCCAATGACGCGGCGGGCGAACATGAGAGCGATGAAGGAGGGCACCCACAGCATCACCGAGAGCACGGCGCCATATTGGATGACCATCTGATTGTTGATGAAGGAGATCATCAGCACCGGCATGGTGCGGATGCCCGGGGCCCCGATCAGCCAGGCGCCTTCGGTCTCGTAGAAGGTCCCAACGAAGCTGAGCAGCACGGCAGCGGCAATGGTCGGTCCGGCCTGTGGCAGGGTGATCGACCAGAACACCCGGAAGGGCCCGGCCCCCACATCCCGCGCCGCTTCTTCCATGCGCCGGTCCACCGACTGGAAAGCGGCAACAGGAATCCAGATCATGAACAGCAGCGTGCCAACGAGCTGGATCAGCACCACGCCCCAGAAAGTGCCGATCAGATTGAGTTGCAGGAAGATCGCGGCGATGGCGATCAGCAGCCCGAATTTGGGGAAGGCATGGCCGGCCAGGAACGAGAAGAATAGTATATTGCGGCCCGGAAAGCTGAGACGGGCAAAGGCATAGGCCGCCGGCAGGCAGATGGCCGCCGAGAGCAGCGTGACGACGGTGGAGAGCTGCAGGCTCAGGGTCAATGCGCTCCACACGTCGGCCCGGGTCAGGGTCTGGTTCCAGAACCGGAGGCCGAACTGCTGCGGGATCACATTGGGATAGCGCCAGACTTCGGTGAAAGCCCAGACACCGACCACCAGCAGCGGCACGATGACCGCCGCTGAAAGGGCCACGGCAAAGACAATGCCGGTCCAGTCGGTGGGCGCGCGAACCAGGGCCGGACGGCGGGTGGCGAGCGTGGCGGGAGCAAGCTGTTCCATCTTACTTCCCCTGATTGCGTGCGACCGAGCGCACATAGAACAGCCCGAAGGCGATGCAGAAGCAGAAGGTGATGACCGCCTGCGTGATCGCATTGAGCGGGTCGTTCACCTCGCGGAAGGTGCGGTTCATGAACGGACCCATCATTTCGGGCGAGGCCGGCCCCAGCAGGTAGGGCAGCGTGAAGGACGAGAAGATGCCCAACACGGCAAAGGATATGGCCACCAGCACCGAATTGGAGATGCGGGGCAGAATGATGTGCCAGAACACCTGGAAGCGATTGGCGCCGACATCGCGCGCGGCCTCGATCGCCTGGTTGGCAACATTGCCCAGGCCCGAAAGCAGGATCAGCACGGTGAGCGGGATATTGTCCCACACCAGCCCGATCACCGGCCCCCAGGGGGTTAGATAGGGTGTGCGGATCTTGGGCAGGCCAACCGAATTGAGAACGATATCGACCATGCCATTGGGGCCCAGCACGCGGATGAAGGCATAGGCCAGGATGATCGAGGGCACGAACATGGGAAAGATCGCCATGGCCTGCACATAGGCAGGCAGCCGTCCGGCCGAGAAGCGCAGGTAGAGCGAAATGGGCAGACAGATCACCAGCAGCAGGATGGCGCACATCAGCGTCGTCCAAAGCGTAATCGTCAGATTGTTGATCGAATACTGGTCGGAAAAAAAGAAGACATAGCTGTCGAGATTGAAGCCTATGGCACCGGTTTCATCCGGGCGCCACAGGGTGCGGACAATGGCGTTGATGATCGGCCAGATCACCAGCCAGGCGACCAGGAAAACCGGAATGGCGACGAGCAGGAGGCCATGTGGCCTCCTGCTGACATTGCTGTCGATAAGCGGCCGTGGTGCCGCCGGAGCCGCGTCGGTCACGAGTTGCGATCGACGTTGGGAGCGACGTTGCGGTACCAGCCGTCATTGATCGGGCCAGACCAGTCACCACCCGGGAAGGTCGGGATCGAGGTCGGGACGATATCGGCAAAGCGCTCGCGCAGCTCGGGGGAGACATAGTCCCAGCTCACACCGGGGAAGCCGCCCAGTTCGGTCAGGATGGCGCTCTGGATTTCTTCGGACAGGATGAAATCGGCCAGCTTGAGCGAGGCATCGCGGTTGACGCCATTCTCGATGACGATGGAGCGGGTGAAGCCACCGGCCAGCGCCAGATCCTGAAGCTGCACCAGACCCGTATCGGCGGGCAGAACGCCCTGATCGATGGCCTGCAGCACCTGGTCGGACCAGACCGGGGTCATGGTGACCACACCCTGCGCCAGAAGCTGGATCGACTGGGTATTGCCCGAGGAGTAGGCGCCGTTGTCATAGAGCGAGGGGGCGATGTCGGTAAGGAGTTCCCAGGTCTTGCCCAGGGCCTCATTTCCGAATTCCTCGGTGTAGTTGTCGACGGTGAAAGCCGAAGGATCCAGGCCATTGGCCTGATGGATCGCGCGGCGCACGAAATTGCCACCCGAACCGCCCTTGTCGGGACGGTTATAGACGAACTGGCCGGGATTGGCCTTGATCCAGGTGACCAGGTCATCCCAGTTCTTTGGTGCATCGGCAGCGCTGAGCTTGGTGCTGTCATAGGCGAGCAGGACCTGAGACCCGCGATAGGGCAGCGAGTAGTCGCTCTCGATGGCCAGCGGGTTGATCTTGTCGTAGTTGGACAGGCCAGCTTCCTTGATATTGGTGTAGATGCCCGCTTCAATGGCGCCGGCAGGCAGCAACGCATCGCCCGATTCAAAGAAATCGGCCTGCGGATCGGCGCCCTGCTGTTTGGCGGCCATGGCGCGCTCGCCAATGGCGATGATGCCTGCGCCATCGCCAGCATCGACCAGATTGATCGATACGCCCGGATTGGCGGCTTCGAAAGCCGGCTTGACCGTATTGGTCCAGAAGTCGAGGATGTTGCTGTCCGAGCTGGTGTACCAGTCGATCACGCCTTCAGCGGCGAAGGACATGCGGGGCAAAAGGGCCGAACCGGCCACAACACCCGCAGCGGAAATCATGAAGTCACGACGTTTCATGTTCTTTCTCCCATCATGGCGACCGGGACGGCCACCGCGCATTAACATGCCGAATGCGGAGGCGGCGCGTCGGCAAGAACCGACATGACGAACCGGATCGGCACCGGATCGCCCGCCTCATGGGCCTCCTCCCTCTTCGCGTTGACGGACGGAAGGCAGTCCCAATCTCAAGTCGGGTTGCACCTGCCGCGATACGCCATCGCAAGAACAAGACAACACCGAATAGCGATTGCACACAAGTGCATTTGTTCGCTCTGATGAGTGCCTAGATAGGCGCGTCACATAACGCTTTGATGACAACACTGAATTGCACACCTGTGCAAAAAATCACCGAACGCGTTGCAAGCCGTCACTCGAATGGCAGGAAACGGCGAATTTTTGTGCTGCCCGAGGGCTCTCAAGGCTCGGCCAGAACGATCCGCCGTCGCGCTCTGCAGAAGGCAATCCGCTAGTGCTTGCCGGGGCGAACGGACCGCCGCCAGACCGGGATCGGCTCGATCATCCGGCGCTCCGAAACAGCGCGTTGCGGCTGCAGCAACAAGTCGACCACCTCGTCAGCCATGGGGTTCAAGGGCTGCCGGAAAGTGGTCAATTGGTAGGATGCCCAGCCAGCCTGCTCGATGTCGTCAAACCCGACGACGCAGAGATCATCGGGAATCTTGAGGCCGAAATCCTGCCGCGCCACATCCATGAAACCCAGAGCCAGCAGATCGGTCACGCAGAACACACCATCTGGCGCTTCGGATCGACCAAAGACCCGGCGCGCGGCCTCCTGACCGGACTCGTAGCTGGTCGGCCCGGCCTCAGTCACAACCACCTGCACCCCCTCGGCGGCGGCCGCTGCGACGAACACCTTTTCGCGCTCGACCAGGCTGGCCGTGCGCGCGTTTGAGGTGATCAGCCCCAAGCGCTCACACCCGGCCCGGCGCAACAGGAAGAGTGCCTCGCGCCCCGCCATGGCGTTGTCGACACCAAGATTGCTCGAGCCCTGCAGCCGCTCGTCGCGGTTGATCAGGATCACCTGCTGACCATTGGCGAGGCACGTTTCAATCAACGAGGCGGGCGGGGTGCCGGAGAGCACCACGGTGGCGTCGGCCCGGTAGTTGAGGGTCTGGCGCAGCGCAGCAGAGACGCTTTCGGTATCGGTCTCGGTATTGATCACCATGGTAATCTTGCCCGAAGCCTGCAGCTTGCGCGTCAGCACATCGACCATGCGGGCGCGGATGGGCGTGGTCATATCGGCCACCACCAGGCAGACGATATTGCTGCGCTCGCGCAGGCCGCGCGCCAGATGATTGACGTGATAGCCCAGCGCATCGGCCGCCTCGAGCACCTTGCGCCGCGTGGCATCGGAAACGCTGGCGCCATCGGTAAAGGTACGCGAGACAGCCGAACGCGATACGCCGGCCCGATCAGCCACCATTTGCGCACTGACAAAGGACGGGGGTTTCAAATCGCTCATCGCCTAGCCCTGACACAGGTTGGCGGCGATAGTGAAGTGAAAATCGGCTCCGTCAAGCCATGCTGACTAGATCGGCAAGACCCGCGAGAACTTCACTGCTCCAAGCGAAAAACTACTCTCGATATGCGCCACACCATCGAGCTGGGTGAGCCTTTCGCGCAGAAAATGCTCATAGGATTCGAGATCGGCGCAGACGACGCGGAGCAGGAAATCGAACTGCCCGGTCATCAGATAGCACTCCATCACCTCTGGCCAGCGACTGATCGCAGCGCCGAAGGCATCCAGGTTGCGCGCCCTTTGCTGCTCGAGCTTGATGGAAATGAAAACCGAGACCGGCAGTCCGACCGATTTCTGCTCGATATTGGCGCTGTAGCCGGAAATGACACCGTCTCGCTCAAGCTGACGCAACCGGCGCAGGCAAGGCGAGGCGGACAGACCGACCTTGTCAGCCAGCGCCTGGACCGTCACGCGACCATCCTCCTGCAGCGCCCGGAGGAGCTTGCGATCAATAGGGTCGATTCCGGACTTGGTGGTTTCCGCCTCAGATTGCGCCAATTTTGCCGATATCCTGCTCAAAGTGCGAGATTGGCGATCAGATTAGACGGAAATCACCTTTGAGCAAGGTGTAATGTCAGACATATCGATTGGAGGAGCGGTATGGCAGGCGAGAGCATCGAGCGCATTGAAGCGATTGAGGCACTGACCAAAAAGTCTCTCTGGCTGGCAAGCTGGATGGTGCATCACGCCAATCACATCCGGCCCAATCCCGATGGGGTCAAGGTTGGCGGCCACCAGGCCAGCTCCGCCTCGATGGCTGCCATGCTGGCCACGCTGTATTTCGGCGTGCTGAAGCCCGAGGACCGGCTTGCCGTCAAACCACATGCGGCGCCGATCTTCCATGCCATCCAGTATCTGATGGGCCGGCAGAGCCAGCAAAAGCTGATAGATTTTCGCGCTTTTGGCGGCGCCCAATCCTACCCCTCCCGCACCAAGGATACCGAAGACGTCGACTTTTCGACCGGCTCGGTTGGGCTGGGCGTGGCGATGACGGCCTTTGCGTCCATGGTGCAGGATTATGTGCGCGCCAAGGACTGGGCCGGCAAGGCGCGGCCCGAGGGGCGCATGATTGCGCTGGCCGGCGATGCCGAGCTCGACGAGGGCAATATCTATGAATGCCTGCTCGAAGGCTGGAAGCATGGCTTGCGCAATTGCTGGTGGATCATCGACTATAACCGCCAGAGCCTGGATGGCGTGGTCCGCGAAGGGTTGTACGACCGCATCGAAGCGATCTTCAAGGCATTTGGCTGGAGGGTAGTCACCCTCAAATATGGCGCCCTGCAGCGCGCCGCCTTCGCCGAACCCGGTGGCGAGCGTCTCAAGGCCTGGATCGACGCCTGTCCCAACGACCTCTATTCGGCGCTGATGTTCCGGGGCGGTGCGGCCTGGCGGGAACGCCTCACCGACGAGATCGGCGACCAGGGTGATGTTTCTGCCCTGCTCGAGCGCCGCAGCGATGAGGACCTGGCGGCGCTAATGGCCAATCTGGGCGGGCATTGCGTAGAGAGCCTGCTCGACCAGTTCGAGAACGCCGGCACGGACGAGCCGACCGTCTTCATCAATTACACGGTCAAGGGCTGGGGTACGCCGCTGGCCGGGCACAAGGACAATCATGCCGGACAGATGACCTCGGCCCAGATCGAGCAATTGCGCGCTGCCCACAATATCCGAAGCGGACATGAATGGGATGTGTTCGAGGGGCTCGATCACGCTGACGCCCTGGCCGAATTTGTGCGGACTGTCCCCTTCAACACAGCCGAGCCCAGGCGCCTGAACGCCCCGGCAGTGCCCACCATCGGCCCGCAGTTCATCGGCACGGGCGCCACCTCAACCCAGGCCGCATTTGGACGCATTCTCGACGCCATCGCCAAGACAGACAGCGAAATGGCGCGACGGATCGTGTCGACTTCGCCGGACGTGACGGTTTCGACGGGCCTGGGGAGCTGGGTCAACCGGCGCAATTTGTTCGCCCGCAAGGAGACGGCCGACCTGTTCCAGAAGGAGGCGATCCCATCGACCCAGAAGTGGCGGTTCACCCCTGACGGGCAGCATATGGAACTGGGCATTGCGGAGATGAACCTGTTCCTGATGCTCGGAGCAGCGGGGCTCAGCCATTCGCTGTTCGGCGAACGCCTGTTGCCCATTGGCACCCTCTACGATCCGTTCATCTCGCGGGGGTTGGATGCCCTCAACTATGCCTGCTACCAGGACGCACGTTTCCTGCTGGTGGGCACCCCATCGGGCGTATCCCTGGCCGGCGAAGGAGGCGCGCACCAATCCATCGCCTCGCCGCTGATCGGCATGTCGCAGGACGGACTGGCCAGCTTCGAACCGGCTTTTGCCGACGAGTTGTCGGTCATTATCGACTGGGCGTTTGACTATATGCAGCGCACGGGCGATGCCCGGCCCGACCTGGCAGACTGGCCGCGCGATGTCACCGGCGGCTCGGTCTATCTGCGCCTCTCCACCCGCACGCTGGAGCAGGTGCCGCGCGAGATGGCGCCACCACTGGCCGATGACATCATTCGTGGCGCCTATTGGCTGCAACCACCAACACCGCAATGCGAAGCGGTCATTGTCTATCAGGGGGTTCTGGCCAGCGAAGCCATTGCGGCGGCAGCCCGTATCGGTGGTGACCGGCGCAATGTCGCCGTGCTGGCCGTGACCTCTGCGGACAGGCTCAATGCCGGCTGGCAGGCTGCCCAGCGCGCAAGGCTGCATGGTAACTTCGAGACCACCAGCCATATTGAGGCCCTGCTGAAAGACGTTCCGCACCGCGCCGGGTTGGTGACGGCCATTGACGCTCACCCGGCGACACTGGGCTGGCTCGGCAGCGTGCTGGGCCATCGCACCATGGCGCTCGGCGTCGAGCATTTTGGCCAGACCGGCACGGTTTCGGACCTCTACCGCCATTTCGGCATCGGCGCCGAGACGATCGAAGCCGCCTGCCGGCAGGTTTTCGGGCGCTAAGCAGACGCCCGACACAATCCGAACGTTGAACGGGAAAAGGAGAACTGCCGGACTTGCCAAGTCCAGAATGATTTGTCAGACATATGTCATATGGCAGATCTGGGAACGATCTGCCGGACCGCGGCACCAGCCGCGCCAAAGCTAAGTGACCAGACCCGAGGGGAAGGGCCTGGCGCATCAGGGAACGCCTACTGCTCTGCAACAAGGAGGGAGCTCATGCATATCACACGGAAACTTGTCGCTGCGCTGGCCGTCGCCACCGCATTGACACTGCCAGCGATGGCGCAGTCGACCATTTCGGCGCCCGGCCAGTCCACCTCTGGCACCTATATGGACTATATGAAGACGGTCTATGACCGCGCGACCTTTGCCGAATTGCTGCAGGTGCCGATCGCAACCTTCGACAAGGAATTCGAACTCACTCCGATGGCGGCGGAAAGCTGGAGCCAGTCGGAAGATGGTCTCACCTGGACGTTCAAGCTGCGCGAAGGCCTGGTCTGGTCCGATGGCGAACCGCTCACGGCCGAAGACTATGTCTTTGCCCTGCAGCGCGCCGCGACAACCGGCTATGACTTTGCCTGGTATTGGGACTTTGCCGGCGGCATCAAGGGCTGGAAGGAAGTCACCGAAGGCACCGCCGACGTGTCCACCCTTGGTCTGGTCGCTGTCGATGACCTGACCATTGAAGTCACGACCGTGGCGCCCAAGCCGTATCTACCCTCGGTGACCAGCCTCTGGTACCCCGTTCCCAAGCACAAGGTGGATGAGCTGGGCGACGACTGGGCGCTCAATGTCGACACCATCGTGTCCTCCGGCCCGTTCGAAATCGAGAGCTGGGAGAAGTCGAACAACGCTGTCGTCTTCACCAAGTCCGATACCTATACCGGTCCCTGGCAGGCCCAGATCGACCGCCTCGAAGTCGACCCGACGCTGGGCGCGCCCGAGGTCGGGCTGCCGGCCTTCCTGGCCGGTGACGCGGACTATTCCTTCCTCAACACGGGGCAGGTTCCGGTGGCCATGTCGGCGGATCCCGATGGCATCCGCCGCAACGCGGTGTTTGCTACCTCCTACCTCTCCTATGATCTGGAATCCGAGCCGTTCAACAATGTCGATGTGCGCCGTGCCTTCTACTATGCCATTGACCGCGAAGAGCTGACCTCAACGGTTCTGCGGGACATTGCCATTCCGGCGGGCTCGATCCTGCCGCCCGGCTATCCCGGCTACAATCCCGATGTCGTGGCCCAGGCCACCTTCGACCCCGAAAAAGCCCAGCAGTTCCTTGCCGATGCAGGCTATCCGAACGGCGAAGGCTTCCCGGAGATCGAAATCTGGATCCGCGAGGAAGGCGGCTACAACGGCGCCATTGTGCCAGCCATGGCGCAATATCTTCAGGCCGAGCTCGGCGAGCATCTGGGGATCACCGTCAATATCCGCCAGCTTCCCGGCGCGGACTGGATGGATGGCCTGCGCGGCGCGACGAACAACATCTTCATTGCGCCGTATGAGTACGACTATCTCGATCCGTCAAACTTCTACGGCATCTTCTACAATGGCGGGCGCCACAACTATTTCGTGCCCGAGTATGATGCCCTGGTCGCCGAGGCGGATTCCGAAAGTGACTGGGATACCCGCTACGCGCTCTATGCCCAGGCTGAGCAGGTGATGATCGATCAGGGGCTGATCGTTCCGCTGGTGCATCCGATCACTACAGCCATCATCTCCAGCGAACTGGGCGGAGAGGCAACCGAGCCCAATTCGCTTGGCTTCACCCCACTGGATCGCCTTGGCCACTACTTCTTTACCCATTTGACGAAGTAACCCAGCGTTCCAACAGGCGCCTCCCGGGCATTCCCAGTCGGGAGGCGCCATCAGTTCCGGGGACCAGCACATGGCTTTGGTAGAAATCGCGGATCTCAAGGTCAGCTTTCGCCAATATGGTGGAACCATCGACGCGGTGCGCGGCATCAGCTTCTCGGTCAATGAAGGGGAGAGCCTCGGCATTGTGGGGGAGAGCGGCTCGGGCAAATCCGTGAGTTGTAGCGCCCTGCTCCGCCTGTTGCCTGCAACGGCCGAAGTCAGCGCCGCGAAGCTTGAACTCGATGGCATTGATGTGAGCAAGGCGCGAAAAGACGATCTCGCCCGCCTGCGCGGCCGCTCCGCTGCCATGATCTTTCAGGACCCAATGACGGCTTTCGACCCGGTCTTCACCATCGGGCACCAGATCGCCGAGACCATCCAGTCCCATCGCAATGTGTCCAGACGCGATGCGCTCAAGGAAGCCGAAGACCTGCTGCTGCGTGTCGAGATCAAGAACGCCAGCGACGTTCTCAACTACTATCCGCATCAGCTCTCCGGCGGCATGCTGCAGCGCGCGATGATCGCCATGGCGCTGTCCTGCCGCCCCAAGGTGCTGATTGCCGACGAGCCGACCACTGCACTCGACGTCACCATCCAGGCGCAAATCCTGCAGCTCATCAAGAAGGTGCAGGCCGAATTCGGCATGGCGCTGATCATGATTACCCATGACCTGGGCGTGATTGCCGAAACAGTGGATCGCGTGCTGGTGATGTATCGCGGCGAGGTCATGGAAGAAGGGCCGGTGCAGCAGATCTTCGATGCGCCGCAGCACGCCTATACCAAGCAGCTCCTGGCGAGCCTACATGCCAGTTTCGAGCCCTCGCGCGGCAGCGACAACAAAACCCCGGCGCTTGAGCTCAAGGGCCTGGCCAAGGCGTACCGTATCCGCCGCCGGCGCGGGCTGTTCACCGACTATTCCGACTTCCACGCCGTGCGCGAGGTCAATATCGCCCTGCCCAAGAACCGCATTGTCGCCATTGTGGGTGAGAGTGGCTCGGGCAAGACCACGACCGGCATGATGGCCATGCGGCTGACCGATGTGAGCCGCGGCCAGATCCTGGTGGATGGGCAGGACATTTCCGCCCTATCGCCTGAGGCTCTGAAGCCCTGGCGCAAGAAGATGCAGGTCGTTTTCCAGGACAGCTATTCGGCACTTGATCCAATGATGACGCTGACCCAGACCATTGCCGAGCCACTGCATATTCATGGCATTGGCAGTGCCAGGGAGCAGGAAGAGACGGCGCTGGACTGGCTGGAGCGCGTCGGCCTCGATCGCTCCTATGCCAATCGCTATCCGCACGAGCTTTCCGGCGGCCAGCGGCAGCGCGTCGCGATTGCCCGGGCGCTGGTGCTCGAGCCCGATGTGCTGGTTGCTGACGAGCCGACCTCGGCGCTCGACGTTACCGTCAAGGCGCAGATCATCGGGCTCTTGAAGAAGTTGCAAGCGGAGATGGGCCTCTCGATCCTGTTCATCAGTCATGACCTGTCGACGGTGAAGTCCCTCACCGACAGTGTCGTGGTGATGTATCGCGGCCGTGTGGTCGAGGAAGCACCGACCGAACGCATCTTCTCAGATCCGCAGCACCCCTATACCCGCGCCCTGCTCGACGCGGTTCCGGCAACCAATCCCAAACTCAAGCGCGAGCGCACATTCCTGACTGCCGAGCAGATCGCCGCCCAGACACCACGCCTGACCACGCTGCAAGCGGGCATTGCCCCGCACAGCGACCCGCAACTTGTTGCCATCGCCCCGGACCACCGGGTCGAGGCCTATGTGACCAATTGAGGGAGAGGGTCTGATGCTCGGCTATATCCTGCGCCGCCTCGTTTCGGTTGCTTTCACCTTCATCGCAGTGTCGCTGATTATCTTCCTGATGATGCATGCCGTGCCTGGCGGCCCGTTCGACGCCAATGACATGCCGGTTTCCGAAGCCGTGCGCGCCAAGCTGATGGCCCAGCTCGGGCTCGATCAGCCGCTTTATGTCCAATACCTCAAATATATGTGGGGCGTGCTGCATTTTGATTTCGGCGTGCCCTATCAAAGCCCCGGTGAGAGCGTGCTGCAGCTCCTCTCCCGCGCCTGGGTGCCGAGCCTTGTGCTGGGTGGGCTCGGCGTGCTCATCGGTGCCCCACTTGGTATCCTGCTGGGCATGGCGGCCGCGCTCAACCGCAATAGCTGGATCGACTATCTGGCCTCGGCGGTCGCCACGATCGGCCTCACCATTCCAGTGTTCGTCACCTCGATGCTGCTGATCCTTGTGTTCGCGGTCTGGCTCAAATGGCTGCCCGCCAGCGGCTGGCCCAATCCGGAGCGGTGGATCCTGCCGATCATCGCCTATGCGGCGATCCCCGTTGCCACCTATGCCCGCTACACGCGCTCGGCCATGCTCGACACCATGAGCCGGCCCTTCGTTACCGTGCTGCGCGCCAAGGGGCTTAGCGAGCGCCGTATCGTCTTCCAGCATGTGCTGCGCAATTCGGCCATTCCGCTGGTCACCGTGTTCCTGCCCATGTTCATCGGCACCGCCACCGGCTCGATCTTTGTCGAGGCCATGTTCCGCGTGCCGGGCCTGGGCGCTTACTTCGTCTCCTCCATCGAGACGCGCGACTATCCGCTGGAAATGGCGCTGATGCTGATGATCACCTTCATGTACTGCATCGCCTATCTTCTCTCAGACATCGTCTATGCGCTGATCAATCCGCGTATCCGCGTGGGAGGCGCAGAATGACCGACACCATTGTTCCGCCCGCCGTCGAAGCCGCCCCGCCCCGCCAGCGCAGCCCGCTCTGGTTCGCCTGGCAGCGCTTCCTGTCCAACAAGGCGGCCGTCGCCGGCGGCCTGGTGATGAGCATCCTGATCCTGATGGCGATCTTTGCCCCGCTGATCACCCCGGTGCCGCCCGAGGCGCAATTGTTCCTCACCCAATCGCTGGCCTTTCCCTCGGCCGAGCATTGGTTCGGCGTGGATAATCTGGGCCGCGACTTCTATACGCGCATCGTTTATGGGGCCCGCGTCTCGCTCTCCATCGGCTTCATTGCTGCTGGCTTCTCGGTGCTGATCGGTATTCCACTGGGGGCTCTGGCCGGATATTTCGGCGGCCGGACCGACTGGATCATCATGCGCATCATCGAGTTGTTCTCGGTGGTGCCGCCGCTCCTGGCGGCCATGCTGCTGGGCACGCTTATTCGCGGTGGCTACATGTCGATTGTCGCGATTGCGGCGCTGTTCGGCTGGGTGCAGGTGTGCCTGCTGGTCCGCGCCCAGGTGAAGGCCTTCCGGGAAAAGGAATTCGTTCGGGCAGCACAGGCCTTGGGTGCTTCGCCCTGGTACATCATCCGCCGCCATCTCATTCCCAATTCGATCAGCCCGATCATTGTCGGTTTCGTGCTGGCCATTCCGCTGGCCATGATGCTCGAAGCCTCGCTCAGCTTCCTCGGCATCGGCGTGCCTCCGCCCACCGCCACCTGGGGTCAGATGATCAATGAGGGCATCAATTTCATGTTCTACTACTGGCATCTGGCCGTGTTCCCGACGGCAGCCCTGGCCATCACCGTGCTTGCCACCTCGCTGTTTGGCGATGGATTGCGCGATGCCCTCGATCCCACCCTGAAAGGCCGCTGAACCGTGTCCGACAATCTCGCCCGGCACTTCCTCCTCCGTGAGGATGTCACCTTCCTCAATCACGGTTCTTTCGGCGCCTGCCCGCGCCCGGTCTTCGAGACCTATCAGGGCTGGCAACTCGAACTGGAGCAGGAGCCGGTAGAGTTCCTGGGCCGTCGCCTGCACGATCTGCTGCGCGTGCCCCGTGAGGCCCTGGCGGCCGAGCTGGGATGCGATGCCGATGACATTGTCGGCGTGCCCAATGCCACCAATGGCCTGAACATCGTCGCCCAGTCGCTTGATCTCAAACCCGGCGACCAGATCCTCACCACCGACCATGAATACTCGGCGCTGGAAAAGACCTGGGCCTATGTCTGCCGCAAGACCGGCGCCGAGATCGTCGTGGTCAAGGTCCCCATGCCTTTGGTCAGCGAGACTGCGTTCACCCAGACCATCATTGATGGCATGACCGAACGGACGAAGGTGCTGTTTCTCAGCCACATCACATCGCCCACAGCCCTCTTGTTCCCGATCGAGAACGCTATTGCCGAGGCGCGCAGGCGTGGCATCTGGTCGGTGATTGATGGCGCCCATACACCGGGCCATATCAAGCTCAACCTCGATGCGATCGGGGCTGACTTCTATGCGGGCAATTGCCACAAATGGATGATGACCCCCAAGGGATCGGCCTTCCTCCATACGCGCCGCGAGATGCAGGGCCTGCTCAACCCGCTGGTCATCAGCCATGGCTGGACCAAGGATTCCAAGGCGCCAGGGGCCAAGGGCGCCTTCGGCAATTCCCCCTATATCGACGAAATTGAAATAAGGGGCACGCGCGACCCCGCGCCCTGGCTGACCGTTCCGGCCGCCATAGCCTTCCGCAAGGAGAATGACTGGTGGGCCATTGCCGAGCATTGCCATGCCCTGGCGCAGGACACGGCACGACGGCTCGGCGAATTGACTGGTCTTGCGCCTCTGGGCAGTGCGGCGTTCTGCGCCCCGCAAATGGTCGCCATGCCCATTCCGGAATGCGACACGCTCGCGGTTCACACGACGCTGTTCGAAAAGTACGGGATCGAGATCCCTGTCTTCAAATGGCAGGACACCTGCATCGTGCGCCTGTCGGTGCAGGGCTATAATTCGCGCCCGCAAATGGACCGGCTGATCGAGGCACTCACCGAATTGCTTGATCTCAAGCAGGCGCCCTTGGCAGCGCAAGGCTGACAAATGCGCCAATATGTGGTGTGAGTGGCCAATAAAGGTCCGCCGCACCTGGAGGAATGGGCCCCATGAGTCGGGAAGCCGCCCTGAGTTATCTGGAACCGCTTGAAAACCGCACACGCAATGTGGCGGTGCTGGATGCGCTCGCCGAAATGGTCGAGCGCGCCGGCCTCAAGATCGGCGACCGACTGCCGCCCGAGGTTTCGCTGGCGGCCTCGCTGGGTGTTGGCCGATCGACCATTCGCGAAGCGCTCAATCGCTGGGAAGGCCTGGGGATCATCCGGCGCCGGCGCGGTGATGGCACCTACCTGGCCGCGCGCGTGCAAACCTCGCGTGGTCTGGTCCCGACCATGGTGCGGCTGGAAGGCGAGGCCCTGCTGCGGCTGCTCGAAATCCGCCGCACGCTGGAAAACGATGTGGTGCGAAAGGCCACGCAGCACGCCACAGCAAGGCAACGCGCAGAGATTGCGCGGCTCTGTGACGTGCTGCTGGCCGACGTCAATTCCGGACGCCCGTGGCGCAAGGCGGACCACGCCTTTCACAACGCCATCTACGACGCGTCGGGCAATCCGATGTATGGACAGATACTGGTCAATCTGGACCATGCGCTGGAGCGCGGGGAGATCTCGCCCTTCAATCGCGACGCCTTTGGCCTCGATTCCTTTCCATTGCACCGTGACCTGGCCGACGCCATCGTCGCCGAGAATGCCGATCTGGCGGTGGCCGCCATCAATGGCATTCTGGACTCGGTCGAGGACGAGGTCCGCGCCATCATCGCGGACGGCAAGCTCGTCTAGGCAAGCTGCCAGCGCTCCGACCCCGGCAGGGGCATGCGCTCGACTTCGCGCAGCACCTCGATCATGCCTGCAACATTGCGCTCGGCCATAAGCCGCCCCTTTTCGGCGCTCGCCAAGGCCGCTTCACCAACCGCGCCAGATGGATTGATGTCCGAGGCAATCCAGGCATAGACATGCCCGAAGGCCCCGGTGGGCCGGAGATACTTGAATGCCTGCTCGTCCCGCGCGGCGATGGAGGGGAAGTTCTCGGCCCGGTCCATATCGACCAGGTCGGGGCGGAAATGCAGGATCAGCGAGGTTTCCGCGTCGCCACCATGAATGCCGTGGCGCCGTTCCAGATCGCTCAGAACGCCTTCTGGTGCACCGAAGCGCCAACCGCTTTTGACGGCCAGCATGCCGGCCGCGACGCGCAGTTCACGCGCGACGATTCCCATGATCTCTTCATTGCCACCATGGGAATTGACGAAGACGATCTTTTTCACCCCTGCCCGCGCGACCTCCAGCCCGATCTGGGTCCATGCGTCGATCAGATTGGTGGCCTTGTGGGTGATCGTGCCCTTGGCCCAGATATGCTCGTTGGACTTGCCCACGGCCTGCACGGGCAGGATGCGGATATCGAGATCGCCCGGCGCGCGCTCGGCCAGCAGGTTCATCATCGATTGGTTGATGATGGTGTCGGTGCCTACAGGCAAATGCGGACCGTGCTGCTCAACCGCCGCGATGGGCAGGATGGCGATGGTCTTGTCCGGGTCGAGATTGTCGAATTCGCGGGCAGCGAAGTCGGTCCACCAGATCTTTCTCATGGTCTTTTTCCTCAGGCGGGGCCGGCAGCGATGGCTTCAATCTCGACCACGAAATCGGGCCGAGCAAAGCCAGAAACGATCATCAGGGTCGAGGCCGGATAGGGTTCGGCGAACAGCGCGTTGCGCACCGCCACATAGTCCGCCAGGTGCTCGCGGCCCGTGACGTAGGCGTTGATCCGCACGATATCGGCCAGCTTCAACCCCGCCTCGGCGAGAATAGCGGCGATGTTGTCGAAGCAGAGCCTTGTCTGCCCGGTACAGTCCGATGGGATCGTTCCGACGGCGTCAATGCCTAGCTGCCCCGAGCAGAACACGAGCTTTTGTCCCTCGGGCACAACTACGCCGTGGCTATACGGGGCGAAGGGCGGATGGATGGTCGTCGGGGTAAGGGGGGAGAACATGCACACTCATCATTTTTGATGCGAATGCTAGAGATGGACGCGCTCCATGGCCAGCCCAACAGCCACCCACTGCATGCATGGCAGGCATTCTTTCATTTTGCCTATTTTTTAGCTTCACAGATGCGGTTGCATGTCGAAAGGTACAACAAGGGCGGCCCCAGCCGTCAGAGCAAAAAGCCGCGGCGAGGGATCGCGGCACAGGGAGCGCATGATGCAGATTTCGACCAAGACCATTCTTCTGGCCGCGCTGGCGCTGGCCAGCAGCCCGGCGGCGGCGCAGGAACTCGACGCCGTCACCTTCGCAACCAACTGGCTCGCCCAGGCCGAACATGGTGGCTACTACCAGGCCATTGCCGATAGGACCTATGAGGAATACGGACTCGACGTGACGGTCATGCAGGGCGGGCCGCAGTCACCAGGCCGGCCGATGCTTGTGAGCGGTGGGGTGCAGTTCTACATGGGCGGCGCATCGGGCGCGATCAACGCCGTAAAGGAAGAGATCCCCACAATTACGCTGGCGGCGATCTTCCAGAAGGATCCGCAGATCCTGATGTCGCATCCGGGCAAGTTCGAGAGTTTCCCGGAGTTGGCCGGGGCCTCGAAATACATCCTGGGTGCGGACGGCTTCACCTCGTACTTCTCCTGGATGAAGACCGAATGGCCCGAATTTGTCGAAGAAAAATACGAGCCCTATCAGTTTAACCCGGCCTCCTTCCTCGCCGACGACATGGCGATCCAGCAAGGCTATCTGACCTCCGAACCGCTCTCCATTGAGCGCGAGGCCGGCTTTGCGCCCGATGTCTGGCTGCTGGCCGACCAGGGCTACACCCCCTACTCCACCACGATTGAGGCGATGAAGCCCTGGGTGGACGAGAACCCCGACATTGCCAAGCGCTTTGTCGAGGCCTCGATCATTGGCTGGTACAACTACCTTTACGGCGACAACGCCGCGGCCAATGAGCTGATCAAGGCCGACAATCCGGAAATGACCGACGACCAGATTGCCTATGGCATCGCTAAGATGAAGGAGTACGGTATCGTCGTTTCCGGTGATGCCGAGACCCAGGGCATTGGCTGCATGACCGACGCACGCTGGGCTGAGTTCTACGACAAGATGGTGGAAGTGGGTGTCTATGAGGCTGGCCTCGACATCACCACGGCCTACACCACCGAATATGTCTGTCAGGGCCTTGGCATGGACCTGATGTAACCATCGCCCACGACCGGTGCGGGCAATCCTGCCCGCACCGCTTTGACCCTAGACCGGGTTTTGTATTTTGACTGATATTCTCGAAGCGGCCCCCAACACGGCCGAAACCGCTCCCGAGCGCACCGTTGTGTCGATGCGCAATGTGAGCAAGCTATTCTCCAACGGCACGCTGGCCCTCAAGGACATGAGCCTCGACGTGCGGCGCGGAGAGTTCCTCAGCCTTCTCGGCCCGTCGGGCTGCGGCAAGTCCACCGCTTTGCGGATCATTGCCGGGCTGGGTGCAGCCTCGTCGGGGTCCATCGATTGGCCCAGTTCGCGCATCAACGCCAAGGGCCTGCCCGAAGGCGATGTCGGCTTCGTCTTCCAGGAGCCAACGCTGATGCCCTGGGCGAGCGTGTTCGACAATGTCTATCTGCCGCTGCGCCTGAATGGCATGAGCAAGTCGGGCGCCCGTCCGCGCATCATGGAAGCACTAGCCTCGGTTGGCCTGTCCGATTTCGAGAAGTCCTATCCGCGCGAGCTGTCGGGCGGCATGAAGATGCGCGTGTCCATTGCAAGGGCATTGGTCACCAAGCCCCGCCTGTTGCTGATGGACGAACCCTTCGCTGCGCTGGACGAAATCACCCGGCAAAAGCTCAATGACGACGTCCTTCGTCTTTGGCGCGAGACCGGGATCACGGTGATATTCGTGACCCATTCGGTGTTCGAAAGCGCCTTCCTTTCCAACCGGATCGTCGTCATGCGCGCCCGGCCGGGCCAGGTCTGTGCCGATCTCGCCATTGAGGCCACGGGCGAGCGCGACGCCAATTACCGCACCTCAGAAGAATATCGCGCGACCACCGACCGGGTGTCACGCGCCCTTCAGGAAGCCATTATGCTGGGAGCGCAGGGACAATGACCGACGCCGTCCAGACCTCGAATATATCCGAAGCCGGCACCGACAGCGCCGTCGCCATCGCTGTGGCGCGCACCGGTATGGTCGAAAAAATCCTGCGCATCGTCATTCCGTTCATCATGGTGGCCCTGGCCATCGGGCTGTGGCAGTTGCACATCACGGTCAACGAGGTGCCGCGCTATATCATGCCGGCGCCGGGCGATGTGATCGCCGCGCTCTATACCGACTGGGGCACGCTCTCCCCATCGCTTCTGGTGACGCTGCGCATCACCTTCCTGGCACTCGGCATCGCGCTGGTCGGAGGCGTCGGGCTTGCCATTATTCTGGTTCAGAGCAAGTGGATTGAACTGGCGATCTTCCCCTTCGCCGTTATCCTGCAGGTGACGCCGATGATCGCCATCGCGCCGCTGCTCATCATTTACATGCCCGACACGCAATCGGCTTTGCTGACCTGCGCCTTTGTCGTCGCCTTTTTCCCGATCCTCTCCAACATGGTGGCGGGACTCAAGAGCGTAGACCACAATCTGCTCAATCTCTTCGAGCTTTATGGCGCCAATCGCTGGCAGACCCTGCTCTATCTCAAGTTGCCGGCCTCCCTGCCCTACTTCGCTGCGGGCCTGCGCATTGGCGGTGGGCTGTCACTGATCGCGGCCGTGGTGGCCGAGTTTGCGGCTGGTTCTGCGGGCAAGGGTGCGGGCCTCGCCTTCCGCCTGCTTGAGTCAGGGTATCGGCTCAACTATCCGCGCCTCTATGCGGCGCTGATCCTGTTGATGGTCACCGGTGTGGCCATCTTTGCGGCGACCTCGCTGATCGCCTGGCTGCTGCTGCATCGTTGGCACGAAAGCGCCATGAAGCGGGAGAATTGAGGTGACCATCTCGATTCCCGCCAATGGCCATTATGTGCTGGCCAATGCCAGTGTGCCCGCAGCGCTCTTGGGCGACCCTGCATCCGGTGCGCTGCAATGCGTCGACATTACCATTGCCGATGGCGCGATCGCCGCCATTGAGCCGGCCGGTTCGGCCAGCCTGCCCCAGCGGATCGACCTGCGCGACGACATCGTCCTGCCCGCCTTTGTCGACCTGCACACGCATCTCGACAAGGGCCACATCTGGCCGCGCAAGCAGAACCCGGACGGCACCTGGATCGGGGCCTTGCGGGCTGTGCTGGAAGATCGTGAGGCGAATTGGGCCTCAGACGACGTTGAGCGCCGCATGGATTTCTCCTTGCGCTGCGCCTATGCCCACGGCACCGCTGCCATCCGCACCCATCTCGACATGGCGCCGCCCCAGCATGAAATAAGCTGGGACGTATTCGAAGCCATGCGCGAGCGCTGGGCCGGGCGGATCGAGTTGCAGGCAGCGGGCCTGATGGGACCCGACACCATACTTGATGATTCTGCGCTCCGTGCTGTGGCGACCCGTACCAAGGCCGCCGGCGGCATTCTGGGCGGATCGACGGCTGTGCACCCGGAAAACCCAAGAATCATGCGACGCCTGGTCGAGGTTGCAAGCGAACTCGGGCTCGATATCGACCTGCACACAGACGAGTCTCCAGACCCGGCGGCCAATGCACTCGAATGCCTTGCCGATGCGGTCATCGAAGCCGGCTTTTCCGGCTCGGTTGTTGTCGGGCACTGCTGCTCGCTGGCGGTGCAGGACGCGGACACGGCAAGGCGCGTGATCGATAAGGTCGCCCGGGCCGGCATTGCGGTGGTCTCGCTGCCCATGTGCAATATGTACCTGCAGGACCGGGACAATGCGTCCGGCGTGCGCACGCCCCGCTGGCGCGGCGTGACCTTGCTGAACGAGTTGAAGGCCGCAGGCGTCCCTGTGGCAATTGCCTCGGACAACACCCGTGACCCCTTCTATGCCTATGGCGACCTGGACGGCTTCGAGGTGCTGCGCGAGGGCGCGCGGATCCTGCATTTCGATCATCCGCAGGCCGACGCCTTGGCCTGGACGCGCGCGGTTTCGGCCGATCCGGCCGCTATCGCCCGATTTGCTTTCACCGGCGAACTCAAGGCCGGCGCTTCGGCGGATCTGGTGCTGTTCAAGGGCCGCAACTGGACTGAACTGATGTCACGCCCGCAGGCCGACCGCATCGTGATCCGAGCTGGCAAGGCAATCGATACCACCCTGCCCGGCTACCGTGAACTTGACGACCTGATGGGACCATCATGAGCATTGCAGAATTCCGCGCCGAACTGGGTGATATCCCGCAGGAAGACAATCCGCGCATCGTGCAGCAGCGTAGCCGCGACCACTATTGGTATTCGCCGGTCCTCAAGGCCAAGCTCGACCATGTCACTGCCGAAGTGGTGGTCTCGCCGCGCTCTACTGAAGAGGTCAAGACCACACTTCGCGCCGCCTACAAGCACGGGGTGGCCATCACCCCGCGCGGGGCCGGCACAGGCAATTACGGCCAGGCCATGCCACTGTCCGGCGGCGCCATGCTCAATTTGATGAATATGGACAAGGTGCTCGAGATCAAGCCCGATCGCGTGCGGGCCCAGGCTGGCGCCGTGCTCGAGGCCATGGACCATGAAACAAAAGCGGCCGTAGGCGGGGAATTGCGCTTTCACCCCTCGACCTACCGCATGGCCTCGCTGGGCGGCTTCATTGCCGGGGGCTCAGGTGGCGTCGGCTCAGTCCGTTGGGGCGGGCTGCGCAATCTGGGCAGCATATTGGGTCTCAAGATCGTCACCTGCGAGGCCGAGCCGCGCGAGCTCGATCTCAAGGGCGAGGACATCCTCAAGGTGGCCCATGCCTATGGCACCAATGGCATAATCGTGGAAGCCGAAATGCCCTTGGCACCCGCTTATGACTGGGTCGACATGATTGTTGGGTTCGACGAGTTCATGGATGCTGCCGCCTTTGCACAGGCCGTTGCGCTGCAGGATGGTTTGCTGGTCAAGGAGGTCGCGCCCTGCGCAGCGCCGATCCCGGAGGCCTATTTCAACCGGCACAAGCCCTATCTCAAGGACGGCCAGTCGGTTGTCCTCTTGATGGTGGCCCCAGTTTCGGTCGACGCGATGGAGCTGTTTGTCGCCCACCACAAGGGTGATCTGGTCTACCGGGCCGACCAGGCGAGTGACGAAGAAAAGCGTCGCCTGCCTCCGGTCTATGAGCTGGCCTGGAACCATACGACGCTGCGCGCACTCAAGGTCGACAACAGCATCACCTATCTCCAGACGCGCTATCCAAGCATCGAGCATGTCCGGAAAATCTACGAATTGCTGGGCGACGAACTGCCCATGCATATTGAAATCACCCGCCAGGATGGGGAGGTGACCTTCGCCGGCCTGCCGCTGGTTCGCTATACAACTGAAGAGCGGCTCGAAGAGATCATCCGCATCCATGAGGACAATGGCTGCAATGTCTTTAATCCGCACCGTTATACGCTTGAGGAAGGCGGCATGAAGCGGACTGACCAGAAGCAGCTCGACTTCAAGCGCGAGGCCGACCCCAAGGGCATCCTCAACCCAGGCAAGATGGTCGCGTGGGAGAATCCGGACTTCGATTTCAATGCCGGCAAGGTGTGGCTGTTCGACGGTCTCAACACAGTTCGGCAGAGTGCCTGATGCGGGTCCATGTCATCCATGCCCATCCGGTTGAAACCAGTTTCAACCGGGCCCTGTTCAACACCACCGTCGAGAGCCTGCAACAAGCCGGGCATGCGGTCGATCCGCTCAATCTCTATGAGGAGGACTTCCCGGCCGTCCTAAGCCGTGAAGAGCGCCTGGGCTATCACGACATTCCCGAGAACCTGACCCCTTTGACAAAGCCCTATGTCGAACGGCTGAAGGCCGCTGACGCCCTGGTTTTTGTTCATCCGGTCTGGAACTACGGCTACCCGGCCATTCTCAAGGGCTATTTCGACCGCATCTTCTTGCCCGGTGTCTCTTTCACCATGGAAGGGGGCAATGATCGGGGCAGGCTCAAGCCGGGATTGGGCAATATCAAGAAGGCGGCCTTCGTCACCACTTATGGCGGCGACCGTTGGCGCACATTCCTGATGGGCGACCCGCCGCGCCGCATCGCCATGCGCTGGGGCTGGGTTACCTTCCAGACCAGGCCGAAATATCTGGCGCTCTATGACATGAACAATGTCACACAGGAACAGCGCGTGGCGTTTCTGGAGAAGGTGCAGGCCGAGATGGGGCAGTTCTGAAGCAGCGAAGCCCGCCTCTTGTTTCAGACAGGAAGATCGTCTTGCCAGGCCGCCTCATAGTTAAAATTGCGGCCATTCTCCTTAGGCTGAATTGAGAACTATGCCGGCACTGTGGAGGCGATGTTGGACTTAGGGACATGCAGATGGCCAAGTCGTGGTTGGACTGGTTCACCGGCAAGGGCGTGGACGACTGGGACCGACGTGCAAAGTCTGCCCCGGAAATGCCTCCCCTTGATCCAGAGGATTTTGATCCAGTTACCGGAGCAATCCATTGGGCCAAATTCACCAGGATACTGGAAGCGGAGCGGTTCCAGTCTGCGGGCGCTCTCCTGGTCATTGACCTGAACGAGCGATCGGCCGAGATCGAATCCCTCGCCGAAGAAAGCCGCAAAAGCGTATTGCCCTGGCTGTCCCAATCGATCAGGCATGCGGTTCGCGCCGATGATCTGGTGACCCATCTCTATGGTTACAGGTTCGCCGTTCTGTTGCGCGGCGCGGCGCAGGAGGTGGCGGACACAGTTGCCAAGCGCATCCGGGAATCGGTGGATGACACGATCTTCATGACCAATGAAGGCATTTCCCGCCTGGGTGTCGCCGTTGGTGGCGTGACCTACGATCCGGCGGATGAGCCAAAAAGCGACATCATCAAGGCGGCCTTCGACAATCTCGGCTATGCCGGCAAAAGCGAGCCATTCATTCTGATCTCCTGAAGTGAGTGTGCGCTTTCGCGTCTCCTTAGCGTCTGGCCTGAGACACGGAACCGGCTGCGACGAATCTTCCGGGCACGGAATGTGCTGTTCAGGGCCGACTGGACAACCCGGTCAGTCTAGCGACCATAACCGGCCAAAATCGCTGCTCTAAGGGCGTCCGCTGTGCTCTTTGCTGCCGTTTCACGTGCCGCGGCGGCCGAGGCAATATCCGTCGGTGTCAGCTTTCCGCCCTGGTATGCTGTATCGGTGAAGCGAGTGGCTTCGAAGATCGTTTCTTCGCCATCCACGATCGTCACGCTGGCCTCAACCCGCACGTTGACCGGTCTCGCCACGGCATAGGCATCCGACATCGAGCCCTGCGGAGTGCTGGTGCTTGCAGCGATGTCCAATGTCGGATCGCCCGGCAATGCCGGTCCCGGAAAGGCGAGCTTGAGGCGATTGAAGATGATCTGCTCGAGATGGGTGTCGGGCGAGGCGAAGTGAAACCGGACGGCGCTCATGTCCCGCCCGGAAGCCGCGTCACCATAGACCGGTGAAAAGCTGGTGCATCCGGCCAGGGTCATGGCCATCACGGCATAGGCAAGGACAGATCCGAAGCTGCGATATGTCATGGCTCCCCTTCCCTATTGCAGCAGATTGCCGATTGGCACGGCGCCGGAATAGCCGACATTAAGGCCCGCCGGGGCAAGCAGGCGGAAGGTGGCGGTGGCGCGAAGATCATTGGGCGAGCTGTGCGTTGGCCCAGTGCGCGTGACATTGCCTGACACAACGAGATAGCCGTCATTATAGGTCAGGCCACCGCCGACTTGCAGGAAACTGCTGGCGGCCAGATCCCAATAGGCGTTGCCGCTAGCACTCCAATATTCGGCGACTGGAACGCTCGCTTCGACACCGATCTCGTGCATGTCCTTGATGTTCCCCGTCGCCGGCGTTGCCTTGGCGTAGCGGTAATTCAGCGCACCAGACCAACCGCCCTGCCCGTAGCTCACGCCAAGACCAGCGCGCGCAATGTCAAAGCTCGTCGTATCAACGTGCAGCTTGGCGCCGGCCTTGAAGGAATTCGCGAGGGCCCCATAGGCACCGACGACAGCGTAGGACGCTGCATTTTCCAGACCCGAGCCGACGCCAACCTGCTGCTGATTACCCACGGCAAAAGCGTTTGCGCCTGCTAGCTGGAAGGATTGTCCGCCCACCAGCTCAAGATAGCTGCCGTCCATCAGGCTGGCGAGATAACGCCCCCCAAGATTGACGCGCAACCCGGTTTCCTGCCGATCGATACCGGAAAAGCGATTGTAGCTGAAGATGTTCGTGTCATCGAAGACCAGGCTCTGTGAATCTTCATTGGTGATCCCCGGCGCGGTATTGGAGGCGCCGCGATAGACGATCTGGCCAATCGGCTCGACGAGATGGGTCACGCCATTGCCATAGGCAGCCATGGGGTAACGGATGTCGAGCGCCGCAACGGGCGTTGCGCCCAGAAGCGTTTGGGCGGCCGACGCCGACGCCAGGCCGCTGCCCCCATCATAGCCGGCCGCGTCCAGCCGCAATCCCAGGAATGGTGTGACCACAGCACCCCCAGCAATCCACTGGTTCTGCCAGCTCGCCTGTGCCATGCCGTGCACGCGGTTGCCGGCATAACCATAGTCGTAGGGAATGCCATTGACCGTGGTGGTGTAGTCCAGCTTGCGTGTTATTCCGAGCAAGCGCGCTTCCACGTCCACCCGGCCTGCACCCGGCGGTAAAGCGAAACTGCGTTCGACCCGGATATTGGGGAGTGCAATACCCTGCTGGTCCCGCACCGAATCCGGGTTCTCGCCCAATATGTTGAACTGTTGGATGCGGGCGTCGACAAAGGTGTCGTCGCTCAAATGCGTTGCGTAGACCTCATTGACTGCCGAGCGGCGCGGATCGAGCATGTAGTCGGCAAAATAGGCGCTGTCGGTAAACAGCGAATAGGCCGCACCAACCGTCCAGTCCTCCACCGGCTTGAACTCGCCCGCGGCCTGGATAGCACCACGCCAATCGGTCTGGGCATCGGCAAAGGTAAAGGCCGTCTTGTCGAACTGGTAAAGGCCCGAGGCCTTGATGCTGAACGAGCCGCGATCAAAGCGCTGGATCCATTCAGCGCCCATCAGGAAGCCCTGGCGGCTCAGAAGGGTCGGCGACAAGATGACATTGGTGTTTCGGGTCGAATAGACCGTAAAGGGCACCTCTGCCTTGACCCCGGTCTTTTCGCTGTAGCCCAGAGTGGGCTTTGGGATTGTATCGAGCGCGTCATTGCTCAGGTCTGGCAGCCAGAGATAGGGCAGCCAGGCGACGGGGACACCCAGCAAGGCCAGGCTCGGCTGTTCCAAAGTGAGAGAATTGTCCTCGGCGTTCTGGACGATCCTGGCGGCGCTGATCGACCAGCCGATGCGCTGGCCGGATGGCCCAACGCAATCGCCACAGGGGGCATATTGCGCATTGGTGAGGATCGAATTGAGCACCTGATCGAACTCAGCATCGTCCGCGGTGACACGCGCGCCATCGCGCCCGGTCAGGGTCATGCTCTCCAGCACAACGCGCTTGAGGCCTTCGGTCAGGTCAAGGCGGTCGCTCTGCGAGGTGTTGCCGGCCGGGTCAATGACCACGACATTGCCGATGAGTTCCATTTCCGCGTCGGCCCGGCGGTAGACCAGGCGGTCGCCTGAGAGGGTATAGCCGCTGACGCGCAGCACGACGTCCCCACGAGCCGTGATCTCATTGCGCACTGAGTCAAAGACCAGTTCCTCGGCCTCGACGGCTGTTGGAGCAGATGGGTCGATTGGCGCAGCAAAAAAATCGTCGGGCAGGAGACCTTGCGCGAATGCAGGCGCACTTGCTGTGGCTGGCAGCAGGGCCAGTGCACAGGCCCAGCCCAGAATCGCGCCCTTACCGGGTCTCATCAATGAGCACCCCTAAGGTTCGATGCTTTTGAGCTTCGGGTGGCCATGACCGCACTACGCCAACGTTAAGAATTCGCAACGCCGTCCCAAGCCGATACGCCCGCGGACGACAAACTAGCCACCAATCTAGGGGCGGGCAATGAAGAATGTACAAACTCCCGGGCAATGTGACCGTTGCGCAATGATCCATCGCAAGCATCAGGCATGTTCATTTGAGCACGTTGGGGCGGCAAACCCGCCCATTTGTCGCAAATCTGTAGCAAAATCAGCCTATGGGCGTGTTCAGATTACCAAGGACACCGTCCATGACACCTACTCCTCTGCCCGGCCCCGCTCGTCACGAAGTTCAGGCGCATCGCGGCGCCTCTGCCATAGCCCCGGAAAACACCATTGCTGCTTTTCGCGCTGCCGCAGAGGCCGGTGCGAAATGGGTGGAACTGGATGTTGCGCTGAGCGTCGATGGGCAGTTGATCGTCATTCACGATGACAGCGTTGACCGCACCAGCTCGGGCAGCGGGTCGCTGGGCGCGCTCACGCAGAGCGAGATTGCGGCGCTCGATGCGGGGAGCTGGTTCAGCCAGGACTATCAAGATGAACGGATCCCGACGCTGGCCGAGACCATTGCCGCGCTGGGCGAGCTGGGTCTGAGCGCCAATGTCGAAATCAAGCAGCACAAGCACCACAAGTCGCTCGATCAGTTGGTAGGAGCCGTACAGGCCGATATCGCGAGACGCTCGGGTGGCACCGAGATCATGATCTCGAGCTTCGATCCCGAAGCGCTCAAAGCCATGCACGCGCTCGAACCCGAGCTGGAAATGGCCATGCTCTGGGGGCGTCCGCCCGAGGACTGGGCCGAGCAACTCGCGGCCATCCCGGCAAGCACCATTCACATGCACTTCAAGGCGCTATCGATCGGCATGCTCGAAGAAACGACCAAGCGCGGTATCAAGGTCAGGGCCTGGACCTGCAATGATCCGATGCAGTTGGTGTCATTCTGGGATGCGGGCCTCACCGGTGTCATTACCGACAATCCCAAGCTCTTTCTGGGATAAATAGGGATGATGGGGCAAGACACGCTGTCGGATCGGCAACGCGACATCCTGGCCCTGATTGCGGCGGATGGCGCCCAGTATATCGAGCAGTTGGCGGCACGCTATGCGGTCACGACCCAGACCGTGCGGCGCGACATCAATGCCTTGTGCGATATGGGCTATGCACGGCGGTTCCATGGTGGCGTGGACGCGCCCGTTACCGTGCGGAACATCTCGATCAATGCCCGCGCGACTCTCAACAGCGGCGCCAAACAACGCATTGCGCGCCGTATTGCCGCCGATATCGAGCCCGGCTCTACCGTGTTCATGGGTATTGGCAGCACGGTGCAGTTCGTAGCCGAAGCCCTGCGGAACCGGGACGATCTTCGCGTCGTCACCAACAATATCGATGTGGCGCTGGCCCTGTGCAATGCGCCACAGGTGGAAGTGCACATGACGCCGGGGCTGTTGCGGCACAATGACCGGGACGTGGTGGGTTCGGATTCGCTGGCGTTCTTCGAGAAGTTCTATGCCACCCATGCCATCGTCGGCGCCGGCGCGCTCGACCCGGAAAAAGGCATTCTGGATTTCAGCTATGCCGAAGCCCAGACCACGACCACGCTGATTGCCAATTCGCGGGTGCAGTATCTGGCCGCCGATATGAGCAAATGGACGCGTGACGCCTCCGTGCGCGTGGCGCCGTTCAACCGCATCACCAGCTTTTATACCGATCAACTGCCAGATGATGGCATGGCATCTGCGGCTCTCCAGGCTGCCGGAACCAATGTGGTGCTTTGCGGCCCGGATGCGGACTAAGCGTTAGCCTCTTTCAGGCCAGCACCTGGGCACGATCCAATGCCCGGATCGTTTCAAACAGGATGGCGGCCTGATCTGCATCACCCTGTTCAATCGCGGCGATCAGTGCCTGAAACTGGCTTACCGAGGCCGCACGATAGTCCGGGCCACTCAGAGCGCCATCGCGCGTCAGGGCCAGCGCCAGGGTGAGTTCGACCACGCCGATGACTGAGCGCAGCAGCGGATCGCGGCTGGTCTCTGCCAGGACGCCATGGACTTCCAGGCAGGACAGCCCGAATTGCTCGATCGATTCACCGGCTGTTTCCATCTGGTGGCACCAATATTTGAGCAGGCGTACCTGTTCGGACGTGCGCTGCCGGGCAGCCAGCGCGATCATGGGTGCTTCCAGCGCGGCACGGGACCGGAACAGGCTTTGGTGAAACTCCGGGTCGGCTGGCGCATCGAAATGCCAGGCCAGCACCTGCGGATCAAAGAAATTCCAGCGGCTGCGTGGTGAAACCCGCGTGCCCACCTTGGGACGGGCCTCGACCAGCCCCTTGGCCTCGAGCGTTTTGAGCGCCTCACGCAGCACCGTGCGGGACACGCCATAGGTTTCCATCATCACCGCATCGCTGGCCAGCACCGAGCCGATCGCGAATTCTCCCGTGACGATAGAATGGCCAATCTCGTTGATGACGAAGGTATGGAAGTTCCGTGCGGCGCGGCGTCCGGAAAGCGAGCGGATCAACCCGCCGGTCTCGATCATGTGGAGAGCTTTCGAACACGCCCGGCGCGGCGATCAATCCGCCCCGCCCTCTGCCAGCCATACATTCAGGACGCTTTCTCTCCCTGCGCAGAGGCAGCAAAAATAAGCCGCTGCAACACGATGAACAGGAACAGCAAGGCCCCGATTACAATCTTGGTCCACCAACTCGACAGGGATCCGTCGAAAATGATGTAGGTCTGCACCAGCCCCAACAGCATAACCCCGATAAAGGTGCCAAGTACAAAACCATAGCCACCGGTCAACAGGGTCCCGCCGATCACCACCGCACTGATCGCGTCGAGCTCGACGCCCACGGCGGCCAACGGGTAGCCGGCGGAAGTATAGAGGGAGAAGACGATTCCCGCCAAGGCGGCCAGCGTGGATGACACCATGTAAACACCGATGGTTGTCCGGGCCACCGGAACGCCCATCAGAGACGCCGAAACCGGATTGCCGCCAAGTGCATAGACATAGGAGCCAAAGCGTGTCCGATGCGCGACCAGGGCCCCGACGATAAAGACAGCGACCATCAGCAAGCCGATGAAGCTCAACCGTCCTCCGCCCGGCAGGCGAATGATGAGATCGGAAATCCAGTCGTAAAACTCGTGGCTCACCGGCACAGAGTCCTGCGTGATGACCGAGGCACCGCCACGGGCCAGGAACATGCCTGCCAGTGTGACAATGAAGGCCGGTACCTGCAGGTAGTGGACCGCGAGGCCCATCCCGGCGCCAAAGCTGGCAGCGACAGCAAGGGACAGGGCAAAAGCGGCAAGCGGATGCCAGCCGGCCCAGGCGATCAACACCGCGACCAGCACGCCGGTAAAGCCGATGACCGCGCCGACCGACAGGTCGATACCACCTGAGATGATGACGAAGGTCATGCCCACCGCAGTAATGCCGAGAAAGGCATTGTCAGTCAGGAAATTGCCCAAGACGCGCGTGGAGAACATGGACGGGAATTGCATGACCGCCAGAGCATAGGCGATGGCGAAGATGACGGCCGTGGCGACCAGCGGACGAAGGCTGCGGCTCATTTGCTGGTCTCCCGGACAGGCATGCGCGTTGGCATGATGCGGCTTGCCAAAGGCGACTGGATGATGAGGACAAGGAAGATCAAGGCAGCCTTGACGATCAGATTGAATTCGGGCGGAAAGCCTGAGACCAGAATACCGGTGTTCATGGCCTGGATGATGAGGGCGCCCAGCACCGCAAGGGGGACGGAGAAGCGCCCTCCCAGGAGCGAAGTCCCGCCAATGACCACGGCCAGAATGGCATCCAGTTCAAGCCAGAGGCCGGCATTATTGGCATCGGCGCCGCGAATGTCCCCGGCCACGATAATGCCGGCAATGGCTGCGCAGACGCCGGACAGGCCATAGACATAGAGCAGCAGCATGCGGCTGCGAATACCGGCGAGGCTCGCAGCCGCGCGGTTGACGCCGACGGCTTCGATGAAGAGCCCCAGGGCAGTCTTGCGCACCAAAAGCGTCACCAGCACCAGAAGGGCCAGGGCTATGACCGCCGCCATGGGAAAGCCGAGGAATGAGCCGGTGCCAATAAAGATCAGCACAGGGTCGGTGAAGGTGACGATGAAACCTTCGGTGATGAGCTGGGCGATACCGCGCCCGGCCACCATGAGCACCAGGGTTGCCACAATGGGCTGAATGTCGAGCACAGCGACGAGGAAACCGTTCCAGAGGCCACAGGCGAGGCCAACCGCGAGCGCGGCGGCAACAGCGACGGGTGCTGGATAACCGGCCACCACCAATGTCGCAGCCACCGCGCCCGCCATGGCCATCACCGCGCCGACCGAAAGATCGACACCCTTAGTGGCGATGACACCCACCATGCCAATGGCCAGAATGGCCACCGGCGCGCCCCTGTTAAGCACATCGATCAAGCTGCCAAAGAGCCGCCCGTCTTGCCAAGTTATGCGGAAGAAATTGGGGAACAGCAACCAGTTAATCAACAAAACGCCAACCAAGGCCAGCAATTGCGGATTGGCGAGACGAGACAGAATACGCCGCGTCATGCGAGCTCCTCATCGCGGTGATTGGCGATCGCCTGCACGATGACGCCGGGATTGATATTCTCGCCATTGAGTTCGGCGACCATTTCGCGGTCCCGCATCACCACAATGCGGGTGGAATATGCCACAACCTCATCGAGCTCGGAGGAAATGACCACCAGGGCCAGCCCTTCGTCCCGCAGCCGATTGATGGTGCGGACAATCTCGGCATGCGCCCCGACATCAATGCCGCGGGTCGGCTCGTCGAGAATGAGAAAGGCCGGGTCGGTGGCGAGCCAGCGCGAGAGGATGACCTTTTGCTGATTGCCGCCCGAGAGCAGCTTGATCGGCATATCGAGGGAAGCGGCACGAATATCCATGGATTCGCCAAACCGACCGGCAATCTCCATCTGCTCGTCGCGATTGAGCGCGCTGAACCAGCCCAGCTTGCCCTGCAGCGCGATGATAATGTTTTCGCGGACTGACAAATCACCAAATATGCCTTCGGCCTTTCGGTCTTCGGGGCAGAAGCCAAAGCCATGCCGGATGGCATCGGTCGGGCGGGCGATGGTGGTCCTGGTGCCGGCAATGGAGACTTCACCCTCATCGGCGGCATCGGCGCCAAACATGATGCGGGCCATTTCCGTGCGGCCGGAACCGAGAAGGCCCGCGACGCCAATCACCTCGCCCTTGTGAATGGTGAGATTGAACGGATGCACGCTGCGCTTGCGGCCATATTGGGAGTAATCGAGCAGGACATCGCCCATGGGACGTGCATCCTCGACGCCGGTTGCACCGGAGAAGGCAACGTCCTTGCCCAGCATCAGGCGCACCACGTCGGTGCGGCTCATTGCGTCCAGCGCCCGGCTCTCGATCAGCTTGCCATTACGCAGGATGGTCACCCGGTCGGCGACGGCAAAGACCTGATCCAGAAAGTGGGTGATGAAGACGACGGCCAAACCCCGAGCCTTGAGGTCGCGGATAATCTCGAACAGGCGCTCCACCTCGTTGCGGTCGAGGCTCGCCGTAGGCTCGTCCAGGATCAGCACCTTGCCCGAGAGTTCGACGGCACGGGCGATTGCGACGATCTGCTGCACCGCGACCGAATAGGCGCCCAGTTCACTCGATGGGTCGATCTCAAGGCCGTAGCGCCTGAGGATGCCACGGGACTCCCGTTCCATCTTCCGGCGATCAACCAGACCGAAACGCGTGGGTTGATGGCCAAGGAAGAGATTTTCGGCAACGGAGCGGTTGGGCAGCAGATTGACCTCCTGATAGACGGTGCCAATGCCGTGGGTCTGGGCCTGCTGCGGATTGTCCAGATGGATCGGCGCGCCGTCGGCCAGCACCTGGCCCCCATCGGGTTGGTAGGCGCCAGTGAGAATCTTAATCAGGGTTGACTTCCCGGCACCGTTTTCGCCCAGGAGCGCGTGGACCTCACCGGCTCGCAGGCCGAAATCCACCGCGTCGAGCGCCACGTGATTGCCGAAAATCTTGACGATGCCGCGCGCTTCGAGCGCGTATTGCTCATCAGGCATGTGCCCTCCCCTGCCTGTGGGCAGTCTGCACTAAACTTTCAATGGCGTCATGGCCCGCCATGATGGGCCATTGCCATGTTGGGCCACCCGGCCCGCGAGATTGGGCCGGATGGTGAGGATGCTGAAGGCTCAGCGGGTTATCGGCAGTGCCGCATGGCCCGCTATTTAGTAGCCGAGGTCCTTGCGGCGCTCATATTCGCCCTGCGGGTCATCGGCAGCCGTGTAGAGCTTGGATTCGGTGATGATGAACTTCTCGGGCATGGTGCCATCGGCCCAGTAGGCGGCCAGGGCATCAAAGGCCGGACCGGCCATGTTGGGGGTCAATTCGACCGTGGCATTGGCTTCGCCCGCGGCAATGGCGGTGAAGATATCTGGCACGGCGTCGATTGAGACGACCAGAATATCTTCGCCCGGCGCAAGGCCAGCGTCCTTGATGGCCTGGATGGCCCCCACGGCCATATCGTCATTATGGGCATAAACCGCACAGATATCGGCGCCGCCATTGGACGATTTGAGGAAAGCTTCCATCACTTCCTTGCCCTTGGAGCGGGTGAAGTCGCCGGTCTGGCTCTGGGCGATGGTGATGTTGGACGCATCGGCGATGGCCTCTTCGAAGCCCTGCTTGCGGTTGATGGCCGGGCTCGACCCCACGGTGCCCTGCAACTCGACGACATTGCACTCTTCGCCTGCCACTTCATCGACCAGCCACTGGCCCGCCACGCGGCCTTCAAGCACCTGGTCGGAAGCCACCGAGGTCAGATAAAGATCTTCCGGCGCGTCGATGCCACGATCAAGCAGCACGACCGGAATTTCGGCTTCCTTGGCTTCGCTCAGCACGTCTTCCCAACCGGTGGCAACAACGGGTGCGACCAGAATGGCGTCAACGCCCTGGGCGATGAAACCGCGAATGGCCTTGATCTGGTTTTCCTGCTTCTGCTGCGCGTCGGCAAATTTGAGGTCGACACCGCGCTCTTCGGCCTGCTGGCGGGTCACGGATGTCTCGGCGGCGCGCCAACCGGATTCAGAACCGATTTGCGAAAAGCCGATGACCTTGCCGGAGATGTCCTGCGCCAGGGCACCCGAAGACAAAGCGGTAGCGAGGCCTGCCGCGAGGGCAAGCTTGGTTATGATGTTCACAATGAAGTCCTCCCAAATGCCGCCCGGCGTATTCGCTTCAGGCGGTATGGGGACGCTATATAAAGTACTATTATATGTAAAGATCAAATTTCTGGTAGTACGATCGACCCTCGCGCCCGCCTTTTCAGAACGCTCAAAATCCCAGGAATTCCGGGACTAATGCGTTGTCGGGATGTCCCTATGCGGCGCTGCTCCGAAAAAGCAAAAACACTGTTCCATTGTGCGCGCATTGGCTGCATTCTTGGCCCGACTTGGGGGGAAATCGGGAAGATCCAAGCGAGGCGCGCCAGGCGGTGCGCGACAGGTGTGAAGGCGCCATCCCCATTGCGCACGACTTCGGCGAGGACAGGGAATTTCATTGGTCAGCAAAGCCGCAACGCTACTGGAAGTCGCTCGGCTGGCTGGCGTGTCCACGGCCACGGTCAATCGTGTGCTCAAGCAGCAGGGCTATATTTCGGACGATGCGCGCCAGAGAGTGCTCGCCGCCGTTGCGGCCACCAATTATCGTCCCAATGTGGTGGCGCGCGGCCTGCGCACGCAGCACACTTATACGATCGGGTTGATGCTGACGGCCATTACCGTCAATCCACTGTTTGTGGGCGTGGCCCATGCCGTGGAGGCAGCCGCCATTGCGGCGGGGTATCGCGTGGTGATCTTCAATCATGGCGGCAGCCCGAGCCATGAGCGCCATGGTATAGAGACCTTTATCGCACAGCGGGTGGATGCGGTGCTGTTCTGCACGACGGCCAGCCCGGAAAATGTGGAGATACTCGTCGAATCCGGCATTCCTGCCATAGAGATCGAACGCTCGCTGACCGAAACGGCCCGATCCGTTCGGGTCGACAATTATGTGGGCGCGCGCGCAGCGGTGGACCATCTGGTGAGCCTGGGGCACCGGCACATCGCTTTTGTCGGCGGGGATCCGGCGATCTATCCGCGCGATCTGGCCCGCCAACGATCGGTGGAAGACGACCGGCTTGCCGCCTACCGCGACGGCATGGCTGCCCACGGCCTCCAACCAATGCCTGAGCATGTGCGGTTGGGAACCTATTACGATCTCGACGCAGAGATTTCCGGTACCGAGGGCCAGCAGCACACCAACGCGCTGATGGCCCTGCCCGAGCCACCGACGGCGATCTTTGCGACATGCGATATTCTGGCGACCAGGGTCCTGCAATCGCTCTACCGCATGGGCAAGCGCGTGCCGCAGGACGTGTCCGTGGTCGGGTTCGACGACACGATTGCGGCCTATCTGGCGCCCGAACTAACGACTGTTGCGCAGCCCATGACCGCCTTGGGGCGACATGGGTTTGACATGGCTCTGGCGGCGATCGAAGGCCGTGAAGTGCCCAATGAAATCGTTCTCGAAACAAGCTTGGTGATCCGAAATTCGACAGGCCCGGCACCATAGGGTGAGACAGTTTGACACACCCATTAACGACATGTTAGCAATCTGCTATGTCAACGATGACACACCTGTCATACGGGACATGGCGCGGCTCGCAACGGTCGAGTTCAAAGGGAGGATATTCATGCGGCACATATTGCTAGCGGCGACAGCGTTCGCCACCACATTAATCAGCGCGCCGGCTTTTGCGCAGACGGTGACGTTCTGGCAGTTCTCTACCAATCCCAACGACATTGCAGCCTGGGAAGGGATCATCGAGGCCTTTGAGGCCAGCCATGAAGGCATTGATGTGGTTATGGAGATCGTACCCTGGTCCGAGCAGCAGCAAAGGCTTGTCACCGCACTGACGACCGGGGGCCTCCCCGATGTGTCGATGCTGGGCAATAACGTGGTGGCGCAGTTCCAGGCTATTGGCGCATTGGCGCCGCTCGATGACGCTTTTGCCGCCTATGACGCCGAACATGGTACCGATGTCGCCGCCGATATCTGGCCTGGAGACAGGGGCTACTACAATCTGGGCGGCCAGTGGTGGGCCTCGCCCATCGCAGTGGAAACCCGCGCCCTTTACTATCGCAAGGACCTGTTCGAACAGGCCGGGCTGGATCCCAATTCACCCCCCGAAACCTGGGAGGAACTGCGCGCCACGGCCAAGACCCTGACTGAGGGAACGCCGGACGGCACCTATGGTATTGGCCTGTCCACCAGCCTGGACTATTTCACCGTCCACAATTTCATGAGTGCCTATCTCGGTTATGGCGCCCGCATGCTGGCCGATGACGGCACTTGCGGCTTCAACTCGCCTGAATTCAAAGAGGCCCTTTCAGTTTACACGGGAATTGCGCTCGACGGCTCGACCCATCCCGACGCGGCCAGCATGGATGGCAGTACTTTTCAGCGCGGCTTTCTCGACGGCCGATATGGCATGATCCTCATGCATCCGAGCCTTTATCGCGATCTGGTCACAGAGCAGCCCGAATGGCTCGATCAAGTCGATATTGCCAAGGTGCCGGCGGGTCCCGCCAATCGCTCCGGGTTCCTGGGCGGCTGGCCGCTGGTAATGTGGGATGCGTCGGAGGCCAAGGAAGCGGCCGGACAGTTCATCATGTTCGCCACCCATGGCGAGGCCTTCAAGGAGCTGGCCGTGGCCGGTGGCTTTATTCCGGGCAGTATTTCGCTGGCGCAAGGAGAGCCGTGGACGGAATTCCCCTATCCGCTCTTTGTCGAACAATTGCAGGATGCACGACCCTATCAATATCCGAGCGAGGCCATTGCGCAGATGGGTCAACTTGAAGTCGACACGATCCAGAAAGCGGTTCAGGCCGTTGCTCTTGGCCAGAAGGACGTTGATCAGGCGGCAAGCGATCTGTGCACCGACATCAACACAGTCCTCGCGCGCTAATAGCATTCCCCGGGCGGAGCCGACCTCCCACCGTCCGGGGCTTTTTCTTCCTTCAGTCAAGACCGGTCCATGTCCACATCCGCACAAGTGCACGTGCCCCGGGCGTTTGGTAAAGCAGCCCTGCCCTATGCGCTCGTCGCCCCCGCCATACTCGTGGCCCTGGGCATCGCCGTGCTCCCCCTGCTCTACGCGCTCTGGTTGTCATTTCAGGACTGGTATCTGCTGCGCAACCCGCAGCCGGTGTGGGGTGGGCTTGTCAATTTTGAGGCCCTGCTGACCGACGGCGCCTTATGGCGTGCTTTCTGGCGCACCTGGATCTGGACACTGGGCACAGTGGCCGTCGAGATCGCTCTGGCCCTGCCCCTGGCCCTGCTGCTCAACCGCGACACGACCATTGCGCGCCTGGCCTCGGCGCTGATTCTGCTGCCCTGGGTGATGCCCTTTATCGTGCTGGGCTATGGCTGGCGCTTCCTGCTCGACAGCGAGGTGGGGGCACTGCACGCCCTGCTGCAGTTCTTCGGCATTGCCGGCAACAGCTCCATCCTCAACGACCCGAACCTGGCTCTGGCTGTCATAACCTTCATCTCTGGCTGGAAAGGCATGCCCTTCATGGTGCTGGCGCTTCTGGCAGCCCTCAAATCTATCCCGGACGAGCTTTATGAGGCGGCAGCCATTGATGGGGCCGGCCCTTGGCAACGTTTTGCCAGCATCACCCTGCCTTCGATCCAGAACACCATGCTGATCATTGGTCTGGTGCTGGGCATCCTGGCCTTTTACAGCTTCGACCTGCCCTGGATCATGGCGCGAGGCGGTCCACAGGACGCCACAACCATTCTGGGCATCACCATGTTCAAGGCGGTCTTCACCGACCTCAGGCCGGCCTATGCCGCTGCCATCAGCGTGGTCATGCTGGTGATCCTGGCCGCAGCGTCCTTCCTGACCCTGAAACTGGGGAGGCGCCCGTGAACCGCGGCAACAAGCGCCTGCGCAATGCGCTCCTGGACATCCTGACCATCATGCTTCTGGGGCTGGTGCTGCTACCAATCATATGGGTGTTTATTGCCTCGATCCGGCCCGATGCCGACATTATGTCCCGCAGCCCGATCCCGACGGAGATCACCTTCGATCATTTTGCGGAGATCTTTGCGCGCGGCGACTTCCTTGTTGCCCTGCGCAACAGCCTGATTGTGGGGAGCCTCGTGGCCGTCTGCACGGTGCTCATCGCGGTTCCTGCTGCCTATTCGCTCAGCCGTTTCACCTATCTGGGACGCGACTTCATCGGCTTTCTGATCCTGGCGACGCAAATGCTGCCAGCGGTCGCCGTGCTGGTGCCACTTGTGGTGATCATCCGCTCGCTGGGCCTGGCCAATACATTGACGGCACTAACCTTCACCCACCTGGCGCTGGGACTCCCCATCGCGGTCTGGATGCTCAAGGGCTATATCGATGCCGTGCCGCGTGAGCTCGAAGAGGCCGCCGTCATCGACGGATCATCGCAACTTGGTGCCATGGTGCGGATTACGTTGCCGCTGATCCGACCGGCAGTGGTGGCCGTAGGGACTTTTGCATTTGTCCTATCCTGGGGAGAGTTTCTGCTGGCCCTGGCGCTGATCACCAGTGCTGAGGTCAAGACGCTGCCACTGGCCCTGCAGACCCTGTTTGACCCCTACTCGTTCAGTTGGGGTGTGGTGATGGCCGGGGGCGTGGTGATCGCCGCGCCGACGGTGGTGCTGTTCCTGCTGTTCCGCAATCAACTCGTTGGCGGGCTGACCGCTGGCGGTATCAAAGGGTGACATAAGTGTCGTTGACGACCCAATCGCTCTATTTCACCGGTCCGCGCGCCGTCGAAGTGCGCTCCGAGACGCTCGATGGCCCCGGACCCGGCCAGGTGCTGCTTGAATTGCTGGTGTCCGGGATCAGTGCCGGCACAGAGCTCAATGTGTTTCGCGGGCTCGCGCCGCAATGGCGCCAGGCAATGGACCCCCGAACGCGCTTATTCTCCGACGCCCATGGATCGGACTGGCACTGGCCGGCGCGATATGGTTATGCAGCAGTGTGTCGTGTCGCAGCGCTCGGCGACACAGTCACGCGGATCGGCATGGACGAGATGGTCTTTGCCTATGTGCCGCATGGGCAATATGCCGTGGTTGACGCCGAGGCCGTAGTGCCCCTCAACGCAATAGACGACCCCGAGATCGGCGTGTTCTTCGCCAATCTGAACACCGCCTATAATGGCCTGCTCGATGCCAATATTGTGCTTGGCGCCGATGTGGTGGTCAGCGGGCTGGGCGTGATCGGACAATTGGTGACGCGATTGCTGGTCCGCAACGGCGCCCGGCAGATCATCGGCATTGACGGCATCGAACAGCGCCGGCAGGCGGCTCTCGCGGGTGGCGCAACCACGGTGATCGACCCCGCCGCCGGGGAGGTTGCAGAGCAGGTGCGCGACCTGACCGAGGGCCGTGGTGCCGATACAGTGATTGAGGTTTCTGGCGCGGCTCCAGCACTGAACGAAGCCATTCGCACGGCCGGATTCAACGGCACTGTGGTGGCCATGTCCTGGTATGGCGGAAGCTTTGAAAGTCTCAGCCTGTCAGGGGAATTTCATCACAACCGGCCGCGCATCATTTCCTCGCAGGTCGGTACCGTGAATCCTTTTCTCGGCCCGCTCTGGTCCGTGAGACGGCGCGGCAACATCGCACTCGAATACCTCTCTGCCCTTGGCCCAGATCTTAAGGGCTTCGTCACGCACCGTGTACCGCTGGCCGAAGCGGAACGTGGATATGGCCTGCTCGATCAGGGTTCGCCCGAGGTCATGCAGGTGCTGATCGACTATCGCTGAACACGAACACAATGGTCCAAGATGAAACTTTCCGCCTGTATTGAATGGCTCTTCGCCGACGCCAGCGCCGACTTTGCCGACCGTATCCGTCTGGCCAAGGCCGCAGGCCTGGACGCGGTCGAATTCTGGTTCTGGTCCAACAAGGATCTGGACGCCATCGAGGCAGCGCTCAAGGAAACCGGTATGACGCTGAGCGGCTTCGTTGCAGAGCCGATGATTGCGCTCACCGACCCTGCTAACCATGCGACGTTCCTTGCCGGCCTGACGACTTCTGTGCGGACGGCGCAGCGCCTGGGCGCCAAGGTTCTCATCGCCCAGGCGGGCGACGATCTGCCCGGCCGCACGCGGGAAGAACAGCACAAGGCCCTGGTGGATTGCCTGAGGGCAGCCGCAGATGTGCTCGAAGGCAGCGGCGTCCGGCTTGGGGTCGAGCCGCTCAATACCTTGATCGACCACAAGGGCTATTACCTGTCCTCGACCCGCGAGGCGCTCAATATCGTGGATGAAGTCGGCCGCCCCGAGATCGGCATCGTCTATGACCTCTATCATTCCCATGTGATGGGCGAGCGGATCGAAGACGTACTGCAGCAGCGTGTGTCACGTGTCATCCACGCCCATGTTGCCGACCATCCCGGCCGCAACGATCCGGGCCTGGGTGAAATCGACCTCGGCGAACGGCTGGCCTGGCTTTACGCCAATGGCTATACCGGCGCGGTGGGGCTCGAATACCAGCCGGAGGGCAGCACGGCAGAGGCTCTTGACCGCGTCCGTGCGGCCCTGAGCGTGCCCGCCTGAGCCTCCGGCCAGGCGGATAGCCTAGAGCGCGCGTTCGGTCTCGGCATCGAAGATGTGCACCCGGTCAGGCGCGATGGTCAGGCCAACCGTGTCTTTGGACCTGATGTCGCTGCGTCCGGTGATGACCACGGTCAGCTCCGGCGCGCCGTCCGTCGTCAGATAGGTCAAGGACCCGGTCGATTCCACGACGGAGACCGGCAAGACGATCTGGCCGGTTGTGCCGGGGGTCGCCTCGATATGTTCAGGACGCAACCCGACAGTGACCCTGCGGCCTGGCTCCAGGTTTCGGCCAATGGGCAAGGCCGCGACCCCCTCAAGCTCCAGGGTTACATGCTGGCCGTCGGCGGCAATGGTGCCGGGGATGAAGTTCATCGCGGGTGAACCAATAAAACCGGCGACGAAGCGGGTGGCCGGGGTATCGTAAAGCTCAAGCGGACTGCCTTGCTGTTCGATGACGCCATCGCGCATCACCACCACGTGATCGGCCATGGTCATGGCCTCGATCTGGTCGTGGGTGACATAGACCGAGGTTGCGCCGAGCCGGTCATGCAGCGCGCGAATTTCCTTGCGCATATGCACGCGCAGGGCGGCGTCGAGATTGGACAGCGGCTCGTCGAAGAGAAAGGCCTTGGGGTTGCGGATGATCGCCCGCCCCATGGCCACACGCTGGCGCTGGCCTCCGGAGAGCTCTCGCGGATAGCGATGCATCAATTGCTGCAGGCCAATGGTCTTGGCGACCTCGTCTGCGGCCTTCTTTGCTTCGGCCCTTGGCACGCGCTTCAAGCGCAGGGAATAGGTCAGGTTCTGTTCCACGGTCATGTGCGGATAGAGCGCGTAGGACTGGAACACCATGGCGACATCGCGCTTGCGCGGCGGCACCCCGTTCATCACCGCGCCGGCGATCTTCATGGTGCCACCGGTGATGCTTTCCAACCCAGCTATTGATCGCAGCAAGGTCGACTTGCCGCAGCCCGAGGGCCCGACCAGAGCCACGAACTGGCCCTTGGGAATGACCAGGTCGATGTTCTTGAGCGCGTGGAAACTGCCATAGTGCTTGTCGATGCCGACGAGTTCGATCTGGGGCTGGGCACTCATTTGAGGGCTCCCGAGGTTAGGCCGGACACGATGCGGCGCTGCAGAATAACGAAGACGAGGATGATTGGGGTCACATACATTGCGGCATAGGCCATGATCCCGTTCCAATCGGTGGAGTTCGGGCCCAGGAAGCCCGATAGGCCGACACTCGCCGGCTGAAGAGACTGCGTCGTGATGATTGATTTTGAATAGATGTACTCGCCAAAGGCCTGCATGAAGGTGAGAATAGCCAGCACGAGGATGCCGTTTCGTGCCAGCGGGAGCACGATGAAGAAGAAGGCGCCCCAGCGCGAATTGCCATCGACCAGCGCTGCTTCCTCGAGCTCGCTTGGCACACTCATGAAGGTGGCACGGACGAGGACGATATAGAACGGGATCGACTTACCCGCGGCGGCGATGATCACTGCAGTTCGCGGATAGTCGAGCAGGCCGATCTGGTTGAAGCCCACGTAGAGCGGGGTGATCATCACCGAGGCTGGCAGGACCTGCAGCATCAGGATGGCGAACAGGCCAATGTCGATCCAGGGATTGCGGTAGCGGGCCAGCACATAGGCGCAACCAGTGCCGAGCAAGACAGTCAGGGTCGTCACGCCGGTCGCAATGACCAGGCTGTTCCAGAGGAACGTATCCATGGTCCGCCGTTCCCAGGTCGCCGGAAAAATGGAGAAATCCGGTTCGCGGGGCCAGAAGGTCGGCGGATTGGCAAAGATCTCCGAGGCGCCCTTGAGGCTGGTGGCATACATCCAATAGAGCGGGAACAGATAGACTGCTGCCAGCGCAAGGGCGAGAACCAGCAGGAGTTTTGGTGCAGCAACCCGGGTCATCCGCGCACCTCATGGCGGGTCGAGCGGACATAGACGATCGAGGCGACCAGAACGAAGATCAGCATCATCATCGAGACGGTGGCGCCCTTGGCAAAATCGAAGAGCTGGAACGACCACTGCCAGGCCCAGTATTGCGCCACATTGGAGCTGTTCGCAGGTCCGCCTTCAGTGATGGCGGGGAACAGATCGAACTGCTGCAGGGTGTAAATCAGGCCGAGGGCAAGGACCGCGCCGATGGTCGAGCGCATCATGGGCAGCGTGATGGTGGTAAAGCGCTGCCAGCCATTGGCACCGTCGAGTTCAGCCGCTTCGTACAGATCACGCGGAATGCCGGCGAGACCAACCGACAGCAGCATCATGTTGAAGGCCAGGCCGAGCCAGATATTGGCGATAGTGACGGCCCAGATCGACAGGTTTGGATCCGATTTCCAGAACATGGTGCCATCGATAATGCCGAGCCCGCGCAGGATCGCGTTGAGCACGCCGAAATCGCCGGCCAAGATCCAGCCCCAGAGCGCGCCGACCACGAGGCCGGGCATGACCCAGGAAACGAGGAACAGGCCACGGATTGTCGAGGCAAAGGGGAAGCTGAGCATGAAGAAGATGGCCAGCGCAAAGCCGAAAATGAACTGCCCGGCAATCGAGCCGAAAACGAAGATTGCGGTGTTCCGGATGACCAGCCAGAACTCGGGCTGGCTGACAATCGCAACATAGTTCTCAAATCCGGCAAAGGGCCGGGAGAACGTGTTGAGATTGAACATGTCGACTTGCTGGAAGCTCATCACGACGTTGTAGACGAGCGGGACGCCGGCAAGGGCGAACAGAAAAAGCATCGTCACGCCGACCATGATGAGATCGAAGCCCTTCCCATCGGTGATGCTGGACAGAATGCGGCGCATGGTCCGACCTCTTTCCGTTTAGGTTTGTTGAACTGCAGGGTCTTCCCGGAAGCGCTGCGGCCCCGGGAAGACTTGTGGCCATCAGGCTCAGTTGAGGATCGTGTCGATCGTCGCCTGTGCCTGGCTCAGCGCCTCGTCCGGCGTCATCTGACCGGTCAGGGCCGCCTGCTCGGCGTCGTAGATCGCCTTGGAGATCTTCTGCCATTCAGGATGCGGACCACGCGGCTGGGCGTATTGCAACTGTTCCTGGAAGACAGCGAGTGCGGCGTCCTTCTTCTCGATACCGGACAGAGGCAGTTCGACGTCGGACCGCGTCGGCAGATAGCCGAATTCGGGGAAGAGGCGGTCGTCCTGGCTGACGAAATATTCCAAGACCTTGAAGGCTTCTTCCGGGTGCTCGGTCGTGGACATGATGCCGAGATTGAAGCCACCGAGCGCCGAGGATCGTTCATCGCCTTCCCCAAAGGTCGGCAGCAGGGTTACGCCCCAGTCGAAGTCGGCGTCTTCGACCATGCGATCGATTTCCCACGGGCCAGAAATCGCCATTGCGGCGTTGCCCGAGTTGAAAGTGCCGGTGGAATCCCACTGGCCGAGCGAGAGGACGTCCTGGCTCAGAACGCCATCGTCGATCATGCCCTTGACCATGGACAACCATTCGCGGGCGCCCTCGGTGTTGACATTGTCGTAGCCGCCGCCGGACATCTGGATGACGGGCAGGAACTGGAAGGTGCCTTCCTCGTTGCCACGTGCCGAAAGCGTTGCGCCATATATGCCCTGGTCGGGCTTGGCGAGCATGCGGGCATATTCCTCGAACTCCGCCCAGGTCTGGGGTGGTTCGGTAATCCCGGCCTCTGCAAACATGTCCTTGTTGTAGAAGACCCCGATCGTGTCGGTGTACTTGCCGACACCATAGAGGCGCCCGTCCCAGCTCACCGAATTGAGCGGTCCTTCAAAATAGACTTCGGGATTTATGACATCGCTCTGGGCAGCCATATCCGTGATGTCGAGAAACGCCCCGCGCGATGAGAACAGGGCAAAGTCCGGATTATCAAGGCTGACGATGTCCGGCGCGTTGCCGGTGGCAAAGGCGCGCAGTGTTTCGTTGACGATCTCGTCGAATTGCAGGATCCGGTATTCGACGTTGATGCCATTGTCCATCTCGTCGAATTCCTTAGAGAAGGTATCGGACGGTCCGACCTGGTTGGCGCCGTCAATCGACCAGACAGTGATGGTCACCTCGTCCTGCGCCTGAGCCGGCACCGCTGCGACCAATGCGCCGAGCGCAAGCCCGGCCAATAGACCTCGTTTAGCAAACTGCATTATATCCTCCCTTTGCGGCCCTCGGGCCGCGACCATGCCGCTCGGGTTTCCTCTTTCCCTTGCGGCCTTCCTCGCTGCCATGGGCGGTGCAAACGCCCGTGGCAGCATCTCAACTCTCCTGCAGCGCTTCCTCCTGGTTGCGGACGGCGATTGCATCGCCGCCACAGGATTGGCGCAGCACGAGCTTGCAGGGCAGCTTGCGGATGCCCGGCTCGACCGGCTTGCCTTCGGCAAGATCCAGGATCAGGCGGCCCGCTTCGCGGCCAAGTTCCTTCAAATTCATATCGATGGTGGTCAGCGGCGGCCGCGTCGCCGCTGCGACAATCTCCCAGTTGTCGAAGCCGATGACCGAGACATCGCCTGGCACTTCGACATTGCGCTCACGCAGCGCATCGACCACGCCGCGCGCAATCTGGTCATTGCCGCAGAAAATCCCATCCGGACGCGGTGCATCGCCATCCCAGAGCTTTGCGATCGCCGCGTGCCCCCAGGCCTCGGACCAGGTCCCGTGCAACACCTGCGCCCCCCGCCCAGCCACCGCGCGGAATGCACCGGCCCGTGCCGCGACCGAGACGAAGCTCTCCGGCCCCGTGATGTGTACCAGTGCCTTGCGCCCAATCTGTGCAAGCCATTGGGTCGCCTCGCGTGCGCCCTGCGCATCGTCGGACACCAGCGTCACCGCATCATCGGGACCCTCGGTAAAGGCATAGACCACAGGAACCGGCAGATGGGACAGATCAACGGGCAAACGGCGGTCGATGCGCTTACCGGTGGCAATGATGCCATCAACCTGCTTGTCGAGCATGGCGTCGAGATGGAGCCTGGCGAGCGCCGCATCATCCTCGATCCCACACAGGAACACCGACACTCCCTGGTCCACCAAGGCTTCGGACACGCCGGCCATGACCGGCAGGGTGAACCGGCCATAGGTGTCGTTGGTCAACAGGCCAATGGTGAAGCTGCGCTGCTGGGTCAGCGCGCGTGCCATGGCATTGGGGCGAAAGCCGAGCGCAGCCGCTGTCTGCTTGACCCGCCTGCGGGTTTCCTCGGTCATCCGACCGGTATCGTTGAGGGCCTTGGAGGCCGTGGCAACGCTGACGCCGGCGACGCGGGCGACGTCGTAGATGCGAATGCGCTCAGCCTTTACCACGTCCTCACACCTCAATGGAAAACCCTTTTCTCAATATTGGTAAAACGGTTTTTCAACACTCGTCAATAGTCATATTTATCCCGCCAGAGCGAGGTAGTCGCCACCGCGCGCCTGCTTAAGATGGTTCAGGGCATGGATCTGCCCGGTCATTTCCAGCGCATCGCGATAGACCGGGTCATGCCAGCCTTCGATGTCGATCGAACCCGTCCAGCCGGCCAGCCGCAGCTCGGAAATGATGTCGGTCCAGTTGCTATCGCCAAAGCCTGGCGTGCGCATGAAGACGAAGGGTTCCTTGCCGAAGATTCCGTGCTCGCGGATCACATCCCAACGAATGGTGGCGTCCTTGCCGTGCAGATGAAAAATCTTGGGCGCCCATTTGCGGATCTGCGGCAAGGGGTCGATCAGATAGACCATCTGGTGGCAGGGCTCCCATTCGAGCCCAATATTGTCGTCCGGCGTCTCATTGAACATCAGCTCCCAGGCATCGGGATTGTGCGCAATATTCCAGTCACCGGTCTGCCAGTTGCCATCCATGGCGCAGTTTTCAAAGGCGATCCTGATGCCCTTGTCGGCGGCGCGCCTTGCCAGTTCCGACCAGACTTCGCGGTATCTGGGCAGGCTGTCGGTCAGCGGCTTGTTGCGAATGCGACCGGTGAAGCCGGCGACGCAAGTGGCACCGAAATGATGCGCATTATCGATGCAATCCTTCCAGCCCTGCAGGGTCTGGCGGTCCATTTCCTGGTCTTCGAGCACATTGCCGAACATGCCGAGGGTAGAAATGGTGATGTTGCGATCCCCAATGGCATCCCTGCAGCGCTTGCCCAGTTCGGCGATGTCCTGGCCGTTGGTGGTCTGCCAGAAAAATGGCTGGAAGCTTTCAAAGCCCAGATCGGCGATTTCGGCGATGCGCTCGGTGGCCTTACCGGCCGAAGCCGAAACCATGGTGCCGATGCGGATGGAATTTGCGGGGTCACTCACGTTGATATTTCCTCAAACTGCAATTGGGATGCGCTGCCCGGTTCGCGCGCTCTCAATGGCGGCAAGAACCATGGCCAGGCTGTTGATATTGTCGGCACCCGCGGTTTCAGGCTGGGCGCCAGATTCTATGGCGGCGAGAAAGTCGGCGATGACGCTGGCATGGCCGTGGACCTGGCCGGCATCGGCGGGCGGCGGCACCTCTATTTCCTTGAGGGGACGGAAGAAGCCGCTGTCGCCGTCCACAACGCGTGCCTCGAACCGGTCTTCGCCATCCCAGAGCAGCGTGCCTTTGGTGCCTATGATGCGCCAGGCGCTTTCCCAGCTCGTATTGGCCCCTTCAGCGCACCAGGAGCCGCGATAGTTGAATACCACATCGTTTTCGAATTCGAAGATTGCGTTGGCCGCTGCGCCATGGCGATACCAGGAGCCGGGCGGGTTGGTCTCAAGGCAATAGACCGCCCGCGGGGCCTTGCCCGCCATGAAGCGAGCGGCGTCGAGCGTATGAATGGCCATGTCAAGCAAGAGGACATTATCCATGTCCTCGCGGAACCCGCCAAAATGCGCGCCAATGAAGAAATCGCAATTCAGGCTCGTAATCTCACCCAGCGCGCCAGTCTCGACCAGGCGACGAATGCGGCGCACGCCGGCGATGAAGCGGCGGTTCTGGACGACGGCGTGGACGCGGCCTGCCGCCTTGGCTTGGGCGACCATCGCCTTTGCGTCAGCTAGGCTCGTGGCCATGGGCTTTTCGGTCAGTACGTGGCAGCCATGGCGCAGCCCGGTTTCAACCAGCCCTGCCCGCGCCGCCGGCACCACCACGTCGAACAACAGGTCGGGTTTCGTCTCGGTGAGGACGGCGTCGAGATCGGTGCCGATGACAGCGTCAGAGAGAGAGAATTCGGCGGCCCGCGCCTCGGCGGCTGCTCTGTCGAGGTCGACCAGACCGACAATCCGCACTGTGTCCTTGAGCAGGGCATGCTCGGACAGGGCGGTCAGCCAACCCTTGGACATGCTGCCACAACCGGCAAGCACCGCAGAATAGACCAAGATGTCCTCCCTCTGGACTTTGGCCTGCCCTTGCCATCTTGTGCAGCATCAGGGCAGAAAGTCCCGTAAACGTTTACGACGTTACATTTGGCACGTTTCGGCTGTCAACTGGATTTCGTAAACGTTTTTTGTCGATGATTGGGGCTGTGGGAAAAGTACGAAAAATATGACTGGCATCAGAGAGTTGGCGCAGCGCCTCAACCTGTCCATCGGCACCGTTTCTCGTGCACTGAACGGCAAACCTGACGTCAACGATGAGACCCGGCAGCGCGTTCTCGAGGCCGCCAACGCGATGGGATATGTACCTAACCAGGCGGGCCGGTCCCTGCGCAAGGGCGCCACGGGCGTCGTCGGCTTCATGATGCAGACTGGCGCGCAGATCACCGGTGAGGGCGATGTGTTCTTCATGAGCGTGTTCGACGGGGTGCAGACCGTTTTCGCGCGGCACCAGCTCGATCTGGTGGCGCTGCTCTGTTCGTCAGAGGAAGATCCGGATGCCTATATGCAGCGCGTGGTGGCCCGCGGGTTTGCCGATGCACTGATCATTTCGGCGACGAAGCGGGAAGACCATCGCATTGACTATCTGGCCAGCCGCAACATTCCTTTCATTGCGCTGGGTCGTTCGCAGACCGATGTGGGCCACCCCTGGCTGGATCTTGATTTCGAGGGCATGGCCGAAACCGGGGTTGCGCGCCTGGTCGCCAAGGGGCATCGGCGTATCGGTATTTTCGCTCCGCTGGACAACACCAATCTGGGCTTCGTGTTCATCGAGGCCTACCGCAAGGCGCTGGAACAGCGCGGACTGCCGTTTGATCCCGACCTGATCTTCCGGGCCCACCCCAATGAACGCGGCGGCCATGACATTGCCCATGCCATCGCCGCCATGCCGCCGGGCAAGCAACCGACCGGCTTCATCCTGACCAATGAATTGATGACGCTGGGGTTCTACAATGGCCTTTATGAGGTCGGGCTGCCGCCGGGGCAGAAATTCGCCGTCATCAGCCGGGACAGCCCGCAGGCGCATTTTCTGGTCCCCAAGCTGACCAGTTTCCGGCTGTCGCTGCGCGATCTCGGCATTGCCCTGGCCGAGGCGCTGCTGGCTACGATGCCGGCCTATGCCGCGCACTATCCGCTCGGCGTCGTGCGCAAAATCGTGCCGCTGGAACTGGTCGACGGCGATAGCGACATGCCGGTCTCAACCGGCTAGCCGGCCGCCAGCCCATACTGACCATCTTGACACGGGCAATGCTTGACGTGATGTTCATGCGACTCGGAAAAGCTTTTCCGAATGAGTTCTGACCCATTTCCACGCAATGATCCGCGCCATTTGAGACCAGCATGTCCGAGGGAAAATCGCCAAATCGCTACACCCTGCGCGACGTGGCGCGGCATGCCGGGGTCAGCCTGGGCACCGCATCCAAGGCGCTCAACAAATCAGGCACGCTGCGGCAGGAAACACGCGAAAAGGTGCTCAAGGCGGCCAATGAGCTGGGGTTTCGGCCCAATGACCTGGCACAGGCCCTGCATCGGGGCCAGAGTTTTACCGTCGGCCTGATTTCCAATGATAGCTTCGGGCGGTTCACCATGCCCATCATGGAGGGCCTGGAAACCGTTCTGCACGCGGCCGGCATTGCGCTGTTCATGTGCAACGCCACGGACGATCCGGAACGCGAGAAGCGGCATATCGACCAATTGCTGGGCAAACGCGTCGATGGGCTGATCTTCACCGGGCGCCGGGCCGACCGCCGCCCCGTCCCCGGCCTGGCGCTGGGCAATCTGCCGGTGTTGTACGTCTTCTCGCAGAGCGACGAACCGGGCGCTGCCTGTCTGTTGCCCGATGATGAGGGCGGCGCGCGCCTTGCCACTGCGCACCTGCTTTCGCTTGGGCGAACGCGGATTGCCCATGTGACCGGCCCAGAGGATTTCGAGGCGGTCCGCTTGCGGCGGCGCGGATATGAGGCGAGCCTTTCAAAGGCCGACCCGGCATTGATCCTGCACGGCCCCTGGTCGGAGGCCTGGGGCCGGGAAGCGGCGGCGCGCCTGCTCGCCATGCCGACGCAACCCGACGCCATTTTTGCCGGCAATGACCAGATCGCGCGCGGCATTGTCGAGACGCTGCGCGACAATGCCATTTCCGTGCCCCAGGACATTGCCGTGATCGGCTTTGACAACTGGTCGGTGATGACAGAGGCGAGCCGGCCGCAACTCAGCAGCATCGACATGAATCTCAAATTGCTCGGCGAGGAGGCCGGGCATCGGCTGATCCGCATGATCCGGGGCGAAAGCCAGAGCGGCACAAGCCGCCTGCCCTGCACGCTTGTTCCCCGCGCCAGCACCGTTCCAACCCCACAACCAGGCCAATAATTGCCGGAGGAGCCCCTATGCGCCGCTATTCCCCAGTCGATTTCACCCGTGTGCACCTGACCGGCCCGTTCTGGTCGGAGCGGCTTGAAACCGTGCTCACGCGCACGGTGCCCAGCCAGTACAAGAAGCTCGATGAAAACGGCATTCTTGAATCCCTGGATCTGAAGGATCCGCCGCCGCCGCTGCGCGTGCCCTATAACGACCATGGCTTTACCATGCAGTTCTTCTGGGATTCGGACATCGGCAAATGGATCGAAGCGGCCGGCTATGCGCTGCGGCATCGCCGCGATGCGGAGATCGAGCGGCAGGTGGACGAGATCGTTGACAAGCTTGAAGCTGCGCAAATGCCCGACGGCTATCTCAACCTGTGGTATCAGGGCCATGAAATCGAGAACCGCTGGACCAATCTGCGTGACCGGCACGAACTCTACAATATCGGGCATCTGCTCGAGGGTGCGATCGCCTATTACCAGGCAACGGGGAAGCGCAAATTCCTCGAGGTGATGGAGCGCAGCCTTGACCATATCCGCAACACGTTCGGGACCGGTGATGGGCAGAAGCGCGGCTATCCCGGCCACCAGGAAATCGAGATCGCGCTGATCCGGCTCTACCAGCTCACCGGGGAGCGCAAGCAGCTCGATCTGGCCGCCTATTTCATCGACGAACGCGGCCGCCAGCCGCATTATTTCGATCAAGAAGCGATTGCGCGGGGCGATGACCCGGCCAAGTACCACTTCTTCAACACCGGCAATTACGAGTATGGCCAGGCCCACAAGCCGGTGCGCGAGCAGGACAAGGTGGTCGGGCACGCCGTGCGCGCCATGTATATGTACACCGCCATGGCGGACCTGGCGGCGGAACTGGACGATGACAGCCTGCGCCATGCCTGCGAAGTGCTGTGGAAAGATGTGACCACCACGCGGATGTATGTCACAGGCGGCTTTGGCCCGTCGGCCTCGAACGAGGGTTTTACGACCGACTACGACCTGCCCAATGACACCGCCTATTGCGAAACCTGCGCGTCCATCGCTTTCGTATTCTGGGCCCAGCGCATGCTCAACCTCGAGCTCGACGGGCAATATGCCGAGGCCATGGAACTGGCGCTCTACAACGGCGTGCTGTCCGGTCTCTCCCGGGATGGCGAGCTTTATTTCTACGAGAACAAGCTGGACAGCGATGGCAGCCATCGCCGCTGGCCCTGGCACCCCTGCCCCTGCTGCACGATGAATGTGTCGCGGCTGGTGGCCTCGGTCAGTGGCTATTTCTACTCGGTGGGTCCGGGTGCCATTGCGATCAATCTCTATGGTGGCAACAGTGCGGAACTCGATCTCGATGGGCGTCGCGTCCGGATCGAGGAACAGTCGGACTATCCCTGGTCCGGCAAGATAAAGGTCAGCGTGCATCCCGATGGTCATGGCGTGTTCGCGCTCAAGCTGCGCATTCCGGCCTGGGCACGCGATGGTGTGGCAATGTTGAATGGCAATCCGGTTGATGTGCCGGGGCAGTTGCAGAACGGCTATTTGGTGATCGAGCGGGACTGGATCGAAGGCGATTTGGTCGAACTCGACCTGCCCATGGCGCCCCGCCGCATCTATGCCAATCCCAAGGTCAAGATGGACCGGCACCGCGTTGCCCTGGCGCGGGGACCGCTGGTCTATTGCGCCGAGCAGGTGGACAATGAGACGCCGGTGCCCGACCTGATCCTGTCGCGAGATGCGGCAATTGCCGAAACGCCGCGGGCCGATCTTTTCGATGGCATCGTCACCCTGACCGCGCCGGCACAGACCATTGGCAGCGATGATTGGGGGCCGGACCTTTATCGCACGACGCCGCCGGCACCCGCCGATACGACGCTGACCGCCATACCCTATTATCTCTGGGCCAACCGGGAGGCGGGGCCGATGCAGGTCTGGATTCGCGGGGACTAAGGCTTGCATGGCATTCATCACGGCATTGGCGCGTTTGAGCATGCCTTTGCCTGGCGGCGATATTGGGTAGCGCATCGGGCCTGTGCGGCGAAAACGCAGCCAATTGCCGGCTCCTTTGTGGAACAGTGGACGTGCTGAAGTGCCGGATGGCCCTGAGCCTCCGGGTTTGAAATGGACGTGTTCCGAGGCGCGTGCGTCTCAGTAAACTTAGATAAATAGAGACGTCGCCGCCTCGGAACGCTGGGTTTCTCCTGCTGTCGTGGCCCCTATTGATCGCTCGTCGCAAGGTGGCCCAACGAGCAGGCAGGCCCTGGAGCGACCCAGCACCCAACCAGCTCCTCCCGCAAAGTTCGCTGCAGTCCGTCGGCGCGGGAGTGATGGGAGGAGGATAAGGGAGGTTTTGGGTGCGGGGATAAAAAAGTTGGCCGGGTTTGGTGCGTGCCGACCTCGTCCTTCGAGGCTGCGCTGCCCTTCGCACCTCAGGATGAGGTCTGGGGAGGAACCGGTGTTTGGCGAGCCGTCTGGTGAGGTGGGCGCGAAGCGACCCTTGAACCACGAGGGCGGCCTTCAGCGAAAGTTGCACCAGTTAGGATGGGCCCCGGCCTGCTCCGGGGTGACAGCCGGTGGGTTTTATCAGGCCATGCAACAAGTCCGACATCATGGCGGAAATCGACCCCAAATCAGAAATCGGCGTTGCCAAGCGCGGCCCTTGAAACCGGCCGCTTTCCACCCCATCCTCGGCACAAAGGTACAGAGCCCTCGGACCAGGCTCGAGGGTGACGGCCGGTGGGTGGGGCAATATCGGTGCCCAGACATTGGACGTCTTCATAGCGCGAATTCGGCGCTGAAGCAGACCGTCCGTCACCAACCCCATACCCGCCAGTCGGCAAGTAACGTGGAACCGGCTGGTGGCGGAACGCCCGGCGCTGGACCGCCTGCGCGTCTTTGGAGATCAGCGGGCCGTGCGTGCATTCATCGCGATAACCGCATTGCTGGGCAGGGGCAGGTGCCGGCGTTGTTTCCCATCTCAGACAGGGCCAATCTGGAAAATGGCGAGATTGGTCTTGTTGTCGACACGTTTTGATGCGAGAAGGTCGGCATACGTTTTCAGCCCAAGTCGGCTGCCTCTAGCCGGTTCATTCCGGTCCTTGGCTCACGATCTACTTTGCGAACGTTTGTAGGCCCCTTTGCATGTTGCGGGGGGAAACGCTCGTTTCGCTTCGGCTCCGAGCTTTAAGGAAAATTCAAATGGCTACCATCAACGGCACCGTCAAATTCTTCAACACCACCAAGGGCTTTGGTTTCATCACCCCGGATAACGGCGGCAAGGACCACTTCGTCCACATTTCGGCTGTGCAGAATTCTGGCGTCGATGGCCTGTATGAGAACGACAAGCTCACCTATGAAGTCGAGACCGGTCGCGACGGCCGCGAGTCCGCCATCAACCTCGTGCTGCAGAAGTAACAGCAGCATTATTGATGCGAAAGGCCACCTACGGGTGGCCTTTTTTTATGGCTGTGCGGGGCGCTGGCCGCAAATGGCCGGCACTCGTCGGCACCTGCTCACCAACACGCTCAGTCGGCCGCGCATTGCTCGGAAACCCAAATCCTGATCGGATCTGCCGACACGGTCCCCAGCTCCAGGCAGGTCTCCCCGGCGCAAAGGGTCCAGGGTGAAGCGGTAACGCCAGATGCCGCGAGAGTAAGCTTCTCCACCGGCGCGAGGTCAGGCGTATAGACCCAGCTTTCGCCTTGCCGGACCGCATTGTCAGGAAGGTCGATCCCGGCGCCGGATCCCTCCACACGTGCTTGCACGACCCTTAGGGCGCCCCCCTCGACAATCCAGTTTTCGGACCAGACGGTCTTTTCGACCGAATGGGTCCAGTTGAGCGAAAAAGCGGTCGCCGCAAGCACGATGAGCTTCCCGCTTGCGGCGATACACAGGCTCATGCCGGCAGGTCCCCGACACTTGGACGCTCCTTGCGCAGCCGCCAGACCTGCAAACCGACAAGGGCAAGTCCCAGGGCGAAGCCGATTTCGTCGGTCAGCGGCAGGGCCAGGATCAGCGTTATGCCGGCGGCAAGGAAGGCCATGCGTTCCAGCACGCCGGCCCGAACGAAGAGGAAGCCGATCAGGCCAACGCCGGTCAGCCCGATACCCACACAGGCCTTGAAGATCACATAGGCGACCTCCACCGGGTAGCCAAACGCGTCAGCCATCCAGCCACCGTCCTGCAGCATCAGGGACGGCGTGAACACAGCCATGAAGGGGATCACAAACCCTGCCGCCGCCAGCTTGATGGCATTGAGCGAGATCTTGAGCCCGCTCGACTTGGCGATGGGGGCTGCCGCAAAGCAGGCCAAGGCGACCGGCGGGGTGAGGTCAGCCATGATGCCGAAATAGAAGACGAACATATGGCTGACCAGCAGGGGCACGCCCAGCTCAAGCAAGGCCGGCCCCGCCAGCGAGGAGGTGATGATGTAGTTGGGGATGGTGGGAATACCCATGCCCAGCACCAGGCAGGTCAGCATGGTCAGGACGAGCGAGAGGAAGAGATTGCTTTCCCCGATGCTGATGATGGCGCTGATGAAGGTGGAGGCAATGCCGGTGAGCGTCAGGGTGCCGATCACCACGCCCACCACCGCACAGGCCACGCCGACCGGCAGGGCATTGCGCGCGCCCTGGGCCAGCGCATCGCGGCAGATGACCAGGGTTTCCCGGCCGCCCTTCAAGAAGGCGCAGGCCACGATCAATCCAAGGATCACGGCAAACAGCAGATTGACACCCACCCAGGCGAATGAGGCGGCTGCCAGACCCAGCGCGATCCAGAACACCACGCGGAAGGCCATTGGGCCGATACGGGCCGCCAGCGGTGTTCCCAGGATCAGCACCACGACCAGCGCCAGACCCATCGTGCCGGCAAAGACCGGCGTATAGCCCGCCAGGAGCAGATAGATCAGCGCAGCAAGAGGCAGGATCAAGGGCCATTGTTCCTTGACCGCCTGCCAGGGATTTGGAAGCTTGTCCTTGGGCAGACCCTTGAGCCCGAGCCTTCCGGCTTCCAGGCGCACCATCCAGAAACAGACGGCAAAGTAGAGCAAGGCCGGCACGATGGCAGCCTGTACGATCGCGGCATAAGGAACGTTGAGCGTTTCGGCCATGATGAAGGCCACGGCGCCCATGACGGGCGGCATGATCTGCCCGCCCATCGAGGCAGTGGCCTCGACACCGCCGGCAAAGGCAGGACGGTAGCCGAAGCGTTTCATCAGCGGAATGGTGAACTGCCCGGAGGCCACGACATTGGCGACGCCGGAGCCGGAAATGGTCCCCATGAGCGCCGAGGACAGGACCGCCACCTGCGCCGGGCCGCCCCGCGTGCCGCCGACCAGGCCGAGGGCGAAGTCGTTGAAGAGCTTGAGCATGCCCGCACGTTCGAGAAAGGCGGCAAAGACCACGAAAATGAAGATATAGGCGGCCGACACATAGATCGGCGTGCCGTAAATGCCTTCGGTGCCGAAGCCGAAATGCTCCACGATCAGTTCGAAATCGTAGCCGCGATGGATCAGCGGCGCGGGCAGGTGTTGCCCGAAAAAGCAATAGGCGAGAAAAATGCCCGCGATAAGGGCGAGCGGCCATCCCAGGATACGGCGCGCCGCTTCAAAAACGAGCACGACGGCAGACGTGCCGACAACCAGGTCCCAAGTGGTCAGGAAGCCGGTGCGGCGGATCAGGTCCGCATAGAAAACCCAATTGTAGATGCCGGTGAGAAATCCGGCGATGCCCAATGCCCAGAAAAAAGCCTTGGCCGGTGCCGTCTTGGCCACCAGATTGGCCACGAGGCCAAAGGTCAACAGGAGCAGGAAGCCCACATGCATGGCACGCACGACCTGGCTCGGCAGGGCACCATAGGCGGCGGTCCAGAGCGTAAACAGGGCAAAAGCAATGGCCGTGCCAAAGGCGATGCTGCCCGAAATGCCCGGGCCGAAGCCCGGCGGCAGGCCCTCGGAAAAATCCTCATCGGATTGATGGGCCAGGGTGTCGGCCCCAATGTCACCGGGTTGGGTCATAGGTCTCTTTCCTCCCAGAAGAGCAAGGTGTGGGCCCGCCGACGTGCGTGGCGGGCCCTGTGGGCACTATTGAATAATGCCTTGTTCGCGGTAGTAGCGCTCGGCACCCGGATGCAGCGGAATGGGCAGTCCCTTGATCGCGGCGTTGATGTCGATGCTTTCAGCAGCGCTGTGTGCTGCCCGCATGCGGTCGAGATTTTCGAAGAGCAGCTTGGTCATCTGGTAGGCGGTTTCCTCGCTCACGCCCTCATGGGACACCAGGACATTGCCGATGGCCGCGGTGGGCACATCCTCATCCTGGCCGCTATAGGTGCCGGCCGGAATGATGGCCGGAACATATGGGTCGCCGATCTGCACGACCGTCTCGGCCGGAATGGCCACGATGTTGATCTCGTGGGTGGCGGTCAGATCCTGAATGAAGGCCACGCCCAGTCCTGCGGACTGCAGGGTGGATTCGAGCTGACGGTTCTTGATCAGTTCGGCAGATTCCGCATAGGGCAGGTATTCAACGCGTCCAAGATCTTCGTAGCTCAGGCCTGCGGCCTGGAAGATGGCACGGGCATTGAGTTCGGTGCCCGAGGCAGGCGCGCCCACTGACATGGATTTGCCCGGCAAATCCTCAAGGGTGACGATGCCGGACTGCGCATCGGCAACGATCTGCACATAGTTTGGATAGATGGCCGCAATGGCCCGCAGGCCTTCGAGGCGTTGCGGGAAACCAGCTTCTGCATTGCCTGCCCAGGCCAAGGCCACTGAGTCACCAAGGGCGAAGGCGATCTCCCCGCGGCCCTGGGCCAGAAGGTTGAGGTTTTCGACCGAAGCCTTGGTCGATTGCACCTGGGTGCGCGAGCCTTCGATCCCGTCGCCGTAGATTTCGCTGAGCGCAACGCCAAGCGGGTAATAGACGCCGGATGTGCCACCGGTCAGGACGTTGATGAATTCCTGGCCATGAACGGCTGGCGTGGCAAGGGCGGTGCAAAGCAGGGCTGCCGCGCCCAGGCGCGTCATCATATTCGTCATCGATTTCCTCCCAATAGGTTTGGTGGTCGCCGGTCATTGCGGCGTACCACCCAGATAAGAGCAAGCCCCGTGCCAAGCCGGCAGCCTTGAAAGTATTGCTCTTTCTGGGCGCACCCGGGCGGAAACATGCCAGCGGCGCTGTTAGCCTGGCGAAAATTCGCCAAGCTCCGGCTCGGGGCGAAGTCCGTATTTGGCGATTTTCTCGTTGAGCGTGCGGCGCGGCACGCCCAGGCGCTCGGCAGCCTCGGCTGTGGCGCCCCCGGTTGCCTCAAGCGTGGCGGCAATGACCCTGGCCTCATAGGCAGCCACCAGTTCGGGAAGGTTCCCCGGCACTGCCGGCTGCAGGGCCGGAGCCTCGAGCCCGATCACCGCACGCTCGGCATAGGATTTGAGTTCGCGCACATTGCCCGGCCAGCGCTGCTGCGACAGGTCCAGGCTGAGATCCGGCGGCAATTCCTTGAAGCCAAGACCGTATCGCTCGGCCGCGCGGCGCGCAAAGACGGCGTAGAGCAGCGGAATATCCTCGGGCCGGTCGCGCAGTGGAGGAAGCGGCAGGTCAATGGTGGACAAGCGGAAGTAAAGATCGGACCGGAACCGTCCGGCCTCGCTTTCTGCCTTGAGATCAACCTTGGTCGCGGCGATGAAACGGACATCAACCGGAATTTGCCGGTTGGACCCGATCGGCTCGACCATGCGCTCCTGGATGATCCGCAGCACCTTGGCCTGTAGCGCAAGGGGCATGGATTCGATCTCGTCGAGGAACACCGTTCCCCCCGCAGCATGGGCGATGCGGCCCTGTCGCGAAGTCTGTGCACCCGTAAAGGCGCCCCGCTCATGCCCGAAGATTTCGCTTTCGAAAATCGTCTCCGGGACGGCCGCGCAGTTGATGGCTACGAACGGCCCGGCGCGGCGGTGGCCGAAATCATGAAGTGCGCGGGCAACAACTTCCTTGCCCGTGCCGGTCTCGCCAGTGATCAGGACGTCCACGTCGATGTCCGCCAGACGCTGCACCGAGCGACGAACGGTTGCCATGACGGGCGAAATGCCAATCAGCCTGGCATCCAGATCCTCGGCCCCGCGCTGCAGGCGTTGGATCTCCCGCTTCAGCCGCCGCCGTTCGACGCCATTGTCGAGAATGGAGACCAATTGTTCGGCATCATAGGGTTTTTCGAGGAAATGGTAGGCTCCGGCCTGAATGGCCTCCACCGCCAAGGGCACATCTGCATGACCGGTCAGCAGCACCACGGGCAGTTCCGGGTCGCGCTCGCGGATATCGCGCAGCAGGTCCAGGCCGGAAATACCGGGCATACGCATATCCGAAACCACGCAGTCGCAGGCAGCGCTGTCGAAGCTGCGAAGTGCCTCTCGTGGATCGGTGAATACCTCGACCTCAAAGCCGCTGGCATCGAGCCAGTCTGCCGCGGCGGCACACAAATCCGGCTCGTCATCGACAAATACGATCCGACCGCGCGTCATTTTGCTGGCTCGAGCCTGGACTGCCGGGTCGCCAGTGGCAGAGAAACCGTGGCGCATGTCCCGCCGCCCGGCGCCGATGAAAAGGCCAGAGTTCCTTTGTAATCTTCAAGGATTGCCCGGGATATGGAGAGGCCTAGGCCCAGCCCCTCGCCGGTAGCCTTGGTCGTGAAGAAAGGTTCTGTAATCTGGTCGGCTATGTCGTCTGGGATGCCGGGGCCAGCGTCGCAAAATTCCACCAGTGCCATATCCCCGGACTGTCGAAGCCTGACGGAAACCTGGGAATTGCCCATGCTGGCCGTCGCATCAATGGCGTTGATCAGAAGATTGATGAAGACCTGCTCGATACGTACCGCGTTCACGGAGGCCATGATCGCTGAGTCCACGCGTTCCAGCACGGCTGTGACGCCCCGCTCCCTGGCCCGCGGCGCGACAATGTCGAGTGCTTCGGTGATGGACTGTTCTAGGGCGATGGGCTCGCTGGGCAGGCTTTTGGCGCGCGAGGAAAAGGTCCTGAGGTTTTTGATGGTGCGCTGCATTCTCTTGAGGAGATCGCGGCCGGCCTGGATGGAGGCACTGGACTTATCGGTGTTCTGGTTGCGGGCATGCAGGCTGGCCGCCGCAAGCGTGTTGTCCAGGGCAGAGAGTGGCTGGCTCACCTCGTGGACGATGGCGGCGGACATGCGTCCCAAAGCGGCCAGCTTGGCTGCATGGATCAGACTATCCTGGGTATGGCGCAACTCTTCTTCCGCGCGCTTTCGCTCTTCGACCTCACGGGCCAGTGCACCGGTGCGTTCGGCAACGCGACGCTCCAATACCGTATTCTGCTCAAGCTTCCAGCGGGTCAACTGCCGCCGCTGGTAGCCATAGAGCCCCAACAGCAGGCAGACGAGGGTCAGGAGACCCACCACCCCGGCCACCAGTTGCGCCTGATCCCGAACGGGCGCCGAGGGCAAGGCGCTGAACAGCCGCCACCCCTTGGGGGCGATCAGGGTGGTGCTCATTGCCAGGCGCGGCAGCCCTTCCTGGCTCACGGAGGTCAGACCTGACGTCTCAAGCGCGTCGACCAAGGGCAAACGGGAAAACACGTCATTGCCGTCATAGCGGCGCTCTGACTGGATCCGGGACGTGTCGGTCTGATTGAGGGTATAGAGTGGGCGATAGCGCCAATTGGGCACACCACTCAAAAACACAATGCCCGCGCTGTCAGCCACGCCAGTCATTTCACCAGCCTCCGCCCAGACGCGTTCGAGCGGGGACATGTCGACCTTGACGACCGCCACGCCGAGCGGCCCGTCCGGCCCATCAATGCGGCTGGAGAGGAAATAGCCCGGCACGCCAGTGGTCACGCCCACGGCGTAATAGGCGCCCCGACCCCGCTCGAGCGCATCGGTAAAATAGGGGCGGAAATCGTAATTGTGGCCCACAAAGGAGCTTGGCGTGGCCCAGTTCGACGCAGCCAGCGTCAATCCATTCCGGTCAATCAGATAGACGACATCGGCCTGGGCATGCTCGGCGACGCTGGTCAGATAGGCATTGACCTGGTCCACGCGGTCTGTGGAGGGCTGGGCCAGAAGCCCGAGCACGCGGTTATCCTCGCCCAGCACCTGGGGGAGATAAGCGAAACGCTCGATTTCGCTTTCGACGGCCCGCTGCGACAGGGTGAGCCGGTCGCGCAACTGCCCTGCAAGCCGATCCATTCCGGCCTCGTGGGCCAGAAGATAGGCAGCCATGGCAAGGCCGCATACCAGGACGGCGCCCGCAAGGCCAAGATGCCATCTCACTCTGCGCTGCACTGCCACCCTGCCTCCCTCGCAGGTGCATGTTTGCTTGCCTGCAGGGCTAACCTAGCGCCAAAGCGCCGGCCACGTCATCTCCCGCAAGTGCACAAAATTCGGGTCAGCCCTGGCACCATCTGCCTGCAGCTTGAGGGGCAGCCTACTGGGCGGCACGCAGGGCAGGATCGGTTGGGGGCGCGGAAGGGTCGCGCGCAGCCAGAATGGCCGTGATTGCCTGATGCTGGCTCAGATGCACGCTGCCCGAGAGATGGGCCAGGAAATCGGTGTGCTTGAGCTTGTCCATGACCGGGCCCTTGACCTCGGAGAGATGCAGGCGGACGCCGAGATCGGCCAAGCGATGCTCGATGGCTTCCAGGCTTTCGAGCGCGGACATGTCGATGGTGTTCACGGCCGAACACATCAGCACGACGTCGGTGAGGCCGGGATTGGCGGTGGCCTGGTTGATGACCAGGTCCTCGAGGTAACGCGTATTGGCGAAATAGAGGCTTTCATCGACGCGGATGGAGAGGACGCCCGGCACGGTGTCGACCTGATGGCGCTTGATGTTGCGAAAATGCTCGGTGCCCGGCACCTGGCCGACAATGGCCGCGTGCGGCTGGGACGAGCGATAGAGGAAGATGAGGATGGAGGCGCCGACGCCAAGCGAAATGCCGATCTCCACGCCGAGCAGCAGGGTGCCCGCGAGGGTGAAGGCGACGGCGGCGAAGTCGGCCTTGGAATAGGACCAGGCGCGCTTGAGGATGGAAAAATCCACCAGGGTCAGGACGGCGATGACGATGGTTGCCGACAGGGTGGCCTTGGGGAGGATGGCGAGGAACGGGGTGAGCAGCAGGGTTGCCGCGGCAATGCCGATGGCGGTGAAGGCTCCGGCGGCCGGGGTTGCCGCGCCGGCGTCGAAATTGACCACGGAGCGGGCGAAGCCACCAGTGACCGGATAGCCGCCACCCAGGCCAGCGGCGATGTTCGAGGCGCCCAGGCCAATCAGTTCCTGATTGGGCGAGATGCGTTCGCGGCGCTTGGCGGCCAGGGTCTGGGCGACTGAGATGGATTCGACAAAGCCGACAATCGAGATGATCAACGCGGGCACGGCCAATTGCTGGATGGTGTCGAGGTTGAAGCCGGGCAAGGACAGCATGGGCAGGCCCTGTGGCACCTGGCCCACCAGGGACACGCCTTTGGCACCCAGATCCATGCTGACCGACCAGGCCATGGTGAGGAAGACCACCAGCACCGGACCGGCGCGGACGATGATGGTGGCAACGCCCTTGGGCACGCCAAAGCGGGCCAGCCAGTTCTTGAGGTCAAGCCGGATCCAGAGCAGCAGGGCGACCGCCACCACCCCAACGGCCAAGGTGTAGACATTGACCTGACCGATATTGCCCAGGATCGACATCACCAGTTCGGGCATGGCGTGCCCTTCGGTTCTGATGCCGAGGAGGCCACCGATCTGAGAGGTGGCGATGATGATGCCCGAGGCGGTGATGAAGCCGGAGATGACAGGGTGGGACAGGAAATTGGCGATAAAGCCAAGTCGGAAAAGCCCCATCAGCGTCAGCATGACGCCCGAGAGCAGGGCCAGGATGATGGCGGCACTGGCATAGTCTGCCGTGCCCTCGGCGGCCAGGCGGCCAACCGCCGTCGCCGTCATCAGGGACACCACGGCAACCGGCCCGACCGCCAGCGCCGAAGAGGTGCCGAAAATGGCATAGGCGATCAGCGGCAGGATGGAGGCATAAAGACCCACTTCGGGCGGCAGGCCGGCCAGAAGGGCATAGGCCAGCGATTGCGGGATCAACATGATGGTGACGATGATCGCGGCAATCAGATCGCTGGTCAGGGTCTGGCGATTGTAGCGGCTGCCCCAGTCGAGGATCGGGAAGTAGGTCTTGATGTTCATGGTCGGTCCGGTTGCCCACGACCCGCCGTCAGGCGGGCAAGGGCCGATGCAAGGAGGTTCAGCGGGTCAGCGTGGCATAGAGGCTGCCCGCGCGGGCGCCGGAGCGGCAGTAACCGAGAACGGGCTTGGGCATGTTCTCCCAGGCGTCGTGAAAGCGAATGATCTGGCCTTCGCCCAGGGGGCCCGAGACCGGGATATGGACGATCTGGATGCCCTCGGCCTCGGCGGCGCGGGCGACCTCGTCAAAGCTGGGCTGGCCGAATTCCTCATTGTCGGGGCGAGCGCAGACAATGGACTTGTAGCCGGCCTCAGAGACGGCCTTGACCTGCTCGGGTGTGATCTGGCCGGTTACGGAAAAATTGTCGTCAAGCTTGCGGACATTCATGGTGTTGGCTCGTGATTTGAAAAAGGAAAACATGGGTTGACATCCTGGGGTGTGCCCCTCCCCCCGGTTGCGGTCGGGAGGAGGAGCCGGCCTGCGCGCAGTTTTGGGGGTGCGCCTACAGACCGTTGAGGGGGACCTTGAGGAAGCTCTTGCCACTCTCGTCCTTGGGGGGAAGCTGGCCGGCGCGCATGTTGACCTGCAGCGAAGGGATGATCAGCTTGGGCATGGCCAGGGTGGCGTCGCGCTCTTCGCGCATCTTGACGAAGGTGTCTTCGTCCGTGCCCTTGCCGACATGGATATTGTGGTCGATCTCGTCGCCGACGCTGGTTTCCCACTGGATATCCCGGCCGTTCGGGCCATAGTCGTGGCACATGAACAGGCGCGTCTCACGCGGCAGGGCCAGCACCCGCTGGATCGAGCGGTAGAGGGTGCGCGCGTCGCCACCGGGGAAGTCGGCGCGGGCCGAGCCGCCATCGGGCATGAACAGGGTGTCGCCGACAAAAGCGGCATCGCCCACCACATGGGTCATGCAGGCGGGGGTGTGCCCCGGCGTATGCATGACATGGGCGGTCAGGCCGCCAATCTGGTAGCTGTCGCCATCGGTGAACAGGCGGTCGAACTGGCTGCCATCGCGCTGGAATTCGGTACCTTCGTTGAAGATCTTGCCGAAGGTGTCCTGGACGACGGTGATGTTCTCGCCAATGCCCAGCTTGCCGCCCAGCTTGGACTGGATATAGGGCGCGGCCGAGAGGTGATCGGCGTGAACATGGGTTTCGATCAGCCATTCGAGCTGGAGATTGTGCTTCTCGATGAAGGCAATGATCTCGTCCGCACCCTCATAGCTGATGCGGCCGGCGGCGTAGTCGATGTCCATGACCGAGTCGATGACAGCGCAGGACGCCGAATTGGGATCCTTGACGACATAGGAGATGGTGTTGGTCGGCGCATCGAAGAAGGCGGCGACCTCCGGCTTGACCGAGAGATCGGGGGTGAACGGAATGGTGTTCATGATGAACTCCTTGAGTTGAACTCACGCGTTTTGCGTGGCGCGCTGTTCGAGCGCGATGCGGATGGTGCGGGCGGCGAAAATGCCGGCGAGCATGGCGCCGACAAAGGCCCAGGCCGAGACTTCGCCCAGGCCCAGCGCCGGAATGGCGCCGCCGGGGCAGAAGCCGGAAATGCCCCAGCCGATGCCAAAGACTGCCGAACCGCCGAGCAGTGGCAGGTCGAGTTTGCGGCTGGTGGGCAGGTGGAACCGGGCCTCGAGAATGGGCTTGTCGCGCTTGAGAACGAAACGATAGCCGATGGCCGTCACCAGCAACGCACCGCCCATGACGAAGGCCAGGGAGGGATCCCAGGTTCCTGCCAGATCGAAGAAATTGAGAACCTTGGCGGGGTTGGCCATGCCCGAGAGGGCAATGCCGGCGCCGAAGACGAGGCCGATCATGCCGGCGAGAAGCGTGCGCTGCATCAAATGCCCCCGATGAGATGGCGAATAACAAAGACAGTGAGGAAGGCCGCGGCCATGAAGGTGGCTGTGGCAGCAAGGGAGCGCGGCGAGAGGCGCGCCATGCCGCAGACGCCGTGGCCCGAGGTGCAACCGGAGCTGAAATAGACGCCGCCGCCAACAATCAGGCCGCTGACAATGACCCAGGGCATGGGCACGGGGCTTTGATAGCCAATGGCGGTTTCGGACACGCCCAGAATGAGTATGGGCGCCACAATAGCGCCTGCGACAAAGGCTGCGCGCCAGGCCCAATCACTGGACATGGGCGGCAACAGGCCGGACAATATGCCGGTCATGCCGGCGATGCGGCCGTGAAAGGCCATGAGAAGAACGGCAGACAAGCCGATCAGGGCGCCGCCGAACAGCGACGCCACTGGGGTAAACTCAGTCATCGATGGGAAACCTTGCGGGTTGAGAGACCAAAAAGGGCATAGAGCGGACAGAAGCGCACCAGGGCGGTGACGATCAAAACGGCACCAATGATCACGGCACCCCATTGCAAAACGGGGGACGCAGCGAGCGGCAGGGCCGGTACAAAGGCCAGAACGACAAGCAGGAGGCCCAGAATGATTCGAGCGATACGGTCGGCAGACCCAAGATTGATGCGCATCTCAAACTCCTTGAAAACCGCCCGAAAAAGAGCGATAAGTCCTTTAGACGAATATTCGTATATACGAGATTTCTAATATGCTCAAGATGGAAATGGAGAAGATGGAGCAGAATGCCGAACGAGCATCCCAGCTCCTGACCGCGATGGCCAATCCGAAGCGGCTACTGATCCTGTGCAACCTGCTCGACAAGGAGCTCAATGTCAGTGATCTGGCCGAGCGCGTCGATCTGGGCCAGTCTCCACTGTCCCAGCATCTGTCCAAATTGCGCGCCTGGGGCCTGGTCAGCACGCGTCGCGAGGGCCAGCAGATCAACTATACGCTGGCGTCAAATGATGTGCGCCGGGTGCTGGTGACGCTCTACGATATTTACTGCGCCTGCTAGCGCCTGCGCGAGCCGGTTGCCCTGTGGGCGGGCAACCGGCGCGTCGGGGGATCAGGCTGTCAGCCGCTGGCCATCTTCGCCAAAGAGCAGAAGGTCGGCCTGACCAAAGCCGAGCGCAATGTGCTGCTTGGGCTCGATCTGCTCCTGGCCGGCCAGAGCCGCAGTGATTTCCTGCCCGGAGGGCAGTGCAAGACGGACCAGGGTTTCGTTGCCAAGCCGCTCCACAAGCCGCACCTCGCCGGTGACCGGACCCGCAGGATCGCGCGCCAGGGCGTGGGGCCGCAGACCAACAGAGACTTTTGACCCTACCGGCAGGTCAGCCGGCGCCGGACACCAGGCCAGACCACCTCCGGCCATTTCAGTCTGCAGCACCGGACCATCTGCCCCCGCCACCACTGCAGCCTGCAAGATGTTCATCTTGGGCGAACCGATGAAGCCGGCGACGAAGAGATTGGCGGGATTGTTATAGAGCTCAAGAGGCGAACCGACCTGCTGGACCACGCCGGCATCGAGCACGACGATCTTGTCGGCCAGGGTCATGGCTTCGATCTGGTCGTGGGTGACGTAGATCATGGTGGCGCCCAGATCGTTATGGAGCCGGGCCAGTTCCATGCGCATGTCGCCGCGCAGGGCAGCATCCAGATTGGAAAGCGGTTCGTCGAACAAGAACACATCGGGTTCGCGCACAATGGCACGGCCGATGGCGACGCGCTGGCGCTGGCCGCCGGAGAGCTGGGCCGGGCGGCGATCGAGCAGATGCTCCATCTGCAGCACTTTGGCGGCATCGCGGATTTTGGCATCGCGAACCGCCTTGGGGGTGCCGGCCAGTTTGAGGCCGAAGCCCACATTGTCGTAAACGCTCATATGCGGATAGAGCGCGTAGGACTGGAACACCATGGCCACGCCACGATCACGCGGCTCGACATCGTTGACCACGCGGTCGCCGATGGAGACTTCACCACCGGTGATGTCCTCAAGCCCGGCGATCATGCGCAGCAGGGTGGATTTGCCACAACCCGAGGGGCCGACAAAGACCACAAATTCGCCATGGGCGATATCGAGATCGACGCCCTTGATGACCGGCACGTCGCCGTAGTTCTTGCGGACAGACCGCAGAGTGAGACCTGACATTTTTGGTGGACTCCTGTTAGCCCTTCACCGCGCCCTGCATGAGGGCAGCGACGAACTGGCGCTGGAAGACGAGGAACAACGCCACGGTCGGCGCCAGAATGAGAAGCGAGCCGGCACAGAGCAGCGGAATATCGGTGCCCCACTGCCCCTGGAAGGCGCCCAGGGCACCAGCCATGGTGCGCTGCATCGGGTCCTGCACCAACACGACCGGCAGCAGGAACTGGTTCCAGGTCCAGAGGAACAGCAGGATGGTCAGCGACATGATGGCCGGACGCGCCAGGGGCACCTGCACGAGCCAGAATTCCTTCCAGCGGGTTGCGCCGTCGAGCTGGGCGGCTTCGGTCAGGTCGTGGGGCACGTTTAGGAAGTGCGCACGCATCCAATAGACCGAGAAGGGCATGTAGAGCCCGATCAGCGGCAAGATGATTGCAAAGCGCGTGTTGAGCAGGCCGAGCGCCCGCACCTCGTAGTAAAGCGGGGTGATGACGGCTTCGAAGGGCAGCGTGAGGCCGAACACGAAGACCAGGTAAAGCCATTTGTATCTGTTGCTCGTGAGCTTGGCCAAGCCATAGCCGGCCATGGTGGCAATCAGCACGGAAACAGGCACCACGCCGAGCACGATCAGGGTGCTCGAGAGCAGCAACTGATCCATCCTGGCCACTTTGAAAGCGCGGACGAAATTGCCCCATTGCGGGTCGGCCGGCCATTGCAGGCCATTGGGATAGGTGCCCTGCGGCGCCAATGCGGCCGAGAGCATGGACAGGAACGGCAGGAGCGTGACGATCATCAGAACGATGATCAGACCGCGGGCGATCAGGGAATTGGGGGATGCGGTCTTCATTTCTTGTCCCGCGTGAACCACTGCACCGGAGCGATGGAGATCAGCACCAGAACCATCAGCACAATGGCCAGCGCCGAGGCGAGGCCGACCTGCCGGTGGGCGAAGGCCAGGCGATAGATTTCAAGGCCGGGCACGGTGGTGGTGATCCCCGGCCCGCCCTGGGTGGAGATATAGACGATGTCGAAGCTGGCGAGCGCAGCGATCACGGTCACGGTGATGCACACGCCGATCTCCTGGCGCAGGCCCGGCAGGGTGATATAGCGGAATTCATGCCAGGGACGCGCGCCATCGAGCCGGGCGGCTTCATAGAGGCTGGGGTCGATCTTGGTGATGCCGGTGACCAGCAGCATGGTGCATAGCCCCAGCAGCACCCAGGCGCCGATAATGCCGACGGCAGGCAGCGCCCAGACAAAATCGCCGAGCCAGCCGCGGGCCCAGCTTGAAAGGCCAATGGCCTTCAGGGTCTGGTTGACCAGGCCCGTGGAGGCAAACATCCAGCTCCAGGCGATACCGGCGGCAACCAGCGGAATGACCTGGGGCAGGAAGAGAACCGTGCGCGTGATGGTGCCGAAGCGTCCGGCCATGTGGCTGCGAATGGCAGCGGCCACGGCCAGCCCGAGCAGTACCGGGATCAGCGTGAAATAGAGGACGAGCTGAAAGGCGTTGCCGATGATCTGCAGCAGATCGCTGTCGGTCAGCACGGTCACGTAATTGCTCAGCCCGTAGAACTGCGCCTCGCCGATGCCATCCCAGCGCAGGAGGGAATAGTAGATGCTCATGCAGAGCGGAGCGAGCACAAAGGCTGCATAGGCAATGAAGGCCGGCGCGACGAAGAGCCAGGCCGCCATCCGCGTCTTGCGGCTCCCCCGAGATGGGGGGAGCCGCACTGGTTTTGGCTGAGCGTCCGGAGGGGACGTCGTGATATCAGTCATGTTTCATTCCGGCCCGCTCAGGGGCGTTGGGGCCCAGGCTTAGCGGGAAAGCTGGGTCTCGTATTCTTCCTGAACGGCTTCAAGCAGGCCTTCGGGGGTCTGCTGTCCGCCCACCATCTTCTGCAATTCGGGGGTCCAGCCCGCAGCGAAGATGGCACCGGTCGCATTGGCGATAAAGTCCATGGCACCATTGTCCTCGGCCAGGATCTGGCCAGCGGCCAGCGAGGCTTCGGTCACCGAGCCGGGTTCAACGGCAGGCATGGGCAGATCGGTCGGACCACCGGGGTTGGAACCACCGACGGCGACGTTGATCTTGCGGGCCTCTTCATTGGTGGCAACCCAATCGAGGAAGAAGGCGGCACAATCCGGGTTTGCCGCGTTGGCGGCAATGCCGAAGGTCAGCGGGGCGGACATGGTGGCGTGACGGCCATCTTCTTCCACGCTGGGCATGATGAAGAAGCCGAACTTGCCGGCGGCGTTGGCGTCGAGATTGCCCGATTCCCAGTCGCCGTTGAACATGAACAGACCCTCGCCGCCGATATAGCGGCTCATCATCTGGAAATATTCGATGGCGTTGGCGTCGGAGGGGAAATAGCCCGCCTTGATCCAGCCATCGAGATGCTGGGCCGCCTCGAGATTGTCGGGCGTATTGATGGTGGCGCCGTCCTTCTGGAAGATCCAGTCATTGATGGGCTCGGGTGCCCCATAGGCGCCCATCAGGTTCTGCAGCGGGAAGGCCAGGCCTGCGGTGCCCTTGTTCCACTGCATGATCGGCTGGATGCCGGCTTCCTTGGCGGCGGCCATGAGCGCATCAAGCTCTGCCAGGGTCTGGGGCGGCTCGGTCATGCCGAGCTGGGCGGCCAGCTCCTTGTTGTAGAAGACGCCGGTCATGGAATAGTTCAGGCCCATCGCATAGAGCGAACCGGTACCGCGCGGACGGCCACCCTCTTCAACGCGCAACTGTACCAATTGGCCGGCGGGGAATGCGTCCCAGCCGAATTCGGTGAAGTAGGTGTCGAGATTGAGCAGCAGGTCGTTGGCTACCAGATCGGTCAGCGAGGGCAGACGGATCAGGTCGGGCGCATTGGCCTCGGACAGGATGCGCGGCGAGTTCTCCATCATGTTGGCAAACTGGTCTTCCTTGATGTCGAAGGTGACATTGGGGAACTGCCTGGTGAACTCTTCGGCCAGCCGCGTGGGCAGCGGGAAGCCGGTTTCGAAATAGGAATTGAGCACGACCGGCTCAGTGCCGCAGCTTGGTGCGGCCAAGGCCGTTCCGGCCGTTGCGGCAACGCTGAGGCTCAGGGCGGCAATGCGAAGTGCGTGGCGGGTTGTGTTTCTCACGACTACCTCCTCCAGGGTAAGACTGCAGTGGATGTTTCCGTCTGCTAAATGGATTTAGCGCATGAGCACAAAGCGGAGTCAATATGGGCCTTGTACCCTGCGCGACGACTAGAGAACCTGACGCAGGGCCGAGATGATCCCGGTCGCGCGCTGGTCTTCCGGCCCCATCATCCAATTGGTGACGAAACCGAAACCGATCTGGCGCGTGGGATCGGCAAAACCAACCTGCCCCCCTGCACCATCATGCCCGAAGCAGCCATCGCCCAGATAGCGCCGCGCTTCGGAATCAAGCTGGAAGCCATAGCCCCAGCGGGAATAAGGCGGATCGCCGCCAAACACAGAGACACCCTCGCTCTGGGTGCGGGTGGCGGTGGCGATCACCGCATCATCGATCAGGCGGATGCCCTTTGTGGGAACCACCGTGGCCGACCATATCATGGCCAATGCCCTGGCTGTGGCCACCCCGCCGGCGCCGGGAATTTCAGCGGCACGAACGCGCTGGCGGTTGAAGCCGCCCTCATCGGTGACAAGGTCGGCGGGCAGAGCATTGCCCAAGGTCATGGCCTTGTAGGGCCAGTTTGGGGCAGGCTTTCTGGCCTCATCGGCCCACAACGCGGAAAGCGGCGCGCTGACCTGAAGATGGGCGGGACGATCTGCCAGGGCGTCGGGGAGACCGATCCAGGCGTCCGCACCCAGGGGGCCAGTGATCACCTCACCAAACCAGGCGCCGGCCGACTTGCCAGTGACCCGGCGGACCAGTTCGCCGCTCAGCCAGCCATGGGTCAAAGCGTGATAGGCGTAGCCAGTGCCGATGGGCCATAGCGGCTCCTGTGCAGCCAGCACAGCCACCATGCGGTCCCAGTCGACAACGTCATCCTCGGTCAGGTTCTCGCGTGGGGCGGAGAGCCCGGCCCGATGCGCCAGCGCCTGACCGACCGTGATATCCGCCTTGCCGGCCTGGGCGAATTCGGGCCAGTAGCGGGCAACCGGGGCGTCGTAGTCGAGCAGCCCATCCTGCACGAGACGCGCGATCAGGATGGACATCAGCCCCTTGGTGCAGGAGAAAACGACCGAAGGGGTATCCTGGAGCCAGACGCGGCCTGTGCGCTCATCGGCAATACCGGCCCAGAGATCAATAACGCTGTGACCGCCAAGGGTGACGTGCAAGGCGCCGCCCATTGTGGGGCGCTCGGCAAATGCAGCCGCAAATGCGTCTGCGACAGGTTCGAAACCGGGCTCGACCGAGCCATGTACTTCAATCGTCATTGCGGGCTGACCTCAAGATAACCGTCGGCACCGGTGCTAATGGGGAGAGGGTCGCAAATGCCGCCTTCGAAGGCGCCATCCGCGGTGACATTGTTGAACGCCAGAAGCCAGGGCCTGCCCTGCCGGTCCTGTGCGATCCTGCCAGCGTAGAGCCGTTCGTCGACCAGCAGGCGGGCAGCGGCAAAGTCGACCCGTCCAGGCATTTCGCCCACCGGCAGGCTCCAGACCCCGCCCACGCCCCCTGCCCTGTGGCCGCACAGCTTGGCGGCGTCGCAACAGAAGACGATGTGGTTCTGGCCGTCGATCCTGATGATCTGGAACACTTCGAGATGGGCAAAGCCGGAACCGGATGCGCTCAGCGGCGGCTCGACCGACCAGTGAACGAGATCGGGAGACGTGGCATAGCCCATCACCCCACGATCAGGTTCCGTGCCATCCTTGCCGCGGGCCGTGACCAGCATATGCCAGCGCTGGTCCGACTGGCGCCAGAACACCCAAGGGTCGCGCCAGGCCTCTTCAGGCCAGGACGAGGTGCCCAGGGTTTCGTAGTAGCGCTCATCTGCGACGCAAATTTGGCCGGGTTGCTTGGTCCAGGCAAACAGGTCGGGCGAAGTGGCCACGCCGATTGATTCGATATTGGCGAAGCTGTCGGGGGCGAGAAAACGCGAGCCGGTGTAGAACATGCGCCAGAGCCCGTCGGGGCCGCGCACCACGCTGCCGGTCCAGGTGGCGCTGCCATCGAAGCTGCCAGGCGCGCCGGCGTCAAACACCTGGCCGTGATTGGTCCAGTTGCGCAAATCGCTTGAGGTGGCGTGACCGATGCGGGCATTGCGATGCCGCAAGTCGGGATTGCCCAGCGATTTGGGCGCATGCAGGTAGAACATGTGGTAGTGCTCACCATCGTCGGCGAGCCAAAAATCCCAAACCCAATGATCCGGCAGATGGAATACCAATCCTCAAGCCCCTTTCCGAGGTCTTTGCAGAACGCGCAGCAATTGCGGTTTTGCTAAATCCATTTAGCACATGCTATGGTGTGCACCGCTTGTCAAGCGGGGGGCGCGTGGCTATCCAGTCCAAAAGCGACAACCCGGCCGTTGAGGGGACCAGAAGGCGTTGGGAAAAAAGCGTGTAACACTGGCGGACGTGGCGCGTCTGGCCGGTTTGTCGACGACCGCGGCTTCGATGATCCTGACGGGCCGGCCGGACACACGTCTGTCGCCCGAGGCGCACAAGAAGGTGCACGACGCCGCTGCAAGCCTTGGCTACCGCCCAAACGTGGCAGCGCGCGCGCTGCGCACGGACAAGTCACGTTCCATTGCCTTCATCTCCGACTATGTGGCGACCACACGCTTCGCGAGCGGCCTGATCCGGGGTGCCCTGTCGGCGGCCGAAGAGGCCAAGCATGTGATGCTGGTGCTCGAGACCGGGGGCGAACCGGCGCGGGAAATCCAGGCGGTGGAAACCGCTCTCGACCGGCAGGTGGATGGCCTGATCTTTGCGGCCATGCGCGCGCGTGAGGTGTTTGTACCGGACCTGGCGATCAATGTGCCCGTGGTGATGCTCAACGGCACCAGCGCACGCTTCCCCAATTCGGTGCTGCCCGGCGAATATGAGGGCGGACGCAAGGCCGTGGAACTGCTGGTGGGCAGTGGTATCGAGGAGGACATTGTCCTTCTCGGTCACAATGCGAAGCAGGAAGAGGGTCTGTTCCGGTCCGAAACGATCGCACGGCGATTCATGGGCATACGCGACGCGATGGCCGATGCAGGGCTGCAGTTTTCGGCCGAGTTGAGCTGCTGGAACTGGGAACCCAATTTTGGCTACGAGCTGACGCGCAAGCTGCTCAAGAGCCGCCGCCCGCGGGCTCTATTGTGCCTCAATGACCGGCTGGCCTTCGGTGCCTACCAGGCGCTTGGTGAAGCCGGCCTCAAAATTCCGGAGGACGTCGCCCTGGTATCCTTCGACAATGACGAATTGGCCTCCTATCTGCGCCCCGGCCTGACGACCATTGGGCTGCCGCATGAAGATATGGGGCGCCGGGCCGTCGAACTGTTGCTGGGTCCGCAGGAGAACGCCCAGCCCGATCTGGTGCCGATGCCGGTCGTTGTCCGTGGCTCCTTGCCCGCAGCCTTGTCTGCGCAATCAGTCAAACCGCCCGCCACCTGAGGCAGCGAGCGGGAGCTGCCATCACCCCTTGACGCCTGCCGAGAGCATGATTGCCTGGGTCACCCGGCGCTGGAAGATGAGATAGAGCACTGCCACCGGCAGGCCCGCCATGACTGCGGACGCCATTTGCCGCGCATAGACAATGCCGTAGGCATCCTTGACCTGGGTGATGCCGACCGGGACTGTCATGGTCGCTTCGCCGGTTGCCGCCAGGAAGGGCCAGAGGAAGCTGTTCCAGGCGCCAATGAAGGTGATGATCGCTAGCGCGCTGGTAATGCCCCAGTTCATGGGGAGGTAGATGCGGAACAGCGTCTTGAAGTGCCCTGCCCCATCCATCTGCGCGGCTTCGCGGAACTCACGCGGCACGTTGTCGAAGAACTGCTTGTAGACAATGATGGTCACCGGCACGATCAGCTGCGGCAGGATGATGCCGGCCCAGCTATTGAGCAACTTGAACTGCGCCATCAGCACAAAATGATTGATGATGAGCGCCTGCATCGGGACCATGAAACAGGCCAGGATCAGCACATAGATCAGCCGCCGCCCCGGAAAATCGAGTTGGCTGAGCGCATAGGCGCAGCCGGCCGAGGAGACGATGACGCCTGCGGTGATGAGTGCGGAGGTAACGAAGGAATTGATGTACCAGATGCCGATATTGGTATTGGTCCAGATATGCTCATAGGCCTCGGTATTGATCCGCGAGGGCCACAGGGCAATGCCCGAGGCGATCACCTCGGTTTCGGATTTGAACGAGGTGACGACGGCCCAATAGACCGGGAAGATCGCCATCAGCGCAAAACCGAGTGTCACGATGGTCAGGGCCAGCCCGCCGAAATCGATCAGGCGGTCGCCCTTGAGGCGCGCGGCGTTTTCGGCCGGGCGGGTGATTGCTTCGGAGCTCATTTCTCCCCCCTTGCGCGCAGCGCCTGATATTGCAGGACACTCAGGATGATAATCATCGCGAACAGCAGGGTCGCGGCGGCGGCGCCCTCCCCGCCCTTGTTCTGCTGGAAGGCCAGCTTGTAGATATATTGGACCAGCACGATGGTGGGGTCCTGCCGCCCGCCGATGGAGAACAGATAGACCTGATCGAAGATCTTGAGCTGGGCGATGAGCTGGATGGTCAGCACCAGCGCGGTCACCGGCCAGATCAGCGGCCAGGTGATCTTGCGGAACTGGCGCCAGCGTCCGGCGCTGTCGAGCGAGGCCGCTTCATAAATCTCGGGCGAAATGTTGCGCAATCCGGCGATGAACAGCAGCACGTTGAAGCCCAGCGTCCACCAGATGGTGACCACGGCGACGGTCGGCATGAAGAAGGGTATGGTGCGGGTCAGCGACATCGGCTCCCCGCCATTGAAGGGGCGCACGATGTATTGGACCAGGCCGTATTGCACATCGATGATCCAGTTCCAGGTGAGATAGACCACCGAGACAGGCAGGATGTAGGGCAGGAAGAAGCAGGCCATGACAAAGCCTTGCTGCCAGCCCTTGAGCCGGTTGACCGCCATGGCAATGGCCAGTGACACCAGCGTGTTGGGGACGACCGTGAGCAGCACGAAATAGGCCGTGTTCCAGGTCGCATTGTGGAACAGGCGGTGGGTGAGGATTTCGACATAGTTCTCAATGCCGACCCAGTCTCCCGGCCCGATGAGAGGGGCGTCTGTAAAGCTGAGCATCACCATCTGGATGGTGGGCCAGACGAACAGCAGGCCATAAATGACCACGAAGGGCCCGACCAGGATCAGGGCCGCTAGATATTCCGAGCGCTTGTCGCGGATCATGTCGGTTCTCCTCCCGCAATAACCGTTTGGTGGCCGGCACCCGTGGGTGCCGGCCGAGGTCACAAGCCCTAGAGCTGGCTGTTGAGGTCGTCGCGCATTTCCATGGCGGCGTCGGCCGGGTCGAGTTCGCCGGTGGTGGCCGGATTGATGAAGTTGGACCAGGCATCGCCGAGCGGGGCGGCGGGACCGGCCAGCACCGTCCGCGGATCGAACACGGCGGTATCGGCGAAACCGGCATAGTCGGACTGCGGCTTCATCGAAGCAAAGCCTTCGCTTTCGCGCACCTCGTTATAGGCTGGGATGTGACCGGCTCCTGCCCAGTCGAGCGAGTTCTTGTCCATCCAGGCGATGACTTCCATCACCGCAGCACGCTTTTCAGGATCGTTCTCCTTGCCGCCATTGGCCGGGATGACGAAGGCATGGGAATCCGACCAGGCGGCCGGCTGATCGAACAGCACGGGCAATTCCACCGCGCCCCACTCGAACAATTCGCCCTTGGCGGCGAGATCGGTGAAGGTCGGGACTTCCCAATTGCCCATGATGAAGAAGGCGGCCTGGCCAGAGGTGAACTGGGCCAGCGCGGCCGGGCTTTCGATCTGGGCAGGGGTCCAGCCATTGTCCACCCAGCGCTTCATTGTCTCGGTGGCCGTGGCGAGCTTGTTGACGTCTTCATCGGTCGGGAAGAACCCGCCCGCCTCGGCGTCGAACATGGTGCCGCCCTGCTGGCCAAAGAAGGAATAGACGGCGCGATAGCGGTCGCCGGTCGGCATGGAGAGGCCATACTTCCCGTCGTCGGTGGTGAACTGGGCGAGCGCCGCCTCGAAATTCTCCATGCCGTCGAGACCGGTGGGCATGCCGTTTTCATCGAGCATCCCGGCTTCGCCAAGCATTTCCTTGTTGTAGTAGAGGATCAGCCCGTGCTGGTCGAAGGGCACGCCATAGCGGGTGCCGTCGACCTTGGCGGCCTGGGCGGCGGCAGCAGTGAAGCTGTCGTCTGAAAGGCCGACCGAAGCCATGTCCTCATCGCTGATCTCGGCCAAAGTACCGCTATCGACAGCCAGCGGCATGCGGCTGAGATGATAGGTTGCGATATCGGGGCCTTCGCCGATCGCGGCCGAGGTCTGCAGCTTGGTGTAGAAGGGTGTGCCCCATTCCAGGGTCGTGCCTTCAATGGTGATCTCGCCCGCATGCTCCTCGTTGAAGGCGTCGATCAGTGCTTTCATGCGGACGCCGTCGCCGCCGGCCAGAAAATCCCACCAGACTACGGTCTGCTGGGCGGCGGCTGCCGATGTCAGGGCCATCAGGGCCGTGGAAACCAGGGCAAGACGCTTGATTGTCTTGTTCATGTCGCTTTCCTCCCAAAAAAGCTCAATGCGAAAAATGTGCCGGCCGGTGTGGTGCATTGAGCCATTGGCCGCACCGGCCGAAATCGCCGCCGCCTAGTCCGCGTGGTACGCCAGACCGGCTGCGTCGAAGAGATGGGTGGCTGTTCCGTCCACCTTGAGCGACACCGGGCCACCGGCCGCGAGCGTGCTCTTGCCTTCATCCTCGGCGACGACATTGCTGCCGTCGGCGAGGGTGACGTGCACCAGCGTGCGGTCTCCCAGCCGCTCCACCAGGGCAATCTTTCCGGTGATGTCGCCGGCCCCATCCTGCGCCACGCGCAGGGATTCCGGGCGAACGCCCAGGGTGAGTTCACCTTTGTCTTTCGGCTGCTGGCGGATGGTGGTGGCGAGTTGTGCGCCCGCCACGTTGATCCTGAGACCATCTGCGCCGGTCTCGATGCCGGTGACGGGAATGAAGTTCATCGAAGGCGAGCCGACAAAGGCGGCCACAAACCGGCTGGCCGGGCGCGAATAGACCTCCATGGGGGTGCCGATCTGCTCGACCTTGCGGTTGTTCATCACCACGATGCGGCTGGCCAGGGTCATGGCTTCGGTCTGGTCGTGGGTGACGAAAATCATCGTCGTGCCGATGCGCTGATGGAGTTGGGCCAGTTCCACCCTGGTGCGCACACGCAGGCCCGCATCAAGATTGGACAATGGTTCATCGAGCAGGAAGGCCTGCGGCTCGCGCACGATTGCCCGGCCAATGGCGACGCGCTGGCGCTGTCCGCCGGAAAGCTGGGCCGGTCGCCGATCGAGCAGCGGCCCGATTTCGAGCATGCGCGCCGCGTCCTCGACGCGCCGGGCAATTTCGGCCTTCTCGGTGCCGATGTTTTCCAGCCCAAAGCTCATGTTCTGGCGCACGCTCATATGCGGGTAGAGCGCATAGTTCTGGAACACCATGGCCACGCCGCGCTGATTGGGCGGCAGATTGTCCACCCGGCGCTCGCCGATATGGATCTCTCCGTCATTGACCGCCTCCAGCCCGGCGATCATCCGCAGCAGCGTCGATTTCCCGCAGCCCGAGGGGCCCAGGAAGACGATGAACTCGCCCGAGCGGATGTGCATGTTGACCTTGTCCAGCACCTGCACGGCGCCGTAGGCCTTGCTCACATCCTTGAGCACGATATCGGCCATTGTGTTCTCCTCCTTGGTTGGGCGGCGCGTTTTCGCGTCTCGCCCGGTTCTTCACCTCTCCATCCAGGGAGAGATGAAGTTCGCCTTGGCTAGATTTTCCCCTCGTCCACCGGCAGGTCGGCCGCGGTTGCCACCAGGGCATCGAACAGGGCCGCAGCAACCGGATCAGCGCCCGGCGCTTCGCGGGTGAGCCGGAAGGTGGTGGCGACCACGCCGCCGCGTCCGACGCGCTTCTGACCGATGATCGCCGCCGGTTTGTGGACCCAGCCGCAAACCATGCCGGCAATCACGTTGCTGCCGAACTCCCAGGGCCGGAACCCGGTGAGCAGATGGTGTGGCACCACATCGGAAAAGCTGAGATCGAAGAGCGGGCCGCCCGGAATGGTGGCGAAATGGCCTTCGCGGCGCACCCAGGAGAAACCGGCAATCCAGTCGCCGCGCCAGATAGTGCCATCGCGTTCGACCAGGCTAATGCCGGGCAGATGCTGATCCAGGCTCGGGCGGAACTGCTTGCCATCGGCCACAATGGAGCGATGCGGCAATTCCCCATCGGGCATGTCGGTGCGCAGGTTCTTGTTGGTCTCGACGCTGCCATCGGCCAGGATCACATAGCGCGCGCCGGCCTTGATGGCCTCGACATCGGCGCCATCGACCGCATGGCAGATGATAATGTCGGCCTCGGCTGCCGGAACGAGCGGATAGCCAAGGCCGCTGGCGTAAGCGGCGAGATCGGGATCGGCAGTTGCAATGGAGGAAAGCCCTGCCGTCTTGCGCTGGGAGTAAAGCGCGATCTCGCAGCTATTGCGCGCCAGTACCACACCGTTGGCTTCGAGGATGAAGTCAAGGCGCAGCGTGGTATTGTCGGAAACCACCGGCATTGAGAGGCTGGTGGTTCCCAGATCTGCAACCGAAACCGGGCCGGTCGCGGGCACGGCGAGCGATCCGCTGACATCGCCTGTCCAGCTCAATTTTGCCCCGCTCGGGATCGACCCGCCACCGGTGGCGATCTTGAGTTCGACCGGCAGCGCCTCGCCCGCCCAGGCCGAATAGCGCGCCGGGCGCGGCACGATGACGATATCGGCGTTGATGGTGGCAAACACATCGTGGAAGACGCGCGGATTGCGCTCGATATCGAGAAGGCCGTTGGCTTCCCAATGAACGTCCGTCAGTTCGGTGATGACGTAGCCCATGATCGAGGGATAGCGGCGCATTTCCTCGATCTGGTAGCGCAGGTTCATGAACTGGTACCACTGCACCTGCTCGATGAAACCATCGAAGCTGCCGAAGGTGCGGGCCATATCGAGCGCGCCGAAACGCTGCTCGATGCCGTGGGGCAGCGCCACCCCGTCACCCCAGAGCGAACCGGTTTCGAACCAGTCCGGCTCCGAGCCGTCCTCGTTGCGCAGCTTACCTGGATCGGGCAGGCCCCAGACGCCGAATTCGGAAACGATCAGCGGTTCGTCGCCCCGGCGCTCGGCGTCGCCCAAAGGCGAGAAGGTCCAGTCGGCGCCGCCGGCGAACTGGGCGGTGATGTCGTCCCATTCCTGCCGGCGTTCCGGGACCGAGCGGTAATAGTGATAGTCGTTGAGGTCGGTCTTGACGTGGAAGTTCGGGAAACAGGCCGAATTGTCGACAACAAGGCGGGTGGTGTCCTCGGCCTTGAGCCAGTCATAGCTGTCCTTGAGCCATTGGCGATGTTCGGCATTTTCCACCAGCCGGGTGCCCCAATCCTCGTTTATCAGCGTCCAGGCGATGATTGAGGGGTGGTTGCGGTCGCGATTGAGGATGCCCACCATGGTCTCGCGCATCCGCCGCGCCGAGTCCGAGGTGAAGCTCTGGACATTGGGGACTTCGGTCCAGACCAGCAGGCCAAAGCGGTCGGCCACATCATAATAGCGCGGGTCCGGCACCTTGATGTGGCAGCGCAGCGTATTGAGGCCCAGCTCGATGGCCTTTTTGGCCTGGTCTTCGAGAAATTCGATGGAAGGCGGCGTGTAGATGCCATCGGGGTAATAATCCTGGTCCAGCGCGCCGCGCATATAGACGGGCTTGCCGTTGAGCAGGATCTGGCCATTGGCCGTGGTGACGGTGCGGAAGCCAAAGGTTTCCTCGACCACATCGACACCGCCATCGAGGGTTACCGCAAGGGTATAGAGATGGGGCTGGCCGACATCCCAGAGCCTGACGCCGGGCACTTCGAGCGTCACGCCAACCGATTCAGCCGCCGACAGATCGGCGGAGGCGACAACGACGCCTTCGCTGTCGCGGACCTCCAATTGGGCCGGCAGGCCCTTGGCCGCGGCGGTGAAGGCGAGATCGGCCCTAAGCACACCATCCATGCCGGCCTCAATGACCACATGGTCAAGGCGGCGGGCATCGCGGGCGAGCAGCGAGACCGACTGCCACAGCCCGCCAATTCGGCCATACCAGGAGATCTTGCCATGCGGGATTTCGGAGAAGGGAAATTCCGGGAAAGCGGACTGGTCGGCCGAGGGCATGGTGACCCGCACCTCGACTTCATTGGTTGGCCGCAGCCTTGCGTTTTCGACGGCAAATTCGAAGGGCAGGAAGGCGCCTTCGTGGCTGCCCAGCTTTTCGCCGTTGAGGAAGACCTCGCAGGCATAGCTGACGGCACCGAAATGCAGCGCCAGATCCCGATCTTCCCAGCCGGCCGGCAGGGTGAAGCTGCGCTTGTAGGTGGCGTGGCCGAAGGTATCGACCAGGTCGGAAAACTCGGCCTGCCAGGGCTGGGGCACATGCGCCTGGCGCCAGGGCCCGTCCTCATGCCGGAATTGCCAGACGCCATCCAGTGACAGGCTGTTGCGCGACGCGCTGATCGCCTCGGATGTCATTGCCCGACCCAAATTCATAATCTCCACCCTAAGCAGTATTAGTTATATTATTATCACCATAGGGCCGAACCATCGGCCTTGGCAAGAGCCAAATCGCAATGTGCAAGGACAGCTCTGGCCGGTGGTCAAAACCGGGCAAATCGCCCTAAATGGGGCTGGGGACAATCGAGCGGGACGGTGATTTGGAAAAGCGCGCAACCATGCACGAGGTGGCGGAACTGGCCGGGGTGTCGCAGGCCACGGTTTCGCTGGTGCTCAATGGCGTGCCCAATGCCCGTGTATCCAAAGCTACGCGCCGCCGTGTGCAGGAAGCGGCAGAGCAGCTTGGCTATCGCCGCGGCAAGACCCACCCGGTTCCGGCCGGGCGCACGCGTGTGGTGGGTCTGTTCATCGACGAAGTCTCGACCACGCCGTTTGCCGCGCCGTTCATCGAGGGAGCCCGGGACGAGGCGGCGCTGCAGGACGTCACCATCGCCACCTTCTGTACCGGCAATGATCCGGCGCTTGAACAGGCCGGGCTCGACATGCTGGTCGCCCAGAATGCCATCGGGGCGATCTACTGCACCCTGATCACACGGCAAGTGACTGTTCCCGAAGCGTTTTCGCAGCTTCCGCTGGTGCTGCTCAATTGCTATGAAAAGAAGGTGCAGCACCCCTCAGTGGTGCCCGGCGACATTGTCGGCGGCTTCACCGCGACGGACGCCCTGCTCCGCGCCGGACACAGGCGCATCGCCCATCTGGCGGGCGAGCACATCGTCGAGGCGGCCATCGACCGCGAACAGGGCTTCCGCCAGGCCATGGAAAAATGGGGCGTCCCCGTGGACGAAAGCCTGGTCACCTTGGGGGGCTGGACCATACGGGCCGGACGCGAGCGCGCATTGGCGCTGCTCTCGCAACCCAATCCGCCGACCGCCATTTTCTGTTTCAACGATCGTATGGCGATTGGCTGTTATGAAGTGGCGCGCAGCCTGGGTCTTTCCGTTCCCGGCGATCTGTCGATTGTCGGTTTTGACGACGAGGACATTGCCGCGAACATGGATCCGCCGCTTTCGACCATGGTCCTGCCGCATGATGAAATGGCCCGCTGGGCGGTGGGCCAGTTGCTGGACGGCTTCGATGGCATCGACGCCGATGAGCGGCTGCAGAAACTCAAGATCGAGTGCGAACTGGTGGAGCGAGATTCAATAGCGTCACCAAAGGGTTAGCTACCTAACGGGGTCTGCCGACGGAATCGCGCTCGACCAGCGGACATTCCAGCTTGGTCAATGGATAGCGATCCTCGACCACGCCATCGAGCATCTGTTCGAACACCCATTGCCCCATGGCGCGATGCGGCAGCACCGTTGTGGTCAGGCGCGGATGCAGGTGACGGGCTATTTCCTCGTCGTCATAGCCAATCACCGACATGTCCCCCGGAATGTCGAGGCCGGCTTCTTTCAAGGCCTCATAACAACCAATGGCCATGCGGTCGTTCTGGCAGAAGATGGCGGTGGGCCTTTCGGACAAAGCGAGGATCTTGCGCGTCGCGTCATAGCCGGCACTGGCCGACCAATCGCCATTGAAAACCAGGTCCTGATCGAAGGGAATATCGGCGGTCGCCAGCGCGCGGCGATAGCCCTTGAGCCGGTCCTGCGCCGCCTCCATCCAGATTTCGCCGGTGATTGTGGCGACCCGCCGGTGCCCCTTGCTGACAAGATAATGCGTGGCCCGCTGGCCGCCAGCAATCTCGCTGGGCACTACGGCCGGACGGGCCAGACCCGCAGCGTAGCAGTTGAGCAGGTAGACCGGGATATCGAGGCTTTTCAGCTCGAGCGGCAAGTCCACCTCGCGCGTGAAAATGGTCATATAGACCAGCGCTGCAACGCCCTGATCGACAAAGGCATCGATCAGCGCGGACTCGATCTCGGCGTCATTGTCGCTCTGGCCGACAAACACCAGGTCACCTTGCGCCCGCGCCGCCTGCGTCAGCCCTTCGATCGCCTGCACCGCTTCCGGGCTGGTCGCAAGCTGATCGACAATAAAGCCAATCCGCCGGTTGCGCTTTCCGGCCTGCTGCTTGGGGTCGGCTTTGCCCGCCGGCACGCTATAGCCCAGGCGCCGGGCGGCATCGAGGACACGACGGCGCGTTTCATCGGACAAGCGGATGCCCGGCGCGTTGTTGATGACGAACGACACTGTTGCCTGGGAACAGCCCGCCTCTCGCGCGATATCGGTCATTGTGACGCGTCGCACGCGACGATCAGGCCGGCGCGTGGCGCGCGCTACAGATGATGATGTCTTGGTGCCCGTCATTAGCAATCATAAATCCAATTACTAATGGCATTAGCAGATTTGATTTGCCGTGTCTCGCATCAATGACGGGGCCGCGCACGCATGGGAGCATGCCGCATTTCGCCTGTGCCCTTTGGCGCCTCCTTCCCCTTCGAACGAAGGGGGACAGATGCGCCGGTCCCGCATAGCCTTCGCGACGAACCTTTTGTGCCGCAGGCACGCCTATCCCATTTGCTCGGAAGACATACGCATGAAGAACGCTGCCATTGCTCTGTCTCTCTTGATTGGCCTTTCGGCTGTCACGACCTCTGCCGCTGAAGATGTGATGATCGTATATGACGGCTCGAATTCGATGTGGGGGCAGATCGATGGCATCGCCAAGATCGAGACGGCCCGCGAGGTCATGGCCGATCTGATTGAAACCTGGCCGCAATCGACCAATCTGGGGCTCATGGCCTATGGCCACAGGCGCGAAGGCGACTGCGGTGATATCGAACTGATGATCCCGCCGGGGCCGGTGGACGCAAATTCGTTCCTGGCGACCGTCAATGGCATCACACCGCGAGGCAAGACGCCCCTGACCGACGCGGTGGTCGAGGCGGCCGAAACCCTTTCCTTTCGGGACAATCCGGCCACGGTCGTGCTGATCTCGGACGGTATCGAGTCCTGTCAGGCCGATCCCTGTTCGATTGCGGCCGAGCTTGAGCAACAGGGCATTGCTTTCACGACCCATGTCATCGGGTTCGATGTGGCGCGTGAGGATCAGCGGCAGCTTTCCTGTATCGCGGAAAATACCGGTGGAACATTTGTGCCGGCGCAGGATGCCGACGAGCTGCGCAACGCCATGACACAGGTGCAGGCGGTCATTCAGACGGCGCCGGAGCCGGAGCCCCAACCTGAACCGGAGCCTGAGCCGGAGCCAGAGCCAGAGGCGCCCGAGCAGACCGTTTCGGCGCCCGCGACCGTCACCTTCGGGACCGAATTCACGGTGACCTGGGGCGAGACAATCAATCCGCGTGACTGGATTACCATTGTGCCGGTGGGTGCCGAAGAAGGCGATTATCTTGCCTTTCAGCGGGTTCAAGGTGACGACAGCGTCGAGATCAGGGCCCCCGCTGATCCCGGCCTATATGAGGTGCGCTATGTGCTCGACGAGGGCAGCAAGACGCTCGCCTCAACGCCTGTGGAAGTTGTCGAGGCCGAGCAGACCGTCTCAGCCCCTGCCTCCGTCACCTTTGGTACTGAGTTCACGGTGACCTGGGGCGAGACGGTCAATCCGCGCGACTGGATCACCATTGTGCCGGTGGGTGCCGAAGAGGGTGACTACCTCGCCTTCCAGCGGGTTCAAGGTGACGACAGCGTCGAGATCAGGGCCCCTGCTGATCCCGGCCTATATGAAGTGCGCTATGTGCTCGACGAGGGCAGCAAGACGCTCGCCTCAACGCCGGTGGAAGTTGTCGAGGCCGAGCAGACCGTCTCAGCCCCTGCCTCCGTCACCTTTGGTACTGAGTTCACGGTGACCTGGGGCGAGACGGTCAATCCGCGTGACTGGATTACCATTGTGCCGGTGGGTGCTGAAGAAGGTGACTACCTCGCCTTTCAACGCGTGCAAGGTGACGACAGCGTCGAGATCAGGGCCCCGGCCGATCCCGGCCTATATGAAGTGCGCTATGTGCTCGATGAGGGCAGCAAGACGCTCGCCTCAACGCCTGTGGAAGTTATCGAGGCCGAGCAGAGTGTGTCAGCGCCGGCGATCGTGCGGGCGGAGAGCGCGTTCACGGTGACCTGGAGCGAAACAATCAATCCGCGCGATTGGATCACCATTGTGCCGGCGGGGGCTGAAGAGGGAGATTACCTGGCCTTCCAGCGGGTGCAAGGCAACGACAACGTCGAGCTGCAGGCTCCAGCCGAACCGGGACTCTACGAAGTGCGCTATGTGCTCGATGAAGGGAGCAAGACTTTGGCCGCATCGCCGATAGAAGTTGTTGCCGCGGACGCCCCGCTCGACGATGGCGCGGGCCTAGTTGTTCCCGCCAGCGCCGCCCCGGGCGAAACGATATCGGTCTCCTGGACCATCGTACCTGAGGACGCTGACCGGCGCGTGACGCTCGCCGCCAGCGATGCGCCTGACTTCACCTGGATTTCTGCTCATCCGGTCGGCCCTGAAACCGAAACAGACATCACCCTTCCCACTGAACCGGGCCAATACGAGGTACGGTTTCTTGATCTGAGCCGGCAGGAGGTGCTGGGGCGCGCGATTATTGCCGTCGGCAACTGACGCATCCATCCCATGATGCAAAGGACCGTGATCGCATGCGCAAATTGACCACAGCCTTTGTCAGTCTATTCGTAGCCAGCATGCCCGCATTTGCCATTGCCCCAGGCGGAACGGTGACCGGGACCATCAATGGCGAGGCCGTGGCGCTGGTCGTGTTCGCCCAGCAATCGGACTATGGCAACGCGCATATTTCCCTCTACATCATCGGGGATGACCTGAGTGAGCGCGGCCTGGGGGCAATGGGCCTGGGCGCCGAATGGCTGGGCGAGCTGACCGGGGAGTTCGCGCATGCAGAGGCCAGCATGGGCATGCATTCAAATCCCCTGCGCCTCTATTATGCTGACGACGATGCGGGACTGTCATTGACCCTTGAAAGCTTCATGTATGTGGGCGCCTTGCTGGAGATCACCGGGCGGGTCGAAGGAGTCCTGACCAATGTCGACAAGGCCGGCCACAAAAACCCCGACCCTGAAGATGCGCTGAGCATCGACCTGAAGTTCGATGCCGTGCTGCAATAGCGCCCCAGCCGGAAAACGGCTTCGGTGATCGCGCAGCAGCCCTGATTGCTGCGGGGACGTCATCATGGTCGGCTAATGAGCAGACCATGAGAATTTCGATCACCTTGAGCCAAATCGAAGTCTGATCTTGTCCTCAGGCAGCGGACCGGACTGTGTCGGGCTGCGCTTTGGGCCCGGCCCATTCATCGGGGAGCCGAAGCGTGAAGATCGATCCGATACCGGCGTGGCTAACAAATTCGAGCGTGCCGCCCAGCAAATGCGCCAATTGGTGCGAGGTCGACAGACCTACGCCGGTCCCCGGCAGGCCCTGCGCCGTGCTGGCGCGGAAGAAACGACTGAACAACTTGTCCTGTTCGTCATCGGGGACGCCAACCCCACGATCCTCGACTGTGAAGCGGATTTGACGGTTTTCGGCCGTCACATTCATCAAAACAGGTTCAGTCTCGGGGGAGTATTTGACCGCGTTTGAGACCAGATTGGTCAGGATCTGCTCGACCAGAACCGGATCGGTCGTCAGAAAAGGTGGAACTTCGTCCCCAAAGCTGACGCGCAGCATGCGGCCAGGTGTTTCCGCCAATTGACGCGCTTTGACCCGCTCGACCAGGTCAGCAATATCGCATTGAACAGGCCTCGCGGCGACCTGACCCGCTTCCAGCCTGACAACATCGAGCGTGGCATCAAGCAGGCTGGTCAGCCCCTCGATTTCAGCACGCACTTGCCTGGCCCTCTGGTCGATTTCGGGGCGCGACATGGTGTGCCCACTGCGCAGAATACGCTGCATGGCCGAGTCAATCACGGCGAGCGGGGTCCGGAACTGATGAGAGACCAGCGTCACGAATCCCCGATAAAGGTCAGCAGTTTCGCGTTCGAGGGCCAAGAAATGCCCGGCACGTTGGCGCTCGGCCATGGCGCGCAGCAAGGTGAGGGACAGAAATATCCCCAGGGCAATGATGGCCACGATCGAAACGATAACCTGACCAATGGCCGCGCGCTGGCTATCGACGCGGGCCCCGGTGGCCTCCCACTGCCGAACCATGGATTGGTTGCCGGCGCGGCCCAGACCTTCGATCAGGGGCGCCAGGGTTTGGTGAATTGCAATGGCCGTTTCTGTGTCGCCGAAGGACAGGCCGAGTATGCGGGGCTCCAGCGCCCTAATTTGCCTGGTTGTGGCCGCAATCTCGTCATCGAGGCGCAAATCCTTCATGTAGCGCAGTTGCGGCCCCTCCGAGAGCAGAGTGAGTCTGCTCAGAACCACGTTATAGCGTCTTTCGAGTTCTGCATCGGCGTTGGGGATGCTGGTCTGGCGCGAAACGGCGGAATCGAGCAGAAGCGCCGCAGACTGGGTGCGCGAAATTGCCCAGAGCATGTTGTCACCTTCATTGCGACGCATTTCCGCTTCGGTCTCGGCCAGCCTGAGCAGGGCAAAGGCGAGCAGGATGACAAAGGCGACGATGGCAATGCCGGCGACTGAGTAGGCCGCAAGGTCCCGCCGCCGGGTCATCTCACCTCCAGCTCGACGAGTTGCCAGACCCAGCGGTAGTCATACCGGATGTCCTGTAGTTCGGTGTGTGCGTCGCGCGGATAGACGATCCAGAGCGGGCCCTTGTCGCTGGGCAAGAGGCGCTCGCCGTCCATATGGGTGGCAACGAGAACGTCGAAGCGTTCGAAATCGGCCATGGGGATGTCGATGACATAGTCGTTGAGCGCCCTGGCCGTCACGACTTCCCCTTCAGCGCCGACATGGTCGAGCAGGTCGCGCATCAGAAAGCCATCAAACCGCTTCACACCATCGGTTACGACAGTACTCGTCTCGAGAACGGTTGCCGGGAGCGCGTCGAGCATGGCCTGGTCAAACACTGCCCGGCCATCGAGGTTGGCCAGGGCTATATTGCCAGTCATTGTCAGGACGATCTCATTGGCGGGATCGGCCAATGCGTCGTCCTGCGCCAGAACGACAGTTGGCACCAAGGACAAGACGGATATGGCGCTGGCGGCTCGCAGTATCGCAAGCGGCGTCGACATCAAAGATGCCATGACGGCCTGCAGGTGTTCCCGAGACGTTCGGGCACGACTATTTTGCGCCATTGGGCCGCCCCCCGGTTTCCGGACTGAACTTATGTCAGGAAACCAGACACGGGCGCGTCTGTCCACGCAAGGGGCTCTCCGGGCACAGTTTTGCGCGCCGATGCGATCTGGATCAGCCCGGCGCGGCGGCCGTATCCGTTGCCCGAGGCGGCTGGTAGTTCTGTGCCTTTTCCTTGAGCGTCCTGAACTTTCCCGAGAGGTTGTCGAGCTTGGCTTCCCATGCCGGATCGGGGACCTGGCCTTCGATGGTCCGGAAATAGACCTGCATCATGCAGGTGATCGCGAATGGCTCGAGCAGCGCGGCCTTGACTGCCCAGGCAAACAGCAGCGCGAAAATCAGACCGCCCGCCGACCAGGCGCCGGGAATGAGATAGACTGCGAGCGCCGCTGGCGCCAGCATGACCAGAAAGACCAGAAAGGACAGCCCGTAGACGATCAGGGCCAGCCATGCGGCATTCTTGAGCATGGGCTTGTAGTTCTGGGCGTAAAGGATCAGCCCGGTCTGCGCGGACGCCCAAGCATTGGTGGATCCGGTACGAATGGCGTATGCCAGGATGACCTCATCGATGAAACCGACCGCAATTCTGAGAAATGCCTGCAACACCGAGACCATCTGCTGGGCACCGGGGATCGGCAGGATGCTCACAATGCCGCGGACCAGCCCGGTGATGGCACGCAGCACGCCCTTGATGAGCTGATCTACACCGAAAAGGACGCTCGCCTGGGCAAAGCGCTGTGAAACCTCTCTTCGCGCATAGGCAATCTGCGACCGGCCCTCGGGCATCTGCTCGCCGTCCAGAAGCTTTATCAGCACGGCGATGTGGCCCGCCTTGACGACATAGAGAATATATTCGCGCAGCAGATACATGACCGCAGCGGTGAGGCCGAAGCCGATAAGGCCACCCCAGAAGGTCGTGCTGGCCCTGAACCCCTCATCGCCAAAACCACCGACGCCCCAGCCAATACCGGCCCCGGTACCCGTTATCAGAACATAGGCCACCGCCACGCCGAAATAGACCGCAATGCGGAGCAGCACGAATGGCAGCGTCTTGAGCATAAGTCCAAGGGCGCGACCGACCGAAAAATCCCACATGGGCGACAACTCCGCTTCAAGTTTGATCCAACCTCCACCCTATTGTGACCAATTGGAATCGTCCCCGTCCGTTTGCAGGGGGGAGGAAAGCTTGGATATGGCTTAATATTGGTGTGAACTGATCCTGGGCATTGGCCGGCGCCAGCGGGGAGGCAATCGCAATTGAATGAAGCTTGGGACCGGACGAAAAGAACCATTCTGTGCATCGAGGACGAGACTCACCTGCGGCGAGACCTTGTGGAGGAGCTGGCGGCGGCGGGATACGCAGTGCAAGAGGCGGCCGACGGACGAGAGGCCCTGAGACAGCTCGACACCAAGCGCCCTGATCTCATCCTGTGCGATATTTCGATGCCGCACATTGATGGATTTACCTTTCTGGATACGGTTCGCACCAAACGCCCCGATCTGGCCGATGTGCCTCTGGTGTTTCTGACCGCGCTCGATGAACGCCAGGCGGTCATTGCCGGAAAGCTCGCGGGGGCGGACGACTATCTGGTCAAACCGATCGACTATGATCTTCTGCTCGCCACGATAAAGGCCCGTCTTGGGCAGGTGGAGCGGATGGATGAAAAGGCCGCGCGCCATATCGCAGACCTGCGCAGGGCCCTGGGTGGCCCGGAAGCGAAGTTGCGCCCGGGGATTGAACGCATTCTCGACATGCTGGCTTTCGGTGTGGTTGTCGCGTCGCGGTCGGGGATCACCTTCGCAAATCAGGCGGCCATGGAGATGGCTGATGCCGGCTGCGGCCTGGTTTCTGGCGGAACGCTGCGCGCCGGCTCAAGCGTGCTCAATAGCGAGTTGAAAGCCCTGATCGAGAGCGCATGTGCTGCCGCAGCGGACGGAGAGGATTTTGTCGCGAGCCACAGTGTCTCGAGACCATCAAGCGCGCAGGACCTCCTCTTGACGGTCTGTTCCCTGCCCGAACCACAGGTATCCGTGTCGTCCGAGAAGCTGGCCGTCGTGTTCATCTCAGACCCCACGCGCCGGCCGGACGTTTCCAATGCGGTGTTGTCCGATCTGTTTGGCCTGACGCCGACCGAGGCAGAAGTTGCCCGTGCCCTGGCCGGTGGACGCCGGACCGACGAAATCGCCAGGGACCTGGCGATTTCAGCAACCACGGTGGCATTTCATCTGCGGAACCTGTTTGGCAAGACAGGGACCCATCGGCAGGCCGATCTGGTTGCGCTGATCCTGACTGGTCTTGCTTCAATCAGTCCGGCACAGACAGCATTCAACCGAACGGGCTATTAATAGCGGCGGCACGCGAAGCTGGCTGCAATGGTGGCGGGAGGCGCCAATCAGACCTGGCCACGACGAGGAAGAAGCTGGGCGAGCACTCCAGATTCCTCTTCCGGTCCCACGACCAAAGGGCCGCGGGGGCCATCCCGGGTGGACGTTTCTGCAAGACATTCCGACTGGGGCGGCCAAGCGTCGTTGGAAGAGCCGGCATGGTCAGGACCGCCTCGATCGGATGCGAATGGCGAGGTTGGGCTTGGTCTGCAATTTGACGGCAAAGGCGGCATCGGGTTCGCGTGCCAGGCTGACGGCGCCATGCCGCACCGGATGGTTCTCCGGCGCTGGAACTCGCTCCGCCGGCGTGATGCTCATCTCCCAGGTGTCGATGATGTCCACGTCATAGTCACCAGGTTCTTTGGGCAGGCCATAGGCCCAGATTTCCGGCTGGTGTTCGCCCAGATAGATGATGGTGGTGTTTCCATCGCGCGCGGCCGAGACGCGGCCGGCGAAACGCATGCCGGTCTCGATGGGCTCGAAGCCATTGCGCGCATCCTGTTCCAAAACGTCCCGCAGGAACCCGATGCGCTGCCAGGCCTGGCCATGCAGTTCGCCGCCCTTGGCCCACCAAAGCAGGTCTTCAGGATGCCGGTAGGTTTCGCCGTGCCCGGCATAACCGCCACGTAGCGTCGTGGTCCAAAAGCGGTGCACCAGCTCCTGGGCGGAAATATTGCCCCAGGCCTCGGTGATATTGCCCTCATATTCCGGCTCGTCATTGACCACGGGCTTGCCATAGGCGGCGCGCCACTCCAGCGTTCGTTTGACATCCCAATGCTGGATGCAGACATGGCTGACCCAGGCCTTGCGGTGATCGTAATTAGCCTTCGGATCGCCATTGTGGATCGAGCGCAGATGCCCGTAAGGGTCGTTCTCCTCGATGATGTGGAAATAGCGATCCCATTGCGGCATCGGCTTGGTGTTGAGCAGGAAGTCGTATTCGTTGGCCAGCGACCACCAGACATTATGATAAGCGGCGAGACGCGCGGTCAGATAAGCGAAGTAGCGATAGTCTTGTTCCGCGCTCATGCCGGAATAGCCCCAGCGGTCATAGGGGTGCAGCATGATGATATCGGCCTGGATGCCCATATCACTCAAGGCTTTCACCTGGTTTTCGAAGTGGCGGAAGCTCTCGGGATTGGGCCGGTCGAAATCGAGGTTGCCGTCGGCGCTGCGCTGATAGACGTCGTGCAGCGGCGCGTTGACATTGTACGGGTAGTCCTTGGGAAAGACGCCCATTCGAACCTTGTTGAAGCGGGTTTTTCCAAGGGTCTGCAGGGTCTTGTTCTGCTCGGCAAGGGGCTGATGGGTCCAGGCGTAGCAGGTGGTGCCGAAGCTGAGAAATGGTGTGCCGTCGGCATGAGCGAAGTGATAGCGGTTAGCCACCTGCACCGGACCGTGATTACCCGGGCGTGGCGCCGCCACTGTCAGGCCACCAGTCTGTCCATTGAGAGCTGAGATGTTCGAGCGCGTCTCAAATGTCCATTCACCCGGATTGTCCGGCATGAAGCGGACCTTGTAGGCCCCTTCCCCGTCGTAGAAGCCGGGCACCCGCACCTTGCGACCGTGCTGGGCAAAGTTGGCTTCCAGTTCGACCTCAACGAAGGGGTTGCCGTCGGACGGCCCCAAAAAGCTGGCTTCGAACATGTCCCATTGTGCAATCGTGGTCATGTCGACTTTCCTCCAGTTTCCCTGTTGCCAGAATGCCTGGCGCAAGGCACGTCCCGCGGACTCTGCGCCCCATATTGTCGCTTATTTTCGATTTATCGTGATTTTTCAAACATTGTTCGCGCGCATCGACGCTCCGGACGGCGCGCTTGAACCACCATCTGTTTGCAAGACCGTCAGCGCGCGATGATCACTTCGACGCCGCGGCGCTCGAACTCGGCTCGATCGGCATCAGTGATGCCATCATCGGTGATCAGCGTGTGGACCATTTCCACGCCGCCAAGGGCAGAGAAGGACACGCGGCCGATCTTGGTGGAATCAGCCAACAAGGAGCCGCTCAGCCTGCTGAACGGCCATCCGAACCGCAACTATCTGCCCGGCGTCGAGACCAATACCGGCCCGCTGGGTCATGGCCTGCCTGTTGCCACGGGCATTGCGATTGCGGGCCAGATCGACAACGCCGATTTCCGCACCTTTGTGCTGACCGGCGACGGCGAATTGCGGGAAGGCAGCAATTGGGAAGCGGCGCTGACCGCCGGGCACCGCAAATTGGAAAACCTGACCCTGATCGTCGACCGCAATCGGCTGCAGCAAGGCGCCGGTACGGAAGAAACCGCCTCGCTCGATCCACTGGACGACAAATGGCGTGCCTTTGGCTGGCATGTCGAAATGGTCGATGGCCACGATTGCCAGCAATTGCTTGACGTGCTCTTGGCCTCCCCCAAAGGCCGCGGCAAACCGCTCTGCGTGATCGCCAATACCGTCAAAAGCAAAGGTGTCAGCGTCATGCAGGTCAATGTCTCCTAGCATCATGGTGTGCCACCTCAGGCACAGTTCGAGCAAGCCATGGCGGAACTGGCCTGATGAACGCTGCTGCACAAAAGAATGACGGCTATTTCGATTGCCGCGACAGCTTCGCGGCAACGATCGAGGCGCTCGCGGAGGCCGATCCGCGCATCGTGACCGTGGTCAGCGACAGCGTCGGCTCGTCGAAACTGGGCGGGTTTCGTACCAAGTTTCCTGATCGCATGATCAATGTGGGGATCGCCGAGCAGACTCTGGTGGCGGTCGGCGCGGGCCTCGCCAATGGCGGGCCGGTCTTCGTGCGCGTCAGCCGCATGGCGGTGCCGGCGCTTGAACGCCCCGAAGGGGCAACATTCGAAATGGGCAAGGCTGAGAAGCTGGTGGAGGGCGCCGATGCGACCATTATCGCCAACGGCACCATGGTGCATCGGGCGGTTGCAGCGGCAAGATCGCTGGCCGATGAAGGCATTGCGGCCCGTGTCGTCAACATGGCCACCGTCAACCCACTGGACGAGGCGGCTATCGCCTCTGCGGTGGATACCGGGGCCATTGTCACGGTGGAGGAGCATTCCGTACGCGGCGGCCTGGGCGGCGCGATTGCCGAAGTGGTCGCGACCACCAATCCTGTGCCGATGCGCATTCTGGGCTTCCCTGGCTTTGTGCCAACGGGTTCGGCCAAATGGCTGTTTGACCATTACGACCTCAACGCCGCCGGCATTGCCGACGCTGTGCGCCAGACTATCGCGCGCAAGACATGACGGACGCGCTGATCCTTGCCATTGACCAGGGCACCACCAACACCAAGGCGTTGTGGGTCGATGCGACGGGACATGTGCGGCATCAGGCGTCTGCGCCCAACATCGTCACCTATCCCCAGCCCGGTTGGGCCGAGCAGTCAGCAACAGCGCTGATCGAAGGTATCAAACAGGCCATCGCCGAGGTGCTAGACAAGGCCGATGGCGCGGCGATTGCCGGGATCGGCATTTCCAACCAGCGCGAGTCCGTGCTGGTCTGGGATGCGGCGACCGGGGCACCCATTGGCGCCGGCATGGAACGGGTTGCCGCGGCGGAGTAGTGCCTTTCCGCGCCGTTGCATGAGCACGGAGGCGCTAGCCCCACAGGGTTCAGGATGAGTCAACGCTTCCCGATTGGAGGCAGCGCGGCCCCACTCGGTTCCGTGAAAATCGGGTCGCGCGACGATTGCAGAAAGACTAGGTGCGACCGAACCTTCTCGGAGCAAGGTAGTCCCATGAAATCCCACTCTCGTTTTGCCCGCCTCGGCTGGTCCACCCTGGCGGCCCAGGTAGCAGAGCAGCTTGCCCTCGCGGCCGCGCCGATTGTAGCGGTGCTTGCGCTTGCGGCCGGAGCAGCGGAGACGTCCCTGCTTCAGGCAGCGCAGACACTGCCCTTCATGCTGTTCGCAATCCCTATCGGACTGGTGATCGACCGCGCTCCGAAACGGACAGTTATGGCGCTGGGCGAAATACTGCGTGCGACTGCCCTACTCTGCCTTGTTGCCCTGCTGATTTCCGGTCACCTCAACCTGGTGATGCTTGCAGGTCTGGGCTTTCTGGGAGCAGTGGGCACTGTGTGTTTCACCGTAGCTGCGCCGGCGCTGTTGCCGCTGATCGTGGGGCCAAACGAGTTGACGAGCGCCAATCGCTGGTTGGAGCTCGCGCGCAGCGGCGCCTTTGTTGCAGGGCCCGCCTTGGGCGGAGCGCTGGTGGGGCAACTCGGAGCGCCGCCCGCCTATCTGTTGGCCTTCGCTCTATCTGCCGTGTCCGTTGCACTGCTTCTAACCATCAAGGAGCCGGCGGCAGAACCAACCCCATCACGTCCGGTTCTCGCTGACCTTGGCGAAGGGGTCTCCTTTGTTTTCAGGCATCCATTGCTTCGACCGATCTGCCTGACGGCAGTATTTTTCAACTTGAGCTGGTTTGTCATGCACGGTGTCTTCGTCGCTTATGCGATCAGCGATCTCGCCATGAGTGCCAGCGCCGTCGGGCTTGTTCTGGGGACATATGGTGCGGGTCTGGTGGTCGGTGCGGCACTCACGCCGATCCTTGGTCGGGTCTTTTCCACCGGCGTGCTCATTCTCATTGGCCCGGCCTGTGGAGCCTTCGGGTCGATGTTGGTTCTTTCCACCCTTTGGTTTCCCCAGCCCATGCTCGTCGTCGTGGCCTATTTCCTGATGGGTGCCGGGCCAATGGTCTGGTCGATCACCACCATGACTTTGCGGCAGGCAGTTACCCCGCAATCAATGCTGGGGAGGGTATCTGCGGTGATTGTAACCGCAACCACTGGGGCAGCACCTGTCGGTGCAGTGGTGGGTGCAGGAGTGGCATCGACCCTGGGGGTCGGCGCGTGTCTGGTGTTGGCAAGTGCCGGGTTTCTGGTGCAGTTGGCGATCATCGCAACCTCCCCGGCGCGACGACTGCAACATCAGCCCGTGGTAATTCTGACTGTGACCTGAACGCAAACTGACATTCGAGCCGCGCGACACCAAAAGGCGTATCGGTATCGAGGCAGATTTCTGGCTGGGGCGCCAGGATTCGAACCTGGGAATGCCGGTACCAAAAACCGGTGCCTTACCACTTGGCGACGCCCCAACTTGGAGCCGGTTCCTACACGGTTCGGCCGCGCCGTGCAACACGATCTGCACCACGTGTAAAAGGTTGTGACAAGCGCTTGAACACGGAAAAGACCACAGCTATAAAGCCGCCACATCGCGGCAGGGTCGTCTCATTCGGCCCAAGCCTTCCCGACATGCCGCGAGTCTGACGGAGTATAGCGCAGCCTGGTAGCGCACCTGCTTCGGGAGCAGGGGGTCGCAAGTTCGAATCTTGCTACTCCGACCAATCGACCCCGGCGTCTTCGGACGTCGGGGTTTTTCATCGGGCGGACAGCTCTGCGGCCCTTGGGATCAGCCTTCCTTGCGGCTGGTGCTGCGGCGGGCGACGAGCCGCGGCGGCACCACGAAATGCTCGACCTCGGTGCGGCCATTGATCCGCTCGATCACCAACCGTGTCGCCTGCAGTCCGAGCAGTTCGCCGGACTGGTCGATGCTGGTCAGGCTATTCTGGGCGAAGTCGCAATACATGGTGTTGTCATAGCCCACGATACCGACGTCCTGGGGCACGCGCAGGCCCAGTTCGGTGGCGACACTGATCACCTCAAGGGCGATGAAGTCGGTCCAGCAGAAGATGGCGTCGGGACGCTTGGGACCCTGCAGCAGCCGGCGCGTTGCAAACTGAACGTCGCGCATGATCTGCGGGGAGTGGGCGATATTGATGGCGCCGCCCAGACCGGCCTCGATCATGCCCCGGCGATAGCCCATCTCGCGTTCCGAGAGAATGGACGATGGCTCGCCCTGCAGGCTCAGCATGGCAATGTCGCGGTAGCCTGCCGCGACCAGATGGCGGACGACCAGCAGGGCGCCCTGCTGGTCATTGTTGTTGACCGTGTCAAAGGCTTCGGCTGACGGGTCGTGGTGGCCAATGGTGACCAGGGGCTTTTTGGCGGCAATGGTATTCAGGCTCTCCCGGGTTTCGGTGGAGCCGATCAGGATGATGCCATCCATCTGCCGGTCGATCATGGAATCGACCACGCCGGTTTCAAGCTTTGCCGTGGACGAACTGATCCCCATCATCACCTGATATTGGGTCCGCTCCAGCGCATTGTTCACGCCGGTCATGATGTCGGCGAAGAACGGATTGCGCAGATCGGGCAGCACGAGGCCCAGCGTATAGGTCTGGCCGCGCATGCCGCGCGCCGAGGCCAGGGGGCGATAGCCCAGCTTGTCCATGGAGGCCCGCACTTTGGCGCGGAGCGCGTCGGAAACGCCATAGGCATCGCGCAGCACCTTGGAGACAGCCGCAACCGAGACGCCGGCATCTTCCGCCACTTCACGGATTGTTACCCGCCCGTTTCGCCGCCCCTCCCCCGCCTGCGCCATCCGGCTCTCCCAAGATCCTGTTATTCCAACCGATTTTGTACCGGACCGGCGTCCCTTATACGCGCTGATCCACAGTCGAGAAAGCCTATTGCCAAACGATGAAAAACGTAGAACGATACACGTAGAACATTCTACAAGATCGCTACAGGCGACTTTTTCGGCGAGGAGGCCAGCGTGACCGACGCAGCAGTAGTTCACACCCAGGGTGCAGCAAAAGCCCTGCACAATTGGACCGCGCGGATGATCCATCCGCTCGCCGATGCTGGTGTGGGAACCCCGGCCAGCTTTGTCGCCAAGTCCTTCACGCTGGACCGCGTCGGTGGATCTGAAGTGCTGACCATCAGCGCCCTGGGCCTGTATCGCGCCTTCATCAATGGCAAGCGCGTCGGCAATGACCTGCTGACGCCGGGCTGGACCAGCTATGATGCGCGTCTGAGCTATCAGACCTATGCTGTCGGTGACCTGCTGGTGCCGGGCGAGAACCGGATCGAAATCTGGCTGGCCGATGGCTGGCTGCGCTCGCAGATGATGTGGGGCAAGCATCCCATCTTCAACACCTGGGGCGACAAGATTGCGGCTATTGCCGAGCTGCATGCCGCGCCGGGCGCCGGAGAGCCGCTGCTGGTTACCGATGCCGGCTGGGAAAGTGGCGAACTGCCCGTTCGCAAGTCGGGCATCTATTTCGGCGAAGTGTTTGATGCGCGGATTGCCCCGAAGGTTTCAGCGGGCACCGAAGCGCTGGCGTTCGACACTGCGGTGCTAGTGCCGCATGAAACGACACCGGTGCGCGAGCTCGAGCCCCTGGCCGTTGCCAGGAACTGGACCGACGCCGAAGGCCGCACGGTCTATGACTTCGCCCAGAATGTCGGCGGCAATGTTGCCATTACGGTCAAGGGTGCCGCTGGCGCGAAGATCACGATCGAGCACGCTGAAGTGCTCGACCAGGACGGCAATTTCTACAATGGCAATTACCGCACGGCCGAAGCGCGCATTGAATATGTGCTGGCGGGGTCGGGAGATGAACATTACCGCCCCTATTTCACCTTCCAGGGCTACCGCTATGTCCGTGTGACCATTGAGGGCGAGGCAACGCTGATCGATATCGTGTCGGTGCCGATCAGCTCTGTCACCGAGGTCAAGTCGGGCTTCACCTCCGGCAATGCGCTGGTGAACCGGCTGTTCCTCAACACCCTCTGGAGCCAGCGCGCCAATTTCATCGAGGTGCCGACCGATTGCCCGCAGCGTGACGAGCGCCTGGGCTGGACCGGCGATGCGCAGGTCTTCGCCGGAACCGCCGCCTATCTGGGCGAGGTGCAGGGGTTCTTCCACAAATGGGTGCGCGACCTGATGGTCGACCAGCGCGAAGACGGCGCGGTGCCCCATGTCTGTCCCGATCCCACCCGGCTCGACCCCACCAATTATCCCGGCTTTTACGGTTCGACCGGCTGGGGCGACGCAATCTGGATGGTGCCCTGGCAGCTCTATCTGCACTATGGCGACAAGGCTTTTCTGGAGGAAGTGCTGCCCGCGATGGTCAAGTGGGTCGACTTCGTCTGGTCGATCAGCGATGGCCCGATCGTGTCGCCGCCGCGCGAATGGGGGGCTCGCGGCTTCTCGTTCGGCGACTGGCTGCAGCCAAAGGGTCCCAGCGCCAAGCCGCTGCCGACCATGGGCGACGATGCCGCCGCCACCGTCTATCTCCATATTGCGGCCAAGGCCGTGAGCGATATTGCCGGGATCGTGGGCAAGACCGACATTGCCGATCGCATGGCCGGGATGGCTGACCAGGTGAAGGCGGCGTTCGCCAATGAATTCGTGACGCCGTCGGGGCGCCTGGCCTATGACGACCAGACCTCCTATGCGCTGGCGATCGTCCATGACCTGATCCCGGTCGACAAGTTCGAGGCCGCCAAGGGCTATTTCAAGAACACCATAGAGCGGGCAGAGCGCCGCATCGGGACCGGCTTTATCGGCACCCCTGCCCTGTTGCCTGCGCTGATCAAGATCGGCGAATGGGGTCTGGCCAGTGAGGTCTTCCTGCAGGAAGAGGTTCCGGGCTGGCTCTATCAGGTCAAGATGGGCGCCACGACCATCTGGGAACGCTGGGATGCAATCCAGCCCGATGGCAGCATCTACAATCCGCAGATGAACTCCTACAACCACTATGCCTATGGCGCCGTCTGCCAATGGCTTCTGGAAGGGGCAGCCGGGTTCCGCCCGGACGAGACGGATCCCGGCTTCAAGACAGTGGTTTTCGAGCCGGTCATTCTACCCGAGCTCGCACCGGTCAAGGCGCATCACGACAGCCCGGCCGGACTGATCCGCGCCGAATGGACCATCGAAGGCGAGGCTGTGCGCTACGAAATCGAGGTGCCTGCCGGCAGCAAGGGCGTCTTGCGCCTGGCAGAGCAGTATCGCGATGCGACGCTGGATGGCGCGGCCATTGCGGCCGGGACCGAGACCGCGTTGGACGCGGGAACCCACGTCGTCACCTTCAACTATACCGCACCCCGGCGCGAGGAGCGTCAGAGGTCGCTGGTGAACGCGAACACGCCCTGAACGGCGCGTAACTTTCTTAGGACCGGTCCGCAATAGCGGCCAAATGGGAGGAAGACCATGACCAAGACCAAACTCATTGCCCTGATGGGTGCCAGCACGCTGGGGATGCTGATGACGGCCAGTGCCGTCCAGGCACAGCAGTCCGGCTATCTGTCGATCCTTGTCGACAATGGCCCGCAGTCCATTGCCACCATGGAAGCCTGGGCCGAGGCCTACAAGGCCATGAACCCCGATGTCACCATCGACATCGAAGTGCGTCCGGGCGGCGGGGAAGGCGACAACATCGTCAAGACGCGCCTGGCCACCGGCGCCATGGCGGACGTGTTCTCGTATAATTCGGGTTCGCTGTTCCAGGCGATCAACCCGACCCAGAACCTGCTGCCGCTGACCAATGAGGCGTTCCAGGACGGCGTTCAGGACAGCTTCAAGAGCGTGGTTTCCGCTGGCGGCGAAGTCTATGGCGCCCCGTTCGCTCCGGCCATGGGCGGCGGCATCTTCTACAACAAGCCGATCTATGAGGAGCTTGGCCTCGAAATTCCCACCACCTGGGACGAATTCATGGCCAATAATGAAGCGATCAAGGAAGCCGGCAAGGTCGCCGTGATCCAGACCTATGCCGACACCTGGACCAGCCAGCTCTTCGTGCTGTCCGACTTCTACAATGTTCTGGCCGAAGAGCCCGACTTTGCCGAGAAGTTCACCGCTAATGAAGCCAAGTTTGCCACCACCCCTGCGGCACTGCGCGGCTTTGAAAAGCTGCAGGAAGTGGCCGAGGCCGGCTATTTCAACGCCGATTTCGGTGCGGCCACTTATGCCGATGGCGTGCGCATGATCGCCATGGGCGAAGGCGCACACTATCCCATGTTGACCTTTGCCGTCGGCGCGATCGCCGAGACCGCCCCGGACTATCTCGATGACGTGGGCTTCTTCGCACAGCCGGGCGACAGCGCCGAGAACAATGGCCTGACCACCTGGATGCCGGACTCGGTCTATGTGGCTGCCAATACGGCGAGCCCGGACCTGGCCAAGGACTTTGTGGCGTTTATCGCAAGCCCCGAAGGTTGTGACGTTCGCAACGAAGCCGTTGGCGCGACAGGCCCTTACATGGTTGCTGGTTGTGAACTGCCGGCCGACGTGCCGCCCTCCGTCTCTGACATGCTGCCCTACTTCCAGGAAGGTGGCCAGAACGCCCCGGCGCTCGAATTCCTCTCGCCGGTCAAGGGTCCTGCGCTCGAGCAGATCCTGGTCGAAGTGGGCACCGGCAGCCGTGATGCGGCCAGCGCCGCAGCCCTCTATGATGAGGACGTGCGCAAGCAGGCTCAGCAGCTTGGCCTTGAAGGCTGGTAAAAGCCAATAGTCCCTGTGATCCGGGGTGCTGATATCAGCATCCCGGATCACTTTCAGAGTTGAAGGAGGGGGAGACATGAGCGCTTCCACCATGGCTGGTACACCCAACCGGGCCGAAACGCGGGCCATCAAGCGCTCGCCTTATCCGGGATGGTTCTTCACCCCCGCCGCCATCATCTATTCGGTGCTGTTCCTGGTGCCGACCTTTGCCTCGCTCTATTTCAGCCTGACGCGCTGGACGCTGTTCGACTCCGAATTCATTGGCCTGGAGAACTTCGCCCAGTTCCTGCGCGAACCCTTCCTGATCAAGGGCCTGGTCAACACCGTGATCTATGCCGTGGTGACGTCCGGCCTCAAGGTCGTGGTCGGCCTGCTGCTGGCCGTGATGCTGACCAGCCAGATCGTCGGGCGTGGCTATCTGCGCTCGGTTATCTTCTTTCCTGTGCTGGTCTCCACAGTTGGCGTCGGCATCACCTTCACCGTCCTGATGCACCCCACCCAGGGCATGATCAACGAGACTCTGGCGCTGTTCGGCATTGCCGGGCCGGGCTGGCTGACCGATCCGAACCTGGCGCTCTATTCGGTTGCGCTGGTGGATGTGTGGAAGGGCGTGGGCCTGGCCACGGTGATCTATATCGCGGGCCTCGTTGCCATCCCGCAGGACTATTACGAGGCCGCGCGCATTGACGGCGCCACGCCCTGGCAGAACTTCTGGTACGTCACCCTGCCGCTCTGCCGCCCAGCCACCTCGACCGTCATCACGCTGAGCTTCATTGGTGGCCTCAGAACATTCGATCTGATCTGGGCCATGACCAAGGGCGGCCCCGGCTTTGCCTCCGATACCATCGCCTCGGTGATCTACAAGCAGTACCAGGCCGGGTTCTATGGCCTGTCGACCGCGGGCAATGTGGTGTTGTTCATCCTCATCGCTCTGCTGGTCGTGCCGCTGACCATGTTCCTCAATCGTAAGCAGGGTCACGAATGAAAAAGCGCACTTCGATCCTGGGCGGCGCGGCCGCCATCGCCGCCACCTTTGTGGTGTTCGTCATTCCGTTCATCTTCATCATCCTGATGGCCTTCAAGGACCGGCAGCAATCGGCCCTGCGTGACTTTTCCCTGCCCACCGGCTTCCATTTCTGGGAGAACGTGGTCGAGGTGGTCAAAACCCGCAACTGGATGATGATCACCGCCTTCATCAATTCGAGCATCATCACAGTGGTCAGCGTGACCCTTCTGGTGATCTTTGCGGCCATGGTTGGTTACGTCCTGGCGCGTCGCAAGACACGCTGGAATGGGCTGATCGAATTCCTGGTCCTGGCCGGCCTGATGGTGCCGCCCGCCGTGGTGCCGACGATCTGGCTGTTGCAGGGGCTGAAGCTGTTCGGGACGCTGCATGGCATGATCCTGATCGAAGTGGCCTACAACCTGCCCTTCTCGATCATTCTCTATCGCGCTTTCGTCGCCACCATTCCGCGCGATCTCGATGAGGCCGCCATAATCGACGGAGCGCGGCCGCTGGATGTGTTCTTCCGGGTGGTGCTGCCGCTGCTCTGGCCGGTCACCGTCACCAATATCGTGGTGCAATCAGTCGGCATCTTCAACGACTTCACCAACCCGCTCTACTATCTGCCGGGCAATGCCAACGCGACCGTGCAATTGACGCTCTACAATTTCCAGAGCCAGTTCAGCACGGCCTATAATCTGCTGTTCACCAATATCCTGCTCATCACCATCCCGCCGCTCCTGGTCTTCATGTTCTTCAACAGGCAGATCGTAGCCGGCATGACGGCCGGCGCCGTGAAGGGGTAAGGGCACATGACGACACACTGCAAGGAGACCGACCATGGCCGGGCTTGAACTGAAACAGCTCCGCAAGAGCTATGGCAAAGTCGAGGTCATCAAGGGCGTTGACCTTTCCATCGAGCATGGCGAGTTCGTGGTTTTCGTCGGCCCGTCGGGCTGCGGCAAGTCCACATTGCTGCGCATGATCGCGGGCCTTGAGGACATAACGGGCGGCGAGCTGGTGATCGGCGACAAGGTCGTCAACGCGGTCGAGCCGCGCGACCGTGGCATCGCCATGGTGTTCCAGTCCTATGCGCTTTATCCGCACATGACGGTCTATGACAATGTCGGCTTCGGGCTGAAGCTGGCGCGGACGCCCAAGGCCGTGCGGGACCAGAAGGTCCGCGAGGCGGCGCGCATCCTGCAGATGGAACATCTGCTCGATCGCAAGCCCAGCCAGCTTTCGGGCGGGCAGCGCCAGCGCGTTGCCATTGGCCGCGCCATTGTGCGCCAGCCCGAAGTGTTCCTGTTCGACGAGCCTCTGTCGAACCTGGATGCCGCGCTGCGCGTCGATATGCGCATGGAAATTTCCAAGCTCCACAATGATCTGGATGCCACCATGATCTACGTGACGCACGACCAGGTCGAAGCCATGACGCTGGCCGACAAGATCGTGGTGCTCGATGGCGGCGTGGTGCAGCAGGTCGGCAGCCCGATCGAGCTCTACAAGCACCCGGCTAATCTATTCGTGGCCGGCTTCATTGGCTCACCCAAGATGAACTTCGTTGAGGTGAATGCCGACAAGATTGCGGGCGATACGGTCAATGTGAGCGGGCCCGATGTGGTCGGCGTGCCCGTTGCCCTGCCCGCGGGCAAGGTTCGCCCTGGTGACAAGTTGACGCTTGGCGTGCGCCCGCACGATCTGGTGGTTGCTACCTCGGGCGCGATTGTCGGCCGGGTTGGGCTTGTCGAGCGGCTGGGCAATGAGACCATCGTCAATCTCGAACTGCCCTCGGGCGCCTCATGGCTCGCCGTGCTCGATGGCGACCAAGCACTCAAGCGCGGCGAAAGCCTGGCGCTCGATGTCGATCCCGCCAGGGCGCTGCTGTTCGACGCCAACGGATTGGCGGTGGCGGCCGCCTGAAAACAGCCAACTCAGAACGCAAAAAAGGGCCGGTCTTTCGACCGGCCCTTCTTGTTGTCTATGCGGCGTCTGCGCTTAGCGCTTGGCGCCGAAGAAGCTCCACAGGCCGGTCACCGTCAGGGCCGCGAAGGCCATCTTGAGGGTATCCCAGACCAGGAAAGGCTGCACGGCCTTGGCAAAGGCGGAAGCGACGACATTGGTCTGGTCGACCCAGGCGGCCTGACCGGCCATGGTCACCAACCAGGCAAAGCCGAAGGCATAAAGTACGGCGGTTGCCACCAGTATGGCCCCGAACAGGGTGAAAGGCCGGCTCGATGCGCCACGGTCGGCGGCATAACCAATGATGGCGGCCTGTGCGAGGAAGCCGATGAGGAAGCCGCCAGTTGGGCCGACGAGATAGGCCATGCCACCGCCGGTGGCGAAGACGGGCAGGCCCATGGCCCCTTCAATGAGGTATGCGGCAACGGTCGCAACACCAATGCGCATGCCGAAAGCAGCGGCAAGCGCGGCGATGGCAAAGCTCTGCAGGGTCACCGGAACCGGCCAGACCGGAACATTGACCTTGGCAGCAGCTGTTATGAGCATGGTGCCGATGAGGACGATAGCGGCATTGGTTGCCAGCTTGGCGACGTTGCCCTTGGGCTGGAATGCACCGAGCAGCGTGTTGGGCGTGGTCAAAGTCACAGCCATTTCATACCTTCCGTAATTGATAGGGACCAACCGCCTCCCGGGTGGTCGGGTCCGGACCACAGTCTATTACGGTTTCGTTACACGGCACGCAATGGCCCCCACCGCTCCAGAACTCCACTTCGACACCCAATTCGATGCCCAAACGGGTCAACCCATCACCGTCGCCGAAGGCATTGTCCGGGTGACCGCGCCCAATGCATCGCCGTTCACATTCACCGGCACGAACAGTTTTCTTGTGGGACATCAGAAGCTTGCGCTGATCGATCCGGGCCCAATCGACTCGGCGCATGAGGCTGCCCTGCTCAGGGCCATTGGCGGACGCCCGGTCACGGCTATCCTGCTCACGCATACCCATCGCGACCACAGCGCATCGGCAAAAATGCTGGCGCAGAAGCTGGGCGCGCCGCTCTGGTTTGGCGGACGGCACCGGCTGTCACGTCCCTTGCGCCGATTCGAAATCAACCCGATCCGAAAATCTTGTGACTGGGACCTGGCGCCGGACCGGACCCTGGTGGATGGCGAGATAATTCCGGCGGGCGATATGACCCTAAGTGTTCACACAACGCCGGGGCACTGCGCCAACCACCTGGCCTTCGGGGTGGCGGGCAGCGATGTGCTGTTCTCCGGCGACCATGTGATGGGGTGGAACTCCACTCTGGTCTCGGTGCCGGATGGCTCGATGGCAGATTACTTCGCCTCGCTCGACAAGCTCATCGCCTTGCCCTACCGGCGCTACCTGCCTGCGCATGGCGGCGCAATCTCAGATGGCCCGGCGCATGCGGCCGCCCTCAAGGCGCATCGGGAGATGCGCAACCAGCAGGTGCTCGACGCCGTGAGCAGAGGCGCACGACGCATTGGCGCGGTGGTCGCCGCGATCTATCCCACCCAGCCGGCCAGGGTACGCATGGCGGCGCGCATGACCATGACGGCGCATGTGGAATATCTGGAGGGGTTGGGAGCGCTTAGGGTAAGGCGGGGGATTTTCGGGACGCGGCTGGACCTGTCGAGGGCCTAGTTCCGTTGAAAACCAACTCCACCCTCGCGACCCGTCTGCCCTCTATGGCGCAGCATGTGGTCGGCCAGGACCAGCGCCATCATGGCTTCGCCCACCGGCACGGCGCGGATGCCCACGCAGGGGTCGTGGCGGCCCTTGGTGACGATATCGACATCTTCATTGGCGGTAGTCACCGTCTGGCGCGGGGTGAGGATAGACGAAGTCGGCTTGACCGCGAAGCGGCAGACGACCGGGTCGCCATTGGAGACGCCGCCCAAAATGCCGCCGGCATGGTTAGAGAGGAAATAGGGCCCGTCTTCGCCCGCCCGCATCTGGTCGGCATTCTCGACGCCGGTGAGGCCAGCCGCCTCGAAGCCAGCGCCGATTTCGACGGCCTTGACGGCATTGATGCTCATCATCGCCGAGGCCAGGTCAGCGCTCAGCTTGCCATAGATCGGGGCACCCCAGCCGGCCGGAACACCTTCGGCAACCACCTCGATGACGGCACCAGCGGAATTGCCATCCTTGCGCAGACCATCGAGATACTCGGCCCAGAGCTCGGCGGCCCTGGCGTCGGGGCAGAAGAACGGGTTCTGCCCCACCTGCTCCCAATCGAAATTGGCGTAGTCGATCTTGTGCGGGCCCATCTGCACGAGGCTGGCACGAATTGTCACGCCAGCGAGCATCTGGCGCGCCACGGCACCGGCCGCAACGCGCGCCGCCGTCTCGCGGGCCGAGGTACGGCCACCGCCGCGATAGTCGCGAATGCCATATTTCTGGTCATAGGTGTAGTCGGCATGGCCAGGACGGTATTTGTCGCGGATCTCCGAATAATCCTTGGAGCGCTGATCGGTGTTCTCGATCATCAGCGAGATCGGTGTGCCGGTGGTGCGCGGGCCGTCGGTGCGCTCGTCCTCGAAAACGCCGGAAAGGATCTTCACCTCGTCGGCTTCGCGACGCTGCGTGGTGAATTTGGACTGTCCGGGCTTGCGCCGATCAAGATCGCGCTGGATCATCTCGGGGGTGAGGGCAATGCCCGGGGGGCAGCCGTCGACGACGACGCCCAGCGCCGGCCCGTGGCTTTCGCCCCAGGTGGTGAAACGGAAAAGATGTCCGAACGTGTTGAAAGACATGGCGCGGCCCCGTGGTTGCGAGCGTTCTAGGCAGGCCGGAGCGTCAGGTCAATCGACGGGCTCGTCCCAAGTGTTTTCGGCGGCGTGCAAGGTCATCCGTCCACCGGCGAAATGGGCAATCACCCCCTGCGGCGGCGGCCAGTTGAGCACATCGCCGCGCGGCGTGCCTTCAACCAGATGCCGGACCACGCGCAGCACACCACCATGGGCTACGACCACCGCGTGATGGGTCAGCTCATGAGCGAAATCGAGCAGGCGGGCGGCGACATCATCATAGTTTTCGCCATTTTCGGGGCGGAAGCGCCAATAGCTCTCGTCGCGTTCGCCAGGTGCGAGGGCCGAATATTCGCGGGCGATCTCGGCATGCAGGCGGCCCTCAAAATTGCCGAACGAAATCTCGATCAGCCGCTTGTCGTGGATCACGGGCGGCAGCTCGATATCGAAGGCGGCGCGCATGCGGTCCATGGTTTCTGCAGCGCGGCTCAGCGGCGAGGCAAACCAGTTGAGGGAGGCGGGATCCACACAGTCGCGTTCCAACAAATCCCGCAGCAGCACGCCATTGGCATCGGCCTGCAACTGGCCGGTGCGGTTGAGCGGAATATCGCGGCTGCCCTGATAGCGCTGTTCACGGTTCCAGTCGGTTTCGCCGTGGCGCGCGAAATAGAAATCTGGCCAGGAAGGGGCAGTCATGGACACTTCCGTGCCGACCGGCACGGCCTTTGTTCGTCTGGAGTCTATGGCTTGCTTGTGGCACACCCTAGGCTGGCCAAGCAAGCGCAACGCCTTCATAGCTCATCTGTTTTGGAGTTCTGCCATGTCCCTCACCGCCAGCGAAATGCGCGATACCCTGACCGGAATTGTGGGAAGCGATGGGATCGTGACCGACACCGAAAAGATGGGAGCCTGGCTCAACGAGCCGCGAAAACGCTTTCACCAGACCGCCACGGCAGTGGTGACGCCACCCAGTGTCGAAGCGGTGCAAAAGGTGATGGCCTGGGCCAACCAGAACCGTGTCGGGATCATCCCGCAGGGCGGCAATACCGGGCTGGTCGGTGCACAGGTGCCGCTTTCGGGCCAGGAGGTGATCCTGAGCCTTGGCAAGCTCGACCGCATCCGCTCCCTTGATGCCGCCGCCGGGGTGATGACCGCCGAGGCCGGGGTGATCCTTGAAAACGCGCACAAGGCGGCCGAGGCCGAGGGGACGATGTTCCCACTGTGGCTGGCGTCGCAAGGTTCGGCGCGGATTGGTGGCGTGCTCTCTTCCAATGCCGGGGGCGTCAATGTGCTGGCCTATGGCAATGCGCGCGAGCTGACCATGGGGGTGGAAGCGGTGCTGGCCGATGGGCGGCTCTATCAGGGCCTTAATGCGCTCAAGAAGGATAATACCGGCTACGATCTAAAGGATCTGCTGGTTGGCGCAGAGGGAACGCTCGGCATCATCACGGCGGCAAGCCTGAAAATTTATCCCCTGCCGGAGGACTATGAGACGGCCATCGTCAATCTGGCCTCGCCCGAGGCGGCGCTGGCGCTGTTCCAACTGATGCGGGATCGTGTGGGGTCGCGCCTCAATGCTTTCGAACTGATCCCCTGGATTGGCCTCGACATCCAGCTTCGCCACGGCATGCTGGACAAGGACCCCACCGCCAGCGCCTCGCCATGGTATGCGTTGATCGAATTGACACGCATGGCCGGGACGGAACCGGGCGCCCTGCAAGCAGCGCTGGAGGCCGCCTTCGAGAAGTCGCTGATATCCGACGCGGTGATGGCCGAGGCGCTGGCCGACCGCACCCGCATGTGGGCCTTCCGCGAACAGATGAGCGAGTGCCAGAGCCGCGAGGGCGCGTCGATCAAGCACGACGTTTCGGTGCCCATTGCCGCCGTCCCGGCGCTGATTGCCGAAGGCTCGGAAGCGGCAGAAAAATTCGTCCCCGGCATTCGCCCCGTGCCCTTCGGGCATATGGGGGATGGCAATATTCACTTCAATTTCTCGATGCCGGTCGGCGCTGATCCCAAGGCGTTCATGGCGCAATATGACGAGGCCATGCATGAGATCATCTATGAGGTGGTGCTGAAACTGGGTGGCTCTGTCTCGGCCGAGCATGGCATCGGGCAGCTTAAAACAGAGCTCCTGCAACAGGTTAAGGATCCGGTGGCGCTCGAAATGATGAGGGCGATCAAGACGGCTTTGGACCCGAACGGAATCTTGAATCCGGGGAAGATGCTCGCCTGATGTGACCCAGTCACTTCCATGTGCGTTCTTGCGCCGAGGTGGTCCTGGACCCCATTGATGAACGCATGCTGCTCAAAGACATTCAATTTCTCGACGACGCCACGCGTCCCGCCATTCCCAAGCTCGAAGGCGTGACCGAAGCGCAGAAAGCGCCGGGCGAACATCTCAAGCAAATCCATGACCATCTGCGCGAGAACATGGTGGTGCTCGGTCGGCTGATCGAACGCGCTTCGGAAGGCAAGGCGAGCGTTGAAGAGATCAAGTCCGAAACCGCGGACCTTGTGATGGTCTCGAATTATCGGCGCTTCGGCACGCTGTGCGGGCAATATTGCCAGTTCGTGCATGGCCATCATTCCATCGAAGACTATGCGATCTTCCCCGGCATTGCGGCGCAGGGGCCGGCGTTCAAGGCCATTGCCGACCGGCTGCAGGCCGAGCACGTGGTGGTGCATCAATTGCTCGAACGCCTGATCGATGCGCTGATCGCCCTGGCCGATGCACCGGGGCCATCCAATTTCGAGGATGCCGTGACCGTGTTCCGGGCGCTGGAAAAAGTGCTGCTCAGCCACCTCCACTACGAGGAAGAATCCATCGGCGACGCGCTGGGCTATTTCGAGATCGGGGTCTAGGCCCCCCTCATCCGCCCGTCGGGCGCCTTCTCCCACAAGGGGAGAAAGAAGGCTGGCGTCTCAGAACAGGTCCATCTGCCCGCCGCCGCCGGCTGCCTTCTTCGGCTTGGGCTTTGCCTCCGCCGCCTCAGGTTTTGTCAGGTCCACCGGCTCGATCAGGCCGGGATCATCGTCTCGGGCGGAATTGACCCGGGTCGAGACAGGGTGGAACTTGAGCAGGCCATCATCGAGTGGGAGCGCCATTTGCGCGGCCTCGTGTGCGCGGACCTCGCGAACATTGAGCCAATCATCCTGCTGGTCCTCGCTTAGCATGATCGCGGGCATGCGATCGTGGATCACGGAGAGTTGGGGGTTGGCGGCGACGGTGATGGTGGCGACCGTATCGACCTCCTCGCCATTGGGACCCATCCAGACCGAATAGAGCCCGGCCAGTGCCATGGGCTGCCCGTCGGCGCGGGTGATGTAATAGGGCTGCTTTTTCTTGTCCGGGCCGGTGTGCCACTCGTAATAGCCGCTGGCGGGAACGAGGCAGCGACCATGCTTGACCCGGTCGCGAAAGGCCGGCTTTTCGGCCATGCTTTCGGCGCGGGCATTGACCAGCAGCGGGAAGTCGTGCGGGTCCTTGACCCAATGGGGCACGAAGCCCCAGCGCGCCAGATGGGCCTCGCGCCGGGCTTCGGCTTCCCAGATGGCGACAATGGGCTGGGTCGGTGCGATATTGTAGCGCGGCACGGTGTCGACGCTGTTGAGCAGCTTGAACAGCTCTTCCATCATTTCGGGCGGCAGGGTCGAGGCATAGCGTCCGCACATGGCATGTCTCCTTTACCTGAGGAGAGGTAAGCTCCTGGCTCACGAATCGCAAACCGGCGGGGCCCGTTCCATCCATGACAGACCTTCCCAACGCCGCCAGCGTTGCCCTTGTCCGCGACGGCAAGGTGCTGATTATCAAGCGGGCCTATGCGCCCTACCAGAATTTGTGGACCTTTCCCGGCGGCCGGATGGACCCGGGCGAAACCGTAGAGCAGTGTGCCATTCGCGAGTTGCAGGAGGAATTGGGGATCACGATCCGCAATCCGCAACTCGCCATGGTGCAGGCGCTGGGCCGGGACGGCACCTACCGGCTGGCCGTGTTCGCCACCATGGACTTCTCCGGCGTGATCCGCCCGTCCGACGAGATCAGCGACCACAAATGGGCCGATCCGGGCATGCTGCCGGCATTGCGCACCACATCACGGCTCGATGAGGTGATCAGAGAATGCTTCAAGGTGTTGGGGCAAAGCTGGTAGGTTTCACGAATGGATCGACCAAACACAACACCGCACAGCCCAAGGGTCACCCCACCCTCATTCCCTCCCCATCGAGGGGAGGGAGGCGAAGGTGCTGGGCGCCAGTGTTCATCAACTCACTCCGCCCCATGGCGATGGAACAAGGGGGTGCTGGCTGGCCTGCGTGGATGGTTTTGTGGGATGGCCCTCGCTCTCCTGCTCGCGTCACCCGCCCAGGCCATCGACCCGCTCTATCAACGCCAGATGGAGCGGCTGACCGAGATCATGGGTAGCCTCTATTTTCTCGAACCGCTGTGCGAAACCGGCACAGAGGATTGGCGGCAGCAGGCGTCCGAGCTGATTGAACTGGATGAGCCGGACGATGACCGGCGGCAGCGCCTGGCCGGTGCGTTCAACACCGGATACACCGCTTTTTCCCGTCTGCATAAACATTGCACCCCCTCATCGCGCGAGGCGCTGACCCGGCTGCTGGACGAGGCGCAGAAACTGGCGCGGGACATCCATACGCGCTTTGCCGAATAGGCCGGCGGGCGGGTTCATGCAATTGCCTACCCGCTGTTAACCTTCGGCTTACTTCTGCCAAGAAGTGGCGCGCGCGCCATGTTATGCCCGCTTCATGAGCACGCCCAAAACCATCTTCTCGCCCGCATCGGGGATCGGCCCGTTCGACCGCAGCCAGTCGGAACGGCAACTGGCTCTGGAATATCTGGCGGAGGCCTGGAACAGCGCCGAAGAAGACGGGCTGGAATCCGCCTCGCTGGCGCATGCCTCGCTGTTCGCGGCGCTGGCCACCTTCGTCAAGATGCATGGCGACGAGGCCACTGCCGACCTGATCGCGCAACTCCCCGAGCGCATCCGCAATGGCGAATACAATCTGGACCGGATTCTGCAGTAGGCGCTATCGACCGTTCAAACCACGCCAGCTGTCCGACGCGACCAGTTCAACCAAGAGGGTTGAACTAAGAGTCGCAGTCTGCCGAAGCAGGGGATTGATAGGTAGGCGCGATTGACCCAGAGCTACTTGGTGACAAGTATAACAATCTCAGCATGGTGAACGTGCTACAGGTTCGCCGCGGGGGCGTCATGGTCGATATTGCAACACTTTCTCTGGATCATCTGGGGGGCATTGAGGTCGGGTGCGTTGAGCAAGGCCTTACACCCAAGATAATGTCGGTCTCGGAGGCGATTGAATGGTTCCAACGCGAGCAGACTCTTTGGGCCGCGTTTCAATCATCCAAAGATCCCACTGTATCAGGGAAATTTGAATCAACAAGTGAACTTAGTAAAATTTACGATGAAGGAATTGCAAAGGTAATTTCTGCACTGAAGCAGAACAATCCAAACCCTGCTGGGGAATATTTTATTCAATCATCTAACTACAATTTACTTATTGCCCAAAGCCGTTTGGGAGAGGCGGTATTCAGCCTAGAAGATATAACGACAAAGTCGATCACGGCTCTTTCGCTAAGCCGCGCCTGGAGACCTCGACGCAACGAGGATATAGACCTGATTCTAGTGCGGTCAACGCTTCTAGCGTCTAATGCTCTAATTTCAACATCAGACATCAATAGAATTGAACATTTTCTCGAATCTTCCAAGGAAAATCTTGATCAATCCAAGTCATTACTAGGATCTATACGCGATGAGATTGACACCATCGCAGAAGATCACTCTTCCAACTCAGAACGGGTTGCATCTTGGTTGCAAAATACTCAGCGGCAGCTAACAGATTTTCAAGAGCAGAAAATTGCTGAGCTTGATCAAATACGCGATCTCTATCACAGCAAGATGCAGACTGAAGCTGCGGCAGTCTATTGGCGAAACAAGGCGCGCGCGCACCGTTGGATTGCTTGGCCGTCTTTATTGGTGTTTGTGGCCATGGTCGCAACGCCAATGGCCACTGGGCGGCTCCACTTCGACGCCCTGAAAGCATTCTTAATAGAAATAACCGCTGCAACTGCAGACAAGTTTTCCCTCACACCTGTGGTGGCTCTCAGCATACCCGTCGTCGGATATGGATGGTTGCTGCGACATGTCAGCAGACTATTCGTCCAAAATCTGACGCTCGCAGATGACGCGAGTTACCGACGTGTAATGTCAATGACATTCCTTGGGCTAGCTAAAGATCCCGCAAGTGGGATCTCAGATGCCGAACGAGGGATCATCTTGAACGCACTATTTCGACCGGCACCGCCTAATGCTGGCGATGAAGGACCACCGACTGGACTTCTGGACCTAATAAACCCTAAGAAGTCGTAGTAAGCGACCAACGGACGTAGAGCTTCTGCCTAGCTCCCTCTACCCTTGAGGCAATGCCTCGAGGAACCGCATGGGCTGGCCTTTTGAGGGCGTCACCAGTTCACCCTGCCACATCACCTTATTGCCGCGCACGATGGTGCCGACCGGCCAGCCGGTGACGGTGACGCCGTCATAGGGCGTCCAGCCGGCGCGGCTTTTTACCCAATCATTGGTGATAGTTTCGCGGCGCTTCATGTCGACAATGGTGAGGTCCGCGTCATAGCCCACCGCGATGCGGCCCTTGCCGGCGATGCCGAACAGGCGGTTCGGGCCGTGGCTGGTCATGTCGACAAAGCGCTGTAGGCTGAGCTTCCCATTGTTCACGTGGTCGAGCATGGTGGGCACCAGCGTCTGCACCCCGGTCATGCCCGAATGGCTCTGCGGATAAGGATGATCCTTTTCCTCGCGCGTGTGCGGCGCGTGGTCTGAACCCAGAATATCGGCGACGCCATTGGCAACGCCTTTCCAGATGCCTTCGCGGTGGTCCGCGTCCCGCACCGGCGGGTTCATCTGCGCATAGGTGCCCAGGCGTTCATAGGCGGTCTCGTCGAGCGTCAGGTGGTGCGGGGTCACCTCGACGCTCGCCACGTCCTTGTGGTCGGCCAGATAGACGATTTCTTCCTTGGTCGAGATGTGCAGCACATGGATGCGCTTGCCGGTCTTGCGGGCCAGATTGACCAGCCGCGTGGTGCAGCTCATGGCGACTTCGGGCGAACGCCAGACCGGGTGGCTCGACGGATCGCCCTCAACGCGCAGGCCCTTGCGTTCCTCGAGCATGAATTCGTCTTCGGAGTGGAACGCGGCGCGGCGGGAAATGGCGCGCAGAATGGCTTCGACACCATCGTCATCGGCCACCAGCAGCGAGCCGGTGGACGAACCCATGAACACCTTCACCCCCGCGCAGCCGGGCAGTTTTTCGAGCATGGGCAGCTCGCCGACATTTTCGTGCGTGCCACCGATATAGAAGGCGAAATCGCAATGCATGCGGTTGGTGCCGGCGGCGATCTTGGCTTCGAAGGTTTCGCGCGTAGTGGTCAGCGGATTGGTATTGGGCATTTCGAATACGCCCGTTACCCCGCCCATGACAGCGCTGAGCGAACCGGATTCAAGGTCTTCCTTGTGGGTCAGGCCGGGCTCGCGGAAATGCACCTGGGTGTCGATGACGCCGGGCAGGATATGCAGGCCCTTGCAGTCGAGTGTTTCGGCCGCACTGCCCGCGACGGAGCCGAGCGCGGCAATCTTGCCGTCCTTGACCGCGACATCGGCCAGGCCCTCGCCATCCTGATTGACCACGGTGGCATTCTTGAAAATCGTGTCGTACTGCGCCATGTCTTTCGTCCCGCCGCTGGTCCATGTTCAGGGCCGGTTTAACACGGGCGTCCGACGAGGCAAGTCTCATGACCATCCATCTGCGCGCAGACCGCGCGCTGTTCCGCTTTTCCGGCCCCGAGGCACATCGCCTGCTCAATGACGTCGTGACTGGTGAAATTCCCAGAACTGGCGACGGTGACGGCGAGGTGGCTGCGGCCTGGGCGCTGCTGTCGGCACAGGGCAAGATCCTGGCCGAGGGCCTTGCCGGACATGCGGACGACGCTCTATGGCTGGACGTGCACCAGTCGGTCGCCGATGATTTCTTCAAGCGCATGAAGATGTATCGCCTACGCGCACAGGTCGTGATCGATGATCTGCGCGATACCCATCGCGTGGGGTTTGCGCAGGGCGAGGCGCCCGAGGGGCTTCGCCATGCCGACCGGCTGGGGCCCATCGATATGGGTTGGCGGATCATTGCCCCGATAGAGGCAACGCAAAGCTGGGTGCAGAACGACACGTTCTACCATCAGCAGCGCATTGCCACGGGTATCGTCCATCAGGGCAATGACTTTCCCGCCAATGACGCTTTCGCCCACGATATCGGCATGGACATTCTCGAAGGCATCGACTTCGCCAAGGGCTGCTATGTCGGGCAGGAAGTGGTTTCGCGCATGAAGCATCGCGGCACGGCGCGCCGCCGTCCTGTTATCGTTTCGGGCGTGAAGGCGCCGGCCGGCAGCGCCGTTGTCGCAGGGGGCAAGGAGGCCGGATCAATCGGCCAGGTGGTGGACGGGATGGCGGTGGCCATCGTGCGGCTTGATCGGATTACCGATCCCGGCGCGGTGACGGTCGAGGGCAAGCCGGTCGAGATCGCCCTGCCGGTCTGGGCCAATTATCGCTTCGGCGAGGCGGTTTCGGCAGACGAGTAGTCGCCATTCTCGAATCGCCCTGATCTGTTAAAGCTGGTGGCACCAGTCCACTAGCTGCGTCTGATGCCGATGTCCCGCCAAAGCAATCGTGCCTGGCAGCGTATGCTGTCCGGGCGCCGTCTCGACATTCTCGACCCCTCACCCGTCGATGTGGAATTGTCCGACATCGCCCATGGCCTGGCGCGCGTGGCGCGATGGAACGGGCAGACGATCGGGGATTATCCCTTTTCGGTGGCGCAGCATTCGGTACTGGTGCTCGAACTGTTCCGGGCAGCCAATCCGGACGCCGAACCGGTGGCGCAGATGCAGTGCCTTTTGCATGACGCGCCTGAATATGTGGTGGGAGACATCATCTCGCCGTTCAAGGCGGTGATCGGGGGCAGTTACAAGGATGTTGAGAAGGGCCTGCTGGCCGCCATTTTCCTGCGTTTCTCGCTGCCTGCAACCATGCCGGCCGCGGTCAACAAGCTGGTAAAGAAAGCGGACCAGGAGGCGGCCTTTTTCGAAGCGACCAATCTGGCCGGTTTCGAGCCGCCCGAGGCCCGGCGCCTGTTCGGCGTACCGAGCCAATCTGCTTTCGATATCGAGGCCTTCGACAAGCTCATCCGACCCTGGCCGACCCAACAGGCGCATGAACGTTTTATTGGGGCTTTCGAACAGATTAGCCGCGATATTTCTTCAACCTGACTGGTCTGTGCACATTAACCATAAATTAAGTATGACGGTGCGCCTCCGACACTTCATGGTTACTGCTTCGTTAAGCCAAGTGTGCCGAAGTGGAACAGTCTGGAGCGCCTGCCATGAACCTGCCGACACGCCATATGCTGATGGGGATGACCCTTGGCGCGATCTGCGCGACGGCCCTGGCGGCCATCGGACCGGGTTTTGTGCTGGAGACTTTTGCCGACGAAATGCCGGCCGGCTTTGATGCCAGCAAATTGGTAAAGTTCGACGGCCGGGAGTATGAGGTCGACTACGCTGACTGGGTGTCGACTGACCCGCTTTCGAGCACCACGGTAAAGAAGATCGAGGCCGGGCGGGTGAGCCATGTGAGCATCACCACAACGGCCACGGGCACCTATTCCACCGATGGCCTGACCTCAAAGCACGTGCTTTACCCGGGTATCGATGTGACCGCGGTGGGCCGTGGCACGGGCACATATGTACGGTTCTGGACCAATGGTGACTGGTACAGCTTCAGAAGCCGCGCCGGCAATTCCTTCATCCGTCTGAGCGGACCCGCCCTGCCCTGATCTTGTGTTACGGCTAGCCGAACAGCCAGCCGCGCTTGAACTTGTAGAACACGTGCAGGCCGATCTGGGTCACCTTGGTCATGCGCGGGGCCCAGGCCGGCCGCACATAGGTGGCGTGATAGTGGGTCGCATCGCCCACCTCGGTCAGATAGAGCTCGCCGCTGGTCACCTTGGCCGCGATTTCCTCGGCCTGATCCCAGGGGCGGCGCTCGGTGACGGTCTCTGGAATGCCGTCGCATGCAAAGGAGAACTGGCACGCATTGCGGCGATTCTGGTTCTGGAACACGACGCCGCAAATGGTGTCGGGATAGCGGTGATCCTTGACGCGGTTGAGAATGACCTGGGCCACGGCGACCTGGCCGCGATAGACTTCGCCGCGTGCCTCGAAGTAGATGCCAGTGGCCAGGCACCAGAGTTCCTTGTCGGACAGGCCCGCCATGGGCTCGCCCTGCAATTCGGTGACGGTCGCCGGTGCGCTGGCGCGGGCATAGGCCAGTTGTTCGGGCACCGATTCGGGCAAGGTGACGTCGGCAAGGGTTTCGCCCTCGGCCTTGGGCGCGATGCCGGCAATGGCATCGAGCGCGGCAGCGGCATTGGGATGAAGCGACGCCACCGACATGCGCGGGCCGGGCTCGGCGTCTGCGGTGTCGCCGGCATCGGCAATGCTGGTCTGGCCCAAGGCGGCCGCATCAGCCGGCGCCCGCAGGGCAGCGATCTGCAGCCGCGCCTGCTCGAAGCTTCTCGAAATGGCCAGAGCATCGACAGCCGGGCGTAGACGGTCGGTTTTCTGGGCGCGATTGGGGCCGGTGAAGCTGGCGCTCTCAAACAGGTGATTGACCGACCCGGTGATGATGGGATCAACGCCGTTATAGCTCAGGCTGGCTTGTGCCACGGCAACAGGTTCGGCCTGTCCGGGCAGGCCTGCATTGCCCAGGGGCGCCGAACTGGGCCCAAACGCCGCGCCCGCAAGACCGACATAGGCAAGGGGGGCCACAAGCAGCATCATCGCCCCTCGGGCGAGGATGGCTGTTCGGCTAACCGCTCTGACCGGACGCTTGGGCGCCACCGGCCGGTGGGAAAGGGCCATATACTTTACTCAACGCTACGCAACACAACTCAAGCCCGGCAAATGTGACGCTCAAATGCCGATGGTTGTGATGATCGGTTATTAAGGTTAGCGCTGGGTAAATGGGGTTCGGGGCACCCAAAGGGCGCGTTTGTGACCGTGTTGCGGCGTGGGGTGCGGCAAATTGTGCGGTGCGGGCTACTGCCCGCAGGCGGCGATCACCGGCGCCACTTCATCGGCAAAATCGGCAACGCGGAAGCGCACCGAGAGCGAGCGCGTGGTGGCCGGGGTTACCCGAACGGTCAGGTTGGTCGCCCCGATCAGGCCATCAAGGAAGGCACGCGCGTCACGGGTATTGTCGATCAGGATCGCCGTATTGTCCTCATTGACCGGCAGGGTCGAACTTCTGGCGCGCTGCAGGTCATATTGCAGGGTGATGCCGGTATCGCTGCCCAATGCCGACATGGAGTTGCCGGCAAAGCCGAAGGCGACCTGCAGAATATCGGCCTCGCAGAAGACCGTGATCGTTGCCGGGGCACGGCCGCTGGGGCGGGCCGGAATCAACTGTTCGGATTGGAGGGTAACACTGGCTCCCTCGGGCACCACGCCGCCGGGACGGAAGATGTCGTCATAGCAAACGAGACGTTCGGCGTCATTGTCGATGGGCGCGCACTGCGCACCCGATTGTGCCAAACTTGGCTGCATAAAGCCCAAAAGCACTGGCAGCGCCAGAACGAGTGCAAAACTTCTCACGAACGCAAGGCCCTTCCCGTCTGTCCCGGCACGTTGCGGCCGGTTCTGTCTTGTCATCGCATATAGGTATGCGATGGCAGCTATTTAAGCCGAAGCCTGGGCCAAGGTCAGCCGGGCCACCGGTACACGATAGGGTGAGCAACTGACATAGTCGACGCCCAAGCCGGCAAAGAAGCGCAGAGAGGCCGGATCACCGGCATGCTCGCCGCAAATACCCACCTTGAGACGCGGATTGGCCGCCCTGCCGCGCGCGATGGCAATGGCGATCATTTCGCCCACACCCTTTTCGTCGATGGTGACGAAGGGGTCGCGTTCATAGACGCCCTTGCGCTGATAGGCGGCGAGAAAGGTCGGCGCGTCATCCCGGGAGATGCCGAAAGTGGTCTGGGTCAGATCGTTGGTACCAAAGGAAATGAAGTCGACCATGGAGGCGATGTCACCGGCGCGGAGACAGGCGCGCGGCAGTTCGATCATGGTGCCGAAAGAGACCCGGATGCGATCAGTCCGACCCATGCCGGCATTGTCGAGAATGGTCATGATCCGCTCGCGTACCCAGGACACCTCGGTAGCCGTGGAAACGAAGGGCACCATGACCTCGACCACAACCGGCTGTGTCTGGGTTTCGCTCGCCGCACGGGCCCCGGCGATTACGGCCTGCATCTGCATTTGCAGAATTTCTGGATAGGTGATGGCCAGGCGTACCCCGCGATGGCCCAGCATGGGATTGATTTCGGCAATGCGCTCAAGCCGCAAGCGCAGGGCGCGCACGGCCACGCCGAGCGAGGCCGCGGTTTCCTCGATTTCCTCGTCGGTGCGGGGCAAGAACTCATGCAACGGCGGATCGAACAGGCGCACGGTGACCGGCAAGCCCTGCATGGCCGAGAACAGCGCCGAATAATCGCCAGTCTGGAAATCGACCAGGCCGGCAATGGCGCGCGAGCGGGCATCTTCGTCTTCCGAAAGGATCATGCGCCGCAGGGCCACCATGCGCTCGGGCGAAAAGAACATGTGTTCGGAGCGCGCCAAACCAATGCCTTCAGCACCAAAGCTGAGGGCTGTCTGCGCCGATTCGACCGTTTCGACATTGGTGCGCACGGCGATCTTGCGGCTGGCGTCGGACCAACCCAGCAGTGTGCCGATGGCGCCGCCAATCTGTGGCTGGGCCAAGGGCAGGTTGCCGAGATAGACCGCGCCATCGGTGCCATCGATGGTCAGCCGGTCCCCGGCGCGGAATTCGCGCTCACCAATACGGCAGACCATTTCGAGCGTATCGACCGTAAGGCTGCGCACTCCGGCGACGCAGGGCTTACCGGTGATACGGGCGATCACGCCGGCATGGCTCGACATGCCGCCGCGCGCCGTCAGAATGCCGGTGGCCGCCTTCATGCCCTCAATGTCGGCCGGGCCGGTTTCATTGACGACCAGGATGCAATGCTTGCCGCGGGCCCGCAGGCGTGCTGCGTCATCGGGGTTGAAGGTGATGATGCCGCTGGCCGCGCCAGGCGAAACGCCCAATCCCATCGCAATGGGTGTCGCCTCCTCCGGGGCCTTCAACCGCGGATGCAGCATGAGCGCGAGGCGACTGGGATCGACGCGCGACACGGCGCCCTGGGGCGTCCAGACCTTGCGTTCGACCCGGTCCACCGCGGCCTGCAACTCCGCTCCGGCGCTGGCCTGCACGGGCCGCGCCGACAGGAAGGTCACCTTGCCCTTGTGAATGGCCACCAGGCACGCCATGTGGCGGCCCGCCTTGGCATCGAGCAGATCGACCAGCGCGTTCACATCATCGGGCAGGCGCGGCAAGGGCGCGCCATTCAAGGGCGCCGGACCCATGGCGCCGGTGGAAGCGTTGCGGGTCAGGAATTGTTCGATGTCGCCCTGCGCCACGGCCTGCACAAGCACGATCTGACGAGCGCGATCATCTTCATGGCGCGGGGCAATCCAGCCACCGCCGAAAAACCCATAGCTTTCGAAGGCCTGCTTGATGGCCTTGGCCAAAGGCCGGGTGGGGTCCACTGAATCTTCGGGGGCAGTGGGGGCCGCGATGCCCAGCCGTGCAGGGGCCAGGCCACTATTGTGCGAGGAAGCCGAGGTACGCACCACCAGTTGTGGAGCCGGTCCGTCCTTGGCGACAAGCTTGAACAGGCATGCCACCCAATGGGTGCGCAAGCGGGTGTCGCGCCTTGTGCGTTCGGCCTGCAGTTCCTCCCAGGCGGCGCGGGTGATGGCGATGGTGGGAACCGTGGGGAAACCGGCTTCGCCGACGCGGAAAATCCAGCGGGACTTGCCGGTGAGCAGCTTGAGCTGACCAGCGCTCAGGTTCGCCTTCCCCGTCGCCGGGGCAATCGCAAACATTTCCTGCGCCAAACTCACCTGGAACCGTCCCGGTCACTTACTCGAGCGCATATTGCCTATGCCCTGCCCCGGCTGCAACAGCACTTGACTTGCAAGTGCGGGGAAAGCATCTGATCTGGCATGGAAAAAAGGCCGCACCTTAACATTCTGCTCTGCGCCCCGCGCGGATTTTGCGCCGGCGTGGACCGCGCGATCCAGATCGTGGAACTGGCGCTCGAAAAATATGGCGCACCGGTTTATGTGCGCCACGCCATCGTGCACAACAAATATGTGGTGGAGGGCCTGAAGGCCAAGGGCGCCGTGTTTGTCGAGGAACTCGACGAAATCCCCGAGACCGAGGCACCCGTCGTCTTCTCGGCTCATGGCGTACCCAAAAGCGTGCCGGCCGATGCCAAGGCGCGCAACATGTTCTTCCTCGACGCCACCTGCCCGCTGGTGAGCAAGGTGCATGTCGAGGCGTCGCGCCACCATGAGGAAGGACACGAAATCGTGCTGATCGGGCACGCCGGTCACCCCGAAGTGATCGGCACCATGGGCCAGCTTCCGGCCGGCGCCGTGACACTGATCGAAACGGTGGAGGATGCCAATGCCTTCACCCCGAAGGAGCCCGAGACGCTGGCCTTTGTGACGCAGACCACGCTTTCGGTGGATGATACGCGGGAGATCGTTGCTGCCCTCAAGGCGCGCTTCCCGGCGATCAATGGTCCGCACAAGGAAGACATCTGCTACGCCACGACCAACCGGCAGGAGGCGATCAAGGCCGTGGCGCCACTGGTCGATGCCATGATCGTGGTCGGCTCGCCCCATTCGTCCAATTCACAGCGCCTGGTGGAAGTGGCCCTGCGCAATGGCTGCAAGGTCGCGACATTGGTCGACCGGGCCAGCGAAATCGACTGGTCCTTGTATGGCGACATCACCTCGCTCGGCGTGAGCGCCGGTGCGTCCGCCCCGGAAAACCTGGTCGAGGAAGTGATCGATGCCTTCGCCGCGCGCTATGACGTGACGGTCGAGACCAAGACCACGGCCGAGGAAAACATCGCCTTCAACATTCCCCGCGTGCTGCGCAATCTGGAAGCGGCTGCGGGACGATGAGCCTTGATCTGTTCGAAACCGAGCGGCTGGTGCTGTCCGGCTGGCGGATGGACCAGCTTGACGATCTGCTGGCTTTGCACGGCAATCCCAATGTGTCGCGCTATTTGACCTCAAGCGGAGCGCCCTGGACGCGCGAGCAAGCCAAGACGGCGCTTCGCAGCTGGATCGAACTGTTCGAGACCCGGCAATTGGGCAAGCTGCGGCTGACCCGAAAGAGCGACGGCAAGTTCATTGGCCGCGCCGGATACGGCATTTATCCCCGCACCGGAGAACCCGAGATAGGCTACGCCCTCTTTGAAGAGCATCACGGGGCAGGCTATGCGACGGAAGCGGCGGGCGGATTGCGGGACTGGATCTTCCGGGAAACCTCCGCGCCCCATTTTATCGGCTTCGCCGACACCAGAAACGCCCCTTCCCTCGCCGTCCTCAAAAAAATCGGCATGGAAGAAACGCATGTCGAGGTCGAGCCGAACGGGCTCACCTGCCAGTTCCATATCTACCGGCGGCCAGACCATGTCTGATGGCGTGATTATCCATACCGATGGCGCCTGCTCGGGCAATCCCGGTCCCGGCGGCTGGGGTGCCATTCTGCAATTCGGGCCGCACCGCAAGGAACTCAAGGGCGGCGAGGCGCTGACCACCAATAACAAGATGGAGCTGACGGCGGCCATAGAAGCGCTCAATGCGCTGAGCCGCCCCTGTCACGTCGATCTCCATACCGACAGCCAATACGTCAAGAACGGTGTGCAGAGCTGGATTCACGGCTGGAAGCGCAATGGCTGGCGCACCGCCGACAAGAAGCCGGTCAAGAATGTCGAACTGTGGCAGGCGCTCGACGAAGCCACCCAGCGCCATGAAATTTCCTGGCACTGGGTCAAGGGGCATGCCGGGGACGCCTTGAACGAACGCGCGGACGAGCTGGCCCGTGAAGGCATGGCGCCATTCAAGCGCAAAAAGGCCGAGGGATTTACCCCGCCGTTTTAGCCCGCTGGGGCAACATGCGTTTGATACGCCCCCAGACCGGACTGATGGCATATCCCACCACTGGAATGAGCAAGGCACCGAGCGCCAGGCCGATGATGAAATCGACCAATGCGGTGGCGAGCCAGCCAGCGAGGCCGGCAATGGCGGGGAAGGCCGCTTCGGCCCAATGGGCAGCGGCCTCAATGATGTGCTCGGGGCCGGAAATGCCGAATTCGTAAAGGCCATGCGCGATGATGGAACCGCCAACCCAGGTCATGGCGGCGGTGCCGACCAGGCTCAGCGCCTGCATGAAAACCGGCATGGCGACCACGATGCCGCGCCCTGCGGCCCGGCCAAGACCCGTCCGCGCCGATTTTGCGAGCCAGAGCCCCACATCGTCGGCCTTGATGATCAGCGCCACTGCGCCATAGACCAGCACGGTGATGCCCACACCCGCGACGGCGAGAATGGCGGCGCGGGTCCAGAAATCATCCACTTCGATGGCCGAGAGGATGATGGTCATGATCTCGGCGGAGAGAATGAAATCGGTCTTGATGGCGCCGGCAATCTTCTGTTCTTCCAGCGAAGCGGGCGAGATGGCCGTATGCTCGATCGATGCCTCGTGCTTTTCGGCCTCGTGCGGCGCGAAGAGGTGAAAAACCTTTTCGGCGCCTTCATAACAGAGATAGGCGCCGCCAATCATCAAAAGTGGCGTGATCAACCAGGGCAGGAAGACCGAGAGCAGCAAGGCGGCGGGTAGCAGGAAGATCAGCTTGTTCTTGACCGATCCCCAGGCGATACGCCCGACAATGGGCAGTTCCCGCTCGGCCTTGAAGCCTTTGACATAGCTCGGGGTCACTGCCGCATCGTCGATGACGGCACCGGCGGCCTTGGCACTGGCCTTGGCGGCCTGCCCGGCAATGTCGTCGAGCGAGGCCGCGGCGACTTTGACCAGGCCGGCAACGTCATCGAGGAGAGCGAGAAGACCGACCGACATGAGCGTGCCTTCCTAGCCTGCAACTTTGCCGAAATCGGCCACCAGGTGCATGGTGTCGCGCAGGCGGGCCAGCAGGTTGAGGCGATTGGCGCGAACGGCGGCGTCCTCGTCATTGACCAGAACGGCGGTGAAGAAGGCATCGACCGGCGCGCGCAGCGTGGCCAGTTCGGCCATGGCACCTTTGTAGTCGTCCCGGCCGACATGGCCGGCGACGGCCGCGTGGACCCCATCCACCGCAAAGGCCAGCGCCGTTTCCTCGGGCAATCTGAGAGCGCTCTGGTCGACCGCGCCAGCATAGGCCTTGCCATCCTTCTTTTCCTCGGCGGCGAGAATGTTCGCGGCGCGCTTGTAGCCGGCGAGCAAATTGGCACCATCTTCGGTGGCCAGCAGTGTCGACAGGGCTTCGACGCGCTGGGTGATCTGCAGGATATCGTTGCTGTCGGCCGAGATGACGGCATCGAGCAGATCGTGGCGGGCACCGGCGTCGCGCAGCGACACTTTGAGCCGATCATGGAAGAAGCTGAGCAGATCCGGTTCGACCTCGAGCGGGAATTTCAGCCCGTTCTCGGTGATGATGCGGATGACGCCCAGCGCGGCGCGGCGCAGCGCGAACGGGTCGCGCGAGCCGGTCGGCTTTTCGTCGATCGACCAGAAGCCGGACAGCACGTTGAGCTTGTCGGCCAGCGCGACGGCGATCGACACCGGTTCGGTGGGCACGCGGTCGGTCGGTCCGAGCGGCTTGTAATGCATCTCGATGGCGGAGGCGATGGCGTCGGGCTCTTTCTGGGCGGTCGCATAATAGCGCCCCATCAGCCCCTGCAACTCGGGGAATTCACCGACCATGCCGGTGACCAGATCGGCCTTGGCCAGCATGGCTGCCCGCTTGGTCAGATCGACATCGGCGCCGACCTTGGGGGCAATCTGTGCCGCCAGGTGCACGAGGCGCTCGACCATGGCGAACTGACTGCCCAGCTTGGCGTGGAACACCATGTCCTCGAGCTTGGGCAGGCCGTGTTCAAGCGGAATGGCCAGGTCGCCCTGGTAGAAGAAGGCCGCGTCCGACAGGCGCGCGCGGATGACGCGCTCATTGCCGGCGATCACCACGGCGCCGCCATCGGCGGGGAGGGTATTGGCCGTGATGATGAAATTGGGCGCCAGCTTGCCAGATGAATCGCGCAGGCAGAAGCACTTCTGATTGGCGCGGATGGTGGCGATGATGACTTCCTCGGGCAGCTTGAGGAATTCGGGATCAAACGAACCCATCATCACATTGGGCCATTCGACGAGCCCGGCCACTTCTTCGAGCAGGCCTTCGTCATGGATGACCGAAAGGCCCTGGGCGAAAGCCAGATTGTCGGCGTCAGTACGGATGATGTCCTTGCGGCGATCGATGTCGAGCACGACCTTGGCCCGTTCCAGCGCGATCTGGTAGTCCTCGAAGCGCTTGACGCGGATCGCATCGGGGGCAAGGAAACGATGCCCGAATGTGGTCTGGCCGGATTCCAGACCTGCCGCAGCAAAGGGCACGACGATGGGCTCGTCATTCTCGGTGCCGAAAGTTGCAGTGATGGCCCGCAGCGGACGCACCCAGTGGAAGCTGCCCGAGCCCCAGCGCATGGACTTGGCCCAGCCAAAATCGGTCAATATTCTGGGCAGGATGGACGAAAGCAGGTCAACGGCATCAGCGCCGGGCTTTTCGATCACGGCCACATAGAAATCGCCCTTTTTCGGGTCGCTTTCCACCTTGGCCTGATCGATGGAGATCAGGCCCGCCGAGCGCAGGAAGCCATCGATGGCTGGCTGTGGCGCCCCGACCTTGGGGCCCTTCTTTTCCTCTCGCGTGTCGGGCGAACGGGCCGGCAGGCCGGCCACGGACAGGGCCAGGCGACGTGGGGTCACGAACGCCTTGGCGCCTTCATAGACCAGGCCCACATCGACCAGCGCGTTGGTCACGGCTTTCTTGAGGTCCTCGGCCGCGCGGCGCTGGAAGCGGGCGGGAATTTCCTCGGAGAACAGTTCGAGCAGCAGTTCGGGCATGGAAGGCAACCGGTGTTTGAAGGCGTGTGCGTGCTTAGCGTGGGGGCGACAGGATGTCTATTGCCCGGCGATGAAGTGTGCGGCGCTATCAGAAACGAGTAGGTGGCGTCAGGCGGCCCGGGATTGATGGCGGCTGCCCGCCAATAGACCGAGTATTGAAATGTCCTCATCAATTTCGGGCCAATGGATGCCCTCGCCCAGACCGATCAGCCGCCAATTGGACCGGCTGGCGGGAGCGGCATCACGGAGGCGCGGAAACCATTCGAGCGGCACCGACAGTTCTCGCCCATCGTCCAGGCTGACGCGCAAAACGACGTCGTCGACAAAAACATCAACGGCAAGCGGTTCGCTCTCAAGCTTCAAAGTGCTCATACCAAGCCCTCAAGAATGTCTGACGGTGCACCAGAACGATATCACGCAATGGCCCCAATTCGTGAGACCTAAAGCGCTTCGATGATGCGAGTTCCACGGGCTCCAACCAATACTTTGCGAGCTTGTCGCCAAATTCCACATGGACATGAGGCGGCTCACTGCCCTCGCCACTATAGAAATAAAAACGGTAACCATCGAGACGCAGGATCGTAGGCACCTAAGCTCTCGCCCCCAATCTCTACCAGCCGCCGCCACCGCCGCCGCCACCACCGCCGCCGGAAGAGCCGCCGCCACCCGAACCGGACGAGCTGGCCTGGACCGGCTGGGCGGCGACCATGGCAGCGGCCATGCCGGCCGAGGCGCCCGAGACGGCCCGGGCGATATTGCCCGAATTGAACGAGCGGCTGCCTGAATACCAGCGTGGCGTGTAAGTGCCTTTTTCGGCGTCGGGCACTGCGTTGCGGGCCAGTTCGGCCTCGAAATGCTCGGACCAGGGCTTTTCCACGCCCAGTGCTATGGCATAGGGCAAGAGCCGCTCGAAGCGCTCGATCGTCATGGGCGGCTCATCGACGATGTTGAGCCGGTTCTTCTCGGCCGTTTCGAGGTAGAGCTTGAGGCCGTCGATCTGGTCCATCAGCTTGCGCCCCTGCACGGTCGGGGCGCGCAGCAGGACCGTGAAAACCACGCAGATCAGCACCATGGAGCCGGCCGCGAGCGCAGCGGAATCGATGGTGAAGCCGGTGAAGGTCTCCAAGGCCCCGCCGGCAAAATTGAAAGCAAAGACCGCCACAAACAGCATGGCGATAAAGCGATTGTATGCGCCACCGGCTTTTGCGGCACCGAAGATCACGCTGCCGATCACACCGAGGAAAATGCCGGCGAACAAAGCAATGAACAGCCAGACCGGCTCAAGCACATCGAACACAACCATTCCAACAATCATGGCCGCAGCGAGCAGGAACCCGAGCCCCGCATAGCCCCAATTGTGGTTGAACCAGACCTTGCGGTTTTCGCTTTCGATGGCGCTGGTGAACTCGGTGCGCTTGGTGCCCAGATCCTTGCCATTGGCCTTGTCAAAGGTGACCGCGCCCTTGCCGTCGAAATAGGAGAACAGGACCTGTTCGCCGACGGGGAGCTTTTGATCCGGCCGCTTGCCGGTGACCGCAACGGTCAGGGTCTTGCCCGGATTGCGGACCGTAACCAGCCCCTTGACGCCCAGATTGAAGATCGCTGCCGTCATGGCGGTCCAGCCCGAATTGGAGAACCCCCATTTATGCACGTAGTGGGTCAGGGCGGGCGAGAAACCCCGCGGCGGATGAAACAGGGGAATGATGGTGCCCTTGGGCGGATCGCGGCCGACGCGCAGCCAGGCGGTGAAGTTGTAGGCCAGCAGCAGCAGGACAGCGAGGACCGGCAGCCAGACATCGCGCAGATCCGAGGCGGTTTGCAGCAGGGCATCCACGCCCTCTGGATAGGTCACAACGCCCTTCTGGAAGGAAACGGCAAAGCTCATGCCCTCGCCTGGATCCAGTTGCCGCTGGGTTCGGAAAATGGCGGTGTTGTCGGTTTCGCGGGTCATGGAAACGTCGCGGCCAGTGGCCCCGGCAACGCCGGTATAGGCGGCCATGTCCTCGATCACCGCCCCCTCGGGCAGGCGCACGCGCGCCACCGAAGTCAGAATGGGAAAATCCCAGTAATTGCCGGTGGCATTCCAATAGAGTTCGTCACCGGCGCCATCGGCAGTGGGCCGCGCCATGCGGTCCATGGTGTAGGCAATGGTGTAGCGATGCTCGCCCCTTTGCAGGAAGACGTCAGGATCGCCAATCCAGATGCGCTGGAAATCGCCCATGCGCTCGACGCGGAACATTTCAGGCTGCCCGCCCCGCGTTACCGCGTCAACATCGAGCGTGATGCGGATCTTGTTACCGCGCTCCCCGATCATGGTGACCGGAATGTCGCGATAGATGCCGCGCCGTATCTGATTGCCCTCGGCATTGACATCGATGGTTTCGAGCACATTGACCGATCCGTCGGTCGACAGTTCGACATCGGCGGCAAAGGCGCGGATTTCCTCGCGCGCCAAAGCGGGCACGGCCAGCGCCAAAAACAGCGCGAGAACAGCGATCAGGCGGGGCAGAACAGGCATGGGGCTTAGAACTTCACCTGCGGCACGGCCCGCTCGGCCTCGTTCTCAAGCTCGAAATACTCGGCCTGCTCGAACTTGAAGGCATTGGCGACCAGGTTGGAGGGGAAGCTTTCCACCTGGATGTTCAGATTGCGCACTGCGCCATTGTAATAGCGGCGGGACATCTGGATCTCGTCCTCGACGCCCTGGAGCGCCGTCTGGAACTCGAGAAAGGTCGTGTTGGCCTTGAGGTCGGGGTAGGCTTCGGCAATGGCCAGCAGGCGGCCTAGAGCCGCGGATAGCTCGCCTTCGGCCTTGGCCCGGGCCTCCGGGCCGGCAGCGGCGGCGCTGGTGGCCTTGGCGCGGGCATTGACCACGGCGTCAAGCGTTTCGCGCTCATGGGTCATATAGCCCTTCACCGTTTCCATCAGATTGGGAATGAGATCGGTGCGGCGCTTGAGCTGCACGTCAATACCCGACCAGCCCTCGCGCACCATCTGCCGGTTGGACACCAGCGAATTGTAGATGACGATGGCGTAGCCGGCGATGCCGACCACGAGCAGAAGAATGACCCATTCCATGATTGCGCTCCCTCAAGCAATGTGCGGCGCAAACTGGCATTGTGGCCGGGGCTTTGCAACGCCGGTTTGATCGGTGGGCTTGACTTCCCGCCGCCAATCCCTAGCTTTTAGCCTATGAACACGCGCCAATGGCATCGCTGCAGCTTTCTTCACGCAAGCTATCTACCCTAGGCATGCCCGCGCCGGAGCCTGCTTAGGGCTTCTGAACACTTCTGTTCCGCCGCCGGCGCACCGTTCTCCAGTTTCAGTTTCATACTACCCGCCTGCGCGGCGCCCTTGCGCGCGCGGCCCGACTTTTAGAAAGGACCCTCAAATGACTGAGATCCGCCGCGACCTGACCCCGCCCCTGACCCTTGGCCAGACCGACCACACCAAGCTCTATGCACTGGGTGAAGCCGGTCTCGACCGCAATCCGGATCTGGCCGAGATCCTGCTCACCGAGCTTGATCGCGCCAAGGTGGTCAATGACGCAAAACTGCCCGATGGCGTGGTGCGTATGGGCTCGCGAGTGACCTTCGAAACCAATTCGGGGCAGGAGCAGACCGTAACCCTGGCCTATCCGGTGGACGCCAATATCGAAGAAGGCCGCATTTCCGTGATGACCCCGATCGGGGTCGCGCTGATCGGGCTCAAGGCCGGCCAGTCGATCACCTGGCATGACCGCGCCGACAAGCGGCACAAGCTGACGGTGTTGAAGGTGGAAAGCGCCGCCCTGGCTGACTGACCAATGCCCGTTTGGGGCCATAAGTAGCCGGTCGCACGCCTCACGGCACGCGACCGGCAATTTTTCGCTTGTTTATTTAATGAGCGCTCATTAAATATACTGGCATGACAGCAGAACCAAACAGACGGGGCCGCCCGCGAAAAGCAGAAGGTCCGGATACGCGCGAGAAGCTGCTGGCCGCCGCGCTTGACCTGTTCGCAGCACAAGGGTTCGCCGCCACCAGCGTGCGACAGATCGCCGAAGCGGTCGGCGTGCGGGACAGCGCGATCTATGGCCATTTCGAAGGCAAGCAAGCCATTCTCGATGTGTTGATGGAGCGGGCCGGTCCGGGCGTGCTCAAGCTCTCCGGCTTCGACCCGGCATCCATGGCCGCTGCGTCTCCGGACAAGGCGCTGTCCGGCCTGTTCGGCCGCATCGTGGCGCATTGGGCCGAGCCGGAGGTGCGCAAATTCACCTCGATGATGCTGCGCGACGGTGCCGATGGCGCAGGCCGGGCCGTCGACACTGTGGCGCAGCGCCTGACCCCGCTGTTCAGGGCCTGGCAGGCGGGCGGACATTTTGACGACCGGTTCGATGCCGACTGGCTGGCCTGGGAGGCCATCGCCCCGCTCGCGGCCATCCGCCTGACCCTGATGGGCAGCACAGCCACGCCTGACGATCTCAACCGCGCCCGGCAGATGGCCGAGCGGCATGTCGCCCATTTTCTCGCCGTTCATCTCAAGTCAGGAGTTTCGCCATGAACAGCATGAACCATCCGCAGGATGCGGATATCACCGTGGTCAACGCCCATCTCAATTTTCCCAAGGTGCATCTGATTGCACCCAAACCGGCGGGCTATATTCACATTGCGGCCGAGATCGACCCGATCCGCCCCTTCGGGCTGGGCCCGGAGAGCCGGCGCAAGCGCGAGGCGCGGGCCTTGGCTCTGAAACTGGCCAAAGAGCTTGAGCAGGACGCAAGCGTGGTGCGGGCCACCGTTTTTGTTGCCCGCCTGCTACCGCCTGGCGCACACCATCCCGAGGGCGTGCACAAGCCGGCTTTCGATCTGGTCGTCTTGATCGAAACCACCGACCCCGCCGCCGCAGAGACGCTGCAGGGCACACCGCGCTATGCCGAGCTGATCGCGGGGCTCAAGGCCCGGTCGGACTATCTGCACGTAACGCGGGCACGCAATGGCCGCCGCATCGGCTCGGTCGATTTCTCGCGCGAGGGGGTATTCCTGTTCAATTATTTCCACGGGGAAGAGTCCAGAAAGCTCGTCCCCATCTGGGAATACACTGCCGGCTGGTTTGAAGATCGCACCGGGCTCGACAACTCGGAATTACTGGTGCCCGAGGCCGATCAGGGGTCGGAATATGGCCTGATCAACCACTGCCGCTGGGACCACTGGCACGACATCCTGCCGGACCTGGCGCTGCGCCCGACCTTCAAGAGCTATGTGCTCGACAACTTCGCCGCCAACGGCGTCTCGCCCATGCCAATCCTGTACGGCCTGGCCTGAGCCCCGACCTGAGGCGGCGCGGCTACTCCGCGCCGCCGCCGGCGGTTTGCAGCCAGGCTTCACCGCAGGCCTTGGCCAGTTCGCGGATGCGCAGGATGTAGCTCTGGCGCTCGGTGACCGAGATCACGCCGCGCGCGTCGAGCATGTTGAAATTGTGCGAGGCCTTGACGACGTGCTCATAGGCCGGGATCGCCATGGTCTGGCGATTGCCCTCGGCGCCCTTTTCGAGGATGGCGCGGCATTCCTTTTCCGCATCCTCGAAATGGCGGAACAGCATCTCGGTATCGGCCGCCTCGAAATTGTATTTCGAGCTTTCCTGCTCATTCTGCAGGAAGACGTCGCCATAGGTGACTTTCTCGTCGCCCGTCCGGCCGTTGAAGTTGAGGTCATAGACGTTCTCGACGCCCTGCACATACATGGCGAGGCGCTCAAGACCATAGGTGATCTCGCCCGGCACGGGGGCACACTCAAAGCCGGCAACCTGCTGGAAATAGGTGAACTGGCTGACTTCCATGCCATCGCACCAGCATTCCCAGCCCAGCCCCCAGGCGCCCAGGGTCGGGCTTTCCCAGTCGTCCTCGACAAAGCGCACGTCATGCACACTCTGGTCGAGGCCAATGGCGGCCAGCGAGTCGAGATAGAGCTGCTGGATATTGTCGGGCGAAGGCTTCAGGATCACCTGGAATTGGTAATAATGCTGCAGCCGATTGGGGTTCTCGCCATAGCGCCCATCGGTCGGGCGGCGGGATGGCTGCACATAGGCGGCCTTCCAGTGCTTGGGGCCCAGGGCGCGCAAAGTGGTCGCGGTGTGAAACGTCCCCGCGCCCAACTGCATGTCGTAGGGCTGCAGGATCACGCAACCCTGCTCAGCCCAGAATTGCTGCAGCGTCAGGATCAGACCCTGGAAGGAATTCTTCGGGTCCATGTGGGCGGGGCGAGAGGTCATGTCAAAAGTCCTGCAATGAAGCGGACAAAGCTCTAGTTGGGTGCGCCGGAGCGGTCAATGGCGCGGAGGACAAAGCCTGCATTGACACACAATGGCGGTCTCCCGCAGATGCAACCATGAGCGCCACGGACCTCGACCTTCTTGCCTATCTCGGCCATCCGAAAGCCATCCTGCTTGGAGCCGGTGGCGAAGCCCGAGTCTATGCGCTGGATGATGCGCGTGTTGTTCGCATTTTGCGGGCCGGGGCAGCGCTGGCAGACGCTGAACAAAGGGCCAGCCTGATGGCTGAGATCCAGACTGGTGCCCGGCATTTGACGTTTCAAGTTCCGTCGGTGGACAGTGTGCAGGCATGGAATGGGCGCGTTTTCAGCGTTGAACCCAGATTATTGGGGCAGCCGGTCTCGCAGCGCCTGGGGAGCGTGTCCGGCACCGAGCGAACCGACTTACTTCTCAACTATCTCAACGTGGTCGGCCAGATCAGGACAATATCAATCGACCGCCCCAGCTACGGCCCACTGCTCGGTGGCGCGGAGCTGCACAAGCGTGAGTGGAGAAGCTTTCTTCGCGCCAGGCTGGAACGGAGCCTTGCAAGCTGTCCCACTGACCTGCGCCCCGCCGTGGCGGCGATGCGGGACATCGACCTGCCGGTGCCGTCCCAAGCCGCGCTTGTGCATATGGACTATTTTCCGGGAAATGTGCTCTCGCAAGGCAGCTCGGTCACTGCTGTACTCGACTTTGGACCATCGACCATATTCGGCGATCCGCGCATGGATGCCTGGAGCGCCGTCGCCTATCTAGATACCGAAATATCGCCAGACGCAACTGAGGCCGACCGCAAACTGGCCATGGGCTGGCTTGCGGAACACAATCTCACACCCCATTACCCAGACGCCAAGCGTTGGCTGGCGGCTTATTGGTCCTTTGCGGCAGACGATCAAGCGTTGATGAGCTGGTGCAGGCGAATTCTGGCCAAGCGCTAGTCGCGATCCCCGTCCTTTGGCCGGTAGGTTCCGTCCTCGTCGCGCTTGAGGTCGATGACGCCGGGTTTGGCGCGTTCGGCGCGGTCGCGCTCGCGGGCGATGCGTTTGGCTTCTTCGGCGTCGTGATTGAACTTGTTGGTCCAATCCTTCCAGATGCGGCGAATGCCGAAATAGATCAGCAGGCCGAGGCCGACAAAGAGCAGTATGCGCAGGAGCATGCTTTAAGACCTAGAGACCGATCCGCGCCCACCAGGCGCGATCCTCGAAAGACGTGGTGACGTCCTCTACCATGCCCTGAGCGGAAAATCCCAGCCGAGGCAAAGCGAAGAAGGGACGTTTGGGCGCAATGGGCTTGAGTACCACTTCGGGGCCAAAGCGCTGCCGCAGAACGGTGTGCAGATCGCCGACGGCATCGACAAGGCCCAGTTCCACGCCTCGCAGGCCGGTCCACCATTCGCCGGTGAACAGGGTGTCGTCATCAGCCTTGAGCCGACCGCGGCGCCCGGCCTTTACATGGTCGATAAAGACCTGATGTATGTCGAGTTCGAAGCGCTTGATGCGCTCCACGTCCTCGGCCTTTTCGGGCAGGAAGGGGTCGAGCGTGGACTTGTTCCGGCCTGCCGTGTGCACGCGGCGCTCGATGCCGAGCTTGCCGATGGCGTCGACAAAGCCGAAGGTCGCCATGATGACGCCGATGGAGCCGACAATCGAGGAGGGATCGACAAAGATCTCGTCGCCGGCCACGGCGATGAAGTAACCGCCAGAGGCGGCCGCGTCCTCAACAAACACCAGCACGGGCTTGTTGTGCTCATTGGCCAGATCGCGAATGCGCTTTGAAATCAGCCGGCTCTGCACCGGCGAACCGCCGGGCGAATTGATGACAATGGCGACGGCGGGCGCCGATTTGATGGTAAAAGCCTTGGCCAGCAGGGGTTCGACCGCGGCGATATTGAGTCGACCGGGGCGCTGTTCGGCGGCGATCACGCCCTGCAGGCGCACAACCGGAATGACGGGCGGGCGATGGATCAGTCGGCTCAGCCAATTGCGCTTGATGCCCGCGGGCGTCTCGGTCATGTGTGCTCCCCTGGATGTTCAGCTCATTTAGGCAGGCCCTGGCGCCATTACCAGTCCAGCACGGCCGTGCCGCGCAAAATGGAGTCGAATTCGGGGGCAAAGTCATTGCCCTGGTCGCCGTGCAGGGGTCGCGTAGCCAACAGTCTCAAGGGCGCCCGCGACCCCTTGTTGCCGCGTACGAGGACACGGGACGCCGGTGTCCCCGGCCGCGGGCAAAGCGGCAATATCACAATGCCGCCAAAACGGCGGTCAAAGGCCGCCAGCAGGGACGCCAGACCTTCGGCGGGATAGATGAGGATTGCCGTGCTGCCGGCGCTGGCGGCCGTCGCGGCGCATTTCACCCAGGTTTCGAGGCCATCAGTGTCCATGTGACGCGCATCGGCGCGCGCATTGTCCGGCGCATGCGTGCCCTGCCCTGCGCCAAAATAAGGCGGGTTGGCGATCACCACATCATACGCATTGTCCTTTAGACCAGCGGCACGCCGGTCCGCGCCCTTGCCCAGAATGTCGAGAGCCAGGACCGCAACCCGCTCGGCAAGACCATTCTGGGCGGCATTGTCCCGTGCCAGCGCCAGCGCCGCTTCGTCCCGCTCGACCAGACAGGCCTTTTCAGCGCGCCCCATGGCCAGCGTGCATAGAGCCGCCGTACCCACGCCCGCGCCCAGATCGAGCACGTTACGCGTGCCCGCAGGCACAGCGGTGCCGAGCAGGACACTGTCCAGTCCGGCGCGAAAACCGGTTCGGGGCTGCGACAGAGTGAGCCGCCCGCCCAAAAAGGCATCGCGCGTTATGGTTTGATGTTTTACAAACTGGGCAGGCTGGTCTAGGGACATCGCAACCGGAAGGCTGGTTTTGCCCGAACCATACATGGCTGGGCATGGCGGTCTCAACCCGAATTGCCCTTCAGGCATCAAGGACTTTATGGCGGTGTCAGTTCTGCCCAAGATCAATCAGGCGCCAGAGATGAACCCGGTGGAGCGGCTGATGGCCGCCACCGCGGATGACATGGCGCGCGTCAATGCCCTAATTCTGGAGCGCGCCGAAAGCCATGTCGATATGGTGCCCGAGCTGGCGCGCTACCTGATCGAAAGCGGCGGCAAGCGCCTGCGGCCCATGCTGACGGTCGCCGCCGCAATCCTGTTCGGCAAGGGCAATGGCAGCGCCATCAATTTCGCCGCCGCGGTCGAGTTCATGCACAATGCGACGCTTCTGCATGACGATGTGGTGGACGAAAGCGATATGCGCCGTGGCAAGCCGGCGGCCCGCATGGTCTGGGGCAACAAGGCCTCGATCCTGGTGGGCGACTTCCTGCTCGGCCAGGCCTTCATGATGATGGTGGAAACCCGCGACGTCGATGCACTCGGGGTGCTGTCCGCCGCTTCTGCTGTGATGGCGGAAGGTGAAGTCTTCCAGCTCGCCAAGACGGGCGATCTCGATACCACTGCCGCCGACTATGCCGAGGTGATCCGCGCCAAGACCGCCGTGCTGTTCGAGGCTGCCTGCGAGGTCGGTGCCATGTCGGGCGGAGCCGACGAGGCCGGCCGCAAGGCGCTGGCGCTTTATGGGCTGGAACTGGGCAATGCCTTCCAGCTTGTCGATGACGCGCTCGATTATGGCGGGCAGTCTGGCACGCTGGGCAAGAATGTCGGCGACGATCTGCGCGAAGGCAAGATGACCCTGCCGGTCATCCTGGCGTTGCAGGCTGCCAGTGAAAGCGAGCGCGCGCTGATCGCTTCGGCTTTGGGCAATGCGGACGCTACAGATCTCGAAGTGCACCAGGTGGTGGCTATCTTCAACCGCTACGAGACGCTGAAAAAGACGCTGGAAAAGGCGCAGGACCATGCTCGGGCCGCCATTGCCGCGCTCGATCAACTGCCCGACAGCGAGATGAAATCCATTCTCGCCGATGTAGTGGTGCACAGCGTCAGCCGCGCGAGCTAACCCTAGAAGCCCTGCCGGTAGCCGAGCATCAGCCCGGAGCCGCTCTGGCCAGCGACGTGGCCTGCGCTGATGGCATGTTTGAGGCCAAGGCTGAACGAGGCCTGGTTGGGCAATCGGGCCTGATAGGACAGTCCAAGATCGATTTCCCGGCCAGATGATGCCAGCTCGGCGCTCGCGGTCTGGTTGATGATGCTGCCATCGGCCATGCGGGCAACCGGGCGGGTCATTTCGACGGTGCCGGTTTCGATGCGCAGCGGCTGGGAGACGGACAGGGTCAGGCGGTCACCTGCCGCCAGAGCGTCCGCGAAACTGGCGCCGATCTCCATGCCGGAAAAGGTCAGGCCCGAAAAATCCGTAACCAGGCCGCTGCCGCCGCCCTGGCGCGCCACCGCGCCATATTCGAGGCGGCCGAACAGCGACAGGCCCGGCGACACCGGCTGTTCCACTCCCAGGCTCAGCGCGCCGATTGCGCTGCCGGACCCGAAATCGAAGGCCGTGCCGCCATCGAGCCCCATCACCGCTCCCTGTTCCCCAGTCAGGGTCGCGCCGAAGCGAACCTGCCCGCTGCCGAACGGCAGGGACAGTGTCATACCGGCTCCTGCCAAGGCGCCATTGTCCACCGCGCCATGTTCGGCGGCAAAGCCATAGGTGGTCAGTTCGCCTACTGCTCCAACCGGGGCAATCGACGCGACCAGGATGCTTTCGCCTGCCATGGAGAGCACCGATGCCTCGCCACCCGCCCCGGCAAAGCCGGTCACCGTGCCGGCCAGGTCACCGGTATGGATGATGTTGAGCCCGTCATGCCCCTGGTCGATGCTGGCCTGCCCAGGCAGCCGCGGCAGCACGGTGGCAGTTGCAGTCTGCACGGCGCTGGCCGAAGACACGGAATAAGCGCGATTGAGCGCGTCGAACACCGCCAATTGCTGCGGTTCGAGCGCGCGGCTGAGAGAATCGCCAAAGCTGGCCGGCGCCACAATGGTGCTTTGAGACAGGCTGTGGCGTTCCGCGCTGGCAACGTTGGCGCCACTTAGCACCGACACCGAACCAATGGGGCTCAGGGCCGCCCGGATATCCATCACCCCGTGCCCCCATTCGGTCGAATAGGCATGGGTAACGCCATTGCCATAGTCGATCATGCCGGCCACGGGAACGCCCTGGGCGGCGAACCAGGAATTGTCCGCGCTGGCCAACAGGCGCTGCGCCCATTCGGACGGCGTCATGTCGGGGAAGGCCTCGGCCAGCAGGGCCACGGCTCCGGCCACCTGGGGCGCAACGAAGGACGTGCCGAACCCACTACGATAGTCGGTGTCGCTGCCGTTCCAGGCGGCCGTGGTGATGCCATCGCCAGCCAGGCAAAACTTGGCCGCCAGGCCGCAGGCCGCCGAGAGCCGAACCGCGCGGGTAATGTCGCCGCTGCCATTGACCTCGAAATAGCCATTGGCCGCCGCAATCCAGGCTTCGGCCAGGCGTGGTTCGAAATGGGGCAAGGCGGCCATGACATCGCCAGAGGTCAGACTATTATTGTTCGACAATGCCCAGACGATGACACCCGTATTCTGGAAGCTGTCCAGCGCATTGAGATAGGCCTGCCAATTGCCAGAGCCGTAGCCCAGGGTGGCGTTCAGTCCCTGGGCCGTCGTGGCACCGGGATTGTTGCTGAGATAGGTCTGCAGGTTCAGCGAAGACACCTCAAAGCCCCAGGAATTGTTCTGGGCAACCGCGTTCAGCCCTGCCGCCGCCAAGGTACCCGTGGTTACATTGGCAATGTCGAAGCCCGAACCGGTTGGCGCGAATGAAGTGAGGTGCAGATCGGCCCCGGGCGCCACGCCGTGCATGCCGGCGCCATCTTTCACCCCTGCGGCGAGCGAAGCGACAAAGGTGCCGTGCCCCTCATCGGGCAGCGCGCCCGTGCTGTTGATGGTCTTGCCGGCAAATTCCTGATGGGACAGCCGGAAGCCGTCATCGACGATGGCGATGGTTTCACCCGCACCGGTCAGCCCGGCCGAATGGGCCCAGTTCACGCCATGGAGCACAAAGGCGGCCGACTGCGTGCCGGTTGGCGTGACGCCACACCCAACCGTGGCGCAGCTTGCATCGCTGGCGCGAAATTCGGCCGAGGCGGCAAATGCGGCGGCCTGCGCGGCATTGAAGGTGACGCTGCGGGTACCCCAGGTGGCACTGGGTGCGGGGGTGAAGACATAGCTCGGCACCGAGCTCGATGCGCTGCTACCGTCAGATCCGCCGCTCGAAGATGACGACGCACCGCCGCCCGAGCAGGCCGCCACCGCGATGGTCAGGCCGATGGCCGCAACGGACTTGAAAAGGGTCGAAAAAGGCACGCTCTCGGAATCCGCAACGATGGGAACATCGCCGGCTGCCGCCGGCGCGTTCTCGAATAAATGCGCCCCCAAGATTTAGTAGCAGAAGCCGCGAAGGCCCAAAACCGGCGACCGGCACTTATGCAATCACATTTGCTGAATGTTCAGATTCAAGCAGCCGGGACGGAAATGGCGGCTGCCGCTGCCCAATAGTCCGGATATTGCCGCCGAATGTGATTGGCCGCCTCATGCGCCTGCCCTTCCGAGCCGAACAGGCCGAAGACGGTGGCGCCGGAGCCGGACATGCGCGAGAGCATGCAACCGGGAGTCTCGGCCATCTCCTCGACGAGCAGACCGATCTCGGGCACCAGCTTGACCGCTGGCGGCTGCAGGTCATTGCGCGTCTCGTTGAGCCAGAGGCCGAGCTGCGCCGGCCGGGTCAGGGGCTCGGGCAGTGCCGGCAGGGGATAGTTGTCATGGGCACGCAGCCGGCGGAACACGTCGGCAGTTGCCACGGCTACGCCCGGATTGACCAGGGTCACATGGAGCTGCGGGAAATCGGGCAATGGCGAGAGGATTTCCCCCACGCCGCGCGCCACCAGCGGCCGCGAGAGCAGGCAAGCGGGCACATCCGCGCCCAAGGTCGCTGCCAGATCGGCCAGATCGGCAACCGGCACCGGCTCAGCGGCCAAACCTGCCATGATGCGCAAAGCGGCAGCCGCATCGGCCGAACCGCCCCCGATCCCGGCAGCGACAGGCAGGTTCTTGGTCAGATGCAGATTGAGACCCGGTGGCGAAAGCTCTGGCCAACGGGCACGAAAGGCCGCGATGGCCTTGAGCACCAGATTGTTTGGCCCGGCGCCAAGACCGCGCGAAAATGGACCGGATATGGTCAGGCTGTCCTCGTCCGCCGGGAGCGCTGCGAGCTCATCGAAAATATCGGCGAACACGATCAGGCTTTCGAGATCGTGGTAGCCGTCTTCGCGCCGGCGTGTGACATGCAGCGCCAGATTGATCTTGGCTGGCGCCGTCTGAACAATAGCCTCGACCATGGGCGGACTATTGGGTTTCGGCGGCGGGCGTCAGCCCCTCGGCAAGCTTGGGTCCAACCCGTTCGGCCACATTGCCCGTCTCGTCGACCGAGCGGGCGATGTTCCACTGAAAGCGCGCTTCGAGCTTGCGCCCGACTTTCCAATAGGCATCGCCCAGATGATCGTTGATCTCAGGATCATTGGGCAGCAGCATGACCGCGCGTTCCAGCGTTTCCACGGCCTCTTCCATGCGATCGAGCTTGTAGAAGGCCCAGCCGAGCGAATCGATGATGTAGCCATCCTGCGGCTGGGCGGCGACGGCCTTCTCGATCATTTCGAGCGCCCGCACCAGATGCATGTCCTGATCGATCCAGCTATAGCCCAGATAGTTGAGGACCTGGGGCTGATCCGGATTGAGCTCGAGGGCCTTGAGGAAGTCGGCTTCGGCCCTGGGCCATTCCTTGGCGCGCTCATAGGCAATGCCGCGGACATAATAGAAGCGCCAATCGGCCGGAGATTCGCCGCCGGTTATCTCCAGCGCCTTGGTATAGGCCTCGGCGGCAGCCAGGTAGTCCTCGTCATAGCGCAGCAGATCGCCCAGCACGGACACTGCGTCGAGATCGTCGGGGCGCGTGGCGACGATATTGTTGAGACGGCGAATGGCTTCGGCACGGTCGCCGGTGGTATCCAGATTCTGGGCCACGCGCACGACAGCCATCGGCTTCATGGCCGAATTTGCCGGAATAGCATCATAAATCTGGTTGGCGGCCTGATGCTGCCCGGCAATGTCGAGCAATTGCCCCAGCGCCAGCGAGATGACATCGGCACCGGGATCGAGATAAACGCCAAGGCGCAGGAAGACCAGCGCCAGATCGGAGCTGCCATCGCGCGACAGGGCCACGCCAATGCCGTGGAACATTTCAGCGGCGCCGATCTGCACATTGGCGGCAAACACGCCCGGACGCCGACCGGCTTCGATCGATTCGCGGACGATTTCGATAATTGGGTGGGTCAGCCCTTCGCTCTCGAAAGCGTCCAGCACGTCACTGGCCTCGTCGAAGCGTCCGGCATTGGCCAGCATGCGGGCATAGACCTCGGCCATGCGCGCCACATAGGGCTCTGCCTCGAAGGCGCGTGCGGCCAGCTCCAGAGCAAGTTCAGTATCGCCTGCGGCCTCGGCCATCAGCGCGCGATGGAACACCAGGAACTCGTCGAGCCCGTTGGCGCCGAGCTGCTCCATCAAGGCCTGCGCGTCATCGCCGCGGTTGTCACCGACCATGGCCCAGGCACGCAGAATGCCGGCCGTAATGCCGCTAAAGCTTTCCTGCGAAATCTGGCTGAGCTGCCGCACTGCCGAATCGTAGCGTCGTTCCTTGAGCGCCTCGGAGGCCACCACCAGCTCGGCCAGCTCATTGGCCGGATCGAGTTCGAGCATGCGCCGCGCCGTGGAGGCGGCCTTGCCGATCTGCCCATCGGTGGCGAGCGCCACAAAGGCCCGTTCGACCAGAATGGGATTGTCCCAATCGGCCTGGGCGGCATCGGAGAAATAGCGCGCGGCCTCGTCGGTCCGCAGATCCTTGAGTGCCTGCTGCCCGGCCATATAGGAGCCGGTGACGCTGGGCCGGAACAGTTTGAGCATGTCCTGCGCGGCCTGCCGCAGCCCCGCAGATGCCTCGCTCTGGGCCGCCAGGGGCGTCGCCATCAGGGCAAGCATGGCAGCCATTGCGAGGCGCCATACCGGTCGATTGGAAAGCAGGGTCACGTGCTCAAATTCTCCCTATGCCGTTGCCGGCTGCGTTTGGGCGCAAAGATTGTCCGTTTTGCGACTGCGCCGCAAGGGCAGCGCCCGCTTCGCATGGTCACATTCCGCTGTAGTTGGGCCCACTGCCGCCCTCGGGAGGCACCCAGGTGATGTTGCGGGCCGGGTCCTTGATGTCGCAGGTCTTGCAGTGCACGCAATTGGCCGGGTGAATACGGAAGACCGGCGCGCCGTGTTCCTCGGCCATTTCATAAACGCCCGCAGGGCAATAGAGCGGCGCCGGCTCACCATAGCGCGGCAGATTTTCGCTGACCGGCACGGACGGGTCAGCCAGTTTGAGGTGTACCGGCTGATCCTCGTCATGGGCGAGATTGGCCAGAAATACCGAGGACGACCGATCAAAGGTCGCCTTGCCGTCGGGACGGGCATATTGGCGCGGTGTGACCTCGTCCAAAGTCTTCAGCTTGGCCGAATCAGGCGTGGTCCAGCGCAGCGTGCCGAAGGGGGAAAAGCGCAGCACGGTCTGGCACCACATGTCGAAGCCGCCCAGAAACGCGCCAAGCAGCGTGCCGAACCGGCCCCAGAGCGGCTTGAGATTGCGCACGCCGGTCAGTTCTTTTTCGATACCGGTCGAGAGGATGTGGTGCCCAAGATCGGCAATCCGGTCATGCTGGCGCCCGGCAGCGATGGCATCGCCGACCGCGTCAGCAGCCCCGATGCCGGACAGAATGGCATTGTGGATGGCTTTGAGGCGCGGGGCATTCATGAACCCGGCCGCACAGCCGATCAGCCCGCCCCCCTCGAAGGCCAGATCGGGGATGGCCTGCAATCCACCAGCGGTCAGCGAACGGGCGCCATAGCTGATGCGGGTCGCCCCTTCGAGCAGGCGGGCGATGGACGGATGGGTCTTGAAGCGCTGGAATTCGTCAAAGGGCGAAAGCGTGGGGTCGGCATAGTCAAGATGCACGACCAGCCCGAGATAGAGCCTGTTGTCCTGGGCGTGATAGGCAAAGCCGCCCCCGCCAGTCGCGTTATCGAGCGGGAATCCCAGATAGTGGTCGACCCGGCCCGCCTGATGCCGCTCTGCTGGAATTTCCCAGACTTCCTTGATGCCAAGGCCAAATTTTTGCGGGCTGGCATTCTGGTCGAGTGCGAAATCGCCGATGATCTGCTTGGCCAAAGAGCCGCGCGCGCCTTCGGCGATCAGGGTATATTTCGCTTCAAGCGCAATACCCTCTGCGTGTCCGGGCTTGGGATTGCCGTCTGCATCCAGGCCAAGATCGCCGGTGATGATGCCGCGCACCGGGCCATCGCCACTTCGCAGCACATCGACCGCCGCGGTCATGGGGAAAATATCGACGCCCAGTTCAGCCGCCTGTTCACCCAGCCAGCGCACCAGATTGCCCAGGCTGACGATAATACCATCCCTGGTCCGCATCTGCGGCGGTACCAGCACGTTGGGAAAGGCGAAATCCGCCGACCGGGTGAGGAAGTGATAGGTGTCCCTGGTCACGTCGGGACCAACCGGCGCGCCCTTGAGGCGCCAGTCAGGGATCAGGGCATCAAGGCCCACCGGGTCCATCACCGCGCCCGAAAGGATATGCCCACCGATTTCGGCGGCCTTTTCCACGACCGTGACGGCAAGCTCGGGATAACGCTGCTTGAGCCGAATGGCCGCGGCCAGACCGGACGGACCGGCGCCGACGATCAGCACATCTGTCGGAAGCGTTTCGCGATTGCCGGCTTCTGCCATTGGAAATGCACCTTTGGGGCTTGGAGGGCGACTGGTTCCCTTGGACGGGGTGTGACATAACGGGCCCAATGTCTCAAGATCGACCGCTCAACAATGCCGAACTGCTCTCGGTGCTCGACTGGTATCGGGCCGCCGGGGTGGATTTGGCCGTGCTTGACGAACCGGTCGACCGCTTTGCCCAGAAGCCGCCAATGCCAGCGGCGATTCCGCCGCGCGCGGCACCGGCCGGTGCGGCACCGGCAGCGCCCCCATCCCTTTCCGGCCCGGTTGGCGGCGATCCGAGCGAAGCCCGTCAATTGGCGGCGTCGGCCCAATCGCTTGATGCCCTGCGCGCTGCGCTTGAACGCTATGATGGCTGCGGGCTGAAATTCCGTGCCACGCAACTGGTGTTTGCCGATGGCAATCCGGACGCCAAAATCATGCTGATCGGCGAAGCCCCCGGGGCTGAAGAGGACCGGCAGGGCAAACCCTTTGTCGGCCGGTCGGGTCAATTGCTCGACCGCATGCTCGGTGCCATCGGGCTGGACCGCACATCGGTGTATATCGTCAACACGGTGCCCTGGCGTCCGCCCGGCAATCGCACGCCGACGCCCGAGGAAATGGAATTGTGCCTGCCCTTCCTGAACCGGCAGGTGGAATTGGTCGCGCCCAGGCTGGTGATGACGCTGGGTGGCCCCGCCATGCAGACCGTGTTCAAGACCACCAGCGGCATCATAAAGATGCGTGGCAGATGGCAGGACGTGACCATTGGCACCCATACTGTGCCGGCCCTGCCCACGCTGCACCCGGCCTATCTGCTGCGCAATCCGCCGGCCAAGCAACAGGCCTGGCGGGACCTGCTGAGCTTCCGGCAGCGCGTGGACGAGCTTGGGCTCGCCTGATCCGGATTTCGGGACTATCCAGCGCAACTGAACGCGCTATGGTCGCGTTCGTGTGATTTGCAACGCTCTACCTGAAGGCCGAACTGCGTCATGGCTTCCGTCGTCAAGATTTATGCCCTGTTCCTGGGGTCAGCCCTGCTCATGTTCGGTGGCGGCCTGCAGGGGCTGCTGCTGTCGGTCCGCGGCGCCGAAGAGAATTTCTCGCTATTGGCGCTGGGCCTGATCGGCACGGGCTGGTCGATCGGTTTCGTGGCCGGGTCCCTGGCCGTGCCGCTGGTGGTTCGCAAGGTGGGGCATATCCGCGCCTTCTCGGTGATGGCGGCCATCGGCACGGTCACGATCCTGCTCAACCTGCTGTGGATCAACGACATTAGCTGGATCGTGCTGCGCGCGCTTTCCGGCTTCTGCTTTGCCGGCGCGGCGATGATCGTGGAAAGCTGGCTCAACGAAGTGGCCGACAACCGCAGCCGCGGCACGATCTTTTCGATCTATGTGACGATCAACATGGCCGCGTCGACCCTGGGGCAGATTGCCATGTCGGTCACTGGCACCGCGGGCTACATTCCCTTCGTCATCGGCGCGATCAGCTTCATCTGCGCGGTGCTGCCCACTGCCCTCACGTCGAGCCCGCAGCCAAGGCCGCTGCAGTCGGCCCGGCTCGATCTCAAACTGCTCTACCGGACCTCGCCGGTTGCCGCCATCGCGGCCTTTTCCTGCGGCATGGCCAATGGCGCCTTCGGCACGCTGGCGCCGGTCTATGGCTATGAGCAGGGGCTGGATGCAGGCGGCATCGCCTTGCTGTTCGCCGTGGCGGCTATTCTGGGTGCGGTGGCGCAGGTGCCGTTCGGGCGCCTGTCCGACCGCATCGACCGCCGCCTGGTGCTGATTGGCCTATCCGGTTTTGCGGCCGTGGTGGGCGCGCTGACGGTGCTGATCAATCCCGGCGCCGGCTGGGGCATGTATGTGCTGTTTGCCGCCTATGGCTTTGCCGCCAACCCCATCTATGCGGTCGCGGTTGCCCATGCCAACGACTTTGCCCGCGATGGGGACTTTGCCAAGATCGCCGGGGGCATGCTGCTCATTCTGGGGGTGGGCCTCGCCATCGGCCCTGCGGTTGCCTCGCTGATCATGGGTGCCTGGCACCCGGTCGGCCTGTTCCTCGTCACGGCCACGTTCCACGGGGCATTGGCGGGCGCCGCCTATCTGCGGATGCGGGTGCGCAAGAGTGTGGACGCCGCCGAGCGCGCGCCGTTCCAGGCGATGAGCGACAAGCAGGTGACACCCGAGACCTTTGTTCTGGATCCGCGGGCTGATAGTGAAGCCGACGAGTTTGTGGCCAGCGGCGAAGATCCGGTGCCCGAGGAACTGATCGAGACGCTGGAGGATGATGGCGATGTTCAAAACGGAAAAGTTTGAGGACCGGGCCTTCAAGCCACTTTCCATCGCCGTCATTGCCGTCTCCGACACGCGCACGCTGGAGACCGATACCGGCGGCGCGCTGCTCAAATCCCTGCTTGAGGCCGATGGGCATCACTGCTTCGAACGGCAGGTGGTGCGTGACGAGATCCAGCTCGTGCGCGCCGCCGTGCAGGCCTATGTCGCCAACCCCCGGGTCGATGTGATCCTGACCACCGGCGGCACCGGCTTTTCCGGGCGCGACATCACACCGGAAGCTGTCGAACCGCTGTTCGACAAGCGCATGGAAGGCTTCTCGGTGCTGTTCCACCAATATTCAGCGACCACCGTGGGTACATCTTCGCTGCAATCGCGCGCCACGGCCGGGCTGATCGGCACGACGTTCGTCTTCTGCCTGCCCGGTTCGCGCGGCGCCTGCCGCGACGCCTGGGAAGGCATTCTCACCCACCAGCTCGACTACCGGCACAAGCCGTGCAATTTCGTCGAACTGATGCCCCGGCTCGACGAGCGCTGATGTCTGCTCACGCAGCGCTGCGGCTGATTGGTTGCAGCCTGTCATTGCGGGCGAACATCACCTGGTTCCGGCCCGCTTCCTTGGCGGCATAGAGCGCCGCATCGGCACGGTTGAAAGCCGGCCGCCAGGTCTCCTCATCGAGACCGGCTTCGGACACGCCCAGGCAAACGGTGACCTGCCGGTCGATGCCGGCCGGCCGCCAGTCATGGCCGGCGCAGGTCACGCGGATCGCGTGGGCCAGCGCGCCGCCTTCGCTCAAGGATGCCTGCGGAACGACCACCACGAATTCCTCGCCACCAAAGCGGGCGATGATCGCCTTGTCCGGCAGGGTCGAGCGCAGGATATCGGCCAGCCCAACCAGCACCAGGTCACCGGCATCATGGCCGTAACGGTCATTGATCTGCTTGAAGTGGTCGATATCCACGGTCAGCAAGGCCCCGCGCTGGCGCTTCTCGATCAGTGATTTGGTTGCAGCGTCAAAGCCGCGCCGGTTGAGCAGCCCGCTCAGCGGGTCCCGGTCCGCCGCTTCGCGATATTTCGCCATGGCATCGAGCGAATAGGTGGCCAGGGCCGACAGGCCGAACCAGATGCCGAACACACTGCCCGTCAATTGCATGAGATAGGCATATTCGCTGCCAAACAGCTGCGCCACCTCGACCTGCGCCGGAAACACCAGCCCATAGGTGATCGCCGAAAGGAGGTTAACTGCCACGCTCAGCAGAGCACATAGGCCAAGCGTGATATCCACGCTGCTGCGCATGTGCCGCCAGGCGAGCAGGCCGAAAGCGAGCAGTACGCCCACCCCCATATCGATGGCGAGCACACTCAGGGCGAGGCTGTCAAAGACCATGACGGCGATCAGATCCAGCCCGAGAAAGGCGAGCAACACAATGGTCCGTATCACGCGCCGCAGCGGTTGGTTGTGACGGGCCAGGATCGCCTCGCCAAACATCGAATAGGCCACCAGATAGCAGGCATCCGAAAGAACGGTCTGGATGGCGGGATCGAAGGGCGGCAGATAAAGCAGCGCGGCAAGGGCGCTCAAGCCATAGGCCAGCCCCCAGCGCCAGGCCGAGTCAATGCCGGTCCGCTGCAGCCAGTAGAACACGGCGGCAAAGGAGAGCTGGATCAGCGGCGCCAGGATGGCGAAGTTGTCTTGGGTATCCATCGGACATCCTCCGGCTCCAGCACTAGCCCGCATTGGTAATGAAATGGTTGGCGCCAAGAAAAACTCCCGCCCTTTTGGGGGCGGGAGCTGGAAAGTTATTGTTGCAGGGTAGCGTCAGTGACCGCCGCCATGGCCCGGTGCGCCGCCCTCGGGCTTGCGGATGAAGAAGGCCGCGAGGATAGCAAAGAGCGAGATGATCGCGCCGACCAGGAACGCGGCACGGATGCCGCCGGCCAGGGCCTCGACCGGGTCCACTCCCTCGGCCGTAAGCGCCGCTGTGCGAATGGTCATCAACGCCACGAACAGGGCGATGCCCGCCGCACCGGCCAATTGCTGGATCGAGCCCAGCACTGCCGAGGCGTGCGAATAAAGCTCCATGCGCACCGATCCCATGGACGACGTGAAGACCGGGGTGAAGATCAGCGCCAGACCGACGCTGAGCACCACATGGCCCGCCAGCAGCGCCCAGGGTGCGGTATCCTGCCCCACAGTGGTCAGCGCCCAAAGCACGGCTGAGACCAGAATGGCGCCCGGCACGGCCAGCACCCTGGGGCCGACGCGGTCATAAAGGCGGCCGACGACCGGGCCGAGCAGGCCCATGATGAGACCGCCGGGCAGCAGCAGCAGGCCCGTTTCGAGCGTATCGAGCCCGACCACGTTCTGGGTGTAGATGGGCAGCAGGATGACGGTGCCGAACAGGGCCATCATGGCCACCAGCATCATGGAGACCGACACGGTGTAGTTGCGCGACTGGAACACGCGAAGGTCAAGCAAGGCCTTATCTTCGCGCTGCAGGCCGAATTGGCGCCAGGCAAACAGCCCCATGGCGATCACGCCGACGGCTATTGGCAGCCAGAGCGGCACGGGGCCCGCCTCGCCGGTATGGGCAAAGCTCTCGCCAAAACTCGACAAGCCATAGACCAGGCCACCAAAGGCGAAGGCCGACAGGATCACCGACAGCACATCGAGCGGGGCATAGCGGGGGGTCGAGACATTGCGGATGCGCAGCGCGCCCAGCACCAGTGCCGCAATGGCAATGGGCAAGGTGAAGTAGAACATGAAGCGCCAGTCGAAATTGGCCAGGATGAACCCGCCAATGGTCGGGCCGATGGCCGGGGCCACCGACATGACGATGGAAATATTGCCCATGGTCTTGCCGCGTGACTCTGGCGGCACCAAGGTCATCACAGTGGTCATGAGCAAAGGCATCATGATGGCCGTACCCACGGCCTGAACGACCCGCCCGACGATCAGCAGTTCAAGTCCCGGCGCCAGAGCGCAGGCCAATGTGCCGGCCGAAAAGATGGTCATGGCCAGCATGAAGATCGGCCGGGTATTGATGCGCTGCAGCAGGAAGCCGGTAATCGGGATCACCACCGCCATGGTCAAGAGGAAACCGGTGGTCAGCCACTGTGCCGCGCTGGCGGTAACGCCAAGGTCGCCCATCAGGTGCGGAATGGCCACGCTCATGATGGTTTCGTTGAGAAACACGACAAAGGTCGAGACCAACAGGATGGCGATGACCAGCCTGTTACGTGCCGCATTGTCGGGATGGTGCGGCGCGATCTCGGCCGTCTCATCCAAAGTGGCTTGCAGTGTCATGTGTCGTAACCCTCATCACGAATAGCGTGTCGCCCATGCGACGGCCGGCGCCGTCAGCTTTCGACACGGGAATTGCAAAAATTGCGCGACAGCCAGTGTCAGCAGCATGAATTTCGAGGCCCTGCGTGCCTGCAATGAGACGAGCGCAGCGCACAATTGCGGATGGCCGATTGAGCCGGTTGGGCGCGATTTCCTACGCCCAGATCGGCCCGCGGTAAAGTCTTGTAATGCATGGGCGCCATGCCGATATCTGACACGGCAGACAATGTCGCCATATACATGTTCTTGTTCTGTTCTAATCAACCTGATAGCATTCTCATGCGTTGGAGGAAAGACGATTCCTCCCGCGTCGAGGCAGGAGACAGAACCATGGCCCTTTATCAGGCGCCCTCTTTTGAAGCCCTTGAACGTCTGAGCCGCAGCCGGGACGCTGATCTTGCGCGGCGCGAACTGGAGCGACCCGACAGCATTCGCGGCCGGGGCGCGCAGAGCAATCGCGTGGGCCGGTTTGAAAAGCATCAGCGTGACAGCTTCGATGACGGCTGGGGCAGCGTCGAGGCAATGCCCATGTTCGAAACAATCGAACATATCGAGCGCGCCAAGACCATCATCACCAGCAATGACAGTCCCGATATCGGCTTTGAGCGCTCGATCAATGCCTATCGCGGTTGCGAGCATGGCTGCTCATACTGCTTTGCGCGGCCGACCCATGCCTATCTGGGGCATTCAGCCGGGGTGGACTTCGAGCGCGATATCTATGTGAAGGCCAATGCCGTAGAGGCGCTGCGGGCCGAACTTTCGGCAAAGAACTACCGCGCCAAGCCTATTGCCATGGGCACCAATACCGACCCCTACCAGCCCGCCGAGCGCACCCACAAGCTGACGCGCGGCATTCTCGAAGTGATGCTGGAAACCAGGCACCCGGTGATGATCACCACCAAATCGGCGCTGATCGTACGGGACCTCGATATCCTCACCGAACTGGCCAAATTGGGGCTGGTGAAGGTCGCGATTTCGGTCACCTCGATGGACCACAAGCTGAGCCGCAAAATGGAGCCGCGCGCCTCCTCCCCGGCGCGGCGGCTGGAAGCTATTCGATTGCTTTCGGAGGCCGGCATTCCAACCGCCATCTTCGCCTCGCCGATGATCCCGGCGATCAACGACATGGAGCTTGAACGCATTCTCGACGCAGGCAAGGCCCAGGGCGCGATCAGTGCGCAGATGATCCTTTTGCGCCTGCCCGGCGAAGTGCGGGATGTGTTCCGCGAATGGCTGCTGAGGCATTTCCCGGACCGGGTGCGTCACGTACTTTCACTGGTGCGCGACACGCGTGGCGGGCGCGACAATGATCCGCGCTTCGGCAGCCGCATGACCGGCGAGGGCCCCTATGCCACCCTGTTGCGCCAGCGCTTCGAAAAGGCCCGCGAGCGTTACGGGCTCGACGCCAAGTTGCCACCTCTCCGCGCGGACCTGTTCGAAGCCCCGCAGGTGGAAAGTCCGCAGATGAGCCTGTTCTAGCCGTCGCGTCTCAATACTGCGCCACCCGGCGCGCATAATTGGCCATGAAATCCAGAGATGCCAGCACGCCACGCAGCGAGAGCCAGGTTTCAACCGGCTCGTCCTGTCCGATTAGTGGCACAGAGAGCGTCAGCGCGTTGCGATCCTTCATCCTGTCGAGAATGTCGGTGCGCCGGGGGCCGGTGATGAAGAACTGATTGATCGTATTGTGCCGGGTTTCGAGCCCCGAGGCCAAAGTGAGGGCAATGGGCGCTTCACCGCCAAATCGCAGCGCAATGGGACGGTCGGGATCATATTCGCCATCCCCCGGCGACACCGTGATCGCGATATCGAGCTCCCCATTGAGCCGATTGCGGATCAGGGTCAGCTTATAGGCTGGCAGTCCTGCGCCGTTGAGCTCCTGGCTGCCCGTGCTGGCAAAGCAGGAATAGCCGTAATAGTCGGCGGCGTCCTCATTGATGGAATCGGGACAGGCAGCCAGCCAGTCCCGATGATATTCACGCCATTCGCCATAAGGGTGGTGGAAGGGCTCGGCCGAAACGGCACCGGTCAGCAGCAATAACGCTGCAAGGCCTGTCGCATTGCGCATCAAAGTCTCTCTCGCCTTTGCCCCCCGGCCAGACTCTTGTATCAGCAGAAGTGTGATCGGCAAAAGCATGTGGCAGGGCCTTGCAGCAATCACGGGCTCCGATGCCGATCAAGAAACTTGGGACTGCTCATCATGGCCATCGAGAACATCAACGGAGTGACGGTCTATTTCGTTTCGGCCGAAGGGCAGGCCCTGGCAAGTGAGCAAGATGCCCTGGACCTGCTCGGCGAGACCTATGGCACCGAAACCGACATGATCGCGGTTCCCGCCGAGCGGTTTGCGGAAGGCTTCTTCGATCTTTCCACCCGGCAGCTCGGCCATTTCTTTCAGAAACTGCAGAATTACCAGATGCGGCTGGCCGTGCTGGGTGATATTTCCCAACATATGAACGCGAGCAAGGCCGTGCGCGATTTTGTGGGGGAGACCAATCAGGTCGGCCGCCATCTGTTCGCTAAAGACCGCAAAGCGCTCCAGGCCAGGCTGCGAGATGGAGCCTGAACATGGCCCGACGTCACTCACAAGACCCGGCAACTGGCATGCTCTTTGCGGCCGAGGCCGGCTTTCCCGATTTCAGCCATGAGGAAATGCTGCTGGCGCGCGGGGCACGATTTGTCGTCGGCGTCGACGAGGCCGGTCGCGGGCCGCTGGCCGGGCCGGTTGTCGTGGCGGCGGTGCGGCTCGATCCGGACAATATTCCCGAAGGGCTCAATGATTCCAAGAAGCTGAGTGCCGAGCGGCGTGACGCGCTCTATAACGCGATCATGGCTTGTGCCGAGGTTGCCGTTGTCTCGGCACCTCCCGATGAAATTGTGCTGCGCAATATTCGCGGCGCGACCCTGGCCGCCATGGCGCGGGCGGTTGCGGCCCTGCCCTGCCCGGTCGATCGCGCGCTAGTTGATGGGCGCGATGTGCCGCCCGAACTCCCCTGCCCCGGCATCGCACTGATCGGCGGGGACGGACGCAGCGTCTCGATTGCCGCTGCCTCGATCATAGCCAAGGTCACACGCGACCGCATGTGCACCATCATGGATTGCGATGCGCCGCAGTTCGGTTTCTCAGGCCACAAGGGCTATGGCACGGCGGCGCATCTGGCCGCGCTGAACCTGCATGGCCCCAGCCGTCACCACCGGCGCGATTTTGCCCCCGTGGCAGCCCTTCTGGTGCGCGAAACGGTCATTGAGACGGTGGATTAACCCCTCGCTAACCCCTTGCGAACGCTCCATTAACCTCGGCGCCCTATAACGGGCTTGTTAGTACTGCGTTAGGGTTAAGTGTATGTTGCGTACCGCGCGTACGGCCAAGAAGGCCGATGCGGAAAGGCAGGCCACACGCCTGCCGATCGACACTATCCTTGTGGGCGATTGCATCGACCACATGAATAGTTTGCCGGCCGGCTCCGTCGATCTGATTTTCGCAGATCCTCCATATAACCTGCAACTCGAGCAGGGTCTGACTCGCCCCGACCAATCCAGGGTCGATGCGGTCGATGATGACTGGGACAAGTTCGACAGCTTTGCCCATTACGACCAGTTCACCCGCGCCTGGATGAGCGCTGCCAAACGGGTGCTCAAGCCCGACGGGGCAATGTGGGTGATCGGCTCCTATCACAATATTTTCCGGGTTGGCACGGCATTGCAGGATCTGGGCTTCTGGATGCTCAACGACGTGATCTGGCGCAAGGCCAATCCGATGCCCAATTTCCGCGGTACGCGCTTTACCAATGCGCATGAGACGCTGATCTGGGCGGCCAAAAGCCAGAAGAGCCGTGTCACCTTCAATTATGAAGCCATGAAACTGGCCAATGACGATACGCAGATGCGCTCGGACTGGCTGTTCCCGATCTGCACCGGCTCGGAACGCCTCAAGGACGAGGACGACGGCAAGCTGCATCCCACGCAGAAGCCCGAAGCCCTGCTGTTCCGCATTCTCAATGCCACCACCAAGCCCGGCGACATCGTGCTCGACCCGTTCTTTGGCACCGGCACCACCGGCGCGGTGGCCCGAAAGCTGGGCCGCCATTTCATCGGCATCGAGCGTGAGCCCAACTATATCGCGGGCGCCCGGCAGCGCATCGCCACCATCCGCCCGGGCGTCTTCGAAGCGCTGCAATCGGTGACGCCCAAGCGCAAGGAAACCCGCATTCCCTTCGGCTCGCTTGTGGAACAGGGCGTGCTCGATGTGGGCACGCAACTTTTCGACGCGGGCCGGCGTTATTCGGCCATGGTTCGTGCAGACGGCTCGCTCGTCTCGGGTCCACACCAGGGGTCGATCCACAGGGTCGGCGCGCTGGTTCAGGGGGCCGAGTCATGCAACGGGTGGACCTTCTGGCACCACGAACAATCCGGACGAATGGAGCCGATCGACACATTGCGCGCCGACATTCGTCAAAAACTTGATTTGCTTTCTGCCTGATCCTGACCTCCAATCAGTTCACAGGCTCTAAAAACTGGCCGCCGGTTTGCCCCGGCGGCCTTTTTGCTGGCCATTGCCTTCTACCCGTCCACGCGGTAGCCGGGGGCAATGAGCATCACCATCCGCCCAATAACCCTGGACGATGCCGGGGGTTTTCACGCCGCGCTCGACAGCGTCGCGCGCGAACGCCGGTTTTTGCGTCTCACCGAGGCCCCGCCGCTGGCGCGTTCGTTGCAATTCATTGCCAGCAATCTTGCAAGCGGCAACCCGCAATTCGTTGCTGTCGATGGGGATGAGATCGTGGGCTGGTGCGATATCTGCCGCAGCAGCGAGCAGGATTCGGAGCATTGTGGTGGGCTTGGCATGGGGCTGCTGGCCAGCCATCGCGGCAAGGGCATCGGCACTACCCTAGTGACCGCAGCGCTCGATGCGGCGCGGGGAAAGTTCGAACGGGTGGAACTGGAGGTCTATGCCTCCAATACCCCAGCCATCGCACTCTATGAAAAGGCCGGTTTCGCCCATGAAGGCCGCCGCCGGCGGGCGCTGCTGCGCGATGGCGTCCACGAGGATATCTTGATGATGGGCCTGCTGCTCAGCTAAGCCCAGCCTCCGCCAACACCTTCCTGAACAGCGTCGGCAGCGCCTCGCCCTTGAGGGCCTCTGGCGGCGCCCACCAGCCGGCATCGAGGCCGTCAGGCGCAACGAGCGCCGACCACACCTCCAGCTCCAGCCGGAAATGAGTGAACACATGGACCACCTGTCCATGCCGGCGCCAATCGCCTTTGGCGGGGAAATCCGGCTCCCCCAAGTCATCGCCCCAGTCTGAAGTCGGCACTTCCGTCATGCCGGCAAGCAGGCCCTTGCCCGGGCGGGACTGCAGGTAAACATCCCCGCCCCCGTCGCGCATGACGAAGGCATGGCCACGGCGAACCGGGCGCTCGGCCTTGACCGGCTTGACCGGAAAGCGCGTCGGCTCGCCCTGCTGCCGGGCTTCGCAGCCATCGTGCAAAGGGCAGACCAGGCACATGGCGGCGCGCGGGGCGCAGATGGTGGCGCCCAGGTCCATCATGGCCTGGGCAAAATCCCCAGCCCGCTCGGGCACGGCCAGTTGCAGGGCGCCGCGCAATGCGTCCTTGGCCTCGCGCACCGGCCCGTCGAGCGCATAGTAGCGCGCCAGCACCCGGTCGAGATTGCCATCGAGCACGGCAACGCGTTCGTCAAAGCAGATCGCGGCGATGGCGGCGCTGGTATATGCGCCGATGCCGGGCAGGCTTTGCAGGCCGGCGGCACTGTCGGGAAACACCCCGCCATGCTCCGCCACCACGGCCCTGGCGCAGGCATGCAGATTGCGCGCCCTGGCATAGTAGCCAAGCCCGGCCCATTCGCGCAGCACGTTGTCGAGCGGGGTGGCCGCCAGGTCCTGCACTGTTGGCCAGAGCGTGGTGAAACGCACAAAATAGGCCTTCACCGCCGCCACCGTGGTCTGCTGCAACATCACTTCGCTCAGCCATACCCGATAGGGATCGGGCCGAACGCCCTGGCGTCGGTTTGCCGGCGAAACCCGCCAGGGCAGCTCGCGCGCATGGCGGTCATACCAGGCGAGCACGGATGTTGAATCAATGGGATGCGGATGGGCGATGGGCATAACCCCTCATACCCTCTTGAGGAAGTCAGTGCGCGGCAAAAAACTCGGCAATCACAGGTGCAATCGCCTCGACGCTGACATCATGTCCCTGCCCGGCCAGAATATGCCGGTGCGCCCCCGGCACCCCGGCCGCGACCCAGGCCGCCCCGGCGTCGATAAATGGAAAGCTGCTGTCGCCGTTCACCACCAGCACGGGCACGCCAATCTGCTGCCAGCGTGCCGGATGGTGATCGCCATCGGTTGCCTCCGCCAGGATCCGATAGTCATGCTCGATGGTCCCGCCCACCGCCGCAAAACCCGGCCAGGCGGGCGATTGCTTGAACCCGGCCAGTTCCTCAGGCGACATGAATGCCCCCATGAACAGGCTCATCATCGCCTCGGCCTCTCCCCGTTCGGCCAGTGCCGCCATTTCGCTGTGTTGCTTCCATGAGTCTGCCGAAGGCTGGTCAACATCAATCGGCGGTTCGTAGAGCAATACAGACGTCACCTTGCCAGGAAGCGCGACGCCCGCCTCGAGCGCCAGCACCGCGCCCGACGACATGCCATACAGCCCCGCCTGACCGCCGAACAGATCGATCAGCGCTTCGATGTCCTCGATTTCCCGTGCAACAGCATAGGGCGCCGTATCGGTGGATTGCCCACGTCCCCGCCGATCAAAATTGATCATCGTGAACCGGTCCGAGAGCTGCTCGATCAGCCTGGGCGTCGTTGGATCGATGGCGCGATATTGCGTGGCGCCGGCAACCATGATGATCACCGGGCCGCTGCCCTTTGCCTCATAACCGATGGTCGTTCCGTCCTTCGAGATAAGTGTGGGCATATCAACCGTCTCCTGTGTTCCTGACAGCGCGACGAAACAGCGAACAATAATTCGACATTAGCGGGGTGGGCTTGTGCATCAAGCATCACGAGCGATATCTGGTGCATGGCAAAAGACGCGCTGCCCGAACCCAAACGCCGAAACAAGACGCTGTCGGTTTCCGACGCGCTTTCGGGCGCGCTCGACCCGGTACTGAAAAAGCGCGGCTTTGCCGGGCGCGACATCATCGCCCAGTGGCGACACATTGCTCCTCCGCCATTCGACCAGACGACCCTTCCCGACAAGTTGAGCTGGCCGCGCAGCAATCATGGGGCCGAGGGTGCCACGCTCTATCTGCGCTGCGCGCCGGGCCAGGCCCTGTTTGCCCAGCATGAGGCGCCGGCCATTGCCGCCGCGGTCAATCGCTATTTCGGCTACGTGCTGGTCAATGATGTCAGATTGTCGGCGGAGCTATTCACCCCCGGTTCAGGCCAGAAGGTGCAAAAGCCCTATCAACCGAGCCAGAGCGAACTCGCAAAGGTCGGCAAGGCGACCGAAATGGTCGAAGATGACGATCTGCGGGAAGCGTTGAGGACCCTGGGTCTGGCGCTCTCGCGCAGGTCGAACATGAAGAAACAATAATGCCGTTCACCCCCAAGTGATGCGCGTGCCCACTTGCCGACACCATCCTCGTGTGTAGTGTCGCCCGGCAAAAAATTTTCAGGAGCCTGAGACGTGAAATTCAACCGCCGCGAAACAATCATCCTGGCCGCTGCTGCTTCGGCGGTGACCCTTTCGGGCATTTCGGCATCGCAGGCTGCTGAAGGCGACATGATCGACCAGGCCGCATTGATGGCGCCGGCCGGCGGCCTTACGGACAAGGTCGAAGGCAATGCCGATGCACCGGTCACGGTTATCGAATATGCCTCGCCCACCTGCCCGCATTGCGCGTCCTTCCACAACACGGTCTATGAGCCGTTCAAGGAAGCCTATGTCGAAACCGGCAAGGTCAAGTTCATCGTGCGGCCCTTTGCCCGCAATGCACTGGACGCAGCCATCTTCCTGCTTGCCGAAGCGGCCGGCGAAGAGAACTACCACAATGTGATCGCCACCTATTTCAAGACCCAGAACGAGTGGGGCATGTCCGACAAGCCGCGCGACGCCATCTTCACGGTGGCCCAGCAGCTCGGTTTTACAGAGGAAAGCTTCTCGGCCGCCTTGACGAATCAGGAGGTGTTCGCCGGGATCGAAGCCCAGCGCGAGCAGGCTCTGGACGAGTTCGGGCTGACGGGGACACCAACCTTCTATGTCAATGGCAAGACGCTTTCGGGAGGCAAGACACTCGAGCAGCTCGCTGCCGAGATCGACCCGCTTGTGCCCGCCGATTTCGTCGCCCCGGCTGCTGCCGACGCAATGGCCCCTGCGGCTGACGCCATGGCGCCCGCAGCCGACGCGATGGCGCCTGCCAACTAATATTGCCATCAGGCGGGTGAACGCATGAAGTTCTCCCGCCTGAAGCTGCACGGTTTCAAGTCGTTTTCCGATGAAACCGTGCTCGTCATGGAGCCGGGCCTGACCGGCATTGTCGGGCCCAATGGCTGCGGCAAGTCCAATCTGGTCGAGGCCATGCGCTGGGTCATGGGCGAGAGCTCATACAAGGCCATGCGCGCCTCGGGCATGGACGATGTGATCTTTTCCGGCTCCGGCAATCGCCCGGCGCGGAACAGCGCCGAAGTCACCCTGGTTCTCGACAACTCCGACCGCACCGCCCCGGCCGTGCTCAACAATGCGGACGTGCTCGAAGTCACGCGCCGCATCGAGCGCGAGGCCGGATCGGTCTATCGCGTCAATGGCAAGGAAGTCCGCGCCCGCGACGTGCAATTGCTGTTTGCCGACGCTTCGACCGGCGCCCATTCCCCAGCCATGGTGCGGCAGGGACAGATTGGCGAGTTGATCGCGGCAAAGCCCACCGCCCGCCGTGCCCTTCTCGAAGAGGCCGCCGGCATTTCGGGCCTGCACTCCCGCCGTCACGAAGCCGAATTGCGGCTGCGCGCGGCCGAAGGCAATCTCGAGCGGGTCGATGACGTCATTGCCCAGGTGGAAAGCCAGCTTGAAACCCTCAAGCGCCAGGCGCGGCTGGCCAATCGCTATCGCGGCCTGTCGGGCGATATTCGCCGCGCCGAGGCAACTCTGTTTCACATTCGCTGGGTGGCAACGCGCGCTGCGGAAAAGGAAACCGAAGCGGCGCAGGCCGTGCTGATCCGGCAATTGGCCGATGCCACCCATGCCGAGCTCAATGCGCAGAAATCCGTCGAAACGGCGGAAGCCGCCCTGACACCGCTGCGCGAGCGCGATGCGGTCACCGGGGCGGTCTTGCAGCGCTACACCATTCTGCGCGAGCAATTAGCCGAGGAAGCGCGCCGCATGGGCCAGCGCCGGGCCGAACTCGAGGATCGGCTGCGCCAGATTGCGGCCGACGGCACGCGCGAACGCGAACTGGTCGGTGAAGCCGAGGTGACCCTGGCCGCCTATGCCGAGGAACAGACCCAGCTTACCGCCGAACAGCAGGCCGCGCAGGCCGCGTTCGACACTGCCCGCGCTGAGGCCGAAGCCGCAAAAGCCGCCGTTGCCGAAGCGGACGCCGCCACGCGCGAGGCTGCAGATGCCCTGGCGCAGTTGCGGGCCCGCCGCGCTCAGGCGGAACGCAATCTGATCGACGCCCGCAATCGCCGCGCCCGGCTGGCCCAGCAACTGGCCGAGGTCGAGGCCGATCAGGCCCGCGTTATTGCGGCGCTCGAAGCCGACGAGACGCTTGCTGCCCGGCGCGCCGCGCTCGATGCGGCGCAGACCGCCACAACGACGGCTGAACTGGCGGCCCTTGCTGCCGAGGAGGCTTCCGGCACTGCCCAGGCCAGGCTCGATGCGGCCCGTCCGCGCCTGTCCGAACTCGACGCGCTGGTCACCCGGCTTGAGGCCGAGGCCTCAACGCTGGGCAAGATGCTCAATACCGGGTCCAGCCTCTGGCCTGCGGTCGTCGACGAACTCTCGGTCGAGCCGGGCTATGAAACAGCGCTCGGCGCCGCGCTGGGCGATGATCTGGAAGCCTCGTCCGATGCCGGGGCGCCAATGCACTGGTCCATCGCCATTGACGGCTATGACGACCCGGCCCTGCCACAGGGTGCCGAACCGCTATCGCGCCATGTCACCGGCACCGAATTGCTCAAGCGCCGGCTCGACCAGATCGGTCTGGTCGATGCGGTCGACGGGCCGGGGCTGATGAAGGCGCTCAAGCCCGGCCAGAGACTGGTAACGCTGGACGGTGCGCTGTGGCGCTGGGACGGTTTCGTTGCTGCCGCCGATGCCCCGAGTGCTGCTGCGCAGCGTCTGGCCCAGCGCAATCGCCTGGCCGAACTCGACGAGGAAATCCTGCGCGCCAAGGGCGAGCGTAATAGCTGGCGCCGGGATGTCGATGCCTTGGTGGCCGCGCTCGACACGGCGCGCCAGAGCGAGCGCACCTGCCGCGAGGACTGGCGCAAGGCCCAGCACGCGATCGGCGCGGCACAGGCCGAACTCGACAAGGCGCAGCGCGCCATGGGCGATCTCGCCACCCGCCGCTCGACGCTTGAAGAAGCCCAGGCGCGGCTGGCCGCCAGTGTCACCGAAGCCGAAACCATGCTGGCCGAGGCCGAGGCCGCGCTGGCCGAAGCGGGCGACGAAACCGAAATGGCGGCCGCTGCGGAAGCAGGCCAGCAGACGCTGACGGCGCTGCGCGACAAGGCCGACCAGGCCCGCCTCAAGCTCAGCACGGTGGAGTCGGCGGCGCGCATGCGGGCCGCGCGACTGGAGCAGCTTGGGCGGGACAGCGCGGCCTGGCAGCGCCGCCGCGATGGCGCGCAAGCGCAATTGGCCACGCTCGACCAGCGCATGGCCGAGGTGCAGGCCCAACTTGCCAATCTGGCCGAAGCGCCGGAGGGCTTCGAGAGCCGCAAGGCCCAGTTGGATGACCAGATCGAAACAGCGCAGGCGGACCACAAGGCCGCGGGCGACCGCCTGAGCGCAGCCCAGACGGCATGGCGCGACGCCGAAAAGTCCCTCAAGGGCGCGGGTGACGCGCTCAATGCTGTCCGGATCGAATTGACCCGCATTGAGGAGCGGCTGAAGGGTTCCATCGCCCAGCGACAACAGATCGAACGCCAGGTCGAGGAATCGCTGGGCATTCCGGCTTCGAAGACGCTCGAGGCCTCAGGCATCCGCCCCACCGAAGCGCTACCCAATGAACATGCCACCGAGCAGAAGCTGGACCGGCTCAAGGCCGAGCGCGAGCGGCTGGGCGGGGTCAATCTGTCAGCGGAAAAGGAAGCCGAGGAAGTCCAGGACAAGCTGGACACCATGGTGCGCGACCGCGACGACATCATCGAGGCCATCGCCAAGCTGCGCGGCGGCATTGCCGCGCTCAATCGCGAAGGCCGGGCCCGGCTCAATGACGCCTTCGGCAAGGTCAACGCGCATTTCCAGGAGCTGTTCATCACCCTGTTCGGCGGCGGCACGGCCGAGCTGCGTTTTGTGGAAAGCGATGATCCGCTTGAAGCAGGCCTGGAAATCATCGCCCGCCCGCCCGGCAAGAAGCCGCAGACCATGACGCTGCTTTCGGGCGGCGAACAGGCGCTGACCGCGATGAGCCTGATCTTTGCGGTTTTCCTGACCAATCCAGCGCCGATCTGCGTTCTGGACGAGGTGGATGCCCCACTCGACGACGCCAATGTGGAACGCTTCTGCAACCTGCTCGATTCGATGCGCCAGCGCACCAATACCCGCTTCATGGTCATCACCCACAACCCGATCACCATGAGCCGGGTGGATCGCCTATTTGGTGTCACCATGGCCGAGCGCGGCGTGTCGCAACTCGTCTCGGTCGATCTGACGACGGCAGAGAGCTTCCGGGAAGCGAGCTGACCCATCGATTGGCAGTGCATCGCGCCACCCCGCGCCAAGGCCGGCAGGGGCAGAATCCCCCCACCCTGCCCTGACTCTGCCATGATCGCGGTGTGGACAGCATGCCGCACCCCCGCCACACACCAAATCATCTTGTTAAAACAGACACTTACACAAGCCGCACGCGCCTTGACACCAATTGGGGCCACCACTATGTTGCGCGCGACTTAAAAGGGCGTCCGGAAATTCCGGAAAATGGCCGGCCAAAGGGAGCAGCGGATGACCAGTTCGCCAGACGACCAGGGCCGATCAGATAGCGCCCGGGGGGTGACGCACGATCTCGCATCGCGTATCGCCTCTGCCAAGCGGGAGCGCGACCGGGAGGACAACAGATCCGCCCGAGATGCTTCCCCGGAGATGAGCGGTCTGGCGCGCGGCATGCGTATCGGTACCGAATTCATCGCCGCGGTCCTGGTGGGTGCCGGTCTCGGCTACCTCATTGACCTTGGCCTGGGAACCAGCCCCTGGGGCTTGCTCATCCTGCTGCTGATGGGCTTTGCCGCTGGAATCCTGAACGTCATCCGAGTGGTGGCGGAAATGAATGCCGCCTCGCCTGCTCCCAAGGGTGCCGATCTTGGCCCCGAGGTGGAAGACGAAGAGCGGACTGAGAATTGATGACGCTTAGAGGGCTCCATGGCCGGTACTGACCCGATCCACCAGTTTGTCATCTATGACATCTTCGAGCTGTTTACCGTTGGCGGTGACGGCACCGAAGGGTCGGGCACGACGTTTGCCTTCACCAATTCGGCACTGTTCATGGTGCTGACGGTGGCCACGATCGCCCTGTTCCTGCTGCTCACCACCTCGGGCAAGAAGCTGGTCCCGACGCGCGCGCAGCTTACGGCCGAACTGTTATACGAGTTCGTGGCGGGGATGGTCCGAAGTTCGGCGGGCACTGCCGGCATGAAGTTCTTCCCGCTGGTGTTCAGCCTGTTCACCTTCATCTTCGCCGCCAACATGTTCGGCATGGTGCCGTATTTCTTCACCGTCACCAGCCACATCATCATCACCTTTGCCCTTTCGATGCTGGTGTTCCTCACCGTCATCATCTACGGCTTCGTCAAGAACGGCCCCAAGTTCCTCAAGCTTTTCGTACCGGCCGGTGTGCCGGGCTATATTCTCCCCATCGTGACGCCGATCGAGGTCATTTCCTTCCTCTCGCGTCCTATCAGCCTCTCGGTTCGTCTGTTCGGCAACATCCTTGCCGGCCACATCACCCTCAAGGTCTTCACCGGCTTTGCGGTCATGATGATTGCGGGCCTTGGCGCTTTCGGCTGGGCCGCCGCTATCCTGCCCATGCTGATGGCAATCGCCCTTACGGGCCTCGAGTTTCTCGTCGGTGCAGTCCAGGCCTATGTCTTTGCGGTCCTGACCTGCATGTATCTCAACGACGCGATCCACCCGTCCCACTAACCACCCATTCCCGGTGGATGACCCACCGGAACCCAAAAGTCGCTTGAAAGGACATTAAAATGGAAGCTGAAGCCGCAAAGTTCATCGGTGCCGGTATTGCCACCTTCGGTATGGCTGGTGCCGCCCTGGGCGTGGCCAACATCTTCGGCAACTTCCTCTCGGGTGCCCTGCGCAACCCGTCGGCTGCTCCGAGCCAGTTCGGTAACCTGATCTTCGGCTTCGCCGTGACCGAAGCTCTGGGCATCTTCTCGTTCCTGGTTGCCCTGATCCTGCTGTTCGTCGCCTAATCGCGCGACTGCACCAAGATTGCCGCAGCCGGACGCAATGTCCGGCTGCGTTCCCTTCTCCAGTCAATCGTGACTGGATGACCGGATTTAACGGGACCTCTACCAGATGGTAACGCAAGCCTACGCTCAAGAAGCGGAAACCCCAGCAGACGACCACGGCGCAGAAGCCGCGGGCGCCGCTGATGCCATGCATGTCGAGGATGGCGTTCACGCCGATCCGACCGCAGACACGCATGCCACGACCGAAGCGCACGGCGATGCCGGCCATTCGGACGTGTTCCCGCCTTTCGACCCGGCCACTTTCCCCAGCCAGCTCCTCTGGCTCGCCATCACCTTTGGCGCGCTGTATCTGTTGATGAGCAAGCTGGCCCTGCCCCGTATTGGCGGCATTCTGGACAACCGCAAGACGCTGATCGACACCGATCTGGCGGCTGCCGATGCGGATCGCCAGAAGACCGACGCTGCCATCGCGGCCTATGAAAAGGCCCTGGCAGAAGCCAAGGCCAAGGCCCAGGGCATTGCCAATGAAACGCGCGAAGCCATTCAGGCCGATCTCAGCGCCAAGCGCGCCGCCGCCGAGGCCGATCTCGCCGCCAAGGTCAGCTCTGCTGAAGCCAGCATCGCCAAGACCAAGGCCGAGGCCCTCACCCATGTCGACGAAATCGCGGCTGAAACGGCTCAGGCCGTGGTCAGCCAGATCGTTGGCGACGTTCCGGCCGACAGCGTCCGCGCTGCCGTTGCCAAGGTTAAGGGGTAAGCCTGATGCCAGAATGGTTGGATAACAGCTTCTTTGCCATGGTCGGCCTGGTGGTGTTCCTCGGGCTGATGGTGTTCTTCGGCGTGCCGGGGATCATCGGCAAGATGCTCGATGGCAAGATCAAGCAGATCGAGACCGATATCGCCGAAGCCAAGCGCCTGCGCGAGGAAGCCGCCGCCCTGCTCGTTGAATATGAGCAGAAGCGCGTCGCCGCCGAAAAGGAAGCCGAAGGCATTGTCGCCGCTGCCAAGGAAGAGGCTGAGCGCCTGACCGTGGAAGCCCAGGCATCGCTGGCTGATCTCGTCGCCCGCCGCACCGCTGCGGTGGAGGACAAGATTGCCCAGGCCGAGGCCCAGGCGGTTGCCGAAGTGCGGGCCCGCTCCGCAGATATCGCCATCGAGGCCGCCCGAAGCGTTCTCTCGGACGAGATGAACAAAAATGGCGGCAAGGTCGTCGACGCGGCCATCGCCGATGTGGCCAGCCGACTGAATTAAGACCGATCCGGTCGCACCAGATTTGAAGGCGGGCAGCGATGCCCGCCTTTCTTGTTTGGATACCCCCACCCCGCCTCCTAATGATGGGGGAGGAGCAGATCGAGCTTGCCTCGGCTGTTGATCAAGCTCGAAGCGATCCCTCCCCCTATCAGGGGGAGGCTAGGTGGGGGTACTAGGACGGGCGTACATGACACATATCCTGTGCCCAGCATCAGCCCGCGATTGACGCCCCGGTGAATCTCCACCATGGTGCCGTCAACTGCGGGAGAGACTGGCCACGCGCCAGCGCCGAAGGAGCAACCGCCCCGGAAACTCTCAGGCCAACGGACCGCAGTTGGGTCAAACACTCTGGAAAGCAGGCTGATCCAGCCTCTCCGAAGGAGCAACCGGCGCTCAACCGGGAAATCTCTCAGGGCAAGGACAGAGGGGGCACGTATTTCCGCTTTCCGGCGGAGCCTTGACGTGTCGCCTTTGAACCCGAGTGGTGCCCATGGCCGAAGCCAGTTCCGAAGACCTTTTGCAAACCCCGCTTTACGCGCGTCATGTGGCTGCCGGTGGCCGCATCGTGCCGTTCGGCGGCTATGCCCTGCCCGTGCAATACCCCACCGGCATCATGGCCGAGCACAAATGGACCCGCGAGCAGGCCGGTCTGTTCGATGTCAGCCATATGGGCCCGAGCTTTCTCACCCTCAAGGATCGCATTGGCGATGCCGAGGCCGATCATGCCGCCGTCGCGGCGCTCGTGGAACCGTTGATCTGCGGTGACATTGCCGGCCTCAAGCCCGGCCAAGTCCGCTACACCCTGCTGCTGAACGACACCGGCGGCGCCCTGGATGACCTGATGGTCGCCCGTTCGCCCCGCTTCCCCGGCGCACTCTATATCGTGGTCAATGCCGGCACCAAGGAGGCCGATTTCGCGCTGCTAGAAAAGGCCGCCGGTGACAAGGCGGATTTCCAGCGGGTCGATGACAATGCGCTGCTGGCACTCCAGGGCCCCGAGGCCGTCGGGGTGCTCACTGCAATGGTGCCGGGCGTGGTCGAACTGGGCTTCATGCAGTTCGGCGCGTTCCAGTGGGAGGACGAGGAACTCATCATCTCCCGATCCGGCTATACCGGCGAGGATGGCTTTGAACTGCTCTGTTCGGCCAAAAATGCTGCCCGTTTGTGGGACGCGCTTCTGGACGACCCGCGCGTCAAGCCAATTGGGCTGGGCGCCCGCGACAGCCTGCGCCTTGAGGCCGGCCTGCCGCTCTATGGGCATGATCTGGATGAAACCGTGTCTCCCATCGAGGCCGATCTGGGATTTGCCGTTTCAAAGCGCCGTCGCGAGGCCGCCGACTTTCCTGGCGCGGCCCGCATTCTGAGCGAACGCGAAGGCCAGCTCACCCGCAAGCGCGTTGGCCTGATCGTCCAGGGCGCCCCTGCCCGTGAGGGTGCCGAAATTCTCGACGCGTCGGGCACTGCCATTGGGGTGGTCACCAGCGGCGGCTTTGCGCCTTCCCTGGGCAAGGCGATTGCCCTGGGGTTCGTCTCACCCGACCACACCGCCATTGGCACACAGCTCCAGGTTTCGGTGCGCGGCCGCGCGCAGCCGGCCGAGATCGTGCCCACGCCCTTCGTCCCCCACCGCTATTTCCGCAAGTCAGTCTGAGGCCCCCGCCATGACCACCAAATTCACCCCCGACCACGAATATATTCGCGTTGAAGGCTCCACCGGCACTGTCGGCATCACCAGCTATGCCCAGGAACAGTTGGGCGACATCGTCTTTGTCGAGCTGCCCGAAGTGGGCAAGGTGCTGAAAAAGGGCGACGAGGCTGCCGTGGTGGAATCGGTCAAGGCCGCTTCGGAAATCTACGCCCCGGTGTCGGGCACCGTCACGGCCGTCAATGATGCGCTCAACGGTGAACCGGGCATGGTCAACGCCGATCCGGAAGCCGGTGGCTGGATGTTCAAGATCGAGGTCAGCGATGCCGGCGAACTGGACAAGCTGCTCGATGCCGACGGCTACGCCGAATTGACCCTCTGACCAGACCGGACGTCCATGCGCTACCTCCCCCATTCCGACCACGAGCGCGCCGAGATGCTTGGCGCCATCGGTGCTGCCGATATCGGCGCGCTGTTCTCCGCAGTGCCGAAATCGGCGCTCAAGTCGTTCAAGCTCGACCTGCCCGACCACAGCCCTGAATTTATGGTCGAGGCGCATATGCGCGCGCTCGCCAACAAGAACCAGGCAGGCGGTGACGGCCCGTTCTTTGTCGGCGCCGGCGCCTATCGGCACCATGTGCCAGCCACGGTCGACCACCTGATCCAGCGCTCCGAATGGCTGACGGCCTACACGCCCTACCAGCCGGAAATCTCGCAGGGCACGCTGCAGATGCTGTTCGAATTCCAGACCCAGGTGGCCAAGATCACCGGCATGGATGTGGCGAACGCTTCGCTCTATGACGGCTCGACCGGCACTGCCGAGGCCGTGCTGATGGCCCGCCGCCTCACCCGCCGCAACAAGATCGTGCTGTCGGGCGGCCTGCACCCGCATTACCGGGATGTGGTCAGGGCCTATCTCAAAGACGACGCCGACCTCATCTGCCTCTCCCCCTCCCCCGAGGGTCAGGGCGATATTCTAGAGCATATCGACGGCAACACGGCGGCCATCGTCATCCAGACCCCCGATTTCTACGGCCATCTGCGCGATCTCAAGGGCGCTGCCGAGGCCGCCCATGCCCAGGGCGCACTGCTGATCGTGGTGGTCACCGAGGTGGTGTCGCTTGGCCTGCTTGAGGCGCCCGGTGCCTTGGGCGCAGATATCGTCGTGGCCGAAGGGCAGTCGATTGGCAATGCGCTCAATTTCGGCGGCCCCTATTTGGGCCTCATGGCCACCCGCAAGGAATTCATCCGCCAGATGCCGGGCCGGGTCTGCGGCGAAACGGTCGATGCCGATGGCAATCGCGGTTTCGTCCTGACCCTATCGACCCGCGAACAGCACATCCGCCGCGAAAAGGCGACGAGCAATATCTGCACCAATTCGGGCCTGTGTGCCCTCGCCTTCTCAATCCATATGGGACTTCTGGGTGAAGCCGGCTTCGTGCGTCTCGCCCGCCTTAACCACGCCAACGCGATCCGCCTGGCGGACGCCCTCGACGGTGTGCCCGGCGTCACAGTCCTCAACCAGACCTTCTTCAACGAAATGACCATTCGCATTACCCAACCTGCCGCCGGTCTGGTCGAGCGACTGGCGAAGCGCGGCATTCTGGCCGGTGTCCCCGCGAGCCGCCTGCTGCCCGAGGATCCCGAGGTCAACAACCTCCTTATCCTGGCCGCAACCGAACTGACCACCGAAGCCGATATCGCTGCCCTTTGCGCCGCGCTGACGGAGGAACTGGCATGAGCATGAACAATCAGGGCCGCCCCACCGGCATTGGCACTGCAGGCACAGGCGCATCCGGTTCGGCATTGCTGCCGGACGAGCCGCTGCTGTTCGAAATCGGCGATACCGAACATTCCGGTGTCGACCTGCCCGAGGTGAAGCTTGCCAATGATCGCCTGGGCGGTTTTGGCCGGAGCACCAGGCTCGATCTGGCCGGCCTCACCGAGCCGGAAGCGATGCGCCATTATGTGCGCCTGTCGCGCCTCAACCACTCGATCGATAGCGGCATGTATCCGCTGGGCTCGTGCACCATGAAGCACAATCCGCGCCTCAACGAGAAGATGGCGCGCCTGCCCGGCTTCGCCGATATTCATCCGCTGCAGCCGGTTTCGACCGTGCAGGGCGCGCTGGAGCTGATGAACCAGCTTTCGCACTGGCTGATGACGCTGACCAACACCGCCGCCGTGGCCCTGTCACCCAAGGCCGGTGCGCATGGCGAATTGCTTGGCATGATGGCGATCAAGGCTGCGCAGGACGCCAAGGGTGAAGCGCATCGCAGAATAGTCCTCGTTCCCGAAAGCGCCCATGGCACCAATCCAGCCACCGCCGCTTTCCTGGGCTATAGCGTCAAGCCGATCCCGGCCCGCGACGACGGGACGGTGGATGTGCAGGCCGTCAAGGATGCCCTTTCGCCCGAGGTTGCCGCGATCATGCTGACCAATCCCAATACCTGCGGGTTGTTCGAGCCGCAGGTGATCGAGATTGCCCAGGCCGTGCATGATGCCGGAGCGTTCTTTTACTGCGACGGCGCCAATTTCAACGCCATCATGGGCGTGGTGCGGCCGGGGGATCTGGGCATCGACGCCATGCATATCAACCTGCACAAGACCTTCTCGACCCCGCATGGCGGCGGTGGACCTGGCGCGGGGCCAGTGGTGCTGTCTGAAGCGCTGGCGCCTTTTGCGCCCGTCCCCTTCGTCCGCAGGGGCCAGGATGGTCTGGAGCTGGTCGAACATGTCGCGGGCGAGGCCCTAGGCCGCGTCACCGCCTTTCACGGCCAGATGGGCATGTATGTGCGCGCCCTCACCTATATGCTCAGCCATGGCGCCGACGGGCTCGCCCAGGCAGCCGAAGACGCCGTCCTCAACGCCAACTACGTCAAGGCACGCCTCGAGCACGTGTTCTCGGTGCCGTTCCCCGACTACCCTACCATGCATGAAGCCCTGTTCGACGACAGCTTCCTCAAGGGCACGGATGTCTCCACGCTCGATTTCGCCAAGGCGCTGATCGACGAGGGCTTCCACCCCATGACCATGTATTTCCCGCTGGTCGTGCATGGCGCCATGCTGATCGAGCCCACCGAGAGCGAGAGCAAGCAGACGCTGGACCGGTTCTGCGACGTGATGGCCGAACTGGCGACAGACGCGAAGTCCGGCAATTCGGCCCGCTTCACCGCTGCGCCCATGAAAGCGCCACGCCGGCGGCTGGATGAAACCCGCGCCGCCCGCCAGCCCATTCTCAAATGGGAACGCCCGGCGGACCTGCCACAGGCGGCCGAATAGCAAAAAAGGCCCGGAGCCAAGCTCCGGGCCTTCCCTTTCCTAGCCCAGCTTCACCGCCTTCAGGCCCAGAAACAGCGGAAACTCACGCGCAGCGCGCTTGTCGGCCCGGCCGTTCTGTTGGGCCGTGAGATCCGCCACTTCCTTGATGCCTGTCACGGCCAGACCTGCGGCATAGAGGGCAGTTACATAGTCGCCCAAAGGCCGGTGATAGCTCCGTGTTGTCCCCTGTCCATGCGCCTGCATCGGTATGGCCAGGCGGGACAGATAGCTGTCCAGCCGCCGGAACTTCAGCCCGCGATCTTCGTCCCAACCCCAGCCACTCTGGCGGGGTATCCGAAAGCAAGGATGGAGCATGACCATGGCCAAGCGTCCGCCGGGACGGAGCAGTCGCGCTGCTTCCTCTAGCGCTTCTTCCAGCGGATTGATGTCCTGGATGGAAAGCAGAAAGGCCGCCGCGTCAAACGCGCCACCAGTCAGCAGTCTGTGCTCTGGCAGGCAGGTCACGTCGCCCACAAGAAAACGCCCATGACGGACATGATGGCGTCGCGCTTCGGCAATCAATCTGGGCGCCAGGTCGACCCCGATATAGCGGGTGCCCAGCCCCGCCACCGGCGGCGCCAGAATGCCGTGGCCGCAACCAAGATCAGCAAGGCGCTCACCCGCCTTGAGTTCAAGCAATTCAAGCAGCAGGGGCACTGCCAGGGTGCGATGGTAGTGACTACCATCCCGTCCTGACCAACCGGCATACCATTGTGCGACAGCGTCCCAGCTCTGCGAGCGGGCGCGATTGAAGTTTCTTTTATTGGTCATGAAAGTCTCGTTGGAACTCGAAAGCTGTTCGAGTGACGAGACGGTGCCGTTTCGGCGTTCAGGCCAACAGCTGAACGGCTGAAACACCGCACGCAATGACGTTCCAGCGGCGGACCACCAGAACAATCATGTCATGGACCGGCACCGCCGTCAGGCGGTGCGGATGCGGATATAGAAGATGGCGGTGCGTGTCATATTGTCTGCTTATCCCCTGGTATCGAAACCGACCCAGATGGTGATGGATTCGCCGCCCAGATAGGGGATGGTCACGTTCTCGACGACCTTGACGAATTCGGCGGTCTGGCTCGGCGGGGTCAGCGGCACGCTCAGCGTGTATTTCTCCGAGAAGATCGCCTGGCCGTCACGCTCGACGGCAAAACGGATCGGCGCGTTGACGCTGGACTGCGAACCGGCGGGCCCCAGCAGGACGCGTCCGGTAACGCCCATGTTGACAGTGATCTGTCCGTTCGAGACCACGCAATTGCGCGAGGTCTCGTCGATCACGCCCTGATATTGCAGGGCGTTGGCATCACCCACCCGTCCGCCGCCATAGTAGTACATCGCCTCGCCGCCGCGCCGCACGCGGATCGGCGGGCATTCGGTCGCGATGACCGGCAGGGCGCTGGTCTGGGCCTGGGCAACGGCTTCTGGCGTTGCGGCGGCGTTCTGCAGATTGGCGTTCGAGGCGGTGCCGCCGCCGAACATGGAGCCCATGGAACAGCCGGCCAGCAGCACGGCTAGCCCGCCAAGGGCAGAGAAACGCAGGGTGGACGTCAGGGTCATGGTCATTGTTTGCTTGGCTCCTGGCGACTATGCAGCGGCTTCTAGAGCCATGAGAATAGCGGGTGCGCCGCTGGTCGTCACGCCGGGCGCATCTTCCACGAAGACAGCATCAACCACACCTTTGCGAATAATCAAGGCGGCGCGTGCAAAACGCGTCCCCATGCCGGCGCCGCTCAGGTCCTTTTCGAGGCCAAGTGCCCTGGCCAGGGCACCATTGCCGTCGGCGAGAAAGGTAATGTCGTCAAGCGCCTGGGAGGCCTCGGCCCAGGCCTTGACCACGTGGTGGTCATTGGTCGATGCGCACACGATCCGGTCGACACCGGCGGCGCGCAGCTTGGCCGCGTTGGTGACAAAGCCGGGCAGATGGTTGACATGACAGGTCGGAGTGAAGGCGCCCGGCACGGTAAACAGCACAACTGTTCCCTGCCCCAGCACCATGTCACTGGTGGTGTCTTGCACACCGTCCGCCGTCACAAGCTTGGTCCCAACGGACGGGACCGGATTGCCGCGTTCGATCATCGGTGGATTTGCCCCATAACTGGCGGCCGGGCCGCCCTACTCCATTACGCTTGCACCTGCGATATGCGGCATTGGCCATCGACACAAGGCCATTGGCCTAATCGGCCAATTCGTCCACATCCGCATCAGGGCCGGTTTCTAGTGTCCGGCTGACCTGATAGGCGCCCCTCGGCGACATGAAGGAGAATTCAACCTCCATGCCTTCCAGGGCACTATTGTCGGTTTTGCCCAGGATGGGAAGCAGCACTAGATTGTCTTGCGGGCTTTTTTGCGGCGCCCCGAACAGGGGACCATCCAGGTCGGTCGCCGCGATCAGGCTGGAGGGATCGACAATGCTTGGGTCGATTTCCACGGCAATGGCGCCGGCGTCGGGCAACAGCGTCGCCACCCCGATCGGCTGACCGGCACCATCCCAGGCAATCGGCACTTCGGCAAGAGCCTGATCGATCCGCAAGGCATTGGCGCTGTTGGGCGCCATTTCTGCCACCGGCAAGGTCAGGCGCGCCTGGGCCGGCACGCAGATATCCGAGCAAACGCCAAGCGTGGCATCGATATCGACCAGCCCATTCTCGCTGGCCACAGCCAGTTCGAGCGGCAGCACGGTGTGTCCATAATAGACATAGTCGAGATATCCGGCGACGTTCTCGCGCTGGGGCAAGGGCCAGTGCTGACCGATCAGGGTCACGCCCCTTGATCCGGCAAAGTCGAGCTCAAGCGGCAGGCCTGTCTCTCCGGGCACGCGCCAATAGGTCTTGGTGTCTTCGGGCATATCGATCTCAAGCGCAAAAAGCGCCTTGCCGGAGGCGTCGGGCGGACCCGCGCTGATCAGCCGCACAGTCACGCCGGGGGCGATTTCCTGCCAAGAAGTTTCACCCGCCTGAATGGGCAGGCAGGCAAGGCAGGCAGACACAAGAAGGGCTGTAGGAACTCGCATGACATGGCATTAGCGCAGGTAAGTATGAACAGCCAGATAGCGCCGCATCAGGCCTTCGTGAAGGATGTGACGGGGCGTGCGCTTGGCAGGCCGGAACCCGGCGCATACAATTGACCTTATGAAATCACTCGAAGGTCAATTCCTGGTCGCCATGCCCGATATGGCCGATGAGCGCTTCGCCGAGAGCGTGATCCTGATCGTGGGTCACGGCGAAGAGGGCGCCATGGGCCTGGTGGTCAATCATGAACTGGCCAATCTGCGTTTTGCCGATATTCTGGACGAGCTCGATCTGGGGGATCCGGACGCGGTCATCCGCCTGCCCGACAGCATTCGTGATCGTGCGGTGATGCGCGGCGGGCCGGTCGAGAAAGGCCGCGGCTTCGTGCTGCATTCGGGCGATTACCACAGCGGCAATACCTACAAGGTCACCGAGGAAATCGGCCTGACCGCCACGCTCGATATTCTCAAGGCCATGGCCTTCGGCCCCGCGCCAAAGGCTGCGCTTTTTGCCCTGGGATGCTGCGGCTGGTCGCCGGGTCAATTGGAAGACGAGATCAGCGCCAATGGCTGGCTGACCGTCCCATTCCAGCGCGACCTGCTGTTCGAGGTTCCGGTGGAACGCCGCTACGACCAGGCCCTTGCGAGCCTCAATATTACGCGGGCCACATTGAGCACCGAGGCCGGACACGGGTAACTCCCCGCGCCAGAAGCGGAGTGCTCACTTCCCCATCTGTGCGGCGAGCTTCTTGCCCAGTTCGGCACCGACAATGGCCGGACCGAAGGCAAAGCCTTGGGCATAGCGGCAATTGAGCTGGCGCAGGCGCTCGATCTCGTCGAGGCTTTCGACACCCTCGGCAATGACCATCAGATCGAGATCATTGGCCAGGGCCACAATCGCGCGGATGATCGGCCCCTGGGTATGGGCAATGCCGGTATCGCTGCCCATCCGCACGAAAGGCGCGGGAATCTTGATGGTGTCGAAGGGGAAGCGATGCAGATAGCTCAGCGACGAGTGCCCCGTGCCGAAATCATCAAGCGCCAGTCCCAGGCCCATGCTACGCAATGCTTCGAGCATATAGGCGGAGTGCTCGGGATTGGTCATCACCTGGCTTTCGGTGATTTCGAGCTTGAGATGGCCGGCCAGGTCCCGATCCTGCGCCACCAGGTTGCGCATGTCAGTCAACAGGGTCTCAGTGGCCAATTGGGTGGGCGAGAGATTGACCGAGATGAAGAATTCGTCTGGCAAACCGATCGTGGTCAGCCAGTCCTTGGCCTGTGCGGCAGACTGCTCGAAGGCCAGCCGCCCGAGCTTTTCGATCTGGCCTGAACGTTCCGCCAGCGGCACGAATTCGTCGGGAGTCACAAGGCCCCGCGTCGGGTGGTTCCAGCGCATCAGCGCTTCGGCGCCGGCGATCTGGCCAGACTGGATATCCATGACCGGCTGGAACTGCACATGCAACTCACCCTGCTTCAGCCCGCGCTCCAGATCTTCCTCGCTGGCCTTGCTGTAAGACGCAATCGAGCGGGCGGAGGCGCGATAGGCCTCGATCCGGTCGCCGCCCAGCCGCTTGGCGTAATACATCGCCAGTTCAGCGTCGCGCAGCACATCGGCAGCGGTCGAGGGATTGCTGTCATAGATGGTGACGCCGATCGAGGCGGTCAGCACCAGGTCGCGGTCGCCGAAATTGAACGGGGCCTTGAGCGCCTTGCGGATCTGCTCGGCGGTCTCGGCAATCTTGGCGGCCGCCTGTTCGGAGGCCAGGATCACCGCATACTGGTCGCCACCGATGCGTGCCACGGTATCAAGCGGCCGCATGATGCGGGCAATGCGGCGCGATATAGCGAGCAAGACCGAATCCGCCGCCGAATGCCCGATACGCTCCTCAAGTTCCATGAAGCGGTCGATATCGATCAGGAACACGGCCGGCTTGGTGCCACCCGGGGTGCGGGCGCGCACCAGCGAACGCTCCAGCCGATCCAGAAAGAGTTGACGATTGGGCAGGCCGGTAAGGCTGTCATGCACCGCGTCATGCAACAGGCGCTCGCGCGCCGCGCGGTCCTCGGTGACATCCTGCAGGGTGCCGACGATGCGGTTGACCTGGCCATCGCCGCCCAGCACGGGTTTTACCCGCATGCGGAAGGTGCGGTAATTGCCATCATGACTGGCGACGCGCATGTCGGCCGACACCTTGCCGCGGCGCAGTTCGACAAGCGTGTCGAAGGCGGTGCGGAACCGGTCGCGATCATCGGGATGCACCCGGTCGAGCCAGCGCTTGATGGCCCCGCGCAGCGCGCCGCGCTTTTCACCCAGCCGTGTCGTCAATTCGTCGCTGACCGTGACGCGGTCGCGCTCGATATTCCAGTCAAAGACGAAATCGCCCGAACCGGTCAGGGCCAATGCGCGGCGTTCCACCTCGCTCAGCGTGCCGATCGACACCTGACCTTCCGAGAAGGCGTGCTGGACGGCGGTAAAGCCGAGCAGCATGACGATCAGCACCAGGCCACCGCCCACGGCGGGCTGGGCGACGTCATTGGTCACCTGTCCCGAGATCACCAGCCAGGCATAGAACAGCCAGGCGATATAGATGATCCAGGTGGGCACCAGCAGCACCGCGCGGTCATAGCCGCGCAAGGCCAGGAGCAGGATCAGGAAAAAGCCCGAGACGCCCAGCAGCGCCAGCACCAGCCGGGAGATGGTTGCGGCAATGGCGGGCTGGAAGAAGGCAAACAGGAACAGCGCCAGGAACAGCGCGGCCAGCCCCAGGGCCAGGTGAATGAACCGCAGATGCCAGCGATGCAGGTTGAGATAGATGAACAGGAACCCGGCCAGCGTGGTGGCGATGCCCGCCTCGGCCGCCGCGCGCCAGGGTTGCATGCCATTGGCCGACAGCCCCAGAATGCGCCCCAGCAAGCCGAAGTCGATCAGCAGATAGGCCAGCACGGCCCAGGCAAAGGCTGCCGTTGCCGGGAACACACCCCGCCCCTTGACCACGAACATGATGGTGAGAAACACCGAGGCAAGCGCGGCCACGCCCAGCACCACGCCACGGAACAGGGTGAAGGCGTTGATGTAGTCGCGATAGGCGTTCGGTTCCCACAGATAGAACTCGGCCAGATCGTCGGATGCCAGCTCGACGATCACCGTCATGGTGGCGCCGGGGTCCAGCGTCACCTCGAAGACATCGGCTTCCGGGTCGGGCTGGCGCTCGGGCCGGATCCCGGCGCTGGGGGTAATGGCGGTGACGCGGTTTTCTCCCAGATCGGGCTGGAAGACGCCCGAGCCCGGCAGGCGGAAAAACGGCGCCACGAGAAGGCGCTGGATCTGCTGGTCGCTGTCATTGCGTAACGCGATCAGCGCGAAATAGGGGTTGGTCTCGGGGTCGCTGGCCAGCACTTCGATGCGGCGGATGATGCCGTCGGCGTCGGGCGCGGTGGACAATTGCACGCGCCCATCCTGACCGGGCACGATTTCGACCACGTCGGACAGATTGACTGCGTTGACATCCTCGGGAACCGAGATGACCTCGAAGCCCTTGGCGGGCGCGAGGCCGAACAGCGCGAACACTAGACAGAACGCGAATGCAAGAAAATGACGCATCAAAAGCAGTTAAATCCGGCGCTAGGCTTCTTTATGGCGGCAGTCCGGTGACAGCGTGTGCGGTGCGGACAGGCCCTTGTCTTCTTGATCCTCCAGCGGAACGTTCACTTGGTACGAGAGATTGACGCTTGCGACAAGCGTCCTTGCCTGTTGCCAAGGCGCAACACACAGGGAAATTGATGGTCAGGCGAAGCGGGAATGATCGATGTGGCGCTGGCCCAGCCGCGCCAGTTCCCAGCGCTCCCGCGTCAGGCCCATCAGCACGTGATCTTCCCAGCGCCCATTGATCTGCAGATAGTGCTCGGCAAAGCCTTCTTCGACAAAGCCATTCTTTTCCAATACGCGCCGCGAGGCGATATTGCCGGGCAGGAAGGCGGCATGAATGCGATGCAGGTCGAGCGCTTCGAAAATGAAGGGCACCACCACGCCGACGGCCTCGGTCATCAGGCCCTTGCCGGCATGGTTCTGCCCCATCCAATAGCCCAGGCTGACGAACTGGGCGGCGCGGCGGCGAATATTGGACAGCGTGATGCCGCCCACCAATTGCTCATGCCGCCCGCCGGTTAGGAAAATAAAGAAGGTGTAGTCGGTGCCTTCTTCCACCTCCTGCCGGGCGCGGCGGACGCGCATGGCATAGACGCGGCGGGCCAGGTCAAGCTCGGTCCAGCGCGGCTCGTAAGGGCGCAGGAACTCCTGGCTGTCGCGGCGCAGCCTGTACCAGGCCTCGTAGTCGCGCATTTGCGGCAAGCGCAGCAAGACGCGCTGCCCGCGCAGGGTGACCAGAGGCGCCGGCGAGGACCAGGGCCAGAACATGGGATCAGCGCTTGAGCGTATCGCCGATGCTTTCGACATCGGCGAGGCGGCTGATCGGCCCGATACCGGCAAGCGTCGGGGTACCCGAGGTGAAGATCTGTTCGGCCACGTCACGCACCCGCTGGGCGGTGATGCGGTTGATGCGCTCCACGGTCTCGTGCATTTCGATGGGCCGACCCCAGAGGATCTGCTGGCGCGCAAGCTGGCCGGCGCGGGCGGAGGGGCTCTCGAGCGACATCAGCAGCCCGGCGCGGATCTGGTTGCGTACGCGCACCACTTCCTCATCGCTGATGGTCTCGGTGGCCCGGCGCAGCTCGTCGATCACCACCGGCACGAGTTCGCCCACTTCCTCTTCCCCGGTGGCCGCCGCAACGCCGAACACGCCGCTATCGGCAAAGGCCCAGTGGAAGGAATAGACCGAATAGCACAGGCCCCGCTTCTCCCGGATTTCCTGGAATAGGCGCGAGCTCATGCCGCCGCCAAGAATGGAGGCCAGCACCTGAGCGGCATAAAAGCCGTCCGAATTATAGGCACGTCCCTCAAAGCCAAGCACGATATGGGCCTGCTCGTGGTCGGAAATCAGCCTTTCCTGGCCGCCATGATACTCGGCCCGCTGCGGGTCCGGAGCGCCATTGGGCGCGAGATCGGCAAAGCGCTGCTCGGCCACCCGCACCAGCCCGTCGTGATCGACATTGCCGGCGGCGGCAATCACCATGCGGTCCCCCACATAGTTGCGGCGCATATATTTGCGGATCATGTCCGGGTTGAACTCGCGCACCGAATCCACGGTGCCCAGAATGGTGCGACCAATGGGCTGGGTGGGATAGGCTGCTTCCTGGAACAGGTCGAAGACATGATCGTCCGGATTGTCGCGCGCCGCGCCGATCTCCTGGACGATCACCTGCTTTTCGCGCGCCAGCTCGCCCTCGTCGAGGGTCGAATTCTGCAGGATGTCAGCCAGAATATCGGCGGCCAGAACGACATCGTCCTTGAGCACCCGGGCAAAATAGCCGGTATGCTCGATGGATGTCGCGGCATTCAGATCGCCCCCGACATTCTCGATCGCCTCGGCAATCTCGAGCGCCGAGCGCGAGCTGGTGCCCTTGAAGGCCATGTGTTCGAGCAGATGCGAGATGCCATGCTCGGTCTTGCGCTCGGACCGCGCCCCGGCCTTCACCCAGACGCCCAGAGAGGCGCTTTCGAGATGGGGCATATTGTCGGTGAGCACCACCATGCCGTTTTTCAGGGTCGTTGATCTTACGCTCACACTGGTCCTCCTGAACCGGCGGCCGAAACGACCGCGGCTCTTCCGTGTCGTTCAGGCGCGGCTGCGGGCCGCGATGAAGTCTTCAATCTGGCGCTGGTCATTGTCCAGCACCGTGACCCGTTCGGGCCGCTCGTAGAGATCACCCAGCCAGTCGGGCAGCGCAGGCTCGATGCCCGATGCCTCGGCCACCGCGGCCGGAAACTTGGCCGGATGCGCTGTTGCCAGCGTGATCATGGGAGTTTGGCTATGCGCCTGGCTGCGCGCTACCCCGACGCCGACGGCCGTGTGCGGGTCGAGCAGATAGGCCGACGCCTTCCGGGTCTCGGCAATCACCTTGCGGGTCGCGGCCTCGTCGGTCGTGCCGGCGGCGAAATCCCGGCGAATGGCCGAAATGGCCGTTTCGGGCAGGTCGAAGCCGCGCGACTGCTTGAGTCCCGCCATCATGCGACTGACCGTATCGGCATCGCGCCCCACGCTTTCAAACAGCAGGCGTTCGAAATTGGACGAAATCTGGATGTCCATCGACGGGCTGATGGTAGGCGCAACGCCCGCCATCTCGTAGCGCCCGGTGTCGAGCGTGCGTTTCAGGATGTCATTGGCGTTAGTAGCAATCACGAGCTTTTCGATCGGCAGGCCCATCTGCCGGGCGCAATAGCCGGCAAAGATGTCGCCGAAATTGCCGGTCGGCACGGTGAAGCTCACCTTGCGCTGGGGTGCGCCAAGGGAAACGGCAGCCGTGAAATAATAGACGATCTGCGCAACGATCCGGCCCCAATTGATCGAGTTGACGCCAGACAGGCGCACCCGGTCACGGAAGCCGTGATTGTTGAACATGGCCTTCACTGCGTCCTGGCAATCGTCAAAGGTGCCTTCGAGCGCGATATTGTGGACATTGTCGTCGAGCACCGTGGTCATCTGCCGGCGCTGCACCTCGGAGGTGCGCCCCTTGGGGTGCAGAATGAAGATGTCGGTGGTGTCGCGCCCGCGAAAGGCCTCGATGGCCGCGGAGCCGGTGTCACCCGAAGTGGCCCCGACAATGGTTGCGCGCAGGCCCCGTTCGGCGAGGATATGATCCATCACCCGGCTGAGGAACTGCATGGCCACATCCTTGAAGGCCAGCGTCGGGCCATGGAACAGCTCGAGCACGAAATGGCCCGGCTCCAGTTCCACCAGTGGCGCCACCGAAGGATGACGGAAACTGACATAGGCCGCGTCGATGATGGCTTTGAGCTTGTCCGCGGGAAGCTCGTCGCCGGTAAAACGCGAGATGACCGCATAGGCTACATCGGCATAGGGCTTGCCGGCAAAACCGGCTATCTCGTCGGCGCCGATCTGGGGCCAGGCGGCCGGAACATAAAGACCGCCATCAGCGGCAAGTCCTGCCAGAACTGCGTCGGAGAAGCCGAGCACTGGCGCCTGGCCGCGCGTGGAAACAAACTGCATCGGGGGGAAGAGCCCTTCTAGAATTGTCGCAACCTAGTCAAACCAGACCGGTGCTGCAAGGTTTGGCCTGCATCAAGCGGATGGCACCGGCGCCCGGCGTTGCCGCCACAGCCAGAAACCGAGCATCACGACCGCAACAATGGCAAAGCCATACCAGGTCAGTGCATAGCCGAAATGATTGTTGGTGAAACGCACCACCGTCTCCCCGCCCTGAGGCAGGTCGCCTGCGCCTGCAGCCAATAGATCAACATAGAAGGGCGCGATCGGGGCCAGGGCCGGATCGACCATGGCTGCCAGCCGCTCGGGATTGCGCACCCATTCGATGCGGTCGGACATATTGGGCTCCGGCGCCATGAAGCCGACCGCCTCGCCGGGACGGAACAGCCCCGTAATGGTCACGCTGCCCGGATCGTCGCCGTGCAGATCGCCGAGCGCCGCCTGTTCCTGATATTGTTCTGGCACGAAACCGCGATTGACGAAGACCGTTCCGCCGCTATCCAGCTCGAAGGGCGTGACCACCCAGTAGCCGGGCCCCGAGAAGCGGCCACGCGCATTGGCGAGGCTGGTGAACACTGTCACCGTCTGCGTGTAGCGATAGCTGCCGGTAAGGGTGACGGGCTGGAAGTTCCACTGCTCCATATCGAGCGTAGCCCACGCCGCTGCTTCCGGCACGGTGGCCGGTTCGGAGTTCAGCCGTTGGTCGACGGCGGCCACCAGGGCTTCTTTTTCCGCAAGCCGGGCCATCTGCCAGTTGCCCAGAAACACGCAGACAACGGCCAGCACCAGCATCAGCACGGTGAACAGCCAATCAGTCCAGCGCAATTGGCGTGTGGCCTTCTGGTTCATAGGCGACCCTCATGGGCATCGTTGGAATATTGCAGGTCGATCAGGACGCCCTTGAACGGGGGCAGCAGCACAAGGCTCAGGACGACGGTGGTGGGCAACCAGATCAGCAGATGCACCCAGGGCTGCAGCGTCCAGATCGAGCCCACCAGCAACGCCAGGATAATGACCAGTGGCGCCACCAGAAAGATCACGAAGACCGCCGGGCCATCGCCGCTATCGGCAAAGTCATAACTCAGGCCACAGGCTGCACAGGCCTGGCGCAGCTTGAGATAACCAGAGAACAGCTTGCCGCTGCCGCAACGTGGGCAACGGCAGGCCAGCCCTGCAAGGATTGGATTGGGCTCGGTCATCGCGCAGCTCCCCGAACAAAGCAAAAGGGCGCAGCCATGCCGCGCCCCCTTGTCGTCATAAGACTGGCCCTAATGGCTCAGCGGCACGCCCCAGGCGCCCCAGACATAGACCGAGGCAAACAGGAACAGCCAGACCACGTCCACGAAGTGCCAGTACCAGGCGGCAAACTCGAAGCCGAGGTGACGTTCCGGGGTGAACTGGCCCATTTCAGCACGGATCAGGCAAACGGCCAGGAAGATCGTGCCGATCAGCACGTGGAAGCCGTGGAAGCCGGTCGCCATGAAGAAGGTGGCGCCATAGTAATTGCCCGAGAACGAGAAGGCGGCGTGGCTGTATTCGAGATACTGCACGAAGGAGAACAGGATGCCCAGGGCGACGGTCAGCACCAGGCCCCAGCGCAGGCCCTGGCGATCGTTTTCCAACAGCGCATGGTGCGCCCAGGTGACGGTCGTACCCGAGGTGAGCAGGATCAGCGTGTTGAACAGCGGCAGGTGGAACGGGTCGAACAATTCCACGCCCATCGGCGGCCAGTGACCGCCAGTGGCGGCGACGCGGGCATATTGCTCGACATCGTCGAGGCGGAAGAAGCCATCGAAGTAGGCCCAGAACCAGGCGACGAAGAACATCACTTCTGAAGCAATGAACAGCATCATGCCGTAGCGGTGGTGCATCTGCACGACCGGAGTATGGTCGACGCCGTTATTGGCTTCCTTCACCACGTCGGCCCACCAGGCGTAGAATGTGTAGAGCACACCGGCCAGGCCAATGAAGAACAGCCAGGGTGTCCAGTCCTGCATCCAGGCGATGGCACCGATCATCATCACGAAGACCGAGACCGAAATTACGAACGGCCAGGGGCTGGGTTCGACCATGTGATAGTCATGGTTCTTCTCAATGGCAGCCATGGTCAGCTTCCCTCACTGTCTGAAGCGTAGAACGTATAAGAGAGTGTGATCTCTTTGATGGTGTCGAGTTCGCGGTTCTCATCGATATCAGGATCGACGAAAAACACGATGGGCATTTCAACCGTTTCACCAGGCTGAAGCGTCTGCTCGGTGAAGCAGAAGCACTCGATCTTGTTGAAGTAGTAGCCTGCTTTTTCCGGCACCACGTTGAAGATCGCCTGGCCGGTGACCGGCTTGTCGGAATTGTTGGTTGCGATGTAGTTGACCGTATCGACCCGCCCGATCTGGTCGGTGATCGGCGCTGCCGGGGTCACGGTCCAATCCAGTGCGCGGTCGATATTGACGTCGAACCGGACCTTCATTTCGCGGGCAATGACACCCTTGGGATTTTCCGAGGCCACCTGGGTGGTCCCGCCAAAGCCAGTGACCTGGCAGAAAAGCTGGTAGAGCGGCACCGAGGCAAAGGCCAGCCCCACCATGCCAGCCGCCACGCCAGCCAGCATCACGGCCACGCGCTTATTGCGCTTGCCCGGATCGATCTGGTGGTAGGACGCGGTTGTATCGGCCATTACATTGCCCGGTCGAACAGGGCCGGACCCATCTTGATGATGGTCAGCACGTAAAAGGTCAGGGCGAACAGCGCCAGGGCTCCAGCCAGCGCCAGCGAACGGCGGCGGCGTTGCTTGCGGAAGGCTTCCTGTTGCTCTTCGGTCATCCCGTTGGGGGCGAGCTTGGCGCCAGTGGATTCAGCCATGGTCAGATTACTCCCAGCCGCAAGGCGATATTGTCAGTCAGCAGCGCCAGGAACAGCACGAAGAGATAGCTCAGGGAAAAGGTGAACAATGTTCGCGCAGTGCGGCGCATGGAGATGCTGTCAGGCGCACGCAGCAGGCGCAGCGACAGCCAGATGAAGCTCAGGCCGCTCAACACGGCAACCGCGCCATAGATCCAACCCGAAAAGCCGAGCAGGTTGGGCAGCACGCTGGAGGCGGCCAGTACGATGGAGTAGCCGAAGATCTGCCACTTGGTGGATTTTTCACCCGCCACATTGGGCATCATGGGGATGCCGGCAGCGCCGTAATCGCCCTGCTTGTAGAGCGCCAGCGCCCAGAAATGGGGCGGGGTCCAGAGGAAGATAATCAGAAAGAGCGCAAAGCTCTCCCAACTCAGCGTGCCGGTGACAGCGGCCCAGCCCACCATGGGCGGAAAGGCCCCGGCGGCCCCGCCAATAACGATGTTCTGCGGGGTCGAGCGCTTGAGCCACATCGTGTAGACGACGGCATAAAAGAAGATGGTGAAGGCGAGAAATCCGCCGGCGACCCAATTCGTGGCCAGGCCCAGCAGGGTCACCGAGAATACCGAAAGGATCAGGCCGAAGGCCAAGGCCTCCCCGCCGGTCATCCGGCCAGCCGGGATCGGGCGGTTCTGCGTGCGGCTCATCACGGCGTCGATATCGGCGTCGTACCACATGTTGAGCGCGCCCGAGGCGCCTGCCCCGATGGCAATGCAGACAATGGCAACAAGGCCGACAAAGGGATTGATCCCGCCCGGGGCCACCAGCATGCCCACCAATGCGGTGAACACGACAAGTGACATGACGCGTGGCTTCAGCAGCGCGAGGTAGTCCTCGACGCGTGCACCGCCAGCAAGGGCGGGAACATCACTGCTGTTGTCGATATAGGCCACGGGTCTTTCCTTGGTGAACGGACCGCACCCAGGGGCGCGATCCGCAATTCTGTCCGTCCGGAGCGCCTAGTGCGCGTCCTTGCTCTCGATCTTTGGCAGCGTCGAGAACTGGTGGAACGGCGGAGGCGAGCTCAGGGTCCATTCCAGGGTGGTCGCGCCATCGCCCCAGGGATTGTCACCGGCGGGACGCTTCTTCCGGCTCGCTTCCCAGGTGGCGTAGAAGAAGATGATCATCGCCACGAAGGTTACGTAGTAGCCGATAGAAGAGACGCGGTTCCACAGCGCGAAGGCATCGGGGTAGTCGATGTAGCGGCGCGGCATGCCGGCCAGGCCCAGGAAGTGCTGCGGGAAGAAGATCAGGTTCACACCGGCGAACATGACCCAGAAGTGCAGCTTGCCCAGGAACTCGTTGTACATGTAGCCGAACATCTTGGGGTACCAGTAGTACCAGCCGGCGAAGATCGAGAACACCGCACCCAGCGAGAGCACATAGTGGAAGTGGGCCACCACGTAATAGGTGTCGTGCAGCGCACGGTCAGCACCCGCATTGGCCAGCACCACGCCCGTCACACCACCAACGGTGAACAGGAAGATGAAGCCGATGGCCCAGAGCATGGGAATGCGGAAGGTGATCGAGCCCCCCCACATGGTGGCGATCCAGGAGAAGATCTTCACGCCCGTGGGCACCGCGATGACCATGGTAGCGGCCACGAAATAGCGCTGGACGTCGAGGCTCAGGCCGGTGGTGTACATGTGGTGCGCCCACACGACGAAACCGACGAAGCCAATCGCCACCATGGCATAGGCCATAGCCATGTAGCCGAAGACGGGCTTGCGGGAGAACGTCGCCACGATGTGGCTGACGATGCCGAAGCCCGGCAGGATCATGATGTACACTTCCGGGTGGCCGAAGAACCAGAACAGATGCTGGTACAGCACCGGATCGCCACCGCCGTCAGGATTGAAGAAGGTGGTGCCGAAATTGCGGTCGGTCAGCATCATGGTGATGGCACCGGCCAGCACCGGAAGGGCCAGCAGCAGCAGGAAGGCGGTGACCAGCACGGACCAGGCAAACAGCGGCATCTTGTGCAGCGTCATGCCCGGGGCACGCATGTTGAGGATGGTGGTGATCAAATTGATCGCGCCCAGGATCGAGCTCACGCCGGCAACGTGCAGCGAGAAGATCACGAAGTCCGTGGCGGGGCCCGGATGACCGATGGTCGACAGCGGCGGGTACGCGGTCCAGCCGCCACCAAAGCCCAGCGCACCGGCAGGACCCTCAAAGAACATCGACATCACGGTCAGCAGCAGCGCCGGCGGCAGCAGCCAGAAGGCCACATTGTTGATGCGCGGGAAGGCTGTATCGGGGGCACCGATCATCAGCGGGGCGAAATAGTTGGCAAAGCCGCCCATGGTCGCAGGCATCACGGTGAAGAACACCATGATCAGCGCGTGGGCGGACACGAAGACGTTGAACATGTGCTTGCCCGCGTCGAGCGCCGCATCACCTTCAAGGCCGTAAGACATGGCGGCAAGGCCATGGAAAATCTGGATACCCGGCTCCTGCAACTCCATGCGCATGGCACCCGAGAGCAGGCCGCCGATCACGCCAGCAACGATCGAGAACACGAGATACATGATCCCGATGTCCTTGTGGTTGGTCGAATAGACCCAGCGCCGCCAGCCCGTTGGGGTGTGGTGATCGTGGCTGGCCTGATCGTGCCCGGTGGCGTGGGCTTCGAGGTTAGCGGTATTTGCCATTGTCTTGTCCTCTGACCCTTCGCTTAGAGAGCCGGCAGCAGCGCGGCTGCTTCGGCATAGTTGCGGCTTTCGGCGAACGTGGTGATGAAGGCTTCATATTCTTCGGCGCTCACCACACGCACGGCGATCGGCATATAGGCGTGGTCCTTGCCGCACAGCTCGGAGCACTGACCGTAATAGATGCCTGTTTCGCGCGCATTGAACCAGGTTTCGTTGAGTCGACCGGGGACAGCATCGACCTTGATGCCAAAGGAGGGCACCGCGAAGGCGTGGATCACGCCGGTCGGGCTGGAGGTCACCTGCAGACGCACGGTGGTATCGACGGGCACGACAAGCTCGTTGTTCACAGCCAGAAGGCGCGGCTGGCCGGGCTTGAGCTCGGCGATTTCCTCTTCGGAGAGAATGTTGGAATCGAAGGCAACGCCCTGATCCACATATTCATAGTTCCAGTACCACTGCTCGCCGGAAGCCTTGATGGTGACACTGGCTTCAGGAACCTCGACTTCGCCGAGCGAGAAGATGTTGGCGCCAAGATATTTGCGCTCGCCATCGGGTACGGTCATCTGGTCGGACAGCACCCCGAAGGACGGGATGGCGATGACCACCAGGATCAGGATCGGCACGACCGTCCAGACCACCTCGATCAGCGTATTGTGGGTGAAGCGCGCCGGCACGGGATTGGCCTTGGCGTTGAACCGCACCACGATGACCACCAGCAGGGCCAGCACGAAAAGCACGATCAGCGTGATGGTCCACATCAGGATGCCATCATGGAAGGCAACGATGGAATCCATGATCGGCGTCACCGATTCCTGCAGGTGGAACTGCCCCGGCTCAGGGTGGCCTCGGCCGACCTCTTGGGCAGATGCCATTGCCGGCACCAGCGCCATAGCGGCCGCGGAAACGGCACCCATCTTCCTAAAGAACTGCCCGGTCACCATATACCCCCTATCGACACGTTCTGGCGGCGTGCACCGAAGCAGGATTGGTTGAATAGCGGCATAGCGAACGCCGCCCCGACTCAACTTCGGAGCGCAAAACTCGTGCTTGACCTAAATCACATTGCTTACCCCGAGTCTATTCTGTGCGTGGGGGTGCGCACTGCGGCATATTGGTGCTGCCTGATGCCACCCTCGCCTCATGCGCGCCGCAGTTTCTAGCCACAACAGGCCGGAAATCAGGGGTTTGGTTGACAGCATCGAGTGCGTGTCGGAAACAGACTGACCCCACGCGCAATACGTCGATTCGACGGGAGAGTTGGAAGAAGTGATGGTCTGGGCAAAGCGGCTTGGTGTGATCGGTGCATGTGCAATGGCCCTTTTGGCGGCGCCCGCCCTGGCCCAGGGCACCGTGCGCGCCGAATATGGCGACTGGCAGATGAGCTGCGATACGCCACCGGGTGCCAGTTTTGAACAATGCGCGATCATCCAGAATGTGCTGGCTGAAGATCAGCCCAATGTGGGCCTCTCCGTCATTGTGCTGCGCACAGCGGATCGTGAAGCGCGGCTCTTGCGCGTGCTGGCGCCGCTGGGGGTGTTGCTGCCCAACGGATTGGGCCTGAATGTCGATGGCACCGATATGGGGCGCGTCGCCTTCGTGCGCTGCCTACCCAATGGTTGCATAGCGGAAGTCGAACTCGATGATGACATCATCAGCGTGCTCTCCGAGGGTACCACTGCCATCTTCGTGGTCTTCAAGACCCCTGAGGAGGGCGTTGGCATTCCGGTCTCCCTCGATGGATTTTCCGAGGGCTTTGCAGCCCTGCCCTGATTGCGGAGGCACGATCTCGTGAGCAACGAGGAACGCGGGGCCCAGCGGCATCGCACCCTGAAAAGCGGCAAGATCGTCTTCAATGACGGGCGGTCCACTTTTGACTGCGTAATCCGCAATCTCTCGGACACCGGCGCCAAGCTGACCGTGACAAGCGCCTTTGGCGTGCCGCAGCGCTTCGTCCTGGCCATGGCTGATGGTCGCAAGCTGGATTGCGAACTGGCCTGGCACAGCGAAACCGAGATCGGTGTGCGCTTTATCTGAGGCAAAAAACCGGGCACATGCGCTGCACGGCCCGGCAAGTTTTCAGGAAACGGGGCCGGTGGGAAAACCGGCCCGGGAGATGGGACGCCCACCGGCAAAAGTGATCGTCCCAACTTTCGGTGCGGCCATCGCTGATGGCCGCGAATTCTCAATGTGCTCAGGTGCGGGCGTTGCGGGCCCGGGCAGCATTGAGGACCATGCCGGGGGTGCGGCCATTGCAGGCCTGGCCGGCCTCGACAATGTCGCCACGAGTGATCCCGAGATCCTTGAGCTGGGCCGCATCGAGCTCCAGCAGCCCACGAAGCGTCTTGCGACGGGCGCGCGCCAGCTTCGCGCTGGCGAACCAGGCGGTAAGAGCACGTACAGGGGTGACGTGCGAGCCGGCCACAACTGACCGCTCGCCGGGAAGCGAGAGAGCCATATTCTTCTCCAATGGACAGGACTGGCCGCCGGAGGGAGGCCGGCGGGCGTCGACACGACGATGTATCGATGATCCCTAGATAAGGCTCTGGACTTCCATTCGTCCAACAAATAGATTTCATCCACTCGATCAATTTGGGTGATGGAACGATGGCTGCCCCCCTTGACCTCGATCAGTTGCAGAGTTTCTGCGCCATTGCCGATTGCGGCAGCTTCACGGAAGCGGCGCGGCGGGTAAACAAAACCCAGTCAGCCGTGTCGATGCAGATCAAGCGCCTCGAAGAAAGACTGGGCCAGACCCTGCTCACCCGTGATGGGCGCAGTGTCAGCCTTACTCATCACGGCGAGGTGCTCTATGAGCGGGCGCGCAAGATGCTGCGCACCAATGCGGAAATCCTTGATCACTTCAATGACAGCGATTTGGCCGGTTCCATCCGGTTCGGCGTCCCGGACGATTATGCCGTGCGCCTCTTGCCGGTGATCCTCTCGAGTTTCCAGCGTACCCATCCCAGGATTGCGGTGGACGTGAGCTGCATGGCCTCGGAGGAATTGCTGAACGGGATGAAGGCGGGCCGCTATGACCTCATCGTCTTCACCCAGGGCACCGATCACAATTTCGGGGAGCTGTTCCGCACCGAAAAGATGTTCTGGGTGGCCAGCCACGGGGGCCGCGCCCTTGCCAATGAGCCGCTCGGGATTGCCTGCGGACCCAATTGCTGCATCTGGCGCAAGGACGCCATGGAACAGCTCGACCGCAGCGGACTGGACTATCGCGTCGCCTACACCTCATCCAACGCCACCGCCATTTCCTCGGCCGTCCTGTCGGACCTGGCCATCGGCTTTTTGCCCGAAAGCGCCCTGCAGCCCGGCATGCGCGTGATTGGTGATGAATATGGCCTGCCACGGCTGGCCGATGCGCAGATCGCCCTCACCCGCGCCAGCCACGCCTATGGCGGCATTTATGACGCGCTGGCCAACCACATCGTCCAGTCCATGGGCAATCTGGAGGGGGCGGCACAGGTGGAAGCTGCCGAGTAGCGGCTTGACCCGTTCCCGGCTTTGTCGCACCAGAGGCGTATGTCCCAGCTTCTGACCAATGCCGCCGAGTTCACCGTTTCCGAGATTGCCCAGGCGGTCAAACGCACGGTCGAGGATGAATTTGGCCATGTGCGGGTGCGCGGCGAGATTTCCGGCTTTCGCGGGCAGCACTCCTCGGGCCACGCCTATTTCACGCTCAAGGACGATGCGGCCTCAATCGACGCTGTGGTCTGGAAGGGTAATTATGCGCGCCTCGCCTTCAAGCCCGAGGAAGGCCTGGAAGTCATTGCGACAGGGCGGCTGACCACCTTCCCGCGTTCCTCGAAATATCAGATCGTCATCGAGAACATCGAGCCGGCCGGCGCCGGCGCCCTGATGGCGCTGCTCGAAGAGCGCCGCAAGAAGCTGCTCGCCGAGGGGCTGTTTGCCCGCGAGCGCAAGCGCCCACTGCCCTATCTTCCAAGGGTCATTGGCGTCATCACCTCGCCGACCGGCGCGGTGATCCGCGATATCCTGCACCGGCTCGATGACCGGTTTCCCTCGCACGTCTTGGTCTGGCCGGTGCGCGTGCAGGGCGATACTTGCGCCCCTGAAGTGGTCAACGCCATTGAGGGCTTCAACGCATTTCTGCCCGATGGGCCAATACCGCGACCCGATCTCTTGATCGTGGCGCGCGGTGGCGGCTCGATCGAAGACCTATGGGGGTTCAACGAGGAGGCCGTGGTCCGCGCTGTTGCCGGCTCGGACATCCCGGTCATTACCGCAGTCGGCCACGAGACAGACACGACGCTGGTTGATTATGCCTCGGACATGCGGGCACCCACGCCGACCGCTGCTGCCGAAGCTTCCGTGCCGGTGCGCGCCGAGCTGATCGCCTATGTCGATGACCAGGGCCTGCGCCAGCGCCAGGCCGTGCGGCGGGAGCTGTCGAGCCTCAAGGACCGGCTGCGGGCCGCCGGGGCTGGCCTGCCACGCCCGGCCGACCTAGTCTCGACGCAACGGCAGGGCCTGGACCTCGCCAGCAGCCAGCTTTCCGGGGCGCTTCGCCACTTCGTGCAGGCGCGGCGCATCCGCTTTTCCAATCTGGCGGCCTCGGTGCAGCCGCGCCTGGTCCGGCAGCGTCACGCTGAACTGGGCGAACGACTGGAGGCCCTTGGGCGCCGCAGGACGGCGGGGCTCCTGACCACAATCGACCGCGCCCGCCTCACTTTTGCGCCGCGCGCGCGTCAATTGCCCCAGGCGGCCGCCAATGCGCTCGAGCGCAAGCAGACCGCCCTGGCGCGCGTTTTGCCCCGGCTGTCCGACAAGCCGCTGCGCGCCGAACTGCGGCATTCCCAGGGGCAGCTTTCTCCCATTGGTGCCCGGCTCAATGCCGCCGTCACCCAGACGACCCAGGCGCGTCGCTCGCAATGGGAGCAATTGGGCAAGCTTTTGGAAACCCTGAGTTATCGCAATGTCTTGGCACGCGGCTATGCACTGGTACAGGACGAAGTCGGGCAGATCGTCACCAGTCATGCGGCGACCCGGCCGGGCGACGCGCTCAAGCTGAGCTTTGCCGATGGCGAGGTCGGTGTTGTCGTTGCCGGCGCCCCCGCAGCCAAGCGGAAACCTGCCCGGTCCGGTCCGGACGAAGGTTCACAGGAAAGCCTCTTTTGATGAGCATTTCAGTCCGGTATAAAAGCCTGTCAGCCGAGGAATGAGACCATGAACATTTTCGACAAGGGGTTTGCGCCTGCAGAAGCGAACCTGCGCTATCTCGATGGCGATTATGTCGTGCTCAAGCCCGGCAGTTTTGTGCGCTGCGCAATCACCGGCAAGCCAATTCCGCTCGATGAACTGTTCTATTGGAGTGTGGACCGGCAGGAACCCTATGCCGACGCCATTGCCGCCAATACGGCCTTCGAACGCTTTGGCCGGGGCCATTAGGAGTGGTCGAGGCGGCGCCGCGTCAGCGCTTCTTGGTCATTTCGAACGGTCATGGCGAGGACTGGATCGCCTCCGCAATTGCCAAACATCTCACCGATAGATTTCTTGTAGAAGCCTGGCCCGTGCTGGGGAGCGGCAATGCCTATGCCGGCACCTGCCCGATCGTGGGGCCCCGGGCCCGGCTCGAATCGGGTGGCGCGCGCACGGCCAAGGGCTCGCTGCGCCGCGATTTGGCCAAGGGCGGGCTGGCCACCATTCCTCCGGCGCTGCGCTATATGCGCTCGATCCGCAATCGCTATGACCGCATCCTGGTGGTGGGCGACGCCATCGTGCCCTTGCTGGCCTGGATCACCGGCCATCGCGGCCTCTATTATGTCGACTGCTACAAGACCGGCGCGGCCCGGCTCTATTCGGGCCTGGAACGGCACGTGATTTCCCGCACTTGCCGAAGGGTTTTTTGCCGAGCCGACAATCTTGCCGAAATTCTGCGCCAGGTGGGCGTCGAGGCGACCGCGCCGGGCAATCTGATGATGGATACCATCCCTTATGGCGACTATGACGCCCAGAGCCGGCGCAGCCAGCCGCTCGCGGTGACACTGCTGCCCGGCAGCCGGGGGGAAACTCCGGCCAATTTTGCCCGCCAGGTGGATGCCCTGCGCCGCATGCCGGCCGAGCACCGGCCCGATGCCTTCCTGGCCGTGGCCGGCGAAATCCCGGTCTCCGACCTGGCCGAAGCCAGTGGCCTGCAGCGCACCAATCTGCTCAGCGCCGAAGGCGATGATCTGGGCAGTCTTTCGGACGGCGACATCACGGTGCATCTCCTGCGCGGCCGGGCCATGGGCAATGTGCTCGCCGTGTCCGACATTGTCCTCTCGCAGGCAGGGACCGCGACCACCCAGGCGCTCGGCCTGGGCAAGCCCGTCATCTACATGACCAGCCCGAAAGACCGGCAATCCCGCTTCGAGGACGAACAGCGCCTTTATGGCGAGGCGCGCATCGCCGTTCCGGGTGAAGCCGAGGCTGTGGCCAAGGCGCTCGAAAGGCTGATCAATTCCGCCGATGAACGGGCGCGCCTCGGCGCCATTGGCCGGGACCGCATTGGCGGCCCGGGCGCTATTGACGAGGTTCTGGCCGCGCTTGGCTCCTGACCCGCGCCCGATGGCCCAGCGCCATCAAGCCACCCAGCGCCACCGCGAACAGGGCGGTCTGGGGCAAGACGCCGAACATGGCATTGGTCAGCCCAAGCGTGGCATAGCCAACGATCAGCACCACAGCCGCAAGCCACAATCCCGGAACATCCCGCAGGCGGAGGCCCCTCAGGGCGAGTGCAGGCGAAAGCAGCAGCAGGAAATAGGCAAGAATGCCCATGGCACCGCCCAGCGCGGCGAAATCGGCGATGTCGCTATGCAGGTTTTCCAGCGTATGGAGCGATGTCATATCGGGGTACAGCTCACGCACCAGAGGCATCATCTGCCCATAGCCGATCCCAACGATGGGCGAGGACTGCAGGGCTTGCCAGCCCGCTTCATAGAGCGCTGTACGATAGGGGTCGTTGGCCGTCATGAAGGCCAGCAGGGCCGTCATCGGATCTTCTGCGGAAAGGGCCGAGGCCAGACTGGACGGGACCGTCAGCAGCCTCCGAACCAATAGGCTGTCCGCTGCCAGAACGACGAACAGCACCGCACCTGCGACTGCGGCAGCGATGGTCGCGAAGGCGAGGCGCCAGCTTTTGAAACCGATCAGCAGAACCGGCAGGCTGACCGCGGCCAGCGCCAGCCAGGCGAGCAGCGGCCCCCTCGAGCCGGAGAGGACCACGCCGACCATGGCCAGCGCCGGTCCGGCCAGATAGATCACCCGCCAGCGCGCTGCGTTGGACACCATGCCGACCAGTGCCAGAAAACCCAAGATCGTGGTGATGCCGCCAAAATGGATCGGATTGTTGCCCACGCCGGCGCGCGCCGTTCCGGTGGAAATTGCCTCCCACAGGCCAAAGGCTACAGCGCTGCCGACACCGAAGAGGCACAAGAGCGGAAAAATGTGCTCGCCAAGCCTGTCGAGACCTGCCTTCCCCCGCTCCAACAATGCCGCAATGCCCGGCGCCGCCAGCATGGGAAGGCAGGCCGCCAGCGGCAGCAGGTCCATGGATGAGCGATAGACAAAGGGCAGAGTCGCAGCCAGCAGCAGCAACGCGGCATAGATCATGACCGCAGCGGGTCCGACCAGGGCCTTGCTCCGCGCGAACGCAGCAAGGCCAAGGCCAACCAACCCGCAGACGATGACGACATAGTCCGCGATAAATGGCGCCGTACCCATGAAGCCGAGCCCGGCCACAAGGGCTAGTCCGCCGAGGGCGGACCAAAGGTCCAGCTTCAAGGTCAGGCCTTGGTTTTGTCGCTGTCGGGGTCCAGCAGGCGGTGCAGATGCACGATGAAATAGCGGGTCTGGGCGCTGTCGACGGTCTGCTGCGCCTTGGCACGCCAGACTTTTTCGGCCGCGGCGTAATTGGGATAGACGCCCACGATGTCCACCTGGTCAAGATCGGCAAAGGTGATGCCGTCCGTGCTGGCGAGTTCGCCACCAATCACCAGGTGCAGCAGTTGCTTGTCGGTCGTTTCAGCCATCGGTCAGTCCCGCGTTTGAGGCAATTGAATCTCGGCAGTATCCGCGCTGTCCTGGGCCTGGGGGCAACCATAAACCTTGACCAGCGCGGCGTGCACGAGGGGTTTTAGGCTGATGTCCCCCAGGGCCGCAAGCGCCCCGTGACGCACATCTCGTTTGTTCAATTGTGGGAACCCGGTGCAGACATCGGCTAAGTCCAGACCACATTCACTCAGGATCACCGCCGCCCCGGCAATATCCCAATCCTGGGCGCCGCGCCGGGCCACCGCTGCGTCGAGCCTGCCGGTGGCCACCTGCACCAGCCGATAGGCCAAAGAGGGAAAGGCGGGGCCGCGCGCATAGTCGAGCCCGGCGGCCTGCAATTCCTGATGCACGGCGCCGGGCGCCGGGATCAGGGGCGGTGCTCCCGCACGGCGGGAGCGGGTCAGGGGTTTGCCATTGATCCGGGCGCCGCCTCCCCTATGGGCGTCATAGAGCTCATCGCGCGCCGGCGCATAGACCACACCGGCTACTGGAACCCCGTTTTCCACCACCGCCAACGAAACGGTCCAGTAATCCTCGCCGCGCAGGAAGGCGCGGGTGCCGTCAATGGGATCGACCACAAACACCCGCTCGCAGTCCAGGCGTGAAGGATTGTCCACCGTTTCTTCACTGAGCCAGCCATAATCGGGCCGCGCCTGCAGCAGGTTTGCTGCGAGAAACCGGTCGACCACGATATCGGCTTCGCTCACGGGCGAGGCATTGTCCTTGGTCCAGGACTTGATATCGCGCCTGAAATAGCTCGACGCGATGATGCCCGCTGCCACCGCCGTGGAGCGGAGCAGTTCAAGATCATCATCATAGGGTGGGGCGAAAGCCGGCATTGTGCGGGCCTTTTAGGCTTGGCGGCGCTTTTCCACAAGAGCATGCCGCGCATGGGCAAATGTGGCAGGGTAAACAGGGTTGCAAGAGGCTGGGTTAACCGCTTCTGACTGGGTGCAATACCCCGCTAACCCTCCGGGAAAACAACATAAATTTAACCCAACCGATTAAGGGCGTGGGTAAGGGGCTGGGGTAGATTGCCCCTACAAACGGAGCACAAGAAACAAGCTCTCGAAGTTACAGGAAGGCATCAAAAATGGTTCATGGCGTTGCGATGGAAGGGTCGTCGGTTGTTCTGGCCTTTGGCCGCCCGGCCGTAGCCGAGCGCCGCTTTATGGCGGCCAACGACAATGGTCCCAAGGACCCGGTCAAGACCGTCACGGTCCGCAAGATGCTCGAGCAGAGCGGCGTGGCGATCAAGATCAAGGTGCCGGTCACCGAATTTATCGGCGTGGCCGTGGCCACCGCGATTTCCGAAGACGGCATGCTGACCAGTTCGATCGAACTGGTCCATTCGGACGCCGAGCTGAACTACAAGGTGTTCGAGGAAGAGGGCAACCACAACGTCGTGGCCGAATGGCAGAACTGGGGCAAGAAACTCCGCCTGCCGCTGTTCATCAAGGCCGGCGATGGCGCTTACATGCCCTATAGCCAGCAGGTCGATGGCGTCATGCTGGGCAATACCGCCCCGCGCCGGAAGCTCGCCGCCGAAGCCTCGCGCCGCCCCCGCTTCCTCAACCGCCGCAAGCCCGGCCAGGCCGACGCGCACTAGATCCATTGCTCTCCAAAGCAAGCCGAAAAGGGTCAACCGGTGGTGCGGTTGGCCCTTTCGGCTGTTCTGGCGGCAGCTACCACACCCACTCGGCCAGCAGCGCCAGTGTCAGCGCCATGCCCACATAATGGTTGTTGTAGAAGCGGTTGAACGGATTGAGCGGGATTTCCCTGTCCAGCGTCCAGAGCTGCCAGGCCATTAGGCCCGCCGCCACCAGCGAGAGACCGGCAAAGATCACCCCGCCCCCGGCCATCAGCGAAGCCACATTCCAGAGCAGGAAGGCGCCGGCATAGAGCACCGCCACCGCCGGCCGGACATTGTCGCCGAACAGGCGCGCGGTGGATTTGACGCCGACCAGCGCATCATCCTCGATATCCTGCAGCGCATAGATGGTGTCATAGCCGATGACCCAGAGGATGGTGCCGGCATAGAGCACCACCGGCGCCCAGCTCAGGCCCCCGGTCTGGCTCGACCAGCCCACCAGCGCCCCGTAGGAAAAGGCCAGCCCCAGGAAAAGCTGCGGCCACCAGGTGATGCGCTTCATGAAGGGGTAGATCGCCACCAGCACCAGCGAGGCAATGGCCGCGTAAACCGTGAAGCGATTGAACTGGAACAGGATTGCCGATGCCAGCAGCGCCTGTGCCACCAGAAAATAGAAGGCTTCGCGGGACGTGACCTGGCCCGAGGGAATCGGGCGCGAGCGGGTGCGGGCGACCTTCATGTCGATGTCGCGATCGACAATGTCGTTAAAGGTGCACCCCGCTCCGCGCATCAATATGGCGCCGAGAAACATCAGAATGGCCGCCCACCAGCCAAAGCCAAATGCCGGTTGGGCGAGCGCTGCCAGGCCAATCCCCCAGGCGCAGGGCCAGAACAGCAGGTAAAAACCAATAGGCCGGTCCCAGCGCGCCAGACGGCCATAGGGCTTGACCGGCTCGGGCGCATGGCGATCGAGCCAATTGTCCTTTTGCGCGTCGGCAACGGTGCCGGTGGGGTTTGGGGTATTCATGTGCGTCTCTCGCGTGCCACCGATTTCCCCTCCCCCTTGTGGGAGGGGGACGGATTTTCTGCGTTCAGCAGAAAATCAGGGTGAGGGGTTCTCTCCACGCATACAGCGTTTATGGTGGCGCGCAAAACCCCTCATCCGCCCCTTCGGGGCACCTTCTCCCACAAGGGGAGAAGGAAAACTGGTGCCTATTCATGCCCCGAAGCCACGCCTCCCTTCCCCGCCTGTTCGTCGAGCCGAATCTTGCGTCAGGAATGGAACTGACGTTGAACAAGGACCAGTCCCTCTATCTCGCCGCGGTCCTCCGCAAGAGCGTGGGCGACGAGGTCGTGCTGTTCAATGGCCGGGACGGCGCCTGGCTCTGCCGCCTGACAAGCGATTCGAAAAAATCAGTCACCTTGGCAACCGTCGAACAAATTGCCCCGCAAACCTCGCCATCCGATCTCTGGTATGGCTTTGCCCCGCTCAAGAGCGAACGGCTCGATTACATGGTCCAGAAGGCGGTCGAGATGGGCGTGGGCACCATCCAGCCGGTGATGACCCAGTTTACCCAGCTCCACCGCCTCAAGCCCGAACGCCTTGCCGCCAACGCCATAGAAGCCGCCGAGCAATGCGAAGTGCTCAGCGTGCCGCAGATTGCGCCGGCCATTGATCTCAATACCCTGCTCAATGGCTGGGTTGCAGCCCATGGCGACCGCAAGCTGGTGTTCGCCGACGAAGGCGAGGCGTCTTCCTCGCCGATCCATGCGCTGGAACAGCAACGCGGGCAGCGTATTGGCCTCCTCATCGGCCCGGAAGGCGGATTTTCGGATACCGAGCGGGAAAAATTGCGCGCCCTGCCCTTCGTTGTCCCCATCAGCCTTGGGCCCAGAATCCTGCGCGCCGACACGGCGGCGGTGGCCGGATTGGCGGTGATACAGGCTATCATCGGTGATTGGCGATAAAAGGCGATTGCTTTCCGTCTTGCTGTCGCTATGTTCGCGCCCCAGTTTAGACCCTCGAACATGAGGACCATATGGCCGGTGCCGACACCCCCTCGCCCCTGATTTCTTCACGGGCAGATCTTATCGAGGCGATGGAACGCGGCGCCAAGCCGGCGGATCAATGGCGCATCGGCACTGAGCACGAGAAACACGTGTTCCACACCAATCCGCTGCGCCCGGTCGCCTATGAGGGCGAACAGGGCATTCGGGCGCTGCTCGACGGCATCGAGAAGGAAACCGGCTGGCATCCCTTCTATGATGGCGAGAACCCGATCGGTCTTCGGAACAACCAGATCGCCGGCGGCATTTCGCTCGAACCGGGCGGCCAGTTCGAGCTCTCCGGCTCGCCCATGGCCGATCTGCACGGCACGGCCGACGAACTGGCCGAGCATATGCGGGTGGCCAAGAAAGTCGCCGAACCGCTCGACATTCATTTCCTGGGGCTGGGCGTCACTCCGCTCTGGGCGGTGGAGGAAATCGCCTCCATGCCCAAGTCACGCTACGCCATCATGACCAAATATATGGGCCAGACCGGCACGCTGGGCACATCGATGATGTATCGCTCGGCCACGGTGCAGACCAATCTCGATTTCTCCGGCGAGGCCGACATGGTCAAGAAGCTGCGCGTCTCGCTGGCGCTGCAGCCGATTGCCACGGCCCTGTTCGCCAATTCGCCTTTCGCGGGCGGACGCGACACCGGCTATCTCAGCTTCCGCAGCGAAATCTGGCGCAATACCGACGACGATCGCACCGGTATGCTGCCCTTCGTGTTCGAACCCGGCTTCGGGTTCGAGCGCTACGCCGACTACGCGCTCGACGTGCCGATGTATTTCGTCATCCGCGACCACAAATACGTCAATGTCGCGGGCGAAAGCTTTCGTGATTTCCTCGATGGCCGCCTGCCGCAACTGCCGGGTGAGAAACCGACCATCAAGGACTGGGAAGATCACCTCTCCACCCTCTTCCCCGAAGTGCGTCTCAAGCAGTTCCTGGAAATGCGTGGCGCCGATATGGGCGATGAGGCGCATGTTGTGGCGCTGTCCGCGTTCTGGACGGGCCTGCTCTATGACGACATCGCGCTCGAAGGTGCCTGGGAGCTGGTGCGCAACTGGACCAATGATGATCGCGAGCATCTGCGCCGCGAAGTTCCCCGCCTCGGGCTCGACACGCCCTTCGACCGCTCTTCGCTGTTCGATGTTGCCGCCCAGGCCGTGGGCATTGCCGAAGCGGGCCTGGTGCGCCGCAATCGCCTCAACGCCAAAGGCCAGGACGAAACCATCTATCTCGCCCCGCTCGAGGAAACCGTGCGCAGAGGCAAGGTCCCGGCCCAACGCTGGCTCGACAAGTTCCATGGCGAATGGAAGGGCGACCTGACGCAGATCTTCAAGGAAGCCGAGCTTTAGCGCCAGAATCGCCCTGCAATATGAGCGTCGCCCCGGCGTTCCTCGCCTTTGCGGGCGATGGGACGCCGGGGCCAGGTTGCATAGTCTGAACTAGGTCTCCCTATCCAGCGCCACGATCTCCCGGTCGACGCAGACCGCGGCCCGGCGATTGGCCCAGACCACCCAGACGAGGAAGGCTGCCGTGGCAACGGCCGGAATCAACACGGCCCAAAGCACCGCTGAGGGGTCGAGAAAGCTCGCGCCATAGATCAGCAGGAAGCCAGGCAGGAAGGGCGCGATATACCAGCCGAACACGGACCGCAGCGCATCGCGCTGGCGGACCAGTTCGGCCCGGTAGCTGTTCACACTCGACTGCGCCCCGTCCGGCAGCGTTGTGCCGCCGGTCTTGCGCCGCAACTGGATCATCGAGACCAGCGCGCCCAATGCGAGGGCAATAAAACCGCCGCCCACCATCAGGTCGGCTTGTCCAGCCGGACCACCAAGCAGCAGCCAGCCGCCGAGCAGCAGCGAGGCGACGATGACAAGGCCACCGGCGACATATTCGAAACGGTTACGATTGCGGATGCGATTGTCGAGTTGCGCGGCCCGGCTCTCTAGCATGTTCGGGGTCAGGGTTTGCGGTGTCATATCCTGTCCTTTCCAAAGGGTTTTCGGGTCAGGTGAGCTGGAATTGGGCGAAACCGTCATGCCACTGCCTCCGATTGAAAGCCTTGCGCCAGAAGCGTCTTGATGCGGTGAACGCGGGTGGCCACCGCACCGGGTGAAAGCCCGGTAATCTCGGCTATGCCCGCCGCATCGACGTCTTCGAGATAGAGCAGCACCACCTGCCGATCGATTGGGCGCAGCCGGTCGATCAGGGCATAGAGCCGTTCTAGGGTCAGCATGTTTCCGGCGGCCTGTTCAGGGTTTGCCCGCTCATCGGTCGGTTCGACATCATTGATATCAATCCAAGCCCCCGCCGGGCGTGTCCGCACCGCCTTGTCGACATGGCGGGCGCAGACATTATGCGCCACCCGAAAGGTCCAGGTGGCAAGACTGCATTGTCCGGCGAAATTCTTCAGGCTCCGCCAGATATGCATATGGATGTCCTGCTCCAGGTCCTGGCGCAGGGCAGCATCCTTTTCATAGGCCGCCGCGAGACGTGCCATGGCCGCTCCGTGCTCCTCTGCAACGGTGCGATACAGCGCCTCCCGGCTGGTCTGACCAGCCATATTGGCCCCACCTTCTTGATCACTCACGGTATCAACAGTCGCAAGCGCGCGCGGTTTCTTACAAAAACAATTGCCTCCCCTGCCCGTCTCGTGCATCACGCCCCCAAACGGCACGGAGGCAAGACATGCGCGTAATGGTCATTGGTTCGGGTGGGCGCGAACATGCCCTGGCCTGGAAGATCGCGCAGTCGCCGCTGGTGGATGCCTTGTTCGTTGCACCGGGCAATGGCGGCACCGAAGGGCTGGCCACCAACCTCGCCATCGACATCACCGACCATGCCGCCGTGATCGCTGCCGCTCGGGAGCACGCCATCGACTTTGTCGTTGTCGGTCCCGATGCGCAGGTCGTGGCCGGGCTGGGTGATGATGTCCGCGCGGCCGGTATCACCTGCTTCTGTCCCTCGAAACAGGCCGGCCAACTTGAAGGCTCGAAAAGCTTCACCAAGGCACTCTGCGACGAATTCGATATCCCGACCGCCGCTTATGGCCGGTTCGAGGACGAGGCCTCGGCCCTCGCCTATCTTTACACGCAGGGTGCGCCAATCGTCATCAAGGCCGATGGCCTTGCCGCCGGCAAGGGTGTCACCGTGGCGATGAGTGTCGAGGAGGCAGAGGCCGCCATTATCGATTGCTTTGCCGGTGCCTTCGGGGAATCGGGCGCGTCCGTGGTCATCGAGGAGTTCATGGAAGGCGAGGAAGTCAGCCTGTTCGTGCTCACCGATGGCAGTGCCATTCTGCCCCTCACCACCGCGCAGGACCACAAGCGCGCCTTTGATGGCGATACCGGCCCCAATACCGGCGGCATGGGCGCCTATTCGCCAGCCCCGGTGATGAGCCGCGAAATCTATGACGAGACCATGGCCCGCATCATCGAACCGACCGTGCGCGGCATGGCCCGGCGCGGCACACCCTATGCCGGCGTCCTCTATGCCGGACTGATGCTGACAGAGGCGGGCCCGAAGCTCGTGGAATACAATGCCCGCTTCGGCGATCCGGAGTGCCAGGTGATGATGATGCGCATGGACAGCGACATCGTGCCCCTGCTCCACGCGGTCGCCACCGGCACCCTGGCCGGCCACGATGTCGCCTGGAAAGACCAGTTTGCCCTCACGGTCATCATGGCCACCCAGGGCTATCCCGGCGACTACGGCAAGGGCAGCGAGATCAAGGGGGTCGACGGCCTCGATAATAATGCGCTGACCGTGTTCCACGCCGGAACGAAGCGTGATGGCAACCGTTTACTCGCCAATGGTGGGCGCGTGCTCAATGTCACGGCGCTCGGGGCATCGGTCAAAGAGGCACGGACAAGTGCTTACAGAGGCGTGGACGCAATTGATTGGCCAGAAGGCTTCTGCCGACGCGACATCGGCTGGCGCGAAATCGCCCGAGAAGGCTGAACCATTCTTCAATCTTAAATCGCTAAGCTTGCTGCGAACCGTCTTTGACGCGGCCCCGCCGCAACGCCCGCTGACGCCATTGCAACAGCGCGGCATGGCGCTGGCGGACAGGCTGCGCATGAAGGGTGCGGAGCGTGGCAGGATGAACACGAGCAGCGAACCGAAAATCGGCGTGGCCCTGGGCGGCGGCTCGGCCCGTGGCCTCACCCATATTCCCTATATCGAGGCCATGGACGAACTCGGCCTCAAGCCCACGGTGATTTCCGGCACTTCGATCGGGGCGCTGATCGGCGCCGGCTGGGCCGCGGGCATGACCGGCAGGGAGTTGCGCGAGCATTCCTTCGAGGTGCTGGGCACGCTGCGCACCATTGCCAGCCGGCTCTGGGCCACCCAGATCCGTGGCCTCGGCGGCCTGCTCAAGAATGGCATTTCCATGCAGATCGAAGCCACCAGCGTGGTGGACGCCTTCCTGCCGGACAATTTCCCGCTCGAATTCAAGGACCTCAAGGTGCCACTCTATGTCGTGGCCACCGATTTCCAGTCCTGGCACCAGGTGGTGTTCAATTCCGGTCTGCTGCGCCCGGCCATATCCGGCTCCCTGGCGATACCGAGCTTTTTCAAACCGGTCATCTACAACAATCACCTGCTGGTCGATGGCGGCGTGGTCAATCCGCTGCCGCTCGACCAGGCCGATATCGGCACCGATTTCCTGATCGGCATCGATGTGGCCGGGGACCCCTCGGCCAATCTCACCAAGACCGACCACAAGGCGATCGATATCTGGTTCGGCTCCGCCCAGATCATGATGCATTCGCTGACGGCACACATGATGGCGGCCTATCCGCCCGATATCTATATCCGCCCCCGCGTTTCTCATATCGGGGCCATGGAATTCTGGCGGGTACGGGAAATCATCGCCCATGCCGATGCCGAGAAGGACCGCTTCAAGCGCATGCTCGAGCACAAGATTGAAGCCTATATCCAAAACCAGATCGAGCCGATCGACTCCAATCCCAACGACTGATCCTACCCAGCCACCGACACCACGACACTGCCACGCTTGCGCCCGGTGTCGACATGGGCATGGGCGGCCGGCATGTCGGTGAAGGCATAGATTTTGTCGATATGCGGCCGGTACTGGCCCAGCGCCGCCAGTCGGCCGAGTTCGACAATATCCTCGATCCGCTCATCGGCCGGCCCGGCAATCATCCGTTTTCCCTCCGGTCCCTTGCGCAGGCTGCCCAGCATTTCCTTCAGCGTTCCGGCAATGGCGAGATAGCGTCCATTGGGGGTGAGCAGCTTTTGTGCCGTGGCGAAATCCATCGCCTCGACCGTGTCGGCGATGACGTCAAAACGCTCGGCCAGCCTGGCAATACCGGTCTTGTGATAATCGATCACCGTGTCCGCGCCATGCGCCCTGACCAGGTCCAGATTGCCGGCGCTGGTCGTGGCGGTGACATGCGCCCCCGCCAGCTTGCCCAGTTGCACCATGGCCGAGCCGACAGCGCCCGCACCACCGAGCACCAGAATGGATTGCCCCGCCCGCACCGCGCCGCGCCGCAGAAAAGTCAGGGCCGTGGTGCCGCCGAAGCAGAGCGCGGCACCGGTCTGCATGTCGACACCCTCAGGCAGAAGGGCGACCGGGCCAGTTTCCTTGAGCAGCACATACTCGGCATGCGCGCCCATCCTGCCGCCGGGAAAGGCATAGACCGCCTCGCCGGGCGAGAACCGTGTGACGCCCTGCCCCACGGCCTCGACCACGCCCGCAAGTTCGGTCCCGAGGATCGGTTGGCGCGGCCGGTTCCAGCCCAACGCCAACCGCCCGAGCGTCTTCATGCCGGGCGGAAGATCGCAGGCGCGGATGCGGCGGTCTCCCGAATTGACCGTGGTCGCGTGCACCTTCACCAGGATTTCTCCGGGCTTGGGGACGGGTTTGGCGACCTCCTCGAGGCGCAGCACGTCAGGACCGCCATAATCGCGGGCAAACCAGGCTTTCATTGTCTTGCTCCTTGGAACCGCTAGCGGCCCTGTTCCTCGTCGGCCTTCCACTGGAAAACCACGCCAATCTCGACGCCGAAGACCTCGGCGATGCGAAAGGCAGCTTCGAGCGAGGGCGAATATTTGTTCTGCTCAATGGCCGCGACGGTCTGCCGGGTCATGCCGATGGCATCGGCCAGTTGCTGCTGGGTCATCTCGCCATGCTCGAAGCGCAGCCGCCGGATGGTGTTGGAAATAGGGGGCGGCGCCGGCATCAGGCGTATTTCCGGTACTGGATGATGATGATGATCTCGCGCACCAGGGCCGCAAAGGCGGTGACGAAGAGGATCAGGTTGACCAGCATGATCGCCGTCGCCCCCACCGGATCGATCGCAAAATCGGTGCGCGCAATTTCGGTGATCCACTTGCTCGCCAGCACGATGGTGACCAGCAGGATTTCGAGCAGCGCCAGTCCGTAGCGGTTCGATATGGCCTCGATCCGCACTTCCATTTCATCAGCCGGGGGATCGAATGCCTGCCCGCCCAGACGCGCTGCGATCATCGCGGCCGGCAACATGATGACCACGGCAATCCCGAAGCACCAGAGGAACCGCCAGAACAGCACGTCCCCGTCCAGTTGGCGCGCGGCAAAGTCGGCCCAGACGCTCCTGAAATACCAGCCAAAGATCACCAGCGAGGTCGTCACCGCGATCCACGCCACTTTTTCCCGCATCGACATTCATCGTCTCCGTGCCAAACATCCTTGGCGCTATATCAATCATTTCAAACATGATGTCAATGATCTTTGACATCATGTTATGTAAGACTTCTATAGCTATCTGGCGCAGAGCCTAGTCCCGGAGCTTCCTGAAGAAATCCACCAGCATCGCCTCGGCACGACCGGCCGAAAGCCCGCCGATCACCTCGGGCCGATGGTGGCAGGTGGGCTGCTCGAACAGGCGGATGCCGTTTTCCACCGCCCCGGCCTTGGTGTCCTCGGCGGCGAAATAGATCCGGCGCAGTCGGGTATGGGCAATGGCCCCGGCACACATGGCGCAGGGTTCGAGCGTGACATAGAGGTCGCAGCCATCCAGCCGTCCAGTGCCGCGCGCCGCCAGTGCTTTTCTGATGGCCAGCATCTCGGCATGGGCGGTCGGGTCGGCCAGCGCCCGCATGCGATTGCGCTCTGCGGCCAGCACGGTCTCCCCCTCGACGATGACCGCGCCCACCGGTGCCTCGCCGTTAGCGGCAGCCTCCTCGGCCAGGGCCAGGGCCAGTTCCATCGGCGAAGGCGCGCTCGACATCTGTATCGTCCTCAGTTTCCCTTGCGCCGGCCCGCCGCCAGCGTCGCAAGACCAATCCCGCCCAGAATGACCGTCGAGCTGACCAGCAAACGCGCGTCGAGCGCCTCGCCGATGAACAGCACGGCGCCGAAGGCCGACAGGGCCGGCACGGAAAGCTGCACGATGGCCGCCCGCGTTCGGGTCAGGGCCGGAGGCACCGCATACCACACCGCATAGCCCAGACCAGAGGCGATTGCACCCGAGGCAATGGCATAGGCCAGGCCGTCCCATCGGGGTGCATTGTCCCAAAGACCGATCACAAGCAACAGCATAGCCACCGGCGCGCAGCGCAGAAAATTGCCCGCCGTATCCTCGAGCGGCCGCCCCGACCCGCGCCCGAGCAGCGAATAGGCGGCCCAGCAGAGGCCCGCCAGCACCATGAGCAAGGACCCAAATGGGTCCGGCGCGGTGAGCCCGGGCGAAACCAGATAGGCGAAGGCGCCCAGCGCCAGCAGCAGGCCAAGCCATTCGAGCAGACCGGGCCGGTCCCCCGCCGCTATGGCGCGCGCCACCATGCCGACCTGCACGCTGGCGAACAGGATCAAGGCGCCGGTGGCCGCACCCAGCCAACCATAGGCCAGCGAAAATCCCAGCGCATAGCCCAGCAAGGCCCCGGCCTGCCGCCAATTGCCTGCAGGGGCAAAGGCCGCCCCGCTCTTGCGCCCGCGCCACCAGACCAGCAGAAACAGAATGGCCGCTCCAGCCAGCAGCCGGATGCCGGTATAGCTCAGTGCATCCATGGCGCCATCGGCCAAAGCCAGCCGGGCCAGGACCGAATTGGCGGCAAAGGCAATCATGGCCAGCGCTGTAAGCAGGACAATGCGCATCTGCCACCCCCTGGTGCCACCATAAGCATCCCCTGAATGCCTGTCTTGAAGATTTGCTGGCGCGCACCTGCTCAGCCCGGCGCGTACATCTCTGGATCGATCGCGGCCTTCAGGGCCTCCAGCCCGCCCTGCGTCCATCCTTCAGGCTGGGTGACCTCCACCCAGGCGTCGATATAATCGGCCGGAGCATAGACATGGCCATGCCCCACCGGCGGGGTTTGTGCCAGGGCCGCATCGACGGCCAATTGCAGGAAGGTGATGACCGGATACCAGTTGAGCGCAGGCGAGACATCGGGGCCGCGCGGCGCGTTGAGCCAGTCGGGCCGCTGCCAGTCGGCATCGAAGGAGAAGAACACGATCGGGTCACTGGCATATTGCAGGAAGACGATGCGCATCGGCCCCCAGGACAGGCCCTCCCAGTCCTTGGCACCGGTCTGGTTCATGAACCGCACGGCCGAGGAATTGCCAAAGCGCGGCAACCAGGCGGGCGATCCGGGCTGGCGGCTCTCGGTCATGCGCGACCAGATCGGGCTGGAAAAAGGCGGGCCGGCCCAGAGCGCGCCATCGAACGGGTCGGCCAGCACATCATAGACCGTGGTCGAATTCTGCGAGGCCAGCGCCCCCAGGCTGAGGCCGTGCAGATAGAGCCTGGGCCGGGTATCGCGCGGCAATTGCGTCCAGTAATCATAGACCGTGTTGAACAGGGCCTGGGCGGTTTCGGTGCCCAGTTCGGGTTCGATCCACAGCGAAAGCACGCTGGTGAGATAAGAATATTGCACCGCCACGCTCGCCACATCGCCCCCATGGAGATATTCGAGCGTGTCAATGGCCGCCGGGTCGACCCAGCCAGTGCCCACCGGCATCACCAGCACCAGCACCGAGCGCTGAAAGGCGCCGATGCGCACCAGTTCGGCCAGGGCAAGCTGGGCGCGTTCCATCACCGTGGGGGCCGACCGCAGGCCAACATAGGTGCGCAGCGGCTGCAGCGCCGGCTTGCCGGTCATGGCCTCAATCGCGGCCGCATCGGGCCCGGACTGCACATAGACCCGGGAATCCCGGCCAATGGTCTCCCACTCGATCAGCGACTCGGCGCTGCCGGTCTGGAACCACTGGCCGGGCGCTTCGGCATCGGTCTGCACCAGGGCGTCGAGCCGTTCGTAGAAATTGTCCGCTGCCCGCAGGGCCGAGCGCAGGAACAGATTGTTGACCAGAATGCTGATCAGCAGGGCCACCAGGGCCGTTGCCACCACAAAGGCGGCCCGGCGCGGCATATGCGGCAGCAGCCAGTGCCAGATCAGCCGGATAATGGTGACCAACAGCTTGCCGACAATCAGGATGGTTGCGGCAATGGGCAGGGCAAAAGTCGCGATCTGCAGCGGCTGGCTTTCCTCCACCGGCGGCATCTCCATCACCGCGCGCACCGAGTTCTGCCATGTGTTGGAATACCAAAGCGCCACCAGCACCAGCCCCAGGCAGACCAGCCCGACCAGCAGGCCCAGCGCGCGCGTGACCCGCCCCGGCGGCACCTTGAGCCCGAGGAAACCCCAAAGCCAATGCGCCAGATTGCCGAAGCCATAGCCGATGGCAAAGCAACACCCCGACAAAATACCCTGCACCGTTTCGGTGCGCGGCAGCAGCGAGGGCGTGAGCGAGAGCGCAAAGAAGATCGACCCGACCAAAAGGCCCGGCGGCGAGAGATGATAGGCCACCGCATCCCAAAAGGCATTTGCCCTTTGGGCCCAATCCTTTGGCGGGCGGGAACCAGTTCTCGACATGGCGCTTAGGTGAACCCGGAAGAGTGACGGGGTCAATGCTGGGGAGGGGGTGTTGGGTGCTCTGACGGATTTGGGGTGGGGATGGGACCTGAGGGTTTCATTGCGGATACAGCGAGCAAGGCCGCCGCTGGATTTGGGTTAGTAGGCCAGCCCAAGCTGGATCTCTATCTTCTGGTAGCCCGCCTTTGGCCCGTCGTAAGAATGATAGAGTTCCCGGCTTTCGCCAGAAAACCGATGACGGGACTGTTCAATCGCCTTGATCAGTGGCGCATACCCCTGGGTGAAGAGTGTACGGATTGGACCTTGATGGACTTGGACCGCTGCCATGATGGGCTCGAGATGCATTAGCTCAAACGGACCATCATAGGAGGCGGGCTTGAGAATCGGCCTGCAGCAGCGCCAGTTAAACGGCGTCTTGCCGTCCTTGGGGAGATTGTATGAGACAAACACCCAAGGATCACCCGGAGTGAGTCCCAGGCGTTTGATATCGGCATCAATTTGCGGGCATATTTCAGCGGCAGCGGCCTTTACCTGCGGAATTGTCAGGCGCCGGCTCTGGCTGAGGACCCATAGATCCTCTGTCTCAACGATCTTCATTGCTCACCTCTCGACCCACGATTATCCGGCGTCGAGATAGCAGCCAAACTCAAATGCAGAATTTTGTTCCCATTTGAGGCTGAATTAGGCGCTATGTCGGTAAACTATTCCAATGGCTGCCGTGTTGCGTGCAAATCGGACGCTCGTGTCATGCACTGATGGCTGGAAGGGGTGGATGGGTGACCGGCAGCGCGGACTTCGCGCTATGAAGACGTCCAATGTTTGGGCACCGATATTGCCCCACCCACCGGTCGTCAACCTCGGGCCTGACCCGAGGGCTCTGTACTTTTGTGCCGAGGATGGGGTGGAAAGCGGGCCGGTTTCAAGGGCCACGCTTGGCAACGCCAATGCCTTCTTTGGGGGTCGATTTCTGCCGTCCCTCCGCCCCCCACCCTTTGTCCCTCCCCACGAGGGGGAGGGAGACGATGAACACAAGCGCTACGGCCGGCCCAAACCCTCAACACTCACCGATTGTCACCCCGGGCTCGACCCGGGGCCCAGCCTGAGATGGTGCCGCACACGCAGAACGTGCTGCTGGATGCAGATGGTGAAACCTCAAGATGGGTCCCGGCCTGCGCCTGGATGACACGCGGTGTGTGAGGACAGAAGATGTCCCCACAACTTTATCCCCGTGCCCAAAACCGCCCTTATCCTCCCCTCATCACTCCCGCGCGGACGGACTGCAGCGAACTTTTGCGGGGGGAGCCGGTTGGGTGCTGGGTCGCTCCAGGGCCTGCCTGCTTGTTGGGCCACCTTGCGACGAGCGATCAATAGGGGCCACGACAGCAGGAGAAACCCGGCGTCCCGGGGCGGCGACGTCTCTATTATCTAGTTTTACCGAGACGCACGTGCCTCGGGATACGTCCAGTTACAACCGGAAGCCGCAAGGGCCAGCCGGGGCTTCAGCGCGCCCATTGGTGCGAGAGGGTAACACCCCATGCGCCATGCTGCGGCGCCAGAGGGCGGCGAATTGGCATGGGCACAATGTGCCAAGCGGGTCGGAAAGCGCCGGGCGCTGCCCTATATTGGGGGCAAGGAGAATCGCCCTTGCCCATCCGCCAGCTGCCCGAAGACCTGATCAATCGCATTGCCGCCGGCGAGGTGGTCGAGCGGCCATCGAGCGTGGTCAAGGAACTGGTGGAGAATTCCATCGATGCCGGCGCGCGCCGCATCACCATCACCACCGCCAGTGGCGGCATGGACCTGATCCGCATTGCCGATGACGGGCACGGCATGGATCGGAACGATCTGCTGCTCTCGGTGGAGCGTCACGCCACCTCCAAGCTCAGCGCCGATGATCTGGACGACATCCGCACCCTGGGCTTTCGCGGCGAGGCGCTGGCCTCGATCGGCTCGGTGGCCCGCCTGTCGGTCGCGTCGCGCACTGCAGAGGCGGACTCGGGCCTCGTGCTGGTCGTCGACAATGGCCGGCGCAGCGGTCCCATGCCACAGGCGATGAACCGGGGCACGGTCATCGAGGTCAAGGACCTCTTCGCCCAGATCCCGGCGCGGCGGAAATTCCTCAAATCCGCCCGCTCGGAAACCGCCGCCATTACCGATGTGGTCAAGCGCCTCGCCATGGCCAATCCGGCGGTGCATTTCGTGCTCGAGGGTTCGGACCGTACCGCGTCGAACTGGCCGGCGGTCACCGGGGAAGGTGCGCTGGGGGGCCGGCTGGGCCAGGTGATGGGTGCCGACTTCGTCGAGAACGCGGTTACCCTCGCCACCGCCCGGCATGGTATCGTGGTGGCCGGCATGGCGGGTCTGCCCACCTATACGCGGGCCAATTCGCTCAGCCAGTTCTATTTCGTCAATGGCCGCTCGGTGCGCGACAAGGTGCTGGTCGGCGCGGTGCGGGCCGCCTTTGCCGATTATGTGTTCCGCGACCGGTTCCCGGTGGTGGCGCTCTATCTCGCCATCGACCCGGCCGAGGTGGACGTCAATGTGCATCCCGCCAAGGCGGAGCTGCGCTTCCGCGACCAGGGCGCGGTGCGCAGCGCCGTCATCAAGGCCATCGGCACGGCCCTGGCCAGCGCCGGCTTCAAGGCCTCATCAAGCGTGGCCGAGGACATTCTGGGGGCTTTCACGGCGCCCGAAATGGCCGAGCCATCGGCCCCTGCCCCGGTCGCTCCGGCATCGTCCGCCGACCAGCCGCAGCGCTTCGACTGGCAGCCGGACAGTGTCGCGCTCAATTTCGACCGGCATCCCGGCCAGCTTGCCGGTTTCACCGCGCCCAGTGCCCGCGTGGAGGCCTTCGAACCCGCTGCCGAACCCGTCGATTTTCCGCTGGGCACGGCCCGGGCGCAGATGTTCGACAATTACATCATCGCCCAAAATGGCGATGGCCTCCTGCTGGTCGACCAGCATGCGGCCCATGAACGGCTGGTCTATGAACGCTTCAAGGCCCAACTCGCTTCGGGCCCCGTCGCCAGCCAGGCGCAATTGATCCCGGTCGTCGTCGAGCTGCCCGAAGAGGACTGTGCCCGTCTTGAGGACGCAGCCCCGGAGCTGGAAAAGTTCGGGCTCTATCTCGACCGCTTCGGCCCCCGCGCCATTGCCGTGCGCGAGACCCCGGCATTGCTCGGCAATCCCGATATTTCCGGTCTTGTCCGCGACCTTGCCGATGGCCTGGCCGAATGGGACAGCACCGCTGCGCTCACCGCGCGCATGGAGGCCATTATCGGCCGCATGGCCTGCCACGGCTCGGTCCGCTCCGGCCGGCGGCTGCGGGTCGACGAGATGAACGCCCTGCTCCGCGACATGGAAGCCACGCCCCATTCAGGCCAGTGCATTCATGGCCGCCCGACCTATGTGGAGCTCAAGAAGGGCGATATCGAACGCCTGTTCGGGAGAAGCCGATGACCAGCGGCATCCATCATGTCACCCTCATCACAACCGATGTGCAGGCCAATGTCGATTTCTATGTCGGCTTTCTCGGCCTGCGGCTGGTCAAGCAGACCGGCGGCTATGAGGATGCGCGCCAGCTCCATCTGTTCTACGGCGATTTTGCGGCCAGTCCCGGTTCGCTGCTGACCTTTCTGGTCTGGCAGGGCGGCTCGGCCGGGCAGGCGGGCGCTGGCCAGGTCAGCGAAATCGCGCTGGCTATCCCGCAGGGCTCGATCGGCTATTGGCTCGAGCGGGCATTGACGCATCAGGTCAAGGTCGAGGGCACAGGCCAGGAGTTTGGCGAAACGGCTTTGCGGCTGCGGGACCCCGATGGCTTCCTCATCAAGCTGGTCAGCGCCGATGTACCGGCCCTTGAAATGCCCGATGGCGATGTTCCTCTCGAACATAGGGTCCGGCGCATTCGTGGCGTAACCCTGCTCTCGGATGTGCAGGAGGAAAGTGCCGACTATCTCAGCCGCTATTTCGGCTTTGCAAAGGCCGGGTCAGAAGGTCCGATCCAGCGCATGGTGTCGGACATTGGCGATGTGATCGATATCCGCGATGCCGCCGGTTTCTGGCCTGGCGCCCCTGGCGCGGGGACCGCCGACCATGTCGCCGTTCGCGCAGTAGACGCGGCGCAGGTCGAGGCAGTCGAAGCCGAACTGCGCAAGCGTAATTCAAGCCTCACCACGCTGCATGACCGCAATTACTTCACCTCGCTCTATGTGCGCGAGCCGGGCAATGTGCTGATTGAAATGGCCAGCGACGGACCCGGCTTCACGCTGGATGAAACGCTCGAGACCCTTGGACAGACCCTGTTCATGCCGCCGGATACGCCGGACCCGGAAGCGATGAAAGTGATGCTGCCCCAGTTCGGCCTGCCGGGGCAGGAGCGCGTCGCCTATCGGGATCTCATTTACAAGCACCGCTTCTTCACGCCGGAACAGCCGAATGGGTCCACGCTGGTCCTGTTGCATGGCACGGGCGGGGACGAAACCGACCTGATGCCCCTGGCGCACAAGGCGGCGCCAAAGGCGACACTGCTCGGATTGCGCGGGCGCAGCACCGAGGACGGGACACGACGCTGGTTCCGGGCTCTTGGCCCCGCCATCTTCGACCAGGAGGACGTTCGGTTTGAATCCGGGGCGCTGGACGCATTTTTCGAGGAGGCGCGTGGCGCTTACAGGCTCGACCCGGAGCGGCTGGTTGCTCTGGGCTATTCCAATGGCGCGAACCTGCTCGGCGCGGCCATGTTGCTGCACCCCGGCATGGTGCGGCGCGCCATCCTGCTACGGCCGGTCATGGTGCTGGATGCCGTGCCCGAGACGGATCTCACCGGTACGCAGGTCCTGGTTGTTCTTGGCGAGAACGATGCCTTCCGCCAGGCAGGCGAAAGGCTGGCTGATGCGCTGGCACAGTCCGGTGCGGAAGTCAGCATACGCATTCTTGGTGGCAGGCACGAACTGGGACCAGAGGATGCCCCCGCCATCACCAATTGGCTCAATCACGCCGCCTTGGGCCCGACATAACGTGATTGCGGGCGGATCAGCCGACCCGTGTGGATCTGCTCATGGGCATGAGCGACCCAGCCGCCGACCCGGCCGGCGGCGAAGACGCCGGTGAAAGCGTCCCGTGGGAAGCCCAGCGCTTCGAGCAGCAGCGCGGTGAAGAACTCCACATTGGTTTCCAGCACCCGGTCCGGCTTGGCCGCCCGCAGCGCCGCCAGTGCCGTGCGCTCGACTGCCTCGGCCAGTGCCAAGCGATCGGCATCCATGCCACCGGCAGCACCGAGCCGATTGAGCGCAGTTTTGAGCGCATCGGCCCTCGGGTCGCGGACCCGATAAATGCGGTGGCCGAAGCCCATTAGCCGTTCGCCCCTGCCCAGCTTGGCCGCAACCCAGTCTGCCGCCTGCTCCGGCGCACCCACCGCATCAAGCATGTCGAGCACTGGACCTGGTGCCCCGCCATGCAATGGCCCCTTGAGCGCTCCAAGGGCCGCCAGCACCGCCGAGGCATAGCCTGCCCGGGTCGAGGCAACGACACGCGCCGTGAAGGTCGAGGCATTGAGACCGTGATCGGAGACGGTCACGAGATAGGTGTCGAGGGCCCTGATATGCTCTTCGCCTGGCTGATCCCCGGTCAACATGGCCAACATGTCTGCGGCATGGCTGCGACCGGTATGGGGCGGTATTGGCTTTCGTCCAGCCTTGGCTCGGATGAGAGCGGGCACGAACACTGCAGGTGCCGCAATCTGCAACAGAGCCACCGACTTATCCTCCCCATCTGGAAGTCGTGCCATAAGGGCACGGAGAGCTTCAGTGAGCGAGAGGGAGAGCAGATCCGTATCCAGCCGCGCGACTTCCCGGAAGGCCCGGAGCCGCGCTTGCGCCAGTTCTGCGCGCACCGCCTCTTCGCTGGAGGACAGCACATCGGGCAGCAGCAGCGCCAAGACCGCTTCGAAAGATTTCTGTCCCGCCAGCGCGTCCAGGCTGTGACCGCAGATCACCAGGCGCCCATTGAGCCCATCGACTTCGCTGAGGTGGGTTTCGGCAGCAATGACATTATCGAGGCCGGACATGATGCATCTCCTTGTTGTTCCGCCCTAGATCAAGCTAATCAAGATTGACGTCAATCTTGATGCAATTGATCAATGCGAGGTCACATGAGCTGGCTCACCACGGAACAGGCCCTGGCGCAATTGGGCACCAAGCCACAGACGCTTTATGCCAATGTCAGTCGCGGCCGCATTGGCGCCCGGCCGGATCCGGGCGATCCACGGCGCAGCCTCTACCGGCAGGAGGATGTTGAACGGCTCGCGGCCCGGCAGAAGGGCCGGCGACCGGCGCGGACCGTTGCGGCGGAAACCATCGCCTGGGGCGAACCGGTGCTGGAGACGGCGATTGCCACCGTTGCAGATGGCCAGTTGCTTTATCGCGGTCGGGACGCGGTTACTCTGGCGGAAAGCGCGACGCTGGAAGAGGTCGCGGGGCTTCTCTGGCAGAGCAGCGCCCCGCCCGATTTCTGCGGCAGGGCACAGGTGCTCCAACCCGGCATACCGGCTGCCTATCGCGCCATCGCGGAACTGGCGGCGACCGATATGCCCACGACTGGACGCATTCGCAACGTGCTCGTTGCCGACGCAGCGCGGACCGTTTCCTTTCTCGCCGGCGCTTTGGCAGCGCCGGGCAATGGTCCGCTCCATATTCGGTTGGCGGAGCAATGGAGCCGGCCAAAAGCGGCAGAGGCCATAAGGCGCGCTTTGGTGCTGCTGGCGGAGCACGAGCTCAATGCCTCGACCTTTGCGGCGCGGGTGACGGCATCAACCGGGGCGCCGATATCGGCGGCGGTTCTGGCCGGGTTGGCAGCCTTGTCCGGCCCGCTGCATGGCAATGCCAGCCAGAGCATGGCCGGCCTCGTCGAGGAAACACGGCGGCGCGGCGCCGAGGTGGCCGTGGCCGCGCATTTGCGGCAGGGGCAGACCCTGGTCTGTTTCGGTCACCGACTCTATCCCGAAGGCGACGTGCGCGCCCCGGCCCTATTGGAGGCTTTCGCCCTGCCCCAGCCCTTTACAGAACTGGCCCGTGCCGGAGAGGCGCTGAGCGGCGAGCGTCCCAATATCGACTTTGCCCTCGCAGCCATGACAGCAGCGTTCACCCTGCCCGAGGATGCGCCGCTGCAGATCTTCGCCCTGGCCCGTAGCGTGGGCTGGATCGCCCATGCGCTGGAGCAGGTGGAGACAGGCGCACTGATCCGGCCAAGGGCACGTTACACGGGCCCGGCACCGATGATCAGTTGAAGACGCTGGCGCCTTTGTCGGCCACACCGACCAGGCTCCGGAAGCCGGCGAAGAGTTCGCGGCCCATGCCTGAATGCTGGGAGCGCAGGTCTTCCGTGGCGGGGGTGCGGGAGAAGAATTCCTTCTCATCCCCGAGGAAGGTCAGGGTCCCTTCATTGGCGTCAAGACGGATCATGTCGCCGTCGCGGATCTTGCTAATCGGGCCGCCATCCATGGCCTCGGGGGTCATGTGGATGGCGGCGGGGACCTTGCCCGACGCGCCGGACATGCGGCCATCAGTGAGGAGCGCCACCTTGAAGCCGCGATCCTGCAAGACCCCGAGCGCCGGCGTCAGTTTGTGCAGCTCGGGCATGCCGATAGCGCCGGGGCCGGAAAAACGCACCACAGCGATCATGTCGCCGGTCAGTTCGCCGGCCTTGAACGCGGCCTGCAGGCCTTCCTGACCGTGGAACACCCGGGCGGGTGCCTCGACCACGCGATGCTCGGGTTTGACCGCCGAGACCTTGATGACCGAGCGGCCAAGATTGCCCTTGAGCAGCTTCAGGCCACCCGTCGGCTGGAACGGTGTCTTGGTGCTGGTCAGAACCTTGGGCAATGCGCTTTCTTCGGGCGCCTGCTCAAAGCTCAGCGTATCCTCGATCAGCTTGGCTTCGACCGTATATCCAGAGAGGCCCGTGCCCCAGACGGTCTTGACGTCCTCATGCAGATAGCCGTCATTGAGCAACTCCTTGATGAGGAAGCCCATGCCACCCGCTGCGTGGAAATGGTTCACGTCGGCCACGCCATTGGGATAGACGCGGGCCAGCAGAGGCGTGGCGTCCGAAAGATCGCTCATATCGTCCCAGGTGATCTGAATGCCGGCCGCCGCCGCCATGGCGATCAAATGCATGGTGTGGTTGGTCGAACCGCCAGTAGCATGCAGGCCCACCAGCCCATTGACGATGGCTTTTTCGTCCATGATGTGGCCGATCGGCGTGTAATTATTGCCCAGCGCCGAGAGCGACAGCGCGCGTTTGGTCGCCTCGCGGGTCAGGGCATCGCGCAGCGGCGTATTGGGATTGACGAAGCTGGCGCCGGGCAGGTGGAGGCCCATGATCTCCATGAGCATCTGGTTGGAATTGGCCGTGCCGTAGAAGGTGCAGGTGCCGGCCGAGTGGTAGGACTTGCTCTCGGCTTCGAGCAATTCGGCACGGCCGACCTTACCCTCCATATAGAGCTGGCGGATCTTGCTCTTTTCGTCATTGGGCAGCCCCGAGGGCATAGGTCCGGCGGGGATAAAGACGGCAGGCAGATGGCCGAAGCTCAGTGCACCGATGACCAGACCTGGGACGATCTTGTCGCAGATGCCCAGATAGACGGCAGCATCGAACATGTTGTGGCTGAGCGAAATGGCTGTCGCCATGGCGATCACATCGCGGCTGAACAGGCTCAAATCCATGCCCGGCTGGCCCTGGGTGACGCCGTCGCACATAGCCGGCACGCCGCCAGCCACCTGCGCCGTTGCGCCGATCTCCCGGGCCGCTTCCTTGATGATCTCTGGGTAGAATTGATAGGGCTGATGGGCGCTCAGCATGTCGTTGTAGGAATTGACGATGCCCAGATTCAGCGTCTTGTTGCCAGCCAGCGCAGCCTTTTCCGAAGGGGAGCAGGCAGCAAAGCCGTGGGCCAGATTGCCGCAGGACAAGGCAGAGCGGTAAACACCCTGTTCCTTGGCCGCATCGAGGCGATTGAGATAGTCGCGGCGGCTGTCGCGGCTGCGCGCGGCAATGCGGTCGGTCACGTCCTGGATAGCCTGGCGGACGGTCATGGCAAGTCTCCATATGCTGGCAAGGACGCGCCAGAGGGGGGCCACTGGCGCGGTTATCCTTGCATCAAAATACCAGTTCCCGTCAGCGGCCAGGGCGGTCGATTGGGGACCACCCCAGGAGCCTTATGGGCACCAGTAAACTGTCACCGGCGCGCCCGAGCGCAGCACGGCGCGGACCGGCATGTCGTCGACCGGCCCATCGCCCAGCGCCGCATCGAGCACCTCGGCCTTGCCCTCGCCTTCAATGTGAAGGTAGAGGCCGTCGGTCTGAAGCAGGCGCGGCAGGGTAAAGGTCACCCGCGGCTCGCCGGCACCGGGTGCCCGGATCGCGAGGGTCGGGCCGGAGGCGGTCAGTGCCGCGTCGAGCGTATCGCCGCCCGGAAAGAAGCTGGCCGTATGGCCATCGCTACCCATACCGAGAATGACCGCCGCAAAAGGCTGCGGCAGTTCGGACATCAGGGCGTTGGTCTTGGCAATTGCAGCGTCCGTCGGCTCTTCGCCGCCAGAATAGAGCGGGAAGAAACGCGCATTGGCAGCCGGCCCCTGCAGCATCTTCTCATTGACCAGCAGCGCATTGGAGCGATCGCTGGTTTCGTCGACCCAGCGCTCGTCGACCAGCGTCACCACCACCTTGGACCAGTCGATGTCCTTGGTCTTGCCCAGGGTCTGGAAGAACTTTCCGGGCGTGGACCCACCCGAGACGGCTATGGCCGCTGCGCCGCGCTCTGCGATGGCTGCGCGGATGCGATCGGCAACGGACTCGGCCAGTTCCTTGGCGAGTGTGGCCTTGTCAGCAAAGCTGCGGCGCTCGATGCTCACGAGTTGGGGCCCTCATACCAGGTGCGACCGTCGCGCTCGATCAGCGCTACCGCACCGCTGGGCCCCCAGGTGCCGGCGGTGTAGGTTTGCGGCGGCTCGGAGGACCGATCCCAGGCCTGACGGATTGGATCGACCCATTGCCAGGCTGCTTCGAGCTCATCGCGGCGCATGAACAGCGTCTGGTTGCCGCGCACCACGTCGAGCAGCAACCGCTCATAGGCTTCGGGCGTGCGCTCTGTGAAGGTCTCGGCAAAGCTGAGATTGAGCGGCACCTGACGCAGACGCATGCCGCCTGGGCCGGGGTCCTTGATCATCATCATCATCTTGACGCCCTCATCGGGCTGCAGTCGGATGATCAGCTTATTGGCCTTGGGCGCGCCTTCGGCATGGTCGAAAATGGAGTGTGGGATAGGCTTGAACTGAATGCAGATTTCCGAGACCCGTTCGGCCATGCGCTTGCCAGTGCGCATGTAGAATGGCACGCCAGCCCAGCGCCAATTGTCGATTTCGGCCTTGAGCGCCACGAAAGTCTCGGTGTGGCTGCCCTTCTTGTCATCGGGCAATTCGTCCTGATAGCTGGCCACTGCGGCGGTCTCGGACTTCACGCCGCGATACTGGCCACGTACGGTCTTGGCCGCCACTTCACCATTGGTGATGGGTCGCAGCGCTCGCAGCACCTTGAGCTTTTCGTCCCGCAGGGCATTAGCGTCGTCACTGGCCGGCGGTTCCATGGCCACAAGGCAGAGAAGCTGCAGCATGTGGTTCTGGATCATGTCCCGCAGGGCGCCGCTCTCGTCATAGTAGCCGCGCGTGCCCGCACCGACACTTTCAGCCACGGTCAACTGCACATGATCGATATGGGCCGAATTCCAGATCGGTTCAAACAGCGTGTTGGCAAAACGCAGGGCCAACAGGTTCTGCACCGTCTCCTTACCGAGATAGTGGTCGATGCGGTAAACCTGATCTTCCTTGAAGATCTTGGCGACGCCATCATTGATCTCGATGGACGAGGCCAGGTCGTGGCCCAGCGGCTTCTCGATGACAACGCGAGCATCGCGGCGATAAACGCCGGTCTTTTCGAGCTGCTCGGCGATCGGTTCGAACAGATCGGGCGCCACCGCCAGATAGAAGGCACGGACCACGTTGGGATCGTCGCGCAGCGCCTTTTTGATGTCACCCCATCCGGCCTGGTCGGAAACATCGTTGACCACATAGGAGAAGATGGTCAGGAAGCGCTTGATGACGGCAGCGTCCTGATAGTCTTTCTCGACGAACTGGGCGACGGCGTCGCCGGCCAGTTTCTGGAACTCGGCGTCGCTGAGCTTGGAGCGCGAGACACCGATGATGCGGCTCTGCTCGTCGAACTGGCCATCCAGGAAACGATGGTAGAGCGCCGGGATCAGCTTGCGCTTGGTCAGGTCGCCGGTGGCGCCGAACACCACATAGTCGAAGGGCTGGACGGGAATGATGCGGCTGGACAAAGCGGGAAGTCCCTTAGTTTGACGCGAAATCCTGTTTGGCGAGGATCACCGCGCCATGCAGAGGTTCGTATTTGGGCAAAGCGACAAAGTCACCATAGTGCTGCTGCAAAATCGGGAACAGGCGTTGGCCAAGCCCGCCGACAATGGCCATGACCGAGGCGCCATGGCTCTTGAACCAGTTCACATAGGTGTCGATGTAGCCGATCTGGATGGCCAGCAGTTTCTGGGCCACCGGGTCGTTCTTTTCGAGATGATCGAACCAGAGCGGCATCAATTTGCCGAACTCACCTGGCGCGCGCCCCACCAGGGCATCGTCGCAGCCTTCCGACCCATCTCGGCTCAACAGCCTAAGATCCATTTCGGTGGCGAAAGACCACGTCATGGCGGCTTGGTTATTGCCACCCAGTTCGGCGATGACGGCCCTGGTGAGTGGCGAAGCCTCGACAAGGCCATCCTCGGCCTCGACGGCATAGCGCACCAGTTCGCGTCCCAGAATCGCGCCACTCATCTGGTCGCCAATGTGAAAGCCCCAGCCACCAGCCTGATGGCGGGTGCCGTTGACGATGGACATCGCGGCTGAGCCGGTGCCGATGATGACCACGCCGCCCTCCTGGCCACCCAGGGCGCCGGCATGGGCAATGTCGATGTCATCATAGACCTTCACCCCGGCAAAGGGCCAGGGGCGGGCCGCAAAGGCATCGCGCGCCGAATCCATGCGGCCACCGGCCATGCCGAAGCAGGCATGGGTGTTTGCCGCCTCGGAAAAATCGATTCCAGCCGCCTTGAACACGTCCCGTGCGCCGGCGCTGATAGCCTTGTAGGCCGGCTCGCCGCCGTCGATCTGCAGGTTCGAGCGGCCGTTCTTGACCTCTGCCAGCGTTTCCAGATGTTCATTGGCCAGGCGCACGCGGCAATTGGTACCGCCACCGTCAACGCCAAGGTAATATCGCGGCACGAAAGGCATCTCCGTGGGTGTGAGGAAAATTGAAGGCAACAGGCGAATGCCGTGCTCCACTTCTCCCAAACTAGGTGGTCAATTCGGCGCGGACCATAATGCGAAAGGCGCTAAGACGAAAGTAGTAGGCGCCAAGAAAATGGCATTGCCTAGCCGGCCTGCTGCATGCGCCCCCTGCGCGGGGCGCGAAGCGGGGGAACGCCTTGCAAGCCCGACGCGTTTGGGGCGAAGGTATCGGTCACGGGAAAAGGGCAGCGGCGCGGCCCGAACAAGGATTGACCATGACACGACATTGCCTGGTCCTGGGCGGCGCTCGCTCGGGAAAAACCGCCTTTGCCGAGGGTCTGGCGCTGCATGCCGGCTCCAAGCCCGCCTATCTGGCTACAGCCAGCATCCTCGATTCGGAGATGCACGATCGGGTTCGCAGCCATCAGGCCAGCCGGGGCGAGCGCTTTACAACGATCGAAGAGCCCATCGAACTCTCCCATGCCTTGCTCAAGGCGGCCAAGGTGCATGATGTCATCCTTGTCGATTGTCTGACCTTGTGGATCACCAATCTGCTGCTGGCCAATGACGATGTTGCCACGGCGGTGAGCGAACTCTATGCCACGCTGGAGGAAGTTCAGCAGGCCAAGGTGATCCTTGTGTCCAATGAAGTGGGCTTGGGAATCGTGCCTGACAACGCCATGGCCCGCACCTTTCGCGACCTGGCCGGGTCGGCCCATCAGCGGCTGGCCGAAATCTGCGACGATGTCTATTTCATCGCCGCGGGGCTGCCGCTGACCATGAAGGGGGATGCTCCCGGGGCGCTCAGCTAAGCAGCACCATGAGTGCCAACAGGCAGCTCAGCGCGAGAAGAACGTCCAGCGTACGGCGGTAGAGCAGCAGGGCCAGGAGAATATCGCTCGGTCCCAGATTGGTCTTGCCGCTACCAAACGCAGGCAGATCGACCACTTCCCCGTCGTAGGCCCTGGGGCCGCCAAGCTGGAAGTTCAACGCGCCGGCGAAACAGGCCTCGGGCCAGCCAGCATTGGGCGAATCATGCTTGGACGCATCGCGCCGGGTCGTCGCCCAGGCTTTGCCGGGGCTGGCTCCGGGGGTTAAGAAGCAGGCCGCTGTGATGAGAACTGCACTAAGGCGGGCTGGCACCCAGTTGAGCAGATCGTCCAGCCTGGCAGCCGCCCAGCCGTAATCGCGATAGCGTTCATCGCGATGGCCGATCATGGAATCAGCCGTATTGACGGCCTTATAGACGGCAATACCCGGTAGGCCGAACAGGACCAGAAACAACCAGGGCGCAACGACGCCGTCGGACGTGCTTTCTGCCAGGGTTTCGACAGCGGCACGGGCTACGCCCGCCTCATCCAGCGTCTGCGGATCGCGACCGACAACGTGGCTGACAGCCTCCCGACCAGCAGCGAGCGAGGTGCGCAGGGCTTCAGAAACCGCTTGGACAGCGCGCGCCAGCTCCCTCTGGGCTAAAAACGTGGTGGCCAGCAGCATTTCGATGACCCAGCCCAAGGGAATCCAGGACAGAATTGTGCGGATGCCGACAGTTATGATGAGAACGGACAGTACCAACAGGCCCAGCGCCACAATCCCTGCCAGCTTGCGCTGGGTAGGGGTTCGGCTGACGGTGTTGAGCCGCTGCTCACAGAAGCTGATCAGCTTGCCGAACCACATGACGGGGTGGCCGATGGTTTCAACCAGCTTTTGCGGATAGCCAAACTGGCGTTCAATGGCCAGGGACAGTGGGGAAATCAGCGGGTCCATGTCTCAGGTCTCTATCGGTGCGGCCAGGGCGAGGAGCTGGTCGATATCGATATGGGTTTCAAGGTGGTGTGCAAGACCATCGAGCGCATCTTCCACGCCTGCTTCATAATTGAGGTCCGGGCCGGCAAACGCTCCCAGGATAGTGCGGCGGAAGCTATCGGCGGCAAACAGGCCGTGCAAATAGGTGCCGGATACGCGTCCATCGGTGCTGACGGCACCATCGGTTTCACTGCCGATCTGGGCGAAGGGCCGTGCCCTGTCGGGGCCGCTCGTGATGCCCATATGCATGTGATAGCCGGCAAGCGCTTCGCCGCTGGCCAGATGGATGGCCCGATCGGTGCGCAATTGCTTGGTCGGGGCGAGCACGGTATCGACCGCTAGCAAGCCCAAGCCATCGCTGGTGCCGGGGGCGCCTTCGACGCCGTCCGGGTCAGCAATGGTTCGGCCGAGCATCTGGTAGCCGCCGCAAATGCCCATCACATGCCCGCCGGCCCGGTGATGGGCCAGAATATCGATGTCCCAACCATTGGCACGCAGCGCGGCGAGGTCGGCCCGTGTGGCCTTGGAACCCGGCAGCAGGATGAGATCTGCGTCACGCGGAAGGGCATGCCCCGGTTGCACCAGGGTCAGCGTCACCCCGGATTCGGCCCGCAAGGGGTCGAGATCGTCAAAGTTGGCGATGCGTGGCAGGCGGGGCACGGCAATATGGAAAGCGCCATTGCCGCCGGCATAGCTTTCAAGCGCCAAAGCGTCTTCCGCCGGCAGCCTTGCTGCATCCGCGAAATGCGGCACGGGGCCGAAACATGGCCGGCCGGTGCGCTCGGCCAGAAACGTGCGTCCCGTTTCGAACAGGGCCGGGTCGCCGAAGAACTTGTTGATGAGGCTGGCCCGCACCAGTGCGGCGTCGCCGGGTTCGATGACGGCCAGAGTGCCCACAATGGAGGCGATAACCCCGCCGCGATGGATGTCGCCGATCAGCACAACCGGAACATTTGCAGCGCGGGCAAAGCCGAAATTGGCAATGTCGCCGTCGCGCAGATTGACCTCGGAGGCGCTGCCGGCGCCCTCGACCAGCACGATGTCCGCGTCTCTGGCCAGCTCAGAGAAGGCGGCCAGAACATCGGGCAGCAATTGCCCGCGATCGGCCCAGTACTGTCGCGCTGAAAGGCTGGCGCGGCGCTGACCGCGCACGACAACCTGCGAGCCTGCTTCACCCTCGGGCTTTAGCAGCACCGGGTTCATCGCGGTGACGGAATCGCGACGGGCTGCGCGGGCCTGCAGGGCCTGGGCGCGCCCGATTTCGCCACCGTCCGCGGTCACGGCGGCATTATTGCTCATGTTCTGCGGCTTGAAGGGCGCGACCTTGAGGCCACGACTGTTGAGCGCGCGGCAAAGGCCCGCCACGATGAGGGACTTTCCGACATCCGAGCCTGTGCCCATGAACATGATGGCATTGGTCATTGAGCACCCCGCCATCCGCACATAGCGCTCATGGCCTCCTTGGTCATGTTGCTCTTATGGCGCACAGATGACGTGGGCGTAAGACCCCATGACCCGCCCAAGTACCGCGCCCATGGGTGGCTGGCGGATGCCTTCGGCATCCAGCGCCTCAAAGAGGGGTGGTAGTCCCGAGCCTTTGGCCGATGAATAGTGGAACTCGTGACCATTGAGGCCAGGTGGCCAGGGTAAAGCGCTCTGGTGCAACAGGCGTCGATAGCCAAGCACCCGTTTTGGACGGTCGATGCGCGTCGTCACCGGCAGGAGCCCGGACATAGCATGGGCGGTGCCGGCCTTGTCGACGATGCCCTGCCCCAGCAACATAAAGCCACCGCACTCACCATAGATCAGCGCGCCGCTATCGCGCGCAGCGACCAGGCCGGCGTGGAATGTGGCAGCGGCAGCCAGCACGCCACCATGGAGCTCGGGATAGCCGCCCGGCAGAAACACCGCATCGGCAGCAAGGGCCGGCGCTTGATTGGCCAAAGGCGAGAAAAAGCTTAGTTCCGCGCCCTGGGCACGCCAGCCATCGAGCAAATGTGGATAGGCAAAGGCAAAGGCCGCGTCTCGGGCAATTGCAATGTGCTGCCCCAATGGCGGCAGGGCCACAGGTGGTGCGGGGTGGCTCTGCAAGGGCGCAGCGATAGCGAGCAAGCTCTCCAGATCAACGAAGTCGGCGATTGTCCGGCCGGCATAGTCGAGGAAGCTTTCAAAGCCGCCGGTCTCCTCGGGCAGCACAAGGCCCAGATGCCGTTCCGGCGTGACCAGTTCGGATCGGCGCGGGATGGCGCCGAGCAGTGGCAGACCGGTTTCCCGCAGCGCAGAGACCAGCATGCGCTCGTGGCGGGCGCTGGCCACGCGATTGAGAATGACCCCGACGACGGCAACGCCCGGCCGCCAATGGGCAAAACCTGAGACCAAGGGGGCAACGGATTGGCTGTGCTTGTCGGCGTCGACAACAAGGATCACCGGCAGACCAAGCGTTTCGGCCAGATCTCCGGTGGAGCCCTGTCCATCAGCAGCCGCATCAAAGAGCCCCATAGCCCCCTCGACCAGCAGCAGGTCGGCCCCGGTAGCCTGCTGGCTGGCCAAAGCCCGCAATTGATCGCGCGGCATGGCCCAAGGGTCGAGATTGATGGCGTCCCGCCCGGCGGCGCGCCCGGAAAATTGCGGATCAATATAGTCGGGGCCGGATTTGGCCGGCGCCACCACCAGGCCCCGCCGGCGCAGCGCCGCCAGCAGACCAAGCGTTATCACCGTCTTGCCGGAGCCCGAGCGCGGTGCCGAAACGACCAGTCCCTTAGCCAAAGACATGCCTCCGCACTTCGTCGACATACCAATCGAGCGTGGTGCGATAGCGCGTCACCGGCCCGATGACAACGATGGCCGGGGTCGGGACATCAATCAGGCCCCCAACCGTTCCGAGCGTTGTTTCAAGGGCGATCTGTCCGGGACGCGCGACGTTGGAAACGATGGTCACCGCCTCGCCGGGCATGCGTCCGGCATCAAGGAGGCGGGCAGCAATGACGGGCAAGTGCTTGACCGCCATGAACAGGACAATCACTGGCGCGGCGCGGGCCACGGCAGGCCAGTCGACAGCGCTTGGAACGGCGCCGGTTTCATCATGGCCGGTGACGAAAATCACCGCGTGGTTGGTGTCGCGGTGGGTGACAGGCAGGCCTGCATAGGCGAGCCCGCCGAGGCCCGCGGAAATGCCCGGCACGATGCGAAAGGGAATACCGGCTTGGGCCAGGGCCGTGGCTTCTTCGCCGCCTCGGCCAAACATGAAGGGGTCACCGCCCTTCAAACGCAGCACGCGCCTGCCCTGATGCGCCAACTCGATCAGGCGGATGGTGATATCGGCCTGCTTCGGCGATGGCTTGCCGCCGCGCTTGCCGGCATGAATGCGGGTGACATGGTCCGGGGCCAGCGCCAATACATCAGGAGACACCAGAGCGTCGTGGACAATGACATCGGCCTGCCCCAGGGCGTGCCAGGCGAGCAGGGTCAACAGGCCCGGACCGCCAGGCCCCGAGCCGACAAGCCAGACCGAGCCCGGTTCGAAGTCCGGAAAGTCAGCTTTGGCGAGGGTAGCGAGGTGGCGTTCAGTCATTGCGCCTCGCGGCACCTTGAGTGCAAGGACTGGGGCGGGCACAATGGCATGGGGCAGTGAAAGAAGAACGATGAAAATCCTGATCCTGGGGGGGACCGCCGAGGCGCGGGAACTGGCCAACCGGCTGGTTGATGCGGGTCATGACACCATCACCTCGCTGGCGGGACGCACCGGGGACCCGATCCTGCCCGCGGGCCGTTTGCGGATGGGGCCGTTTGGCGGCATTCCGGGGCTGAGCGCCTATCTGCGCGCCGCCAGCATTGATTGCCTGGTCGACGCAACCCACCCTTATGCCGGGCAGATCTCCATCAATGCCGTGGCGGCGGCCCAGGTCAGCGGCGTCAAGCTGGTGCGCCTGATGCGCCCCGCCTGGACGCCGCTGCCGGGCCAGAACTGGATCATTGTGGGATCGCTGCGGGAGGCTGCCGATGCGCTGCCGGCAAATGCCAATGTATTGCTTACGACCGGTCATGCCGGGCTCGACCTGTTCCTGGAGCGCCGGGACTGCAGTCTCTATGTCCGCGTGATCGAGGCTCCGCAAACGCCCTTGCCCGTCCATGCGGAATTGATCGTGAGCCGTCCACCCTATCGGCTGGGCGATGAGATTGCTTTGATGCGGCGTCATGGCATTACCCATCTGGTCAGCAAGAACTCGGGCGGCGGACAGACCGCGGCCAAACTCAAGGCGGCGCAGCACTTGGTTGTTCGGGTGGTCATGATCGAGCGCCCCATTTATGGTCCCGCCGATGAGGTGGACAGCGTCGATGCGACGCTGGCGGCACTCGGCTGTGTCACCTCCTGAGGCCGGTCCAGCCTTGCCAAAGCGCATGTTACATTGGCACTGCGGCACTTTTCGAGCACGAGGGCGCCGAACTGCATAGCCGCCGCCTCTGCGACCGACCCGATGCCGATGTGACGAGCGACCCGCAGCGAGGAATTAGGTGCCCTAGCCGAAAGCTTGGTTGCCGCGACGGGCAGGACAGGCACTCCGAGGGCGGCTGCGGCCTGGCTGAGGGCGGGGTGCGCCTGCTTGCGGTCCAGCGTGGCCAGCGCCGCGATATCGGCCCGGTTGCGGCCTGCCTCCGCCAGGCATGTGTCGATCAATTGCAGGACGTCACTGGCCTGAGCACCCGCACGCAGGCCGATGCCGGCGACAATGCCGGTCGTTGCGACGCCCGCCGCAGGGTCTGAATAAGAATCAACCATATTTGCCTCGTTCGGACGAGGCAGCTTCACTCAAAACCGGAGCAGCCCCGGGCTTGGTCCCGCAAATTGGTCGACCGCACCGAGCTCTGTTTCAGTTCCGTCACGGGAACGCTGCGCTATCATTGCTTCTAGGCCGGGCAAAGTTCTTGGTCAATCAATGGCTTGGCCCGGGCGCCGACAGAACGATCCGCAGTTACGAATGCTTCTGAAAATCGTTCGCAAATACAATGACTTGCGACCCAGCGACGGGTCCGCTATGGCCAATATTCAAGACCAAGGAGAGCACAATGGCGGCCAACCGCACCCTGGCCATCGCTGCGTCAAGCATTCTGGTGGGGCTGATTGTGCTGGGGCTGAAATTTCTGGCCTGGTGGCTGACCGGCTCCATTGCGCTCTATTCGGACGCGCTGGAATCCATCGTCAATGTGGTGACCGCCATCGGTGCGCTGATTGCGGTGCGCCTGGCACAGCGCCCGGCCGATGCCAGCCTGCCCTATGGTTATCACAAGGCCGAATATTTCTCCGCCGTGTTGGTGGGGGTGATGATCATTGTTGCCGCCATCCTGATCTTGCGCGAAGCCATCATGGGCTTTGTGGCGCCGGAGATGCCGGATGCGCCCATGCAGGGACTGGCGGTCAGTGGCGTGGCGACGGCGATAAACCTGGTCTGGGCCTTTGTGCTGCTACGCCAGGGGAAGGCCGCGAAGTCGCCGGCGATTGCGGCCGATGGCAAACATCTGATGACCGACGTGATCTCGACCGTTGGCGTGCTGGCTGGGCTGGCGCTGGTCTTTGCGACTGGCTGGGCGCAGTTGGACGCCGTGTTGGCCGCACTGGTGGCGCTCAATATCCTGTGGTCCGGTTGGGGCGTCATCCGGGATAGCGTGGGCGGACTAATGGACGTAGCGGTTCCGGGCGATACGCAAAAGACCATTCGCGAGGTGATTGCGACCAGCGCCGATGGTGCCATCGAAGCACACGACATTCGCACGCGACAGGCCGGTAGGATGACGTTTATCGACTTTCATCTCGTCGTGCCCGGCGCGATGAGCGTGGACGACGCCCACGGCATCTGCGACCGCATTGAAAGCCAATTGCGCAAAGCAGTCCGGGATGCGCAGATCACCATTCATGTCGAGCCGGAAGACAAGGCCAAGCACGCCGGAATTGTTGTTCTCTAGCCGGCTTGCCCCGTGAGGGAAGGACAGGCACATTCTCGCCATGCGCTACCTGATCGCCATTGCCCTGCTGCTGGTTACCACCCCTGTCATGGCGCAGTTCTGGACGCATTATGTCAATGAGCGCTTCGGCTATGAGCTTGATGTTCCACCCGGTTATGAAGGCCAGGGTGAGAGCGAGAATGGCGACGGCCAGACCTTCTACCTGCTGAAATCGGAGCAGGTCCTGGCGGCATGGGGCGGCTATTTCCTCGAGAATTTCGAAGCCGAGGTCACCCAGCGGCAACGCTTTGCAAGCGATGAGAACTGGGCGATCACCTATCAGGCCTCGACCCCGCAATGGGCGGTGTTTTCCGGCCAGCGCGACCACCGCATCTTCTACCAGCGCATGATACCGCTCTGTGATGGGGCCAGCTATGCGGCCTACCGGATCGAGTACAATATTCGCGACCTGGCAGAGATGGATGCTGTGATTGACGGCCTTTCGCGCTCGTTCGTGTCTACAGACTGCTAGAACTCAATACCCTTCTGCGCTTTCACGCCGGCGCGGAAGTGGTGCTTGATCTCGGTCATTTCGGTGACGAGGTCGGCGATTTCGATCAGTTCGTCCTTGGCATTGCGCCCGGTGACGATGACATGCTTTTCGGCCGGCTTGTTGCGCAAGGTTTCGACCACCTCATCAAGCGGCAGATAATCATAGCGCAGGCAGATATTGAGTTCGTCGAGCAGCACCATGTCATAGGCCGGGTCGGCGATTAGCGCCCTGGCCTGATCCCAGGCCTTGCGGGCGGCTGCGAGATCGCGCTGACGGTCGGCAACATCCCAGGTGAAACCCTCGCCCATGGCGTTGATGGTGACCTGGTCGGGGAACTTGTCGAGCACGGTGCGCTCGCCGGTATTCCAGACGCCCTTGACGAACTGCACCACGCCGACGCGCATGCCATTGCCCAGGGCCCGGAAGATCATGCCGAAAGCAGCCGTCGACTTGCCCTTGCCCTTGCCGGTATGGACAATGAGCAGGCCCTTTTCCTCGGTCTTGGTGGACAGGATCTTGTCCCGCGCGGCCTTCTTTTTCTTCATCTTTTCGGCGTGATAGGCGTCACGCTCCGCCTCGGTCATGCTGTCGATCTTCTTGGCGGGTTTGTCAGTCATGTGAGGATTCCAAATAGGCGAACACGGAATTGGAGCGCGGCGACCAAAGGCCGCGCTGGCGGGCTTGGTTGAACTTGGCGAGCAGTTCATCATAGCCGAAGTGGTTGGCCTCAATCAGCCATTCGCGCACGGCATCATTCTCGACAAATGCCTCGAAAGCGAGGTCGAAATGATGCGTCTTCACGGCGCCGGTGGTGACGGCGAAGGCGAACATGAAATCGACCGTGGCGATAATCTCAAAGGCGCCGCGATAGCCATGGCGCTGCATGCCGGCGATCCATTTCGGGTTGACCACGCGCGAGCGCATGACGTGGTTGATCTCTTCTTCCAGCGTACGGATTTTCGGCATTTCCGGGCGGGAATGGTCGTTGTGATAGGCGGCTGGCTCGTGGCCGGAAAGCGTTTCGGCGGCAAGGGACAACCCGCCCTCGAACTGGTAGTAGTTATCGCTATCGAGCAGGTCGTGCTCGCGATTGTCCTGATTGTGGATGACGGCATCGAGCTGGCCGAGGCGAGCGCGGAAGCGGTCCTGTAGGGGCAGACCGGCGGCCGTCGCGCCATAGGCATATTGCCCCCAGGCGATGGCCTGGTCGGCGAGATCAGCCTTGTCTGTCCACTTGCCATTGTCGATCAACTGGCCAAGGCCGGCGCCGTAAGTGCCTGGCCTGGAACCGAAAATTCGGGCGCCAGCCTCTAGGGCGGCGGCCTCGTCCGACCTGCCAGATGCCATCAACCCAAGCGCCTCGGCGCGCATGCGGGCGGCAATGGGGTTGTCGTCTTCCGGCTCGTCCAGCGCGCCGATGGCGCGGACGGCCCGGTCGAACAGCGCAATCTGTGCCGGGAAGGCATCGCGGAAAAAGCCGGAAATCCGGAGGGTGACGTCGACGCGGGGGCGGCCGAGTTTTGCTAGCGGGATGATCTCATAGCCCGAGACGCGCAGCGAGCCGGGATCCCATATGGGCCGCGCGCCGATCAGGGCCAGTGCCTGGGCGATGTCGTCGCCGCCGGTGCGCATATTGGCGGTGCCCCAGACCGAAAGGGCGACGGCGCGCAGGTGGTGGCCATGGTCCTGCAAGTGCCGCAAAACCAGGCTTTCGGCGGATTTTCTGCCGAGTTCCCAAGCACTTGGCGTGGGAACCGCGCGGGTATCGACGGAATAGAAATTGCGCCCCGTGGGCAGGACATCGAGGCGGCCGCGGGAGGGGGCGCCGGAGGGGCCGGGAGCGATGAACTTGCCGTCGAGCGCGTCCAGAAAAGCCTGCATTTCTGCGGGTCCCGAGGCGGCGAGACGGGGCTTAATGGTGGTTTCGACAGTGTCGAGAACGGCGCGGGTTGCGGGCCAATCGGGCTGGCAAACGCGTGTGCCGGCGACAAGATCGGCGGCGATGGTTTCGAGTTTTTCGACCATGTCGCCGACCCGGCGCACCCCTCCTGGAGGGTCAGGATGAACGGATTCGGGACCGTCCGATGAAGGCCCGGTCCAGGGGTTGCCCAGCTTGGCCGTGAGCGGGTCGAAACCGAGTTTCAGATCGTCGGCGAGGGCGCGAATGAGCGAGTTATCCCCGGGCGCTTCTCCTCGAGGTATTCTGGCCAACGCGACGGCAAGGTCTCGCGCGAAGCCTCCCGCGGGCGATGACCCGAACACATGCAGACCGTCGCGTATCTGCGCTTCCTTCAGATCACAAAGGAAGTTGTCGATCTTGATCAGGGCCTCGGTCTCGCCTTCAGGCAGGCCGATGTCCTGATCGAGGCGGCTGTCGCGGGTGAAGTCGAGAATGCGGCGCTTGAGATCGGCGAGGCGGCGCCGGTCCATCCCCGAAGCTGCGTAATATTCATCGAGCAGAGCCTCAAGATCTTTCAGCGGCCCATAGGTCTCGGCGCGGGTGAGCGGGGGCACCAGATGGTCGATGATAACGGCCCCGGTGCGGCGCTTGGCCTGGGTGCCCTCGCCCGGATCATTGACGATGAAGGGATAGAGATGGGGCAGTTGGCCCCAGAGGGCATCGGGATAGCAATCGGCATCGAGCGCCGCCGACTTGCCGGGCAGCCATTCGAGCGTGCCGTGCTTGCCATTGTGAATGAGGGCGTGGGCGCCAAACTCGCGGCGCAGCCAGAGATAGGCAGCGATATAGGCGTGCGGCGGCACCAGGGCCGGATCGTGGTAGCTTTCGGTCTCGTCCAGATGATAGCCGCGGGCAGGCTGGAGCAGGATGACGATATTGCCGAAGCGATGGGCCGGCAGGTGGAAGGCGTTGTCCCTGATAAAGGGATCCTTTGCCGGATCGCCCCAGCGGGCGATGACAGCGGAGCGGATTGCTTCCGGGAGCGCGTTGAAAAGTTCGGCGTAGCGGGAGAGCGGCAAGACGGCGTCGGAATGGCCGCGTTGGGGATTGGCGTTGGTGGGGCCGGAGGTGAGGCGGGTGATTAGGTCGGCGGAGGTGGTGGGATATCTGGGGGGAAATGAACCCCTCTCCTCAAGGGGGAGGGGCTTCGGGGCGGTGGACGACAACGAATACCCCGCCCTGTCCAGCGCCATCAGCATACGCACGGTGGATTCGGGGGCGTCGTAGCCGACGCCGTTGGCGAGGCGGCCGTCGCGGATGGGGTAGTTGGCGAGGACGAATGCGACCTTGCGTTCGGACCGAGGCGTGGCGCGCAGGCGGGCCCAGTTGAAGGCGAGGTCGACGGCGCGGCGGATGCCGCCAAGGTCGGGCGCATAGGCCGAGAGCGGGCATTGCGTGCGCTCGTGCCAGACGGCATCGGCCTTATGACCCACCAGAAGGCCGCCAACGCGGCCGTCAACTTCGGGCATGACGAGATACATTGCCATGTCCTTAGATGAGAGGCCCTGAGGGTCAGCGGCCCATTGGCTCTCAGAACGACCGGACTGGATGAGCTGGATTACCGGCGCATCGGTACCGGCGAAGGGATTGGATGCCTCATCAAGATCAGCCACGCCCAATGCAAAAGCCGTGAGGTTCAGAATGGCGGCTGGCGGGAAGGCAGCGAGTACCTGCTGCACGAAGGCGATGCAGGCAGCCTCTTTGAGCGAGGAAACGACAATGGGCACCGGGGCAAGGCCGCGGGCCTCCAGTTCGGCAACAAGGGCTTCGAGCGTGGCCGTGCCGGCGCCTTCGAGAGCGGCGCGGTAGAACAGAATGGGGATGTACCCCGACCCGGCCTTCCCCCGATAGGGGGAGGAGCCCGTTCCCGGTGCGCGGACACTCTGCAGCCCGGCCTCGTCGGTGACGCCGGTTCTGGGATGCCAAAGGCCGAAGCGGGGGAAAGGCTGGGGCGCAATATCCCCGGCCAGCAAATTTTGAGACGCCGGAACCTCTACGCCAACAGCCAGTCTCGAGAATGCCTGCAGAATTGCATCGGCATTATCGGGGCCACCGGCAATGAAGAGTTGGTGAAGGCTCGTCCAGTCGTCGGGGGGGATGGTGGAGCGCGATTGCAGGATCGGGTCAGGATTGGCGTCGCCGGGGAGGAGGACGAGGGGAATGTTGCGGTTCGCGCAAAGGGCGGTCAGTTCGTCCACGCCGTATTGAAAATAGGCAGCGCCGCCGATGAGGCGGAGCACCACCAGCCTGGCATGAGCAACGGTTTGCTCCAGCCACATGTCGACCGAGAGATTGTTGGAGAGCCGCAGCGTATTGGCCAGACGCAGGCCGCCCTCCCCTGCCCGGTCGGCCGCACCGGCCAGCATGGCCAGTTCACTGTCTGCCGAAGACGCGAAGACATAGTCCCCGGGGGACTGGGCGAGGTCGATAGCCTCGCCCTCTTGCTGTATCGCACCGGCCTGGGCGGAGAGGAGGTGCATGGATCAGGCCGCCGCCTGCTCCAGGCTTTGCGCGATCGCCGCACGGTCGAGCGGCGATTCACCGATGACGACGAGCGAGGTCACCTTGGCCTCGCCGGGCTTCCAGGGCCGGTCAAAATAGGCGGTGACGCGCGGGCCGACGGCCTGGATGGCGAGACGCGCAGCAGTGCCGGGCACAGCGGCAAAGCCCTTCAGGCGCAGCACATCGTGGGACTTGATGGTTTCTTCGATGATCGAGAGCAGGTGATCCTTGCCCTGAATACTAGGCAGGGTCATCGAAAAGCTGTCGAAATCGTCGTGCTCGTGGGTTTCCCCGCCATGTTCCAGCTCATGGTGGCTGGGGCGGTTGGCGATGTCGTCTTCGGAGGACATGCCCATGCCAAGCAGGGCAGTGATATCGACGTGACCGTTGGCAGCGCGGATGACGCCGACGCCGGGCCGGAGTTCGGCACGGATATTGGCTTCCACCGCATCGAGCATGGCCGGATCGACCAGATCGGTCTTGTTGATGACGATCATGTCGGCGGCGGAAAGCTGGTCTTCGAAAAGTTCGCCCAGCGGCGTCTCATGATCGAGCATTTCGTCCTGCCGGCGCTGGGCATCGACTGCCGCTTCGTCACTGGCAAAGCGGCCTTCGGCGAGGGCCGCGGCGTCGGCCACCGTGACCACGCCATCAATGGTGACCTGGGCCTTGATCTCGGGCCAGTTGAAGGCGCGGATCAAGGGTTGCGGCAAGGCCAGGCCCGAGGTTTCGATGACGATGTGATCGAATTTCTCGTCGCGGGCCAGTAGCGCCTGCATGGTGGGAATGAACTCGTCGGCCACGGTGCAGCAGATGCAGCCGTTGGAGAGCTCGACCATGTCCTCTTCGCGGCAGGTTTCGTCACCACAGCCGGCCAGAATATCCTTGTCGACGCCCAGATCGCCGAACTCGTTGATGATCAGGGCAATGCGCTTGCCCTTGGGCGCGTGCGCCAGCATGTGGCGCACCAACGTGGTCTTTCCGGCGCCGAGAAAGCCGGTGATGACAGTGGTGGGGATCTTGGTGGTCATATCGGGTCCGCCTGCATGAAGAAGACGCGCCTCCCGCGAGGACGCGCGCCTCTGGGATTGGAATAAAAAATCAGGCGTAGAGGCGCGGTGTGACGAGACCAGTCCTGGCGAGGCCCCGCGCCAGCTTGGCGCCGGCCAGAACAGCCAGGTCGACCAGCGGCTCAAGCAGGACCACCAGCATATAGGCCCCACCGAAGGTTGCGACAGAGGTGAGGTTTTCTGCCCCAAAGCCCTGGCCATAGAGCGCCCAGAAGCCGACCCACAGCACCACGCCGCCCTGATAGGTGGCCGAGAGCGCCAAAGCCTGGCCATAGCGCAAATCCACGTAAGGGGTGTCGGGCGCAATGATGCGATCGGCCAGGAACTTGATGGCGACCAGGGGCGCGACCAGCGTGGTCACATTGGCGAAATATTGCGGCAGGTCGAAGGGAGCGAAGAACAGCCCCTGGATCAGGAGACCCAGCGCGAGGCCGATGGCAGCCGGGGCGGCGCCAAAAAGCAGCAGCAGGGTGGAGCCGAGGATAAGATGCACCTCGCTGACGCCTACCGGATAATGCGGGAAGACCTCGAAGAAGACGAAGACGGCGGCCGTGGCCAGAACGGCCCGGGCGGCAAGGGAAACCAAGCCGCGTTCGGTAATGGCGTCGGCCGCGAATTTGACCGTCATGGCACCGGCGGCGGCGGCCGTACCATAGGCGAGCAGCATTTTTTCAGGGGATACGAGTTCGGGTTCGATATGCATGATCAAGTGTCCAGAATGGAAATCACGGGAAATGGCAACAGCGCGCGATGATGCTCTCGCAGCATGGCGCATGGGACACCGGGTCCCGATCCAGGGTTAGCCGGACGGCTTGAACATCTTGGCCTCCATCTGTCCCACCGACAGTCGAGTATGCGATCAGAGGCTGGCAGGTCTCCTGGCTCACGGGTCAATGTGACGCTCCACCTTCCCAATCCCCCAAGGGAGATCAGTGGCGTATAGGAGGGCACTCGCCGCTTACAGTTGCGGGGGCAGCCACGGATTTGGTCCCTGATGGGTACGCCGCACCGTGTTCCCTTTTGATCCCGTTGCGCCTTTGCGCGCAGGGAACCAACCTGAGACCAGTGTTAGGCGCAGCCAGGCCACCGGTCAATGGCGGCTTATTCGCGATAGTCGGGATGGGGGTAGCTGACAAAGACCTGATCCACGCGGGCATTGACCTGTTCAAGCAGGGGGTTGTTCGATTGCACCGGTCGGTCGCCGATGATTTCGTCCGCATCGAGCCCTTCTGGATAGTATTCGGGGCTGAAGGTCACGCCGACCGCGCAGCCGCCTGGCAGATCAGACAACGCACCCTTGTCAAAACCGGCATGACCGCCATAGTCCCAGCCGAACCCACTCAGGGTGAAGGGTGCGCCATTGAGCGCTTCGACCTGAGCGACGCTCATGCCATAGCGCACGCCACCGGGACCACTCATTTTGGCCGGCAGTTCGACATAGCTGAGATCGGTGCGCGCCTGCTCGTCCCACCAGACAAATTGCAGCCGCCGCTTGGCGCTGTCTGGGTAGACCTCGGTGGCAAGCATTTCGGTGCCCTCCGGGCCGGGCACAATGCCGGTGCGCACATTGTCGGCACCGTAGATCTCGATCAGCCGGGCTTCGGAGGAATCAATGGCAAAGGCGCCTTCGCAGGCAATCTCGAGAGCAGCAACCGGGCTGGTCATCAGCAGCAGAGGCAAGAGGCAGAGGCGCAGTGTCATGGTGTGGATTCCTCCATTGGCGCCAGATTGGCGCAAGCAGACGTCCACAACAAGAAGCGACTCGCTTAATGAACGGGCTATGAAGCAAGGAGCCAGGCCATGAAACCGATTACCTTCAGCCGCGAGGAAACCAAGGCCATAGTCGGGGAGATCCAGGACTATTTCCGCGAGGAGCTGGACCAGTCGATCGGCGCCATTCCGGCGGAACTGCTGATGCAGTTCTTCGCCGAGAAGATGGGCGCCTATTTCTACAATCGCGGCCTTTATGACGCGCAGGCGCTGGTCAGGAAAAAGATCGACGATGTCAGCGACGAAATCTTCTCGCTCGAGCAGGTGACCAAACACGCGCGCTGATTGCGCTTGCCAGCGGTGGAGCGGTTGATCAGATGGCTTTCGGCCCGGCCATGGGCCGATTCGCCCTCATATGGTGACCAATTGGGTTTCAACCTTGCTACGCTGGCCCCGATCGGGCTGCTGATCGCCTCCAACCTGTTCATGACTTTCGCCTGGTACGGGCATCTCAAATTCCCCGGCGCGGCTCTCTGGTTGGTGGTGCTGGTGAGCTGGGGGATCGCCTTTTTCGAATATTGGCTGGCCGTGCCCGCCAACCGGATTGGCTATGGGGTCTATTCAGGGGCCGAGCTCAAGACCATCCAGGAGGTCATCTCCCTTTCGGTGTTTGCACTCTTTGCAGTGCTCTATCTGGGCGAGAAATTCACCTGGAACCACGGCATCGGCTTTGCGCTGATCGGGCTGGGCGCCTTCTTCATCTTCAAGGGACCGCTGAAGTAGGCAAAAGGGTGAGAGGAGCGTGTCCCCTCACCCGGATTGCCGTGTCATCCAACCTCTCTGCCAGCAAGAGGGGTACAGGATGCCTAGTGGACGGTGCCGGAGCCGCCGACGGCGACGATGGTATAGGGCAGCCCCTCCACGCTGAGCGCGCGGGTGATTTCGAAGCTTTGGGCATCGACCAGATGCACCTTTCCGGCCAACGGGTCGGTGACGGCGATGACGTCGCCGGCAACAGTCAGGCGGGGCCGCGGCAGGCTCCATTCGCCATCCATGGAATAGGGCTCGGTGATGGTCACGGACCTCGTGATCTCGCCCTTGAGCACGTCGAGCTGACGGAGCTGGCCATCTTCAGTGAAGATGTAAGCGAATTTGGGCCGGACCGGATCGGTGACGAAATGCACGCGGCGGGTGGGGAGCTCGATCAGGCGGTAGGGCTCGGCTTCGGTGGGATCGATGATGACCAGCTTGTCGGCGCCGTAATTGCCGAGGAAATATTGCAGCCCCTGCCCGCCGATCAACGTGGTCACCTTGCCATCGGGCAGGCCCGCATAGTCGAGCTTTTCGATTGTAGGCGTATCCGAGCCGGAGACGAGCAGCAGGCCATCGCCGCAGCCGACCATGGCGAGGTTGCCCGAACTCGCCTCGCCATGCAGATCCGGGCACGGATAGGTTTCACCCACCTGATCGCCATTCGCGTCGAGCACGTTGAGGCCGAGGCGGGGCTTTTTCTCGTTATCGGCATCGGCGGTCGAGACCAGCGTATAGTCGCCCCACGGGATAGCCACGCCGTGATGAGCGGTGCCGCTGTCGAGCTCGGTTGTCGCGAGCTCGCCGTCATGTGCCCAGTCGTGTGCGGTGAACAGGCTTACCAGCCCCGAGCCGTCGAAGAACATGGCGACCTTGCCGTCGTGCTCGACGAGATGGGCGGGCTTTTCGCCGGTGAGTACAGGCTCGATCAGAGATGGCGCGGTGATCTCGATATCGCCGTGGTCGCCGTGGTCGTCCACGGCAATGCCTGCATCGATGGCCGAAACCTGATTTGCGGCGCCCTGCACCGCAAAGACCGCGCCATCGGTGGTGTAGAGGCTGGCCGGGCTGGCCAGCGGGAAGGTGGCAATGGCTGCGCCGGTTTCGAGGTCCAGCGCCGTCACCTCTGGCGCAGTGTGATCGCCGATGAACAGGCGCCAGGCGCTGGTTTCATCAGCAAGGGCGGGGACACTGAGCGCCGTGGCGGCCAGCAGGGCCAGGGGGAGGGTCTTGTGCATATCAAACTCCGATATGTTAGCACATTACATCGCGAGAGGCGCGAATGGGTGAGGTCAGGGGTGTGGAAGTCTGGGGGATTGGCAGGTGGTAGGATGAGAGGTGGAGGACTGGAGGGGGGAGAAGTTGGCTGACGGGCGATGGGTGCCGGACTAGCGCGTGCGGGCCGGGAGGACAGAGGAGCGGCGGATTTTCGGGCGATTCACCGTGCGAGAAATGGCGGCACCAAAAGAAGCACCGGCCCTCCCTCCTGACACGCTCGGCATGGGCCCCGGCCCGCGCCGGGGTGACGTTGATCTTGACCAGGATATTCGGTCAGCCCGCGACCTTTACCCCAGGCACTCGACCAGCCCATTGGCCAGGCCCCGCAAGAGCTCGGGATAGAGGTCGGGCCCTTCGGTCAGGGCACTGCCCTCGGGATCCAGCGTGCCCGCCTGGGCAGTGGTGCCTTCAACGATGGTGCGGACAATGGCGGGCTCGAAATTGGGTTCGGCAAAGACGCAGGTGGCGCCCAGCTCAACCACCTTGGCCCGCAATTCGTCGATGCGCGCGGCGCCGGGCATGGCTTCGGGCGAGACCGTGACTGTGCCGGCGACCGTGAGGCCGAAGCGGTTCTCGAAATACTGGTAGGCATCGTGAAAGACGATGAAGGGTTTATCGGCAACCGGCGCCAGGGTGGCCGTCAGTTCGGCGGAGAGGGCGTCCAGCCGGGCCGCTTCGGCTTCGGCATTGGCGGCGTAAGCGGCGGCATTGTCGGGATCGGCGGCGGACAGCGTCTGGGCAATATGGGCGACCATCAGCTTGGCGTTTTCGGGGTCAAGCCAGAAATGCATGTCGCTCTCGTCATGAGCATGGTCATGTCCCTCGTGATCGTCATCCTCGTGCTCTCCATGGCCATGTTCATCGGCATGATCATGACCGTCCTCCTCATGGTCGTGCTCGTGGTCGTCCCCCTCATGCATATGCGCCTCAAAGGCTCCGCCTTCCCGGACAGGCAGCAGTTCTATTCCTGGGGCTTCGGCGAGCTCGACCACCTGGGCATTGGTGGACAAGGTCTCAAGTGCGTCAGCCAGGAAGAGCTCCATGCCATGCCCTGTCCAGAAGACAATATTGGCTGCCTCAAGGGCCGCGGCATCGGAGGGACGGAGCGAATAAGTGTGCGGGGAGGCAGCGCCTTTGACGATGAGAGCGGGCGTTCCAACATCACCCATGACGGCGGAAACGAGCGAGTGGACAGGCTTGGTGGACGCCACGACAGCGGGGGCAGCAATTGCCGTGCCGGTCAGCAGCAGGGTTGCGAAGGTGGCGAGAGGGAGGGTGAATTTTGTCATGGTCTGGCCTCTTGGCAACGGAAGGGTCGAGAGCGATATGTTATGTTATTACGCTTGCAGCAGTGTTATGCTATAACGTATTGATTGGCGTCAAGACGGGTTGCTGGGCTTTTTTTGGTCGCGTATGCGAAGGGGCCACCAACCCCCAACGACCTCCCCCGAAGAAGGGGGAGGAGCGAAGGAAACCTGAATTTCATGCATGACTATCGGCAGAGAGAAACCCTGATCACGCTTGCCGGCGCCGGCGTGCGCAGTGGCGGTCGGGTATTGGTGGAAGGCGTCGACCTGTCGATTTCACGCGGCGAGATCGTCACCCTGATCGGGCCGAACGGATCGGGCAAATCGACAACAGCCAAGATGGTGACCGGTGTTTTGCGACCGAGCATGGGCACCGTGACCCGCAAGCCGGGCCTGACCATCGGCTATGTGCCGCAGAAGCTGGCCATTGACTGGACACTGCCACTGACCGTTGAACGGCTGATGACATTGACGGGACGGTTCTCATCCGCCGAGATTGGAGAAGCCCTTGAGGCGGTCGGGGCAGCACACCTGCGCAAAGCGGCCGTGCAAGAACTGTCGGGAGGCGAGTTCCAGCGCGTGCTGTTCGCTCGTGCCATGATCCGAAAGCCTGACCTCTTGGTGCTGGACGAGCCGGTGCAGGGGGTCGACTTCTCCGGCGAAGTGGCCCTCTACCAATTGATCCGGCAGATCCGCGACAAGACGCAAGCGGGCATATTGATGATTTCGCATGACCTGCATGTGGTGATGGCCGAAACGGATACTGTCATCTGCCTCAATGGCCATGTCTGCTGCCGGGGCACGCCCAATGCGGTCAAGACCAGCCCGGAATATCTGCGGCTGTTCGGCGACCGGGCGGGTTCGGCCCTGGCGATCTATGAGCATCATCACGACCATGAGCACCACGAGGATGGTTGTGTGGTCGGGGCGCATGGGGAGCATGAGCATTCCCACGGCCATCAGCATGAGCATGGGGAGCACGGCCATGTTCGGTGATTTCTTCTCACGCGCTCTGGTTGCCGGGGTGGGCCTTGCCGCCGTGACCGGCCCGTTGGGCTGCTTTGTTGTCTGGCGCCGCATGGCCTATTTCGGCGACACCATGGCGCATTCGGCACTGCTGGGCGTCGCCCTGTCGATCCTGCTGTCCGTCAATGTGACGCTGGGCGTCTTTGCCGTTGCAGCGCTGGTGGCGGGCGCCTTGCTGCTGCTGCAGAAGCAGAACACGCTTTCGACCGATGCCCTTTTGGGGATTCTCAGCCATTCGAGCCTGGCTGTCGGGCTGGTGATTGTGGGCTTTCTGACCCAGGTGCGGATCGACCTGATGGGGTTCCTGTTCGGCGATATCCTGGCCGTCTCGGTGGAGGATATTGCAATCATCTATGGCGGGGGTATCGCCATTCTCGCCATCCTGGTGCTGAACTGGCGGCCGCTGCTGGCGGCAACGGTCAGTCCGGAACTGGCCGAGGCCGAGGGCTTGCGCCCGGAAGTCAGCCGCATCATCCTGATGCTGCTGATGGCCAGTGTGATCGCCATTGCCATGAAGCTGGTCGGGGTTCTGTTGATCACGTCCCTTCTGATCATTCCAGCGGCCACGGCACGGCGCCTGAGTGCCACGCCGGAGATGATGGCCGCAGTCGCGGCGGTACTAGGCGGGCTTTCCGTGGTCGGCGGCTTGTTCGGGTCGCGGACCTGGGATACCGCTTCTGGACCATCCATCGTGGTGATGGCGCTGGCGCTGTTCTTACTGTCGCTGGTGGTGCCCACGGCGCGGCTGTTTGGCAGGAGAGATCACTATGGCACATGACCATGTCATGCCCACGGACCTGACCCGGAACCAGGAACTGGTGCTGGGCACGCTGAACCACGCCCCGGCTCCGCTCTCGGCCTATGACATTCTCGACCTGCTGCGCAGTGAAGGCCTGCGCGCGCCATTGCAGGTCTATCGGGCGCTGGACAAGCTGGTGGAACGCGGCCTGGCGCATCGGCTGGAATCGCTCAATGCCTTCGTGGCCTGCGCAGACGAGCATTGTCATCGCAAAGGGCTGATCGCCTTTGCCATTTGCGAAGGTTGCGGCAAGGTGGATGAATTCGCCGATGCGGTGATCGAAGAGCGGCTAGGCAAATGGGCAGGCGCGACCGGTTTCAAGGTCGAGCGGACAACCATGGAAATTCGCGGCAAGTGCGCGGAATGCCTGAAGGCGGCCTGAAGCACGGGCCGCCGCTTTTCTCTTCAGGCCGCATTGCAGCCGTTAGCTGAATGTCAGTAACCGCACGGCAGCCGCGCCATACTCACGGGTATCTTCGACTTCAAAGCCCGACGGAATAGTCACCTCGGCACTGGCAGCCTCTTCCCAGACGATGGTGGCACCGGGCGCGATCCAGCCATTGGCGGCGAGTTCGGTGAGGGCCTTCTCGCCCAGGCCCTGCCCATAGGGTGGATCGAGAAAAATCAGGTCGAACTCGCCAAAGGTGCCCGGCGCGCCAAGCGCGGTAGCATCGCGGCGCAGCAGCTTGGTGATGCCTGCGACACCAAAGGCCTGGATGTGATCGCGAATGAGGCCGCGCGCCTCGGCCCCCGTATCGACAAAGGTAACATGGGCCGCACCGCGTGAGAGTGCTTCGAGCCCCAGGGCACCCGTGCCGGCAAACAGATCCAGCACGCGCTTGCCCTCGAACACCGGCCCAAGCCGGGACCCAAGAATATTGAACATCGACTCGCGCGCCCGGTCCGAGGTGGGGCGGATGCTGTCATCTGAGGGCGATGACAATTGCTTGCCGCGAAATTTGCCGGCGACGATGCGCATGATCGGCTAGCCCCTCGGCTTACGCGGGCCACTGGAGGGGCGCCCGCCTGTGGGCCGTCCGCCAGTAGGACGCGGGCCACCGGGTTTGCCCGCAAAAGGCTTGGCACCGGGACGGCCACCCGCCGAACGGGCACCACCAGGTTTTCCGGCATAAGGCTTGGCCGCACCACCAGGCTTGCCGGCGAAGGGCTTGCGGTCACCGAAGGATTTGCTGCCCGGGCGAGTGTCGGCGCGCTGCGGGCGGTCACCATGGGGTCGTTCGCTACGGGCCGGACGATCGCCCTGGGGGCGTTCGGTACGGGGACCATGGGCCGGCCTGTCACCGTAAGGCCGCTGCGGACGATCCCCATAATCACGCTTGGGACGATCATCGAAATTCCGTTCGGGACGCGGGCCACGGGCCGGACGTTCGCCCTGCGGACGGGCAGGCTTGCCGCCGAAATCGCGTTTCGGGCGGTCACCAAAGTCCTTCTTGGGGCGTTCGGAGAAACTGCCGCGTGCCGGCTTGTCGCCAAAGCTGCGCTTGGGCCGATCCTCAAAGCCACGGTCTGTTCGCGGACCGCGTGCGGGCCGGTCACCAAAGTCGCGTTTGGGGCGGTCCGCAAAGCCTCCGCGCGCCGGCTTGTCGCCATCACGGCGGGGTGGCCGGTCGCCAAAGGACTTGCGGCCCTCGGGGCGATCGGACCGCTCGGGGCGGCCAGCGGGTTTGCCGAAGCTGCGGGCGGGCTGTTCATCACGATCCCGACGCGAGCGGCCGTCACCCTTGGGCTCGAAGGCCTCAGGGGCGCGACCATCATCCTCGAAATGGATGCGACGCGGCCGCATTGGGCGACCTTCATCGCGATCCCGGACGCCGTCCCGACCCATAGCGGGACGTGGACGTAGCGGTTGCCGGTCACGCGGGGAACGAACCGGGCGTTCATCGCGGACCGGGGCGGTATCGGGCATCTCGCTCTCGAAATCGACGCCGGCCGACTCGGCCAGCTTCTTGCCGAGCTGATCGCGCAGCATGCGCGCCTTGACCATCTCGACGCCACCTTCGGCCAGATCACCGAGCTGGAATGGCCCATAGGAGATGCGGATCAGCCGGTTCACCTCAAGGCCGAGCGAGCCCAGCACGTTCTTGACTTCGCGGTTCTTGCCTTCGCGCAGGCCCAGCACCATCCAGACATTGGATCCCTGTTCGCGCTCCAGCGTGGCGGTGATCGGGCCATATTGCACGCCATCGACCGTGATGCCGTGCTTGAGGCTGTCGAGCTGGGTCTGGGTGACCGAACCGAAGGCGCGCACGCGATAGCGGCGCAGCCAGCCGGTGGAGGGCAGTTCGAGCACGCGCTTGAGGCCGCCATCATTGGTGAGCAGCAGCAGGCCTTCGGTGTTGATATCGAGGCGGCCCACGGTCAGCACGCGGGGGAGCCCCATGCGGTCGAGTTCCTCGAAAATGGTGGGTCGGCCTTCAGGGTCCTTCTCGGTGACCACCAGGCCGGCAGGCTTGTTGTAGAGCCAGACGCGGGTGCCTTGGCGCGCGGCAAGCGGCAGGCCATCGACCTCGATCTTGTCGCGGCTGGTAACGTTGAAGGCTGGCGTCAGCACGGTCTTGCCGTTGACAGCCACGCGACCGTCGGCAATCCAGCCCTCGGCATCGCGGCGGGAGCAGAGACCGGCCCGGGCAATGACTTTGGCCAGACGATCGGCAGATTCGGGTTGTTTGGGGGTGTCGCTCATTGGAGCACTTTCTGACATGCGTGACCCATGATGCCACGAGCGGGATCGCAGTGGCGGGCGGCGCGGTAAAATCGAAGACGCCCCGCCGAAAGGCGGGGCGCCATTTTCAGTGTTCGGTCATTGATCGAACCGGGGCTACTAGTTCCGACCCAGGGTATTGTTGATGTCCGTGCCGATCAGGCCCGAACTGGACACGCCCGGATTGGCTTCCTGCAGCGCCCGGCGCACATCGGCGGGGCAGCGGTCATCCCGCAAGGAGACCAGTTCGCCCGAGGCGGTGCGACAGACCAGTTGCGAATCGCCAACGCGGGTAAAGTACTCGGCCGGCGGCAGGTAGAGCGGGCGCTCATTATTGGCCGTGACAGCCATGTTGGCGGCCTGCATGCGTGCGGTGAGCTGGCGCGCTTCAACCTCGGTCAGCGGGCGGCCGCCCAGAGTGCGCATATCGACAACGCGGGCGTCACGCAGCAGGCGCAGGTCGGCCTCGCTGAGATTGGTGGTGTCGATCTGTACCGTGTCGCTGTCGGCGGGCAATTGCGCCGCGGCGACCTGGGTGCGGGGCGCCGGCAGATTGGCGTCGGATTTGGGCAGCACCAACGGGGCACGTGCGGCGGTCAGATCTTCCTTTGGCGGGTCGCCCGGGATCAGGCCGACGCCGCGGGCGGTCGTGTTCATCACTTCCCGTTCGAACGTGCCGAAATCGGTCAGGGCATTGGTGCCTTCCACCGTCGTACAGGCCGCGAGTGCCAGGCTGGCCAGCAGCCCAAGAGCGGCAAGACCCGCGCGTGTGGCGGCAGAAATGGCAGCACCCTGCCCGGTCAATGCGATCCGCATGCAAATTCCCTTACGATATCGGCGGCCTCTATAGCGCATTCCCAGCCGTAAGACCAGATTCTGGCAGCACGGTGATGAATTTGCCGCTCAGTCCGATTTGGCCGGGCGGCGGCGGAACAGGCCCAGCAGATCGACAAAGAGCAGTATGACGCCCAGTGTGATGGCCACATCTGCCAGGTTGAAAATGTAGAATGACCAGCTTCCCCAATGAAAGTGGAAGAAATCGGCCACGGCCCCATAGATGAGGCGGTCGAGGGCGTTGGACAGGGCCCCGCCCACGCAAAGGGCCAAGCCAAGCCGCACCAGGAATTCGGTGCTGCGCCACCACCAGACCGAGAGCGCCACGATGGCAACAAGCATGATCGCGCCCAGCGCCCAGACCGGCAGGCCATCGAGCAGGCCGTAGGAAATGCCGGTATTCCAGACCAGAACATAGTCGAAGAACGGCGCAACGCTGAGCATTTCGCCGCCACGCCAGCCGGTCAGCGTGATCGGTTCGAAGAAATAGGGCACGCTGACACAAGTCGACTGACCAATGACGTAGCATTCGGCGGCGATGTGATAGGCCTTCTGCGCGCGGTCCAGCCCAAAGGCGATGATCGCCACCATGAGGGAGGCGATCACCGAGATGTCAAAGCGGCGCAAGGCGGCCAAAGGTCAAAGACCCGCGGCAGCGCGCTCGCGCAGCGCCTGGGCGTCGCGCGGCGAGACATCGGGATAGTCCGGGTCAGTGCCGACTTCGGGCAGCACCTTCCAGGAACGAGCGCAGCGCTTGCCCTCGGCCAGGGCCGGCATGACGGAGACGCCCGGCACGTCGTCGAGGCGGAAAGCCTCGCCAGGGCCTTCGTTCTGCTTGATTTCAACGGCCGAAGTGATGGCGATTTCGGCCAGATCCTGGCCTTCAAGCGCAACCACATAGCGGGCGTCGGCTATGAATACCTTTGGCGCGGCCTCCAGCGAGGAGCCAATGCGCTTTTCGCGCCGCTCGATCTCGAGTGCGCCGGTGACGACACGGCGAACAGCACGGATGAGCTGCCACTTGGCCGCCAGCTCATTGTCCAGCCAGGTCTGCGGAATGTCGGGGAACTGACGCAGGTGGACCGAGGCGCCCTCCTCCGGGTGCCGTTCAAGCCAGCATTCTTCCATGGTGAAGACCAGGATCGGCGCAAGCCAGGCGGTGAGCGCGTTGAACAGGTGGTCGAGCACGGTCAGCGCCGAACGGCGCTTGATCGAGGAAATCGGATCGCAATAGAGCGTGTCCTTGCGGACATCGAAGTAGAACGCCGACAGCTCGATATTCATGAAGTTGGTGAGCAGCGTCACCACCTTGCGATAGTCATACTCGTTGTAAGCCGCGCGGACGCCGGTATCGAGCTGGGCTAGGCGATGCAGCATCAGCCGCTCAAGCTCGGGCATGTCCTTGGGGTCGACGACGTCGTCTTTCCTGAAATGGGCCAGATTGCCGAGCAGCCAGCGCAGGGAGTTCCTCAGCTTGCGATAGCTGTCGACCGTGGTCTGGATGATCTCCTTGCCCAGGCGCAGATCTTCCGAATAGTCGGACGAGGCGACCCAGAGCCGGAGGATATCGGCGCCGAACTGCTTGATGATGTCCTGCGGGGCAACGGTATTGCCCAGCGACTTGCTCATCTTGCGGCCTTCCCCATCCATGGTGAACCCATGGGTGAGGACGCTGTCATAGGGCGCGTGGCCATTGGTGGCGCAGCTTTCGAGCAGGGACGAATGGAACCAGCCGCGATGCTGGTCCGAGCCCTCGAGATACATTGAGGCCGGGAACTTCAGATGCGGCCATTTCTGCTTGTTGCGCAGCACGAAGGAGTGGGTCGAGCCCGAGTCGAACCAGACATCGAGCACATCGCGGACCATTTCATAGTCCTCGACCCTGTAGTCGGCACCAAGATAGCGCTCGGCAGCGCCGGGCTTGTACCAGGCGTCGGCGCCCTCTTCCTCGAAGGACTGGGCGATGCGGTGATTGACCATTTCGTCGCGGAGGATTTCGCCGCTCTGCTTGTGCACGAAAACCGTGATCGGCACGCCCCAGGCGCGCTGGCGCGACAGCACCCAGTCGGGACGATCGGCGATCATGGCGCGCAGACGGTTCTGCCCGGTGGCAGGGTAGAACTTTGTTGCATCGATGGCGTTGAGGGCGCGGGCGCGCAGGGTGTCACCCACCTCCCCTTCAATGTCCTTGTCCATATAGACAAACCATTGCGGGGTATTGCGGAAGATGACCGGCTTTTTTGAGCGCCAGGAATGGGGATATTGGTGCTTCACACGGCCACGGGCGATGATGTTGCCACGCTCGGCGAGCGCCGCAATCACGCGGTTGTTGGCGTCGCCCTTCTTGCCATTGTCGTCGATAACGCGGGCGCCATCGAAGCCGGGAGCGTCCTTGGTATAGAAGCCGCCATCATCCACTGCATAGGGAATGGCCGGGTCGATGCCGCGATCCTGCAACAGACGGGTGGATTCCATCCAGATGCCAAAGTCGTCCAGGCCATGGCCGGGTGCGGTATGGACAAAGCCGGTACCGGCATCGTCGGTGACGTGTTCGCCATCGAGGAGGGGCACGTCGAAGGTGTAGCCGCCAGCGAAACCGCGCAGGGGATGGGCTGCCGTGATCGAAGCGAGTTCCTCAGCCGTGACGGTTGCGCGCTTTTCGAAGCCGGCAACCTTGGCCTTGGCGAAGACCTCGGCGGCGAGCTTGTCGGCCAGGATCAGCTTGTCGCCGACCTTGGCCCAGTTCTCGGCCGGCGCTTCGGTGACCTCATAGAGACCGTATGCGATGCGGGACGAGAAGCTGATGGCGCGGTTGGCCGGAATGGTCCAGGGCGTGGTGGTCCAGATCACGACGGAGGCGCCTAGAGGCGAACCGGCGGTGACCGGGAACTTCACCCAGATGGTGTCGCTCTCGTGGTCGGCATATTCGATTTCGGCTTCAGCCAGCGCGGTGCGTTCGACCACCGACCACATCACGGGTTTGGAGCCGCGATAGAGCTGGCCGGTCATCGAGACCTTCATCAGCTCGCGGGCGATCTGGGCTTCGGCGTCGAAGCTCATGGTGAGATAGGGATTGTCCCACTCCCCCAGGATGCCGAGGCGCTTGAATTCCTCGCCCTGGATATCGACCCACTGCTCGGCAAAGGTACGGCATTCCTGGCGGAATTCGACCACCGGAACCTCGTTCTTGTCCTTGCCCTTGGCGCGGTACTGCTCCTCGATCTTCCATTCGATGGGCAGGCCGTGACAATCCCAGCCCGGCACATAAGCCGAGTTGAACCCCGCCATCTGCTTGGAGCGGGAGATCATGTCCTTGAGCGTCTTGTTCAGCGCATGGCCGATATGGATGTTGCCATTGGCGTATGGGGGGCCGTCATGCAGGGTAAAGAGCGGCCGGTCCTTGGCCTGTTCGCGCTGCAGGGCGTAAATATCCATGTCTTCCCAGCGCTTGAGCCATTCGGGCTCGCGCTGAGGCAGGCCAGCGCGCATCGGGAAATTGGTTTCCGGCAGGAAGAGCGTGGCCGAATAGTCTTTTTCGGTCGCGCTGGGAGCGGTGTCGTTCATGGATCGGCAATCGGGGTTGGAAGAATTGCGCGCCTTTTAGCAAGGCATGGCGCATGGGGCAAAGGCTGATTTGCCCGATCAGTCGAGGAGCGGCCCGACGCGGTCGCGCACCAGCCGCGCGATATCCCCGAAGAGGTCAGGGTAGAGGCTTGCCGCAAGGGCCTGGCTGCGCGCGGCACGATCCGGATCAAAGTACATTTCTCGGGTCACTGCGATAATCTGCCCGGCGTCCCAGGATCGATAGGGCACGATTTCCGCCACCCCAAGATCAAAGGCGCGCCGGGCGTGATAAAGATGTTCGAGGTGCTGGGGCAGTGTGAGCTGCGGAATGCCCAGGCCCAGTCCCATGCACAATGAGCCATGCTGGCCGGCATTGAGCATCAAGCGACTGCGCGCAGCGATCTGATCCACCGGCACGGGCGCGAGCTCCACCATGACGCCTGCCTGGACAAGCCGGTCCAGCAATTGCGCGTCTGCACCCGGCAGATAGGCGCGGACCGGCAGGTCAAGTCCGCACAGGGCCTCGACCAGGGGGGCATAGGCGGTTTCCGCCGTCGAGAAATAGACAAAGATCTCGTCACCAGCACCAGTGCCACGCGGTACTGCTTCGTTGAGCGGCGGGAGCAAGGGGGACGCTCGCAATCCGTCATATGGGTCAAGCTGGCGAATGGTGCGCGGCATGGAGACAGACGCCCGGTAGATGTCGGAGAAAGCCCCCAGAGGTTCGAGGTTGAAGGGCGCCAGAATGGCATTGGTGTTGGCCAAAAGGGCCGCCTCGTCATGCACAAGAGTGGTGTATTCCGGCAGCAGGATGGGGAATGATGTCATGCCCGGTGGCGGGGCAGAATAGCCGGTTCCGACGCAGACCGAGGGAATACCAAGCGCCCTGGCGGCGAGCATGGAGATCGGTGCGAAGTCGGCGATGACGAGGTCGATGCGGCGGGAACGCAGGACCTCGACCCACCAATCAAACTGCACTTTCAAGCGCTCAGGAAAGGCAAACACCAGATCGCCGAGAAAGTCGGCCCAGCTCGCTGTCCGCGGCCAGCCCAGGGCCTTGCGGGGGGCCGCATGGAGGTAGAGCCCGGCCGAGGGATAGACCGCCCCGCACACAGCCGACAGCTCTGCCGCATGGTCCATGCGGCAGAGTGCGGCTTCGTAGTGAGGCTGCGGGCCGAGGGCCTCCGCGATGACCCTGAGGGTCACGACATGGCCCCGGCCGGCGCCGCCCTCCCAGGCGAGCAAGATCCGCTTGGCCATGTCAGTTCGGGTAGAAGCAACCTCCGCAGGGATTGACGCTGCCACCGGGGCACGGATCTTCCACTTCTTCCTCCTCCTCGGTCACTTCCGGCGCAGGCGGCGGCGGTGGCGGTGGCGGCGGGGGCACAACCCCAGGCCCACCGCTGATGCTCTGCGAAAGTGAGGCCGGCGAGGATTGCGGGCCGGGATTGCAGACCGCCACATGCTCGACCGGGTCGGTCAGCATCAATATGGCGCAATTGATCTGAAAGCGGACTTCATCTTCGACCGCGGGATCGAAGGCAGAGGTGGGCAAAGCCGTACCCATCAGAAGCAGGGCCGCGGCAACGCCGACCGCACTGGGCCGTCTGGGGTTATTCCTTGTTGGCATGGTCGTTCCTTCACGCTGACACTCGACGGGAAGCCAAACCGGCTCCACACAACAAAAATCAGCTCCACCGTCCCGAGCGGACATTGCACCCTGCGTGCGAGGCGCACGCCTCTGCCGGGCCCGGCTTAACTATTTGTTGACCATTTCACACTAGGGCGCGCAAATATCTGCTACATCGGACAGGTGTTCTACGACAAAGAACATGATTAACAGCAGGGTGCGCGCATGGATTTACATGAGCGACTACGCGATGATCTGCAGGCCACGACAGTGTCGAACGCGGCATGGCCGGAATTCCTGCTGAAACTATCGGACCTGTTGGGCGCCAGTGAAGCGGTTCTCGGTGGCGGGGACCGCAGCGGGGCCAATGAGTTCTTTGCACCGCGCACCGATCCGGACTTTGTGACCCGGTATCGCGAAATATTCCACCAGCAGAACGCCGTCATGCGGGCCGTGGCGCGCCAGGGCACGGGCGCGATCACGCTGACGGACACCTTGCCCGAGATCGACGATTTCCGGCGCAGTGATTTCTACAATCTCTGGTGCGTGCCACAGAAGTTCAACTATGGCCTCGCGCTCAACCTGGCCAGCAGCACGGGATGGTTTGGTTCGCTGGTCATCAATACCAGCAGCCAGGTGACCACGACCCAGATCGAGCAGTTGCACGCCATTGCCCCCGATGTGCAACGCGCGGTGGAGCGCTGGAAGTGGCTCGAACAGTTGCAGCTAGCCAATCGCATGACGCTCAATACACTCGACATGGCCGGCCAGGGCGCCCTGCTGCTGAGCCAATCCGGGCGCGTGCTGGACTGCAATGGCATGGCCCAATCCATGTTGACCGATGGGCGATTGCTGCTCCGTGACGGGCAGATCGGCTGTGCCGATACGGCCAGCCACCAGGCGCTGGTGCGGCTCATCGCCCATTGCCTGGCACACTCTGACAAGGGCGGTGGCCGCGTGCAGATATCGGGACGAGACGGGGCCTTGCTGGTGCAATGCGCGCCGTTTTCGGCTGACATGCACTATGCCGCGCCACAGCGTCCGTCCGCGATATTGATGATTACCGACCCAACCCAGCGGATGCGCCAGCGCCTGCGAGAGCTAACCCAGCGTTTCGGCCTGACCCGGGCCGAAATCGAACTGGCGCTGGCCGTGGTGGAAACCGGCAGCCGCAAGGCGGCCGCCGAGGCGCGTGGAGTATCGGATGCGACGGCGCGCGCGCAGCTCACCAGCATATTCGACAAGACCGGGGTGCGCCGGCAGACCGAACTGGTGCGCCTCTTGATGTATGATGGCTAGGCGAAAAAGCCCAGCCTTGCATCGACCGGGCTGACCGGCGTGGCATTGGCAAGCAGGTCACGCGCCTTGCTGGCATCACGATCCATGGCCGCCATGAGCGCGTCGAGACCGGAAAAGACCTCCTGCCCGCGAATGTGCTCGACCAGGGCGACAGCCAGGGTCTGCCCGTAAATATCCTCGTCGAAGTCGAACAGATGCGTCTCGAAGGGCGGCAATTGATTGTCGAACATGGGCTTGCCATAGGCCGCCACGCCGTCGAGCAGGCGATCGCCCAGTCGCGCCCGGACGGCATAGACGCCCTGGGCGAGCTGGAACCCGGTCGGGGTCATGGTGTTGGCGGTGGGAAAGCCCAGCTCCCTGCCCCGCTGGTCACCCTTGACCACGCAGCCTTCGAAGAACCAGTGATAACCCAGAAGCCGATTGGCGGCGGTTACGGCCCCCTCGGACAGCGCCGCCCGAATGCGCGAGGACGAAATGGGTTCGTTGCTCTCGTCCATCAGGTCCAGAATTTCGACATCAAAGCCCAAGCGCTCCCCGGCCGCCCGCAGAAAGGCCGGGGTGCCGCGGCGCTGGCGGCCGAAATGGAAGTCGGCGCCAACGATCACGCTGCGCACACCGAGCTGTTCCACCAGCATGGTTTCGACAAATACCTCTGCCTCGTTCTGCGAAAAGGCCTTGTCGAAAGGCAGGATGATGATGCCGTCGAGCCCCATGGCCTGGGCCAGGCGCGCCTTGGCGTCGCCCTGAGTCAAACGGAACATGAAGGGCGCTGGCGCAAACACATCGCGCGGATGCGGCTCGAAGGTCAGCATCAGGGCCGGGACGCCGGCTGCTTCGGCGCGGGCGCGCAAGGCTGCCACGATGGATTGATGACCACGATGCAGGCCGTCGAAATTGCCGATCGCCACACAGGCGCCGCGCAGGCTATCTGGCAGATCGGCGAGGCTGGAGAGGCGCATGAAGCCGGACACTTCAGTCCTCACCATGCCAGACGCGGCAGATAGCCGGCGACGCGGGCGCGGCTGGGCGCGATCAAGTCGGCGATGGCCTGCGGATCGGGCTTGCCGAAGGCGTCGAGCTCGGCGGCGTGGATGGACCCTGTGATGAACAGCAGATCAATATCGAACTGGGCCGCGCCGGCCGCATCGGTGCGCACGCTGTCGCCAATGGCCAGCACGCGGGATTTGTCCAGCGTGCCGCCGGCGGCCTTTTCGGCCAGGGCAAAGGCCTGTTCATAGATCGGCGGATAGGGCTTGCCGGCCATGTGCACCATGCCGCCCATGGCCGAATAGAGGTCGCCCAGCGCGCCGCCGCAATAAATGATCTTGTCGCCATGTTCGACCACACGATCGGGATTGGCGCAGATCATGGGCAGCCTGCGGCTGAGCCAGAGCTTGGCCCGCTCGCGATACATTTCGGGCGTGTCGTCATCGGTGTCGAGATCGGTCACCACGACGACCTCTGCCTCCTCAGCGCCGGTCCGGCGCAGGTCGAGCCCTTCATAGAGTGCGTCGTCCTCAGTCGGCGGGCCGACGTGATGGATGGCCTTGCCGCGATATTTCTCGATCATGGCGCGGGTCGAATCGCCCGAAGAAACAATGGCGTCATAGGCGTCGCGCGGTACGCCCAGACGATCGAGCATGGCGACAATCGGCGCTGAGGGACGCGGCGCATTGGTGATCAATACCGCCCGGCCCCCGGCTCGACGGAAGGCACGCAGCGCCTCGACGGCCTCGGGAAAGGCCGAGACCCCGTTATGGATCACACCCCAGACATCACTGAGCACGGCGTCATAGCGGCCGGAGAGTTCGGAGAGGCCGGAAATGGTTGGCAGGGGCGCAGTCATGGGTTGCCTTGGCTGGTGTGGCACATGGGGTCCTATGTGGCAGTTTGCGGCGCAGGATCAAGCAAAAAGCAGATATGGCAGCACTGTGACAGACGCAGACTCGCTTCGTTAACCACTGATTTTCTATGATTTGCCAACGATCTGGGCGCGGAGGGAGGGGCCGCAACCGGGCAAATCTCATTCGATGCACGATACAGTCAGGTACGACCCTTCGATGTTCAGCAAAATGAATCTTTCGCTCCGCCTGCCGATCCTGGTCATCGGCATTGCCGTGGCGACCGGCGCTGGCCTGGGCATTGCAGCCTATTTCAGCGGCGATGCCATCGTCACCGACCAGGCCGAGCAGCGCCTCAACTCGGCGGCAGACAATGCGACGGCTGCGCTGGACGCCTATCTTTCAGAGGTGCGGCAAGACCTGACACTGTTCGCCGGCCGCAAGGATGTGGCCGCAGCGATCTATTCGTTCACCGGTGCCGTGCACTCGCTCAAGAGCCAGGGCGAGCCGGCCGATCTGCTGCAAGACGCCTATGTGGCGAACAATCCGCATCCGCAAGGCGAGCGCCTGTTGCTCGACACTTCGGAAAAACTCTCGGTCTATGACCAGATCCATCGCGCCCAGCACAATGAATTCCGCAATCTGCTGCAGACGCGCGGCTACTACGATGTGTTCCTGTTCGACCTGAATGGCAACAATGTCTATTCGGTGCAGAAGGAAGCCGATTTCGGCACCAGCTTTGCCGAGGAGGGCGGCCCCTGGGCGGACTCAAATCTGGGCAAGGTGGTGCGCGCCGCCATGGTGGGTAATCCGGGCGATGTGTTCCTGACCGATTTTGCACCCTATGGCCCAAGCGACAACATACCGGCCAGTTTCATCGCCGCACCGGTTTATGACCAGGGCCTGCAGGCGGGCGTGCTGGCCTATCAGATGCCGATAGGGCGGATCAGCGAAGTGCTGGCCCGCACCAAGGGTCTGGGCGAGAGCGGGCATGTGTATCTGGTGGGCCAGGACGGGCTGGTGCGCAACGATCCGCCCGAGACCGAGGCTGATGAAGCCTTCAACCTGACGCTGGAGGGCCCTGTGGTTCTTGCCGCGCTTGAGGGAACGCCGGGGATTGGGACGCTATCCGATTTCAACGGGACCTCGCATGTCGCTGCGGCGCGCCCGCTCTCGTTCGGCGGATCGGACTGGGCCGTGGTGGCGCTGGAGAACACGGCGGAAATCCTGGCGCCGTCGGCGGGCCTGCGCAACACAATGATCCTGATCGGCGCGGTATTGCTGGCCCTTTCGGCAGGGTGCAGCGTGTTGATCGCGCGGACTATTACCCGCCCGGTCGCCAGGCTGACCAATACGATGAGCGAGATTGCCGGCAACCAGCTCGACACAGACGTGCCGGGCCTGAAACGTGCCGACGAGCTGGGCGACATGGCCAAGGCGGTGGAAGTGTTCCGACAGAACGGCCTGCGGATCGCCGAACTGCGGGCCAGTGAGGATAGCCTCAATGAGGAACGCGCCGACCAGGCCCTGCGCATGCAGGAACTGCAGGCCGATATCGACCGCGTGGTCGGCGCGGCCATTGAGGGCGATTTCACGCTTCGGGCAAATACCGACCTGTCCGACCCGGACCTCAAGCGGCTGGCGAGCAATGTCAACGAGCTGCTCGCAACGGTTGATCGCGGCATCGGGGAAACCGGCGAGGTCCTGGCGGCGCTGGCCAAGGCCGATCTCAGCCTGCGGGTGACCGGTACCTACAAGGGTGCCTTCGACAGGCTCAAGACCGATACCAATGGGGTGGCAGAGCAGTTGGGGGAGATCATCAGCCAGTTGCGCGACACCTCGGGCGCGCTCAAGACCGCAACGGGCGAAATCCTCTCGGGCGCGAACGATCTCTCCGAACGCACGACACGGCAGGCCGCTACCATTGAGGAAACATCGGCCACCATGGAGCAATTGCGCGATACCGTGGCGCAGAACGCCGTGGAGGCTGCCAATGCTAGCAAACAGGCCCGTATCGTGTCGACCGAAGCCGAGGCCAGCGGCACCGTGATGGGCCAGGCCAACAGCGCCATGGAGCGGATCACCCAGTCCTCGGCCAAGATATCCAACATTATCGGGCTGATCGACGACATCGCTTTCCAGACCAACCTGCTGGCGCTGAACGCCTCGGTAGAAGCCGCAAGGGCTGGCGAGGCGGGCAAGGGCTTTGCCGTGGTTGCCGTGGAAGTACGGCGCCTGGCGCAGAGTGCCGCCGAAGCCTCTTCGGAGGTCAAGGTGCTGATCGAACAGAGCGCCAATGAAGTGCAGGGCGGATCGAAGCTGGTGGCCGAAGCGGCAGAGCGCCTGCTTGCCGTACAAAGCGGGATCAGTGCGAATGCGAGCCTGCTTGAGGGCATGGCGCGGGCCAGCCACGAACAGGCTTCGGCTATTGAAGAGGTCAATGTCGCCGTGCGGCAGCTCGATGAAATGACCCAGCACAATGCGGCCCTGGTGGAAGAAACCAATGCCGCGATCGAACAGACCGAAGTCCAGGCGGCAGAACTGGACCGGGTGATCGGCATCTTCACTCTGGGACGCAGCGGTGGCGAGCCAGGCGTTGTCGAAGAGCCTGCGCAAAGCGGGGCACTACGGCTGCTGGGTGGGCTCAAGCGGGCCGTCGGCGGCTTCGGCCGCTAGACGATTGGCAAGGTGTTACAGCTCCGCCCGGCGTAGAGGCTGGGCGGAGGCACGGGCCGGCTCAAGGACCAGATCACTGCGGACCGGACCGGCAGCCGCGATATGGTCGCCCTGCACCTGCAGGATGTCATTGTCGAGCAGTTCCACGATCTGCCGTTCACTGGTGATGCCGGTCGCCAGCAGCGAGACTTCGAAGCGCGCCATGTAGTTGGCGATGTCGGAGATGTGGAAATCGGTGAACCTGTCTGGTCTTTCGATGAAGCTGGCGGCGTCGACCCGCAAGGACCGCACACCAAGCGCGGCGGCATCGGCCAGATCGATGCGCAGCGATTTCATGCGGGCGATGGAGAACCCGGCGCCCTTGCGTGCAATCTGCTCCACCACGGCACGTTCGCGCGTGGTCAAGTCCAGCCAGTCGCTCTCGCTCACCAGGAACGTCAAAGCGTCGGCAATGGCGCGATTGGCATCGAGCGTCGCCAGCAATTGCTCGGCTGACGCCTCGTCCCCAAGACTGGCCCGCGACAGCGGGATATGCAGAACGGCCGGCCGGCCGCTTGTGCGCGAACGACGTGCAATTGCCACAGCTTCAACCAGCCCGGTTCCCTCGATAAGCCGGACGACGTCCTTGCCGCCGCGACGGGGCATGAAGTCAGGCGCGTCAGCCAGTTCGCCATCTTCGAGCATCAGCCTGGGTACCAGGTCGTAGCCAATCGCGCGGCGCTGCGGCAGGCGCACAATCGGCCGGATATGGTGGACGAGACGGTTTTCCTCGATGGCCTGGCGCAGGACTTCGAGCGGAATGACCGGCTCGGGGTCCGGTACGACGATTGGCGTAGCTGGGGCAGGCGGTGGCGCGGCAATCATGCGCGCATCGGACGGGCGGGTGTCAGCAGGGCGAGCGGCATTGACCTTGGCCAGTTTGTCCTCGACTTCCGCCACCGCCTCTGCCACCTGGCGAATGACCGTGCCGAGCACGGAAATATCGGCCTCAACCGTTTCCAGCCGCTGGCCCGGATTGAGATCGGCAATGGCATTGATGCGCTGCCCCAGAACGGCGCCGGCCTGGGCATCGGTCGAGAGCAGCCTGGACAAGTCCTCGATGGCCCGTTCGAGACGATTTTCCGCGCGCTGGCGCAGCACACGTTCCATCAGCACGACACAGGCGCAGCCGAAAACCACCGCGACAAGAATCGCATTGGCCGGGGTGAAGGTGAGACCAAAATAGGCCAATGCCCCCAATCCGGCTGCGGATAGCGCAATGAACGAATACACAAGTGCCTGCACGGCGGACCTGAAACCCCTTGTCATTCGCCGGGATTCGGCCTGTTTTACTTAGCACCCCCGACACTTGGGAAAAAGCACCGCAAATACGCTCTCCCCGGCCTATTTGTCCTGTGCAGGGTCAAACAACTCCCAGGCGCGCGAAAAATGCCGCCGAAACAGCAGCAATTGCGCCGCGCCGAATGCTGCAGCCGAGGGACCGCCCAGACCCGTCGTCAGTCGCGGGCGATGGGCCAGCAGAACCGGAAACCGGGCAAGATGGGCGCTGGTGGAGTCAACAAGGCGCGACAAGATCGATTCGGGCAGGTCGCCGTTGAGCGCAACAATATCCACCTCGGTCATTGCCGCCGTGCTCAGAATGGCTTGCGCCAGCGCATGGCCGGCATCGTCGAGCCATTGCGTCACCACCGGCGCCAGTCCGGCCCAGTCCCATTTGCGAGGCGATCCAACGGGCACGGCATGACCGGCATCGATGGCCTTGAGAACAAGGGCGTGAAGTGATGCGGTCAGGTGCAGATAGGCGGGCTTGCCTGCCCGGTCGTGCACGACGAGCGCGCCCAGGTCGGCGCCATTGCCGTAGGGCCCTTCAACGAGTGCGCCCTCGGAGACGACCCCGCCGCCGACGAAGGTTCCGACAAAAAAGCTCGCCAGGCCTTTGGGACGCGGCGTCGGGTGCGCGGTGATCTCGCGCCAGGCCGCGGCACTGCCATCATTGACCCAAAGCGCGGGCAGGCCGGTTTCCTCTGCCAGGCGCGACCCCACATCGATCTTGGCCCAGGCGTCGATCGCACAAGGGGGCGCACCGATATGGGCCAGCAAAGGGCCAAAATTGCCTGGCGAGGTCACCCCGATGCCTGCGACGCGCCCGCGCTGGTCATTGGTCAGTCCCGAGAGCAGCGTTTCGACGTCGGCAGCGATTTCGGCGAAAATGGCCTCGGGATTGGGAAAGTCATGGCAGCGCCGCGTGACCGCAATGGGCTGGCCGGCAATATTCTGGAGCAGGATCTCGACATGCTGCCAGCCGATTTCCACCCCTATCGAATACCCGCCCTGCGGATTGAGGCGGTAAGGGGTCGCAGGCTGGCCGCGCCGCCCGCGCAGCACCTCGCCGCGAATGATGAGGTCGCGTGATTCGAGATCGGTCAGGATGCGCGCCGTGGTCTGAGGGCCAAGCCCGGAGCGGCGCGCGATGTCGGCATTGGAAACGCCGGGAATGCCTGCAATCAGGGTCAAAACCGCGCGTTCATTGGCCAGCCGCACCCCCGATTGGGTAATGCCGCGCACAATTGGTTCGAACACATCCTGATCGGGGAGGTCACGCATGGCGCAGAGATAAACGCTGTTTGGCCGGGGGAGGCAAGAACGGAATATTTACCCTAATCGACAACACTTGACCCAACCACAAGAACGGTCCGGTTGCGGACGGAGCAAGGTATATAGCGGCATGACGAAGACGAGCGGAAGCGACAATGTGCTGTGCGGCCGGCTTCTGCTGATCGACCACGATGCCGCATGCGCGCGCCAGACCAGCGCCGAACTGACCGAGGCCCTGCTGGTCGCTCCGCAGATCACCCATGCCGGTACCGGCCGCGAGGCGGCGGACCACCTGCGCAAATTGCGGTATGACGTCATCATCTGCGAACTGGCCAGCCTGGGCGATCTGGCGGCCAATGTGGAAGATGCCATGAGCCGACTGGTGCGCCTGGCCAATGGCGCGCTGATCCTGGCCGTGGCCGATAGCGGTTCGGTGAGTGCTGCGCTGGGCGCCATGCGTGCCGGCGCGCATGACTATCTCGCCAAGCCGGCGGGGGGCAGCGCGCTGGCCGGACGACTGGCCGAACTGGCGCAGCGCCATGGCCGGCCGCGTTCGCTGGGTGTGGAAGTCACCCCCGAGCCCGAAATCTCCGATTTCGCCGGCTTTGTCGGCGCGTCCAGCGCCATGCAGTTTCTCTACGAGCAGATCGGCCGGGTGGCGGCCTCTGCGGCCCCGGTCTTCATCACCGGGGAAAGCGGGACGGGCAAGGATGTCTGTGCCGAGGCGCTGCACAGCCGGGGCCCGCGGGCCGGCAACCGGTTCGTGGCGATCAATTGCGCGGCCATCCCCCGCGACCTGATGGAAAGCGAATTGTTCGGCGTGGTGCGTGGCGCTTTTACCGGCGCGCATGAAGACCGCAAGGGCGCCGCCGAGCTGGCCGATGGCGGCACGCTGTTTCTTGACGAAGTGGGCGAACTCGACCTGTCGCTGCAATCCAAGCTGTTGCGGTTCCTGCAGAGCGGCTGCCTGTCGCGTGTTGGCGAGACAGCGGCCCGAAAGGTGGATGTGCGGGTGATCTGCGCCACCAATCGCAATCCCATGCAGATGATTGCCGACCGGCAGTTCCGCGAAGATCTGTTCTATCGCCTGCATGTGCTGCCGATACATCTGCCACCCCTGCGGCAGCGTCCAAGCGACATCATGCTGCTGACCCGGCATTTCCTCGCGCGCTATGCCCAGGAGGAGCACAAGAGTTTCTCGGATGTAACAGCTGAAGCGGCGCAGCGGCTGACGGCGGCGGACTGGCCGGGCAATGTGCGCCAATTGCAGAATTTGGTGCGCCGGCTGGTGGTCATGTTCGATGGTGGCCAGATCACCACGGACATGATCGAAGCGGCCGACATCGAGTCTCGGGTCTCCACGCCTGCCCCGGTCGAGGCGCCCCGCTGCGAGAAGCGCACCGTGCTGCCCATGTGGCAGCAGGAACAACGCATAATCGAGGATGCTATCGCCACGTTTGGAGGCAATATTTCCATGGCCGCGGCAGCGCTGGAAATCAGTCCCTCGACAATCTATCGCAAGCGCCAGAGCTGGTCGGAGCTGGCGGCAGCCGGCTAGGACAGCGCCACAATCAGCCCCAGCACGAGCAGCACCACAATCAACGGCGTCATGGTAAGGCGTTCGGGCAGGCTGCGCGAAATTGCATTCACCACGACCCCCAGCGCCAGATAGGCCAGGATGATCCAGCTTGCGGGCATGATCCAGCTCATATCCGGCCATGGCGCGAGAAGCCCGGCCCGCATCAGCAGGGTAAGGGCGAACAATCCATAAAGCACAATGGCCACTGCACTGCCGATCCGCAGGCCTGGCGGCAGGATGCGTTGCTGACCGCCCCAGGCAAAATGCCCCAGGGGCGCACCTGCTATGAGCGCAGCCTGAAAGATGGCCAGTGCGCCCATCAGGACCGTAAAGATGATTGCTGCCGCTTGCGCCATGCTGCCCCCCGGGTCAGCCTAGAAGTCGGATCAGGAGCCGCTCGGTTCAAGGCCCGCGCGACAATTGAAAGATCAGGGGGTATTGGCCTGACGCGATTTGGCGCGATCCAGGCCCAGATAGCGCTCGCGCAGGATCACGGCGATGCCTGATGCGACGATGATCAGGGCCCCGATCAGCATGGCCGCGGTGGGCACATCGGCAAAGATGACGAAGCCGATGATGATGGTCAGGATCAGCGAGACATATTCGAACGGCGCAATGACCGACATGTCGGCATAGCGATAGCATGAGGTCAGCAGGAGCTGGCCAATGCCGCCAAAGAACCCCGCCCCGACCAGCAATGCAGCCTGTTCGGGCGTGGGCCAGACCCAGCCGAAGGGAATGGTGAACAGGCTGATGACGCTGGCGCTGATGAAGAAATAGGTGACGATTGCCTCGGTGCGCTCGGTCTGGACCAGGGTGCGCACCTGCAGCATGGCGAAGGCGGACAGAACGGCCCCGGCCAGGGAGGCCAGCGCCCCGACGGATTGGGCGTCGCCCATCGGCGTCTCACCGGAAAAAACGGTCAGGCGCGGCCAGAGAATGACCATCACACCGGCCAGCCCCACAAGAACGGTGGTCCAGCGGAAGACATGCACGCGTTCGTGCAGCAGAACGGCCGAGAGTATGACGATGATCAGCGGCGCGGCGTAGCCGATAGCCGTTGCTTCGGGCAACGGCAGCCGGGTGAGCGCAAAAAAGCCCAGGCTCATCGACGACACACCGATCAGGCCGCGCAGGATGTGTCCAAGCGGTCTTTTGGTCTGGAAAGCGCGCGTCAGATTACCCTTCCAGGCCAGATAGCCCAGGACGGGCAGCAGGGCGAAGAAAGAGCGGAAAAACACCATCTGTCCCGAAGGAATGGTGAGCGTGGCCTTGAGCATGGTTGCCATGACCACGAAGCAGCAGACCGATGCGATCTTGAGCGCAATGCCACGCAGCGGGCCGCCCAAATCGCGTTTGGTGGTCGCGGCGGCAGGCTCGGCAGATGGCGCGGTCAATTCGGTCCTGTCCGGGGCCTACTTGCCCGCAGCTTCCAGCTTTTCCTTGGCAATGCGGGCGGTGGCAAAGGCCTTGTGCTCAGGACCGACGGCGCTGCCGGTCTTGAGGACAGCGCCTGCTGCGTCCTGGACTTCCCAATGCCAATTGGTGTTGGCCCCGACGCCGCCGGTGCGGCGCAGCTTGATCTGCAAAGAGGATTGTTCGCTCATGGCTGTGCTTATGGCCCAGACTTGTATCGGGGGGAAGGGGAATTCTGCAGCGATCCGGCGGTCAGACCTGAGATACCCGCACCGATATGCGGTTGCCGCCAAATGTGAGCATGTCACGGATCGGCGCGTAGTCGCCCTCCGCATAGGGATAATACCAGGCCTCATCGGCGCCATTGGCGGTCAATGTCTTGATGGTATAGAAGTGCGCCTCTCCCGGACCGGCATCGGTGCGTCTGGTATCGGATGCCTCCAGGATGCCGGGATGAACGTCATCGAGCGGCACGAAAATCTGTGAGTCCATGCCGCCGCGTTCAAGCCGCAAGGCCTTGGTTGAGCTGACGATCTCGGCATCGTCGAAAGAAATGTGCACCCGTCCCTCCACGGGGACAATCTTGGGCGTCGATTGGGTCGTCTGGGCCATGTGAATCACCTTGTGCTGGACGATGTCTCGGATATGTCGTGCTGGCTTGCTAACGCATGAGTGAAAACTTCGGTTCACGCGCCTTGACTCTGGACCAGCTCGATCCCTATATCCCCGACAGCCTGTTAGCACTCACTCAATGCGAGTGCTAACAGGTCCGAAATTGCATTCAGAAATGATGCCAAGAGGAACAAAACATGGGCTTCCGTCCCCTGCATGACCGCGTGGTCGTCCGTCGCGTCGACAGTGAAGAAAAGACCAAAGGCGGGATCATCATCCCCGACACCGCCAAGGAAAAGCCCTCTGAGGGCGTGATCGTATCCGTGGGCCCCGGCGCCCGCGACGAGAGCGGCAAGGTTGTCGCCCTCGACGTCAAGGCCGGTGATCGTGTGCTGTTCGGCAAGTGGAGCGGTACCGAGGTCAAGCTCAATGGCGAAGACCTGATCATCATGAAGGAAAGCGACATCATGGGCGTGATCGAAGCCTAATTCGGCTTCTCACGTCTTTTTTGTCGTTCCCACTCAACAGATATTCTCAAGGAGCCATAAATGGCCGCCAAGGAAGTCAAATTCTCGACCGACGCCCGCGAAAAAATGCTGCGCGGCGTCAATGTCCTCGCCAATGCGGTGAAGGTCACGCTCGGCCCCAAGGGTCGTAACGTCGTTATCGAAAAGTCGTTCGGCGCTCCGCGCATCACCAAGGACGGCGTAACCGTCGCCAAGGAAATCGAGCTTGAAGACAAGTTCGAAAACCTCGGTGCGCAGCTGCTGCGTTCGGTCGCTTCCAAGACCAATGATGTTGCCGGTGACGGCACCACCACCGCGACCGTTCTGGGTCAGGCCATCGTGGTCGAAGGCGTCAAGGCCGTTGCCGCCGGCTTCAACCCGATGGACCTCAAGCGCGGTATCGATCTGGCGGTCTCCGATGTGATCGAGAGCCTCAAGGGCTCGGCCAAGGGCATCACCTCGTCCTCCGAAGTGGCTCAGGTCGGCACCATTTCCGCCAATGGCGAGACCTCCATCGGTGACATGATCGCCGAAGCCATGCAGAAGGTCGGCAACGAGGGTGTCATCACCGTCGAAGAAGCCAAGACCGCCGAAACCGAACTCGATGTTGTTGAAGGCATGCAGTTCGACCGTGGTTACCTGTCGCCCTATTTCGTGACCAACACGGAAAAGATGACGGCAACTCTGGAAGACCCGTACATCCTGCTGCACGAAAAGAAGCTCTCCAACCTGCAGGCCATCCTGCCGATCCTGGAAGCTGTCGTTCAGTCCCAGCGCCCGCTGCTGATCATCGCTGAAGACGTCGATGGCGAGGCCCTGCCGACCCTGGTCGTCAACCGCCTGCGCGCCGGCCTCAAGGTCGCTGCCGTCAAGGCTCCTGGCTTTGGTGACCGCCGCAAGGCCATGCTGGAAGACATCGCTGTTCTGACCGGTGGCCAGGTGATCTCCGAAGACCTCGGCATCAAGCTCGAGAACGTGACCCTGGACATGCTCGGCACTGCCAAGCGCGTCGAGATCACCAAGGAAAACACCACGATCGTCGATGGCGCCGGCACAGCCGATGACATCCAGGCCCGCGTTGGCCAGATCAAGGCGCAGATCGAGGAAACCACCTCGGACTACGACCGTGAGAAGCTGCAGGAGCGCCTGGCGAAGCTCGCCGGTGGCGTTGCCGTGATCCGCGTTGGTGGCTCGACCGAAGTGGAAGTCAAGGAACGCAAGGATCGCGTCGATGACGCGCTCAACGCGACCCGCGCCGCTGTTGAAGAAGGCATCGTGCCGGGTGGTGGTGTTGCCCTGCTGCGCGCATCGGCCAACATCAAGTCCAAGGGCGCCAATGCCGATCAGGAAGCCGGTATCGCAATCGTGCGCCGTGCCCTGCAGGCTCCGGTTCGCACCATTGCCAACAATGCCGGTGCCGAAGGCTCGGTCGTTGTGGACAAGATCCTGGAGAACTCGGAGATCTCGTTCGGCTACAACGCCGCGACCGGCGAGTATGGCGATCTGGTTGTTCTGGGTGTTATCGACCCGGTCAAGGTGGTTCGCACCGCCCTTGAAGATGCCGCTTCGGTTGCTTCGCTGCTGATCACCACCGAGGCCATCATCGTCGAGGCCCCCAAGCCTGAAGCTCCGGCAATGCCGGGCGGCGGCGGCATGGGCGGCATGGGCGGCATGGATTTCTAATCCAGCCGACTCCGACACGCTTCGAGGTTCGTCTCTTCCCAGTCACGAACTTCGTGGAAAGCCCCGGTGGAAACACCGGGGCTTTTTTGTCGGCATGGCGTAGAGTGCACGCACCAATTTACGAGGACAATTATGCGCACTCCCCGACGCGGCAGCGCCTTTGAACAGGCGGAGGCTGCTTTCAAGGCGGTTACGAAAAGGAATGAGCCGACGGCAAAGGGGCCAGTGACCCCGCCGGCCGGCAAGGAGATGGTGTCATTGCGGCTCGACCGCGACGTGCTGGCGCATTTTCAGGATGACGGTCCGGGCTGGCAGGACCGGATCAACGCCGCATTACGCGCGGCCGCGGGACTGGCACCCGAGTGATCAGGGAAAGAATAACAGCTTGATGGCCATGGCAATGGACACCACCACGACCAGCGGACGGATGACCCTGGCGCCATAGCGAATACCGGTGCGGGCACCGATATAGCCGCCGACGATCTGGCCGAGGGCCATGACCAGTGCGACCGGCCAGACGACATGACCCTGCGGAATGAAGATGGCCAGCGCGGCCAGGTTCGAGATGAAATTCAGCGCCTTGGTATTGCCGGTGGCGCGGGTGAGGCCCAGACCGAACAGCAGCACAAAGCCAATGGTGAAAAAGGACCCGGTGCCGGGACCAAAGACGCCGTCGTAAAAGCCAATGGCGAAGCCCAGAATGGGCACGAAGGGGCCGAAGGGCAAACGCGCCGCCTTGTCTGCGTCCGACAGTTTGGGCGCGAACAGGAAATAAAGGGCGATGGCGATCAGAGCCACGGGCACGGCGATGTCGAGCAGGCCGGTATCGAGCTGGCTGACCGTGAGGGCGCCGAGAAAGCTGCCGGCAAAAGTCAGGGCAATGGCTGGCACAAGATTGCGAAAATCCACAAAGCCGCGTCGCCAGTAGGTCAGGACCGCCATGCCGGTGCCGACCACCGATTGCATCTTGTTGGTTGCCAGTGCGGCAACCGGCGGCAGCCCGGCGGAAAGCAGCGCCGGCACGGTCAGCATGCCGCCGCCCCCGGCTATGGCATCGACGAAACCGGCGAGCAGGCCGACGCCCATGAGGGCCAGTAGAATAAGCGGATCAAGCATTTGGAGGATCAGACCTGGTCGGTACGGCGGCGGAACTGATCGTCAGGAATGACTTGATCGGCCAGGCGGCGCTCATAGATGGGGATGTTGATCATGGAGGACATGAAGGCGCTCATCATCAATTGGAAGCCGGTGACCAATGCGGTCATGGCCAGGATGAGAGCCCGGAGGGTGGCGGTGGAGGTCAATGGACCGAAATCGCGCTTGGCCCATTCCCAAGTGCCCCAGCCCATGGCCGCGAGCCCGCCGGCCATCAGCAGGATGGCCAGCAGCAGCAGGCGCTCCAGGGTCAGGCTTTCAAGGACGCGATCATAGACGCCGGAGCGGGGAATGAAACCATAGCGCGAGGCAAAGCGGCGGCCAATGACGGCAAAGGCGATCGATTGGGTGCCCATGATGACGCAGAGCGACGCCACCAGAAGGCTGTGCACGCTCAGGGTCACCGTGCCGATCCTCATGGGACCGCCGGCGAGCAAGGAGCCAAAGACCAGCCCGACGATCAGCAGGAACAGGCCGGGATAGAGAAACAGCCAGCGCGGCGAAAACAGCAGCAGGAACCGCAGATGGCGCCAGCCATCGCGGAACGCGCGCAGATGCGGCTGGCGGGAGCGGCCATCGGGCCGGAGCGTGGTGGGGACTTCGCGGATATCCAGGTGCGACAGGGTCGCCTTGACCACCATTTCGGAGGCGAATTCCATGCCGGTCGTGCGCAGGTTGAGATCGGTGATGGCGGCGCGGGAAAAGCCGCGCAAGCCGCAATGGAAATCGTGCACCGGGGTCTTGAAGAACAGGCGCCCCACAAAGCTGAGCAGGGGATTGCCGATATAGCGGTGATGCCAGGGCATGGCGCCGGGGGCGATGCCGCCGGCAAAGCGATTGCCCATGACCAGATCGGCGCCATTGCGCAGCTCGCTCATAAAGGCATCGAGATTGGCGAAATCGTAGCTATCGTCGGCGTCACCCATGATGACGAATTTGCCCCGGGCTGCGGCGATGCCGGAGGCGAGGGCCGCGCCATAGCCGCGCTGCTCGGCCTTGACCAGACGGGCGCCACTGGCCTCGGCAATGGCCTGGGAGCCGTCGGTCGAGCCATTGTCAGCAACCAGCACCTCGCCGGCGACGCCAGAGCGCGCAAGGTAGTCCCTGGCCTTGCCGATGCAGGTGGCCAGGGTCTCCGCCTCGTTGAGGCAGGGCATGAGAATGGTCAGTTCAAGTACTTCAGCCACCGCGCCCCCCGCCGGACCCTTGTGACGTTGTGCCGTGATTTGGGCGGCGGCGGCAATCTCATATCAGTCGCCGTCTCCCGCGCCGCCGCTGTCGGCCTCATCGGCGGCATCGTCGGGTTGAGTGGCGTCCTGGTTTCCGGCCGTCGGGCGCTGCGCCAGACCGGCATAGACGATCAGGCTGACGCCGCAAACAACCAGGAGCATGACAAAGGCCAGTTCCATCGCTCAGCCCTGCAATTGTCCGAGCAGCGCATTGAGGGTTTCGCGGCGCTGTTCGGTCCACTGGGCGGTGCGCGAAACAATCAGGTTGGCCTCGCTTTTGAGCATCACACCATCTTCGAGCACGCGCAGGCCGTTGGCGGCCAGGGTCGACCCGGTCGAGGTGATGTCGACCACGATATCGGCGACACCCGAGGCGGGCGCGGCTTCGGTGGCGCCAAGGCTTTCGACAATGCGATATTCGGCGATACCGGCACTGGCAAAGTGCTGGCGGGTGATGGTGATGTATTTGGTGGCGATGCGCAGCCAGCGCCCGTGGCGGGAGCGGAAATCGGAGGCGACGTCGGCCAGATCGTGCATATGGGTGACGTCGATCCAGGCTTCGGGCACGGCGATGACCACATCAGCATGGCCAAATTCGAGGTCGCGCGCGAATTCGACCGCCTCTGGGCCGGCCTCGCTGGTCTCGTGGATCAGGTCACGGCCGGTGACACCGAGATCGATATTGCCGCGAATGAGTTCACGCGCAATTTCCGAGGCCGGGAAGAAGCGTACCGTGACCTCAGGCAGACCTTCGATGGCGCCGAGATAGGAGCGGGCCCCACCCGGACGGGTGATGGTGAGGCCACGCCGGGCAAACCAGTCGCGGGTGAGTTCTTCAAGGCGACCCTTTGAGGGGACGGCGAGGGTGATGGTCATTTGGGCCACTCTGCCTCCATGCGATCGACCCAGAGGGCGCAGCCGGAGGCGGCGATGGGGGCGGTGGCGCCGAGGCGTTCGAGGAGACGGTCATATTGGCCGCCCGAGACGAGCACGGTGCCGCCCTGCCCGCGCATTTCAAAGACAATGCCGGTGTAATAATCGAGGCGCGGGGAAAAGCTGGCGTCGAAGGTGATGCGTGCCTCGCCCAGTCCATCGAGATGACGGCGGATGGCCTTCATGGGCGGCCCGAGGAACAGGCGATGTTTGTCGGCCAGCGCCTCGACCTCGCGCAGGGCGGTCAGGGCGTCGCCCTTGATGGCGAGAAAGTCGCGCAGCAGTTTCAGTGTTGCGGCCGGCACATGGGCCGCGTCGAGCGCCTGTTGTTCGAGATAGCGGTCAGCGATCTCCTCGGGCGAACGGCCCTCGGAGAGGCTGAGGCCGGCCGAGACCATGCGGGCGGTCACATCCTCAACCAGTTCGTCACGGCTGGGCTGCTCGGTGCGGGGCAGATCGGGGGCCTGTTCGAGCCGGGAGAGCAGGCGGTCCATGGCCTCGGTATGGCCGAAGCGGTGGCGGATGCGCGGGCGCCAGGCATCGGGCATGTCGGCCTGGGCCAGCAGGGCTTCGAACAGACCAACGCCGCCCAGGCGCACATTGGGCGTGATGCCATAGAGCGAAAGCGCGGCGCGGGCGAAAGTCAGCACCTGATCGAGCGCGATATCGCCATCGGGCTGAGCCAGCAGCTCGATGCCGGCCTGATCGAATTCGGCGGGGCCGGTTTCGCGCTGGCGGAAGATCGGGCCGAGATAAGAGAAGGCCGCCGGCTCCCCTGCCCCATTGGCGATGTAATCGGCCACGATGGGGAGGGTGAAATCGGGGCGGAGGCAATATTCGGCGCCGGTAACGTCGGTGGTGAGCAGCAGGCGGCGGCCAAATTCCTCGCCGGCGAGGTCGAAATAGGGATCGGCGCTCAAGAGCAGCGGCGGGGTGGCGCGGCAGCCGCCCTGGGCTTCAACGAGGGATTCGAGCTGAGAGCGGCGATAGGCGGCGTTGGTCATTTTTCGACCTTTCCACCGTCTGTCATCCCGGCGAAGGCCGGGATCCATCCTGAGGTCTCGCCACAAACAGGCATCTCAAGATGGGCCCCGGCCTTCGCCGGGGTGACATCGCGTTGGGAGAAAGAGCGGGGCAAACCCATCAACCCTGCTCGCTCAGCAGTTTCTGGACCGCGGAAACCAGATCTTCGCGCTGGATCTCGAACTGGCCGGGGCGGGCGGCTTTCCATTCGGCATTGTCGGTGATGGCCTGGGCGGCCTGTTTGCCGGCAATCAGGTCTTTCACCTGCAAGATGCCCTGTTCGCGCTCCTGAGACCCTTCGATGATGACGGCGGGCGCATTGCGCTTGTCGGCATAGGCGACCTGCTTGCCGAAATTCTTGGTGGAGCCAAGGAACATTTCGGCGCGGATGCCGGCCTGGCGGAGTTCGGAGACCATGGCCTGGTAGCGGGCGGTCTGGTCCTTGTCCATGACGAGGACGACGACCGGGCCGGCCGGTTCGGTGGCACCGAGATTGCCGGTGAGTTTCAGGGCATTGGCGAGGCGCGAGACGCCGATGGAAAACCCGGTGGCGGGCACAGGCTCGCGGCGGAAGCGGGAGACAAGGCCATCGTAGCGACCACCGCCACCGACCGAGCCGAACACCACGTCCTGGCCCTTTTCGTTCTGCACCTTGAAGGTCAGTTCGATTTCGAAGACCGGGCCGGTGTAATATTCGAGGCCGCGGACCACGGAGGGGTCGATCTTGATGCGGTCGTTGTCGTAACCCGCTGCATCGAAGAGGGACTGCATCGTACCAAGTTCTGCTACGCCCTGTCGTCCCCCGTCAGGCATTGAGAGCAGGTCGGCAAGGCGCTGCAAGTCAGCCACCGCGCCGGCATTGGAGCTCTTTTCGACGCCGTCGATAGCGCCCATGCTCATGTAGCTGACAATCGCATCTGTTTGTTGACGATCAAGCCCTGCGCCCTTGGTGAAGTCCCCGCTTTCGTCCTTGCGTCCAGCACCCAAAAGCAGGCGAACCCCCTCGATGCCGAACTTGTCGAGCTTGTCGATGGCGCGGAGGACGGTGAGCTTCTGTTCGTCGCTGGTGACGCCGGCTGCTTCGAGAACCCCGTCCAGCACCTTACGATTGTTGACGCGGACGACGTATTTGCCCTGCAGGCCCAGCGCATCCATGACGTCGGCCATCATCATGCACATTTCGGCGTCGGCTTCGGGGCCGGGGGCGCCGACCGTGTCTGCGTCGAATTGCATGAACTGGCGGAAGCGGCCGGGGCCGGGCTTTTCGTTGCGGAAGACATAACCCTGCCGGTAGGAGCGATAGGGCTTGGGCAGGGTTTCGAAATTTTCGGCAAAGAAGCGGGCGAGCGGCGCGGTCAAATCGTAGCGCAGGCTCATCCACTGTTCGTCATCGTCCTGAAGGGAAAAGACGCCGGCATTGGGCCGGTCGGTATCGGGCAGGAACTTGCCGAGCGTTTCGGTATATTCAAACAGCGGGGTTTCGACGGGGTCGAAGCCATAACGCTCGTAGACGGCCTTGATCTTGTCGATCATGGCGCCGACGGCGGCGATTTCGCCCGGCGTGCGATCTTCGAACCCGCGCGGCAGGCGGGGCGTGATGAGCTTGGTCTTTTCGGTCATTTCTTCGCCCTGGAAAGTCGGTCGTTTGCTTAGACGATCAAAGCCAGTGAGACAATGGTTGCACCAATGGCCCGAGCGGCAAAAGCCGTCGGGTGGGACCAGGTGGACGTGTTCCGAGGCACGTGCGTCTCGGTAAAACTAGATAATAGAGACGTCGCCGCCTCGGAACGCCGGGTTTCTCCTGCTGTCGTGGCCCCTCTTGATCGCTCGTCGCAAGGTGGCCCAACGAGCAGGCAGGCACTGGAGCGACCCAGCACCCAACCAGCTCCCCCCCGCAAAGTTCGCTGCAGTCCGTCCGCGCGGGAGTGATGGACGCAGTATGAAGCGGTTCCTGGCACCGTGGATAAGTTTGCGAGGCCATTCGAGCCGAAAGGACAGCCGGGGCGAACCCCGGCTGTCGTTCTCTCATCTTGCGATGTCCTGATCCGGCGGGCGGAACTGCCAGAGCTGCGCGGGCACGGTAAACAGGTTGCGGTATTCATCCTCGGGCGGCAGGCCGACATCTTCGCGCAGATAGCCGGGCACCTGAGCATAGCGCACCGGACGCTGGGCCCACCAGGCGCGAATGGCTGCCCCGACGACGGGGACCAGTCCGCGCTGCTGGACAGCATCGGCGATGGAGAATTCGAGACGCAGCACCACGCTGCGCTCATTGAGCACGTTCGAAGTCATTGGTTGTTCCGGCAGGTCACCCTGCCGGCCCCTGTTGTGAAAAGATGGGAGAATGGCGGAATCGGGACGTGGAATGACCCGGTTCGGCGATTCAGGGTGGAGAGTTGGGGGTGTCCGCGAGCCGCGATGCGGCCGAGGGTACCGTCAGTGGTTACGCGGTGGCGTGACCGTGATGAAGGTGATTTGGCCCCGAGTGGCGGGTTACAGATTTGAACATCAAACGCCTCCCTCGGTTGGCTTTGCAGACGGCATCTGGGTAACTCACGATCACGTGAGCCGCAAGCCAAGATGTGTCAGTCTGTCGCACTCTGTGGCAAGTGTTGCCTGGAAGACACGCTTGCCGATCCGGCCCCGGTAAGGACCGGATTGACAGGGCCGCGCTGCCTGCTATCCAGCGGGCATTTTTCGGCAGTCTGGCACAAAAATTCATGCGTCCCATGGGCGTTGGGCGCGTGCGACGTTGGAGGGGCGGTATGATCATACCAGGACGCTTGCGGGCGCTGGTGGTGGACGACAACACCTATGCGCGCGCGATCTGCACGGTGGGCCTCAACAAGCTGGGCATTGCCGATGTCGAGGAGGCCGAGAACGGCGCGGAAGCCATTCTCAAGCTGATGGGCAAGCCATTCCACTTCATGCTGATGGACTGGTATATGCCCGACATCAATGGCGCGGGCGTGATGCAGGTGCTGCGCGATGCGCGTTTTGGCGCTCCCCGGACCACACCGGTGATCCTGATGACGGCTTATCCCTCGCGGGAAAATATTGCACGGGCCCGGGAACTCGGCGTTAACGAGGTGCTGCCCAAGCCTTTTACCACCGAGCAATTGGGCCTGGCGGTGCAGCGCGTGCTGCCGCCGGCCGAAGAGATGGACGACTCGGTTTTCCTTTAGATTCAGGCGTTTCGTGGCAGCGTGGCAAGGGTTTGTTAACGGCCCCTAACCACGCCCGGTTAACCACGCGGCTTGAGGACTCCTTTGCGCTTGTGCGGGAAAATACGGCCAAACGCATTATTGGGGATGCAAGGCCATGATCGTCCGAAACCTGCCCCGGCTGGCCATTGCGCTGGCCACATTCACACTGGTGAGCACAGCGCTGCCCAGCCAGGCGGAAACCTTTCGCCCCGGCTGGCGCTTTGCGCCACCGCCCGGCGTGACCATCACCGAAGGCCGGCCACGCCACGCGCTGGCGCTGCAGGCCAATGTGCATGTCTCGCCAGTCTATCTGCGACAGGTGGTGCCCTATGCCACCCATGAGCGCAGCGGCACCATCGTGGTCGATACGCGGCAGCATTTTCTCTATTTCGTGCTCGGCGATGGCCGGGCACTGCGCTATGGCATCGGGGTGGCGCGGGACGGCTTCGAATGGCGCGGCACGCACCGGGTCAGCCGCAAGGCGGAATGGCCGGGCTGGACGCCCCCGGCCGAGATGCGCAAGCGCCAGCCCGGGCTGCCGGCGCATATGCCGGGCGGCATCGACAATCCGCTGGGCGCACGGGCGCTTTATCTGGGGTCAACGCTCTACCGCATTCACGGCACCAATGAGCCGTGGTCGATCGGCCAGAACGTGTCTTCGGGCTGCATCCGCATGACCAATGAGGACGTGATCGACCTTTATGGCCGCGTGCAGCTCAACTCCAAGGTGGTTGTTCTTTCCTAACAAGTTTGCGCGAAGCTGCGACCTGCTCATCCCTTCGTGGCGCAACCAGGTGTCCTGATGTCCAGATTTGTTCCGCTGTTGCAACGGTTTGCCAAGGACGAAAGCGGCGTATTCGCGGTGCTGTTCGGGCTGATGGCGATTGTGCTGATCGCGCTGGGCGGCGCCACGGTGGACTATGTCTCGCTCGAGCAGACCCGGCAACGCGCACAGGTGGCGCTCGATGCCGCGGCCTTGGCGCTGCAGCCGGAGATCTACCGGACAGGCCTGACCGAGAGCGAATTGGAGGCGGACCTGCTGGCCAAGGCCCAGGCCATCGTGCTGGAGCGTATTGGCGATATCGATGTGACCGCTGCGCGGGTCAACGAGATCGACTTCAACACCGAGGCCGGCCGGCTGACCCTTGGCGGTGATTTTGCCCTGCCCACGCGGTTTGTGCGGCTGGTCGGTGTCGACCAGCTCGGAGCTTCCTTTACCTCAGAGGCCGTGCGCGGCGCGGTGGATGTCGAGGTCTCGGTTGCGCTTGACGTGACCGGGTCGATGCGCGGGCAGCGGCTGGAAGACCTCAAGGATGCGCTTGGCGATCTGATCGATGCGATCGTACAGGACGAGCAGGAGCCGAACTATACAAAGATGGCCCTGATTCCCTATTCGCAGGCAATCAATGTGGGCAGCTATGCCGAGGCGCTACGCGGGCCAATCCGCGGCCCAAGCGACATCACGTCCATTTCCTGGGCCTATGGCGACACCAAGAATATCTCCAATGCGACCAGGGATGATCCGGCAAGGATCACTTCCAACCGGCACGGCTTCCAGAATGACGACTGGGTTTATATCTGGAACGTGGGCGGAATGTATCAGCTCAACAATCGGGCGTATCAAGTGGCCAACCGGACCAGGGATACGTTTGAGCTGAAGGACCAGAATGGCAACTGGGTCGATAGCCGCTGGTACAACCGGTATGACTGGGGTGGTCAGGTCGTGCAGTGCCTGGTGGAGCGCTGCGAGACGGTTATTACCTCCCCTGACCACGGGCTCTCGAACGGAGACAATGTCTATGTCCGAGATGTCTCCTGGCTCAATGGGATCAATAACCGCATCTTCCAGGTGACCAATGCCACCGCCAATTCGCTCAGGCTCGACGGCTACTCGATGATCGGCCAGGGAACCTATAGCCCAGGCACGGGCAAGCTGCATTGCACCAAGCAAACAGACCTGGTCGGCTGCGACTATTATCTGTTCACCAATCTGTCGGGCTGGTCGACGCTGCATGGGATCACCAGTTGCGTCACCGAGCGGGACGGGGTGGAAGCGTTTACCGATGCGGCGCCCAGCGTGAGCTATGTGGGCCGGAACTATCCGGGCAGCAATGGGTGCCTGACCAACCAGGTTGTGCCCTTGACCTCCGACAAGGATGTTCTGCACGATCTGGCGGACGATCTTGAGGCCGAAGGTTCAACCTCGGGGAGCCTGGGCATCCTGTGGAGCTGGTATATGCTCTCGCCCAATTTTGGCTATGTATGGCCCGAGGCCAGCCGCCCGGCTGCGTATGGGCGCGAACGCCTGCTCAAGGCCGCGATCATCATGACGGACGGTGAATTCAACACCGTGCATTATGACGGCGTGATCTCTCGCGACACTGGCAGCGGCAGTGGCGGCAACAATGAGAAGATCAATCGCGACGCCCATAATGGCAGGCCCTATGAACAGGCGCGCGCCTATTGCGATGCCATGAACGATGATTCCACGGGCATCGTGGTTTATACGGTCGGCTTCGGCATCGTCGAAGGCAGCGATGCGGCCAGCGTGCTGCGCTATTGTGCCAGCAGCGCAGAAAACTACTTTCTGGCAGCAAATGCTTCGGACCTGTCCGATGCGTTCGAGCAGATTGCCCGCAACATCTCATCGCTGAGACTGACGCAGTGATGTCAGGAAAAGTGGGTGGTACCGCCTCCCCGGATTGAACGGGGGACCTCTAGATCCACAATCTAGCGCTCTAACCAACTGAGCTAAGGCGGCAGGACCCGCTGGGAACCTTAGTCAACGACCGGGCTCCGAAAGCGGGCGGAACATAGGTCGAGATGGCCGAGATGACAAGCACCGATTTTGCGCTGTGGACAGTGCCGCAAAAATGCCCCCGCCTCGGCAAATTTTGTGGGCCGGCGTGACCAATCCTTAGGAAAGGGCACTTAACCATGGTCCGTGATTGGCCCCATGCCGCCTGCCGCCGGGGTGGATTCGCCCGCCGCTGCACTATATTGAAGAACACTTAAGGAACTTCGGACGTTTGTACCGGAATGGCACAAATCAACGGGGTCGCGACCAGACAAAGGCAGTCCATGGATGACCGCTGGAACACATTGCCAGATGCGCGGCGCGTGCAGCAGCATGAGGATGATTCACGCCCGGCATGGCTCTGGTCCCAGGATGGCCGCAGGCTGATCTGGTCCAATCCGGCGGCCGATCTGTTCCTGGCGAAGGTCAAGAAGCACGGCCTCAAGCGTCCGGCGCCCGCCGTGCCGATCAAGGGACAGATTGCGCGCATTATCCGGCTCGGCTCGACCGGCCGGACGAGCCTGGCGCGCATCCAGTTCCTGGCCGGGGACAAGCCGGCCTCGGCCACCTGCGCCACGACGCCACTGCGCTGGGACAATAATGAACCGGTCCTACTGATCGTCGGGGTCGACCCCATTGCGCAAGAGGTGATCGCGGCAGCGCGGGCCGACACGGAAGCAGCAGACCCAGACAGCGTCGCGCCTGCCCAGGCAGCGGCGGAGGCCATGGAGCCGGAGCAGGCAGAGCCTGCCGCTGATGAACCGGCTGATACAGCGCAGGCGCAAGAAGAAGCCGTGGCCGCTCAGGCGGCGCCGGAGGACAGCATCGTCGCAGAGCCGACTGATGCAGACGCCGTGATCGAAGCCGATGAGGCCGCGCCGGAAACAGAAGGCGGGATGGCCCCTATTGCTGCGGACGAGGCCTATGCCCACGAGTTGCAGAGCTGGCAGGACAGCGATGCCGAGATCGCCTATGAGCCGGCTGAACCGCATCGCCCCGACCCTGAGATCGACAATCCGGAAAGCTGGTCTGATCCGCAGGACGGCGTTTCGGCCGAGGATGACGGCGCTGAGCCGCGCCCGATGCCAAGCATTTTCGAGGCGATCGCGGCCGTGTCGGACGAGCAGAGGCTGCAGGACGCGGATAATGACGACGCGCATGCGGGCGATGACGACACCGAAGCAGGAGACGCGCCGGAGGTGCCCGAGGCATTGCGGGGCGTTTCGCGCCGGCTGAGTGACCTGGTGGAAAAGCTGGCCGATGACGAGGCGCTTTATGCGCCTTTGAGCGAAGAAGACGACATGCCGCCGTTTGCGGCCGACCTGGCCCCCGCCGGACCGCCTGCCGATCCTGTCGAGGCGCCGGGGCGCCAATACTACAAAATTACCGGCCGTGGCTTCACCCCACTGGAAGAGGGTGACACCGAGCCGACGGAGAGTGCGGCGGAGACCGATGCGCAGCCCGACCCCGAGACAGTGGAACGGGTGTCGCGCTATAATTTCGACGAGTTGTCGCGCATTCTCAATGACCGGGTGGGCGAACGGGGCCAGACCAGTACTGGACCGGCGGAGCCGGCACTGCCGACCGTAAAGGGGGCAAGCGGGTCTGGTGCGCTGATCAATCTGGGCGGCGAAACGCTGGTCCTCAATCGTTTGCCGCTGGGCATTCTGGTGTTCCGCGACCAGCAGGTGCTGTTTGCCAACCGCGCCATTACCGAAATGGTGGGCTATGAGTCGGTGGACAGTCTGCGCCAGGCCGGGCTGGGCGCGATCTTCCCGGTGCTGGGTGGCGAAGGACAGGAGGCCGGGCCGGTCAACCACCTGGTGCAGCGCGACGGCACGCTGGTTCCAGTGACCGCGCGACTGCAGTCGATCTCCTGGCATGGCCGCCCTGCCCTGATGCTCTCGGCCAGCACCACCGAAGTGCGCACGGGCCATGAAGATGCGGTGAAAGCCTTTGCCCAGACCTTTGCCGATATTCGCGGCGACGGGTTCGTCGAGGCCAATCGCAATGGCATGGTAAGTGCGGCCAGCGCAGCCGCCATATCAATGCTGGGCGAAGGCAAGGCGTTGACGGGACGGCCGCTATCGGCCCTGGTCGGGCAGGACGACGCGGTGGCGTTGCGGGCGTTTCTGGAGCGGCCGGCGCGCTTTGCCGAAACCGCCCGCCCCTGCCTGACATTGCGCTCGGCCGATGGAAGGGCCGATATCCTGTTGTTTGCACTGGGCCAGGCCGGGGTTGTTTCGGGCTATTTCGGCCTGGTCAAGCCGCGCGAGATGAGCCCGGCGCGGATCAGGTCGGCCAGCGATATCGACCCGGCGTTGCTGGGCCGGATCAGCCGCGGGGTGCGGCGCCCGCTCAATACGATCATCGGCTTTTCCGACATCATCCGGTCCAAGGCCTTTGGCGAACTCGATAGCGAGCGCTACGCCGCCTATGCCGAAGATATCGGCCAGGCAGGCCAGGAAATAGCGGCGCTGGTGGATGAGCTGGACGATTACGCACGATTGCGCGATGGGCGCTATCTGCCGCAGCGCGCGAGCCTGGACCTGACGGACCTGCTCGAGCAATGCGTGCTGCGCATTCGAAGCCAGGCCAATGGCGCCCGGGTGATCGTGCGCAATGCGATTTCGGAGATGCTGCCGCGGATCACGGCTGACCGGGCCTCGCTGGCGCAGGCGGTGCTGAACCTGTTGGCCAGTGCCATCGACCAGACCCCGATGGGGGGCGCAGTGGTGATTTCGGCGCAGCGCCATGATGACGGCTCGATCGCCATTCACGTGCGCGATGCCTCGGTCAATGCGGTGGACATGGCCGAGCGCTTCGTGGTGTTCCGCGATGGCGTGGGGCGCGAGGGGCAAGTGCTGGCGCCGGTGCGTTCGAGCGTGGGCCTGGCGCTGACGCGAGCGCTGCTGGCGGTCAATGCGGTATCGCTTTCGGTGGACCCGGCCGGGCCCGAGGGCATGCTGTTCACGCTCAGAATACCGGCCGATCTGGTCGATGAGCGGCCATTGATCGAAAATGCCGAGGAAGCCGAGTAGCTCCCGCTACGCAAGGGCGCACACTTCCTCTATAGCTAGGAACCATCTGGCCACGATGGAGGAGACCACCATGACTGCACGCAACACACTGGCGCTGACGGTGGCGGGCCTGCTGCTGATGGCCGGGCCGGTTCTGGCCCAGCCCACCGAAATCCGCATCGGCGTGGCGCTGGAGCCCCCTGCCCTGGACCCCACGGCCGGGGCGGCGGAAGCCATCGATGTGGTGGTGTACCAGAATGTGTTCGAGGGGCTGGTGCGGATCGACCAGACCGGGGCGGTGCAGCCGGGGCTGGCAAAGAGCTGGACCATTTCGGACGACGGGTTGACCTATCGGTTTGCGCTTAACGAGGGCGTGACCTTCCATGACGGCACGGCTTTTGATGCCGAGGACGTCAAGTTCACCTTTGACCGGCTGTTGGCCGAAGACAGCGTGAACGCCCAAAAGGCGCTTTACGAACCGATCTCGGCGGTGACCGTGATCGACCCGATGACGGTGGAATTTTCCCTGTCGCGGCCGGACGGGCTGTTCCTGTTCAATCTGGGCCGGGGCGATGCGGTGATCGTGGCGCCGGAAAGTGCAGAGAACAACGGTGCAGAGCCGATTGGCACCGGCCCCTTCGCCTTTATCCAGTGGGATCGCGGCAGCCGCGTGGTGCTGGAGCAATATGGCCCCTATTGGGGCGAGGCGCCGGCCCTGACCCGCGCGAGCTTCGTGTTCATCTCGGACACGGCGACGCTGACCAATGCACTGCTGGCCGGCGATGTGGACGGCACGAATAATTTCGCCGCCGAGGCGCTGGCCGTGTTCGAGAACAACGTGCAGTTCAAGGTGCTGGTGGGGTCGACCGAGGGCGAGACCATTCTTTCGACCAATAACCGGAAAGAGCCCTTCACCGATCTCAAGGTGCGCCAGGCCATGGCGCATGCGCTGGACCGGCAGGAGATCATTGATGGGGCAACCTATGGCTATGGCGTGCCGATCGGCACCCATTTCGCACCGCACCACCCCTATTATCTCGACCTGACCGACACCTATCCGCATGACATCGAGGCGGCCAAAACGCTGCTGGCCGAGGCGGGATATGCGGACGGGTTTTCCGCCACGCTGAAGCTGCCGCCGGTGGCCTATGCGCGCCTGTCGGGCCAGATCATTGCCAGCCAGTTCGCCGAAGTGGGGATCGACCTTGAGCTGATCAACATGGAATGGGCGCAGTGGCTGGAAGATGTGTTTGCCAACAAGGACTTCGACCTGACCATCATCAGCCATGTGGAGCCGTTCGATATTGGCATCTATGCCAACCCCGACTACTACTTCGGCTATGACAACGCGCAGGTTCAGGCCCTCAACGAGACGCTCAATGCCACCACGGACGAGGCCGAACGCCTGGCGCTGGCACAGGAGATCCAGACCATTATCGCCCGCGATGCGGTCAATGGGTATCTGTTCGAGCTGGCCCAGACCGGAGTGTGGAACGCCAAGCTGGACGGCATGTGGCAAAACGCGCCCGTGGAAGGCGTGGTGCTGCGCGACATTCACTGGGTGGAATAACTTTATCTCCGCCAAAGCCCCCCACCTGACCTTCCCCCCGTGGGGGCAGGGACTGGCTGTCGTGCGCCATGGATTTCAGGTGCGACCGCGCAAGCGCCCCTCCCCCTGGCGGGGGGAGGCCGGGTGGGGGTCGCCTTTGACATGACCCTTTTCCTCGTCCGCCGCATGGCCGGGTTTGCGGCGACGCTGTTCATCGCGACGCTGGTGATCTTCCTGTTGCTCGACCTGCTGCCGGGCGATCCGGCGCGGTTCATCCTGGGGATCAATGCCACGCCGGAGGCGGTTGCCGCGCTGCGCACGCAGATGGGGCTCGATGCGCCGGCGCATGAGCGGTTCCTGGCCTGGGTCGGGGGCATGCTGGTGGGCGATTTCGGGCTCTCGACCACGCAGCGCCTGCCGGTCGCCGAGCTGATTGCAGAGCGCATGGCGGTGACGCTGCCGCTGTCGCTGATCGCCATGGTGGTCTCGGTGGTGGTCGGGCTGCCGATTGGCATATTGGCGGCGATGCGGCGGGGCAAGGCGACCGATACGGCGCTGATGGTTTTGGCGCAGACCGGGCTGGCCATTCCCAACTTCTGGTTCGGCATGCTGCTCACGCTGGTGTTTGCGGTGACGCTGCGCTGGCTGCCGACGGGCGGGTTCATTCCCTGGGACGAGGATGCGGGTGCGGCCATGCGCGGGATGATCCTACCGGGGCTGGCGCTGGCCCTGCCGCAGGCCTCGATCCTGGCGCGGGTGATGCGCACGGCGCTGGTCGATGTGACCGAACAGGATTTCATCCGCACGGCGCGCGCCAAGGGCATGACCAAATCCGAGGCGATCTGGCGCCACGGCGTGCGCAATGCGCTGTTGCCGGTCTTGACCATTCTGGGGCTGCAATTCGCCTATCTCATCGCCGGCACGATCATTGTGGAGAATGTGTTCTACCTGCCGGGGCTGGGGCGGCTGATTTTCACCGCCATTTCCGAGCGGGACCTGGTGCTGGTGCGCGGCGCGACCATTGTGCTGGTGGTGGTGACCACGGCCACCATGCTGGTGGTCGACCTGGCCTATGCCCTTGTCGACCCGCGGCTGAAGGGGCGAGAGGCATGAACTGGCAACTTTTGGGGCGGCATCCGAGCCTGGTCGTCGGGCTCCTGGCGGCAGCGCTGTTTGCCCTGCTGGGCCTGGTGTCGCTGTGGTGGACCCCCTTCCCCATCGAACAGATCAGCATTGCCCGGCGCTTTCTGGGGCCAGTGGCCGAGCATTGGCTGGGCACGGATCATCTGGGACGCGACATGCTCTCGCTGGTGATGCGCGGGACGCTGACCAGCTTCGTGGTGGCTGGGCTGGGCGTGATCATCGGGATCGGCGTGGGCGTGCCGCTGGGACTGGCTGCAGTGGCCTGGGGCGGCATGGTGGAATGGCTGGTGCTGCGCCTGTCGGACATCACGTTTGCCTTTCCGGCGGTGATCGTGGCCATTCTGATCGCGGCGCTGTTCGGACCAGGCGAGATCAACGCGGTCATCGCCATCGGGATCTTCAATATTCCGGTATTTGCGCGGGTGGCGCGGGGCGGTGCGCTGGCCATTGCCACGCAGGATTATGTGGCTGCAGCGCGGCTGGCGGGGCTGGGGAATGCGGCGATTGCTACGCGGCATCTGCTGCCCAACATCATGAGCCTTCTCATCGTCCAGGGCACGATCCAGCTTTCGCTGGGGATCCTGGCGGAGGCGGGCCTCTCCTATATCGGGCTGGGTACACAGCCGCCGGCGACGAGCCTTGGGCTGATGCTGCGCGATGCGCAGAGCCTGTTCCTGATCCACCCCTGGCTGAGCGTGGTGCCGGGGCTGACCATCGTGCTGATCGTGATTGCGCTCAACATTGCCGGTGATGGGTTGCGCGATGCGATCGATCCACGGCTGCGCCATGAAGGATTGAACCATGGCGCTGGTTGAGATCGATCACCTGACCATCGAGTTTGATAGGCATAGGGCCGTGTCGGACCTGTCCTTGCGGATCGCACGCGGGGATCGGTTCGGCATTATCGGAGAGAGCGGCTCGGGCAAATCGTTGACGGCCCTCTCGATTGCCGGCCTGCTGCCGGACGCGGCGCAGGTCTCCGGACGCATCGCGTTTGACGGGACGCTGCTGCCGGACAATGAGCGGGCGATGGCGCGCCTGAGGGGCACGCGCATCGGCATGGTGTTTCAGGAGCCCATGACGGCGCTCAACCCGCTGATGACAATTGGCGAGCAGATCGAGGAAGCCATCAACCTGGCCGGCATTTCCGAAGTGATGCCGCTGGCCCTGCCCGATCTGCTCGATGAGGTGGGACTGGCCCCCGGGCATGTGGGGCGGTTTCCGCACCAGCTCTCGGGCGGACAGCGGCAGCGCGCGATGATCGCCATGGCGCTGGCCAGCCAGCCCGAACTGATGATTGCAGATGAGCCGACCTCGGCGCTCGATGCCATTACCCAGCGCACCGTGCTCGACCTGATTGCCGAGATCTGCAAGCGGCGGCACATGACGCTGTTGTTCATCAGCCATGACATTCGGGCCGTGGCGGCGCTGTGCGACCGGGTCGGAGTGATGCGCGCGGGCGAGCTGGTCGAACAGGGCGAGACCGGCGACGTGTTCAGAGCGCCCCAGGCCGACTATACGCGCAAGCTGCTGGCGGCCAGCCGGATGCAGCGGCGGGACAGGCCAGCCGCGGCGGCGCGTGTCGACGGTGCGCCCTTGCTGCGCGTCGAGAGTGTCAGCCGGGTCTATCGCCATGGGGGGCTGTGGCCCTGGCGCGACGCCCCGGTCCGGGCCGTGGATGGCGTTACGCTTCATATCGTGGCGGGCGAATGTGTCGCTCTGGTGGGTCCGTCCGGCTGTGGCAAGACGACATTGGCGCGGATGATCGTTGGGCTGGACGATGTCAGCGCGGGGCAATTGGTGTTCGATGGGGCGGCCTATCGTGGCCGGAACCTGCCGCCGCTGTTGCGTGCCGGCCTGTCGCTGGTGTTCCAGGACCCGTTCAGCAGTTTTGACCCACGCATGACAATCGGCGACTCGCTGGGCGAGCCGCTGCATCTGCTGGGCCGCCTGTCGCGGGACGAGCACGACGCGCGGCTGGCAGAGGCCATCGAGGCCGTTGGTCTGAGCGTGGCGATGCTGGAGCGCTATCCGCATGAATTTTCCGGAGGACAGCGCCAGCGCCTGGCCATTGCCCGCGCCCTGGTGACCCGGCCACGCCTGGTGGTGCTGGATGAACCGGTTTCGGCGCTCGATGTCTCGGTGCGCGGCGATGTGCTGAACCTATTATCGCGGCTGCAGGAAGAGCATGGCCTGACCTATCTTATCATCAGCCACGATCTCGACATGGTCGCTGCGATGGCTGACCGGGTGCTGGTGATGGAGAAGGGGAAAATCGTGGAAGAAGGCGCGCCGCAGAGCCTTTTCGCTGCCCCACAGCACAGCCTTACCAAGGCCCTGATGGCGGCGCGGCTGCCTGAAATAGCCGCCTGAAATCGGCTCCTCAGTTCGGCTTGTGCAACTGGTGGAGCAGGACTGCAGTTCGGTCGATGATCATGGGCATGGCCTCGTGCATCTCGTCAAACTCGGCCCATTCCTCGTCGCCGGCCGTATCGTCGGGCCTGGTATCGGGCTGGGCCAGCATCAGGGCGGATGCCAATCCCATTGCGGCTTCGCCCCGGATATCGCTCTCGGTGTCGCGCAACAGATCGTCCCAGGCCTCGAAGCGCAACAGCATGGCCTGCTGGAAGCCGGCGATCCACACCTCCCAGATGATGTCGTCGCTGTCTTCATCGACCTCGAACAGCGGCGCATAGGCGTCGGCGGCCAGTTCGGCATTGATTTCGTCGAGGCGCGCCTCGATCAGGGTGGCGATTTCCTCGCTACCGCTGCGCAGGACACCGCGTTCGTCGGTCAGCCAGTCAAAGGGCCACCATTCGCTGCTGGCGATGGGCTCGGGACCAACCGCCAGGCAACAGAGAAACCCATCCAGCTCGGCAAGCAGCATGGACTGATCCCCAGCCTCATCGAGAAGCTGTTCGAGCCGAAGCAGCGACGGCGAGAGTTCGGCGTATTCTTGTTCCATTGCAAAAGGCCCAGGCTGGTATCAATCAGCCTGAACCCTACAGGATCAGCGCGCGTTGTGCAGCAGCCCCTGGAACGCCCGATAGCTGGACTTGGGCGTGCGCTTCTGGGTTTGGTAATCGACATGGACGAGACCGAAGCGCTTGTTGTAGCCCTCGGCCCATTCGTAATTGTCGAGCAGTGACCAGGCAAAGTAGCCCCGCACATCAGCGCCGGCCTGGCGCGCGGCGAGCACGGCCTTGAGGTGGTCCTCGTAATATCTGGTGCGGCGCGGATCGTTGTCGCCCTCGACTTCGGCCATGCCGTTCTCGGTGACGTAAATCGGCAGCTTGGTGTAGTCGTTGGACACGCGGACCAGGAGATCGGTGAGGCCCTGGGGGTAGATTTCCCAGCCGATATCGGTCTTTTCCAGCGGCCCCTTGACCTGCTCGGCCGGCCGGCCGGGTTCGGAGGAGGCCTTGTAGAGGCCACGGGTGTAGTAGTTGATGCCCAGCCAATCGAGCGGGCGGGAGACCACGGCCATGTCGTCCTGATAATTGGCCGGCAGATAGGGCGCCAGCCAGTCGGTCATTTCCTTGGGGTACTGGCCCTTGAGGACACCGCCGAGATACCAGCGATTGAACACGGCATCACCAAAATTGGCGGCGGATTTGTCCGCTTCGCTGTCGCTGGCCGGTTCGGATTTTTCGAGATTGAGCACGATGCCGAGGTTCTTCGCGCCGGCCGTGCGGAGCGCGTCGATGGCCGTACCGTGGGCAAATAGCACGTGATGCATGGCCCGGGCGGCGGCGCGCAGATCATGGTAGCCGGGGGCATGCACGCCGAGGAAATGGCTGAGAAAGGCGACGCACCAGGGCTCGTTGATGGTGGCGGTGGCTTCGAGCCGGTCACCGAATTTTTGGGCGACGAGCGTGGCATAGTCGGCGAACCAGTTGGCAATATCGCGGTTCATCCAGCCGCCGCGATCCTGCAGGGTCGAGGGCAGGTCCCAATGGTAGAGAGTGGCATAGGGCTTGATGCCGCGCTCGAGCATACCGTCGATCAGGCGATCATAGAAATCGATGCCGGCCTGGTTGACGGCACCGGTGCCCTCGGGGATGAGGCGCGGCCAGGCGAAGGAGAAGCGATAGGCATCGAACCCGCCATCGCGGATGAGGTCGAGATCCTGCGGCCAGAGCTCGTAGTGATTGCAGGCGTCGCGGCCCGTATCGCCATTGTGCACATTGCCGGGCGTGGCCGCAAAGGTGTCCCAGATGGACGAGCCGCGACCGTCCCCCTGCCCGCCTTCGATCTGATAGGCAGCGGTAGCCACGCCAAAGGTGAAATCGGAGCCGAAATCGCGGCGATCAAACGAGAACATATCCCCTCCATGCGGGCATTTTGCCCTTATGGGGAAGGCCGATAACATTCACGCGGGAGGTTATGCAATCGATTTCAGCAATCGATATAAATGGTGTACGTGCCTCAAAAACGCCAGCGTCTGGCTACGCCAAGGTGGTGACCAGACGTCGGGCAATCGAGCGGTAGGCATTGGCCTCCGGGCCGTCGGGCGCGGTAACAAGCGGGGGGGTGCCGGCGTCCGAGCCTTCGCGGATCGACATGACCAGCGGGACCGGGCCAAGAAAGGGAATTTCGAGGCGTTCCGCGGCTTTTTCGGCGCCGCCGGTGCCGAAAATATCATAGCGATTGCCGGTGTCCGGGGCGATGAAATAGCTCATGTTCTCGACCAGGCCCAGGACGGGCACGGACATGCGGCGCAGCATGTCGATGGCCTTTTGCGCGTCGATCAGCGCGAGATCCTGCGGGGTCGAGACGATGACCACGCCATCGACAATGGTCTGCTGGAAGAGAGCGATGTGGATGTCGCCTGTGCCGGGGGGCAGATCGATGATGAGGCAGTCGAGCCCGCCCCAATCGGTTTCGCGCAGGAGCTGGCGCAGGCCGGAGGTGGCCATGGGGCCGCGCCAAACCACGGCCTGGCCGGGCACCAGCATGGAGCCGATGGACATGACCTTCAAGCCGAAGGCGTCGTGCGGGGTAAAAATGCCATCGTCGCGAATGGCAGGCTTGCCCTCGATGCCAAGCAGCTTGGGGATGGAGGGGCCATAAAGATCGGCGTCGAGCACGCCGACCTTGAGGCCTTCGGCGGCCAGCGAGAGGGCGATGTTGACGGCGGTGGTCGACTTGCCCACGCCACCCTTGCCGGAGCCGACGGCGATGATGCGCTTGACGCCATCGACCCGCGTTTTGCCCTGCGGCTGGGCTGCGCCATGGCCGAATTTGGGGGCATTGGATTTTTCGGCGGTCAGCGAGACCATGACCTTGCGGGTGCCGCCCAGCGCCTGGGCGCGCTTCTGAGCTTCCTCGCGCGCCGGGCCGAAGGCAGCCTCCATGCCGGGCGCCACGGCAATGGCGAAGGCAATGGCGCCGGGGGTGACGATGACGTCGGAAAGGCCGCCATAGCTGGCCAGGTCACCGCCGCCGGGAATTTCGACGTCGGCCAGGGCAGTCTTGATCCGGGCGGCGAGATCGGTGTCGGCCATGCGCATTTCCAAAAAAGAAAAGACCCCACCCCGAACTTGTCGAAGGGCGGGGTCTGAAAGCGGAGCGAAAGCCCTTTACAGGATCGACTGGCCGGTGGCCTTCCAATCCTTGAGGAAGCCTTCGATGCCCTTGTCGGTCAGCGGGTGCAGGGCCAGCTTCTTGATGACATCGGGCGGGATGGTGGCCACATCGGCACCGGCAAGGGCCGCCTGGGTGACGTGGTTGGCCGAACGGATCGAGGCGGCCAGGATCTGGGTCTCGAACTGGTAGTTGTCGTAGATGGTGCGGATGGACTCGATCAGTTCCATGCCGTCGATATTGATGTCGTCGAGGCGGCCGATGAAGGGCGAGATATAGGTCGCGCCGGCCTTGGCGGCGAGCAGGGCCTGATTGGCTGCAAAGCAGAGCGTGACGTTGGTCTTGGTGCCCTTTTCCTTGAAGTACTTGGTGGCTTTGAGGCCATCCATGGTCAGGGGCAGCTTGATCACGACATTGGAGGCGATCTTGGCCAGGGTTTCGCCCTCGGCAACCATGCCGTCATATTCCAGCGATGCCACTTCGGCGGAAACCGGGCCGGGCACGATGGCACAGATCTCGGCAATGACTTCCTTGAAGTCGCGGCCGGACTTGGCGATCAGCGACGGGTTGGTGGTCACACCGTCGAGCAGCCCGGTATCGTGAAGCTCCTTGATGGCGGCGGTATCTGCAGTGTCGACGAAGAACTTCATCGTTCCCTCCTAAAAACTCGAATTCTGTCTGGCGCTTAGACCAGATGTAGACATGGCAGCGGGTTGCCGCAAGCCACTGGATCAGCGAATGGCGGCCAAAACGGCTTCGGCCAGATCGCCAACGCGATCTTCCGGGATGCCGGCAACATTGATGCGACTGTCCGAAGTCATATAGACCCCGTTTTCGGCCTTAAGATGATCAACCGCCTCGACCGGGAGGCCGAGCAGCGAAAACATGCCACGGTGATCGGCGATAAAGTCAAAATCGCTTGAGTTGGACCGCTCACGAATGGCGGCGGCCAGCTTTTCGCGCAGCACGATCATGCGATTGCGCATGTCGGCCAGCTCGGCTTCCCATTCAGCGCGCAATTCGGCGTCCTCGAGAATGGTGCGGATGATCTCGGCACCATGATCGGGCGGCTGGGAATAGGCACCGCGGATGATGTTGAGGAGCTGGGAATTGGTCACGTCGGCCTGCTCGCCGTCGCGGGCAACCAGAATGGCGGCGCCGATGCGCTCACGATAAAGCCCGAAATTCTTCGAGCCGGAAAAGGCGATCAGCGCTTCGGGGACCGAGGCCAGAACCTTGCGGGTGCCATAGGCATCGGGCTCGATACCATCGCCGAAGCCGAGATAGGCCAGATCGATGAAGGGCAGCGCGCCGGTGCGGGCGAGGCTTGCAGCCACCTGGTCCCACTGCTCGTTGTTGAGATTGGCGCCTGTGGGGTTGTGGCAGCAACCATGCAGCAGCACGATATCGTCCGGGCCGAGCTTGTCCAGCGCGGCCAGCATTTCATCGACCTTCACCGCGCGGGTTTCGGGATCGAAATATGGGTAGGTGGCAACCTTGAGGCCCGAACCAATGGCGATGGGATTGTGGTTGGCCCAGGTCGGATCGGAAACATGGACCGTGGCGCCGGGACGGGCGCGATTGACCAGTTGCATCAGCACCCAGAGCGAACCAGTGCCACCAGGGGCTTGGGCGATGCGGACGCGAGCGCGATCCACGCTATCGGCCAGCACAAGATCGAGCACTGCGGCGCCGAAGCGCTTGTTGCCGGCAATGCCGAGATAGGATTTGGTCTTCTCGTTCGAAAGCATAAGCTGTTCGGCCTTGCGGACCGAGGACATGATCGGCGTTACGCCTTTTTCGTCCTTATAGACGCCGACGCCGAGGTCGATCTTGGTGGGGCGGGAGTCGGCAGCGTATTCGCCCATGAGCGCCAGAATCTTGTCGCCAGGGGCCTTGGAGAGGGTTTCGAACATTTTTTCCGAAGATCCGGTGAGAAGGCGCGGCCTTTATAGGCCGCACAGGAATTTTTGCAAATTGGCGGGCTAGCGTCTGGCGCCCGATTTCTCCAGCTCCGCCGTTAGTTGCGGCAGGATTTCGAAGAGATCGCCGATCAGCGCCACATCGGCGATCTTGACGAGGGGTGCCTCGGGATCGGTGTTGATGGCGATGATCTTCCTGGCGCCCTGAATGCCGGCGAGATGCTGCAGCGCCCCTGAAATGCCGACGGCGATATAGAGGTCGGGGGCGATGATCTTGCCCGTCTGGCCGACCTGCCAGTCATTGGGAGCATAGCCAGCGTCGACAGCGGCGCGGGTGGCGCCGATAGCCGCACCGAGCGTCTTGCCAAGGGCTTCGACCAGCTTGAAGCCTTCCGCAGAACCGACGGACACGCCGCCGCCGACCACGATCTGCGCAGTGGCCAGATCGGGGATATCGCTTTGGGTGCGATGGGCGGCGATGAAGCGGGCTGCGGAGGCGATATCGGTATCGAGCGTTTCAACCGGCGCCGCGTTGCCCGACGCCGCCGGGCGGAAGGCCGAGGCGCGGAAGGTCAGCACATGCTTTTGTTGCGGGTCGGTGACGGTTTCGAGCGCGTTGCCGGCATAGATGGGGCGGACGAAGCGATTGGCGCCCTCGATAGCGACGATGTCGGTGACCGGCTGGATATCGAGCCGGGCGGCAAGGCGCGGCATCACATCCTTGCCGGTGGTCGAGGCCGAGGCGGCGATAACCGTGTAGCTCTCGGCCAGTCCGGCGAGCAGGTTGGTGAGGCCGTCGGCCAGCAGGGCCTGCTTGGCGTGGATGACCTTGGCGACGCCAGCGATTGCCGTGGCTTGATCGGCAGCGGCGCGGGGACCGGGGACCAGAAGATCGACCGGGCCGAGCTGAGCCGCGGCGGCGACGGTCCGCGCGGTGGCGGCCGAGAGGGTGCCATCGTCGAGCTCGGCGAGAACCAGAACGCTCATCAGATCGCCTCCATCTCGTTCACATCGGTGGCGATGATACCGGCCAGTTCGGTCACCGAGTTCACCGTGGCGCCGGCGGCCCGTTCGGGCGGTGGCGAGACCTTTTCGACCGTGAGGCGCGGGGTGAGGTCGACGCCGAATTCGGTCGCCGGACGTATGGCCAGCGGCTTGGAGCGTGCCTTCATCACCATGGGCAGGGCCGCGTTGCGCGGCGTGTTGAGGCGCAGATCGGCAGTGACGATGGCGGGCAGCGGCAGACCAATCGTTTCGCGGCCCGAATCCACTTCACGGGTGACTTCGAGCGCCGTGCCGTCGAGCTTGATTTCGGAGGCGAAGGTGGCCTGGGGCCGATCGGTCAGGGCGGCCAGCATCTGGCCGACATGATTGCTGTCATCATCCACCGCCTGCTTGCCGAGCAGGACCAGGTCGGGCTGCTCCTCCGCGACCACCCTGGCCAGGAGCTTGGCAATGGCCAGGGTTTCGAGCGGCTGATCGGTTTCAACGAGAATGCCGCGATGCGCGCCCATGGCCAGGGCCGTCAGGATGACATCATTGGCCGGTTTGGGGCCGATGGAGACAATGACGATCTCGTCTGCCGCCCCTGCCTCTGCCAGTTGCACGGCCGCTTCCACAGCATGCTTGCAGAACGGGTTCATGGACATGCGCACGCCACTTGTCTCGATGCCCGACCCATCGGGCCGAACCCGGATGCGGACATTGTGATCGACCACGCGTTTGACCGCGACGAGAATTTTCATAGCCAACCTTTTCTGGGCAATCCCCGGGAGTTGGCGGCTTTCTGACAAAAAGGCCCGAAAGGAGCAAGGCGCGGCGGGGGAATATCGGTTCGGTCTGGCGCGAAATGTTGGAAAGAGGTGCCCACATGTTCCGGCGCGACATGGTGTAGAGTTGACTGCCAAGGCCCGGACGGAGACATTGCGCCCTCTTTTCCCGAGTCCCGGATTGTTGCATGCCCGTTCTCAACCGCGTCGCCGAATTCCAGCCCGAAATCGCCGCCTGGCGGCAGGACTTTCATGCCCATCCTGAACTGCTGTTTGATGTGCATCGAACGGCCGGCATCGTGGCGGACAAGCTCAGGGCATTCGGCTGCGACGAGGTGGTGACCGGAATCGGGAAAACGGGCGTTGTTGCCGTCATTAATGGCCGCGGCACGGGCAATCGGATGATCGGGCTGCGCGCCGATATGGACGCCCTGCCGATGACCGAAAAGACCGGCCTGCCGCACGCCTCCACCCATCAGGGCCGGATGCATGCCTGCGGCCATGACGGGCACACCGCCATGTTGCTGGGTGCGGCGAAATATCTGGCCGAAACGCGCAATTTCGACGGGCGCGTGGCGCTGATCTTCCAGCCGGCAGAAGAGGGCGGCGGTGGCGGCAAGGTGATGCTGGATGACGGCCTGTTGGACAGGTTCGACATCGCCGAAGTCTATGGCATGCACAATTGGCCGGGCATGCCGGTGGGCACGTTCGGCATTCGCAGCGGCGGCATCATGGCGGCCACCGACCGGTTCTATATCGACATTATCGGCAAAGGTGGGCATGCGGCCCGGCCCCACGCCACGATCGACCCGATTATCGTTGCCGCCCAGATGGTGACGGCGCTGCAGACCATCGTGTCGCGCAATCTCGATCCGCTGCAGAGCGCGGTGCTCAGCGTCACTATGGTCGAGGCCGGCGAGGCCGACAATGTGATTTCGCGCACCGCCAAGATCACCGGCACGGTGCGGACGCTGGATGGTCGGGTGCAGGATTTCATCGAAGCAAAGCTTGGTGAATTCGTGCCGCAGTTCGCCCTGAGCTTTGGTGCCGAGGCCAGCGTGCGCTATGCGCGCGGCTATCCGGTGACGGTCAATGCGCCCGAGCAGACCGAATTTGCCGCTTCGGTGGCCCGCGACATTGTCGGGGCCGGTCAGGTCAATGCCGATGCAGAACCCTCGATGGGCGGGGAGGATTTCTCATTCATGCTCAATGAGCGGCCCGGCGCCTATATTTTCCTGGGCAATGGGGATTCGACCGAGCTGCATACCGACACCTATGACTTCAATGACGAAGCCATTCCGGTGGGCGTGAGCTATTGGGTGCGGCTGGTGGAAAAAGCGCTGCCCCTGGGGTGAGCGCGCCGGGTTGATAAGAAAGATCAACCTTTTGCCCAAACGGCAGATCGTCTAAGGCTGGCAGCATCATGCCAGCCTTTTCCGTTTCTTCCCGAACCATCTCTTGTGTCCTCCTGACCCTCGCCGTTTCCGCGGCGGGCGGCGGTATCGCCATGCTGCTCGGACTGCCCGCCGGCTGGCTGATGGGCGGGGCGCTGGCCGTGACCATTGCGGCGATGGCCGGGGCCCCCATGATGCTGCCCGATGGTCTGCGCAATGTGGTGTTCGTGCTGATCGGCATGTCGATGGGGGCCAGCGTGGCGCCGGACAGCCTGCAATTGCTGGGGAGCTGGCCAATATCGCTGGCCGCGCTGGCAATCGAACTGGTGATTATCGTGGCCACGACCGGCTGGATGCTGACCAAGGTGTTCAAGCTCGATCCGGGCACGGCCTATCTCAGTTCGTTTCCGGGGCATTTGAGCTTTGTCATGGGCATTGCCGCCACGGGCATCGGCAATTCCCGCCAGATCGTGATCATCCAGGTCATCCGCATTCTGATGCTGACCATTGCCGTGCCGATTGGTGCGGTGTTCCTGCCGATCGACCATTTCGCGACCCAGACGGCATCGGAATTTCTCAGCCCGCTGCAACTGACGCTGCTGGCTGCAGTCTGCGTGGCGGCGGGGCTGATCTTCATGCGGCTCAAGGTGCCGGCCGGCATGGTGCTGGGCGCCATGGCGGCAGCTACGGCGGCCAAGCTGGGCGGGCTCTATACAGAGGCAATGCCGACCCCGCTGGTAGTTGCAACCTTTGTACTGACCGGAGCGCTGATCGGGTCGCGTTTCGTGGGGATCACGCGCACGGAGTTCATGGCCGCAGCCAAGGGTGGGCTGATCGCAACCGCGATGACCGTCAGCATTGTCACGGTGATGGCGCTGGGCGTCGCGCAATTGGTGGACATGCCGTTCGGACAGATCTGGCTGGGCCTGTCGCCGGGCGCCCTTGAGGGCATGGGCGCGCTTGGCATTGCGCTGGGCTATGACACCGCATTCATTGCCGCCCACCATGTCATCCGGCTGCTGCTGCTCAGTTTTGCCATTCCGGCCGTTGCAATAATGGTGCGGCGCATTGGGCCACAGGCGCAAGACGGCCACAATTGAGCGGCATGAAATTCGAGCAAAGGAGATTGCAGTGATGATCCGAATTGTTACGCCAGTCCTGCTTGTCCTCGCCCTTTGCGGCACGGCCCAGGCATCTACCGCGCAATGCCTGGCCAACCGGCCGGGCGTGAGCATTTCCTTCGGGGTGACCCTGGGAGACAAGTTCAGCGAAAGCGACCAGAACGAATTCAACCTGATGCGGCTGCGCCGCATGGGCGTGGATGCCACCCGCGCCGAAATGTGGGGCGGATGCATCCGTGCATTCGTGCGCACACCCAGCGGGGAGGAAATGCAGTTCTTCCACCCCCAATCGTTTGAGCGCGTGTATATGTGAGCCGAGCTGCCAGAACGGCGGGAGTGGCAGCGTCATCCACGCTGCCCAAAACGTGGTTCCCTAGCGCAACCTTAGCGCGCCTTGTAGCCCACCCTGCCCTCTCCGACCGGTGCGGGAAGAACAGCGAAACCATTTGGCCCGAGTTGCAGTGATGCCCCTTCGAGCGTGGCATTGTGGCTGACCGGTTCGAGCGACGGTGTCATTTTTGACAGTTTTGCTATGCGCGGTTCGGCCGAGAGGTTGAAGACGCAGATCAGATCCTTGTCCTCGCCCGAGCGGCGATAGGCGAGCACCGGCTCGTCGCATTTGATAAAGGCGATGTCGCCGGTAATCAGCGCCGGGTGCGTTTTGCGCCAGGCCAGCAGAGTCCGATAGGCATTGAGGGTGGAGTCCGGGTCGGCTTCCTGCACATCCACGCTCAAGGCAGATTGTGCCGGTTTGACCGGAAGCCAGGGCGTGCCGGAGGTAAAGCCGGCATGGGGCAGATCGTGTTGCCAAGGCATTGGCGTGCGGCAGCCATCGCGCCCCTTGTCCTCGGGCCAGAAGCGGATGCCGCGTGGATCGGTCAGCTCATCATAAAGAATATCGGCTTCGGGCAGGCCCAGTTCCTCGCCCTGATAAAGGCCGGCCGATCCCTTGAGCGTCAGCACCAGCGCGGCAGCCTGCCGGGACAGGTCGGCCGGTGACACGCTATGGGGGGCCCAGCGCGTCATGTGGCGGATGACGTCGTGATTGGAAAAGCTCCAGCAGGGCCAACCGGTCTCGCCATCGGCGAAAAAGCCTTCGACCTTGGAGCGGAAATGTTTGGCGGTGAATTTGGGGCCCAGGAAATCGAAGGAATAGCACTGGTGCAGCATGTCGGTGCCGGAGGTGTATTGCTTCATCAGTTCCACGCCCCGCTCATCATCGCCCACCTCGCCCACGGTGGTGGTGCCGGGATATTGATCGAGCAGTTTGCGGAGCTTCTTGAGCCAGGTCACATTCTCCGGCTGGCTCTTGGAGTATTTGTGGCTCTGCATGTCATAGGGGTTGGTCGCCGGCTTGCCCTTGAGGGATTTGAGCGGCGGATTGGAGCGCAATCTGGCGTCGTGGAAATAATAGTTCACGGTGTCGAGGCGGAAGCCATCGAGCCCGCGATCGAGCCAGAAGCGCATGATATCGAGCACCGCATCCTGCACTGCGGGATTATGGAAATTGAGGTCCGGTTGGGACGTCAGGAAGTTGTGCAGGTAATATTGCTTGCGCGAGGTGTGCCATTCCCAGGCCGAGCCGCCAAACACCGAGAGCCAGTTGTTGGGCGGGGTGCCATCGGGCCTGGCATCGGCCCAGACATACCAGTCAGCCCTGGCGTTATCGCGCGAGACACTGGATTCGGCGAACCAGGGGTGCTCGTCGGATGTGTGGCTGACGACCTGGTCCATGATGACCTTGAGACCCAGCGCATGGGCCTTGGTAATCAACTGGTCAAAATCGTCCAGCGAGCCAAATAGAGGATCGACCTGGGTGTAGTCGGACACGTCATAGCCCATATCGGCCTGGGGCGACTGGGTGATGGGCGAGAGCCAGATGCAGTCGACGCCGAGGCTGGCAATGTGGCCGAGCCGGTCGATGATGCCCGGCAAATCGCCCACGCCATCGCCATTGCTGTCCTGAAACGAGCGTGGATAGACCTGATAGATCACTCCGCCGCGCCACCAATCACTCATCATCTTGCTCCCTGGGACCTTTGGTCCGAATTTGTCACGCAAGGCTATCGGGTTCCGGGCGCGCTGTTAATCGGGCAAAATGCACGCTCGGATTGCGAAAGTCGACGACATGACGATCAGAACGGCCCTGCTGGCGGACCACGCCAATGCGATAAAGGCGATCGCGCGGTTGATGGAGGAGGAATGGTCCGATTGGTACCGGCCCGGATACGCCTCGGCCGCGCAAGACCTGCAGGCGCGCATGCAACGTGATCGGCTGCCACTGGGCTTGGTGGCGCTGGCGGACGAGCAAGCGGTCGGGACCTGCGCTCTGACCGCCACCAGTGGCGGCCTCGAGACGGAGCGCACGCCATGGCTCGGTGGCTTGCTGGTGGCCCCGGCACATCGACGACGCGGCGTTGGCAAAGCGCTGTTGCAGAGATCACAGGAAGAGGCGGGGCGACTAGGCTTTGACCGGATTTATGCGCTCACGGCGGCGGCGCATGCCCTGTTTTTGCATGAAGGTTGGGAACTGGTCGAAACCATTATTCTCGATGATGAGCCGCATGGCATTTACGCCATTGCGACGGCCTGATGTCGAAGCCTGGGAGAGTGGCGCGTCGCAGAACAAAGGAGTTGCAGATGGCCCATATTATCCGCGCCGCCGAACGGCCGCCAAGCAGGAGCCGCACCATTAAATTCGAAGGCGAGGCCTATGGCACGCCGATTTCGTTTTTCGCCGTGGACAATGATCCGGGGGAAGGCCCGGTGCTGCACACGCATCCCTATCCCGAGACCTGGGTGGTGCGAAGCGGGCGGGCCGAAGTGGTGATCGGGGAAGACCGTTTCGAGGCGGGGCCGGGCGATATCGGGGTGGCCCCGGCCGGGGTGCCGCACAAGTTCACCAATCTGGGCCCCGAGCGACTGGATATCGTATGCATCCATGCGGCGGGGATGATGGAGCAGGTGGATCTGGAGTGAGGGGCTTCGCCAAGTGGCGCCGGCCCGGCACTTCTCCCCATTGGGAGAAGACTATGAAGCGCCGCCCGCGAAAGGATCACACGACCGCTGAAATCAGAGGCTCACCGGCGAAGTGTTTTTCGAGATTGGCGACCAGAAGCGCGCCCATGGCGTCGCGGGTCTGGTGGGTGGCGCTGCCCTGGTGGGGCGAGAGGACGACATTGTCGAGAGTGAGGAGTTCGGCGGGGACCTGGGGTTCGTTTTCGAAGACGTCGAGCGCCGCGCCGCCGAGGCCGCCGTTCTGCAGCAATTTGACCATGGCGGATTCGTCGATCAACGTGCCGCGCGCGACATTGACGATGCGGCCTTCGGGGCCAAGGGCTTCAAGCACCTTGCGCGAAACGATGCCTTCAGTGCCCTTGCCGCCAGGCGCAATGACTACGAGCCAGTCACTGTCGCGGGCCATCTCTTCGAGATTGTCGTAGTAGATGTAGGGCACCGAGGGCTGGTGGTGGCGGCCATAATAGACCACGCGCATCTTCATTGCCTGGGCGCGGCTGGCGATTTCCTTGCCGATGCGGCCAAGGCCCAGAATGCCGACGGTCTTGCCGGTCAATTCGGAGAAGAGACCAAAATTGGCGCCGGGCCATTTGCCCTGACGCACGAACTGGTCCGACTGGGGAATGCGGCGGGCCAGCGAAATCATCAGCCCGATGGTGAGTTCGGCGACAGCGTCATTGAGCACGTCGGGCGTATTGGTGACGCGGATATTGCGGGCCTTGGCGGCCGCGGTGTCGATATTGTCGTAGCCGACGCCGAAGCTGGCGATAATCTCGAGATTGGGGAGCTTGTCCATCAGATCGGCCTGGACGCCTGAGCCGGCATGGGCGCGGATGCGCGGGCCATTCTCGGCCAGCCAGGCATCCTTGTCGGTCATCTCATGCAGCTTGTGCACGGTGTAACGGGCCGCAAGGGCCTCTTCGCAACTGGCAAGGAGAGAATGGGTCTGGAGGATTTCGATGGTCATGGCGACGTCCGAGATTGTGGCCCGAGGAGGCGCGGGCAAGATGCCCCCTGCCGGCTCTGCCAAGACCCCTTGGGCCCGGCGGCGCTACCTTCCCCTCTGGGGGGAGGGTGACAGCGGGCCCGGGGATGTTGATTGCGCGCGAATGAGAGCACTTTATGCACCCGCTTCGCAAGCCAGAGCTGCACGAAAAAGCGGCATGGCAATGCTTTGAGCGTCTGGACGGCAGGTTTCAAACGTGTAGCAATGCAGAGGCGATTGGGAAGCCGCATTTCAGAAGCGGAGCAGAATGGGCGAGAAAACGCCATTTGACGAAATGTACAACCCGGATGGGTCGGTCCGCGAGCCCTATCGTGCGCTTGCCGAATGGCTGGCCGAGCAACCGGACAAGGGCCTGGCGCTGATGCAGACCGATGCGGAAGCGATCTTCCGCAAGCTGGGCATCACCTTTGCCGTTTACGGCTCGGATGAAGGCACCGAGAAGGTCATTCCCTTCGACGTCATCCCCCGTATCATCGCGGCCACTGAATGGCGGCGGCTCTCCAAGGGGATCGAGCAGCGGGTCAAGGCGCTCAACGCCTTTCTCTACGACATCTACCACCGCCAGGAGATCCTGAAAGCCGGGCGGATTCCGGAGAAGCTCATTTTGAACAATGAGGCCTTCTGCCCGCAGATGATGGGACTGGAGCCGGCCAAGGGCGTTTATGCCCATATCATCGGCGTAGACATCGTGCGGGTCGGGCCCGACGAGTTCTATGTGCTCGAAGACAATCTCCGGACCCCCTCGGGCGTCAGCTATATGCTGGAAGACCGCGAGGCGATGATGCTGCTGGCGCCGGATTTGTTTCATCGCTCAAAGGTAGCGCCGGTCGAGACCTATCCGGAAAACCTCAGGCGGACGCTTGAGAGCGTGGCTCCCGAAAGCGTGCGCGGCACGCCCAATATCGCGGTACTGACCCCGGGCATCTACAACTCGGCCTATTTCGAGCATTCGTTCCTGGCCGACCAGATGGGGGCCCAGCTCTGCGAGGGGCCGGACCTGTTCGTGGATGGCGGCAAGGTCTATATGCGCACCACATGCGGCCCCGAACAGGTCGATGTGATCTATCGGCGCATCGACGACGATTATCTCGACCCGCTGACCTTCCGGCCCGATTCGATGCTCGGGGTTCCGGGGCTGTTCGACGCCTACCGGGCGGGCAATGTGACCCTGGTCAATGCGCCGGGGACCGGTATTGCCGACGACAAGGCGGTCTATACCTATGTGCCGGACATCATCGAGTTCTACCTCGGGGAGAAGGCGCTGCTGTCGAATGTGCCGACCTACAATTGCACCGATGAGGACCAGCGCGCCTGGGTGCTGGAGAATATTGCCGATCTTGTGGTCAAGGAGGTCCATGGTTCGGGCGGCTATGGGATGATGGTCGGTCCGACGTCGACCAAGGCCATGCATGCCGAGTTCAGGAAAAAGATCGAGGCGCGCCCGGACAATTACATCGTGCAGCCGACGCTGAACCTGAGCACCTGTCCCACCCATATTTCGGGCGACGTGGCACCGCGCCATGTCGATCTCAGACCCTATGTGCTGATTGGCGATGAAGTGCGAATCACCCCGGGTGGGCTGACGCGGGTGGCACTAAAGAAAGGATCGCTGGTGGTGAATTCGTCCCAGGGTGGCGGGACGAAAGATACGTGGGTGCTGGAAGATTGAGAATGCTCGGACGTACCGCTGCCAATCTATTCTGGCTTTCACGCTATGTGGAGCGAGCCGAGAATATGGCCCGCCTGCTCGAAGTGGGTTACCGCATGTCGCTGACCAGCCGCCGCGAAGGCGGGGCCAGCGAGCATCTGATTTCGATGATGCAGGCCGCCGAGGTCGATGAGGGGTTCGACGCCAAGCATGAGGTGGCCGATGTCGATACGGTTGCCCACTACATGATGTTCGACCCGGACAATTCTTCGTCGGTCTATTCGTGCCTGCAAGCCGCACGGACCAATGCGCGCTCGGTGCGCACGGCCCTGACCGGGGACATGTGGGAAAGCATGAACGGGGCCTGGCTGGAGTTTTCCCAGATCAAGCCGCGCGACGTGCGGGGCGCCAAGCTGTTGGGCCTGCTGCAATGGGTGAAACAGCGCAGCCACGAATTCCGGGGCGCGCTGCTGGGCACCATTCTGCGTGATGACGGCTTCAACTTCCTGCAGGCGGGCAATTTCGTCGAGCGGGCGGACAATACCGCGCGTATTCTCGACATGAAATACTACGTGCTGCTGCCCCGCGCCACACAGGTCGGCGGGGATCTCGACATCCAGCAATGGACGCTGATCCTGCGCGCAGCCTCGGCGCACCGGGCCTATCGGCATGTCTATCACGACCGCTACAAGGCCCATAACATCGCCGACTTCCTGATCCTGCGGCCCGAAATGCCGCGTAGCCTGATCTATTGCGCCAATTTCGTGCAGCAGAACCTGGATAACCTGGCCAAGATCTATGGCCGCAAGGAGAAGTGCCAAGAGGCGGCAGACAGCTTGCTTGCCCTGGTGGAAGGGGCCAGCATGGAAGCCATTTTCGCTGATGGATTGCACGAGTTCCTCAACGAGTTTATCGCCCGCAATAACCGGGTGACCGACACTCTTTCGGAATCGTATAACTTCTATTGAACCATGCGCATCGAGATCGACCATTCGCTGACCTGTTCGCTGCCACCCGGTGCGGCGGCGCTGGTGATGCATCTGATGCTGACCCCGCAGAGCGGACCGTCGCAGACTGTCGAGAGCTGGAGCGTGGAAGCGGCCGGCATCGGCAATGCCGGGCGGTTCCGCGACGGCTATGGCAATGCGGTGCATCTGGTGAACCAGACGCGGCCCGAAGGCAACATCACCATCGGCGCCCGCGGTATGGTTGTGACCCAGGACACCAATGGTGTGCTGGGCAAGATTGCGGGTGAGCCGGTGCCGTCATTGTACAAGCGGGTGACGGGGCTGACCCGAGCGCCCGTGACGCTTTATGGCAAGTATCGCTCGGCGAAGGACAGCCGGCTCGATGTGTTGCATGGGTTGATGGCGCGTGTCGGCGAGACGCTGGGCCTGCGCGAGGAAACCGAGCCGATGACGCAGATGCAGGCGACGGGCGAGCAGACGCAAAGCCAAAGCACGGAGCCGGGACCAGAGCTGCCGCCGACCGCCGATTATGTGCATCTGTTTATCGGTGCGGCGCGGGCGCTCGATATTCCGGCACGGTACGTTTGCGGTTACCTGGCGGCAGGCGAAGGGGTCGCCGGAGGGCTGCACGCCTGGGCAGAAGCCTATGACGACAAACTGGGTTGGATCGGTTTTGACGCGCAGAACCAGATCTGTCCTACCGAGCGCTACGTGCGGCTGGCGGTGGGGCTCGATGCGGAGAGCGCGTTGCCGCTGCGGACTGTGCCCGTGGGCGAGATCGTGCAGCAGGCGGCGGTAAAGGCTGTTTGAAGCCCTCTGCTGAAACGAGCTTTGGCTACAAGCTCAACACATAAAGCCAACCCGAAATCGTCAGGGCCGAGAGCACGGTGGCGATGAGGATGGTATTGGCGGCAACGCTGACGCCGCGATCGTAGAAGGTGGCAAACACATAAATGTTGATGCCCGAGGGCATGGCCGAAAGCAGGATGCCATAGCGGGCGATCTCCATGGGCACATGGAACACCCAGATCATCAGGCCATAGGCAATAGCCGGATGGATGACCAGCTTGATGAATGAGGCAACCAGAGCCTGCTGCCAATTGTCGGACAGCTTGAATTCATTGAGCGCGCCACCAATGCCGAACAAGGCTGCCGGCACCACGGCCTGCGCCATCATTCGGAAGAAGGCCGCGATCGGCTCAGCCAGTTCGACCCCGGAGATCGAGAGCGAAATACCGCCGGCGATGCCCCAGATCAGAGGATTTGAAACGACACGCCGCATGGCCAGCACCAGGGTAGCGCCAAGGGGCTGGGCATCGCGACGGGTCAGCTCCATGGTGACCATGGCAAGGGTCAGCAGGATGGCCCCATGCAGCCCGATGATCGACAAGGTGACCGGCAACGACCCATCGCCATAAGCCCGGCTCATGATCGGCAGGCCGACCAGGACGGTGTTGGTGAACATGGCTGAAAAACCGGCCGACACCGCCTCGCCTGGCCGATTGCCGAAGAAACGGCGCGCCACCACAATGCCGAGGACGAAGCAGACAATGGCACCGAAATAATAGGGCCCGATAATGCCGATATTGAAGGCGGCGCGGAAATCGCTGGTGCCGATGGAGTAGAACAGCAGGCAGGGGGTAGCGAAATTGTTGACGAAGCCGATAAGCGCCTTCACCCCGTCAGCCGGATAGAGCCCACGGTGTACGGCCAGGTAGCCCAATGCGATGAGCGCAAAAATGGGCGCGATAACGGCGAGTATGGAAAGCATCGGCCAGCAGTCCGGGCCAGAGGGAGGATATGCAAGCCCTAGCCTTGGGCGGAACCAAGGTCAATCATCATCTTGTATGGTAGATCAATACGAAAGCGCCTACCTTCCAAAACGAAAGCATATGCATTACATACGAACCAACAGGACGATGAGGCGGCGGCATGCTGGATATTTTTGTTATTGGCGGCGGGATCAACGGAGCCAGCGTGACACGCGATGCGGTGGGCCGCGGCTATAGCGTTGCCCTGGCCGAAATGAACGATCTGGCATCGGGGACCTCGTCAGCAGCGACAAAGCTGATCCATGGCGGGTTGCGCTATCTCGAGCATTACGAGTTCCGCCTGGTGCATGAAGCACTGGCCGAGCGCGAGGTGCTCTGGGCTGCGGCGCCGCATATCATCTGGCCCCTGCGCTTCGTGCTGCCGCATCACAAGGGGTTGCGGCCGGCTGCCGTGCTGCGGGCGGGGCTGGCGCTTTACGACTATATGGGCGGACGACGCCTGCTGCCGCCGACCAAGACGCTGGATCTGACGCGGGACGAGGCAGGCAAGCCGCTCAAGCCCGGCTACAAGCTGGCGTTCGAATATTCCGACTGCTGGGTGAACGATGCACGCTTCGTGGTGCTCAATGCGCGCGACGCGGCGGATCGCGGTGCCAGCGTGCATGTGCGCACCAAGGTGGTTTCGGCGCGGCGCGAAGATGGTGGCTGGACAGTGGAACTGGACGGCGAGGACGGCAGGCAGAGTGTTCGCGCGCGCATGCTGATCAACGCCTCCGGCCCGTGGGTTGATGATGTGATCAACCAGGCGATGGGCAAGAACGGGGCGCATAATGTGCGGCTGGTTCAGGGCAGCCACATCGTGGTCAGGAAACTCTATGACCACGACCGCTGCTATTTCTTCCAGAACAGCGATGGGCGCATTTTCTTTGCCATTCCCTATGAGGGCGAGTTCACGCTGATCGGTACGACCGACCGCGACTATCATGGCGACCCCAAGGACGTGGCAATTACCGAGGAAGAAACCGACTATCTGCTCAAGGCGACCAATGAGTATTTTGCCCAGAGCGTGGGGCGGGACGATATCGTTTGGAGCTATTCGGGCGTGCGGCCGCTGTTTGACGATGGCGCCAGCGCTGCCCAGGAAGCGACGCGCGACTACGTGCTCAAGCTTGATGGGGATGCAGCAAACGGGGCAGTGATCAATGTGTTCGGCGGCAAGCTGACCACCTCGCGACGACTGGCCGAATCGGTGCTGGAAAAGATCGAAGAGGTGCTGGGCAAGAAGGGGCCGGCATGGACCAAATCAGCCACCCTTCCCGGCGGGGATTTTGGCCCCAAGAGTTTTGACGCTGAGCTGCGCCGGCTCGGCATGGACTATCCGCAGATGAATGCCGGCCTGCTGCGGCGCATGATGCGGCTCTATGGCACCAGGGCCAAGGCGGTGCTCGGAACGGCCCGGTCCGAGGCCGATCTGGGGACGCATTTCGGCGCCGACCTTTACGCTGCGGAAGTCGATTATCTGGTTGCCAATGAATGGGCGCGGACGGCGCAAGACATCTTGTGGCGGCGCACCAAGCTTGGGCTGAAGGTCGGTGCCGAGGATGCAACGCGGCTGGAGGAGTATCTGGCGGCACAAGACGGTTCGAGGGCAATGCCGGCTTGAAGCCAATGGGACGCCCACCCTACCTTCGCGACGGCCTCATGGCCTAATTGCGGTACCCTCCCCTGACGGGAGACGGTGAACAAGGAGCCAGCAGAGCTCCCAATGAGGAGAAATCAATGACCAAGTTCATTCTGGCGATCGATCAGGGCACCACATCGAGCCGGGCGATCGTGTTCGATGGGGACCGCAAAATCGCGGGCGTCGGCCAGAAAGAGTTTACCCAGCATTTCCCGCAGGACGGCTGGGTGGAGCACGATCCGGAAGAAATCTGGGAGAGCGTGGTCTGGTCGGTCAAGACAGCGCTGTCGGAAGCCAAAGTCCCGGCCGGCGACATCGCGGCAATCGGCATTACCAACCAACGCGAAACGGTGGTGATCTGGGACAGGGCGACGGGCGAACCGATCCACAATGCGATCGTCTGGCAGGATCGGCGCACCGCGGCCTATTGCGCCGAGCTGAAAAAGGCCGGGCACGAAGCAATGGTGACCGAACGCACAGGGCTGTTGCTGGACCCCTATTTCTCCGGCACCAAGGTGAAGTGGCTGCTCGATACCGTCGAGGGCGCGCGGGCGCGCGCTGAAAAGGGGGAGTTGGCCTTTGGCACCATTGATAGCTTCCTCATCTGGCGGCTGACCGGGGGCAAGGTGCATGCGACGGACGCCACCAATGCCGGCCGGACCTTGCTGTTCGACATCGGAAAGAACCAGTGGGACGCCGAGCTCTGCGCCTTGCTCGATGTACCCATGACGATCCTGCCCGAGGTCAAGGATTGCGCCGATGATTTCGGGACGGCGGAGGCCGAGCTGTTCGGGGCGGCGATCCCAATCCTCGGGGTGGCGGGCGACCAGCATGCGGCAACCATCGGACAGGCCTGTTTTGAACCGGGCATGGTCAAATCGACCTATGGCACGGGATGCTTTGCCCTGCTCAACACCGGCACCGACATGGTGCCCTCAAAGAACCGGCTGCTGACGACCATCGCCTATCGGCTGGATGGCCAATCCACCTATGCGCTGGAAGGTTCGATCTTCATCGCCGGAGCCGCGGTGCAATGGATCCGCGACGGCCTGAAACTGGTGAGCCATGCCAGCGAAACCGGCCCGCTGGCGCGCACCGCCGATCCAAGCCAGAATGTTTACATGGTGCCCGCCTTTGTGGGACTGGGTGCGCCATGGTGGGATGCCGATGCCCGCGGGGCCATTTACGGCATTACCCGCAATACCGGACCGGCAGAAATCGCCAAGGCGGCGCTGGAAGCGGTCAGCTACCAGACCCGCGACCTGCTCGAAGCCATGCGCAAGGACTGGACGAGCGGCAGCACGGAAACGGTGCTGCGGGTCGATGGGGGCATGGTGGCGTCGGACTGGACGATGCAGTTCCTGGCCGACATTCTCGACGCGCCGGTGGACCGGCCGACGATTCTCGAAACCACGGCTCTGGGAGCGGCCTGGCTGGCCGGGATGAAAGCCGGGGTATGGCCCGGCATGATCGAATTTGCGGCTGGCTGGGCCCGCGACCGGCGCTTTGAACCAGAAATGGACGACGCTACCCGGAAGGCCAAGATTGCCGGCTGGGACGATGCGGTGCGCCGCACGCTGACCCAATAGGGTCAGCCGCCCCCGCTGGCCTCGACTTCGGCTGCCGACTCTTCGGGTTCGGCAGGCGCCGGCTGATTGATATTGGGATTGTCGCGCAGGAAGGCGGTCACCTCGCTATCGAGCGTGACGAGGAAATCGCTGATGCGCTGGCCGTTGGAGCCCAGGTCATGCAGCGCGCCGATCGAGGCAGAGCGCATGTCGACCGCGGCGCCGCGGCCCGAGGCAGCGACACGCAGCACTGCCTCTTCGCGCCAGCCGACCAAGGTGAGAATGCGCGCATTAAGCTGGCCCGGCGCGCCGGCAATGCCCGGTTCACGGCGCTGGCGAATATCCCAGCCCTGCACCTGCACAAGATGCTCGACGATGGCAAAAAGCTGCAGCGGGTCGAGCGGATAGGTGCGGGTGGTGGCGTTGGGGAAGAACCGTTGTTGCTCCTCCGCTGTCAGCAGGCGCGGCGCGGGCATATCGGCCATATCCGGCTCGAAGATCAGCGGCAGCTCGCTGCGCGGTGCGGTGGCGATGTCGGTGACGATGGGGTAGCGCAGCGCCTGGACACCATAATAGGCAAAGGGTGCGAGGCAAATCAGCCCCAGGAACAGCCCGGACAGGGCCTTGCTCCAGCCCTGATCACCTGTGTGCCAGAGCCGCACCAGGCCGATGCAGGCGGCCAGAACGGCGAGCGCCGCGACGATTGCGGCAAACAGAGCCACCACAAGGAACACGCCTGAATCGAGGAAGCGCTCGCGGTGCATGAGCACCGGAACGATGGTCAGCGGTACAGCAAGGCTGCCCAGCCGCCGCGCCAGCACAGCCCATTTCGAGGTTCTGATCAGTATCCGCACGAAGGCCTGTTCCCCAATCCGGCGCGCAGAATAGCGGCAAGGTCTTTCGCTTGTTTGAATAAATTCTCCGCGACCACCTAAGGATAAAGGCGCGTGCTGGTCCAGGCGGCACCGGGCAGGTCGCGGGTAAACCGCACGCGATCGTGCAGGCGATACTCGCCGTCCTTCCAGAATTCGATGGCCGTGGGGATCAGGCGGTAGCCGGACCAATGCGGGGGCCGGGACGTTTCCCCCTCCCCGATCATGGCGGTCAGGGCCGCCACTTCGTCCATCATCTGCTGCCGGCTGGCCAGCGGCCGGGATTGTTTAGAGGTCGCCGAGGCAATGCGGCTGCCCCTGGCGCGGGAGGCGAAATATTCATCGGCCTCGGCCTCGGTGACCTGCTCGACAGGGCCGCGCATGCGCACCTGGCGTCGAAGACTCTTCCAGTGCATGACCATGGCGGCCTGCGGATTGGCCTGCAATTGATCGCCCTTGGCGCTTTCGAAATTGGTGAAAAAGCAGAACCCCCGGGCGTCGCGGCGGTTGAGCAACACCATGCGCACATCGGGCAGGCCGGATGTGTCAGCGGTCGCCAGGGCCATGGCATGCGGATCGTTGGGCTCGCTGTCTTGGGCCATGGCGAACCATTCCTCGAAGATGGCGAAGGGATCGAGATCGGTACGGTCGGTATCGTCGAACAAGCGTTCGGTCAGGGTCTGCAACATTGAGATATTTCCTGCGCGTTGCCCGTGCCGCAACTGGACAAGGGCCGGGGGCGTGGCCATATAGGACTTCAAATACGGGGCGAACAATGCCCCCAAGACAAAGATTGGACCCAATGCGCGATCCTTACACCGTACTTGGGGTGTCGCGGTCCGCAAGCGAGAAGGACATCAAGTCCGCCTATCGCAAGCTGGCCAAGAAGTACCACCCCGACCAAAATCCTGACGACCCAACGGCCCACGGCAAGTTTGCCGAGGCGACGCATGCCTATGACCTGCTCAACGACAGCGAAAAGCGGGGACAGTTCGACCGTGGCGAAATCGACGCGGACGGCAATCCGCGCTTTGCCGGCTTCGGCAATGGCGGGTTCGGCGGCGCCCGGGGCGGTCCAAGGCCCGGCGCTGGCGCTGGCGGCTTTTCCGCCGAGGACATCCTCAAGGAGTTCATGAGCGGTTTTGGCGGACAGCCACGCGGCGGCGCAGGTGCGCGCGGCGCAGCGGGCGGTGCGCAATGGGACCCGTTTACCGGCACGGCGGCCGGTGGGGCGGGCGGCCGGATGGGCAAGGGCGACGATGTGATCGTCAATGTCACCATATCGCTCGAAGACGCACACAAGGCGGCCTCCGTGCCCGTGCGCATGCCGAGCGGCAAGGTGCTCTCGGTCAAGCTGCCCGAAAAGGTCGAGGAAGGTCAGCAGATCCGCCTCAAGGGCCAGGGTTCGCCCAGCCCCTATGGGGAGCCCGGCGACGCCCTGGTGACGGTGCGCTTTGAAAAGTCGAAGACCTTCCGCAAGGATGGACATGATGTGCGCACCGATGTGCCGGTGACCCTCTATGAGGCGGTGCTGGGCGCCAAGGTACGCGTGCCGACGCTGGATGGTTCGGTGGAACTCACCCTGCCCCCGGGCATGGACACCTCAAAGGCCCTGCGCCTCAAGGGCAAGGGGCTCTATGGCGATGGCGATCTCTATGTGAACATCCGCGTGGTGCTGCCGCCAGGCGGCGATGCGGACCTGGAGGCCCTCGCCCGGTTCATGCGCGACCAGAAGCCATACAAGGTGCGCGACTAGGCCCGCGGCGCAGCGGCCCGCTTCAGACGATCGTTGATTGCCTCGCCCAGACCCGTTTCGGGGATGGGCGCGACGGCGATCATCTGGGCACCCATGGCGTCGAGTTCGTGCAGCATGGAAAAGAGGTTACGAGCGGCTTCGTGCAGGTCGCCGGCCTCCGAGAGGTTGCGCACAAGGCTGTTATGCGGGGCCAGGGGACCGAAGGCCAGATAGGCCTCGCCCGGCATCGGGGTGGTGTTGAGGCGAAGGCCCGCATTGGGCGCATAATGACTGAGCAGCATGCCGGGCGCTGATATCGCCGCACCCTCTTCGGCCTGTCCCACCGGCCGCCCGGTGACGCCTTCGATCTGCTGCCGGGAAAGCGCGCCAGCGCGAAGCTGAACCAGCCTGTCTCCGTCCACCGCAAGAATTGTGGATTCAACGCCGGCCTTGCAGGGGCCGCCATCGAGGACGGGTACCCTGCCGTCAAACCCCTTGTGAACCTGTTCGGCCGTTGTCGGTGAGAGCTTGCCCGAGGGATTGGCGGATGGCGCGGCAAGAGGTCGGTCCGCGGCGCGCAGAAGGTCGAGGGCCAGGGGATGGTCGGGTACACGCAGGGCAACCGTGTCGAGGCCGGCCGTGACAATGTCTGTCAGGCCGTGACCCGGGCGAAGCGGCAAAACGATGCTGAGCGGGCCGGGCCAGAAGGACTGTGCCAGTTGACGCGCCAAGGGCGAGAAGGTGGCAAGGCGCTCGGCCATTGCCAGATCAGCGCAATGCACGATCAACGGATTGAAGCGCGGCCGGCCCTTGGTTTCGTAGATGGCCAGCACGGCATCGGGATTGGTGGCATCGGCGCCAAGCCCATAAACCGTCTCGGTAGGGAAGGCGCAGAGCTGCCCGGCGCGCAGCAGCATGGCGGCTTGTTCAACGGTCGTTTGGAACGGGTCTGACATGCGCGGTGTTTGACAACAGGGAATGCCCGCGTCAAGACGAGATGGAACATGCGGAGAGCCAAGTGACGACGCTTCTGGTCAGCCAGCCCAATTATGCCGATCACCTGACACCGCAAGGGCACCCCGAACGCGCTGATCGGATCCGGGCAGTGGAAGAGGCGCTGGCCGGGGCCCAGTTTGCTTCGCTCAAGCGCCGCAATGCGCCCTTTGGCGACATCACGCTGGCCGAGCTGGTGCATGACGGAACCTATCTGTCGCGTCTGCGCGATGCGAGACCGGCCGAAGGCATCGGGCAATTGGATGCCGACACCTTTATTTCAGATGGATCAATGGGTGTGGCGGCCACCGGCCTGGGCGGCGCGCTGGCGGGGCTGGAAGCGGTGCTGCTGGGGGAGGTGGACAATGCATTCTGCGCCATTCGCCCGCCCGGTCACCACGCAGAAATCGCCCTGCCCATGGGCTTTTGCCTGATAAACACCATCGCCATCGCGGCGCGGGAGGCGCAGCGGAAATATGGTGCAGAGCGCGTGGCGATCGTGGATTTCGACGTGCATCACGGCAATGGCACGCAGGACATTTTCAAGGACGATCCGAGCGTGTTTTACGCGTCGAGCCACCAGATGCCGCTCTATCCCGGCACCGGCAGCCCGGCGGAAACCGGGGTGGGCAATATCGTCAATGTGGCACTGGCGGCCCATTCCGGCGGCGAGGCGATGCGGCAGGCCTACACCGATATCATATTGCCGGCACTGGAGAATTTCGCGCCGGACCTGTTGCTGATCTCGGCCGGGTTCGACGCGCATATCCGCGACCCGCTGGCCCAGCTTGAGTGGGTGGATGGAGATTTTGGCTGGGTCACGGCAAAGTTGATGGAGGTGGCGCACAGGCGCTGCGGCAATCGCATTGTGTCACTGCTCGAAGGTGGCTATGACCTGAAGGGTCTTGCGGGGGGTGTACGGAGCCATGTTTCGACCCTCCTGGACCTGTAAGATGAACGAGATTTGAGCGAGCGAACGAGTATGGCTGACACGACGCAGGATGATGTGAAGAAGCTGAGCTTCGAAGCGGCGCTGGAACAGCTCGAGCAGATCGTGGCCAAGCTCGAAAGCGGCAAGGCCCCGCTGGCCGAGTCCATCGCCATTTACGAGCGCGGCGAGGCCCTCAAGGCCCATTGCGAAGCGCTGCTCAAGACCGCCGAGGCGCGGATCGAGAAGATCACGCTCAATCGCGAAGGCAAGGCGGTGGGGACCGAACCGCTGGACGCGGGCTGAGGGCCTTTCGCGGATACCCCCACCCAGCCTCCCCTGATAGGGGGAGGAGCGCAGTAGTATCAGCCGAGACATCGAGATTTTAGGCCCATGACAACCAACGCCACCCTTCGCAATTTCCGTATCGTGCTGTGGGTGCTGGTGGCCGTGGCGGCGATCGGGGCCACCTTGCTTTATCGCTTTGCCCCGCCTGAACGGCCTCTGGGCGTCACGGGACAGGCGTTCGCGCTGGCTTCGACGCAAGGGGGCACGTTTACGCAGGATGACCTGCGCGGCACGCCGAGCCTGATCTTTTTTGGCTATACGTTCTGTCCCGATGTATGTCCGACGACACTTGCGGAAACGACGGCCTGGCGCGAACAGCTCGGCCTGGCTCCGGAGGAGCTGCGGATCATCTTCGTGACGGTCGATCCCGAGCGGGACACGCCGGAAATGGTCAAGGCCTATGTCGAAGGGTTCGATCCCAGCGTGATCGGGCTGGTGGGCAGTGTCGAGGAGACCGAGAAGGCCAAGGCCGCCTTTGGAGTCTTCTCGGAAAAATCGGGCGATGTGGACAGCGAGTTCTATCTGGTCGACCACACCGCGCTGACCTTCCTGATCGACGCGGATGGTACCTTTGAAGGCACGATTGCCTATGAGGAAGCCAGCGACACTGCGCTTGGCAAGATCGAGCGCATGGTCAAGGGGTGAGCCGCATCCGGCTCGACCTGGCGCTGGAACAACGCGGGCTGATGCCCAGCCGGGCGCGTGCCCGCGATACCATTTTGCGCGGGACGGTCTCGGTCAATGGCGCAGCGGCGAAAAAGCCCAACCAGATGGTGGGACCCGATGATGTGCTGGCGTTGGACGATCCGGCGGCAGGCTATGTGTCCCGCGCAGCACTGAAGCTGATTGCCGGGCTGGATGCGGGGCAAATCGAGGTTGGCGGCAAGACCTGCCTGGATGTCGGGTCATCCACGGGCGGCTTTACGCAGGTGCTGCTGGAGCGCGGCGCCGCGCGGGTCTTTGCCGTCGATGTGGGGCATGACCAGTTGCACCAGAGCCTGCGGGATGATGCGCGCGTTGTGAGCCTTGAGGGGACCAATGCGCGGGACCTGGACCAAGAGAGCATCCCCCACGCCATTGACCTGCTGGTCTCCGATGTCAGCTTTGTGTCACTGACCAAGGTGCTGGCGGCGCCATTGGCCCTGTGTGGGCCGGCGGCCGAAGCGGTGATCCTGTTCAAGCCGCAATTCGAGGTGGGGCGGGAATTTGTCGGCAAGGGCGGGATTGTCAGTGATCCGGCGGCCATGGCACGGGCGATGGCCGAGGTGGTGGCCTTTGTCGAGGGGGCGGGGTTTGGGTTGCGGGCAAAGGTGGTTTCGCCGATTGCCGGCGGTGACGGGAATGTCGAGACGGTGCTGGTGTTCGGGCGGCGTCAGGCCTGAACCCATGCTTCATACGGACCGCCGGCGATCAGGGCCCAGTAGAGCTTGCCCGAATTGGTGCGGGCAAAGGCCAGGCCGAATTCGGTGAAGCGGTTGGAGAGCAAGGTATTGCGGTGCCCCTGGGAGCCGAGCCAGCCTTCGATGGCGTCGGGGAGGGTCTTGTAGCCCTTGGCCACGTTTTCGCCCACCGCGAGGAGATAGCCGGCTTCCGAGACACGCTGGCGCAGGGTGACGCCGAGATCGTGGCTGAGCGTGTCCTTTTGGGCCATCAGCCGCGCCTGGGCGCGGGCAGCGGCTTCGAGCTGCGGATTGTAACTCCAGCTTCCGGCGCCATTGGCGCGGCGAACGGCGTTGATCGTTGCAACGATCTGGTCGCGGGTGAGGTCTTCAGGCCGGTCCGAGACCTTTGCCGGCAGAGGCGGGATGGTCGAGGCACAGGCCGAGAGCAGGGACGCGGCGACCAGGGCCAGGGCGGCGCGGCGGGTGTAATGGGTCATGGGGTCAGGCCTGGTCGTATGCGCTCAGGAGATTGGGCAGAATGGCAAGATCGGTGGTGACGGGCTTGCCATCGGCCAGATCCCAGCAGACCGAAAGGCCCGAATGGGCGGCGGCAAAGCCGAGCACGCGCTTTCGGTTGAACCCCAGCCGCGCGGCGAAGGCATCGGCCATGGCGTTGATGCGCTTGGGATCGGCAGCCAGTTTGGTGGCGCCGGGCGGATTGCGGAACGCGTTGGCGACTTCGTAGTGCGGATCACCGATCAGGCCCTTGGGATCAATGGCCAGCCAGCCGCGATCGGACGAGATGATATTGTCGTGGTGCAGATCGCCATGCAGGGGGATTTCCGGCATGGGCTTGTCGAAGAGTTTCAGCGCAATGCCGGCAGAACGCGCATAAAGATCTCGCGCGGTATGAGGCCAGGCGCGCACATCGGTGTCGAACAGGGCCTGGAAGCGTTGCCGCAGCGGCAGCAGGTCGGCCGGCGCATCGGCGCGATGGCGGTGGAGGTTGGATACCACGGTGGCAAGGGCCGTAGTTGCCTCGGCGTCGCGGCCATTGCGGGCGGCCTCGCCCAGGGTGCCGCCGTCGAGCCATTCCATGAAGATGGTATCGCCATGCATGTCGAAAACCGTGGCGGCGCCATCGCCGCCATACCAGGACAGCAGCCGGGCGCCCCTGCCCTCTTCTTCGGATACGGCAGGCTTGAGGATCTTGAGGGCCGCGAAATTGCGCCCGTTCTGTTCGACGCGAAAGATCCAGCTTCGCGGCGTTTCCGCCACGGGTGTGGACTTGGTCAGGGACCAACGGATCATGGCACGGCTCAACGCCGTTTCGACGGGGGACTGATTCACCATGGCGCCATTAGAGCAGAAGCGAGGACACGATTCGACGGTTCTCACGCAGTTGGCGCGGAAAGGTGATGGAAGTGGGGCGGAATGTGTTTGTCGGGTGCCCCAACTGGCGCTGCTGAGGTGAGGACTGAAGGCGATCACCCCACCCTAGCTTCGCTACGGCCCTGTGAGCCTAGCGCCACTACCCTCCCCATCAAGGGGAGGGAGGGATGAACACGAGCGCCTCAGCCGACGCGCCCCTCCTTTGAAGGAGAGAGCATGAGGGTGACGTGACCACGCCGTGTTCTACTTAATTCTGTAGGCGTCTTTCGCTGCCTGATAGCTCAAATGCCTGGCGATTTCGGTGGCGCTTGCTTTGCTCAGGCGGTTTTCGGCGACCCAGTTGGCCAGGAACCCGCTGACCTCGCGGCGCCAGACATCGTGACGGGCGGGAATGGAAAGCAAAGCGCGGGTGTCGTCGTTGAAGCCGGCGAGGTTGTAGAAGCCGGCGGTCTCCACGACCTGATCGAGATAGCGGCGGATGCCCTGTGGGCTGTCGTGGAACCACCAGGGCGGGCCGATCATCAGCGAGGGCCAGTAGCCGGCCATGGGGGCCAGTTCGCGGGCATAGGTGGTCTCGTCGAGCACGAACATGATGACCTGCAGGTTCGGCTCATTGCCACATCGGCTCAGCAGCGCCTTGAGACCGCCGACATAGTCGGTTGGCCCCGGGATATCGGCGCCCAGGTCGGCGCCGCGCTCGTCAAACAGCAGCGGATCGGTGTTGCGGCGCGAACCGGCGTGGATCTGCATGACCATGCCATCCTCAACCGAGAGCAACGCCATTTCGGTGAGCATCTGGGCGCGGAACAGTTCGGCATCACTGGCGTCGTGGCGCCCAGCCAGCACCTTGTCGAGCAGGGCCTGCTTTTCATTGAGTGGCAGATCGGCGGTGTTGGCCGTGGGCACGCCATGGTCAGTGGCGACAGCGCCAAATTTGCGGAAATACTCCCGACGCTTGCGGTGGGCGTTGATCAGCCCATCCCATTTGGTGATGTCCTCGCCGGTGAGTTCGCCGAATTCATGCAGATTTTCGACAATGGCGGCGCGGTTCGGGTCGGTGACGTCGTCCGGACGGTAGGTGGTGCGGACCTGGCCAATCAGGCCCTGTTCGGCCATGGACTGGTGATGGGCCAGGGGATCGAGCGCAAATTCGGTGGTGGCGATGACCTCGACCTTGAAGCGATCGAGAATGGCGCGCGGCAGCAGGTCGGGCGACGCCAGCCCGGCATCGATGGCGTCGTAGATGCTGTCGGCGGTGGCGCCGGACAGTTCCTGGGTGATGCCAAAGACCGCATGCAGGGAATGGTCGATCCAGGTCTTCGACGGCGTGCCGGCGAACAAATAGTAGTTCTCGGCAAACAGCTGCCAGGCCTTGCGGCCATCGGCTTGGATGGCCTTGCCATCCTTGCGGGGGATGCCCAGCGCATCATAGCTGATGCCGCGGCTCCTGAGCATGCGCAGCACATAATGGTCCGGCGTCAGGAACAGCGCGGTGGGGCTGGCAAAGCGGCCATTCCGGGCGAACCAGGATGGATCGGTATGGCCGTGCGGGCTGATCAGCGGCAGGTCGCTGACGGCGCCATAGAGATCGCGCGCAATGGCGCGCGCCGGCTCGGAGGCGGGAAACAAACGGTCGGGATGGAGATGGCTTGGCTGGGTCATGGGGAGGTTGTGCCACGTTCACCGGGCAGTTTCAATATCTTCCATACAAGATGAGCGCGCCGGGGATTTGAATCAAATTAACCGCAATGGGAGAACGCGCTTGGATGGCCGGAGGCTCGCGGTATCCTCGCTGCCATCAAGGGTAAGAAACGGCCCAGCAAGGCGGCTGCCCGGCAAACACATCGCGTTCCCTTTGGAATGGCGTGTTGCGGAGGCGGCAAGATGACCCAGCTCGATCTCGACCAGTCCGGCTCGAACCTGACTCGCCTGCGGCGCCACATGCGGCGCGGCGTTCCGGCGCAGCGCCGGCGGCTGATGGTGCTATCGGGCTTTGCGTGTGCTTTTGCCATGGTTGGCGTGGCGGCAGCGGTGCTGAGCGCCCTGCTCTAGCCTGATGCGCCGGCCGAAGCCCGCCTGGGCAAGTCTGGCTTCTGGCCAAAAAGCTGCAACATGGGGGTCACGTCCTGGGCCGGGACGGGGCGTGAATACAGATAGCCCTGCCCCATCTGGCACCCATACCGCGCCAGAATGTCGGCCTGCTGGCCGGTTTCGATGCCTTCTGCGACCACCCGCATGTCGAGCTGACGGGCGATATCAAGAATGGCACGCGTTACCACGCCACTGGGCTGGTCGACGCCCAGCCTTTCGACAAAGGAGCGGTCGATCTTGATGATATCGACCGGGAAGCTGAGGAGATGGGTGAGCGAGGCATAGCCGGTGCCGAAATCATCCAGCGCGACGAGGAGCCCCTGTTCGCGCAGGGCCTCCACGGCCCGCGGCACGGTCTGGTCGCTGTCGCCCATGAAGACGGATTCATTGACCTCAAGCACGACATGGCTGAGCGACACGTTCTGGCGGGCAAAGATGTCCTGGATCCGCTCGGCCAGGTCGCCACGCTGAAAATCGCCCGTGGTGACGTTGATGCCCACATGTTGAAACGGAATGCCGGCATCGAGCCAGGCGCGGATGTCCTGCGCGACATAGTTGAGCATCCTGCCGGTCAGTTCATAGGCAATGCGCGGATCCTCAAGCCCGGTCTGAAACGCCCCGGCAGAGACGATGGTGCCATCCGGCATGACCAGGCGGGCAAGGGCTTCCAGGCCCACGATCTCGGCCGTTTCGAGCCGGACAATGGGCTGATAATGCGCGATCAGCCGGTTCTCGTTCAGGGCCGTGCCGAGCCGGCGCACGGTGGCGATCCGCTCGACCATGTCGGTGCGCAGATCCGGGCGGAAGCCGACATAGCCACCGCGATGGGTCTGCTTGGCCTGATACAGGGCAAAATCCGCGTTCTGGCACAGAGTATCGGAATCGATGCCATCGACGCCGAACAGCGCGCCGCCCAGCGTCACATGCGCATCGATGGTCTGATCGCCGACCTCGACCATGCCCGAGGCTGCGGCCAGCACGCGGGCGGCGGCGGCCTCAAGAGCGGCGTGGTCGGCGCAATCGGAGATAAGCAGGGCGATTTCATCGCCCCCCTGGCGGCAGGGCAGAATGTCCGGGCCACATTGGCGCAGGCGGCCGGCAATGGCGCGGATAAGCGCATCGCCGGCGGCGTGGCCGATGCTGTCATTGACCAGCTTGAGATGGTCGATATCAAGCAGGATGAGCCCGAAGGGTTCGCCGACAAGGATGCGCTCGGCCAGCGCAGCGTTGAAATGGCCCCGGTTGGGGAGGCCGGTCAGCACGTCGAAATAGGCCAGGCGATGGATCCTGGCACGGACGCGTTCATGTTCGATCGCCAGGGCGCACAGGTGCAGGCAGGTGGCCACCACGTCACGCTCGAAAGCGGAGGGGCCTCGCTTGGTGTCGTAGTAGAAGGCAAAGGTGGCAACCACCTGGCCCTCGCTGTTGTGAATGGGGCTCGACCAGCAGGCCTGCAGGCCCAGCGGCAAGGCCAGGGCCTTGTAGTCGGCCCAGAGCGGGTCGGTTTCGATATCGGTAACGATCACCGGTTCGCCGCGCCAGGCGGCGGTGCCGCAGGACCCAGCGCATGGGCCGATCGGGACACCGTCCACCGCAGCCGAATAGGTGACCGGCAGGCTGGGGCCAGCGAGCGGGCGCACCCTGCCCGCTTCAATCAGCAGGATGGAGCAGGTCACCCCGGGCACATGGCTCTCGACGCGACGGCACAAAATGTCGCCGACCTCGGCCAGTTCTTCCCCACGTGCGACGGCTTCGAGGACTTCCGTCTGTATGCGGAGCAGAAGTTCGGTATCGCCCGCCACCTTACTGGCTCCCAGTTTGCTAGGCGGTAAGGCTAGCAGAGCACGCGTAAAGGGAGTGTGTGCGGAAGAATGCAGATTGAATCAATTTGCGCAAGAAACCGGACTGCCAGTTCCGATCGGATCCCGTGGCCCCTGGCCGGCCATCTGTCGGATCGGCCAATAGCAGCCAGACCATGGCACAGGCAGCCCACTGCTCTGCTTGCTGTTCACGACATAGGAAGGTGGTGGTGCCCAGAGCCGGAATCGAACCAGCGACACGCGGATTTTCAATCCGCTGCTCTACCAACTGAGCTATCTGGGCATCGGGCTTGAACGGCGCGGGGCCGTGAGCCACGGGCCTTATAGGGGAACGGTTTTTGCCGCGCAAGCGTGAAAACGCGATGTGGATAAAGGGAATTGCGGGGCGCGATGACGGGTGTGTGACGGGGTCGCCAAGCGATTGCCTCCTCACCACTATGGTGCCTGTGCCGCGCAAACAGCAAGTACCCCCGCCCAGCTCCGCTACGGCCCTACGGCCTGGCGGCACTATCTCCCCCCACAAGGGGAGCTGGGCAGGAACCGGGACGCCGGGAGGGTTGGGACGATCATTCGAAGTGAAGGCTAGTTCTCGTCCTCGCCGTCCGCGTCAGGCAAGGGCTCGTCGTCCCTGGCGGGAATGACGTAATTGCCAGTGAGCCAGCGATTGAGATCGATATCGGCGCAGCGCCTGGAGCAGAAGGGCTTGAACTCTTCCACCATAGGCTTGCCGCAGATGGGACATTTCTTTTTGGGAGATTCATCCATTTGAGCGTTTCACCGTTTCCTTGAAACGCCGAACGCTCCAAGTCCTTCATTGTCGCGCTTCCGATCCTCGGATCAAGTCCGAGGAGCACACCATTGCCACTTTTGCTGGAAGCGCTTTAGACGCCGGACAGGCTCGACTGGTTGAGCCAGTTGAAATGCACCGGATAGCCCTCGCCGGCCAGAAGCTGGGTGGTTTCGTGCAGGGGCAGGCCGACCACGGCGGAATAGGAACCGACGAGCTTGACGACAAAGGCGCCGGCAATGCCCTGGATGGCGTAGCCGCCGGCCTTGTCGCGCCATTCGGCACTAGCCAGATAGGCCTCCATTTCCCTGGACGACAGGCGCTTGAAGCGGATGCGGGTTTCCACCAGGCGATGCCGGCGGGCGCCCGAGGGGGTGATCAGCGTGACCCCAGTATAGACACGATGGGCGCGGCCCGAGAGCAGGCGGAGGCAATCGGATGCCTCTTCCATGGTCTCGGCCTTGGGCAGGATGCGCCGACCCACAGCGACCACCGTGTCGGCCGCCAGCACCATGGTATTGGCGCCGAAGCCGGCAATGGACGCCTTGTGCTGAGCCGTCAGGGCCTTGAGATCGGCCAGGCGCTGGGCCAGCTTGCGCGGCAGTTCGCCTTTTTCGGGGGTCTCATCGACATGGGCCGGCACCAGGTGTTCGGGCTCAATACCGATCTGGTTGAGCAGAGCCAGCCGGCGCGGTGAGGCCGAAGCCAGAATCAGGTCGGGGCGGCCGGCCATGTCAGATCACTTGAAGCGGTAGGTGATGCGACCCTTGGTGAGGTCGTAGGGGGTCATTTCGCACAGCACCTTGTCGCCGGCGAGAACGCGGATGCGGTTCTTGCGCATGCGCCCGGCGGTGTGGGCGATAATTTCGTGATCGTTTTCAAGCTTCACGCGAAAGGTCGCGTTGGGAAGCAATTCGGTGACCACGCCCGGAAATTCGAGCACTTCTTCCTTGGCCATACTTTCTCCTGAGAAGGCCCCATGCGCCATTGTTGGCTGGCCGGGGCCGCAAAATCGGGCGGAACCTACTTCAATTCAAAGGTTTTGTGAACCACTTGCGATCAATGGCTCCAAACGGGCTTTGACGCGCTTGCGCAAACCGTCGCGCAGCTCGCGATAGGCGCCCAGAACCAGGCTGCGATTGCCTTCGACGAGCGAAGGGTCGTCGACCTGCCAATGTTCGATAGCACCGGCCTCCAGCCCCTTCTTCTCCACCGCATCGGGCGCGTCGTCGGAGAGGGTTATGACGAGATCGAAATGATTGGCGACCAGTTCGTCCAGGATATGGGGCGTATGCACGCTCATATCAATGCCGATCTCTTCCATCACCTCATGCACGAACTGATCAGCCTTGCCGCCATTGACGCCGACCGAGCGGGCAATGAGCCGCCCCGGAAAGGCCTGGCGGGCGAGTGCTGCGGCGATGGGCGAGCGCACGGAGTTCATTGAGCAGACGAACAGCACGGTGGGTAGCTCGCTGGTCGCCTCGTCGATGCGGGAGGCATAGGGCTGGACCGCGCAGATCAGCGTGAACAGGCGCCGGGCAGTGTTGAGATCGACGATGATCTTGTTGGTAAGCCGGGTGCGCAACAGTTCGGCCGCCTCGTTGTGCATGCCGCGCCGTGCCATGTCGACGGTTTCGATCTGGAAGGGCTGGGCCGAGCGGATCGCCTCGTAATAGGCGTCGCGGATGCGGAAATAGTCGCGGATCAGCCGGCGGAACGGGGTGAGCGAGAGATAATGGGCGGCGATGGGCTGGAAGGTCTCGGGATGGCGCACATCGAGCAGGATGTAATTGCCGATGATCGACATATGGAGCGCATAAGGCCCCTCGGCGCTGACGCGGGCCGGCTTGAAGGCGTTGTCCTCGAGCAGATCGTAGATGGCGATGCGCCATTCATGCACCTCGTCGGGATTGATCGAGGTGATGGTATTGGGGTCGAGCGTAACGGTAACCAGCCTGTCCTTGCTGGTCGCCGTCTGCTCTGTGCCCATCGAAATGCTCACCGATTGAGCCTTATGGAAATGGACCGGCCATGCCCGTCGAGGTCTTCGACCCCGGCAATGGTGACGGCCGGTTCGGCCAGGGCCGCGAGCGAGGACGGCGTGCAGCCGAGGAGCGAGGTGCGCTTCATGAAGTCGAGCACGCCCAGGCCCGAGGCAAAGCGCGCCGAGCGGGCGGTGGGCAGAACATGATTGGAGCCGCCGACATAATCGCCAATGGCCTCGGGCGTGTGGTGACCAAGAAAGATTGCGCCGGCGTGGCGGATTTTCGGGACCAGCGCCTGCGGGTCGTCGGTGGCGATTTCCACATGCTCGGAAGCAATGCGGTTGGCAAGGTCTGCCGCCTGGTCGAGCGATGCGACGGTGATGATGGCGCCGAACTCCTCCCAGCCTTCGCGGGCAATGGTCTGCTTGGGGAGCAGGGCAAGCTGGCGCTCGACTTCAGCGCCAACGGCATCGGCGAGTCTTGCATCGGTGGTGACCAGGATCGACTGGGCCCCTGCCCCGTGCTCTGCCTGGGCGATGAGATCGGCCGCCACCCAAGCGGGATTGGCCGAATGATCGGCAATGACCAGCACTTCGGAGGGGCCGGCGATCATGTCGATGCCGACCTGACCGAACACCTGACGCTTGGCGGCGGCGACATAGGCATTGCCGGGCCCGGTCACCTTGTCGACGCGGGCGATGGCCTGGGTCCCATAGGCGAGCGCTGCAACCGCCTGGGCGCCGCCAATGCGGTAGATCTCGGTGATCCCGGCAATCTGTGCGGCGGCGAGAATGGCCGGGTTGATTTCCCCATTGGGGGTCGGGACCACCATGGCAATGCGCGAAACGCCAGCCACATGAGCCGGCACGGCGTTCATCAGCACCGATGAGGGATAGGAGGCCAGGCCGCCCGGCACATAGATGCCAACGGCGTCCACGGCGGTCCAGCGCGACCCGAGGGTCACCCCGAGATGATCGGTATAGATATGGTCCTGCGGTTTCTGCTTTTCGTGGTGCGCCTTGATACGATCATGCGCGGTCTGCAGGGCGGCGCGCACATGGCCTGGAACCTGCGCGGCTGCTTCAGCAATCTCCTGGGCAGAGAAAGTCAGGGTCGACGGCGTGACATTGGCCCGGTCGAACCTATTGGACAGCTCCGCCACTGCGACGTCACCGCGCGCCCGCACATCGCTGATGATGGATGCGACCGTGTCGTTCACATCCTTGCTGGACTCGCGTTTGGCACCGAGCAGATCGGAAAAGCGCTGTTCGAAATCGGACTGGGCGCTATCGAGGCGTAAGGGCATGAAGGGCTTTCTAGTCGAGGGCGTGGGCGGGTTTGCCGGAAGCGGCCCAGGCAGCGCCGAGGTCGGTCAGCCGGGCCTCGAGATATTCGACCGTCATGCGGACCGTGCCGCCGCCTGCGAAGCGCAGCTCGACAATACCTGAGGGGGAATCGGTGACCTCAAAACCAATGGCGAGCAGGTTGAGCACGCCTTCTGGCGCAGCGGGATCAAAGCCGGCATAGGCGACATGGGTTACCCCGCGAAAATCGAGTGCAGCACGCTTGCGTGTACCTTTTCCGCGCGGTGTGTCGCTTTCCCACGCAAAGCGGTTCATCAGCAGCGCAAAGCGCTGGTCGCGCCGGGCATAGCCCATATCGGCGACGCGAACGACCGCGTCCTGGGCGTGGGCGGAGACAACTTCGAGGTCTTCGGTATCAAGCGCAATCAGCTTGAGATCGGTCATGTGCAAGGCCCTGTTGGGATGGCGATGACCCTATCTGGTCACGACACCTCCGATCTACAAGTTTGTGCGGATCGGGGCAATGCGAAGAGCGCGGCACTTGCAGACTCTTCTTGATAACTGACTGGTCAGTTAGTTATGATGTATCCATGAAACAGGAAAAGAAATTCAGCCGCAGGGCCGAAGCGCGCCCCGACGAATTGCTCGACGCAGCCATGAAAGTGTTTGCGCAGAAGGGTTTCGCGGGGACCAAGATGGACGATATCGCCCGGGTGGCCGGGGTATCGAAGGGGACGGCCTATCTCTACTTCCCCTCCAAGGACGCCCTGATGGAAGGGATCATCATGCGGGCCGTGGCGCCGATTGCCGAAGGCGCCTTGCCGCAACTGGCCAGCTTTGAAGGCGACCCACGCATTCCCATCACGATGCTGCTCAAGATGATTGCCGGACTGCTGAGCAATCCGGAAAATCTGTCGATACCGCGACTGGTGCTGCGCGAGGGCATGAATATTCCCGCCATTGCCGAGATCTATCGGCGCGATGTGCTGGACCTGGCAATCCCTGCCCTGACGGGCCTGGTTGCCCGCGGCGTTGCTTCAGGCCGGCTGCGGGCCATCGACCCTGAACTGACGGTGCGCACCATTGTCGGTCCGATCATCGCTCATGTGATGCTCAGTGAGGTGTTTGGCATTCATCCCGAGGGCGGGATGGCGCTGGACCGGTTGATCGACAACCATCTCGACATCCTGTTTGGCGGCATATGCGCGCCAGAAACGGCGGCCCGCCATGAATGAATTCTTCACCGGCCTGCTGGCTGCAGTGTTGGCCCTCCTGCCCCATCAGGAGGTGGCAACCGGCTTCAACGGCTATCTGGAAGCCGACTATGTTTATGTTGCGCCGATCAGCGCCGGGCGGATCAATGCGGTCGCTGTGGCTGAAGGAGACACGGTGGCCGCAGGGGAACTGGTCTTTGCCCTGGACACCACGCAGCAGCAGAACCTGCTCAATGCTGCCCTGGCGCGCGTTGCCGCCGCTGAAGCAACCCTGGAAAACCTTGAAACCGGCAGCCGGGGCGCGGAACTCGATGTCATCCGCGCTTCGCTGAGCAAGGCCGAGGCCGATCTGGCGCAAGCCCGATCCAATCTCACTCGCAGCGAGAGGCTGGCCGAGGCCGGGACGGTCCCCGGAGTGCGGGTCGAGCAGGACCGCACGGCCTTGGCTACGGCGCAGGCCCAGGTGGAGCAATTGCGGGCGCAACTGGCGGTGGCCGAACTGCCGGCGCGCAGCGCGCAGCAGGTGGCCGCCGAGGCCAATCTACGCGCGGCGGAAGCCGATGCCGAACGAGCCCGGCAGGAGCTTGAGGACCGCCGGGTCGTGGCACCGGTGCACGGCGTTGTGGACAAACTATTCTATAGCATGGGGGAGGTTGCAGGTTCGGGCAGTCCGGTGGTCTCACTCCTGCCCACGGGACCGCTGGAGGCCTGGTTCTTCGTGCCGGAAATGCAGCGGGCCGGCCTTTCCATTGGCGAGGCGGTGCGCGTGACCTGTGACGGGTGCGATGTGCTGCGCGCCAACATCACCCATATTGCCAGCGCGCCGCAGACCACGCCGCCGATCATCTATTCGCGCGAGGAGCGCAACCGGCTGGTCTATCTGGTCAAGGCCGAGCTCGAGGCGGCCAATACGCTGCGGCCCGGCCAGCCGATAACGGTGCTGCCATGACCGGCGACCGGGTCATTGACGTGCGCGGCCTCACCAAGCGTTTTGGTGAAAAGACGGTGGTCGACCATTTCGACATCGCCGTGCCCCGCGGTGCCATCTATGGCTTTCTGGGCCCCAATGGCTCGGGCAAGACCACCACGATCCGCATGATCTGTGGCCTGCTGATCCCGGATGAGGGCGAAGGCACGTGTCTGGGGCTCGACGTGCGGCGCGAAGCGGCACGCATCAAGGAACGGGTCGGCTATATGACCCAGAAGTTCTCCTATTACGAGGACCTCTCGATCCGCGAGAATCTCGATTTTGTCGCCCGCATGTACCGGCTCGACCGCCGACGGCAGCGGGTCGACGCCGCGCTGGCCGATCTCGGCCTGTCGGACCGGCAGCACCAGTTGGCCGGATCGCTTTCGGGCGGCTGGAAGCAGCGACTGGCGCTGGCCGCGTGCCTGTTGCACGAGCCCGATTTGCTGCTGCTCGACGAACCCACCGCCGGGGTCGATCCCAAGGCGCGGCGCGACTTCTGGGATGAAATCCGCCGCCTCGCGGCCAGCGGTGTCACCGTCCTGGTCTCGACCCATTATATGGACGAGGCCATCCAGTGCGATTTCATCACCTATATCGCCTATGGCAAGAAGCTGATCGATGGGCCTTCGGCTCAAATACCGGCCATGGTGGGGCTGGTAACCTATCGCGTCTCCGGCCCGGACATCACGGCACTCGAGGCCGCCTTGCGGCAGGAGGACGGGGTCGAGCAGGTGGCGCGCTTTGGCGCCGTCCTGCATGTATCGGGCACGGACCGGGCCAGGCTCGAAATCGTTGCCGCCCGGTACAAGGGGCATGGCACCCATGAGTGGGTGGAAAAGACATCGGAACTGGAAGAGGCCTTTATCTATCTCATGGCGGGGGCGCGGGACAATTTCTCGCGTGACGCCGCATGAGCATTTCCCCTGCCCGCTTCTTTGCCGTGCTGGCCAAGGAATTCATCCAGATGCGCAGGGACCATGTCACCTTCGCCATGATGATTGGTCTGCCCATCATGCAATTGCTGCTGTTCGGCTTCATTATCAATTCCGACGCGCGGCACCTGCCGACCCTGATCGAGATGAATGACCATGGCCCCCTGGTGCGAGCCGTAGTGTCGGGCATGGAAATCTCTGACTATTTCGACATCCAGGGCACGGTCAGCGGGGTGGATGCCGGGGAGAGCGCGCTGCGGGATGGCACAGCCGCCTTTGTAGTGGTGTTCCCCAGGAATTTCGAGCGCGATATCCTGCGCGGGCTAAGGCCGACCCTGCTGGTCACGGCAGACGCTTCGGACCCGTCCGCCGTTGGCGGTGCCGTCGGGGCGCTGAGCGGTATTGTCAGTGTCGCCATGGACCAGACTTTTGGCGGGCCATTGGGGCAACTGGCCCCCTCTCCGCCCCCGTTCGAGGTGGCAGTGCACAAGCTCTATAATCCGGAAGGGCGCACCTCGACCAATATCGTGCCGGGGCTATTGGCCATCATTCTCTCGATGACCATGGTGATGATGACGGCTGTCGCCATCGTCAAGGAAACCGAGCGCGGCACCATGGAAATGCTGATCGCCACGCCGGTGCGCCCCCTAGAGGTGATGCTCGGCAAGATCGTGCCCTATGTGTTTGTGGGCTATGTGCAGACAGCCGTGTTCCTGCTGGCTGGGCTGACCATTTTCGCGGTTCCGTTCGAGGGCTCCTGGTGGGCGTTTTTCCTCGGCTTCAACCTTTACATCGTGGTCAACCTGGCACTGGGTTTCCTGATTTCGGCCGCCGCCCGCTCGCAAATGCAGGCCATGCAACTCTCGATGTTCACCATCCTGCCCTCGGTGCTGCTGTCGGGCTTTCTGTTCCCCTTTGCGGCCATGCCGGGCTGGGCGCAGATCATCGGCAATGGAGTGCCGGCGACGCATTTTCTGCGCGTGGTGCGCACAGTCATGCTCAAGGGTGGTGAGGTGGGCGATATTGCAGGCGATCTCTGGGCGCTGGTGGCGATCCTGTTGGTGATCTCGAGCGTGGCCATGCTGCGCTATCGGCAGACTCTGGACTAAAGGGCAGAGAAAAAGCCCGGCGCGAAGGCCGGGCCTTTCAGATTTTAGCTGGGAACAGGCTCCGCGCGCTGCCATTCGAGCACAGCTCTCATGGCATAGCGCGCCAAAATCATCCTATTAGGGCGATTTTGCCAAGGCCCCGCGCGCTGCCACTCAACCATAGGTCTCGTGGCCTGACTTACTAAAATCGCTCCACCGGAGCGATTTTGCCTTCGGCCGTGCGTCAGCCAGCCAGGCGTTCAATCTCTGCGCCGCAGCGGGAGAGCTTGTCTTCCAGGCGCTCGAAACCGCGATCGAGGTGATAGATGCGGTTGACCACGGTTTCGCCCTTGGCGGCGAGGCCGGCAATGACCAGCGACACCGAGGCGCGCAGATCGGTCGCCATGACCTGGGCCCCCTTCAATTGCGGGCGGCCGGTGACCGTTGCGACCTGGCCGTTGACGGCAATGTCGGCGCCGAAGCGGGCCAGTTCGGCCACATGCATGTAGCGGTTCTCGAAAATGGTCTCCCGAATCTCGCTGACGCCCGAGCTCATGGTCATCAGCGCCATGAACTGGGCCTGCAAATCAGTCGGGAAGCCGGGGAACGGGTCAGTGTCCACATCGACAGGCTGGATACCATTGCCATTGCGGCGCACGCGAATGCCATTGGCCTCGTGGGACAGCTCGGTCCCGGTCTGGGCGAGAATATCGAGCGCGGCCTGCAGGTGCTCGGACCGGGCGCCCTTGAGCAGCACATCGCCGCCGGTCATGGCCGCGGCCATGGCGAAGGTGCCGGTCTCGATGCGGTCTGGAATGACCTCCACGGTGGCGCCATGCAGCTTTTCGACACCTTCGACAGTCAGCGTGCGCGTGCCGATGCCGGAGATTTTTGCGCCCATGGCGACAAGGCATTCGGCGACATTGGTGATTTCGGGTTCCTGGGCGGCATTTTCGATGATCGTGGTGCCACGCGCCAGGGAAGCGGCCATCAGGATGGTGTGGGTGGCGCCCACCGACACCTTGGGAAAGCTGACCGTGGCCCCGACCAGCCCACCCTTGGGCGCGCGGGCGACGACATAGCCTTCGTCAATGTCGATCTCGGCGCCCAATTGCTTGAGGCCATAAAGAAAGAGATCCACCGGACGTGTGCCGATGGCGCAGCCGCCGGGCAGGGAGACACGCGCCTCATGGCAGCGGGCCAGCAGCGGGCCGATGACCCAGAAGCTGGCGCGCATCTTGGAGACCAGATCATAGGGAGCGGTGGTGTCGACAATGTCGGCAGCGTGGAAGGTCATGCGCTGGCCCACGCCTTCCTCTTCACCACGGCGGCGGCCATGCACGGCAATATCGACGCCATGATTCTCCAGAATGCGTTCGAGCTGTTTGACGTCAGCCAGGCGCGGCACATTGTGCAGCACCAGTGGCTCGTCCGTCAGCAGGGACGCGATCATCAGCGGCAAGGCGGCGTTCTTGGCGCCCGAAATGGAGATTTCACCCCGCAATTCATTGCCGCCAACCAAACGAATACGATCCATAAGAAGTCCTCAGAAATGGCCCGATAGGCCTGCTACCTGTTGGGAGGCAAGGCAGGGTCTTCGTTGCCACGTGAGCCAGACCAGCCGTTCTCGAAAGTGTTGCGATTAGAATCGCCCGAAAATGGTTTACGGTTTCTTGTTCGTGTCCGTTTCGGGTGTCGTCAGAACCTGCTCGCTTGCATCGCCTGCGGCGCGCGCCTTTGCCTGTTCCTTCCGACGCTTGAGGTTCTCCCGCAGCTTTGCGGCCAATCTTTGCTCGCGCAGTGCAGTTTGTTCCGATTTGCCCATGGCCCTTCGGTACCTCGATTCCATTGGTTCGGTTGATAGGCTGTTTTTGGTCTTGCGTCGAGACAGTCCCTATGGCAAAGGAGCCCCCGTCGCCGCGCCGGATCACCGGCCGCCGCGACGTCATAGAGTGGTCGCGCTCTCAAACTGAAAAAGTGGATGTCCCTTTTTCTGAGAACGCTCCCAATGCTGCCGTAGCTCAGTGGTAGAGCACTCCCTTGGTAAGGGAGAGGCCGACAGTTCAATCCTGTCCGGCAGCACCATTAAACACCTGAAATTGTTGATGAAAATGCTTCCGGCGAGTGTTCGCTGGGAGAGCCGGTGTGCAGCGCCGCTGCATACCGCTGCACGGTGACTCCCGCACGGTCCAGGAAGTCGTCTCCCTGGACCGTGCCGTTCGTCCTCTTTTTCGGGTCCGAGGAAAATGTCCGCGAAGCCAGACGCAGCGCTATTCGAGCTGAATTAGGTCAGTCCGGCGTACTTGCCGGCGGTGCCGATAAGCCCAGTGGCGTCCAGCATTGTGATGAACGCGGCCGACGTCGGAGACAACGTCAGGCGGTAGAGCGACTTCAACGCCTCGCGCTCGGCCGTGTCCGTGTTCGGGCTGTTCCGCCCGGTGAGCCCTAGCCCGCACATGATGTTGGCGCCGTTGGACAGGACATACGACACGCCAGGGCGGACGAACAGGTTGGCCAGATCGCGCTCGTACTGCAAACACATCATCGCGTTGAGCGCGATGTCAGCTGGGCCGAAGATACCCGTGCGGGAGAGGGCTAGGCTGCTGATCCAATCTTCCAGCTCGCCGTCCTCGCGCTTGTTTTCCCACTGCTCGCCGTTGCAGATCGCTTCACACGCCATCGTGGTGACGAGCTTCCCATCGCGAGAGACGGGATCTGGATAGGCCTTCGCGCGAAGCCCCTCCCTCCTCTTGACGTGTTCAGTGGTTTCCGCGTTCACGGATCGAGCCATCATGGCCTCCTATCGATGTTGAGAAACAAAAAAGCGACCCAGGGAGCCGCCGTAAGAAATCGTTCACGCTGTTCGAGCAGACTATCCATTGAGCGCGGTATGTAATGAGTGCGCGCTCGCGTCCTTTTCTGTGCATTGTCTCGGCAGGGCAAATATTCCCTGCCGAGAGCACTTTAACTATTTAACCCCACCTCCCCTTGCATCACGGGGCCGTGATTGCGAAAACTTACTCAGGGGGCCGGTGGCGGAAAGAATACGCACGGGATTGCAACTCCCGGTATCCAGGTTCAAGTCCTGGCTGGCCCTCCAGATATCTCACAGTCGAACTAACTTCGATTCTGCTTTAGGGTCGCTCCGCACAATCCGTAGTCAGCGCATTTTAGCCCTTGTGTCCCCACCCTGGGATGCAGGGGTGTTTTGTTTTCAGTCAGCGTTTGGGGCACTCGGTCGAAGAAAAAGACGGCCCATATGGACCGTCTGTGTAACTTGTACCGCGCATTAAGCGTTGGGCTAGAGCTGGCAGGCTGGGGATCAATGGCCCTACTGGTCCAGTGAACTCCAATTCGCGGAAACCCGATTGCCCAGATATTTTTTTCAGATCCGGCGCGTGACTGATTCAAGTGCTCATGAGGCCTTCGAGGCCGAACATGACGACAACAACGCCGCTCGCGCGGCGGCCAATCGTGCGATGCACGAAATGGCTACAGATGTGTTTGAACTCGCCCGGTTTGCCGAGCTGGAGATCAGCGTGCGCGACCAGGGAGGGCGCGAAATCGCCCAACGCTGGGCCCGCTTCGTCGCGGAGGATTTCGACTAAGCGGCTGCACGCTCCCACGAAGTTCAAGGTTCACACCATATCGATGTGTTGGAAATGAGAAATCCCGCACGAGGCGGGCAACGTGATTTGGATTAATTTCTGCAACCAAGACTTGGGGTCATCGTTGGAATAACCGGCGCGACCAAGACCCTCCCCCTATGATCGCGCCTTCCCATAGGCCCCAGCTCCCCTCCCCCGGCTGGGGCCTTTTCATGAGATTGCTGGGCTCCATTGGTGGGGCGCTTTTTGTGCTGCGCAGCGCCGATCACAATTGTCAACTCTCTGGCGAGTTAGCCGTTGGCCCTTGAAAGGAGGAGTTCACAATGGCTCAGCAATCGAACACCCGACCTCGTGAGGCACCGAAGCAGCAGGGGCCGAAGACGAAGGAGATGCAAAAGCGCATAATCAACAAGCAGGAGCGCACCGATGGTGCGAACGTTCCTTCTCCTGGCGAAACTCTGAAGCAAGCTAGAAAGCGATATCCGCAGCCAGGACCAGGAGACGCCTACAACATCTCCACGGGCGATAGGTCTATTCCCCGTGGAGAGAACGACCCAAGCGAACACGACAAGCGCAGTTCCGAGAAATGAAGGAGACTCCGATATCTAGTGTAGACGATGGCCGTAGGGAGCCCAAGGGCGACCACAATCGACGCCTGTCCTTGGGCATGGACCCTGACCGATTTGCCGATCTTGTCGGCATTTCGGTCGAAGAGCTTCGGAGGTACGAGCTGACCTCTCCAGATCAGGATTACGATCGCGCGATAGCCGCACGTGTGGTGGTGACACTCGATCAATTGGAGGGCAATCCACCGCCGTCACAGTCGGTGAGAAACTGATAATCCGCAGCACCGCTGGCCTACTGAAATCTCCCAATCGAACCGGCAATGAATTGATCATAGGCTTGGATTGGGCACTTAGCGGCCTGACCTCCCTGACACCCCTGCGCAGCGCCCCCAACATTGCGCAGGGGCTTTGGTTTGCAGCCGTCAATCTCGCTGAGTTGACGGCTGCAGTAGAGCCAAAGCTGGGAACACCATTGTTTAGCGTGCCTCTACAGCTAAATCGGAGGCTCGAACAAGCTCGGCCTTCCCGATCGGGCCCGTATGATGTTGGACCCGTCCAGGGCCTGCGCGGGTCCACCAAGTTCGGACTGAAGCAGCTCCCTCACACAGCAGGACATACGCCCCAGTTCTTCGTCCAGACGGTCGCGAACCGGTGCATTCTCGAAAAGAGCGACAATACCGCCGGCAACGAGCAGATTGTCTATGCCGACATCCTGCTTGCGCAGCGCCAGTTTCCCAGTTGCCGCAGCGGCCCGCAGCAAGGGCAGGAGAAACTGCCGGGATGGGAATATTTCTGCAACCTCAAGGCCAAAGCGCAGACTTGCCTTGAGCAAGAAAGTCGGGTTAACGACCTGACGCCACTTCTCGAGCACCAGATTCTCCCGAACTGACTTGTGCATCCGTGGTGGAGCGCCTTCCGCCTCGCTCATCGATGCATTTCGACGCGCATGTCGGGACAGGCTGTCGGATCTTGACGTCTCGCCGGAGCGTTGCGTTTCCAAAGCACCGGCCAGCTGGATCAGGCCCGCGAGCATTTCCTGCTCGTCCTCGAGGACCCAGGCCGGTCCCCGGCTTGCGACTTCATTGAAATAGAGTTCGCGCAATTCTGGTGTGCTGAGGCCATAGTGCGCGGCGAGCAGTCCGGGCCCATGCGTGCGGCAATAATCGGCGACCGGGGCGTCAGAGGTCCTGTAGTGGCTCGTATTGATGTTGAAAAGAGAAGCCACGGACCCAAGGAGACCTTCCATGTCCCGAATCGCAGCCACTATCGCTTCCTGCTCGGCCCGACCTTCCTGCGTGCTCCAGGCCAGATCGAGCCTTGTTACGGTCATGGCGATTGCCTCGACCAGTTGCTGTCTTGTGTTTGATCTGTCGGGGCGACCAGCGCGTGAGGCTTTTGCCAAACCCGGCTCATAGTAGATGCTGATGATGGGCCAACCGTCAGTGAAACGCTGCAGCGCGGCCGATGTAGGCAGGTGAACGGTGGCCAGATCTGCCGCGTCAACGAATTTGAGCGCCACAGTCTTAACCAGCAGGGATGAACCCGTGGCAAGACACGTCATGATCCCTTCTTCGATGTCTTGTGCCTGCAATTCAGGCACGTAGCGCCGAAGTGCCGGCATGCGCTGTGTCTGTAGGAGGTCGTCCGGCACATTGAGTATGACGTCTGTCGCGATACCCGGATCGGGGTTCTTGATACTTGCCACGAGCTGGGCGGACCAGGGGTTCATGTCTATCTCCAAAGCCACAGTCTCGGTGCTAAGGGCAGCCGGTTAAGGCTGAATTGAGCGGACTTCACATTCTAGCTAGAGCGGAACCCGAGCTGAAGTGGCCCGGAGGAGCCGCATCATGAAGACATGGAACCGCAAACCAGGCGGCGCGTTGCCTCAGGTGCGTGAAGAACAAAGCCCCCAGTTCGCTCGCATGCCCTGGCGACCTGGTTGCCGGGGCAACCATAAAGACCTTTTTTGATCCATCTTTGCCACCATTTGTCCGGGGCATTTTTTGTGCGGTGCCATCATCGCTCTGACAGACGTTCTGCTTTAGGGTCGGCCTGCGCTATCCGTAGTCAGCGCATTGACCTCCAAGGTCCGCCCCTGCGCTTCAACTCACCCGGACGCAGGGGTTTCTGGCCCCGGCACCTAAGATAAAAGCTTGGGATAAATCGGAGCTCTTACCGGCCCTTGTGCGTGGCATTGAGCGAGATGGAACCGACTTGGGCTTAAGGCGCCATTTACGCTGCGATTCGACCTCGAACAGGGCACAGGGACGGTGGTGACACTGTGGCTGACAGCACTGTGTTTTCAGGGCCGATTTGAAATCCGGCATTGGCCCGATTGAGCACCTGACCCATCTTTTGAGAGTCTCGGGCTTCTTTGTGATGGGGGCTCAGCATTGATCACCGATGAGTATTTCCGCGAACGCGCGGCGGCCGAACGTGCCAGCGCGGCCGGTATCCGGCCGCTGGCGCATCACGTGAGGGCTCTCTATGTGGAAATTCGCACGCTTCGCGAGGATGGAGTGGGGTTTAAATATATCGCTTCGGTCTTGATCGACGCGCGCGGTCAAGCATCTTGCGACCCGATCGATGTGACCGAAAAGCTCCGTGTCTACCATCACAGGGACCGCAAGACGCTTGGGGACGCCGTTCCGGCCTTGAAGCCGGCCGGACGGGGTGCTCTGCCCGGCCCCGTTGCCCGTCATCAAGATGTGCGTCCAGCCAAAGCCAATCCGACACCAGTGTCGAACCCGACCGGAGGTTCTGTGATGCCTTCGAGCACAAGCTCTACAGAAGGTCTGTCGGACGTTTCTCGAGCGATCCAGGCGCGCGCCGCGCGCAAACGCCTTGTCGCCGACGACACGGCCTGAGTCCCAGAGTTGCGGTGGGTCTGAACCTCGGCCAAATGACGGCCAAGGCCAAATCCGTGATTGGCCCAGTGGCCGCAAATGCGTCCGCCCCTGATCCTTTGCACAGGGATCATTCCGGTCCCGTATCAGAAAGGACCAAAGCTTTGGTAGACGCGCTCCACTTCTCCCCTCCCGACCGGGTCGATGCCCCGCCCGGCCTGATCATTGTCTCCCAGATTTCCGGTGGCACGTCCAAAACGTGGACGTCGACGCTGGTCATCGATGCGGCGATACGCGCGGGCCGGACCCTGCACATCTTCGAGAATGACCGCCAGGACATCTTGCAGGCCTATGGCTCGGTCCGCCGTATCAAACTGGCAGCCACCGAGGAAGTCGTCCACAACCCGACCGCCGACATCGAGGTGCATGAAGATCTCGATGCCGCGCTCCGCCGGCTCGCCGAGCACGAGGACGAAACCATTGTTTACGACACCTCGGCCGCAAGCCTGAACCGCCTGGGCTATGTGGTCGACATGCTCAACATCCCCGATCGCATCGTAGCCATGGGGTCCCATTGCTTGGTCCTTGTGCCGGTCTCGGCGCGACAGGATATCGCCAGCGAAGCGCTTGTCACTTTCAAGGTCTGGAAGAGCATCATGCCGGCGCCGCACCGGGTCGTTCCGGTGATCTTCTATCGTGATGGCGATCCCACGCGGGTGTCCGAGGACCACCCTCTTCGCAGCCTTGTGGCAATGGCCGAGGATGGTTGCATCGTCCAGCCCCGCGTGCCGCTCCAGGTCCTTCTCGCCCATAAGGGTTCGGGTCTGCCGCTTTATCAGCTTGCCGATTTGCGGGATCCTCTGGCCACCATGGATATTGCCAAGCGCGCCGGTATCGCGCCGGTGATGGCTGAACTCCTGCGGCGCGCCTGCGCGGATGTGCTGGCCGATATTGACCCGCAGATGGCGCTTCTGGGTTTTCGGCACGGCGCGTAGCGCCGCGCTCCCTAAGCCACGACGCGATGGGTCAGGCGGTGATCGCCCGCCTCAGGACCAGCAAAGGCGGCATCGCAAGAAAGCGGCAATTGATGCGGGATGTCTTTGGGTATCTCCACCCAAGGACCCGTTCGGCACTCATAGAGAGTGCCGTGGCGCCAAACGACACCGAACTTGCGGACTTCCTCAACGCAGCCCTTCTCCGGGCGAACACTGGGTTCCCAACCCGCACCCTGGAAAAGGCCATTGGGAAGATACCCGTTAAGCTGTTCCTCCTGGCCAAAATGCGGCGGGCTCTGCGCCTCCTACCCCGCCTCATCCAGCGCCTCCTCCCCTAGCGGGAGGGGGCGTCTCATGTTCCGGCCCCACGCGTGCATCATCCTGGGATAGGCGTTGGGGAACGATTTCGCTGTTCGGATTTGGCTCCGACAGGCCAGGCTCGGTTCGGCCGGCCGTACCGGAGAACGGTCGGTCCGGAGGCCAGTCAGCCGACAAAGGCAAACGGCGCAATGACCATCGCTTCCGCCCGAAATTTCCAGGTGCGTGGGGCGGTTGATTGCCCCCGTGGATGTCTTTGCAGAGGCGGGCGCAGCGCCCGGATTTGAGCCCGCATAGGGTTGGCAGGGCAACCACCTTACAACAAATCTTAGCATGCGTATCTTCGGTCGGACGACTGAGCCTCGTTGCACCGACGGCGTCGGCAAATCTCGTCCTGCGGTTCATAGCCAGGACGCCGCCAGCCTGACGTAGGAACCCGTCTCGTCCTCTCCTCTGGAGCCGCCGGTTGGTCCCAGCGCTCAAATCTGCGCGCAGACAAGGACGTACGTAGCGAGCGAGAACCGGTGACCACCTGGTCTGGATAATCGTGGTTCGGCGCCCCCAAAGAGGCCTCGCTTTCTACGCGCTGAACCGGGACGACACCTTGTTCCCAACCCTCCGGACACACGCTCCTCTGTCAGGAGAGCGGTTCTTCGAAAATTCCATACTCGGATAGCAATCATCAGACTGATCGCTTAAGCCAGACGTGCCCCAAGACCTCAGTCATCCTGGGAGTGGCTTGGTCGGGCCAGCTGGCCGGTGATATTCAGTTACGGTTGGTGACGGTCGGTTACGGGCAGTTACGCCCGGCAACTTTCGGTACTGTTCCGTTCCCCCCAGTTACGATCCGATACGCCACCGCCGGTAGTCGCCATGGGCAGGATCGCCCACTCTCTAGTCGGTACGACGAGACGAGCGACAGCATGCCCAGCCAATTCATTCATATCGAGGGGATCGGACTTTCCGCCTCTTCCCGTCACCCGAGCTGGCACACGGTTGAAGGTGTTCTGGCCGAGGCGGCGCGTGCGCCCGGCGCCAAAGGTCACATCGTCAAACCGCGCCCACCGCGCCTCCTCCATGGTGTCGACCCCCTCCTGGTGGAACCCAAGGTCCGGACGGTGGCAGCAGAGGCCGTGGACGCGAAGGGACGGCGCATACGGCGCGATGCCGTGGTGATGTACGCCCTGGTCGCCTCCTACCCGGTGCCGACGAAATCGGTTTCGGGCGAAGCCTTAAAAGATTACGAGGCATGGAGAACCGCGACGCTGGACTGGCTCAAAGCCATGTTCGGGAACCATCTGGCATCGGTTGTCGAGCATCTGGATGAGACGCACCCGCATTTGCATGCCGTTGCCGTGCCCGGTCTGGATGACAATCGCAGGATCGATCACCGACTGCATCCGGGCTATGCCGCGCGCGAGGCCGCCCGGCGGATCGGCAGCGACCATAAGCAGGCTGAGCGCGCCTATCGCACCGGAATGCGCGGGTTTCAGGATAGCTACGCCACCGCGGTTTCCGCAAGGTTCGGCCATGAGCGCGTGGGACCGCGCCGGCGGCGTCTGCGTCGTGATGCCCTTCTTGCGCGCCAGGGGGCGGTCATGGTGACGACGGCCCTGTCGGAGCTCACGCGGGGCCTGATCGCCCAGGTGCCAGCGCCCGATCCGGACACCCCATTGCGCCCTGATGTCATGAAACTGCGCAAATTGCACGAGGCCTGCGCGGAGCTCAGCACCCAGCTCCAGGCCGGACGCCCGCCGGACCTCAATACATTGATGGCTCTGATCGAAGACATTGACGGGCGCGCGATGACCGGCACTGGCGCTTCTCAGCAGGAATCCTGGGCGGCAGATTCATGGGAGGACCCCAACAGAGATATTGGACCGCCCGATTGCCAGAGCGAGGTCGATCCCGACGACGACATTGATCCCGAGGCGGGTCCCCAATGGGATGTGGATCTGGTCGAACCAGGCGAACACGACCCGGAACCGGATTTTCCGGACGAGCCCACACCGGATGAGGATACGTCATGGTGATGCTGGACAGTCGCCATGCGTGGCGTCGCGATGGCGCTCGCCGGCACCAAGAAGCCGCTGGAGCGGAAACGCATCGGGGCGTGCGGATATGAGCGGTATGATTGAGGCCATTTTCGAGACCGAGCCCGAGAACGAGACGCCGATGGAGCGTCTCTGGCAGTCGGCGGAACCGGTTGATCCGGGTCACCCGGCATTGCGCCGATTTCCGATTTCTCCAAAAGACTGCCGGCAAATGGGCAGCGCCCTCATCATTCCGCTCCGAGACCGGTCGGGTATGATCTCGGCGATTGCCTGTGCTGAGCCCAATGGCGCGGTTATGCTGTTGCCGCCGCGCCCGCCTTTGACCGTGAGAGCAGTCTTCGGAGACGGCGATCCCCAATATCTCACCTACCTTAACCTTGAAGAAGCCTGTCGCTTTCACCGAATGACCGGAAGGACACTGGCCTGGTGTCCGGACCGCGACAGAGCTTTTGAGGTGTGCAGTCGGGAAAAGGATGACCCAACAGACTCATCCGCCGTTCTGATCGTACCGGCCAACGATCGTCATTTGCTGGCTGAGCCCTTTGTGGTCGGGCACCAGCTGGCGGTTCCGCCGCGCGGCCTGGACTGGTTCGAAATGAGCCGCAATCAGGTCGAAGTCTGCCTGAGCGATCACGAACTGGTGGTGCCCGAAGTCGCCCTTTCGCCCCGGTTCACTGTCCGCCAGTCCGGGCTCTGGTGCGGGGACCCCGCTCTTGAGGCGTCCGCTCAAAGGGTCGGTGGGCCGATCTTTGCTGCGGCGCTCTGCCGGGACGACGCCGGTCAGTGGTTCCACCGCCTCCTGTTCCGCACGTTCGACCGGGACTGGCGGCACCTTCTGGTTCCTGCGGCTGCCATGCGGCTCAAGCCCAGACAGGTCATTGCTGATCTCATTTCGGCCGGCTACGAGCTCGACTTCTATCCCGAGACCGAGGACCTGCTGCTTGAACACCTGCGCGGTTCAAACGTTTCGCGCAAACTCAACATCATCGAGCGCACAGGGTGGCAAGAAGGGTCTTATGTGGCGGAGGACCGGACTTTCGACCGCGCGGATATGATCCATCGCGCCCTTGCCCAGGGCCCTGCCCTGCAGCCCCCTCCCCCCGATGCAACTCAATGGCAGACACACCTGAAGCCGCTTATGGAAGGGAACAGCCGACTGGTCCTCGCGGCCTGCGCGAGCCTTGCCGCGGCCGCAATCGGGCTTCTCCCCGAAATGGGCAGCTTCGGTATTCATCTGGTGGGGCAAAGCTCGAGCGGGAAATCCACCCTGCTGCGCTTTGCCGCTTCGATCTGGGGCGATCCCGCCGTTGAGGTCAAGGCCTGGGACGCCACGGCAGCCGGACTGGAGGGGCTCGCAGCCGCGCATAATCACAGGCTCCTTGTCCTTGATGAACTGGCGCAGCTCGATCCGCGCCAGGCGGCGGAAGCAGCGTATCGCCTCGGCAATGGCCGCGGTCGATCCCGCGGTGATGGCCGGGGAAAGTTTGTCCAGCCCCTGAGCTGGCAGACCGTCTTTCTCAGCAGCGGGGAAATCACGCTCGCCCAGAAGGTCGCCGAATGGTCGGCCGCGCCACAGCGTCAGGACGGGGAAGCGGTCCGCATCATGGATGTCGACGCCGATGCCGGGCAGGGACTGGGGATTTACGACACCCTCAATGGCTATGAGAATGGGGCCGCTCTCTCGGAGGCCGTCACAAGCGCTTGTGGCGCATTTCATGGTGGGCCGGCATTGGCTTTTTTGTCGACCGTTGCGCGCGACCCTGAAGGCTCGGCAAGTTATTTGAGAGAGCGGCGCGCGGCATTCCTGTCCCACTTCCTTCCCGCAGGTGCCTCGGGTGTTGTTCGTCGCGGCTACGGGAATTTCGGGCTCCTTGCTGCGGCAGGTGAACTGGCCATCCGCCACGGCGTGCTGTCCATGGCAGCAAACACGGTGCAGGAGGCGATCGCCCTTTGTGCGGAGAGCTGGTCCCGCACCCAGGATGTACCACAGCCTGACTCACTCGCTGGCTTCAAAACCAGGCTGGCCGAGCTACTGCCGAACCTGCCGGAATGGGAAACGGCGACCGCAGATGCCCCGGGCTACAGGCGCGGAAGCAAGGTCTATCTGACCGCGACGGCATGGGCGGACCTATGCGGTGAGACCGGCTCTCTATCGCTCGCCCGCATATTAACGCAACAGGGTGCGCTTGAGCGGCAACAGGGGCGGTTTCAGTCCGTCCACCGGCATCCGGTTCACGGAAGTCCTACCCGGTACTACGTGCTCGAAATTGCGTTGATCGTTCTTCCCGTTGTTTAGAGAGTTTGTAGCGGGCTGGACAGCGCTCGCCTTTCGTACGCGACACGCTCCTAGGCGACACTTCAGTAACTTCTGTTACCTCTGTTACCGGTGTTCCGAGAGCCCACGAGGCATCACGGAACATTGGCGTTATCGCGCATCCCCCGGCACAGGAGCCGTTGCGCGATGGATTGGCGGACCTGTTAGCCGCCTACGGCACATGCCACAGCGGATCCGAAGTTGCGTCTGTACATCGTCCCCTCCCCTATTGCAGAAGATTGCTGACCGGCACGGCGCCGGAATAGCCGACATCGAGCCCGGCAGGCGCGAGCAGGCGGAAAGTGGCGGTGGCGCGAAGATCATGGAGTGCTATGCGTTGGTCCAGCAGGCGGGACATTGCCTGACATTACGAGATAGTCGTCATCATAGGTCAGGCCACCGTAGTCCTTGTCGCTCCCTTTTGGGACCCTGCTATCCCACCGGATAGCTCGCGGGCTCCCCCAGTACGTAGAACCTAGAAAGGGTGCGCGCCCATTTGAGATGGGTGGCATCGATCCCGATAAGGTAGGACGTCTGAACCCAGGGACGGTCACCAAGGCGCGGATGACCGACCACGGTCCCGACCAGAACCGTTGCGCGGGGCGCGACCTGAATAAAGCGCCAGTCATGGAGGCGCGGCGCCATAGCAAGTGTATCGCGCCCGGGCCGCCAGCCAGCCCGGAGGCGCTGGACCGATTTGCGGGCGGCATCGATCTTGCGGCGCATCGCCTCGCTCAACTGCTCTGGCTCGACGTCAACAAGGCGGTCGACATCCATCAGTCCGATGGTGCCGCTTTGATGGGCGATGCCAATATCGAAGGGGGGGAGGATGATCATAGGGAGTTGCCTTTTTTAAGGATGGGAAGGGTCTTGGGCGGTCCGGGGGCCCTTGGGGCCCTCAGGACCGGGATCGGGAGAGGGGTCGAGCGCACCCAGCACCGCCACTAGGTCGGAAGCGGTGAGAACGGAGCGGGCGAGGAGTGCTTCAGCGACCGCTTCGAGTGCCGGACGCAGTGGCGTCAGGATAGACAGGGTCTCTTCGAGGAGGCGGCCAAGCCGCTCCTCGACCAGGCGCCGTCGATCCTTGAACTCGGCCCCGGGCCCGGCCCATTGCCGGGGGGGCCCATAAAGAAAGAGCTCGAAACAGGCGTCATGGATGAGCTCTGCGGCCCGGGAGATATCCGCACGGGCGCCGGAATTGGCCCCGCAACCTGCCAGCATGTCGGCCGCCCGACCGCCCAGGAGGATGCGAATATTGTCCTCGATGACATTAGCAGTGACGAAACCACCCGGCGCTTCGTCGAAGTCAGTCGCACCCTCATGTCCCTCGCCAGGCACAATCGAGACCATGTGCACCGGGCGCCCCAGATGAATGGCCATGACTGCGTGTCCTGCCTCATGCAGCGCCACTGCGCGGCGCAGGTCCTCAGGCCGGGTCTCGGACGGTGCCAGGACCGATCGCAAGTGGTTGGTATTGAGGGACGCGCCCTCTTCGGCGGCCTTGGCCGTTGCCCGCACGGCAATTTGACCGAGCTCTGCCTGGGTCTGATGGCCCAGATAGGGCTGCAGCACAGAAAGTTCGTCCGCGTTCAGAGAATCGGGCAGATGCAACTGCAGCATTCTGAGGCGCTGGCCGGCCGACTGAGGCGGCGGCAGCGTCAGATGCTGTCCCAGGCGCCCGGCGCGGATCAGGGCCGGATCGAGCCTCTCGCAGTGATTGGTGATGCCAATCAACAGCACCGGCTTTCCGGAGGCGGCCAACTGGTCGATCGCAGTCAAGAGGGCATTGGTGAGACTGATCCACCAGGGATCATAGTCTCCGCGCATATCCATGCGATTGGGTACGGAGTCGAGCTCGTCGATCACCCCGATGGCGGGCGCGGCCCGGCTGAGCTCTGAAAAGAAGTCGGCCTGTGCCGACAACACATCACCAAGATGCCCCTTGCCGGACTGCAGCCAGTTGGCGGCATTGGTCGCGACCATGGGCAGACGGGCTGACGCGGCCAGAGAACGGGCCAGCAAAGTCTTGCCGGTGCCCGGCGGACCCGAGATCAGGGTGTGCTCGATCCCGGCAATATCTCTCTTACGCAGATTGACGATCACCCTTTGAGCCCAGTCGGCCAGGGCGGGGGGCAGGCAGAGGGCATCGATCGGCGGCGCATCAGGAATTTGGAGCGCCGCCTGCTGGCGCGCGGCAATGGCCGATATGCGCTTGGCCATCGTCCCGGCGCTGGTGGCCGGACGCAGGGCTGCCAACAGCTGGGCGGCATCGAGACCCGCGAGATCGTTCGCCTTGAGCCGGCGCGGCATGGCGGCGGTGAGATCGATGATGCTATCCCGCACCATAGGATAGTCGGGCTTTTCCAGCACGACAAAGTGGTCGGCGGTCTCGAGCAGAAGACCAGGCAGCAGGCCCTCGGGATTGTGCGAGACACCGATGACCGCACGGCTGTGCAGAAAAGGCATGAGAGTCTGGCTGTTCCAACTCGCCAGCCCTCGGCTCGAGCCATCATGGCGCGCCACGACAAGAGCTCCGGGATAGGCCTTGCGCAAATACTCTTCGAAATAGTCGACCCAGTCGGCGCCAGGCACCTGGAGAATGACGACGATCGGTCGGTTGCCTGCAAGCGCGGTAGCAACGCCATTGGGCAAGGCGGCTTCAAGCATGGCAGCGCAGAAGCGATCCGCGATCTGTCTGACCAGGACATCTGGATCTACGGCTGGATTGTCTTGGTGGTCGGGTGTTTGATGGGAATGGGGCATAGGAGTCCTGGGCGTCCGCGATTAGGCGGCGCACGCGATGCGGATGAAAAATGGAAACGACGATGCGGCCGGAGTTCCGCGGTCGACTAGGGCTGGCGCGGCAGCGGCCCGGGCACGCCATTGCGCACCATGCAGAGACGGCGCCAGCCGGCCGGACCATAGCCCTTGGAACCGGCCACAAAGAGCGCGGCACCGCTGGGCGAGGAGAAATGCAGATGCCGGCGCGTCACGAGCAACCGCGGATCGCTGGGATGGGGTTCGATACAGCCAGAATAGAGAAGGCTTTCATGCCGGACCCGGACCAGTTGACCGGCCGACCGCACCGGCGTGCTCCAGACCTCGCTGCCGGCAAGCAGTGTCCAGTCACCGTCCGGGCCTTCGACGGCCTGTGCGGCAATGTTCTTGCCGACGAACTCGTGCAGCACACCTTCGTAAAGGCCGGGCAGATCATCCCCGAGAATGTCACTATTGCCGGTGGCGCCGACCAGCAGGGCGGCATCGGGAATATTGGTCAGGGCATGGCCGCTGGCGGCAATGATCTGCAGCGCCCGGCCGCAGAACGTCCGGAGCTGGGCATAGCGATCAGCGACTGGGGCGCCCAGCGGGATTTGGCCCAGCGTGACATAGCCACAGACCTCGTTGAGGCTTTCCCAGACAATCCGCTCGGCCGCACGGGCCTCATCCAGGGTCCAGCGGTCCTGGGCTTCGGTGATGACGAAGACCTGTTCGAGCGCGCCGTGCCAGGTAAGGTGCGGGCTTTCGCCGGCCCGGGACGGATAATCGCCGCTGACCCCGACATAGGCGTGAATACCGTCGGCATAGAGGGCCAGATAGACCGCCGGACCGGTGACGCGCAGCCGGCTGAGATCGGCCCGCCGCGCCCCGGGCACGTGCAGCACGGAGGGCACCAGGGGACGTTCGTCATCGCCGAAATAGCTGATGGCGGAAAAGGCGGAATGCATGGACAGAAAAGACAATAAACTTCTCCCGCGCGAACCCGAACGGTTCGCGCCTGATCGACTGGAACAAGAGGTGTGAGATTGATGAGCGCCGCCTAGATGCGCCGCATCAGCGCCAAAGACGCCATCAAACACGTGATCGGGTGGGGAAAAGCGCTTGCCGTATAGCGGCAGCGATTGTGCGGGATGCGCGTCCCGGTAGGATTGGCCTCAGCCATATTACACCTGCTTACTCAGGTTGATGTGGTCAGGCCGTCGGTCCGTTGGCGCGGATCGGCGGCCGCTTAAGGCGGCCCGGCCAGTCCGAATCGGTCATCGATCCGGCATTGGTTACACTGCCCAAGGTTCCGCCTTCGTTCCAGCACTCCTCGATCGCATGGTTAACGTGAGAAAACGGAGGCACATGTTCGGCGTTTTGCTCCATCGGCCTTGGACAAGACAACGCAGTCGAAGCTGTAGAGAACGCTCTTCCCGGGGCGCAGGCGACATACAAACCGGGAGTCTCAGGCACACGCACCAGGATGGGGCGCCCTCTTGCCATGGTATTGGCGCGAGCACAGGAGCGGCGTTCCTTGTAGGAGCCAAGACCTTAATTACCCAGCCCTCATTGCCGTGGCATTCCAGAGCCGGACGCCGATCACGCGTCTGGGGACCCTATTGCGCGCTGACCAGAAAATGTCCGGCCCAGGAAACCGGGTGGGCATGCAATGGTGAACGCGGATTGTCCAGCATTTGAAGGATCGAGTTTTGCAGAGCCCGGGGCCAGCTCACCGCCCCATCAAGGCTGCGCGCTTCAATCATTCCGGTCGTCACATCAAGCGCGGGACCACTCGGTATATCCCAGTGCGTGACCAGCAGCCCCCGGGTGCCGGCATAGAAGAAGGCCGAGGCCAGGCCCGACAGGCCCTCTGCCCCCGGGGTGCCGTCCGAGCTGGCCGTGCTGCAGGCCGAGAGGATGACAAGGTCTGCATCGAGCTCAAGCTCCATGACGTCAGAGCGCGTGAACAAGGTCTCTTCCAGGGTGGACCCCGAAAGAGCCAGCCCGGGCTCGGTGGCACCGGTCAGGCCCTCGGCGATAAAGCCATGGGTGGCGAAGGTCAGGATGCGGTATTGGTCAAGCGGAAGGGCCCGCACATTCGCCTCGGTTGCCGCTTCACGCAACAGCAGATCCCTGCTGCTCTGGGCCCCGAGCAAGGCCCCGATGAACCGCACTTCAGCTTCAGTCTCAGGCAGGGACGTCAGGGGGCCATGCACAGGATCGGTGTAACCATAGTCCGGATTGCCGATACCGAGGAACGCCCTTGTCGCCCTTGAGGGGGCGATGCCCGAGCGGAGCGAAACCAGGCCGGACATGGACGGCAAAGCCGCAAGGTCAAGGCGCCGCACCAGCCAGGGGAGAGCCGGATCCACCAGCTCTTCGCCCGCGAGCAGGTCCTTTGCGGGTCGATCGGTCATCAGCGCTGCCAGTGGCAGACCATCCAGGACGCCATTGGGGACGAAGGTCAGGTGGCGGATATGCGCCCTGCCTTCAAGCAAGCTGCCCACCAGCGTCTCATGCAGCTCATAGGCCAGATCCGCCCTTACGCTGCTCGAACCGTCCCCGACAATGCTCTGACGGAAGGCAGTCACCATCTGCGCAAGCCCGTCAGCGCCCACCGCGCTCCGATCCGCATAAAGCCCTTCCTCGTCAACCCAGACGCGCACAAGCCCGTCACCCAAGGCATAGGTCGTCATGATCGCCTCGCCTTGCTGCAAAACGGCCGACAGAGCCTCGGCGTCAGCAAATTGCATCCGTCCAAGCCGGAAGAAATCCGGGTCCGCTTGCGCGATGGTCTGGGCCAGGGTCTGCCGTTCGGAGCGCAGTTGATCCAGTGCCGGGGTGAGCTCTGCGGTTGAACCGCCTTCCCCCAGTTGAGCGACCAAGTCGTCAATTTGCCTAACGACATCAAGATAGCGGCGATAGGGCGTCCCCAAAGATGCTGAAACGCCACGGGCAGCCAGCTCGCTCAGGGTTGCCGAGGTGCCCGAAGCCTGAAGGAACTGGACGGCGAACAACACGTCCTGGGCAATCGCGGGGCTGAACCTTTGTCCTTCGCCGACCGGCGCCACGGCCAGAAATGCCTCAAGAACCTCGTCCAGTTCGTTCGACCAACTCAGAAGGCTATCGGCCGCAAATGCGTCCGCACCCGCGACACGCTCGCGTGCGGCCAAAAGCAAATGGCGCGTGATTTGGTAGGCCGATTTCTCCCGACCCGTCGCAACCAGCGCCTGGGCATAGGCCCCGGACACACTCACTTTCTTCAAGGAAGAGAGCGGCAAGGGGTCTGCAAGGATCGTCTCAACCTCTGCCCCGGCGGTCGAGAAATAGGCAAAGGCGGTGGCCGGCAGGCCCATGCGCATGGCCTTTATGCCCAGTTGCTCGGCCTCGGCCATGATGGCTTCCATCTCGCCTGAGTCCGCACTGGCGCCCGACATGAAGAGGATGAGGCCGTTATTGAGGCGCTCTGAGTAGTCCTCGACGCCGGCCAGATCGCCCCGCGATTGCCTGAGTTCGATGGCAAGGTCGCAGACAACGCCATAGCAGGAATAGCCCATCTCCCGCTCTTCCCGGTTCTTGTCGACGATTGTTGCGAGGCGGATGAAGCGATCCTCCTCTCCCAGCGTCTTGAGCATCAAGATCGAGGCGGCGACTTCATCATGGGCCATATCGAGTGCGATCAAATGATTCAGCACCGCCTCAACATGTCCAATCACGGCCTGGGCCAGCCTGCTGGCAAAACCATTATCGCCCTCGAGAATGGCCGCACGCGTGGCTGCATTGAGACGCTCGAGATTGCGCCTTATGGCCCAGCCATCATGCTCCTCCCGCTCGCGGGGCTCTGGCTCGACGGCCAGAATACGGGCGAAATCGGTCCAGGCCTGCTCGGTCTGTCCCAGTGCTACCAGAGTGCGGAAATAGCTCTCGATGCCGGTCACATCCACCGAGCCGAAGTCCTGCTCGACCATGAAGCGCCGGTCGAACTGGGCGTGGGCACAATGGGCATATCGGCCGGCCAGCTCGTGGAAGAAGAGACTGCGGCCGAGCTCCTGGCTCACGAAGGTCTCAGGCAGTTCGGGAACCGCATAGCCGGTCGTGCAGGCTTCCTCGAGACGCCTCGAAAAGTCGTCAATTGCAGCATCAATGTGCCTGCCGCTCCCGCTCGCCTGCAACGCTGCGGTGATCTGCCCCTCAAGCACGCGAACAGCCTCGGCAAATTTGGGGTCCTGACCCAGATTGGCCGAGCCGATCTCGACCAGAGCCTGTTGTGCATAGTCCGCAGATCGTTCGAACTCGCCCGCCAGTTGAGCGGCCTGCGCCAGCATGGACAGAAAATCCACCCGAAGCGCCGCGTTGGAGCCGGGCGGGGTAAGCGCGAGAAGGCGCGCCGCCATTGCCTCGGCCTCGGCGTAGTCGCGGTCATTGATGGCCTGGGCGGTGATGAGCTTGGCTGGCGTGGTCGGATCACCATCCCATGCCCCGGCGATGGCCGCATAGAACATGTCAGCCACCTCGAACCGGCCGAGTCGCTCCAATTCCCTGGCGGTGCCAAAATAGCTCGACATTTCGGCCCGGTTCGATTGCGGTCCATCGCTTAGGGCCTGAACGAAACGATGCGCGAACATGAGATCGACTTCGTCTTCAAGCCCGAGATCCTGAACGAGGTCGAAGTGATCGAACCAGTTGTGCATCCAGCCATAGGCACTGGCATAGGCCTGGCCCCTGTCGAGCGCCATGGCGTTGAGGATCGCAGCTTTTGCCCCTTCGGGGTCCCCGGCCTGGGCCCGCGCAACCCCGAGTTGCATCAGCACCCCGGCATATTGACTGTCGCTTTCCCTGAGCAGGGGCGCCGCCTGCTCGAACAGAGCGACCCGTTCCTCGCCCTCAGCGCAGCCCGCAGCGTCGGCCAGCGCATTGCCAACCCATAAATCGCCGGCATCGGCCATGGCCAGAAGTTCTGCTCCGGCAGAATAGGCCATGCTTGCTTCGCGATCCTTGCAATAGCCTCCATCGGGGAGGCCGGAGGTGATGGCGGCGACAGCCCGCAAATGGAGGATACGCGCCAGTTCGGGCGCGCCGGAATAGACCCGTGCCATGGCGCTGAACGCCTCGCGCTTGAGCCGATCGGTTCGTTCGAGATGAGTGTCGCGCCGCTCCTTTTCCCAGCGCGCGTCGTAAAGCTGGCCAAGCGCCAGGGCGAGGTCCAGCTTGACAAAGCCTGACAGCGGATTGCCCTCTCCGTGGCGACTATCGAGTTCGGCAATAAGCGCCTCAAGCTGCGGCGCAAAGGCACCGACTTCAGACCGGCTCTGGTCAGAATACGAGGCGCGCCATGCGGCGGTGGTCGCAAGCCAGTCCCGATACCGTCCTCCCAAAACCAGCCGATCTGTCTCCAGATGCTCGAAGTTTTCTCCCATGCGCCTGGTGATGGCCCAATTGCCCTGGCCCGGGGAGACAATCGTGACCTCGCCGGCCAAGGCGCTCAAATCATAGGCTTGATCCTGATCAAGACCGGGAATGGAGCGATGCGCCAGTTCACCGATGGGGCTGTCGAAGCGCAGCGGGGGCGTCTCCGGCGCGTATCGGGCGATCGTCTCACGTGCCCAGTCCATGAGCCGCGAAGGATCGCGCACCCAGAGGTCGGCGACGCTCGATACAGTTGCAGCGCGCTTGATGCCCGAATAGGCACCCGAAAACCCGACGGGCTCGGCCGCCGCCGATTTGAGGAAACAGACCCTGGCCTGGCTATTGTACGTATAGGCCCCGCAGCGCCCGTCATCGGCGCATTGTGCCTCGCAGGCGTCCAGATCGATGCCCTTGAGGGCCGGCTCCAACATGCCGGAGCGGAAATCATTATAAGGCAGGTCGACATTTTCAAGCCGATCAAACGCAGCTACAGCCGCGTCCCCAGCGCCTGCGGCAAGGCCTGACGCCAGCCGGTTTCCGGAGACCGCGCCGGGGAATGCAGAACGGCCAAGAGCGTCGTATTTGAGAAAGCAGACCCTGGCGCCGACATTATATGTGAAGGCCGTGCAGCGTGTTTCGGAGGCGCATCTGGCCTGACAGGCGCCCAGCCCGATATCTTTAAGGTTGGGGTCGGACATACCGCTGCGGTAGTCGGCGCCGACAAGGTCCGTATTGTCGAGCAGGTCAAAATCCTCAAGCGGCAATGGAGCCAGCAGGGTCGAGACCTCCTCACCACTCAGATTTCCGGTTTCGGTGCGCCCGAGCGCCGTCTGATAGGCCCCTATGGCTGCACGCGTCATCGGACCGAAGACGCCGTCGGCCGCACCATCGAGATGCCCTAAATCGATCAGCCTTTCCTGCACAAGCAGGCGCTCTGCAAGGCTTAGATCCTCTGCGCGCACCATGCCCTGGGCTGCGAAAGCACAAAAGACAGCAATTGCGAGAACAGCCCGCTTTAGAAGCCGAGCAGCCAAGACGCCCTCGCGATTTCGGCCTTGGCGAAGCGCTCGGTCCAAAGGCCGTAATTCCCGTAGCCCGCATCACGCCGACGCTCGGCATATTCGGAAAAATAACGCCAGAAATCGATCACCTCGGTGCCCAAAAAGGCATTGAGGACATCAAAATCACAGATCCGCTGATGGGCACATAGAGCAATTCGATCGAAGAAGTAGAAGAGATCGTCGACCAGCCGGTCGGCCTGGGCATCGAACTGATCATCCTGACCGGTCACACGCTCGCCGATATTGGCATAAATCAGTGCCTGCTGATCCGGCCTCAGGTCCGCGATGAACTCGGCCTGCTGCTGATAGAAGGGCCAGATAATGGCGTTAAGCTCGCCATAGGCAGCGCGATAGCCGCCCCCATCCCAGTTCTCGACCTCGGCCAGCGAGCGTTCGATCCGGTTGTCCTGCACGTGCTGAAAATACTCAAGGGCCCCCGCCAGGACTGCGATGACGGCGAAGATCTTGATAATGGGCGATAGCAGACCGTCGGCGCGGGCGAGCCATCCGTTTATTTGCCTGGGCTCCGAGGCAGGCTCTGCCTCGCTGTTGTCTGCGGTGGCCTCTTCGAGCAGATCTAGGGGCATGCGGTCAGGTCCAGCCGGACCACCGGATCAAGCGAGCCGGCCAGCCGGCCGATCTCTGCATTGATACAGCGCAGTGCGGCCTCATCGGCCACAAAAGAGGTATCGATCACCTCGCTGTCCCCATTTGTATTGGCGCCGGGAAGCCCACGTGTCTTTTCGTCAACGCACTGGGTCAGGTCGACCAGGACAAACCCCCGGCCCTCCGTTTCGAGCCGGACCAGTTCGGCTTCGAACTGTTCTGAAAAACAGGCAGCGACACGCTCGTTGAGGCGAATGCTCGGATTGCAGAAATCGCAAACCGCGCCAGCCGTCGAAACAAAGACAATCGACAACACGGCCACAAGGCAAGATCTCATTTGCGCAGCTCCCTCAACCGCAGGGAATTAAACCATTTTGGCCTGCGCGCTGTAAAGCAATCAAAGTGTTTAGAAAGACCGTCTTCGGCTCCTGACGAGACCGCCATCGGGCCATCGAGTGGTCATCTTGCAGCAAAGCGCTTGACACAGGAGGCTTCCTCCTGCATTTGTGACACCGATGTCATGACATCGGTGTCATAGAACACCTGCGGCATCACGGTGAACCGTTTCCCAACCGACCAGAGCGTCTAGAGTGGGGCATCAGTTCAACCGGAGGAGGAATGACGTGGCCACGATTTATGATGTTGCCAAGGCTGCAGGGGTCTCACCCAAGACGGTAAGCCGGGTGATGAACGGCGATGCGCCAGTCAATCAGGCAACGCGCGAGGCCGTCAAGCAGGCCATGGTGGCCCTCAACTACGTCCCCTCCAGTGCTGCCCGCACCATGCGTTCGCAGCGCTCGGGCCTGATCGGCATGATTACCGGCGCCATCAGTTCAACCCATCATTTCGAAGATGCGGGCCTACCCGAAATCTATCTCGTCCAGGGTGCGCAGCGTGTCATCGACCAGTCCAACCGTACCCTGCTTATTGCCGATAGCGGTGGGCAGGCCGAGCGCATTCCGACCCTCTTGCAGACCTTCCGTGAGCACCGGGTCGAGGGCATCCTTTATGTGGCCGAGTACCACCGTGAAGTCAGCCTGCCTGCGTCCCTGAGGGACCGGCCGATCGTTCTGGTCAACTGCTTTGACGCCCAAGAGACGCCCTGCGTCCTGCCGGACGATGAAGGCGCCCAATATGCCCTGGTCGACGGCCTGATCCGGCGCGGCCACCAAAGGATCGCCTATCTCACCCTGCCCGAACACTATGTGGCTTGCGATCTGCGCATTGCCGGCTATCGCCGCGCCCATCGGGACAATGGCATTGCGATCGATGACGGGCTGGTTCAGGTGGGCGCCCTGCCCAGCACAACCCATGAATTCGATCTGCTCTGGGACGCGCTCGATCGCGTGCTCAAGGCGGAACCGACAGTGATCTGTTGCGCCAACGACAAGATGGCCATGCGGGTCTATGGCCTATTGCGCGATCGCGGGGTGAGCATTCCCCAGCAGATGTCCGTCGCCGGCTATGACGACTATCGCATGATCGCCGAACATCTGCATCCCGGCCTGAGCAGCGCCGAGTTGCCCTACGCCGCCATGGGCGCGCGGGCCGCCGACAAGCTGCTGCGCATCATGAGCGGCACCACCAAACCCAACGAGCCGAACCGCGAACTGGTCTCTGCTCCGGTCGCCTGGCGCGAAAGCGTCCAAACCCGTGACGCCAATGTCACGCAATTGAGTTCAAGGAGGAAAGAAACATGAAGTCCCTACGTCTTTTGACGACCAGCCTGGCCATCGCCACCGCGATGAGCACTGCCGCTTTCGCGCAGACCGAGCTGACCATGTGGTATCACGGCGCCGGCAGCACCGTTGAACGCGACCTGATCAACACCATTATCTCCGATTTCAACGGGTCCCAGTCCGACTGGACTGTCACGCTGCAGGAATTCCCGCAAGCCGCCTATAACGACTCGGTCGTTGCCGCGGCCGTGGCCGGCAATCTGCCCGACATCATCGATGTGGATGGACCGGTCATGCCCAACTGGGCCTGGGCGGGCTATATGCAGCCGCTGCAACTCTCCGAGGGCGCCCTTGACGGTTTCCTGCCTGGCGCGATCGGCGAATACAACGGCGAAGTCTATTCGGTTGGCCTGTGGGACGCGGCCATTGCCATGTATGCGCGCCGGTCGACGCTTGAAAAATTCGACATCCGCATTCCAACGCTCGATGAGCCCTGGACCCGCGAAGAGTTCGACGAAATCCTCGCCACCCTCAAGGAATCTGGCGAATTCGAATATCCGCTGAACCTGGGCATGGCTGACCAGGGCGAATGGTATCCCTATGCCTTTGGTCCGTTCCTGTGGAGCTTTGGCGGCGACATGGTTGACCGCTCGTCCTACGAGACCGCCGAAGGCGCGCTCAATGGTGATGCGGCCATCGAATTCGGCGAATGGTGGCAGAGCCTGTTCACCAATGAATATGCTCCGGGCACCAGTCAGGACATGGCGGACCATGAAACCGGCTTCATCGACGGGGACTACGCCCTGCAGTGGAACGGCAATTGGGTAGCGGTGAATACGCTCAATGCTCTGGGCGATGATGTTCTCTTCCTGCCCGCGCCCGATTTCGGCACTGGTCCCAAGATCGGCGGCGCTTCCTGGCAGTTCGGCGTATCGGCGACCTCCGAGCATCCCGAGGGCGCGAGCGCCTTTATCGAGTTCGCGCTTCAGCCCGAATATCTGGCGGCCTTCTCCGACGGTATTGGCCTGATCCCTGCCACGGCCGAAGCAGCGGCCATGACCGAGAACTACAAGGAAGGCGGACCGCTTGAAGTCTTCTATGGCCTCTCGGAAGCCCAGGCGACCTTGCGTCCGGTGACCCCGGGCTATGTGTTCCAGGCGCTCGAATTCCGCAAGGCGCTTTCGGACATCGCCAATGGCGCTGACGTGGTCGATGCGCTCGATGCGGCGACCGATGCCATCAATGACGACATCGCCCGCAACAACAACTACGCCACGGCTCAATAGGTCCCCCTCCCGAGCCCGGCCGGCCCGGAGATATCCGGACCGGCCTACCCCCGCGCGTCCCAAGGCAGGTCAACCATGCGTCCGACAAGAACCAAATCGCTGCAGTCCCACTCGCTGGCCGGCTGGCTGATGAGTGGTCCGGCCCTGGCTCTGGTGACCCTGTTCCTGATCGTGCCTTTTCTTCTGGCCTTCTGGTTCTCCTTCACCAATCAGCGCCTGATTTCACCCAATCCGACCCAGTTCGTGGGAACCAGCAATTTCGAGCAATTGCTGGGCGTGGGCACGCTGGTGCTGGAGCCTGAGCGGGCCGAAGACGGCAGCCTCATTGTCAGCGAGACTGGCGAATTGATCTATCCGCGGGTGCGCAACTTTACCCGCAACAATCCGGACTATCCCCAGCTTGAGGGCATGCGAGAATGGTTCGGCTGGAGCTGGGGCGAGAGCAAGGTGCTGGTCCTTGCCCGTGACCTCGTTTTCATGAAGGCTCTCACCAATACGCTGTTCTTCGTGGCGGTGGTGGCGCCGCTGCAATCAGGGATTGCGCTCTTGCTGGCCCTAATGATCAACCAGAAGTTGCGCGGCATTAACGTTTTCCGAACCGTCTATTTCATGCCTGTAGTGGTCTCGATCGTGGTCGTGTCTCTGCTCTGGCGATTCATTTATGACGGGCGCAGCGGGCTTTTGAACAACCTCCTGCAATTTCTCAGTTTCGGGCAGTTCCAGCCCATCGATTGGCTTGGCAATCCCGACACGGCCATGTTCGCCATCATCGTCATGTCGATCTGGCAGGCAGTAGGCTTTCACATGGTGATCTGGCTGGCGGGTCTGCAGAACATCCCGCTCACTCTCTATGAGGCCGCCGATATCGAGGGGGCAACGGCCTGGCAGAAATTCCGCTTTGTTACCTGGCCAGGGCTACGCAATACGGCCGTCTTGATCCTCGTCGTTATTACAATGCAGGCCTTTGCGCTCTTTGCCCAGATCGACGTGATGACCAATGGCGGTCCGCTCGATAGTACGCAGACCTTGGTGTTCCAGGCGGTCACGCGCGGCTATGAGCAGCAGAACATTGCCGGTGGCTCGGCCATATCGGTCCTGCTGTTCCTGATCGTGCTCGCAATATCTCTCTTCCAGCGATACGTCACAAGGGAGCGCTGACCATGGCTGCCGTCACTTCGCCAAACCAGAACCTCAAGACGAGCCTGAAATATCTGCTGCTGATCCTGGTGGCACTGGTCTTCGTCTTCCCCATCGTTTTCATGGTGGTCAGCTCGTTCAAGCCGGACGCGCAATTGTTGCGCGACACCTCCTCGTTCAATGCCTTCCTGCCCGTGGGTGATGTGTCGCTGGACAATTACTTTGCCGCGTTCGAGCGCGCACCGGTGGGGCTCTTCGTCTTCAATTCGATCCTTGTCACCACTGTTACCGTGCTTGGCTCGCTGTTCCTGTGTTCGATGGCGGCCTTTGCATTCGCCTTCCTTGAGTTTCGCGGCAAGAGCGTCGTGCTCTCGATCATTATCGCAACACTGATCGTGCCCTTCGAGACCATCGCGGTACCGATGTTGATGGTGGTCAATGTCCTGCCCTGGCTTGGAAGTGACGGCCTATCCTGGGGTTGGCTCAACACCTATCACGTGCAGATCGTGCCGTTCCTGGCCGATGCCCTAACCATTTTCCTCTTCGTGCAATTCTTCCGCGACCTGCCCAAGGAGCTGATCGAGGCGGCGCGCCTGGACGGCGCGAGTTGGTTCCAGGTCTATAGCTTGGTCATCGTGCCGATATCCGGTCCGGTCTTTGCCACTGCCGCGATCCTCAAGTTCCTGGCCATGTACAACCAGTATCTCTGGCCGCTGATGGTCACGCAGTCCGAACAGTACCGGCCGGTGATGGTTGGGCTGCAATACTTCTTCCAGCTCAACACCGCCTGGGGCGAGGTGATGGCTTACTTGTCCATGATCACCCTGCCGGTGCTCGCCTTCTACCTCTTCCTCCAGCGCGCCTTCATCACCTCGATCGCCTCCACCGGCATCAAGGGCTGAAACACCACTTACGAAAGCTACGATTTTGGTTATCGCACTTAAAGACAAATGGATTTGGGACTTCTGGATTTACCGCGACGGTGTGGACTATCACGCCTATTTCCTGCAGGCTGACAACACGCTGGCCCATCCTGACATGCGGCATCGCCACGTAAGCCAGGGGCATGCGGTGTCCAAGGACCTGGTCAACTGGACACATCTGGGCACCACGTTCAAACCGGCCGACCCGGTGGCCTGGGACGACTGGACGACCTGGACCGGCTCGACGCTACGGGACGAAACCGGTCTTTGGCACCTCTTCTACACCGGCACCGAGCATGCCGAAGAGGGCATGAAGCAGCGCCTGGGTCACGCGACCTCGACCGACGGGCACAATTGGACCCGTGTCGGCGATGGCCTGGCGCTCGATATTTCGGGCCCGGACTATGAGGAATATACCCCGGGCCACTGGCACGACCGCGCCTTCCGCGATCCCTGGGTGATGAAGAACCCCAAGGGCGATGGTTGGGTCATGTATTTCGTTGCCCGCCGTCCCGGTGTCGCCGAGCCCAATGCTGGCGGCACTATCGGCTTTGCCACCTCGCCCGATCTTTACACCTGGACATTGCGGCCGCCCGTTTATGCCGGTGGCATGTTCGGGCAGATGGAAGTGCCGCAGGTCTTTGAGGCAAACGGCAAATGGTACATGCTGTTCTGCACGGACGGTTCGCACTGGTCCGAGGCCTATAAGCGCCTGAATCCGGAACCGCCGGTGCGCGGCACGCACTATCTGATGGCTGACGATCCCTTCGGTCCCTGGGACGTTGCTCCCGGCGCCTTCCTTGATGGCGCACAGGGCAACCGCTATGCCGGCAAGATCGTCGAGACTGACAAGGGCCTGGTCTTCATGGGCTTCCGACATGACGCGGCAGACGGCTCGTTCATCGGTCAGGTCTCGGACCCCATTCCGGTGCGCATAGATGCCGACGGGCTCCTACATACCGAACTCGACAAGCTTCCACCAGGCGCCAAGGTCTAGGGCACAAGGAGATCACCATGGCCGGCTTGAGCCTCACTCAAATCCGCAAGACCTATGGCAAGGTCGAAGTTATCAAGGGCGTCGACCTCGAGATCGAGCACGGCGAGTTCGTGGTGTTTGTCGGCCCGTCCGGCTGCGGCAAGTCCACGCTGCTGCGTATGATTGCGGGCCTGGAAGACATCACCGGTGGTGAACTGAAAATTGGCGACAAAGTCGTCAACGGCGTGCAGCCGCGCGATCGCGGCGTGGCTATGGTGTTCCAGTCCTATGCGCTCTACCCGCATATGAGCGTTTACGACAATGTCGGCTTCGGGTTGCGGCTCAAGAAGACGCCCAAGGACGAGCGGGACGCCAAGATCCGCGAGGCTGCCCGAATCCTGCAGATGGAGCATTTGCTCGACCGCAAGCCGGCTCAACTCTCGGGCGGGCAACGCCAGCGCGTCGCCATTGGACGCGCCATCGTCCGGCAGCCTGAGGTGTTTTTGTTCGACGAGCCGCTCTCGAACCTGGATGCGTCGCTCCGCATGGATATGCGGATGGAAATCTCGAAGCTCCACCGGGACCTGGGTGCCACCATGATTTATGTGACGCACGATCAGGTGGAGGCCATGACGCTGGCCGACAAGATCGTGGTTCTCAATGGCGGCGTCGTGCAACAGGTCGGATCTCCGCTGGAGCTTTATCACCGGCCCGCAAATCTGTTCGTCGCCGGCTTTATCGGTTCTCCCAAGATGAACTTCGTCGATGTCACGGTTGAAGGCGGGGACAATGTCTCACTGCGGCTCGCAAGCCCGGTCATGGCGACCCAGACCGTGCCGGTTTCCGGCTCGGGAGTGAAAGCGGGGGACAGGCTGACCCTTGGCGTGCGCCCCTATGATTTCCGGCTAATGGAGGATGGGGCCTTTTCCGGCACGGTCACCCTGGTCGAACAATTGGGTAATGAAACCATCGTCAACCTAGCCCTGTCCAATGGCCAGCATCTCATCGTTGCTCTGGACGGCGATACCGAATGCAGCATTGGACAAACACTCAAAGTCGGCTTTCTGCCCGAAAAGGCGGCCGTCTTCGACACGGCTGGCGTACACCTCAAGCGCTGACAGCACCAGATTGTGGGCCGACTAAATGTCCGTCCCCATCACCATAGGGCCGACCATCGCCGCCTTGCAGATTGCGCTCACTCTGGGACAGCGCGACACGGGCAGCCGCGGCTCTGAGAGCTCCAGAGCCATCTGTCTGCGGCCCGCCAGGCGCGTCCCGTCTCGATCTTGCGCTTGGGGGCGGCGGGGCGAGTCTTTTGGCCACTCTCTGACACCACGGAGGTCAGACGACATCCTGATCTGCTGAGGCCCTAGCAAGTTCGACTGACTGGGGCCGCCAGGGCGCGCCGGTCAGAACAAAACTGCGAACACCTATTGTATTGAAATAACTAGGTAATTTTTGATTTCTTCAACCAGCCACTCTTCCTGCCTATCTCACAAGTCGTGAAACGAGCGAAGCTCGTTGATCAACATTCGGCCCCTCCCTGCCCTTCCAACGTGCTCTACTGATGGCAAGTATGGGGCCGAATGCGGACTGGCAGCTTTTTGCTGTCTGGAGGCCTTAGCTGCCTCTGAAGCACTACGACTTCACTTGGCACAACTCACGTTGAGCCCAAACCAGAAGTCGCGCGGGCCTGAGCCCGCGCGATCTTACCGGAGCTAACTAATCGGTGCGATCCATCCGGTTGGTCAGCCTGTCGTAATCGAAAGACTCGATCTGCTCGACAGCAGCCGAGTCAAGCGGCAGCTGATAGCGTCGGTCATAGGGGTTCCACGTTGCGCCCGCTCCGTAGTCATAGGGATAGGCGTAGTAGCCCGGGGAGCCATAGTAGCCGGCGGCATCCACAACCAGCGCAGCAACCTGGCCGTTCTCCACGATCAGGTCGTTGACATAGCCATATGGCACGGCATCCGACAGATAGGCATAGTCACCGATCAGTTCACTGGCGCGGAACACGGTGGGGCCAGGATCGAGGTCATCATCTACGGCCTGAAGCATATCGGCATCCCAAGCGAAGTAGTCTTCCTCGCTGAACCAGCCGCGATCCCCAAACATGGAGTAATCACCGGCGGTGTCTTCAGTTATCGGGATATTCACCCGGCGCTCATTGGCCATGACCTCGATTTCGTCCCATGGCACGCTGACGTGAGTGTCGCCAATGTCCCAAAAGCCACCAACCTGCGCGATGATTGCAAGCGCCTCGCCGCTGTCGGAGAATATGACATTCTCGACGGTGCCGATATTCTCGCCGCTCGGGCCGTAAACGTCGGCATTGTTCAGTAATTGGTCGACACTCATTCCTGTCGCATAGAGGGGGTCGGCGGACCAACCTTGCATGATGTCGACCGATTGGTTGTCCTGAGCCAACGCCGATGTGGGCATTGCCACGGCGGCAAGACAGAGTGCTGATCGCATGAATGTCATGGTTCCTCTCCTCTGAGATTGCGTGTCGAGAGGCAATGGCTGGATTTCTTCGGCGTTCCCGATCAGACGCGGACTTAACCCAGGTTGGTCTTTGGAACTTCTGCCCGGACCTAACCCAGGTTTATCTGTCCTCTTTTCTACATTGATGGCGCAACCATAGTTTGGGAGCCCTGTTGGGCTCGGACAAGCCAACACGAAATGGAGGATCAACCTCATGAAGACGCCATTCACATCCGCCTTGGCCCTTGCGACGGCTTTTGCCGCAATTCACTTGTCCGTGCCATCCCTGGCCCAAGACGACAGCTCCGCTGACACTACAGAGCAATCGGCGACGGAAACGGAAAACCAGGACCAGAGCCAAACCTGGCAAAACCCTGACCGGATTGTCGACATCCAGGCAGACGATGAACGCATTCGCGCCTTTTCGGTGCTGATAGGCCAGTCCGTTTACGATGAGATGCTGACCACCCAGGCAGCCCAAGCGGCCAACCGGAGTGCTGGCGAAGAGGGCGATCAATCGGATGAAAGTGCAGCATCGAGCCTGGAATCCTCGAATGATACATCGTTACAGTCCGGCGATTCACAGGACCAGATGACAGGGTCGGCCAATGCGGTGTCGGAGGGACTGGACGTGCAGGTCATCAACGTGTCCGCGCTTCTCACACCGGCTGACGTTCTGGCGCTCGAACTCCTGGCAGAGCAGAACCAGCAGGAGCTTCTCCCGCTACAATCGGTCCTTGATCTGGACGATCAAACGCGTTCCGCTCTCGAAGAGGAGGGCATGGTGCCGGCCGACGTCGTGGGCATTCAGCGCACACAAGATACGCTCGACATCTTTGTAATCCCTGATTGGCTCAACGAGTAAGGCGCCAAGCATTGACGGCCAGGCGGCCATATACAAGGGCTTTTCGCCTGGCCGGTCCAGTGCAAACAAGAGGAAGACATGGCTCCCCTGAAATCTGCATACGTTATGGTCGCGACCGCCGCCATCGTTGCCACCGTCGCACCCCTGTCGGCGCAACCATTGCGCTATGAGTACTGTACAACCGGCTTTAGCGCTTATGGCATTCTCGATGAATTGCCCGTGTACGATCGGTCCGGGGCGGAAATAGGCCGCACCCAAGACCTGCTGATCGATCACGATGGGACGGTGCATCATCTCGAAATCAATCGGGGTGGTTTGCTACCCGACGCGTATTACTTTCCCTGGGCCGATGTCGAAATTGGCGAGACCTGGGTGCGCGCCCTCGGCGAGGGTAGCGACCAACTCCTGGAAGACGATGGCCTGCTGGTTTCATCGGCTGACTTAATCGGCACACTCGTTCGCACGAGCGCAGAACAAGGCCTAACAGAATTTGGCGTCGTCGATGACCTTCTCCTCAATCTCGACACAGTTGAGGCTGTTGTCATACGGCCCAACCTCGGTCTTGGGCTTGCCAGCAAGTACGCGGTACCTTTCAACCTGGTCGCCCTGCGCGACCCAGACCTGGCCCAGCCAGGTTTTGACCTGCTTTTCGATGACGATGAAGTCAGGGATATTGGCGCATTTGAATGTTGATCCAGACAGGCAGGAGCGCGCCCCTTGGCGGGATCACTGTAGTTGATCTTGGGCGCGGAACGCCTCGACGTCCTCAACCGTAACAGGGTCAAACTCATTGCCGAAATTTGTGCGCAAATAGGTTGCAACCGCCGCTATCTCCGCATTGCTGAATTGCTCGCCATACGCTGGCATTCGAGTGCCGCCATTGATGATCTGATCGAGCATCAAATCAAGTTGGGCAAGATCTGGATTGCCTGCAAGCGCCACGCCAATCGTACCCTGTCCCTGTGCTCCATGGCAGGTCACGCAACGGTTAGACTGGTAGATTTGTTGGCCGTCGACCGCATCCTGACCATAGGCAACCCCATGTAGGGGAACCAGAAGGACACTCGCAAGCGCAGCCAAAAAGCTTGTCCGAGCTTCTCGGCCACGGATTTTCTGGGTGGCATTGGACATTTCCAAACTCCATGCAAGTCACCGTTGGGTTTGCCCACCCGGGCACACCGAGGTCCAATCGTGTCCGTGTCGCCTTTGTTCCCTACTTCCACGCGATTAACCCAGGCTAATTTGAGGAACATGACGTGCTGCCTCCCATTGCTCACTTTGAGCGCCCAGCGGAACCGAGGCAGGTTTGGCGAGGCGATTCAGACCAAGGGAGACAGACATGCAGACGAAATTGATTTCGGCGCTGTTGGCATGCAGCGCTTTGGCAAGCCCCGTGATCGCGCAGGACTTTCCAGAACCCGTTTGGAGATCAGGGATAGAGGTTGCCCAGCCTGGTGATGATCGTACGCTGCCAGGAGATCCTCAGATCGGGCTCGAAATGGTGGCAGAGGGCTTTGTCGATCCGATCAACGTCGCGTTTGCCCCGGATGACACAGACCGTATTTTCGTGGTCGAACGCCACGGGGTAGTCCGCCTTGTCGAGAACGGCGAGATACGGGAAGAACCCTTTCTCGACATAGAGGATCAGGTGCTCTCGGCCTTTCTCGAGGCCGGGCTCTATGATGTGGAGTTTCACCCCGACTTTGCCGAAAACGGCTATGTCTATGTGCATTTCGCAGAAATTCTTGCCAATGGTGATGGCAAGATCGTCCGGTATACGGTTGATCATGAGAGTATGACGGTCGATCCGGACAGCGCCAAGTTGATCATGACGCTGGAGCAGCCCTGGGCCAACCACAATGGTGGCGAACTGGCATTCGGACCTGATGGCTATCTCTATGTCGGCAGTGGCGATGGCGGCTGGGAAGGCGATCCGCTCGAAGCGGGGGAAGACCTCGGGACGCTGCTCGGCAAGCTGCTGCGCATTGACGTCGACGTGCCCGACGATAGCTACCATCCCTATTCCATTCCGGCCGACAACCCTTTTGCAAGCCGCGCCGGGCTCGTGCAGCTATTCGGCATCAGCGAAGACACCTTCGCCGATATCCACACAGAAGCGCGGCCAGAAATCTGGGCCTTTGGCCTCCGCAATCCGTGGAAATTCCACTTCGATGGAGAGACCGGCGACCTCTATTTGCCTGACGTCGGTCAGAACCACTGGGAAGAAATCAACTTTCAGCCCGCCGACAGTGCAGGAGGAGAAAACTACGGCTGGGACACGCTCATGGGCACTCACTGCCACCCGGTGCAGACCGGTGACTGCGCCCAGGTCGGTGTTCTGCCGGTGGCAGAGTACAATCACGATTTGGGCTGTTCGGTATCAGGACTTGGTGTCTACAGGGCCGAGCAGGTGGAGAACCTCAATGGCGTTTATCTAGTTGGAGACTATTGCTCGGGCACGATCTGGGGGCTGGGTCGCGGCGAAGATGATGGCTGGACCTTCCAGGAATTGTTGCAGGCCAATGCGCAACTAACCGCCGGCAATAGCGCGCCGGATGGGCAGGTCTATGTCACGTCCTGCAACTGCAATTACGGTGGTCCGCAGCCAACCGAGAACCCTCCGGGTTCCCTCTGGCGGGTCGTGCCGGCGACCGATTAGCCGGGCCTCCTGAAGCCAGCGCGGTCTGGATCAGCCGCGCTGGTTCGCTTTGACTTGCGCCAGGGAAACCATGACCAAGACAGTCAAACGTGTCCTTATTGTCGCGGCTGATGCCCAAAAGGGTGTCCGCATCGCGGAAACGGTCACAGCCAGTGGCATCAATGTGCTTGGGGTCGCGCCAACGCCCTTCTGCGGCAGGTTTTACTGTCTGGGGCAAGGGATGAATGCGGCAATCATACAGTTCGACCGATCCGAGCAGACCTGCGAATTTGTCCGCGAGCTCGAACGCGCTGGCATTCCTGTCATTCTGGTCGTTGACCAAGGCAACATTGTGCCGCCATTGCCACCCAGCAGCTTCGTCCTTTTCGAAGAACCATTCGAGCTCACTGATCTAGCTAAGGCTCTTCATGCCCTGCCTTGGACGCGCACCGGTGGCGCTGATGGCCTTTCGAATGATCCCGCCTCACAGTCTTCGGCTCGGAATTTGAATCCTAATGCTTCTCTTCGGAAACGGCTGCTTTCTGTGTTGGGAAGGACGATGCGCGCGTCACCTGCACCGCAGAGACTGGCGATGGATCGAGATAGTCACCGGTAAACCCGCCAATCTCTGCCAACCTGTCCTTTTTCACCAAGGTAATTTCCGGTCCAACCGTGCGGATCAGATCTTTGCGGCGAAGCGTTTGCATTGTTCGGTTGACATGCACCGAGGAGAGCCCGAGGTGGCGCCCCAATTCGGCCTGGGTCAGGCTGGCATGGAATTGTTCATCCTTCGACAATCCCAATTTCTGTAGCCGGCATTCGAGTTGGCATAGCAGATGCGCCACGCGACCCAACGCGCTTCTCCTGGCAATCGAGAATAGCAGTTCCTGGGTACAGGCTTCATCGCTGGCGACGTTGCGATCTTTGCGTGGAGAGCGCGTTCAAGTCGTCGTGGGACAGGCATCCGGTTTGCCAGAAGCGCTGAAAAATTACAGGGCCAGCCGTTGTGCCATGGTCGCAGACTCTATCGACAGCACTCATTGTCTTCACCTCCCGCTTTGGACCAACACGATCGCCGCCGGAGGGTTCAAAATGAGCGGAATTCCGGGGCGGCCAAGGTCAGCGAAGCGAACCGCAGCCGGCCACGAAAAGGGCGGCCAGACCGAAATAGGTCATTGCCAGGATCGACAGCCCGGTCAGAACGCGCATCGCGCCGCGCAGGAACGGCCATTGATGTTTTGGGGGAGAGGTGCCGGTCAAGCCTGCCAGAACGGTCTCAGGACGAAGCATCGCGCCTGTCCCACATGCCACCAGGAATAAACACATGCCGCCAACCAGAACCTGAATTGCCCATGCAGGCAGGGCATTGAAGGCGCACAGAGATGATTGCGCCCCGTAGATCAGCGTCAGATTGATGGCCCACAATATAGGTCCGGTTACAAGGAAGACGTAAGTGCCGATCATCTGCCGGGAGGATTTTCTGTCATCCATTGCAATCACCCCAACTGGCGTGGAAAGCCGTGGATCAGGAGAAGACCAAAGAGCCCTTGTCCCACGGCATAGTAATAGAGCAAGGCGGCATTATCGAACGTCACCCGCCGCTGGGCGGTCAATTGCCGGGTCACGAGCCGCGCGACGGCAAACAGGCACATGATGGTGACGACAAAGGCGATCTGGCCCTCAAGGACGGAGGCCATATAGACCATGGCGCCATAGGATGAATCAGTGGGGCGCAGCCCGGTCTGCCAATGGCCCCAGATTTCTAGCCCCACCGCGCCAACCATCAGGGCGGCAGCGATGACCAGCAGGGACATGCCGCCCCAGTGTCGACGGTCGATTTCGGGCAGGATGCGCCCACACCAGAGCATGCATCCGGCGCCGAGGATCAGCATCACGGCCGACAGTCCTGGATAGACCAGGCTCGGCGGCGCTGGTGCCCCGGCAGGTGCCCAGACCTCGGGGGATACTGTCCAAAGATAGAGGTAGGAGAAAAAGTAGCTGACATAGAGCGAGGCTCCCACGAGCATCAGCACCACCATGGCCCACCAGCTATGGGAGAGCGGTCCGGTGATATAGGTAGGCAGGCGCAGCCCCTTGGCCACCTCGACCTCGCCCTGGCTGGGGCGATCCAGTTCCCAGGTCCAGACCAGGCACGCGCCAATCGCCAATACGCCACTGGCGATGGCGAGCGGCACCTGCTTGATCGTCAGCAAGAGGAAGAATCCGGCCGTGCCGGCCGCGGCCACCAGATGCGTCCAGCTCGGCCCCGGCATTTGCAATACATATTGGGGCTTGGCCTCAACGGCGGAGGTAACGAGGGTCTCGCGGCGACCGGTCGGGGCATTGGGTAGATAGTGATGTCCTTCAGCGACCTCCCGCGAAAGGCCGGGCCGGTCCCATAGGGGCTCCAGGCTTGTGACGTGCGGAATCGAGCGGGTTGAATAGACGTCGTTGGGCAGGAATTCGAGCGTACCCGCACCCCAGGGATTTTCCGGGCCGCCCTCGCCGAAGCGGAAATTACGGATGAGGTCGATGATGAAGACGCCCACACCTGCTGCCATGATGAAGGCGCCGGCGGTGGAGATGGAATTGAGAATGTCCCAGCCCAGATTGGACGGGTAGGTCCAGACCCGGCGCGGCATGCCGGCAAGACCGGTAATGTGCATGGGGAAGAAGGCTGTGTTGAAACCGATGAACATCAACCAGAACGCCCATTTACCCAGGCGCTCGGACAGCATCTTGCTGCTGACCATAGGCGCCCAGTAATAGAAAGTGGCAAAGAGTGGAAACACCATGCCACCCACCAGCACATAGTGGAAATGGGCGACGATGAAGTAGCTGTCATGCGCCTGGAAATCGAAAGGCACGACCGCCACCATCACGCCGGTCAGCCCACCGAGCACGAAGATGAACAGAAAGCCCAGGATGAACAGCGATGGCACGGTGATGCGAAAACGCTGACGCCCAGCGGCCATGGTCGCGATCCAGGAGAACACCTGAATACCCGAGGGTATGGCCACGGCCATGCTGGCGGCCGAGAAGAAAGCCAGGCTCAGCCCCGGGATTCCGGTGGTGAACATGTGGTGCACCCAGAGCCCGAAGCTGAAAAAGCCGGTGGCAATCAACGCGACCACGATGAGTCGGTAGCCGACCAGCGGCGTCTGCGCCATGGTCGGGATCATCATGGAGACCAAGCCCGCAGCGGGCAGGAAGATGATGTACACCTCAGGGTGCCCGAAGAACCAGAACAGATGCTGCCAGAGCAGCGCATCGCCACCCAGCGCGGCGGTGAAGAAAGGCCAGCCGAATGCGCGCTCGATCTCGAGCAGCATGGTGGCCAGAATGACCGCCGGGAAGGCAAAGACTATCATCGCGGCAAAGATCAGCATGGCCCAGGCAAAGATGGGCATTTTGGCCAGCGTCATGCCAGGCGGCCGGGTTCGCAGCGCTCCCACGATGATCTCGATCGCCCCGGCAATCGCCGATATTTCAATGAAGCCGATACCGAGCAGCCAGAAGTCGGCATTGTTGCCCGGCTGGTATTCGGTAAGCGTCAGGGGTGGATACATGAACCACCCACCCTTGGGCGCCAGGTCGTACAGCACGGTGGAGAAGAACACCAACCCGCCAATGATGTAGGCCCAGATGGCGAAGGCCGAGAGGCGCGGAAACGGAAGGTCTCGTGCCGCCAGCATCTGCGGCAAGAGCATCACCCCGAGCGCCTCGACCGCCGGCACGGCGAACAGGAACATCATGGTGGTGCCATGGGTGGTGAAGATCTGGTTGTAGAGATCCTGGCTGAGAAAGCTGTTGTCACCCACAGCGAGCTGCGTGCGCATCAGCAGCGCCAGAATGCCTGCGAGCACGAAGAACAGGAAGGCGGCGCCGATATAGAGCGTGCCGATCACCGTGTTGTTGACCGCGGTGAAGAGGCCAAATCCCTTTGGCGTTGCCCAGATACGCTTGAGTTCGTCCACCTCGCCCTCAGGACGGGGATCGGGATTGGGGAGTTCGAAGGGCTTGTCCGTCATGCCGTCACCTCAAGAAGAACAAGACGACCAGTCCGGCGCCGTAGCACAGGAGCACGGCCAGGGAATCCAGACCCATGCGCAGCACGGTCTTGTCGCGTCTCTCGGCCATGCCGATCAGGAATAATACTGTTACCGCAATTCCCAGAAGGGTGCCGAAGGCATCGAAAGTCCCGGCCTGGGCAAGCACAGGTTCCCCCGGAGCCACGGCATCGATGACGAAGATCAGGCCGATATTGATGAGATTGGTGCCGAAGATGTCCGATACCGCCAGGGTATATAGCCCCGATTTGGCCGCGGTAATTGCCGTACTGAATTCAGGCAGCGAGGTGGCAAAGGCCAGCAGGACAAAGCCAACGGCGCTGTCTCCTAGCCCAGTCTGTTCGGCCAGGGCATCGCCCGTGCGTGCCAGCAGATAACCCGATACCAGAATGACCAGCCCAAGACCCACCGTCCAGGCAATGATCCGTCCCAGTGTCATATCGGAATGTTCCTGTGCCGCCTTTTCCTTCGCCTTGTTGTGCTGGTCTTCGAGACCAACCTCGACCTCTCCGTGACTGGCCGCCAGCCAGGGTCTGGCTCCCTCTGTCTTGGACAAGATGTAAATGCTGAATGCGTAGGCGAATATCGACGCCCAGGCCCATAGTCCGATACCCAGAAGCGCAATGTCTCCCACGGTAATGCCGGCCGTCGCGATGGTGATGAGCAGAATGTTGAGGCCGCCTTGCAGCATCACCGTCGGGTCCGGCAATTCCGACGTCAAAGCCCTGCGCCCTATGACGATGTCCACGATGGCAAGGATGACAACCTGCGCGGCGATCGAGCCGAAGAGGTTGTTGACCGCAAGAAGCGCGGCTCCCGTAGCCGCTCCGGTTACGGTAGCGCCGATCTCGGGGAGCGAGGTAACACCGCCCAGCAACAGCATGCCGATTGCGGCCTGCCCGATGCCGGTCTTGTTGCTGATGGCATTGGCATAGCCGGTGATCCGCGCGCCCGCGAACCAGACCACAACCGCCCCCACGGCGAAAATGGCGAGATTGATCCAGATGGGCGTTTGGGCGAAATCGAACATGACTAGCGCAGCCCCTCCAGATAGGCAGCCAGATCGTCCAATTGCTCTTCGGAGAAAACGCCGTAGGGCGGCATCCTGTTTTCCGGCTTGATGTGCTGGTTGTTGACGATGAAATCGGCGAAGGCCTCGGCCGAGTTGGGCAGGGTCGCCGCTGCAAGCGAATGACGCCCGCCGACATGGGTGAGGTCAGGGCCGATCTTGCCGTCCGCCCCGGTCCCCCGAACCGTGTGGCAGCCGCCGCAGCCGCTGGCGAGAAATAGGTTTTCTCCCCGTTCCTGGCTCGCGTTTTGTGGCGGGGAAGCGGCGGTGGATTCCCGATCCAGCCATGCCTCAAACGCTTCGGGCGCCTGCGCCACGACGTGGAACGCCATGAAGGCGTGCGCACCGCCGCAATATTCCGCGCATTGTCCACGCGTAATGCCGGGGCTGGTCGCAGTGACAGTCATCTGGTTGGTCCGGCCGGGGATCATGTCGAGCTTGCCCGCTATGCTGGGCGCCCAGAAGCTGTGGATGACATCGGCGGTGGTTAATTCGAGGGTGACGGGCTGGCCGACCGGGAGGTGGATTTCATTGGCGGCCTCCACCTCTCGTCCATCGGCCGTCCGATAGGTCACCCGCCACCACCACTGCTCTCCGCTCACCGCAATGCGCAAGGATGTGTTGCCGGCATTCACCGGCGCGCCGGCCTGGAGCAGAACGAAGCCATAGACCAGCAGGGCCGTGAGCACGACGACCGGAAAACCAATGCCCAACCAGTTGATCAGGCTCTCTCCAGCCAGGCGCTGCCGCAAGCGATCCGGGCCAAATATGGCGATGGCCGCAAGGACAAGAACCAGGACAAAGATTGCTGCGCCGCCCGCTGTCATGACCCAGAACAGGATATTGATCCGTTCGGCGTCGTGTCCCGTCGGATGGAACGCGGATTGCTGCGAGGAACAGCCGGTAAGCAGCGGCAGGAAGACGAGGCCAGCGAAGGGGATGCGAACACTCATTGGGCCGCCTCCGCATTCTGGGCGGCGTAGTAAGCACTTACGGCCTTGCCCTGCGCTTCGGTGAGCCGCTGCCCTATCACCGACATCAATCGGCCCTCAGCCGAGGCATCGCGGTATCCTGCGTGCTGCCAGAGCTTGAGTTGGGTGGCCATGTAGCGCTCGGACTGACCCAGCAACCTTGGCGCCTGCGGGTTGACACCATGGCAGCTTTGGCAGGCCGGCACGTCCTGTTCGGGCAGTCCGGATTCAGCAATTTGTTGCCCTAGAGCGAGGTCCGCATTGCCGTTTTCCCGGCTCGCGGGCGGCGGCAGGGATGCATAGCTGGCCGCGTTGCTGGCGATCTCTTCGTCGCTCATGTCGAAGGCAATCGGCGCCATGATGCCGCTGCCGCGCTGCCCGCCGCGATATTCTTCAAGTGCACGGCGGAGATAGTCTTCGGACTGACCATCCAGGCGCGGCACCAGATCGCTGACCGGCGGTTGCCCGGCAGCCCCATGACAGCGCAGGCAGGTATTGAGGTTTTGAGCCTGTTCGACGGCGCTGTCCTCGATCGCGGCATTTTCCGGACCAATTTTATTGAGCTGGCGGAGATAGGACACTACCGACCAGACCTCGTCGGGCCGGTGCGCCGCCGGCCAGGCCGGCATGCCGGTATATTTGAGGCCGTGATTGACGACCCAGAACACCTCGCGTGCATCATATTGCTCGAACGCACCCGTCAGGTCCGGTGGCTTTGGCAGCATATGCGAGTAGAGCGGGTTGAGCGGCTCGCCCGGCGTGCCGTGGCAGGTGGTGCAGGTGCCCAGAAAATGTTGCTCGCCCAACTGATAAAGATCGGGATCATCCAGTTCCGGCACCTCGATGCCTCCCGAGGCAACGGCAACAGAACGATCCCGAAGTATTGTGATGATGAAATTGGTGAGGGACCAGTGCTCGCGGGTGGCGCCAATATTGTAGATGCCCGAGAGGATGAAGACGCCACCGGCGAGGACGATGGCACCAAAGACGAAGAGACTGGCAACGCCAAGGCGCTGCCAGCGCGTCAATTGCCGGACTTTGACGATTTTCTCCTTAGCCACGGGCCCTCCCGCGATCCTCCAGCGAGAAGAACCATCGGCTGGCGAGCACAATGCCGGCGGTCACATAGCTGATTGGACAGGCGACCAGCATGATCATGCCAGCCAAGTGCTGGTCAGCCAGTGATACGGTTGCATGCGAAGCGACCATAGACGTGCCGGGGAACAGCAAATTGGGTGCGAAGACCAGTAGCGCGCCAAGCAGGCAGAACAGCTTTCCGGTGATGAGCAGGGCCAACGGCGCCCGCCAGCTTTCCCGCTGCGGCATGCTGGCAATACTCATCCAGAACAGGGCCGCTACCCCCGCCAGACTAATCTGCATCAGCAGCATCAGTGACGCGTCCTGCATGGCTGCCGTCAGCGCGGCCGGACTATGCCAGCCCCACAGCATCACCAATTGCGCCGTCGTCGCCCAAGGCCAGAGTCGCCACATGGAGGGCACAAGCCCGTGTCGTGCGAGTGCGTAAACGGCCAACGGCACAAGCGCATTCATCACCATAAGGTGCGTCAGCATATGCGTGGATAGGTGGCCCATAATGCCTGCTGTCGTGATGTCCCTTGAGACCAAAGCCCCAACGGCGCGAAAAAGTTGCGAAAAACATCCGGAGGATATTCAGGTAGAGCAGTGGGTGATCGCCGTCGGCAACCCTTTCGGCCTCGGCGGCTCAGTGACTGCAGGGATCGTCTCGGCTCTGGGAAGAAATATTAATGCCAACGCCTATGACGACTTCATCCGGATCGACGCCCCGGTCAATCGGGGCAATTCCGGCGGGCCGACCTTTGACTACAATGGCAGCGTGATCGGCGTAAACACGGCGATCTTCTCCCCAAGTGGAGGCAATGTCGGAATAGCCTTCGCCATTCCGGCCTCGATCGCGGCCCAGGTCGTGAATGATCGGCGCGATGACGGAAAGGTCTCCCGCGGCTTTCTGGGCGTGACGCTACAGCCAGTTTCGGCCGACATTGTCGATGCTCTCGAACTGGACACTCTGCAGGCGCACTTGTCGCCCAAGCGCAGCCCGACGGTCCCGCAGCCCAAGCTGGCATCGAGGACGGCAATATCATCACGGCGGTCAACGGAGAAGATGTCGCCGACAGCCGTGAACTGGCCCGAACGATCGCCGAGTTTGATCCCGGCGATACAGCGAACATCACTATCCAGCGCGACAGTGAAACGCTGGAGATCGAGGTCAGATTGGTGAACTTCCAATCTATCCTCACTTGTTGAGAACTAAGCTACTTCAGGCGCTGATTGCATAGAGCAGGAGCGTCTGTCTGGCAGTGACGGTGACAACTCGTTGCCGGGCGCGGCCGACAGTCCGCCGCCCGCGCAACCTTGGTCTGGCGGAGCAATGAGGCTGCAGGTGCGGTCCACGTCCCGTCCGGTGGAAGCCGGTTGACGCCAATGATCTCAAACGTACTAAGCACTTTCTGGATGAACAAATCCAGGTTTCGGCGAGATCGCGTACGAATGCCCGACGGTGGCGGCTGGTCAAAGCGCCTTGTCTCTGGGGTACCTGCGATCACAAAGCATGTGCCGTCAGGGCGAAATCTGCCGCTCAGTTTCGAGCTGCTGTAGGTCAAACTGGTCGAAAAGCACGGCTTCGCTCTCGGTGTAGCCGATGTCATAGTAGGTTGAGGAAGGGTTGAATTCTGCCAGCCCCGGCATGTAAGGGTATGCCCTACCGCCGTCGATCGGGGAATCTCCATCGGGCACAACATGCACGGCTTGCAGCCGGCCTGAAGCGTCAAAGAGGATGTCACTCACATAACCCAGGTAGTCATTGTTCTGCAGACGCGCGTAGTCGCCGAGGAGTTCTGTGACCTTGAAGGCCCGCAAAACGTTGACCTCCTCTCCTACCGGCGTCATGTCGGCGCCAGCCTGTCGCGCGGTAATGGCACTGTCGGGAAACAGCGGGTAAGCATCCAGTGTATCCACGCTAAGCGAGACCTGGGGGCCCTCCTGTGTCCAGGCCACGTCTTCCCATGGCACGTTGACAAAGGTCTCTCCGATATCCCAGTTGACATTCCAGCGTCCGCCGACGCTTGCGATTACCGACAAAATATCGCCATCGAAAGAAATCAGCAGATTGGCGACGTCCCCTATCGGCGTACCGTCCCGCCCCAAGACTCGACTGGCCTCGAGCAACCGCGCCGCACTGATACCCTCAGCGTATAGCCGGTCATAGCTCCAGCCTTCTGGTGTCTGTTGCGCCATGACAGCAGCTGGGATGGCAAACATTGCCAGAAAACCGCTTACTGCAGTCCTGAAGCCGAAATTGCGAACCGTAGCACTCACTTTGTCCTCCTGTGGTCGGCGGCGCTAAGCGCCTGATACGTTTCAGGAGGCCAATTCATGCAGGCCTGGTCGGTTCCAGCGTAGGCTCGCACCTTTCCCAATTAACCTGGGTTAGCGTCCCAGCTGGCAGCCCTGACGGCCCCAAGAGGAGCTGTTCAAACAGACTGATCAGCTGAACAGATTAGAATTCTCCACCAGACCCACGCGTTATAAATGACAGTTAATTCGAACCATGTCTGGGAGACCTCGTTGAGTCTGTACCAACCGAAAGGAAGGAGAATACAATGAAGATCTTAAGTGCCATCACAGCGGCGATGCTGATTACGACCTCCTATGGGTTCGCCCAAGCAGACGTCTCGGACAATGGCTCAAATGCTTCGATTGAAAGTACTGAATCAGTAAGTGGAGAGAGTGAAGCCAACACGTATCCTGAAGAGATGTCGGATAACTCCTATGAAGCCGCTATCATTGCGATCGAAACCTCTGGGCAAGTTGAGTTCGAGATCCTTGACCTGGGGGACATTCGGGTACTCAGATTGTCCGAACTGGACGGCGATATGGCGACTGAGGGGGTGTTGCTTGATCAGGCGCTGGACGCCAATTCTGACGCCCAGGCTGCCTTGCACGCAAGCGTCAGCGACAATGATGTGCTCGTAGAAAAACTGGGGTTGGAGGGTAACTTTGCTGTAACAGATGTAATTGCGGTAAGGGCCTCCCCTAGTGGACAACTAATTGTCTACGTGGATGACCGGCAGGTGAGTGAAAGCTAAAACCATGAGTTCCGGCCGCGTCGTCGGAACTCTACCCTGGCACCGTGTGGAGGCCGTGGGCGACTACTTGCGACGCGTGATGCTTAAGGGTGGTGTCCTGTGAAAAACCGGGCAGCCTCGCATTCAGATTGCCTAGCGCAATCGAACCGCCCCAAGCACGAGTAGGGCGACCTTTCGTCCAGAGCTGTCGGCACGCAGCACCATGCCAGCGGCGCTAAAGCCCGGGTCAAGCAAGGTGCCGCGATAGCTTCCCTCGCCCAGCCACTGTACCATAAAACTTTCGAGGTCGGCGCGAGTGGGCCGCTCGCCACAGCCCCCGCATGCCCCAGCTATGATGGAAAGGCTGCTCCAACTAAATTGCGCATGGCGCGGCACTGCGGAATAGGCGCTACCGACGGCGTCCAAATCAAACCCTTCGAGGTCTTTCGGCACCAATATCCGCGCCGCTTCCTCAAGCGCCGCACTGGCCTCGATGGGTTCTACCCCTTCTGCCTCTCGCGCAGAATTCAGCGCCTCCATTGCGACGCCCGTCATTGCGCTCAACGCCACCGGCTTTGCCGCTTCTCCGGGCTCAAGGCCGCGCGGCTGCCCCGGTCCGGCAAAGGTCTGGACGGCATAGAGCTGACCATTGTCCTCCACGATGCCAAATCCGAACCGAGCGAGCCCTGACGCCAGTATGTTCTGGCGATGCACGGGGCTGTTCATCCAGTCGTTGTGAAGCGCCCTTACCTGCTCGATGTCGATTGCCCCGCATCCCGCACACTGGGCGATATTCTCGGCCACAAGTTCCCATTGGCTGCCTCCCTCGCCCAAAAAGCGGTCCTGCACCGTGTCGCCTTCGGGAGATCGGTGAGCATAGTAATTGCGCGCCAACATATCTTCGGCATGCCCCTGCGCCGCTGCATCCAGTAGCGCCCCATGCCGAAGTGGCTCGGCGTTGCTTTCGGACCGGCTCTGGTTCACCAGCTCAAGAGCTCGTGCTCTCAATGCATCAAGGTTATCTGGCGTCTGTGCCTGGGCGGGGCCGACCACCAATATGCCCAGAGCGACTGTCGCCCAAAGTGTCCAGATCGTTATTCGCATGCTTCTCATCTTAAAGACCAAGGGCCGAAACACCCGAATAGAGAAGAAATTTGATCCAGCCAGCGGCCCCGACTGAGCTAGGTCGCCTACACCTCGCTGGCTTCCAGCTCTGCGGCGTGTGCCTCGCCATAGAGACGAACCATGTTGAGATTGTCGCGCGACTGCCAGTAGACCCGGCAGACCAGATTTCTGGTGACTCCGCCGCGAAAAACTTTCATCCCTAAGGCCTGCTGAGCAGCGGCTTCGGGGCTTTCGGCCTCGATCTGTGCTTCAGGCACGATTGTGCTGGCTCGCATGTCGACGATACGAAACACTGGCATTCAGACCTGCCCTGCCATCGCGACTTCCATTAGGATCGCGCGGACGGTGTCGGCGGATGGAACGCTGCCAACGGGGCACTGATAGGTCTTGTTTCCGATCATCGCGATGATGACTCCGCCCTCGACATAATAGCTTGCGGCAACGGTCTTTTTGCCAATGATAACTTCCAGATCGTGGACCATGTTGGCCTGGTCTGAGTTGTCCTTCGTGGGTATGGAATACATGACCATCTCCTGGGCTTCATTCCGAACAGGAACATCCGATTTTCAGGGTGAACATGAACGACGGGCAGCGCAGGCCCGCTCTCTTAACGAGATTACGCCGATGTCAGGGCAATGCAATCGCCAGCCCGGCTTGGTCTGATACCGTACTAACGTGCGCGTTGACTCAAGTTAGCCCATGCATCCTTGCGCGGACACGCCCGGTTGCTCTTCCTTTGACAGGAGGGACCCGTGCAGCTTTCGGGGAAGAAAATTCTCGTCGTGGAGGACGATGCTGTCCTGGCCCGGCCACTTTGCGAGAAACTGAGTGAACTGGGCGCCACTATCTTCGGGCCGGCGCCCACAGTGTCTTATGCGACCCAGCTGCTTGGAGCGCGGAGGGTCGATTTGGCAATCCTCGATACCGTTCTCCATGGCCAGCCTGTCTTCGAACTTGCCGACTGGCTTGTCGAAAAGGGCATAACGTTCGTCTTTGCCATTGAGGAGGGACGCGAACCGCTACCGGTTCGCTATGCGGGCTGGCCTACCGTTTCCAAGCCTTTCGACCTTGGACGCACCGCAGAATCCATCATGGCGCTGGTGGCCCAGAGACAGGCTGAACACAACCTGCCCAGGCAGTATTGGCCGGCGGCTCAGGCGCCGAGCGAACCCCGCCAGTCCCATGCCATAACCTGTCGGCGAATGGCCCGGGCCGTCAGTGCCGCTCTTCGCCGGACGCCCCATTCCCCGGGCTCGTCGAGACGCTAAGGTATCGGGGATCGAACCCCGCCAGCCGCTGCAGTTCGCTCAGGTCCGGCAATTCGATATTGGTGCCTTGGGTATTGACAAGCTGCCGGCGGCGCAACTCCTGCAAGGTCCGATTGACATGGACGGAGGTGAGGCCCAGATGCTCTCCGATCTCAGCCTGGGTCATGGGCAGGCTGAACCTGCCATTTGCGGACAGGCCCATGCGACGAAGCCGGAATTCCAGCTCACACAGCAGGTGTGCCGCCCGCTCCAGTGCCGTTCGCCGGGCCAGGGAAAACAGCAATTCTTCGGTGACCTCCTGGTCGGTCGCCAGCTGCGCCAGAACGGCTGCAAGGACGTTGGGAACCTGCTCGAATAGAGGCACAGCTTCCTCGGCAGGCAGGTGCAGGAAACTGCTTCTGGCCAGAGGCGCCAATCGGTAGTGCGTGCTCGTCCCGGTTATGAGGGAATAGTCGCAGATGTCGCCCGGAATTATCAGCGACACCGAGTGGCGCTCTCCTGATTGCGTCTGCCTGTAGCGAGCCGTAAGACCGCTGGCGAGGACGCAGAAATTGCTTTGTACGGGAAGCGATTGCCTGGCCGCGACAGTGCTGCGCCGCCAGCCCCTTTCGCACAGGGATGCGATATCCTCGGGATGGAGTAGGCCAGTGCCCTGGAACCGCGTGAAGATCAGCGGCCCTGCAGGCAGGATCTGCGGTTTGCTATCTGGCTTGGGAGAGCGCGCCAGCTGTTGGCCGCTCCGTGCCTGCCTTGGCACCGCGCCCGCCAGTCCAGCTTCGCTTGTAGGTGTGCTGTCAGTCATGATCCGGCCCGCCAAACCTGCTGTCTGCGTTTCGTTTCATTGGGTCATGCCACCAGGTCCTCCCAGAACCGGGTGGCATCCTCGGTGGTGCAAACCGTCAACTGCTGTTGGAACCGGCTGCGATAGATTTTGAGAATGGCATCGTGGGTTTCGTCGGCAGATCCGAACAGTGCGTCTTGGGGCAGCACCACCCGATAGCCGAGATCGATCGCTCCCAGCAGGGTTGCCAGCACACAGACATCCGTTTCTCCGCCGCTGATAAGGACGGTGGCGACGTTCTTCTCGACGAGCATTCGATGCAGCCGGCCGTCGTACCAAGGTGAATATGTCTGCTTGTCCAGAACGGCAGCCGGCGGAACGTACCGCGCCAGCTCCGGTACGAGTTCGACCATCTCGGGCCGCAACCGGTCGAGGGTCATTCCCGGCCAGCGGGCATAGACCCTTTGCCAGGCGCCCGGGGCCGTGTCCGGCGACTGGGCCGGCACGAAGCGTGTGAAGATGGTCCTGTCCGCAAATCGTCCGGCGAGCTCGGATACGGCGGGCAATACGCGATCCATCCACGGCGCGTGCCATTCGCTCCCGTGCGAGAACATCTTCTGCATGTCGACGCAGATGTGAGCACCATTGCGCATCATGTGTTCCATACACTTTCTTCCGACTGCGCCAGCTGCCATCTCATTCCGAGCCGCGGGCCGAAGCCTGCTCCTGCTCGGCCACTTCGTTCAGAAGCTGCTCGCGCGAAACCTCCACCGGTCGGGCCTTCTGGTTCTGTTCGGCCAGTGCCCTGGCGATTGCGGCCGCCATTTGCTCGGGGCCGGCAGCATAATGTTGATCAACTAGGGTTCTGGCGAGCAGCTCGTTATCATCGGCCATTTTGGTCCCCTTTATGAGGGGCGAACGGTTCAAGTCCCGGTGGGTTGCGACCCATTTTTGGAGAATCGCCGACCCCTGTCAGCTCTTCGGTGCCGAGCCGCCAGCGGCGTCTTTTGCTGAGACGGGGGCACGTAACCTACGAAGCGGCGAACTTCTCCAGACATTGCCGGGCCCATGCCTGCGCTTCTTCGAGCGTTTCGAACAGGATGGTCTCCTTACGAAAGGTACAGGCGCCAAAGCCAAGCTCCAGCGACCATTTTCCTGCAATATCGGGATCATTGGCGTAGAGTACCGGATCCAGTCGCACGACCATGGCGATCAGTTCATCGCCAGCAAACAGCAATGCACCTTTTTCAGCGTCGCTGCCCAGCTTTACGGAAATCTGTTGTGTACGGATGGAATCCATGTGTCGGCAACGTTGCGCGGCCAGGTCGGTTGCCGCATGTCAATGGGAAGCGGTTAACACATGGTCCCGAACAGACGCGTATATTCCGCTTCCGGTTTGCCATATGAGTCCTTTGCGAACTCTTCGAGCCGTGCGCGGTCGCGAACCGTGACATGACCTCTGTTGGCATAGATGAAGCGATTGCCTTCCAGATTGTGGAGGGCGGTGGTGACACTGGGCCGCCGCACGGCCAGCATGAGCGACAGAAATTCGTGTGTCAGGGCAATCTCGTCGCCGTCTATCCGGTCGTGACACATGAGTATCCAGCGGGCGAGGCGCTCATCGACCATGTGGATCGCGTTCGACAGCCCGGTAAAGATCGTCTGAACCTGCAAGACATAGGCGAAGCTCTGGACCAGACGTGCGAATGTCGGACTAGCCGCCATTTGCTGGTGAAAGTGGGCAAGAGGCAAGCGATATCCCGCCCCAGGCACTTGCATGTAGATATCGAAGGGGCTGCGATCCAGGCCTAAGGCCGGCGGCGCAGGGCCAAAGCCGTCCCGGCCAAATAGCCCCGCTTCCGCTTCATGACCCTCCGGCGACTTGGCCACGATCGAACCGACACCACTCTCGAGGAAATAGACATGTTCGACCGGCCAGTCGGCATGCGCCAGCTGGTAGCTTTTTTCAAGTTGGACTGGTTCAAGCAGGCCATGCAGCAGGTCAATGTCTGCCTGGGGGAGCCACCGCAACAGTCGGTTGGCATATGGGTTTGTTGTCAGGGTCAAGTCTCTGGCCCTCCAACTGTGGCAAGAGCGCTAAGCCTCTCTCAGCCGTCCGCGCCCTTTCCATGTGCGAACGATGAATGAACAATGACTCATTCGGGCGACAGTTCCAAGGTACGCTAGGAGACAAAACGCCCGCAGCAAGCTTATTGATGTTAAGTGACAGACATCCACCTTTTGCGTAGAGGGCGAAATGATGGGGAGCAGCGGCATAATCATCGTTGAAGACGAACCACTTATCACTTTGATGGTGGAACAAATGGTCGAGGATCTGGGCCTGCGCGTTGATGGATCTGCAGTATCGGAGGATGAAGCGCTCCAATTGCTGGATCTAACCTCGCCGGCTGCCGCGGTTCTCGACGTCAAGCTCGCGAACGGCACCAGTCTGGGTGTCGCGGCGGCCTGCAATGACCGGGGCATCCCGATCATCTTCACCACCGGCCTGCCTCCCGAGGAATTCGACCAATTCAGCGACGGTCATCCCGTCCTGAACAAGCCCTTCAGCTTTGACGACTTTCAGGCGGCCCTGCGTCGACTATTGGGCAACTGAGGCACGCCGTCCTCACGGAGATGGCGGCCAGATGCCCAGCAGCCGACGACATTCGACTTCGGCCGCCCCGTAGGCGTCGGCTGCGAATTCTTCCAGTCCGGCTCGATCCCTGATGGTTACAAAGCCGCGCTCGGCCTTGATCAATAGGTTGCCTTCAAGGACATGCAAAGCCGTCGTCACACTTGGACGGCGCACTGCCAGCATGAGGGCGATGAATTCATGCGTGATGGGGATTTCGTCGCTGTCCCAGCGGTCGTGACACATCAACAGCCAGCGCGCCAAGCGCACATCCACATGGTGGACGGCATTGGATAGAGCCGTGTGGGACGTTTGCACACCCTGCAGGTAGATCGAGAGCTGGATGAGCTGCTGGATTACCGGGCTGCGCTCCATGAAGTCACGCAGGACCTCGGCCTCGATGCGGTAGCCCTGCCCCGGCACCTGCATGAAGATGTCGCACGGGCTGCGATCGAGCTGCGCTGCGATGGCGCTGGGTCCAAATCCATCCCGACCGAACAGACCTGCCTCCGCACTCTGGCCCTCCGATGTGCGATACACCACGGACCCGATCCCCGTGTCCGGAAAATAGGCATAAGGCATGGCCTGGTCATACGCGCTCAGCACGTAGTCCTTGGGCATGTCTATCGGTTCCAGCTGCTGTGCGACCTCTCTGAATTGGTCAGCCGGAATGGCCCCGAGGAGGAGGTTCCTCACCTCTGATTGAACGATCACTCGCAGTGCGCCTTGTCCTTTTGGGCAAAGAGCAGGCCGCTCCTAACCGTTCACGCCCATGCTCAAGCGAACGGCGAGCGGACGCTAGCAAAGCCTTGTTCTGATGCAACGCGCAATCGCAGTCTTTGAACGGTGTGTACGCTAGCGGACCAAGCCTTTGCGGCATCTCCAGGTTTTGCTTGCAGCCGCACTAACCTCGATCGCGCCAGAACCCTCGCTGACATGGCCGCTTGGACACTCAGGCCACTTTGGAGAAAGGATCTGAGATGAGACCCGAGATTGCACCAGGCGCACGCTTCCCCGATTTTGTCCTGCCCGACCATACAGGCGTTAGACGCCGCCTATCCGATCTTCAGGGGGACCAGTTGATGGTCATCGTGCTGACGCGCGGGGCTTTCTGCCCGAAGGATCGTCAGCACATGCTGGAGCTGGTGCGGCTCTACCCGCAGCTTGTGGTGGGCTACGCCCAGCCGGTGACCATCACGACCGATGATTGGCACACGACGAACAATTATCGCCAGCAGACCAATGCGCAGTGGCCTTTTCTCTATGACGAGGAGCGCATCGTTCAAAAGACCCTCGACATCAAGGAATATACCGACACTGTCCACAACGTGATGATCCCCCACACCATCGTCCTCGGGCGCGACCTTGAAATCTACAAGGTGTACAATGGCTACTACTATTGGGGTCGGCCGTCGGTCGGCGAGCTCTACGCCGACATGCGCGATTTGACCAGGCGCACGCAGCGAGACTGGGACATTACCGATCCAGAGCTTCGAGACAAATGGGCGCGTGGCGAGAAAGACGACTTCTATCCCTACGGGCGGGATTCGGTGACGATGGAGACACTCTTGCGGCAGATGGCCGGGGCCGTCGACCAGTATGCAGGCACCGCCGACGACGAATAGAAAACGGGCCGGGCATATCTGCCCGGCCCTAAAGCAGGCTACATGTTCCAGAACTCGCCTATCCGCTGGTCCTGCTCCCCATAGGTGGATGGATCGCCAAAGCTTTCCGGATCGATCGCTGGCGCGTCCTGCAAGGCTTCCGGGCTCATGTCCAGAACCAGGGTATTGAGGCCGGCGGTAGCGCTGAAGCGGGACCAGGGAACCGCGATATAGTCCTCGCCGAAGCCGAGAAAACCGCCTCGCGCCACGACCACATAGGTCAATGCGCCTGTATCCGGATCCAGAATCAGGTCGCTGACACTGCCAAGCGCTTCATCCTGCAGGTTGCGAACATCGGTTCCGGTCAGGTCATCCGCATTGAGGCGACCCATTTCGGACAAATCCGACACTGGTTGTGCGAGGGCGAGTTGCTCCTGCCGCCAGCCGGTGACGTTCTCGGGGGATATGCCGGCGTCAGTGAGCCGGGCCGTATAGTCCTGATAGGTTTGGTCCAGAACGTCGAGCAGGTATTGGCAGCCTTCGCTATGGCCCTGGTAGGCTAGGACATGGGCCGCGCCGAATAGCTGACGGATCTGCGTCCTGGGGGAGCGGCGATCAGTATCGGCCCCGTTCCATGGCATGAGTGCAGTATTGGTATCAGCGGGATCGACGGCCCCGGTGCCCCAGCGGTTGCCCCATCCGGTGACCCAGAACTGATCCTCGCCCAACCTGTTGGCGAAGTCGGTCAACTCGGTCTGGCACGTGCCGGCCATTGCCTGGTCCGGAGGATCGGTCCGGGCGTCGCTATCGGCCTGGGCCTGCCGCTGGTCGTCTGTCGCTGCTGAGGGATTGGCTGCCTGATCAGCCTCGCCCATTGCCTCTGATATCTCGTAGATCCGCTGCTGATGTTGCTGCAGCACCGGCAATGTCTCCTGCGCAAAGGTCCGCAGGGCGCCGGCCGGGGCATCGGCGACGTAGTTCTGATACAGCGAAACGGCCTCATTGTGCGCCTGCACCTGGGCCCGAACATACTCGGCTTCAAAGTTCTCGGCATTTTCTCCGCTCAGCGTCTCGAATTTCTGGCGGTGGGTCCGACCCATCTCGGACGGCATTTCCCAGCCTTCTTCGGCGGCAGCCTGCTCAAGGTGCTCGAGCGCAGCCTGGTGATCTTCGACCATCATCTGTGCGAAATCGCGAACTTCCTGGGACTGGACACGGTCCAGGGCATTCTGACTGGACTCGATCTCAAACAGGTTGCCGCTGGCGGCAAGCGCCGTAAACATGGACGGATCGGTCGGCGCGAGCGTTTCCTGCCCCTGCTGTGTTTGCTGTTCCTGCGCGATGGCCGGGTTCAATGCGAGCCCTGCGGTGCCCAACATGGCAACGCTGATCATAAGGGTTCGTGCGATCATGATTTCCTCCACTGATAGAGATGCTGCCCGCGTCGGGCTTGTGGAGCAAATCCCGCGGGGCATGCTCTGTTCCTGAACTAACCCAGGTGAACACGCCGGTACCCACATCTTCTGAAGCGGGATCCGACCGCACCCTGAGCACGCGCGCCACGCTCGCCGGAACGGCCTTGGTCCCCGCGCATTTGCCCGATTCAACGTGATCAGGGAACAGGGTTGGCCCCGATGCTGCACTGCAGGCCGAATTGCCCTGTCCTTTTGCTGAAACAGGAGACAATCATGACCTGGCTTGTCGAGCACGCGCAGGTGGTCAGCGCTGCAGCGAGCGTGGGCACGCTGTGCATCTGGTCGATTTATCTCACCATTTTCTGGCGGGGGTATCGCCGGCAACTCAAACCCAAGCTGGTCATCAACCGGGGAGAAGGCAACGGACTGGACGCGCACTGCCTGCTCACCAACATGAGTCAGCACGCTATCCACATACAGGGTGTGGAGGTTTCCATCGATTTCGCAGATAGGACATCCAGCAGCTACATCACCGATGCCGAGGACGTCAGGGCGGCCGGCAATCCGCATGGCTGGCAAAGGCTGACGCGACAAGGGCCCCTGGCCTCAGGCGCCATGATGGATATGGGGACCTTCGAGTCCATCCTGAATTACGCCCTCCGGCAGTCGGAAGAGCACTTGGGCCCGGAGGCCATCCAACGATGCCGCATCACAGTACTAGCCATTTATGGATCGGAGGATCTGCTGGTTGGCGCCACCCGCCAGTTCGATCTTGTACGCCGGGAAGGCGAAATCCAGTTGCAGTCCGACAGCGTTGAAACGCGCCAAATCCGCAGTCGCGCCGAGCGACGGAAATACTCCCGCGGCCTGGCCAATGACGTTTAGTCCTGCTTCTCCCCGCGCCGGTAATCTGGCTTCGGCGGCACGTCACCATCGTGAATGGCCGGGTTGGGGCCCAGATCGTTCTTGGGCGGATGCGCGCCACCGGGATGTGGGGCGCGATCCACGTGTTCCTCGTCGGAAGGATGCGGATCCTGGGGTTTGGCATGGTCTTTGCGGTTCGTCATGGAAGGTCTTTCTCTGCATTGGGTTCAGTCAGCACGGGCCTTGCCATTGCCGATCAAGACTTCTGAAGCCCCCATTGCCGGGCTGGGGCTGAGTTTCGGACGAGGCAGGGACCGGCGCGTCGCCATAGACATTGTGCTGTTTCTGGCGTCGCACCTCAGCGGCCGCGAGTTCCAGTGCTTCGCCTTTGTCTCCGTCACCAGCGACGCGGCCCTGGTTGAGGCCAGATCAAACTCGGTCGATAGAAAAGCGGCGTCATCCGCCTTGCTCATTGCGATTCTCCTGGAGAAATCTCCGGACTGGAACAACTTTGCGGCGGCGCCAGGGTTGCACGGCGACACGGGTTCGCGGCGTCAGCAACACAGATTAGCGAGGGAACGTGCGGGCTCTTGGCCGCTTGCTCCGGACAGGCAAGAAAGGAGCCACATATGTTCTATTCAGACGGCAAATTGCAGTATCCGGTGCGTGTCGACAATCCGGACCCCCTGTTTGCGCGTGCCCTGCAGCAGGCCATCGGCGGCATAGAAGGGGAGATCCGGGTCGCCATGCAGTATTTCTTCCAGGCGATGGGCGCCCGTGGACCCAACAAATATCGCGATATGCTGCTCAACACCGCGACCGAAGAACTGGGGCATATTGAAATGCTTGCGACTGCGGTCGCCTCAACCTCGAAAATGCCCCCAACAGCCTCAAGGACGATGCGGCCAAGGACAAGGTGGTCCACGCCGCGCTCGGCGGCATGAATTTGAGGCACCTGCTGTCGGCAGGAGTGTCGGCAATGCCGGTGGACGCCGATGGCGTCCCGTTCGACATGTCGCATGTCTATGCCAGCGGCAATATCGCCGCCGACATGACGGCCAATGTCACCGCTGAATCGACGGGGCGGGCCCGGGCGGTACGGCTTTACAACCTCACCGACGACGCGGGCATGAAAGACATGCTGCAATTCCTGATTGCCCGGGACACCATGCACCAGAACCAGTGGCTGGCCGCCCTGGAAGAGATGGGTGGACATGAGAAGGTCTTCCCCATCCCCAACAGCCATCCGCAAAGCGAGGAAACACAGCGATTCAGCTACACCTATTTCGGGCATATGGTCGACCACCCCATGCCGGAAGGCTGCTGGACCGAGGCTAAATCCATCGACGGCAAGGGAGAATTCTCGCGCGTCAATAGCGAGCCAATGGGCGAGGAACCCCAACTCGCGCCAGCCAAACCCGGCAGCGGAGCGCAGAAAGCTCAAATGAACGAACAGCCATGATCTGGAAGCGGCGCGCCCGACTGGGCCTGACGGAGGACAAGCCATTTTTGGGGCCCATTGTCTTTTTGCCAATGGTGCTCATTCTAGGCTTTGCTGCAATAATTGCAGTTGTCGCGCTGACCTGAAAAAAGGGCCCTTCGCACGAAGGGCCCTTTTGATTCATGCCGTGCCGCCCGGCTATGCCGACTAGTCATCCGACTTGTGGTCTGGCTTGCCCTCGCGGCTGGTCGAGGCCATGTCCTCAAGTTCCTTCTCGCTCATGGAATCGTACATCGATCGAGATGCACCTTCCAGGTCGATTACCTTGGTATCACCGCGCTTGGCAGACAGGGCCGCTCCTGCGGCCATCTGCTGTGACTTCGATTTTGCTGGCATGGGATTGCTCCTTTACTCCGAAATATCGGCTCCTTGGGCTGCCGCCTTTACATCCTGCCGGAAGGCAGGATTGCGCAGCAGACCAAAGGCAAATGCCCCGATGGCCAGAAGGATCAGGAAGCCGCCGAGAAAGGGGTCTCCGGCGATGACGGTGAAATAAAGTCCCACCAGCAGGATCGCCATATGGATACAGAACCACTTCAGCAGGTTCAGAAAGCCATTATAGGTCCTGACATGGGCGTCGAAATCGAACTTCGGTCCGTCCGGAACCTGGGGCGGAATTATGGGGTCTGGGCTTTTGGGGTTCGTCGCCATGATTGCCTCCGACCCCAGCAAGGGTTCAAAAGGCGGATCGTTGCGCGATAGACTTGGGTTAGTGTCTGTCGAGCATGGGACAGCCACGCTTTTGGCTCACCACAACAGCTCAGTGCGGGTTGATCACCGGATTCGATACTCAGGCTTTCCGGCAAAGACCTCAGTGCTCAGCAGCAATTGGACACATAGAACTACGGTGCCGGCTTCATCCCGAACCGAGATGGCAATTGTCCGGACTGACGAGTCGTTTCGCATCTCGTCGCGAAACAGGTCGCCAATGGTTTGTCTTGCTTCCCGGCTGGCGGCGGCAAGATCAGGCAGGTCACTGCCCTGACCATCGCGGTCGAGCTCGGCGCCATCCAGGGCTAAATCGAAGAAGTATTTTGTCACCGGATCATTCCTTTGCCCCCCATATCACTACGCACGCTTTGGGCTTCTGGATGACAACAACAGTTTCGCCCGTTGTCCCGGTCAGTCGGACTCCGACTTCTCGCCGGGAATGTGAGTGTTTTCACCAAGCGTCTCGCGGGCATAGAGCTGCTTGACCGCAACCAGGGCCACGACGGTGAGGGGAACTGCGAAAATGACACCTATGGTCCCGAACAGGAAGCCGAGCATAATAATGGAAAACAGGCCGCGGACCCAGGACGGCCATTTCCGTCACGATCAGCGCCCATTTCCGGCTGAGCGGTGAAAAAGCGCTCGAGCAGTGCCGCGGCCGCATGCACAATGGTCGCGACCACCACTGCACCGAACAGAACAGGATCACCTGGGAGGCACCCCAGGCAATCCAGCCCAGAAACACCACGCCCGCGACGACCATGGTGGCGCCGGCGATCCAGGGAAAGGAAGGCATGCGCCCCTGCGAACTCGTCCGGTCTTGGGTCATGGTGGATCCTGACATGGGTGATAGCGACGTTCGCACCTGCGACGCCTTCGGAGGGCCCAGGGGCCCGGCGGCCGGGCGGCTGGCTGCCGGTCAGTCGGGCAGCGCTCCCAGTTCGACCTCTATGTCCTGAGTCTGTCCATCGCGCAGGATTGTGACGCTGGCCGTATCCCCGGGATCCAGCTCGGCAATCGTACGGGCCAGTTCGCGGCTGTCGGCTACATCTTCGCCATTGACCGCGACGATGATATCGCCATCTTCGATACCCGCCTGCGCTGCAGGCCCATCGGTCTGCGCCTGGGCGATCAGGGCACCACGTGCGTCATCCAGGTCAAGCGCATCCACGATGTCCTGCGATACAGGCTGGAGCGTCACCCCAAGAAATCCGCGGGACACCTCGCCATCGTCGCGCAGATCCTCGACGACTTCTGCGGCGATCGATGCCGGTATGGCAAAGGCGATGCCGACATTGCCGCCGCTGGGCGAAAAGATCGCCGTGTTCACGCCTATTACCCTGCCGCCATAGTCGAAGGCCGGGCCGCCCGAATTGCCCCGATTGACCGGGGCATCGATCTGGATGAAGTCGTCATAGGCATTGGCATTGATATTACGACCCAGCGCCGAAACGATCCCCGCTGTCACGGTGCCGCCCAGACCGAATGGATTGCCCACGGCAATGACCCACTGCCCCACCTCGATGTCCTCGGGGTCGGCAAAGGCCACGAAGGGCGCGTCCACCCGATCCGTCTTCAGCAGTGCCAGATCAGTCCGGGGATCGGTGCCTATGATCTCGGCCGAGTATTCTTGGCCATCTTCTGTGACGACCACCACATAGCTGGCGTCCTGGACCACATGATTATTGGTGACAACGTAGCCATCGGCGCTGATGAAGAACCCCGAACCTTGCCCGAGCAATTGCTGTTGTGGCTGAGCCGGCTCCTCGCCTCGGTCGGGCGTGGCGTAGCGGCGTTCCAGATCATCAAAAAACGGCCGTAGTGGATGGTTCTCGGGTACACTGGGGAACATGGAGCCGCGGCCGCCCACGTCTGCCGGTACCTCTCCCGAAACCTGGATTGCGACCACGGCCGGGCTGACCACTTCAACGACGTCGGAAAAGTCGAATGCGGGCGCACCGGAAACAGTGAGCTGGGCGCGGGCCGAACCGGACGGAACGAGGGCGGCAAGGAGAGCCGATCCGACCAAGAAAGCCCGAAACGGATGGCGGTGATGGGACATAAACTGCATTTTGACCTCCTATTGCACATTTCGGCGAGTGGTGGCGCAGCGGTCGCAGATTGCGACACCTTCGCCGCCGACACGCGGGGTACCTAGGACTATGTTCGGGGGCGTGGGTGGTTGCCTGCGACTGCGGTATGTAACCTGGGTCAATAGACCGCATGTCCGATGCGCATACATTCAGGCGCCGGTCGTGGACGAGCAGGTCGGTTTGATCCGGCTTGGTCCGCCGTCCGCATCAATCGTACCCGCCCGTTTTGTTGGAACATCATGTATCGCCACCCGTTGGCCCCTCACAACGAAGGAGACCATCATGGCCGGAAAGCAGAGAAACGCGCAGCGTACCGAGACGGACCTAGCCTCCGAGCGGATGGGACGGAACCGGCTCCAGGGCGACGACCAGTCCAATGTGCGCAATGAGCGCAAGGCCGTTCCTGACGTCAAACAGGAGACCGATAGCGTGATTGAGAGCTTTGAAAAGCTAGACAAGGACAAGAGAGCACGGGAAGATCTCGGCAAGGGTAATCGCAATTCAGATGGCCCGTCTGAAAAGGACTGAACTGGGCATTTCCGGGATGAGCGCGGTCTGTCTCGCCACACCTAGAGTCGCCGTTCGCTTGAGGCCCACCATGCGCCCTCCAGATTAGGCTAGGCGGGATGCGTTGTTGGGAATTCACCCCCTCAGGCGGACGCTGATCGTCCCATCGCTTTCCAGCACCAGGAACTCTACGTCGGCAATGTCGTTGCCGCCATGCGCCCGCACGGCAGACATGGCTTCGTCTGTGGTGATGCGCTCTCGCTGCAAACTGACTTCGCAAAAGTGCCCGTCCTTTGCCAGGAGCGATGGTTCGCTGCGCACGAGAGAGGCGAAGCTTCTTGACCGTACAGAGGCAAAGGCGACCAGGAACTGGGCCCCTATCAGCAGAGCCAAGGCGACCAGCCCTTCTGCCAGCGCTATCGATTCCTGCAGCAGGATCGATGATAGCGTGGAACCCAGTGCCACGGTCACTACCAGATCAAAGGCATTGAGTTTTGCGAGGGTGCGCTTGCCGGAAGCACGCAGGAAAAGCACCAAAGCAATATAGGCGAGACCGCCAACGATCAGGGTCCGCACAAGACCCTGCGGGCTTTGAAAGAACATTTCACTCCAGTTCATGCTGCGCTGTCCTTGCCAGACCCAATCTTCCGAGCCCAACGCGCTGGTACGGCGATAGGTTCGCTCGTCCCCAGCCCGCCTGACTGGTCGCGGCCGGGCACCAACATAGATCAAGTCGCGACTCTTCCCGGAACCCCACCACAGGCGAACCATTGAGCCCGCAGGTGGCCATGGGGGTATGCGGCCGCGCTTTTTCAAGGAGTTACCAATGAGCAACGATCATTCTAACATGCCCGGAAGTAACACCGGTGCCGGTTCTCGGGCGGCGCAACAAAAGGCCAGGAAGGATTTCGACGACCTGTCCCGAAAGACGAAAGACGATCTTGATGCCGCCAAAAACCAGGCCCGCCAGGACCTGGACGCGCTGGAGCATGGGGCCAGGGACAAGGTGGATGAGGCGACGACCAATATGCGCTCCTTTGCCGAGGACCAGAAAGACCTTGCCGCGAACCAGATCGCGGGTGCGGCTGACGCCATCGGCAGGGTGGCAGACGAGTTGGATAACGGTGACCAACAGACCATTGCCCGCTACGCCCGGGACCTGGCTCAGGGGCTCTCACGCGCAGGCACACAGATCAAACAGCGCGACACCGACGATCTTGTTGGCGCAGCGGAAGCGTTCGGCCGCAATCAGCCAGTGGCATTTCTTGGCGCAGCAGCGTTGAGCGGCTTTGTCGCGAGCCGGTTTGCGCTTGCCTCGGCCCATCGCCGGGCCAGCAAGGGCGTACCGAATACCGGGACCGCGCGCCGAGTCAATCCGGGCTCCCAGGTCGAGGACAATAGGGAAGACATGCCATGAGCACTGAAAACGAAAGCCGACCCCTGGCGGACCTCTTGAGCGGCCTTGTCTCGGACATGACCAGCCTGTTTCGCAAAGAGGTGCAACTGGCCAGAACAGAAGCGTCCGAGAAGGTGGCCCAGGGGCTGACCGCACTTGCCTCGATCGCAGTCGGGGGTGTCCTGGTGTTGGGTGCTTTGGGCGTCCTGCTCAGTGCCATCGTGCAGTTGCTGGCGGCCTGACTGGTCAGCATGGAGATGGACCCGACCCTGGCGAGCGCCTTGTCCGCGGTGATCGTGACCCTGGTGGTCGGCATTTGCGGCTGGATCGCGATAAACCGAGGCACAGCCGCGCTCAAAGCCAGCAATTTGAACCTTAACCGTACGACGGCCTCGTTGGGCCGGGACGCGGAAGCCGTGAAAGAGAGGCTGTGATGGCTACCGACACCAATCATAAGAGCGCTGCCGAGCTGCAGCACGAGATCGAAAACCAGCGAGCACGCGTTGAAGACACGATCGACAGGATTCAGGACAGGCTCTCCCCTGGCCAGCTGGTTGACGAACTGCTGGCCTATACCAAGGGCGGCGGTGAGTTCGTCTCCACGCTGCAGCGCCAGGTCACATCAAATCCCCTGCCCGTGGCGCTGCTCGGCGTCAGCCTCGCCTGGCTCATGGCCAAGCCGGCCAATGGACACGCCGTCGATACCAGAGCCGACAAAGCCTGGGATGACAGTATCAACCACAACCGCGGCTATGAGGCCGACGATGCCAACGAAGAGGAATATGGGGAATATCCCGTGACGGTGATCACTGGCACCAGCCTCCGCCGGGTCGGGCAGACGACCGACGATCGTGGGCGCAACTTCACCAGCTTCGCCGATGATGCAGGCAAGAGGTTCAAGGCTCTGACCGATGCGAGCGGGAAGCGGGCCGGGCATTTCATCGATGAGAGCGGAAGCCGGTTCAAGGGCTTCACCAACGCCGCCGGCGAACGCATCGAGCAGTTTCGCGACGAAGCCGGCAATATGCTGGATGAGGCCGCTGGCTGGGCGTCCCATAGCTGGCGGCTGGTCCGCGATGCCGCACACGGCTTCAAGGATGACGTAACCGAGCAGACCAATGCTGGACGCCGGGGCGCCGGACAGGCGGCAAGTGCTATCCAGCATCAGGCTGGACAGCTCAACCACATGATCATGACGCAGTTCCGAGACCAGCCGTTAGTCGGCGGCGCACTTGCGTTCGCGGTGGGCGCGGCGCTGGGATCGAGCCTTCCGCATACGCCCCAAGAGGACGAAATGATCGGCAAGCAGGCCGATGCGATGAAGGACAAGGTGGGTGAGACCGCTGCCGATCTTTACGAACAGGGAAAAGGCAAGGCGGCGGAGGTTTATGACGAGGCGTCTCGTCAGGCAGGTGAGGCCTACGAACAGGCAAAGTCCGACCTGACTGGGGCTATGGACCAAGATCCGGCCGGAAGTGACGGTGGTAGCCCCGGATCATCCCACTAACTGGGAGGAGGTCCGACAAGGCCTCCTCCTACACGCCCCGGAGCGCAGATGAGCAGAATTGACGAGCAGTATTCAGCACAGCCCCGGCGGGGCCGCCATGCAAGCTTCCCCACCCATATTCCCCTAACCGGCTGGAAGGACATTGGCTGGCGCCTCTATCAGGCCATTGGCCGGGACCGCGTGCTTTTTACTTCGGCAGCGACAAGCTTTTACATTCTTCTTGCCTTGGTGCCTGCTCTCAACGCCTTTGTGTCCATATACGGGCTCTTCAACGACGCGAGGAGCGTGCTGGACCATGTCGACCTGCTGGCCGGCGTCATTCCTCCGGGAGCCCTCGAAGTCGTTCGGGACCAACTGACGCGTCTGGCGGAGCAAAGTACGGGCGGCCTGGGGCTTTCCCTACTCTTCTCCGTCGCCGTCGCATTGTGGGGCTCCAGTGCAGGGATCAAGGCGATGTTTGAGGCCATGAACATCGCCTATCGCGAGCGGGAGCGTCGGTCTTTCATTGCATTCAATGGATTGGCGCTGCTCTTTGCCCTTGCAGGCGCCATCGCCGCCCTGCTGGTCATCGCTATGGTTCTGGTCGTGCCCAGCCTGCTCGCCTACCTTTCCTGGTCGGAAGGCCTGAGTTGGATGGCTCGCCTGGCGGCCTATGCCGTAATGGCGCTGGTACTTTGGCTGGGTGTGACCGCCCTCTACCGATGGGGGCCGAGTCGAGAACAGGCCAAATGGCGGTGGATCACGCCCGGCTCAATCTTTTCCGCACTTCTTCTAGGCGGGGGCTCGGTAGTGTTCTCCTGGTATGTCAGCAATTTTTCAGACGACAGTGCTACCTACGGTTCGCTGAGCGCCGTAATCGGCCTGATGATCTGGCTGTGGATTTCAAGCACCATCGTCATCCTTGGCGCCGAACTCAATTCAGAGATCGAACATCAGACTGCGCGGGATTCAACCACCGGGCCGGCGGAGCCGCTCGGTGAACGAGGCGCTCACATGGCCGACACTGTCGGTCGCGTGTGGCCCGCTGATCGTGAGGCCGTCGAAGTCCCTGGACCACGGTCTCGTCGAAAGTTCCCTCTCGCCGCTCTCGGCATCCTATTGCCGACGGCGCTTGCCGCCCGACTGAAGGGGCGTGGGAAACGAACGGCTGATGACCAAGACTAAAAACGGCATCCAAGAGCTCCTAAGTCAGACTCGTGCGAGTTGCGCTCCGACTGTTCCCAAACAATCTGATGTAGGGGGAGAGACGATGGTGTCGCCGCAGTTCTTCCTAAAAAGCGATACCTTCACCCGATGGCTTCTGTGAAGCAGGCGGTGATGCCACATCCTTTCTAGGGCTCAACGTATCCCAAGATTTCGACTTGAAGGGACCCGCCGGAAACGCCAGGGGGGAGGATCAGGACTACTTCCCGCCGCGATCGCGCAGGAACATAGTCGAGCGTCACCTGACGCAAGGACTGTCCGTCCGTCGTGCCTGCGAGATCGACGGAGGCGGCGGTGGCATGACCATCATTTCGCACCTCGATGACCACCTCGGTGCCCGCCTCTGTGCCGCGTTGATCAACGACCTGGAGGCGAAGATCCGGTCTACCTCCAGTCCGGGTCACGGCCTCGAGGCCGAGAAAGCCGATAATCCCGGCGATAACGAGGCCCGCACAGGTACCCAGTATCCACTCGACCCAGTGGGTGCCGGATTTGCCGTCGACTTGGCTGGAACCGGCCCGTTGCGACACCGACACGGATTTTGTCCGATTGGTCCCAGCTGTTTTCTTTGCCATCGCGGACCTCCTAGAGGATCAGTCGCGCGGCAGCAGCGCCGAGCGAGGCCGGAAACCCAAGCACGATGGCGGCACTGAGCACCTGCCCCACCCCATGGCCATCGAGGCGCTCAAAGGTCCAGAGGGCGTAGAGTGCAATCACCATTGCCAGCACGTAGCCTACAAGGGTGAACCGCAGCACCGGATCCCACCAGGGCGCACCGCTCGGCCGGCTGGTGCCGCCCCTGAACCCTGAGGCGTAAACAAACCCGTGCATGATCACTAGCGAGGCCAGCAACAGCGCAAGGCTTTGCCAAGGGGTCATGCGATAAGCGATAAGCACCATCTCCTCGGTCGGCGCAACGTTGAGGCAGAGAAATAGCGCGCCGATAATCATCACGCCCAGTTCTGCAAAGTAGCCCGGCTCCTCCTTGCCCTGCTCGGCGTTCTCGCCAAGCTGGCTTCTGGCGAGCAGCGCTCCCAGCGCTGCGGGCACCGCCTGAAGCACGATCATGCTCGTCGTCTCGGAAAACGAGGTTTCGGCATCAATGACGCCGAGGACAATGAGGACCAGCCCACTCACCACAATGCCGATGCCATAGGCAATGAGCGTATCGCGCAGGTCATCTCTCCAGCTCCAGGTGCGCTCGAACCCAACATGATGCGAGAGGAACATCAGCATGGGAAAGCTCAGCGCGAGCAATACAAGGATCCGCCACCGATCGAGGTAGAGGCCCAGTTCCCACAATTCCATGGTCATCAGCATCGGCAGGCCAAATATGAGCGCACCTGCGGCCGCGCGTCCGAGATCGAGCGCCAGCGTGCCGCGGGAGGTCCCGTTCGACTGCGTCATGGGTACACCTGTTCCTCTCCTCCAGCAGCGTCTCCAGTCTGCCTTCAATACGCTCAACGTGGATGGGCGGGAATGGCTCCCATGAGGATGCTTTTCTGCGACCTCAGTCCGCAACCAGAACTTGGCGCAAGTAAACAGGGAACGCACAGACGACCTCCGGCATTGGCTTCACGACAAGGAGGCCCTCATGACCGACCGTTTTTCGATGCAGGATCCCCGGCATCAATATCCAGCCCCACCCTTTCCACGCCAGCCTCAGGAGCCACCGGGCATTGTCGGCAAGATGCAGCCGGCACCTGACCATGGCGAGGAAAGCTATGCCGGATTTGGACGTCTGCTCGGACGCAAGGCGCTGATAACCGGCGGGGACTCCGGTATCGGCCGGGCGACGGCCATTGCCTTCGCGCGCGAAGGTGCCGATGTCGCAATCAACTTTCTGCCCTCAGAGGTCGACGATGCCAACGAGGTCGTCGGCTATATCGAGAAGGCGGGCACCAAGCCCGTGGCGCTGCCGGCAGATATATCGGAAGAAGGATTCTGCAAGAGCCTTATCGAAGACGCCATCGCGCAATTGGGTGGCCTCGACATTCTCGTCATCAACGCGGCCCGGCAACAAGCGCGAAAGTCCGTGACGGAGGTCACCAGCGAAGATTTCGACAAGACCCTCAAGACCAATCTGTATGCATTGCACTGGCTGACCAGCGCCGCCTTGCCGCATCTGCCGCCCGGCGCCTCGATCATCACCACCACGTCTATCCAGGCCTATGAGCCATCCGCGCATTTGCTCGACTATGCCACGACCAAGGCGGGCATCGTTGCCTATACCAAGGCGCTCGCCGAACAACTGATTGAAAAAGGCATCAGGGTCAATGCCGTAGCACCCGGCCCCTTCTGGACGGTACTGCAGCCCAGCGGCGGGCAATTTCCCGAAAAGGTGGAATCCTTTGGACAGGGCAGCGCTTTCGGTCGCCCCGGGCAACCGGTAGAACTGGCCCCGGTCTATGTGCTTCTGGCGTCTCAGGAGGGGAGCTACATTACCGGAGAGGTGTTTGGCGTCACCGGCGGCAAGGGGATCGCATAGGTGCAACATGGCCAAGATGGTTACAGGTGAACAACTTCGAGCCGACATCGATGCCGGCAGGACTGGCGACAAAGTCGCCCATCCGGATCCGGCCGCTGTGCCCCTCGAGACCGACGCCGAGGCCGGTGGCGACAGCACGACGTTTCCATCGGAACGACGTTCGACCGCGCATGGAAGGGATGGCCGAAGCTGGGGCGGGCTCGCATTCTACATTGCGGCCACCGGGGTCATGGCAGCCTTCGTTATCATCCTTGCCTGGGCGACAAGCTAGACACATGAGACGGCATTACGAGCCGTGGCACTGCGGTACCGTTTTCAACGTTGTGGACGTCTGGCGCTACAGTGAGGGCGACCTCGATGGTGTAGGCGATTTCGGTGGACTGGGGAGAATGTCACTTATCCAGCCGAGCTCCGAGTCCATTGCCTCCGATTGATGCCCTTCTTTCCCTCGCCGGCGCGATAAAGGCTACGAAATTATCGACATTTCAGGATTCGAAGGCATGGTGCGAGCTCTGCCAGCAACATCATCGCTTCAGGTACCCCAAATTCACCAGCGATTTCGGCCAGCCGTTCGGCGCGATACTGACCGTTTCAGCCAAATGGCTCGCACGTAAACCGAAGAAACTCCGAGTTCCTTTGAGCAAGGATGCTGTCAAAGATTTCGCGAGGTCCGGATCAAGATGTTCTCTTGGCGCCCCTTTCATGGAGGGAGCGAAGTCAAGTTGCTGGATTGAATAACACATCAAAGTTGAAAGCAGCAACGTCGAGGGCGATCAGCAAAACACGACCGTTAGAGTTGACTCGACCATGGTGGAACCTTTGACCGCGCGGGCCCTTGCGCCAATGAAACTCGGAGATACTGAGTGCCCAAATACTACTTCAATGTCCGCAAAGTGAGCGGTTCAGCATTCAATGAAACCTACGCATTTGAGCTCGAGGACGATGAAGCCGCGAGAAGAGAGGCCGGATCCGCCATAGCCAAGATCTGCGAGGACATATCCTCCCTAGTCGGAACATCTGGCGCCCTGAGGGCTTGGAAAGACATGTCGCTCTAGTCGTCCCGCCTCACACTAATTCCCAATGTCCATGATTCGACATCCAACGCGTATATGCTTCAATAAGTTCAATGAACCGCATCCGGCGGGGTCCCCGGGGGCTGGCTGTGGACGCAAGTAATTTTTTCAGCGGGCACCCGTGTCAAGTTGGTCACGCCCCACCCTGTACATCGGGCGATATGCTCCGCCGCCAGTCCCCACCCGCGAACCCGTGTACCGCAGAAGCTAGATGAATTGCCCGAGCACGCCACGCTGTTTCACGGAGACCTCAAGCTTCGATTTGAACCAATTGGCCGTCCGACCCTTCTCCTTGTAACCAAACAAAAGGAGGCGGCGATGACAAAAGAGAAACCGAAACCCGCGCCACTGGAGACCAATGACGGCGAGCAGCAGGACGACAATATCGATGATCTCGGCCGCAAACCAGATGGCTCTAAGCAGGAGCAACCAGGCACCACTAAGTCTTCCAAGCAATAGTTTGGTTGCGGGGGCAAGCATCAAGCTTGCGACCCTCGGGACTTGGGGCGAAGCGCCCCGGCAGGGGCAATAAGCGATCACAATTGTCAACTCTATTGCGAGTTAGCCGTTGGCCTCCAGAAGGAGGAGTTCACAATGGCTCAACAATCAAACACCCGACCTCGTGAGGCACCCAAACAACAGGGGCCAAAGACGAAGGAAATGCAGAAGCGCATCATCAACAAGAAGGAGCGCACAGATGGCACAGACGTCCCTCCTCCTGGCGAGACGCTGAAGCATGCCAGTAAGCGGTATCCGCAACCCGGACCGGGAGACGCATACAGATCTCCACTGGGGACAGATCCATACCTCGAGGTGAGAACGACCCAAGCGAACACGACAAGCGCAGTTCCGAAAAATGAAGGAGACTTCAATGTCAAGTGAAGAGGAAGTCAGCAGGGAGCCCAAAGGTGATCACAACCGTCGGCTGTCCCTTGGCATGGACCCTGACCGATTTGCTGATCTTGCCGGTATCTCGGTTGAAGACCTTCGGAAGTATGAGCTGACCTCTCCGGATCAGGACTACGATCCTGTGATAGCCGCACGTGTGGCGGCCACGCTTAACCTTCTGGAGAGCAATCCACCTGCAACGCAGGTGGTAAAGAACCGCTAATCTGTGCACTCACACAGTCGCCCCCGTGCAAAGAGCTTGATTCTGCGCGCAAAAAAACCACAGCGGAATGGTGCGGCCAGATACGCAACAGCGCAGGGCGGGAGGCGTTGAACCGAGCAGTCTGAGCGGGTCGAAATGGACCACATCGTCGCCGACCTGCATCCTGTAATAGTCAGCGTGTGCGCCTTCTGGGTTAGGCTATATCGCATCCGGACTCAGCGCGGTCCATGATCGTATATCCGACCGGAATATTGCCTAAGGGAATGGACAGGCTTGCGGTGGTGATGTTCGGCATGCGCTCGGCACCACGAGGTGCCCTCGCCAGCTGCATAGTTGGGGAGCCGCGCGTGTTTACCGCGCGCTGCAATGTGCCATCTGCGTTGGACCGAGCGTTGCAGGCCCTTCTTGAAGTTACTGACCGCCAGACCCTGGCCGGCGCACTTCCCGAGAACATGGTGGTTAATGACAGTGCGCATTCTCTTGATCGATGTCGGAGCGAGATACAAAAAACGTCTAGCCTGGAGAGGCCACCAACCGCAACTGAGCGACTGAGCGACCAGGAACGGAAGCGAAGAAGTCTTTCTGACAGCATCAATTCCTTTCATCATTGGTTATGCAAGCGCAGCCCGCCTCCTTTGTCCTGCCGGGTTCGATTGAGACATTGTACTCACGACAAAGGAGAATCGGCGATGCACTTGCGCACATTGCTTACCCTGATCGTAAGCCTGCTTTCGGCACTTGCGCTCACAGTGCTGACCCTGGTGGCGACCGAAAATCTGGATGCGTATCGCTCGGAAACGGCGGAGACAGCTGTCAGGGTCAGGTCACAGGCACTCGGCGCCTTTTTGACACGCAGCCTCCATGAAGAATGGCGACAGATCGAAAGGTCTGCGGCAGACATCCAGGAGCTGCGCGACGCCGAAGCATTACAGCAACGCATAGACGCCTTGGGCGCCACTGACGAGAAAATGTCCTGGCTTGGCGTCGCCGCGGCGGATGGAACGGTTCTCGCCAGTAGCCGAGGCATGCTGCGCGGAGAAAATGTTGCACAGAGACCCTGGTTTCAGCAGGGGCTGGTCGCCCCGTTTGCGGGTGACGTGCACGAGGCGGTCCTTCTTGCCCGGCTGATGCAGTCGGAAGGCGATGAACCGCTCCGATTTGTCGACTTCTCGGCGCCGATCCGCAATGCGGACGGCGAGATCATTGCCGTACTGGGCGCGCATGTAAATTGGCGTTGGGTGAGAACGCTGGTTGCGGAAGCAGCGGAACTGCTCGAACTCGACGTGTTCATCGTCAACCGCGAGGGTACGATCGTGCTTTCCACTGCGGCCATCCACGAGCGGACGGCAGAAATGAACTCCATTCTGGCCGCGCGAAGAGGTATCCGTGCAGTCTTTGAGGAAACGTGGCCGGATGGGCAGGAGTACCAATCCTTCACGGTGCCCGACCTGACTTACGGTTCGCTCCCACCATTTGGATGGGGCCTCGTCGCGCGCCTCGATCCCGCTGTGCTTTCTGGCCCGCAACAGCGCTTCAAGACGCAGCTGGCCCTGGGTGCTGTGCTCGCCACACTGTTTATTGCGACAGTCTTTGCATTGATTTCGGGTGGCATCATCCGTCCGTTGCGCCGCATCGCCGGCGCTTTGTTGGCGCAGGTCAAGGGTGAGCCAACCGACTATGTCCGCGAACACCGGCGCTTCAAGGAAGTCCAGACGCTTTCAGAAGTTCTCGCACGCCTGCAGTCGGAGGCGGCCGCAGATCGGCGCTGATTTCTCTATCGGATCGTTCCCGCAATCACACGCCTGAGCACGCCTGCCCCCAGGCCCGCCACTGTCACAGCACCAGTGCCAGGCGCTCCGCTTTGGGTATGAAGCTTTTCAACCAGAAGTTCGCGCTGATCGGCTGTCATGAAGATGTCAGCCTCCACTGTTGCGCCAAGCGACTGCCTGACGCGCCCACCGAATTGTCCTACGCCAGCAACGCTCATCTGGAACTCCGTATCCAGAGGTAGCGTCAAGCCGCGCAGGCGAACTGCCTCCTGATGAATGTCCTCAAGCCAGGTGTTCCATTCTCGGTCTCCGGCTTTGACGAGCACGCGTTCGGGCCGCATGCGCAGGATCGAAGAGGTTCGTGGCAGCTCCACACAAACCAGCATGGTGCCGGCCAGGACGAAGAGATTGTATAGCGTCCAGAACAGGATGACCGCTTTGCCCTCGCCGGCGCGTGCATCAAACAAGTCGTTCGAGATCAAGCCGATCAATAGCCCAATCACCGTCAAGGCAAAGAGAAGAATAAATCGCCGCATGATGGTCCATTGCACCACTATGCCACCTCGAGCCCCGCCCTTCATGGTCACCTTGAACGCGTGACCGCGTGGCATGACCAAGCCGGTTGCGGCGGCGCGGGTGATATCCCAGGCGCCGACCAGTTGGCTAATGTCATTCACGATCGGGACGAACATGCCCACCGAGACGAAGTTAAGAAAGATCATCGTCGCCAGATAATAGGGCACGAAATAGTAGATGATGTCGGTCATTTTGGCGTCGACCACGATGGCGCCAAAATACCAGTAGAGCAGCGGAAACAGCATGCAGGCCAGCCGGAATGGAAACGTGGTCAGCCAATAGGCCGCCGAATCCAGGATGCTCCACCGGTCCCGCCAGCGCAGCTTCTCACGGCTGAATGGACCGGCGCGGCTATGCACGATTTGCATGAGGCCAAGACACCAGCGTGCCCGTTGCGTGATGTATTCCTTGAGGCCTTCCGGCGCGAGGCCCTCGCTCAAAGGCTCATTGAGATAGACAGTAGCGTATCCATGCAATGCGAGAGTGGAGGTCAGAAGGTAGTCCTCAGTAACGCTCGCGGTGGGGAAGTCGCCGATCTCCTCAAGGGCAGCCCAGCGCACGATCGAGGAGGTGCCACAGCAGACGGCCAGCCCCCAGGCGTCGCGCGAGGGCTGCATGTAATCGAAGAAGAAGCGCTGCTCGTCGGGATAGGATCGGCTTATGCCCAGATTGTGCTGGATGGGGTCGGGATTGAAGAAGTGCTGAGGCGTCTGGACCAGTCCGACCTTTTCATCTGCAAACAGCGCCAGTCCTCGTCGCAGTAAGTCGCGATGGGGCACGAAATCCGCATCCAGCACGGCGACGAAGGCTGGCGGACGGCCCCCGGTTCGCAAGAGGCCAAGCGCATGATTGATATTGCCGGCCTTGCTGTCCCGATTGTCCGGCCGCGTGATGTGAATGACTCCGGTGTTGCGGCAGGCCTCTGCCAGCCACTCACGCCGGCCGTCATCGAGTACATAGATGGTCTTGTTGGGATGATCGCAGGCCAACGCCCCGATGATCGTGCGCTCCAGGACCGCCCATTCCTCATTATAGGTGGCAATGAAGACGGCCACTTCGTCGGTTGGCGCAATAGAGCTGGCCAACAGCGCGTCGACGTCCGGGGTCCGGTTGCGGTGTCGCGACAAGAGGACAAAAGCGGATATGCTCGAGACCACCGTACCGGCCTCGATCGCAAAGAATGACCAACTGGCGAATGCGTCAAGGGTCCATCCGGGGTCTGCCAACGTCTCCGTCATGCGCCAGAAGAGATAGCGAAGGCTGAACGCAATCGCGGCAATCGCGACAACAATGCGAACAGGGACAAATTCGCGGTGGAAGAACGGCAGGGCGCTGACCGCCAAACCCACCAGCATGATGCTGGGCGCTAGAACCACCAGCCATTCGGGCAGGACCGGCATCAGAGGCCGATCCCGCTGAGTAGCTCCCCGAACCAGCTTGCTGGACCCTCGCTGAAGACCACGCGGCCAGTCCTGCCGATGGGGCAAGAACCGGCAGAACCAGGCAACGCGCCTTCGAGAAACACCGCGTATCCTTCTAGTTGGCGGATGGTTGGATTGACCGCCAGCGTTTCATAAACTGTTTGCGGCCCCGTGCCGGCAAGCAGGCTGATGCTCATTTCCGCAACGCCGCCATCATGAAATCTGAACTGGGCCACATCGCCTGGCCGCAACTGATTGTAGAGCCTTTGATCGACTGTGGCATGAACGAGTAGCGCCTCGCAGTCGGCAATTCTCACATAGGGTTCTCCCATGGGCAGGTACATGCCGCTATGGGCGGTGAGACTCCAGATTACACCCGTGACCGGCGAACGTAGCGCAACTGAACTAGCGGCAACCTGCTGCCCACGCATTGCCTCGCGCGCCTCTTCATAGGCTTTCAATCGCTCCAGGGCCTGATCGAGGACGACAGGGGAGATATCAGGATCTGCCTCATAGGCGCGAAGGTCGGCAGCGGCCTGCAGACGACCATCGAGGATCCAGGCGATCTCGCTGTTGTCGTTTTGCGCTCGCGTTGCCGTACCGACGACCTCGCCTGCAATAATTCTGCCGCCAACCGGCGCTGTCGAGATTTGAATCGTGCCTTCCAAAGGCATGCGCAAGGTGGCAAGGCGCGTATTGACATAGGCGTTGCTGCTGGACCCCACCAATTGCTCGCCCACGATGATGTAGAGGGCGAAAATAATGGCCAACAGGCCCACGATACGCAGCGCGTATTTCAAGGCAGTCTCCTATAACTGATTCTGTCCTGTGAGCCCCGCGTCACCCTCGCAAGGGGCATTGAACGATGACTTGCAAACACCGATAAAATTGGAGCGATCCATTTGATGGACCGGCAATCCGCCAATGACAGAGTGAGCGGGCTGTTGGGAGTAGTCCGTCTTGCCGAGTGTCCACAAATCCGAAGTCCTCATGACCTGCGTTCTTACATTCTTGATCATGTCCGTGGTTGGTGCCGTCTGCCTTCGTGTCGCGTCCATGGGCGGGCCAGAATGGATGGAAGGTCGGGAACTAGAGGTGTTTCTAAAACTGGCCGGACTTACTGTGGCAGCCGCCATCGCTGAAATCAGTTGGCGCGCTACTCGGGTAACGATCGCCGAGGACCGCTCTTAGGGTTGCGCTGGCTCGATCAATCCCCGAACGATGCCGCAATCCCGGACGTCAATTCCTGGCTCTGTTTGAAGTATTTCGGCCAGGCATCGCTCTTGGCGCGCTCGACCGCGGCGGCAAGCGAGAAGCAGTTGGCGGCGCTGATCTTGGGCAGTTCATCCCAATCCAGGGGGACGGCCACTGGCGCCCCTTCGCGCGAGCGGACCGAAAAGGGGCAGATCGCGGTCGAGCCGCGTTCATTGCGCAGATAGTCGATGAACAGGCGGCCCTTGCGCCGCGCTTTGGAGAGGCTTGCCGTGTAGCGCTTCGGCTCCTCATCGGCCAAGGCCTGGGCGAGCCCCTTGCAAAAGGCCTTCGCTTCCGGCCATTCAGCTTTCGGCTGCAGCGGCACGATGACATGAATGCCCTTGCCGCCCGACACCATCGGGAAACTCGCCAGGCCCAGATCCTTGAGCCGGTCGCGGATATCGATGGCGGCGCTGACAATGGCTGAAAATTCGAGACCTTCGTCCGGATCGATATCAAATACCAATCGGTCAGGTCGTTCGATCTCGTCGAAATGTGAGCCCCAGATGTGCCATTCGAGCACATTCATCTGAGTACCCGCCACCAGCCCGGCTAGATCCTCGACATAAAAATAGTCCTGCCTGTCGCCGTCCTTTTCCACAACGGACCGGGAGCGCAATTGTTCTGGAAAGCCGCCCGTATCGTGCTTCTGGAAAAAGCACTGTTTGGTTCGCCCTTGCGGGCACCGCACCAGACTCAGCGGCCGGCCCTTGATATGGGGGAGCATGGCATTGGCCACATCCTCGTAATAGGCGACGAGCTGCGACTTGGTGATCCCTTGCCCGGGATAGACCACCCGGTCCGGCGACGTCAGGCGAACGCCCAGCTTTTCGGCGACGGTCTCGCCATCATCGTCAAAGCTCTGGCTCTTTTCCATGCGCACCTCCTTGGCCGGCTTGTCGCCGCGCAGGCTGATGAAGCTGGGATGGCGGAGAATATCGTCGCCAGTCAGCTCGGTATAGGCGATCTCGGCGACCAGTTCAGGCTTCACCCATTTGGCGCTGCGGGCAATGGCCTTGGGTACCGCCGAGAAGGGGCTGGTTTTCCGCTCGGACTTTTCCAGTCTGGAACCCAACTCGACGAGCGTGTCGTGGTCAAACCCCGTTCCGACCCGACCGCGATAGGCCAGTCTGCCCCCTTCCCAACTGCCTAGCAGCAGCGAAGCAAACCCCGTGCGTTTGGAAGAGGGCGACCAGCCGCCGATGACGAATTCCTGCCGTTTGAGGCACTTGATCTTGAGCCAGCTTCTGTTGCGTTCACCACAATACGGGGCGTCGGCGCGCTTGGCGATGACACCCTCATGGCCGTCGCGGCACAGGGCATCAAGCACGTTCTGGCCATGTCCCTCGACATGGGACGAATACTGCACGGGGTAATTCCTGGCCGAATTCGAGAGCAGCTTTTCAAGCAGTGCCTTGCGCTCGACCAACGGCAATTTGGTCAAATCCTCGCCGTCGGCTTCAAGCAGGTCAAAGGCGAAATATTCGAGCCGCCCCCTATTGGAGAGTACATTTTTTAGCGTGGTGAAGTCGGTGCGCCCCTTGTCATCAAAGGCGCAGATTTCTCCGTCGATCAATGCCGGGCCGATCTTGAGCTTCCGCAGAGGTTCCACCAGGGCGCCGAACTGCTCGGTCCAGTCCAGACCATTGCGGGTGTAGAGACGCACGCTGTCGCCGGCGATCGCAGCCAGGCAACGATAGCCGTCATACTTCATTTCAAACAGCCAGTTCTTGCCGGCCGGTACGCCGTCGACCAGCGTCGCCAACTGCACCGGACGGAAGGCCGGCGCCTCGTCCAGCTTGCCTTTTGAAATCACCCGCGTCTTCTGATCGGCCTTTTCTGCCTCTTCCGAGTCGGAGTGCCAGACGGCCCTGGCCGGCACTCTTGTGTTCTTCTCGGGCTTTGCGCCGGAGGCAATGCCCTTGAAGTCTCTGCCGGTTGCCACAGACCGGGTATACCGTGCGGTCAGTGTGTCCTTGTCGCGAGCATAGCTGTCGCGATGCTTGATCAGCAGCCAGTTCTCACGGTCTGGGGCCTCGCGGCGCTTGGTGTCGCGCCCTTTCATGTGCACCAGCACATATTCGCCCTTCATACGCTCCCCGAAGAGGCGCAGCTTGATATCCCCTTGTTCCAGGCCCTGATGCGGATCCCCGATTGGTTCCCACGTGCCCCGGTCCCAAAGCATGACGGTTCCGCCGCCATATTCGCCTTCGGGGATCGTGCCTTCGAAGCTGCCATATTCGATCGGGTGATCCTCGACACGCACGGCCAGGCGCTTGTCGGCTGGGTTGTTGGATGGCCCTTTGGTCACGGCCCAACTCTTGAGCACCCCATCGAGCTCAATGCGGAAATCATAATGCAACCGGGTGGCATCGTGCTTTTGCACCACGAAGCTGCCCTGCCCGGATTGTCTGTCCCTGGACGAGGCTCCAGCCGGCTCCTGGGTCTTGGCGAAGTTGCGCTTGGCTTTGTAGTCCCTGAGCAGGTCTCTCGCCTTGCCTGCAGCCATGATCAGCTCGCTTTCTTGCGTGCGGATTTGCTGGATGCTGGCCGTTTTGCCGGAGCCTTCTTCTTGCCGCCGCCTTCCAGGCTCTCCTTGAGCGCAGCCATCAGGTCGACCACATTCTCGCCGCTCGGACGTTCGGGCGCTTCATCTTCAGTCGCCGTGATTTTGCGGCCCTTGGACTTCATCTTGCGCTTGATCAGATCGCGCAGGGCGCTCTGGTAGTGATCCTTGAAGGCGCCGGCGTCGAAGGGAGCAGTCTTTTTTTCGATCAATGCGGTGGCAACGTCCAACAGATCCGCCTCCGCCTTCTTGCCGGAAATCTGCGCGAAAAAGGGATCGGCCTTGCGGATTTCTTCCTCATAGTGAAGCGTCTCCAGCATCAGGCCGGTGCCGGAGGGCTTGATGGCCGCCAGATACTCCTTGCCGCGCATGGAGAGCTGGCCCAGACCGACCTTTTCAGTCGTTCGCAGCGCGTCGCGAATGACGCGGAACGCGTCTTCTGCCAGCTCGTCCGTGGGCACCACGAAATAGGATTTGTCGAAATAGATTGGATCAATCTCGCAGGCGCCCACGAATTGGGTTAGTTCCAGCGTCTTGCGGGTCTCGAGCTTGACGGCGTCAATCTCGTCATCGGTGAGCAGGACATAGTCACCCTTCTCATATTCCAAACCCCGGATAATCTCATCCTTGTCAACAGGCCCAACGCCAGCCACCACCTTCTCGTAATGAATGGGCTTGCCGGTGGGCTCGTGTATTTGGCGGAAACTGGTCCGGGCGCCGGAACGGGCAGCGCTGAACAGTTCCACGGAAATGGCAACCAGCGACAAACGGAGCTGGCCTTTCCAGATCGGGCGCGAGGCAGGCATGGCGGTTCCCTGATGATCGGTTGAACGTCAACTCAACGCGGCATGCCCGGCCCCGTTCCTGCCAAAACGATGGCCCGCAAAAACGTTAATAGAACGAGACCGTTTTCGATCTTATCCTGAGGTGTTCTCGGCTACGCTGACGACGGGTAGGTAGCTGGGCCCTCATCAGGTTTCGCCGAGCAGACTTCGAAACCCAATTCGGAGTGATGATCGCGTTAGCTACTCAACCCTTCTATGGGTTTTCGAGATAGGCTCTATGGGAAAAGTCCGTGGTCGCGCTGACACTACGAAAAACCCGAATTGGCCGCCGTCGCCACCGAAGGTTAGAAACCGCTTCAAGACTTCGGCATTGATGGTGCCGGTGCTGTCGATCCAGCAACCATGATAGATGCCGCCTTCATGCAGGATCGGCGTGTCGTCCGCTGCCGGCGCGATGCAGTCGAACAGCTCGCGCTCGGCGTCCTACTAACGGTTGGTCAGCCGATCAGCGCTCGAAACAAAACGGCCCCCGAGCGCTGCCATTCGGCCAGCAGCGCGGCATCGGCTGGTTTGGCGAGCGGACCGATTTTTCGGCCAGGTCCAGCGCCCGCAAGCGGTCAAGCAATGGGGTGGCTCACGCAGACGCCTCGATCCGCAGCCCTTCGGCATCGAAGAAATGCGCGTCGCCCGCCTTGAAGCCGAGCGAGACCGTGTCGCCGCGCTTGAACTGGGCGTTGCCGGGCGCCTGGGCCAGCAGGCTCTGTCCATCGGCCAGCGCCACATGGATGAACAGCTCGCTGCCCAGATATTCGACCAGGGTGATGGTGCCTTCAACCGCGATATCGCCGGGCTGATTGAGCCCCAGATGCTCGGGCCGGATGCCGACCGTCAGTGGCCCGCTGGTTCCCAATTGCGTGGGCAAGGTCCCCAATCCACTCAGATTGACCCCCTGCCCCGCTGCATCGCCCTTGAGCAAGTTCATCTTTGGCGAGCCGATAAAGCTGGCGACGAACAGGTTGCGCGGACTGTTGTAAAGCTCGAATGGCGTGCCAACCTGCTCGAGATTGCCCTTGTTGAGCACGGCTATGCGCGTGGCCATGGTCATGGCCTCGGTCTGGTCGTGCGTCACGTAGATCATGGTGGTGCCCAGCCGGTTGTAGAGCCCGGCCAGTTCGACGCGCATCTGCACCCGCAGTTCTGCGTCGAGGTTCGACAAGGGCTCGTCGAACAGGAAAAGCTGCGGTTCGCGCACGATGGCCCGGCCAATGGCCACGCGCTGCTTCTGCCCGCCCGAGAGCTGGCGCGGCTTGCGCTCCATCAGCTCCCCGATCTGCAATATGCGGGCCGCATCGGCTACGCGGCGCTCGATCTCCTCCTTGGGCATGCGCAGATTGGACAGGCCGAAGGCCAGGTTCTTGCGCACGCTCATATGCGGATAAAGCGCATAGGACTGGAACACCATCGAGAGGTTTCGCTGGCTGGCCGGCAGGTCGTTGACCACGCGATCGCCGATGGAGATCGTGCCGTCTGTGATCTCTTCGAGCCCGGCGATCATGCGCAGCAGCGTGGACTTGCCACAGCCCGAGGGGCCAACCAGTACCAGGAACTCGCCCGACTGCACTTCCAGATTGATGCCGTGGATGACCTCCATGCTGGAATAGGCCTTGCGGACTTCGGAAAGGGTAACAGATGCCATGGTGATCGCTCCTTACTTGAGGCCGCTCATCGCAATCCCGCGGATGATGAGCCGCTGGAAGATGATGAAGAACAGGAGAATGGGCAGGATGGAGAGGATCGACATGGCGAACATCGGTCCGTACTGGCTGACGCCGTCGGTGCTGATGAAGCTGCGCAGCGCCAGGGGCACCGTGTAGTCCTTCATGTCATTGAGATAGACCAGCGGCCCCAGGAAATCCTCCCAGGTCCAGATGAACGAAAAGATCGCCGCCGTTGCCATGGCCGGCAGGCTCAGGGGCATGATGATGGCCCAGTAGATCTTGAAGGGCGAGCAACCGTCGATCATCGCCGCTTCGTCCAGTTCGCGTGGCAACTGACGGAAAAACTGGATCATCAGGAAGATGAAGAAGGCATCGCCCGCCAGGAATTTGGGCACGATCAGTGGCAGATAGCTGTCCACCCAACCCAGGTTGAGGAACAGGATATATTGGGGGATGAGCACGACATGATAGGGGATCATCAGCGTCATCATCATCAAGGCGAACCAGATGGTCTTGCCCGAGAATTCGAGCCGCGCAAACGCATAGGCGGCAAACGAGCAGGAGATGACATTGCCGAGCACCGAGAGCACGGTGACCACGGTCGAGTTCCAGAAAAAGGTCGTGAAGCTCACCGGCAGGGCGTTCCAGCCCTCGGAATAATTCTCCCACTGAAATTCGCTCGGCCATAGACCCAGATCGCCGAAGATCTGATTGTCAGGCTTGAGCGAAGCGGCAAACATCCAGATCAGCGGGTAGATCATCACCAGCGAGGTGAGGATCAGGAAGATGTGCTTGAGCACGGCGGAGCGCTTGGCGCGCCTGGCCCGTTCCTGACGATAGGCATGGGCAATGTCAGCGGTGGTCTGGGCAGGCATGGTGGATGCGCTCATGGCTCAGCCCCTCTCGTTCTCGTAGTGGACCCAGTATTTGGAGGTCCAGAAGGCAATGGCGGTGAACAGCGCGATAATCAGCAACAGCACCCAGGCCAGCGCCGAGGCATAGCCCATGCGCAGGAAGCTGAAAGCCTCGTTGTAGAGATAGACGGTGAAGAACAGCAGGCTATCGAGCGGCGCGCCCGAGCCACCGGAAATGATGAAGGCGCCAGAGAAACTCTTGAAGGCCTCGATCATCTGCAGCACCAGGTTGAAGAAGATGACTGGCGCCAGCAGCGGCACGGTGATGGCGAAGAATTTCTTCACCGGCCCGGCCGCATCGATTTCCGCTGCCTCGTAGAGCTCCTGCGGAATGGCGCGCAGGCCGGCAAGGAAGATCAGCATGGGCGATCCGAACTGCCAGATAGCCAGCACGATCAGCGTCCAGAGCGAGTATTTCGGATCGGCCAGCCAGTAGGGGCCCTCGGCGCCGAACAGGCGCAGGATCGAATTGATCACCCCGTCATAGTTGAATAGCTGGCGCCACAGGATAGCCACGGCAATCGAGCCGCCCAGAATGGAGGGCAGATAGAATAGCGCCCGGTACCAGCCGATGGCGCGGATACCCTTGTCGAGCGCCATCGCCACCCCAAGGGCGAAGATCAGCTTGAGCGGCACCGAGATGACCACGAACTGGAACGTGACCTGTAGCGCCTTCCAGAAGCGCTGGTCGTATTGAAACATATAGACATAGTGGTCGAGCCCGAGCCATTGCGGCGGGCGCACCACATTATACTTGGTGAAGCTGAGATAGAGCGAGGCCAGGATTGGCCCGATCGCCAGCAGGAAGAAGCCCACCAGCCACGGGGACAGAAAGGCGTATCCGGCAAAGTTGCGGCGGAAGAATTTTTGCACGCGCGGCTCCAGTCTCAACTGTTCCCGTTGATCGAAATAGAGCGGAGGCAACGCCTGCCGCGATAAGGACAGGCGCCGCCTCTTCTCGAGGAGATATCCGCCGCCCCACGGGAGAAAGGGCGGCGGACCGGGTATTCTGACCTATGCGCGGGCCAGGATGGCGCGGGCCTGGTTGAGGAAGTCCGATGCCACTTCGGGGATGGGACGTTCGCCAAGCAGAACGTTGACAGCCAAACGCTCGAAAGTCTGCTCGACCTCGTTGGAGCCACTGGGCGGAGGTGGCGGCAGCACGGCCGTCTTGCCCTGGATCTTGTCGAAGAACTCGACCGAGCGGGCCTCGACATCGGTCAGGTCGGGCTGCAGGGCCGCGCGCACATCGCTCTGGCTCGGAATGCCGCGTTCCAGACCCAGCACCTTGGTCATGTCGAGATCGTTGACGAAGGCGCTCATATAGGTGGTGGCGGCTTCGGGGTTGGCGCTGTCGCGCGTCAGGCAGACGAACTGGCTGGGCTGCACGATCGAGCCCGGCACCATGTCCGGCGTATTGGGATACATGGCCGCGCCCAAGGTGTCCTGCATCAGGCTCTGCACGCCCACCAACTGGTTGGACCAGAGATAGGTCATGGCCGTCTTGCCGGTGACCACGCCCATCTGGCTCAGCTCCGACACACCGGCGAGACCGGCGCTTTCCGGGCCCGGCGGGGTGCCGCCAGCATTGCGGATCTTTTCCCAGGTTGCCCAGTATTCCTCGACGATTTCCTGAGTCGGGCCATAGGAGCCATCCTCGTTGAACAGCATGGCGCCCTTCTGCACCACGAAGTCGGAGAAATTCTGGTAGTCCGCCGTGTTGTCGTCGGTACCAGCAACGCCCGTGGCCTCCTTGACGGCGGCGGCGAATTCGGCCAGCTCGTCATAAGTATAGCCATAGGGGTCGAAGTCCTCGCCCGGGACGATCCCTGCTTCCTCGAACAGCCGCGAGTTGTACATCGCCATATGGCTGTTGGCGCCGATGGAGAGCGCATAGAACTTGCCGTCCACGGTGCCGGCATCGATGGCGCTCTGGTCCATCTTGGAGATATCGAGGGTCTTGCCCACATAATCGTCCAGCGGCACGACGGCGCCATTGGCGATATATTCGAACAGCACGCCATAACCCTGCTGGATCACGTCGGGCATGTTGCCGCCCGCGATCTGGGTGGTCAGCTTGGTGAAGTAGTCGCCAAAACCAAGGGTTTCACCAGTGACGTTGATGTCGGGGTGCTTGCCATTGAAGATGTCGATCACTTCGAAGGTGCGGCGGTCGCGCTCCGGATTGCCCCACCAGAAGTGGCGGATCTCCGCCGTCTGCGCGAAGGCCGGGCGCCCCATGGCTGCCAGTGCCAGCACGGAGCCCGATGCCCCCAGAAACGCTCTTCTCGATAGTTTGCTCATTGTATTTCCTCCCTTGAGCCTTCCAGTTTCAGCCAGCGCCGAGTCCTCAACCGGCCCTTGCCATTTGCATTGCTGACTTACGTACCTCCGGGTGCGGGTCAACAAACTTCGTGCCATTCTGGCCCCACCTAAGCGTTGGCGGCCACAGGCAATTTGTGTGGCATGACGATCCGGCGCCGTTCGGGCGTCAGCCGCGCCAGAAGCTCCTGGCTGGGCACCATTTCATGCCGGAAATAGCCCCAGCTCGGGCCATAGCGATAAACCGTCATGCGGCGCTGGCCCGGATTGGTGCGCCGGGCCGAGCCGTGCATGATGGCGTCGACGAACATCAGCGCATCGCCAGCCTTGAGATGCACTTCCAACGCTCCGGCAATGCCGTCCACCGAGGTCTGCTCGTCGCGCTTGTCGAGGGCGACGGTCTGGGGATGGCGAAGATTGGATTTGTGGCTGCCTGGAATGACCATGGTCGCGCCATCGCCAGGACCGATATCGTTCAGCGCAATCAACACATTGACCTGGCCGCAGTGAAACCGTCCGGCGTGAAAGCGATACTGGGTACGAATGGTGCCAACATGACCGCCCGAATGCAGGCGTAGCGCCTGACCCGGCCCGCGCGCCGAAGCAAAGCATTCATCGATAAAGGCAAGGCCGTGGTGACCGTCGAAATTTTCCGGATCGTCGGCACCGATGAAGTGGACAGCCTTGGCAAACCAGGACGGATGATCAATCAATCGCTCCCAGGCAGGACCGGCCTCATAGACCTGCTGCAGGATCAGGCCCTCCTGGCGGTCAGGCCGATTGAAGAGCCGCACATGGCCGTCCCAGCCATCGCCAACGAAATCCTGATGCTGGTCGAGCGTGGCGTTACAAGCCGCCAGCTCTTCGGCCGACAGCGCGGCGGGAATGACCAGGTATCCGTTGAGATCGAACAGATAGCGTTCGAGTTCGGTGCATGCAGCACCAGGTGCCAACCCTGCGTCCATCCGTTGCTCCCGCCATGCCCCGTTTCGGGGTCAATTCTGCGCGGTGCTGTTGGGAGGGTTCATCCCGCCAACCGCGACCGCACGGTTGAAATCATTTTGCGGGCAACTCAGAAGGTCGATACAAGCAACTGTCCGTGGGTAAACGTCGGTCAGACAGCAGAAGTACCGCGTAGCTCACGCTTTACCACATACCCTGGCTGGGCCCTTGGGCCCATGACGTGTCTCCGGCCGTTCCTGAGAGGTTGTTCCCACTCAGATTGGGCCAAAGATCACCATATCTTCCATACAAGTCAAGTGGGCTTTGTGCCTCCTCCTTCTCCTTTTGACTTCCGCTGTCGCCTGTTCGCCAACTTGATGTTCTGCAAGGCTTTCGCCCAGAGCAGTTTTGGGGATATGCAGAGACAATTCAAACGCACGAAAAGGGGTGCATCCACGATAGTTCAGAAGTACTTCGGTTCGGGATCCGCGATTGTTGAATTGCTGACTTTGGGCAACTGAGAGAGTCATCTTGCGGGACACTTGATGCGGCCTCACCAGCGGTGGGGCCGCTAATCGTCAGACTTCGGTGTGTTCCGCCAGTTCCAGTGCGTCTTCGACGTCGACGCCCAGATACCGAACCGTGTTTTCGATCTTGGTATGGCCAAGAAGGATCTGCACGGCGCGGAGATTGCCGGTTGCCTTGTAGATGAGCGAGGCCTTGGTGCGCCGGAGCGAATGCGTACCGTACTCCTCCTTGCGAAGACCGATGGCGGTCACCCACTCATCCACCAGTCGAGCGTATTGCCTGGTGCTCAGATGATCGTTCGGGTCGGCTCGGCTAGGAAACGCGAAGTCCTCAACCGAGCCTCCTCGCCTCTCAAGCCATGACAGCAAACTTGTTCTGGCATCACTCGTGATCTCGAACTGCACTGGTCGACCGGTCTCCTGCTGGATCACCATCGCCCGAGCGCGAATGTCATGACCGGTCACCAGTGTGCCGATCTTGAGCTTGACCAGATCGCAACCGCGCAGCTTGCTATCGATGGCGAGGTCAAACAACGCTCGGTCGCGCATTCGGCCCTCCCGATCCAGAAAGAACCTGATTGCCCAGATCTGCCGGACCTTCAGCGCCCGCTTTGCGCCGACTTGCCGACCGGCGTTCCAAGCCGGCCGACCTCTGGCGGCGGGGTCATATTGTGAGATACCCATTTTCATTCTCCTTTGGCCACTATTGGCCAGACAGAGAACGACTAAGGCGGGCGGTTCATCGCCTAGCGCCGTGACGAACTCGCTAGAATTACCTCTCTGCCCCACAATCCTCCAAGGCAGCGCCGCCGGCGGGGCCGGGTGCGGAATGGCCGGAATTGGCTCAACTGGCAACAAATCGGACTGCGCCCTTGCTATCGAAAGGTCCCAATCAGAATACGAAGTTGCTTGCCTGCCAGAGCCGACGCTCAAGGATGACAAGCCATTCAGTCTTAGCTGCCTCGTGATCTGGACCACGGCCCAAGCTTCGATCTTGGCCGATAACTGTTGATTTAAGTCAGTCAGCCAAAGGCAGCAGTCGGATCAGCGCCTTGACGGCCACTTCATAGCCATAGGCCCCAAGGCCTGCGATCACTGCGTTGGCGCGCATGGAGACATAAGAGCGATGATAGATCGGCTCTCTCTTGTGAATGTTGGAGATATGCAACTCGATAACCGGGCCCTCCACCATTTTCAAAGCATCCAGCAGGGCCAGTGAAGTGAAGGTAAGGGCTGCTGGATTAATCACAATTCCGGAGCCTTCATCGATTGCCTCGTGAACCAAACCGATGAGTTTTTCTTCGCTGTTGGTCTGTTGGAAAATGACCCCATGCTCGCCGGCTGCAGCCCTGCACATCGCCTCCACCTCGGCCAGTGTCGTCGTGCCGTAAATATGCGGCTCGCGCTTTCCCAAGCGATTCAGATTAGGGCCGTTGAGAACGTAGATGGGCTTCATTTCATATCCTTCGGATTAACCCTGGTAGCCAAAAAGACGCGGCAACCACAGCACTGTTTCGGGCACGAAGGTGAACAGCATCAGCGCCCCAAGCAGCACAGCCAGGAACGGCAGCGTGTCGCTCACTATGTCCTTGAGCTTGGCGCCCGAGACCGTCTGCATCACGAAAAGCAGCATGCCATAAGGCGGGGTTATCAGGCCGATCATCACATTGACGACCGCGACGACGCCGAAATGCACCAGGTCAATGCCCAAAGCCGCAGCCGACGGCACCAGAACCGGGATGATGATCAGAATAATCGCCGTTCCTTCGAGGACGCAGCCGAGCAGCAGCAGAACAACATTGACGAAGATCAAGAACATCACCGCATCGAGGTTCCACTCCGTGAGCACTGCGCTCAAGGACGCTGGAATGTTTTCGACCGTGACCACGTAATTGAGCACCAATGCGCCGGCGATCAGCATACCGATCGACACGGTGGTTTTTGAGCTGACCACCAACGACGAATAAAAGTTCCTCCAGCTGATCGAGCGATAAAGCACGATCGAGACGACGAGCGCATAGGCGGCAGCGACGGCAGCGGCTTCGGTGGGTGTGGTGATACCGCTATAGATAAAGAATAGCAGCACAACAGGCATCATCAGGGCCGGTAGAGACTGCCAGGTAATTTTGGGCAGCTGCCGCAGCGGCACCGGGGCTTCCACGGGAAAGTTGTGCTTCTTGGCCTTGTAAAAAATGATCAAGGCCAGCGAGAGCCCCATGATCACACCGGGAATGATCCCACCCATAAACAAGTAGCCAATCGACGCATCAGAAACCAGGGCATAGAGCACCATGGGTATGGAAGGCGGAATGATCGGCCCGATCACTGCCGACGAGGCCGTGAGCGCCGCAGCGAAGGAATTTGGGTATTTCCCGTCGCGCGTCATCAGCGAGTGGACCATTTTGCCGGTCCCGGCCGCGTCAGCAATTGCCGAGCCCGACATGCCCGCAAAAACGATTGACTGCAGCACATTGACCAGCGCCAGACCGCCCCGGAAGCGGCCGACCACGGCGTTGCACCAGACCAGTAGCTTGTCCGAGAGGGAGCCGATATTCATGAACTCGGCCGCCAGGATGAACAGCGGTACGGCCAGGATGATGTAGTTGGCGTACATGCGGTTGAGGAATTGCTCAGCCACGATCCCCATGTCTAAGCCGTTGAGGAGGAGATAGAGGATCGAGCCGCCGATCATCGACAAGCCAATCGGCAACCCTAGAACGGCCAGCACCAGAATTGCGGCAATACAGAGAAAGAAGGGGTCGGTGAGCAGTTCCATCATTTGGTCTCTTCCTGCTCTTCACGTCCCCAAACCGCCACGCCAGCGCGCCAGATATACCGGATCACGGTCACGACGGCGAAGACGATAAAGATGGAGTAGACGTAGTCGTAGCGGATCTTGAGATAGGCGGTCTTTTCGACCTTCATGAACAAGATGTAGTCGACCATGGCCGGCAGGGCTGTCGCCAAAAGGACGATGATCGCAAGAGCGGTGATCACCGTCATCACGCGGCGCGCCTTGTTGCCTACTGCCGAATAGACGACGTCAAGCCGGACGTCGTCGCGGTCACGCAATACAAAGGCCGCGCCAAACAGGACGATCCACACCCACAAGATAGCGCTGATCTCATGCGCCCAACCTGTCGGCAATTGCAGCACGTAGCGAAACACAATCTGGATGATAAAGGCGAAGAACATCGCGCCCAGCATCAGCGCCAGAATGTTTTCAGCTCTTTTGGACAACCAGCGTCCAAGCTGGATCAGGCCGGCCATATCGTCCTCCCCGTCGATAGCAATGGGGGCACGCTATCGCCGTCGTCTCTGTATGAGAAATGCAAAAATGGGTGCCGCTCAATGGCGGCACCCGAACGCGTAATTACAGCGCGTTGATGGCGTCGAGCGCGCCTTCCGGCCAATCGTTGGCCAGATCGGATTCGAGATATTTCTGCTGCGCATAAGAGCGGAAGGCATCCTGATCGGGCTCATAGATATCCAGGCCGACGCTCTTGAAGCGGTCAACCAGTTCAGCCTCGCGCTTCAGGTGCTCTTCCTGGCTGAAGTCGATGGCAACCTTGGCAGCGGCCTGGAAGGCCTCCTGCTGTTCCGGGTTCATGGCGTCCCAGGCAGAGTTGCTGATCACCAGAAGGTCGAAACCAACCAGGTGTGAGGTCAGGACAATTTGGTCCATAACTTCGTAGAACTTCATATTCTCAACGTTTGGCAGGGGGTTGTCCTGGCCGTCGATGGCACCGGTCTGAAGACCTGTATAAACCTCCGCATAGGCCATTGGCGTTGGGTTGGCACCCAGCGACGTGCCGAGGAACTGCCAAGCATCGCCGCCCGGCATGCGCAGCTTGATACCGGCCATGTCCGCTGGGGTTGCGATCTTTTTGTCACCGCGCAAGCCTACCTGACGGGCACCGAAATAGGTCGGCCCGAGAATCTTGAGGCCGAGCTGGTCTGACGCCATCTGCTTGAATTCAGCACCCACTTCGCTGTCAAAGAAAGCACGCAGGTGGGCAGCGTCCCGGAACAGATAGGCCGAGGTCAGCAGCGACCAGGCGGGAATCTGGTTGGAGATGTCCTGAGGAGCAATGTTGCCCAATTCCAGGTTGCCACGTTGCAGCGCTACCAGCTCGGTGCCCTGCGCAAACAGAGTTGCCCCGTAGTAGGGCTCAACAGTGGCAAAGTCCGCAACCTGCGATGAGAGCAGGTTGATCATTTCAGCGCGAATGTCCTGCTCCGAAAACACCGCAGAAAAGCGCAGCGTTGGATTATCCTGGGCAAGCGCCGGAAAGGCAGCTGCCAGCAGCAGGCCACCCACCATAAGGGCGCGACGTGAAAGCGAAATATTCATCAATCTTCCTCCCTGGAATGTCTCACATTCCACTTTTGTTACCTTCGTGAGCCGAACCACTGCGGCCCGGCATGATCCGTTGCGGGTCTTCACTCCCATCGAACGGATGTGCTCCGACACTGAAAACCTCCCGTCATCGGGCTGGATGCACTTTGTACGAAATGGTTCGTTCATGTCAATGGCGAGAATTTGACACTGAAAGTCTGCTTCCTATTCCTCAGTTGAACTGATAACTATCAGACAATACTCATTTCGTCAGATAACTTTGATTATGTCCAGATACGATCTTTCGCAATCTGTCGGCGCAGCCACCTATCAGCGCATGCGACAGGACATCATTGCCTGCCGCCTTCGCCCCGGAGACAAACTGCGGCTGGAGGGGCTTCGCGAACGCTATGATGCGGGCGTTAGCACGCTACGAGAGATTCTGAGCCGACTGGTCAGCGAGTCACTTGTGGTCGCGGAGGGGCAGAAGGGGTTCGCGGTTGCGCCCGTCACGCTGCAGGACTTGCGTGAAATCGCCGACCTCAGATTATTGCTCGAAAGCCACGCCCTCGCTCTTTCCCTGGCAGCGGGCGACCTGGAATGGGAAGGTCGCGTCGTTGCGGCGCATCACATACTGGCTGCCACTGAAAAGAAGTTGTTGGCAGGGCAGGAACGCCAGACGGTCAACTGGGTGCGATACGACTTCGCCTTTCACAACGCTCTCATCTCGGCATGCGGGTCACAGGTGCTCCTTGACCTGCATGCCGCAACGTTTAACCGCTTTCTGCGCTATCACATGTGGGCAGCCAGCTTCCGCGGTGCCGGCGTAGTCGATGACCATCAGGTGCTGTTCGAAATGGCGATCGCCCGCGATGTCGATGGCGCACTGACCATGTTGGCCACCCACGTCAATAGTGGCGTGGAGCATGTGCTGTTGACTGGCAGGCTGGACAATTAGGCATTTGCCGCAAACGTCTTGCTCATTTCCGCGCTGTCCGGATCAATATCGGTGAACAGACGGAAGGCGCGAGCCGCTTGGTAGATGGCCATTCCGCCGCCGGGCAATGTGCGGCATCCAAGCAGCGAGGCATGGCGGATCAGTTCGGTTTCGCGCGGAAAGTAAATTATGTCGGCCAGCCATTGATGCGGACCAAGGACTGCCGGATCGAAGGGCATGCCCGGCAGCTTCTCCATCCCAACGGGTGTGGCATTCACCACGCCGGCCGCATGGCCGATCACTTCCCCCAATTGGTCGGGCATCAGGGCCTGGGTGCGAGCATTGCTGGTTCGCGCGATATGAGTGGCCAGATTTTGTGCCCGTGCGGCGTCAGCATCGACGATATCGAGTGAAGTGGCGCCAAGTTGGACCAGGGCATGAGCAATGGCCGCGCCGGCGCCCCCTGCCCCGACCTGCACGACATGGTCCATCTGTACCGCACCAAGGCCGGCTCGGACACTTTGGGCAAAGCCCCAGCTATCGGTGTTGTGTCCCATGCAGCCGCCATGTCTCAACACGACTGTATTTACGGCGCCAATCAAATCGGCTTCCGGCGACAAATCATCGAGCAAGGGCAGAATGACTTGTTTGAAGGGATAGGTGATGTTCAGCCCTGAATAGCCACGCTCCCTGACTGCGGCCAGCATGGCCTCAAGATCGTTGTCTTCGAGGCCAAGGCGGTCGAAGTCGATCAAGTCGTAGCGGTAGTGGAGGCCGTGCCGTTCCCCTTCAGCTTCGTGCATGGCCGGTGTGAGCGACAAACCAATGCCCCGCCCGAACAAGCCGACCCGCACGCCATTGTCTTGTGTACCAGCAAAACCGGAGCGCGCCGCATCAACGATCGCGAAGGCGTTTCGAACGCGATCACCTTGTTTAGTCACCGAGAAGCTCCCTGGCGGAAAACTCTCCGCCCTTGTTTTCATACATCCCTCGCCATTAGAAGAACGTGAGGGCATTTTCTCCACAATGTACGAACTGGTTAGTTTGGTCAATTCGGAGAGTATTGGAAAGGCATTTTTCCCGATGGCGGAAATGGGGTCGGATGTGAAAAAGGCAGGGCGCAGGACGCCTGCGCGCCAGCAAGACCCGGAGGGAACACGGGCCAACATTATCGAAGTGGCCAGCCAGGAATTTGCCCTCAACGGTCTTTCAGGTGCCCGGATCGACGAAATTGCCGCCAAGACGCGCTCCTCCAAGCGAATGATCTACTACTATTTCGGCGACAAGGAGGGGCTTTACCTCAGCGCATTGGAAGCTGCTTATGCCACGGTGCGGGAAGGTGAGGCTGAACTTGATGTTGCCGGGCTTCCACCCGTCGACGGGATGCGGCGCCTGGTGGAATTTACTTTCGACCATCATCACCAGCATGAGAACTTTATTCGCATGGTGATGATCGAGAACATCCACCATGGACAGTATCTGGAACGTTCAGGCGTCGTGCGAGAACTGAACGTCACAGCGATTGCCCGGATCAAGGAGCTTTATGAGCGCGGCGTCAACGAGGGGCACTTTCGGCCGGGACTGGATCCGCTGGAAATCCATTGGCAAATCAGCGCACTTTGCTTCTTCAACGTCTCGAACCGGGCTACATTCTCACAACTGTTCGCACGCGACTTCGGCAGTGCAGAGATGCAGAAGAAGCTCAAGCAGAATACCACCGAAATGGTCCTGCGCTATCTGGCACGCGAAGCTGCACCCAACAGGCTCTGAGCTCCAATAGGAAGGGGAGCGAAGACCTGCCAGCGTCACTTAGCAGATGTCTCGTTGACCATATTCCGCCATGTCGGTACATTGTACGAACTGGTTCGTTCAGGATTGTGTCATGAAGACGTCTATCGCCACGGTTTCCATCAGCGGAGACCTCCGGGAGAAGCTAGAAGCCATTGCCGCGGCGGGATTTGACGGGGTGGAAATTTTCGAGAATGACTTTCTATCCTTCGACCGCAGTCCGGCCGAGGTGCGGCGCATGGCCTTGGACCTTGGCCTAGAAATTACCCTCTTCCAGCCGTTTCGGGATTTCGAGGGCCTGCCAGAATTGCAACGGGCGCAAGCCTTTGAGCGGGCCGAGCGGAAGTTCGATCTCATGGAAGAACTTGGTGCGCCGCTCATGCTGGTCTGTTCCAACGTGGCGCCGGCGGCGCTCGGCGGCATTGATCGCGCGGCGGCCGATTTCCACGAATTGGGAGAGCGGGCAGGCAAACGCGGCCTGAAAGTTGGCTACGAAGCTCTTGCCTGGGGGCGGCATATCAACGACCACCGCGACGCCTGGGAAATCGTACGCAGGGCCGATCACCCCAATGTTGGCGTCATTCTCGACAGCTTCCACAGCTTGTCGCGCCGCATCGATTCCGATTCGATCCGCGCCATTCCCGGCGATAAAATTTTCATTGTACAACTGGCCGACGCACCGGCGCTTGATATGGACCTGCTCTACTGGAGCCGCCACTTCCGTAGCATGCCGGGAGAGGGCGACCTCCCCGTCGTCGACTTTGCTCGCGCCGTGGTGGCCACCGGTTATGATGGCCCATTCTCGCTGGAAATCTTCAACGACCAGTTCCGTTCAGGCTCACCGCGCGCCATTGCTCAGGACGGACATCGATCGCTCGTCTTCCTGATGGACGAGGTCAGGGCGACTGAGCCCGAGCTGTCTCATAGTTTTCCGATGTTACCGCCACGAAGAACGGTGAAATGCGTCTCCTTCATCGAATTTACGGCCGATGAAGCCGAAGCGCAGAGCCTTCGGACAATGCTCCGGCAATTGGGATTTGCGTTTACCGGCCGCCACAAAAACAAGAATGTGGAACGCTTCACCCAGGGCGACATAAACATTGTCGTCAACACCGAACGCGAGGGGCTGGCCCACGCTGCTTACGTGACGCACGGCACGTCGGCCTATGCAATGGGTCTTCTAGTCGATGACGCCCAGGCAGCGCTGGACCGCGCCAAAGCGCTGGGTGCCCAGCCTTTTCTGCAGGGTGTTGCGCCGGGAGAACTGGCGATCCCCGCGGTCCGGGGTGTCGGCGGCGGGGTCATTTATTTCCTCGATGACCACTCCGATCTTGCAAAGGTCTGGGACATCGAGTTCGAGCCGCTTCCCCCGCAGACGGGTGGTGCCGGGTTAATCGGATTCGATCATGTCGCCCAGACGATGAATTATGAGGAGATGCTCACATGGATACTCTTCTACCGCTCGATTTTCGACGTGGACAAGGGACCAATGGTTGACGTTATCGACCCGTCTGGCCTGGTGCGAAGCCAGGTCATCTCTAATGAGACCGGCACTTTGCGCCTGACCCTCAACGGAGCGGAGAGTCACCGGACTCTGGCGGGCCGGTTCATCGCAGAAACCTTCGGATCAAGCGTTCAGCACATTGCCTTTGTGTCCAACGACATTTTCGCCACCGCCGCGAAACTTCAGGAAAATGGCCTAGTCACTTTGGAAATCTCGCCAAATTACTATGCCGACCTGGAAGCGCGGCTTGGACTGGGGCCCGAGGCCATAGCCGAGTTGAAAAGCGCAAATCTACTTTATGACCGGGACGAGAAAGGTGAGTATTTTCAACTCTATTCAGCCAATTTCGGCGATGGCTTCTTCTTTGAAATTGTCCAGAGAAAAGGAGCCTATGCAGGCTTTGGCGCCATCAACGCGCCGTTCCGCATCGCCGCGCAAAAACGTGCATCTCGCCCTGCCAGCGTTCCACGAAGGTAAGGCGCTGAATGCGACCACCAATTCACTCGCCTGCAATCACCCGGCTGGTACACCAACTAGCGGGGTCGACCATCCGACCGGCAGTGCGTTGCACTGAGAGCGTCGAGAGCCTTGCCAATAAGGCCAGCATTGACGCCCGGAGCAAGCCACGCGCCGCTCCGAGTAGTTAGCAAATCGTAAACCTTGACCCCGCTTTAACCTTCAGGTGCAAAACTGGGCGAACCTGGAGTTTGCCATGCGCGCAAAGCACGTCTTGATTGTGGGTCTTGTATGCCTGACGTCAGGCGCCCAGAGCCTTGCCGAGGACTTTCCCAATCAATTCGAGGTTGCCGCGGCTGTCGAAAAGGACAGCGCCGGCATCTACAAGCTCAAGTGGCAGCGCCAGCTGCTCGCGATCCACACGGCCTTTGCAGCAGAACTCGCGGGCGGGGCGGCGGTCGATTATACGGCCACTGGATCCATCACTCCAACAAGTCCAGCACGTCCGACGAGGTAAACGTCTCCCAGCGCTTGACCCCGCTGGTGACGGAAGTGACCGAGCGGCGCTCACCAAGCTGGTCTTCGCGGAGGTAGTGGCACGCTGCTCCTGCAACACCGAAGCCCAGACGCGCCCGAAGCACTACTTGAGCACGCAGGCCTCCTTGCCCAAAAATCGAGGAAGAAGGCGTCTACAACTCTAGGGGCTATTCAGGCGATCTGGTTCTGGACAATGAAAGCATCTAGTTCTGCCTGCTGTTCCGGTGTCAGTGGCCAGGCGGAAGGCGGACGAGTTGGCCCGCAGTCGCGGCCAAGGGCCAGAAGCGCAGCCTTTACACCGGTGACGTTGGTGCCGTTCATTTCCTCGGCGCGGATTTCCTCGAAAGTCTTCATGCCAGCGATAAGATCATTGGCGATCGCAAAGTCTCCCGCCTCCAGCGCCGCATGAATGGCCAGGGATCGTTCTGGCCAGACATTGATCAGTCCAGACGTAAAGCCGCGCGCGCCGACCGCATAAAAGGCTGGCGCCCAGATCTCCGCCAGCCCGCCGACCCAGATCAGTGACGGATCGCAGGCCGCCTTGGCTTCGGCGAGCTTGAGCGGATTGGGCGCCGCCCACTTAATACCCTTGACCTGCGGTAGCGCGCAGAGATCGGAAATGGCTTTGGTGCCAATCGCGTCATTGCGCAAATAGAGCATCATCGGCAACCCGCCCGAAGCGTCAGCGATAGCCTTCAGGTAGTCGACAATGCCGCGTGGGGACACAAAAGGATCGGGCGGTTGATGCACCATGAGCGCAGTCGCCCCCGCCTCGGCGGACGTCTTGGCCAAGGCCATGGCATCGCGAATGCCACGCCCGATCCCGGCGAGAACAGGGGCACGACCATCGACTAGACGCACGACCTCGCGCACCATGGTCGAGGCTTCCTCCGTGGTCAGCGCGTAGAACTCGCCGGTATTGCCATTGACTACCGGCATATGCAGGCCCGCCCCCAGGGCGCGATCCAGGATCGGGATCAGCTTTTGCGGTGCCACATCGCCATTGGCGTCATAGGGAGTGACCAAAATGCCGGAAATGCCGGTCAGGGCCTGTTCGAGAGAGAGTGCCATTGCTCTGATCTTTCTTAGAAAATATCGGGTTCGCCGGCAGCGCGGCCAAAATCGCGCTCGAGAAAGTCGAAATCGCAACCTTTGTCGGCCTGGGTGACATGATTGGTGTACATCCAGCCCCAGCCTCGCTCGCAACGAGGTGCTGGGGGCGCCAAGGCTGCGCGGCGGCGCGCAATTTCGTCTTCGGCCACTAACATGTCGAGGCGCCGATTGGGCAGATCGAGCTTTACGATATCGCCGGTCTGCAGGAGTGCCAGCGGCCCGCCCACAAAGCTTTCCGGCGCAACATGCAGCACGCAGGCGCCATAGGAGGTGCCGGACATGCGCGCGTCGGAGATCCGCAGCATGTCGCGATGGCCCTGTTTGATCAGGGCTTTGGGAATGGGCAACATGCCCCATTCCGGCATTCCCGGCCCGCCTTGCGGCCCGGCATTGCGCAGGACGAGAACATGGTCGGGCGTCACGTCGAGATGTTCGTCGTCGATGGCCTTTTTCATCTCGGGGTAGGAGTCAAAGACCAGCGCCGGTCCTTCATGCACGTAGTATTTCGGGTCGCAGGCCGCCGGCTTGATGATAGCACCATCCGGGCAGAGGTTGCCCCGCAATACGGCTAGCGAGCCTTCGTGATAGACGGGATTGGACAGTGGTCGAATGACGTCGTCATTGTAGACGACGGCTTCGGCAATGTTCTCGCCCAAAGTCCTACCATTGGCGGTGATCGCCGAGGTGTCGAGACGATCGGCGATCTGTTGCTCCAACGCCAACAGGCCACCGGCGAAGTAGAAATCTTCCATCAGATAGTCCTTGCCGGATGGGCGCACATTGGCGAGCAGCGGCGTGTTCCGCCCAAGTGCGTCAAGGTCATCAAGCGTCAGGCTGACACCGGCACGGCGGGCCATGGCGATAAGATGCACCACCGCATTGGTCGAGCAGCCAGTGGCCATGGCGACAATGGCGGCGTTGCGCACGGACGCTTCGGTAACGATCCGGTCGGGCGTCAAATCCTCCCAGACCATGTCCACGATGCGACGGCCGCAATCCGACGACATGCGGCTATGCGCCGAATCCACAGCGGGAATGGACGATGCGCCCGGCAAAGTCAGTCCCAGCGCATCGGTGATCGCCGTCATGGTCGAAGCCGTGCCCATGGTCATGCAGACACCTGCAGAGCGGGCAATACCGCCCTGCACGCCGCGCCACTGCTCGCCGCTGACATTGCCGGCGCGTCGTTCGTCCCAGTATTTCCAGGCGTCGGAGCCCGAGCCAAGGGATTTGCCCGCATAATTGCCGCGCAGCATTGGCCCGGCCGGCAGATAAATCATCGGGACGCCTGCGGTAATGCCACCCATAACCAGACCCGGCGTGGTCTTGTCGCAGCCACCCATCAGCACCACGCCATCAAGCGGGTGCGAGCGGATCGTCTCTTCAGCCTCCATAGCCAGCATGTTGCGGTAGAGCATGGAGGTCGGCTTGGTGAAGCTCTCGTCGACCGACAGGGTCGGCAGTTCCACCGGAAAACCGCCCGCCTGCAGAACCCCGCGCTTCACCGCCGCAACGCGCTCGGGAAAGTGACTGTGGCAGGAATTGAGCTCGGACCAGGTATTGAGAATGCCGATCACGGGCTTGCCCATGAAGTCATCTTCGGAATAGCCCAGTTGCATCATGCGGGAGCGATGACCAAAGCTGCGCAGGTCGTCGGGCGCAAACCAGCGGGCAGACCGCAATTGGGTAGCACTCTTGCGAGACATGTCGTTCATCATCCCCCAGATCTCTTCTCGATAGAGGTTGGTGTCATAGCTTCACCAGCGTTTTCACAATCACCGGCAGACCGGTGTCGAAGGACTGGTTGGCGGCGATACCGGTGAGGATGGAGAGGGCGCCGTCGCGGTGGTTGGCACCATAGCCGGGGCGCGGCGCGGCATTGCCGAAGATTTCCTCGAGCATGATCTTGTCGCCGCCACCATGACCGCCTTCGCCATGCTGGACCGGAACGACGCGCGGCTCGCCGTGAAGTGGGAAGTGATAGAGCTTGACGCCCTTGGCGGCCCCTTCAGTGTCCGAGGTCGAGCCGGCATTGATATAGGAATTCTCGTGCACGGTGAGTTCCAGGCGCCCGCCGGTGCCGTTGATGGCGACGTTAAAGCCTTCCCAGGGTGCATAGGCATAGAGCGAATAGGTCATCACCGCCTTGTTGGCGTAGCGCACCATGACATTCATGGTGTCCTCGATGGAAATGCCGTCGCCGAACACGTTCTGGTCGCGCTGGTAGCCGTCTTCCTTCTCGCCGTCCCAATAAAGACCCTTCTGCACCGGGTTTGCGGTCAGGTCGATGGCGAAGGGGTCATCCTTGGCCGCTTCGACACCCGTGGTTCGGGTATAGGGGGTGAAAACACCCCGTTCCTCGGCGTTGGCGCGGCCGTAGAATTTGAGGTCGCCCATGGCAAACACGGTGTCGGGCTGAGTGCCGAGCCAGAAATTGACCAGGTCGAAATGGTGGGTCGACTTATGCACCATCAGGCCACCCGAATTGCGCTTATCGCGGTGCCAGCGGCGGAAGTAGTCGGCCCCGTGGCGGGTGTCGAGCAGCCATTCGAAATGCACCGAGGTCACCGTGCCGATGGCGCCCTCGGCAATCAGCTCGCGCAGGGCCGAATTATGCGGGGCATAACGATAGTTGAAGGTGACGCGGACCTGCTTGCCGGTGCGCTCGACAGCGTCGAGAATGGCCTGACATTTTTCCGGATCGGTGGTCATCGGCTTTTCGGTGATGACGTCGCAACCCGCTTCAAGCGCGGCAATAATGTAGTGGTGATGGGTGCGGTCGATCGAGGTGACGATGACAGTGTCGGGCTTTTGCTCGGCGATCATCTTGCCGAAATTGGCGGCCTTGTAGGTGGGCACCGCCTGGCCGGAGAGTTCCTCGACAATGACCTTGTTGGTGAAATCCATGCGGACTTGATTGGTGTCGCACAGGGCCAGCAGCCGGGACTGTTCGCGGTGCGGCCCCAGAATGGCCTCGTAGAACATCCGTGCGCGGCCTCCCGTTCCCACCAGCGCGTAAGTCTTGGCCATTCGATTTCTCCAGTCTCGATACAAATCGGTGCGCCGTCTCCTCGCCGGAGCCGGGCGAAAAAGCATCTACCATACAAGATTGCGGAAATGTACTGTTTCTTTCTACAATTGTGCAGCGCGGCGCCTGTTGGGCCTGCATGTAGCGAAAAAGGGCCAGAATCCTGTGGAAGACAGCAAACGAGGCAAGCCGTGCGCGGCCTATTCGTCACATGGTCCAGAAACGGAATCAGCCCGGGCTGGAGGCAAGGTGGGCGAGACGCTCGAAGGAACCATCGCATTTCGCGTCGTCGGCGCCTTGCGCGACGACATCGTCAGCATGGTGCTCAAGCCCGGCGACGTGATTTCTGAGAGCGATATCGCGGCCCGCTATGGCGTGTCGCGACAGCCGGTGCGCGAAGCCTTTATTCGTCTGGCCCAGCAGGGGCTGCTGCTGATCCGTCCCAAGCGTGCCACCGTGGTCAAGAAAATTTCGCCCGATGGGGTGCGACAGAGCCGGTTCATCCGCGAGAGCATTGAGGTTGAGATCATCCGCCGGGTGGCGACCGATCCCAAGCCCGAAACCGGCCAGATCCTGGACGATCTGATTGCCGATCAGGAAGCGGCTTCATCGGCCCATGACAGCCGCCGCTTCCACAGACAAGACGAATTGTTTCACCGCACCCTCGCCCGGCTGGCGGGTGTGGAATATGCGTGGCAGTTGATCGACGATCACAAGATGCAGCTCGACCGGGTGCGGTATCTGACCCTGGGCGTGTCATCGAGCCAGCGCGCCATTGCTGAACACAAGCAGATCGCAAAGGCCGTCAGCACGGGCGATGTGGTGGCGGCGGAAGCGGCCATGCGGGCGCATCTGGCCCGGGCCGAAGTGCTGCTCAGCCAGACTATCGAGGACTTTCCCGATTATTTCGAATAGCCCTGTGTGCAGGATTGTTGGAACCGGGGCGCTGCGGCGCCCTTGTTCTTGACCGGGCGCGCCAATAGGTTGCCCGGCAGGTGACTTTATCGGGAGACAAGCGCATGAAAACGCGGCGGCTGGGCAAGACGGATTATGAGGTCAGCGAGATTGGCCTGGGGTGCTGGCAGCTCGGCGGCGATTTCGGGCCGGTGGGCGATGAAACCGCCGACGCGATCCTGACCCATGCCCTTAATGCCGGGATCAGCTTCTGGGATACAGCCGATGTCTATGGCGGGGGGCTAAGCGAAAGCCGCATCGGCGCGCATGCCAAGGGCCCCAATGTCACCATCGCCACCAAGCTGGGTCGGGGGGCCGGCCTTTATCCCGATGGCTATTCCAAGCAGGCCATACGCGAAAGCCTTGTCGGTTCTGCCAAGCGTCTGGGCGTCGACACGCTCGATCTGGCGCAGTTGCACTGCGTGCCGACCGAGGTGCTGCGCGATGGCGCTATCTTTGGCTGGATGGACGAGCTCAAGGCCGAAGGGCTGGTGCGCCACTGGGGGGCGAGCGTTGAAACCATCGAGGAAGGCCTGATCTGCCTGGACCAGCCCGGCTGCGCCACGCTGCAGATCATTTTCAACCTGTTCCGCCAGGACGCGGCAGAGGAGCTTCTGCCCAAGGCCGCCGAAAAAGACGTCGGCATCATCGTGCGCCTGCCTTTGGCCAGCGGGTTGCTGAGCGGCAAATATGACAAGAACACCCAGTTCGAGGCCAGCGATCACCGCAGCTATAACCGCGACGGCGCGGCCTTTTCGGTGGGCGAAACCTTCTCGGGCATCCCCTTTGAGCGCGGCGTCGAACTGGTGCAGACGCTCAAGGGCTTTGCCCCCGAAGGCGTGCCGCTGAGCCAGTTCGCTTTGCGCTGGATTCTCGATCACCCGCAGGTCTCGACAGTGATTGCCGGCGTTTCCAAGCCCGAGCAGATCGCCGACAATGTCGCCGCGAGCGAACGCAAGAGCCTGTTCCCGGCGCTGCTCAAACAGCTCGGCGAATGGTATCGCGATGAGGTCAAGCCGGAGATCCGTGGCGGGGTGTAATCAGCGTTTCCAGCCTTTCGAGCGCAGCTCTATTGGCCGTCTCACCTGCGTTTGCCTCGCTGGAGCAAACTAAGGTGAGAAGCCCTAGCGAACCGACTGCTGCGCACCTAGGTTAGAGCCAAACAGAATTTCAAAAAGAGTAGCCTCATGTCCCATCCTGCCTTCGAGCTTGTCCGCGACGAGACCATTGCCGAGATTAAATCCCAGGCAAAACTCTATCGGCACAAGAAGACCGGGGCAGAGGTGCTTAGCCTCGTCAACGAGGACGAAAACAAGGTTTTCGGCATCACCTTCAAGACACCGCCGGAGGATTCGACCGGCATTGCGCATATCCTGGAGCACTCGGTGCTGTGCGGGTCGCGCAAATATCCGGTCAAGAAGCCGTTCGTCGAGCTGCTCAAGGGCAGCATGCACACCTTCCTCAACGCCATGACCTTTCCGGACAAGACCGCCTATCCGGTGGCCAGCCAGAACCTCAAGGATTTCTACAATCTGGTCGATGTTTATCTGGATGCAGTGTTGTTCCCGCTGATTTCCGAGGACACCTTCGAACAGGAAGGCTGGCACTACGAACTCGACGATCTCGAAGCGCCGCTGGTCTATAAGGGCGTGGTCTTCAACGAGATGAAGGGGGTCTATTCCTCCCCGGATTCGGTGATGCACACCCAGACCCAGACCGCGCTTTATCCCGACACCACCTATGGCAAGAGCTCGGGCGGCGACCCCCGGGTCATTCCCGAATTGACCTATGAGCAGTTCAAGCGCTTCCACCAGACCTATTACCACCCCTCCAATGCGCGGGTGGTGTTTTCGGGTGATGACGCGCCGGAGAGGCGGCTGGAAATTCTGGATGAGTATTTCAGCCAGTTCGACAAGCTCGAGGTGGATGCCGAGGTGAAGCTGCAGCCGCGCTGGAATGCGCCGCGTCAGGTGTCGGGCACCTATGCCGGCTCCATCGATCCGGACAAGCGCCGCGACGGCATGGTTTCGGTCAGCTGGATGCTCGATCCGCCCGAGAGCCGGGAAGAAACGCTGAGCCACGGCATGCTGAGCTATCTGCTGGCGGGCAATTCGGCGGCGCCGCTGCGCAAAAAGCTCAATGAGAGCGGACTGGGCGAGGGCATGATCGGGGGCGGCATTTCCTCCTACCTGCGCCAGCCCATGGGCGGGTTCGGGCTCAAGGGGATCGATCCGGCTGACGCCGGGAAGGTCGAAAAACTGGTGCTCGAAACGCTGGCGGAGCTGGCCGAATCCGGCTTTTCGGCCGAGCAGCGCGAAGCGGCGATCAATACCTTCGAGTTCAATCTGCGCGAGCAGAACACCGGCTCCTATCCGCGCGGCATGACCTATATGTTCACCGCCTTGGGCGGCTGGCTGCATGGTGGCGATCCGCTTTCACCGCTGGTCTATGAGGACGCCCTCTCCGCCCTCAAGGAGAAGGCGGCCAACGGGCATTTCGAAAAAGAAATCCGGCGGCTGTTCCTCGACAATCCGCATCGCGTGACCTCAAAGATCGAGGCCGATCCCGAGCAGGGCGCGCGCGAGGCCAAGGCCGAAGCCGACAGGCTGGCCGCCGTACGGGCCGGCCTGAGCCAGAGTGAACTGGCCGAGGTCATGGAGCGCACCGAGCGCTTGCGGGCGCTGCAGGAAAGCGTCGACAAGCCGGAGGATCTGGCCAGGATCCCGACGCTGACGCTGGATGATCTGGACCGCGAGATCCGCACGGTACCGACCGCGGAGAGTGCCATAGCCGGCGTGCGCACGCTTTATCATGACCTGCCGACGCTGGGGATTTTGTATCTTGATCTTGGGTTTGACCTGCATGTGCTCGATAAGGCCGATCTCCCCTATCTGCCCCTGTTTGGCCGGGCTCTGCTGCAGACCGGCACCAGCAAGGAAGATTTCGTCTCGCTGACCCAGCGGATAGGCCGCACCACGGGCGGCATCTCTCAGCATCGTGGTCTTGCCAGCATGCAGGACGGCTCGGGCACGGCCGCCTGGTTCTTCCTTTCGGGCAAGGCCGTCGCGGACAAGTTCGCGGGCATGCTCGACATTATGGGCGATGTGCTGCTTGACGCTGACCTCTCCAACAAGGCGCGCTTCAAGCAGATGGCGCTGGAAGAAAAGGCCGGCTTTGAGGCGCGGCTGGTGCCGAGCGGCAATGCCATTGTCGACACCCGCATCAAGGCGGGCCTGACCGAAGCGGGCTGGATCGCCGAACAGATGAGCGGGGTCAGCTATCTCGATTTCCTCAAGGGGCTGGTCAAGCGCATCGACAGCGATTGGGAGAGCGTTGCAGGCCAGCTCTTTGCCATCCGCGACAAGCTGTTCAATCGCGGTCGCATGATCATCAATCTGACTGCCGATGGCGAGCTCTGGGACGGCGCCAAAGGCGCGCTTGAGAGCTTTGTTGGCGGCCTGCCCGAGGCTATGCTGGCCAATGCGGATTGGGGGTACGCCTTCGCGCCAAAGAATGAGGGCCTGGTGATCCCGGCCCAGGTCAATTACGTGGGCAAGGGCGCCAATCTCAAGGCGCTCGGGGTCGAGCTTTCGGCGGCCGCTTCGGTGGCGCTCCGGCTGCTCAACACCACCTATCTCTGGGACAAGGTGCGCGTGCAGGGCGGTGCTTATGGCGGGTCGAGCCGGTTCGATCTGTCTTCGGGCAATTTCGCCTTCCTCTCCTATCGGGACCCAAATCTGCTCAAGACCCTTGAGGTCTATGACGGGGCGGCGAGGGCCCTGCGGGCCGAGATTGGCGAGGCCGACCTGGTGCGCTCGGTGATTGGTGTGGTCGGCGATCTTGATCGCCCCGAATTCCCCGATGCAAAGGGCTATTCGGCCATGTGGCGCCTACTCAACGGCACCACCGACGACATTCGCCAGCAGCGGCGTGATGAAATCCTTGGCACCAGCCGGGCCGATTTCCTGGCCCTGGCCGATGCGATCGACCTGGTGGCCGAGAAGGGCCATGTGGTGGTTCTGGGCGGCGAGGCGGCGATCACCACTGCCAATGAAAAGCAGCCCGGGTTGCTCGCGGTCAGCAAGGTGGTGTGAAGTTTCCTTCTCCCCTTGTGGGAGAAGGTGCCCGAAGGGCGGATGAGGGGGACCCGTTTCCGAGTTCGGCAAAAGCGCCGAGACACCTCAACTGTCTCGGCCTGCGGCCGATCCACCCTCTCCCACCAGGGGAGAGGGAAGAAGGGTTGACCTACTGGCTCAACACTTCCGCCAGATAGGGCAGGCTGACATCCATGCGGTAATCAATGCCGGAATGGTTGTCCGGGAATTCTTCGTAGCGATGGGCGATGCCGTGCTGCTCCAGCGCTTTATGAATGCGTCGGGTGCCGTAAAGGATCGCGTATTGGTCCTCGGTGCCGCAATCGAGGAAAAAGCCCTTGAGCTTGCCGATGGAATCGGCGTGCGACTTGACCATCAGGGCCGGGTCCCAGGCGAGCCAGTTTTCCCAGCGCTCGGGGATGATCTCGCAGGTGTCGAGCGTCACCGGCAGCCTCAGGCCCAGAAAGGCCTCGGGATCGGGGTCGAAGCTGGCGGCCTGGCAGAGGAACATCAGCGTCATGGTGTCCTTGCCATCAAGCTTGGGCTTGGCTTCAAAGGCCTTCATCCAAGCTTCGATTGAATTGTCTTTCTTGGCCAAGGCCATCAGGACGTCAGGGAAGCCGGCAAGGTAGAGATGCTCAAACCCGGCATCGCCGGAATGGCTGGCGGCGGCGGCCCACACATCCGGGTGGCGCATGGCGTGGACGAGGCTACCGAACCCGCCTGATGACTTGCCGAACACCCCGCGCCGGCCGGTGCCGCCGCAGGCAAACTTCTTCTCGACGGTCGGCAGCATCTCCTCGATCAGGAAATCCTCCCAGTTGCCCATGACGGGGCTGTTCACATATTGATTTCCGCCCAGCCGGGTGAAGCAATCGGGGAAGGCGACCACCACGGGCGCCATCTTGCCTTCGCCGATCAGGCGATCAAGGCGTTCGGGCACATTTTCGGTGAAGGCCTTCCAGGCCGTGTGGGCCGGACCGCCGGCCATATAGCCGACAAGATCGACCAGCAGCGGCAGATCCTTGCCGTCGTGGCCGGCAGGCACATAGACATCGACAATGCGCGTCGTGTCATCGCCGAGGCGGTTATTGGCCAGCGCCTTGCTCTGGATGGTCAGGCGATGGATGGTGCCGGGGGCGTGGGTCGTCTTGCGCATGGCGGGCTCCTCGTTTTGATCCGGTCTGGAACAATGCGATTGATAAGGCAAGGGCGGATCGCGGGCCGGCGCCATGCTGACACCGACTGGCGCTGGCAGGGCGCAAAAGCGGCGGTGAAAGCGTGAACCGGGTCTCGCATCGCTGCGTTTTGATAGAACCATGAGCTTCATCCTCGACCGCAATCTTTACGTGCCCGCCATCGACGCCTGGATTGATCCGGTCGCGCCGAAGCCGCGCGCCATCATCACTCATGGCCATGCCGACCATGCCCGGTCGGGCCATGGGGCGGTGCTGGCGACGCCGGAAACCATCGCCATCATGCAGGTGCGCTATGGCGACGATTGCGCCGGGCGGTTCGAGCCGCTGCGCTTTGGTGAAGTGCTGACCATCGACGGAGCCCAGGTGAGCCTGCATCCCGCCGGGCATATCCTGGGTTCGGCGCAAGTGCTTGTCGAAGCCGAGGGACAGCGCGCATTGGTCACCGGCGACTACAAGCGCCTGCCGGACCGCACGGCCGAACCTTTTGAGGCGGTCGATTGCGACCTGTTGGTCACTGAAGCCACGTTTGGCCTGCCGGTCTTCCAGCATCCCGCGCCGCAGGACGAAATTGCGCGCCTGCTCAAATCGGTGGCCGATCAGCCCGAGCGCTGCCATCTGGTGGGGTGCTATGCGCTGGGCAAGGCACAGCGGGTCATTGCACTGTTGCGCGATGCGGGCTGGGACCGACCGATTTACCTGCACGGGGCGATGATCGAGCTGTGCGCACTCTATGAGACGTTGGGCGTGGCGCTGGGCGAGTTGCTGCCGGCGACCGGCATGCCGAAACCCGCCATGGCAGGGCAGATCGTCATTGCGCCGCCTTCTGCCATCCGTGACCGATGGAGCCGGCGTTTTCCCGATCCGGTGGTCTGCCAGGCTTCTGGCTGGATGAGCATCAAGCAGCGGGCGCGCCAGGCCCTGGTGGAACTGCCGCTGGTGATTTCGGATCATTGCGACTGGGGCGAACTCAACAGTTCGATCCTGGAAAGCGGTGCGGGCACGGTCTGGGTGACACATGGGCGCGAGGATGCGCTGGTCTATTGGTGTCAGCAGCAGGGACTTGTGGCCGAACCGCTGGCCCTGCCGGGACTGGATGATGATGGCGGGGAGGGCGGCGCATGAAGCGTTTTGCAGAATTGCTCGAACTCCTGGCCCTCACCCCATCGCGCACGCGAAAAATCGCGGCCCTGGCGCAGTATTTTGCCGAGGTGCCGGACCGGGATCGCGGCCTCGCGCTGGCCGTGCTGACCGGCGAACTCGACATTGCCAATGTCAAGCCGGCCCTGCTCAAGCAAACCGTCCTGGCCGAAGTGGATGAAACGCTGTTTGCGCTCTCCTATGACTATGTCGGGGATTTGGGCGAAACCATTGCGCTAATCTGGCCACATCACGGTACCGGAGAGTTGCCGCGGCTGAGCGCCTTGGTGGAGCTGCTCAACACCACCAGCAAGGCGGAACTGCCAAAAGTGATTGGTGGGCTGCTTACCCAGGCAGCGATCCATGAGCGCTGGGCGCTGATCAAGCTGGCAACCGGCGCGCTGCGCATTGGCGTCTCGGCACGGCTGGCCAAGACGGCACTGGCCGAAATGAGCGGGGTGGAGCTGCAGGCCATTGAAGAGGTCTGGCATGGGCTCAAGCCGCCCTATGCGGCCTTGTTCGCCTGGCTGGAAGGCAAGACCGGACGGCCGGAGGTGGATCACACGGCGCGGTTTCATCCCCTGATGCTCTCCACGCCAATCGAGGAGAGCGATTTCGAAAAGCTTGATCCACGCGACTTCGCCGCCGAATGGAAATGGGACGGTATAAGGGTGCAGCTTGTGCTGGGGCGCAACGGTGCATCGCTGTTTTCGCGCACGGGCGACGACATCGCGCCGAGCTTTCCCGATGTGGTCGATGCCGCCATGGGGCGGGCGGTGCTGGACGGCGAATTGCTGGTCGGGCACGATTTCGAGCCAGGCAGTTTCAATGACCTGCAGCAGCGGCTCAATCGCAAGCAGGCCAGCGCCAGGCAAATGGCCGAGCTGCCCGGCTTCGTGCGGGTCTATGACATGCTGTTCGATGGCGATGAGGACATCCGGGCGCTGGGTTGGCAAGCTCGGCGGGCGCGGCTGGAGGCATGGTTCGACCAGAACCCGCAGACCCGGCTGGATCTGTCAGAGGTGCTTGGTTTCACCGCCTGGGAGGATGTTGCCAGCTTGCGGCGGCAGGGGGCGGAAAGCCACGGCCATGAGGGGGTAATGCTCAAGCTCAGGACCGCGCCCTATGTGCCGGGCCGGCCCAAGGGGTTCTGGTTCAAGTGGAAGCGCGATCCCAATGTGGTCGATGCGGTGCTGATGTATGCCCAGCGCGGGCATGGCAAGCGGAGCTCGTTCTATTCCGACTACACATTCGGAGTGTGGAAGGGCAATGAGATTGTCCCCATCGGCAAGGCCTATTTCGGTTTCACCGATGAGGAGCTGAAACAGCTCGACCGCTGGATCCGGGCCAATTCGATCGGCAGTTTCGGGCCGGTGCGCGAAGTGAAGAAGGAACTGGTGTTCGAGGTGGCGTTCGACAGTGCGCAGAAAAGCACAAGGCACAAATCGGGCGTGGCGCTGCGCTTTCCGCGCATCAACCGGATACGCTGGGACAAGCCGGCCAGTGAGGCTGCACGACTTGAAGACATGGATGCATTTGTGGGGTGAGCGATGTCATCGCGGACCAATCATCAGCGCCTGGTGGCGCTGGAAAAGCAGATGGACGCAGCCGCTGCGGCCTTCGATTTCGAAACAGCGGCCGCCCTGCGTGACGAAATTGCGCGGCTCCGGGGTGAGTATGGCGAGGCCACAGAAGTGCACGATGCAGACGGCGAGTCGGTCCGCGTCGTGGTCGGGCAGGCGCCGCCGGGACAGATCGGCCTGGGTTCCAACGCCCCCTTGCGCCAGCCCCCAAAGGGCTGGGTGAAGCCGAAAAAGCCAAATCTGATGACCAGGAACCACAAGGGCCGCGGGGAGCGTTAACCCGCCTTCTGCAGCCGATCCTGGGCCAGTTGCTTGATCTCGCGCAACTCGCGGATCGTGGTCTCGAGATCGTCGCGCTGGCGTTCGAGCAGGGCCAGGCGCTCGTCGACCTTCTCGGCCAACAGGTTCACCTGCTGGGTGCGGTCGGCATCGTAAAGGCTGAGATAGTCGGATATGTCGCGCAGGGTGAAGCCGAGCCGCTTGCCGCGCAGAATCAGGATCAGCCGGGCCCGGTCACGCTTTCGGAAGATGCGCGTGGCCCCGACGCGTTCGGGCGAGAGCAGGCCCTTGGACTCATAAAAGCGGATGGCGCGGGTCGATATGCCGAACTCACGGGCGAGCTCGGCAATGGCAAAAAGATCCTGGCTTTCCGGTGGCGTTCTGGTCACGATTTTCCGGCTTTCATCTGGGCGTATTCTTCCCGCAATTCCTTCTTGGACAGCTTGCCAATCAGGGTCTTGGGCAGGGCATCCTTGAAGATGATCTGGCGGGGCATTTCAATCTTGTTGAGCTTTTCGGCGAGGAAGGATTTCAGATCCGCCTCGCTCAGCCTGTGGCCATCCTTGAGCTTGACGAAGGCCACCGGGGCCTCGCCGCGATATTCGTCCGGCACACCGATCACATTGACCTCGTCGACAGCATCGTGGGTCATGATGGCCTCCTCAATAGTGCGCGGATAAACATTGAAACCCGAGCAGATGATGAGGTCCTTGATGCGGTCGACCAGGAACACATAGCCGTCTTCGTCCATATGGCCGACGTCGCCGGTGCGCAGCCATCCATCCATGAAGGCGTCCTTGCTTGCTTCAGGATTTTCGTAATAGCCGGCCATGACCTGTGGGCCCTTGACCTGCAACTCGCCATTCTCACCAATGCCGACGACCTTGCCGCTGTCCACATCGACAAAGCGGATATCGGTGCCGGGCAAAGGCAGGCCGATGGACATGGGTTTGGAGGGCACGCGCAGCGCCGCGCAGCAGACCACGGGCGAGGCTTCGGTCAGGCCATAGCCTTCGGCCAGGAGGGCCTTGGACTTTTTCGAGAAGGCGTGGCGCACCTCGTCGGGCAGCGCGGCGCCGCCGGAAATGGCGACTTCCAGGGATTCGATCTGCGCCTGGGTGACGGCGTCGGCCCGCGCCAATGCACTGAGAAGGGTTGGCACGGCGGGCAGCACATTGGCGCCGGTTCGATTGAAGATGCCCAGAAGGGCCTTCAATTCGAAGCGCGGCAGCATGATCACCGGCGTGCCATTGCACAGCGGCACGTTCATGCAGACGGTCATGGCGAAGATGTGAAAGAAAGGCAGGACCGCGATCACCTTGGAGGGCGGATAGAACAGCCCGCACCCCCATTTGTCGATCTGGCTCATATTGGCCGCGATATTGGCGTGGGTCAGCAGCGCGCCCTTGGGAATGCCAGTGGTGCCGCCGGTATATTGCTGCACGGCGATGTCGGTCTGCGGATCGATGGCGACCGGCGCTGGCGCGTCCTTGCGGGCAAGCAGGTCTTCAAAGCGGCTGATGACACCGGTATGGGCGGAGCGGTCGGGGTGGGCCAGATCCTTGCGCTTGGCAACCGAGAACAGGATTTTCTTGACCAGTGGCAAGGCATTGGGGAAATGGGCCACGACCAGTTTCTTGACATGGCCGGCGGCCAGCAGGGCCTCGGCCTTTTCAAAGATCTGCTGCAGGTCCAGCGTCACCATGATGTCGGCGCCGGCATTGGCGGTGATGTGCCCCAGCTCGGCCACGGTATAGAGCGGGTTACAATTGACCACGGTGCCGCCGGCGCGCAGCACGCCATAATAGGCAATCGGGTAAAAGGGCGTATTGGGCAGCATCAGGGCGACGCGCGTGCCCTTGGTGACGCCGAACTGGCTTTGCAGCGCCCCGGCAAAGGCAACGATCTTTTCGGCCAGTTCACCGAAACTGGTCGTACCGCCCAGAAAATCCAGGGCCATGGCGCCGGGATTTTTGGCGCAGGCAGCCAAGACCTGTTCATGCACCGGGGATGTGTCGATCGTGTCGTCCCAGACAATGCCCTCGGGATAGCTGGCGATCCAGGGGCGAAGCCCGTCATTGCTGGTGGCTGGCGTGTCCATTGATATCTCCTCCCTATGCCTGAAACAGACAAACGGGCGTTCCCATTATTGGATGCAGTGGCGCGGTTTCCGCCCCCGGCGCTCTTTTGGCGCCTATCCTGTCATCATCGTGAAACTATCACACTTGTTTACGTTAGCGTCAATTGGCTGCCCAAGACATTGGCAAGCGCTGGCCCGAGCGTGGCCCTTATCGGCATCTGGTTGACGTATGCGTCAATCTGAGTAAACTGTCTTCAACAGATCCCCATGGTGGCGCTAGGCTGCGCTTGGCGAGGGGGAGCGGGGCGAAACTTTCGTGGCGGTCCCGCATTTGGTTGAAGACAGCATTGCTCCCCAGCTTGGGGCAATGTTGCAAGAGGAGGATGTGGGCGATGACCCTGTTGCTGGTTGCGATCAGTCTGGTGGCGTTTGGTGCTCTGGCCATGCGGGAAAGCCCGCTCTGGCAGTGGGGCGCCGCTTTCGCCGTGATCGGCGTGGTGTCGGGTTTGGACTTCACCCAGTCCGGCGCCGTCTATGGGCTGGGCTGGTTCTCCTGGGTGCTGATCGTCTTCGGCGCCCTCTTGCTGGCCCTGTCGGTCAAGCCGATCCGCATGGCGGTGCTCACCACGCCAATTTACGGCGCGGTCAAATCCATCCTCCCCAAGGTCAGCCGCACCGAACAGGAGGCGCTCGATGCCGGGACTGTCGGCTGGGACGCCGAATTGTTCTCCGGCCGCCCGGACTGGAACAAGCTGACCGGCATTCGGCCGCTGACCCTGACCGATGAGGAACAGGCCTTTCTCGACGGGCCCACCGAAACCGCCTGCAAGATGATCGACGATTGGGATATCCGCCACAATCGCGCCGATCTCAGCCCCGAACTCTGGGACTTTCTCAAGTCCAAGGGGTTCCTGGGCATGCTGATTGCCAAGGAGCATGGCGGCTTGGGCTTTTCGGCTCAGGCCCAGTCGATGATCGTCTCCAAGATATCGAGCCGCTCGGTCGCCGCCGGCATCACCGTCATGGTGCCCAATTCCCTTGGGCCGGGCGAACTGCTGGAAAAATATGGCACGCCGGCCCAGAAGGAAAAATACCTCCATCGCCTTGCCGATGGCCGCGAGGTGCCTTGTTTTGCATTGACCGGGGTGCATTCGGGGTCCGATGCCGGTGGTATGCGCGATATCGGCATTGTCACCAAGGGCATGCACAATGGGCAGGAAGTGCTCGGCGTGCGCCTCTCCTTCGACAAGCGCTACATCACACTGGCGCCCATCGCCACCCTGGTGGGCCTGGCTTTCATCCTCAAGGACCCTGACAATCTGCTCGGGCGTGGCCCGGATATCGGCATCACCCTGGCGCTGATCCCGCACGACCATCCCGGGCTTGATATCGGCCGCCGCCACTACCCGGCCCGTCAGGCTTTCATGAACGGCCCGGTGCGGGGCACCGACATGTTCGTGCCGATGGATTTCCTCATTGGCGGCACCGACTATGCCGGGCAGGGCTGGCGCATGCTGATGGAGTGCCTGTCCACCGGCCGCGCCATTTCGTTGCCGGCCATCGGCACAACGTCGATCAAGCAGACCCTGCGCGCCACTTCGGCCTATGCGCGGGTGCGCCGCCAGTTCGGCATTCCGGTGGGCATCATGGAAGGCGTGGCCGAGCCGCTCGGCGAGATGGTCAAGCGCGCCTATATGTATGAGGCGGCACGCCGCCTCACCGCCTCGATGGTCGATGAAGGCCAGCGTCCGGCGGTGATTGCCGGGCTGCTCAAATACACCACCACCGAGGCCATGCGTGACAGCATGGACGACGCCTTCGACATCCAGGGTGGCCGCGCCATCCAGGATGGGCCGGGCAATTATCTGTTTGGCGCCTATCAGTCCATGCCGGTAGCGATCACGGTGGAGGGTGCCAATATCCTCACCCGCACGCTTATGACCTTTGCCCAGGGCGTGCTGCGCGCGCACCCCTATCTCCTTAAGGAAATCCAGGCGGCGCAGAACAAGGACAAGCGGGCGGGTCTGGAAGCTTTCGACGCGGCTTTTGGCGGCCATACCGGTTTCATGCTGCGCAATATCGTGGCGAGTTTCCTGCATGGCCTCACCAATGGCGCCTTCGCTTCGGCGCCCAATGAAGGCTCGATGGCCCGTTGGTACCGGCGCCTGCACCGCTATAGCCAGGATTTTGCCCTGGTGGCCGACTGGACCACGGTGGTGCTGGGCGGCGCGCTCAAGCGCAAGCAGAAGATTTCGGGCCGCATGGCCGATATCCTGGGTAACCTCTATTTGATGTCGGCGACCCTCAAGCGCTTCGAGGAAGAAGGCGCGATTGCCGAGGACAAGGAACTGGTCGAGGCCATCATGGCCGATCGGGTCGCCTCGCTCGAAGCCAAGTTCGCCGAGGTCTTTGCCAATTTCCCCAACCCCGTCTTTGCCTGGGCCATGCGGTTCCTGTGTTTCCCGCTGGGCCGCCACGCCCAGCCCGCTTCGGACCGCGTCAACTATCGTTTCGTGCGGTCGGTGCTGCGGCCCGGCGCCTTCCGCGACCGGTTGACCACGGGCGTCTTTGTGTCGATGGACCCAAATGACGTGACGGGCGTTCTGGAAGATGCCTTGCTCAAGGTGACCGAGGCCGAAGAGATCGAAGCCAAGTTCATCAAGGCGGCGCGCCGCGGCGTGATTGAGCGCCGGCTGGATCGCGATGCGATTGCCGACGCGGTCGAGGCGGGTGTGCTGAGCGATAATGAGGCCGGCATCATGCGGGCCGCCGACGAAGCCACCAACCGGGCCGTGCATGTCGACGATTTCGATCAGAATGTGCTTAAGGAAACCTCGCCGCGTCAGGCGGCGGAATAGCAGAGCGTCCGTGGACAAAATTGAACGATGCAGGCTTGGCCTGCGCCTCCCTCCCCCTTGAGGGGAGGGACTGAGGGTGGGGTTCCGGCTTTTCAGGGGACGCAACAATGCGTTGAGCCGCCTGAACCCCCACCCCTAACCCCTCCCCTCAAAAGGGAGGGGAACAAGAGAGGACCGAACGAAGATGATCGCCCCACAGGCAACCGAGACCAGACATTGGCGCTTTCACACCGATCTCGAAAAGATCGGCTGGCTGACCATCAACACTCCCGAGTCCTCGGTGAATACGCTGAGCCGAGAAGCCATCATGGAGCTCGAAACGCTGGTGGCGCGCTTCGAGGACCTGGCCAGTTCCGACGAGCTGGCGGGCGTGGTGATCCTGTCGGGCAAGGATAGCGGCTTCATCGCCGGCGCCGATGTCAGCGAATTCGACGCGATGAGCGATTTTTCGGTGCTGCCAGAAGCACTGCGGCGCACCCATGCGCTGTTTGCCCGCATCGAATCGCTGCCCGTGCCGGTGGTGGCCGGCATACACGGCTTCTGCCTGGGTGGTGGGCTCGAACTGGCGCTGGCCTGCCACTACCGCATCGCGGTCAATGACGAGAAAACCCGCATTGGATTCCCGGAAGTGAACCTGGGCATTTTCCCCGGTTTCGGCGGCACCGGCCGCTCGATCCGCCAGGCGGGACCGGTCGATGCCATGGGCATCATGCTCACCGGCAAGATGTTGCGGGCAGGCGCCGCGCGCGGCCTCAACCTCGTCGACAAGCTGGTGCGCCATCGCGACCAGTTGCGCTGGGAAGGCCGCAAGGCGGTGCTGACCAGGAAGAAATCGAGCGAGGCGCCAGCGATCAAGAAGGCGGCTGCCCTGCCACTGGTGCGCGAGGCTATTGCCAACCAGATGCGCAAGCAGGCCGGCAAGAAGGCCCGCAAGGAGCACTATCCCGCCCCGTATGCGCTGATCGACCTGTTCGAAAAGCATGGCAATGACTGGCGCGCGATGATCCGCGGCGAGGTCGATGCCTTTGTGCCGCTGATGGGATCACCCACCGCCACCAATCTCAGGCGCGTGTTTTTCCTGTCCGAGGGCCTCAAGAAACAGGGCCTCAAAGGCGCGAAATTCTCCCGCGTGCATGTGATCGGCGCGGGGGTGATGGGCGGCGATATCGCTGCCTGGTGCGCCTATCGCGGCATGAGTGTTACCTTGCAGGATCTGGACATCGAGCGGATCAAGCCGGCACTCGACCGGGCCAAGGCGCTGTTCAGCAAGCGCTACAAGAAGAAGCGCGAGGTCGATGCCGCCATGCTGCGCCTTGTCGCCGACCCCAAGGGCACCGGCGTGTCCCGCGCCGATGTCATCATCGAGGCGGTGGTGGAAAAGCTTGAGGTCAAGCAGAAGATCTTTTCCGGAATCGAGGATCAGCTCAAACCCGGCGCGATCCTGGCCACCAATACCTCGTCAATCGAACTGGAACGCATCGCCGAGGCACTGAAGGACCCGGCGCGTCTGATCGGCCTGCACTTCTTCAATCCTGTGGCGCAACTGCCGCTGGTCGAGGTGATCCGCTCGACCTTCAATACCGATGAAGAAATCGGCAAGGGCGCCAGCTTTGCCCAAGCCATTGGCAAGTCGCCGGTGGTGGTGAAGTCCGCGCCCGGCTTCCTCGTCAACCGCGTGCTGATGCCTTACATGCTGGGCGCCGTGGAGCGGGTGGAAAAAGGCGAGAGCAAGGAATTGCTCGATGCCGCCGCCGTCGCCTTCGGCATGCCGATGGGGCCGATCGAACTGATGGATACGGTGGGTCTCGACGTCGGCAAGTCGGTCGCGACCGAACTGGGCCACGATATTCCGGCCGACAGCAAGTTTGCCAAGCTGATCGCCGAAGGCAAGCTCGGCCGCAAGACCGGCGAGGGCTTCTACAAATGGGAAAAGGGCAAGGCGCAAAAGGGCGAAACGCCCAGCCATCCCGACCTCGCTGGCCTGGGCAAGGAACTGGTCAGGCCGCTGGTCGACATGACCGAGGTGGTGGTCGCCGAGGGCGTGGTTGCCTCGCCCGAACAGGCCGATATCGGCGTCATCATGGGCACCGGCTTTGCGCCTTTCCTGGGCGGGCCGATGAAGGCCAGGGCCGATGGCCGCGCGTAAGAGGAGAACGACACAAATGACTGAACTCAAACGCGTTGCCATTGTCGGCTCGGCTCGCATTCCCTTTGCCCGTGGTGGCACCGCCTATGCGGACGAAACCAACCTGTCCATGCTCGGCACGGTGCTGGGTGGGCTGGCCGACAAGTTCGGTCTCAAGGGCGAAAAGGTGGATGAGGTGATTGCGGGCGCCGTGATCAACCATTCGCGCGATTTCAACATTGCCCGCGAAGCCCTGCTCGATGCGGGCCTCAGCCCCCGAACCCCCGGCACCACCATGCAGATCGCCTGCGGCACGAGCCTGCAGGCGGCGCTGGTATTGGCCGGCAAGATTGCCTCGGGGCAGATCGAAAGCGGTATCGCCGCCGGCTCGGATACGGTGAGCGACAGCCCCATCGTCTTTGGGCCGAAGTTCCAGCATCGCCTGCTCAATGCCAATGCTGCCAAGACGACGGGTCAGAAGCTGGGTGCCTTCAAGGGCTTTTCCTTTGGCGAACTGACCCCGGTGGCCCCATCGGTCAACGAGCCGCGCACAGGCCTATCGATGGGTCAGCACTGTGAACTGATGGCGCGTGAATGGGGCATCAGCCGCAAGGATCAGGATGCACTGGCCGTGGCCAGTCACCGCAATGCCGCGGCGGCCTATGACGAGGGGTTCCATGATGACCTCCTGGTCTCCTGTGCAGGGCTGGTACGGGACAACAATGTCCGTGCCGATGCCAATCTGGACAAGATGAGCACGCTCAAGCCCGCTTTCGACAAAGCGAGCGGCCATGGCACGCTGACGGCCGGCAATTCGACGCCGCTGACCGATGGTGCGGCCGGGGTGCTGCTGGCCAGCGAAGACTGGGCGAAAGCGCGTGGCCTGCCGATCCTGGCGTACCTCACCACCGGGCGCGTGGCCGGCAATGACTTCGCCCATGGTGAGGGCCTGCTCATGGCGCCGACCATCGCGGTTTCCGAAATGCTGGAAAAAGCTGGCATCGGGTTTGATGACATCGATTATTTCGAACTGCACGAGGCCTTTGCCGCGCAGGTGCTGTGCACACTCAAGGCCTGGAAGGATCCGGCCTATTGCAAGGACGTTCTCGGGCGCGACAGCGTCATGGGGGAGATCGATCCGGCCAGGATCAATGTGAAGGGCTCGAGCCTGGCCTATGGCCATCCCTTTGCGGCGACCGGCGCGCGCATTCTGGGCCTGACGGCCAAGATGCTGTCGAACCAGGCTAACAAGAAAGCACTGATTTCGGTGTGTACGGCAGGTGGCATGGGCGTGGCAGCTCTGGTAGAAAGCGCTCAATGAGCGACAACGTCATCAAATTCCAGCGGCCCGAGAAGACGCCCGAGCCGCCCGTCAAGAAACCGCGCGGCCCCTTGCCGGGCTGGGTGCCCTTCGCCGTGCTGGTCGGCGTGGCCCTCATCATATTTTTTGTGCAGGGCGGCATGCAGCCGGGCTGAACGGCGCGATGCAGCGAATTAGCACGCGCTTGCGCAGGCTGAAGATTGATCCAGACGCCAGAGTATCTGAATCCATCATTGCCTTATCCGGCAAAAATTCATGCCTCCCAGCAGGCTGAATTGAGGATATTCACAATCGACCGCCAGATGACGTTTAGGTCAATCTTTTGCTTGTCAGTGGACGGATTTGCGTAATACCGTCCACCATCTTGCTCGCCGGGCCCCGGTCCGGCGGCGAAGAAGAATGAGCTGCCCGACGTCAAAGGCGGCCAGTTAGAGAAACGCGAAGAATTCCACAAGGAGATGGGACGACAATGAAATTCACAACAGCCCTTAAGGCCGTTGCGCTGGCCAGCGTGTTCAGCTTGAGCTTCGGCGCCGTGCAGGCACAGACCCTGCACATGATGAATGGTGGCGAGCCCGCTTCGCTCGATCCGCATCGCGTTTCCGGCGACTGGGAAAACCGGATTGTCGGCGACTATATCGAAGGCCTGATGACCGAAGATGCCGAAGGCGCACCGATCCTGGGTGCTGCCGAGTCCTATGAAGTGTCCGAGGACGGCCTGGTCTACACCTTCAAGATCCGCGAAGATTCGGTGTGGTCCGATGGCGAGCCGGTGACCGCTGGTGATTTCGTCTTCGCCTTCCAGCGCCTGATGAATCCGGAAACCGCAGCCGGCTACGCCTATCTGCAGTACCCGATCAAGAATGCCGAGGCCGTCAATGCCGGCGAGATGGAGCTGAGCGAGCTTGGCGTTGCCGCCATCGACGACAAGACGCTTGAGATCACGCTGGAAAATCCGGCGCCGTTCTTCCTGGGCGCGCTGACCCACTACACCGCCTATCCCGTGCCGCAGCACGTGGTGGAAGAGTTCGGCGACGACTGGATCCAGCCCGAGAACATTGTAGGCAATGGTCCCTATACCCCGGTCGAATGGGTGCCCGGTTCGCACATCAAGTCGGTCAAGTCCGAAAGCTATCACGACGCGGAAAACGTGCAGATCGAAGAGGTCATGTACTACGCGCTCGACGACCTGACCGCTGCGGTTAACCGCTACCGTGCCGGCGAGTTCGATATCCTGACCGACTTCCCGGCCGATCAGGTGACCGCGCTGGGTGAAGACGCAGCCGTTGCCGCCTTCCAGGGCGTGCACTACTACGTGATGAACCAGAACGCCGAGAAGCTGCAGGACGTCAATGTCCGCAAGGCGATCTCGATGGCGATCAACCGCGAAGTGATCGGCCCCGACCTTTGGGGTACGGGCGAAGTGGCAGCCTATTCCTGGGTCCCGCCCGGCACGGCCAACTATGTCGAAGACGCCTTCGAATATGAATGGGCCGATACGCCCTATGGCGAGCGCGTTGAAGAAGCCCGCGCGCTGATGGAAGCGGCCGGCTATTCGGCAGACAATCCGCTGCAGCTCACGATCAACTACAACACCAACGACAATCACCAGCGCCTTGCGGTGGCGATTTCCTCGATGTGGGAGCAGATCCACGTCACCACCGAGCTGTCCAATGCCGAAGTGGCCGTGCACTATGATGCACTGCAGAACAACGACTTCGACTCGATCGGCCGTGCCGGCTGGCTGATGGATTACAACGATCCGATCAACATGCTCGAACTGCTGCGTAGCGACATCCAGTACAATTATGGTCGCTACAACAATCCGGAGTTCGACCAGTTGCTGCGTGACTCGGCCACCGAGCTCGATCTTGAGGCTCGCGCCGAGATCCTGGCCCAGGCCGAAACCATCGCCATGGAAGACTATGCGGCCCTGCCGCTGGCCTTCTATGTGTCGCGCAACGCCGTTTCGCCGCGTATTGAGGGCTTCGTCCCCAATGCTCGCGACGTGCATCGCACCCGCTGGATGAGCAAGTCCGAGTAATCGGGCCAATCTGCGGTCCGGTCGCCCCAGCGGGCGGCCGGACTCTTTCTTCTCCGGCATAGCGCGATGCATCGACATTGCCGGTGACCGCTGTACGGGTTCGTACGTTCAAGATTATTCGAGGGCAGCCAGCCGTCGGCCAGTGGCCGCGTCGCTCTGCTCGCTCAGGTCCCTAGAGAAAATGCTGCGCTATGCAACGCGGCGCGTGCTTTCGGCGCTGCCGATCGCCTTTATCGCCGTTACCGTCTGCTTCTTCATTCTGCGCGCCGCCCCGGGCGGGCCGTTCGACTCCGACCGGCCACTTCCGCCCGAAGTGCTGGCCAATGTCCGCGCCTATTACAATCTCGATCAGCCCCTGTTCATGCAGTACCTGCTCTATATCGGCGGGGTGCTGCGCGGAGATCTGGGACCGTCCATGTCGTCCTACGACTTCTCGGTGTCCGAGTTGATGGCGATCGGCATGCCGTTCTCGCTGCAACTGGGGCTGACCGCCTTCGTCATCGCGACGGCAATCGGCGTGATCACCGGGATGATCGCAGCGGTCTACAAGAACAAATGGCCAGATTACATGCTGGTGCTGGTGGTGATGATCGGCGTGATTGTCCCCAATTTCCTCATCGGCGCACTGCTTCAGCTCTGGTTCGGCGTCTATCTGCGCTGGCTGCCGGCGGGCGGCTGGGTGCCGGGAAGCTGGGCGCATCTGGTGCTGCCCGTGGCGGTGCTCTCCTGGGCCCACGCGGCGCGCATTTCGCGGCTGATGCGGGGCTCGATGATCGAGACGCTGGGCACCAATTATGTGCGGACCGCCCGTTCCAAGGGCCTGGGCGAGCGGCTGGTGCTGGCGCGCCATGCCATCAAGCCGGCCCTGATCCCGGTGGTCAGCTATCTTGGGCCGGGCCTGTCCTATCTGCTCACCGGCTCGCTTGTGGTCGAACAGATCTTCGGCCTGCCCGGGATCGGCCGCTATTTCATTCAGGCTGCCCTTAATCGCGACTACGGCATGGTGCTGGGCACGACGCTCTTCTACATGCTGCTGATCATTGCGCTCAATCTGATCGTGGACCTCGTCTATGCCTGGCTCGATCCCAAGGTGAGGTACCGCTGATGGCCGGATTGACTCAAAAAGACGAGGTGCTCACCCGCTATGCGGAAAAGCTGAGCACGCTCAAGGCGCCCAAGGGTCGCTCGCTGACCGATGATGCGATCCGGCGCATGCTGGCCAACAAGGCAGCCATGGTGTCGCTGTTCGTGCTGGCCGCCATTGTGCTGTTTGCCTTTGTGGGCCCCTATTTCGTGCCCTGGGGCTATTCCGAGGTTGATTGGGCCAGCATCCGCAAGCCGCCCGATTTCGAGGCCGGGCACTATTTCGGCACCGACCACAATGGCCGGGACCTGTTGGCCCGCACGATGTTCGGCACGCAGATGAGCCTGATCGTGGCGCTGGTGGCCACCACCGTGTCGGTGGTGATCGGCATCGCCTATGGCGCTATTGCCGGCTATTTCGGTGGCCGGGTCGATGCGGTGATGATGCGTATCGTCGATATGCTCTATGCGCTGCCCTATATCCTGTTTGTCATCATCCTGGTCGTGATTTTCGGCCGCAATCCGATCCTGCTGTTCGTGGGCATCGGGGCGATCGAATGGCTGACCATGGCCCGCATCGTGCGCGGCCAGACGCTGACGCTTAAGGAAAAGGAATTTGTGGAAGCGGCGCGGGCGGGCGGTGCCAAGCCCTGGACCATCATCTTCCGCCATATCGTGCCGAACCTGACCGGGCCGGTGGTGATCTATGCCACGCTGACCATTCCCGAGATCATCATCGTGGAGAGTTTCCTCTCTTATCTGGGCCTGGGTATCCAGGAACCCCAGACCTCGCTGGGCACGCTGATCTCCACCGGTGCGCCGGTGGCCGAGGTGACGCCCTGGATGCTGATTTATCCCGGCATCATTCTGGTGTCGCTGCTGTTCTGCCTGACCTATGTCGGCGACGGCCTGCGCGACGCGCTCGACCCCAAGGACCGCTGACATGTCCGATTACGTACTTTCCATCCAGGACCTGTCGGTCACCTTCGCCTTGCACGATACCGAGGTGCAGGCTGTGCGCGAGATGAATTTCGACCTTCGGGCGGGGGAGACCCTGGCCGTGGTGGGCGAAAGCGGCTCGGGCAAAAGCCAGGCCTTTCTCGGGATCATGGGCCTGTTGGCCAAGAACGGCCGGGCCACCGGCAAGGCCATGCTGGGTGATGTCAACCTGCTCGGCATGGCGCCGTCGAGGCTCGATGCCTATCGCGGCAAGGACATCGCCATGATCTTCCAGGATCCGATGACCTCGCTCAATCCCAGCCTCAAGATCAAGACGCAGCTTTCCGAGGTGCTGGTCAAGCATCGCGGCTTTGACACGCGCAAGGCCGAGATGACGACGATCGAAATGCTCGAGCGGGTCGGCATCCCCGAACCGGCCAAGCGTGCCAATGCCTATCCGCACGAGATGAGCGGGGGCATGCGGCAGCGCGTGATGATCGCGATGGCGCTGTTGTGCCAGCCCAAGATCCTGATTGCGGACGAGCCGACCACGGCGCTCGATGTGACCGTGCAGGCGCAGATGCTGGACCTGTTCAAGACACTGACCGAGGATTTCGGCACTTCACTGGTGATGATCACGCATGATCTGGGCGTGGTGGCCGGCGTGGCCGACCGCATGATGGTGATGTATGGCGGTCGCGCCGTCGAAAAGGGCAAGGTCGACGACCTGTTCTACGATCCGCGCCACCCCTATACGCTGGGCCTGTTGCATTCGACCCCGCATATCGCGCATCGCGCCGCGCGGCTCGACCCAATCCAGGGCCTGCCGCCCAGCCTTGAACATCTGCCCAAGGGCTGCTCGTTCAATCCGCGCTGCGCTTTCTGTTTTGACCGGTGCCTGGAAGAGCGCCCGCCGCTGACCCCGGTGGGGGGTGAGCGCGAAAAGGCGTGCTTCTTTGAGGGCCCACTGCAATCGAAAAAGGTGGCCTGATGAACCAGACCCCCGCCAATCTGCTCGAGATCCGCGATCTCAAAAAGACCTTCTCCATCGCCACGGGCCTGTTCTCGCGGCAGCTGACCCTCACCGCGCTGGCCGATATCAACTTCAATGTGCGCCAGGGCGAAACCCTGGGCATTGTGGGCGAAAGCGGCTGTGGCAAGTCCACACTGGGGCGGTGCATCCTGCAATTGATCAGCCCCGATGAGGGGCAGGTGCTCTGGCTGGGCCAGGACCTGACGCGGGTGCCTGCCGAGGAAATGCGCAAGCGCCGCGCTGATCTGCAGATCATTTTCCAGGATCCGCTCGCTTCGCTCAACCCGCGCATGACCGTGGGCGAGATCATCGAGGACCCGCTGCGCACGCTGCGGCCGGAAATGAACAAGACCGAGCGCCGCGCCCGCGTGGTGCGGATCATGGAGTCGGTCGGCCTGCTGCCCGAGATGATCAATCGCTATCCGCACGAGTTCTCCGGCGGCCAGGCGCAGCGCATCGGCATTGCCCGGGCGCTGATCACCGAGCCCAAGCTGATCGTGTGTGACGAGCCTGTGTCGGCGCTGGATGTCTCGATCCAGGCGCAGATCCTCAACCTGCTCGCCGAGCTCAAGGACGAGTTCGGCCTGACGCTGATTTTCATTTCGCACAATCTGAGCGTGGTGCGGCATGTCTCGGACCGCATTCTGGTGCTCTATCTGGGCCGGATCGTGGAGCTGGCAACCGGCGACGAGATCTATGAGGATCCCAAGCACCCCTACACTACAGCCTTGCTGACCGCGGTGCCGATCCCCGATCCCAAGCTGGCGCGGCAACGCAATATCGATGCGCTGAAGGGGGAAATTCCTTCTCCGATCAATCCGCCTTCGGGCTGCACCTTCCGCACCCGATGCCGCCATGCCCAGCCGCAATGTGCCGAAACAAGGCCGCCGCTCGAAACCCTTGAGAATGGCCGGTTGGTCGCCTGCATCCGCTGGCGCGAGATCGAGGCCGAAAAGGCCGCGCTCGCCGAGGCATGAGAGCGACCCAGACGGGGTCAGGCCTCGTCCGGCTCATGCTGGCTGCGCCGGTCGGCCGCACCGACATCCTTGGCCTGCCGTCGCCGGTCCGGCCCCGCATAGCCGCCGGCCTCGACGAAGGGCCGGGGATTGGCGGCAATGCTGTCGAGCCGCGTCTTGAGGTGGTTGGCGGCGAACGGCTTGCGCAGGAATTCGGTGACCCCCGCATCGCGCGCCGCGGCAATGCGGGTGGCGTCGGGCGCGGCCGACATCATGATGATGGGGGTCAGCCGGTTGATGCATTCAGCATTGGCGCGCAGGCGCCGCACCAGGTCAATGGCGCCTGGCTTGGCAAGCCCGTCATCGATGATGATAATTTCGAACGGGCGGCGTTTAAGCTCGACCTGCGCCTGGTTGGCGTCATAGGCTTCGCGGATGTCGCGGCGTTTCAGGCCGCGCAGCATGGTGGCGACCAGCGCGGCCATATTGGCCTGCGGGTCGATGATCAAGATGCCGGATTTGGTGATCTGTTCGCTGGGCATGGGAGGCGATTCTGAACTCTGTTCCATACCAGAATAGGCCTTGCCGATAACTGCCGCGTTAACGACTGTGCAATGGGGGAAAGCCACGCGATTGCGCGTTGACAGCCGGGTTCGGTTTCCTTATGTAGAGGCCAGTTTTCGGGCGCCTTGGCGCCCCTTTTGTTTGACCGAGGATTAGTAAGATGAAGATCCGCAACTCGCTGAAGGCGTTGATGACTCGCCACCGCGCGAACAAGCTCGTCCGCCGTCGCGGCCGCGTTTACATCATCAACAAGGTGGACAAGCGCTTCAAGGCCCGCCAGGGCTAAGCGCTTCGCTCCACTGATTTGACTTCGACAAGGCCCGCACGAAACTGCGGGCCTTGTTGCGTTGGGGGGCAGGAATGGGGCGTGGACTGACTGCTCTCAAGCAGACTTTTCGCTATTGAGACGTCTAAGGCTTCTGCATCGACAGCGCCCCTCCCACCGACCGTGACCCCCGGGTTTGACCCGAGGGCTCTGCACTTCATTGGCGGGTATGGGGTGGGTAGCGGACTGGCGGCTCCTAGGTGACCGACCCGGCAGAGCGGTCGCGCGACAAGACCCTAGCTCGCCAAACCAGTGACTCCCACGGGCACCTGATGCTCCCCGTCTACTCATCTCTAATTGCAAGTGTTGGAGATGTATGTTTGTAAGTCTTGGGAAAAGGTTCGGTGATCTTCCCCGTCCAAAAGGAGAACATAAGCAAGATGAGGCGTGTATCTTTGGGAAGAAAAAGAGTCGCAAAGTCTTGTTTCGGTCGCTGATACCAGAGGCTCTCCCTCCTCGAAGCGGAATGTAAGGCTGGTCGCTGGAACCCCCGAAGGCGCAGCCCGCAATGACACCTCAGGTACGACTTCTGATAGCGAGATTCTGTCAGTGATTACTGTACGACCTTCCCCTGTGATACCCGACCTACATGCTGCTGTGCCGGATAGGACAATATTCAGCTGACACCGATCGAGATTTATTTCGGCATCATTGTGAAACAAATGATCTATAAGGTACCGTTCAATTTCAAGTTCCGAACTGTTCGCGCTATCTACTAGAGACAGAAACGCAAAAGCAGAAAAGATCTTTACTAAAAGATGCATATTTTCGGGTCTCACCGTTCAATTCTGTCCCAAGGCCCGTGCCCTGACTGGCAATAATTTCATCCTCGTCTGGGACCAATTATAGAGCAGGACTGCTCAAACGTAGACTAGAAGTTGGCCGAGGGGCTGCAACCGTAAAAGACCACTCTGGCGCCAGCAACAGGGTGGAATGCGGACTGGCGGCTTTCAGGCTGTTAGCACGTGGAAAGCAGGGCAGTTAAGGCCTCCACCGATACATTCTGAGCTCTCAGCTCATCTTGGTTCGCTTCGTGCAAGGTGGAGGCACAGCACAACCAACCAAACTAGGAAAAGTGCAAATCCAATCGGTAAGCTGTACCAAAAGAAGCCAAAGAACCCCATATAAGCCCAGTCTAGCTGACCTCCCACAATGCCAAGCAAAAAGAGGGCAGCTGGTCCAAACGTGATGGCTGCGATAAGCCCTAGCGCGAACCAGTACCTATTCCACGGATAGCTGACTTTGCTCATGCCGCCCCCGGTGCCAAGTTGATGAATAACATCTGTTGCGCCTGCGCCCAGTAAACGGTGCCCTCAAGCCTATTGTCGTGACACCCTGGCAGTAACTCTCTAGTGACATGCAAACGCATGCTTAATGGCCTTTCATAGTTGGGCAGCCATGCAGGAACCGGCCGTGTGCGGCACCGATCGCAACGGCAGGTCTCGGGCAACCGCGTCGTTGTTGCGAACGACCTTTATGGGGTCGGTTTCTGCCGCGGCCAAAAAGATATCCCCGTCACCAAAACCTCCCCCATACTCCTTCCCATCTCTCCCGCGATGGGCGGACTGCAGCGAACAGTTGCGGGAGGAGCCGGTGAGACTGGATTCGCTCCAGGGCTCGTCTGCTCATCGGGCCACCTTGCGACGAGCGATCAATAGGGGCCACGACAGCAGGAGAAACCCGGTGTTCCGAGGCGGCGACGTCTCTATTATTTAGTTTTACTGAGACGCACGCGCCTCGGGACACGTCCAATTCCAAAACCCGCGACGCCAATGGGCCGAGCGGCGCAAAGTCCTGCGCGCAGGAAGGCGACCCTATGCGGTTCCATGGACAATTCGGATCAGGCCTTGAGCACGATGACCTTGGTGTTGACCGGGGTGCGCTCGTAAAGGTCCATCATGTCCTGGGTCAAAAGGCCGATACAGCCGCTCGAAATGCCCTTGCCGATCGTCTCGGCCTGGCGGGTGCTGTAGAGCGTATAAAGCGTATAGACGCCGTCCTGGTAGAGATAGAGCGTGCGGGCGCCCAGCGGATTGTCGCGGCCGGGGGCCATGCCGCCGGCATATTGAGCGACTTCGGGCTGCCGCTCGATCATTTCCCTGGGCGGGGTCCAGACCGGCCATTCGGCCTTGCGGCCAATATAGGCGTCTCCGCTCCAGAGAAAGCCTGCCCGCCCCACATTGACGCCATAGCGCGTGGCGACATTGTCGCCCTCGATGCGATAGACATAGTAGTTGCGTGGATCGACGATGATGGTGCCGGGTGCCTCGGCGCTGTCATAGCGCACGGTCCGCCGCCAATATTTCGGATCAACCTTGTTGAGATTGACCGCCTCGATGGGGAAGCGCTCGTCGGGCAGCGGGCCATAGACCTGTTCGGCCTCGGCCATGCTCAGGGCCTTGATCGTGGTGCAGCCGGAAAGTGCCAGCGTGCCCAGCGCGGCGGCAGAGCCGAGCAGGAAGCCCCTGCGGCCCATCGGCGTTGTGCGCGTGCGCGTTGCCGGGTTGTTTGCCGTCAGTTCATTGCCTGCACGCATGACCCTGCTCCCTTGCTGGCCTTGAGCGATCTTGGGCCTTGCCGGGCATGGCTGCAAGCACAGCCTAAGCAAACAAGGCCCCGACGGGGTCGGGGCCTTGGTCATTGATGCAGGTGGGTAACACCTCAGCTCGAGCCGGCGCCATCCTGGCGCACAAAGGCGATGCGCAACATATTGGTCGCGCCGGGGGTGCCCAGGGGCACGCCGGCGGTAATGGCGATGCGGTCGCCGGGGCGGGCAAAGCCTTCCTGATAGGCAATGACGCAGGCGCGATCGACCATGTCTTCCAGGCTCACCGCATCTTCGGTCTGCACGCAATGAATGCCCCAGACCACCGACAGGCGGCGAATGGTGCGCAGATTGGGCGAGAGCGCGATGATGGGCTTGTTGGGCCGTTCGCGCGCGGCGCGGATGCCGGTCGAGCCCGAGGCGGTATAGGTAACGATGGCGGCCAGATCGAGGGTTTCGGCAACCTGGCGGGTGGCGGCCGAGATGGCGTCGGCGGCGGTGGCCTCCGGCTCGGTCTGGGCGGCGCGAATGATGTTGTTGTAGTTGGCGTCGCTTTCCACGGCCACGGCCACCTTGGCCATGGTGGTGACGGCTTCGACCGGATACTGGCCCGAGGCACTTTCGGCCGAAAGCATGACCGCGTCGGCGCCTTCAAACACGGCAATGGACACGTCCGAAACCTCGGCGCGGGTCGGTACCGGCGCGGTGATCATGGATTCGAGCATCTGGGTGGCGACGATCACCGGCTTGCCGAAGCGGCGGCACATGCGGATCATGCGCTTTTGCAAGCCCGGCACCTGCTCAAGCGGCAGTTCAACGCCCAGATCGCCACGGGCAACCATGATGGCGTCGGAAAGTTTGACGATTTCCTCGAGCCGCTCGATGGCCTGCGGCTTTTCGATCTTGGCCATGACGCCGGCGCGGCCCTGGACGATCTTGCGGACATCGATGATGTCTTCGGGGCGCTGCACGAAGCTGAGCGCAACCCAGTCCACCTCAGCCTTGAGTGCTTCGAGCAGGTCTGCGTGGTCCTTCTCGGTCAGGGCGCCGGTGGGCAGCAGGGTGTCGGGCAGGGACACGCCCTTCTTGTCCGAGAGCTTGCCACCATAAATGACTTCGGTCTCGATGGCGCCATTGCCGACCTTGGTGGCCTTCAGTTGCAGCTTGCCATCGTCGAGCAGCAGGCGGTCACCCACCGACACGCTCTCGATGATTTCGGGGTGGGGCAGGTATACGCGCTGGGCATTGCCCTGGTCGTTTTCCTCGCTGTCGAGGGTAAAGCTCTGCCCGGCGACCAGATTGACCGAGCCCTCGGCGAACTTCCACACGCGCAGCTTGGGGCCCTGCAGATCGGCCAGGATGCCGATGGGGTGGTTGAGGCGCGCCTCGACCGCGCGGATGCGCTTGACGGTCTGGTGCAGCACTTCGTGGCTGGCATGGCTCATATTGATGCGGAAGACGTCGGCCCCGGCCTTGGCCAGTTCCTCGATCATGGTCTCCTCGTGGCTGGCAGGCCCGAGGGTGGCAAGGATCTTTGCGCGTCTGATCCGTCTCATTGCGTGTCCGTATTGTCTGGCGTTAGGGGCTCGTCGGGGTCGACAAGGAAGGCCGGGTCTTCAAGATCTTCGCCCAGGTCCGGGCCGACAATGCTTGGCGCGCCAGCGCTCTCGGTGAGCTGCAGCGTCCAGTCGGTACGGTTCTGTGTATCGATTTCAAAGAACCCGGTGCGCTCATAGCCCCGGGCGAGGCAATCCTCAACCCCGAATATTGTGAAGGTTTCGTCACGAGTGCACATGAAGACCTGTCCATCCCAGGATCCGCCGCCGATATCGTCCACTGCGTAGAGGTAGTAAAAGCGGCGGGCGAGATCGCCCTGGAAGATCGTGCGGCAGTCGCCCGGAGGGGCCTGCCACCAGCCTTCGCTCATCCAGCCGCGCTCGGCGCGATAGCCCAGGGCGACCGAAACCAGGTTGGCGGTTTCGTTGCAGATGCGCAGCTCGGCCTGAGCGGGCGTGGCCATGGCCATCAGGCCACCAAGGGTGGCAAGCAACAGGGTCGAGCCAAGACGGATGGGGTTCACCATTGCGCTGGAAATCACCGGAAAACGTGCCCTTCTTTGATCGTATGGCAGAGACGAGGTCAATGGCTAATGGGGTGATTTGACGGAAATGCGGGCATGACTGGGGCGCTGGTCATAAAAGCGGCGTGAGCCACCCAACAATCACCGGCAAGCCCGGGCAGGGTGTGGATTGCCCCATAAAGGGGTTGAACCAATGCAGGGCATGAGGTTGATGGGGACCGGACAATTCCGGTTTATCCCCGCATCCGCTTATCCGTGCGAAGATGCCGTGGAGGGCCGGAGTATTTATTTGTTTTACCGCGCTTCCGAACCAAAAGTGGCGACCGCTTTTTGGAGGAAACGCTCCAGAAGAGGTTGGCCATGGCCGTTGAAGATAGCGTCGCGCAGGATCAGTTGCGCGCTTTCATCGAGCGCATCGAGCGTATGGAAGAAGAAAAGGCGGCAATCGCTGCCGACATCAAGGAAATCTATGCTGAAGCCAAGGGCAATGGCTTCGATACCAAGATCCTGCGCAAGATCGTGACCATCCGCAAGCAGGATGCCAATGAGCGCATGGAGCAGGAAGCCCTGCTTGAGCTCTATATGTCCGCCTTGGGCATGGTCGAAGCGCCGCCCGAGCGGTAATCGGCGATCAGGCCAGTATGTCGAGCAGGGCTTTGGACATGTCGCTGGCCACGCTGACGACCTTAGCCGAGGCCTTGAAGTCGGCCTCGGCCCCGATGACGTTGACCATTTCGCTCGAGAGGTCGACGGTGTTGCCTTCGGTGCCTGACCGGGCGATGCGCGCGGCGCTCTGTTCGAGCTGACCGCTGGCGCGCTGCATGCCATAGGCGCCGATGGAAATGCTGGAAATGGTCATGGACCGCCCTCTCGTTTTGAGGGGCAGAAAGCCAGCAAAACTCTCAACAATCAGTTAGCCGGACCGGTCCAACTCGCCTCAAGCTCAAGCGGCCCGGGCGGCTTCATCGCCCAGAGCGAAGCGGATCGCCGCATTGGCGTGGATGATCGTTGAGTCAAAGCCGGGCAGGGGTAGTGTATCCGGATCGATCAGCAGGCCGATCTCGGTGCAGCCAAGAATGACGCAGTCGGCGCCTTCCGCCTTGGCGCGGCCGATAATGTCGAGATAGGCCCTGCGGGCGGTTTCGCGCACCTGACCTTGGCACAGCTCGTTGAAGATGATGTCGTGCACGATCTTGCGGTCATTTGTTGCCGGCACCATCACCTCAAGGCCACAGGCCTTCATCCGGTCGGTATAGAAGCCATGTTCCATGGTGTAGCGGGTGGCGAGCAGCAGCGGGCGCTTGTGGCGGTGCGCCTGCAAGGTCGAGGCCGTTTCGGTGATGATGTCGATCAGCGGAACCCCCGACATCGCCGCGACCGGTTCGGCCACCAGATGCATGGTATTGGTGCAGATCAGCACACAGTCCGCACCGGCGCGCGCCAGGCCTGCCCCGGCTTGGCCCAACAAAGCACCGGCCTGATCCCAGTGTCCGGCCCGTTGCAGCGCCACGACTTCGTCAAAGTCCAGCGAGCGCATCGCGATATCGGCCGAAGCCAGCCCGCCGCGCAGGCGCCGCACTTCTTGGTTGATGTGGCGATAATAGACGGCAGTCGATTCCCAGCTCATGCCGCCGATCAGACCGATCGTTTTCATTTCCGCGTCCTCCAGGTCCCGCGAATGATGCCGCGTTTCCGGAGCATTCGGCGCGCGGAGTTTGGCTGTCTTTGCGGCAACCATGCGCAATATTTGCAGTGTTTGCAGGAAATGCGCTATTGGTCTGCGTGGCCGGAGTGAATTGCATGCTGGATGAGCGCGATCGGAAGATTTTGAGCCTGCTGCAGGCGGATGCCGAGCGGCCTGTCAACGATATCGCGGCATCAGTGGCGCTGTCGCCTTCGGCCTGCTCCCGCCGGATTGCGCGGCTCAAGGAGGACGGATTTATCGCGCGAACGACGGCAGAACTGGACCGGCGCAAAATGGGCTTGCCGACGACCGTCTTCGTCATCGTACGCACCGGCTCGCATGCCGCGGATTGGCTGGAAAAGTTTCATTTAGCCGTTTCGGCGATCCCCGAGATTGTCGAGGTGCACCGGCTGACCGGCAATTTCGACTATATTCTCAAGATCGTGCTGCCCGATGTGGAGCATTATGACGCGGTCTACAAGCAGCTCGTGTCGCGTATCGAGCTGTTCGACATGTCGGCCTATATCTCGATGGAAACGGTCAAGGCCGCCCAGGGCCTGCCGACGAATTATGCGTGAGGCGGAAATTGTCCGGTAGTGCAGATTGGCGCGCTAAACCTTCGCCAGGGCCGCTTTCATGGCTGCCTGGTCATATCCGAGTGCGGTGAGGGCGGCAGCCACGATGCCGGCGCGATCGAGGCCGGCAGCGGCATACATGTCGGTCTGAGAAGCGTGCTCGACAAAGGTGTCGGGGATCATCAGCGGGCGGAAACGCAGCTTGCCATCGAGCAAGCCGTTGCTGGCAAGGAAGGTCGCAACATGGCTGCCAAAGCCGCCCAGTCCACCTTCTTCGGTCGAAATCAACACGTCGTGGCTTTGTGCCAGTGATGTGATGAGTTCTTCATCGAGAGGCTTGAGAAAGCGCGCATCCGCCACGGTGGGATTAAGCCCGAGAGCGGCCAGCTTGTCAGCGGCGGCAAGCACTTCACCAAGCCGCGCGCCATAAGAGAGTAGCGCAATGGTGCTGCCCTGGCGCACCATGCGGCCCTTGCCGATCGGCAGGACATCGCCGCGTTCCGGCATGTCGACGCCCATGCCCTCGCCGCGGGGATAGCGGAAGGTGATCGGTCCGCTGTCAAATGCGGTGGCGGTTGCCACCATATGGCGCAGTTCGGCCTCATCGGCGGCGGCCATATGCACCATGCCGGGAATGGCACCGAGATAGGCATTGTCGTAATTGCCAGCGTGGGTCGGCCCATCGGCGCCGACATAGCCGGCCCGGTCGATGGCGAAGCGCACTGGCAGGCCCTGAATGGCGACGTCGTGGATCACCTGGTCATAGGCGCGCTGCAGGAAGGTCGAATAGATGGCGCAGAAGGGCTTCATGCCTTCGCTGGCCATGCCTGCCGCAAAGGTCACGGCATGCTGTTCGGCAATGCCCACATCGTAGATGCGGCTGGGAAAGATCTCTGCGAACTTGTCCAGGCCTGTACCCGAGGGCATGGCTGCCGTGACGGCCACGATGCGGGGATCAGCCTGGGCTTCCTGGATCAGCGAGGAGGCGAACACCGAGGTATAGGACGGCGCATTGGACGGCGCCTTGGCTTGGGCGCCAGTGATGACGTTGAACTTGGATACGCCATGATATTTGTCGGCCGAGTTTTCTGCCGGGGCATATCCCTTGCCCTTCCTGGTCACGGCATGGATCAGGATCGGCCCCTGACCAAATTCCTTGACGTTGTCGAGAATGGCCAGCAAGTCCTCAAGATTGTGCCCGTCAATGGGACCGACATAGTAGAAGCCCAGTTCCTCGAACAGCGTGCCCCCGGTAAAGAAGGAACGGGCGAACTCTTCCGTGCGACGCGCCGGCTCGTGCAGGAAAGGCGGGAGCTTGGAAACCACGGCCTTCGCCGCCTCGCGGGTGCCGCGATAGACCGGACCGGAGACCAGCCGCGCCAGATAGGTCCGCAGCGCCCCGGTGGGCGGGGCAATGGACATGTCATTGTCGTTGAGTATGACGATCAGCCGCGCATCCATTGCGCCGGCATTGTTCATCGCCTCATAGGCCATGCCTGCCGACATGGCGCCATCGCCGATGACGGCAATGACATTGCGCGGCTTTTCGAGATGCTTGCTGGCCTCGGCCATGCCCAGGCCGGCCGAGATAGACGTCGAGGAATGCCCGGCGCCAAACGGATCGTATTCGCTTTCGGCGCGCCGGGTGAAGCCGGAGAGCCCCCCCTTCTGCCGAAGGGTCCGCATGCGGTCGCGGCGGCCTGTCAGGATCTTGTGCGGATAGGCCTGGTGGCCGACATCCCAGATGATGCGGTCGTGCGGGGTATCGAACACAGCGTGCAGCGCCACGGTCAGCTCGACGACACCAAGTCCCGCGCCGAGGTGGCCGCCCGTAACCGAGACAGCGTCGATCATTTCGGCGCGCAGTTCATCGGCTAGCTGGCGCAGATTTTCGCGCGGCATGCCGCGCAGATCGGCTGGCGTCTGAACGGTATCGAGCAGCGGCGTGTCGGGCTTGTTGGCCAAGCGTATCCCCGTCAAATATCTGGTTTGTCCCTGTTTAGGCGCAGGGTCATGCCTTTGCAATGCCGGCCAGGGCAATGCGGCGATGGGTCTCCACCAATGCGAGAGCATTCAGGCATTTGCGGGGCAGACAAGGCCCAACGGCAGCTTCAGTTGCTGGCCAACACCAAAGGTGCGGTGCGCGTAAAGCGGTTGTGGACTGGTGCGGGAGTACTATCACCGACACCCTTGACCAGCACATGGCGGCCCATTTCCGGCGTCGGGTCGAAATCGGCCTCATCGTGATCGAAGATCACCGCATAACGGCCCGAAGACATCGCTGCCGGATCGATAAAGATATCAGCGACATGTTCAAGGTCGGGCGCCACCAGATCGGGGCGGCGCATGGCATTTGGGTCAGTACGGCTGGCGACATGTTGCACAAGTGCCTCGGCCAGCGGCGTGGTCGCATTGGCATCGGTCGCACCAAATGTGTCACCGAACAGGTCGGACAGGTTGCCACCGAGCGATGCGGTCTGGATGGTTGCTGCGGGGCGTAGAGGCGGCAGCACCGGCAAACGTTCAGTTGGTCTGGGGGGCGTTGCCGCAGTACTGGCGGTTGTCGTGCCTTCGATAATCATTTCCAGCGCGCGCTGGGCGCCAGGGTCGGCTGCCGGGCTTGCGGCAGCATAAGCTGACAGGATGTCCGCCGGCGGATCGGACATGATAAGCCGTGGCGTTGGCATGGTCGGCTCGGTCAAAGCTGCAAGGGCCGTGACGGCGTCATTGTTGCGCAGGTCTTCGGGCATGGTCACTGGCATGGCTACCGCGACCTGCGTACTCTCACTTATCTCGTCATCGGTCAGCGGCGCACTGCCGCTGGTCGAAAAGGGCAGAGCGGTATCGGACGCCGAGGCAACAGCAAGGTCTGGCCCGCCCAGATCGGCCGGCCGGAGATCGGGCATGACCGGGGCAACCGGGGTCATGCGCTGTGGAGCCATGGATGCAGTTTGTACCTGCGGCGCATTGCCGGACGTCTGCTCGTCTTCGCCAAACAGCAGATCCATCAGGGTGCGGCCACTGCCTTCCGACGAGCTGGCCACCTGAGTACCCGAACTGCTGCCATTGCAGGGATAGGCATGGCAGCGCTTCCATTCAGCCAGGGCCACATTGTAGCCCTGCTGGGACAACACCTTGCCATCGGTGGGCACATGCATGGTCTTGCCGTCGGGGAACAGGTCCTTGAGCTGAGCGCGGGTCATACGCGGCCAGGCGCGCACCGAACCGGTATCCAAATGCACAAACGGGCTGCCTGAAGTAGGGTAATAGCCTACGCCACCGACCTGTTTCTTCATGGCGGCGGCGCGCAGCTTGGCCAGTGGTACCCCGGGAATGAAGAAGTCCATGGCGGTGCCGCGCATGTGCTGCGAATTATCGGCCACGCCAGACGATTTTGAGGCCAGCATGGCGTTGGTGGCCGGTGAGCGATAGGCGGAAACGATGTTGATCGGCTGCGTGCCGCCGACGTCCTGATAGACCTCCCAGACCAGGTCGAACAGGCGCGGATCCATTTTGGTGGGTTCGTTGCGGCGCCAGTCCCGCAGGAAATAGTTGAGCTCATTCAGGCCCGACTGGACATATTGCCCATTACGCTTGAAAACGATGCGGGCGGTTTCTTTGGTGTGGGTATAATAAAGGTAAAGAGCTCGCTCAGTCGCTGCCTGGACCGGAACGACCGGTAGCAGGGCGGAAACGCACAAGGCCGCGGCGGCAACAACCCGTGCAGCACTTCTCCAATTGATGAACCCCAAGACCGTCACGCCAAACTCTGCCCGGCTTTCTCGTCAGATAATGGTGAGACGTTAGCGCCCAATTCGCTCGAATTGATTAACGCTAACCAGTTGTGAACTGACCGTAGATCCCCTCACGCGACTGTTATTAAGGGCAAAAGCAGGCACAACCAAGGCGAAATTGTTACCCGGGCGTTAACCTAGCTCAATGTCATCGAGGCCTTTTGCCGTCAGGGCGAGAGTTCTTGGGGCACTGTTTCGGCCTCAGCAACAATGGCCGGTGGCTCGACGGCATTGAGCCCCATGGCGGCGATCAGCTTTTCATTGTGGCCATAGAGATCACCAAACGAGCGAATGGCCCCGTCCTCGTCGACCCGCAGGGTAAAGTAGGCCAGATGCACCGGAATCTGCTTCTGCGGGTTTACCCAGCGCTCGGACGGGCCGAACATGGATTCGAGCGAGGCGCGCGATATGTTTGGCTCATTGGCCATCAGCGCATCGGCAAATTCCATCGGGTTCTGCACCCGCACACAGCCATGGCTGAAGGCTCGATAGGACCGCGCAAACAATGATTTGGACGGGGTGTCGTGCAGATAGACGTCATGCTTGTTGGGGAAGAGGAACTTGATCTGCCCCAGGGCATTGCCGGCGCCGGGGCGCTGGCGCACGCGGAAGGGGAAGTTGGACGGCGAAACCTGGGTCCAGTCGACCTGCCAGGGGCTGACCGGGGCGCCATTATAGAGCAGGTCCATATTGTGGCTGTCGGTATAGCCCGGATTGCGCAGGACCGCGGGGGCGATCTCACCGCGAATAATAGACGACGGCACGTTCCAATAGGGGTTCACAACCACGTGCCGGATGCTGTCTGAAAACACTGGCGTCTGGTTCTTCGTGGTGCCAACAACCACGCGCGTCGTATATTCTTCCTGGCCATTGCGCAGGATAGAGAGGCGGAACTCGGGAATGTTCACGAAGACGGTGAAATCGCCCAGTTCGGACGGCATCCAGCGCCAGCGTTCCATATTGGCGATGATGTCTTCGCGCCGCGTGGCTGCGCCACCGTTTAGGGCGGCGACCGTGGCGGGCCCGATGATGCCGTCGACTTCGAGTCCTTGGCCTTCCTGGAAGGATCGGATCGCTTCAACGGTCAGATCATCATAGAGCTGGGAGGTCGAGGCGGCCAATTCCAGCCGCGCGCGAATGGCGGGCAGGCGGGCATCGGAATTGCCTGGACGGAGCACCGGGCCGTCACCAATCGGGGTGGGGCGGGCGGCACTGGATTGCTCAAAATTGGCAAGGGCCGCCTTGAGCGCCTGGAACTCCCGGTGCTGGGGTTCGAGCTGCATCAGGATCGCGGCGGGATCGTTGCTCCGGGCGAGCTGCTCAAGCAGCGCGGCCTCATTGATCGGCTTGCGCTTGAGATCGAGCAGGGTGCTGATCGACTGGGGATCGATGCGGCCATTATGCAGGTGATCGGCATAGCGCATGGTGGCAGCCGAAAAAGCGGTTTCAAGGGTAGCCAGTTCAATGCCGTCGCCCGACAGCCGGGCGGCATCAATTTGCGGGGTCAGATAGTCGGACGGGTCCAGCCCCTCGCTGGCAGCATTTTCAAACAAGGTGATGATCTTGGCGGCTGCGGGCGAGAAGGCGACCGTGCCATTGGCCCGTTCGGTCAGCCAGATTGGCTCGAAATGGCGCTCACCATAGAGAAAATAGAGCCTTTGGGCTTCCTCGTGAGCGCGCGTGTCAGGGCGGGCGCCGTAATATGCGGCTGACAAGCCGGACTTGATTGTGCGCGCCAGGGCACTTTGCGGCGGAGCAATCACGATGCGGTCGGTTTCAAGGCTGGCAAGCTGTTGAGCTGATACCGGAGAAACCACAGCCGTGGCGGCGACCAGGGCGACCAGACTGACCAGAACCTTGTTCATGCTTGCTCCCGACAACAATCAACCACACCCGGCACGAATCTAGACGTGTCCGGGCATGCCAGAAAAAATCAATAGCCCGCAATTCTTAACAGGAGCAATTGCTCGCAGATTCGTGAAACGACGCTGTGGCTGGACTGCAACGGTATGGGCACTGCCGAAAGACCGCCTTTCTGCTCCTTGCGCTCGTGCCGCCCACATTAGGGTCGGCAACGCGCCTCATTCGCAGGAGGTAGCTTAGCTACCAAGGGGCCAGCCCGGATACTCGATCGGCAACCGGCTGACGGCGTCAAGTTGCGCCATGTCTTCCTGGTCCAAGGCAATTTCGGTTGCCTTGACGTTTTCGTGGAGCTGGTCAACCCGTTTGGCCCCGGTCAGGACGGTGGAGACAACCGGCTGTATCAATAGCCAGGCGATGGCGATCTGAGCGGGCTTGCGGTCGTGTTTTGCAGCAACGGCTTTCAGCACGTCGATCAGCGGTTCGCCGCCTCACCGCTCGATGCACATGGCCACGCCCATGCCGCCGCCGATGCAGAGCGTGGCGAGACCTTTGCTGAGATTGCTGCGCGCAAGCTCGTGGAGAAGCGTGACGAGGATACGGGCGCCGGATGCGCCGATGGGGTGGCCGATCGCAATGGCCCCGCCATTGACGTTGACGATGTCCGGGTTCCAGCCCATCCCGGCATTGACCGCGCAAGCCTGGGCGGCGAAGGCCTCATTGGCTTCGACGCGATCAAGGTCACCGACAGTCCAACCCGCATTTGCCAGCGCCTTGTGCGATGCGGGAATAGGGCCGGTGCCCATGATCGATGGGTCAACCCCGGCTGTGGCCCAGCCAGCAATGCGCGCCAGCGGGGTGAGACCGCGCCGCGCCGCTTCATTCTGATGCATCAACACTAGGGCCGCCGCGCCATCATTGAGTCCCGAAGCATTTCCGGCGGTTACACTGCCGTCCTTGTCAAAGGCCGGACGGAGTCTCGCCAGGGCTTCGGCGCTGGTGTCGGGACGCAGATGATCGTCGGCATCGACAAGGGTGGTTCCCTTGCGCGTTTCGATGGAAACGGGCGCGATTTCCGCCTTGAAGTGCCCTGCGGCCTGGGCCGCAGCGGCCTTCTGCTGACTGGCCAGCGCAAATGCGTCCTGCTGTTCGCGCGAAATGCCAAACTGTCGCGCCACATTCTCGGCCGTGATGCCCATGTGATAGCCGCCAAAGGCATCGACGAGCCCGTCGGTCACCATGGTATCGACAAGGCTTACCGATCCCATCTTGGTGCCGGCCCGCAAATGCTGGCAATGGGGCGAGAGCGACATTGATTCCTGTCCGCCCGCAACAATGATATCGGCATTGCCGCACAGGATCTGCTGCATGCCTATGGCCACGGCACGCAGGCCCGAACCACAGACCTGGTTGATGCCCAGGGCCGTGGCCGATTTTGGAATGCCGGCTTTCACCGCCGCCTGGCGGGCCGGGTTCTGGCCGGCGCCAGCCGTCAGCACCTGGCCAAGGATCACCTCTTGGACGTCCTCGGGTGAAACGCCGGCGCGGGATAGTGCGGCAGTAATCGCAATGGCGCCCAGATCATGGGCCGGAACATTGCTCAACGGGCCCAAAAAACTGCCGACCGGCGTGCGGGCCGCGCCGACAATGACGATACCGCTCATGCCACCTTCTCCGCGAGGGCGACCGTGAAGCGTGCCTCGGTCTTGGCGGTGATCTCATCTACGCTGACCCCATCGGCCAATTCGATGAGGCGCATGTCCGTGTCGCCTCGGCGAGCAATCGAGAAGACGCCGAGATCGGTGATGACAAGATCGGCAACGCGCTTGCCGGTGAGCGGCAAGGTGCATTCCTTCAGCAGCTTGGCCTGGCCCTTGGCCTCGTGCTCCATGACCACGACGACCCGCTTCACGCCCGCCACGAGATCCATGGCGCCGCCCATGCCCTTGACCATCTTGCCGGGGATCATCCAGTTGGCGAGATCGCCAGTTTCCGAGACCTGCATGGCCCCGAGGATAGAAAGATCGATATGACCACCCCGGATCATGGCAAAACTGTCGGCGCTGGAAAAGAAGCTGGTTTCGGGCAGGGCAGTGACGGTCTGTTTGCCGGCATTGATAAGGTCGGCATCTTCTTCTCCGGCATAGGGGAATGGTCCCATGCCCAGCATTCCGTTTTCGCTCTGCAGGCGTACGTCCATGCCTTGGGGGATAAAATTAGCCACCAAGGTCGGGATGCCGATGCCGAGATTGACATAGAAACCGTCTTTCAGTTCCTGGGCGGCGCGTGCCGCCATCTGATCGCGTGTCCAGGCCATCAGGCACTCTCCTCGTCGCGCTGCCGAACGGTGCGCTGTTCGATATGTTTGGTGGGTACGGGCACATGCACAATGCGGTCGACATAGATGCCAGGCGTGTGAATCTGGTCCGGATCAAAGCTGCCGGTCTCGACCAGGTTTTCCACCTCGGCAATTGTGACCTTGCCGGCCGTTGCCATCATCGGATTGAAGTTCCGCGCGGTCATCCGGTAGACGAGATTGCCTTCGGCATCGCCCTTCCAGGCATGGACAATAGAGATATCGGCAACCAGGCCGGTTTCCAGCACATAGTCGTCCTCGCCGAAGCGTCGCACTTCCTTGCCCTCGGCGATCAGCGTGCCGACACCGGTTCTGGTGAAAAAGGCTGGAATGCCGGCGCCTCCGGCACGAATGCGCTCGGCCAGGGTGCCCTGCGGGTTGAATTCCAGCTCAAGTTCCCCTGATAGATATTGTTCGGCAAAAAGCTTGTTCTCGCCCACATATGACGAGATCATTTTTCTGATCTGCTTTGTCGCTAGCAGACGCCCGAGGCCGACCCCATCGACCCCCGCATTGTTGGAAATGACTGTTAGTCCCTTGGCGCCCGAGGCCTCGATGCCTTCGATGAGCGCTTCGGGAATACCGCAGAGGCCAAAGCCCCCCGACATGATGGTCATGCCATCGGCCAGCACATCAGCCAGCGCTTCGGCAATATTGGACTTAATTTTGCGCATAGCGGGTTCCCTAGAGCGGTTTCTTGAGCCAGCGCGACAGCACGCCAATGATGCCTTCACGGAACAACAGCACGCTGACCACAAAAATGGTGCCTTGCAGGATGGTCACCCAGGCTCCGAAGCTGGCGAAATAGTTCTGCATGGTGACGATGACGGCGGCGCCGACAAAGGGACCAAAATTGGTGCCCATCCCGCCCAATAGGGTCATCAGCACCACCTCGCCCGACATGGTCCAATAGACGTCGGTGAGTGAAGCGAGCTGGAACACGAGCGCTTTCGTCGAACCGGCCATTCCCGCGAGCGTGGCCGACATGACAAAGACGGCGAGCTTGTAGCGGTTGACCTTGTAGCCAAGCGAGATCGAGCGGGGCTCGTTGTCGCGTATGGCTTTCAGCACTTGGCCGAAGGGCGAATGGATGATGCGGTAGATGGCGAGGAGCCCGCCGAAGACAATCGCCAGCACAACAAAATAGAGCGTCATGTCATTGCTGAGCGGGATGACGCCAAAGAGATCGCCGCGCGGCACCGCCTGGATGCCGTCTTCGCCGCCGGTGAACGGCGATTGCAGGGCGAAGAAGAAGACCATCTGCGCAAAGGCCAGCGTTACCATGGCGAAGTATATGCCCTGGCGGCGGATGGCCAGCGCGCCGATGACGAGGCCGAGAAAGGCCGCGGCGATTGTGCCGAGCAGGATGGCCACTTCCGGTGTCAGGCCCCAGACCTTGGCGGCATGGGCGGTGACATAGCTGGCCGAGCCGAAGAAGGCGGCGTGACCGAAGGACAGGAGTCCCCCAAAGCCGAGCAACAGGTTGAGCGCCGAGGCAAAGAGCGCAAAGCACAGGATCTTCATGATGAAGACCGGATAGAGCACGAAGGGCGCGATCAGCAGCAGGACCAGGAGGCCCGCGAAGATGATGATGTGATGGCGCGGGGTGCCGATCGGCATGGCGTCGGCGGCGCTGGAATAGGTCGTTTCGGTGGTGACGCTCATTTATGCGGTCCTTCCGAAGAGGCCGGCCGGCTTGAAAAGCAAGACGATGGCCATGATGACGAAGATCGCGACCGAGGAAGCCTCGGGGTAAAACACCTTGGTCAGACCTTCGACGATACCGAGACCGAACCCGGTGAGGATGGCCCCCAGGATCGAGCCCATGCCACCGATCACCACGACGGCGAAGACCACGATGATGAGGTCCGCGCCCATATTGGGATTGACCGAGTAGATCGGGGCGGCGAGCACGCCGGCAAAGGCGGCTAAAGCGACGCCGAAACCGTAGGTTAGCGTGATCATGCGCGGCACGTTGATGCCGAAAGCGCCGACCAGGGTGGGATTTTCGGTGGCGGCGCGGAGATAGGCGCCAAGGCGGGTGCGCTCGATGGCGAACCAGGTGCCGAAGCAGACAATGAGCGAGGCGACGACCACCCAGGCGCGATAATTGGGCAGGAACATGAAGCCCAGATTAGTCCCCCCACTGAGTTGGGACGGGATGGAATAGGGCAGGCCGGAAACGCCGAAACCGTTGCGGAACAGGCCTTGGATGATAAGGGCGAGACCGAAGGTCAGCAGCAGGCCATAGAGGTGATCGAGATGGTAAAGCTTTGAAATCATTAGTCGTTCGATGACGACGCCGGTGGCGCCGACCACCAGCGGCACGATGACGAGGGCGCCCCAATAGGGGATGCCGAGCCAAGTCAGGCCCATCCAGGCGACGAAGGCGCCCATCATATATTGGGCCCCGTGGCTGAAATTGATGATGTTGAGCAGGCCAAAAATGACCGCCAGGCCCAGGCTGAGCAGGGCATAGAAGGAGCCGTTGATCAGCCCCAGAAGGAGCTGGCCGAACAGGGCCTGTGGGGGAATTCCCAGGAGCTCGAACATGATTTTGTCTCTTGGCTACCAGATCGGGGAGGGCCCTGACCGTGGCCAGGACCCCAAAGATGAACGGATTGCTGCCTATTCGACGAGGGCGCAGCCGCCGTCTTCAAGCGGGCGGAAAGCGATCTCGGCGGGAATGGTGGCGAGGAGCTTGTAATAGTCCCACTCACCGGTGGATTCAGCGGGCGACTTTACCTGGAACAGGTACATGTCGTGGATGTGCCGGCCATCGGCGCGCAGTTCGCCTTCCCCGAAGACCTGGTCCGAAGACGGATTGGACTTCATCCAGTCCATGACGCCATCGGTGGCCTTGTCGCCGGAGGCTTCCACGCCCTTGAGATAGTGGGTGACGGCCGAATAGACGCCGGCATGGACCATGGTGGGCTTGGAGCCGCCCATTTCTTCGGAGAAGCGTTCGGACCAGGCGCGGGTATCGTCATTGAGATCCCAGTAGAAGGCCTCAGTCAGCACCAACCCCTGTGCGGTTTCAAGACCCAGCGCATGCACGTCCGTGATGAAGATCAGCAACCCGGCAAGCGCCTGGCCGGCCTGGGTGATGCCGAATTCGGCTGCCTGCTTGATCGAGTTGACGGTGTCGCCACCGGCATTGGCCAGACCGATCACATCCGCGCCGGAGGCCTGGGCCTGCAAAAGGAAGGATGAGAAGTCGGTGCCGGGGAAGGGGTGGCGGACCGAGCCGACAACGGTGCCGCCGGAGGCTTGCACCACGGCGGTGGTGTTTTCTTCCAGCGAGTGGCCGAAGGCATAGTCGGCGGTCAGGAAGTACCAGTTCTGGTAGCCGTTATCGACCATGGCCTTGCCCGTGCCATTGGCCAGGGCATAAGTATCATAGGTCCAGTGGGCGGTGCCCGGAGCGCATTGCGCGCCGGTCAGATCCGTCGAGGCGGCACCGGAATTGAGGAAGATCTTGCCCTTTTCACGGGTGATCTCATTGACCGCCAAGGCTGCCGAGGAGGTAGGGACGTCGACAATGACGTCGACGCCTTCCTCGTCATACCACTGGCGGGCAATGGTGGAGGCGACGTCGGGCTTGTTCTGGTGGTCGGCCGAAATCACTTCGACATTGATGCCTTTGGCTGCGGCATCGAAATCCTCGATGGCCATGCGGGCGGCCACGACCGAGCCTTCGCCCGACAGGTCGGCATAAATGCCGGAGCGGTCGTTGAGCACGCCGAGCTTGACGTCGACGGCCATGGCCGACCCGGCCATCAGCATGGCGGCAAGTCCCGCCAGGGTTGCTGTCTTGAAGTTCATTGGTTCTCTCCTCCTAAGGTCCTCTCCCGGACCGGTTTCCTCACACGCCCAGATAGGCGTGAAGCTTGCCCAGATTGGTCTGGATCTCTGTGTTGGGGATCATGTCGATGACCCGGCCCTGCTCGACCACGTAGTGGCGATCGGCGACCGAGGCGGCGAAATGAAAGTTCTGCTCGACCAGGACAATGGTGAAGCCCTGGTTCTTGAGCGTGGCCAGCGTGCGGCCGATCTGCTGGACGATGACCGGGGCCAGGCCCTCGGTCGGTTCGTCCAGAAGCAGGAATTTGGCGCCGGTGCGCAGAATGCGGGCAATGGCCAGCATCTGCTGTTCGCCGCCGGAAAGCTTGGTGCCCTGGCTTGAAAGGCGCTCGCGCAGGTTCGGGAACATGGTCAGCACGTCGTCGCGGCTCAGTCCCCCGGGTTTGATGACCGGAGGCAGCATGAGGTTTTCGTCCACCGAAAGGGCGGAAAAGATGCCGCGCTCTTCGGGGCAGAAGGCAATGCCAAGCCTGGCGATGGTTCGGGCGGGGAGCGCGATCAGTTCGCGGCCCTCGAATTGCACAGCGCCGGTGCGCTTGGCGATCAACCCCATGATGGCGCGCAAGGTCGTGGTCTTGCCCGCGCCATTGCGCCCGAGCAGGGTGACCACTTCGCCCGGTGCGACGTCGAAATTGATGCCGTGCAGGATATGGCTTTCGTCATACCAGGCCTGAAGATCGCGGACGGCCAGAGCGCTGGATGAGGTGTCGAGTTTGCGGGCAGCGTCAGCCATGACCAGCTCCGATATAGGCTTCAACGACGCGCGGGTCCTTGGAGACGGTTTCATAGGGGCCTTCGGCCAGCACTTCGCCGCGGGCCAGAACGGTGATCCTGTCCGAGAGATCGGCGACGACGGAAAGGTTGTGTTCGACCATCAGGATGGTGCGCTTGGCCGCAATGCGGCGGATCAGGGCCGAAATGCGCGACACGTCTTCCTGCGCCATGCCGGCCATGGGCTCATCGAGCAGCAGCATTTCTGGCTCAAGGGCGAGGGTGGTCGCGATTTCGAGCGCGCGTTTGCGGCCATAGCTCAACTCGCCAGCCGTCTCGCCGATAAATTCAGTCAGGCCCACCTCGTCGATGCGCTCGCGCGCTTCGGCGTCGTAGTCGTTGAGCACCTTCTGGTTGCGCCAGAAATCGAAGCTGTCGCCGCGGCGGCGCTGCAGGGCGATGCGGACATTTTCGAGCACGCTCATGCGTGGAAACACTGCAGAAATCTGGAAGGAACGGACAACACCGAGCCGAGCAATGGCAGCCGGGGCCAGCCCGGTAATGTCGCGACCATTGAAGGAAATGGTTCCGGCGCTGGGCTGCAGGAATTTTGTCAGAAGGTTGAAGCAGGTGGTCTTGCCGGCGCCATTGGGGCCGATCAGCGCGTGGATGGTGCCGCGCTCGACATCGAGGTCGACGCCATTGACGGCGGTGAAGCCAGAAAATCGCTTGGTCAGTTGCCGGGCCGAGAGAATGATATCGGGGGTGCTCATTTGGCGGTCCAGCCTCCGTCGATGGAAATGGTCGAGCCGGTGATCGAGCGGGCCCAGTCCGAGCAGAGATAGGCTGCCATTTCGGCGATCTCTTCGGGCTGCACGAATTGCTTGGTCGGCTGGGGCGCCAGAATGACCTGACGGATCACCTCGTCTTCGGTAAGGCCGTGAACGCGGGCCTGATCGGCGACCTGTCTGGCCACAAGGGGCGTCCAAACATAGCCGGGGCAGATGGCGTTTACGGTGACACCCTTCTCAGCGGCTTCAAGCGCCACGGTCTTGGTGAGGCCGACAACGGCGTGCTTGGTGGCGACATAGGCCGATTTGAAGGGGGAGGCGCGCAGGCCATGGGCCGAGGCGATATTGATGATGCGGCCCCAGCCCCGTTCGGTCATGCCGGGCAGGCAGGTGCGGATGGCATGGAAGGCCGAATCCAGGCTCACTGATACGATGCGCCGCCAGTCCTCATCGGAGAAATCCTCAATTGGCGCGACCTTCTGGATTCCAGCATTGTTCACCAGCACATCGATCTGACCGAAACGGGCAATCACCGCTTCAGCCAATGCCCGGCTGGCGGATGAATCGGACAGGTCTGCCGGGAAATAGGCGATCTCGCCGGTGCCCAAGGCATCGAGCTCACCGATCAGACCAGCATGGTCTGCAGCGCGCTCAAAGCTGTTGAGCGCAACGCAATAGTTTAGCTGAGCAAATTTATGCGCGATCGCGAGCCCAATACCGCTCGTCGATCCCGTCACCAGCGCAACGCGCTTTGACACGATCCCTTGCCTCCACCCTGTCGTCGGCCTTGTGGCCGTTGTTGTTGGGCAAGAGGTTGCACGAAGCGTGCCAGTGCCGGATTCCCGGCAGTTTCTCAATTGCGCGCAGGTGATATTGTCCGGCTCTCAGGATGCGCCGGACAGATTGTGTCCGGAAAACCGGATGCCACCTCTCAGTCGAGGCCGTGCCGCTTGAGCTTTTCATAGAATTGTGAGCGTGACACGCCCAGACGCCGGGCAGCGGCAGATTTGGAGCCGTCCTCTGCGGCGAGGGCTTCGAGCATGGCCGTGCGTTCGGCAAAAGCCAGGCGTTCGGCCAGGTTGTCAGCGATAGGTGGAGCGGGGGCAGCCGCCTCCCTTGCTGCGGGTGGCAGGGCCTTGGCGATCAGGTCCAGATCGATCACTTCGGAAGGAGCCATTGCGGCAGCGCGCTCCAGCACGTTGCGCAATTCGCGCACATTGCCCGGCCAGGAATAGCGGGTGAGCTGGTCAATGGCTTCTGGTGTGATCAGCCAGCCGCGCTGGTCGCGGGGACGGGGAATGGTTTCGAGCAGGGCTTCGGCGATGAGCCCGATATCATCGAGCCGCTCGCGCAAGGGCGGCACGTGAATGGCCAGCACCGCAATGCGATAATAGAGGTCGGCGCGGAAGCTCTTGTCCTCGATCTTCTGTTCGAGGGGCTGGGAGGTGGCGGCGATGATGCGGACATCGACCTTCTTGACCGTGTTGGAGCCGAGCGGTTCGAATTCACCCTCCTGCAGGGCACGCAGCAGCTTGGCCTGCAGGGCCGCCGGCATGTCGCCGATTTCGTCGAGAAACAACGTGCCGCCATGGGCCAGCTCGAATTTGCCTTTTCGCGGCTTGCGGTCCGCACCGGTAAACGCGCCGGGGGCTACGCCGAAAAACTCGGCTTCCAGCAGTGCTTCGGGGATGGCGGCGACATTGACGGCGACGAATGGACCATCGGCCCGGTCGGATTGCTGGTGGATGGCGTGGGCGAGCAGTTCCTTGCCGGTGCCGGTCTCGCCAAGGATGAGCGCCGCGCCATCACGCAGAGCATAGCGGCGCACCACGGTCTTGAGTTCACGCACCGTCTCGGAAGCACCGACAAAGCTGGACAGTGAATATTTGGTCTGCCGTTCGCGGTTGAGCGCGGCCTGGGCTCGGGAAAGCTGGCGCTGCATGGTTTCGAATTTTTCGAGGATGGGCGCGAGATAGTCGATTTCTTCGTAGAAGACGAAGCCGACGGCGCCCTGGATTTCGCCCTCCTCATTGCGCAGGGGCAGGCGGCAGACAACGAACTGCTTGTCGTCGAAGGCCATGATATCGATGAGAATTGGGCGCCCGGTTTCAACAACGCGCCGCAGCAGGGAATGGGGGATGACCTCTTCCACCCGTTGGCCGATAAGGCCTGCTTGAGATGGAATACCCAGCAATTCGCGGTAGCGGTCATCGATCCAGGTGATCCGCGCCTCGGCATCCACGGTTATGGCGCCCTTGAAGCTGTCGCCCAGCGAGTCGAAGGCGTTGAGGACGGTTGCGACGGGTTTGGGCAGAGAGCGGTGTTGCGACATGCCGATCAACCGGGCATCGAGCTGAGATGGGAGAGCAGCTCGGCCACGTTGTGCGCATTGTATTTCTTGAGCAGCCGGGCGCGGTAGCTTTCGACGGTGCGGGGCGAGATGTCGAGCGTGCGGGCAATCTCCTTGGAGGTGCGGCCTTCGCCCAGATGCATGACGATCTGCCGCTCGCGGCCGGAGAGGTTGAGCACGTTGCGCGTTTCGGAGAGATCGGCAAAGCTCCAGACAGCGCGACGCAGCGGGTCATCGTCCCGGGTCAGGGAATGGCCGCGCACGCGGCACCAGAACAGGGTGCCGTTCTTGCGGGCCATGATGCGTTCGTCCGAATAGCGGTTGGTCCGCTTGAGCGGCTCCACCCCGACATCGCGAATGCGCTCGAATTCCTCCATGGAGGGGTAGAGGATGGCGAAGGACTGCTCCAGCAACTCCTCGACAGCAAAGCCGAACATCTCGGCAAAGGCCGGATTGCATCCCTTGATGACGCGGCTCTCGGTGACCACCAAGCCGATCGGCGCGTTCTGAAAGGCTATGACGCTGAGGTCGTGGGGATCGATCATGTGGTGTGTTTCTACGGTATTGTCCGAGCTTCAGGAGCACGGGGATAATAGACACCAATTCGCTCCGCGCCAGTCAAAGCCGAAATCGGCATGCCGGGGTGAACCGGAGGAGGGAATTGTGACCGGACAGACCGGATGCACGATTCTCACAAGGATTGCATAGGGTTGGTTCGGGCGCGCAGTGCCTTGGCAAAACCTGTTGAGGGAGGAAAAATGATGAAGACGATATTGGCCGCCTTGGCTATTTCGACGGCGCTGAGTGGTGCGGCCTTTGCCCAGGATGCGGCGCGCATTGCGCTGCTGCACGGGCTTTCGGGCTCCCCGCTGGAGGCCTATTCCAAGCAGACCCATACGGGCTTCGAAATGGGTCTCGAATACGCCACCAATGGCACGATGGAGGTCAAGGGCAAGCCCATCGAACTGATCATCAAGGACACCCAGTTCAAGCCCGACATTGCCCGGGCGCTGCTGGCGGAAGCCTATGGCGACGATGACGCGCTGATCGCGGTGGGTGACACCTCCTCGGGCGTGGCACTGTCCATGCTGCCGGTGGCGGAGGAATATGAGCGCATCCTGCTGGTCGAGCCGGCCGTTGCCGATGGCCTGACCGGGCCGGATTCCAACCGCTATGTGTTCAAGACCTCGCGCAATTCGTCCATGGACATGCAGGCCCAGGCGCTGGCGCTGGCGCCGGATGAGAACCTTTACGTGGCGACCCTGGCGCAGGACTATGCCTTTGGCCGCGACGGCGTTGCGGCTTTCAAGAGCGCACTTGAGGGAACGGGCGCTAACCTGGTGGCCGAGGAATATGTGCCGCAGCAGACCACCGATTTCACCGCCACCATCGAGCGATTGTTCAACGCGCTCAAGGATCAGCCGGGCCGCAAGGTGATCATGATCTATGTGGCGGGCATTGACGCCATGACGCCGCTGGCGTCGGCCGATCCGGGGCGGTTCGAGATCGAGCTGTCGACCGGCGGCAATATCCTGCCGGCGCTGGCCGCCTACAAGCAGGTGCCGGGCATGGAAGGGGCGATCTATTATTATTACGAAGCCCCGGACAATGCCGTGAACGACTGGCTGGTCGAGGAGCATATGGCCCGCTTCGGCACGCCGCCGGACTTCTTCACCGCTGGCGGCATGGCTTCGGCCATGGCCATTGTCAAAGCGTTGGAAACGGCGCCCAACTGGGAAACCGAGACGCTGATCGAGACCATGGAAGGGATGAGCTTCGAGACGCCCAAGGGCACCATGACCTTCCGCCCGGAGGACCATCAGGCGCTGCAGGCGATGTATCACTTCAAGATCAAGGTTGAGGATGGCGTGGACTGGGCCATTCCCGAGCTGGTGCGGGTGATCGAGCCGGACGAGATGGATATCCCGATCGGCCGCAACAACCAGGAATAGGCTGCGCGTGTTGCAGGCTTGACGATGCGCCCGGCGGGGGCCCTCCTCCTCGCCTGACGCTTCAATTGCGCGGGGAACAGATTTGTCCACATCGCCTTCGATCCGAACCGAAAACTTGTCGATCCATTTCGGCGGTCATGCCGCGGTCAATAGTGTTAGTTGCGCCTTTCATCCCGGCGAGCTGACGGTGATCGTGGGGCCGAATGGTGCGGGCAAGACGACCTGGTTCAACCTGGTTTCGGGGCAGCTCCGCCCCACCCGGGGCCGCATCTTCCTGGGCGCACGGGACATTACGACGCTCTCGCCTTCGCAGCGGGCGCGGGCCGGTATTGGCCGTGCGTTTCAGTTGACCAATCTGTTTCCCAAGCTGTCGGTGTTCGAGAATGTGCGGCTGGCGGTGCAGGGCAAGGCACGGCTGGGACATCGCATGTTCAAGAGGACAGCGGCGCTGTCGGGCCTGGCCGAGAAAGCAATGCATTTTCTTGAGCAGACCAATCTTGCCGCAGTGGCACAACTGCCGGCGGCGGCCTTGCCACATGGGGATCAGCGCAAGCTTGAGGTGGCGATGCTGCTGGCCATGGAGCCGGATATTTTCATGTTCGACGAGCCAACCGCCGGCATGTCGGTGGACGAAGCGCCGGTGATCCTCGATCTCATCGCACGGATCAAGGAGGACGCTTCGCGGACGATCCTGCTGGTCGAGCACAAGATGGATGTGGTGCGCGCTTTGGCGGACCGCATCGTGGTGCTGCACAATGGCGAACTGGTTGCCGATGGCGATCCGGCCGAGGTGATGGATATGGCGCTGGTCCGCGACATCTATCTCGGCACCGGCGCCGATGAGGTGGCGTGATGTCGGCCATTCTTCGCCTTGAGGGCGTCCATACCAATATAGCCCAATATCAGGTGCTGCATGGGGTGAGCCTGGATATCCCCGAGGGTGGGGTGCATGTCATTCTGGGCCGCAATGGTGCGGGCAAGACCACCACGCTGCGCACCATCATGGGATTGTGGAAGTCTCGGCTTGGGACGATCCAGTTTCGCGGGCAGGACATTGCCCAGCTCTGCACCCCCGACATTGCGCGGCTCGGCATTGCCTTCGTGCCGGAGAATATGGGCATTTTCGGTGGCTTGACGGTGGAAGAGAATATGCGCCTTGCCACCCATGACGGCAGCTTCGATACCGAGAGGCTTGAACGCATCCATGCCATCTTCCCCGCGATCAAGCAGTTCTGGCAAAAGCCGGCGCATGCGCTCTCTGGCGGGCAAAAGCAGATGCTGGCGGTTTCCCGCGCCATTATCGAGAAGCGCGACCTGATTTTGATCGATGAGCCGACCAAGGGGCTGGCGCCCTCGATTATCCGCAACATGATCGCCGCGTTTCGCGAGATCGCCGAGGAGACCACGATCCTGCTGGTCGAGCAGAATTTTCACTTCGCCAAGGCGCTGGGCCAGACCGTGGCGGTGATTGATGACGGGCGCATCGTGCATCGCGGCAGCATGACCGAGATGGCGGAGGACGCGGCCTTGCAAAGCCGCTTCCTCAGCCTCTCGCTGGAAGCCCATTGAGGACGAAATGAGCGATACTTCCATTCCTTTTCGGACCCGCATGAGCGCCGGCATCGACCGTTTCGGCGGTGTGATGCTGCTGCCGGTCGTGCTGGCCTTCATTGCTTTTGTGCTGATTGGGCAGCCCTCGACCTGGGCGACCCTGACCATTGCAGGCCTTGCCATGGGCATTATGATCTTTCTGATGGCTTCGGGGCTCTCGCTGATTTTCGGGCTGATGGACGTGCTCAATTTCGGCCATTCCGCCTTTGTGACGGCGGGGGCTTTTGTCGGCGCCACCGTGCTGGCCTGGCTCGGTTTCTGGGTCACGGGGGGTAACCCCGCGCTCAATCTGGCCGGCTTGCTGCTGGCCATCGCGGCGGCGACCATATTTGGGGCGCTGGCCGGCTGGTTCTTCGAACGGGTGGTGATCAAGCCGGTCTACCAGGATCACTTGCGGCAGATCCTGATTACCGTCGGCGCGCTGATCGTGGCTGAGGAACTGGTGCTGCTTATCTGGGGCGGTGCGCCCATTCCGGTGCCGCGCCCGGCAGTTCTAACCGGCTCGATCGTGTTTGCCGGTGTCTCGGTCGAGATCTACCGCATCTTCGCATTCCTGCTGGGCCTTGTGGTCTATGTCGCCATGTACCTGGTTCTCAACCGCACGCGGCTCGGATTGCTGATCCGGGCGGGTGTGGAGAACCGCGAAATGGTCGAGGCGCTGGGCTTTCGTATCGACCGGTTGTTCATTCTGGTGTTCATGGCCGGTTCGGCGCTAGCGGCCATGGGTGGAGCCATGTGGGCCGGTTATCAGGGCTTGATCACGGCGGCGCTCGGCTCGGAGATGATGATCCTGGTCTTCATCGTCGTCATCATCGGCGGGCTGGGGTCAATCCAGGGATCGCTGCTGGGAGCGCTTCTGGTCGGACTGATGGCGAACTATGTGGCCTTCCTCGTCCCCAAGATGGCGCTGGCCTCCAACATGCTCTTGATGATGGCGATCCTGCTCTGGCGGCCCTATGGGCTGCTGCCGGCGGTCAAGCGGTGAGGCGGAAATGAGCATGGTACACAACAGTTCCGCCCTTGCGTCCAAGTCCGTGCCTGGATCGGCAATTTCCGCCAACTGGCCCGGCCGCGTGATCGTCTATGGCGCGGTCGCGCTGATCGGGCTGGCGTTGGCGCTGGCGCCGTTCCTGTTTCCCGATGTGCGCAGCCAGGAGGTGGCCGCCCGCATCTGCGTGTTCATCGTGCTGGTGGCCAGCTACGACCTACTTATCGGCTATACCGGCATCGTATCGTTTGCCCACACCATGTTCTTTGGGCTGGGCGCCTATGGCACGGCCATCGCTCTCAAGACCATGGGGCCGGGTTTGGAGTCCATCCTTGTCGGTGGCGGTATCGGCGTCGTGGCTGCGCTGGTGCTGGCGCTGCTGATCGGTCTGCTTTCGCTGCGGGTGAAGGCGATCTTTTTTGCCATGGTGACGCTTTCGGCCGCATCGGTGATGATGGTGCTGGCCAGCCAGCTTTCGGACTTTACCGGTGGCGAGGACGGTATCACCTATTCCATCCCGCGCCTGTTTTCGCCGGCTGTCGAATTGCTGAGCGATGCCGAAGGCAAGGCGGTGCGCGTGTTCGGTGTGCCTCTCAATGGCAAGATCGCGCTCTATTATTTTGTCTTCATTTCGGCGCTGGTGCTGTTCCTGGCGATGATGCGCATCGTCGCCTCGCCGCTGGGGTCGGTGCTCAAGGCCATTCGCGAGAACGAGTTGCGGGCCGAAGCCATCGGCTATCGCGTGGTGGTCTATCGCACCACCATTTTCTGCATTGCGGCCGGGATTGCGGCCTGCGCCGGGATTCTGCGCGCCGTCTGGCTCAAATATACCGGCCCGGACGTCGTGCTGTCCTTTGACATCATGATCGACATATTGCTCATGGTGGTGATCGGGGGCATGGGAACGATGCTGGGTGCGGTCATCGGCGTCGTGCTGATGACACTGGCGCAATATTACCTGAAGGACCTAATGGCGCTGGGGGCCGAGGCGACGGGCAATCTGCCGCTGGTGCCCGATCTGCTCAATCCGGAGCGCTGGCTGCTCTGGCTCGGCCTGGGCTTTATTCTCCTCGTCTATTTTTTCCCCTCGGGCATAGTGGGCACCCTGCTGGGCAAGGGAGGTCAGAAGTGACGCTTCCTCGCTCCATATATATCGATGCTGCCGGTTTCGAGATGCACGTGACCGAATGGGGCGACCGCGCCAATCCGGTTCTTGTCATGTGGCACGGGCTGGCCCGCACCGGACGCGATTTCGACGAGGCGGCGCGCGCCCTGTCTACGGATTATCTCGTGCTTTGCCCCGACACCCTGGGTCGTGGGCTGTCGGCCTGGGCGCGGCGGGGCGCGGCCGACTATACCTTTGCCACCTATGGCGCGATGACCAGCGCCATGCTTGAGCATTATGAAATCGATCAACTTGGCTGGGTCGGTACCTCAATGGGCGGATTGCTAGGGATCACCCTGGCCGCCGGGCCGTTGCGCGAGAGGATCACCCATCTCGTCATCAACGATGTCGGCCCCGATATCCCATATGAAAGCGCCCGGCGTATCGCCGACTATGTCGGCAATCCGCCGGTTTTTGACAGCATTGCTGATTACGAAGCATGGCTGCGGCGCACCTATGCTCCGTTTGGAGAGAACTCGGAAAGCTTCTGGCGACGGATGGTTGATACCTCAATGCGCCGCACCGACAAGGGGCAGGTCACGGTGCATTACGATCCAGCGATCGTCACCACCATGGTCGAGAACAAGGCCGATCTGGATGTCTGGAACGCCTATGACGCAGTGACGGCGCATACCCTGCTGATCAGGGGTGCACAATCGGACGTGTTGCCGCCGACCGTTGCCAGCGCCATGCGCATGCGTGGCCCATGTCCTGAACTTGTCACCATCCCTGACTGCGGCCATGCCCCGACCCTTTCAGATGAAAAGCAGATCGACCTACTGCGAACGTTTCTAAGGGAATGAGCGGCGCTGCCGCAGCTATTCCGTCCTACGCACATAGCCGGGCTGACCGCTGATAGCCCCAATTCAGACATGACAGAGTGCAAATTGTTGTCCCGATAGCTGCTTTCTCTAAGCCGGAAACAGCAAGTCGAATGCAACGGCGGATGCGCCCATGACGCTGGACATATTGTGATCTAGCGTCTTCATTGCCGTCTTGCTGCAACGAAGCTGCGATTGCCCGACGTCACCTACCCGATCGAGCATCTCTTGGGTATCAAGGTTCCCTTCGGGCCCGATCGAGCATGGATCCCGTGCGCCAGGACTGCTGGGGCATTCCGATCCCCCATATCCGCTGCAAGATGGGTGCAGAAGAACAGAAGCTGCTCAAGTGCCAAGAGATCGAGGCCGCGTTCCCTGAAACCGTCAAAGCCGCCGGTGACCAGACGGAATTTCCCGGCTCGCCCAAGGGTATTCGCGATTGGGGGGGGGGGGGACGCCCCGGAAACTGGCCAGCGAAGACACGTCGGAATCGGTGACCGCCTAGTCCACAAATGGCAGATCGCAATGATGCGAAAACACCCCATGCTTGTCCTTTAGCCAGCATAGGTGCTCCCTGAAAGGAGCGGCCAATACGCGGGGAGAGCGGGCCTACAAAGCAATGGGCACAATGGCGAAAGGGGGGTAGCCAGACGCGGCGGGACCAAGCTGTCCATATCCCTCTCGGGCTCACCGCTCCTCTAGCGCCAAGCGGGCGCCAAGCCCACAGTAGATGGCTCCGACTATTTTGCCTTGCCACTTGAGAACAGCCGGGTTGCGACGCAGGACGCTGCCGAGGCTCCCGGCTGCGACCGAGTACACTATTGTGCTCAAGAACCCGATGGTTGCGAACAGGACGCCAAGGATGGTGAGTTGCGCAGCAACCGAACCATTCTCCGGTCTGACGAACTGAGGCAAGAATGCCAGGAAGAACAGCGCCGTCTTGGGGTTTAGAACCTCGGCCATGATTGACTGGCGGAACGCCTGCCGCGCGGTGATCGGGAGACGCCCTTGCCCAAGATCGACCGGAGCCTTGTCCAGAATGGCCTTGATTCCCAGGTAAACGAGATACGCCGCTCCAAGATATTTCACGATGTTGAACAGTGTCGCTGAAGCGGCAACAATTGCGGAAATTCCAACCACGGCCATGACCGTGTGGAGGATGTCGCCAGCCATGATGCCGGTTCCCGTTGCAATCCCCACCCTGGTGCCCGACGTCGTCGCGCGCGCCACCGTAAGCAGGGTTGCCGGCCCGGGAATGAAGACGAACCCGAGGACCACGAGCGCGTAGGTTGCCAGCACAGTGTGATCGATCATTTTTGGCTATTCTCCGGGCATTCTGGAGGAGTATTCCACTTTCGGCATGTGCAAATAGGAAACGCTCATATGGCAATCGAAGCAAGGCACCGTCTTAAGGTGCCTTGCTTCAGGCAGCGGCAGAAGAAGGCGAGCGGCCAAGCATTTTCAAAAGGTTACCCACGGATGCCAGACCGCTTGCTCTGGCCGCTTTGCTGGAGGCCGACGGGACCCTCAGGGCCCCTTGGCGTGTGAAAGCTCGGCTCATCGGCGGGCGTGGCAAGCATTTGAAGTAACCGATCTGCTATTTTCTCATTGATCGAAAAAGCCCTTGGGAGTCTCGCCATTCAGGAACGGCTCGATCAGGCTCATCAGCAGGTCCGTCTGGGTGATGATCGCCGTATGCGAGGTGGCCGGCAGCACCGCAAGCCGGGACTCGGGCAGGGGCACGCCCATATCGCCCATGACACCACCGCCCAGAAGTTGGAGCAGTTCGACAGAGTGCTCCAGGGTGGTTGTGTCGGCGTCGCCGGTGATCACAAGGACCGGCACGTCGAGCGTGGCCACACCTTCGGTCCAGTCAAAGGTCTCGTGCTCGAGCGCGATCATCCTCTCGATAAAGGCAGCGTATCCCTCGGGATCTGGGGCAAGCGCCTGCCACTGTTCCTCGAATGGGGCGAACAATTCCGGCGTCATCTGCGGCAGTGTTTCCAGATAGGTCGGATGCAGGCCATCATGAGCGTACAAAACTGAAGCTGCGACCAGGTGATCGAGCTTGTCAGGATAGCGAATGGCCAGTTGCAGACCGACGCCCGCGCCCATCGAATAGCCGAACACGTCAGCCTTTTCGAGACCGACCTCGTCCATGAACAGCGCAACGTCGTCGGCCATGTTCTCGTAGGTAATCGGACGGTCGATGTCGTTGGTCCGGCCGTGGCCCTGGAATTCGAGCGCATAGACGGTGTGCTTTTCGGCGAGCAGCGGAATGATCTTGCCCATGGTGATGATGTTCATGTGCGCGCCGGGCAGGACGACAATCGGGTCTCCCTGGCCTGAGACTTCGTAGTACATCCGCATGCCGTTGACGTCAGCATAGGCGCCTGCGGCTTCGGATTGAGCATAGGCTGGCGCTGCCATGATGAGTGCAGCGGCGAAAGTGGCAATTCGAAACATGGTTCTGTGCCTTCCTTTGAAGGTAATTGCGGGCGTTCGAACCGGAGCGTTTTGCCCCGAATTCTCTGACGCCGTTCTGGTGGAAATGGTGAGGGGCAAAGACCGCGACTAGCCGCGCAGAGCGTAAGTCGCGACGAGATTGCCCTTGCTGGTGGTGGTGCTGGAAACCAGGGAGACGCGCGTGACCGGGTCGTCGGGTGCGAACAGGTGCCGCCGCTTCTCACCGGCCACCACCGGATGCGTGATCAAACTGAGTTCATCGATCATGCCGGCCAGGAACAGCGAGCGCACAATCTCGATGCCGCCCATCACGGCAATTTCCTTGCCCTCGGTCTGCTTGAGGTCGCGCACGAATTTGACGGCGTCGCCCTCGATTACCCGCGCATTATTCCAGGGAAGCGGCCCGGTCAGTGTGCGCGATGCGACATGCTTGGGAACGGTGTTGATGAAGTCGGCGAAGCCTCCGTCCGCGGTGGCGCTGGGCCAGTATCCGGCCCACTCCTGGTAGCCCTTGCGGCCAAGGATCACCGTATCGACGCGGGCCATGACCCCGCCAAGCATTTCCCCCAGCTCGTCGTCGAACTGGTCGAACTGCCATTGATCGGGTGCTTCGACGACGCCGTCGACGGAATGAAAGAGGCCTGCTGTTACTTTGCGCATTTGATATGCTCCTTATGGATGCGATCGGGGCCAGTCCCCGCCGGTCTTGGTGACGACGAACCGGGCGAGGCAAATTCGCCAAATTGGCCACAGATTTTTTGAGCAGGTCCTTGGCAGGGAATCCGCCGGCGCCGAGATCGCTGCAATTTCCTTGCGTCGCATGAGTTTTTCTCCCCAGTCGCGGCGCGATTGCACCGGTTTGCCGACCTGCTGTCTGGCCGGTGGCAATCTGAAGAGTGACGATAGTTGGCTCAATTACCTGCGAGGTAGGCAGACTGGCTCACGCCCCGGTGGTGTGTTGTGTCCTGTCCGTCTGCGGACGGTGATCCGTGTCTTGGCATCGCAGACGTTCGGCACCGTCCAATGCATTTCAATAATGAAAAGTGTCTATTGGTAAGCGAGATTGAGCCGCGCCCAGCTCGCATGCATATTGACGCGATGTCGCTGGACAGCTTTCAGCGGCACCAAGGCAGGGACGCAAAATTTGATGGGGTAGCTGTCGGCGGACGACGGCGGATGCCGCAGGAATCGAGGGCCGATGCAGGTCGGGTTGGAGAGCGTGCAATCGTTCGGAGAGGCGTTGGCGGCGGCCCGGCGGCGGCGCCAGTACTCACAACTCCGACTGTCGCAAATCGCTGCCGTGTCGGCCAGGCACCTGAGTTTTCTTGAAACCGGAAGGGCACTTCCCAGCCGAAAAATGGTCCTGCGGTTGTCCGCCGCCCTGGGTCTGGGAGAAACGGAAGTCTGCGCGCTGTTGCAAGCCGCCGGTTATGCGACGGAGGTACCGATCCCGGTGGCCCGGTCGCAGGTGCCCGGCATGGTCCCGGTCGACATGGACACCCTCTACGCGATCGAAGACGCGGACGAGTTGGAGAGTGCCATTGCCTTGGCTGCGGCGGCCCTCGGTCGGTTGGGAATATCACAGTTCTTTTTGGGCACCATGTCACTGCGCAGCACGAGCCTTGCCGCGTCGATACGGCATCACGATCTCTCCCATGCGCCGCTGGGATGGATGGCCCACTACAAGGAGCAGGGCTATGGCGCGATCGATCCCCTGCTGGTTGCCACAGCCAGTCAGCACCTGCCGTTCTACTGGTCCGAGGTGTTTTCCCCCCGCCTGATGGCGGATCCCTCCATCAACCGAATGGTTCGAGAGGCGGCAGACTTCGGTATCACAAATGGCTATGTCGCATCCATCCGCCGGTCTGATGGTCGCGTTCACGCGATCTCGTGCATGGCCGACCGACTTAGCCCAAAGGACCCCGCCGCGCGGTCTGCCGCCCGGGCGGTCAGTACGGCATTGCTGCACAAGGCCGACGAAGGCGGCATGCCGGAGCGCCGCCAGATTCTGCGGCTCGATGCAAAGCACGCCTCGATTTTGCAATCCGTCCTGAATGGTCTGGGCGCAGAGGCGACGGCTGCGCGCCACGGGTTGTCGGACACCGAGTTGGCTTCGGAAGTTGCCCGGCTCTGTCGGCTATTCGGCACAAGCGACGTTCTGGACGCAGCATTGCGGGCGCGGCGATATGATCTGGTTCAGATCTGACCGGCTCCACTGGACGTGCTCATTGACGGAGAACTCTCCAGACAAGTTTGACGTCTTCTTCTTGGAGGACCGTCCACGGCGATCGTCATTACCTGCAAGGTAATCGCATTGCCTCCCCGCCCGGCGCCATAAGTCTCCATCATCATCCTCCGGAGACGATCCATGACGATCAGAACTATTCTTGCAATCGACGCCGTCACCTGCGCCGCAATGGGCATTGGGCTTGTTGCAGCCGCCCATAGCCTCTCCGGCTTGCTCGGACTGCCGCAGGACCTGCTATCTGCCGCCGGCTGGCTTCTGCTTCCTATCGCCGTCTTCATGGCAGCGCTGGCCTGGCAGGCACAGCCCTGGCGTGCCGGCGTCTGGGTGATCATCCTGGGCAATCTCGCCTGGGTCATCGCAAGCATTGCCGTGCTGTTCTTGACGACACCAAACGCCCTGGGTGCAGGTTTTCTGGCCGCGCAGGCACTGGTGGTTGCCCTGCTCGCGCTTGCCGAAACCAGGGCCGTACGCAACCGCCCACTGCCGGCCTGAGGATACGCCATGACATCCGAAGTGAACCGTCGTGCCCTGTTGTTGGCCGGGTTGGCATTGCTGACCGTTCAACCAGCCCTGGCACAGTCCGAACAATCCCCTACTCCTGGAGCGCAATCCATGAAAGTCCGCGATCTTTATCCGCTGATCACGACTCCCAATCTCGGCGCTGTGCGGGACTTCTACCGCGCGCATTTCGACTTTGACGTCGCGTTCGAAGCCAGTTGGTTCCTCTATCTGATCGGACCGGGGGAAGACGGGACGCGGGGGGCAACGCTGGCCTATATGCACCCTGACCATCCCTCGAACCCGCCCGGTCCAGAGTCGTTCAACGGCCTGGGCATGATCCTGACCGTGGAAGTCAGTGATGCTGCCTCGGTGTTCAAACGCGTCAGCGCCGGCGGCGCCCCGATCGTCCATGCGCTCACTGACGAGGTGTGGGGGCAGCGCCGGTTCATGACCCGCGATCCGGCCGGCGTACTGGTCGATGTTGTCGAGCAGATTGCGCCCAAGGAGGGGTTCTGGGACCAGTATATGGTCGGTATTTCACAGTAGTGTGGTTTCGGGCGCCTGGACCTTGCAGTTTTGGCGCCCGAACGCAGGAGCGCGCAGGTGACATGACACAGTCCGTAGCCAATAGCATAGGCGAGCATTTGCGCTCCTGGCGCGAACGGCATCGCCTTAGCCAACTCCATTGCGCGCTGGAGGCCAATATCTCGCAGCGGCATCTGAGCTTTCTTGAAACAGGGCGCTCACGACCGAGCCGGGACATGGTCATCCACTTGGCCACTCGGCTGAATATTCCCCTGAGGGACCGCAATGCGGCCCTGCTAGCGGCAGGCTTTGCACCGGCCTATTCCGAGCGAGACCTTGATGATCCGGAAATGGCAGCAGCGCACGCGGCGCTGCGGATGATCTTGAAGGGGCATGAACCTTTTCCAGCCCTCGCGATCGACCGGCACTGGCATTTGATCGAAGCGAACGCGGCCATCGATCCGCTGATGGCTGGCGTACGCCCGGACCTGCTCGTCCCGCCTGTCAATGTATTACGGCTCAGCCTGCATCCCGCTGGCCTAGCCCCGCGCATCGAAAATCTCAGGGAATGGCGCATGCACCTGCTGCAGCGGCTGGATCGACAGATTGCCACGACCCGCGACGTTGTCCTTGTCCGGCTGCGGGAAGAATTAGTGACCTATTCAGGGGATCAGACCGATAGCGATGAGAGGACGCATGACAGCCCCGCAAGCGTTGCCGTTCCCTTGCGGCTGCGCACGACGGATGGCACGGTTTCATTCATCTCGACGACAACCGTCTTCGGAACACCCAGGGACGTGATGCTGTCCGAACTGGCTATTGAAGCGTTCTTTCCGGCGGATCCGGAAACGGCAGCTATGCTGACAAATGCCCGGCCTTAGCCAGCCGATATCCTGAACTGCCGCAACCAAACCGCGGTCAATAAGGCGACAGAGACCAGGTTCGTGGCAAGTCCAACCGGCTCGCTACCTTGCAGGTAATCGACAGCCCCTTCACACGCGTCAGTGTGTCTTGGCAGAGATATTTCTTTTATTCGCACAATAGGTTGTCGGGCCAAGTATGACTTCAATAACGCACTTCGATCCGAACCACTGGCACGGAGAATGGGAGGGTCTAGGTTCTGGATCCGGCGTGTCGCTGATTTTCGTCACAACAGAAGACATCGGCTATGGCCCTGGGATTCATCGACATCCCTATCCAGAGACTTTCGTCGTCCTGTCGGGTCGAGCCATGTTCTTGCTCGGCGCTAACGAGTTCGTCGCAGTGGCCGGTGATGTGGTGGTTGTTCCCGCCGGGTCGGCGCACAAATTCGAGAATCTCGGGCCCGAGCGCTTGCAGATGACCAACATACATTCGAGCCCCAATTTCATTACAGAGTGGTTGGAACAATAGTCTGAAGTCACTTCAGGGGCAGCCGGTCATCATAATGGCCAATCAATGTGAGCAGCACATTGAGGGATGCCGAAGGCCGACATCTCTTGGGTGGAGTATGGCGAAGAACCGACTATTGGCGTGCGGTGGTCATTGCTGGTCCATGGGTCGACCTTGCAGCCTGAACCAATCGAGAATTTCCGCACCGGTCATCATGGCTACGCTGTCATGTCCCAGGATATAGTCGTAGAGCATTTCGAGATATTTGATGCGATGGGGGGCGCCGGTCAGGTACGGGTGAATAGAGATGGCCATGACCCGCGGCTGGTCCACCCCTTCAAGATAGAGCCGATCGAACTGGTCGACGCCGCGTCTGTAAATTTCGTCTGATCGGTGGCCTTGCAGAGCCGTCATCACCACGTCGTTGATTTCCACCGTGTAGGGCACTGAAACGATGGGACCAGAGGTCGTATGCATCGTGACAGGCTGATCATCCATGCACCAATCGCACACATATTCGATCCCTTCTGCCGCCAGCAGGTCGAGTGTTTCCATGGTTTCCGTCAACCCCGGACTCTCCCAGCCGCGGGGCGGGGCGCCAGTCAGCGCCTTGATGGCCGCCATAGTCTGGCGAATGGCCTGTGCCTGATCGTCGACCCGGTGCATGGGGCGCTGTACGAAACCATGGCCGATGAAATCCCAACCAGCGTCATGGGCGGCGCGGCAGGCTGCCTCGTAGACTTCGCAGGCGGACCCGTTGACCGCAAAGCTGGCGCGCAGGCCGCGTTTTTCCAGCACCTCCATGAACCGCCAGAAGCCAACCCGCATGCCATATTCATGCCAGGCCCAGTTTGGAATATCGGGCAGGAGCGGCTGGCCCATCGGGGGCGGCAGAACTGCGCGCGGCATTGGCCCCTCAGGCGACCAGTTTTCCACGTTTACGATGGTCCAGACCACCACACGTTCACCATTGGGCAGGCGCAGCTTTGGCCTGTTCACGATCGGTGAATAGTCCAGGCGCTGCCGGATTATGTTCGGGTCGATGCTCCGGTCGGTCATGTCCAGTCCTGTCATTGAAACTGTTGGAAGCTCGCCGCTATGGCGACACCGGTGCGGCCTTGGCCAAGCAGGAAGGCGAGGAGCAGCCGCGCCTTGGTAGCGGATAAGGTGCTGGCGGGAATCAGCCCGCGGGCAAGCAGATCGCGCTCCGCACCGGCAAAGCCATAGGTCTGCCGAAAAATGCTGCCGCCCGTTGCGCGCGAGGACAGGATTACGGGCATGCAAGCAACGGCCCGGTCCAGAGCGGGCAGCGTTGCCGCAGGCACGTGCCCGGCGCCCATGGCCTCTATGACCATGCCATCATAGTCCCGTTCGAGCGCTGCCTCGATCATCTCGCCGTCGTCACCAAGACAGAGCTTTATGAGGGCGACGCGACCGAGCTTCGGCATCGGGCCAAGAAGCAAAGGACGGCGTGGGTGCAGCCCCATCTTGACCTCGCCCTCCGCCACAACGCCCAGGGGGGTGAGCGATGGGCTGGAAAAGGCCGACGGCAGGGATTTGTGCGATTTCTCCACAAACCGCGCCCCATGGATCTCGTCGTTGAGCACCACGAGTGCACCAAGGCCACGCGCGGAAGGGGACGCTGCTGTGGTGATGGCCGCGAACAGGTTAGCCGGACCGTCCGCGCCCACTGCCTGCGCACCGCGCATGGCCCCCGTCACCACCAAGGGCGCGTCGCCGGTGTGCGCAAGGTCGAGCAGAAAGGCCGTTTCATCGATCGTGTCAGTGCCCTGAACAATAACCACCCCATCGGCACCACGGGCGATGGACTGGTTGGAAAGTTCCGACACGTCCCTAATCTGTTCAAAGCTGAGGGAGGCCCCGGGCACCAGAAACGGGGTCTCGACGGTGATCCGGGCAATCGCCGCCAGGCCTGGAACGGCCCCCACCAAGTCCTCCCCTGACAGCGCTGGGACGATACCGCTTTGGTGGGTAGGAATCATGGTGATGGTTCCACCCAGGACGATAATGTGGACATGGGGAAGAGGGGATGTGGGCATGGACCTGGTCTCGATAATCCGGTGTTCAGGACAGTCCGCCAAGTCGTGCGACCTGGCGGGCCAAAAGCCCATCGGGTTGCGCAAGTTGTTCGAGAACGGAGAAATGATTGGCACCAGTTATGGGCTCGAGGGTTCCGTTCAGCCCGCAACCTTGCCAGGCTGTCAGGTAGTCTCGTGACTGCCGCTGCAGTTCGGGCAGTTCCGCTGTGCCATAGACGACCACAAGATTGCCGGCCCGCCCCGGCAAGTTCTGTTCCGGGCTGAGTTGTCGGACGTCCTCGGGGGTAAGACCCAGCTTGTTGTTGAGGGAACCGAACAGGATCGGTTCCAGATCGAATATGCCGGAAATGGTGAGACCGGCATCGACCTCGGCCATATCCATCGCGCTTGCGGCCAGGTGGCCTCCCGCGGACCATCCGGAAATCACCAGCCGGTCCTTGCCGATACCCAGGTTGGAGGGCATCTGACGGATGAACGATATGGCCGCCCGGATCTCTGCGGCAATTTCTGCCAGGGACGCTGCGGGCGCCAATGTGTATCCCACCAGGGCGACATCCATGCCCGCTACAATCGGCCCTTGGGCCATGCAGCCGAAAACGTCCTTGGAATTGCGCTGCCAGTAACCTCCGTGAATAAACACCAGAATGGGCGCAGAGGGTTTGCCGCAGCGGTAGATGTCGATCAGGTTGCGCTCCCTCGGGCCATAGCGCAGGTCCAGCAGATGGCCGGGTTGCGCCCGAAGCGCAGCAGTCCTTTTCGACCATTCAGCAAGGTATTGCCCGCTCTCGGGCACGGCGCCGCTATTGTCGTAGGCGCTGTCAAGGGCGGCACGATCCATGCCGCGCCAGACCGGAGGGGCAGTTTCCTCCGCCGCTACGAAACTCACGCCGCGACCTTCCCGTGATGGCTGTGCAGTTTGCCGGACAGGGAACGCCTGAGCTCATTGAAGTCCTGGCTTGATACGTCACGCGGTCTGGGCAGGTCCACGGTAATGTCGCTATCGATGCGTCCCGGACCAGCACTCATGACGATAACCCGGTTGGACAGGACGACGGCTTCCTCGATGGAATGGGTGACGAAGAGCACGGTCAGCTTGGTGCGATCCCACAAATCCAGCAGTTCGTCTTGCAACCGCTCTCGCGTCATGGCGTCCAGGGCCCCGAAGGGTTCATCCATCAACACCATCTCGGCTTCGTTGGCCAGGACGCGCGCAATGGCAACCCGCTGCTTCATGCCCCCCGAGAGCTGGTGTGGGTAGACATCGGCGAACTTGCCCAACCCCACCAGATCAATGAAGTGATCTGCCGTTTCCTTGACCTCGCGGCTGGGGCGGCGCCGCGAAGCCGGGCCGAAACCGATATTGTCGCGGACCGTCAGCCACGGAAAGAGGCCGTAGTCCTGAAAGACCATGCCTCGGGTCGGGTCTGGCCCTTCGATCGGCCGGTTCCACATCAGCACGTCCCCGCTGCTGGCGGTTTCAAACCCGGCAACGATGCGCAGCAAGGTCGATTTCCCGCAACCCGAGGCGCCGAGCAGGCAGACAAACTCACCTCGCTTGACGTCGAGATTGGCATCGCGCAGGGCCTCGATCTTGCGGCCCTGTACGTCAAAGGTCTTGCCGACATGGCGCAGCGACAGAATGGTTGGTGTGTCAGACATGGTTGGGGCTCCAGGACAAGAGCTTGCGACCGATCATCAGGATGATGCGATCAGAGATGAAACCGGCGACGCCAATGGCGATCATGCCGCAGATGACGATTTCGGTTCGCGAGAGTTGCCGCGCTTCCATGATGATGGCACCCAGGCCAGTGGGAACGCCGGTCATTTCCCCGATAACGATGATCATCCAGGCAAAGCCGAGCCCGAGGCGGAGGCCGGTAAAGATGGCAGGCAGGGATGCGGGCAAGACGACCTTGGCAAATTGGGCCGAGGGTGTGCATCCCAGCATGCTGGCGGCTTCAAACAGGCGCGGTTCTACAGAGCGCACGCCGAAGACCGTGTTGATCAGGATTGGATAGAACGCCCCCAGAAAGACCAGGAATATTGCCGAGGTAGGACCAATACCGAAGATGATCATGGCGAGCGGCAGCCACGCCGTGACGGGAATGGGCCGCAAGATCTGCAGCATGGGGTCGAGCATCTGGCGCACGACCTCGATGCGGCCGATCAGCAGGCCGAGGGGCAGCGCGGCGAGTACAGCCAGGAAGAAGCCGCCATAGACGCGCGATACCGAGGCAATGACGTGGGTAAGCAGTGTCCCACTGAAGAAGTCATTGCGAATGCCGCCGAATGCGAGGTCGTAGAAGGCAAGCCCCACCTGCGTGGGTGGCGGGATCAGGCTGTAGGCTTTTCCGGCTGTCGCCAAATGCCAGAGAATGAGCAGCAAAAGGGGCAGCAATAGCGCCAGAGCAGGTTGTTTGAGCCGCGCGGCCTCGAAGGCAATCTGCCTTCGAGGAGCGGTTGCGGCTGGCGGTGTCTGGTTCCGGTCGGCCGCGACACTCATGGTCAGGCCCCTTGTGCGAGCGCGTTGACGAAGCTGGTGTCAAACAACGTGTTGAAATCAGGAAGTGCCTGGATCTGATTGAGCTCCAGCATGTGCTGTGCGTAGGTCTTGGACTGGGTTAACTCGGTCTCCCCAAAGTTCCAGGTCAGTTCTACATTCGGAGCCGACAGTTCGATAGCAGCGCGGTCCTGGCCCAATTTCATCACCGCCATGTCGACCATCGCGGCTGGATTGGCCATGGCGAATTCCGATGCCTGCCGGTGAATGTCGAGGATGACCGTGACCAGTTCTGGCCGCTCCACCAGCGTGTCGCGATGGGCGCCAAAGATCATGTTGAGTGCCCCCATTTCGGTGCCATAGGGATATTCCACAATCTTGCCGATACCCGTGGCCAGGCTTACGCCCGGCGCTGGCTCTGCGCCGACATAGGCATCGATATCGCCCCGTGCGAGCGCAAGGTGCATCTCGCTGAAAGAAATGCGAACCGGGGTAATATCGTCAATCGACATGCCTTCCATGCGCAATCGCTCCAGGATGAAGACTTCTTGGGTGGAGCCGGGCCAGATGGCAACGCGTTTGCCCTTGAGATCGCTGATCGCGCTGATGTCGCTGTCCTTGCCCGCGACGACACCCATGCCTTTGTTGCAGGCACCACCAATCACGACGATTGGTTCTCCGGCAGCCGCGCCCAGCGTGGCCGCAGCGATGCCGAACATGCCGAAATCGACCGATTTGGTTACTACGGCATTCTTGCCTTCAGTGGGGCTTTCGAAGGGAATGACTTCGACCTTGTAGTCGGCAGGGGTGAACTGCTCATAGAAGTGCGGCGCGATCGAATGGATAAGTTTGAGGGCGCCCATGCGGATCGTGGTATCAGACTGGGCCCGTACAAACGGCATGGGCATAATAGCCGTCGCTGCTGCGGTAGCGGCGGATGTGGCGAGGAACCTGCGTCTATTCATCATGGCCTGATCTCCTGTGCGGCTATGCTGTGATTGGTGTTGCAGCGGGTTTGGATGCGGCAAGAAAGTTTCGCCACCCGCCGAAATGCGTAATGTCGGGAGCCTGCTCGAGCGCGTATTGCTCGCAAATGAAGCCCTTGACGAGGGTGCCATCCTCTAGTGCGATCGAACCGATCCCGAGTGGCGCAGGGATGGAGGCGACAAAGCTGCCAAAGGTGTTGAGCGGTACATCCCATAGTTCGATTTCAATCATGCCTTGACCCTCGTCGCGGGCGAGGCCGGGTTTGGGTGGCGTCGAATTGGGCAAAGCATAAAGGCTGTACCCGGATGCCGTGCGGGTCAGGGCAATGAAGCGCGCGCCCCGTTCGGTCAGCTGGTGATTGAGAGGCTGTCCGCGCAAATGCGCCCCGACGACGGCGAGGCGGACAGTGTTGGTCGATTCGATGTTCGGGACGCGGATGGTTGCCGACAAGGGGATGGTGCCCGCCCCGAGCGCGGCTCCGGCATCGGTGCGATGCAGGCGATCGCCAATGTTGGCCAGCATGCTTTCGCTGAGACGCGGTCCAATCAGGGTGACCCCTAGTGGCAGACCGTGCTCGCTTCGACCCGCTGGGACAGCCACGGCAGCCATATCGAGCAGGTTGACGAAATTGGTGAACAGGCCGAGCCGGGAGTTTGCTCCTATGGGGTCGGCCAGCATCTCTTGTATCGTGGGGTGTTCTGGCGCTGTCGGCACCAGCATCAAGTCGAACTGGCCCAGGATTTCGGCCGTGCTGCGCGCCAAGGCCGGGAGCCGATACTGGCCCTCAAAGGCATCGACGGCCGCAAACTGGTGCGCAGACAGGATGATGTCGCGCACCACCGGATGAATGGCTTCGGGCTGGGTGGCCGCAAAATTGCGTATCGCCGCCAGCCTTTCGGCAATCCAGGGCCCTGCATAGAGCAGTTCTGCTGTCATTTCGAAGGGGGCGTAGTCACAGGACACGGCGGTCCCGCCGAGCTGCTCAAGCGCCTCGATGGCCTTGCGGTAGCTTTGGACAACGGTCGGTGCGCATCGATCCAGTGTGCGACCATCGATGATCCCGAAAGTGAAACTGCTGGGCGGTGCACCCAAGGCGGCCCAGTCGCCTTCGCGCGAATAAGGGTCTTCCGGGTCATAGGCCGCCGCAGCCCCCAGGACCGCCAGTCCGTCTGCCATCGTGTTGGACAGGATAGAAACACAATCCAGTGAACGGCAGGCCGGAACGACGCCTTGTGTGCTCAGCAGGCCCCGGCTGGGTTTGATCCCCACGATATTGTTGAAACCGGCGGGAATACGACCGGAGCCGGCAGTGTCTGTTCCCAGAGCGAATGGAACCTGCCCCTTCGCTACGGCAATTGCAGAACCTGAGCTTGATCCGCCCGAAACATAGGCATCGTTGAATGCGCAGGCCGGCATGCCATAGGGCGACCGGGTGCCGTTGAGGCCGGTTGCGAACTGATCGAGATTGGTCTTGCCCACCGGTATGGCACCTGCGGCGATGAGCCGTCTCACCACGAAGGCGGACTCCTCGGGGTGATATGCGAACTGGTTGCATGCCGCCGTCGTCTCAAGACCCTTGACGTCGATATTGTCCTTCACGCCAAAGGGGATGCCGAACAAGGGCAGGTCCTGGCCGGCGTCGAGACGCGCTTGGGCATCGGCGAGCAAGGCATGCGCCTGAGCCCTTGGCATCACCGATATCCAGACCGGTTGCCCCTCCGCTTCTACAGCGTCGAGTGTCGCGTCGAGATCGCTGGCTGCTGAGCGGCCGGAACGGTATGCCGCGAGTCGCGCGGCGATGTCGGGCAGGTCGCATAGGGAGTGCGGCGTGGTGAGCAAGGTAAATGGTCCGTAAAGCTGATCCTGCTCAGACCCTATCGTGCTATGCGTTGACGTCTATTGCTAGTTTTTGATCGGCGTGTTGCAATTTGATCAACACTATGGAGGTCCGTCGTGAGGCATCTCAAGACCCTGCAATGTATCGCCGACGTCGCGGCCAGCGGGTCCATCCGGCAGAGCGCTGCGCGGCTGGCCATCACACCGTCGGCGCTGACCCGGAAAATTCAGGATTTCGAATCCGAACTGGGCACGCCAATATTTGAACGCATGCCGCAGGGCATGCGCCTGAACGCTGCCGGTGAACTCGTGCTTCGGCATATTCACGCGCAACTGGCCGATTTCGAGCGCTTGCGGTCCCAGCTTGCCGATCTTTCAGGGGTGCGGCGCGGTCATGTGACGATTGCCGCAAGCCAAGCTTTCGCCCATGGATTGATCCCCCAGGAAATTGCGACTTATCGGGCCCAGCATCCGCTGGTCTCCTTTTCGGTCCTGGTGCGCGATCATATTCATGCGGTCAGCGCTGTGGCTGGTTTCGAGGCTGATGTCGCCCTGGTCATCGCACCGCCACCGGCACCCGAGTTCCAACCCTTGCTGATCCTGCACCAGCCGCTCTGCGCGCTGATGAGTAAGGATCACCCCCTGGCGGCCGCCGCGACCATCAGACTGCGCGAATGTCTGCAATATCCAATTGCCATGCCGGGGCCGACACTGGCGATCCGGCATTTGTTGCAGGCCGCATTGGTGCGGTTGGGACTACCCGTGCATACGGTGGTCGAGTCGGATTCGTTCGAGGTCTTGCGCAGCTATGCTTCGGGCGAGAACATAATCTCTTTCCAGATCCGTGCCGGCGTCCCGCAAGTCAGTGGCAATCTGGTGGCGCGTGAAATTGACCAGCGCGACCTGCCACCCACCCAATTGGTCCTCGGGCAACTGAGAGGTCGGTCGCTCTCGGTTGCGGCCTCCAAGTTTGTAGATCAGATCTCGAGCAGCCTGCATTCGCGCTACGGCGATGGAAGGACAGGTTAGGTGGGAGGTCAACCGTCAGACAGGCTCTTCGTGGCGGAAGCACGGGGCGAACAGCGCCCCGTCTCGCGGTGAGTTAGATTCCTTGGGTCGAGGCCAGAAGCAACCGCCAGTGCCTGTTGCGGGCATGGTCGTTGACAACGCAACATGCCGCGATATCTCAGTTGTCATGGATTGGCCTGCTCAGGCCTTGGATCGGCTCCTCAACCTACGTTGCCGCGATCACCATCATAGGCAACGCGGAAACCGGTATTGCTTGCTGAAGAATCCGCCGTCAGCGCCGAGCGGGCGGCGATGCGATAGCGATAGCAGTAGGATATGTGGCACAGGAATGAACCACCCTTGAGCACCTTTTCCTGGGTTCGGAGCGAATGCTCGTTGCGCTCCTTGACTTGATGGCCAGGCGAGCGGAGACGAAATGCGTCGCTCGTCCACTCCCAGACATTGCCTGACATGCCGTATAGCCCAGAGCCATTAGCCGGAAAGGCCCTGACCGGGCTTGTGCCCAAGTAGCCGTCGGTCACAATATTGGTGTGCGGAAACTGACCCTGCCAGATATTGGCATAGACGGTATGGTCATCTGGTTCCTCGTCGCCCCAGGGAAAACGCGGATCGGCAAGACCACCGCGGGCCGCATGCTCCCATTCAGCCTCTGTGGGCAACCTGCCGCCGCACCACCTGGCAAAGGCCTGTGCATCGGCCCAGGAAACGTGCACGACTGGATGATCCTCGCGCCCTTCTGTCGAACGCCGCCGACATGGCTGGCTGGCTGAACCTGTGGAAAGGCTTTCGGGATGCCGGCGTATGCGTTTCCCCCGAAGTGCAGGCCATGATGGAGGGGCCCGGCACATCGCCACTGATCATGGGCAAGAGTGCCACTATGGCAGAGTTCTCCAATCTCGTGTCGGCCTATCAGGCGCTCACCACTTCGCCTCTGGTGCTGACCAATTTCCCGCGCATCTCCCTCGATGCACCGGGTGGCTATTATCGCCGCCCGTCCATGTTCTTCTCAATCAGCAGCACCTCGTCCCGCAAGGTTGATGCCGCGCGCTTCATCAATTTCTTCGTCAATGATGTCGAGGCCAACACGATCCTAAACGCGGAACGAGGCATTCCTCCCTCAGCTGCCGTTCGCGACGGCATTGCCGGCATGCTCGAGGACTCTGCCCGCGCAGCAGTGACCTATGTGGGGGGCTTGAACCACTCTTGAGCCCGCCGCCGCCGCAATCGCCAAGCGGGGGCGGCGAGATCAACGAGTCTCTTCTCGCATTCGCAGCGCAGGAAGCTGCGTTCGGTGTGAGGCCGCCAGAAGCCGTTGCCGCCGATTTCATTGCTGCCGCTCAAGAGGCGTTGGAGCGCGCAGGCTGATCAATCAACCAAGGCGGTGCGAAGGATACATTCGCACCCTCATCTTCTGGAGGCCATTTTGGGCCTGAACATTATCTATATCCATACCCACGACACCGGCCGTTTTGTCTCCCCTTATGGCCATGCCGTGCCCACCCCAAATCTTGCCGGTCTTGCCCGAGAGGGGGTGCTGTTTCGCAAGGCGCATTCGGCCGCCCCCACCTGTAGCCCAAGCCGCGCAGCCCTGCTCACTGGCAACTGGCCTCATGAAACGGGCATGATCGGCCTTGTCCATCGCGGTGCGCGCCTCACCGATCCACGTCAGCACCTTGCCAATATCCTGGGTGCGGCGGGCTTTGATTGCGCTCTTGTCGGCCTCCAGCACGTAGCCCCGCAAGATGAACTGGGCGCTCTCGGCTATGGCGAGGTCATCAATCTGGGCGCCAACCATGCTCGGGATGTCGGGCCTGCGGCGGCCGCGTGGTTGGCTAACCGCACATCCGGCAAGCCATTCTTTCTCAGCGTCGGCTTCTTCGAGACTCACCGGGTCTACCCCGATGCCGACCCGGCGGATGATCCGCGCTATCTCGCTCCGCCACCAGGCTATCCAGACACCGCCGACGTGCGCGCCGACACGGCAAGGCTGCACACCAGTCTGCGCAGCGTCGACGATGCGGTTGGACAGGTGCTGGCCGCTCTGGCCGCATCAGGCCTCGATTCAGAGACCTTGGTGATCTTCACAACCGACCACGGGCTCCCCTGGCCGGAAGCCAAAGGCAATCTCAACGATGCGGGCACCGGCGTTGCCTTGATCATGCGCGGTCCCTCGGGGTTTTCCGGCGGCAGGATCGTGGACGCACTGGTCTCCCAGATCGACATCTTCCCCACGCTGATGGATATTCTCGGCCTTGCCAGGCCCGCCTGGCTGCGCGGCGAAAGCCTGCTCCCTCTGGTTGTCGGTGCCACCAAGGAGATTCACAGCGAAGTTTTCGCTGAGGTGACCTGCCACGCGGCCGCCGAACCAATGCGCGCCATCCGCACACAGGAGTGGCTCTACATCAAGCGCTTCGATGGTGGCGGCCCGCCCGTTCTGGCCAATGTAGACGATGGCGACGCCAAAACGCTCTATCTCCGTCATGGCTGGGCTACCTACCCGCCAGCCGAGCGGGCGCTTTACAATGTCATACTCGATCCGCTCGAAAGGCGGAATCGGGTGGATGATTCAGATTGCGCCGAAATCGTCGACGCGCTCGATGGTCGTCTGCAGGCATGGATGGTCGCGACCAATGACCCGCTTCTCGACCCGGACTGGACGCCGCCCGCGCATTTCAGACTTGAGCAAGGCCGCTAGGGACAAGTGAAAGGATTGCTTGGCTTCCTTCGAGACCTCGATTGGGCGGCCAGCAAACCTGGAGTGTGCCGGCTACCAATGGGCGGCAACCGGCTGTGCCGCTCGACGGGAGTGATGATGCAGGTGTTGACACGCGCACCAAGTTCCCGCCGGTCTTACGGTTGGTCCTCGAGTTGACGTCTGGCGCCTATCCGACCGTTTTTCCAGTGCCAGATTGCTGGCGGATTCGCTGGGCGCGAAACTGCCCAGCGACAAATGCGGTCGATGGTCGTGGTTGTCATCCTGCCCTGCATCGACTTGCATCCTGGCCTCGGCCAGCGAATAGCCCCGCGTCCTGTAGACACCTATGGGGTTAGACCTGGTGTCGCCGTTCGAACTCACTGGGCGAGCGCCTGCGGTCGCGGACGTGCTTGGTTCCGGGTTCGACGGGTGCGGCGGGTGATCCTCTCGCACTTGAGCAGGTTGAAGAAGCTTTCGACCACGGTATTGTGATGGCAGATGCCGCGCCGGCACCTCGACGCGGGCCATTGCGGCCGTTTGGCCGGCCTCGGCCACCTTTTCGGAAACCGTCCGCTCGCCCAGACAGTTTCGGATCCCGCGCAGGCTGCGCTCAAGCCGTGCTGGCCAGAGGCTGTCGCGCGCGTGCCTGCCCGATGGCGTCTACATCTCAAAGAGCGCCGTTCTTATTTGCTTCCAGCTTTCCCGATCCGGCGCTGCAAGCAAGATGCCATTGAGAATGGTTGGGCAATAGGGCTCTTGGGTGAGCAAAGCAGCGTAGCCTCCAGCCTCGGCATGAATCAAGGCACCGGCTGCGTGATCCCACGGGGCCAGGCCTGCATTGGCGCAGAAGCTCATCGCTCCTGTCGCCAGCATGCGGTATTCGAAAGCGGAACACCGCCAGGTGGTGGTGCGCGCAAAGGCTCCAAGGCGCGGTGCAATCCGAGACTGAAGCTCCGAAGGATACATATGGAGGGGCACGAAGCCGTGCATGTTGCTGGTCGGCGAGGGGACCGCAACGGCAATGCGTGTTGACTGGCCGCCAGCACCGACATGCCACGCTCCCCGCCCAGGACGGGCGACCAGGAAGTCGTCCAAGCACGGATAATGAATCAGGCCGGCGATGGTTTGGCCGCCCGCGACAATGGCAAGGATCGAACCGAACAGGGGGACCCCGTGGGCAAAGTTCCAGGTGCCATCGACCGGATCGATGATCGCAACAGGTGAATGGCCCCGGAGATGCTCAAGGACCGTCCGATCACTTGAAACCGCCTCCTCCCCTACTATCGCAATATCTCCCAGTATCGTTTCCAGCTGTCTTGCCAAAGCCGCCTCGGCACAGAGGTCAGCATCCGTTACCAGGTCATCATCGGCTGTCTTTGTTCTGATCGATGTTGCAGAAAGCGCATGAAAGCGCGGCATTATTTCAGCCTGCGCCACGGTGCGCATCGCCTGCATCAGGGCAATCATCTGATCATCGGAAATTTCGTTCACGCGGCTCGTTCCTCAAGATAGGTCTTGAGGGCTTCCGGCTGATCGGTCTGGATGGCGCTGATGCCTGCGTTGATCAGGCGGCCCCATATCTTGTCCGGGTCGGCCAGCGCGGCCGTGTCGGTCCAGGTGCCGCTATTGGCCTGATCAAGCGTGTTCTTCCACAGGGCCATGCCCGCGCGCTGAAAGGCCTCGCGATTGTCAGCAATGGTGTCGATGGCATCAAAGCGGATCTCGCTCATAAAGGGCCGGAGTTCGGCAAGCACGGCCAGGGTGCTGGAGGTCTCCTGCCTGGTGAAGGTAGACATGGCCATGAAGGGCAGGTCCGGGATGTCTTGGGCGCGCACCCAGGCCACGTGCTCAGGCGTCATTACCGTGGTCTTGAGGTCCACATAGGCGGTGGCGTTCAGATCTCGCACACAGGCGGCGACCTCGGGAAACAGTGAGCGGTCCTTGAGGTCCAGGTCGGCAAAGATACGGCCGCGGATGGCCTCAAGCGACTGGGACAGCGTGGGAATGCGTTGATCGGTCAGGGGATTGTCTTCGCCGCCATCGTCGGCCCGCAGGGCTATTTCCTGCAGTTCGGCCATGGTCATGCTCTCGGCTTCGCGGTCGATGCCGGCCATACGCGACAGGGTTTCGTCATGCATCAGGAAAAGTATGCCATCGGCACTCTTGCGCACGTCGATTTCAACAATGTCGGCCCCGATCCGGATCGCATTCTCAATAGCCGCCAGACTGTTTTCCGGGGCGCCGTGCCAGGCGCCGCGGTGGGCCACAATTGCACAGCGGCGCGTCGGATCGCTGACAAAGTCGATATAGCTCATTGTTCTTGTCTTTCTTGGAAGGTGTCGCAAACAGCGGGAAATTGAGAAGATCAGGCGTCGGCGAGCGCTTTGGCCCGAGTGAAGGCGTAAGGGATGGCGCGGCCATCGCCTGCATCGAACAGATGCAGGCGCTCGGGCGGGAAATTCACCGCAAACGAATCGCGACTGTCGATGTCAGAGCCGAACGGGGTCGAGATGCGGATCAGATTGCCGGCGATTTCGACAGCCAGAACGGAATGGGAGCCCAGTTCCTCACGGTAGCGCAGTTTGACCTGGAGCGGCCCGTTGTTGATCTGGATGTCTTCGGGCCGTATGCCCAGCTGATAGCTTCCCTTGAGTGAGGATCGGGCCAGGACCTCGCCGCTGGCCAGCCGCAGTGTGGAACCGTCACCCTGCACTGGCAGGATGTTCATTGGAGGGGACCCGATGAAACGGGCGACAAAGACCGACGCGGGTTTGTGATAGATGGTCCGGGGCGTATCGAACTGCTCGATGCGGCCCTTGTTGAGGATCACGATGCGATCGGCCAAGGTCATTGCCTCGACCTGGTCGTGGGTAACAAAGACCGTGGTCGCGCCGATGCGCCGGTGCAGCTCGGCCAGCTCAATGCGCATGTCGTGGCGCAATTGTGCGTCCAGGTTGGACAAGGGCTCGTCAAAGAGCAAGATACCCGGCTCTCGAACAATCGCGCGACCGATAGCAACACGCTGTCGCTGGCCACCTGAAAGCTGGCCGGGTTTGCGTCCCAGCAGGCCCGTCAGGGCCAGCATTCTTGCTGCGGCTTCGACCCGTTGCAGACGCTCGGCGCGCGCCATTCCGGCGACTTTGAGACTATAAGCGATATTGTCGAAGACGCTCATATGCGGATACAGTGCATAGTTCTGAAACACCATGGCGCAGCCACGCTGCTTGGGTTCAAGCTCGTGCACCTCGCGTGAGCCGAAGCGGATAGCACCGGCGCTCACCCGTTCCAGCCCGGCGATCATCTGCAACAAGGTGGACTTACCGCAGCCTGAGGGACCAAGCACCACCGTGAATTCGCCAGCGCGCAATTCCGCGCTGAGTGGAGGGATGACTTCGGCGCCCTTGTCGTAGGACTTGCTGACACCATCGAGAACGATGGAGGTGGCGGCTGCGCGGATGGCGGAGTCGATCGCAGACACCTTATTTCTCCGAGAGAACCAGGCCGCGCACGAGATAGCGCTGCAGCAACGCAATCATGGTGAGCGGGATAATTGATACAACCACGGCTCCGGCCATGATCAGGGGAAAGTCCGGCATGACACCGTCCGAGTCCGGGGAAAGTCGGGCCAAGCCGACGACGGCAGTCTGCATGTCGGGGGTCGAACTGGCGACCAATGGCCAGAGATACTGCGTCCAGCCGCTCAGGAAGGTCAGGACAAAGAGTGCCGCAAAACTGGGCCGGGAGAGAGGCAGCAGGATGTCGATCAGAAAGCGGAGCGGGCCGGCGCCATCCATGCGCGCGGCCTTGACCAGGTCCCTGGGCAAGACCAGAAAGAACTGCCGGAACAGGAAAGTGCCTGTGCCATGCGCCACAAGGGGTGCGATCAAGCCGAAATGGGTGTCGAGCACACTCCACTTGAGCGCCAGCCGAACCCCGAACATACTGTCGAGCAGGCCATTGAGGCCGGTGCTATCGAACAGGGCGTTGAGCGGCGAAAAGATATTGGCCGCTACCTGATAGGTCGTGATCACCCGTATATCGAGCGGCAGCATGATTGTGGCAAGGATCAGCGCAAATACCACCGAGCCCCAGCGAACCGGGAAGAACACAAGTGCATAGGCCGTGATGAATGACAGCACGCAGGTAATCAGGGCGTCGAGCACCGCTACGATGAGGGAGTTGACCATCTGCAGGGGAATGCGCGTCTCGGTGAAGATGCGCACGACATTGGCGAGCAACTGGTCGCCCGGATACCAGACGATGCCGTTGCGCAGCATGAACTGATAGGACTGGGTGGCCGTGGCAAGAGCCAGATAGAGCGGGGCCAGTATGTAGACCATGCCTGTGAGCAGGATCAGGCCGGCGACGATATTAAGGGAACGCGCATTCTCTATCATGTTCAGCGCTCGTAGTTGATGCGGCGGCCGAGGAAGGCGAATTGCGCCCCGGTCAGGAAGATGACGAAGATCATCAGGAGGGCCGTCTGTGTGGCCGCGCCGGACAGGTCGTAGCCGTTAAAGCCATCCACATAGATCTTGTAGACCAGCAGGGTTGTCGCTCCGCCCGGTCCTCCCTTTGTCATTGTGTCGACCAGGGCGAAAGCAGACGTGACGCTCTCGGTGAATTCGAGCACCAGGGTCAGGAATAGCTGCGGCATGATCAGGGGCAGTTGCACATCGAAAACGCGCCGCCAGGGGCTGGCACCGTCCATGGCGGCGGCCTGGTGCATCGTGCGGGGAATGGACTGCAGTCCGGCCAGGAGAATTACGAAGTTGAACGGAATGCCTCCCCAGACATGGGCGGCGATCAGCATGATGAAAGCATCCGTGCCATCGATGCCAGGGGCCCAAATTCCGGGAAACCACTGGTTGAGCGGTGCGAGAATGCCCACGAAAGGGTTGAACATGAAGGCAAAGACCACCCCGATCGAAGCGCCGGCCACGCCTTTGGGCCAAATCAACACGTTGCGCGCTGGCCGGCTGAGCCTCAGGCCGCGATCTGCTGCAAGGGCAAGCACGAGCGGCACGAGCACTGCCAGGCTCGAGCCCACGACCATGAACATCAATGTGCGCCGGCCCGCTTCCCAGAATTGGGCGTCGGCCAGAACCCGGGCAAAGTTCTGCCAGCCCACAAACAGCGATCCTCCGCCGAATGGGCGTTCAAGGAAGAAAGACCAGTAGAAGGCCTGAAAGATCGGTGCATAGAAAAAGATGACAATCAGCAGGGCAAGCGGTGCGACAAGGAACACCGGCAGCCAGCGATTGCCGAAGAGGGCCTGGGCGGGCTGAGACATGGCAAAGACCTCGATTGGAGCCGGCACGGTGCGCAGGGCAGCGTGCCGGCAATGTCGGCTAATCAGGGGAGCTGAACGCCCTGATAGGTCTGCTCAAAGCGGCGGAGCAGCTCGTCGCCGCGGGCCTTGGCGTTGTCGAGAGCGACCTGCATTGTCTGTTCGCCGTTCCAGGCTTTCTGGGTCTCTTCCATGAAGACCTCGCGGAACTGAACGTAGAAGCCCAGGCGAATGCCGCGGCTGTCCTCGGTGCTGGGCTGGTTCATCGAATCGATGCCGATGGCGGCGGTGGCATATTTGGCGTCGTCCGCTTCGCCGCTGGCCTCAATGGCGTCCATGACATCATTGGTTACGGGCACATAGCCCGTGGCCGCGGTAAAGAACATCTGCTGCTCGGGCGTGCGGAGAAAATCGAGGAAGGCCTTGGCGGCCGCCACTTCTTCATCCCCATGGCCCTTCATCACATAGATGGAGGCGCCACCCACCAGAGTGTTGTGACGATCATAGCCCTCATACATCGGGGCCATGCTGACGCTCAGGTTGCCGGCATCGCCAAAGGCCGTCGCCGCTGCAGCATAAGACCCGGACGATCCTTCCATCATGGCACATTCGCCGGCATTGAACGCCTCAGTGTACCGGCCTGCCTTGGTGTCAACGTCCAGGCGCACCAGGCCCTGCCTGCGCCATTCGACGAGGTTGGTCAGGTGATCGACCACGAATGTGGAGTTGAGAACATATTCGGCGTCCAGCCCGTCATAACCATTGTGGTTCGATGCAATGGGCAGACCATGCCGGGCGGAAAACTGTTCGAGTACGCGCCAGGTATTGCCATCGGTGACGAAGGGGCAGGCATGGCCAGTGGCCTGCAGCTTCTCGGCAGCAGCGATCACCTCTTCCCAGGTCTGGGGCGTTTCCGTCACGCCAGCATCTTCAAGCTGGGCCTTGTTGGTGTAGAACAGCAGTGTCGAGGAATTGTAGGGCTGGGAGTACAGCCGGCCATCGGAGGTTTCATAGTAGGCGCGCGCGCCTGTAATGTAGTTGTCCCAGGCAACGTCGGGCATGATGTCCTGCACGGGAACAACGGCATCGGACAGCATCAGGTCCAGTGTGCCGGCATCAAAGAACTGGATCAAGACCGGCGCATTGCCTGAGCGGTAGGCTGCGATCGCCTTTTGCATGCCGATTTCGTAGCTGCCCTGGCCCACGCAAGTGACCTCGTGGTCGGACTGGGCGGCGTTGAAAGCGTCGCACTGTGCCTGAATGGCCGTTTCAACATTGCCAGTATTTCCGTACCAGAATTCGATATTGGCAGCCTGAGCTGCCGCGGCACTGACCAACAAGGTCGCGGTCGCGACCGAAAGGGAAAGAGATTTCATGATTGCCTCGCCTGTGAGAATGACCGGGATGACGACAGGGACCGATCGAGCAAGGATTAATTACACTTTGCGTGTAACATAAGCATGACAGTACGTCGAATTTTGCGCGACGAGGCTTCTGCTTGTGGTGTTCACGGTAAGTGTGACAAGCTAAGCTGGTGTTGTAATTACACTTTGATGGTATTTTAAGGGTGGTTGGAGCCATGCAGTATTCGGCTGAGGCGCTGATCGCGCCCCACTTCGTTCGCAGTCCGGAGGGCTTGGTGGTGTCGCCCAATGAACGGGCTCTGCTGCGTCTGATCTGGCGCAATCCCGGCATCTCCCGCTCAGAGATCACCGGACATATCGATCTGACCCAGCAATCGGTCTATCGGATCGTGGACCAATTGACGGCCCGGGGGATTATTGCTCTGGGTGCGCCCAAGCCCGGACATGGACGCGGTCAGCCCAGCCCGACACTGCGCCTTGACGGCAAGCACGCTTATGCCTGTGGTATCTCGGCCAATACCGACGTTGTCGGCATCTGCCTGATGGACCTGTCCGGGCGAATTCTGGGAGAAGCGAGTATCGCCTTGCGCGAATTGTCGATGACCGAGGCGCTCGACGAGGTCAAGATTGCGCTCGCACAACTGGAACAACGCGCTGGCCTTGATCGACGGGCGTTTTTCGGGATCGGGTTTGCCATTGCCGGCTATCACGTCGGCGGCACGCGCTATAACGCCCCGTTACCATTGCACGAATGGTCGCTCATCGAGTTGGGGCCTCTTCTCTCCGAGTATTTTGACAGGCCCGTCTGGGTTCACAATGGTGCCAATACCGGCACCATTGCCGAGTCCATGTTTGGCGTTGGCCGACATGTTCGCCATTTTGCCTATCTCAGTTTCAACTACGGATTTGGCGGCGGGTTGATCAGCGATGGTGAGCTCTTGGTAGGGGGCAATGGCAATGCTGGAGAGTTCTCCGGCATCTTCGACGTCGAGGAGTCCAAGCGACGGCCCGCATTGCAATATCTTATCGAGCGCCTCAACCAGAATGGCGTCGAGGTGCCCTCGATCAGCTACATGCGGAAGAATTTTGATCGAAACTGGCCAGGCGTGACAGAGTGGGTGGAGGAGGTGACCCCCGCCTATAACCGCATGATCAATGCGGTTCGGGCCGTAGTTGATCCCCAGGCGATCGTCTTTGGTGGCCAGGTTCCCGCTGATCTGGCGCAGATGCTTATTGATCGCACCCGGATATTTGACAGGCCGCGCTATGGCGTGCACCGGCCCAGCCCCAAATTTATCATCTCAGAGATTGCGACCGACGCATCGGCCATGGGCGCCGCGGTCGTTCCCTTCAAGTCAGCGTTCTACTGACGCGAATTCTGGCATCACGCGATGCGGTGCATTGTGTCGTGACCTGCCGGTCCGCTTCCGTCGCCCGTTCCCTGCCGCTTTGGTATCCGTTCTCGCCCAAAGCGGCCGTGCCGGCTACAGGCACGGGCCCCGGTGGCGGTGAGGTGCAATAGTTGTTTGCCGAACCCGCTGGGACAGGTGGGCGGCCTCCCGCAATGCCCTGATTGCCTCTCTCCTTTTGGGAATTTCTTCGCTCCTGTCAGGTCAGCCGCTCACCACTGCTTGGGCAAAACAGCATGGACCTATCCGGATCATTGCGAACCGAAATCTCGGCGCCGACCGGCAGATCAAGGCGCTCATGGCGAACGAGGGTGACAATGTTGGATCCGACGTCCACCTGCACATGCGTATCCGCGCCGGTCGGCTCGACATTGTCGATCCTGGCATTGGAAGCCCCCTCGGTGATGGCGACATGTTCAGGCCGCACACCCAGGGTGACGTCGCGTCCGATATGGGCGCGTGCACGCGCTGGCAAGGTCCATTCCACGCCCGCCCTGTCGCGCAGCACAACCTGAGCGCCCCTGTCCTCTACGGTCCCATCGATCAGGTTCATCGAGGGCGAACCGATAAAGCTCGCTACAAAGCTGTTGGCCGGGTTGTCATAGATGTCGAGTGGCGTGCCGATCTGCTCGATCTTGCCGAACCGCATCACCACGATCCGATCCGCCATAGTCATGGCTTCCATCTGGTCGTGGGTGACGTAGATCATGGTGGAATTGAGCCGCGCGTGCAGCGATTTGATTTCGCCGCGCATCTGCACGCGGAGCTTGGCATCGAGGTTCGAAAGCGGTTCATCGAAGAGAAAGACTGCAGGATTGCGCACGATGGCGCGTCCCATGGCCACGCGTTGGCGCTGGCCACCCGAGAGTTGACGAGGATAGCGCTCAAGCAAGGGCGCCAAGGCCAGGATCTCGGCTGCGCGATTGACCTCAGACTCGATCTCGGCCTTGCTGCGCCGCGAGAGCTTGAGTGAGAACGCCATATTGTCCCGCACGGTCATGTGCGGATAGAGCGCGTAGGACTGGAACACCATGGCGATGTCCCGTTCCTTGGGTTCGAGCTCGTTGACCACCCGCTCGCCAATGGCAATCTGGCCGTCGGTAATCGTCTCGAGCCCGGCAATCATGCGCAGCAAGGTGGATTTGCCGCAGCCCGAGGGGCCGACCAGTACGACGAATTCTCCGTCGTGGGCCTCCAGCGACACGCCATGCAGGACCTGCATGGCGCCGTAGGATTTTACCGCATTGCGAATGGTTACACTGGCCATGTCAGGCTCCTCCAAGAGCGTGTTCCAAGAAAAGGGGTTCCCGATTTTCCGGCTTGAAACGCGACACCATCAACGGCCGCCCATGCCTGCATTCAGGGCAATGGAGTTGTAGATGAGCTTTTGCAGCAGAATGGCGAGAACGATGCCGGGGAGCATGGAGAGGGCCGCACCGGCCATGATGAAATTCCATTGCGTCCCGGCCTGCGTCTGGAAATAGGTCAGCCCAACCGGCAGGGTGGCGTTTTCCGAACCCGTCATCACGATTAGCGGCCAGAGGAAGTTGTTCCACTGGCCTATGAACGTGAAAAGCGAAAGCAGGCCGATTGCCGGCATGGACAGCGGCACGATAATGCTGAGCAGGATGCGCAGGCGCGAGGCGCCGTCGATCCGGGCTGCTTCTTCAAGCTCCATGGGGATGGAGAGGAAGAATTGCCGCATCAGGAAGGCGCCGAAAGTGCCGAAGGCCACCGGCAGGATGACACCCTGGAAGGTATTGACCATGCCCAGGCTGTTCACGATCAGGAACAGCGGGATGATCAGCATGATCGCTGGCACCATCAAAGTGCCAAGATAGGCCATCAGCAGCGCTTCACGACCGGGAAATTTGAGCCGCGCGAAAGCATAGCCCGACAGGCATGACACGATCACGGTGATGATGGTGACGCTGGTCGAGATAAACAGGCTGTTGAGAAAGAAGCGACCGAAGGGCAGTTGTGTCCAGGCCTTGGCGAAATTGTCCCACTCGAAGGCATTGGGCAGGATGCGCACCGGGATCGCCAACACCTCAGCATTGCTACGTACCGCATTGCTGACCATCCAGAAGAATGGAAACAGGAAGATCAATGCGACGATCAACAATCCGCCATGGTTGAGGATGTCGAGCGCCAGGGAAAGCCGGGACCGGGACCTAGTTGTCATAATGCACCCATTTGCGCTGAAGCCAGAATTGCAGGGCGGTCAAAGCCATGATCATGGCGAACATCACCCAGGCGATGGTCGAGGCGTAGCCCATCTGGAAGTTCTGGAAGCCCCGCTGGTAGATGGCGTAGCCCAGCGTGGCGGTTGCATTGCCCGGTCCGCCACGGGTCATCACATAGATCTGGTCAAAGACCTGCAATGAGGTGATTGCGGTCATCACCGTGCCGAAAAACAAGGTCGGCGAAATCAGTGGCAGCCGGATCTTCCAGAAGCGCTGCCAGGCGTTGGCGCCATCGATGCGCGCCGCTTCAAGATAGCTTTGCGGGACCATGTCGAGGGCCGCGTTGAACAGCACCGTATTGTAGCCGACCCCGGCCCAGAGCGAGACGATGATGACGGCCTGCATGGCCAGGGTCTGGTCGGTGAGCATGCTCGGGATCTGGATCGAGAGGGAACCCATGATGAAGTCGAAAAACCCGCCGGGTGCAAAGATCAGCATCCAGACAATGGCGACAGCGATGCCCGGGGTGAAGGTCGGGAGGAAGAAGACCACCCGAAACCATCGCTGTCCCATTTTGAGGCTGGAGATCCAGACCGCCAGCCCCAAGGAGATGACGATGTTCAGCACCAGATATTCGGCGGTGAAGAACAGGGTATTGCGTAGCACCGGCCAGAATTGCGGATCGGCCGTGAAGAGCCGGAGATAGTTGGAGATGCCGACAAATTCGGGCGTGTCGAGCAATTTCCAATTGGTGAAACTCAGCACAACCGAGGCGATGATCGGCACCACCAGAAACAACACCATGCCGATCAGGCCGGGCAGGAGGAAGAAGAAGGCGGTCCTGGCCTCCGCCCGCTCGAGCCGGTTGCCCCATCGCGCGCGTGGCTTTGCGGCCAGCTCAGTTGCTTGATCGATCGCCGCCATGGGCTCCTCCCGTCCAGCGTTTTATTGGGACCGGCCGGTTTCACAACCGGCCGGATCTCGGCCTTAGAAGGGCAATTGGCTTTGGATGTCGGCCAATACGGCTTCGGTGGTTGCGTCCCCGTTGAGGGCCAGCGGCATGTATTGGGTGATGAGGTTTTCGAACTCGTTCCAGTATTCATTGAGACGGAACGGGGTCGAATGGTCGAACATATAGGCCAGCACCTCGCGCGTGCCGCTCACATCCTTGGCCGCGACATCATACCAATAGGTCTGTTCGGCAAGCCGGCCCGGCAGGGCACGGCCGGCTGAAGCCAGAATCTCGGCGGCCTTGGGACCGGTCAGGATCTGCAGGGCCTTATAAGCTTCTTCCTTGTGCTGGCTGGCGGCGGAAATGCCCCAGCCTGAGCCGGCGGTGATAAACCGGGAGTCGCCGTCGCCGCGCGGCAAAGGGGCCACGCCCATCTGGAAATCGACCGCGCCCTGGGTGGAAATCAGCGACCACGGGCCATCGATGTACATGGCTGCATTGCCCGAAGCGAAGCGGCCGCTGGCTGTTACCGCACCGGCGCCCGAGGCAAAGACCGGCGAGGCGTTGTCGACGGCGGTGAGGTCGACGAATTTGCCCACGGCATCGACATAGCCTTCATTGGTCACTGCGAACTCGTTGCTATCGTTGAAATATTCAGCGCCAAGAGCAACAGGTCCGGCGATGAAATCGAAGGCCTGACCGGCAAAGCCATAATTGTCGCCTTCGGTGAGTGCGACGGCAGAGGCTTTGAAATCGTCGAAGGTCCAGTCCAGAGCAGGCTCTTCCAGACCGGCCTCAGCAAATTTGTCGCGATTGTAGAAAACGAGCCAGGGACCGACGTCGTAAGGCAGCGCATATTGCGTACCGTCATGCGCAAGTCCCGCAATGATCGAAGGCTCGAAGACCGATGTGTCGAAATCGTCGGATGCAAAATGGGCATCCAGCGGTTCAAGGATGGCGTAAAAGCTGGGCATACGCATGGATTGCATGGCCACCAGGTCGGCGATCTGACCTGATGCCGCCAGCACTGGCAGGCGTGTCCAGTAGTCGGTCCAGCCGGAGATCTGCGGTGTCACGGTGATGTTGGGATATTCTTCCGTCACCAGATCGGCCAGGCTTTGCCACAGGGCGGTGTCGTTTTCGTCACCCCACATCTGCCAGGTCAGGTTCACCTGATCCTGGGCCTGGACGGTCGGGATGAACGCACTGCTCGCGAAGAAGGCGGCAGCCAGAACAGTCGATAGTTTCACGGTAGTCTCTCCTCAGTAACTACGGGTTGATCGGTAAAAGCGGTTCGATCCGGATTTTCGGCCCGGTTTGGTCGGGCGACCTGTTCAGGCCGCAAGCAGCACCTCCAGGTCTCGGACCATGGCGATGAATTCGGCGCGCTGCCGCCGCCAGGCATCGGCTCCGCTGCCCGGCTCGAGTATCTGGGTCATGCGCGCAATGAAGTCGGGCGGCAGGCGTTCGAGCTCTGCCGCCATGGGCAGGTTCCAGCCATCGCCGGGGTAATAGACCCGGTTGAAGGCGAAGACGACCTGCAGGATGGCGTTGGCCAGCTTGCCGGTGAGGCCGACGAGAAAGACGAGATCCCGGCGCTCGACCTTGCTTTCGTAATGATAGTCCTTTGCCCAATAGGCGAGGATCTCGCGATAATGCTGCAAAACGGTCTGGCGCAGGGCTTCGGGATAGCAGGCCAGTTTCGCCTTCCAACCGGCCAGCACCCCGTCGGGATCAGACACGATCTGCTGGTTGGCCAGATCCGTGGGCAGATGATAGCCCCAGATGGTCCATTCGAAACTCTTGTCGACCGGTGCGCCGGCGATCCAGTCCGACAGATCGCGATGTACACCGGCATAGGAACGCATCCAGACCCCGTCCATACGGTAGCCCTTGGCCTCCCAATGGCGCATGGTCTGTTCGAAACGGTGCCATTGTGGGGTGGCCTCGATCTCCGGCCCGCGATAGGCATCGGCATAGACGCGGAAGTCATAGTCTGACTGCGCATCGGCCCGCCCCTTGCCGCGGGAACCGGCCAGGGCGACGGCGCCCCTGCCATTGTCGGCGAGGTCCGCAATGAGCGGCGCCATCGCGGCGATGAGATCTGCTTCGTGTGCCATCGGGCTGACCAGGCTTGCTGGGCGTTCCACCTCAGTCGTTGAGGATGAGTTCGATGACCGGCGACACCACGTCCGGCTTGAGCACCGGAAGTTCCAGCGTCAGCATGCCGTCGCCGACAGCGACGCCGATATTGGAATCCACGTCGGCATCCGGATCGAGCCAATGCACTTCGCTCGCATCGTGCAGGAACTGGGCATATTTGACCTTGCGGCCAAGCCCCGCGACATGGACATGGCGGAAAGGCCAGGTCTGCAGGTGCAGATAGAGCCGGTTGCCCTTCTGGGTGAATCTGGTGCCGTTGGGGGCCTGGTATTCAGAGGGGCCGGCGCCATAGATCGCGCGCCCGTTAAGGTGCAGCCATTTGCCATAGGCCTCAAGGGCGGCGTTGGCACGGGCGTCGAAGGTCCCCCGCGCAGTGGGTCCCACATTCATCAGGAGGTTGCCGCCCAATGCGACCGTATCGACCAGGATATTGATGAGCTGATTGGCATCCTTCCAAGTGGTCTCATCGCGGTGATAGCCCCAGGAGCCGGAGAAGGTGTGGCAGACTTCCCAACGCACCGGCTTGCCATTGACAGTCGGGGCGACACGCGGGGTGTATTGCTCGGGCGTTGCCAGGTCCTTGGGGAAATTGCCGTCGCTGGGCAAATCGAGCCGGTCGCCTACGATGATGTTGGGCTGCAGCTTGCGCACCAGGCCAATCAGCTCTTCGCTTTCCCAGTCCTTGCGGCCCTTGCCCGGCATGCCGCGATGCTCTCGGTTGGGGTAGGAGAAGTCGAACCAGATTACCGAAATCTCGCCGAATCCGGTCAGCAGTTCGGTGACCTGGTCGCGCATATATTGGGCATACTGGCGAATATCGCGGGTCTTGTTCATCTCCAGCGCATCGGGGTGATTGCGCAGGGGGTGAATACCGTCGATCGGGAATTGCGGGTGGTGCCAGTCGATCAGAGAGTAATAGAAGCCGACCTTGAGGCCTTCGGCGCGAAACGCTTCGACATAGGGCCTGAGCAGGTCCTTGCCGTAGGGGGTGTTGGTGGCCTTGTAGTCGGTGAACTGGCTGTCCCAGAGACAGAAGCCTTCATGATGCTTGGCGGTCAGCACCACATATTTCATGCCGGCTCCCCGGGCCCGTCGCGCCCATTCTCTCGGGTCATAGAGATCGGGATCAAAATTCTCGAAATACTTCGAGTAATCTTGGGGTGAAATTTCCTCGCGGTGCTGCACCCATTCGTGCCGCGCTGCCAGCGCATAGGGCCCGAAATGAATGAACATGCCAAACCGGTCCTGGGGGAACCAGGCCTTGCCATCTGTCGCGTCGACGCTGCCGCCGGTGATAAGAGCGCTTTCCAATTCATCCTCCCTACCGATAATCGAACCGGTTCGATAGTGATCCTCGATTCCCTCGTGCGAGATGTCAACCCCCTGCGGAAATTCTCAAGCGCGTTCATATTTTCATTGCATGAACACCGGCAAATGCTAGGAATAAAACAGAAACTGCGATTGAGGTGCGTGCCTCAGTCGGCCCGTCGAGGAATAGAAACGGTTCGAGAAGGAGTCGATGGCAAACATTCGAGATGTCGCCAGAATAGCCGAGGTGTCCGTTTCGACCGTCTCTCTGGCCTTTAGCAATCCGGGGCGGGTGAGTGCCCGGACGCTCGAAAAGATTCGCGGCGCCGCCTCACAGGTCGGCTATGTCGCGGACCCCCTGGCGCAAAGCCTGGCGCGTGGGCGCAGCCGCATGATCGGCTTTGTTGTGGGCAATGTGGGCAATCCCTTTTTCGGCGATATCAGGCGCGAGCTCGAAAATTATGCGCTCGAACACGAGCACTTCGTTCTTATTACCGACTCTTCGGGCAAGACCGCTCGGGAGCGGGCCCTGATAGAGCATCTGATCGGGCTCAAGATTGCAGGGCTGGCGCTGGCGCCGTCCAGCTTTGGCCCGGACTATGTGGATTTCATCAGCTCGATCAAAGTGCCCATGGTGTGTTTCGACCAGAAGGTGGCCGGGATCGAGCGTGACTTCGTAGGCTCGGACAATTTTCTGGCCGGCGCCATGCTCACCGAGCATTTGCTGCAATTGGGCCACCGGCGCATAGCCTTCATTGCCGGCCCGCAGCACATGCATACCGCCTCGGAACGCCATCGCGGGTTTGTAGAAACCATGGCCAGTGCCGGGGTCGAGGTCAATCCAAGTTACGTGGTCGACGGGCAATTCACTCGTTCAGCGGGGTATGAAGCCGCGATGCGCCTGCTGATCCAGCCGGAACGGCCCACAGCGATTATCGGGGCAAACAATGCCGTGGCGCTGGCTGCGTTGCAGGCGATGCAGGAATTGGGATTTTCCTGCCCAGGCGATATTTCGCTGGCTATGATCGATAATGTGCAGTGGAGTAGCGTGATTACGCCGCGCATCACAATGGTGGTGCAAGACACGATCCAGCTCGGCAATATCATAGCCCGCCGTCTGTTGCATCGGATGACCAGCCCCGAGGCAGTCCAGGAGCCGGCGCAGGACTTCGTATTGGCACCCAGGTTCGTGCCGGGCACTTCCTGCCGCAAGGTGTGAAGGGGAGGTCCCCTGCCTGCGCGTGAATGCAGCCCGTGCAGCGTGTCACCACGTCAGCCTGCCCTCGATTAGCAGAGGTCTGTGTCCCCAATACTGAGGTGATGCGGCAGACACCGCCTGGGTAGCAGAGATCGCACGGCACAACTGATCCCGCGCGCGCTCCGGCAGATGTTGAGGGCAGCCGCAAGACAGAAGAGCAGCGTCGATCCTGGAATCGGAAGCCAGTAATTGCAATGGATTGTCTGCAGACTGCTCTGGCCGACTTCAGTCAGCCATCGACCCGTCTTCGTTTTCATCAAACAGAACAGCGTTTGCGCCCGTTGCCGAGAGGCGCACGATGTCGCCTTCAACTTCGGCGACAAGGCCCGAGGGTATGAAGTGGCTCTTGCCAGCATGATCGCCGACATCATTGGCTTCGAGCTGGATACGCTTGTCCACGACGGCAGCCACAACACCAATATTGGCGCCGTCGGCACCCACAACGGTCATTCCCTTGGCGATATTCGAGAGTTCGCTCATGACATATTCCTTCTCGATGCTTGTTGGACCTGGATAATCCGACCCGATGGCATGGGGCGCTGCCGACCACGTGGCCTCGCGCAAGACGCAAGGCCCGACCGCCGGTTGAGTGGATCTTGTCACCATCCAAGCCGGCGCGATAGAGCCGGCAAAGCGGACGCTGTGTCGCGAAGGGAGGAACGGAGCTTGGCCTGGCCCGGCGGCTCATCCTGCCCGTCGATGAGGCATGCGGGCAAATCTGCCCGGCAGTGCCGCCGGCCGGCCGCCCGACTGCGGCAGCCCGGACCAACTTTGCCGAGTACGCCCGCGCCGATGTTGGAGCAGCCCGCCGCCTTATGGCGTTTCGCACGCCCGGAAAGCATTGGTTTGCCCTGAACGCTCTGATTTGGCGTTCGATGCGTCCGTTCCCGTGGTGCGAGGTAGCAGTGCCGCTTCAAACTGCGCCTGCGCATGACGTCCAGCGCTCCCGCTAGCGTTCCCCAATGCGCGACACAGTTGGACATTGTGCAAGGCTAGCCCTGGCAATGCTGGCGCGCTTTGATGCGGATATGCCGGCGCCCGAAGCGGGGCATCCGGGTTCATCTTCTTGCCTCGAGGGTCGCAGTGGCGGAGATCGGCAGACGGGAACGACCAGATGGTGATGTCCGGATCGATATTGGTGACCAGTTGATAGAAATGCCCGTAGTGAAAAGCCACCGCTATGGGCGTAGTGAAACCATCAGCGCTTGCTGCGGCACGATGGTCAGGAGTTCAAGATGAGCATTGAGTTCGGGATCGACTCCTTTGGAGACTTGCCGCGAGGGGCTGATGGCAATGTCGTTTCCCATGCGCAAGCCATCCGGTATGTGGTCGATGAGGCCGTTCTGGCCGATCAGGTTGGCATCGACGTCGTCGCCCTTGGCGAACACCACCGCCCGGAATATTCGATCTCGAGCCCGGAGACAGTTCTGGCTGGTATCGCAACGAAAACCTCCCGGATCCGGCTCGCTTCCGGGGTAACAGTCCTGAGTTCCGACGATCCGGTTCGGGTCTTTCAGCGTTTCGCCACCGTCGATGCGCTGTCGAACGGGCGCGCCGAAGTTATCCTGGGACGTGGCTCTTTCACCGAGTCCTTTCCCCTCTTCGGCTATGACCTGAAGGATTACGAGATCCTCTTCGAGGAGAAGATCGATCTCTTCCACAAGCTTCTCGACGAAACGCCCGTGAGCTGGAAGGGCACGACGCGTGCGGCACTGGACCAGGCCGACGTGTTCCCGAAGACACAATCCGGGCGCCTGACCACCTGGGTGGGCGTGGGCGGCTCCCCCCAGTCGGTTGTCCGGACGGCTCGCTATGGGTTCAGGCTGATGCTGGCGATCATTGGTGGGCAGTCGGCACGCTTTGCCCCATATGTGGACCTTTATCGTCGTGCCACCGAGCAGTTCGGCACCGCCGCGCTTCCCGTGGGCATGCACTCGCCAGGTTTTGTCGCCGATACCGATGAGGAAGCCAGAGAGCTCTTCTATCCTGGCTATCGGGAAATTCGCGATCGCATTGGTGCGCTGAGGGGCTGGCCGCCATTGCGGCGGGCGGAGTTTGACGCCGACGTTGCGACAGGCTCGCTCTATGTCGGCTCACCCGAAACGGTGGCCCGCAAAATGGCCGACGCTATCCAGGCACTGGATGTGGGCCGGTTCGATCTCATCTATTCGGCCGCGGGAACTGTGGATGCAGGCGCACGCCTGCACGCCGTGGAGCTCTATGGCACCAAAGTCATACCTATGGTCCGTGATCTGCTTTCGAGCGGCAAACTGGCGTCGCGCGGCTAGATGGCGCCGGCCAAAATTCAGACCGTGGGGATATTGGGAGCCGGCAAGGTAGGTACCGTTCTGGCGCGGCTGGCAATCTCCGCCGGCTACGAGGTGTTGATTGCCGGCTCGGGTGATCCAGAAAAAATCGCGCTGACAATCGATGTCCTTGCCCCAGGGGCCGTTCCCGCCTGGCCGGCGCAAGCGGCACGCCATGCCGACCTGGTGATCCTGGCATTGCCGCTGAGCAAGTATCGAAGCCTGCCGATCGACGAAATGGCAGGCAAGCTGGTGGTGGATGCCATGAACTACTGGTGGGAAACCGATGGCGAAAGGGCCGATCTCGCAGATCCCGAGACCCCTACCAGCCAGATCATCCAGACCTTCCTGCCCACCTCACGGGTGGTCAAGGCATTCAACCATATGGGCTATCACGACCTCGACGAGCAAGCGCGTCCTTCGGGGCAGGCCGGGCGGAAAGCCATCGCCATTGCCGGCACCGAGCGGGCCGATATCGAAACCGTCGAGGGCTTTGTTGAATCCATGGGCTTTGATCCCGTTCTTGCTGGGTCATTGGTCGATAGCCGCAAGTTGCAGCCCGGGTGGCCGGCATTCGGCGCCAATCTTTCGGCGGGCGAACTCAGGCGTCTGCTCGAGCTCGATCCAGCAGATCGCCCCAGGTGAACAAGGATCGTCCGGACCCGGTGGTCGTTGTCTCAAACCTGCCACGTCGGCATGATTTTCAAAGCTGGCGGTTGCGGCGCGAGCTTCGGCGCGAACCCGGTCTCCGATGCGCTGCGCAAAGCGGGGGCGCTATACAGGGTCGGGATGCCGCCACGGCGCAATGTCGGGTACGCTGGCGGTCCGCCACAGTCTGGAAAAGACCTGCAGCAGAGCAAGGCATGCGGATGCCAGCAGAGCCGCGCCATGGCCGTTGTGCTGGATCAGCCCACAACATGTGTCTGGGGCCTGTCGCTGGCGCGCGAGAGTTCTGCATGCCAGTGACCGCTCGCGTCCTCCCAGACAATGCCCGTGGTCTCTCCGGGCCGCAATTGCTTGCAGGCCGCCCGTCGTGCTGCCCCGAAAGCCGTGTCATGGCTCGGAAAAGTCTCGGAATAGGTTCCATCGACCCGATAGGCCCAGCCGCCATCATGTTCGACGATCTGATAGGTTAGATCTCTCATTGCATCGCTCCCGTCGCGAGATGTTCCTTCACCATTGCACCACATCCTGCCATTCGGGATGGCGCTCAATCTGTACCTTTGCGAAGGGGCAAAGCGGCGTGATGGAGACACCATCGCGACGCGCGTCCTCAATCGCCTGACGCACCAGCCGCTCGCCGACCTTGCGGCCACGCAAGGCGGCCGGCACTTCCGTATGATCGATGATGATGAGGCCATCGCCCGCCCGGCTATAGGTCATCTGTGCCTCAACGCCATCAAGGACAAGGCGGTATCGCCCCTTGGGCCTGCCATCCTGCCGCTCGACCGTTGCGGCATCCAGAGCCGGAGCGGCCTTTGCCTGTGCGGCGTCCGGCGGGCGCACCTGCCGCGGCTGGCCATGAGCGCATTCGAGCAGGTCGCGATCCCATCCACCCAGATCGGCAGCAGCCTCGTAGGTCGATACCAGGAAGGCCATCAGGGCTGCGTCGGGATCGGGGGCAGACCTGACGGCATCATAGGGCAGCACGAACTCGGACAGTTCCTCATGCCAGAAGGCGGCGTCGGGCTGTACCGCGGCCATGCGATAGCCGCCGGGCGCCGGGTAGGCGTAGGCATAAAAGGCCGGGTAGTCTATTCCGTTGCCGCCCGGCCAGAAGCCTGCCGACGACACCTCACGGTCATAGGCCTCTTGCGCCACGTCGTCCGGCAAGGCGGGGATGCCGGCGGGATGGAGCGGCGCGCGCCGCCCTGAAAACCGGGTGACGGCCAGGTCCAGAGCTCCCCAGAACAGATGAACCGGACTGGCCTTGCCCAGAAAAGCAGTGCGGAACCGGGTAAAGACCCGGTCAATGGCGATCAGGGCCTGATGGTAGCGCCGCACGGCGTCCCGGTCATAGGGGCGGTCGCGGTTATCCTCGATGAAAGGAACCGGAAAGGGGACCTCGTTGGGGCTGCCATTAAACGTGGGGGTGCCACCAAGGTCGGAAACCAGACGCACGAAGTTCGCATGGAAAGCGGCCACCGTCATTGGCGCGAGGTCGAACGACAGGCTGCGGCCACTGCCGCAGGTGCCCACCACCCTGTGCTCCAAAAGGTCGAACAGGATCTCGATGCCCGGCCCGTCGGGTATGGGCGAAGAAGCCAGGCCACGTGGCGTGACATAGAAGGTCGCGTTCCAGGAATGGTTGAGCCAGGGTGTATGCGCCAACCGGTACTTTCCGGCGACCTGAAGATAGAGATGCAGCGCGGAACAGGTTTCACGCCAACCGAGATAGTCGAGATGGGGCCAGGTACTCATTTTCACCTCTCAAGGCTGGTTGCTGGCGTTCAGGGGAGGGCGATGTGTTCATCGCGGTCACCGGCAGGCAGGTCGAAGCGTCCCGTGCCCCAGTTGGCGGCCCGCCATTCGGCCTTGGCCTGTTCGATGCGTTCCTGCGATGAGGCGACGAAGTTCCACCAGATGTAGCGCGGTCCGTTGAAGGTTGCGCCGCCCAGGATCATCAGTCGCGCGCCCTGTTCTCCGGCAGCCACCGTGATGCGATCGCCCGGACGAAACACCATCATCTGCGAAGCCTCGAAGTCCTGGCCCGCAACCGAGATCGCGCCTTCCACGATGTAGATTCCGCGATCCTCGTGGTTGTCCGGCAATGGCAGCCGACCACCGGGTGCAAGGTTTACGTCAGCATAGAACGTCTCGGACAGCATTGTTGCGGGTGCGACCTTTCCGTAGGCATTGCCCAGAATCAGCCGCACGGAAACGCCGTTGTCCTCAATCACTGGCAACGCGTCCTTGCCATGATGCTCGAAGCTGGGTGCCACATCCTCATGACTGTCCGGCAGGGCCAGCCATGTCTGGATCCCGAACAGGCTGTTCGGGCCGCTTCGGGCCGTTGCGGTGGTGCGCTCAGAATGTGTGACGCCGCGCCCTGCGACCATCCAGTTCAGCGCACCAGGGCGAATGATCTGGTCGGCGCCGGTGCTGTCGCGGTGATGGAAGTCACCCTTGAACAAATAGGTCACCGTGCCCAGACCAATATGCGGATGCGGCCGGACGTCCACACCTTGCCCGGTCAGCAACTCCGCGGGCCCGGCCTGATCGAAGAAGATGAACGGCCCGACCATCTGCCGCTTCGGGGCTGGCAAGGCGCGCCGGACCTGGAAGTCGCCCAGGTCGCGGGAGCGCGGAACGATCAGGGTTTCGATCGCATCAATACCAACATCATCGGGACAGCCCGGCTCGATTGATGGGTTCCAACTCATGCCGTTATCCTTCTCCGCCCGATGGCCCAATCCGGCCCTTGACTGTGGTATCGGTCGACCGGCCTTGCCGCTAGACCTGTGATCCGCCGAGCTGTGTCGCGAAAAGCGGAACGGCACAGCGACCGCTCACGTTCATGGTGACCACTTAGTGGTCGTCGCGTGCGGGCTTTCCTCCCAGGCTCTCGATTACCAATTCAGTCAGAACCCGGACCTTTCGCGAGGGGTGCTGCCCTGGCGGTCGAATGACGAAGACTCCTGCCGAGGGCACCGGGTAGCGCGTCATGATCGGAACAAGCGCACCTGAGGCTACATAGGGGTCGGTGACGCAGTCAGGCAGCCACGCAACCCCCAGCCCTGCGGCGGCAGCGGCGGCGAGCGCGATGCCGTTATCGGCCTTGTAGCGTCCTTGCGGATTGATGGTGACGATCCTGTCGCCATCCATGAATTGCCAGGCTTCGGTGCCCTGCATCAGGGCCTGGTGTGAGGCAATGTCCGTCGGCTCCTCGGGGGCACCATGTTCGGCGATATAGCCGGGGCTGGCGAGAAATTTTCCGCCGATCTCGCCCACGCGCCTTGCAACCAGATTGGAGTCCTGCAGGTGACCGACCCGGATTGCACAGTCGAAACCTTCGGCGATGAGATCGACGAAGCGGTCACTGTAGGAAGAATGGATGTGCATTCTTGGGTGGCGGCGCGCCAAGTCCGCCAGCACCGGCGCGAGATGCGTCGGGCCGAATGTAAGGGGCAAAGCGACACGCAGGCGACCGGAAAGATCGCCCGAGGGCTGGAGCGTTTCCCGTGCCGCATCGATCTCAGCGCCCGCTCTGGCGGCATGCTCGCGAAACGCGACCCCGGCTTCGGTCAGCGCCGCGCCGCGCGTGGTCCGGGCCAGAAGCTGGACTCCAAGCTCCGCCTCAAGCCGGAAGAGGCGGCGGCTAACCACCGACTTTGACACGCCGAGCCGGCGTGCGGCGGGCGATACGCCTCCGGCATCTGCCACTTCCACGAATGTCCGCAGATCGTCGATATCCATCCGGCGTTCTCCAACTGGCGACACAGTGTAGCCAAAACACGATCTACCTTGCTGCGGATTGTGCTGTCATCATTTCCAGCCATGGCAGTATGGTGCCGCGCTTTCCCGGCGTCGCGCTCAGGGCCAAGCGGTACCGTCTGCGTGAAACCAGAGCAACTCAAGCGGCGCTGCCGCAAGGCGGCAATAACAGAGCAAGATCGGCACCCGCCGGGCAGATACGGCACCGCTGCGCCACGGACCTTGGATTAAATCCTGGGAGCAGGGTGATGCCACCGGCGTCCTGCCGGAGCGGGCCAAACCATCGCCGGCCGACGTCGCGCGCTTTGTCTGGCGGGCTCGCAAAAAAGGTCGCACCTCTCGCCTGCACCTCAGGGGGCAGATTCACCCTTGGCTTAGGAAAACACATGAGCACAGTGATCAATAACCCCGGCGTACACCGGTTTGAGCTGCCGATTGAGGGCAGCGATGGCGAAATCGCGACCGCCTATTATCGTATTGAGGACGGCCACTATGTCCTTACCCATACCGAGGTGCCATCCCGGTTCTCCGGGCAGGGGATCGGTTCACAGCTTGCGCACGGCGTCTTCGAGGCGATCCGTAGGGATGAGGGCAAGGTCGTGCTTCGGTGCCCGTTCATGGGCGCCTATTATGCGCGTCATCCTGAGTATTCCGACATCGTGATTGGCTAAACGGCTGCGGGCCGCCAATCTTGTAGGGCATGGACAACAAGAGGCGCTTGCGCCCGCTGGTTCAGGTTGATCGCAGTCACGTCCAAATCATGAAGCTGGGAGTTTAGGCTATGCCGAAAGGATCCGATCTCTTTGTCGCCGCGCTGGAGAACGAAGGCGTGGATCGCATCTTCGGCGTGCCAGGCGAGGAGAACCTCGACCTTCTTGAATCCCTTCGAACCTCGAGCATCAAGCTGGTTCTGACCCGTCATGAGCAGGCCGCTGCCTTCATGGCGGCGACGCACGGCAGGCTTACCGGCAGGCCCGGCGTATGTCTGGCAACGCTCGGACCCGGGGCGCTCAATTTCTCGACAGGGGCGGCCTATGCCCATCTTGGTGCCATGCCGATGATCCTCATCACCGGTCAGAAGCCGGTGATGAGTGCCAAGCAGGCCCGCTTTCAGATCGTTGATATTGTCGCATCGATGAAGCCGCTGACCAAGATGACGCGGCAGATTGTCAGCGCTGCGGCCATACCGTCCACGGTGCGCGACGCCTTCAGGGTAGCGGCAGAGGAACGGCCGGGGCCTGTGCATCTGGAATTGCCGGAGGATGTCGCAAGCGAGGAGGTCGAGCAGATAGCGGTCATTCCGGCCCATTCGCCTGAGCGACCCGTTGCCCATGCCGCGGCGCTTGACGCAAGCGCGGACATTATCCTGGCGGCCAGGCGACCGCTGGTGATGATCGGCGCGGCGGGCAATCGGCCAGCGCTGGTTGATGCGCTTTCAAGTTTTGTGAGGCGGACACGGCTGCCGTTCTTCAATACCCAGATGGGCAAGGGCGCGGTTACTGGCGGGTCGAATCTCTATATGGGCACGGCGGCCCTTTCGGAGGGGGACTACGTCCACGAAGCCGTGGAACGCGCCGACCTGATCATCGCAATTGGCCATGACACGGTTGAAAAGCCGCCCTTCCTCATGAAGGGCGCTGGCGGACAAATGGTCATCCATGTCGGTTACCAGTCCGCCAATGTCGAGCAGGTCTATCACCCGGATATCGAGGTGATTGGCGATATCGGCGCGACGGTCGAAGGGCTTGCCGGGCGGCTTGAGGGGAAGCTGCTGCCTGACCAGGGAATGCTCGATCTGCGCCAGCGCATCCTCGCCCGCATCAATGATCGCGAAGAGGAGGATCGTTTCCCCGCAACGCCTCAGCGCCTTGTCCACGATGTCCGCCACGTGATGCCGGAGGATGGTATCGTCTGTCTCGACAACGGCATGTACAAGATCTGGTTCGCGCGCAATTACCGCACCCATGTCGCCAATACGCTGCTGCTCGACAATGCCCTGGCCACGATGGGCGCCGGCCTGCCATCGGCAATGATGGCGGCCATGCTCAATCCCGATCGCCGGGTCATGGCGGTCTGTGGCGATGGCGGTTTCATGATGAACTCGCAAGAGATGGAGACGGCGGTGCGGCTCGGGCTGAACCTAGTGGTCGTCATTCTCAACGACAGCGCTTATGGCATGATCCGCTGGAAGCAGGCGGTCGACGGATTTCCGGATTTCGGCATGAGCTTTGGCAATCCCGACTTCGTGCGCTATGCCCAAGCTTATGGCGCCAGGGGTTCGCGCGTGACGGCCATAGAGGATCTTGTGCCCACGCTCGAAGCGGCCTTTGCAGGGGGTGGCGTGCATCTGGTCGAGGTGCCGATCGACTATTCCGAGAATACGCGCGTGCTGGTCGACGAGTTACGCAATCGCAAGCCCGACGTGGAATGCGCCTGACCAGGAAGGGATGCCAACCATGCTCAGTGTCATGCAGGCTTTCAATCGCTCGTTGATCGCCGAGATCGAGACGGATGACGAGGCCGCATTGGAGCGTAAGCTGCAATCGGCAGAACGCGTTTTCGCGGATCGTAACGGCTGGCTGAAACCGCATGAACGCATTGCCATTTTGCGAAAATTGGCAACGCTGATGGAGAGCAAGCGCGATCATCTCGCCATGCAGATCGCACGCGAGGGCGGCAAGCCGCTGCCCGACGCCATTGTTGAGACGAACCGCGCCATCGACGGTGTCCACAACGCTGCCGACGAGCTGCGCAATTTCGCCGGCCGCGAAATTCCCATGGGACTTTCCGCTGCCGCCGAGAACCGCTGGGCCTTCACCACAAAGGAGCCGATCGGCGTTGTCGCGGCGATCTCAGCCTTCAACCATCCCCTGAACCTGATCGTTCATCAGGTCGCCCCGGCCATCGCGGTTGGCTGCCCGGTGATAGTCAAGCCGGCGGCCACGACGCCGCTGTCCTGTCTGGACTTCGTGGCGATGGTCCGGGAGGCGGGCCTGCCCGCGCCTTGGTGCCAGACCTTGGTCACGGACGACAACGCACTGGCCCAAAGCTTGGCGACTGACCGGCGCATTGCCTTTCTCAGCTTCATCGGTTCGGCGCGGGTTGGCTGGTCATTGCATGCCAAGTTGCCAGCCGGCGCACGCTCTGCGCTGGAGCATGGCGGGGCCGCGCCCGCTATCGTTGACCGCAGCGCCGATCTGGACAAGGTGATCGAGCCGATCGTCAAGGGTGGCTACTATCATGCAGGTCAGGTCTGCGTGTCGACGCAGCGCATCTTTGTCCATGCTGAGATTGCCGATGATTTGACGCAAAGGCTCGTCGCCCGCGTGGAAAAACTGCGCACGGCCGACCCTGCTCTTGGCGATACCGAAGTCGGGCCGCTGATCCTGCCGCGCGAAGCCGACCGGGTGGGGCAATGGGTCTCCGAGGCGGTCGAGGGTGGGGCCGTGCTGGCCACCGGTGGCAGGCGTCTCTCCGAGACCACGCTTGAGCCGACGGTCCTGCTCGACCCGGCTGCCGATGCGAAGGTTTCGATGCTTGAGGTGTTCGGTCCGGTGGTCGCGGTCTATCGCTACACTGCGCTCGATGAAGCGATCCGCCAGGCCAATGCTTTGCCGACCGCCTTTCAGGCCAGTGTTTTTGCCCAGGATATCGATGTTGCGCTGAGCGCGGCGGAGCGGCTGGATGCATCGGCCGTGATGATCAACGATCCAACCGCCTTCCGCACCGACTGGATGCCTTTTGCCGGCCGCAGGGAGTCCGGATACGGCACTGGTGGCATCCCCTACACCATGCGCGACATGACACAGGAAAAGATGATCCTGATGCGCAGAGGCTGACCGTGGCGCTGGACGCAGCATGGAGACACCATATGACCGGGCCCGCCTATTCCTCATTTGCCCACTGGCACAGCACCGGCAAGCATGCATCCTACGTGCGCACGTTGAAATCCCCTGGCGGTATCCTCGATCTTCTCAAGGTCCAGCGACCGGCCGGAGACATGTCCCGCCCCGCTGTTCCGGATATCGTCTTGGTGGAGGACATGCTGGGCTGTAGTCGTGTCAGGGGAGACCTGGGAGGCGGGCGCTTTGATCTGGCAACCAGCAAAGGCACCCTCGCCCTTGCTGCGCCGAATTTCGCGACCACTGTCATTAACGAACAAAGTCACTACCTTCGCAGCCTGGCATTTCCCCTGGCGCAGTGGCAGGGGGTGCTCGACGAAGCCGCCGACGGCCAGTCTTCATTCGAAGCTGCCTATATCTACGGCCGGGTTTTTGAATCGGCAGCAATCCGGTTTGCGCTGCGCAACTTGTGGGCCCTGTGCGAGGACGAGGGGGCACCGTCCCGACTGCTGGCGCGGGCAGCCGGCTGTGAAATCCTGGCCGAACTCTGCCGGCTGGGTGGCGCGCCGCTCGCCCCCGCTAAGGGGGGACTGGCACCATGGGCGGAGCGGCGATGCCTCGACTTGCTGCGGTCGCGGTTTTCGGAAGACATCTGCCTCGATGAACTCGCGGCCGAGGCGCGGCTATCGTCGTTTCACTTCGCTCGCATGTTTAAGCAGAGCGTGGGCGTGCCGCCACGGGTCTATCTGACGCAGTTGAGGATGGAGAAAGCCTGCGAGCTTCTCGAGCAGACGGACCTCCCGATTACCGAGATCGCACAAGAAGTCGGATATTCATCCAATCAGGTGCTTGCCCGCGTGTTCACAAAGCATCGACACATGAACCCGACCGACTATCGTCGTGCGGTTCGTGAACCGCCGCGACTCCACGCTGGCGTGAAGCCTGGAGTCGGCGCCGCACCAAGGTAATCACCGCAGGCCCGACAGCGAGCTGTCGGCGGTCGCGATTGACGCGGCCGTCGACTGCTTCTGGCGATGCCTGGTCAGGCGCGGATGAAGGCCAGCATGTCTGGGTTCACCACTTCCGGATGCGTGGCAAACAGACCATGGGAGAGCCCCGGATAGGTCTTTAGCGTGCCATCATTGACGAGCTTGATTGCCTTGTGAGCCGAATTGCCGATTGGCACGATCTGGTCATCCTCGCCATGGATGATCAGCACGGGAACAGTAAGGGCCTTCAGATCCTCCGTGAAATCGGTTTCTGAAAACACTTCGATGCAGTCATGGTGCGCCTTTGCGCCACCATTCATGCCCTGGCGCCACCAATTGTCGATCAGGCCCTGGATGACCTTCGCGCCGTCCCGATTGAAGCCATAGAAAGGGCCGCTCGGCAGGTCACGATAGAACTGCGGGCGATTTGTCTCGAGGGCCGAGCGCAGCCCGTCGAAGACCTCCATGGGAACGCCATCCGGGTTCGCGGCCGACTGAACCATCACCGGCGGGATTGCGGCGATCAATATTGCCTTTGCCACCCGGCCACGTTCGGCGCGGGCTGCATAGCGGGTGACCTCTCCGCCGCCGGTCGAATGGCCGATATGGATGGCGTCGCGCAGGTCCAGCGCCTTGGCCAGTTCGGCTACGTCTGCCGCATAGGTATCCATGTCATTGCCGGTGTCGGTCTGGTCGGACCGGCCATGCCCGCGCCGGTCATGCGCGATGACACGATAGCCTTCGGACAGGAAGAACAGCATCTGGTTGTCCCAGTCGTCGGCGCTGAGCGGCCAGCCATGGTGGAAAACGATGGGCTGCGCGTCTTTCGGTCCCCAATCCTTGTAGAATAGGTTGGTCCCGTCGGGTGTTGTGATGGTCGGCATTGTATGCCTCCTTGCAAACTAGGTTGAGCGGATATTCCAAACCATGGTCGTCTTACGTGGCAGCGGTCTCACCTGGCCGGAACACGCGCCTATCTCTTACGTGGCTAATCTAGCAGAGTGACGAACCTGCCGCGGCGCGGAAGCTGCCGCAGAGGTGCCGATCTTGCGGGCTCCGGCTTGCAGCCTCGGGGCGTGCTGATCTGAATTTGGATTCCAGGGGTCTGGCAGGCCGTCAGGAACGTCGTGGGTGATCGCGATCTTTCGCACGTCCAAGCGCGTTGCGGGGGCGTTCCATCCGACGTCTATGTTCATTCGGGGCGGTTCAGTGGCCTTCACCAGCAGGCTTGCCGATTGGCCCGAGATGAGTGTGGCGGAAGCCGGCCGCATATTTGAGGCCGTAGCCCAGGGCCCGGTCGAAAGCGGCATGTGCGACGAATATCAGGCCGACCTGCCAGAGAATTTCGCGGTCGGTCAGCGCCCCGGCGACGGCCAACACGACAGCCAGGGCGTAGCTGTGAATGGTGTTGTAGAGAACTGCGCCGACCTTTCTGCCCGCTGCATAGCCGACCAGGCTGAGATCTGGAGCAAGGAACAGCACAGCGAAAAGCCAAAGCTCTCCGCCCAACAAGAAGTAGAGCGTCGCGCTGGCACCCAGTATGAGCAATGCTTCGCCACGCAAAACTTGACGTAACTGACCCGTCGCATGACCCCGGTCGGTGTCATCAAAGTCACTTGTCTGGTTCATCGACGGACATCTCCTTGCGACCCATTCGAGCGAATGCCAGACTGCCGCATGGCGCGGACGATCGCGATCCGGCAGCCATTGGCCGGGGCTCGCTGGCGTCCATGCAAACGTATTGTTCATGCCATGCTAGGAGGTTTGCTGCTGCCGCGCGGCGCAGAAGCTGCTGCGCCGGTGCCCAAGCTGCTGTCTTGCGCAAATTCGTCAGCGCATCCGCCGGAGCGCACCTCCTCGGGCAGGACGACCACGAGAGAGATGACTGAGCGGCGGGGTCGCCATCCGATCCGTCATCTCGCTCATCTGGTTGCCGCTGCTGGGGAAAGCCGGGGCGCAGGAAATAATGCAGCCAGTCAAAGGGCAGTGCCCGCGGTCAAGCGGCCTTTGCAGCCAGCGCCACCGCATCGGCGCCAGCCGGGATACGGAACGGAGAGGATGCATCGGTCACCGCCTGCCAGACCGCTTCCGCCACATCCCTGGTGGTCGTGACGCCAGTCTGCGGCTTCGACATTTGGGAGAACACCTGCCTGGCCCAGTCAGCATAGGCCTCGGGCACGCCATTCTGCGAGCGGGCACGGGCGGTGGTGCTGAACGAGGTTTCCGGCGCGCGGCCGGGAATGACGAGCCGCACGCGCACACCAAATTGCTCGACCTCGAGGGCGAGGTCCTCGCTAAACGCCTCCAGGGCGGCCTTGCTGGCCGTATAAGCCGACAACATCGGCAGTGGTTCGAGCGTGACGGCCGACGACAGGTTGACGATCACGCCCGATCCGTGCGCCCGCAAGCCGGGCAGTACGGCCTGTGCCATCGCCATAGGGCCTAGCGTGTTCAATTCGAAAAGCTGGCGCGTTGCAGCGATGGTCACGCCTTCCAACGCCCCTATCATGCCAGCACCCGCATTGTTCACGAGGGCATCGATTGGCCCTGCTTCTTCCACTGTGCGAGCGATGCTCGCGGCATCGGTCACATCGAGCGGGACAATGCGCAGGCGCTCGGACACGGGCAGCACATCCTTGCGCGGCGTGCGCATCGTGGCAATGACGCTCCAGTCGCGATCGAGAAAATAACGGGCCGTCTCAAGTCCGAAGCCGGACGATGTGCCGGTAATGAGAATCGTGTTCATGTGATTGTTCCAGTGTGTTGGTGGTTGTGAGTAGATGGGGGACGACGCGCCCGGCTCATTTTGTCTCGATGCGGCCTTCCGGCACGGTGCTGGCCGAGAGCGCGGCGACTGCATCGGCCCAGGCAGGGTCGCCGGGATAGAGCGATGTGCGCAGGAAGGCGGTCGAAAGGCGCTGGATCTCCGCAACCCGCTGGGGGCGTTCGTCCGTTGTTTCCCGCGCCTCGTATCCGGGTATGCCGCCCAGAGCGTGTTGGCCTCCAAAGGCAGTGAACAGCGCCTTTGGCGACGGGCTCAGGTCGTAGGCGTCGCGCCACCAGTCCGGTCCTCGCGTTGACAGCCCACCCTTGTCCGCGTCGCCGGCTATGACCAGCGTGGGCGTTGTCATGCCGGAAAAATCCGGGTGCATGAACGGCAGTGAGCGGGCCGCGAACGCGCTCAGATCGTCACCGCCATTACCGGGTGTGGCCAGCAGTACACCCGCCTTGATGCGAGCATCCTTCCGGTTGACCACCGATCCATTGCTAGGATCAGGGTGGGTGGCACCGAGCAGGGTACTGGCGGTTTGCCCGCCCCATGAATGCCCAGCCACCGCGATGCGGGAGCGATCAAGTCGCCCCTGGATCACCGGTGCAGTGCTTTGGATGTCATCGAGGCCGTCGAGGATGGCCACAAGATCTTCCTCGCGGAAGCGCCAGAACTGCGGGCGGCGGGGATCGTCCCGGGAAAGGCCGAGCATGCGCGAGTCAAGGTGGGTTGGCTGGATGACCGCAAAGCCATGGGCGGCCCAGTAATCGGCGAGGGGACCATAGGCATGAAGCGACTGTCCATTGCCATGCGAGAAAATGATGACGGGCAGGGCGTCGCCCATGATCGGGGCAGATATTTTGATGTGCAGGTCGCTGCCCCGGTCCCGGGCTGGAAAGATAAGGGGAGTGACGGACGCAATTGCAGGCAGGCCGGATGCAGGTGAACGGCCTTGAGGCATTGAACTGGACATTGAAGTGCGAGCCTCCTAGATATCAAACGGATCATCGATCCGGAAAGTCATATACGGATCAATGATCCACTTATCAAGGGGGTGAGAATGGCATTGCCAAAGCCCGAGACAATGACTGGGACCGCGTCACCAACGGCAGACGATACCGAGGCGCCCGCGCCCCGGCTGCGCGCCGATGCCCGCAGAAACGAGGGCGCGCTCCTTGAGGCCGCGAAAGTTGTGTTCGCGCGCTCAGGGGTCGATGCCCCAATCCGGGAGATAGCGACACAAGCCGGTGTCGGACTGGGTACCCTATACCGCCGTTTTCCGACTCGCGCCGATCTGGTCGCCGCGGTGTTCCGCCGTGAGGTCGATGCCTGTGCTGATGCGGCACAGACGCTGGCCGCCGGGCAGGGGCCCGCCGAGGCTTTGGCCGAATGGCTGATGCTCTACACGCGTTTCCTCGCCACCAAGCAAGGGCTGGCGGCCGCACTTCATTCCGGCGATCCGGCATTCGCGGCTTTGCCCGATTACTTCCGAAGCCGTTTTGAACCGGCCCTGTCGAAACTGCTGCATGCAGCCACCGATGCAGGCGAGGTCCGCGCTGATGTGGCGCCATATGATCTTCTGCGCGCGATCGGCAATCTGGCTGTGGCCACTGGCGAGGATGGAGCCGCACATGTCGAGCGCATGGTCATGCTGCTGCTGGATGGCCTCCGCTATGGCGCTGCCATCGGCAAGTAGCCGTTGCCACTGGGCGGGGACGCCATTCCAGGAAGGGCGCAGAGGCATTGTCCACATCCGCGCCCTGGTTGGTCAGACCTCAGTCCGCAGACTGCGCCGCTTCGATGATCACTTGAGCCACCGCCTCGGGCTGGCTGACATAAACCAAGTGTCCTGCGTCGATCTCGGTGACAAGGCTGCCTGCGCGCTCGTACATCATCCTTTGCAGCTCCGGGTTGATAACGCGGTCTTTGGTCGCCAATACGGCATAGCTGGGTTTGTGCAGCCAAGCCGGATCGTGGGTCTCCGCCGTGAAAACACTCGCTGTGGTCGGCGTTTGCGACGAAAACAGGAATCGGGCTTCGACCTCCGGTAGGTCGGGCGCGATGTCCTTGAGGAAGCCGTCTTCGCTGATGCTGACAAAACCGTCCTCGCTGATGGTCACTGACGCCGGGTCGAGTTGTGGTGGGGTCGCGGCATTCAATGTGCCGGTGGTTTCTCCGGCAGCCGGCTGAAAAGCGGCGACGTAGACGAGCGCTTCGACTTTGGGATCATTGCCGGCCGTGGTGATGACGACACCGCCATAGCTGTGGCCGACGAGCACGACCGGCCCGTCCTGTCTGTCCAGGACTAGCTGCGTCGCGTGCAGATCGCGGTCAAAGCCATTGAGTGGTTCCTGTACGATGCTGACTTTGTAGCCTTGCTCGGTGAGAATGTCATAGACCGGGCGCCAGCTTGCCCCATCCATGTTCATGCCATGGACCAGTACGATATTGTAGGCATCTGCAAGCGCAGGAAGCGTGCTGAGGGTCGGCATTGCGACGGCCAAGGCGGCAAGTGATAGATTTCGAATATGCATTGTCTTGTTTTCCTGAGTTGATTCCATGCCGCATGTTCCCGTTCATCACGGAGCGTGGCTTTGGCATGGGCGATAGAGGGGATGTCGAGGCAGGCTTCAGACCTGCTTGGCGCCGCCGTCGACGCAGAGTTCGGCACCGGCGATGAAGGAGGCATCCGGGCCAAGCAGGAAGGCCGCGGCGGCGGCCACTTCGCTGGGCTGTGCCATCCGGCCCAGAGGTATGCTCGAGACAACTGCGGCCCGAACCTCATTAGGAACCGAAGCGAACATGGCCGTATCCGTCGGTCCGGGGCTGACCATGTTGATGCGAATGCCGCGAGGTGCCAGTTCCGCGGTCAAGCTGCGCACGTAAGACCGCAGGGCGGCCTTGGTTGCGGCATAGGTACTGAAATTTGCGACCCCAGCCTGGCCAGCAACCGAGCCGATGAGCACGACCGATGCCCCAATGGGCATGATGGCGACTGCCGACTTGAGGGCCAACACGGCGCCACGAACATTGATCGAAAAATGTTGGTCAAATTGATCGGCTGAGAGGTTTTCGAGCGGCGCGAATTCCGAGATTCCGGCATTGAAGACCAGAGCATCGATTTTGCCTTCGGCACGGCGCACCGCCTCGATAGCGTGCTCGAGTTGCTCGGGAACACCCGCATCCGCAATCAGGCCCTGCGTGCCTTGGCCTGCCTCCCGCGCCGCATTGGCGACCGCCTCAGCATCGCGGCCAGTCAGGTAGACGATTGCGCCTTCCGCTACCAGGCGAGTCGCAATTGCCAGGCCAATGCCCGAAGCACCTCCGACAACCAGGGCGACCTTCTTAGTCATGTGAGTCATCTAACAATCCACAAGCGTTTCAGATTTTCCTCTAGATATACGAGTTAAATCTGATATCAATTACGCACCATGAATAGCCTAGATATACGCAACGATACCTCTTCAGCGGATGTCGACCTTTGCTCGTCGGCCAACCTTGCCTATGCACGCCCTGTGCTCGACAAGATAGCGGACAAGTGGACCATCCTGATCCTGACCGCGGTCAGCACCGAGCCAAAGCGCTTCAATGAAATCAAGCGCCAGTTGGAGATCACGCACAAGGCGCTGTCCGATGCGCTCAAGCGAATGGAGCGCAATGGGCTGGTCACGCGAACCGTCCTGCCGACAACCCCAATTGGCGTTGAGTATGCGATTACACCATTAGGGTTGTCCTTGCGGGCGCCGTTCCATGCCCTGTGTGCATGGGCGCTCGACAATGTTGCGGCAATGGAGCAAGCGGAAGCCCGGTACGAACTTGCCAAGAAATCAGTCTAGCAGGGCATTCCGGACGGCCAATCGTGCACTGAGAAGCGGTGCCTGCGGTCGCCAGGTGGAGACATGTTTCAAAGGCCGACCGTGCGAAACTGCTATTCCTGCGGGCGAGGCGAAAGCCCTAAAGGTGGCGGTCTGCCCGGTTCTGGTTGGAGCAGCGGGCAAATTGACGGTGAGGGCGGTATGGTGATGGTCAATGACGGCCTCAGAACGCTCGCACGTGCTGCAAGGGCTAAGCCATTTGCGGATCGTTTTTGGCCGGTTTTGCGAGACGCTCAAGATCATTGATCAAGGCGCGGAAGGTGGCGAGGGGCACGGGTCTGGATATCAGGTAGCCCTGACCCTGGGCGACGCCGGCGCGTGACAGCGTAGCCCTTTGGTCTTCGGTTTCGATGCCTTCGGCGACCACGACGGCGCTCATGCGCTGCCCCAGATTGACCAGCACCTCGATAATGGCATCTGCGGCTTCAACCGTGCCGGCGACGTCAATGAACTTCTTGTCGATCTTGATGACGTCCGGCTTGAGGTCCTGAATATGCCCCAGGCCATTGTGGCCTGCGCCGGTATCGTCCAGCGAAATTCGGTATCCGCGCTTGCGCGCTTCACTGGTTACCGCGACAGCCTGTTTCATGTCTGGGAAGGCGTTGCGCTCGGTCAGTTCCAGCACGATGCGGGAATTGGGCGATCCGGCTTGGGCGACAATCTGGTCAAGGGTGTCGAGGAATCCTGGCTGCACCAGATGAGCCGGGTCAATATTGAAGGCAATTTTGAATTCTGGATGCTCGACAAGCAAAGGGGCCATCTCGGACAGTGCCTCCTCGACCAGCCGCTCCGTCATTGGGACGATCAGTCCACTTGCTTCAGCAATGGGAATGAAGCGGTCGGGAAAGACCAGTTCACCGTCCCGCCGCCGCCAGCGGACCAGAACTTCGCAGCCGACAATGCGCAACGTCACCAGGTCAAAGACTGGCTGATAATAGGGAACGAGTTCCCCCCTTCGTATGGCCGAGCGCAATGCCTCCACCGGGCTGGGCGGCCGCATGACGGTTTGGGCGACCAGCAATCCGATCAGCGCGCCGGCAATGGCCCCGATAGCGAGCACGGGTCCCAACGGCCAGGGGTTCCAGTTTCGAAAGCTGGTCTGGCTGGTCGCCAAGGCGACGCTGACCGGATAACGGTCCGAGGCGGCTGAGAACGCACGCGCCGTCTGGCTGGGTGCCGTGCTCGCCTCATCGCCGAAGCGTGCAACCACGTCGCCCGGGCCAATGCGGATTTCGGCGAGCGCCTCATCACGCAGTTGTGCGGGGAAGATGTCAAACATCAGCATGTCGATGTTGAGAGTCGCAGCAATCGAGTGCGTCTCGCCAATGCGCCAGAGCACGCGAAAGAGCCCGCTTCCCTCCGTATGGCTTGGTTGCAGGACGATGGATGTGTTGCGTGATTCATATTCGGCCAACCGGGCGCTCCCGGAGGTCAGCAAATCGAACTGGGCAGGCGCGGTGGAACACATCAATTGCCCGTCCGGGGCCAGCACTGCAATGTCCTTGATGGCACCGCGGACGAATGTCTGCTGGCGGAGGGTCCGGAGCGCCTCAATATTGCACAAGTCATTGCTGGGCGCGGTGTAGTCACCCAGCGTGATGACCGCATAGTCAATCGCCAACTCGGCGCGTTGCAGCAATTGGCCACTCAGCTCTTCGAGCTGCGCCAGGTTGCGCTGGCCGCGAAGGCTCTCCAGCCCAGCCCATCCTGCCGCGGTGAAAACCAGAGCCGAGCTTGCCACAATCAGGGCGCTCAGTACGGCACGATAACCTCTCATTGCTATCGTGACTGCCACGGCCAGCTCCGTCATTGTGTAGCAAGGCTTAGGCGGAAGTGGCTTTTATTCGGTTAATCGGCACGACAACGTGATGCGGCAAGAGAAGGCTGAGGCATGCCAGCTATCGCTGAAATACAGATGAGCGCGGTTTGGCTTGTCCACAGCACACGAAGCGCTGACCAAGGTGCATGCCAGAGCAAAGCGCTGCATCTGCCCGCCTGCAGGCCGACGGGGAAACCGTTGCACATGGTCCCCAGCCGCAAGATGTCATGCGCTTCGTCGACGCTATTTTTGGTCTCTGTGCTCGCCAAGGGGAATTCGATGGAAACGGAGCTCAGTCTGCAAAGGCTTTCCAGCCCCACCACCAGCGAACCAGCGTGGTGAGGAAGGCGAGGGTCGCAAACACGGTGGCCAGGACAGCAAAGTGCTGGGGGAAAAGGCAGATCAGGACAAACAAGGCGATGGTCTCTGTGCCCTCTGTTATCCCGCCAAGATAGTAGAGACCCTTTTGGGGCATTGTCAGCGATTTCAAGCCTCGGCGCTGGGCAATTACCGAAAACGCCAGAAAGCTCGACCCCGTGCCGACGAAGGAAAACAACAGCAAAGATCCAGCCAGCCCATTCGCTGCAGGGTCGGCCAGGACAAAGGCAAATGGAATGGCGGCGTAAAAGAAGAAATCGAGCGCAATATCAAGGAAGGCGCCCCGATCGGTCGGACCGGCCAGTCGTGCCACCGCGCCATCGAGTCCATCCAGAATGCGGTTCAGCACGATGAGCAGCAGGCCGAGCAGAAACTGGCCGCCCGCGATAGCCGGAACAGCTCCCAATCCCACGGCAAAGCCGATGACTGTAATTCGGTTCGCGGTGGCGCCCCGTGCCAGGAGCCACCCCGCCAGGGGGCGCAGCAGCCGCTCCTGCGTTGGAATGAGGTAACTGTCGAGCACGCTTAAATCACTTCCTGTACAAAAAGAGCCGACGGCCGCAGCACGCCCGACTTGGTACATTGAGCCTGCCTCTTGCTACAGTGCCGCCGCTTTTTTGTAACCTGTGGTCACAATGATGCGAAGGAGGAAGCAACCCGAAAAAAGACTGCAGGTCACGCGTTCGGTCCTGGCTCCCCCCACCCTGGTAATGATCGGAAATCAACCCGGAACGGATGGTGGCAGGAGAGCGATTATGGGCCTTGTCGTGCCGGTTCTTGAAACATTGTCTCCCCATCAGCGCGCCGTTATGTGTACGGAACTGCGGCACAAGCACTGGTGGGGCTTTTCGGCCTTGCGGCGCCATCGCGGATGACCGGCCTCATGCGCCGCGGCCTGTTCACAAAACTGCGCGCAGCGCCGCCCATCACGGACGAGCATGCGTAATGGTCAGACAGGTCAGAAGACCAAGCTTCAAATGCAAAGGCAGAGCGCATAATGAATGACGCACTCTTTCTGCCCGAACCGGTCATTCGGTTTGGTTCCTTCGTGCTGATCTTTGGAATACTCGCCGTCATCGAACTGACCCATCCACGGCTCGAACGGCCCGAAATGCTTGCCGCGCTCAAGACGCGGCGCTGGCTGACCAATGTGGGCATGCTGGTGATCTCGTCCGTGGCGCTGCGCGTTCTCTTTCCCGCGGCCGCGGTGGGTACTGCCCTGTGGGCGGAAAGCCTGGAGATCGGGGTTTTCAACCAGTTCGATTTTCCGCTCTGGCTGGCGGCACTGATTTCTATCATCGTGCTGGATTTCGCGGTCTGGCTTGAGCATCTGTTGAGCCACAAAATCCCGATCCTGTGGCGCATTCATCGTATGCATCATGCCGATACCGGCTTCGACGTCACCACGGCATTGCGTTTCCACCCGCTGGAAATCGTGCTGTCGATGCTGTGGAAGGCGGCCATCGTGGTGGCGCTTGGTGCGCCTGCCTGGTCGGTGCTGATTTTCGAAGTGGTGCTCAACGGCGCGGCCATGTTCAACCACGCCAATATCAGCCTGCCTGCCCGGGTAGATCGCATTGTGCGTCTGCTGGTGGTGACACCGGACATGCACCGCGTCCACCACTCTACAGATCGCCGCGAGACTGACAGCAATTATGGCTTCAATCTGGCCATCTGGGACCGGATACTTGCGACATATACGGATCAGCCCGCAAAGGGACACCAGGACATGGATATCGGGCTGGCGGACTATCGTGACAACGCGCCGACGCGGCTCGGATGGTCGCTGTTGCTGCCGTTCCGGAGACGCTGAAATGCGGCACCCTGAACCATCAACTCAGGCGGGCAAGGCGCTGCTGCGTTTCGTGCCCCTGGCGCTGATCCTGGTGGTGCTGGTCACCGGCCTCCTGCTGGGCTGGCATCGATATCTGACCCTTGAGTATCTGGCAGCGATCCGCACGACGCTCAAGGCGTTTGCCGCAGACCATGGCTGGCTGGCCATTCTGACCTATGTGCTCGCTTATGCCGTTGCGGTGGCGGTGGCCTTCCCCGCAACCTGGCTGCTCACGCTGGCGGGTGGCTTTCTCTATGGCATCTGGATAGGCGGTCTGCTGGCCGCCACGGGTGCCACGATCGGCGCGACAATGCTGTTCTGGGCCGCGCAGACCGCCTTCGGAGAGGGGCTACGCTCGCGCGTGGATGGATTTGCCGGCAAGGTGGCGCAGGGTTTCGAGGCCAATGCCTTCAGCTATCTTCTGGCGCTGCGGCTCGCCCCCGTATTGCCCTTTGCCGTCGTTAATATCGTGCCTGCCCTGTTCAAGGTTCCGCTCACCACCTATGTCGCAGCAACGCTCCTCGGCATCCTGCCCGGCGCGCTGGTCTATGCCTCCATTGGCCAGGGTCTGGAAACCATACTTGCTGAAGCGGCTGCGCTCGATCGACCCGTTGGCGTGGGCGATCTCGTCACGCCTGGAATGACATTCGGACTGCTGGGGCTGGCCCTTCTTGCAGCCATTGCGCCGCTCTCCGGATTCATTCGCAGGAAGTTGGCAGGCCGCAGCGCCTGACCGACCCGACAGACCAAGATGGAACCCAGCGCCAGATGAGCCAAGTCATGCATGCGAACTTGCCCCACGAAAGTCTCTCCTGCGATGTCTGCGTGATCGGTGGCGGCTCGGCCGGCCTGAGTGCGGCGGCGGGCGCGGCGCAGCTCGGCGCTAAGGTTGTGCTCATCGAGCGGGGTGCCATGGGCGGGGACTGCCTCAATACCGGTTGCGTTCCTTCCAAGTCGCTGATTGCAGCGGCGCATGCCGCACATATGTTCACCTCGGCGATGGCGTTTGGCGTCGGCGAGGCAATTGCGCCCAGGATCGATTTTGAGGCCATACATCATCATATCCATCGGGTGATCGGCGCCATTGCGCCACATGACAGTGTCGAGCGTTTCGAAGGGCTGGGCATCAAGGTCATCAAGGAGACCGCTCGCTTCACAAGTCCGACCGAACTGGTCGCTGGCGGCCACCGCATTACGGCGCGCCGTTTCGTGATTGCCACCGGCTCGAGGGCGGTTGTCCCACCGGTGCCGGGATTGCGCGAAATCGATCCGCTCACCAACGAGACTATCTTCGACCTCACCGAGCGCCCTGATCACTTGCTGGTCATGGGTGGCGGGCCCATCGGGCTGGAGATGGCACAGGCATTCAGGCGCCTGGGGTCGGACGTCACGCTCGTCGATGTGGCCGGCATCCTGCCACGCGACGAACCGGAGGCTGCTGCGCTAATCCGTGGCGTTCTGCGCGATGACGGTATCGTGCTTCATGAACATGCCAAGCTGATCGATCCCAGGAAGGGCGAGAAGGGCGTCAGTGCGACCGTCGAAACGGCCACGGATCGCTACGAAATTACTGCAAGCCATGTGCTGGTCGCTGCCGGCCGCAAAGCGAATGTCGAGGATTTGGGTCTGGAGTTGGCTGGGGTAAAACTCGGTCCGAAGGGGATCGAGGTGGACGGCCGTCTGCGGACGTCGAATCCCCGCATCTTCGCGCTCGGCGATGTGGCCGGTGGGCCGCAATTCACCCACATCGCCGGATATCATGCCGGCATCTTCATTCGCAACGCCATGTTCGGCCTGCCGGCCAAGGTGGATTACTCGGCTTTGCCCTGGGTCACCTATCTCGATCCGGAAGTGGCCCATGTCGGATTGACGGAGGCCGAGGCGCGAAAGGCGCATGGGGAGGTGGTCGTTGTCGTCGAACATATGGACGAAAATGACCGGGCACAGGCGGAGCGCCGTACGGAAGGCTTCATCAAGCTGATCATGACAAGCAAGGGTAAGGTTCTCGGCGTTACTATCGTAGCGCCCCATGCAGGCGAAATGATCAGCCTCTGGGGACTGGTGATTTCGGGCAACGTAAAGCTCTCGGCGGTGGCGTCCATGATTGCGCCCTACCCGACCTTGGCGGAAATATCCAAGCGCGCTGCCAGTACCTATTTCAAACCCAAGCTGTTCGGGCGCCTGCCAAAAGCCTGGGTAGGTCTGGTTCAGAAAATTCTGCCGTGAAGCATCAGGGGTCCAACCGTTGAACCAGCTCCTCTACCAGCGGCATGACCCCGGCCACGATCACCGCGACACCCTCGGCGTTGGGGTGGCGCAAGTCGGGCTGGTTGAGCGCCGGGTCCAGCGCCACGCCTTCAAGCAAGAACGGGTAGAGCAAAGCGCTGTGTTCCCGGGCAAGGTCGGGGTAGATGGCGTCGAACGCTTTGACATAGTCGCCCCCCAGCCCGCGATTGGCCATCATGCCAAGAAGCAGCACGGGCATCCCGAGCGCTTCAAGCCGCGTAATGATCGCGTCAAGGTTCGAGCGGACTTCGGCAGGCGGGAGGCCCTGCAACATATCGTTGGCACCGAGCCCCAGGATGACTGCGTCGGGTGGATCGCCCAAGGTCCAGTCCAGCCTGGCCAATCCATCGGCCGTGGTGTCACCAGAGACGCTGGCATTGACCAGGTTGGCCTCGAGCCCCTGGTCTTCCATTGCCGCCTGCAACTGACCCATAAAGCCTTCATCGGCCGACAAGCCCAGCCCGGCCAGAAGAGAGTCGCCATACAGAAGGATCGTGGGCTCCTCGGCCAGTGCCGGTTGTGCCAATGCCGCAATCGTGCCGATCAAGGCCATTGCGCGGATCGGGCGCCGCCACCATCTTGTCCCTATCAAGTTCACCACCGTATTCATTCCGACCAAGTCCTGGCCCCGCTCTCATGAACGATACCATCGCCCGCACGCGGGACATGAACCTGCACCTTAATTCGGGCGGCAGCGCGCTTCATATCCTCAAGTCCATCACGTTTGCGATAAATCCGGGTGAGGTCGTCTCCGTCGTGGGGCCGTCTGGCAGCGGCAAGACCAGCCTGCTGATGGTGTTGGGCGGCCTCGAAAAGGCCAGCGATGGGGTTGTCGCCATCGGTGGTACCAATCTTGCAGGTCTGGACGAGGATCAATTGGCCGATATGCGTCGGCAGAACATCGGCATCCTGTTCCAGAACTTCCATCTCATCCCCTCAATGACGGCGCTTGAGAATGTCGCCCTGGCGCTTGAGATCGCCTTTGACGATCTGCCAGTGGAGGAAATCATGGCACGGTCAAAGGCGGCTCTTGCCGAGGTGGGGCTGGCGCAGCGCGAAACTCATTTGCCCAGCGCCCTTTCAGGGGGCGAGCAGCAAAGGGTGGGGCTGGCCCGTGCCATTGTCACGCAACCCAGGCTTCTTCTGGCTGATGAGCCGACCGGCAATCTCGATCAGGAAACGGCTGCGTCGGCCATCGACCTGCTGTTCACTCTGGCGCGGCGCAACAATATGGCGGTGCTGCTGATTACTCACGACAATAATCTGGCCATGCGGGCCGACCGCCGCATGCGCATGAACCGGGGAGAACTGCAAGAACTGGAAGCGACACTATCATGAGGCGCCTGCAGGGTTGGCTTCGCGTTGCTTTGGTCGACCTGCGCGGCAGTGCGCGGCGGTTCGTCATTCTGATAGCTTGTCTTGCACTGGGTGTCGCTGCCATCGGGACTGTCAGCGCCGTGCGCAGCAGCGTAGAGGCTGCCATAGAACGTGACGCCAGGCTGATCCTGGGGGGCGATCTGGAATTGCGATCCCAGCGCAGCGATGTCGATGATGCGGTGGTGATGGCGCTTGAGGAGTTGGGGCAGGTCAGCCGGGAAGTCGAGCTTAATTCCCAGGCCACGGCCAATGGCAAGAGTGCGTTCCTCTCGCTGCGGGCGGTTAGCGACGCTTATCCGCTGGTGGGAAGCGTTGTCCTTGCTGCCGGCGCCCAAGAGGGCAGCATTGCCGGCTTGCTCGCTGAGCGGAACGGGACTTTCGGGGTGCTGCTTTCCCAACAGGCGGCGCTGCGCCTTGACGTGAAGGTCGGCGAGATTGTCGGCATCGGCGCCCTTGATGTCGAACTGCGCGGCATCATCGACGCCCTGCCGGATCAGGCGACAGCGGGCTTCCAGCTCGGCGCCCCCGCACTGGTTTCAAGCGCGGCGCTGGCACCGGCCGGGCTGCGCGAGGAGGGGGTGCTCAGCCAGTTCCGCTACAAGGTGTTGCTGGCCGAAGGCGATTTCGGGACGGCGCAGACTGCGCTGGAAAACGTGTTTCCGGACGGGGACTGGCAGATCCGCTCGCCTCGTCAGGCGACCGCGACCATTGCGCGGTTCATCGACGTTTTCGGCAATTTCATGCTGCTGGTGGCACTTTCCTCCATGGTGGTCGGCGGTCTGGGCGCAGCCAATGCGGTGGCAGCCTATGTCGGTGAACGCCAGGGGGCCATAGCGACAATGCGCTCGCTGGGTGCCAAGAGCGGACGCGTGCTGTTTCATTTTCTGGTTCAGATCGCACTGCTCTCGCTCATCGCTGTTGGCATAGGTCTGGTGATTGTCGCCGGGGCGACTTTGGCGCTGCTGCCTTTGCTCTCGGGACTGATTGGCATCGATCTGCCGCCGGTGCTGGATGTGCGGTCCATGCTGGTCGCCGGGGCCATTGGTCTTGTCACGGCGCTGATTTTCTCGTGGGTGCCCTTGCTGCAGGCGCGCGCCGTCCGGCCTGCGCTGCTGTTCCGTGCCGGCTTAAGTAGTGCCATGGAGGGACTGGCTTGGCGGGCCATGCTTCGGCTCGGCTTCGTGGCGCCGCTGCTGGCCGGCTTCGCCATCCTGTTCGGCCTGACCCTGTTGATTGCCGACGATTTTGTGCTGGTGGCGATCTACTTTGCCGGAACGCTCGTTGCTTTCGCCTTGTTGCGCCTCGCGGCCGCCTTGCTGCGGCGCTTCCTGATCCGGGTGCCGGCGCCACGCCAGCGCCTATTGCGTCAGGCGATCTCGGCGATTATCCGCCCCGGCGCGCCGACCACGACCGTATTGGTCTCAATGGGGATGGGCCTTTCGCTGCTCCTGCTGATCGTCACCACCCAGTCCAACATCAATGACCAGATTGCCACCGAGGTTCGCGCTGAGGCGCCCGACTTCGTGCTGCTGGACATGGATCGAGACGAACTCACCGCACTCGAGGCCTTCGTCGCCGGGACGCCGCAGATCGAGGCGTTGACGACAATTCCTATGTTGCGGGGCGTTGTCACCGAACTGAACGGAAATCCTGCGCCCTCAAGTGACGAGGTAACTCGCGACATTGCCGACATGTTCCGCGGCGATACGGCCCTGACCTGGTCTGCAACGGTCCCACCCGGGACCGTGATCGATGAGGGCAACTGGTGGGCGGAAGATTATGCGGGCGACCCGCAGGTCTCTCTGAGTGCCGAAATGCGGGACGCGCTGGATCTTGAGCTGGGTGATACGATCACTCTCTCGATCGCCGGCAGACCGCTGACCCTGACCATTGCCAGCTTCCGCGCCATCGATTGGCGCAGCCCGGAGTTCAATTTCCGTATCATCGTCTCGCCAGGCCTGATCGAAAGCGCGCCGCAATCCTATTTCGGCACCATCAAGACGTCACCTGGCGCCGCGCCGGCCATTGAGGCGGGCCTGATTGCGGCCTTGCCGCAAATGACCTTCGTGCCCGTTGGGGATGCTCTTGCGCGCGTCCAGTCCGTGTTTGACGGGCTGATCAGCGCCATCGCGCTTGTCAGTGGTACGGCCGTTATTGCCGGTGTGCTCGTCCTGGCGGGCGCACTCAGCGTCGGCCGTCAGCAACGCGAGGCCGATGCGGTTGTCATGAAAGTGCTGGGGGCCCGACGTGCTTTCGTGATCCAGGCGTTTCTCATTGAGTATGCTCTCCTGGGCGCCATCGCGGCGATCCTGGCGGGCCTCATCGCCCTTGTCGGGGCCTGGTCTGCCTCGACTTTCCTGCTCGAAATCGGTTTTGCCGTGCAACCGATGCAATTGGGCCTGCTGGCTGCTGGCATAATTCTTGTCACCACCGCGACGGGCGCTGCCACGACCTGGTCCGCCATGTCCGCAAGGCCCGCTGATCTCCTGCGGGAAGATGGCTAGCCCCGTGCGCCTGTCGGCTCATATGGCTTCATGGGCAGGGCTTGCCCATGAAGCAGTGTCAGGAGCAACCACAACGACGCCTTGGGCGGACGCATGAGCCGTCTCTACCAGGCTGAAGCTAGTTATCAGAACTTGTAGTTGACGCCGGCGCGGACCTGCGAGAAGCGCTGTGCGATGTCGCGATTGCCGGTGGGGAGCCCTGCATAGGACTGCTCGCCTAGATCGACATAGAGATATTCAGCCTTGATGGAGATATTGGCGGTGGCTTGCGCCTCAAGGCCAAGGCCAGCAGTCCAACCAAAATGGTTGGCCGATTGAGAAGTGATGACGCCGGTGCTTTCCTGCGCCACGCCACGGCCGAACGCCAGACCGCCCGTGGCATAGGGCATGACCTGACCTACAGTGACGCCGGCGCGACCGCGCACGGTGCCGAAGAAATCTGTCTTGGCTTCGAAAGTGCCGCCGGCAATGGGTTCGTTGTAACCGATGCTGGCCCATTGCAGATCGGCTTCGCCGCCGAGCACGAAGCCGCCCATGTCCATATTGTAGCCGGCCTGGCCGCCCAGGCTCCAGCCGGCGCTGTTATTGCTGGCCTGGCCCCCGGCCAAAGCGGGGCTGTTGGTGGTCGACCCCCAGGCGTAGCCGCCACTCACGCCTGCATAAAAGCCGGTCCATTGGGTGGCGCTGGTCGACCCATAGATGGGCGAGGTGGCATTGCTGTTCCAGTTGACGTCGGCGGCCTGCACTGCAGTTGACGCCACCATAAGGGCAAGAAGGGCAATGGCTGAGTGTCGCATGAAAGCCTCGCTGGTTAAGACATTGGCGACATTTCGCGCCAATGTCTTAACGGCCCGGTAAGCAACACGGTTAACGAGGCAGCTTTCCAGTCAATTTGCGATCGGCGTCAGGCGGCGTCGTTGATCAGCCCCTCCGCCATGCCGTATTCGTGCAGCTTGCGGTAGAGGGTCGAGCGGCCGATGCCGAGTGCCCGGGCCACGCGCGACATGCGGCCGCCGTGATGTTCGATGGCAAAGGCAATGGCTTCGCGCTCGATGTCCGAGAGCGGCTGCAGGTCACCGCTGTCCGAGAGAAACCGATCACGCACGGCGGGGGGCGCGTGTTCCACAGGGGGGCGGGCGGTTGCCGCGTCGATATGAACCGGTTCGGTCAGTTCCACCACTCTGGTGACTGCGCGCATGGCTTCCTCACGCCCAGCGGCCTGGGCCAGCACTTGCGGGAAGTCCTGGGTTTCTAGAAAGGCACCATCGCTGAGCACGATGGCGCGATAGATGGCGTTTTCGAGCTGGCGCACATTGCCCGGCCAGTCATACTTGCCCAGCAATTCGGTGACTGCAGGGGAGACGCCCAGCACGCGCTTGCCGGCCTCGGCCGAGAAGCGGGCGATGAAGTGATTGGTCAGGGCCGGCAGGTCCTCGAGCCGCTCGCGCAGGGGCGGCACATAGATGGGGAAGACATTGAGCCGGTAATACAGATCTTCGCGGAATTCGCCGGATTTGGCGAGGTTGAGCAGACGGCGATTGGTGGCCGAGATCAGCCGCACATTGACCTTTTCGGGCTTGCTGGCCCCGACCGGCTCGATCTCGCCATCCTGCAGCGCACGAAGCAATTTGACCTGGGTGTCGAGCGGCAGTTCGCCCACCTCGTCGAGGAACAGGGTGCCGCCATGCGCCTCGGCGAATTTTCCGGGCTGGTCGGCATGGGCGCCGGTAAAGGCTCCCTTCTTGTGGCCGAACAGCACCGACTCCACCAGATTGGGTGGAATGGCGCCGCAATTGACGGTGATGAAGGGTTTTCCAGCCCGTTCGCCGGTACCCTGAATGATGCGGGCTACCAGTTCCTTGCCAACTCCGCTCTCGCCTTCAATGAGCACCGGGATATTGCTTTTGGCGGCCTTGGCGCAAAGCGTGATGACGCGGCCCATGGCGGGCGCGGCGGCAATCATGTCCTTGTGGCTGAAAGTGCCGGCCTTGCGCGCATGCTCGGCGCGAATGGCGGCTTCGAGGGCATCCAGTTTCATCGCGTTGCGCAGCGAAATGATCAGTCTTTCGGGCGCTACCGGCTTGACGAAGTAGTCGGCCGCGCCCTGGCGCATGGCCGAAATCACGGTTTCAAGTGAGGCATTGGCGGTCTGGATGATGACCGGCGTTGTGAGCCCTTCCTTGCGCATGGCTTCCATCACGCCCATGCCGTCGAGATCGGGCATGACCAGGTCGAGGATCATGGCCCCGAGCTGTGGATCCTCACGCAGAATGGAGAGCGCCTGTTCGCCGTCGGTTGCGGTAATCGGCTTGAAGCCGGCGCGGTTGGCGACTTCCGAGGTCAATCGCAATTGCACCGGATCATCGTCCACGACCAGAACACGCGTCATATTTACCCCAGATCAGAAGTTCTGCCGGCACGAATCGAGTTGTGCCGTTTTGGGAATGACGATGCCCATTGCTTCTTAAGAGGATGTTAATCCTAGAGATTTGGCTAAGCAGGCGTTTAAAGAAAAAGGGTCGCGGCACAAAGCCGTGACCCTCCAGAGCGTATGATGATTGGTTGAAGCTGCCTTATTGCCGCGTGGCGCCCTGGAGCTTGTAGAGTTCGTCCTTCACTTCGAGTTTCTTGCGCTTGAGGGCGGCGACCATGAGGTCGTCGGCAAGCCGGTTCTGCGTTTCGGTCTGGATCATCCGATCCAATTCCTGATGGCGGCGTTCAAGCGCTGCGATGTGGCCTTCAGTCGTCATAACAACTCCTTTCAGCGTGTTGGACACAGGTATCGTCACAAATATTTCATGCTTTGTCGACGCCGTTTGCGATGGCCCCGAAATTGAGATGCAAAACTTGTCGTGATCGGTTAACCAAGGCTGAGAATTGGCGTCTGAAATGTCCGGTACACCATGCTGTCGCTGACCAAGGAACAGGAAACCCAACTGGGGATCGAACTGGCCACAAAACGCCAGGAACACGCCGATCTCGATGCGGCGATCCACACTCTGGTGCAGTCGCAAATGGCGGATCGGATGCTGTTGCAGCGGCTCAAAAAACGGAAACTTTCGCTCAAGGACCGGATCGTCCAACTCGAAAATATTCTCTTGCCCGATATCATCGCCTGAGAGTCCAGACGCCTTGAGTTATGGCAGGAATTAGGCTAGTTCCGCGCTTTGCGGAGCGGCACGGGGGAATCGCCATGCTCAAGCCACCGGTTGCCATCGTGATGGGCAGCCAATCGGACTGGCCCACCATGCGGTTGGCCGCCGAAACCCTCGAAAATCTCGAAGTCGAATATGAGGCGCGCATCGTTTCGGCGCATCGCACACCCGAGCGCATGGTGGATTTCGCCACCAATGCGCGGGATGAAGGCGTCAAGGTGATCATTGCCGGCGCCGGTGGTGCGGCGCATCTGCCGGGCATGATTGCGGCAATGACCAGCTTGCCGGTGTTCGGCGTGCCGGTGCGGTCCAAGGCGCTTGCGGGCATGGATAGCCTCTATTCCATCGTGCAGATGCCGGGCGGTGTGCCGGTGGGCACGCTGGCCATCGGCGAGCCGGGCGCAATCAATGCGGCTTTGCTGGCGGCGGCCGTTCTGGCCCTCAGTGATGATGATCTGGCTGACCGACTTGATGCCCACCGCGCCCGCCAGACCCAGGCCGTACCGCTGTTTCCGTCCGATCTCGAGTAGTGCCTTGACTGACAATCCGACCATTCTGGCTCCCGGCTCCACCATTGGCATTCTGGGCGGAGGGCAACTCGGGCGCATGTTGGCCCTGGCCGCGGCTCGTCTGGGGCTGAAGAGCCACATTTATTGCCCCGACGCGCAGAGCCCGGCCTTTGATGTGACGCCGCTCAAGACCGTGGCCGGTTATGACGATGTCGAAGCGCTCAAGGCCTTCGCGTCCCAGATCGACGTCGTGACATATGAGTTCGAAAATGTGCCCGCAGCCACCGCCGAAGTGCTGGCGGGGCTGAAACCGTTGCGGCCTGGCGCCAATGCGCTGGCCATCTCGCAGGACAGGCTGGCCGAAAAGAGCTTTCTGTCGTCCAAGAATATTCCGGTGGCGCCCTATCGGGCCGTGAACAGTCTTGAGGACTTGAACACCGCCATTGGCGAACTGGGCCTGCCGGCGGTGCTCAAGACCACGCGGCTGGGCTATGACGGCAAGGGGCAGCGCGTGTTGCGCACGCCCGAGGAGGCCGAGACGGCCTTTACAGAACTCAAACCACACCCGCTGGTGCTGGAGGGCTTTGTGCCCTTCGAGAAGGAAATCTCGGTGGTGGTGGCACGCGGTCTCGATGGCTCTGTGCGAGCCTTCGATGCCGCCGAGAACGTGCATCGGGACCATATTCTGTTCACCTCGACCGTGCCGGGTGACATCGCGCCGGGTGTCGCCAAGCATGCGGCCATGCTGGCGAAGGTGATTGTCGTGGCGCTCGACTATGTGGGTGTGCTGGGAGTGGAATTCTTTGTGGTTGGCGGCGAGCGACCATCGTTGCTGGTTAACGAAATTGCCCCGCGCGTGCACAATTCGGGGCACTGGACAGAGGCTGTGTGCCTGACCGACCAGTTCGAACAGCATATCCGTGCCATCGCTGGCTGGCCGCTGGGCGATCCGCAGCGCATGGCCGATGTGGTGATGCAGAATTTGATCGGCGACGAGGTCGATCAGGTGCCGGCTAGCATTGATGGCGATACCCAGCCACATCTTTACGGCAAGGCCGAAGCCCGGCCCGGCCGCAAGATGGGGCACATCAACAGGATCGTGCGCGGCTAAGACGTTATCGTTTCAGCCACGCGTTCATCGCGTCGGCCACAGCGCCGGGATTTTCCAGCGTCGGAACGTGGCCGGCATCGGGGAAGACCACCAGCTCGGCACCGGGAATACATTCGGCCATCTCGTCGGACAGCGGCAGGGGGATGAGTCTGTCCTCTGCACCAACGCCAACCAGTGTGGGCACTGCGATGTCCTTGAGAAAAGGCCGGGAATCGATGCGCGCCATGATGGCTGTCTGCTGGCGCAGATAGGTGTCGGTTCCAACGCGCATAGCCATGTCATGGACCTGATCGGCCACGGGACCATCAAGGTGCGCCGGTGCCAGCAGGCCGGGGAGGGCCATACGCGACACGAGGGCCGACTTGCCCTGCCGCACCAGGTCCATTTCCGCCAGGCGCGCCTGTTTGCGTTCGTCGCTGTCAGGGCGGGCATTGGTGTCGAGCAGGGCCAGATGGGTCACGCGTTCCGGCGCTTGGCGCACGATTTCGAGAACGACATAGCCCCCCATTGACAGCCCGGCCAGGGCGAAGCGTGGCGGTGCGGCTGCCAGAATGCGGCGAGCCATGCCGGCAATGGAATCGTCGAGCGATACATCGGCAATGGCCGGGGCGATATCATCCCCCAGGCGCGTGATGACCGGCTGGTAGAGAAAGCCATCGCATCGCAAGCCAGGCACCATGACGAGGGGTTGATACATGTTGGCCTCCTATACAATCGATGCCTCAGGGGTAGTCTCTGGCAACTGAACCCACAAGATGCCTGCATTTTTCCGCGCGACGAGTGTGGACAGCTTGCTATTGTTGGGCTATAGAGCCCGCCACGGTGACCGGCTAGGCTGGTCGGCGGGGTGGTTATTATGGCCATGCCGTTTTTATCCAAACAGTTTGCATAGCTTTGAAAGGGCGGTTGACCTTTGCAAGTAGTCGTTCGCGATAACAATGTTGACCAGGCGCTGCGCGCACTGAAGAAGAAGCTGCAGCGTGAAGGTGTCTTCCGCGAGATGAAGCTGCGCAACTATTACGAAAAGCCTTCCGAGAAGAAGGCTCGCCAGAAGGCTGAAGCTGTGCGCCGTGCGCGCAAGCTGGCCCGCAAGCGTGCGCAGCGCGAAGGCGGCATTGTGGCTACCGGCCGCAGCTAGGCGCTCAAAGCATTGTCGAATAGAACGCCGTCCCCTGCCGGGGCGGCGTTTTTTATTGTCCGCGGTAGAGATGGCGGTGCAGCAGGGCGGTGGCAATGGCCAGGACCGCCAGCAAAGGCAGGACAATGGTCAGCGCCGCCCGGGCATCGGTAAACAGCGCGATGGCCAGTAGCGAGGCGATGAACCCCCCACCCATCTGGAAGAAGCCGGTCATGGCGCTGGCCGCACCGGCTATGTGACCGTAGCGAGCCATGGCTGCAACGGTGGCGCTCGGACCGATGGCGGGCAATGCAAGCATCCACAGGCTCACCGGCGCCATGACGGCCAGGACCGAATCGGGAAAAAGCCGCGGTGCCACAGCGAAGCCGAGCCCGCCAATGCCGAGCAGAACGAGCCCCAGAATGATCAATTGCGGCCCGTCCAGCCGATGCGCCAGACGGCCGGCGACCAGATTGCCGACAATGAAGGAACCGGTCTGGATCAGCAAAGCCATGGCGAACTGAAAAGGCGTGAGCCCGATATCCTCTATGAGGACAAAGGGCAGCAACGCTGCGAATCCGTAAAAGCCGCCAAATGCAAGCGCCAGCAACAAGGCGGGCAGCAGAAAATCAGGCGCCCGCAACAGGCCTAAATAGTTGCGGAGGATCCGGCCAGGGGCCAGAGGCGCGCGCGCGGTTTCTGGCAAGGTCTCGCGGGCGCCAAAACTCAACAGGATAATGATCGCGACGCCAAACGCGGCCATGATGGCGAACATCAGGTGCCAGCTTCCCGCCAGCATGATGACGCTCCCCATGGTCGGCGCAATGGCAGGCGTCACTGTCAGAATGAGATTGACCAGAGTGAGGATGCGCACCGCCTCCATACCCGTGAACTGGTCGCGTACCATGGCGCGAGAGATTGCGCCGCCCGCTGAAACGCCGAAGCCCTGCAGCAGCCGTCCGAGCAGCAGCATTTCCAGGGTCGGTGCCAGGGCGCAGACCAGCGAGCCGAGAACATAAACCGCGAAGAACACCACCCCGACCCAGCGGCGGCCAAAACGGTCCGATAGCGGACCGCACAGTAGTTGCGAAATGGCAAAGGCGGCAAAATAGACCGTCATGGTCAGCTTGCCGCCTGCGTCCGTGGTGCCCAGATCCGCTACGATTGAGGGCAAGGCGGGGCCATACAGCGTCAGGCTGAGCGGGCCGGTTGTCACCATCAGCCCGCCGATAATGGCGGTCCGCCTCGCGGACATGCCCAGCGGGCGCGGGGGCTTCACCGGTTCAACGCGCGGTCGAAGAATGGTTTGGCACGGTCCCAGATACCGGCGTCCCAGAGGTCGGAGTGATCGGCACCATCGACGATCCAGAGTTCTTCGGGATTGGGGGCGCGCGCATAAAGGCGCTCGCCATTGGTAACGTCGATCGTGCGATCGGCCGTGCCATGGGCCACCAGGACCGGCTCAGTGACCTCATCGATCCAGAGATCGTTGCGGAACTGGTCCTGCATGACCAGCGCGACCGGTAGGATCGGATAGCGCTCGGCTGCGACATTGACGGCCGAGAGGAAGGGCGTTTCGAGCAGCAGGGCGGCCGCCTCGCGTTGGCTGGCGACATAGGTGGCCGGTCCTGACCCCAGTGAACGGCCCCAGATCAGGATAGGGGCGTCGGTCTCGGCGTCCAGCCAGTCATAGGCGGCCAGTGCGTCGGTCAGGATATTGGCCTCCGAGATTTCGCCGGGAGAGGCAGGAAAGCCGCGATAGTCGAAGGCGAGGAAACCATAGCCACCAGCGGTGAAGCGCTCATAGCGCTCGTTCTCTTCGGTAAAGCTCTTGGAATTGCCCTTGTAATAGAGGATGACCGGCATGCCGGGACGGGGCGGGGCATACCAGCCGCTGACGGCCTCGCCGTCACTGGCAAAAAGCACGTCCCGCGCGCCGGTGAGGGCGGTGTTGCCCAGAGCGAAGACCTCACCCTGGGCGTCATATTGCAGGGCGCGCTGGTTGAGATACATGTAGCCCACAACGCTGGCGTAACCCGCCACGATGAGGATGAGCAGGGCAAGCAGCAGGCGGCGAAGCAGTTTCAAGCGTTTAGTCCCGAACAAGGCGATTTGTGAACACTATAGCAGGCCGCAAGGGCTTGTCAGAGTTCGGAAAGGATCTTGTCGAGAGCCTGGACAAAAACCTCGTCGGGCTGGGCGCCGGAGAGAGCATATTTGCCACCAAAGACGAAAAAGGGCACGCCGCGGATTCCCTGCTCGGCCGCGCTTTTGGCCAGTTGTGCAGTCACCTCGAGTTCGTGCTCATCATTGATGGCATCGAGTGCGTCGCCACGGTCCCAGCCATGCTCGACGGCAATATCGACCAGCGTATTGTCGTCATTAATCTGGCGATGCTCAAGGAAATAGGCCTCGGCAATGGTGTTGGCCAGCTCGTGCTGATTGCCATTGGGCTTGGAAAGCCGGGTCAACGTATGGGCCTTGGCAGAGTTGAACATGCGCGGCTGTTTGCTGAGATCGAGCGTGATACCGGCCTTTGCCGCTTCGCTCTCGACACGGGCCCACATTTCGGCTGGGTCGCGGCCGTATTTTTCACGCAGCATTTCGCCAACATCGACGCCTTCGGGCGGCACGGTGGGATCGAGATAAAAGGGGTGGTTCTCGATCTCGACCTCGACCTCGTCGGGGAGACCGGCAAGCGCCTGATCAAGCCGCGCCGAGCCAACCAGACACCAGGGGCAGACCACATCGGTGAAGACGTCGATCTTGAGCAGCTTGGACATGGACAGCCTCCGGGCAAACAAACACCTTCCGCCCAGATGGCGGTCCGGGCGGAAGCTGGCAAGAGGGAACTTTGAGGTAACTATCCGGCTGGTGGCTGAGTGTGGCCCGACTGCATGAGGGCAAAGGGCGGGCTATAGGCAGCCGCCATGGTCAGGCCCAGGGCCGCGCTGATACCGGTAGCGGCCAGCATCGGCGCCATCAGCCAGCCGGCCAGGGGTGCGGCAGGGCCGATGCGCCGCATCGTGGCCATGGTGCCCAGAAACAGGGCGGTGCAGACCAGTCCCAGTTGCAGGGAGTCAAGCAAGGGCGTGAAGAAAGGCAGGAAGACGTAAAATGCCGTTAGACCGATCAGCCACTGGCGCGCCGTGCCACGGGTCAGCCGTTCGGTGAGCGCCCAGAAGGCGCTGCCCAGCAGCGCGAGCTGGACCAGGTGCATGACCGCGCCGCCCCAGTTGGGCAGGCCGAAGGGCGCAAAAAAGACGGGGAACAGGCCAATGGCGCTGGCTCCAAGATGGGCCAGACCAAACATGCCCAGAGGCAGGCTGGTACACACCACCAGCCGCGCAGCGGCCTGCGGTGCAGTGTTGGTGTCCTGGTGGCCGTGAGCGGCCTGATCGAGCATTGCAGTGGTGGCCATTTGCGCGGCTCCCCATTGGCGGATCGTGCTCTATCAATGGCTGGCAGGCGTGAAGGGTTCCGTATACGTCAATCTGCCGGTGCCGTCTCGCCCCTTGAAGATGCGCGGAAAGCCCCGTATTGCGGGGATTCCGAGCACGGAGCAGGCCAATGAGCGGCGTTGAACACAATGAGCGGATTGAGGCGCTGGAAACGCGCGTTGCCTATCAGGACCAGACCATCGAGGAGCTCAATGCGGCGCTGACGGCGCAGTGGCAGAGCATTGACCTATTGACCAGGAAACTGGCGATGCTGGAAGAACAAATGCGTTCGGGTAGCTACATCGCTGATCCGGCGACGGAGCGACCACCGCCGCATTATTGATCGGGTGTGGACCGTTCCAGTCCCACCGCGTTGCGAAAAACGGTGATGTGATCGGCCGGTGGCTCGCCCTCCGCAGCGGTGTCCGTCCAGTAGAAATTGTGGGTGAACAGCCGCCAACCCAGCCGCCCCCAGGTGATTTCGACCTTGCGGTCGCTGATGCCGGGGCCGAATCGATCGGCACCGGCCAGGGGGCCGGAAATGGCGTCACCCAGAAGAAACAGCGGGGAGTCGACGCGATCAAAAAGGTTGGTCCAGCGCACCACCGAGAACACGGCGGCGTGGTGGGCGACCGGCCCCTTTTGCGGGTCAGGATATATGGTGCCGCGCGTTTCGTCATAGGCCTGTGGCGGCGAAGTGGGCAGGACGCGCTCTGTCTTCATGCGGGCAAAATCGGCGCTGCCGTCGGTGACAAGAAATTCGGCGCTGGAGAGAGGCGAACCAAGGGTGACGAGGTCGGAAATCTTCCATCCTGACTGTGTCTCGGAGCCGGGCTGTCCCTTCTGCAGGCGCAGGGCCTGGTAAGCCTTCCATTGCAAGGTCTGGTACTGGGCAATCTGCGCGCTGTTCCAGGCCTGCGAGGGCGCGTCGGACACAAACGCGTCCAGCGCGGCGAAGGCGGCCAGGGCGTCAGGGCCCGGTGGGTTGTCCTTGGTAGGCCCCACCTCGCGCCAGAGGATGTGCAGCAGATCATAGGCCAGCACCGAGCCCAGAGAGTGCGCAACCACGACGATGCGGTCATATTCGGGATCTTCATGCAGGGCCTTGAGCAGGGCGAGGCCGCGATTGCGAAGACCCTGTCGGCTCTGCACGGTTTCGGTCTGGGCCGAGAGATAGCTGGCCGCGTCTCCGAAATAGGGCAGCAGCAGCGTCGCGGCCAGATAGGCCAGCGTGCCCAGCAGCATCAGATTGGCGACATGGCCGTTCCACCCGAAGCTGTCGAGAATGCCGATGGCAATGACGAGCACCAGCAATTGCCGCGGTAGCCGCTTGATGAAGGCGAGCGGACTGAAAAATTTCGGGAGCAGGATCAGGGCCAGGGCCGTGATGCTGATAACATGGCCGCGCCGGGCATCGGGCGAGACAAAATGGTCGTACCATGGGGTGTCCAAGACCTGGGGCAATGCCAGGATGGCGGCGAGGGCGCTGATGACAGCCAGCACGGTGAGCATCCAGAACACGACCCAGGGCCAGCGCATGTGGCTGGGCACATGGGCCGGATCGATCCAGAGCAGCCGCCGGATCCAGCGCCAGAGATTGCGTACCGGCGTCGTGTTAAGCAGATCGGCATAATAAAGCTCAAAGAAATCGGTGCGCCGACCGTTATGCTCGGGGGTGGTGATGCGCTGCAGCTCATAGAGGCCGCTTTTGTCATCGGGCACGATCCAGATCGGGCGGGGGCGCGCATAGGCCTCGTTTGGCGTATCAAGCTGTGGATTGTCCTGCCAGAGGGCGTGGACGAAGTCACGAATGGTGCCCATTGGGCGCTGCTCACCCTGACCGTGAACGATGACAATCGCCTGGCGCCTGATTGGCTCCGGCTCGGGCGCTGCGGTGCGTCTGCGCGTTGTTCTGGCCATCGTCCTCCCCCTTGAAAAGGCGAGACTATGCCAAGCCAGGCCATGAGAAAACCGGCTGCCCTATAGAGCTGTCGAATAAGCGACCCAGCCGGCCACGCCGATCAACAATATGGCAAAGACCGCTCCCATGACCCGACGCCGCGCGGGAACCGTCAACAAGGGCTGGACTGTGCCGGCCAGCAGAACCACGCCGGTATGTACCAGCGTCGCCACGACCACATAGACCGCGCCGAAGAGCATGGCCTCGCGCGTAGTGGCGGTCGAGAGAAAGCCGGGCATGACCGTGACGTAGAACAGGGCGGCTTTGGGGTTGAGCAGATTGGTGATCAGTCCGCGCAGAAAAAAGCGCCTGGTGCCCTCGTTTGGATCAAGGGCATCAATGGGCTTGCGGGAATCGCGCCAGGCTTCCCAGGCGAGATAGAGCAGATAGGCCACGCCGGCCCAGCGCAGGCTCTGATAAAGCCAGGGCGTCTCGAGCACCAGCGTGCCGAGGCCGAAAACGGCCAACAGGCCAAGGCCGGAAAGGCCAAGTGCAACGCCAGCGACTGCCGCCAGGCCCGCGAGGCGGCCCCGATTGGCAGCCAGAATGGCAAGATAGGCCATGTTGGGGCCGGGGGTGAGTTCGATCAGCAGGCTCGCCAGCGCGAAGGCAAGAAGCGCGGCGCTCATGGCCGCGCTTCTTCGACTTTGTGTTGCAGATCCAAGGCTCTAGTGGCCAAAAGCCTTCACAATATCTTCGGTGACTTTCTTGGCGTCGCCGAACAGCATCATGGTGTTGTCGCGGAAGAACAATTCGTTCTGTACGCCTGCATAGCCGGCTGCCATGCCTCGCTTGATGAACAGCACCGTGCCAGCGTCCTCGACGTTGAGAACCGGCATGCCGTAGATCGGTGAGGTCTTGTCGGTCTTGGCCGAAGGGTTGGTCACGTCATTGGCGCCGATGACGAAAGCCACGTCTGACTGGGCGAACTCGGAGTTGATGTCTTCGAGTTCAAAGACTTCGTCATAGGGCACATTGGCTTCAGCGAGGAGCACGTTCATGTGCCCGGGCATACGGCCGGCCACTGGATGGATGGCATATTTGACCTCGACGCCCTCGGCCTTGAGCAGGTCGGCCATTTCGCGCAGGGCGTGCTGGGCCTGGGCGACGGCCATGCCATAGCCTGGCACAATGATGACCTTGCCGGCGTTTTTCATCAGGAATGCGGCGTCGTCGGCGGCGCCCTGCTTGACCGGACGATCATCCTCGCCGGCAGCAGCGCCGCCAGAAGTGTCACCGCCAAAGCCACCCAGGATGACCGAGATGAACGAGCGATTCATCGCCCGGCACATGATGTAGCTCAGGATGGCACCCGAGGAGCCCACGAGGGCGCCGGTGATGATGAGCGCGGTATTGCCCAAGGTGAAACCGATGCCGGCGGCGGCCCAGCCCGAATAGGAATTGAGCATGGACACCACGACGGGCATGTCGGCGCCGCCAATGGGGATGATCATCAGACCGCCCAGAACCAGGGCAAGAATGGTGATCAGCCAGAACAGCCAGGGATTGCCGGTGACGGTAAAGGCCCAGACCAGCAGGACGATGGCCAGCCCAATCGCAATATGGATGAGATGGCGCATGGGCAGGATAATCGGCTTGCCGCTCATATTGCCGTTGAGCTTGGCGAAGGCGATGACCGAGCCGGTAAAGGTGAACGCGCCGATGGCGGTGCCGATCGACATTTCAACCAGCGCCTGGGCATGAACAGCCCCGACTTCACCGATGCCGAAGGCCTCGGGGGCATAGAGTGCGGCGGCGGCCACGAAGACGGCAGCAAGGCCGACCAGCGAGTGGAAAGCGGCCACGAGCTGGGGCATGTCGGTCATCTTGACCGAGCGGGCGATATAGGCGCCGATGCCACCGCCAAGGGCGAGGCCGCCGATAATCAGCAGCCAGCTCATGAAATCGCCGGGGGCCGCCACCATCAGCGTGGTGACCACGGCAATGCCCATGCCGATCATGCCAAACAGATTGCCCTGGCGTGATGAGGATGGGTGGGACAGGCCCCGGAGGGCCAGGATGAAAAGAACGCCCGAAACCAGATAGAGAAGGGCGGCGATATTTGCGTCGATCATTTCGATCAGCCCTTCTTCTTGTACATGGCCAGCATGCGCTGGGTCACCAGGAACCCGCCAAAGATGTTCACGCTTGCGAACACCAGGGCGATAAAGCCGAAGAGTTTGCTGACCCAACTGGCATCACTGGCAAGTTGCACGCCGACGGCGAGCAGGGCGCCCACCACGATTACCGAGGAGATGGCGTTGGTCACGCTCATCAGCGGGGTATGCAGGGCCGGAGTGACGCTCCAGACCACGAAATAGCCCACAAAGATTGCCAGCACGAAGATGGCGAGGCGGAAGGTGAAGGGGTCGATGGCGCCGCCGATGGCCCCATGGGCCACGGCCGCAGCGTTGGCGACAGTTTCTGCTGTAGCTTCCATTTACTTGTCTCCTCCCTCGGGGGCGGCAGGTTTCTTGGCGGCGGGCTTCTTGGCTGCCGGCTTTCTGGCAGCCGGTTTTTTGGCTGCGGGTGCCTTGGCCGCCGTATCCGTCTGCGGGTGCGCTTCGGCAGCAGCAGCTTTGGCGGCGGGTTTGCGGGCCGCTGTCCTGCGCGGGGCCGGCTTGGCTTCCGGGTCGTGGGCGACATCGGGTTTGGGCGCCGCAGCGGATTTGCTTGCCGTGGATTTGCTTGCTGCCGGCTTGCGCGTCGCAGGTTTTTTGACCGGTGCCGGTTTGGCCTCCTGATCATGGGCAAGGTCGGCCTTGGCCGGAGCCTTTTTCGCGGCAGGCTTGTTGGCTGGCGCCGGCTTGGCTTCGGGGTCGTGTGCCGTATCTGCCTGGGGCGCAGCGAAGGCTGGATGCACCACGGCGCCCTCGCGGGTCAGCACAGTGGCCTTGACCAGCTCGTCATCCCAGTTGATGGCGAGCTTTTTCTCCTTCTTGTCGACCAGGGTGTCGATGAAGGCGAGCAGATTGCGCGCATAGAGCTGGCTGGCGGTGGTCGGGATATGACCGGCCAGGTTGGTGTAGCCGATAATGGTCACGCCATTATGGGTGATGACCTTGCCCGGCTGGGTCAATTCGACATTGCCGCCGCGTTCGGCAGCCAGATCGACAATCACCGAGCCCGGCGCCATGCTCTCGACCATTGCTTTGGTGACCAGCTTGGGAGCAGGCCGACCGGGAATGAGCGCGGTGGTGACGACAATGTCCTGCTTGGAAATGTGCCCGGCAACCAGTTCGGCCTGGGCCGCCTGCTCGTCCTTGGTCAGGTCGCGCGCATAGCCGCCGGTGCCCGACGCGTCTTTGAGCGCGTCGGTCATGATGAATTTGCCGCCTAGCGATTCCACCTGCTCACCGGCTGCAGCACGCACGTCGGTGGCCGACACAACGGCGCCAAGGCGCTTGGCGGTGGCGATGGCTTGCAGGCCCGCCACGCCGGCACCCATCACAAAGGCCTTGGCCGGACGCACCGTGCCGGCTGCGGTCATCATCATGGGCATGGCGCGGTCGAACACCGCGGCGGCCTCGATCACCGCCTGATAGCCAGCCAGATTGGCCTGGGAGGAGAGGATATCCATGACCTGAGCGCGGGTGATGCGCGGCATGAATTCCATGGAGATGGCTGCCACACCCGCCTTGGCGAGCGCTGCAACGTCCTTGTCATTGCCATAGGGGTCGAGCGCGCCGATCAACAGGGCGCCGGTGTTGACGCCCTTGAGATCAGCGGCGGCCGGGCGGCGCACGCAGAGCACGATATCGGCACCCTTGAGGGTGGTTGCCGCCGTAGCGCCGATGGTGGCGCCAGCCTCCTTGAACTGTTCGTCGGCAATGCGCGAACCGGTACCGGCGTCCTTTTCGACGGCGATCTCTGCGCCCAGTGCAATATATTTGGCGACGGTTTCGGGTGTCGCCGCGACGCGGCTTTCACCTTCGAACCGTTCGCGCAAGACGGCAATCTTCATGGAAACTCTCCTGCCCACCTGCCCGGGGGCAGGCGCGTTTCGTGTGCCTGCGGATTATGCTGCGATCAGGGATTGATCACGAAATAGAGGATGATCATCAGCACCGCGGTGGCATAGACCGACCACTTCACGCCGGTGATGAAGCCATTATAGGTCTTCTCGTGTTCGGCGTAGTCCATACCAGATTCCAGTACCGGCTCGGGGTGGTGTTCGGGGCGCGTTTTGGCCATTGGGTCCTCGAAAGTATAGTCGTCTATTCGTGTTACGCCGAAAGTCCCACTCAGGGTGCGGTGGCTTCCAGCTCGTCAATCAGCCGCTCGATCATGGACAGGCCGAGCGACCAGAATTGGGGATCTTTGGCATCGAGCCCGAACGGCGCGAGAAGTTCGGAATGATGCTTGCTCCCCCCGGCCTTGAGCAGCGCGAAATAGCGCTCCGCAAAGCCATCACTGGCCTTCTCATACTGTGCGTAAAGCGAGTTCACAAGGCAGTCGCCAAAGGCATAGGCGTAGACATAGAAGGGCGAGTGAATGAAATGGGGGATATAGGCCCAGAAGGTCTCGTAGCCCTCATTGGCAATAATGCCGTCACCGAGGGACTCGGCCTGAACTTCGAGCCAGAGCGCGTTGATCTCCTCGGTGCGCAATTCGCCCTGGCGGCGGGCGGTGTGCACCTTGCGTTCAAAGGCATAAAAGGCGATCTGCCGCACGACGGTGTTGAGCATGTCCTCGACCTTGCCCGAGAGAAGGGCAAAGCGCTGCCTTGGATCGGTGGTCTTGTCGAGCAGGGCGCGGAAGGTCAGCATTTCGCCAAAGACCGAGGCGGTTTCGGCCAGGGTCAGGGGTGTATTGGCCAGGATCGGGCCCTGTTCCGCCGCCAGGCGCTGGTGCACGCCGTGGCCCAGTTCGTGGGCCAGCGTCATGATATCGCGGGTGCGCCCGAGATAGTTCAGCATCAGATAGGGGTGGGCGCTGGGGACGGTCGGGTGCGCAAAGGCGCCCGAGAGCTTGCCATTGCCAGTGGGCGCGTCGATCCAGCCTGAATCGAAGAAGGGCTTGGCGACGTCGGCCAGCTCAGGGGAAAAACGACCATAGGCGTCGAGCACGGTGGTGACCGCACTGTCCCAATCCCAGATGCGCTCGTCGCTGGTGGGCAGGGGCGCATTGCGGTCCCAGGCATTGAGCTTGTCCTTGCCGAACCACTTGGCCTTCATCTTGTAATAGCGGTGCGAAAGACGCGGATAGGCGTCCTCGACGGCGGCCTGCAGCGCATCGACCACTTCGCGTTCGACCGAATTGGCCATATGGCGGCTATCGGCAATATCCTTGTAGCCGCGCCAGCGGTCGGAGATTTCCTTGTCCTTGGCCAAAACATTGGTGATGTGGGTGAACAGCCGGCCATTGGCCTTGAGCGTGGTGGCCAGTGCCTTGAAGGCGGCCTCGCGCTTGTTCTCGTCCTTTTCGGAGAGCAGATGCAGGGTGGATTCGAGATTGAGCGTTTCCCCGTCCACCGCGAATTCAAGGCTCGACAGCGTTTCGTCAAACAGGCGGTTCCAGGCTGAATAGGCAGTGACAGACTTGTCGTGGAACAGTTCCTCGAGCTTGTCGTCGAGCTGATAGGGCTTGGCCTTGCGCAGATCGGCGAACCAGGTCCTGTAGCGGGCCAGTTCCGCATTCATTTCGAGCGCGGCGTCCAGATCGGCATCGGCAATGCGGTTGAGCTCAAGCTCGAAGAACAGCACGCGCGTCGAAAGATTGGTCAGCGCCTCATTGGTGTCGCCCATGAACTTGGCGCGGTCCGGATCGGTCGATTTCTGCGCATATTGCAGGAAGGCAAACGAGCCGATGCGGCCGGTGAGATCGCCCAGCGTCTCGCTGTCCTTAATCGCCTCGATCAGACGGCCGGACTTGGTCAGTTCGGCCAGCTTGCCCTTGTATTTGGCCTCGAATTCGGTGGCGAGGGCCTTGGCCTGGTCCATTGCGGCCTTGAATTCGGGGCTGTCCTTGCCGGGATAGAGATCGTTGAGGTCCCAGACGGGCAGGTTGCCGAACTGGTTGTGGCCCTTTTGAGCGGCAGTGGACATGGACGACTCCGGAAAACTGTTACGGGGCGGACCTTAGCGAGCAGGAGTCGGCGTGTGAAGGCCGTGTGGTTGCGAGCAGGCTGTCCTGCCTCTCGCAGCACCCCCTCACCCAGCTCTGCCCGAGGGGAAAAGAATGACAGTACCAGAGTTGAATGCGTGACCTAGCCCGCCATCAGCCCGGAGGTGCCATCCCAGACCAGTTTCAGGGCCAGCAGGAACACCAACCAATAGGCAATGCGGTAGAACAGCTTGGCGTCGATGCGGCGCACCAGGTAGATGCCGATGAATACGCCCAGCACACCAATCGGGGCCAGGGCTGCGGACAAGGTCAGGTTCTGCACGTTGAGCTGGCCCAGAAAATAATAGGGCACCAGCTTGGCGGTGTTGACGATGGCGAAGAAGAAGGCGGTGGTACCGGCATAGACGGCCGGGGGCAGGCGGCGCGGCAGGGTGTAGATCTGAAATGGCGGGCCACCGGTATGGGAAATGAAGCTGGTAAAGCCGGCAACACCGCCCCAGAACACGCCCCAGGGCTTTGAGGGTGGCAGGCCTTCCAGCTTCTTGCGCAGCGGCAAGATGGCGTCGAGCACGAAGAGCAGGGTAACCACGCCCACCATCAGCAGCACAACCGCATCGCTGACCACGGCCCAGAGCGCCCAGCCCAACAATGTGCCGATGGCGGCACCGGGCAGCATGATCCTGATCAGGCTCCAGTCGCATTCCTTGCGATACATCCAGATGGCGACCGCATCCATGCAAAGCAGAACCGGCAGCATGATACCGGCGGCTTCGCGCGGGGCCATGACCAGGGTGAGGAGCGGCACGCCGACAACGCCAAGTCCGCCGAGCAGGCCGGCCTTGGACAGGCCAACGACAAGCACCGCGATCACGGCGATCGTGACAAAAACTGGATCGATCATGGGAAATTATTGGTCCGGCGGGAAATCGGCCTAACCCGACCTTGGCAGCCGTGATTTGTCAACCTTGCCGGGCTTTTTCTGTTCCGGCGCGGTGTGGGGCGTGTCGGCCTGCATGGCTTCGTCGAGCAGGGTCATGGATTGGCGGGTCATGCCCCAATAGGCCTCGCGGTCGTCGCGCAAGGCAAAGGCGCGTTCGAGCAGGTCCTGGTCGCGGGCGTGAAACTCGCGCGCCAATTGCTCTGCTTCGTCCTCATCATGGCCGAGATGAACCAGGACCCGGCGGCCCAGATGGAGTGCAGAATGAAAGGTCTCGCGCTCGAACAGGGTAACCCCCAGATCCATCAGGGCGTGGGCATGTTCCCGGTCCGTGGCGCGGGCGGCAATGGACACATCAGGGAAGTGGCGGCGCACATTGCGGGCAATCTGCAGGATGCGGTCGGCGCCGCCGACGGCGATGATGACCAGATCGGCGTGGCCGACACCGGCGGAGTGGAGCAGGTCGGTGCGTGAAGCATCGCCATAATAAACCTTTATCCCGAAGCGGCGGACCAGCTCGATCTGGGCGGCATCGTCGTCGATCAACGTCATGTCATAGCCATGACGGCGCAGCATGCGGGTGATGATCTGGCCAAAACGCCCATAGCCGAGCACGACGATACGGCGATGTTCCTCGACGGTATCGGGGTCGCGTTCGCTGCTCTGGTTGCGGGCGTCGAGGCGGGGTGCAATCAGCTTGTCAAAGCCCAGCAGCAAGAGAGGCGTGGTGGCCATGGAAAGCGCAACCACAACGGTGAAGAGCGCATAGGCATCTTCGGCCAGCGCACCGCGATTGCTGGCAAACTGCAGCACGACGAAGGCGAATTCGCCCGCCTGGCTGAGCAGGATTGCCACCAGCAGACGGTCGGCCCGGGTCATCCGGAACAGCGTGCAGAGGCCAAAGAGAATGGTGAATTTGACCGCGATGACGATCAGGACGAGCGCGGCGATCAGCCAGGGGGTTTCGAGGAATTCGACAAAGGCGATCGACATGCCCACCGAGACGAAGAACAGGCCGAGCAGCAGGCCCTTGAAGGGCTGCAGATTGCTTTCCAGTTCATGGCGATATTCGCTGTCGGCCAGCAGAACGCCGCCAATAAAAGCACCGAGCGCCGGCGACAGTCCGAGCGCCTGGGTGGCGAGCGCTGCGCCTATCACCAGGGCCAGGGCGAGCGCGGTGAACGCCTCGCGCACGGCCGTGCGCGCAACAAAGGCGAGAAGCGGGCGCACCACATAGCGGCCGCCAATGATGGCGGCAGCAAAGGTCGCCAGCAGCAGGGCCGAGGTCTGCCAGAAGACGGGGTTTTCAACCTCGGAAACCGCTTCGGTGATTTCCGCTTCAAGGCTAGTGCTGGCGCCGGTGAGGGCCAGAATCGGTACGATGGCGAGAATAGGGATGACCGCCACGTCCTGCACCAGCAAGACGGCGAGGCTGGCCCGCCCGGCATCGGTGCGGGTAATGTCGCGCTGTTCAGCGGTCTGCATGGCAATGGCGGTGGAACTCATGGCAAAGGCCATGCCCACGATGATCGCCGTGTTGAGGGCAAAGCCGAAGAGCTGAACGATCAGCGTCACAACAATAGCGGTCAGCAGCATTTGCGGCAGGCCAAGGCCGAGCACCTTGTTGCGCATGCGCCAGACCTCACGGGGCTGCAGGTCGAGCCCGATCAGGAACAGCATCAGGACGATGCCGAATTCGGAGATGTGACGGATGGTGTCGGTGTCGGTGAGCAGGCCCAGGCCATAGGGGCCGATCAGGATACCGGCGGCCAGATAGCCCAGAACGGTGCCCAGGCCGGACGCCTTGGCCAGCGGCACCAAGGCGGCGCTGGCGGCGAGCAGGGCAAAGATGGCCAGCAGAATATTGTCTTCCACCCTGCTGGCCTTTCTTTTCTATTCGTCGTTGTCGGATTTGATCGACTTGAGCTTGGCAAAGACTGAATCGGCGTCCAGCTCTTCCTCGTGCTGCGGCGCGGAATGCCCGGAGTGATCGCCCTCAAAGCCGCCTTCGCCATCGCTCGACTGGCGGGCCGTGGCGCGAGCCAGCGCTTCCTCGGCGGTCAGCAGGGTCGTGCCCTCATTGAGTTCGGCCTGGACCGGGGCATCCTTGGAGGCGCGCTTAACCTCGAGGTCGAGGTCGATCTGGCTGCACAGGCCCAGCGTCACCGGGTCCATGGCGGTCAGATTGGCCGCATTCCAGTGGGTATTCTCGCGCACCGATTCGATGGTCGACTTGGTGGTGCCAACCAAACGCATGATCTGCGCGTCCTTGAGCTCGGGGTGATTGCGCACCAGCCATTTGATGGCGTTGGGACGCTCGTTGCGACGCGAAATAGGGGTATAGCGCGGACCCTTGCGCTTGACGGCGGCGACGCGAACCTTGGGCTCGGAAACCTTCATGCGATAGTTCGGATCGGCCTCTGCCTTTTCGATCTCTTCGCGGGTCAACTGGCCGTTCTGCACCGGGTTCACGCCCATGATGCCGCTGGCAACATCGCCATCGGCAATGCCCTGGACCTCGAGCGGATGCAGCGTGCAGAAGGCGGCAATCTGTTCGAACGAGAGTGCGGTATTGTCCACGAGCCACACGGCGGTCGCCTTGGGCATCAGAAGGGACTGGGACATGGTTAAACTTCTCCTGCTGGCGCGGCCGGTCTTCCTCCGGGCCGCTCCGCCTCTTGGCCAAATGCTGAGGGGAACTGCGTTCCAATATAGGGAAAATGCCGCCTGATCGCAACGGCTAACTGGCCGGTTCTGCAGCCCCGAATGATGTGAGCAGGATCAGTTTGCCGCGATGGCGCCGGCTTTCCATATCCGCGTGGGCACGCGCAGCCTCGGCCAGCGGATAGGTGGTGATTGCGGGCTTGATCCAGCCGGGAGCGGACAAGGGCAAAAGAAAGTTGTCGCGGATATGGGCGGCGATGGCGGCCTTGGTCGCGGCGGTCTGCGGCCGCAATGTCGAGCCGGAAAGGGTCAGGTCCCTGGCCATCATGGTGCGCAGGGGTACATTGGCCGTGGCGCCTTCCAGGGTCGAAACCTGGACGATGTGGCCACTACGGGCCGATGCGGCGATATTGACCGCAGCCAGGGCGCCGCCAATCAGATCGACCACGCGGTCGGCGCCATGTCCATCGGTCAGGGCCATGACGCGATCAACAATGTTCTCCCTGGTGCGGTCGATCGTGGCGATGGCGCCAAGGCGATCGCAATAGCTGGCCTTGTCCGTGTCCGAGACCACGGCAATGGCGTGGGCGCCGATAATGGAACAGATCTGGATCGCGGCGCCGCCAATGCCGCCGGCACCGCCATGGACCAGCACATGCATGCCCGGTTCGAGACCTGCCCGCATCACCAGGGTCTGGGTAATGGTGAACCAGGTTTCCGGGAGGGCCGCAGCTTCGGCAAGGCTCCAGTTATTCGGCACCGGCAGGACCTGGCCAAAGGGCACGGCGACATATTCTGCGTAACCGCCGCCATTGGTCAGCGCCATGACCTTGTCGCCCAGGGCAAAGCCCGTCACCGCTTCGCCCATCGCCAAGATCTCGCCGGCGACTTCCAGCCCCGGCAGGGGCGATGCGCCGGGCGGCGGCGCGTAAAGGCCGCGCCTTTGGGCCAGGTCTGGGCCATTGATGCCAGCGGCGGCGACCCGGACCAACACCTCGGTCGGGCCCGGTTGGGGGACCGGACTGGTGCAGGGCGTCAGCGCCTCCGGCCCACCGGGTTCAGCAATGCAGACAGCAGTCATGTGCTCTGGCAAATTCATGGTCCAATGCTGGCGCAAGCCGGCTTGCCCGGCAAGATGGCTGGGCTAAACTCATGGCAACATATTTGGTGGGAGTGCCGTGCAATGGAAGAAGAAGACCGCAAGCGGCCCAGCAGCCATGAAGTTGGCATGGTGCTTGATGTGCTTTCCGTCGAGGAACTGCAGGACCGGATAGCTCTGCTGGAGGGGGAGATCGCGCGGATCAAGCAGGCGATCGCGGCCAAAAGCGATTCGCGGCGGGCCGCAGAGGCTGCGTTCAAAATCTGAACCGGGGCAATTCGTGATGGCACCATTTCGGGACTGATGCCGTTATGATCCGAGCCCTTGTTAGTCTTAACAAAGGGTTATGGTTTCGTCGCCTTTCGGGGTCGGGCAGGTTGGTCTGGCACGAAAGGATTTGCGGAATGGACTGGAATGTTTTGGGCGTTGCCCTGCTTTTGACCCTGAGCGGGCTCTATTTTCTGGAGACCGAACGTGTCCGGGCGTCAGAGCAGACAATAACAGTGCGGGCACTAAAGCCGGCACGGACAGCTTTGGAGCGGGCCTGGCTTGCCGAGCCGCTACAGGTGTTCATGCGTCAATTGCAGTTGGCGCGGCATCGTCGATCCAACCTTTGGCCAATGGACAAAGTCGGGTTCTAGTCTTCATTTCGCAGCCATCCACGGAGGAGCTGGAAGAATGGTGCGACAGGACGACATGATCTTGGAAGGCGTCAAGGCAGTGGAACTGGCCTCGCTAAGTGCGCTGGCGCGCGGTGAGCCGGTGGCGAAGGGCAGCGATATGGCGCCACTCTGCGCCAAGGGCTGGGTGGAGCTGGCCGGGGACCAGCCGATCATCACGCTGACCGGACGGACCTTGCTCGACCACCCGCCAACAGGGTTGCGGTAAGGTCAAAGCGCAGGGTTAAGAAATCGCTCCCTGTTAAGCGCAAATTAAGTTTTGGGCGGTAACGTCTCATTATTCAGATTTGTTCTGGATTTTTCAGAGTGGTTTCTCCCTCTGTTTGACGCCTCCCTGTTAACTTCGAGAGCTGCACACTGCGGCTCTTTTTTCTTTTCAGGCTTTGGTTTGGCGCGTCACGCTTCAACCACAAAATTAACAATACTGCGACCGTATGGGTGACCCCCAACAGGCTTGGGAGTAGCATGGCCCAACGGAGGAATTTGCGTGGCCGAAAGCGGTGAGACCAGGCAGGCAGTAGCAATCGGTCCGCGCATTGTGGCGTCGGGCGGGTTCGATGCGCTCTATCGCGAGGGCATGGGGCTGATCGAGGACGTCGCCGCCTATCTCGACGCCGAGGGCCGGATCGAAAGCCGGGTGCTGCCACGTGAGGCCGGGTTTCTCTACGCCACAGAATCCATGCGCCTGACCACCCGCCTGATGCAGCTCGCCTCCTGGCTCTTGCTGCAACGCGCCGTCAACGAGGGGGAAATCTCCCGCGAGAACGCGCGCTCGGAAAAGGAAAAGGTCAAATTCTCCGCTACGCCCTCGGAGCGCGGCGGGCCGGGTTATGACGAATTGCCCCAGGCTCTGCGCGATTTCATCGACAAGGGTGATCGGCTGTTTGATCGCGTGATGCAGCTCGATGCGCTGGAAAAGGGCGATCTTCCCGAGACGACGCCGGGCCTGATCAATGGCGTGGCCGATCAGCTCTCTCGCCTCAAGGCCGCCTTTAGACGGCCGGACTGACCGGTTCAGCCGCGCGGCGCGAAAAAGATGACCGAGGCCCCCGCCAGGGCCAGGGCTACGCCGAGCAGATCCCAGCGGTCCGGACGGATCCCTTCAAATCCCGACATGAAGGCCACTGACGCCACGATATAGATGCCGCCATAAATGGCGAAGACGCGTCCCGCACTGTCTGTGCCGGCCAGTGAGAGCAGATAGCCGAACAGGCCCAATGCCAACAATGCCGGCACCCAGAGCCAAGGCTGGCCATTGCGCATGGCCAGCCAGATCAGGTAGCAGCCGCCGATTTCGAATATGGCGGCGCCGAAAAACAGCAGGAAGGCCATGGTCAGCCACCTCCGAAATTACCCCTTGAGCCCTTCCAGACCTGGGACCGTCCGGCTCAGTTGCACCTGGGTTATCTCATAGTCGGCCACGCCGGCGAGAACGAAAGGGTCGGTCGCGACGAAGGCTTCGAGCTGGCTGCGCTCACCTTGTGCCAGGATGACCCCGCCGGTGCGCGGCTCCTTGCGGCCTGACGCGAGGAAAGTGCCGCTGTTATAGCCCCCGGCGACCCAGGCCAGGTGCGGCTCGATATGGGCGTCCACCTCGCTCAATGGCGCCGTATAGGTCAGTGACAGGATGAACATGGCGTGGCTCCAGACAGCACAAAGCCCGGCACGATGGCCGGGCTCTGCGGAAAAACGGTTCGGACTGGCTTAGATGCCAAGGCCCTTGAAGCGCTCCTTGAAGCGCGAAACGCGACCGCCACGGTCCATGAGCTGACCCGAACCACCGGTCCAGGCTGGATGGGTCTTGGGGTCGATGTCGAGCTGCAGCGTGTCGCCTTCCTTGCCCCAGGTCGAGCGGGTCTGGTAGGTGGTGCCGTCGGTCATGACCACGTTGATGGTGTGGTAGTCGGGGTGGATATCGGTCTTCATGGCCTTGCCTCAAATCAAACGGGCGCCGCAGCGCCCGGAGAGCATCAAACTGGTGTTGGGCGGCTTCCTAGCGCAGAAGCGCGGGTTCTGCAAGACCACAGAATCGGTTGTTTGACACATGCGGCGCGGCACTATGGCTTTACCCGGCGCGGTTGCGGGCTGTCGGATCAGCCCTTATATGGGGGCGGTCTTCGGCGCTGGCCGATCCAATAGCAAGAACGGCGCGTTTCAGCCATGACAGACCAGGCCATTTCCTCAGAGACAGACCCCGAAAAGCTCGTCTCAGAGGTGACGGCGGCGCCGCGTCAACTCAAGCCACTGCGCCGGCTGCTGCCGTTTCTGCTGCGGTACCCGGTGCGCCTGGGCCTGACCGTGCTGTTTCTTCTGGTATCTGCCATTTCCTCGCTCGCCATTCCGGCCGTGCTGGGCGGGGCGATCGACGAGGGCTTCATCACCCAGAACCTGGACATGGTGGGGCGCTATGGCTGGCTGATTATCGGCATTGCCGCGATCATGGCGGTGGCCAGCGGTGCCCGCTATTATTTCATCTCGCTGATTGGCGAGCGCGTGGTCGCCGACCTGCGGCAAGCGGTCTTTGCGCAATTGCTCACGCTGGAGTCCCGCTACTTCGACACCCATCGGGTGGGCGAGTTGACCAGCCGTCTCAATGGCGATGTCAGCGTGATCCGCAGCGCCGTGGGGTCCAACTTGTCGCTGGCCCTGCGTTCCCTGGTGACCATTGCCGGCGCGCTGATCATGATGATCCTGACCAGTCCGGTTCTGACGCTGGCCGTGGTGGTGGCGCTTCCCCTGATCCTCACTCCGGTGATGATCTATTCGCGCCGGCTGCGCGGCATGTCGCGCATAACCCAGGATGCACTGGCCGACCTTTCGGCCATGGCGACCGAGATGCTGGGGGCCAACCGCACCGTCAAATCCTTTACCCAGGAAGCCGGACAGGCCGCGCATTATGATGCGCGCAGCGAGGCGAGCTATCGGGCCGAGGTCCGGCGGCTCAGTGCCCGGGCCTTCCTTGTGGGCATGGTGATCTTTCTGGGCACGGCGGCACTGGTGGGCCTGGTGTGGTGGGGCGCCCGCGCGGTGTTCGAAGGTTCGGTCTCGGCGGGGCAATTGGCCCAGTTCCTGGTCTATGCCCTGATGGCGTCGGGCGCGCTGACCAATGTCTCGGAAGTGCTGGGCTCGTTGCAGACGGTTGCCGGCTCGACCGAACGGCTGGTGGAAATTCTCGATACCAAGGCGGAAATCATCGATCCGGTTCACCCCGTCGCGCTGCCCGATCCGGCCCTTGGCACAGTCATCTTCGACAGGGTGAGTTTTTCCTATGACGGCGCGACCGGCGAGAAGGTCCTCGACGATGTCAGCTTTGCCGTAGGCAAGGGCCGCACAGTGGCGCTGGTCGGTGCCTCGGGCTCGGGCAAGTCGACCATGCTGTCCCTGTTGCAGCGCTTCTATGACGTGACCGGCGGAACGATTGCCGTCGACGGGGTCGATATTCGCGATGTGCGGCTGGCTGAACTGCGGCAACGCTTCGCTTATGTCGAGCAGGAGCCGATCATTTTTGCCGGCACGATTGCCGAGAACATCCTGTTCGGCAAACCCGATGCCAGCATGGATGAGGTGACGGCGGCAGCCAAGGCGGCGCTGGTGGACGATTTCGTGGCGGACCTGCCAAAGGGCTATGAGACAGTGGTGGGCGAGCGCGGCGTCATGCTCTCGGGCGGGCAGAAGCAGCGTCTCGCCATTGCCCGCGCCATTCTCAAAAATGCGCCCATCCTGCTGCTGGACGAGGCAACATCGGCGCTGGATGCGCGATCCGAGCAATTGGTGCAAGTGGCGCTGGAGCATCTGATGGCAGGGCGAACCACGCTGGTCATTGCCCATCGCCTGGCGACCATCCGGGATGCGGACACGATCCTGGTGCTCGATGGCGGCAGGATTATCGACCAGGGTACACATGACGAGCTGGTGGCCAAGGGCGGCCGCTACGCCGAACTGGCCAAGCTGCAGTTCCGTCTGGGCGAAGCCGTCTAGCCTGTTTTCAGGCAGGCCTCCACCAGATCCCACAGGCGTTCCCGGCCCAGGATCAGCAGCCAGGGCGTGTTGTCCTTGGGAACGATCTCGACGCGCCCGCCGGTGCCTTGGTTGGAGGTGCCCAGCCGGCCGGCCGGATCGAGCAGCAAATCATCCATCGGGTAATAGAGGCCCTGGGTCCGCTCGAAGACAATCGGCACCAGCGGGTGCACCGAGATGCGTTCTCTGGCCTCTGCGTCGAATGAAAAGGGCCCCGAAATGGCCAGGGCCACATCGGTTTCATCGACCAGCAGCACATGGCGATGGGGGGCGACTTCGAGCAGGGCGGCAAGGGCCGCCAGGGTGTGATCGAGGCGTTTGCCGGTCATGCCCAGGGCCAGGGTGACCGGCGCGCTTGTGGAATAAAGTGCCTTCTGGAAATCGGTGGTGATCTGCTCGGGGATATGGATGACGCGCGTCCGTTTTTCCCACGCGGCGCGATCCTCGAGCGAATCGAGATCACCCAGAATGGCCTCGGGAACCAGGCCGGCCGCGCCAATGGTATTGCCGCCGCCATCGGCACCAATCAGGGCGATATTGCGCGCCACGAGGTCGTGCAACAGCCCTGCATCCACGGTGCCGCCGCCGACAATGGCAAGCGGGCGGTCAAATTTGAGCAGGGGTTTTTCGGTTGATGGGATGGGGGATTGCACTCTGGGTTCACTCTCAATAAGGTCCGCATCGTCTCGCTGGGGTGTTCCGGTTGCTGCCGGAGCTGAGAGTTACCCATAGAACCTGAACCAGGTCATGCTGGCGGAGGAAGTTCGAGATGGCAAGGGGTGCCTTCGCGCGTCCTTGACCATTGACACATCCCTTCACCCATGGCCGCACACCACTTGAAGGGAGACCGATATGGTCAAATCCTCCTCACTGGCGCTTGCGGTCCTTCTTGCCGGATTGTCCGGCACGGCACACGCACAGGACAAGCCTGTCCTCACCATCTACACCTATGACGGTTTTGCCTCCGAATGGGGGCCGGGTGTCCCCTTGAAGGACGGCTTTGAGGCCACCTGCGAATGCATCGTCAACTGGGTGGCCGCCGACTCTTCGATCGGTACGCTGCGCAAGGTGCAGCTTGAAGGTGAAAGCACCGAGGCCGACATGATCCTCGGGCTCGATACCGCCATTGCCGGAGAAGCGCGGGAAACCGGGCTGTTTGCCGAGCACGGGCTCGACATGAGCCATCTCGACCTGCCCGGTGAATGGACCGATGCGCAATTCGTGCCGTTTGATTATTCGCATTTCGCGTTCATGTGGGATACCGACACCATGGACGCGCCACCGGCCTCGTTCGAAGAGCTGATCGCACTCGACGACGATATCAAGATCGCCATTCAGGACCCGCGTTCGGCCACGCCAGGCCTGGGCCTGCTGCTCTGGGTCAAGGCCGCCTATGGCGACAGGGCGCCGGAAATCTGGGAAGGGCTTGCCCCGCATATCCTGACCATCACCCGCGAGTGGAGCGAGAGCTACGCGCTGTTCCTCGACGGGGAGGCGGACATGGTGCTCTCCTATACCACCTCGCCCGCCTATCACATCTTCGATGAGGGTGATCACACCATCAAGGCGGCCTTGTTTGAGGAAGGACATTTCCCGCAGATCGAGGTGGCAGGGATCCTGAAGTCCTCCGACCAGCAGGATCTGGCGCGCGAGTTCCTCGCCTTCCTGACCTCGGCCGATGGACAGGCCAATATCCCGACCACCAACTGGATGTTCCCGGTGGTGGACCTGGGGGGCGAACTCGACCCGGCCTTCCAGGGGCTGCCGCAGCCCGACAAGACCCTGGTGCTGGATGAAGCCGAGATCACGGCCAATTCGGCGGCCTGGATCGACGAGATGCTGGCGGCAGTGCAGTAGAATGCCCCGTATGCCGAGCGTCACCCCACCCTCTTTCCCTCCCCGTCGAGGGGAGGGAGGCGCAGGGCTGTGGCGCTTGCGTTCATCGTCTCCCTCCCCCTTGTGGGGAGGGATCAAGGGTGGGGGTGATCCGGTGGCAGACCTGGGCTCTGGTCGATGCTGACCCTTCCCCGCCGCCCGCTCCGCGTTGCCGCAGCAGCGACACTGACCCTCATCATTGCGGCGCTCATCGCCGCCGTGCTCTGGGCCATTCTGGATGCGGCAACCGATGCGACGGGCGGGTCCCGCGTGGATATTGCGCACCTGCTGCGCATGACGGCGCTGCAGGCGGGACTGACCATGGTGCTGTCGCTGCTGGTGGGCACGGCGCTGGCCTGGGCGCTCAACCGGCTGCGCTTTGCCGGGCGGGATCTGGTGGTGGGTCTGTTTGCGGCCGCCATTGTCACGCCGGGCATGGTGGTGGCGTTCGGCCTGCTCTCGATCTGGGGGCGAAACGGCTGGATCAACCAGGCAAGCGAGGCCCTGTTCGGCATTGGCTTTGAAAGCCCGGCCTATGGTCTTTCGGGCATCCTGCTGGCCCATGTCATTCTCGATGGGGCCTTTGCCGGACGCATCCTGCTGGCCCGGCTCGACGCCATTCCGCAAAGCCGGCTCAAGATGGGGCAGTCGCTGGGCCTGTCGGCCTGGCAACGCTTTGCCTTGATCGACTGGCCCGCGCTGCGGGGCAGCCTGCCGGGGCTGGGTGCCATCATCTTCCTTCTGGCCTTTACCAGCTTTCCCATCGTGTTGTTGCTGGGCGGCGGGCCAGCGAACCAGACGCTGGAAGTCGCCATCTACACGGCCGTGCGGCTCGATTTCGATCTGGTTGGGGCGGTGCGCCTGGCGCTGACGCAGATTGGCGTTTGTTCACTTGTTATTCTTCTGGCATCGGCCTTCACCCCGGTGCCCTCGGCCCTCAGCCGTTCCACCCAGCCGCGCTGGCGCGACAGCGCCCGGGTGCGCGTGCTGCAATGGGCCGTGCTGATATTGGGGGCCATCGGCTTTGCCCTGCCATTGCTGTCGGTGCTCTATGACGGGCTGGCGAGCGGCTTGCTGCGGGTGCTGGGCCAGGCCAGTTTCTGGCGTGCGACCGCGACCAGTATCATCATCGGGGCCAGTTCGGCTCTGTTAACGCTCGCCCTGGCCCTCATGCTGGCCCTTGGCCGCAGCGCGGCGCATCGGCAGGGCGCGCGTGTCCTGCTTGGCATTCCGGCCTTTGCCTATCTGGCGGTGCCCGCGGTGGTGCTGTCGCTGGGGTTCTTCCTGCTGGTCCGCACGATGGGCGTGCCGGTGGGTACAGCCGCGCCGATTGTGGTGGTCATTGCCAATAGCCTGCTGTCCCTGCCCTTCGCGATTGCTACGCTCGGTCCGCCGCTTGATGCGATCATACGGACGCGGGGCAAGCTGATCCGCTCGCTGGGCCTGTCGGGCTGGAGGCAGTTCGTCAGCATCGAATATCCGCTGCTCGGGCGCGATATCGGGCTGATGCTGGCGCTGGCCTTCTGTTTCTCGCTGGGCGATCTGGGGGTGATTGCCTTGTTCGGCACCCAGGATTTCCAGACCTTGCCGCTGATGATGTATCGGGCGCTTGGGTCGTACAGATCCAATGATGCGGCGGCGATCGCAGCTTTGCTGTTGATCTTCACCATCCTCGCCTTTGTCGGCCTGCCGCGCCTGATTGAAAGGATTTCCCATGCTCCGCGCCGATGACCTGGTCTTTGCCCATCCCGGGCAGCAGAAATCCTATCACTTCAGCCTGGAGGCCAGGCCGGGCGAGGTTACCGCGATTTCCGGTGCCAGTGGTTCGGGCAAGTCGACGCTGCTCGATCTCCTGGCCGGCTTCATTGCGCCGGTGAGCGGCACGCTGACGCTGGATGGGGAAGACCTGTTGTCGTTCCCACCCGAAGCCCGTCCCGTATCCCTGTTGCTGCAGGCGGACAATCTGTTTGAACATCTCAGCGCCCAGGACAATGCGGCGCTGGGCCTGCCGCGCGGCACGCCAAAGGCAACCGGTCTACAGCAGGTCGCGGAAGCCCTGGCCGAGGTCGGCCTGGCCGGCTTCGAAGCCAAGCAAGCCGCAAATCTGTCGGGCGGACAAAAGCAGCGGGTTGCCCTGGCGCGGACGCTGCTGCGCAATCGGCCTGTCCTTCTGCTCGATGAACCGTTTTCGGCGCTGGACGACGACACGCGCCGGACCACGCGGGAACTGGTTGGCGACCTGACGCGCCGGCACAAATGGCACACCGTTCTGGTCAGCCACCATGCCGACGACATTGTGGCGCTCGCCAGCGTACATTACCGGATCGTCGCGGGCCGGCTGGAGCGCGTCTAGCGCAGTCTACTCTTGCCAGGCGGCGAGAACGGTGTCGAACAGGGCCTGCGCCTCCTCATCCTTTTCCAGGGTGAGGATAGCGTTGCGGCCCGTGCCATAGACAATTGCCAGATCCATCCAGCGCTGCGTGTCGAGCAGGCCCGTATTGGCGGTCAGATCGTCCGGCGCGGCGCTGAGGGCGAACAGGAACGTATTGCCCACAATGCGCGCTGCAGCGCCGGCCAGCGCTGTGCCCGGCACTAGTTCCTCATCCTTGAGCAGAACACCTGCCAGCGTGGCGATCGACCCGCCAATGAAGGTGTCGGGGATGTCGAAGCTGATTTCCATCAGGTGGCTGGCAGGCAGGCTGGGATCGATATTCTTGCGAATAAGGATGGAGACGCTCATGTTGCGCGCCGGGATGCTGGCTTCGGCCACCAGCGTGGGCTGGCCGATCTCGTCCGTGCCCTGGGTCCACTCCACCGTGCCCGAGAAGGGAACCGTGCTGGCCTGTCCGCCAGTTGATGCTTCGAGCAGAAGCGACTGATTGCCTGCCAGTTCGGCGGGATCAACGCTGGCTGCCGGATCTTCCGGCGCGGCGATCGTGGTGTCTTCGCCCGAGAGGCGCTCTTCGGTCTTGACCTCGCCGCTGCCAAGCGATGGCAGCACGGTTTCATCGCCGGTCGGGGTGACCGGTTCTGGCGTCGGCTCGAGCCGCTCTTCGTCCCCGGCCTCGAGCGCGCTCGTCGGCTCGGTGGCAGAAGTGGTTGCCGTATTGCCCGGCCCCGATGCGCTTTCTTCCGTGTTTGCCGGCTCGGTGGGCGTGTTGTCCATGGTCAGGCCGGTGGGCTGCTCGGTGGTTTCGGGCTGCACAGCCGCTGTCTGGGTGCGCCCGAACATCTGGTCGAGATCGACATAGCCTTCGCGCCATGCCCAGAACCCGGCTCCGCCGACACCGGCCAGCAGCAAGGCGAAGACAATCAGGAAAATGGTCAGCCCGGTCCCGGTGCGCCGCTCCGCATCCGCCGGGGCAAAGCTGGAATCGCTATCCGGGCCTGGCTCCTCGGCAGGCAGACTTGTTTCTGCCTGATGCGGCTGGGACGGCGTTGCTTCGCCGCGTGCTTCACGATCCAGGGTTTCTATGGCCCGCTCGATGGCTCCCTCGGCGGCGCGGGCATCATCCTGTTCCACCTCGACTTCGCGCACGCTGGAGAGCGCCGGGTCAACGGGCAGAGGCGGGTCAATCAGCACCGGTTCGGCGCTGGCCGGCTGGCTGGCGAGCGCAGTGCTGCCCATGACGGGTTCGATGCGCGGCGCGAGCGAGGACGGCGTGATCGTGCTGCTCTTGCCTGCAGCCTCGCTGGTGACAGCGTCGCGGCGGGAGAAGGAAAAGGTCTTGCCAAGCCGTTCCGGTTCGACGGGCCCTTGCGGCTTCTCGGCCGCCGGCGCCTTGTCGTCGCGCCCGGTGTCCGGGTCACGCGAAACGGTTACGCCGCCGGTTTCAGCGGCCTGGGCGATGATATCCTCGATAGATGGGGGCTTGGCCGATGCCGGTTCAGGCATGGGATCTGCCGCAGGTGCCGGGGCGGACGGCGGTTCCTCGGCCACACTGGAAACGGGCTCCGGCGCGGAGCCGGCAATGGGTTCATCGGCATCCAGATCAGCCGCGTCATCTTCGAGCGATGGCGCGTCGGCCTCCTCGGGCTCCAGCGGCTCGGCTTCCGGTGTGAATGCGGCCTGGGCTTCCGGCTCGGGCTCAGCTTCGGGCTCGTCCTCCGCCTCGACCTCGGGTTCAACCGGCGCGGCGGCTGCCGTGCGCGGTTGGTGTGCGGCCGGGCGCGCCGCCAGAGGGCCATCGCGCCCGAGGCTGATAACCGCTTCGCTGGCCTCCTGCTCGACCTGGCGAATGCAATCCTCAAGCTGCAGGCGATGCTGGGTGATATCGCGCGCCGGAAGAGGGGGCTGAATGGCGCGCAATTGCCCGACAAGGGCCGAACGCGCCTTTTCATAGACCGCGCGACGCGCGGCCCCGTTATTCTCCGGCAGCGCCGAGATAGCCCGACGCAACAGCTCCTTGTAATCCGCCATTGGCTACTTGGTACTCACTCTGACAGCGCAGTCTTTTAGCAAAATTTGTCAGTCTTGGAATGGGTCAACGACCAGGATGGTGTCTGCACGTTCCGGACTGGTGGATAACAGGGCGACGGGGGCACCGATCAGTTCCTCGATATAGCGGACATATTTGACCGCCTGGGCCGGCAATTCGGCCCAGCTTCGCGCACCGGCAGTGGTTTCGGACCACCCTTCGAGCGTCTCGTAAATCGGCTTAACCCGCGCCTGTGCCCCCATTGAGGCAGGCAAATAATCAATGCGTGATCCGTCCAGCTCATAGCCGACGCAGACCTTGATCTCCTTGAGACCGTCAAGCACGTCGAGCTTTGTCAGGGCAATGCCGGTGATTCCCGAGGTCTTGACGGTCTGGCGCACCAGAACCGCGTCGAACCAGCCGCAGCGGCGCGGCCGCCCGGTATTGACGCCGACTTCCCGACCGACCACGGCCAGGTGCTTACCGATTTCATCATCGAGTTCGCACGGGAAGGGGCCTTCACCCACGCGGGTGGTATAGGCCTTGGTGATCCCCAGCACATAGTCAATGGCCGTAGGACCCAGGCCAGATCCGGCCGCGGCCTGCCCGGCAACGGTATTGGACGAGGTGACGAAGGGGTAGGTGCCGTGGTCATTGTCGAGCAGGGCGCCCTGCGCGCCTTCGAACAGGATACGTGCCCCCTCGCGGCGCTTCTGGTCCAGTACGCGCCAGACCTGGTCCATGAAGGGCAGGATTTCGGCAGCGATGGTGGTCAGTTCGTGGTGGATGGTCTCGGCCGAAATCTCCGTCAGCCCCATGCCGCGCCGGAGCGCATTGTGGTGGGTCAGCAAGCGCTCGATCTTGGGCATGAGTGTTTCAGGCTCGGAAAGGTCGATCAGGCGAATGGCGCGGCGGCCCACCTTGTCCTCATAGGCCGGTCCGATGCCGCGGCGGGTGGTGCCGATCTTGAGGCCGGAATTGGCGTCTTCGCGAATGCCGTCGAGCTCGCGGTGCAGCGAGAGAATCAACGGGGCATTGTCGGCCACGCGCAGCACTTCAGGGGTGATGTTGACGCCCTGGGCGCGCAGCTTGGCCATTTCCTCGACAAAGTGGTGCGGGTCCACCACCACGCCATTGCCGATGACCGAGAGCTTGCCCTGCACCAGGCCAGAGGGCAGCAGCGCCAGCTTGTAGCTGACCCCGTCAATGACCAGCGTATGGCCGGCATTGTGGCCACCATGGAAGCGCACCACGACATCGGCGCGCTCCGAAAGCCAGTCCACGATCTTGCCCTTGCCCTCGTCGCCCCATTGCGAGCCGACGACAACCACATTCGCCATATTTCAGTCTTCCCCAAAGCAGGCACACAAACGGGACCGCAGCTTGAGCGCCGGCCCCCACGATGATTGGACGTGACGTCCCCCCGGCCACCTTTGTCGGGTTTGATTATGGCCGAATAACTGATAAGTCCGATTGTCCATACATCACCCGGGCGACGATGACAAAGCCGCAACCACAGCAAAGTAGCGGCTTTTTCGCCCGCATTCTGGAACAACCCTATCTGCTCCTGGTCCTGGCCCCCCTGTTTTGGGGAGGCAATGTGGTGGCGGCCAAGCTGACAGTGGGGCAAATCGACCCGTTCCTGCTGCTGGCCAGCCGTTGTGTCCTGGCCACCAGTTTCATCCTGCCCTTTGCCTGGCCGCACCTCAAGGACGACTGGGGCGTGGTGCGCCGGCAATGGCCGGTGCTGATGGCCTATGGCGCGGTCGGTTATGCGCTGTTCAACGGCTTTCTCTATCTCGGGCTGCAGACCACCACGGCGGTCAATTCGGCCATCGAGCAGGGCTCGCTGCCCATGCTGATCCTGGGGGCCAATTTCATCATTTTCCGGGTGCGGGCGCAGTTCATCCAGATCCTGGGGGTGTTGCTGGCCATCACCGGGGTGGTGTTGACGGCCACCCATGGCGATCTGGGGCGCATCCTGACGCTCGATATCAATGCCGGTGACGGCTTCGTCATGCTCGCGTGCCTCGCCTATACCAGCTACACGCTGGCGCTGCGCTTCCGCCCGAAAATGCACATTCTCAGTTTCATGGCCGTCAGCTTTTCGGGCGCCGCCATCACCTCCGTCGTCATGCTGGCGTTTTCTCAAGGCGGGTTGGGGCAGGTCGCAACGCTTGGCAGTGCGCCGCCAGTGGTCTGGGCAGTGATCGCCTATGTGGCGATTTTTCCGTCGATGTTCAGCCAGGTCGCCTATGCGCGCGGCGTCGAACTGGTGGGCGCCAATCGCGCGGCGCCGAGCCATAACCTTATTCCGGTGTTCGGGACATTGGGCTCGGTGATCATTCTGGGCGAGACCTTGCAGGCCTACCATTTCATCGCCGCTGCCATCATCGTCAGCGGGATCTTGCTGGCCGAATGGGCGGCGCGGCGGGCAAAATAGAAGGCGGCCCGGAGGCCGCCTGCAGGTCGCATCGCTTGTACCAGCTCAGAACTTGAGCGCCTTGGCCTGCTTGACGCCTTCGAGCTTGGCGATCTGGTCGAGCTGGGCGTCGTCCAGAGTGCCGTCGATGGAGACCAGCGCAATGGCGTCGCCACCCACTTCGGCGCGGCCGAGGTTGAAGTTGGCGATGTTGATCCCGAGCGTGCCCAGAATGGTGCCCAGGCGCCCGATATGCCCCGGCTTGTCCTCATTGGTGACATAGAGCATGTGCGGGGTGACTTCCGCTTCCATGTTAATGTCCTTGACCTGGATGATGCGCGGCTTGCCATTGGCGAACAGCGTGCCGGCAACGCCACGGGTCTGGCGCTCGGTGGTCACGGTCAGGCGGATATAGCCTTCATAGGCGCCCTGCTGGTCGCGATTGGTGGTTTCCACCACAATGCCGCGATCCTTGGCTATCTGGGGGGCCGAGACCATGTTGATGTCGCCCAGCGAGGGCTTCAAGACGCCATTGATCGCAGCGGCCACCATGGGGCGGGTGTTGAGGCCTGCCGGAGTGCCCTCAAACTCGAGCTTGATGCCGGAAATGGCGGTTTCGGTAAGCTGGCCGGCAAAGGACCCCAGGGCCTCGGCAAGCTTGACCCAGGGGGTGATGATCGGGGCTTCCTCGGCGGAAATGGACGGGAAGTTGAGCGCATTGGTGATCTCGCCAGTCATCAGATAGGCCGAAATCTGCTCGGCCACCTGCAGGGCGACGTTTTCCTGCGCTTCGGTCGTGGCCGCGCCAAGGTGCGGCGTGCAGATCACGTTGGGCAGCTCGAATAGCGGGTTGTTCTGGGCCGGCTCCTCGAGGAACACGTCGAGGGCCGCACCGGCGACCTGGCCAGACTTGAGGGCCTCATAAAGCGCTGTTTCATCGATCAGGCCGCCACGGGCACAGTTAATGATGCGCACACCCTTCTTGGTCTTGCTGAGGGTCTCGGCATTGAGAATATTGCGGGTGGCGTCGATCAGCGGGGTGTGGAGAGTGATGAAGTCTGCGCGGGCGAGCAGGTCATTGAGCTCCACCTTTTCCACACCCAGTTCCACGGCGCGCTCGGGGGTCAGGAACGGGTCATAGGCAATGACCTTCATCTTGAGGCCCTGGGCGCGGTCGGCCACGATCGAGCCGATATTGCCCGCGCCGATCAGGCCCAGCGTCTTGTGGGTGACTTCCACGCCCATGAAGCGGTTCTTTTCCCACTTGGAGGCGCGGGTCGAGGCGTCGGCCTCGGGAAGCTGGCGGGCCAGGGCCATCATCATGGCAATGGCGTGCTCGGCGGTGGTGATGGAATTGCCGAAGGGCGTGTTCATCACGATGATGCCCTTCTTGGTCGCGGCCGGAATATCGACATTGTCGACGCCGATGCCGGCGCGGCCGATGACCTTGAGATTGGTGGCGGCCGACAGGATCTTTTCGGTCACCTTGGTGGCCGAGCGGATGGCCAGGCCATCATACTGGCCGATGACTTCGAACAGCTTGTCCTTGTCCTTGCCCAGATCGGGCAAATAGTCGACCTCGACGCCATTGTCCTTGAAGATCTGGACGGCGGTGGGGCTCAGCTTGTCAGAAACGAGAACCTTGGGCATTTGGGCAATCCTTGGAATTTTACGTGCGTTGCGGGATCATCCCACCCTCGGCCCCTCCCCATCGAGGGGAGGGATGCGCAAGCACGGCGCTCCGAGTTCATCGTTTCCCTCCCCCTTGTGGGGAGGGATCAAGGGTGGGGGTATTGTGTTAGGCGGCGGCCTTGAGTGCGGCCTTTTCCTGGGCGAAGGCCCAGTCCAGCCACGGGGTCAGCTTTTCGAGGTCGGAGGCTTCGACCGTTGAGCCGGTCCAGATGCGGAGGCCGGTCGGGGCGTCGCGATAGCCGCCGATGTCATAGGCCACACCTTCCTTGTCGAGCCGCGACACGATGGCCTTGGCAAAGGCGGCCTGGGCGTCGGCGTCGAGCGCGTTGATGTCCGGATCGGAGATGACCAGGCAGACCGAGGTATTGGAGCGCTCGCTCTCGTTCTTGGCGAGGAAATCGACCCAGTCGGTCCGGGCCACCCAATCGGCCAGCACCTTGGCATTGGCATCGGCACGGGCCTGCATGGCCTGCAAACCGCCGATCTCGATACCCCATTGCATGGCATCCACTGCGTCTTCGATGCAGATCATCGACACGGTATTGATGGTTTCGGCCTTGAAGATGCCCTCGATCAGTTTGCCGCCCTTGGTCATGCGGAAGATCTTGGGCAGTGGGCGATCGGGCTTGTAGCTTTCGAGCCGTTCGACAGCGCGGGGCGAGAGGATCAGCACGCCATGGGCCGCTTCACCACCGAGCGCCTTCTGCCAAGAGAAGGTGACCACATCGAGCTTGGCAAAATCGAGGTTCTGCGCGAAGGCCGCCGACGTGGCGTCGCAGATGGTCAGGCCTTCACGATCCGCCGGTATCCAGTCGGCATTGGGCACGCGGACGCCCGACGTGGTGCCGTTCCAGGTAAAGACCACGTCGCGGGTGAAATCGACCTGGGTCAGGTCCGGCAATTCACCATAGGGCGCGTCGAGCACGCGGACGTCCTCGAGCTTCAATTGCTTTTGCACATCGGTGACCCAGCCGGCGCCAAAGCTTTCCCAGGCGAGCATGTCGACGCCCCGGGCGCCCAGGGCACTCCAGAGGAACATCTCCACCGCACCGGTATCGGAGGCGGGGACAATGCCGATGCGATAGTCGGCGGGAACCTGCAACAGCTCGCGCGTCAGGTCGATCGCCTGCTGGATGCGCGCCTTGGCGGGCTTGGCGCGGTGCGAGCGGCCGGTGAGCGCACCGGCAAGCGCATCAATCGTCCAACCTGGACGCTTGGAGCACGGACCCGACGAGAAATTGGGATTAGCCGGTTTGACCGCCGGTGCGGTTTGGGGCGTATCAGCCATATCTAGCGGCCCTCCCAGGCCTATTGTCTCGCGTTAGGGCGAGATGTCCTGAGGCCGCAAATACGCCCGGCTCCGTTCGACGTCAAATGGATTCTCGCCACATTGAGCTGTTTCTCCTGCAGGACGAAGCGGGCCACCGCTTTTGCGTGCAATGTCAAATCGTTGACTTCAAAGCATGAAACGCTGCCGCCAAAGCTGGTTTCGGGCCAGATTTGGTGCATCGGCCCGAAACAGGCATTATCAAAATGCAAAGAACCTGTGCTGGTGCATCGCCCGGCCGGAACACAGGGACAAATTGAGCGGGCGGACAAAGGCAGGCAAACATGCCCGGTAGCACATTCCTTTCTCCAATGCTGGCCGCGGGCGCCATTCTGCTCAGCGTGGCGCTGCTGATCATGGGCAATGGCCTGCAGGTCATGCTGCTGCCTATCCGAGGCGGGCTGGAGGGGTTTTCCGCCCTTGAGGTGGGCCTGTTGGGTTCGGGCTATTTTCTTGGCTTCGTGGTGGGGTGCGTCCTCACGCCGCGCCTGATCATGCGGGCAGGGCATATCCGAACCTTTGCGGCGCTGGTTTCAATCGCCTCGGCGGCGGCGCTTGGCTATCCCATCGGGGTGGACTCGATGGTCTGGATCGTCCTGCGCATGATCACCGGCTTCTGCCTGGCTGGACTTTACCTGGTGGTGGAAAGCTGGCTCAACGATCAGGCGACCAATGAAACCCGCGGCGCGCTGATTTCGATCTATGTCACGGTCAATTTCACCGTCATCACCCTGGGTCAGATGCTGGTTACGCTGTTCCAGCCCGACAGCTTCGTGCTGTTTTCCATCGCCTCGGTGCTGGTGTCGCTGGCGGCCGTGCCCATCGTGATGACCCGCTCGAGCCAGCCAGCACCCATCACCATTGTGCGGTTTCGGCCGGTGCGCATGTTCCGACTGTCACCGACCGGCACGGTTTCCATCTTTCTGATCGGCATGGCGACGGGGTCGTTCTGGTCGCTGGGGCCCGCCTATGCCAGCGCGGCCAGCGGCAGTATCCGCGACGCAGCTCTGTTCATGAGTGCCGCCGTGCTCGGCGGGGCGGTGCTGCAATGGCCGGCCGGCAAGATCTCTGACTCCATGGACCGCCGCCAGGTGCTGATCGGGCTGGCGCTGTTCTCGATTGTTGCCGGCGGGGCGCTGGTTGTCCTGCCCTATGCCACCTGGCCCTGGCTGGCCATTGGCTTTGCCTTCGGGGCCGGGCTACTGCCCTGCTATGCTATTGCAGCCGCTCATATCTTCGACTTTGCGGACCGGGCGGATTATGTCGAAGTGTCTGCGGGCTTGTTGCTGATCAACGGTATTGGCTCGACCATCGGCCCCCTGGTGTCCTCGCTCAGTTTCGAGCTTCTTGGCCCGGCCGGGATCTTTGTTACCAATGGGCTGGTGTTCGCCATCCTGGTGGGGTTCGTGACCGTGCGGCTGGCGCGCCGCGAGGGCCTGCCCGAGGAGGAAAAGCAGAACTTCGATCTTGGTACCAGTGCGGCGGTTTCCGTCGTGGCGGACGACGAGGCCATCCATCTCAGCGATCTGGTCATCGAGGAACCCATCACCGCGCAAGACGAGGCGACAGACCCTGTGCCTTAGGGCAAGGCCCCGCCTTTTGTTGTGGCGGGGGCGTCGAATGTGTCGAAGCTGTCAAATAAATCATACCAATGTCTGGTTCTTGGCGGGCAAAGCCATTAGCTTGGCGGCACCTTCCAGATTCAACCCCTACAATCGAGACGATCCATGGCTGAGCCTACCCTATTCGCCCGCTTCGTAGCCCTTGTCGGCGGCGCCGCCGTTGCCATCCGCCATGCGGGCGACGGTCCGAAGCCACATGCCTTCGGGACAACGCCGTCCATTCCGGACCCCAAGCCGCAGGGCAAGATTCCGACGCTGAAAATGCCGACGGCCAAGGGCTGGGAAGGCAACCACATGCCGACCCCGGCTGCCGGGCTCAAGGTCAATGCCTTTGCGCGTGACCTGGTGCATCCGCGCAATATGCATGTGCTGCCCAATGGCGATGTGCTGGTGGCCGAATCCATGGGCGAAGAGGGTTCAGGCCCACGCTCCATCTTTGACCACGCCATGCATGCCACCATGAAACGGGCGCGGGCGGCGGGCAAAAGCCCCAACCGTGTCACGCTCTTGCGCGATGCGGATGGCGATGGCGTGGCCGAGGAGCGCCATGCCTATATCGAGAATGTCCGCCAGCCCTTCGGTATTGCCCTGATTGGCGACACGCTTTATGTCGGCGCCTCCGACGCGGTCCTGGCCTATCCCTATGTGGCCGGTGAAACCAAAATCACGACGCCCGGCAAGAAGATCATGGACCTGATCCCGGGCGGACACTGGACGCGTAATCTGATTGCCTCCAAGGACGGCTCCAAGCTCTATGTCGCTGTCGGTTCGCTGAGCAATATCGGCGATCATGGCATGGCGGCGGAAGAAAACCGGGCCTGCATCCACGAGCTGGATCTGGCGACAGGGAAGTCGCGCATCTTCGGTTCCGGCCTGCGCAACCCGGTCGGCATGGCCTGGGAACCCGAGGGCGGACAGCTCTGGACGGTGGTCAATGAGCGCGATGGTCTGGGCGACGAGACCCCGCCGGATTACCTGACTTCGGTGGTCGATGGCGGTTTCTATGGCTGGCCCTATTGCTATTGGAACCGCGTTGTCGACGACCGTGTGCCGCAAGATGCGGCCAAGGTTGCGAGCGCCAAGCAGCCCGATTACGCGCTGGGCGGTCACACCGCATCGCTGGGTCTGTGCTGGCTGCCCGAGGGCACGCTGCCCGGCTTTCCTGCCGGCATGGCCATTGGCCAGCATGGCTCATGGAACCGGTCCAAGCTTTCCGGCTACAAACTGGCCTTTGTTGAATTCCAGAATGGCAAGCCGGTCGGCATGCCGCGCGAAATCCTGGGCAATTTCCTCTCGCCCGACGAGAAATATTCCTATGGCCGCCCGGTCGGCGTTGCGCTGGCCAGCGATGGGTCGGTGTTGATGGCCGACGATGTGGGCGATGTCATCTGGCGCGTGACCGGCGCCTGATCGTCGGGCCCATCAATGCGAGAACGCCGCGGTCATCCGCGGCGTTTTTTTGTTGGTGCACAGCGTTTCGATCAGGTCCGGGCCGTCACCCCGCCCATCTCGTCCTCGATATGGGCGCGGACGATATCGTCAAAGCTGGCCTCGGCGGCAAAGCCCAGTTCCAACGCGCGCCTGGCGTCGAAATTCTGCGGCCAGCCGGCCACGATGCGGGCAATGGTTTCATCGGGTTCACGGCGGATCAGCCGGCTGGCGGCAGGGCCGCCAAAGCGTTCAAGAGCGGCGATCTCCTCGGCAATGGTTGCCGACAGGCCCGGCATGGTGAGGGTGCGGCGCTGGCCGAGCGGGGCCGTGTCGAGCGTTGCGGCATGGATCAGGAAGCCAATAGCCGCGCGGGGGCTGGCGAACCAGTGCCGGACAGTGTCGTCAACCGGAAGCACGGCTTCCACGCCATTGAGCGGTTCACGGATAATGCCGGAGAAAAAGCCCGAGGCAGCCTTGTTGGGCTTGCCGGGGCGCACGACGATGGTGGGCAGACGAATGCCGATGCCGTCCACAAAGCCACGGCGCGAATAATCGGCCAGCAATAGCTCGCAAATGGCCTTTTGCGTGCCATAGCTGGTCAGGGGCGTATGGGCCATGTCATCCGGAATGGCTGCGGGCAGGGGCTCGCCAAAAACCGCGATGGACGAGGTGAACACAAGGCGCGGGCAATAGGGTTGCTTTGTGCCTTGATGGCGGATGGCCTCAAGCAGGAACCGCGTGCCATCGAGATTGATTGCATAGCCCTTTTCGAAATCGGCCTCGGCCTCCCCCGACACAATCGCTGCCAGGTGAAAGATCAGGTCTGGCCTGTCGGCGACCAGTTTTTCGGCTGTTCCGGGCGCCGAGAGGTCGGCGGCCAGAGTATCGCAGGGAATGGTGGTATCGGGGCTGTTGGGCGCCACAACATCGGCCAGCGTGACCTTTTCGATGGGGGCATCGCCAACTCCGCCTGCTGCCAGCAGGGCCGAAGTGAGCTTGCGGCCAACCATGCCGGCGGCACCAATAATCAGAACATGCATCGTCAAAATTCCTCCACCCGCTATTGAGCATTGACCGGCGTGGAAGGTCCAGTGGCGCAAAGAAAAGGCCGGCGTCTTCTGACACCGGCCCGAAATTGCCAGGGCGGAGGTGGCGGTCCGCCACAAGCCGCTTAGTTGAAGCGATAGCGGACCGTGCCGCGCACTTCGTGGACCCAATTGTCGTCGACCGAGAACGGGTAGGTTGCCGTGGTGTTCTGGATGCGGTTGATATAGAGCGCGCGGTAGCCGACATCGGCAACCACCTGGCCGAAATCATAACCCACACCGACCATGCCGGCGGCGGCAAGGCTGGTGTTCTCGCTGTGCGAGTTTGCGCCATTCGGATCGGTGACGGTGGCGTTGTTGAAAGCCACACCGGCACCTGCACCAACATAGCCGAAGGCCCCGCCGGCGGCGCCATAGCCGCTATCGTTGAAGCTGAAGTCATAATAGGCATTGGCCAGGAGCACGCTGGAACGCAGCGAAAGGCTATGATTGCCCTCGACCAGGGGACCGGCGCCATCGTCGATGGCGGCAGTCATGCCGTTATTGCTCAGATAGTCATAGGTTGCGTCGAAGCGCAGGCCCGTACCCGTCTCAAAACCGGCACCGGCACCGATCGAGTAGCCATAGCCGAATTCGGTAATGCTGTAGGTCGAGGGGGTTGCCGTCGGGTGGTTGACCCGGTGCGCCCACATCAGGTTCAGCCCGGCGCTGCCGCGCAGGTAGAACGAGCCGGAATAGCCATGGTCGACATCGGGAATTTCGATGACAGGGGGATAGTAGGGCAGATCGGCAGCTACAGCTTGCCCTGCAATCATGGTCGCTCCTGCGACCAGTACTGCGGCGGATAGGTTACGCATAACGAAGGTCCTTTGGTTGCCACGACACCAAGTCGATTGCGACCAATATCCGGCAAACTTCTTAAGGCCCACTTAACCTAAAGATTTAACCCTAACCTCAGGCAAAATTTGATCGTTTACGAAGTATTACGGGCGCCCTTGTGCGTTATTGCTTTGGCAATATTTGGCGGGGTGTCAGGCCACCTGGCGGATGGCGGCCTCGATCTGGCCGACCACGGTTTCCACCAGCATGGCGTCGTCTGCCTCGCCCATGACCCGGATCACCGGCTCGGTGCCTGAGGCACGAACCACCAGGCGTCCTCCGGTCCCAAGCATGGCCTGGCCATCAGCAATGGCCTGAATGACCTGCTTGTGCTCAAGCGGCTTGCCGGCCTTGAACGTCACGCTGCGCAACAATTGCGGCACTTTTTCAAAGCGGGCGCAGATTTCGGAGATCGGGCGATCCATCTGCTTGAGCACGGCCAGCAATTGTAGCGCCGCCACCAGGCCGTCGCCCGTGGTGGTGAAGTCGGACAGGATGATATGGCCGGACTGTTCGCCACCGACATTGAAGCCTTTCGAGCGCATGGCTTCGAGCACATAGCGGTCGCCGACCTGGGTGCGCTCCAGGGTCAGGCCGAGCTTGGTCAGGTGCCGCTCCAGGCCCAGATTGGACATCACGGTCGCCACGATGCCACCACCGGTGAGCATTTGCCGTTCCAGCCAGCTTTCCGCGATGACGGCCATGAACTGGTCGCCATCGACCACATGACCCTTTTCGTCGACAATGATGACCCGATCAGCATCGCCGTCGAGCGCGATACCAATGTCGGCGCGGACTTCCTTGACCTTGGCGGCCACCGCCTCGGGGGCGGTCGAGCCGACCTTGTAGTTGATGTTGAAACCGTCTGGCTCAGCGCCGATGGTGAAGACTTCGGCGCCCAGCTCCCAAAGCGCGATCGGGGCGACCTTGTAGGCGGCGCCATTGGCACAGTCGAGCACGACGCGCAGGCCCGACAGGTCGATGTTCCGGGGCAGGGTACGCTTGGCATATTCGATGTAGCGGGTGCGGGCTTCCTCGTCGCGATGGGCCCGTCCGATATCGCGGCCCTTGGCGAGATAGCGCGTCATATCGCTGTCGATCAGCTTTTCGATCTCGAGCTCGATCTGATCGCTAAGCTTGTATCCGTCCGGCCGGAACAGCTTGATGCCGTTGTCGTCATAGGGATTGTGCGAAGCCGAGATCATCACGCCCAGATCGGCGCGCAGCGAGCGCGTCAGCATGGCCACGGCCGGGGTCGGCATGGGGCCAAGCAGGTAGACGTCCATGCCCACCGCCGTGAAGCCGGCCGTCAGGGCCTGCTCGATCATATAGCCGGAGCGTCTTGTATCCTTGCCGATGACGACGCGATTGCGGTGGTCGCCGCGGACGAATTTCGTGCCGGCAGCCATGCCCACCTTGAGCGCCAGTTCCGGGGTCAGTTTGGTGCCATTGGCGAGGCCCCGAATGCCGTCGGTGCCGAAATATTTGCGGGCCATGGGTTCGTCCCCCGATTCAGTGGTGTTGAGTGGATAATACCACTTCGGCTTGGAAATAGCGGAGTGTTTGACAAGAAAAAAGGGTCGCCTGCGGCGACCCTTAATAGTGATGCCTAATTGCCTCAGCTTTCGGGCTGCGGCTCCATGCCCGGTTCCGGCGGGGAGTCGGGGCGCTTCTTGTTGGTCTTGCCGGCCGAAGGCACACCGCTGGCCTTGGGCGCAGCCGGACCGCTATCGTCCGGACGCTCGGGCTGCTTGCCATCCATCAGCGCGCGCAATTCGTCGCCGGTCAGGGTCTCGAACTCGAGCAGGGCCTGGGCGATGGCCTCCCACTGGTCGTGATAGGTGGTCAGGATATGGCGGGCGGAGGCTTCGCCATCCTCGATCAGTTTGCGCACTTCCTGATCGATGATGCGCGCCGTGTCATCCGACATGTGCTGGGACTGCGTCACCGAATGGCCCAGGAACACTTCCTGGTCGTTCGACTTGTAGCGCACGCGCCCCAGCTTTTCGCTCATGCCCCATTCCATCACCATGGAGCGGGCCAGGCTGGTGGCCATCTGGATATCGCCCGAGGCGCCCGAGGTGACCTTTTCCGGACCGAACTTGATGATCTCGGCCTCGCGGCCGCCGAACAGCATGGTCAGCCGGGCCAGTGCCTTCTCGCGGGAGAAGGAATAGCTGTCGTTCTCGGGCAGGGTCATCACCATGCCCAGCGCGCGGCCGCGCGGGATGATGGTGGCCTTGTGGATCGGATCAATGCCGGCAACTTTCAACGCGATGATGGCATGCCCGGCCTCGTGATAGGCGGTCAGCTTCTTTTCGTCATCGGTCATGGCCATGGTGCGGCGCTCGGCGCCCATCATGATCTTGTCCTTGGCGTCCTCGAACTCCTGATGGGTAACGAAGCGCTTGTTCTTGCGCGCCGCCATCAGGGCCGCCTCGTTGACCAGGTTCATTAGATCTGCACCGGAGAAACCGGGCGTGCCGCGGGCGAGAACCTTGAGGTCCACATCAGGGGCCAGCGGCACCTTGCGGACGTGAACCTTGAGGACCTTTTCACGGCCCGAGACGTCGGGGTTCGGCACCACGACCTGGCGGTCGAAACGGCCGGGACGCAGCAGGGCGGGATCGAGCACGTCGGGACGGTTGGTGGCCGCAATCAGGATAATGCCCTCATTGGCCTCAAAACCGTCCATCTCGACCAGAAGCTGGTTCAGCGTTTGCTCGCGTTCGTCGTTGCCACCGCCGAGGCCCGCGCCACGCTGGCGACCGACGGCGTCGATTTCGTCGATGAAGATGATGCAGGGCGCGTTCTTCTTGGCCTGCTCGAACATGTCGCGTACGCGAGACGCCCCGACACCGACGAACATTTCCACGAAGTCGGAACCGGAAATGGTGAAGAAGGGCACATTGGCTTCGCCGGCGACCGAACGGGCCAGCAGCGTCTTACCGGTACCCGGCGGGCCGACAAGCAGCACGCCGCGCGGAATACGGCCGCCCAGGCGCTGGAACTTGCCGGGATCACGCAGGAACTCGACGATTTCCTCAAGGTCCTGCTTGGCCTCGTCGACGCCGGCGACGTCCTCGAAGGTCACCTTGCCCTGGGTTTCGGTGAGCAGCTTGGCGCGCGACTTGCCAAAGCCCATGGCGCCGCCGCGACCGCCGCCCTGCATCTGGCGGATGAAGAAGAACCACACGCCGATGATGACGAGGAACGGCAACCAGCTCGAGAGCAGGATGGACCAGAAGGGGCTCGATTCCGGCTCGCGGGCGGTGATGCTCACATCGCGGTTTTCCAGCTTGGTGATCACATCGGCGCCATCGGGAATGATGGTTTCGAAACGGGTGCCGTCATTGAGCTGGCCGGACACCACGTTGTTGGTGATGGTGACGGTGGAAACACGTCCCGCATCGATGTCGGTTACAAACTGGCTGTAGCTCTTTTCGGCCACGGACATGGTGCGCGTGGACGACTGGAAGACCTGGAACAGGCCCATCAGCATGAAGAGAATGACCAGCCAGATGGCAAAGTTGCGGAAGTTTCCGTTCATCAAATCCTGTCCCGGAGAGGCCGGCGCACGGGGCGCGCCAGTATTGGGGCGAATGTAAGACCCTCAATGGGGCGTTACAAGGGCAAGACCTGTGCTGTTCCGGCCTTCCCGTCCAGTCATATTGTCGCGATGGGGTTAATACGCGGTGGCGAGACAAAGGATGCATGGCCAAGCGCCGGACCGCGTTTCCGCCTCCGGGTTTGAAAATGGACGTGTTCCGAGGCGCGTGCGTCTCAGTAAACTTAGATAAATAGAGACGTCGCCGCCTCTCGCCATTCGAGCGTAGCTCTCATGGCCTTCTCACCTCAAATCTCTCCACCGGAGAGATTTGCCCTTTCGGGACAGATCGAAGCGGGTTTCTCCTGCTGTCGTGGCCCCTATTGATCGCTCGTCGCAAGGTGGCCCAACGAGCAGGCAGGCCCTGGAGCGACCCAGCACCCAACCAGCTCCTCCCGCAAAGTTCGCTGCAGTCCGTCCGCGCGGGAGTGATGGGTGTATTATGGGGAAGGTTTTTGGGTGCGGGGATTACTTTTTGGTGGCGGCAAGAGCCGACCCCAAATCAGACCTTGGTGCTACTAAGCGCCGCCCTTGAAACCGGCCGCTTCCCACCCGCTGCGCGTCACCCTCGGGCTTGACCCGAGGGCTCTTTACTTGGCGATCTCGTCCCAGAGATCGCGCCATTCGGGGTTATCCCGCTCGATCAGGTCCAGCTTCCAGTGGCTGTACCAGCGCTTCAGCGAGGTTTCGCGCTGGATGGCGATCGTGATGTCGCCGAACTGCTCGAAATAGACAAGGCGCTTGATGTTGCGGGACTTTGTGTAGCCCGCGACCAAGCCTTCGCGATGTTCGTACACCCGGCGAACGAGATCATTGGTGACGCCAATGTAAGTGCGCCCCCGCCGTATATCGGCAAGAATGTAAACATATCCGCCCATACGGGCATCTTGAAGTGCAGAGCCCTCGGGTCAAGCCCGAGGGTGACGGCCGGTGGGTGGGGCAATATCGGTGCCCAAGCGTTGGACCTCTTCATAGCGCGAATTCCGCGCTGGAGCAGACCGGCCCCAAACCACCCCATAGCCGCCCAAAACAAAAGCCCCGGCTCATCACCGGGGCCCGTCAAATTGGATTTGCGGCGTTGACTAGGCGCCTGCCGCTTCCTTCACGGCTTCCTGCACCTTCTCGAACGCCCGCACTTCGATCTGGCGGATGCGTTCGCGGCTGACGTCATATTGCTGGGCCAGTTCCTCGAGGGTAGAGGGATTGTCCTTGAGGCGGCGGGCCTGGAATATGGCGCGTTCGCGCTCATTGAGCACATCCATTGCCTTGTTCAGCATGCCCATGCGCTCGGAATATTCCTCGCTTTCGCCCAGGCTGGTTTCCTGGTCGGGCGTGTCGTCGACCAGCCAGTCCTGCCATTCGGAGGCGCCTTCATCGGCCCGCATGGGCGAGTTGAGGGAGGCGTCGCCCGACAGGCGCGAATTCATTTGCACCACTTCGTCCTCGGTCACATTGAGGGTGGTGGCGATCTGCTTGATCTGGTCGGGATGGAGCGAACCCTCATCCAGGGCCGCGATCTGGCCCTTGACCTTGCGCAGGTTGAAGAACAGCCGCTTCTGGGCGGCGGTGGTGCCGATCTTGACCAGGCTCCAGGAGCGCAGCACATATTCCTGAATGGCGGCACGGATCCACCACATGGCGTAGGTCGCCAGGCGGAAGCCCTTTTCGGGCTCGAAACGCTTGACCGCGTGCATCAGGCCGACATTGCCCTCCGAGATCACCTCGGAAATGGGCAGGCCATAGCCGCGATAGCCCATGGCGATCTTGGCCACGAGGCGCAAATGGCTGGTGATGAGCTTCTGGGCCGCGCCGGGATCGGCGTGCTCCTTGTAGCGCTTTGCCAGCATGTATTCTTCATCCGCTTCCAGCATGGGAAACTTGCGGATTTCCTGAAGATAGCGGCTGAGGCCACCCTCGGACGAGAGGACCGGCAAATTCGTTTGGGCCATGGACGCACCCCCTTTTCAGCTTCCCCCGCATCGCGCGGGCGGAAAACGCCTCGCTGTCCCTTAGGCACAGCGCGGGCATATGAGGACTATATAAGTTGCAGTTTGGCGAATTTAAGAGGCCAGGAGGAAACAAACGTTACAAATTGGACAGGGTTCCCGCCAGCACCTCGCCTTTCATCGTCTTTATACGATAAAAGCCTGTCGAAGAGAAGACACTTTGGTGTGACAGCGCCCTTTCGCGGCTGCACCAAGCTGATTAATCTGGGCTCATGTCAGATCCTGTCATCATGCCTGTTCCCGTCTTTTCCAGCCTCTGCAATGCGGCTTTCTCGCTGCGGCGGGAGGTTTTCGTGCAGGAGCAGAATGTTCCGATCGAGGAAGAACATGACGCACATGATGTCACTGCGTCTCACTTTGTCGCCATTGCCGACGGGGAAGTGGTCGGGACGTTGCGGCTGCTGTTCTTGCCCGAGCATGTCAAGATCGGCCGCGTGGCCGTCCGCAAGAGCTATCGCGGTCAGGGCATTGCGCGGCGGATGATCGGAGCGGCCATGGCCCATGCGCGCGAACGCGGGCAGGATCGGTTTTATCTGACCGCGCAATCGGACAAGCTCGGTTTCTACGAAAGCCTGGGCTTTGTCGCCTTTGGCCCCGAATTCATGGATGGCGGCATGCCGCATCGGGCCATGCGTGACTATGACAGGCAGAGTGCCGTGCTGGTCGATTAGCATTTCATTAACGCATTAACCCGGGTCCGTCTGGCCGGCCAATAAGCTTTCGCTATTGTGGGCTTGTCGGCCTTCTTGCGCGCCCCATGCCGCGCCGCCGGAGGCCGAAGGATCGACCAGCGTGACCGCAGACACGCATGGAAGGGCCACAATAACATAACCCGGTTAACCGGGAGGCAGATAAGGCCGGCGCTGTTATTCAGTCGCCGGCTTTTTCTATTGGTTCCCGGTCCGGGTGCAAAAAAAGCTGCGGAACGGGTCGCCCATTGCCTGCGTTCATCGCTCATCAACGGGCCGCACGACGCGCTACCGGCAAGTTTTGCGCCGTACGGCCCTGTTCACGTAACGATGAACCATTGGAGCTTACTATGATCCGCACCCTTCTTACCAGTTCGGCCCTCGCCCTGGTGCTTGGCACGGCCGCGGTCGCCCAGGATACGACTACCACCGAAACCCCTGTCACCACGGAAGCGCCCGCCAATGAAATGGCGCCAGCGAACGAAATGGCGCCGGCTGATGACGCTGCCACGCCCGTGACCGGCGATACTGCCGTTGAACCCATGAGCCAGATCGAGGCGCGCGAGCCTTGGGACATGTCCGCCGGTTACACCGCCGGTGAAGGCGATGCCCTGGTCTCGGAAGTGATGGGCGCAACGATTTTCTCGAGCGGCGCTGAAGACGCCGAGCAGATCGGGACCGTCAATGATCTGGTGATCTCCGCCGATGGAGAGATTCACGCCGTGGTGATCGGTGTTGGCGGCTTCCTGGGTATCGGCGAAAAGAATGTCGCCGTTGATTTCGCTGAGCTTGAACACACTATTGCTTTCGACCAGACCGAGCGCTGGGTGCTGGCCACTACGGCCGACGCACTGAACGCCGCGCCGGAATTTGTCTGGGAGGAAAACCTGAACGGTGATCCGGCCATGGCGCCGGCCGAACCGGCCATGGCACCGGCTGAGCCGGCAATGGCACCGGCAGAGCCAGCGATGGCCCCGGCCGATGACGCCATGGCCACCGATCAGGGCATGATGCCGCGTGAAGGCTATGTCGCTGTCGAGACTGATGCCCTGACCGCCGAGAATCTGACCGGTGCCACCGTTGTCGGCCCGGATGGAGAGGACATTGCCGTTGTCGGCGATATCCTGCTCACCGAGGATGGCCAGATCGATGCCATGCTGATCGATTTCGGCGGCTTCCTGGGCATTGGCGAAAAGCGCGTTGCCGTGACGCTGGACAATCTCGAGTTCGCCTCCAATGACGCTGGCGACCTCCTGATCTACAGCGACTTCACCCGCGAGCAGCTCGAAGCGCAGCCGGAATATGACGAGGCAACTTATGCCGACGATCCGGCACAGCGCGCCACCGATATGTAAGGCATGCTCGTTTGCCAATAGCAAAAGGCCCGCTTCGGCGGGCCTTTTCGTGTCTTCTGCATTGATTACTGGCGGCGGTAGCGCATCCGCGCCACTTCGTCATACTCGGATTGTTCGATCTTGGCCTGTTCGTCCTTTTCGCGCTGATGTTCGCGCTGGTCGAGCAGTTCGACCTTTTTGAGGTCTTCCAGGGCCTCGGCCAGAGCGTCCTGGGCGGCCTCGAGCTTGACCTTCATGTCATTGGCCGAGGCCAGCAGATTGTCGCGCCGGGTCAGCGCGGCCTTGGCAAAGGTCGAATAGGCAAAATGAGCGGTGTCAGAAATGCCGGTCTTGGTGTGCTCGATCTCGATCTGCTGGTCGAGTTCGGACGCCATGCGCTCAAAGTCGGCGACCATCATCTCGATCTGCGCAACCTGTCGGCGCTTCTCGTCAACCTGGAACTTCTTGAGCCGAATGAGGCTCTCGCTGCGCGATTTCAAGACCTGTACTCCTTACACATCAAGTCAGTTCCGGACCGGCCCATACACATTCAGCCAGCCCTTCAGTCCCGCGCATCCGCCTCGGCGATCAGTCCGGCGAGCATGGCATAGCCCTCGGCAATCGTCGTGGTCTCGTCCCGCTGCTGGCCCAGAAAGGCTTCCAGCTTGGGGAAGATAGCGATGGCGCGGTCCACATTCGGATCTGACCCTTTCCGGTAAGCCCCCAGCCGGATCAGTTCCTCCATGTCCGAAAATATGGACATGAGTTCCCGCGCCCGAGACAGGGTGGGCCGAATGTCTTCGGGCACACAGCCTGGCATGGTCCGCGAGATGGACCGGAGCACATTGACGGCAGGGTAACGTCCCCGTTCGGCAATGCCGCGCTCCATTACAATGTGACCATCGAGAATGCCGCGCACGGCATCGGCAATGGGCTCATTGTGATCATCACCTTCCACCAAAACGGTAAACAGTCCGGTAATGGAGCCAGAATTTGGTTTGCCCGGCCCCGCGCGTTCGAGCAGGCGCGGCAATTCGGTGAAGACGGTCGGCGGATAGCCCTTGGCCGTGGGTGGCTCGCCAATAGCCAGGCCAATCTCGCGCTGGGCCATGGCAAATCGGGTCAGGCTGTCCATCATGCAAAGCACGCGGCGGCCGCTGTCACGGAAATATTCGGCGATCGACATGGAGATGAAGGCGGCCTGGCGGCGCATCAGCGCGGCTTCGTCGCTGGTGGCCACGACAACGACGGCCCGCGCCAGCCCCTCTTCGCCAAGATACTCCTGGATGAACTCGTGCACCTCACGCCCGCGCTCGCCGATCAGACCGATCACGGAAACATCGACATCGGTATTGCGGGCGAGCATCGACATCAGCACCGACTTGCCAACGCCCGAGCCGGCAAAGATGCCCATGCGCTGGCCTTCGCACATTGTGGCAAAGGTGTTGAGGCACCGTACGCCCAGTTCGATCGGCTTGCCGACGCGGTCCCGGTCGTGTGCGGCCAGGGGCGACTGGCGCAGAGGATAGGATGTCTCGCCCAAGGGCAGGGGGCCCAGGCCGTCAATGGGTTCGCCCCTGGCATTGACCACCCGGCCCAGCCAGCCCTCCGAAGGGTTGACCGAGCCGTCATGGCGACGAAACACCGCCTTGCAGCCCAGGCGCACGCCGCCCAGTTCGCCGAAGGGCAGGCAGAGGGCGTGGCCGTCGCGGAAGCCGATGATCTCGGCGCCAAGATGATGACCGTCGGTGGCCTCGATGATCACCCGTCCGCCCACGCGCAGTTCGCGCACCGGGCCGACGATTTCAATCAGCAGCCCCTGCACGGATTTGACCCGTCCAAACACTTCCACGTCGTCGATGGCGTCGATGGCCGAGATCAGGGCCTTCATGTTCATGCCGCGTTCCAGAAATCGTTCATCTTGGGGGTCCAGGAGGTGACCCGGGTGCCACAATTATGGTTTCTTCGGGTGCTCGAATCGGGCCGACTGACGAATCGGATGGTAACCGATCATTAACGCAAAAGCGCTACTGGCTGAGATGATCGGTGGATTGTGTCCTGTGGCGCAAATGTGGCCGAACTCCCTCCAAATGCCCTGAATGCCTGAGTCCTGAGAGTCTCTTGGAACTCTTTCTTAATGTAGTACCTTAAGAAATTTTCAGGTCATTTATCTTTATTTTTCAATAAGTTAAGATTAATTCATCCTAACGACGTTTGCGTATTGCGGATCAGAATTAAACTTTGTTAACTAGTTGGGCTTAGGCTTGAAGTCATATCCAGTAGGGTTGGAGCGGGAAGGGCAGATTGGCTCGGCCTCC